>ERZ772978.1-NODE-1-length-774580-cov-15.418_pt1 | contig 774580 bp, 614 predicted proteins | sample MGYA00511675_ERZ772978 | MGnify/ENA primary metagenome ERZ772978 (study PRJEB29015, sample SAMEA2738092) | human oral metagenome | biome: human oral; feature: human-associated habitat; material: saliva | place: China | collected 2156 ... | reverse complement strand
AAACGCCCACACTTATCGGCTGCTGATTTTTAAGGAACGAGCCGCCAACACCATTCGTCCGTTAGGACTTCACGCTGATCGGAAGACTGTGTCTTTCGTCGCGTCGCTGTGTCAGCAGCGAAGAAGTGGAATTATGGGGATACCCCGAATGGATGTCAACTGCTTTCTACCCTCAGAAGCGCCGCCCGTGGCAGAAATCGACCGTTCATCCTATCCATATCGCCCGAAGATCGGCTCAGAAAGCCAATCTCCACGACAGAACACTCATGTTGTAATAATTTGTAACCGCCGGGCATCTGGTGCTCTTTTCGCGTCCAGCAGAGCGGCAGGAGCCTGAAGACTGCCGTCAATGCGCGCGCTCCGGTCGCCTGCACGGCACTTCAGTTGCTTCAGTCGCATCGCTGCAACACGTCACGACCACAGGATGGCCGCAGAACATGTTCTCTGAGCCCATGCTGATGCGGTTCGCAACCCCTTCGCCGCTCACCCTACTGGTGACACGAGCCCAAGCCGACCCCACTCCCATCTTCTGCCCCCCCATCCCCCTGCATCAACCAGGACCAGGACCAGGACCAGGACCAGGACCAGGACCAGGACCAGGACCAGGACCAGAACCCAGGACCCAGGACCCAGGACCCAGGACCCAGGACCCAGGACCCAGGACCCAGGACTCGGGACTCGGGACTCGGGACTCAGGACCGTGCTCCGTGCCCTTGCATTCGTTTGCGCTGGATTGAGGCCAGCGCTTGTATTTACCTGTGGGGCGGGGTTGCGCTCACATGCCCAGGGGTCAGCGGTGCTTGAAGCTGGCGGGACGTTTCTCGAGGAAGGCGCGCATGCCTTCTTTCTGGTCCTCGGTGGCAAAGAGGCCGTGGAAGAGGCGTCGCTCGAAGCGCAGGCCTTCCGCAAGGGGCGCTTCAAAGGCGCGCTGGACCGACTCCTTCAGCGCGATGACGGCCATGAGGGGCATGGCGGCGATTTCGGCGGCGACCTGGAGAGCAGTTGGAAGCGTTTCTTCGGCAGGCACGACACGTGAGACCAGGCCGGCTCGTTCCGCTTCGTGGGCATCGATGAGACGACCGGTGAGCATCCAGTCCATGGCCTTGGCCTTGCCGACGGCGCGCGGCAGGCGCTGGGTACCCCCGGCCCCCGGCATGATGCCGAGCTTGATCTCGGGCTGTGCAAAGCGGGCGCTGTCTGCGGCGATGATCAGATCGCACATCATGGCCAGCTCACAGCCGCCCCCCAGGGCGACGCCTTCGACGGCCGCGATGATGGGCTTGCGGATGCGAGTGATGGTTTCCCAGTTGCGGGTGATGAAGTCGTTGCCGTAGGCATCCACGAAGTCGTAGTCGCTCATGGCAGCAATGTCGGCGCCAGCGGCAAAGGCGCGGGCGCTCCCCGTCAGGACGATGGCACCGATATCGGGGTTCCGGTCGAACATCAGCAAGGCGTCGCCGAGCTGATCCATCAGGGCGTCGTTCAGGGCGTTGAGCTGCTTGGGGCGATCGAGGCGGATGAGCCCCACGCGACCATGGGTCTCGGTCTGGATGCAAGCGGTCTCAGGCTGCGACTGGCTCATGGTGTCTCCTGGTCGGAATGTCGTCGTTGATGGATAAGCATAGCGCAGCCTTTCTGCCGTACAGGCCCCATCGCGGGTACTGCACCAGTCGATATAGGGAACAACCCTCCCCGGAGGTTACCCGGATCATGGCGATCTACCGTCATGGGCGGCGTTGACAACGGTGTCCCGGCCGATGGTTGCCAGCATTTTGGGTGCTCAGCGAAAATGGTTCGGTCGCTCCAGACAACAGTCGCGAAGCCTGCCGGATGGGGAAAGCACGTGGCAGACACGTGTGCTACCCAAGCCATGACTGCCGGGCATGCGAGCCGGTGGCTGCACAACCCTATTGCCAGCGTGGTCGTTGAAGGTGGAGCGTTTGGATCAGGTGGACTCAGGAAGGATGAGGATGGCAGTGGAAGACGTTCATTATTCGATTTTCCCGGTGGATCCGGGTGCGCATCTGTTCGAGGTGTCGGTGTGGGTGGCCAGGCCGGACCCGGCGGGGCAGCGGCTATCCTTGCCGGTATGGATTCCGGGCAGCTATCTGGTGCGGGAGTTTGCACGACATCTGGACAGTGTTTCCGCACAGGCTTGTCGACGTCCGCCCAAGGCGTTCCACGGTGAGTCTGCTGCAGCGCAGGCTTCTGTTGCTGCAAGATCGACGAAGCGTCCTGCTGCCAGGGCCTCTGCTTCGGACGACACCGACACGATGACGGTCGGTATCCGGAAGATCGACAAGAACACCTGGCTATGTGATGCGTTGCCGGATACGGGGCTGGGCCTGGTGGTCCGCTATCAGGTCTATGCGTGGGATCTGTCCGTGCGGGCAGCCCATCTGGATACGACGCATGGGTTCTTCAATGGCAGCAGCGTGTTCCTGTGTGTAGAGGGGCAGGAAGACAGGCCCTGTTCGGTGGACATCCTGCCGCCCGACGGGGAGGCCTTTTCACACTGGAAAGTGGCAACGACACTGCCACGCCCTGAGCTGTCTGCGGGTGGTTCGAGAAGCGCCAAAGGGTCTGCTGACGCGCTGTACCGGTTCGGGTGCTTCCGGGCACCGGACTATGACGCACTGATCGATCACCCGGTGGAGATGGGCGACTTCCAGCTTGCGCATTTCGATGCAGGCGGCTGCCGCCACGAGATCGTGGTCACGGGCCGGGCCTCGGTGGATTTCGAACGGCTGATACGCGACCTGAAGCCGATCTGCGAGACGGAAATCGCGATGTTCGACCCCGTGCACAGGAAGGCGCCCGTCCAGCGCTATCTGTTCCTGGTAATGGCGGTAGGTGATGGTTATGGCGGCCTGGAGCATCGGGCCAGCACGGCACTGATCTGCTCACGCGATGACCTGCCCTGGCCCGGGATGCGGGGTACGCCGTCCGGCTACCAGACTTTCCTGGGGCTGGCGAGCCACGAATACTTTCACACTTGGCATGTAAAGCGGATCAAGCCGGCTCGGTTCGCCCCCTACGATCTGGACCGCGAGGTATATACCGAACTGCTGTGGGTGTTCGAGGGCTTCACGTCGTATTACGACGATCTGACGCTGGTCCGCTCGGGCGCCATCGACGAGGCAGCCTATCTGAAGCTGTTGGCACAGGCGATGCAGCGTGTGGCATCAAACCCGGGACGCAGACTGCAGAGCGTGGCGGAGTCCAGCTTCGATGCGTGGATCAAGTATTACCGCCCGGACGAGAATACGCAGAACGCGGTGTCCAGCTATTACGTGAAGGGATCACTGGTGGCGCTCTGTCTGGATCTGCTGATCCGGGAGAGGACCCAGAGCCAGCGTTCGCTGGATGACGTGATGCGGCTGCTGTGGCAACGGTATGGTCAGGGCTTCTATGACACCGACACACAACGGACCGGATCAAGGGCAGGAAAAACCGCCGGGGTGAAAGGCGCTTCGGGACGCTCCCGGTCCGTGGCGACGAAGACGGCGGCCCGTGCCTCGTACCGCACGGTGGAAGAAACTGCCAGCCCGCGTACTGCCCTGGATGTTGTTGAGGAAGGCACCACGGGGCAAGGCGTGGGCGAAGCCGACATGCCGGCCCTCATTCAGGAAGCGACAGGGCTGGACCTGCAACGGCAGATCCGTGCCTGGGCCTATGGAACGGAAGAGCTTCCCTTGGCTCGACTGCTGAAACCGATGGGACTGACCGTCGTCACGGAGCGTCCGGAGGATGTGCGGGTATCGCTGGGGATGCGCACGGGCATGCGCGATGGTGAACTGACGATCCTGGCTGTGGAACGGGATGGACCGGCTGCCGCTGCCGGCCTGTCAGCCGGCGACCGCCTGGTGGCGGTGGATGGGTTGCGCTGCACGGAAGCCCGACTGAAGACGCTGCTGGCGCGCAAGGCGCCGGGCGAGACCGTGCTGGTGGCGGCCTTCCGGCGCGACGAGCTGCTGATGGCGACCGTGGCGCTGGTGGAGGCACCGGGGACGATCCGGCTGGAAGCCCAACCCGGAGCGCAGGCCATGCGGGCAGCCTGGCTGAGCACGGCGCAGAAACGGGGCGGCAACAAGAGCAGCGCCCGCCCATCGCGACGCACATCCCGCGCAGTCAGTGGCAGGACGCGGATGAAAGCCGAGAAGTGACGCTTCTGAAGCCCCGGCAGCTTGCCGGGGGCTTTCTCAGCTCGCCAGCCAGCCGGCGAGTTCCTGACCAGGGTCAGGGGCTCGCATCAGGGCCTCACCGATGAGGAAGGCGTGGATGCCGCCGGCACGCAGCTGGCGGATGTCCTGAGCGCCGAAGATGCCGCTCTCGGAGACGGTGACCCGATCGGCGGGCAGACGGTCCTGCAGGTCCAGGGTTGTATCCAGGCTGACGTGGAAGTCGTGCAGGTTGCGGTTGTTGATGCCGATGAGAGGCGTATCAAGCTTCAGGGCACGATCGAGTTCGGCGGCATCATGAACCTCGACAAGAACATCGAGGTGATTCTCGCGCGCGCAGGCAGCGAGCTCCGCCATCTGGGCATCGGCCAGTGCGGCGACGATGAGCAGGATGCAGTCGGCACCGATGGCGGTGGCTTCAAGGACCTGCCAGGGATCGATGGTGAAGTCCTTGCGCAGCACCGGCAGGGAGACGGCAGCGCGCGCCTGGCGCAGGAAGTCGTCGTGGCCCTGGAAGTACTGCTGATCCGTCAGCACCGACAGGCAGGTAGCCCCACCCTTTTCATAGCTGCGCGCAAACGCCACGGGATCGAAGTCGGGACGGATGACTCCCTTGCTGGGGCTGGCCTTCTTGACCTCGGCGATGATGGCAGGAGACGCCTTCAGATCGGCAGCAGCCTGGGCGACCTTGGCCTGGATGGCCCTGGCAAAGCCGCGCGGCGGATCTTCGGCAAGACGCTCGGCGGCCTGACGCTGCAGGGCGGCTTCGCCGATGGTGGCACGGGCATGGGTGATTTCCGTGCGCTTGGTCTGGAGGATCTTCTCCAGAATGGTGGGTATCTTCGGGGTGGTCATGTGATCAGGCCAGGGATTGCGTGACGCGGACGAATTCATCGAGCTTGCGGCGTGCAGCACCGGAAGCCAGGGTCTGTTGAGCCAGACGGATGCCATCGGCGATGGAGTCGGACACGCCACAGCAATAAAGGGCCGCACCGGCGTTGAGCGCGACGATGTCGCGTGCCGGGCCGGGCTGATCATCCAGGACGCTCAGCAGCATGTCGCGCGACTGTTCGCGGTTCTCGACGCGGAGCTGGCGGTTGGAGGCCATGGTGAAGCCAAAGTCCTCGGGATGGATGCTGTATTCGCGGATCTGTCCGTCACGCAGCTCGCCCACCAGGGTCTCGGCCCCCAGCGAGATCTCGTCCATGCCATCCATGCCGTGGACGGCCAGCACCCGTTCGGCCCCCAACTGTTTCATGACGCGCACGAAGATGCCCACAAGGTCGGGATGGAACACGCCAAGAAGATTGTTTGGCGCCGAAGCAGGATTGGTGAGAGGCCCGAGAATGTTGAAGATCGTGCGCACACCGAGTTCCTTGCGGACGGGGGCAACGTTCTTCATGGCCGGATGGTGGTTGGGCGCGAACATGAAGCCGATGCCGCACTGCGCGATGCTGGAGGCAACCTGTTCACTGTTCAGCATGATGTTGGCGCCCAGCGCCTCCAGCACATCAGCAGCCCCCGACTTGGAGGACACGCTGCGGTTGCCGTGCTTGGCAACGGTGCCCCCTGCAGCGGCCACCACGAACATGACGGTGGAGGAGATGTTGAAGGAGTGCGCACCGTCACCGCCGGTCCCCACGATGTCGATGAAGTTGCGACGATCAGCCACGTGGACCGGGTTGGCGAACTGGCGCATGACCTCGGCAGCAGCCGTGATCTCGCCGATGGACTCCTTCTTGACGCGCAGGCCGGCCAGGATGGCCGACGTCATGACCGGCGAGACCTCGCCCTGCATGATCATGCGCATCAGGTGCAGCATTTCGTCATGGAAGATTTCCCGGTGGTCGATGATGCGCTTGAGGGCGTCCTGCGGCGTGATGCTCATGATGGTGGCTGGTTCGTGGTTGTTCAGATGACTGCAGCGGCATGCCCGCAACAGCCCCAGGGCGAGGGGCTGCCTGGCAATATCAGGCCCGGCGGTCCAGGAAGGTCTTCAGCATGGCGTGGCCATGTTCGCTTTCGATGGATTCGGGGTGGAACTGCACGCCCTCGATGCTGAGTTCGCGGTGGCGCAGGCCCATGATCTCGCCGTCTTCCGTCCAGGCCGTGACCTCGAGGCAGTCAGGCACGGTGTCCGGACCGATGACCAGCGAGTGGTAGCGCACGACCCGGAAGCGCTCGGGCAGACCGGCAAAGACGCCCTGGCCCTTGTGGATGACATCGTCGTGCTTGCCGTGCATGACGCGCCTGGCACGGACGACCTTCCCGCCATAGGCCTGCCCGATGGCCTGGTGACCAAGGCAGACGCCCAGGATGGGCAGCTGGCCGGCAAAGGTGCGGATGGCCTCCAGCGTGATGCCGGCGCCATCCGGGTCTCCGGGGCCGGGCGAAAGCACCAGGTGCGATGGCGCCAGGCGACGGATGTCGTCCAGGCTGATGGCATCACTGCGATGCGTGACGACGTCCGCCCCCAGTTCGCCCAGGTACTGGACGATGTTGTAGGTGAAGGAGTCGTAGTTGTCGATCATCAGGACTTTGGCGGACATGACAATCTCTTGGGATTCCTCGATATGAATGCGGACGTGACGGTGCCGCGCCCTCCGGCCGGACGGCAACCTGCTAGACCCGACAGTGTAAACGGTTCCCGGGGCTACCGCGTGCGAGATGAAGCACTAGAATGACCCCGACCTGTCGGCCCCTCGTTCTGTTTCGAGTCCATCATCATGCCATCCGCTGACGCCTCCCCCCCGCCCTCCTCCCGGCTGCACCTGGTGGCCGCCGTGGCATTGACCGGAGTGGCCGCAGGCCTGGGTGCTGCGGCACTGTCATGGCTGATCCACGTGGTGCAGCACCTGGCCTACGGGCACAGCGAAGCGCAGATGCGGATCGTGACCGACGGCACGACGTCGGAGCACCGGTTATGGGCATTGCTGGCGGGCGGACTGGTGGTGGCGCTGGGCTGGACCTGCCTGCAGCTGAAGGGCCGGCCGGTGGTGGGCGTCAATGGGGCGGTCGCGGCTGATACGCCGGCACGGCGGCGGCCACCGTTTCTGGAGAACGTGCTGCACGCGGTGCTGCAGATCGTGGCGGTGGGCTCCGGCGCACCGATCGGACGCGAGGTGGCCCCCCGTGAGCTGGGGGCACTGTTTGCCGGACGGATCGCCGACGGTTTCCGGCTGGACGACGAGATGCGCCGGATCCTGGTGGCCAGTGGTGCGGCGGCTGGGCTGGCCGGGGTTTATCAGGTGCCGCTGGCGGGCACGATCTTCGCGCTGGAGATCCTCTTGGGCGCATTCTCGATCCGTGCCGGGGTGGTGGCCCTGGCTGTGTCGGTCACCGCAACACTGGTAGCGCGCATGGATGTATCGACGGAAACCTTCTATCTGGTAGGCCAAGTGGAAGGCGGCACCGTCATGGTGCTGTGGGCGGCGCTGGTGGGGGCCGTGGTCGGGCTGCCCGGTGCGGCGTTCCGTCGGGCCGTGCAGCAGGTGGAAAGCCGCCGGGCCCGGGGCTGGGGGGTCCTGTGGGCGCTGCCGCTGGCGTGCCTTGTCACCGGTGTGGTGGCCATGTGGCTGCCACAGGTGCTGGGCAACGGCCGTTCCGCCGCACAGGCAGCCTATGACGGAACGACGCTGGCACTGTGTGCGGCACTGCTGGTGGGCAAGACAGCCGTGGTGCTGATGACGCTGCGGGCCGGCGCCTTTGGCGGCACGCTGACCCCGGGGCTGTCGATCGGCGCGCTGGCGGGGCTTCTGCTGGGGCTGCTGGTACGTCTGCTGCCGCAGATGGGGTGGGTGCCGGATGTGGTGGTGCCCGGGCTGGGCGCGCTGTCACAGATGGACCTGCTGCTCTCGGCACTGGCGGGATCGGTCGGGTTCCTGGCGGTGTCGATGAACGCACCGCTAACGGCCTTTGCACTGGTCCTGGGCTTCACGGGGCAGCATTCGGCTGCGATTCTGCCGATGCTGGCCGCGGTGACGATGGCCATGGCAACGGCTTCGCTGTGGCCGGCGAGACGCTGAACTGCGGTGACAGACGAAAGTTTCACCTCGCATGGACCGGCGGCCCTCACGGACTGCAGCAGACCGGGCTTCCGGCGTGAATGACGTGCGCAGGCAACGCTCGAGCAGCATGCGTGCCTGACCGGACACCCGCTGCTCAGCCGGCGAGGATCTCTTCTTCTGCACCGCCCTGCAGCTCGAATGGTCGATGCGCCTGTTCGTGGGCGATGAGCCACTGCTTGCGCGACAGCCCCCCGCCATAGCCGACCAGGCCGCCATCCTTGCCGATGACGCGGTGGCAGGGAATGATGATGGAGATGCGGTTGGCCCCATTGGCAGTGGCCACCGCACGGATGGCGCGCGGGTTGCCCAGTGCCTTGGCCTCATGCTGGTAGCTGATGGTCCGGCCGTAGGGGATGCGTTGCAGGATGGACCAGACCCCCTGCTGGAAGGCCGTGCCGGGGGTGTGGAGCGTCACATCGAAGTGCTGGCGACTGCCTGAAAAATACTCGGCAATCTCCTGTTCGGCCTGCATCGTGTGAGTGTTGTGCCCGGGCTCTATGCAGGTGCGGAGGAGGCGGCAGAGATCCTGGCGCTCGCGGTCCAGGCGGGCGGTATCGGTGAACTCCAGCAGACACAGGCCCTGCGGGCTGGCACAGGCCTGCATGGGACCAAGCGGGGTCTCGAAGGTGTGGGCCACCAGGGGCAGCGTGCAGGCTTGCTTGGGTGAAGTCATCTTCAGATCCGACAGATGGCCAGGATGCATGGCAACGGCCTTGTCTGCGGCCGCAACGGTGCGACAATGGCGGCCTTCATCCTGCCATTGTCTATCCTGGAGACATCATGTCAACGACACCCGCCCGACGCTTCGATACCGACCTGCCCGATGCCAAGGGCTATTTCGGCCCCTATGGGGGGCAGCTGGTGCCGCCTGTACTGAAGCAGGCGATGGACGACATCGACGCCGCCTACGAGACAATCCGGCAACGGGCGGACTTCCAGGAGGAGCTGGCGGCACTGCAGGCCGACTACGTGGGCCGTCCGAGCCCGATCTTCCATGCACGGCGGCTGTCGAAGCAGCTGGGTGGCGCGCAGATCCACCTCAAGCGCGAGGACCTCAACCATACGGGTGCGCACAAGATCAACCACTGCCTGGGCGAAGCACTGCTGGCCCGTTTCATGGGCAAGAAGAAGGTGATTGCCGAGACCGGGGCCGGGCAGCACGGGGTGGCGCTGGCAACCGCCTGTGCACTGGTGGGCATTCCCTGCGAGATCCACATGGGCCAGGTGGACATCGAGAAAGAGCACCCGAACGTCACGAAGATGCGCATTCTGGGGTGCCGGCTGGTGGCGGTGACGCGGGGAGCGGCCACGCTGAAGGAAGCCGTGGACAGTGCCTTCGAGGAGTACCTGACGAACCCGACCGATTATCTGTATGCGATCGGATCGGTCGTGGGGCCGCACCCGTTCCCGAAGATGGTGCGGGACTTCCAGGCGATCATCGGGCGCGAGGCACGCGCACAGTTCCTGGAACGGCACGGCCGGCTGCCCCAGCACGTCGCAGCCTGCGTGGGCGGCGGATCGAACGCCATCGGCATGTTCACGGCCTTCCTGGATGATGCGGACGTGCATCTGGTAGGCGTGGAGCCGGCCGGTGAAGGTGTGGACCACCCAGGTCGCCATGCGGCGACGCTGACCCGGGGCAAGCCGGGCGAGATCCATGGCATGAGCTGCTATGTGCTGGAAAACGCAGACGGGTCGCCGGCTGCCGTGCACAGCATTGCTTCAGGCCTGGACTATCCGGGCGTGGGACCGCAGCACAGCTACCTGAAGGACGTGGGCCGCGTGGAATACACGACGGCCAGCGACAAGGAAACGCTGGACGCCTTCCTGACACTGTCCCGGGTGGAGGGCATCATCCCTGCGCTGGAAAGCGCCCATGCCGTAGCCTGGGCAATTCGCGAGGCGCCGAAGCACTCGCCCGACGTGCACATCCTGGTGAACCTGTCGGGCCGGGGTGACAAGGACGCCGACTACGTGGCCAGCAAGCTGGGGCTCTGAACCCCGACCACGCAATGCTGGCCGATCAGACGCCCAGGGACGGGATGGCGGCCAGCAACTGACGGGTGTAGGGGTCCTGCGGGTCGTCCAGCACGGCCTGCGCCCTGCCCTGCTCCACCATCCGTCCCTGCTGCATGACACCGATGTCATCGCACATGAAGCGGATGACAGCGAGGTCATGGCTGATGAGCAGATAGGTCAGGCCATACTCGTCCTGCAGGTCGCGCATGAGGTTGAGTACCTGGGCCTGCACCGAAACATCCAGGGCCGAGGTGGGCTCGTCGCAGATGATGAAATCCGGCTGACTGATGAGGGCGCGAGCAATGGCGATGCGCTGGCGCTGTCCGCCGGAGAACTGGTGTGGATACTTGCGTGCATCATCTGGCGACATGCGCACATGGCGCAGCATGTCGATGACGCGCGCCTCGATTTCATCGCGATCCGTGGCCAGCCCCAGCACATGCAAGGGTTCGGCGATGAGCCGGGCCACACGCCAGCGCGGATTCAGGCTGGCGTAGGGATCCTGGAAGATCATCTGGCATCGGCGGCGCAAGGCCAACCGCTGCTCGGCCGGCAAGCGTGCAGCATCACGACTCCAGCGATCGACGCCCTCGAAGGCGATGCGTCCGCTGTCCGGTTTCAGCAAGCCCGCCACCATGCGGGCAACGGTGGACTTGCCCGAACCGGACTCACCGACCAGACCGAAGGTGCGGCCGCGCGTGATGGTGAAACCCACATTGTCGACGGCCTGCAGGATGCGCCGGGGCTCACGCGAGAGCAGGCGCTGCAGCCAGCCTGAGGACAGATCGAAGCGACGAGAGAGGTTCTCGACAGCGAGCAGTGGCGTGCCGGCATCCACCTCCTCGGAGTGATCAGCGGCTGACGCACTTTCGACAGCCTTCGGGGGCTGGGCCTGCCATTGCGGGACGCTGTCATCCACCCCAGACAATGATTGCGGCACACTGCCATCATCCGCCGCCGACGACGTTGCGACGCCTGGTACAGGCAGGCGATGCTGGCGCCGGGTAACGGAAGGAATGGCGGCCATCAACGCCCGGGTATAGCGGTGACGGGGGTTCTGAAGCACCTGGCGGACCGGGCCCGTTTCCAGGACACGACCACCGTACACCACCATCACGCGGTCCGCGGTCTCGGCAATGACGCCCATGTCGTGGGTGATGAGCATGGCCGACAGGCCCCGCTGACGGCAGAGACGTCGCAACAGCGCAATGATCTGCGCCTGCACGGAAACATCCAGTGCGGTGGTGGGTTCGTCGGCGATCAGCAGGCAGGGGTCAGCACACAGCGCCAGCGCAATGGCCACACGCTGACGCATGCCGCCGGAGAGCTGGTGCGGATACTGGGAGAGCCGCCACTCGGGCTGCGGAATCTCGACTTCGGCCAGCAGGGCAAGCGCCCGTTCGGTGGCCTGCCCCTCGGACAGCGGCAGGTGGGTGCGAATGGTCTCGGTGAGCTGCTGCCCGATGGTGAGCACCGGGTTGAGGCTGGTGAACGGATCCTGAAACACCATGCCGATGCGTCGGCCACGCAGGCGACGGATGGCCTCGCCCTGCAGCGTATCGATGCGCACACCTTCCAGCGTGACGCTACCGTGTGCCAGCCGACCCGGCGCCTCGATGAGTCCGGCAACGGCCAGACCGGTCATCGATTTTCCGGCGCCGGATTCACCGACCACACCGAGAATCTCGCCCGGCGCGATCTGGAACGAGACCTGGTGCAGCACCTGGTGCGGGCCGCGGTAGGTGTCGAAGATGACATCGAGCGCATCGGCGACCAGCAGGGGTTTCGGGGTGTCTATCACGGGCACCTCAGTGCAGGCGGGGGTCGAGGGCGTCGCGCAGCCAGTCACCCACCAGGTTGACCGACAGGGCGAGAGCCAGCAGCATCAGCGACGGAAAGAGCAGGATCCACCATTCGCCGGAGAACAGGAAACCCTGGCCGATGCGGATGAGCGTGCCCAGCGAGGGTTGGGTTGGCGGCAGCCCCACGCCGAGATAGGACAGCGTGGATTCGGCGACGATGGCCAGCGCCAGACTGATGGTGCCGATGACGAGCACGGGCGCCAGCACGTTGGGCAGCACGTGGAAGAACAGGATGCCCGGCGAGGAGCGCCCCAGCATGCGGGCGGCCGCCACGTAGTCCTTCTGCTTCTCGACCATCACGGCGCCGCGCACGGTGCGGGCGTACTGAACCCAGTCGGACAGCGCAATGGCGACGATGATGACGTAGACGGCCACGTCGTCCCCCAGACCGCTGGGCAGGACGCCCCGGGCAATACCGAAGATGAGCAGTGCCACCAGCAGCACCGGGAAGGTGAGCTGCACGTCGGCAATGCGCATGATGAGCACATCCAGCCAGCCGCCGCGATAACCGGCCAGCACGCCGAGGGTGACGCCGATGAGCATGGACAGCAGCACGGACAGGCCACCGACCAGCACCGACATGCGCAGCCCATACAGAATGGCGGACCAGACATCACGCCCCTGGTCATCGGCGCCCAGCCAGTAGCTGTGCCCCGAGATGCCCTCCCCGCCCGGCGGCGTGAAGGCATCGAGCAGATCGAGCGCAGCAGGATCGAAGGGGTTCTGCGAGGCGATCCAGGGGGCGGCAATGGCCAGGCCGATGCAGGTCAGCAGCACCAGCAGGGCAACCTGGGTCAGGCGCGACCCGGCCAGGCTGCGCACCAGCAGCGAGTCCGACTGGCGCCAGCTGCGACGTGTCGGTGGCGCATCCGGGCCCTCGGGCCCCTTCACCATCGCGTCGGAAGCATCCGTCAGGGAAACCGGTGCGTCCCCCGAGGGGGTAGCTACATCCAGCCGGGATTCAGAGGGAGCGGCTTTCATGGGGCAGGACGAAAAGAAGCATGGGCTGCGTGGCCTTAACGCCGACGCAGGCGCGGGTCGGCCCAGGCATAGAGCAGGTCCACCACCAGATTGATGCCGACATAGAGCAGCCCGATCATCAGCAGGTAGGCGGAGATCACCGGCACATCCACCCCCTGGATGGACGTGATGAACAGGAGCCCCAGCCCCGGCCACTGGAAGACGGTCTCGGTGACGATGGCAAAAGCAATGAGCGAGCCCAGCTGCAGGCCGATGATGGTAATGACGGGGATGAGGGTGTTGCGCAGCGCATGCCGACCATACAGCGTGGCGTTGCGCAGACCCCGGGCGCGTGCAAAGCGGATGTAGTCGCTGCGCAGCACGTCAAGCATCTCGGTGCGCACCAGCCGCATGATGAGTGTGAGCTTGAAGAAGCCCAGCGTGATGGCGGGCAGCACCAGCGCCGACAGCCCGGAGACGGTGAGCAGCCCGGTCTGCCAGCCGCCGACATCGACCAGCGTGCCCCGCCCGAAGGCCGGCAGCCACTTCAGCTCAACGGAGAACAGGTAGATGAGGCCGATGCCGATGAGGAAGGTGGGCAGCGAGACGCCAACCAGCGAGACCCCCATGATGGTGCGCGACACGAGCGACTGCCGGCGCATGGCAGTGTAGACGCCCAGGCCGATACCGCCCACTACCGCGAAGAGCGCGGCGGCCAGCGACAGCTCGACGGTGGCCGGCACGCGCGAAGCGATGACCTCGGTGACCGGCTGGCGGAAGCGATAGGAGATGCCGAAGTGGCCGCTGAGGACCTGCTTCAGATAGCCGGCGTACTGCACCGGCACCGACTGGTCAAAGCCCAGTTCATGCAGCAGGGCCTCGCGCTCGGCCACCGAGGCATCCTCACCCAGCAGGCTGACGGTGGGATCGCCGATGTAGCGGAACACGAGGAACGAGACCATCGACACCACCAGCAGCACCAGCACCGATTGGCCAAGGCGGCCGAGCAGACGGGCAAGCATGGATCAGGGCTTCTTGACCTTCACCAGCTTGAAGTAGGTGATGTTGTTGGGATGGATCGGCACATCCAGACTGGGAATGGAGGCGTTGCTGATCATCTGGTCATGCAGCGGAATGTAGAAGCCCGCCTGGCGAGTGGCCTCCCAGATGCTCTGGATGGTGGCGTTGCGCTTGTCGCGCTTGCCTTCGGAGGACAGCGACTCGATCTGGGCATCGAGCTGCGGGTTGCTGTAACCCGTGATGTTCCAGGTGCCCAGACGATTCTTGCCCCGTGTGTGGACCAGGTAGTCGAAGACATAGGCCGAGTCGTGGGTGGGCACACCCCAGCCATACAGGTAGAAATCGCTGTCGCCCTTGGTGAGCAGCGCATTGTGCAAGGCGAACGGCCGCGCCTGGACCGTGACCTTGACGCCGATGCGCGCCAGGAAGCCTGCCACGGCGGTGGCGATGGCTTCGTCGTTCACGTAGCGATCATTGGGCGCATCCAGCGTGAGCGTGAAGCCCTCGGGGTAGCCGGCTTCGGCCAGCAGCTTGCGAGCGCGCGCCGGATCTGCCTTGGGATAGGCGGCCAGCGCCTTGGTGTAGCCATTGACGAAGGGAGCCGCCAGCATGCCGGTGGGGCTGGAGAGCCCGCGCATCACGGCCTTCTGGATGGCATCACGGTCGATGGCCAGCGCCAGCGCCTCGCGCACCCGGGCATCGGCCAGCGGGTTGCGGTCGGTGACCGAGGAATGGCGCAGCTTGGCCGACCCCACGTCGAGCCCCAGGAAGATGGTGCGGTTCTCGAGCCCGCTGGCCACCTTCAGGTTGGCGTTGGACTTGAGCCGGGCCACGTCCTGGGCAGGCACGTCCTGCAGGAAGTCGATCTCACCGGACAGCAGGGCCGCCACCCGGGTCGCGGGCGACTTGATGGGCACATAGGTGAGCTCGGTGACCTGCAGCGGGAACTGGCCCTTGCCCCAGTAGGTGGGGTTGAGCTTCATGACCGTGCGCGAATCCACCTCACGCGAGACAAGCGTGTACGGACCGGTGCCGTTCACGTGACGCGTGGCGTAGTTCTCGGATTTTGACGCCGTGTCCTGGGGCGCCTCCGCCTGGTGAGCGCGTGTCCAGGCCTCACTCATGATGAAGAGATTGGTGAGGTTGTCGGGCAGCACCAGGTCCGGTCCCTGGGTCCTGATGTGGACGGTGAGCGGATCGACCGCCACCACCTCACGGACCGAGGACAGCAACGACTTCATCTGCGAGGACGGCGCCTGCGCCCGCTTGAGCGAGAACACCACGTCGGCAGCCGTCAGCGGGGTACCGTCATGGAACTTGACACCCGGGCGCAGCTTGAACGCCCAGACGGAAGGATCATCGGTCTGCTTCCAGCTTTCGGCGAGCGCGCCCTGCAACGAGTTGTCAGCCAGCCGGATCACCAGCGGCTCGTACATCTGATGCAGCAGGTTGAAGTTGAGGCCGACGTTGACGGCGTGCGGGTCAAGCGTGGCGGGATCTGCCGAACGCGCCCAGCGCACGGGCGTGGCCTGGATGGCCGCCAGCGGCAGCAGCGTGGTGGACAGCAGGGAAGCGACAAGCAGTTTCTTGATCATCTTGGTCCTTCGTTCGGCCAGCGGCCCTTGCAGGGGTTGCAAGAATGCCGCATTTCGCGGTCGGCAGATAGGGAGGCACGCCCCTCCGAGCGGCGACGAACAAGGAAGCATATGCGGTTTTCGCATATGCGCGCAGAGTGTCGCGCTGGGCGTGAATGCCGGGCGTGGACCCTCCCCTCGCAAAGGAACAATTCGGTTACACCTTCGACGCTGAAGCCCCAATCCTGTTGACTTTTCCTTGAGAGTTTCCGTAGAGAAACGCCAGCAATCTTCCGTCATCCAAAATATGCATGATCGGTGGCGCATCTTCCGCTATTTGAGGCTTGCCACAGACAGATCGACCGTTTTCGGGCCATGAAGCGAAGAGCAATCGCGAGAGCAGCCAGGGGCCCCTCCTGCTGAAATTGCGTGCAATACGGGAGGAGACACAAGCGAGCGGAGATCTTTCCCAGATACAAAACGTCCAAGACAAGCAACAGTTCTATAACAATAGTTATATTTGACTAAATTTAAACAAATGTCGTCGACTTCAAACCAACACCCGCTGAAAAAACAGGCAATTGAGCGAATACATTAGCACTGTTCACGAATATTCACACTGGAAACGCTGTCACAACAAGATTCAGCGAAGTCCATACCGTCATGAATCCGCTGTCGTCGTATGCTCGACGCCGTTCATCGGCATAGAGATAGCGAATGATCACAACAGATGACGGAAGCATGAACCTCGTGTTCAAAAACACCGACACCCGTCGTTGTGAATCCCGGTCATGCTGATGATCGTCGATGATCCGGGAACGGACAGCAGGAAGAGTCAAGTCTTCTTGTGTTTGTCAAGGCCCCCTGGCCAACGAACGCGCTGCCCATGTCGCCCTGGATGGAGATCTTGCATGTTTTGTTGTAACTGAAAGTAATTTCATACAACGCTCATAGACCTCAGCCCTCTTCCGGCCGGCTCCGCTACCTGGGTACAGGACGCGAGGCCCCTTCTTTCGATCCTTTCCGTCCATTTCCATTCATTCCTAACCCGTCGACACTCATGAACAAGCCCTCGTCCAGAAAGTCCTCGCTTGCCATCGGCCTGCTGGCCCTGATGACCGTCAGTACCTCCATTCAGGCACAGAGTGCCGGTGACGCCGTATGCGCGCGGCCGGCCCGAATGATCGCGGACCAGGGCTGGGGAGATGGCTATCTGGCGGGGATCAATCCGGCCTGGACGTGGTCACACGCAGGCTACTCGATCAGCGCACTGGGAGGCTGGAGCCACTGGCCGTGGTGGGAGAAGCAGCGTCTGCCACAATTCCGCGGCGTGGGTGGCACCTGGAACCGGCTGATGCCCTGGTTCGTGATCTCGGGGCCGCAGGGTAGCCGCAGCCCGGCCCATATCCAGGTGGGCCGGATGTCGGTGTTCTATTTCTCGCGCAGCACGCAGCGCTGGCGACTGCTGGCCAAGGACATCCGTCCCGAGATCGGCACCTGCACGGCCAATACCGCCCTGACCGATTGCCGCATGACCAGCTCGCCTGCGGCCACGGCCTACTCGCCGAACCCGCTGCATGGCTGGTTCAACTTCGTGAGCATTCCGGGTGACGTGCAGGCCATCTCGGTCAGCGTGCAGGCACGACTGATCAGCGGTGGCCGTGCGCTGATGACGGTGGGTGCCGACTACTATCCGCCGGCCCACATCAGCATGCGCGGCGTGGCGATCCCGGCTGCCGGCAATTCGGCCCCGAAATCGCTGCGCAACGGCTGGACGACGGTAACGATGACGACGCTGGCCGATCAGACGAACGACAACACCGGGATCAGCCGCAACGCGCTCTACCGCAACGCTCCCGCCTGCAGCAGTCCGGCAAGCTGATCGCCACCGCGCCCGGCGCTCGGCCGGGCGCCCGCTGGCCTCAGCCTCCGTTGGCCAGCCCGCTTTCCACCATCTCGGCGGCGCGCAGCACCGCCCGAGCCTTCATCTCGGTCTCCTGCCACTCCTTCTCGGGGACCGAGTCATAGACAACACCGGCCGCCGCCTGAACGTTCAGGATACCGTCCTTGAGCACGCCGGTGCGAATGGCGATGGCCACGTCCATCTCGCCCGAATAGCTGAGGTAGCCGCAGGCGCCGCCATAGATGCCGCGCTTGACGGGCTCCAGCTTCTCGATGAGTTCCATGGCTCGCACCTTGGGCGCGCCGGTGAGCGTGCCGGCCGGGAAGGTGGCGCGCAGCACGTCGATGGCGTCCATCTCTTTTTCGAGCTGGCCCTGGACGTTGGAGACGATGTGGATGACGTGCGAGTACTTCTCGATGGCCATCTGCTCGGTGACCTTGACGGTACCGGTGCGGGCCAGGCGACCGATGTCGTTGCGGGCCAGGTCGATGAGCATCAGGTGCTCGGCGCGCTCCTTCGGGTCGGCCAGCAGTTCCTCGGCAGCACGGGCATCGTCGGCCTCGGTCAGTCCCCGCTTGCGGGTGCCGGCGATGGGCCGCAGGATGACACGCGGCTCGGGCCCCTTCTCCTGACGCACCAGGATCTCGGGCGAGGAGCCCGCCACGTGGAAGTCCCCGAAGTCGTAGTAGTACATGTAGGGGGACGGGTTGATGGAGCGCAGCGCCCGATACAGTGACAGCGGCGAATGAGCGAAGGGCTTGCGCAGCATCTGGCCGATCTGCACCTGCATCAGGTCACCGGCGATGATGTGTTCGCGGGCCACGGCCACGGTGGCCAGGTAGTCTTCCTTCGCAAACGGGCGCTCGATGGGCGTATGCGCGGCATGGCCGCCACCGCCCATCACCAGGTCCTCGGGAGCCAATGCCGCGTTGCGCATCCGCATGCGCAGCTCGTGCAGCCGCTCGCGGGCCTTGCCGTAGGCTTCGGGCTCGGACGGATCGGCATAGACGATGAGATAGATCATGCCGCTGAGGTTGTCGATGATGGCCAGCTCGTCCACCACCAGCAACAGCAGGTCGGGCACGCCGATGGGGTCGGGTTTCTCGACATTGCCGACCTTGGGCTCGATGAAGTGCACCACGTCGTAGCCGAAATAGCCGGCCAGACCACCGCAGAAGCGCGGCAGCCCGGGCAGCAGGTGGACGCGGTTGCGGCGCTGGTACTGCTGCACGAAGGCCAGCGGGTCCCCCTCGACGGCCTCGATCACCTGGCCGTCACGCACCACCTCGATATGGGCGCCCTTGGCGCGGATGGCGGTCCGGGCCGGCAGGCCGATGAAGGAATAGCGTCCGAAGCGCTCGCCACCCACCACGGATTCGAGCAGGAAGGAATTTCGACGGTTGGCGGAATCCGTCAGCTTGAGATAGAGGCCGAGCGGGCTGTCCAGATCGGCCAGCGTCTGCAGCATGACAGGGATGCGGTTATAGCCCTGTGCTGCCAGCGCCTTGAATTCGAGTTCGGTCATTTGCGATGCCTGGGAAAGATCTGCAGAACGGGCAAAAGCATACCAGTCTGTCGGCACATGGACGTATCGTCCGGGAACACATGTTCCCGGACAACATCGCCATGCGCCCCTTCCAGGACACGCGGCAAGGCGGAAACCGTCCCTTAAGCCTTCGCCGACGGCGCGGTGGGTGTCAGCCCTCGCGACAGTTCCAGCCAGGTCGCCAGCTGATCAAGGTCCTCGACCGTGGCGTCGGCATCCACCGAATCCAGCGGACGCCCCTCGTTGTAGCCATAGGGCAGCATCACCACCGGCATGTGGGCGGCACGGGCAGCCTGGGCGTCATTGAGCGAGTCGCCCACCATCAGCACCTGACCGGGGGCCAGGTACCAGCGATGGGCTGCCTCCAGCAGCGGCCCCGGATCCGGCTTTTTGGTGGGCAGCGTGTCGCCGCCGATGAAGAAGTCGAAATACTGGCGCAGGTGGAAGTGCAGCAGCAGCGGCTGGATGTATTCCTGCGGCTTGTTGGTGACGCAGGCCATGGGCAGACCGATGTCGGCCATGCGCTTGAGGCCGCTGGCCACGCCCGGATAGAGGCGTGCCTCCTTGCCGTTGCAGTGCCGGTAGTGCGCATGGAAGCGCTTGCGTGCCTGCGCGAAGGCGTCGGAGCCTTCCTCAGTGGGTTGCCCGGCCGCGGCCAGCATGCGCAGGATGAGGCGATCGGCCCCCTTGCCCACGTAGGTGCCCACCTCGTCCACGGGGCGTGGCGCCAGCCCCAGATCGACCAGCATGCCGTTGGCCGCTGCCGCCAGGTCGGGGATGGTGTCCAGCAGCGTTCCATCCAGGTCGAAGCACAGGGCGCGCACGGCAGCCAGCCGGAGCTGCATCCCGGGTGGCAGGGAGGATGACGACGGGACGTTGGCTTGTGACATGGTGGCTAGCTCCTGTAATGGCAGCGGATGCCCGCAGGCATGGGCTTGCGCTTTTCACTTTCGCCCCTGGGCCCATCACGCTCCCAGGGGCAGCCAGAGCCGGCCTGCGGACCTGCGGCTCTAGGCCAGCGCCTCGCGGAAGCGCTTCAGGACTCCATGGTACCCCCCGTCCGGATCGGGCGCGCCGAAAACCGCCGAACCGGCTACGAAGGTATCGGCCCCTGCAGCGGCGATCTCTGCGATGTTGTCGACCTTGACGCCACCATCGACCTCCAGCCAGATGTCACGGCCGCTGCGCGCCTTCTCGGCATCAATGCGCTGCCGTGCGTCACGCAGCTTGGCCAGCGTTCCGGGGATGAAGGACTGGCCGCCGAAGCCCGGGTTGACCGACATGAGCAGCACGATGTCGAGCTGGTCCAGCGTGTAGTCCAGCCACGACAACGGCGTGGCCGGGTTGAACACCAGCCCCGCCTTGCAGCCACGCGAGCGGATCAGCTGCAGGGTCCGGTCCACGTGAGGGCTGGCCTCGGGGTGGAAGGTGATGATGTCGGCGCCTGCGTCCGCAAAGGCCGCGGCCAGCGAATCCACCGGCGAGACCATGAGGTGCACATCGATGGGCATGCGGATGTGCGGGCGCAGCGCCTTGCAGACCATGGGCCCCACCGTCAGGTTGGGAACGTAATGGTTGTCCATCACGTCGAAATGCAGAAGATCCGCGCCTGCGGCCTCGATGGCCTGCACTTCTTCCTTCAGCCTGCCGAAGTCGGCCGAAAGCATGCTGGGAGCGATCCGGTATGTCATGTGGCTTGCCCTGCCCTTGAAGCGAGTGTTGAATAGAATCATCACATTGTATTCAGGAACCCGCCCGGGTCCGCTGCCGGAAACGCCCGGTCCGCGCCCGCCCTCACCCTCTTCCCAGGAATCGCCCATGACCCCGGAAAACCGGTATGCAGTGGACATCACCGTCGAGAGCCGCTACGTGGAGGAGCAGTCGGCGCCGATGGACGGCGTGTTCGCATTCGCCTACACCATCACCATCACCAACCGCGGCACGGTCGGCACGCAGCTAATCAGCCGGCACTGGATCATTCAGGACGACACCGGCGAGCGCCGCGAGGTGAAAGGGCTGGGCGTGGTGGGCCATCAGCCGCTGCTCAAGCCCGGAGAGAGCTTCCAGTACACCAGCGGCAGCCAGCTGCCCACCCCGGGGGGCACCATGCAGGGCAGCTACTTCTTCGTGGCCGAGGACGGTGCCCGCTTCGACGCCGAGATCCCGAGTTTTCCGCTGAACATGTCGCGGACGCTGCACTGAGGAACGACAGGGACATGCAGGACAGCACGAACGCCGCTCGGGCGGTGAACATCCATGGTGCATCGCTCAGTATCGGCATGACGCCAACGCAGGAACGCAGCCTTGCCGGAGCAACGCCTCCGCCATCAGGTGCAGCCCGCCCCTCCCGGCGGCACCGCCGCGCACTGCCGGCCGCCTCGCTGGCGGTGCTGCTGGCGCTGGCTGCCTGCAGCACGACACCCACCAAACCCACCGCGCCGGCGGTGCCAGCTGAAATCCCCGTCAGTCGCCTGCCGGGCCTGGCCAGCGATGACCTGCAGGGCTTTGCCGACGCCGTGCGCCGGCAGTGTGCGCTGCCCCGCCCCCCCGGCAAGTGGCCGGCGCTATGCGCAGAGTTTGCCCTGCTGGGTGACGACGCTGCACTGCGCCAGTGGCTGGGCAGCCGCTTCGTGGCCCGGGAACTGCTGGATGCCGGCCAGCCCGATGGCCTGCTGACGGGCTATTACGAGCCGCTGCTGACCGGCAGCCGGATGCAGGAGCGTCCGAACCAGGTCCCCCTTCGGGCCATCCCCACCGACCTGCTGACCATCGACCTGAGCGCGGTGCAGCCCCAGCTGAAGGGCCTGCGGCTGCGTGGCCGCCTGGACGGCCAGCGCGTGGTGCCCTATGCCGACCGCCGCGAGATCGAGACCCGAGAGACGAAGCGTGGCTATGCCACGCAGCCGGTGATCGCCTGGCTGGATGATCCGGTGGATGCCTTCTTCCTGGAGATCCAGGGTTCAGGCCGGGTTCAGCTGCGCGACGGCTCACTGATCCGCGTGGGCTACGCCGACCAGAACGGGCATCCGTACCAGGCCATCGGCCGGACGCTGGTGCAGCAGGGCGCCCTCAAGCGCGAGGAAGTGACTGCGCCCGCCATTCAGCAATGGCTGCGCGAGCATCCGGCGCAGGCGCGCCAGGTGATGCAGACCAACCCGGGCGTGGTGTTCTTCCACGAACTGGCCACCGACCCGGCCGATCCCGAAGCCGGCCCGGTCGGCGCCCTGGGTGTGCCATTGACCCCCGGACGCTCGCTGGCGGTGGACCGCAGCCGCATCCCGTTGGGCTCGGCCGTGTTCATCCAGAGCACCCACCCGGTCAGCCAGCAGCCGATGGAGCGGCTGATGCTGGCACAGGACACGGGTGGCGCCATCAAGGGCGGGCGCCGTGCCGACTACTTCTGGGGGTTCGGCCACAAGGCCGGCCTGAACGCCGGCCTGATGAAGGCGCCAGTACGCATGTGGCTGCTGGCGCCCCGATAGGAAGGAATCAGCCCTTCTTGGCCGTAGCCTTGCCCTGAGCGTCGAGCAGCTGCTCCAGCTGCTCCGGCGAGATGGCGCCCGGCACACGGTTGCCGTCCGGGAAGAACAGCGTGGGCGTGCCGGTGACGTTGAGCTTGCGGCCCAGGGCCAGCACTTCCTGCACCGGCGTCTTGCAGTCACCCGCGTTGTCGGGTTCCTTGCCGTTGCTCATCAGATCGGCCCAGGCTGAGGACGGATCCTTGGCGCACCAGGCCTTCTGCGACTTGGTCAGCGACGACGGTGCCAGGATCGGATAGGTGAAGGTATAGATGGTCAGGTCATCGATACCGGCCAGCACGCTGCGCATCCGGCGGCAGTACGAGCAGTTCGGATCCTCGAAGATGGCCAGCACGCGCTTGCCGTTGCCATGGACCTGCTTGATGGCCTTGTCCAGAGGCAGATCACGCTTGAAGTCGATGCGCGACAGCTCGGTGGCACGCTCACGCGTGAGGTTGCGCTGATTCTCGATGTCGATCAGCTCCCCCTCGGCCAGCACGTACTTGCCGGCGCCATCCGCATAGACCAGTATCTGGCCGACCTGCACCTCGTAGAGGCCCGGGATCGGCGTTGGGCGGATCTCCTCGATCTTCATGCCGGAGTTGCCCGCCATCAGGCGCTGCAGACCATTGCGGATGGCGGTCTGGGTGGCATCATCGACCTTGCCCGATGCGGCCTGGGCAGCCGTCGCCACGGACTCCGCCGGAGACTGTCCGTTATCAGCCTTCGTCTCGGCCGCCGACAGCGGGGCTGCCAGCCAGGTTGCCATCATGCCCGCGGCCAGCATCTGGCCAACGGTACGGCGCAGGGCACGGCCGTGGCCATGCGTCGAGCGCATCTTTTCGATCATGGAATATCTCGCTTTGAGTGGTAATGACGGGCCGGGCGCTGCCGATACCCCCTCCCGGGCGGGTCGGTGGCAGCCCTGGCCTCTATAAAAAGAAACGGGATTCCGGCTCAACGAATCGCGTGAGCGATCAGTTGACGTCTGGCCCAGCCGGAGGTGGCCACCGCCTTCCAGCCCAGATTGCGCACCATGGCCAGCGGCGGGGGCAGCGCCGGGCCGAAGACCTGGTGCAGCCCGGTCATCAGCGCCTGCATGGTTGCCACCGGCTCACGACGCGCCCTTTCATAGCGACGCAGCGCCAGCCAGGAAGGATGGCCGTGCGACCACCGGGCCTCGCCCCCCAGCAAGGCATCCGCCAGGGCCTGCACATCACCGAAGCCCAGATTCATGCCCTGCCCGGCCATGGGATGCACGACGTGCGCCGCATCCCCGATCATGGCAAAGGCTGGGGCGATGACGCGCGCGCAGCTGACGGAACGCAGCGGGAAACTGGCAGCCGGCGTGATGCATCGCAGATTTCCCAACGCACCGCGCGCCTGCGCCGCCACCTGGCGCGCCAGCTCATCGGCCGGCATCTCCAGAAGCGCCTGCGCCCAGTCGGTGGGCGCCGACCATACCAGGCTGACCCGCCCTTGCCCCGCCGGCCAGCCGATGGCCGTGAGCGGCAGCAGCGCCATCACCCCCAGATCCCCATCGAACCATTGCCAGGCAGCATCCCGCGTGGGGAGCGAACTGTCGAAATTGGCCACGACCGCCGTCTGACCATAGTCACGCACCGTGACGGACAAGCCGGCCAGCTCACGCAGCGCCGAGCGTGCACCGTCGGCCGCCACCACCAGCCCTGCCTCCCAGCCCTGGCCATCGGACAGCGTCAACCGCGCCGGTGTGCGGCCATCGGCCTGGGCCGGCAGCACCAGCGACGACACGCTGCCCTGCACCCGTTGCAGCGGCAGGGAACGTGCAGCCTCGGCCACGGCAGCATCCAGTGCCTGCTGAAGGTTGCGGCCCTCGACAATGGTGGCCAGCGTCTCGATGTTGCCCTGGAAGGCCTCAAGTCGCAGGCTTTCCTGCGCATCGCCACCATCCTGGTCATGAAAGAGCCGCATGTCATGCACCGGGGCAAGACGCTGGGCATCCAGGCGTTCCCAAACGCCCAGCGACTGCAGGAGCTGCATGCTGGCAGGCGACAGCGCGAACACCCGCGCGTCCCAGTCGTCCGGCGCGAGAGGTTTTCTGCCCCCCGGTTCTGCCGCAGGACGAGGATCGATCAGCGCCACACGCCGGCCAGCGCGTGCGAAGGCCAGCGCGGCCGCTGCGCCGACGCTGCCCGCCCCTACAATGGCCACATCACAGGTATTCATCCCGCCAGTATATCGGCGCGCAGCCGCAGAACGTGTCACGAAACCGTGACCTTTCCCCCAAGCTGTAGCACGCGCCACGACAGCCCGGAACCTGCCTTGCCCTGGATGCCCTCCGGGGGCGTTCACGCAGAATTTGTGTTTTCAAAATACCTGGGATAGAATCGCATGCTCAGACAGCAACGGTTGTTCAACAGCTGCCTGACAAAGGCCAAGTAGCTCAGTTGGTAGAGCAGAGGACTGAAAATCCTTGTGTCGGTGGTTCGATTCCGCCCTTGGCCACCAGATTCAACGCCCGGTCATGACAACATGGCCGGGCGTTTTTTTTGGGGTTCAGCGAAAACCATGGCCCGGTACCAAATTGCGCACTATCGCACCGAGGGCGCCCGACTCCTTGAGACCACCTGACCCCACTCTCTTCTGCCCTCGGCACTCCAAAGAACATACTCCGACTTCTTTGCAGGAACGCGAGCGAGCACTCCTATCGCCAGCCTTGATCTCACATCCATCTCAGCTATCAGCTGCCTATTGCGCTTGCATGGCCACGACTTCAGGCATCCATAAGGCTTACCCCCCTCCGCTCCCAAAATAAGGGGATCTTTGAATAGCCTAGCCAGCTTGTGGCTACGTTCCTTCCCTCTCGATGCCCCCTCCGTCGCAGCCCAACCGAAACAACCAGAAGGCTGCTACCTACTCGTTGCCTCAGAGAACACACCGGACGAGCGTCAGGCAGGATCGAACTCCAGCCCCCCTCATGGCACACCAAGGATAGCTGATGCACCATGCAGCCCAAGCTTAAGCACCTCCACGACATGTATGTTCGTCTACACGTCCAGCTGATGCTCGAAGACCATGCTCCCGCCCCCTACGATCAATCATGGCAAGACGAGTACAATCCTGATACCCGTCATTAGCAACGATCAGGTGCTAAATAAACACCTAGAGGGATTCTGATGCTCTCGTTCGCCACTGAGTTTACTGTTGACGCCAAGCGCACCACTGCCGATTTTCTTCATGCGATGGTGACATGGATCTCCGGCTCTCCACACACTAACTTAGTCTCCGAGAGGTTGCAAGAGATCCTGCAACAGAATGAGGCATTGGTTCAGAGTGGAAACGAGAAAGTTCAGTCGCTCGTCAGCCATTCGGATGGCATCGATCTCGCAGGGATTCGCTATAGCAGGAGCGACGATGACTTGGAATGGTTGACGACAGTTGTATTTTCGAAAACACCATCCGATACCTGGATCGGCATCAGAGTTGAATGCGAATCTCAACATACCGCAGCATACTTGCCGTCAGCAAAGAAGCCTGTCGTTGTACGAACAGTACTAGACTCTCTTGGAGGGGCAGAAGACGGCCCTCTCCAGATTCGAGACCAAGCACACCTTCTTACCCAGAATGACATTGATCTCGCCGCCAAGCTTATTCGCGGCGACGCGGGCTGCTGGCTACCCATTGTCTATATCAGCGCACCATTTAAAGCAGAACGTCCTCTTGCCTTCGATCGCCTCGCAAAGGACTTATCTGGGATGGCGCACGTCGTTGTTGAGCCAAACAGACCCTTCTCCGTTCGTCTTCAACTTGAGGTTGAATCCGAAAATGTCTACGGAGGGGCGGTCGGAATATACTGGCCTGAAGGGGTTGGACGTCGAGCGTTCTTCTTGGGCGAAGAATATCCGAATCCTCACCGTTTGGTAACCGCCATAAAAGATGAAGTCCGAACTGCGCTATTGAATCGTCGCCCAACCCCCCGATGCACTTGGGCTTATATTCAAGAATCAGCGTCCCGACAGACCATCCAGACCCTCAAAGCGTCCGGATCCAAGGAGGTCGATGATTACATTGAGACGTTCGATAAAGAAAATAAGGCAAAAGACCAACGCCTCGAGGATGCGGAGAAGGAAATTCATCGCCTACGCAACGAGCTCCGAAAGAACGAGACTCGCACCAGCACTACAAGCGGCATACTACTCCGACTTGGAAAAGAGCGCGACCTTTATCCAAACGAGACTCTCGGCACGCTAATTGACGCGATCAAAGATGCCTCCACACGCATCCCCGACGACTATCGCCGCCAGCATATATTAAAATCCATCCTCGAAGCAAATGAGCTCTCCCCTCCCCCTCTCGAAGCCCATCGAGAACAGCTGAAGAGATTACTCCGAGGCATGAAAACCATCGACACAAAAACACGACGTGAACTCGAAAAAATGGGCTTCTCAATTTCCGACGATGGAAAGCATTTTAAACTCACCTTCCAAGGTGACGACCGATACACCTTCGCCCTCCCCAAAAGCGGCAGCGATTGGCGAGGCGGCCTAAACGCGGCCAGCGACATAGCAAAACTGATATTCTAATTTACGAACCTCGACATCTTTGATATTAGTTTCCAAAGGCACATCGAAACCCCCCTTTCCCATGGTTTGAAAGCGACAAGTTCGTTATCAGGACAAGGGAGAGGGCTCCAGTCATTCCATTCTCAACACCGATCACCACTTTCGATAACAATGCCGTGTCTAAAACTTGCACCGTCATCCCGCAATTCCCTTTGGGCAAGTCCATATAGGTTCTACAGAACCATTCTGTGCTTCACGACCCCAACCTCACTCTGCCCCCCTCAACCACCCAGCACGCTGGGGCTCAGCTACGCCTTGAAGGCGCAGCCATAATCAACAGGGGAGCACACAGCAAAACAGGCAAGGAGCAACAGAAGCTCAGCCTGGCAATTGTCGCAGCAGTATCGTCTTGCCGACGCTGCTCGACGCCTCGACAACGGCCCCTTACCTGCAAGCCACCTCGCCTACAAGGAGCTAGTTACGCCAACTCTTCAGTTCGCTCACCCTAGCCACACTGAACGCTCCAGACTCTTACCGGGTCCCTCATCTATTGCCCTGCTTGTGTCAACCAAGGTCGGAACACCGAAGGCCGCCCACCTGACCCTTGTCATCCCCTATCGTTATGATAGACATTTTTATATGAAATAGAATCCAGAGACGCCCATTCATGGGCGACAGGTCGCGTGCCCGACGCGAGGGATGAACAGCATCTGAATTGACAGAAATCAAACAGAATTGACTCGCATCAATCTATGAAACGCCCCCCTGCTCTATCCTTGAAATGTCAGTTAACAAGTCGGTCTAGAAAACGGTCTGACGCAAGGAGAGAACAGCATGAGCCTCAAAGCCCAGGACTCCCATGGGGAAAAAGAACCCGCCGGCATCGGCAGACGGCGCTTCCTGAACGCTGCAGCGGCCTTGGGCATCGGCAGTGTGGCGCTGGCCGGATGCAAGGAAGACAGCCCCAAGAACGCACCGGCTGATGCCGCTGGCGCACCCGCAGGCGCGGCCCCCGAGCATGACGCTCATGTAGGCGGCGCCGGCACCACCGAAGTCAAGCCGGGCCAGCTCGACACCCACTATGGCCTCTGGAGCAGCGGCCACTCGGGTGACGCACGCATCCTGGGCATCCCGTCGGGCCGCGAGCTCGCGCGCATGCCCTGCTTCGTGACTGACCACCTGACGGGCTGGGGCCTCACCAACGAATCCAAGGCCATCATGGGCACCAACCCCGATGGCTCGCTGCAGTACACCGTGGGCGACACCCACCACATTCAGGCCTCCTACAAGGACGGCATCTACGACGGCAAGTACTGCTGGGTGAACGACAAGATCAACGCCCGCCTGGCCCGCTTCCGCCTGGACTACATGGTGTGCGACAAGATCACCAAGATCCCGAACATCCAGGGCTTCCACGGCATCTTCCCCGACAAGCGCGACCCGGTCGACCCGGCCATCAACTACACCACGCGCGTGTTCTGCGGCCAGGAATTCCGCGTTCCGCTGCCCAACCACGGCAAGGACATCGAGGACGCCACCAAGTACGGCGCGCTCTTCACCTGCGTGAACGCCCTGACGATGGAAGTGAAGTGGCAGGCACGCATCGACGGCAACTGCGACCTCGTTGCCACCTCGTTCGACGGCAAGCTGGCTGCCACCAACCAGTACAACCTGGAAGAAGGTGAGTACTACACCGACATGATGTCGAACGAGCGGGACGCCTGCCTGTTCTTCAACGTGGCCCGCATCGAGCAGGCGGTGAAGGAAGGCAAGTTCACCACCATCGGCGACTCCAAGGTGCCGGTGGTCGAAGGCCGCATCGAGTTCAACAAGGATCCGAAGACGGCGCTGGTGTGCCGCGTGTCGGTGCCGAAGAACCCGCACGGCGTGAACGCCTCGCCGGACGGCAAGTACTTCATCTGCTCGGGCAAGCTCTCGCCCACCTGCACCGTCATCGAGCTGCAGAAGGTGCTGGACTGGTTCGACGGCAAGCTGGACGACCCGGACAAGGCCATCGTGGCCGAGCCCGAAGTGGGCCTGGGGCCGCTGCACACGACCTTCGATGGCCGTGGCAACGCTTACACCACGCTGTTCCTGGACAGCCAGGTCTGCAAGTGGAACATCGAGAAGGCCATCAAGAAGTACGCCGGCGACAAGACGATCAACCCGATCGTGCACAAGATCGACGTGATGTACCAGCCTGGCCACATCAACGCCACCTGCGCCGAGACGCGTGCTGCTGACGGCATCTGGATGGCCGTGGGCAACAAGTTCTCGAAGGACCGCTTCCTGCCGGTGGGCCCGCTGCACGCCGAGAATGACCAGCTGCTGGACATCACGGGCGAGCAGATGATTCTGGCGCACGACAACGCCGTCCGTCCGGAGCCGCACGACTTCGTGATCTTCCCGCGCGACTGGCTGCATCCGAAGCAGGTCTACAATATGGATGACTTCCCGATGGCCACCAAGGACGCATCGGAAGCCGGCGTCACGCGCAATGGCAACAAGGTCACGGTGAAGATGGTGTCGTTCGCCCCGTCCTATGAGCCTTCGGATGTGAAGCTGAAGGTCGGCGACGAGGTCACCTGGTATCTGACCAACATCGACAAGGTGGAAGACCTGACCCACGGGTTTGCGATTCCGGAGTACAACATCCAGTTCATCGTGAACCCGCAGGAAACCGTCTCGGTGACCTTCAAGGTCGACAAGCCGGGTCTGTTCTGGTTCTACTGCACCAACTTCTGCCATGCGCTTCACCTTGAGATGCGCGGCCGCATGATGGTCGAACCCTGATCGATCCTTGCTGATCTGATTGGAGACAAAGGCGAATGGCCGGCAGCCGGGCTGTGATGAGCAGCCCGGTTCCCGGCCATTTTCGATGGATGATGAATTCTTTCCGGATCTCAGCTAGACATGAAATGGACCTCTCTTGGGAGGGGGCTGTTGGCGGCTGCCGCCTTCGGCCTGCTGTCCCTGAATGCGTCGGCCCGGCCCGCAGCGGGTGCCGGCGGTTCCCAGGCGTACGAAGCCAATCTGCCCCCCGATCTGGCCACGGCGCCGGACATGTGTGCGCTGGTGCCCTGCAAGGACGTCTTCCCGGGCGCCACGTCGTTCTCGCAGCGCAAGGGCCAGCCGCCCTACGTGGAGGCGCTGGGCGGCCCCGATGGCAAGCAGGTGCTGGGCTATGTGATGCTGTCGACCGACATCACCGACACGCCCGCCTACTCCGGAAAGCCTGTCGTCACGCTGATCGGGATGGACAAGGACGGCAAGTATGTCGGTGTGAAGGTGCTCAAGCACTCCGAGCCGATCCTCCTGCTGGGCATTCCTGAATCGGCGCTGCTGAAGTTCAACGACCAGTATCTGGGCCGTTCCGTCAAGGACAACATCGAGGTGGGCCAGTCCCGCCCCGAGGACAACGTGATCGGTGTGGACGCCATCTCGGGCGCCACCGTCACCGTGGTGGCCCAGAACCAGGTCATCATGACCTCGGGTGCTGCCGTGGCACGACAGGTGGGCATCCTCAAGCCCATCGAGCGCAAGCCGGTGCAGTACGTGGAACCGAAGGCCGGCGAGCCGCTGCCTGACTGGAACACGCTGGTCAAGCAGGGCGCCATCCAGAAACTGGTGGTGCAGCCGCAGCAGGTGGGGCTGGATGCCACCGGCTCGCCCTTCATCGAGCTGTGGTATGGCTCGCTCAACTCTCCCATCGTGGGCCCCGCCATCCTGGGTGAGAACACCTGGCAGAACCTGCGCGAGAACCTGAAGGAAGGCGAGAACGCCATCTTCATCATCCGCACCGACGGCAAGGAGTCCTTCAAGGGCTCGGGCTTCGTGCGGGGCGGCATCTATGACCGCATCCAGGTCCACCAGGAGAACGACTCATTCACCTTCCGCGACACCGACGCGCTGAACCTGTACAGCATCAAGGCCAAGGGTGCGCCGTCGTATTCCGAATCCGGCATCTTCATCATCCGCTCCAAGGGCTTCTCGGCCGCCTACCCGTGGAAGCTGAGCTTCCTGGGCAACAAGCTCGACCGCAGCACCGGCACCAAGACCTTCACGGCCTTCGAGAGCGAATACTGGCTGCCGGCCCAGTATCTGGTGGGTGGGCATCCGAAGGTGGTGCGCCCCGATCCGGCCTGGCTGAAGCAATGGAAGGCCAAATGGGTGCAGCTGGTGCTCTTCGGCATCATGCTGACGGCCATTGCCGTGGTCTATGCCTTCCGCGAGCGGCTCACGCGGCTTTCCAGCCACAAGAACAAGTGGCCCGTCAACGGCTTCAAGTATCCGTTCTGGATCCTCAGCATCTTCTGGGTGGGCTTCGGGTTGCTGGCGCAGCCGTCGGTCACGCAGGTGCTTACCTGGTTCCATTCCATCCTCTTCAAGTGGGAATGGACGCTGTTCCTGAGCGACCCGTTCCTCTTCCTGTTCTGGATCTTCATCTTCATCACCGTCTTCGTCTTCGGACGGGGCCTGTTCTGCGGCTGGGCCTGCCCGTTCGGCTCGCTGCAGGAAGGCCTGCACGTCATTGGCGAGAAGATCGGTCTCAAGCGCTTCCAGTTCCTCCTGCCCATGAAGTGGCACAACCGGCTGAAGTGGGTGAAGTACGGCGTGTTCTTCGTGCTGCTGGCCGTGTCGCTGTTCTCGATGGTCGAGGCCGAGAAGCTGGCCGAGGTGGAGCCCTTCAAGACCACCTTCCTGGTGGGCATCACCAACCGCAGCTGGCCTTATGGGCTGTTCGTTCTGACCATCCTGGGGCTGGCCATCTTCACCGAGCGGCCGTACTGCAAGTACATCTGCCCGCTGGGCGCCTCGCTGGCCATGCCCAGCACGTTCCGCTGGTTCGGCCTCAAGCGCAAGCCCGACTGCAACAAGTGCAAGGCCTGCGCCAAGGACTGCGGCTCGCTGGCCATCAACGCCGACGGTCAGATCGACCACCGCGAGTGCCTGCACTGTCTGGACTGCCTGATCCTGTACACCGATGACAAGGCCTGCCCGCCGCTGGCCAAGGAACGCAAGGTGCGTGAGCGCAATGGGCAGCCGCTGACCCCGATCGGCAAGGACGGCTACTACATCCCGATCATTCCCGAAACGCCCACGCCGGCGCAGCTTCCCGTCAAGGGCGTCGATCCGCGCTGGCCGTCCGAACGGGTTCACCCCCGGGTGGAAACCCTCGAGGGCGGCCGCCGCTGGCTGGGCGAGATCGTCGACCACCTGTGGCCCTTCAGCCGTGAAGGATGGCAGTCCAGCCATCTGGTCGTGGCCGTGGGGGTTGCCCTGGCCCTGGCTGCCACCCTGGTGTGGGTCCTGGCTGCCAGCGGCAGCGCCTCGCCGCTGGGCGTGATCGGTGCCTGGTTCGGCTGGAGCGTGTTCGAGGTGCTGGTGCGCCTTCAGGGCAAGCGCTACGTGAAGGATGGCCCGTGGTGGCGCAAGACCTACCGCCATGCCAACGTCATGGACATGATCAGCTATGTATCATTCAAGAACCTGCTGATCGGCGCGGCACTGTTCTGGTTGCTGACCCGCTCCGGTGCGCTGGTGCTCTGATGGCATCTCCCCGATCATCCATGACAATATCCAGAGAGACCCTGCCCGGCGCACGCCGGGCCAAAAAACTGCGCCCACTGGCGGGCCTGCTGTTGCTGGCCGGCCTGCTGGGCAGCACGATGGCGCAGGCGGCCGTGATCACCGTCCACCCGGGCGAGAAGATCCAGGCCGCCATCGACCGGGCCACGGCCGGTGACGAGATCCGCATCGAGCGCGGCCGCTACGTGGAAAACCTTCGGGTTGACCGGACACTGACGCTGCGCGGCATCAACCGCCCCACCATCAGCGGCAGCAACCAGGGAGACACCATCCGCGTCATCGCCCCCGATGTCGTCATCGAGGGGCTGATCGTGACGGATTCGGGCGACAGCCTGCTGAAGCAGAACGCCGGCATCTACATCCAGCCCGGCGCGCACCGTGCCATCGTGCGCAACTGCTTCCTCAGCTACAACCTGTTCGGGCTCTGGATCGAGAAGGCCAACGACGTGCAGGTGCTGGACAACAACATCACCGGCAAGCGCAATTACGACAGCGCCAAGCGCGGCAATGGCGTCGAGCTCTACAACACCAAGGGTGCACGCATCATCGGCAACGAGATCAGCTTCGTGCGTGACGCCCTCTACATCGACGTGTCGCACCACGCCATCTTCCAGCGCAACCGGCTGCACCACAGCCGCTACGGCACGCACTACATGAATTCCTACTACAACCTGTGGGAAGACAACGATACCTGGCACAACCGGGGCGGTCTGGCGCTGATGGAGGTTCGTGATCAGACCATCCGCAACAACCGCGCCTGGAAGAACTCCGATCACGGCATCATGCTGCGCACGCTGCAGGATTCGGAAGTGGACGGCAACTGGGTGGCCAACAACGGCCGCGGGTTCTTTGTCTACGACGTGGAATACATCAAGCTGCGCGACAACGTGGTGGCCAACAACCGCATCGGCGTGCACCTGTCGGGCTCTCCCCGCAACGAGGTGGACGGCAACGACTTCGTGGACAACCAGCAGCAGGTCAAGTACGCCGGCACACGGGACCTGGCCTGGGGCGGCAAGAAAGGCAACTTCTGGAGCAACTACCGGGGCTGGGACCGCAACGATGACGGCCGCGGCGACATCCCCTACGAAGCCAACGACATGGTGGACCGCCTGACCTGGCGCTACCCGGGCGTGCGCCTGCTGATGGCCAGCCCGGCCGTTCAGGCACTGCGCATGGTGGGCCAGCAGTTTCCCATCCTGCGGGTCCCCAGCGTCGTGGAGCAGCGCCCGCGCATGAACCCGCTGGCTGCCGAATGGGCCCCCTGGCTGGCGAAAACCCGCAACAACCTCTACAACGCACCGGAGAACCTGCGCCATGGCCGCTGAACGCCCTGCCCCATCGCCCACCGATCGTCCCGGACAGGCATCCGCGGCCGGGGCTTCCGAGGCCATCATCCGGCTTCAGGGGGTGACCCGCCGCTTCGGCGCCTTCACCGCGGTCGATGACGTGACACTCGACGTGCGCCCCGGCGAGGTGTTCGGCCTCATCGGCCACAACGGCGCCGGCAAGAGCACGCTCTTCAAGATCATGCTGGGGCTGCTCGCCCCCACGTCGGGCAGCATCCACATCGCGGGCGAGCCGGTCGGACAGGCCAGCGCCCTGCAGGTGCGCCGCCGCATCGGCTACCTGCCCGAGAACGTGGCGCTGTGGGACAACCTGAGCGGGCTGGAAACCCTGAAGTTCTTTGCCCGCCTGAAGGGGCTGGACACGGCCGGCTGTGCCGCACTGCTGACCAAGGTGGGCCTTGAGCACGCGGGCGACCGCCCCGTGCGCGCCTACTCCAAGGGCATGCGCCAGCGGCTGGGCTTTGCACAGGCGCTGCAGGGCAACCCGCAGGTGCTGTTCCTGGACGAGCCCACCACGGGCCTGGACCCGCGCGCCATCCACTTCTTCTGGGACACGCTGGCCGAGCTGCGTGACCGGGGCCTGACCATCGTGCTCACCTCGCACATCCTGGCCGAACTGCAGAACCGGGTGGATCGGGTGGCCGTGATGGCCAATGGCCGCATCCAGGCGCTGGGTTCGCTGACTGAACTGCGTGCCGGCTTCGACCTGCCGCTGCACATGCAGATCCAGCTCAAGCCCGGCACCGACGCTGCGGCCATGCTCCGCTGGCTGCAGGCCCTGCCCGACGAGCTGGCCACCCTGCCGATGCGTGAACACCGCGCCACCGGCACGGTGGTGATCGACGTTCCCCATCGGCACAAGATGCGCCTGCTGCAGCACCTGCTGTCCGCGCAGGAGTACGTGGCCGACATCCAGGTGCAGGAACCTTCGCTGGAAGACATGTTCTTTGCCAGCCCGGATGATCAGGCAGCCCGAAACACGCCGGCATCCGCCGGAACCCCCGACCGACAACCAACGACACCACAGACCTCGACAGGAGGACAGGCATGATTCAGCTCTCGCAGGTGGGCACCGTGGCCGCCAAGGAATTCCGCGACCGGCTGCGCAACCGCTGGGTGCTGGCCGTGGCGCTGGTGTTCGCGGTGTTCTCGCTGGTCATCGCCTACGCCGGTGGCGCCCAGCAGGGTGCGGTGGGGCTGCGCTCACTGGAATTCACCGTCACCAGCCTGGTCAGTCTCGTCATCTACCTGGTGCCGCTGATCGCGCTGCTCCTGGGATTCGATGCCATCGTGGGCGAGCGCGAGCGCGGCTCGCTGGACCTGCTGCTGGCCTACCCCATCACGCGCGGCGAGCTGCTGCTGGGCAAGTACCTGGGCCTGTCGCTGGCGCTTGCGCTGGCCATGCTGGCCGGTCTTGCCGCCGTGGGCGTGATGCTCGTCTACCAGTTCGGCTCCAAGGCGCTCTTTCACTATGCCGGCTTCGTGCTGAGCGCACTGCTGATGGGCATGTCCTTCCTCAGCCTGGCCGTGCTGGTCTCGGTGGTGGCGCGTGACCGCACCCGTGCCTCGGGCGCCGCCATCGTGTTATGGTTCCTGTTCGTGCTGGTGTTCGACCTGGTGCTGCTGGGCGTGCTGGTGGCCACCGCCGGCCACTACGGCGGCGACATCTTCCCGTACCTGCTGCTCCTGAACCCCACCGACGTCTTCCGTATCCTCAACGTTTTCTCCACCGAAGACGTGCGCAGTGCCTATGGCCTCGTCAACATGGTGCCGCCGCTGGTATCGAACATCGGCGTGCTGACCACCGTGATGCTGGGCTGGATCGTGGTTCCCCTTGCTATTGCCAACTGGAGATTCCGACCATGAAGAAACCGACGATGCGCTATCGTTGCCGCTGCTGCAATCCGCAGTCCGCAGGTGAAGCCCCCCGGCATGACCGGCGCCAGCTGATGATGGGCCTGATGGCTCTGGCCGCCCTGCCCATGCTGGGCGCCTGCGACAAGGAAGGCGAGAAGGCCATCAGCGTGGCCCCCGTGGAGATCTCCCAGGACACGGCTTGCGAGCTGGACGGCATGCTGCTGGCCGACTACCCCGGCCCGAAGGGACAGATCCACTTTGCCGACACGCCGGAGCCCGCCTTCTATTGCGACACGATGGAGGTGCTGAACACGCTGATGCACCCCGAGGAAGTCCGCAAGATCACCGCCGTGTACGTGCAGGACATGGGCAAGGCGGATTGGGACCACCCGGAAGGCCACTGGATCGACGCGCGCACGGCCATCTACGTGGAGGGCAGCAGCCGGCTCGGTTCGATGGGCCCCACCTTCGGCAGCTTCAGCAACGAGGAAGACGCCAAGGCCTTCATCGCCAAGTATGGCGGCAAGCTGCTGCACATGAAGGACATCACCCCCGAAATGGTGGACCTGCGCGGCGGCGCCAACATGGACCACAGCATGTAACATGAAAAAACCCGTCGTCGGCGTAACGCGCCCCCTGACTGCCGAGGGTATCGGCAACCTCTGGCAGGCACGCCAGTTCTTCACCTACTCGGGCCTGGGTCGCCAGGCCAATCCGGCCATTCACGCCACGCTGATCGAACCGCAGCACGTGGCGGCGGCCGACGATCCGGCCAGCCCCCGCAGCACCGGCGTCCAGCCGCAGGCCGGCTTCGAGTCCGTGACCCTGCTGCTGGAAGGCGACCTGGAAGTACGCACCTCGCTACCGGAAGGCCAGCCGCCCGTCGTGCTGGGCGCAGGTGATGTGCTCTGGAACGGCGTGGGGCGCGGCGTGCTCACCGAGACGCTGGCCGGCCCGCAGCTGACCCGGGAAGGCGGTACCGTATCGGCCGTCACGCTGTGGGTGAACCTGCCGGCTGCCTACAAGCTCTCCGACCCGCACCAGCAGTACCTGCCAGCGGCGCAGATCCCTTCCTTCGTGCTGCCCGAGAGTGCCGGCACGCTGCGGGTGATTGCCGGCCAGTGGCACAACGACCTGGGCCCGGCCGAGACCGTGGGTCCGTTGCAGCTCTGGGACGTGCGCGTGAAGGCCGGTCACACGGTGACGCTGCCGCTGCCGCAGAAGTGGTACGCACAGCTGCTGATGCTCACCGGCAAGATCACCATCGACTTCTGGCCCGACGAGATCGGCTCACCGCAGCTGGTGCTGCTGGACGCCTACGGCGACGGCACCACCTTCACTGTGAAGGAAGATACCCACCTCATCCTGCTGTGCTGCGAACCGCTGGACGAGCCCATCGTGGGCCGCGGCGACCTGGTGTTTGGCGACGAGCCTCACCTGCAGGATGCTGAAGCACGACTGAAAGACGGTGGTTTCGGCAAGCTCTGAAATCTGGCAGCGACATGGCTGCACAGGCGAGTCGACATTGAGGGGCCGCGGCCCCTCATCAATTTAAAATTTAGTCACATTTGCCACCTTGCGGGAGGCGTGCCGGGATCGCCTCCCGGTCCTCCCCGAACGGGGGTCGGCAATGTGAACATCGCCCCGGCCCCTCCTCCCGCCCCTTCCCCGGCAGATGCATCTCTTGACCGCTGATGAAGGAGAACCCGATGAGGACTTCCGCAATCGCCCTGGGGATAGCCGCCGCCCTGGCTTCCGGCTCTGCCAGCGCATGGGAAACCACGCTGCTGGATACCAACACGCCTGCCAGGGAGCAGACGATCACCAGCAAGCAGCTGGGCATCAAGGCCGCTTCACCCTTTTCCATCAAGGTGCAGCTGCTGCACGGCGGACGCCAGGAAGGCGTCATGCTGGTGACCATCGACACCGGCGCCATGAAGATCACCGTCGTCCCCAACCGGGGCATGAACGTGGCGCAGGCCGTCTCGGGCGAGGTGCGTCTGGGCTGGAAGTCTCCGGTCCACGAGATCGTCAACCCGGCCTTCCTGGATCAGGGAGCCCGCAACGGCATCGGCTGGCTGGAGGGCTTCAACGACCTGCTGACCCGCTGCGGCTATGAATGGGTAGGCCATGCCGGTGCCGACGAGGACGGCACGATGCTGACGCTGCACGGTCTGGCCGCCAACATCCCGGCCTCCAACGTCATTCTGAGCGTCGACGAGAAACCGCCCTACACCATCCGCCTGAAGGGTCTGCTGCGCGAGCAGGCCTTCAAGAAGGTGGACTTCACCATCGACACCGAGCTGAACACGGTACCGGGCGCCAAGAGCTTCACCATCAGCGACCGGCTGACCAACAACGGCGACTATCCGAAGGAATACCAGGCGCTCTATCACAGCAACTTCGGTCCCCCGCTGATGGAGAAGGACGCGAAGTTCGCCGCGCCAGTGCGTGAGGTCTCGCCCTTCAACGACTATGCCGGCAAGCTGCTGTCCACCTGGCAGACGTACCAGGACCGCACCAAGGACTTCGACGAGGTGGTCTACAACGTCTTCCCATATGGCGACGAGAATGGCAACACCCTGACCATGGTGCATAACGCCGCCGGCACACTAGGAGCCTCCATTGCCTACAACGTGAATGCGCTGCCCGCCTTCTCGCTGTGGAAGAACATGGACACTGATGCGCAAGGCTACGTGACGGGCATGGAACCGGGAACCAGCTTCTCGTACAACCGCAAGTACCAGCGTGACCTGAAGCTGGTGCCCACCATCGGCCCGAAAGAGCACCGCGACTTCATCCTCACCTACTCGCTGCTGGACGGCAAGGACAAGGTGGATGCAGCGCTCAAGCGCATCGACAACATCCAGAACGGCCGCAAGACCACCGTGCGCGAAACACCGCTGGTGACCTCCGGCGCGCAGGTGATCGGTCGCTGAGAGGTTGAAGGCCGGGCTTGGCCCTGACCGGTCGGCAACCGGAACGGCGTCACCCGGCCGAGCGCAGTCCTTCCGCTTCGGCGGCTGCGCGGATGATGATGTTCGTGGTCAGCGCGGCCGCCTCCCAATGCGGCATGTGGCCAATGCCGGGCAGCAGGTGCAGTGCGGTGGCCGGCGGCGCGTTGAGTGCGTGCTGCCAGGGAATGACGGCATCCTCGCGGCCATGCACCAGCGTGACGGGCACGCTCAGGCTGGCCAGCGTCTCGACGATGGAGCGGCTCTGGCGGCCCGTGATGTCCACCACGTCATCCACCAGCCGATAGAGCTGGGCCTGCGCCGCCAGCAGGCGCGCCCGCATGGCCCGCACATAGGCCGCCGAGCTGCGATAGTGCTTCACGGTGAGAGCTTCCAGCGCACGGGCCAATGCCTCATCGCCCGCCGCCTCGATGACCGACAGCAGGAAGTCGCGGTTGACCTCCTCGCCCAGCCCGCTGGGCGAGAGCAGCACCAGTCCGGCCAGCCTGCCCTCCCTTTCCAGCGATGCCGCCAGCGCCGTGGCCACCAGCGCCCCGAAGGAGTGACCCACCAGCAGCAACTGTTGCCCATCCTGCAACGCTTCACCGCCTTCACGGGCCCTGCAGGACGCCGGTGAGGCGAGGGGAGACGCCAAGCCAGCGGCCTCAGCACGGTGTGAGGAACCCTCATCCTGCATCACCTCAGCCTGCGCCGAAGCACCCTGCCAGGCGTCGAGTGCCGCCCCGATGGCCTGGGCCGCCTGTTTGGCCGTATCCACCTCGGCCGTGCTTTCCCCGTGCCCCGGCAGGTCGGCAGCCAATACCTGCAGTCCGGCACGGGCCAGGTTCAACGCAGTGGCCGACCAGACATCGACGTCACCGAACATGCCGTGCACCAGCACGACCGTGGGCCAAGTCCCTGCCCTCTTTCCGTCCCTGTTTCCGGCCTCGCCCGGGCTATCTGCCGCTGGCCAGTGCCTGAGCCGGATGTCGCCGAACGGCGTGCCGTGATGCGATGTCTCAACCATGGCTGCACCCGCTCCCGGCGCCCTGCCACTCCGCCCATTGGTTCACCTGTCCCACGCCTCGCCCTGCTGTTACGGCCACGGCCGCTCCCCGTCCCACCATCATTCCTGCCCCGGGTCCGAGGTGTCGTCTTCCGTGCGTTCCGGGAAGGTCCGCTGCACCAGCGCCAGGTCCAGCCAGCGGCCGAACTTCCTCCCCACTTGCGGCATGAGCCCGGTCTGCACGAAGCCCAGCCGCGCGTGCAGCCGCAGCGAGCCCGCATTGCTGGCATCGATGGCGCCGACCATCACATGAACGCCCTGCGCCTGCGCCAGCGGGAACAGCGCCTGGATGAGCGCCGTACCCAGCCCACGCCCGCGCTGGTCCAGTCGGACATGCACGCTGTGCTCCACCGTATGCCGATAGCCGGGCCAGGAGCCGCGGAACGGGCCAAAAGTGGCATAACCCAGCACGCGGGAAATCGGAGTGTCTCCCTGTAGTTCGAGTGCCTGCGAGGCACTGTGGTTCACCTGAGCTTCCGAAGGCTGCCATGGAGAAGCGGCCCTGCCATCAGGGTAGTTCGTCTCCTCAGCCACCAGCACCGGAAAGCCGCCTTCCTGGCGCGCCTGAAACCAGGCCGTGCGCTCGTCCAGATCGACCGGCGTCTCGGCATAGACCGCCGTGGACGTGGCAATCAGATCGTTGAAGATAGCCAGAATGGCTGGCAGATCATCAAGACGCGCCGGACGGATGGTGAATGAGGGGGGCATGGACAAGCGGGCGCCCGGGTGGTTAGCCAATCAGGCTAGCCAGGCCGGGCAGACAGCAACGGAAAAAGGGGGAACAGTGGATGGCAGCCTTCCGGATGCCTCCGACAGGCCAGACGACGTCATGAAAGGCTCAATCAGCGGGCGATGTCACCCTTCAGCGTCACGCCGACGATGAAGGCACCGGCATGGCACTCATACTCGGTTGTGCTCTTGAACTCGCGCTTCTTGTAGTAGCTGACGAGGTTGACCACCTTCGTACCGCCGACATCCTTGGCCGATTGCTGAAACTGCTTGACGGCCGACAGGAAGGCCCAGTGGCAGGCGTCAACATCGCTCTTGCCAAAACCATTGGTCTTTCTGTTGCTGACCATGTCGGCCTGCAGGATATTGCCGCCACCATCACCATGCCCAAAGACCAGAGCAATGCTCGGATCAAGGATTTCCTTGGCAGAACCTTTCTTGCCGACATAGTTGAGGGCCTCCTTGATGGGCAACAGCAGCTTGGTGTCACGCGCCTGCACACCCGTGGCGCTGCACAGGACGGCCAAGCCCACGGCCAGCAATGTCAGGGACTTCTTCACGGTTCTACCTCTTGAAATCGACGGCTCTGGTCCATGATACGCACAAGCCCCCCGCCTGGGCAACCAACAGGCGTTCGCATCGGGGCATAATCTCGGTCCCCCTTTCCCGGAGTCCATCACTTTCCACCCGCCATGAACGCTACGCAACAGATGGCCGCCTTCCGCCCCCAGATGCTGTCCTATGCAGCACGTCAGCTGGGCGATGACGAGCTGGCCGAGGACGTGGTGCAGGATGCCTTCGTGGCGGCCTTCGACCGTGCAGACGCCTTTCGGGGGGAGGCCGCGCTCAAGACCTGGGTCTTTGCCATTCTCAAGCACAAGATCACCGATGCCCTGCGCGGCCGCTATCGCCGTCAGTCACGCGAGGTCAGCTACGCGCATGACGAGGATCCGGAGGGCGACGATCTGGAAGCCCTGCTATTCCGGGCGGATGGCCACTGGGAACAGGACGCCGGCCCCGGCACCCTGGACTCGCCCGAGCAGCTGTGTACCAACCGTGAGTTCTGGCAGGTGCTGCAGCGCTGTCTGGACGGGCTGCCCGGCATCCAGGCCCAAGTCTTCATGATGCGCGAGCACCTGGGGCTAAGCACGCAGGAAATCAGCACCCAGACCCGGCTCACTGGCAACAACATCAACGTGATGCTCTACCGGGCACGCCTGAAGCTGCAGAAGTGCCTGCAGCAGAACTGGCTGGGCGATGACGCCGCCCGCTCCCCGCGAACCCGCAAGACGGACGGTCACGCCGCATGAAGTACGAAGCCCCCGCCAACCGGAAATGCCTGCGCGTGACCCGGCTGATTTCCGAAGCCCAGGACCAGGACGATGCGCTCACGCTGGCAGAACGGATGAGAGTGCGGCTGCATCTGCTGTTCTGCGCCGATTGCCGCCATTTCAGGCGCAACACCGAGGCGCTGCACCAGATCATGAAGCGCTATGCCGACATCAACGAGGACGGCCAGGCTACGGGCAGTGAAGGCGCCCCCCAGGATGCCGGCGACGCCCCGACACCGCGCAAGCCAGCCCCCTGAAACGACAAAGGGCCTCATGACGAGGCCCTTTTCGGTCTGAACGCAGGCTCAGTGCGTCTTGCGACGCAGCACGCCCCCCAACAGCGCATCCAGGCTGATCCGGCCGGCGCCGAAGAACATGAGCGGCCACAGCATGACCATGAAGATCAGCGGCAGCTTGAAGTTGCCATGACCGTCGTCGGTGATGACATAGCCCTGCGCCAGCTCGGCCAGCGAATGCCATTCGGCCGGCCAGTGCACAGCAGCCGTGGCCACCACCGTGACCACCAGAAGCGCCAGGGCAAAGAAGCGCGTGCCCAGCCCCAGCATCAACGCCAGGCCTCCGACGATCTCGAACCACATGGCCAGCTGCCAGTTCAGCTCGGCCGGCAGCCGGTTGAACGGGAACAGGAACTGCTCCTGGATGTCGGCAAACCAGTTCTCGCCGCCCAGTTTCTCCAGGCCGGACTCCAGGAACTCCCAGCCGATCAGCAGACGCAGGAACAGAAGCCCCACCCAGGGGGCAAGGCTATCAAGCGCACGACGGATACGGCAAGGGTGCCGCGACAGCCCACAACGTCCGCTCCCGCCTTCGCCCTCCAGGGCAGAACCGGCGGGGTTGGAACAGGAAACACGCATGATCATCTCCAGGTGAATGTCGGAAAATGGGGGATCAGCCGGCTGCCGTGGGCTGGGCGGTGCCTGGACGCAGCAGCAGCTCGTCGGCCAGCCATTGCCGTTGCAACGGCGCAATCTGTTCGGCCAGTTCATCCGCCGCCAGCCCCCAATGGGAGGCCAGCTGCTCACAGGCGGCCTGCCAGTCGCAGCCGTTGTCCTGCAGGACGTCCAGCAACTGTGCGGCCGCCGGAGTCAGCACGTTGAAGCGCACCTGATGCTGGCGGTCCCGGTATACCGCCACGAAGGTGGTGGCCGGCACCACCTCGGCGTCCTCGGCACCGATGGTGTGAACGGGGTAGGCGTATCCGCCCAGCTGCAGGGCCGGGCACAGCGCCAGCCCCTGCGGACCGACGCGAAGCGGTACGTCCGGTGCCGTCTCCACGGCCAGCTCCAGCCACTCGTAGTGCGCCAGCTCGGCCAGCCAGGGCGGCAAGGACTCATCGGCAGGCGCGTCCTCTGCCTGCAGGAAGTCCACGAAGGCCTTCGGGATCTCGTGAAAGAACGGTGAGGTGTGCCAGCGCCCTTCTGCAAAGAAGCGGTCGATCAGCGCTTCCAGGTGCGACGTGCCGATCAGCGCCTCACACAGGGGGAAGCACTGATGGATGAAGCTCCCGATGTTGTTGCGCAGCAGCGAGGCGTAGACATCGATGCGACGCGGCTCCGTGCCTGTGGGCCGCGGCACGACGCCGGGTTGCCGGAAATAGTTCGACCAGTCGCCCTGCATGCGTGCAAGGCCGGGGGCTGACGACGCCTGGCCCGCGCCTGTCTGGCGTGCCGCCGGTGCAGTATCCGCTTGCTGGCCGTTGTTCGGCCCCTGCCTGGCTGTCATGGCACCAGCACTCCCCGATCCTGACGGGCACTGCGTTCCGTTTTCGACGAGACCTTGGCGGCATCGGACGATCCGGACACCTCGACGCCGGTTTTCTCCATGCCAGCCTTCCCGGCCTCGGCCAGCATTCGCGCCGCGCGACGCGCCGAGGCCTCGCGCTGCATCCGGTCGATGGTGCCGACTTCATCCACCAGCTCGGCCAGCGGCGGGAAGTTGAAGTCCCGTTCCAGACAGCTGGGAATCGCCACCGGGTCCAGCCCGGCGTCGACCAGCCGGTCATAGGTAAATTCCAGCAGCTGCCAGACCGGATCGATCACCGGCATGCCATGCGTGTCGATGATCAGTCCATCGTCTTCGACGTGATGGCCTGCGACGTGCATGTAGCAGGTGCGCTCCAGCGGCAGCTGCCGCATGTATTCGTAGGGGTCGAAGCCGTGGTTGCAGCTGTTCACGTAGACGTTGTTCACATCCAGGTGCAGCAGGCAGCCCGCTTCCTTCACCACCTCGCGCACGAAGGTGGCGTCATCCATCTCGGCACCTTCCGGCGCCGCATAGTAGCTGGCATTCTCGATGCCGATCTGCTCGCCCATGTAGTCCTGCACCTGGGCGATGCGTTGGGCCACATGACGCACCGTCTCGTACGTGGCGGGCAGCGGCAACAGATCATAGAGCTGCCCTTCGTGCCCGCACCACGACAGGTGCTCGGTATAGAGGGAGATCCGGTAGGTCCGCATGAAGGCCTTCACTTCGGCCAGAAGCTGCATGTCCAGACCGTCACTGCCGCCCAGGTTCAGCGACAGGCCATGACAGGCCAGCGGCCGGTGCTCGCTGATCGCCGACAGATCCCGCGAAAAGCGTCCGCCCAGTCGGCTCCAGTTCTCGGGCGCCACCTCGAAGAAGGCCACCACGTCCATCGTGCCTGCTTCCAGCATGGCCAGCGTGTCAGCCAGCAGGCTCCGTCGCAGGCCAAGCCCGGCGCGATGCAGCAACCGAACATCCCGGGAATCTCTCGTCATGACTCCTTCTCCCCTTTTCATGCCTCACGCTTCACCCTGCATGACCCGGCTTGCGGCCTTCATCGCCGGCAGCCGGACCCAGGGCTGAACGATTCGGAACACGCCCGGACCTCGCCGGGCGTGACAGAGCCCTCTCATCGTGCAAGGCGGTCGGCGGAACCGACCGCCCCACGATGGATGGCTCAATGGCTTACTTCATCTTGCGGTTGCCGCCACATTTGCCCTCACCGCACCGGCCTTCCATGCCCTTGTTGGCCTTGGCAGGCTTCTCGGTCTTGGCAGGCTTGTTGCCCTTCTCGGCGCCGCACGAACCTTCCTTGGTCTTGGCATTGTTGCTGCCGCAGGAGCCTTCCTGGCTCTTGGCATTGGCGCCGCAGGAGCCTTCCTGGCTCTTGGCGTTGCCACCGCAGGAACCTTCCGGCGCCTTCTGGTTGGCAGCAGCGACCTGATAGCCCTGGGACAGGCTCTGCGCGGCAAACACCGGCGTCGAAGCCATGACGGCACCCGTGGCCACTGCACCGGAAAGAAGCGCTGCAAATTTCTTGTTCATGAAGATCTCCAGAGTTCCAGACATGGAACACAAAGTTGGAAAGGACGCGGGCAGCACCGCGCTGCGCCGACTTCCGTATGGTCGCCGGATTCCTGAAAACATTACGCCAGTAACGAAATTTATTTTTGTTGAAATATCGTTTCCATGGAAAAGATCCCTCCACGGGATTGCCTGGGTCAGACGCGCACAGCCCGCCTCCGGACCTTGCCCGCATGCGTGGATGCAGCACGGCTCATGCGTGCAGGGGCTGCGAAGCACAGGAGCGTCGCTGCGGCAGGACTCGCTGGCATTCTCAGCGCAGCACACAAGGGGCGGGCGCTCTTGGGGGGCTGCCTGACGCAGGCGTACAACGCGGATGCCAGGACGGGGCGCAAGCCCAAGATGGGGCGCAAGGCCAAGGCGGGGTTCAGGATCGGTCCTTCGAAGCGGAACATGCCACCACCAGGCCCGAATGGGTTTGGCGTCACTTCACGCCAACCCCTTGTACGAACGAGATGTCCGTCTGGAAATCATTACCTTGTGAACGAGTTTCCGGAAAGCGATTCCGCGAAATAATTCCCGCAGACAAGGGGCGATGAATACCGCCATGAGAAACTGCGACGTGCCAGAATGAAGGCCGTTGCTCATGATGAATTTCGTTCAGCTATTCATCATTATCAGAATCTCGACATCTGATTCACAGGAACTCGACCCTGAGCCCAAGGCTTCTTGATAAAAGTCAACCCAAAGGCGAGAAAAGCTTTTTTATAATCATCCGAATCGGCAGTGGCCAAACAAACGGCAAACAACGCTGTGCGATACGGATATTTCATGAAGGCATGGAATGACGCCATGGGGGCTGCCCATCCACGACGGAAGCAACCACCTTCTGGACGTCATCAAGCCCAAACGTTAAAACAACAATAATTATCTTCCCGGCGATTGCTGCCCACCTCTCCTTCGAGATGCGGGCAGTTTTTTTGTGCGTCCGAAATTACTGACCGGCGACAGTCGCTACGCTTTCATCGAGCAGCTCGACCGAAACCCGACGGTCCGGCTGCAGGCACTGCACGGTCTTTTCTGCACCCGCAGTGTCCTGGTGGCAACCACGGGAGAAATCTTCCGTGGCCCCCATGGCGCGAACTTCCATGGGCAGACGCACACCCAGTCGCTGCAACTCATCACGCACCGTCACGGCACGTCGCATGGACAGGCGCTCGTTGTAGGCACGATTACCCAGGCGGTCGGTATGCCCCATCAGTTTCAGGACCTGATGTTCGTTCGGTCCATGGCCCTTCAGCACCTCGGCAAAGTCCTTCAGTTTCTGACGATCTTCGGGCAGGATGTCGGCCACGCCCGAACGGTCGAAGCGGAAACGCACATCCAGTGTCGGCATGGCGGGCGCCTCGATCACCGGGGCGGGCACAGCCGGCTTCTCGACGGGGGCTGCAACGACCTGCTTGGGCTTGCACTGGGCAGCCAGTTTTTCAGCCTCTTCCGTCAGATCTTCAGCAATCTGGATATAGGGGCTGGCATGGCGCCAGCCACCCTGGCGAATCTCGTTGCCTGCATGCACCAGCTCCACCTCGGCACACGCCAGACGTTGGGCGGCACACTGCATGCCTTCGGTGTCCTGACGCAGGCGGTCATGACGCGCCCAGAGATCGTCACGCAGGCGGCGTGCATCATTGACCAGCGGCGTTTCGCTGACGTCCGGATTCTGACCGGCCTCCAGCTGGTCCAGGATGCCCTGGGCCTGCGCCAGCGAAGCCCGGGGGAACCCGCCACGATCATTGCGCGTGTATTCGTGGAAGCTCACGTCCAGCCAGCACTGGGCCTTGGCCAACGCATAGCTGCCCAAGCGGACACCTTTCCGGGCGTTGAGTTCCGCGATGCGCGCCTGCGTGTCCCGATAGATGCCCTGGTCACGGGCAATCTGCGCATCTTCCATCTTCTGGAACGGCGTGTAGGAGCCCGTGTCGGCAGTCATTTCCTGGCCCGCCATCGACCCGGAAACCTGTGCACCTGCATCCAGGTCCTTGTTGGCCTCTCCGTGCGTACCGGCGCAGGCTCCCAGCATCAGCGACAGCAAGATGGTGGCAGGTGCGCAATGTCGGCGTGACTTCATGGTGTAAGCAGCGGTCAGGCGCAAAGCCCCGGCAGCGTCGCAGCGTGCTCGGCATGCATCGGCATGACCCATCCTGTTCCTGTGGTTGGACTGATGGCACAAGGTTAAGACACGCCTTTTCCCCCCTCTCACCCGCCCCGACAGGTGGGCCACAAGGCCCGACATGCAGGTGGAAATGGCCGGGCGCTCGCTGCCTGGGTGCGACATCCGGACCTGAGCTCTCGCTGGTCCGGATATGCGCCAGAAAGACGAACCCCGTGCCGGGACACATCCCGGCACGGGGTTCGATGGACCGGTGCCCCCTGCCCGGCCGGTGAGCCGGGCGAGGAGCGAACTACCCGATCAGAACGGAGCCTTCTCCGAGGGGTTGATGCGGATCATCCGGGACTTGGACGGCACACCCGCCTTGTTGAAGGCAAACACGTGGTAGAAGCCCGGAGGCGTCAGGTACTTGTTCTTCGGCAGTTCGATGTCCAGACCGTTGCCGTTGACGCGGAACTTCACTTCGTTGAAGCGCTGTTCCATGTCGAACGAGTGCGTGACGGCGCCCGTCTTGACCAGCGTGACCCGAGCGATGTCGTTGGCATCGGCGGTCTCGATATGGAAGGTGCTGGCCGGCTCGGCCACCATCGCCACCGCACCGCTGCCAACCTCACCCTTCAGCACCGGACGCTTCGCCAGCGTACCGTCGGCATTGAACAGGTACGGCGGACGGTAGATCTGGGCGTTCAGGTTGTCGACCGGACCCGGCTGGCCACCACCGGTGGACAGGACCGTGGCATCCGGCAGCAGCAGGGTCACGCTGTGGTAGAGGCGTTTCTCGCTGATGTTGGCGCCCGGCGTCCACTGACGGGTGTCGGGGTTGAAGAGCATCGTGGCGTAGTTGATCTCGCCTGCATCCTCGTTGATGGGCTCTTCGACGTCGACCAGCAGGTTCTTGGTCGAACCACCCGAGACCAGCACGTTGCCGTCGGCCAGGACCGTGGCATTGCTCCAGTGGTAGGTCTTGTCCAGGGCCGGCATGTCGAACAGCTTGGGACGATCGCCGTTGATGTCGATCAGCGTGGCCTTGGACGGACCGCCGTTGTTCATGTTGCCGGTCATGTCACCGCCACCGAACTGGAAGATCAGGCCCGGGCGAACCATGACGGCCGTGGAGGTGGCCTGCCAGCCGCGGTAGAACTCCCAGTCTTCCTTGCCGTCTTCGGTGATGCGCGGGTAATCCCAGTGGGCACCCAGCATCTTCACCGAACCCTTGCCGGCATTGCCATACGGATCGATCTCGTACATGAAGTGCGGGTCGAAGCCGAAGATCTTGCCGTTCGGGGCAACGAAGTTGCGCGGATAGTTGTTCTCGAACGCGGCCATCTCGTTGGGGCCAACCTTGATCTTGGCCAGCGTGTCAATGGTCAGCGCCTTGAAGGTGCCGTCGGCCTTGCGGATCTCGGGGTGCTTCTCACCATCGGTACCGCCCTGGATGTAGACCTCGCCGGTGGGCAGCGTGGTGGCCGTGCCGTACCAGCGCGGCAGCGTCATGTCGTTGCGCGCCGGGGCAAGCACGTTGCTGGTCGGATCGAAGATGTTGACATCCTTCACGCCACGGTTGGTGACGCGACCATCCTTCAGCAGGTCACCGCCCAGGATCATCATCCGGCCGTCCTGCAGCAGGATCTGCGCGGAACAGAACAGGAAGGTCTTGGTGGAGTTGAGCAGCAGCATGTGGGACGCATCGTCCGTGCCCAGCTCGGGATCCCACACGTCGTAGCGGAACTGGCTGTCCTGCCGGACGTTGTAGTCCGTACCGTAGGTGAGCACCCGACCGTCGGCCGTGATGGCGGCATGGATGGAAACCACCGGCCAGTTCACTTTGGGCAGCCATTCACCCCGGGTCTTGCGTGCCTGCTGTTCGGCAGACGTGGTGGGCGTGACAGGCTTGACCGGCTCGGCAGGCGTGACCGGGGCAACCGGCGTAACGGGCGGCTTGGGAACTTCAGGCGCGGCTTGAGGCGCAGGCTGAATCACCGGCGGCACGGGGCGCACCGGAGCAACCGGCGCAGCGGCGGTACCGGTACCCGAGGTGCCGTTGGCAGCAGGCGCGGTCGGCGTGGTGCCGGCAGCCGGACGAGTTGCAGCGGCATCGGTCGAGGCCTGGTTGGCCGACGGCGTGGTGGTATTGGCCGAGGCGTTGCTGCCCGACTGCGTGGTGGTATCCGTCGAGGCGATGGTGTTGCCAGCACCGCCTTGGGTACCCGTGCCAGAAGCGGTGGGGCCAGGGGTGGCCGCACCGGAATCACTGCCGCCACCGCCGCATGCAGCCAGTACGGTCAGCACGGCAAGCGAGGCAAGCTTGAAGGAAGGCGTAGAGACTCTCATGGCGATCAATCCAAACGAGTGAAAGACGTCCGTCGGAAAATCCGGGATGCCCCCGGAAAGCGCTGGACTCCCTGTCGCGGACATGCGCGGGGTGCGGGTGCTGTGTGGCAGCCTGCACCGACACTGCGCATCGGAGACTGTCGGCATCATCCTCCAGCGCCGGCTTTTTCACGCTCGAAAATTTCACGTTTGCATCGATCTGGCAGGCGACCATTTCCTCCTGGTGTGCCATGGGCATGCCTGACGCAGGCCGAGACCTGACATGAAGCACAAAAAAAGGGCCAACGCCTGACAACAGGCAGTTGGCCCTGAGGGAGCCCCGGGACTGACAGGGGCTCCGAAAGGAAGAACGCGATCAGCGCGCCATCAGGCAGCAGCCTTGGGCTGATCTTCAGCCTTGGCAGGCTCGGCGGCCTTGGCCTCCGGGCTGAAGCGCGTGCCGGCACGGAACTCGTCGACCAGACGGTCAGTCAGGCGCAGCGCCAGGGCAACCAGCGTCATGGTCGGGTTGTTGGACGACGAGGTGGGGAAGACCGACGAACCCGCGATGTAGAGGTTCTCCATGCCATGAACCAGGCAGTTGCGGTCGACCACGCCTTCGCGCGGCGAATCGGCCATGCGGGTGGTACCCATGTGGTGGTAGGTACCTTCCATGTCGGCCGGCCAGCCCACGTCGTTGATGCGCGGCCCCAGGGTGACCTTGGCGATCTTCTTGTCTTCCAGCTCGCGTGCCAGCAGCTCGAAGGAGGTGTCGACCGTATCCTTGACCCGCTGGTTGAGGCGCCAGTCGATCTTGGTGCGGCGCATGCCCAGAGCGTCGACGTCGTCGCTCAGCATGACGCGGCTGTTCGGATCCGGTTCCGGCTCGGCGATCAGCTCCATGGTGACGTAGCGCACCAGCTTGAGCGAGCCCGTGGTGTGCGCCACCGAGTAGGTGAGCGAGTCCATCGGGTGCGAGAAGATGTGGCCGAGGTCGGTGCCCAGGCCGACGAACGGCGACCACTTGCCGCGCACGCGCTGACGCATGCGGTACAGCGCCCGGACCACGTCGGTGCCCTCACCCGCGTACAGCGAGCGGAACCACATCTGGGCGTCGAGGATGCCGCGCTCCTTCTGGACTTCGAAGGGGATGCGCATCTGGCCGGAGATGTCCACGCCACCGATCTTGACCTTGTTGACGATGCAGTGGAACTTGATGTCGAACAGCGGGTTGTTGCGGTACGGCTCGGCAAAGTCGACGATACCGTTCAGGAAGCGGGGGTGATCCTGGAAGTAGCGACCGACCAGGTCATAGCGGTTGCCGATGCCGGCGCTCTGCTGGCGGTTGGAGGCCAGCAGCAGGCGGGCGTTCTCGATACCGCCCGAGGCCAGCACGAAGACCTTGGCCTGGACCGTGGCCGACACGCCCTTCAGCGTGCGGATCTTGGCGCTTTCCACCGCGCCGCCCCACGGGTTGCACTGCAGCTCGACGACGTTGGCCTTGATGTAGACCTTGACGTGCTTGGCCGCCTTGAGCTCGCTGCGATAGGCTTCGCCCATCTTCAGCGGGGGGCTGTACTGGGAGATGATCTCTTCAACTTTCTTGGGGTCGAAGGGGTAGCTGGCGGCCTTGGCCGACAGCCCCTTGGAGGCACCATGGGTGGCCTCACCGGTATTGCCCACCCAGTGGGCAGGATCGTAATCGTTGGACGGGACCTGCAGGATGGCATGCGAGCGCTGGTAGAACGGCTCCAGATCTGCACGACCGATGGGCCAGCCGCTGGCATTCACCCACGAGCGATGCTCGAACGCGCTCTGATCCCAAGGACGGCAGAAACCGCCCCAACAGTTGCTGCTGCCACCCAGGAAGCGGCTGCGAGTGCCATCGGAGAAGTCGTAGGGGATGCCCACACTGGGCCCCCGGTAAAGGTCGGCAGTGGCTTCATCACGGGAAAGGCCGCCGCTCTCGAGCACGACGGTGTCGATGCCGGCTTTCTCCAGCTCCAGCGCCATGGAGATGCCTGCAGCGCCGCCGCCGACGATACAGATCTGGGTTTGAATGACGGAGCCCGAGGCCAATTCGTTGGTGTCGATCAGCATGGATGGTTCCTTCTGGGGACGCAGTGTTGCGAAGGCAAGCACCTGACATTGAAAGGAAAATGTCTGTCATCCTCTGGATGAGGGGCGGCGCGCGTCTGGCGCGAATGTCAGGCACCCTGGGACTGTTTTGGCAGTTTTTTGCAGTATAAGCCCCGCCGCCTTGTAACGCGACGCCGACTTTGCTTCAAACCTTGACGTAATGCACACAACCAAAACAAGACATTACGTCGGATCGTACTATCGTTGCATAACGTTGTCTATAGACAACAAACTAAAGAAGTAAGGTTGTAAAGCTCCGCGTCCTTCTGTGCTATTTACAACACTTGGCCGACCAAGCTCGGGTCTGAGCAGCCAGGCGGCATGCAATCCCGCCCGTCGGGCCGCCAGCACATCCAGCTCCAGATCGTCACCGATATGCAGGGTTGCCCCCGGCTCGACGCCCAGAACGTCACAAGCGGCATGAAAGATGCGGGGATCGGGCTTGGCGGCGCCGAAGGTGGGCGCGCTGATGCTGGCGCTGAAGTACCGGCCCAGCGGGGTGCGATGGACATCGGCATTGCCATTGGTGATGGCGGCAATGCGGTAGCGGCTGGCCCAGGAGGCCAGGATACCTTCCACTTCGGGCCAGGGGGTCACCCGCTGCCGTGCTTCCAGAAAGACGGCAAAGGCGGGGTCGGCAAGCGCCGGGTCTTCGTGGTGTTCGGTCAGCAGGTCATGCAGGAGCCGGCGTCGCAGCCAGCTCATGTCATGGGCATGCTCGGGGTATTGGGACTTGAGGGCCAGGACGCTGCGACCTGCAGCCAGCGTCTGCGCTGTCAGGGGCGCGCGGGGCGCGAGCCACTCGACCAGCTCGCGCTCGGCCTGGGCCAGTACGGGCAGTACCGGCCACAGCGTATCGTCCAGGTCCAGCGTGATGGCCTGAATGCCCTGGAACGGCCCACCGCCCTGCCCTGTCACTTCTGATACTTCAGAAGCAGGGTCTCGTATTCCGAGAGGATCTTCTCCCACTGGAACTCGGCCAGGAAGCGCTCACGCGAGGCCTTGCGCATGCTGTCGAGACGGGTGGGATCGGCCAGGATGGCGTCGAGCTGCGTGGCAAAGCCGGCTGCGCCGTCGAAGAAGGCGGCACCGGGGCCGGCCACCCAGCGGTTGAAGCGGTTGTCGTGGGCGATGACGGCATTGCCGGCGCCCAGGGCCTCGACCAGCGACGGGTTGGTACCACCCACCTGGTGACCGTGCACGTAGGCCGCGGAATGGAAGCGCAGCGCCTGAACCACCTTCTTGTCGTAGATGGCGCCCAGGAACATCACTTCGTTGCCGGCAGCCGCCTTGACGGCCTGATGATAGGCATTGCCGTCTTCATACTTGCCCAGCACGGCCAGCTTCATGCCGCGCGGCTTGCGCGAGAAGCCCTCGACGATCTCCAGCAGCGAGTTCTCGGGTTCGGCCCGGGCGATGACGCTGAGGTAGCGGCCGGGTTCCAGGCCCAGGGCCGTCACCGGGGCGGTGTCGGCCGAGCGGATGTCCTCGGCGCCATAGGGAATGACGGTGATGCGCTCGGGACTGGTACGCCGGGACAGGTGGACCTTGATCTCGGGGTGGTCGGCCACCAGGTGATTGCCCAGCCAGGCACCCGCCCATTCGTTCAGGTAGAACCAGGCCTTGGGACCCGCACCCCACTTGGCACGCTGCCACTCGATGCCGTCCATGTTGATGACGTTGGGCAGGCGTGCCAAGCGCAGCAGTGTGCAGAAGATGGCGGTGTTGTAGCCGAGCGTGAGGCAGGGTTCACCGGCCTTCTGGGCGTGGCGAGTGGCGATCCAGTCAAACTGGATGGTGCCGGCCGGGCCGGGCCGGTCGACGGGGATGTTGATGCGGTGGACGCCTTCCCAGGTGTCTTCGGTGATGGGGCCGGTCCCGTCGATCTGGCAGTAGACGGTGACCTTCCAGCCCTTCTTCACCAGATAGAGCGCCAGGTATTCGGCAAAGGTCTCGAACCCGCCATGCGCTGCCGGCACACCACGGATGCCGAGGATGCGCAGCGCAGGGGTGGAATGGGCGGACACGGCCGAAGACGCGGCCGCAGTGTTGGGCACGTTGCTCAAAACTTGACTCCCAGCTCTCGATAGACGGTTTCGATGCCTTCAATATACCGCGTGCGGTTGAAATGGGTGGCGCAATGAACACGGGCCTTGCGTCCCATTTCGGCGATGTCGGCGTCGGAACGGGCAAAGACGTCGGCCAGCACGCCGGCCAGGGCGTCGACATCGCCACTGGGAAAGACCCAGCCGATCTCGGGGGTGATCATCTCGGGGATGCCGCCAATGTCGGCACCGACGACGGGCTTGCCGCTGGCGAAGGCCTCGAGCACGCTCATGGGGGCGTTCTCGTACCACTCGCTGGGCAGCACCAGCGCCCGCGCGCCCTTGATCTGGTTCCAGAGAGCATCCCCCGAACAGAAGCCCAGCCATTCGATCCGGTCTGCCCCCGGCATGGCCTTGAGTTCTTCTTCCAGGGGGCCGGTACCGGCCACGCGCAGCTTGACGCCCGCCTGGGCAGCCGCCCTGGCCAGGGTGGCCACGCCCTTCTCGGGGGCCAGGCGGCCGGCAAACAGCACGTAGTCACCCGGCTCGTAGGAGGGGGTGAAGGCGTTGACGTCGACGTAGTTGGGAACGTAGGTGACCTGCCACTCGGGCCAGCCCCATTCGATGAGCTTGTTGCGGTAGAAGTGCGAGGGGGCAACCACGCGCCCCAGGTACTTCTGCCAGGTGTTCATGGTGCGGCTCAGGCCCGATTCCAGCATGACGATGGCGCTGGCACCGAGCGAGTTGCGCACGCAGCGGTGGCGCAGCACGTTGACGACCGAGCCGTCCTTGCAGCGCTCGCAGACCCCGGTGCTGTTGAGCATCTTGTAGGCCGGGCAGGCGATCTTCAGGTCATGTGCGGTGAGCACCGACGGGATGCCGGCCTCGTGCAGCACGGGCAGCACCGAGGGCGAAAGGTGGTGGTAGATACAGTGCAGGTGCGCCACGTCGGCCGGGAAGACCTTGAGCAGCTTGCGCAGCTTGTCCTGGGCCTCGAAGGAATAGATGGCCTTGGACGCCTTGACCAGCTTGTCCTTGATGCCGTGCGCGTTGCCGAATTCCAGCTCCTCCACGAAGTACTCGCTCCAGCGCGAGGGCATGTTCTTCGGGTGGTGCATGGACATGACGGCCGTTTCCCAGCCGAGTTCCTGGAAGAGCGCGTCATGTTCCAGGTAGACGACGTCGGACCCACCACGGCGATAGTGGTAGGAGTTCAGGGAAAGAAGGCGGGGGGGTGTCGTTTTCATGAGGCAGCCATTCTATAGGGGCCTCCCGGGTTGCGCAGTGCGGTAGTGTGCGCCCGCCCCACAGGAAGCGCCGTTCCGGCACCAGCGGTGGCCCGTCCGTCAGGGCGGCCCTCCGGGCGGCGTCTCAAGCGTTGCAATATGGCAACGTAACGTTCTTGCCGCACGTTTTGTGGATTTTTGGGATGAACGCCAACAAAATCAACGTATTGACGGCATTTTTCCCGGACAATCCGCGACGCCCAGTCATGATCAATCGCAAATTCTGTTTCAGGACCGTTACCTCCGGGAACGATTTCGGCGCCCCGCCCTGCCGGCCGGTAGCATAGGCCGGAAGTCGGACTTACTCCCGACGACGCGAACATGATGACCGGACAGGACGGCTGAACCGGCAGCCGGATCCGGGCGGCAATCCCGATGAACCTCATTGAGCAGTTCTTGCAGCAGCCATGAAACCCAAGATCGTTTTTGTCGTGATGTCGGCCATCCACAGCCCTGAGTCGGTGGCCCAGCTGGCGCGCGCGCTTGCCCCCCACACGGTGGTGGTGCACCACGACTTCAGCCAGACGCCCGATTTCTCGGTGAACGAGCCCAACGTGCGCTTCGTGCCCGAGCCGAAGCGGACTGGCTGGGCCATCTGGGGCTTCTCGGAAGGCATCTTCCATGCCATGCGCTATGCCTATGAGAACCTGGAATTCGACTATCTCCAGATCCTGAGCCCGACCTGCCTGCCGATCAAGCCGGTGAAGGCCCTGGAAGAGCATGTGGCCTCGGGCAAGACGGACGTGGACTTCGCCTGGATCGACATGCTGGCCGACGATGATGCGCTGATGTCGGTGTCGTACCGTGGCTTTGCGGGTGAGGAAAGCTTCCGCCACCGGCTGCTGCGCCGGATGATGGTGCTGTATTTCAACAATACGCCCGAACGGCGTGACCTGGCCGGCGTGCAGCTGCGCACCGGCGGCAACCTGGATGCCAACGGCAAGCTCCGCCCGGTGGCCCGGCTGGCGCGCTTCGTCACGCGCCTGCTGGTGCACCCCACGCTGGGCGGCCATGTGTTCACGAAGGACTTCCCGCCCTTCTACGGTTCGACCTGGTTCGGCGCCCGCCGTGAGGTCGTGGGCTGGATGCTGGAGCGCTTCGCGCAGAAGGACATCCAGACGCACTTCCCCAAGCTGTGCATCGCCGACGAGTTCCTGATCCCGTCGATCCTCATGCAGGGCGTGAAGAAGAAGGGCTTCAAGTCCGGCCCGATGAACCACTGCATCGTCACCTTCATCGAGGCCAACCCGGCCTGGCTGACCGATGCCGACTTCGAGTTCCTGCAGAAGTCGCCGGCCTTCTTCGGCCGCAAGTTCCCGGATGACATCCACACGCCCATCCGTCGCCGCGTGCTGACCGAGCTGGTGGGCCTGACGCCGGAACAGGTCGTCCCCCCGGAAGACGACGCACCGGTGACGGTGGCCCCGGCCCGTGCCGTGGCAGCCGCCTGAAAACGGCAACCGGCTTCCAACCGCTCCCTGCTTTCCCCTGGCGGCCCCTATGCGGGCCGCTTTCTTCATGCAAGCGGGGGAAGTACAGGGTTGCGCTCCACGCCATGCTCAGGCAGAGGGCAGCAGGATGGCCCATGCGGCTGGAAGGCCGGCCGCTCATGCCGTCGAAAAGCGCCACACAACGGGCAAACACCGGTTAAATAGCGTTAACTGGCCGCATCGTCCGTTGCCCTGATGCCAACCGTTCATCGGGGAAAACCGGCCTCACACAGACATGAGGCATGGTTTTACCGTATTGTCTCGGGTATCGGTAGTATCATCGACATGCTTTGAGTGAGAGACATCGGGCAGCAGAGTTGCAAAAACGCAACATTTTGCTGCCGTGTCCTGCCCGAACCCCAGACTCGTACAGGAGACGACCCTGCTCTCCATCATCATCATCTCCCGCAATCAGATCGAAACGATCGACAGGTGCCTGACCAGTGTCCAGGTGGCCACCAAGGCTGCCGGTCTGGATCGCTACGAGGTCGTTTTCGTCGATTCAAAGTCCACGGACGGCACGCCGGAGCGTGTCCGCGAACGCTTGGGCAAGGACGTGACCATCGTCCATCTGTCCGGCCACACCAACGCCGCCATTGCCCGCAACGCAGGCACTGCCGTGGCCAAGGGTGACGCATTCTTCTTCATCGACGGTGACATGGAAATCGGCCCCGATTTCCTGAAGGTCGCGCTCGGTCCCGATGGCCTGCCGCACCACAACGTCACCTCCGGGCAGCTGCCCGAGAAGTTCTATTCACCGACCGGCAAGTTCCTGACCGACGGCCCGGACCGCTACAAGGTGCGTGCCGACGGCTATCGGGTGGAACTGGGCGGCATCTCGCTCATCCGCCGCGAAGCCTTCGAGAAGGTCGGCGGCTTCATGACCGAAATGCGCGTCAACGAGGACCAGGAACTGGGCCTGCGGCTGTGCAAGGCGGGCTATGGCATCTATGGTTATGCCACGGTCATGGCCACGCACCACACGGTGGACTACTTCCAGTGGCACCGGCTGGGCCGCATGCTGCTGGACGGCAGCATGTGCTATCCGGGCGTGGTGTTCCGCCGCCACTGGATGAACCGCCACTACTGGCCGCTGCTCATCTCGCACCAGCGTCCCACGGCGGTGTTTGCCCTGTCCCTGTTGCTGGCGATCTTCGTGAGCCCCTGGTGGCTGCTGCTGTTCATCGGCTACATCGTGGCCAAGAACATCCGCCGCCCCGGCGTGAGCTTCCTGCAGGATCTGGCAGGCACGGCAGCCCGCAGCTCGGGCTTCCTGATCGGTGTGCCGTTCTTCTATCCGCACCACATCGACAACAAGGACATCCACTACACGGTGGCCGAGTACCCGAACCCGGTGTGGAAAGACGGCCAGCCCAGGCCGGCCGCCCCGGAAGGCACGGAAAGCACGGAAAAACCTGCGGCCTGAGGCCGCGAAGATCCGGCGGTACCTCGCCAGGTATCGCCTTCGGTCGTTGTGAAGCCAGTCCGGACACCATCCCCGAAGCGCCCTTGCTCATGAAGCCTGGGCGCTTTTTTCATGCCCGGTCGTCATGCCCGGAGTCGTCACGCCCAGGATCGTCATGCCAAAAAAGAAGGCGCCCCTGAGGGGCGCCTTTCGGGGCGCACCGGGCCCCCTTCCGGTCGGAGGGTGGTCGGTGCCTGTCGATGCCTGCCGGCTCAGACCGTCGGCGCGGCTCCACCATCGGCCGGAGGTGTGGCCTCGGGCTGGCCGCCGCGCTTGCGCTTGAGGACAGCCTGGAAGATGCGGACTTCTTCCTGACGCGGACGCAGCACCAGGCCCAGCACCACCAGGTAGACCAGCGAGGCCAGCACCACGCGCCACCACCATTGCGGGAAGACGTGGTAGAGCAAGGTGGCGGCAATGAGCCCGATGCAGCTGGCAAACGTGCAGGCCAGGATGTGCTCCAGGTTGACCTGATACGGGAAGCCCGTGCGCCGCAGCCAGTAGGCAACCATGATGTTGGCCAGCACCAGACCGACGCAGTTGGCGGCCGGCAGGGCCACGATGCCGAATTGCGGGGCGAGCGCCACACCCAGCAGCAGCGAAAGCCCCAGGAACAGGTTGCTGAAGACGAGGAAGCCGTAGCGCTCGACCGTGTGCGAGAGGTTCTCCAACGAATGCCGCCAGGATTCCAGCGCCATCACCAGGCACATCATCAGGATGAGCAGGTTGGCATCGGAACCATACTTGCCCTTGGACAGCCACAGGTACAGGTCACCGCCACCCGCCGCGAAGAAGGTGGCTGCCAGGCCGATCAGCACCAGGTTGACGGTGAGCGCGGCATTGGCGACGGTCTCGGCCTCCTGGTAGGAGCCATTGGCCGAATAGCGCGCCGCCATCACCGGGCGGATCATGCCGTTGAAGAGCTGGGCCGGCAGGTAGCGCTGCAGCTGGTCGAAGATGGACTGCGCGAAACCGAAGAGTGCCACCTGGATGGCGGTGAACTGGTTGCCGGCCACAAGACGGTTCACCATGCCACCGTAAGGCAGGATGATGAGGCCCTGGGTGTAGCCCTTGATACCGAAGTCGATCATCCGGCGCATGTTGTTGTTCAGCCATTCACGCTGCAGCGGAACGTCGGTGTTGTCGCCGGGACGATTGCGGCTGGCCTTGTAGACGCCCCATGTCATCACCAAGGCACCGATGGCCTCGTTGAAGATCTCGACGAGGATCAGGTTGGTCAGCGTCATCTGCTGCGCCCAGACCAGGCCCACCACACCGATGAACTTGCCGACGGTGACGGCGGCGAAGGCCGTCTGACCCCGCTTCTGCTCCAGCATCGCCTCCAGGATCTGGAACTCGGAGTTGGAGGTGGTGCGGAACAGCACGACCAGCATGTAGAGCTGCAGGGGCACCACCCACCGCTCCAGGCTTACCCAGTCGGCCAGCCACAGCGGGAAGATCATCAGCACGATGACCGTGAGCAGGATCAGCAGCAGGCGCAGGCCCATGGAATAGCCGATGAGCCGGCGCAGCGCCCAGGCGTAGCGCAGGTTGAAGATCTCGGGCACGAAACGGGTGAGGATCTGCCCGGTACCGACCGACGTGAGGGTGAGCAGCACCTCGGTCAGGCCCAGCAGCACCGAGTAGGCCGCGAACTCTTCGACCGGCAGATGCCGGACGGTGAGCAGCAGGGCACCGACGCCGGCCACGGAGGTCAGCGCCTTGCCCATCAGGAAGTGTTTCATGCCGGCAGCGATACGCCGCGCACTATAGGGGTTGTGATCGGCGTGTTCCGACATGGGATCTGTTGCCTGTTCTGACGGAGAGAAGGATCAAGGAAGCGCTCAGCGTGTCGTTCCTGCGAAACTGAGCCCCGACACCGAGTTGGGCGCGACGGTGTAGCGCGCCACACCCTGGGCGTCGAAGGAGAGCTGGATGCTCTGCCGCTTGGGACCATCGATGATCTGACGGTCGTAGTTGTTGATCTGGGTGACGCCGCCACTGATGCTGGCCAGATTGGCTTTCAGCGTCTTGCCGGCCAGCGCCGGCATGTTGAGGGTGATCTCGGTGGCCGCCTTGTCGCGGTTGACGGCCCAGACGCTGTAGCGGCTGCGGTCCTGGTTGGTCATGACCGTGCCGCGCGCCGAATAGCCCCCGCCGTAGCTGGACGGGTTGCCGCTGCTGGTCTTCGTTTCCAGCACCTGGGGCAGCAGCGTCTCGCGCAGCAGCGCATAGGCATGCAGCGGCACCGACGGATGGTAGGCGGAGGCCCCCTCGGGCTGATGGAACATGGGCCACGGGCCGGTGCTGCCATGCAGGGCATGCAGATCGGTGCCCTTGACCTGCGGCAGCTGCGTGGTGGTGATGATCAGGTCGGCCAGACCGATGCTGGCCCCCAGATCACCCGACTGGCGCCAGTTCCTGTTCCAGGCCTCGCCCTGCCCTTCGGGCCAGCGGGCATGCTCGGTGACCCAGAAGCCGACATCCTTGGCCGGGACGCCGCCCTTCTCGGCATCGGCAATGGACTGGCAGAGATGGTCGATGCGGTTGGTGACCGGCGGACCATCGGGCTCGCCGTCATAGTAAAGGTGCTGGGCAAATTCGGTGATGCCACTGTCCTTCAGCCCCTTGGCCAGCGCCGTGTTGTACTGCGAGGCGTTGATGCCCCGGTCGGACTGGGCGTCGAAGTCGGCCATCATGACCACGAAGCGCGCCTTGGGATCGACCTTGCGCACGGCCTCCATGACGGTCTGGGCGCGGTTCACGTACAGGTCGGAGGTCCACTTCTCCTCGAAGCGGTCCAGCTCGTTGCCCAGTTCCCAGCGCACGACCGGCACCTTGCGCTCGCCAATGTGCCGAACCAGGTCAGCAGCCTCGCCGGAGAGCTTGTCGATGTCGGCCAGCCTGTCGATGTCACCTTTCAGGTTGAGCACGTACCAGACCTGGCCATTGATCTCGCCCACGAAATCGAGGTACTCATCGACCCCGAACTCGATGCGCGGCAGCTCGATCCAGTCATTGATGCGGACCGACTTGCGCGTGGCGACCTTGCCCACCGAGGTCTTCCAGCGGTGGTAGTTGGCGGTGGTGCCACCGGGATAGCGATAGACCGCCCCCGGGAAGTGCTGCTTCAGGAAGCGCGTGACCTCGGGGCGAACCTGCTGCCGCTCGGCATCCCAGAGCGAGAGCTGGAACTCGCTGTTTTCCAGGTTGAAGCCGAAATACTCGGGCCCCATGCTCTTGACGACCTTATCGGAAACCATGAGCGACAGACCGTCTGCGCCCTTGTTGACCGCCACCGGCTTGCAGTCGCCGCTGGGCGCCACGGTGGACTTGCAGCCGACAAGGGCCAGCCCGAGCATCAGGGCCAGGGGAAGCCTGCACAGGGATTTGACATCAGGTTTTGGCATGACGATGACCCGAGGGGCGAAGGGGGTTCGAGAGGTCGGCGGTCCGGGCGGACCGGCCGGCGACGAAGCCCGGATGACGACGCGGGCATGGACACGATGGGCGCATGCGCCCCGTGTCGAAAGGCCGGATGCTGCCACGCAGCGATGCCCTCGCCCGTGAAGAAATGCACAGGGAGGCTTTCCGGCAGTGTCCTGCACCGGATGGCTCCGGGACACGAACAGCCTCCAATTGTAAGGCGATAGGTGCCGCCGCGCCATTTTTCACTTGCCAAAACGGGTTTGTCCTGCGCGGAAGCGGCCATGGATGCGCATGAGCCCCATGCTGCGCGGGCCGTTTCGGCCATGCGACGACCTCGCTGCCTGACGTGCAAGCCCTCCCACCCGTCATGGATTCACGGGATGGCCACGATACGGCCCACCGGGGCGTCTCAGCCGGCGGAATTGCTCTCCCAGGAAACCGGTCACGGCTGCCAGCGGGCGTTTCCCACAAAGTCATTGAAAAAAGGCCGCCAAAGAGTGGCTTTTCTTTTCATTCGCCTGCCCGTCCCATGGCAGCAACCGTCCATCCCGTGTTGTTTAACAACCAAAACTGTCGTTCGTAGAGTACGTCCCGCATGACGCACACATGCAAACGCACAACGACGGCAGTTGCCCAGGTACCTGCCGGGTTCACCAACCACACGATGAACGTCAGACCATGAAAAAGCAATTCCAGATCCCGCCCGCCGAAGACTTACCTCTCTTGAACGGCATGCTCTCCTCCCAGCCGCGGACGCTGGCCGCGCTGTTCCTGAGCGCTGGCCTGCTGGCTGCCTGCGGTGGCAGCGGCGGCGAGGGCCAGCAGAGCGGCGCTCCGACATCGAGCAGCCAGCAGGAAGAAAGCCTGGCGGGCGCATTCTTCGACGCGGCCAATGAACCGGCTGCTGGCGTGGGTCAGCCGGCCGAAGGCCACGTTCCTCAGTTTCACGCCGACAAGGTGGCCAAGGCCGTCAAGGCCACGGCCACCCAGCCTGCCATCCTGAAGGCCCCGTCCTTCGGCCCGGCCGGCGAGACGATCCGCGTCGGCAAGCCCGTCACCCGCGTGATGGGTCAGTATCGCAACGGTGAGCCCGTGGAAGGCCAGCGCCTCTACGTCGGCGGCAAGGAAGTCGCCAATGGCCAGCAGGCTGCCTACACCCCGACGGCTGCCGATATCGGCAAGCAGCTGATCTACCGCGAGCGTGTCGTCAACCCCCGCACCCGCGAAGAAATCTGGGCCGAGAGCGCCCCGGTGACGGTGGTCAGCTCCACGGCGCCCGTCGCCCGCAAGGCCCCTGCCTTCGGCCCTGCCGGTCGCACGATCCGGGTGGGCGAGCCCGTGACCCGCGTGACGGGCGAATATGATGGCGGCGAGGCCTTCGAGGGCTTCCGTCTGCGTAACGGCAAGCCGGTCGAGAACGGCCAGCAGGCCGCCTATACGCCGGTGGCCGCTGACATCGGCCAGGTGCTGGTGTATGGCGAGCGTGTGCGCAACCCGCGCACCGGTGAAGTGATCACCGTCTACAGTGCCGAAGTGACGGTGGTCGCTGCCGGCGCCCAGGCCGCCAAGCCCGTGGTGACGGCTCCGCGCCCTGCCCCGGCTGCCGAGCAACCGGCTCCGGCCACGGCCACGGCCCCCACGATGACGGTGGCACCGCGCTTTGCGCCGGCCGACCAGCCGCTGATGGTGGGCGTGCCCGTCACCCGCGTCTCGGGTACCTATCAGAACGGCGTGGCCTTCGAAGGCTTCCGCCTGCGCAACGGCGTCGAGATCAGCAACGGCTATGCCGCCAGCTACACCCCGGTGGAAGCGGACGTCGGCCAGAAGATCATCTACGGCGAACGCGTGCACAACCCGCGTACCGGCGAGGTCAAGACCTTCTACAGTGCGGAAGTGACGGTGGTCGATGCCGCCTCGCCCGCCCAGGTGACGGCACCGCGCATCTCGGGCAATGCCCAGGTGAAGGCTGGCGAGCGCCTGAACGCCGTGGCCGGCAGCTATCGCAACGGCCAGACCGCCTCGCGCCAGTGGCTGCGTGACGGCCAGCCGATCAGCGGCGCCACCCAGATGAGCTACTCCACCGTGTCTGCCGATGCCGGCAAGAAGGTGAGCTATTCGGAAGTGGTGCGCAACCCCTCCAACGGCAAGAGCGCCACCTTCCACAGCACGCCGGTGACCGTGGTGGCCGCCAACAGCCTGGAAGTCACCACGCAACCCTCGCTGACCACCGGCACGCGCGATGCCGTGGTGGGTCAGACACTGGAACGCAAACTGGGCGCCTACCAGAACGGCTACATCATGAACGCCATCTGGCGCGTGAACGGCCAGGACAAGGGCTGGGGTCCGGAATACACCCCGAGCCGCGAGGACATCGGCAAGTCGATCGTCTACACCGAAGAAGTTCGGGGCAGCGACGGCACCGTCAAGGAATTCACGGCCCCTGCCGTGCGGGTGGTGGCCTCGGCCGGCGCCCCGGCAACGGCCCCCCAGCAGCCGACGCAGGCTGCCAAGCCTGGCTATCCGACGGCCAGCACGATGCCCACCATCTCGATCGGCACTGCCAACGCGGTGGTTGGCCAGCGCCTGGTTCGCACGATGGGTTCCTACACCAACGGCTACGTGACCAACGCCATCTGGAAGGTGAACGGCGAGGACAAGGGCTGGGGTCCGGAATACGTCCCGACCTCGGCTGACGTCGGCAAGTCGATCGTCTACACCGAGGAAGTCCTGGGCCGCTCCGGCGACATCGTGAACTTCACGGCCCCGGCCGTGAAGGTGGTTGCCTCGGCCAGCGCGGCACGTCCGGCCCCCGCACCTGTGTCGGCTCCTGCCCCCGTCGCCCAGCAGAACCGCGGCGGCACCGTGAACTCGGTGCAGGAAATCATCAACGACATGAAGCTGTACAACGAGGGCGAACTGGCCGGTGTGGACAAGGGCAACGGCTGGGCCTCGGGTCCGGGCTACGTGATCATGGGCAACATCCCCCGTGGCACCAACACCCCGAGCTACTGGAGACCGGCCAACACCCACTTCAAGAGCAGCGCCACCTGGAACGCCGTCATCCCCTGGCTGGTGGTGTTCGACGGTGTGGGCAACGGTGCCACCAACACCCGGGTGCAGATGCGCAACATCAAGCTGTACATGAAGCGCAAGTCCACCAACCGCTGGGAAGTCATCATCAACCAGCCCATCTCGGGCGAGGACTACCCGAAATCGCTGCAGGGTGACCAGACAACTCGTGCCGACATCCGCTACGAAGCCGACGGCTCCCGCTCGCTCAAGCCCAACGGCCGCAACCGCGTGTTCCACGGCTGGGGCAGCCCGATCAACTTCGATGCCTGGGATCTGAAAGCACTGGTGACCACGGTTCAGGCCCGCCTGGTGGTGGACAACCCGGCCCGTCCGGACGACCGCTCCCGTGCGAAGTTCCTGATCCACGTGGGCGCCGACTACTACCCCGAGACGAGCACGCGTGTGGCCGCCACGGCACCGGCCTACTACTTCCCGGGTGTCGGTGTCTCCCGCGCCAAGTATGTCCGCAACGAATGGCGAGCCTTCAACTTCTCGACCATCGACGCCGGCAAACCGGAACCGGGTGGCTCGATCTCGACCCAGGAACTGATCAACAACCCCCCGCCGCTGGAGTGATGCACCACGAAAACCACTCCTAACATGACAAGGCAGTAAACACGCGCGGGACTCTGACAATCATCGTTGTGTGCGTGTGGTAACGGGGGAGGCCGGCAACGGTCTCCCCCTCTTCGTTGGTCGATTGTTACCGGGCAAGAAAAAGGCCGGGAACCCGAGGGGCTCTGATGCCCCCGGATTCCCGGCCCCTGCCGGATGTCCCCGCGATCAGCGACGACGGCTGGAGTCGCGCGTATCGAGCCAGCCGGAGCGCCGCGACGACAGGTCCTTGCCGTTGTCGGGCTCGTCATCGTCGGCAAACATCGGCAACGTGCGCGGACCGGCCACATCGTCGATGGTCGGCTCACCGGGCATGCCCTGGCGCGGGCTGGGCCGGCGGGTACCGACGGCGGGCGGCAGGTCCGCCCCCTGCTCGGGCGCTCCCCAGGCCGAGGGATTGGCCAGATCCAGATGCTGCGGCCGAGGGCCGAAGTGCCCGGTATGGCGAGCGCGGCGATGATGCTGCGCACCTTCCCCGAAAGCGGGCTGCGACGGCATGCCTGCATCCGGCGCCACGTGCGAAGGCTGCACCGGCGACGAATACGGCTGCTGCGGCTGCGTCATCATGGGATCCTGCGGTGCGGCCGGCGCCTGCGGGAAGCGAGGCTGCGACGGCGCAGACACCGGACCCTGCTGTTGCGAGGCCTGAGGCTGCGTGACCTGCTGCTGCATGGCCTGAGGCTGCGCAGCCTGCCGCTGCTGCGGAGGCTGGGCCATCTGCGACGGGGCACGCTGCGCGGCCCCCGGTTGCGGCCCGCGGGAGACGGCCGACGAAGGCGGAATCTGCGGCCCGGGCTGGCCGATTCCCGTGCGCCGCGGTGCAGCCGCACCCATGCCACTGGGGGGCTGCACACGGGGTGCGGCCGGCGACGAAGCCGCCGTTGCCGGCATGCCCTGCCCCACCGGTGCCTGGCCGACAGGCCCCTGACCGACAGGCCCTTGGGTGACCGGCGCCGACGCCGGCTGCCGGGGCGCAGCTTCAGCCTGGGCCTGGCCACCCTGTGCTTTCGGGAAGGCCGAGCGGGCCGTCTGGCCGGCCGTGGCCAGGTTGGCCATGGCCTGAGCCGCCGTCATCTCGGTGCTGCCCGGGGCGCCTGCCGCAGCGCCCGAGCCAGTCTGCGGGCTCATGGGCTGCTGAGGAGCGGCTTGGCCAGCAGCCTGGGTTGACGGCGCAGCTGCGGTGTACCCACCCGTGTATGCCGCCGACTGACCGGCCTGCCCTGCCTGCGCCGATGGCGCGGCCTGGGCAGGCGCAGACGGATGCCCCGGTGCCGTACCCGCTTGCGGACGGGAAGCCTGGGCCTGTGCGCCCGAGATGCCCGTGCCGGCCGCAAAGGCGGGTTTGGCCTGCTGACCATGGGCTGCATGAGACTGATCCGCAGCGCCGGTCTGCGTAGGGGCCGCCGCACCGCCGATGGGCGCCCCGGCTGCAAAGGCCGACGTGGCCTGCTGACCGTGCACGGCATGACTCGAATCCGCAGCCGCACCTTGACCTTGCTGACCCTGCTGTCCTGCAGGCGCCGAGTAACCCAGGTGGCGTGCCTCCTGAGCGGGCTGTTCACCCGCCCCGCCGGCCTTGCTCGCCAGCAGGCGCTGCTGCTGCCAGGCCAATTCCTGCGGTGCCAGCACACCTTCGGTCGGGAAGATGACCTTGGCCTTGCGGAAGTCGGGCTTGAAGCGCGACGGCTTGCCGGCCTTGAGCAGATCGGCGCGAGTGGGCGACATCGGGCCATGCCGATAGCGCCATGCCACCAGCCCCAGCGTCAGCGACACGATGAAGGCATGACTGACCAGCACCACCGCACTGTTCGAGTACACCGCCATCAGCAGCGTGACCGCCAGACTGGCCATCAGCATCCGGCACAGCAGACGATCCCAGGCCGTGGTGGCTTCCGCGAAGCACTTGGCCACCGAGCGCATGGCGCCGAAGATGATCATGAAGTACAGGATGAAGCCGACGATGCCGAAGTCCCACAGCACGGTGGACGTCGTGAGCAGGTCGATGTACATGCCCGGGTGTGCCAGGAACATGTGACCCGGGTCCGGCACCAGACCGTCGACACCGTAGGAAGAGCCCACACCCGTACCGAACAGCGTCTCGATCGGGTCGTTCCAGGACTGCGACTCGAACCAGTAGGGCACCGCCGTGAGACGGTTCACCCCGGTGGCGTAGTAGCCGCGGTTACCGAAGTTGTACTCGATGGTGTCACGCAGGTTCTCGTCGAACGACATGTTGGCAATGTCGCCCGAGGTCTGCACCACGAAGTAGAAGTAGCCCAGGATGGCCCCGAAGAAGAGCGTGGCCACCACGATGCCCAGGAACGCCAGCGGCCGCTTGGCCACCAGGTCGAAGTAGGCGGCAAACAGCACCACCGGCATCATGATCAGCACGACCTTGGTTTCACCCAGGCCCAGCGGCACCAGCAGGGCCACCGTCAGCAGCAGCGTCCAGAAGCCGTTGAGCAGCTTCTCGCGCCAGGCATAGAAGACGGCGAACAGCACCATCACCTGCAGCATGGCCATGATGGAGCTGGCGCCACCGCCAGTCATCGAGCCCTCGAAGGTACCGACGATGATGTCGAAGGGCACGAAACCGGGCTTGTCATAGCCCATCACGCCCGGCACCAGCACCACGCGCTGGTAGAGCGTGAACGGCAGCTGCATCAGGCCCACGCCCAGGATGAAGAGCAGCCAGTTGCGGACCTGCTTTTCGCTGAACGGCACCACCGCCATCAGGAACATCACGCCCCAGAACTGGAAGTAGCGCTTGGCACCGGCCGCAACCTCGGTGATGGGGCCATCGGACATCAGACCCGAGGCCACCGCCAGCACGATGAAGGCGAGGCTCGTGTAGATGAACGGGGGCATGGGCCGCTGGAAATGCTTGCTGCCCGCCACCGTGTAGAGCATGGCCGCCCCGGCCATGAAGATGCCCAGCAGCGAGAAGAGCCAGGAGATCTTGGCCATGCCGGGCGAGAAGTACCCGACCGGGCCGTTGATCAGGAACACGCCGATGAGGATCAGCCAGACGGCGATCGGCAGCGCGTTGAGCAGCAGCACGCCGGCGATGCCGCCCAGCACCAGGGCGATGAGGATCAGGTTGCCGGTGGCGACCACCAGCCCGACCAGCGCCCCCACGCCCAGGAACAGCCCGCCGATGAGCAGCGGGGTCCAGGAGTGGTTGCCTGCCAGGCGCGGCAGGCGATTCAGGATGGAGGAGACAGCCATGCGAGGTGCTTAGGAGCTTAGTTGCCGAGACGCAGGTTGGGCGGCGTCACCGTCGGGCCCGTACCGCCAATGAGGCGCTGGGCACGGGTGGACTGCGACGGCGGCAGCACGGCCAGGACCGGGATGCCGGAAGCCTGCAGCAGATCGTCGGCGCTGCGCAGCGGCTTCTGGGCAGCTTCCAGGGTGAAGGCAGCCATCAGGCCCAGGAACAGCCCCAGGAACAGACCCACCGCCGTGTTGAGGATGAGGTTGGGCCGGCTGGGCAGCAGCGGCACGACGGCCGGGGTGATGATGCTGATGTTGGACAGACCGGCGCTCATGGCCACCTGGGTCTCGGTCAGACGACGCTCGACCAGGTCATAGGCCTTCTGGGCGCTGGCCAGATCCTGCTGCAGGATGGCGATCTGGTCACGCTTGCTGCGCAGCGACAGCACCTTGGCCTTCTGGGCATCCACGGCAGCCGAGAGCTCGCGCTCGCGCTGCAGGTTCACCGAGTTGGCGGTGCGGATGCTGTTCTTGACGCGGCTGATCTCGGTGTTGAGGCGGGTGCGCAGCTCCTGCACCTCGGCCTGCGCCTGCAGGCGGATGGGGTGGTTGGCGCCGTACTGCGACGACACCTGACCCAACTTGGCCTCGGCACGGCCCAGGTCAGTGGTCAGCGTCTGGATGAGCTCGTTGGCCACCACTTCAGGGATGGCCATGTCACCGCCACGGCCCACCACGGCGCTGCGCGAGCGGCTCTCGGACAGGGCGGACTGGACCTGCACCAGCTGCGAGGACAGTTCCTGCAGACGCTGGTTCTCGACGTCGATCCGCTCGTCGCTGGTGATGATGCCGCTTTCACGCTGATAGTTGGTCAGCTTGTTCTGGGCAGCCTCGACCTTGGCCTTGTACTCCTTGACCTGAGAGGCAAAGCGCTCGGCGTATTCCTGAGCCGGCTTGGTGCGCAGTTCAAGGGCAGCCGCCTTGTATGCATTGGCAAAACCGTTGGCGATCTCGGCAGCACGCTCGGCGCTGGACCACTCGGCACCGATGGCGATGGTGGTACCGTCGGTGGACGAGGTGACCTTGATGGACTTCAGCAGCACGTTGGCGAGCCAGTCATCGATGCTGCCCCGACCCTTGGTGGCCTTCTGCCAGTCGGACTGGACGTCCTCGTCCTGGGCAAGCTTCAGGTCCTTGATGACCCGGTTGACCACCTGGCTGCTCTGGATCAGCTCGGTCTGGCTGGCCAGCATGTTGCGGATGGTCTCACGGGTGGGCGCTGCCATACCGGACACCTGGTCGACCGTGTTGGCATCGACGTAGACCGTGGTGGCGGCGCTGTAGCGCTTGCTCATCAGCAGGCTGCCGGTGATGGCCATGAGCGTGGTGATGGCCACGATCGACGCGACCAGCCAGAATCGCGATCGGAGAATTCCAAAAAGCAAGTCGAAACGCATAGGACTACCTGGAGTTGGCACGGAAGTGCCGATTGTGAATGGAGCGACGGTTCGAGGCGGTGAGAAACTGCACATCGTCCGCGGCGCAGGACCGCGGGTCGCATGGAGATTCGATGGTGCCGGCCACGGAAACACACGGTCGACCGACCGTGCAGCGGCTCCGCGCCGGCGCCGGACGGCTGGGCATCGACTTCCTCGACACCCGGTATTATCCCAGTATCCGGCTAGTATGGGGCTGAATGTCACGCATGCCGACAGCCCAAACGGCGCGAATGCGCGCCAGATGTGGCATGAAAGCCCGTGCGCTGCCCTTGGAACAACGGCCCAGGGCCTGCGGCCGATGACGGACCGGCCTGAAGCGATGCCAGGGCCGGGGCGGTATTATCGCAAGGATCGCCCCCGGGGATTATGAAATTTCCGGTCCCATGATGCGGGTTCGTAGCCGGCACGTAATGCGCATGTAAAAGCCATGCCGTTTGCCGACATACTGTGGCGCATCCATGCCGCAGGCTGCTGCCCTTGCGCCACACTGACGTGAGCAGGGCCTCCTGCCCCGGCAGATGCCGCGGCTGTGCACAAATGCCTCGCCCCACTGCCCTGCACGCGGCATGATGGACCGATCCGCCGATACGGGCGCCCGTCATGGGGTCCCGATCCGGCGCGAAGGCGTCCGGTGGCCGGGCAATTTCCCTGTCCGACCCACACCGGAGGCTGCGCGCCGCCGCAGAATCAGGGACAATGCCGACATGGATGCCCTGCCGTGCCGCGGGCACATTCCGCGGATTGGCGAGCCGCCGGGCCGTCATCGCCCTGCTGCCTGCCGGCCATGGCCGGCAACGCCTTCTGTTTCACCCGATTCCTCAGACACCATTTTGCCAACATGAACAACCCGATCGACCAAGCGCCGGCAGGCTCTTCCTCGAACTACTCCGGTGGCCGCCAGGCAACTGGCACCGCCCTGGTCCGGGATGACGGCACCCGGCTGCCCGACTTCAATCAGGCCAACCGCAAGACCCTGATGATGGGTGGCATCCTGGTCGCCAACGGCAAGCTGCGTCAGGACCAGATCGACCTGGTGCTCAACGAGCAGCGTGTCACCAACCTGCGCTTCGGCGAGACCGCCATGCGCATGCGCCTGGTCTCCCACGCCGACGTGGAAGAGGCGCTGGCCATCCAGTTCGGCTATTCGTCGTCGCGGGCCTCGGCCCTGGCGCTGCCCGACAAGGTCACCAGCGCGGTCAACCCCTATTCGCCGTTCGCCGAGGCGCTGCGCGGCCTGCGCAGCCAGCTGATGACGCGCTGGTTCGACGGCTCGCCCGACCGCCGCACGCTGGCCATCACCAGCGTGGACCGCGGCGACGGCAAGAGCTTCGTCTGCGCCAACCTGGGCGTGGCCTTCTCGCAGATCGGCCAGCGCACCCTGGTCATCGACGGTGACCTGCGCCACCCCACCCAGCACCTGAACTTCGGCCTGCGCAACCAGATGGGCCTGTCGGGCATCCTCAGCGGTCGCGCCGGTCTGGAAGAGGTGATGGAGTTCCCCACCCTGCCCAACCTGGCCGTGCTGCCGTCGGGCCCGCAACCCCCGAACCCGCAGGAGCTGCTGGGCCGCGACATCTTCATGGACCTGCTGCAGACGCTGGCGGGCCACTATGACGTGATCCTGATCGACACTCCGTCGGCCCAGGAAGCGTCGGACGCCATGGTGATCGGCCAGCGCGCCGGCGCTGCACTCATCGTCGGGCGTCGCAACAAGACGAAGGCCACCGAGATCGCGCAACTGGCCTCGGTGATGGCCAGCTCGAACATCGCGCTGCTGGGCGCCTCGCTGAACGAGTACTGATCCCACCCCCCAAACGGGCTCCCCTGGGGATCCTCTGAACAAGTCACCGCGACTTGTCCAGAGGATCCCTGACAGGCGAGCGGCTGCCACGGCCGCTCGCCTGTCTGCTTTCTGCAGCAGTCAGCGGGCAATTGCCTGTATATTCGGACAGAACCGGAACCGTCCGCCCGATCCGAATGCCGAACATTCCCACCCTCATGCCCGTGCTGGGCCTGCTGGCCACTGCGGTCGCCGCCTTCGTCATCATCCTGAAAGGGCTGGTGATCCCGGTGCTGCTGGCCCTGCTGGTGTACGCCTGGAGCTGCCTGCTGGCCGACCGCATCGTGCAGGCGCACAAGCCGTCGGCCCTGTCCCTGGGCTACTACCCCAAGCGCTGGCCGGCCGTCATCAGCGGAACCGTCGTTTCGGTGCTGGTCATCACGGCCTTCGTCTTCCTGACGTACTGGACCATCCATCTGGCCTCATCCAACGACCTGCGCATCTTCCTGGTGCGCATCGAGGATTCGCTGGAGGTGCTGCGCCAGGCGCTGCCCGAGGCGGCCGCCAAGGTGATCCCCGAGAACTGGGCGGACCTGAAGGCGCAGCTCTTCAACGTCGTGCGCAGCAAGGCGGCCGTGCTGGGCAGCGTGGGCGGGGTGGTGGTGCACACCATCGTGCAGTCGCTGTTCGCCATTCTGGTGGGGGCGCTGGCGGCCGTCTCCACCTGGCAGCCGCACCGGCTGCGATCGGACCGGCTGTTCATCGCCCGACTGCTGGTGGTGCTGGAACGGGTGGCCATCGCCCAGATGCGCATCGCGCTCTTCAACACCACGATGACGGCCCTTTACCTGTTCGTGGTGCTGCCGCTCTTCCAGGTCCAGCTGCCCTTCCGCGGGCTGCTGTGCATGTTCACGCTGCTGACGGGCGTGCTGCCGGTGCTGGGCAACCTGATGGCGAACACGGTGTTGTCGCTGATCTCGTTTGCGGTCTCGCCGTGGGTGGCCGTCAGCTCACTGGTCTTCCTGGTGCTGATCCACAAGCTGGAATACGTGATCAACGCCCGCACGGTGGGCTCGAAGATCTCGATGAACTCGTGGGAGATCCTGGCAGCGATGCTGACCGGCGAGTCGCTGTTCGGCGTGCCGGGCCTGGTGACGGCGCCCCTGCTCTACCCGTTCTTCAAGCGCGAGATTGCCCGACTCTGGACGCGCTTCAACAACGCGCCGGTGGCGCCGCACACGGTGCCCCTACCCGAGCCGCACCCCCACGAATGAGGGTGAAATCTATCGACCCCGGCTGGCGTTGACCTGCGCTTCCTTCTCAAGCAGCTCTTCCCAGCGGGTCATCATGTCCAGCACTTTCTGTTCCTTGTCGGCCAGGGCGGTCTGGAAGTCCTTGATCTGCTCGGGCGGCTGGCGGAAGAAGTCGGGCTCGTTCATGCGGGCCTGATCGGCGGCAATCTCGGCCTCCAGCGTCTCGATCTCGCCGGGCAGGTTGGCCAGGTCGCGCACCTCGCGGTTGCTAAGGGTGAGGCGCCCGCCCCGGGACCTGGCCGCCTCGGAGGAAGCGGAGGAAGCCCCTGCCGAAGCGGATGGGGTGCCGGCCGCATCCGCCGCCTGCGCGCCGGAAGCGCTTGCTGCGCGGTTGGCCGTGTCACTGCCCTCCGCGCCCGTCTGCCCGGATGACGACGCGATGACCGCCGCGCCGAAGCCCGACGGCGCCTGGTTCGGCTGGGTCTGACGCCAGGCCAGCCAGTCGGAATAGCCGCCCACCAGTTCCAGCCAGTGGCCATCGCCCTGGGCCACCAGCACCGACGTAACCACGTTGTCGAGGAAGCGCCGGTCGTGGCTGACCAGCAGCAGTGTGCCCGGGTAGGACTGCAGCATGCTTTCCAGCAGGTCGATGGATTCCAGGTCCAGGTCGTTGGTGGGCTCGTCCAGCACCAGCAGGTTGGCCGGGCGGGCAAACAGGCGCGCCAGCAGCAGGCGGTTGCGCTCACCGCCCGACAGGGTGCGGACCGGCGAGTTGGCCCGGTTGGACGGGAACAGGAAGTCCTGCAGATAACTCATGATGTGGCGGCGCGCGCCATTGATCTCGACGTATTCCGAGCCGGGGCTGACCGTGTTGGCCACGCTCTGCTCGGGGTCGAGCTGCTCGCGCAGCTGATCGAAATAGGCAATCTGCAGGTTGGAGCCCAGCCGCACCGAGCCGGTGTCGGGCGGGTACTCGCCCAGGATGAGCTTGAGCAGCGTGGACTTGCCGATGCCGTTGGGCCCGATCAGGCCGATGCGGTCACCGCGCATGATGGTGAGGTCCAGGTCGCGCACCAGGCAGCGCCCGCCCAGGCTGATGCCGGCCTGGCGGGTCTCGCAGACCAGCTTGCCGGAGCGCTCGCCCGCATCCACCTCCAGCCGGATCTGGCCGGTGCGCTCGCGCCGTGCGGCCCGCGCCTCGCGCAGCGCCTCCAGCCGCCGCACGCGGCCTTCGTTGCGGGTGCGGCGCGCCTCGATGCCTTTGCGGATCCAGACCTCTTCCTGCGCCCAGAACTTGTCGAACTTGCGGTTGGCCACCGCCTCGGCTTCCAGCTGCTCGCCACGCACCTTCTCATAGGTGGCGAAGTTGCCGGGGAAGCTGCGCACCAGCCCGCGATCCAGCTCGATGATGCGAGTGGCCACCTGATCGAGGAAGCGCCGGTCGTGCGTGATGATGATGGCCGCCGGCCCCGCGTTGACGATGGCCTCCAGCGCCTCGATGGCCTCGATGTCGAGATGGTTGGTGGGCTCGTCGAGCAGCAGCAGGTCGGGCTCCAGCGCAAAGGCCAGCGCCAGCGCCGCCCGCTTGTTCTGCCCGCCCGAAAGCCCTTCGGGATCAACCTCCGGGTCGACACCGAAGCGGTCCAGCTCGGCCCGCAGCCGCGCCTGCAGCGCCCAGTAGCGCCGTTCATCCCGCTCATCCACCAGCCCTGCCGCCGTGCCGCGCGCCAGCAGGCTCTCGAAGAGCGTGCCGGCCGGCGGCAGCACCGGCTCCTGCTCCACCAGCACGATGCGCAGGCCATCGCGCACCACTGCACGTCCGTCATCAAGCTGGATGCGGCCGGCAATGACGTTGAGCAGGCTGGACTTTCCGGTGCCGTTACGGCCAATCAGCCCAAGCCGCTCGCCGGCGGTAAGGGTGAAGGCCGCCCCATCCAGCAGGGGGTGGGCACCAAAGGCCAGGCCGGCATCGATCAGGCTGAAAAGGACACTCACGGAAGGGATCTCGTTGCAGGTGGGTGGGGTGTCAGGTCAGTGTCGGCAGCTTCCCCTACCGTTGCAGATGGGGAAGCCCGAAGAGCGGGGAGCCGCGCACACCGCTGGCGGGACGACCGCCAACCGGGCAAGCGCAGACAGACACTTCCGGGATTCTAGGAGCTTGGGCGGCAGAAAGCACCCGGCCCCTCATGGATGCGTGCCCTCAGTCCTGAACGCACTGCGTTGCCTGAGACGCATGCGCGCGGTCGGCCCGTAGAATGGGGCCGGCCTGCGTGTGCTGAGCCGACGTCAGCCTTTGGCCAGCGGCTGCGTCCGCGCCTCCAGCCACGCCAGCGCGGCGCCCTGCAGGCGGGGTGCCAGCTTCTCGCGCACCAGCGCGTGGTAGGCATTCACCCACTGGATCTCCGTGGGGGTCATCAGCGCCGTGTCCATCAGGCGCGTGTCGATGGGGCAGAGCGTGAGCGGCTCGAAGTGCAGGAATTGGCCGAATTCCGTTTCCTGCGGGTTCGCCACCGGCTGGTTCACCACCAGGTTCTCGATGCGGATGCCCCACTTGCCGGGCCGGTAGATGCCGGGCTCGATGGACGTGATCATGCCCACCTTCAGGGCGCCCTGCGGCAGCACCGGTGCATGCCAGGAAATCACCTGCGGACCTTCATGCACGTTCATGAAGTAGCCCACGCCATGGCCGGTGCCGTGGCCGTAGTCGCACTGCTGCTGCCACATGGGCTTGCGGCAGATGGCATCCAGGAGCGGACCGGCAATGCCTTCCGGGAAGATCGTCTCGGCCAGCGCGATGTGCGCCTTCAGCACCAGCGTGTTGTCGCGCTTGTGCGCGGCGCTGGGCGTTCCCACCGGCACCACGCGGGTGATGTCGGTGGTTCCGTTCAGGTACTGGCCACCGGAATCGATCAGCAGGAGGCCATCGCCGCGGATCTCGCTGTACGCCTCGGGCGTGGCCGAATAATGGGGCAGCGCGGCGTTGGCATTGAAGCCGGCAATGGTGCCAAAGCTGGGCGAAACGAAATTCGGCCGCTGGCTGCGGAATTCCAGCAGCATCCGGTCGATGTCCAGCTCGGTGAGCACTTCGCCCCGGGCCAGACGGGCCTCGAAATCAGCAAAGAAATGGCAGAGTGCCACGCCGTCCTCGATCATCGCCTCACGGGTGTGGGCCACATCGGCCGGCGACTTGACGGACTTGAAGAGCGTGCTGGGGTTGACCGACTCGATGACCGGCACCGTGCCCTTGAGCGACTGCAGCGTGCTGGCGGCCACCTTGGCCGGGTCCACCAGCAGGCTGTCGGACAGCCGGGCAATGTCGTCTGCCGCCTTCTCGTAGGGCGCCACCGAAATGCCTGCCGCTGCCAGCGCCTCACGCGCAGGTGCCGTCAGGCGCGAGTCGTCCACGTACAGCGTGGCGCTGGACGCCCCGATGAGCAGGTGCGCCAGGAAGACCGGGTTGTAGGAGACATCGTTGCCGCGCAGGTTGGTGAGCCAGGCGATGTCGTCCAGCGACGAGATCAGGTGATGGGCCGCGCCCTTTTCCTGCATGGCGGCACGCACGCGGGCCAGCTTCTCGGCGGCAGATTCCGACACGAATTCCGCCGGATGCACCACCACCGGCTCGGCCGGCAGCGCGGGGCGCTCCGTCCAGATGCCGGCCAGCAGGTCCGTATCGGCCCGCAGCTGGATGCCCTTGGCCACGAAGGCCTGCTCCAGCTGGCGCTTGGCTGCACGCGACAGCATGTCGGGCGCCACCCCCACCACGGCCCCCTGGCCCAGGGCCTCGGCCAAGGCTTCCACGTGCGTGCGCCCTCGGCCCAGCTTCTGCAGCTCAATGCCGGTGCCTGCCAGCTGCGCCGTGGCCTGCTCCCAGTAGCGGCTATCCGCCCACAGGTCCGCCGTGGCGGCCGTGACCACCAGCGTGCCCACCGAGCCCGTGAAGCCCGACACCCAGCGCCGGCCCTGCCAGTGCTCGGGCAGGTATTCAGAGAGGTGCGGATCGGCCGACGGGATGATCCAGGCATCGATGCCCTGTTTCTGCATGGCCTGGCGCAGTGCGGCCAGACGTTGGACGGGGCCCTGCAGGGCGGAGGAAGAAGAGACAGCGTTCATGACGAAAAAATAGGATCCTGGATGACCGAAGAAACCGAAGAAAGACGGGAGAAGCCTGCAGCAGGCTACAAGAAGTGCAGGCCGACCACAGGAGCCGGCAGACCGTGCCCTTCAGGACGGCCTGCCCGGGCGGATGCATCGCCCCTCAATCGACGTCCTTCAGCATGCGGTTGAGCACCGGCACCAGCACCAGCAGCGCGACCGCACACACCAGGCTGATCACCGTCAGCTCGACATAGAAGTCTGCGGCGGCTTCCTTGCTGTAGTGGGCGTCGAACAGCACGCCCCCCGCGGTGAAGCCCAGCGACAGCGACAGGAAGTTCACCGCCACCATCTGCGTGCGGAACGAGGCCGGTGCGATCTTGGTGGCCAGCGAGATGGCGATGGGCGAAATGAGCAGCTCGGCCACCGTGACCAGGAAGAGCACGCCCACGAACACCAGCATCGACATCGGCTCGCCCGCCTTGATGTAAGGCACGAAGCAATAGTAGCCCGCCGCCAGCACGAAGAGCGAGAGCACGAACTTCATCGGCGTGCGGGGCTGCTTGTCACCCAGCTTCGTCCACAGCGTGGCCATCGTGCCCGCCAGGATGATCACCCACATGCTCTGGGCCGAAGCCGACCAGGACACCGGTGCCTCCCAGTCCCCGATGCGGCGCACCACCGTCTCATCAAAGTACACCACCACCGACGTGAACACCTGGAACCACAGCATCCAGAACACGCAGGCTGCCAGAAAGAGCGGTACGTAGGCCAGCACGTGGCGCTTCTCGCTGGCCGAGAAACCGGTGCCCAGCAGCATGCGCCCGAAGTAGCCCAGCACGGCCACGATGTTGATGCCCAGCACCACCGACGAGAAATTGCCCGTGTGGATGACCCCGGAAGCAAACAGGGCCCCGACCACGCCCATCACCACCACCGCGCCCACCAGCATGTGACGACGCTGCGCGGGCGACAGCGGATTGGGCACCGGCAACTGCGGCAGCCCCGCCCGCCCCCGCGCATAGCGCCACAGCCCGAAGGCCATGCCCAGTGCCGCGGCACCAAAACCATAGTGGAAGCCCATCTCGCTCTGCAGCACGCCGGTCAGCAGCGGCCCGAAGAAGCCGCCGATGTTCACAGCCAGATAGAAGATGGAAAAGCCTGCATCACGCAGCGCATGCCACTGCGGGTTCTCGTAGAGCGCCCCCACCATGGCACTGGCCGAGGACTTCACCCCGCCACTGCCCAGCGCGATGCACACCAGACCCACCACCAGCCCGGGAACGCCCGGCACCAGCGCCAGCGCGATGTGCCCCAGCATCACCACGATGCCGGAATAGAACAGCGTGCGCTCGGCTCCCAGCACCCGGTCAGCCAGCCAGCCGCCCAGGATGGTGGCCAGATAGACACTGCCCCCATAGATGCCGACGATGCCGCCCGCCAGCCCCTGGTCGATGCCGAGCCCTCCCCGGGTGACCTCGTAGTAGAGATAGATGAGCAGGATGCTCTGCATCCCGTAATAGGAAAACCGCTCCCACAGCTCGATGTGAAAGAGCGTGGACAGCGGCCGGGGATGGCCGAAGAAAGTGTCCGGGACGTGACGTGGCATGTGCCTCTCCTTACGCGCCCGGGCGGCACGAAGGGACGGCAACGCAACACACCCGGAACAGGTCTCGTGGTTCTGACCGGAAGACCTGCTCGGACGCCCGGCCCTTTCAGCCCCGGCGCGCCAGGCGCACCGAAAGGTTGAAAAGTGTGTTGAATGTACTACGGACTGGGGGCGTGACCGGGGCCGCAAGGGCCACTAAAGGGCTCGGAACGGGAGGGTTCAGGGAAAACCCTGATCAGCTGGCATGCCGCGCCCGAAGCTGGCGCGCCGCCTGCACCATGCCGGCCAGCGCCGGCAGCACCTCCAGCCATTGGCGCGTCTTCAGGCCGCAGTCCGGATTCACCCAGAGCCGCTCAGCCGGGATGCGCTGCGCCGCCTTCTCCATCAGGTCCACCATGTGCTGCACCGTGGGCACGTTGGGCGAATGGATGTCGTAGACGCCAGGCCCGATCTCGTTCGGATAGCTGAAGTCATCGAAGGCATCCAGAAGCTCCATGTCGGAGCGCGAGGTCTCGATGGTAATCACGTCTGCATCCATGGCCGCAATGGCGGGCATGATGTCGTTGAACTCCGAATAGCACATGTGGGTGTGGATCTGGGTGTCGTCGGCCACACCATTGGCCGTGATGCGGAAGCACTCCACCGCCCAGTCCAGGTACTCCTGCCATTGCGCCCGACGCAGCGGCAGCCCCTCGCGCAGCGCCGCCTCGTCGATCTGGATGATGCCGATGCCAGCCTTTTCCAGATCCAGCACCTCCTGGCGGATGGCCAGCGCCAGTTGCCGGCAGGTCGTGGCACGCGGCTGGTCATCCCGCACGAAGGACCAGTTCAGCATCGTTACCGGACCGGTGAGCATGCCCTTCATCGGGCGCTTCGTGAGCGACTGTGCATGCTGCGCCCAGGCCACCGTCATCGGATGCGGACGGCTGATGTCACCGAACAGGATGGGCGGCTTCACGCAGCGCGACCCATAGGACTGCACCCAGCCGAAGCGGCTGAACGCATAGCCTTCCAGCTGCTCGCCAAAGTACTCCACCATGTCGTTGCGCTCGGGCTCGCCATGCACCAGCACGTCCAGGCCCAGCGTTTCCTGCTCGCGCACACAGCGTGCCACCTCGGCCTGCATGGCCTGCTCGTAGGCTGCCGCATCGATCTCTCCTACCTTGAACAGGCGACGCGCCTGGCGGATTTCCGCCGTCTGCGGGAAAGAGCCGATAGAGGTGGTGGGAAACACCGGCAACTGGAAGCGGGTCCGCTGGCGCTGCGCCCGCACCGCGTAGGGGCTCTGGCGCGTCGTTGCGGCCTCCGTGGCGCACCGGGCCAGCGCCGCCTGCACCGCCGGGTTGTGGACACGCGGTGAACGACGACGCGACTCGATCGCCTGCCGATTGGCCGCCAGCTCGTCCCGCACGGCGTCACGCCCTTCATTGATGGCCCGGGCCAGCACGCGCAGCTCATCCAGCTTCTGGCGTGCAAAGGCCAGCCACGACTTCAGCTCGGCATCCAGCCCGTCCTCGCTGGCCAGATCCACCGGCACATGCAGCAGCGAGCACGACGGCGCCAGCCACAGCCGATCACCCAGCCGCGCCGCCACCGGCTCCAGCCAGTCCAGCACCGCCTCCAGATCAGTCTTCCAGATGTTGCGACCATCAATGACCCCCAACGACAGCACCTTGTGCGTCGGCAGCAGGTTCAGCAGGGGCTTCACGTCCTCGCGGCCACGGATGGCGTCCAGATGCAGCCCCGCCACCGGCAGATTCGCCGCCAGCCAGGCATTCTCCTTCAGCGGACCGAAATACGTGGCCAGCAGCACCTTGATGCGCACGCTCTTGAGGTGGTGATAGGCCAGGTTCAGCGCATGCTGCCAGTCCGGCGACAGCTCGGTCACCAGAATCGGCTCGTCGATCTGCACCCATTCCACCCCTGCATCGGCCAGCACCTGCAGCAGCTCGGTGTACACCGGCAGCAGCCGTGGCAGCAGCGACAGACGGTCCAGATCGGGATGCGCCGCATCACGCACCTTGCCCAGCGCCAGATAGCTGACCGGACCCAGCAGCACCAGCTTGGCCGCCACGCCCTGTGCCCGTGCCTCGGCCAGCTGCGCCAGAATCCGCGACGGATCCAGCCGGAAGGTCGTGTCGGCGGCAAACTCCGGCACGATGTAGTGATAGTTGGTGTCGAACCACTTGGTCATCTCGCCGGCGGCCACACCCGCCTCGACACCATGTGTGCCGGGCGCACAGCCACAGGCGGCCTTGTCAGCGGAACTTTCCGCCAGCGTGGAATCCTGTTCCGACGCAGGGACCACGGCCTGGCCGTCCTGCCCCGCCGGCTCGGTACCCGGAGCCGAACGCCCTCGCGCCACCCGGAAGTAGTTGTCCAGGTCATCGCCGGCATAGCCACGCACCCGCGCCGGCAGGTTGCCCAGCGTGAAGCTCATGTCGAGCACCTGGTCGTAGAACGAGAAGTCCCCCACCGGCACCCAGTCCAGACCCGACTGGTCCTGCCAGTGACGGCTACGCAGCTCTGCGCCGACCTGCTGCAGCGCCTCGCGCGAGGACTCGCCCCGCCAATAGGCCTCCAGCGCGAATTTCAGTTCCCGCCGCGCACCGATGCGCGGAAACCCCAGGGAATGCGTGCTTGCCATGATCTTCTCCATGCGTTGCCGATGAGCAGGACTGCATGGTAGGAAGCCTCATCCATGAATGGAAATGCTATTCTTTCATCAGTCGATCAATAATTTTCATGGATAGGCGCATGGCCACCTTCCTGGAACGCATCCATCTGGAAATCATCCAGGCCGTCGATCGGCATGGCTCGCTGACCGCCGCCGCCGAACGCCTGCACCTCACCCAGCCGGCCCTCAGCCATTGCATCCGCAAGCTGGAAGACCAGCTGGGCACGCCCATCTGGCACCGCGAAGGCCGCAACCTGCGTCCCACCCAGGCCGGGCACTACCTGCTGGGCGTGGCCAACCGACTGCTGCCCCAGCTGCAGCACGCCGAAGAACGCCTGCGCCAGTTTGCCCGTGGCGAACGCGGCACCCTGCGCATCGGCATGGAATGCCACCCGTGCTACCAATGGCTGCTGAAGGTGGTGGCTCCCTACTTGCGCGCCTGGCCCGCCGTGGACGTGGACGTGAAGCAGAAATTCCAGTTCGGCGGCATCGGCGCCCTGTTCAATGACGAGATCGACCTGCTGGTGACCCCCGACCCCCTGTACCGCCCCGGCCTGCGCTACGAAGCCGTCTTCGACTACGAACAGGTGCTGGTGGTGGCACAGAGCCACCCGCTGGCCCATCAGGTCGACGTGCAACCCGAACAGCTGGCGGACGAGACCCTGATCACCTACCCCGTCGGCATCGACCGCCTGGACATCTACACCCAGTTCCTGACCCCCGCCGGCATCGCTCCCCGCCATCACCGACAGATCGAGACCACCGACATCATGCTGCAGATGGTGGAAAGCGGCCGCGGCGTGACTGCCCTGCCCCGCTGGCTGGTCGAAGAGAACATGCAGCGCTTTGCCGTGGTGCCGCTGCGCCTGGGCCCCCACGGCGTGGCCAAGCAGATCTTCCTGGGGTTCCGGGAGGGCGAGGATGAGGTGGACTATCTGCGGGGGTTTGTGGAGCTGGCGCGAATCGGCGTCAGTCCCGATACGCCCGCCTCCTGATCATGACGCCCGTGCCGGCAACGCACTGCACAGGTAGTGTGCCTCTTCCGGCATCCGGGCTTCCGTCACACCCCCAACCACTCCGCCACCCCCCGGCCAAACAGCAGGATGGCAGCCGCAAAGACAAAGAGCAGCACGATGAACCAGATGGGTTCATCGATGCGGTTGCGGGCCGACTGGCGCAGCAGCAGCAGGGTGAAGGCAAGATAGACCAGCACGCCGGCGATGGAGGTGGGGCTGATCTGCCCAAGGCGTCCGTCGATGGGGGTCAGGACCAGGACCGAGGGCACCAGGCCGTAGACGAGGGATATCCACCAGCCCCCCAGTGAGGGACGTGCCCGGCTGGCCGATACGGTGGTTTCGGCGCGGGTGTCGGTCTGGTCTTGTCGCATGGTGTCGCCCCCTGTCTGTGGCTTTGCGGGCAGGCAGTCGGCCGCGCGGGTGGCCGCTGTCTTCCTCGGTGGCAGCATCTTTACGGGCTGCTCATGTGTACCGGGTCATCCGGGGCTGAAAAGGCGGCCCTGTCCTGCCGCTGCCTGCCGGATGCCAGGTTCTTCGAGTGTATCCAGCGAACGCCTCCTTCCGGCGCTTTGCCCCCTGGTTTTACCCGGCCATCCTTGCGGCGCCGGCTATGCCAGGGGTGCTGAATGAGTGCACACCCCATGGGCTACACTTGCCGTGCAGTCGGTACCGACCGCATCGGGGCCGTTTCCGCATGCGGGTCGTTTTCGCATGCGTGCCCTTTCCACATGCGAGCCGTACCCGCGCACCGACCGCCCCCCTGTCTGCCGTTTCCCCCGATTCACCCCGGTCTCTCTGCCATGGCCTCCTCCTCCGCATCCCCTCCCCCTTCGCTCCTGATCATCGGCACGGGCGGCACCATTGCCGGTGTGGCCCCGTCGGCAGGCAGCACGGCCGGCTACCAGGCGGGGGCGCTGCCCATCGGGCAGATTCTGGATTCCGTGCCGGGGCTGTCGGGACTGGTACCGGAGGGGCGACTGACCACCGAACAGGTCTTCTCGATTCCCAGCGAGCAGATGAGCGGGGCACACTGGCTGCAGCTGACAGGCCGGCTGCGGGCGTGGCTGAACGGCGACAAGGCGCCCGATGCCATCGTCATCACGCACGGCACCGACACGCTGGAGGAGACGGCATTTTTCCTGTCGCTGGTGCTGCCGGCCACGCGGCCGGTGCTGCTGACGGGGGCAATGCGGCCGGCCAGTGCGCTCAGTGCCGACGGGCCGGCCAACCTGTACGATGCCTGCCGCTTTGCGCTGGCGGCGCGACAGGCCGGCATCGGCGGGGTATTCGTGAGCTTTGGCGGCCGGGTGCTGCGTGCGGATGCGGTGTACAAGCAGCACGCCAATCGGACGGATGCCTTTGCGCAGCGCTTCGGCCAGCCGGTGGCCTGGCTGGAGGCGGACCGGCCATGCTGGCAGACGGCGCAGTCGGCCTCAGGCTTGCAGGGGCAGTTTGCAACGCTGGGGCTGGAGGAGACGACGGCCTCGGCAAAAGGCGCTGCCGCATCGATGACGCTGCCCCCGGTGGGCATCGTGCCCCAGCACGTGGATGCCGACCCGGCCATGGTGGCGTGGCTGCGGTCACGCGGCTGCCAGGGGCTGGTACTGGCCGGCACGGGCGTCGGTACCATGCCGGTGCCCATGCGGGCGGCGCTGGCCCAGGCGCGCCAGGAGGGCTGTCTGGTGGTGCGCGCCAGTCGGGTACCGGAAGGCTACGTGGGACGCAATACCGAGGCCAGGCCGGAAGATGGCGATGATGCGCTGGACTTCATCGCAGCCGGCTGGCTGGACGCCCGCAAGGCCCGCATTCTGCTGCAGCTCTGCCTGGCGGCCGGGATGCATGACGCCCGGGAGGTTCAGGCGCTCTTCGAGCGTTGTTCACCGTGAGGAGGCCTTTCCTGGACTGACCCGGCCGTCCTCGCTCAACGCCCCTGTGTCCCCTCCAGCCTCTCCAGCCGCTGGGCCAGGCGACGCACGCCATCGGACCAGTCCTCGAATTCAGCCCGCGAGACCAGTACGCCCGTGCCGGACGACAGGTGGTCGGACAGGGCGTCCTGCAACCGGCTGCCCACTTCAGCGGCATGCACGCGGGCATCGCGCCAGAACTGGCCGGCCCGATGGGCAGCCACGTCGCCCACCACTTGGCTGAGGTCTTCTTCCACGTCCCAGTGCAGGGCCTTGGCCACATCGCCCAGGGCCTGGGCCAGCATCACGTCGCCTTCGATGCGCAGCGTGGCACCCAGGGCCAGCGGACCTTCACGCAATACCCGAAAGAGCGCATCCACGGTGGGGCGTGCCGTCAGCACCACGGCCGGCTCCTCGCCGGAAACGGCCGTCAGCATGCCGTCGACGCCGATACGGGCATCGGCCTGCAGGGTGGGCAGGCGCAGGAAGCCCTCGTCGGATGCCGGCTCGGCACTGACCTTCGGGGCTGCGACCGAACGCGGAGCCGCGCCGGTCTTCGCGGGACGGGGCGCGGCCTTGCCCCCCTGCCCGCCTGCGGTGGGCGGCAAGGCCCGGATGCGCACCACGTGGCCCGCGTGACTGGCCAGCAATTCACGCAGCCAGGGCTGCTGGCCGGTGACGTGATTGATGGCTGACAGCACCAGCTGGGCAACGGGGAGCGGGATCTGGAACATGGTGGTATCTCGGGCGGAACTGGCGGCCATTATAGGCACCATGAAAAAAACCCGCCCCGACGCATGTAGCGTGGGGCGGGTGTCTGTCCTGCCGGGTTGGGAGCGCAACCTTCGTGAAGGTGCCGCCCCCGACCCGCCCGGCGCCGACGGGCGGCGCCGTGGCCTGGGTGCCGATCAGCCGATCAGTTGGGCTGCTGGATGCCGGCCAGCACCCAGCCGGAAGCACCGGAGGCGGGGCGGGTGAAGTTCCAGATCTCGGAGAACGGCTCGGCCGGGCTGTTGGGCTCTTCGCGGATGAGGCCGCTGAAGAGCACGCTGGCCACCAGGATGGGGCCTTCCTGGTGCATGCCGGTCAGTTCGGCGTTCAGCTCGACCACTTCGGTGGTCTGCGGGGTGCTGCCGCGCTGCATCATGTCGATGTTCAGCTCGCCGAACATCTCGGGCGAGGTGAACTCGCGCAGGTCGTCGGCGTTGCGGGCGTCGAAGGCCGCCTGCAGGCGCACGAACTGGACCTTGGCCTGGCGCACGAAGGCTTCGGTGTCGAAACCGCCGGGCACCTGCATGGCAGCGGTGTAGCCGCTGACGGTCGGATCGGCAGCAGCAGGCGCCTGAGCCGCACCGGCCGCCGGCGTCTGGCTGAACAGGCCACCGGCGTTGCTGTTCTGGCGGAACATGTCGTTCTGGCCCGGCTTGCCGCTGTTGTTGTTGAAGGCGTCACGCAGGTTGCCGGCAAACGGTGCGCCGCTGCCGGCCGCCTGTGCCTGCTGCTGTTGCTGCAGGCGCTTGCCGAACATGCGGAAGGCAAAGATGGCCAGGCCCGCCAGCAGGAGCATCAGCAGGAAGACACCGGAGCCTTCACCCAGGCCGAAGGCCGAGGCCAGGGCGCTGAGGCCCAGACCGGCGGCCAGACCGCCCAGCAGGCCCATGCCGAAGCCGGGCCGACGGCCGTTGTTGGCCTGGGCAGCCTGCTGTTGCCGGTTGTTGGCCATAGCGTTGTTCTGCTGGGCCGGCGCGGCACGTTGAATGGTGCTGTTCTGGCGACCGATGCTGCGGCCGCCACCGATCCGGGCGGCTTCGGCGCTGTCGGTAAAGAGCATGACCGAGCTGGCCAGCACGACCATCAGCATCATCAGGAATTTTTTCATGTGAGTTCCTCTGTCCAAGCGAATGTGTGGTTGGGCAACGGGGAAACTGGGAAGGCCGAAAATGGGCGCCTTCCCGGGGGCCGAGGGCTCGGCCAGGCTTTTGCCACCATCTACCGGGCATCTGCCCGGATCGACCACCCAACGTGCACGAAAACACGGCGTGTGGCGTGACATGCCCTGCAGATGGGGGCTGTCCGCCAAAATACAACAGGAAGCGAAAAACCACAACGCCCGTTTGTGCAGGGCTGCCGGGCGGCGAGCCCGACACATGCAGCCTGCCGCAGCCCTGCCCGGCGCGATCAGGCCAAGGGATCAGTCCAGCCGCACGCCCTGGTGCAGGGCCACCACGCCGGCGGTCATGTTGAAGTAGCGCACCTGGCCGAAGCCGGCGTCGCGGAACATCTGGGCCAGGGTTTCCTGGTCGGGGTGCATGCGGATGGATTCGGCCAGGTAGCGATAGCTCTCGGCGTCGTGGGCGACGACCTTGCCGATGAGGGGCAGCACGCCGAAGGAGAAGGCGTCGTAGGGACGGCGCAGCGGCTCCCAGACCTTGGAAAATTCCAGCACCAGCGCCTTGCCGCCAGTCTTGAGGACGCGATGGATCTCCTTCAGGGCCTCTTCCTTGTGGGTCATGTTGCGCAGGCCGAAGGCCAGCGTCACACGATCGAAGCTCTTGTCGGGAAACGGCAGTTTCTCGGCGTCGCACTGCACGGTGGGGACGGTCAGGCCGTCATCCAGCGCCCGATCACGCCCCACGGCCAGCATGGCGGCGTTGATGTCGGTCATCCAGACCTCGACGCCAGGCTTTTTGGCCATGGCACGGGCCAGGTCGCCACTGCCAGTGGCCAGATCCAGCACCTTCATGCCGGGGCGCAGGGCTGCCTGCCCCACGGTGAAGTGCTTCCAGAGCCGGTGCAGACCGCCCGACATCAGGTCATTCATCAGGTCGTAGCGGCTGGCCACCGAATCGAACACACCACGCACCCGGCCAGCCTTCTCGGTGGCATCGACCTGCTGGTAGCCAAAATGGGTTTTCTCGTGGGTGTCGGGCATGAAAGCCTCCGTGAATGGTGTTTTTGTCTGCGGGTGAGGAGCGTGCCTTCACCCGGAAGCGGCACGCCGCGGGGTCTGGGATTGCCCTGGCAGCGGCCGGATGCAAGAGGGAGCAGGTACCGGATCAGCCGCCGCAGCCGCCACTGCCACAGCCGCCACCACCCCCACAGCCGCCGCCGTGGTGCTTGGGTGGGGGAGGTTCGGCGTTGCCCACGCGGCTGAGCCCCCGGGCCTCGAGCTGCGCCAGGTAGTCCTTCCAGAGGACGTCCTGGTCCTTGCCGAGCTGGTAGAGATAGTCCCAGGAATAGATGCCGGAACCGTGGCCATCGCTGAAGACCGGGCGGATGGCGTAATTGCCCACCTGCTCGATCTCGGTGATCAGGACTTCACGCTTGCCGTACTGCAGCACGGCCTGGTCGGGCGAATGGCCCTGCACCTCGGCCGAGGGCGAATTGACGCGCAGGAACTCGAAGCTGAAGCGGAAGGCGGAGCCGTCGCTGAAGTCCACGCCCAGCTCGCGCGAGCGCTGGTGGACAACGATGTTGGTGGGAAGCGGGGTATTCTGGGCCAGGCCAGCCATGATGACGGGATTGCAACACCGGGTTGTTGAACAGTGCCTGCCGGGCAGACTCTGATAATCTTCAGACGGGGCCAGGCCCACGCCGATCCTGTGATGGTACCCGATTGGCGCGGGCCGATACGTTCTCGCCCGTCGGTCATCGGCGGCAGACCGTCGGCCGTTGCTGTTTTCCGGCGGCCTCGATATTGTGTGCCCAGTGGCGCGTCACGCGGCCGCCAGGGTTCCTTCCTTCGCCAGCACTCACCAGGAGTTGCATTCCATGTCGAAACACGTTTCCGCCGCCGGCAGCCAGCCGGCCCTGTCCCGCCTGCCGCTGCAGGCTGCTGCCCTGCTGGCCGGCCTGGCGCTGGCTGCCTGCAGCCACCTGCCCTCCTCGAAGGACAGTGCCTCGACCACCACGAAAGAGGCGGCTGCACCGGCTGCTGCCCAGACCGCCCCGGCCCCGGCCAGCAACCTGGAAGTGACCGCCACGATGACGATGAGCTGCGTGCCGACCAAGGAAGCCCAGGCACTGGGTCTGGTGCGCACCGAGGAAGTGCAGGCTGTCTACAAGATGCCGGCCGACAACCAGCCCGGCGATGCCGTGGTGGAGCTGAAGTTCGGCAACAAGGAATACACGCTGCACGAAGGCCCCGCCGCCTCGGGCTCGCGCTATGTCACGTCCGACGCCCTGTCGCCGCGTCACCAGGGTTTCTCGTGGCACAGCAAGCGCAATGAGGCCATCATTGCCGGCCTGGTGCCTGCCAGCGGCGTGAACGAAGTGGTGGACGGCCCGCTGCTCTATCGCTGCCTGGAAGCCAACTGATCCTGAAGGGCCCGCGCCGAAGGCCGGGCCCCCATGGAGATTTCACGCAGAAAGCGCGCCGGCCAGCCAGCTTCGGAAGGCCGGCAGCGCTGCCGAGACCCGTTCCGCAACGGCACGGTGCTCTTCACTGTCAGCCGGACGCAAGACCGGCGACCAGACCGATCCCGGAAACTGCGGGTCGGACGGCCAGCGACCGATGATGTGCCAGTGCAGATGCGGCACCTGGTTGCCAAAACTGGCCAGATTCACCTTGGCGGGCCGGAAATGACGGCGCACGCCATCCTCCAGCACCGACAGCACGCGCCACAGATACAGCCTGTCGGCATCGGACAGATCGGTCATCTCGGGCAGATGCTGCTGCCAGATGACCCGGAAATAGGCGGGCTGCCCCGCTTCGGTTCCCACGTGAATGACGCGCAGCCGCTCGTCCTGCCAGAGAACGTCTTCCCCCGCCGGATGGCAGAGCGGGCAATCGGGGGCTTCCAGGGGGCGGTTGTCAGTCATGCTTGATCCGGCAAAGGCAGGTCAGTCCAGGGCGTCCTTGGGCAGCACCACCATGTAGTTGTCGATGTCGGTGTCGCTGCGCGAGCCCCAGTTGGAGTTGAACAACACACGGGTGAAATCGGGATTGACGGTGGCCTGCGGCTCGGTCCAGTAGCCATTGTAGGCGCCATGATGGTAGGCCAGCCCCTTCACCTGCGGATGGGGCGTCAGACTCACGGCCATCAGCTTCTCGTGCAGCCACTGGCGCTTGCCGTCGGCGGCATAGGTGGAGACCAGCACCCAGCCCGGCTTCTTGAAGGCCCGCCCGGAGAAGTGCAGCGCGGTGGCGCTGTGATCCAGGTAGGTCTTGAAGAGCGTCGTGCGCTTGCCGGTCTCCAGATCGGTCATGAAGACGTCGCCATCCGGGCTCTGATAGTCGATGGAGACATAGACATCGCGCCCCTGCCCGTCCACGGCAATGTCGGAGTGCTCGGACTTGTGGTGCAGCTGGGTGTACTTCTTGAAGTCCAGCGTCCAGGCACGGGTGCCCACGCCTTCGGTGTCACCCGAGACCACGCAGCGCTTGCCGCCCGGACTCATGCTCACGTGGTCGGGCCGGTCACCCTTGGTGTCCATCTTGCCCAGAATGCGGTCTTCCTTCATGTCCCAGGCAAAGACGCCCAGCGAGTGCCACTCGGCATCGTCCACCATGAAGCACCAGTAGCGACCGTCCGCCGATGGCGCCCCCTCGGCCTTGGTCCAGGCCGCAGCCGCACCGGGCCAGATCTTCTTCAGGCGGTCGCCAAAGTCGGCCACCTCGCGCACCGAACCGCTTTTGACGTTCAGCTCGTAGAGCATCATGCCCAGGCCGTTGGCGGGCATGAAGTAAAGCAGGTCGGGATCGGTGGGGTGCCACTGCAGCTCGGCATCGCCGGCCGGCTTGGACAGACGCTCCACATACTCCAGCGTGTTACCGTCGTACAGGTGCCAGGTGCCGTCGTTGGCGCCGATGAGGATGCGGCTGCCATCGGCATTGAAGGCCTGGCGGCGGGAGTAGTCGTGCCGGGCAAAGCGCGCCAGCTTCTCCTCGGCGTGATCGGTGACGCGCACCACACAGTTGCCGTAGGCCGGGTCGGCCTCCGGCAGGCCTTTTTTCGGCCGAGGCAGATCGGGCACGCCCTGCCCCGCGCCCGCCTGGGGGTCGATGGACTTGAGCCGCCGCTGCTTGTGTTTGGTCAGGAGCGCGGTGCAGCCCTTGGTGCCGGTAACAGCAGAAATGGAAGCGTCCCCGCCACTGCCACCTGCTCCGCTTCCGCCAGCAGCACCTACAGTGCCGGCATCACCACTGCCAGCGGCCGAGCAGCCAAGCATCAGCATGGCGGCAGACAGCACCAGCCAGCCGGCACGCCGCGGACCGGGCCGGGCAACGCCTGGGTGACTGGAAACAGGGATTCTTGCGGGATGGGCCACCACGGACGTGGCAGCAGACTGCCCGACGCGGACGCGGCGGGCGAGAAGCGAGCGAAATTCAGTCATGGTGCTGCGCGCAATGGAAAGGCTTGCAGCAGCATTGTTTCATGGAAACGTTGCGGCCATGCCGCACGGCCCAACACAAAGCGCAAGAAGCGTGACAGAGATGGCAGGTTGTGTCAGGCCGGATAAGAGCGGCAAGCATGCCGACCCTCAGGGCACGGGCGGCAGGCATGCCGACCGTCGATCAGTCGATCCAGTCGACGCGCGCCAGACGCTTGACGAGCTTGACCCAAGTGGAAACCATGGCAATGGCCAGCACGCCGATGCCGATGCCACCGCCGATGACCTTGGCGCGAGCATGCGCCCAGAAGTCGTCCATCATGCCCGAGATGGCATTGAGTTCGGTGAACCAGGTGGTGACCACGACGATGAGTGCAACGGCCAGGGCGGTCATCACGGCCATGAGTTTAATGATGGCCAGGCGCTCTGCGTTGTACGAGGACGAGGTAATCGGGGCGGATTGAACCACGGCTGCGTCTACGGGCAGAGTGGCCGACGTGTGGGGGGGCATTTCCGGAAGCTCCGAAGCGGAAAGGAGGGGCAAGAGAATGGGGCTCAGGAGAGAGAATGCTGTATCGCCCCGACAACGACAACCCCCGCCTATCAATAACCGTCATTCACAAATTGAATAACATGCTGCATCGCAGCAAAGCCCCTGAATCAGCCTCGGCAAATCCGTGGAAAAGGTCCGCAGGCCGTGCGCCCGATGCCGCTTCTCCCCCGAATGAAGCCGTTTGTCGCCCCTGCGGTGCAGCAAATCCGATGCCACGCCAATCCCCAGCCAGGCCCCGTCTGTCGGATGAAAGAGACACCCGCCTGGGGTGCACCGCAAAAACGGGCTTCATTCATCAGATGAACACCGGGTATTCATGATTCAGCCTCAGAAAAGCCCCTTCAGCGAGGCCCACCAGCTGTCGGGCACCCACATCAGCATGCCGGTCATGAACACGTAGCGCAGGAACTTGCCCAGTGCCATCCACAGGATGGAAGGTGCCAGCGGCAGGCGCAGCCAGCCGGCCACGGCGCACAGCGGATCGCCCACTGCGGGCAGGAAGGAGAACAGCAGCGCCCGCGGGCCCAGGCGCTCGAACCACTTCAGGTAATGGGTCTGACGGTCGGGCGCCATGACATGCTTGGCACCGCGCCCCATCCAGTAGTTGATGACGCCCCCCAGCGTGTTGCCGGCGGTGGCCACCACCATGGCCAGCCAGAAGAGGTCGGGCCGCATGCTGACGTAGGCAAAGACGGCTGGTTCGGACCCCAGCGGCAGCAAGGTGGCCGAAACGAGCGCCACCACAAAGACGGTGACCAGCCCGTTCTTGGGCAGCGCAAACCAGGTCAGCGCCTGGTCGAGAAGTGTCTGGAGCATTGAAATGGCCCGGCGGCCGGGCAGCAGGACCCCGGCAGGGTCGCACGCCGCCCGAAAGGACTGCAGCAAAAGCGCCGTATTATAGGGACCGCATTCCTTTATCTCTGCCGGTTCCTCTGCCCATGTCCATCGAGTACCTGAAACGGATCCTGAACGCCCGCGTCTACGAAGTGGCGGAAGAAACCCCGCTGGATCCCGCCCCGGCACTGTCGGCCCGCCTGGGCAACCGGGTGCTGCTCAAGCGCGAGGACATGCAGCCCGTTTTCTCTTTCAAGTTGCGCGGCGCCTACAACAAGATGGCCAACCTCAGCGCCGAGGAACGTGCCCGGGGCGTGATCTGCGCCTCGGCCGGCAACCATGCCCAGGGTGTGGCGCTGTCGGCACGCAAGCTGGGCTGCCGGGCCGTCATCGTCATGCCCGTCACCACTCCCACCCTGAAGGTGGACGCGGTGCGCGCCCGCGGTGGCGAGGTGGTGCTGCAGGGTGATTCCTTCAGCGATGCCTACCAGCACGCCCTGAAGCTGCAGGCCGAACAGGGCCTCACCTTCGTGCATCCGTTCGATGACCCGGACGTGATCGCCGGCCAGGGCACCATCGCCATGGAGATCCTGCGCCAGCACCGGGCGCCCGTGGACGCCATCTTCGTGGCCATCGGCGGCGGCGGACTCATTGCCGGCATCGCCGCCTACGTGAAAGCCATCCGCCCCGGCATCAAGATCATCGGCGTGGAGACCTACGACGCCGACGCGATGCGCCAGTCGCTGGCTGCTGGCCAGCCGGTGACGCTGGACGACGTGGGGCTGTTTGCCGACGGCACGGCCGTCAAGCGCGTGGGCGACGAGACCTTCGCGCTGTGCAAGCAGTACGTCGACGACATCATCCTGGTGGACACCGACCAGATCTGCGCGGCGCTCAAGGATGCCTTCGAGGACACCCGGGCCATTCTGGAGCCCTCGGGCGCGCTGGCACTGGCCGGCCTGAAGGCCTGGGCCAAGCGCGAGCAGGTGCAGGACCGCACCCTGGTGGCCGTGGCCAGCGGCGCCAACATGAACTTCGACCGCCTGCGCTTCGTGTCCGAACGCGCCGAGATCGGTGAATCCCGCGAGGCGGTGTTTGCCGTGACCATCCCCGAGCGGCGCGGCAGCTTCCTGCAGTTCTGCCGACTGGTGGGCCGTCATTCCGTCACCGAGTTCAACTATCGCATTGCCGATTCCGACAAGGCCCATATCTACGTGGGCATCCAGGTCAGCGGCCGCGAGGAAGCCGGGCGGATCGCCAACCGGCTGCGCACGGCCGGCTTCGAGACCCTGGACCTGACCGACGACGATCTGGCCAAGTCGCACCTGCGCCACCTGGTGGGCGGACGCTCGCTGCTGGCCCGCGACGAGGTGCTGTACCGCTTCGAGTTCCCCGAGCGCCCCGGGGCGCTGCTGCGCTTCCTGGAGGCCCTGCCCGCCGACTGGAACATCTCGCTGTTCCATTATCGCAATCACGGGTCGGACTTTGGGCGCGCCCTGGCCGGTATTCAGGTACCGTTGGAGGACCGGCCCCGCTATGAACAGGTGCTGGCTGCTCTGGGGTACCCGTACCGGAACGAATCGGAACATCCCGCCTACCGCCTGTTCTTGACAGCGGAAAACAACCTGTCCGACACTGCCGGACTGTCAGGACAACCTTTTACACAAATTTCGTCCCCAGAATGAAACGATGCACATATCGCCCGGGGACGTGCGATAGAATACGGCGATGAGAATAGCGATCATTGAAGACGACAAGGCAGTGGCTTCGCAGCTGGTCCATTCGCTCAGCGTGGAAGGGGACACTTGCCATCTTTTCAACGAGGCCGCGTCCTTCCTGGCGGCCCTGCCGCGTGAGAGCTTCGATGCCTGCATCGTCGACCTCATGCTGCCGGGCATGGACGGCAAGGCGCTGGTGCGACTGCTGCGCGAACGCAAGAACCCGCTGCCGGTCATGGTGCTCACCTCGCAGGACGCCGAGAGCGAGGTCATCAGCGCGCTGGATGCCGGTGCCGACGACTTCGTGGTCAAGCCTGCCCGCGCCGGCGAGCTGCGTGCCCGCCTGAAGGCCTTGGTGCGCCGCGCCGGCCTGGGCGACATCCACGGCACCATCTTCGAATACGATCGTTTCCGCTTCGACCTGCAGCGCCAGACCGCGCAGGACAGCGGCCGTATCGTCGAGCTGACGCAGAAGGAATTCCAGCTGGCGCTGCTGTTCCTGAACAACATCGGCAAGCCGCTGTCGCGCGGGCACATCCGCGAGGCCGTCTGGGGGCGTGATTCCGAGGTGCCTTCGCGTACCATGGACACCCACGTCTCGCGCGTGCGCAGCAAGCTCACGCTGCGGCCGGAAAGCGGCTACCTGCTGGCGCCGGTCTACAGCTACGGCTATCGGCTTGAGCGGCTGCGCGACGAGGGCGAGGATGCCGATGGCGGCGCCCCTGCGCCCGCGGAAAACAGCTGAAAGAAGCCCAACCTGAAGGAAATGGCGTGACCCCCATGGAACGGCCCGACGCCGGCCGCCTTTGCTGTCCGGCACGTCGTGGTGGCGTGTGGCTGCTTGCCCTGCTGGGCACCCTGCCTGCGGGCCTCACACTGGCGGAGGGCGCCTCGACTGGCAGCGCTGCGTCCGCCCCGTCGGCAACAGCCACCCCCGCCGACGACGAAATCCTCCTCTACCACGTCCAGCCCGGCGACACGCTGCTGGGCCTGTCGCGCAAGAAGCTCGACACCCCCGAGCGCTGGCGCGACGTGCAGAAGCTCAACCACATCCGCAACCCGCGTCACCTGCAGCCGGGCACCACGCTCAGGATGCTGCCCGGCTGGCTCAAGCCCAAGGTGGCCCAGGCCCTGCTGGAATCGGCCTCCAACCAGGTGAAGCTGGACGGCAAGCTGGCGCATGATGGCGCGGCCATTCCCGAAGGCACCACGGTACAGACGGGTCCTGACAGTGCCGCCGTCATCACCCTGCCCGACGGCACGCGCCTGCGCATTCCGTCGGCCACCGAGGTACGGCTGGAGCGGCTGCGCGCCTACCACGGCGAGCGCCATCTGGACGCCGGCTTCCTGCTCAGGCACGGCAGCATCGAACCCGACTCCCCGGGCAAGCGCAGCCGCCCGCTCAACATCAGGACGCCTTCGGGCAACGCCGCCGTGCGCGGCACGCACTTCCGCGTGCATGCCGAAGGCCAGCGCAGCACGGTGGAAGTGCTGCGCGGCCGGGTGGCCGCCGGCAACCGCAAGTCCACGGCCGACGTGGACGCGGGCAAGGGCGCCTGGTTCACGGCCAAGAGCAAGCCCGTGGTGGCCCAGCTGCTGCCCGCCCCCGATCTGGGCGGCATCCAGGGCCGCACCTGGACGCAGACCGCCCCGCACCTGCCACTGCCCGCTCTCGCGGGCGATGCCGCGGCCTACCACGTGGAAGTCTCCACCCGGCCCGACTTCAGCGCCGTGCTGCTGGACACCCGCACCCGGGAACCCGGCTTCGTGCTGCCGTCGCGGCAGGACGGCCCCCACTATGTGCGCGTCAGCGCCATCTCGCGCACGGGCATCGAGGGCTATGTCGGCACCACCGAGGTGCAGGTCCTGGCCCGTCCGCTCCCGCCCCGGCTGCAGCCGCAGCCTGACGAGGTGCAGGTCGACGACCGGCCTGTCCGATTCCGGTGGCTGGACACGCCCGACACGTCTGCTGCGGGCGGCACGACCGAGGCGGGCGGCAAGACGTCCAGCGCGGCAGACCGCACCTACCGCATCCAGGTCGCTGGCGACGCCGAGTTTGCCCAGGTGCTGCACGACGAGGTGGCCATCCACCCCGAGGATCTCATCCGTCTGGACACCCGCAAACCGCTGGAGCGCTGGTGGCGGGTGGCCTGCGTCGAGAAGGGGCGACAGGGCCCATGGAGCGAACCCCAGAAATTCCGGCTGCGTGTGGGGGCGCCCATCATCGAGGCCCGCCCTCTGCCGGCCGTGCGTACGGGCAGCGATGAGCCCGTGCGTACCGGCCACGGTGACTTCCTCCTGCTCTCTCCTCGCTGACCCGCGCCGATGATCCGCTTCCTTCGGCGCCTGCTGGGCAGGATGGCCCGCTCTGCCCCGCGCGACCGGCCCCTGCTGGAATGGAGCCTGCTGACGACCCTGCTGCTGGCGGGCACCATCTGGTTCGGGCCCTGGCCGCAGTACCTGACCAGCGACCAGCGCATTCCCGACCCCACCAACGGCACGGACCATGCCTCGCCGCCCGACTACCTGAGCCTGCGCCTGTACGACCTGGCGCTGGGCTACGATGCCCGGCCCCCCTCCGGTCAGGTGGTGATCGTGGACATCGACGACATCAGCATGCTGCAGGTGGGACGCTGGCCCTGGCCGCGTCCGGTACTGGCCGCGCTGATCAACCGCATCGCCGAAGGCCGCCCTGAAGCGCTGGCCATCGACATCCTGTTTGCCGAGGTCTCGTCCCGCCCAAACGACGACCAGCTGCTGCGCACCGCGCTGCAGAATGCCGCACGCCAGGGAACCCGCATCATTCTGGCCGTGGGCAAGGAAGAAGGCACCAACAACTACCTGCCGCTCTACCCGCTGGACCTCATCGCGGCGGGCAACACGCTGGGACACATCACCTTCCATTCCGGCCGCGACGGCCTGGTGCGCGGCCTGTACATGGAAGAAGGCCACCTGCCGGCGCTGTCCTGGGCCCTGGTGGACCGCACGGCCCAGAGCAACCGCAACGAGACGCTGAACATGCTGCTCGAGCGGCGCTGGGACGTGCAGGATCCCATGCTGCCCGGCGCGCTGAAGCAGCTGCCGCCGACCCTCTCGGCCGCCGCCCTGCTGCGCGGTGACATCTCGCCCGACCAGCTGAAGGGGCGCAAGGTCCTGCTGGGCAGCACGGCCATCGGCTCGGGCGACTTCTTTGTGAGCCCTCTGGAAGATGCCCGGCCCCGGCGCATCTCGGGGCTGGAGCTGCATGCCGTCGCCGCCGAAGCGCAGATCATCCATCACTTCAAGCAGCCGCTGTCGGCCCCCCTGCAGGGCAGCATCGAAGTCCTGGTGGTGCTGCTCACCATGCTGCTGCTCTACCGCACCAGCCCGTTCCTGGGCCTCATCATCGTGGTGGTGGCCAGCTGCCTGATCCTGCTGGCCAGCTGGCTGGCCTTCCGCGCCGGCTGGTGGCTGGCCCCGGGCGACATGCTCATCTCCATCTGCCTGGGCTACCCGCTCTGGAGCTGGCGACGGCTGTCGGTTGCCTCGACAGGCCTGCTGCGCCAGGCCCGCTCCCTGGAGCTGTTTGGCGGCGTCTTCGGCGCCCGCAGTGCAGAACCTGTCTCGCACGAGCCCATCTCGGCCCAGCTCAACCGCGTGCAAATGGCCGCCCAGCAGGTGGCCAAGCTCAACCGCTTCCTGTCGGACAGCCTGCAGAGCCTGCCCCACCCGGTCCTGGTGGCCGACCACGAACAGCGGCCGCTGCTGCGCAACCAGCGCTTTCTCAACGCCTTCGGCAACGTGGGCGAATGCTGCACCACCCTGTCGGACTGCTTCCGGACCATCTTCGGCAAGCTGCCACGCAATTTCCAGGACGAGCCCTGCCAGCTGGCCGGTGAATACCAGGACACGCAGGGCCGCCACTGGCGGGTGGACGTGGCGGCCACCGGTGCCAGCGCCGACGAGCGCCGCTGGATGATCCAGTTCGTGGACCTGACGGCCCGCCGCCTGGCCGACCGCGAGCGCGAGGAGACCCTCTCCTTCCTGTCGCATGACCTGCGCTCGCCCCAGGCCACCATCCTGGCCATCATCGAGAAACTGCGCACCACCACCGACAGCACCGAGCGTGGCGCCGGTCTGGACGAGCTGGCCCGCCAGTCGCGCCGCGCGCTGGAACTCACCGACGGCTTCCTGGCCTACACCCGCGCCGAGATCAAGCCCATCCAGCCCGAGGAGCACGACCTCAACGACCTGCTCACCGAAGTGATCGACCTGGCCTGGTTCTCGGCCAACGCCAAGAAGGTCCGCCTGACCTTCAACCCGGTGGACGCGGCCATCCTGCGCTGCGACGCCGACCTGCTGCGCCGCGCCTTCTCCAATCTGGTGGAGAACGGAATCCGCCACAGTCCCATCGACAGCAGCATCGAAGTGACATTGATCAATCAGGCACCGCATTTCCGCATTACCATCCGAGACCACGGCCCCGGCGTGCCGCCCGACAAGCAGGCGCTCATCTTCAAGCCCTTCTGGCAGTCGGCAGGTTCCGAGACCACCGGCAAGAAGTCGTCCCAGGGCAGTGCCGGGCTGGGCCTTGCCATGGTTCACAAAGCCATTGCGCGCCACGGCGGTACCATTCGTGTATTCAATCACCCCACCGGGGGCGCATGTTTTGAAATCTGCCTGCCGCAAAGCATGCAGGACGTATAGATGCATTCGACATGGCGTTGCTGACGCTCGGACTCAACCACAACACGGCGCCCGTGGCGCTGCGTGAGAAGCTCGCCTTCCCCACCAAGGAGGCGATCGGCACGGCCCTGTCCGATCTGCGTGGCCACCTGAAGTCGCTGGCCCCGGAAGCCGCCATCCTGTCCACCTGCAACCGCACCGAGATCTACTGCAAGACCGACGCCCCCGACGAGGCCGGTCAGGCACTGACCGAGTGGATCGGCCGCCACAAGGGCGTGGACGGTGAAGGCAACCTGGCCGAGCACCTGTACCTGCTGCCCAACCAGGGCGCCGTGCGCCACGCCTTCCGCGTGGCCAGCGGGCTGGACTCCATGGTGCTGGGCGAACCCCAGATCCTGGGCCAGATGAAGACGGCTGCGCGCGTGGCACAGGATTCCAACATGCTGGGCAGCCACCTGCACCAGCTGTTCCAGCGCTCGTTCTCGGTGGCCAAGGAAGTGCGCACCCAGACGGCCATCGGCGCCCAGTCAGTCTCGATGTCGGCCGCCAGCGTGCGCCTGGGCGAGCAGATCTTCGAGAACCTGGCCGACTGCTCGGTGCTGCTCATCGGCGCCGGCGAGATGATCGAACTGTGCGCCGCGCACTGGGCGCCCCACCCCCGGCGGATGGTCATTGCCAACCGCACGCTGGAGCGCGCCCGCCCCCTGGCCGAGCGCTTTGGCGCCACCACCATGGCGCTGTCCGACCTGCCCCAGCAGCTCGAGAACTTCGATGTGGTGATCTCCTGCACCGCCAGCAGCCTGCCCATCATCGGGCTGGGCATGGTGGAGCGCAGCGTGCGCCAGCGCCGTCACCGCCCGGTGCTGATGATCGACCTGGCGGTCCCGCGCGACATCGAGGACGAAGTCTCGCGCCTGGACGATGTGTTCCTCTACACCGTCGACGACCTGCGCGAAGTGGTCGATGCCGGCCTGGAAGGCCGTCGCCTGGCCGTGGCCGAGGCCGAGAGCATCATCGACACCCAGGTCAACGCCTTCATGAACTGGATGGTGCAGCGCCAGAGCGTGCCCCTCATCCAGGAACTGCACGCCCGCGGCGACGCCGTGCGCCAGCAGGAAGTGGAGCGCGCTCGCAAGATGCTGGCCAAGGGCGAAGACCCTGCCGTCGTGCTGGAAGCGCTTTCCAGGGCGCTTACCGCCAAGTTCATGCACGGCCCCACCACCCTGCTGTCCCATCACGCCGGCAAGGATCCCGAACTGGCCAACATGCTGTCCGGCCTGCTGCCGGTTCCCCGGGGCGGACGGTAACGGGAAGGGAGATCGGCGGCGCGTTGGTTAGAATGCCCGCCGAACCCCTTCACGCATCGCCATGAAAGAATCCCTGCGGGCGCAGCTGGACCGCATGCAGAACCGGCTGGAAGAACTCAACGCCCAGCTGGCCAGCGAAGACATCGGCAAGGACATCAGCCTGCTGAAAAAGCTCAACCAGGAGCACGCCGAGACCAGCGAGGTGCTGGACACCTACGCCCTGTGGAAACAGGCCGGCGCCGACCTGGAGGCCGCCCGCCAGATGCGCGAAGAGCCCGACATGCGCGAGTTCGCCGACGAGGAGATCGCCGACGCCGAGACCCGCCTGCAGGCGGCCCAGGAGCGCATCGAGTACCTGCTGCTGCCACGCGACCCCGACGATGCCCGCAACGCCATCCTGGAGATCCGGGCGGGCACCGGCGGTGACGAAAGCGCCCTCTTTGCCGGCGACCTGCTGCGCATGTACCTGCGCTACGCCGAACATCGCGGCTGGCAGACCGAGATCCTGTCGGCCAGCGAATCCGAACTGGGCGGCTACCGCGAAGTCATCGTGCAGGTCAGCGGCCAGCAGGTCTACGGACGGCTGCGCTACGAATCCGGTGCGCACCGCGTGCAGCGCGTGCCCGTCACCGAATCCCAGGGGCGCATCCACACCTCCGCCTGCACCGTGGCCGTCATGGCTGAAGCCGAGCCCACCGGCGACATCGAGATCAGCCCCGACGACCTGCGCATCGACGTGTTCCGTGCCTCCGGCGCCGGCGGCCAGCACGTCAACAAGACCGAATCCGCCGTGCGCATCACCCACCTGCCCACCGGCATCGTGGCGGAATGCCAGGACGACCGCTCGCAGCACCGCAACCGCGACAAGGCCATGACCGTGCTGCTCACCCGCCTGCGCGACGCCCGCGAGCGCGAGCGCGCCGCCGAGACCTCCGCCCACCGCAAGAGTCTCGTGGGCTCGGGCGACCGCTCCGAGCGCATCCGCACCTACAACTTCCCCCAAGGGCGGCTCACCGACCACCGCATCAACCTCACCCTCTACAAGCTGCAGACCATCATCGACGGCGACCTGGACGAACTGACCGACGCCCTGATGAAGGCCCGGCTGGCCGAACTGGCAGCGGAGCGGGCTGAGGGGTGAGACCTCGCACGGCCCCGGTCGGGCTGTGCGAGCGATCTACCGGCGTTCCCTGGCGGCTCATGCCGTCTTCCCGTCTCTGCCCTCATGTTCAATCACGCAGCGGGCGCGCCCAAAGATGACCCCCTGATCACGCGATGACTTCCCCCCTGCTTCCAGGCGAGCCCGCTGTCGATACCGCCCCCTCCATCGACGACCTCATCCGCCACAGCCAGCTGCCCCGCGCCGAGGCACGCCGCCTGCTGGCCAGCCTCACCGGCCAGCCGCTGACCTGGTTCATGGCCCACGGCGACGATCCCGCCGACCCGGACACCGCCGCCCGCTTCCAGGCCCTGGCCGAACGCCGCCGCGCCGGCGAACCCCTGGCCTATCTGCTGGGCCAGCAGGAGTTCTACGGCCGCCCCTTCGCCGTCTCGCCCTCCGTGCTCATTCCCCGGGCCGACACTGAAACCCTGGTGGAAACCGCGCTGGAGCAGCTCTTGCTACTGCGTCGGCAGCAGCGCCCCATCGACACGACCGGCGCAGAAGCTCCCGCCCTTGTTTTGCCTCCAGCACAAACCCATACCTGCCAAGGGCGAAGCAGCGCTGACGCTCAAGCCCTCCTCTCAAAAACTTCGTCCCGCCCGGCACACCCGCCGCTATCCCTGCTGGAACTGGGCACCGGCAGCGGCATCATCGCCATCACCCTGGCGCTGGAGGCGCCGGACACCGAGGTGCATGCCGTCGAGCGCTCCCCCGAGGCGCTGGCCGTCGCGCAGCAGAATGCAAAGACCCTGGGCGCCAGCCGCATCCACTGGCACCCGGGCAGCTGGTGGCAGGCACTGGCCAGCCCCCGACGCTTCGACCTGATCGTCTCCAACCCCCCCTACATCGCAGCCAACGACCACCACCTGCAGCAGGGCGACCTACGCTTCGAGCCGCCTCAGGCCCTAGCGGCCGGCCCCGACGGACTGGATGACCTGCGCATCATCATCGGCGGCGCCCCCGCCCACCTGAATCCCGGCGGTTGGCTGCTGCTGGAACACGGCTACGATCAGGAAGCCCCCGTGCAGACCCTGCTGCGCGACGCAGGCTTTGCCGACGTATTCACCCGACGCGACCTGGCCGGGCAGCCGCGCGTGAGCGGCGGGCGGTGGCTGGGAGACGGGCGCAAGTAGGCCCATCCAACCGTCAGGCCTGGCCAAGTAGGCCCAACCAAGCAGGTCAGGCCAGACCAAGCCAATCGGTCCCAAACAGGGCAGACATCGGGTCCGACCACGCCCGGACCGCACAGGGGCGAACGACAGCCGCCGTGCCCCAATCAGGCTGCATGGCGAAGATAGACGCCATGCGGGCGTGCCTGGCGCCAATAGGGGTAATGGATCCTCGAATAGAGGTAATTTCACGCTGAAATTACCCATTTACGGCCTGCTTTACCTCCTTTCTTGCCCCTATTTTGCTCCATTTTGGCTGAAATTTACGCCAAAACAGGCTCCAAATGGCAGAACAATGGGGCAACGGATCACATAAATGGGTAATTTCTCCCGAAATTACCCATTTAGAGGGCTATCATTACCCCTATTCCCCTCACTGCCCCCTTCCGATGCGATCCCTCACCGCCGACTATCTGGACAGGCTCCGCTTCACCCACTCGCAGCTGGCCACCCTGCGCACGCTCGGCGAGTTCCAGGGCAAGCAGCAGCTCTACCGCGTTCAGCTGCCCGAAGTGCTGAAGGGACTGCAGAAAGCGGCCACCATCGAATCCACCGAGTCCTCCAACCGTCTGGAAGGCGTCATCATCTCCACCCAGCGCCTGCACGCCCTGATGCTGAAGGACGCCACGCCCCGCAGCCGTTCCGAACAGGAGATCGCCGGCTACCGCGACGCCCTGAACCTGATCCATGAAAGCGGCAAGGAGATGCCTTTCTCGGAAGGCACCATCCGGCAGCTGCACGGGCTGATGTACCGCTACATGCCCCAGCCCGGCGGACCGTGGAAAGCCACCAACAACGACATCATCGAGCGTCAGCCGGACGGACGTTCCCGCGTCCGCTTCGCCCCCGTGTCCGCCCACCTCACCCCGATGGCCATGGCGGACCTGATCGCCCACTACCGATCTGCCCTGGATCAGCACTTGGCCGATCCCCTCGTGCTGGTGCCTCTGGCCATCCTGGACTTTCTCTGCATCCACCCCTTCCCCGACGGCAATGGCCGCATGGCACGCCTGCTGACCCTGCAGCTGCTCTACCACTTCGACTACGCCGTCGGGCGCTTCATCAGCCTTGAACGGCTCTTCGAGGAATCCAAGGAGACCTACTACGAAACCCTGGAAGCCAGCTCCCAGGGCTGGTACGACGGCCAGCACGACAGCATGCCCTGGCTCAACTACTTCTGGGGCGTCCTGCTGCGCGCCTACCGGGAGTTCGAGACGCGCGTCGGCACACTGGAACACGACCATGGCACCAAGGGCGAGCGTGTTCGTGCAGAAGTTCTGAGACGCCAGCACCCCTTCGCCATCTCCGATATCGAGGAGGCCTGCCCTGGCGTCAGCCGGGACATGGTCCGGCATGTGTTGCGCACCATGAAGGATGAAGGACTCATCACGCCGGAGGGCAAGGGGCGCGCTGCGAGATGGCGACATTCGGCGGATGGCTCTTCATCGTCTTCGTAGATCGCCGGCATCCACCATGCCCATGGATTTCCTTCTGTCGGCGCATGGCTACCCAGGCTGCGATCTCGGCAAATCCGGTAAGGTCGATGTCATCTCCTGCACAAGGAGGCCATCATGCAGAAGTACCTCTCCATCGCCTTGATCCTCACCGGCATTCTGCACAACATCCTCGGCATCGCCACCATGCACGACACCCTGCACCGGATGTGGCGGGAAGGCCTCGTCGCCAGCGTGCAGATAAACGATGCGAGTTACGCCCTGCTGTGGTTCCTGGTGGCCGGGTTTGCGTTGATGCTCATCGGTACCACCTTCTGGCAGCTGGCCAATGCGGGGCTGCTGGGCTGGCCGCCCATCCTGGGGCTGTTCCTGCTGGCGGCTACCATCTGCATCGTTTATCCCAAACCCGGCCCCTTCCTGCTGCTGGCCATTTCCGGTGCGCTTGTCGTGGCGCAGTTGATTTCCCCGAACACAGCGCAGGGATCATGAGAAGCAAGAGCCAGATCATCCACCACACCGACCTGGCCATGGTGCGCAATTTCAAGGAGTAGGTTTTCAACGTTTGAGGGGCTTCAGCAAGTTCTCCGCCTCCTCCATCGCCTTCTTCAACCTGGCATTGGGCTGGAACGGCTTGTCCAGCCCATCCAGAAAGCAGCGCGATTCCTCCGGCGAGAGAACGACCGCCGCGCTGGCGGCGGGTGCCTGATCGGCTTCGTTCAGGACAACGCGCTGCTCTGCCCGACAGGCCCACGACATCTCCCGCCGTGCAGCCCCTCCGGCAACGGGGCCCGTCCCCCTCACCCCTCTTCCCGCGCCGCCCCGCGCCGCATCCACGCCACCACCACGCCCAGCACGATGGCCACGGCCGCAAACGGCAGCCATTCCAGCGAATAGGCCTTCAGCGGCAGGTGCTGCGAGAAGTCGGTGCCGGCCACCGACAGGATGGAGACGACCAGGACCAGTCCCACCGCCAGACGCTGGGCCTGCAGCGGCAGGGGGGTGACGAAGGTCTCGATGAGCATGATGATCAGGATCGTCATCACGACCGGGTACAGCACCATCAGCACGGGCACGGACTTGTCGATGACGGCGCTCAGGCCCTGGTTGGCCAGCAGGAAGCCGATGAGCGTGCAGATCACGGCATAGGTGACATAGCTGATGCGCGGGAAGATGTCGTTGAAGAACTCGGACACGGCGGTGACGAGACCCACCGAGGTGGTCAGGCAGGCCAGCGTGACGATGAGGCCGAACAGCACGCGGCCGAATTCTCCGAAGGTACTGTAGGCGGCGGCGGTGAGCAGGTAGGTCCCCACATCCTGCCCCCGCTCCTTCAGATCGGCGAGGATGGCAGGATCCACGGGCAGGCGGTTGCTGAACCAGCCCAGACCCACGTAGATGATGGCCAGCGCGGTGGCGGCCACGATGCCGGCCAGCGAGGTCTGCACGATGAGCTGGCGCCGCTGGGCCGGGGTGACGACGGCTTCATGCAGGGCGGCCACGCTGCCATCGCCCTGCGCACCCCGGGTCAGCATGCGGGCCCGGATGGCGGTGATGACGATGACTGAAAACGCGACCGAGGCCAGCACATCCATGGTGAGGTAGCCGTTGACGAAGCCGTTCAGGTAGGCGGCAGCGCCGGTGGACTGGACATCCGTCAGCGTGGGCGGACGGCCCCACAGCCACCAGGCGGCCTTGCCGATGAGCGCGAGGATGCACACCAGCAGTACCGGCGTGAGCACGGCGCCGATACGCTCGACCATCTTGGAGGGGTTGAGGCTGAGCCACAGCGTGACGCCGTAATAGACCAGGCTGAAGATCAGCAGCGAGGTGCTGCCCGGTTCGCCCAGGAAAGGCACCACGGCCATTTCATACGAGGTGGCGCCGGTGCGCGGGATGGCGAAGAAAGGCCCGATGGTGAGGTAGACGACCGCCAGGAACACCAGCGAGAACCACGGATGGATTCGGTCGAGCGCGGTGCGGTAGCCGTCCTGATAATAGGCGCTGACGATGATGCCCAGCAGCGGCAGGCCCACGCCGGTGGACACGAAGCCCAGCAGTGCCGGCCAGAATGTCTGGCCGCTTTCCATGCCCAGTGCAGCGGGGAAGATGAGGTTGCCGGCGCCAAAGAAGATGGCGAACAGCATGAAGCCGATGACGAAAGTATTCTTGTTCACGGTCATGGAGGACAAGTGGTCGGCCGCAGGCCAGCCAACCAGGCACCCGAGCAGACGCAGGTGCCGGATTGAAAACCGGGCCGCCTTGTTTCCTCGCGGCCACAGGCAGGATAACATCCGCTATCTTTACCCGACCAGTATTCTGGCGGCCCCCTTTTCTACCGTGTGGAGGTCCTCATGGACGCCAAGGAATTCATTCACCAGACCGTTACCGAGCACCCCGTCGTCCTGTTCATGAAGGGCACGGCCCAGTTTCCCCAATGTGGCTTCTCCGGCAAGGCCATCCAGGTGCTGAAGAACGCCGGCATCAAGCAGCTGGTCACCATCAACGTGCTGGAAGACGCCGAGGTCCGCCAGGCCGTCAAGGACTATTCCAACTGGCCCACCATTCCGCAGCTCTACATCAATGGCGAGTTCATCGGCGGCGTGGACATCATGGCCGAGATGGCCGAGTCGGGCGAGCTGCAGAAGCTGATCCCGGAAGCCAACAAGGCTGCCTGAAGGGTGCCCGGCATCGGCCGGGCCTCCCCTTCCCTCTTGCGCATCCCTGCGCCTTTCCGGTCGTCGGGCCTGCCCAGGCAACTGGGGCGACAGGCCACCATGAGGCGACCGCGCCCCCCGGGGCGGCATGGCTGCCCTGCCAGCCCCAGGGCGGCACGTCTGTCAGGCAGACATCCGTATCTTCCCGTTCAGGCCAGCCCGGTCGTCTCGTCCAGCCCCAGGTGGATGTTCATGGCCTGCACGGCCGCCCCGCTGGCCCCCTTGCCCAGGTTGTCGATGCGTGCCACCAGCATGCACTGGTCGTCATTGCCAAAGACAAAGAGATCGGCGCGGTTGGTGTCGTTGCTCCCCTGCACGTCGAAGAAGCCGCCTTCAGGCGCGGCATCCAGCGCTGCCACCTGCACGAAGCGTTCATCGGCATAGCGAGCCGCCAGTGCGGCATGAATGGCTGCCCGGTTCACGTCCGCCTTGCCCGCCGCGCGAATCCGCGCCAGATCCAGCGGCACGGACACCGCCAGCCCCTTGTAATACGGCGCCACCACGGGCAGGAACACGGGCGCCTGCGCCAGGCGGGCATAGCGCATCATCTCGGGCAGGTGCTTGTGAGTGAGCCCCAGCGCATAGGGACGCGGGGCCAGCAGCTTGCGGGCCTCTTCCACCGACACCTCCACTTCGGCAGTCGCGCCGCCTTCGGTGGCCGAAGCGCCGCGCCCGTCATCGCTCATCCCCAAGGCTGCCAGCGCGGCCCGGTACTGGGCAATCATCTTCTTGCCGCCCCCCGAATAGCCGGTGTGCGAGGTGGCCGACAGCGGATGCTCGGCCGGCAGCAGCCCGGCATCCATCAGCGGCCGCACGGCCAGAATGAAGGCCGTGGCGTGGCAGCCAGGGTTGGCGATGCGCTTGCTGTCGCGGATGCGCTGGCGCTGGCCCGGATCCAGCTCAGGCAGGCCGTAGGTCCAGGCCGGGTCCACCCGGTGAGCCGTGCTGGTGTCGATGACGCAGGTGGCAGGATTGTCGACCAGCGCCACCGATTCACGGGCGGCTGCGTCGGGCAGGCACAGGAAGGCCACATCGGCCGCGTTCAGCAGCCGCGCCCGCTCGGCCGGATCCTTGCGCAGCGCCGGGTCAATGCGCAGCACCGTGACATCACGACGCCTGCGCAGATACTCGTCGATCTGCAGGCCGGTCGTTCCTTCCTGTCCATCTACAAAGACCTTGTGAACACTCATCTTTTCATCTTCCTGAGTCATGCCATGTGGCCCGGCACCGGCCGAAAGCAGGCTGCTCGCTGATTCCGGACCATGGGTGACATCGGGCACATCGCGCCGTGCGCATCATTGCCCGGGTTCCGGGCGGATTCCACGCGGGTACCGCCCCGACCGATGCGGGGTCCCGATAGTGTGTCACAACCGGGGAATGTCCCGGCATGGGCGGTCCCCGCGATGCCGATTTGCATCCCGCTGCCCGGCGCTGCACACTCACCTTTTCCTCCATCGCTCCTCTCTGTCATGCCCCGTCGTCTCATCATCGCCATCACCGGTGCCAGTGGCGCCATCCTGGGCGTGCGCCTGCTGGAATACCTGCGCCTGCAGCCCGATATCGAGACGCACCTGATGGTCTCGTCGGCCGGCTGGCAGACCGTGGTGACGGAGCTGGACCGCAGTCGGGCCGAGGTGGAGGCGCTGGCCGACCATGTCCATCCGGTCAAGGACATCGGCGCCAGCATCGCGTCGGGCTCCTTCGCCACCGAGGGAATGATCGTGGCCCCCTGTTCGATGCGCACGCTGGCGGCCATCGCCATGGGGCTGTCGGACAACCTGATCAGCCGCGCCGCCGACGTGGTGCTGAAGGAGCGCCGCCGCCTGGTGCTGCTCACGCGCGAGACGCCGCTGAACCTGGCCCACCTGCGCAACATGACGGCGGTGACGGAAATGGGCGGCATCATCTGCCCACCCGTGCCGGCCTTCTACCAGCGCCCGGCCGACCTGGCCACGATGATCGATCACATGGTGGGGCGGGTGCTGGACCTGTTCAACATCGAGCAAGGCCTCAATCCGCCGTGGGATCCGCCAGCCCGGCGAGATCGCTGAAACGCCCCAGCAATTCACCCGATTAATATATTCACGATACGTTCAGGCGGTCACATTGAAACGAAACTCGACATAAATTTATATTATTCATAATACATGGCAACACTCTGATAACAAAACCGCCCAAAAATCCACGATATCGCATCAACACGCGCGAAAGGCGTGCTAACCTGAATCTGCCGAAGGCACCGCGAGAACGGGCGAGCCGACCTGGGCCATCATTCATGGAATTCATGAAAAGGCTCATGCCTCCGTGGCCCCCGATCCGGAGACAGGGCCCCGAGACGTTCGGTACAGGCCCCGGCTGCGCAGCCCGACACACAGGGAGACACCGCAGCCCTGCTGAATGCCTCTCCGGAACGCCGCCCCGACCCGCGGCGCTGTCTGCGTGTTCAAACTCAAGGAAGGAAGCAAGACCATGAGAAAAAGCGCCCAATCCGTTTTCCTGGCGATGTCCGCCTTTGCGGCCCTGTCCTTTTCCGCCGCTGCCGTGGCCCAGGAGGGAGCCTACATCCAGGGCGACATCGGCCTGGGGCACCTGAAGGTCGACGACAACGAGAAGCTGCGCGTCAGCAACGTCGGCAGGAAGATCAAGGACTCGTACCACGAATCGGGCTTCATGCCGCGCCTGTCGGTCGGCTATGCCCTGGGCAACGGTCTGCGTGTCGCGGGCGACTTCACCCACTACAAGGAGATGAAGGAAAGCTACGATGCGGCCAATGGCGCCACCCAGAATGCCGGCGTCAAGGCCAATGGCTTCGGTCTGTCGGCCATCTATGACTTCGACTATGGCAGCGACTTCGTTCCCTATGTGGGCGCCCGTCTCGCCGCCAACAAGCTGAAATACTCAGCAGGCTACGCCGCCGCCGGCCAGCGCTTCTCGAGCAGCAAGAGCAAGACCAAGGCCGGCTACGGCCTGCTGCTGGGCTTTGGCTACAAGCTGTCCAACGAGATGACGCTGGACGCCGGGTACCGCTACAACCACATGGATTCCGACCTGAACGCCCACGAGGTGTCGGTGGGTCTGCGGTACTACTTCAACTGATCCATGGCAGGCTCTGGCAGTCGGTCCCCGACGCGGACTGCCGGAGCCCAGGCCGCAACATACCCCTGCGCGCCGTGGCCGACACCGGAAGCATCGAACAGTGCGCGAATGCCCCGCCATGTCCGGCGGCAGCGTCCACTGCCACCAAGCCGCCACGCTATCATGACAGGCATCAAGACGCTTTCCCGTTCAAGAGGACGACGCCATGAGACTGATCCTGGTGTGGCTCATCAATGCTGCCGCCATCTTCCTGCTGCCCTACATCCTGGCCGCCGTGCACATCAAGGATTTCAGCACCGCCATGCTGGTCGCACTGGTCATCGGCCTGCTCAACACCTTCATCCGGCCCGTGCTGTTCGTGCTCACGCTTCCGGTCAACGTGCTGACGCTGGGACTCTTCACGCTGGTGCTCAACGGCCTGATGTTCTGGGTCACGTCCCGCCTGGTGGACAACTTCACCATCACCGGTTTCTGGTGGGCCGTGCTGGCTGCCGTCATCTACAGCGTCATCAGCAGCTTCATCAGCCTGGTGCTGCTGGGTGAACAGCAGCGCACCAACTGACAAGGGCCTCCCACCCGAAGCCCTGCGCATTTCCCGGCCTCAGCGCGCGGTCCCCAGCGCCATCGTCCAGTACGAACCGTACTTGCTCTGGGCTGCGCCTGGCACCACCGCCAGCCCCACCTCCCGGATGTCGCCGCGCATCAGCGCCTTGCAGTGCGACGGGCTGTCGATCCAGGCCTGCATCGCCTCGGCCAGCGTCCGGAAGCCGGCCGCAATGTTCTCGTCCGCCTGCGCCCAGTCGTACTTCACCATCTCGAAGCGGTGCCAGACGTACTTGCCATCATCCCAACCGTGGCTGAACTTGTTCGTGCGCAGCATCCATTCGGATTCCAGCAGCGCCGCATAGGCCACCTGGGCATTCCAGCGCAACGGCGGCGCGGCCGGCAGAGCCACGTCCCCACAGGTACGCGGCTGGGCGCGCGCCTCGTTCACCGCCTGCACCACCTGCTGCGCCAGCACGTGATAGCGCGCTGCGTCCGCCCGGGCCTGAGCCGCCTTTTCCTGATTCGCCTTGTCCTGAGCTGCCCTGTCCTGGGCCGCCTTGTCTGCTGCAGCACCGGATGCCTGCATCCAGTCGATGCGCCCCATCCCGGCACGGACCGCACGGTCAGCCACCACAGGAGCTGCTGACAAGGTCGTGCCGGCTGCGGCTGCGCCGTGCGGCAACACCGACGCAACGATCGAACCCGTGTCCTGAGAAGCCAGCGGCAGCCCCAGCGCCAGGTACTCGGTGCGGATCGAAGCCGCATTACCCTGCCCCAGCGACGGCTCCAGGCCGCCGTCGGAACCATCACCCGCGCCACCGCACGCCCCCACCGCCAGGCCCAACAGGGCCGATATGAGCACGGGCGTGGTTCCCCGGCCCCATGTCTTGCCGCCTAACACGATCCAGCCCCCAGGCACTGGTTTCAATGGGAAGCATTGTCAGGAAGCAACGTTTTCGTGTCCCCGGCGACACGTCCGGTGGTTTACGGCAACATCCGGGCGGTATTCGGCAGATTGGAACGGGCTTTCCGATGGAAGACGACTTCGCTGAACGATGCTCAAAGCCCGGAGGAGCCGGCAGGCGAAGGTATCTGCCGACGAATCCTTGACCACTTGCGCCTGTGAGGAGGCAGATGCCGCACCCTCCCAGCGCCGGTCTACGCCAAGCACGTCCTTGCGCAAGCCCATGAACGCACAAGGGGCCATCGCTGGCCCCTTGTTGTCGCGTCAACGGCAGGTTCCCGTCACTCGTCCGTATCGAACTTCATGTCCTGATAGCGGATGAAGTGCGAGCGCTTGATGAGGCGATAGGCCAGCCAGATGCCCAGGAAGACCGGCAGGCCGATGTAGGTGGCCACCACGCCGCCCCAATCGATGCGCTCTTCCATGAACGCCTGATAGTTCTGACCCAGCGTGATGATGAGGCACAGCACGAACGCGAACAGCGGGCCGAACGGGAAGAAGGACGCCTGATAGGGCAGATCGGAGAGCTTGCCACCCTGGGCCAGGTAGCCCTTGCGGAAGCGGTAATGGCTGACCGCGATGCCCAGCCAGGCGATGAAGCCCGTCATGCCCGAGAGGTTCAGCAGCCAGATGTAGATGACCTCGGCGCTGGCCAGATAGGTGGCAAAACACAGCGCCGCCACGACGGTGGTGGCCAGCAGCGCGTAGACCGGCACGCCGCGGGTGGAGACGCGCGCAAAGATGCGCGGCGCCATGCCCCGGCAGGCCAGCGTGTAGAGCATGCGGGTGGAGGCATACATGCCGGAGTTGCCGGCCGAGAGCACCGAGGTGAGCACGACGGCGTTCATCAGCGCTGCTGCCGACAGCAGGCCGGCCCGCTCGAACACCAGCGTGAACGGGCTGACGCTGACATCACCCACTTCGTTGCGCAGCAGGCGCGGATCGGTGTAGGGGATGAGCAGGCTGATGACGAGGATGGCCAGGATGTAGAACAGCAGGATCCGCCAGAAGACCTGCCGCACGGCACGCGGGATGTTGCGGCCCGGATCGGCCGATTCACCCGCGGCAATACCGATCAGCTCGGTGCCCTGGAAGGAGAAGCCGACGATCATCGCCACGCCGATGAGGGCCGCAAAGCCCCCCGCGAACGGCGCCTCGCCGATGGACCAGTTGGCCAGGTGCTCGGAGAAGGTATGGGCGCGCTCGCTGCCATGCAGGATGCCGACGATCATCAGCAGGCCCACGGCGATGAAGATGACGACGGTGATGACCTTGATGGCGGCAAACCAATACTCCGCCTCCCCGAAGCCCTTCACCGAAATGACGTTCAACAGGAACATGATGCCCAGGAACAGCGCACTCCAGAGCACGCCGGGCACCTCGGGCATCCAGTAGCCCATGACAAGCTGAGCCGCCACCAGGTCCACCGCGATGGTGATGGCCCAGTTGTACCAGTAGTTCCAGCCCAGCGCGAAGCCGAAGCCCTCGTCCACGTAACGGGCGCCATAGGTGGCAAACGAGCCGGAGACCGGCATGTAGGCGGCCAGTTCGCCCAGGCTGGTCATCAGGAAGTAGACCATCAGGCCAATGAGGCCGTAGGCCAGCAGTGCCCCGCCGGGGCCGGCTTGCGAGATGGTGGCCCCCGAGGCCACGAACAGGCCCGTGCCGATGGAGCCGCCGATGGCGATCATCGACAGGTGACGCGCCTTGAGCGAGCGGCGCAGCCCGTTGCCGGACGATGGGGAGGACGCCGTGGACTGGCCAGGCGGTGACGGCGGGGTGGCGGGCGCTGAGCTGCTCATCGGGTCTGTCTCGTGGGGGTGGCTGCCCCGAACGCGCAGACGCGACATCAGAGGGAAGCGTGCTGCCCGACCGACCGTGTGCAGGCTGCGCTGCCCGGAACTGCCTGCCTGTAGAAGAAAAGTGGTGCCGCTTGTCGGATTCGAACTGACGACCTACCGCTTACAAGGCGGTTGCTCTACCAACTGAGCTAAAGCGGCCATGGAAACCATGGCGTGCCAACGCACGCGGGGCGATTCTAGCAGGCAATGCACGTGGCCGTGCAAGGCTGCCGAGTCCCGTACTACTTGATGCGTACCAGCCGGGGACGACCACCCGCAGGCGGCGTGGGCGGCGGCGTATCCGGCGGGCCATCCGTGGTCGGCGCTCCGGGAACGGGCGCACGCGTGCCGGCCGGCGCCTGTTGCGGGCCAGGACGGGCCTTGCGCCCTTTCTCGGTGCCAGCCCCCTTGCCGTCTTCCCCTGATGGGGCAGGCGCGCCAGTCGGGGTGGACGTTCCAGCCTGGGTGGGTGCGCCAGCGGAGGTCGGTGCGGCGGCATCGGCCTCGACCGGGCTGGCCGTGGACTTGCGACTGCGGGTGGCCTTGGGCTTGGCGGGTGCGTCGGGCGCATCAGCGGCGGGCGCATCAGCTGCCCCCCCATCGGTGGCCGCCGGCGTCTTGCGACGTGGGCTGGTCGTGCGGGAAGCGGGCTTGCGCCGGCCGCTTGGGGTGCTGCCACCTTCATCTGATTCCGGCGCGACATCGCCCTCGGTCGATGCGGAGGCATCACCCGCGGACGACACGGACGATCCACTGGAAGAACGGCCACGGCCCTTCTCCGAAGCGCCCTCCCTGGCGCCCCCTTTCGCGGTATCAGCCGGGGTGCCATGCCCCTTGGGCCCTTCCTCATCGGCAGGACGCGAAGCGTCGGAAGTGTCCTTGTCGCCCGGCTTGGGCACAGCCTTCAGACCAGGACGGGCTGCACGCGCCGCCCGAAAATCCACCACATCGCCCCCGCCGGCAGGTGCGGATGCGCCCCCGCCTGCCTGGCCGCCCTGGGAGGTTCCCTGACCTTCCTGGCCGGGGCGTGCAGGTTGCGCGCCGGCATCCGCCGGACCGCCAGCCGCGCCCCCTTCCGCGCTTGCCGAGCCAGCATCGGAGGCGTCCGCATCCGCGCCAGCGGCCGGCCCGATGTTGAAGGGCACGACGAAGCCGGTTTCGCGGGCGAAGATGGCCAGGACATTGTCGACCGGCACGACGACGTATTCAGGCACGCCGTTGAACCGTGCCTGAAACTCGATCACGTCATTGCCCATCTGCAGACCATTGGTGGCTGTGGGCGAGACGTTGAGCACGATCTCGCCATTGCGCACGTAAGCCATGGGCAACCGTGCGCGACCACCGGCCTTCACCACCAGATGAGGCGTATAGCCGTTGTCGCAGCACCATTCGTAAATAGCGCGGATCAGGTAGGGCTTGGTGGAAATCTCGGCCATCGGGGGTCCGTCGGTGGGTGAACGATGGTGTGTGCCGATCAGGACGGCACGACGCAGGTGATCGACGGGCGTCGATCAGCGCCGCATGACCTTTTCGGACGGGGTGAGCGCCTCGATGTAGGCAGGCCGCGAGAAGATGCGTTCGGCATACTTCATGAGCGGTGCCGCCGTCTTGGGCATCTCGATAGAGTAATGGTCCAAGCGCCACAGCAGCGGGGCCATGGCCACGTCCAGCATCGAGAACTCGTCGCCCAGCATGAAGCGGTTCTTCACGAAGATGGGGGTGAGCTGGGTGAGGCGCTCGCGGATCTGGGTACGGGCGCGCTCCATCGTGCGGGCGGTGTCCTTGTCGTGATCACGCCGCTCCAGCGTCTGCACGTGCACGAACAGCTCACGCTCGAAATTGAACAGGAAGAGCCTCGTGCGGGCGCGCATGACCGGGTCGGCCGGCATCAGCTGCGGATGCGGGAAGCGCTCGTCGATGTACTCGTTGATGATGTTCGATTCGTACAGGATCAGGTCCCGCTCAACCAGCACCGGCACCTGACCATAGGGGTTCATGATCGAGATGTCTTCGGGCTTGTTGTAGAGGTCAACGTCCCGAATCTCGAAATCCATGCCTTTTTCGAACAGCACGAAACGACAACGCTGACTGAACGGGCAGGTCGTGCCGGAATAGAGCACCATCATGGGTGGGATCTCCTGAAGACACAAAAAGGGCCGGACATGAAGGCCCGGCCCTGCAAGATATCATGTGGAACGCCAAAAGCCCAGAAAATTGCGCATCGTGAAACGCAAGAACCGGCGTTGGCGTTCGGTCGTTCAGACCATCACTTGATGTCCTTCCAGTACTCGCGGTTGAGCCACCAGGTGCAGCCCACGAACAGGGCGATGAACAGCAGCACCCAGATGCCCAGGCGGCCGCGGGTGGACGCCGAAGGATCGGACATGAACTTCATGAAGGCAACCAGGTTGGCCACCTTGTCGTCGAACTCGGCCTGAGACAGCGTGCCACCTTCGGGCGTGCCCAGCGTGAAGTGGGTACCTTCATGCAGGCCATCACCGTCGACTTTCTCGACCTTCTCGGACTTGTTGCCCTCACGGTCATAGGTGATGGTGGTCTTCGTCCAGCCCGTCACCTTGCCGGTGGCTTCGTCCGTCACGGGCGCGACGCGCTCTTCCACGGCACCGCGCATGCCCTGCCATTGCCACAGCGGGTTGGGCATGCCCACGTTCGGGAAGATCGCGTTGTTCCAGCCGGTCTCACGCGAACCATCGCGGTAGTAGCTGCGCAGATAGGTGTAGATCCAGTCAGCGCCCGAACCGGACTCGGAAGCGCGGGCACGGGCCTCGACGGAGAGGTCCGGGGGCGCAGCGCCAAACCAGGCCTTGCCGTCCTCGTGGCGCATGGCGACCTTCATCAGATCACCCACACGGCCTTCGGTGAACTGCAGGCTGCCACTGATCTGCTCATCGGTCAGACCGATGTCCTGCAGGCGGTTGAACCGCATCATGGACGCCGAGTGACAGTTCAGGCAGTAGTTGACGAAGGTGCGGGCACCGTCCTGCAGGGCAGGCATGCTCTGCATCTTCTCGGTGGGGAACTTGTCCAGGTGCACGCTTTCCGAGGCCAGCACCGGTGCCGACACGGCACAGGCGATGACGGTGGCCACCAGGCCGAAGCGGCGACGGATATAGACGGGAATGTTCATACGTTTCTCGCTACCTGTCTGTTCAGTGGTGGGGCTTGAAGTTGACGCGCTCGGGCGGCTGCTTGAAGGTGCCCGCCTGCGTCCACCACGGCATGAACAGGAAGAAGCCGAAGTAGATGAGGGTGCACAGCTGCGACAGGCGCTCGGCGGTGGGCGACGGCGGCTGCACGCCGAAGTAGCCCAGCACCAGGAAGGCCACCACGAACACGGCGTAGAACGCCTTGTGCCACAGCGGACGGTAGCGGATGGACTTCACGGGGCTCTGATCGATCCAGGGCAGCGAGAAGAAGATCAGGGTGGAGGCGCCCATGGCAACCACGCCCCAGAACTTGGCATCCAGCAGGAAGAAGCCGCCACACATGCCCAGGATGACCACGGCACCGATGAGCTTGGAGACCGTGTAGCGTGCGGACTTCAGGATGAAGACCAGCAGCACCAGCAGGAAGGGCAGCAAGCCGTAGGTGAGGAACTCGGTGGTGGTTGCCCGCAGGATGGAATAGAACGGGGTGAAGTACCAGACCGGCGCGATGTGCGGCGGGGTCTTCAGCGGGTCGGCCGGGATGAAGTTGTTGTACTCCAGGAAGTAGCCGCCCATCTCGGGAGCGAAGAAGATGACCGCCGAGAAGATGAACAGGAAGATGGCCACACCGTAGGCGTCATGCACCGAGTAGTACGGGTGGAACGGGATGCCGTCGAGCGGCACGCCATTGGCGTCCTTCTTGGCCTTGATCTCGATGCCGTCGGGGTTGTTGGAACCCACTTCGTGCAGCGCGATGATGTGCGCCACGGCCAGACCCAACAGGACGAGGGGGATGGCAATGACGTGGAACGAGAAGAAGCGGTTCAGCGTTGCATCGCCCACCACGTAGTCACCGCGGATCCAGATGGAGAGATCCTCACCGATGACCGGGATGGCGGAGAACAGGTTGACGATCACCTGGGCGCCCCAGTACGACATCTGGCCCCAGGGGAGCAGGTAGCCGAAGAAGGCCTCGGCCATCAGCGCCATGAAGATCATGCAGCCGAACAGCCAGACCAGCTCGCGCGGCTTGCGGTACGAACCGTACAGCAGGCCACGGAACATGTGCAGGTACACCACGATGAAGAACGCCGAGGCGCCGGTGGAGTGCATGTAGCGCACCAGCCAGCCCCAGGGCACATCCCGCATGATGTACTCGACCGAGGCGAACGCCTTCTCGGCATCCGGCTTGTAGTGCATGACCAGGAAGATGCCGGTGACGATCTGGATGACCAGCACCAGCATGGCCAGCGAGCCAAAGATGTACCAGAAGTTGAAGTTCTTGGGCGCGTAGTACTCAGCGACGTCGCGCTTCCAGAGGACGGTGGCCGGGAAGCGGTGGTCTATCCACCCGAGGAGCCCCGTCGTGTCGACCTTTTTCTCTGCTGCCATGAAGCTATCCTGCTTTCGATTCGAAATCCTGGACAAAGGCAGCCCGTGCGCGGCCTGCCTCCTCCTGCCTGCTTGCCCGCCAGATGGCGGGCGCCGTGCGACGATCAGCCGGTGGTGTCGTCAGCACCGATCAACAGCGTGGTGTCCGACGTGTACTTGTGGGGGGGAACGTCGAGGTTGGCGTTGGCCGGCTTGTTCTTGAATACCCGACCCGCCATGTCGAAGGTGGAGCCATGGCAGGGGCACAGGAAGCCGCCGGCCCAGTTGTCGGGCAGCGAGGGCTGGGCCCCGGGAGCAAAGCGTTCGCTGGGGGAACACCCCAAGTGCGAACAGATGCCGACCACCACCAGGTATTCGGGTTTGATGGAACGATGCTGGTTCTTGGCGTACTCGGGCGTGGGAATCTGGTAGTAGCCGTCGGAATCCGGATCCAGCACCTGGGACTGGGTCTCGTTGAGGGATTCGAGCATCTTGGGGGTGCGGCGAATCAGCCAGACCGGCTTGCCACGCCATTCCACCCGACGCAGTTCGCCCGGCGCCATGCCGGCGATGTCGGCCTCGACCGGAGCGCCGGCCGCCTTGGCCCGCTCGGAAGGCTGGAAGGTGCTGACCAGCGGGATGGCCACGCCTGCAGCCCCCGCACACCCGACCACGCAGGTGGAAACCAGCGCAGCGCGCCGGGAGGGATCCATGCTTGTCTTGGGCAGCGTATCGGCCATCAGGGTGAACCTCGTGTGAAGCATCGTTCGGATAAGGCACGCAAGGGTGCCGGGCACGCCCACTCCGCCGACAGGCAGGGAGCGTGTTTCGGCCGAGTATAGGCAGCGCACTCACCCCCGCTTTGATCAAAATCAGAAAGGCCGCGGATACCCCTGATCTGAAACAGACAGGGCGTGTCACCGCAGGACGGACGGAGGCAGGACGGGAACGGGCGGCGGGCGGCGAACCGCGTGCCGCACGTTCACGCCACGCAACACTAACTGACCATCCTAAAGATCTTCGGGGCGCCGACGGCCGTTTTACGGCGTTTCTGCGGGCCAAACGTCTTGCGCCCCTTGCGGCCGAACGGGGATAATCTTCACTGGATGCCCGGCGACACCCAGGAAGGAATTCGCCGGTGCGGCGTGCCTGCCCGGGGCCTCGCCCCAGGGGCGTCGCGTCCATTTCCTCCCCTTTCAACAGATACCCTTCCACGTTCGCCAGGAGAAACAAGAACATGTCCATGCTGACTGAATTCAGAGACTTTGCCCTGAAGGGCAACGTCATCGACCTCGCTGTCGGTGTGATCATCGGTGGTGCCTTCGGCAAGATCGTCGATTCGATGGTCAAGGACATCATCATGCCGATCGTCGGCGCCATCTTCGGTGGTCTGGATTTCTCCAGCTACTTCATCCCGCTGACCACCAAGATTCCCGAGGGTCTGCCCCACACCTACGAAGCCTACAACAAGGCTGGCGTGGCCATCCTGGCCTATGGCAACTTCATCACCGTCTTCCTGAACTTCCTGATCCTGGCCTTCATCATCTTCCAGATGGTGAACGTGTTCAACAAGGCCAAGAACGCCGTCATCAAGCAGGAAGAAGCCAAGCCTGCCGCTCCGCCGGAAGATGTCGTGCTGCTGCGCGAGATCCGCGACGAGCTGAAGAAAGGCCGCTGATCCGATTTTCCGTTGTCCCCGGGAAGGGACAGTGCCACAGCCTCAGGCGGGCACCCCTCCCTTCCAGGCAGGTGGCGGCAGAAGCCCCCAACGCACCGCTGTCACCTGTTTTGCAAGCCGACCCCGCTGCCCGGTCCATCCGGCCAGCATGGTCGGCTTCTTTTTTGGCCGCGCGGCGAACAGACAATGGGCCGCAAAGCAAACCGGCAAAAAAAGACCCGCCTTGCGGCGGGCCTCTCTCCGAAAGCAGTCGCACCGGAAGTCACACCGGGTTCGGGTCATCCACGAACGTCACCTCGATGCCGAAGGTCTCGGCCAGATGGCGCCCCAGGGCCTGCACGCCGCAGCGCTCGGTCGCGTGATGGCCCGCGGCGGCATAGACCACGCCAGCCTCCCGGGCCAGATGGGTCGTGCGCTCGGAAATCTCGCCGCTGATGTAGCAGTCAGCCCCCAGGTCGATGGCATCCTGCAGGAAATCCTGCGCACCTCCACTGCACCAGGCAATGCGACGGATGGGCCGCGACAGGTCACCCACCAGCAACGGTTCGCGGTGCAGGCGCTCGGTCAGTCGTTCAACCACGGCCACGGCATCCAGCGCACTCTCTTCTGCCAGATCATGCCAGCCGATGATGCCCTGGCTGCCGACGACCTCCCCTCCCCAGCCCTGCACGGGCCATCCAAACAGCTCGCCCAGCTGGACGTTGTTGCCGTAGACCGGATGCACGTCCAGCGGCAGGTGATAGGCCAGCAGGTTGATGTCGGCACCAAGCAAGCTTGCCAGGCGACGGCGACGGATGCCGATGACGCGCGGGTCCTCGCCCTTCCAGAAGTAGCCATGGTGTACCAGCAGCGCATCGGCCCCTTCGGCCACAGCCGCGTCGATCACATTCTGGGTTGCAGTAACGGCGCAGATGATGCGGGAAACCACGGCCTTGCCTTCCACCTGCAGCCCGTTTGGGGAATAATCCTTGATGACGGACGGACGCAACAGATCATCCAGATGACCCAGCAGTTCCCGCGTGGAAACTGTTCCCGGCACATGCGCCATTCATTCCTCTCCCACGAGCCGCACGGACTCGACATCGGTTTGTGTATGCCACACCAGCATAGCAGAACGGGCCAGACACCATGCTGAAGCGACTCTGGCTGCTGTTTGCTCAATGCGTGACGGTGTTCGTGGCGGCCATCTTCGCCATCAGCACCTTCAGGCCGGACTGGCTGCCGAGCGTTGGCCAGGCACGGCAGGCGGTCCCCCACCCGTCGCAGCTCGGTGCCGCCCTGGAGGCTATCGGTGACGGGCTGGTACCGCCTGGCCCGGAAAGCGCCGCCCTGCCCCCGGGCCCCTCGGGTGCCGGCACACAGGGACAAGACCTGATGCCCGGTGCGACAGGCAGCACCGGACATGGCGCGCGCCCGGGCGCGAACGCCAGCAATGCTGCAGACAGCAACGTCAATTCCGCCACGAACAGCGGTCGCAACGCCCTCCCGGATCAGGGCAACGGCGGCAGCCAGGTCTCCGGACCGCTGGCAGACAGTGCGTCCGCCAGCCTGTGGAGCAAGGACGGCGACCGCCCCGGCACGGGCGAACGCCAGGGTGCCAACGGACTGTCGGGCCTGACCATGCCGGTGGCTGCGCTTTCCTATGCCGAGGCCGCCCGTCGCGCCACACCGGCCGTGGTCAGCATCGCCGCCCATAACGACGGCATGGCTGCCACGGTGGACGATGGCAACAGCGATGCCCCCCCGGCCAGCCGCCGCAAGCCGCCACGCGCCTATGGCGACGAGGAAGAGGACGAGAACCCCGACGACAACATGGGCTCGGGCGTGATCGCCACGCAGGACGGCTATATCCTCACCAATCATCACGTGCTGGGCGACGGCACACAGATCGAGGTCATCCTGGTCAGCGGCGAACGCCTGAAGGCACGGCTGATCGGCAGCGATCCGGACACCGACCTGGCCGTGCTGAAGGTGGATCGGCAGAACCTGCCCACCATCGAGTTCGCGCACCGTAACGACATCGCCGTCGGCGACGTGGTGCTGGCCATCGGCAACCCGTTCGGCGTGGGCCAGACAGTGACGATGGGCATCATCTCGGCGCTGGGCCGCACGCAGCTGGGCATCAATACCTTCGAGAACTTCATCCAGACCGACGCGGCCATCAACCCGGGCAACTCGGGCGGCGCGCTGGTCGATGCACGCGGCCAGCTGCTGGGCATCAACACGGCCATCTATTCGCGCAGCGGTGGTTCGCTGGGCATCGGCTTTGCCATCCCCATCTCCATCGTGCAGGAAGTCATGAACCAGATCATCCGCCAGGGACGGGTGATCCGGGGCTACATCGGGGTGGAGCCGCAGGACCTGACCCCTGAGCTGACCGAGGCGCTGCAGCTGCCAACGCAGCAGAAAGGCGCCATCATTGCCGGGGTGATGCGCAACGGCCCGGCCGAGAAGGCCGGCGTGCATACGGGCGACGTGCTGGTGAGCATCGACGAGACACCGGTGCACGACACCACGCAGGTACTGAACACCATCGCCCGACTGGCGCCGGGCTCCACGGCGCAATTCCACTTCCTGCGCAACGGCGAGGAGATCGAGCTGCCGATCAGCATCGGCATGCGCCCGGACCTGACGACGCGGCGGGAACGTCAGGAACAGGAAGGAAGGACGCCGGGCGGACAGCGCCCGCAGCCCTGAAAGCGGGCGCCCTCGGAATCGGGCCACGCCTGAGATGTCAGCCTCAATGGCACGCAGTCATCAGCCCGCCTGATGGCGCCCAAAAAGTCATGCCTGACGGACTGGATCGGGACTGAGCGGACAGGCATGGACGAAGGACGCCTCCTCAACAAGCCCCCCACCGACGCCCGGCCGCCGTATCAACGCGACGGGTCGTTTCCGGCCTGCTGGACCTGTGAATCCGCGGCTGGCACGATGGCGCCGCTTTCTTCGGAAGGATCGTCGGGCAGGTCTTCGGGAGCCTGCGAATGGGCAGACAGGAAGCCGCCCAGGAAGATACCCAGCTCATACAGCAGCATGAGCGGGATGGCCAGCATGAACTGCGACAGCACGTCCGGCGGGGTGAGCACGGCCGCCACGACGAAGGCCCCCACCAGCACGTAGCGGCGGGCCTGACGCAGATCATCGACCGACACCATGCCCAGCTTGATCATCAGCATTTCGACCACCGGCACCTGGAAGGCCAGGCCGAAGCCGAAGAAGATGGACAGGGTGAAGTCCCAGTAACGCTGCAGGTCCTGCATCACGTCGGCGCCCGTCTTCTCGGCAAACGAGAAGAAGAACTTGTAGGCGACCGGCAGCACAAAGCTGTAGGCAAAACCGATGCCCACCAGCAGAAAGACCACCGACAGGATGATCAGCGGGCCGACGAAGCGGCGTTCGTGAGCATACAGCCCCGGCGAGACAAAGGCCCAGGCCTGATACAGCACCCACGGCAGCGACAGCAGCACGGCCGCCAGCAGCGACATCTTGGTAAGGGTGAAGAAGGCCCCCTCACCCGCGATGAAGACCGCATGCGAGCCCGGCGGCAGCGCATGCTGCAACGGCTGGGCCAGGAACTTCATCAGCTCGGGAGCGACATAGAAGCAGGCCCCGAACAGGATGAGGATGACCAGCAGCGAGCGGATGACGCGGTCGCGCAGCTCGGTGAGGTGGGAAATGAAGTTTTCTTCTTCGGGCGGCGTCTGCGCCTTCTTCTTGCCAAACCAGGCCATCAGCGCTCCACGCGGAAACGGGGACGTTTGAAGCCGCGCTCCAGCTCACGCTCGATGCGGCGATCCTTCAGTCGCTGGCGCGTGCGACGGTCTTCATACACCTTGTCCCAGTCGGTGGGCGGCAGGCGCTCGGGCACGGTGGCGACGGCGTCGTCGGGCACGCTCTCGTAGGCCCAGCTCTCGCTATCGGCCGTGTCGTGATCCAGGGCAGCCTGCGTGGCGCCCTGCCCTGTCGTGCCCGCACCGCCATGCTCCAGCGATCCGGCATGCCCGTCGGCCGCGCCCTGCCCCTCGGCACCCGGCAGGCTGTCGGCCGTGCTGGTGTCGAACGACGACTGCAGGGTGTCGAAGGAGGAGCGCGCATCGTTCAGACCGCGCTCCAGGCTGCGGGCCGAGTCCTCGACCTCGCTCTTGATGCCCTTCAGCTCGGCCAGATCGATCTGGTGGCTGAAGTCGGACTTCACGTCCTCGATGTAGCGACGCATGCGCGACATCCACTGCCCGGCCTGACGGGCCACCGTGGGCAGGCGCTCCGGACCGATGACCACCAGGGCGGCGATGGCCACGATCAGCATTTCCATGAAGCTGATGTCAAACATCGGAGGTCGTCAGCGGATCAGGCAGCCGGTATGAGGAACGTGTGGAACGGACAAGGGCCATGCGCACGATCGGCTCAGCTCTTGGTCTTTGCCTCGACATCGATGGTGTTGGGGTCGGCCTGCGCCGTGCTGTTGGTGACGCCCGGCGGATTGGCGGCTGGCGGGTTGCCCGCGGCCGGGGTCTCGGCCGTGCCTTCACGCACGCCTTCCTTGAACCCCTTGATGGCGGCGCCCAGGTCGGTGCCGATGTTCTTGATCTTCTTGGTGCCGAACAGCAGCATGACGATGATCAGCACGATCAGCCAGTGCCAGATACTCATGGTACCCATGGGTTTTGACTCCTGAAGAGGAAAAGGAGGCGGCAGGACGGAGGCCCGATGCTGCGACGCCGGGAGGATGAGGCGTGCCGTGGGCACCCGGCCCCTGGCAAGGGGCAGGCCGCCAGGGCAGCCGTTCAGTGACTTTTACTTGCTGCCCAAGACATGAATGTGCAGATGATACACCTCCTGTCCACCCTTCCGCCCGTTGTTGATCTGCACCTTGAAGCCGTCCTGCAGACCTTGCTCACGCGCCAGGGGGCCGCACAGCGACATCAGGTGCCCCAGCAGTTCAGGGTTCTCGGCACCGTCGTAAAGATTGACGACATGCTGCTTCGGAATGATGAGGAAGTGCACCGGAGCCGACGGATTGATGTCATGGAAGACCACGGCCTTGTCGTCTTCATGGATCTTGCGGGCCGGGATCTGGCCGTCGGCAATCTTGCAGAAGATGCAGTCGGCGTGATCGGCCTTGGCCGGTGCGGTGGCTTGATCGTTCATGAGAGACTCCATGATTCAGAATGACGAAAGGCGGGATGCCCCGGATGCGTCCATCCCCGGGGCAACCTCATTCACATGACGGCGCATCCGCCACATTCAAGGGGCGGCCGGACACGGCATGCAACGACGCCGAGTGTAACAGCGGCGACAGGCATCCTGACCAATGCAGGGGCTGAGCGCAGGACAGCCGGGCATGCGATCCGACAGGACACACGGCCCGACAGGATGCACGATCTCGCCGGGCGCCATGGCCTTGGCGGAATGCAGACGCTTTCAGCCTGCCGTGCGGCTGGCCTTCTCGTCGATGCCGGACAGGCCCTCACGCCGCATCAGCTCGGCCAGCACGTCCTGCGGCCATAATTCATGATGCGCAAGCATCACCAGCGTATGGAACCACAGGTCGGCCGTCTCGGACACGATGCGCGCCTTCTCGCCCTGCATGGCGGCGATGACCACCTCGGTGGCTTCCTCGCCGACCTTCTTCAGGATGCGATCGTCACCGCCAGCCAGCAGCTTGGCCACGTAGCTGCGGCTGGGATCACCGCCCCGACGGGACTCGATGACTTCGGCGAGCCGAGCCAGAATGTCGGCACTGCCCGAGGTGGAGGTGCCGCCCGCCTGGGCTGATCCGGCAGAACCCGAAACCGACGGGGCGGATGCGCCTGTTGCCATGCCTGCTTGTTCTCTTTCGGCCAAGGGAAACTCCTTGCAATCTGCTGATGACACCCTGGGCGTCATCGTGAATTATGAATTCAGTCATGCCGACGGATACCTGATGTCCGGGGACCTGCCTGCCGCGCTATCGGCCGAGCCGAGCCAGACCGTGGCCGTGGCTTCCGGCGGAAGGTGGCCCTGGCAGGTGATACGTGGCATGAGACCTGCGCAGGCGCCCCCCCCGGAACCCGCCATGGCAACGTGCGGGAGCAACAGGCATCAGGAATGCGAGTGTCCCGCGGCAGACGCGCCATACAGCTTTTCGGGGTCGACCTTCACCGGATCCACGTCGCGCCAGACAGGCTCGGCCGCCGGCTGGGTCGGTGCCATGGTCTCGCCCGCGTCACCTGCGGGTGACGAAAGCGCCCCGGCCTCGGCAGCCGCTGCCCCCTGCCCCAGCCGGCCGCCTTCCAGCCGCCGGAAGAAGCAGGACTCACGCCCGGTATGGCAGGCCACGCCGCCCACCTGATCGATGAACAGCAGGATCACGTCGGCGTCGCAGTCGGTCCGGATCTCGTGGACCCGCTGCTGGTTACCGGACTCTTCGCCCTTGCGCCAGAGCCGCTGACGCGAGCGCGACCAGTAGACGGCATGGCCGGTGCGCAGCGTCTCGGCCAGCGCCTCGCGGTTCATCCAAGCCATCATCAGCACGCGATGGCTGGTGGCATCCTGCGCGATGGCAGGCACCAGGCCGTTCTCGTCCCAGCGGATGCGGTCGAGCCAGCCAGCGTCCGAGGTGCCCCCGCAGGTTGGGCCATGTACATGACCAGCGTCATGGCTCATCCGTCAGGCCTCCGCCAGGGTGGCGTCCAGCCGCACCGGCACACCCTGGCTGGCCATCAGGGCCTTGGCCTCGGCAATGGTGTGCTCGCCAAAATGGAAGATGCTGGCCGCCAGCACGGCATCGGCGCCCCCCAGGGTGACGCCATCGACCAGATGCTGCAGGTTGCCCACGCCGCCGGATGCGATGACGGGAATGGGCACCGCATCGCAGACGGCACGGGTCAGCTCCAGATCGAAGCCGATGCGGGTGCCGTCCCGGTCCATGCTGGTCAGCAGGATCTCGCCCGCCCCCAGGTCGGCCACGCGGCGCGCCCATTCCAACGCATCCAGCCCGGTGTCGTTGCGACCGCCGTGGGTATAGACATGCCAGCCGCCTTCGGGCTGGCGCTTGGCGTCGATGGCCACCACCAGACACTGCGAGCCGTAGTAGCGGGCGGCATCGGCCACCAGCTGCGGATTGTGGATGGCGGCCGTGTTGACCGACACCTTGTCGGCGCCGACGTTCAGCAGTCGGCGGATGTCATCCACGCTGCGGATGCCGCCGCCCACCGTCAGCGGAATGAAGACCTGCTGCGCCACCGCCTCGATGACGTGCAGGATGGTGTCTCGCTGGTCGGACGAGGCGGTGATATCGAGAAAGGTCAGCTCGTCAGCCCCCTCGGCGTCATAGCGGCGCGCCACCTCCACCGGGTCGCCTGCGTCGCGCAGGTCCACGAAGTTGACGCCCTTCACCACCCGGCCGTCGGTCACGTCCAGGCAGGGAATGACGCGTCGGGTCAGCTCGCTGCGGTACTCAGTTGCCATTGGCCCGTTCCAGGGCCGCGCCGAAGTCCAGCGTGCCCTCGTAGATGGAGCGACCCAGGATGACGCCACCCACACCGTCGTCCTCGATCTCCAGCAGTCGGTCGATATCGGACAGGTCGGTCACGCCGCCGGAGGCAAAGACCGGCACGCTGACGGCCTGCGCCAGCCGCTGGGTGGCCTCGATGTTGACGCCGCTCAGCATACCGTCACGACCGATGTCGGTGTAGATGATGCCCTCGACGCCGTAGCCGACGAACTTGCGGGCCAGATCCACCACGTCGTGACGGGTGAGCTTGCTCCAGCCGTCGGTGGCCACCTTGCCGTCGCGCGCGTCCAGCCCCACCAGCACCTGGCCGGGGAAGGCGGTGCAGGCATCATGCAGGAAGCCCGGGTTCTTCACGGCGGCGGTACCGACCACCACGTAGCTCACGCCCACGTCCAGGTAACGCTCGATGGTGTCCAGCGAGCGGATGCCACCGCCCAGCTGCACAGGCACCTCGGCCCCCACGGCATCAATGATGGCTCGGACCACGCTGGCATTCTGCGGCTTGCCGGCAAAGGCGCCATTCAGGTCCACCAGGTGGATGCGCTCGGCGCCCTCGTCGCGCCAGCGTCGGGCCACTTCGGCCGGGTCTTCGGAAAAGATCGTCTCCTCGTCGAGTTTGCCTTGTTTGAGACGGACGCAACGGCCGTCCTTCAGATCGATCGCAGGAATCAGCAGCATGGCAGCAACAGCAGAGCGGCTCAGGGCCGCCAGTGGATGAAATTCCGAAAGAGACGCAGGCCGCTTGCCGCACTCTTTTCGGGGTGAAACTGGGTGGCGAACATATTATTTTGTGTCACGGCACAGGTAAAGACCTCGCCGTAGACACTCGTGGCCGCCACGTTTTCCGGGTTGGTCGGCTCGGCATGGAAGCTGTGCACGAAGTAGAAGAAAGCCCCCGGCTCGATGCCCTCCCAGAGCGGATGCGGCCGGGTGGGATGCACGCGGTTCCAGCCCATGTGCGGCACCTTCAGATTGCCGGCCGCCTTCATCCGTGCAGGATCGAAGCGCACCACCCGGCCGGGCACCAGCCCCAGACCCGGCGTGGGCGCACCATGCACATCGGCGCCCTCGTCACTTTCATCCAGCAGCATCTGCTCGCCCAGGCAGATGCCCAGCGTGGGCTTGGTACCACAGGCCTCGCGCACGGCCTCGGCCAGACCCTGGCGGGCGGCCAGGCTGCGCATGGCATCGGGCATGGCGCCCTGCCCCGGAAAGACCACCCGGGCCGCGCGATGGATGACGGCCGGATCGGCCGTGATCTCGATGCGGGCCTTCGGGCTGACATGGGCCAGCGCTCGCGCCACCGAATGCAGGTTGCCCATCCCGAAATCGACGATGGCGATGCTCGCCGTGGACTGCGTGTTCATCAGCCGACCAAGCTCCCCTTGGTGGAAGGCACCTGGCCCGCCGTGCGCGGATCGGGTTCCGCTGCCATGCGCAGCGCCCGGCCGAAGGCCTTGAAGACCGTCTCGCACTGGTGATGGGCGTTGATGCCGCGCAGGTTGTCGACATGCAGCGTCATCTGCGCGTGGTTGACCAGCCCCTGGAAGAACTCGCGGGCCAGGTCCACGTCAAAGCGCCCGATCAGCGCCCGGGTGAACGGCACTTCCCAGACCAGCCCGGGGCGGCCCGAGAAATCGATCACCACGCGCGACAGTGCCTCGTCCAGCGGCACGTAGGCATGGCCGTAGCGGCGGATGCCGCGCTTGTCGCCCAGCGCCTGCGCCAGCGCCTGGCCCAGCGCGATGCCCACGTCCTCCACCGTGTGGTGGTCGTCAATGTGGGTGTCGCCCTCGGCCTCGATATCCAGATCCACCAGCCCGTGGCGGGCGATCTGGTCCAGCATGTGCTCGAAGAAGGGCACCCCCGTCTTCAGTCGCGCCTTGCCGGTGCCGTCCAGGTCCACCCGGACGCGGATGCGGGTCTCCAGCGTGTTGCGGGTGACTTCGGCCGTGCGGGCTGCGCCCGCGGCGGGGATGGAAGATGCGTCGCTCATGATGATGTCCGTTCTCCGTTGGCCCGACCGTTCGCGTCGGCCGTCCGGCTCACCCCGTCGACCTGCCCAGCCGAGGCTGCCGGCACGGCATCCAGAGCCGCCGCCAGCGCCTGCAGCATTGCTTCGTTCTCTTCAGGGGCGCCCACGGTCAGCCGCAGGCACTCGGCCAGCGCCAGGTGCATCCGGCTGGCGTCCTTGATCAGCACCCCGGCAGCCCGCATGGCGGCGGCCACGCGGGTGGCGCGCGAAGGCCCGGCGCCATCGCCCTGCCCCCCGGCCAGCCGCACCAGCACGAAGTTGGCCGCGGTCGGGTACACATGCGAAAGCCCCTGCGGACCCTGCATGGCCTGCAGCCGCTGCACCAGCGTCTGGCGTTCAGTGCAGAGCGCCCGGGTCTGCTGGTCGAAATCCGCGTGATGCTGGAAGGCAAAGCACGCCGTCTCGGCATCCAGCACGCTGATGTTGTAGGGCGGGCGGATCTTGTCGAGCTGCGCAGCCCAGGCCGGCGCACTGGCCAGATAGCCGATGCGGGCGCCCGCCAGCCCCCACTTGGAGCAGGTGCGCATCACCGCCAGGTTCGGCCAGGCCTGCAGCTGGGACAGCCAGCTGGCACCGCCGGCAAAAGGCGCATAGGCCTCGTCCAGCACCACCAGACCGTCGGTGGCTTGCAGGATGGCGCGCACGTCGTCCGCATCGAACAGGTTGCCGGTGGGGTTGTTCGGATAGGCCAGGAAGACCAGCGCCGGACGGTGCGTCTCGATGGCCTGCAGCATCGCCTCGCGGTCCAGACTGAAGTCAGGCCGCAGCGGCACCGGCACGAAACCAACGCCAGCCAGCCGCGCCCCCATCTCGTACATCACGAACGAGGGGGCAGGCGCCATGATCGTGGCCCCGGGCTGGGCCACCAGCTGGCACAGCAGGCTGATCAGCTCATCCGAACCGTTGCCCAGCACCAGCCCGTCAATGCCGTCCAGCCCGTCATGCCGGGCGATGGCCTGTTTCAGCGCCGTATAGGTATTGCCGGACGGATAGCGGTTGATGGCCAGTGCCGCCAGACGCTGCGCCAGTTCGGCCTGCAGCGCCCCGGGCAGCCGCCAGGGGTTCTCCATCGCATCCAGCTTGATGGCGTCGGTGGCATCGGCCACGTGGTAGGCGGCCATGCGCTGCACGTCCGGACGCACATGGCGCTCGACCCGGGCCGCGATCTGGGCAGGCGAAACTGTACCGGCCGCTGCCGGGCCCACATCTCCGCCCGAAGCCACCTGACCGGCCCCGGTTGCAGCATGCCCGGCTACAAAATTTCCGGACACGGATGCCTCGGATGCCGTCTGCTGCCGGGCCGTCTCGCCCTGACCGGCCGCCACAGCATTCCCCCCATCGCCGCCCAGCCGACATTCGGCACTCTGCGCATGGGCCTCCAGCCCTTCCGCGCGTGCCAACGTGGCCGCCACCTTCGCCAGATGGTCGGCGCCCGTGGCCGACGGCTCGATCAGGCTGCTGCGCTTCTGGAAGTCATAGACCCCCAGCGGCGACGAGAAGCGTGGCGTGCGCATGGTGGGCAGCACGTGGCTGGGACCGGCGCAGTAGTCGCCCAGTGCCTCGCAGCCCCAGCGGCCCATGAAGATCGCCCCCGCGTGGCGGATGTCGGCCAGCAGGCCATCCACATCGCGCACTGCCAGCTCCAGGTGCTCGGGTGCCACGCGGTTCACCAGCTCGGCCGCCTCCTGCATCGAACGCACATGGATGAGCGCGCCCCGATCCGCCAGCGACTTGCCGATGACCGCACGACGCGGCTGGCCGGGCAGCAGGCGGGCAATGGCTTCGGCCACCGCGTCCAGGAAGGCGGCGTCCGGAGAAATGAGGATGGCCTGTGCCATCTCGTCGTGTTCGGCCTGCGAGAACAGATCCACCGCCACCCAGTCGGCCGGCACCGAACCATCCGACACCACCAGGATCTCGGACGGGCCGGCAATCATGTCGATGCCGACGGTCCCGAACACCCGGCGCTTGGCCTCGGCCACATAGGCATTGCCGGGGCCGACGATCTTGTCCACCGGACGGATGGAACGGGTGCCATAGGCCAGCGCCGCCACCGCCTGCGCACCGCCGATGGTGTAGACCTCCTGGATGCCGGCCAGACACGCTGCGGCCAGCACGGCCGGGTTGCGCACGCCGTCGGGCGTGGGCACGACCATCACCAGCTCCTTCACCCCCGCCACCTGGGCGGGAATGGCATTCATCAGCACCGACGACGGATAGGCCGCCTTGCCACCGGGCACGTAGAGCCCCACCCGATCCAGCGGCAGCACGCGCTGCCCCAACCGGGTGCCATCGGCCTCCGTGTACATCCAGGACGACGTCCGCTGATGCTCGTGGTAGCGGCGGATGCGCTCGGCCGCCCGCTCCAGCGCCTGGCGCTCAAGAGCCGGCAGCCCGTCGAGCGCCGCCTGCAGCTCGGCCTGCGACAGCCGCAGCCCCGCCGCCTCGCGGACATCCAACCGATCGAAGCGCCGGGTGTAGTCCATCAGCGCCTCGTCGCCACGCGCCTGCACGTCCGCCAGAATGGCCGACACCGCCTGCTCGATGCCCTGGTCCTGTTCCGGGCTCCAGTGCAGCAGTCGCGTGAAACGCGCCTCGAAATCCGCTTCGGCCGTATCCAGCCGGTTGATCAGGTTCTGCGAGCTCATGCCTGTCCTCCCGATGTTGCCCGTGCTGCGCGCTCCAGCGCCGCCACCAGTGGGGCCAGCGTCCGCTGCTGTGTCTTCAGCGCCGCCTGGTTGACGATCAGCCGTGCCGAGATGGGCATGATGCTCTCGACCTCGACAAGGCCATTGGCGCGCAGCGTGTTGCCGGTGGACACCACGTCCACGATGGCATCGGCCAGCCCCACCAGCGGGGCCAGCTCCATCGAGCCGTAGAGCTTGATGATGTCGACGTGCACCCCCTTGCGGGCAAAGTGGCGGCGGGTGGTGTTGACGTACTTGGTGGCCACCCGCAGGCGCTTGCCGGGCACCGCTGCCCGGGGATAGTCGAAGCCCTGGCGCGTGGCCACGGCCAGCCGGCAACAGGCAATGCCCAGGTCCACCGGCTGGAAGACGCCCTCGCCGCCGTGCTCCAGCATCACGTCACGTCCGGCAATGCCCAGATCAGCCGCGCCATGCTGCACGTAGGTGGGCACGTCGCTGGCCCGCACGATCAGCAGGCGCAGGCCCGGATCGTCGGTGGGCAGGATGAGCTGGCGGCTGTCCACCGCCGAAGAATCCAAGCGAATGCCGCACTGCGCCAGCAGTCCGGCCGTGTCTTCCAGGATCCGTCCCTTGGACAGGGCCAGCGTCAACATCTTCTTCCTTCCTGTTTGATCAACGTCGTAGTGTGGCAAGCCGCCCGCCCCCTGGCCATCGGGACATACCCGGGAAGGCGCAGGCAGAAGGCACGAAGCGCATGGAACGGCCAACGGCAGCGACAGGACAAGAGGATTGCCATGCCGCCCACGCCCTGTGCCCGTCCTACTGGCCTGCCGGCCGCGAACTCACGCGCTCGATCCGTGCCCCCAGGGCCTGCAGCCGCGCTTCCATCCGCGCATAGCCCCGGTCCAGGTGGTAGATGCGTTCGACCGTGGTTTCGCCCCGCGCCGCCAGACCGGCGATCACCAGACTGGCCGAAGCCCGCAGGTCGGTCGCCATGACCGTGGCCCCCGACAGTGCCGGCACGCCCTGCACGATGGCGGTGTTGCCCTCGATGCGGATGTTGGCCCCCAGCCGGCGCAGCTCCTGCACGTGCATGAAGCGGTTCTCGAAGATGGTTTCCACCACCGTGGCCGTGCCGTCGGCCACCGCATCCATGGCCATGAACTGCGCCTGCATGTCAGTGGCAAAGCCCGGATAAGGCGCCGTGCGCACGCTGACCGCACGCGGCCGGCCGTTTGCCTGCAGCCGCACCCAGTCCGGTCCGGACGTCAGCGTCGCCCCCGTCTCGCGCAACCGGTCGATGGTCACGTCCATCGACCAGGGATCGGTGGCGCGCACCGTCACGTCGCCGCCGCAGGCCGCTGCCGCGCACAGGAACGTACCGGTCTCGATGCGATCGGCCATGATGCGGTGGCTGGCGCCGTGCAGGCGCTCCACCCCCCGGATCACCAGGCGGTCGGTACCCGCCCCCTCGATCTGCGCCCCCATGGCCACCAGCACCTTGGCCAGGTCCACCACCTCGGGCTCGCGCGCGGCGTTCTCCAGGATGGTCTCGCCCTCGGCCAGACAGGCCGCCATCATCAGGTTCTCGGTGCCCGTCACCGTCACCATGTCGGTAACGATGCGTGCGCCCTTCAGCCGCGTGGCGCGCGCCACCACGAAGCCCTGCTCGATCTCGATCTGCGCACCCATCGCCTGCAGGCCCTTGATGTGCTGATCGACCGGCCGCTGGCCAATGGCACAGCCCCCGGGCAGCGACACGCGAGCCTCGCCGAAGCGCGCCAGCAGCGGCCCCAGCACCAGGATGGACGCGCGCATCGTCTTGACCAGCTCATAGGGCGCCTCGGTGCTGACCAGGCTGTCGGCCTGCAGCGTCAGACGCTCCTCGTCACGCTCGGTCTTGACCCCCAGCAGCTTCAGCAGCCGGATGGTGGTGGCGATGTCCTGCAGCTGCGGCACGTTGGACAGTTCCAGCGGATCCGCCGTCAGCAGGCTGGCGCACAGGATGGGCAGCGCCGCATTCTTGGCGCCGGCGGCCTGAACCTCGCCCACCAGGGGCAGCCCCCCCAGGATTTTCAGCTTGTCCATGACGACAGGCCGCTCACAGTTCCTGCAGGGCCTGCCATTCGGCAGGGGTCAGCGCCTTGATGGACAGCGCGTGGATCTCTTCCTTCATGCGGTCGCCCAGCACGCCATACACCAGCTGGTGACGCTGCACCGGGCGCTTGCCCTCGAAGGCGTCCGAAACGATGATGGCGTCGAAATGGCGGCCATCGCCCTCCACCTGCAGGAAGCTGCACGCAATGCCTGCGGCAATGTAGGACTGAACGACTTCGGGTGATTGCACGGATGGTTCTCCAGAGGGGATGGGGGACAGGCTGGGCGTCCATCGGCCAGGCACCCCGTCAGGGGCCTGCACACACCAGGAACGCGATGTTGACGACACGCCGGACGGCCAGGACAGAAACGCGGCTGCTCACGAAGGAGGCCCGTCTGCGCGGATCATAGGCCGAACGCCTGCAGGACATCGTATTGTACCGGGGCAACGAAATCCCCTGCCCCGTTCACCGAGTGTTCAGTAACGCAGGTGATACCCGCGATGCAGCAGCCGCATGGCCAGCAGCGCCAGCAACAGCCATGCCGTCGCCACGATGCCCAGCGACAGCCACGGATTGATGTCGGCCTGCCCGAAGAAGGCATAGCGGAAGCCGTCCACCATGTAGAAGAACGGATTGGCGTGCGAGGCCGCCTGCCAGAACGGCGGCAGCGAATGCACCGAATAGAACACGCCCGACAGGAAGGTGAGCGGCACCACCAGGAAGTTCTGGAACGACGCGATCTGGTCGAACTTCTCGGCCCAGATGGCCGCCGCCAGGCCCAGCGTGCCCAGAATGCCGCTGGCCCCCAGCGCAAAGACCAGCATCCACAGCGGATGCCGCATCGGCACATCCACGAAGCAGCACGCCACCAGCAGCACGCCGGCGCCCACCACGATGCCGCGCACCATGGCCGACAGCACGTAGCCGCCATACATCGCCAGCGGCGTGAGCGGCGCCAGCAGCACGAACACCAGATTGCCGCTCACCTTGCTCTGGATGAACGAGGACGACGAATTGCCAAAAGCGTTCTGCATCAGCGCCATCATCACCAGCCCCGGCACCAGGAAGCTGGTGTAGGCCACGCCCGGATAGATGGCCACATGGCCGCTGAGCGCATGCGAAAAGATCAGCAGATACAGCAGCGCCGACAGCATCGGCGCCGCAATGGTCTGCAGACCCACCTTGCAGAAGCGCATCAGCTCCTTGCGAAAAAGCGTCAGGAAGCCTTGCATCAGTTCTCCTGCATCAGCCGCAGGAACACGTCTTCCAGGTCGGGCTGGGTGACTTCCATGTCCTGGATGGTGCCCCCTTCGGCCTGGATGGCCGCCATGATCGGCCCGATCTCGGCGTAATCGTCCAGCGACAGCCGGTAGCGATCATCCTCCGGCAGCGGCGGCAGCCGACGTGCCTGCAGGGATGCCGGCAGCGTTCCACCCGCGATCCGCAGCAGCAGCGCCCCGGCTGAGAAGCGCTTGAGCAGCGCGTCCGTTTCATCCAGCGCCACGATGCGCCCGGCCTTCATCACCGCCACCCGGTTGCACAGCGCCTGCGCCTCTTCCAGATAGTGCGTGGTCAGCACGATGGTGTGGCCATCGTGGTTGAGCTTGCGCACGAAGCGCCACAGCGACTGGCGCAGCTCAATGTCCACCCCGGCCGTGGGCTCGTCCAGCACGATCACCGACGGACGGTGGATCAGCGCCTGCGCCACCATCACCCGCCGCTTCATGCCGCCTGACAGTGCCCGCATGTTGGACTCTGCCTTGTCGGTCAGCCCCAGCCCTTCCAGCACCTCATCAATCCAGGCATCGGCCCCGCGCACGCCGTAGTAGCCCGCCGTGATTCTCAGCGTCTCGCGCACGGTGAAGAACGGATCGAACACCAGCTCCTGCGGCACCACGCCCAGCGAGGCGCGGGCACGCCGGTAGTCCTTGACCACATCGTGCCCCATCACCGACACGCGACCGCTGCTGGCATGCGCCAGCCCGGCGATGATCGAGATGAGCGTGGTCTTGCCGGCCCCGTTGGGGCCCAGCAGGGCGAAGAAATCGCCCTGTCGGATGCGCAGGTCGATGCCGTCCAGTGCCCGGAAGTCACCGAAACGCTTGGTCACGCCCTCGACGACGATGGGATCCACACCGGACGGGGTGGATACGCCGGGCCGGGCGGCCGCGGCTGCTGCGCCCTCCGCCCCGGAGGCCGCCCTGCTGCCTGCGTCGGTCACTGCCCCTTCTCTTCCCTTTCCTGACGCATGCGGCGCAGCTCAGGATGGTCGTCCAGCAGGAAATCCGCCACGCCATACAGCTCGGCCAGCGACACCAGCTTCCTGGGCGGGTTGTGCACCGCCAGCGGCTTGCCGGCGTAGCGCCCCATTTCCAGCAGCGCCGACAGCACGGTGGAATCGAATTCCTTCAGCCGAACCAGATCGACCAGCACGCGGCTTTCCTTGGTCAGCCGGCGTGCCTTGCATTCGGCTTCCAGCGACTGCAACACGGCCTGCACGTTGCTGTTGTCCACCCGCTCAGGCAGCGTGATGGCGGTGGTGCCGTCACCGACATCCGCCATCATCGGCCCATCGGGCACCTTGCCTTTGCCGGCTTCGATGCTTGCTTCAGCCATGGCCCGCTCAGCTCTTGGCGCCCTTGGCCACCTGGGCGTTCTTGGCCGCCAGGTTCTTGATCAGCCCGTCCAGACCGCCGGCCGAGATTTCCTGACCGAACTGGTTGCGGTAGGTCTGCACCAGCCACACGCCCAGCACGTTCACGTCATAGATGCGCCAGTCGTCGCCGTGCTTCTCCAGACGGTAATCCAGCTGGATGGGATCGCCACCGGGCTGCACCACCTGGCTGCGCACCACCACGTCCTTCTGGTCAGCCTCGCCGCGGAAGGGGCGCATCTGGATCTTCTGATCCTTCACGGTGGCAAAGGCGTTCGCATACGTGCGGATCAGCAGCGTGCGGAACTCCTTCATGATGGCTTCCTTCTGGGCCGGTGTGGCCTGACGCCACGGACGCCCCACGGTCAGCGCCGTCATGCGCTCGAAGTTGACGTGCGGCATCAGCTTCTGGTCCACCAGCTGCGAAATGCGGCCGATGTCGCCCTGCTTCATCTGCTTGTCGTTGCGCACCTCGGTCAGCACCTCGTTGGAGAGCTTCTCCACGAAGTCGTTCGGCACCGTCTGCGCCCAGACCGCACCAGCCAGGAACAGGCCCGAGACCAGCGAAATCAGTTTCAGTTTCATGAGAAATCCTTTCTTGGAAAGATCGGGGGCATCTGCATGGCCCTGCCAATCAATGTTCATCGAAACCCCATCCCCGACGGCCTGCCCGCCTCACGGGCAAGGGGCCGTCCGGTCGGAGCGGAACCAGTGTCCATCAACGGTCACCGGCCTTGCCGGGTGTACTCAGGAGCCGCTGCCGGCAGTCTTGCCTGCCTTCTTCTTCGTGACTTCCTTCACCTTGTCAGTCGCCTCGGAAGCCTTGTCCGAGACATTGGCAGCTGCATCGGACGCCTTGTCGGCAGCGCTCTTGGCGGATGCGTCATCGGCGGCGCCGCTGTCCGATTCATCCTGCGTCGGATCGTCGGCATAGGGGTCGTCCGCATACGGGTCATCACCGTAGGGATCGGCCGCATCGTCCTCATCCGGCGGGTCGCCGTCATACACCTGGTTGCGACGGCGGGCCAGCCAGCCGTCACGCATCAGCGTGTACTTGTCCAGCGCCGCGTCGTTGAGCGCCCCCTCGGCATCCAGCAGGCTGGCGCGGGTGTGGACCTTGTCCACCGTCCACAGCGACCACTTCAATGCCTCGTGACCATCCTGCCACATGTAGGGCTGCCCGTAGACATCCACCAGGCGGCTGGTGGCGTCACGAATGGTGGACGGCCCCAGCAGCGGGATCACGAAATACGGTCCCGAGGGCACACCCCACCAGCCCAGCGTCTGGCCTAAGTCCTCGTTGTGCTTCTCCAGCCCCATCTCGGTGGCCACGTCCGCAAAGCCCAGGAAGCCCAGCGTGGAGTTGACGAAGAAGCGCGCCGTATCGGATGCCGCCGCCTTGCCCTTGCCCTGCAACAGGTTGTTGAAGCCCGTCCACAGGTCGCCCAGGTTCGAGAAGAAGTTGCCCACGACGAACTGCACCGGCTTGGGCGTGATGAAGCGGTACGCCTTGGCCACGGGCTTGAGCGCGTACTGATCGGCCCGCTCGTTGAAGGCGAACATCACCCGGTTGTAGGCCTGCAGCGGATCCTTCGGATCATAGGTGGTCAGGTGCGAGAGCTTCACACCGCCCGTCACGTTGTCCACCGACAGATCGGTCGGCACACCCGCTGCCTTCAGCGCATCACCGGCAGCGGACGTTGCCGCGTCGCTGGCAGCGGAGGTGGCAGCAGACGCCGAGGCACAGCCCGCCAGACTCAGCGCCAGCGCCACGCCGGCCAGCCGCAGGTGCACGGGCGCCGTCATGCCGTCCGGCCGCGTCTCACCCGTCATTGCGCACCCCCTTCCCCTTTCTCCTGGCCCTTGCCGGCCTGGCCATACAGGAACTGGCTGATCAGGTTCTCCAGCACGATGGCCGACTGGGTCATCTCGATCTTGCCGCCGTCTTCCAGCTCCTCGGTGTCGGCGCCCGGCTCCATGCCCAGGTACTGCTCACCCAGCAGGCCCGCTGTCATGATCTTCAGCGACGAATCCTTCGGGAAGTGGAAGCGCGAATCCATCTGCATGGTCACGTGCGCCTGGTAGGTCTGCGGGTCCAGCGTGATGTCGGTCACGCGCCCCACCACCACACCGGCGCTGCGCACGGCCGCGCGGGTCTTCAGCCCCCCGATGTTGTCGAAGTTGGCCGTCAGCTCATAGCCGCCGCGGATGGCGGCCGAGGCCGAGCTGGAAGCGCGAACCGCCAGGAAGGCCAGCGCCAGAATGCCGGCCAGCACGAAGCAGCCCACCAGCGCGTCCATCGATTTACGTTGCATTGCCATCGGAGTATCCGTTCAGTTATCTGTCTGCCTTCTGATTCTGTCGAATCCGTTCCATACCTGCCGGATCCGTCATATCCATCGAATCTGTTCCATACCCGCCGGATCCGTTCCATATCCATCGAATCCGTTCCAGCGCGTCATGGCCTCATGCATCCCCGCCAACCCCCAGCGGGCGTGCAGAGTGAGTTCATGACGCGCCATACATGACGCGCTATAGATCGCCGAACATCAGCGCAGTCATCAGCACGTCACTGGCCAGCACGGCCAGCGAGGAGATGACCACCGTGGTGGTGGTGGCGCGGGCCACCCCCTCGGGTGTGGCCTCGGACTCGTGCCCCACCACCAGCGCGATGAAACCGCACAGCAGCGCAAACACGAAGCTCTTGACCACCACGCCGTTGATCACGTCGGTGGTCAGGCTCACGCCCGCCTGCATCTGCGACCAGAACGAGCCCGGATCGACGCCGATCATGATCACGCCGACGATCCACGCACCCACGATGCCCACCGCCGAGAACAGCAGCGCCAGCATCGGCAGGCCGATCAGTACCGCCACGAAGCGCGGCGCCAGCACCCGGTCCATCGGATCGACGCCCATCATTTCCATGGCGATCAGCTGCTCGCCGCTCTTCATCAGGCCGATGCCCGCCGTCAGCGACGTGCAGGCGCGCCCGGCAAACAGCAGCGCCGCCACCACGGGCCCCAGCTCGCGCAGCAGCGACAGCGCCACCAGCAGGCCCAGCGACGACTCGGCGCCATAGCGCTGCAGGTTGTAGTAGCCCTGCAGCCCCAGCACGAAGCCCACGAACAGGCCCGAGATGAGGATGATGGACAGCGAGCGGTTGCCCACGAAGTAGACCTGCTCGCTGATGAGGCGGGGCCGCTTGAGCGAGAGCAGCGACGCCCACAGCAGCTGCATGAGGAAACGCCCGGAAAAGCCCAGGTCGTTGACGACGTGGCGTGCCCAGCGCCCCAGTCGGGCCAGCAGGCCGATCATAGTCCGAGCTCCTTCTCGATGGGGCCGGCCGGATAGTGGAAGGCCACCGGCCCGTCCCGACGACCGTTCAGGAACTGCACCACCTGCGGATCGGTGGAAGCGCGCAGCTCGTCGGGCGTGCCTTGGGCGATGATCCGGCCACGGCTCATCACATAGGCGTAGTCGACGATCTCGAAGGTTTCCTGCACGTCGTGCGTGACCAGGATGCTGGTGGCATTGAGCGCCTCGTTCAGCGTCCGGATCAGGTGCGCGATGGTTCCCAGCGAGATCGGGTCCAGCCCGGCAAACGGCTCGTCGTACATCAGCAGCGGGGGATCCAGCGCCACCGAGCGGGCCAGCGCCACTCGGCGCGCCATGCCGCCGGAAATCTCCGAAGGCATCAGGTGCGCGGCGCCGCGCAGACCCACGGCGTGCAGCTTCATCAGCACCAGGTCGCGGATCATCGATTCAGGCAGATCGGTCTGCTCGCGCAGCGGGAAGGCCACGTTGTCGAAGATGCTGAGATCGGTGAACAGCGCGCCGAACTGGAACAGCATGCCCATGTTGCGACGCATCCGGTAGAGCTCCCGCTTGGACAGGCTGTGGACATCCACGCCATTGAGCAGGACGCGGCCTTTCTGCGGGCGTTCCTGGGCGCCGATGAGGCGCAGCACCGTGGTCTTGCCAGACCCCGAGCCACCCATCAGGGCCACCACCGACCCGCGCTTGAACGACATCGAGATGTCATCCAGGATCAGTCGATCGCGCGTATAGCCAAAGCTCAGCGATTCGATGGACAGAAGGGTATCTTTATCCAAATCAGTCCTGTCAGGGGAAGAGGCAGCTGGCAAGCTAACACGAAAAAACCCCGCCAACCGCAAAAACACACATTCGGGCGCCCGATTCGCCATTCATTGATGCTGAATCGCCCCTCTGTCGGGACGCGCCCCGCGCTCATTTGCGCCGGCTGCAACAGAGCCGCGCCCTGCGTCTGCCCCGCTCTTAATGAACGGCGGGTCAGTATAACCCAGATGTCACGCCCTGCGACACCCTTCCCCACCTTCCAGCACCCCGCTCCTGCCGCATGCCCCGCTCCTGCCACGCACCCCGCGAGGACGTCACGGCGGTGCTGCCGCACGGGGCGCCCTTGACGGCACCTGCCCCGCACGACATCGGCGGCCCGCCCCTGACGCTGCACGTTGCCATATGCCGCACATGGAATCGCACCGCCGCCGCCAGACCCCAAACGTCACCACTCGCTCTATACTGAAAGCCAACTGTCGGTAGCTCCATCACCCGTTTCATTTCCCTGTCCGCGCATGACTTCCCTGCATCCCGCCCAGATCGACGACAACGCCCTGCTCGACCGCGCCCGCCAGGTGCTGGCCATCGAGGCCGATGCGGTGCAGCACCTGCGCGATACGCTGGACGAGGGTTTCTGCCGTGCCTGTCGCCAGGTGCTGGCCTGCCAGGGGCGCGTCATCGTCAGCGGCATGGGCAAGTCAGGGCACATCGCCCGCAAGATCGCCGCCACGCTGGCCTCCACCGGCACACCGGCCTTCTTCGTGCACCCGGCCGAGGCCAGCCACGGCGATCTGGGCATGGTCACGGCACAGGACGTGTTCATCGCACTGTCCAATTCCGGTCGCACCGACGAGCTGATGACCATCGTGCCGCAGGTCAAGCGCGTGGGGGCAGCCCTCATCGCCCTGACAGGTGATGCCGAATCGCCGCTGGCCCAGTACGCCGACATCCACCTGTATGCCGGCGCGCAGAAGGAAGCCTGTCCGCTGAACCTGGCCCCCACCGCCAGCACCACCGCCGCCCTGGCCCTGGGCGATGCGCTGGCCGTGGCCCTGCTGGAGGCACGCGGCTTCGGCAGCGAGGACTTTGCCCGCTCGCACCCCGGTGGCGCGCTGGGCCGCCGGCTGCTCACCCACGTCTCGGACATCATGCGCCAGGGCGATGATCTGCCCACCTGCCGGCCGCAGACACTCTTCACCGACGCGCTGCTGGAAATCAGCCACAAGCGCATGGGCATGGTGGCCATCCTGGACGACGAGAACCGCGTGGCCGGCATCTTCACGGACGGCGACCTGCGCCGGGTGTTCAGTGGCAGCCAGCCTGACCTGTCCCGCCTCACCATCGGCGAGGTCATGACCGCCAACCCGATCACCATCGGGGCCGAGGCGCTGGCCGTGGAGGCCGTGCGCATCATGGAATCACGTCGCATCACCCAGATCCTGGTCACCGACCGGCAGCGCCACCTGGTGGGCGCGCTGCATTTCCACGACCTGCTGGCCGCCAAGGTGGTGTGAGCCCATCCCCCTCTGAAGGAGAGCGCTATGGACCTACTCGCCGCAGCCCGGCAGGTGCGCCTGCTGGCCATGGACATCGACGGCACCCTCACTGACGGCAGCATCTGGATCGGCCCGCAGGGTGAATGCGCCAAGCGCTTCTCGGTGCGCGACGGCTTCGGCATCAAGCTGCTGCAGAAGGCCGGCATCGAGCTGGCCATCATCACCGGCCGCCGCTCCGAGATCGTGGCCCGGCGCGCCGAGGAACTGGGCATCCGCCATGTCTTTCAGGACGTGCCCGACAAGCTGGTCGTGCTGAAGGAACTGGGCGCGCAGCTGGGCATCGGCCTGCAGGAAATGGCCTTCATCGGTGACGACTGGCCCGACCTGGCGGCCATGCAGGCCTGCGTGCTGCCAGCGGCGCCCGCCGACGCCGTGCCCGAGGTGCTGGCCGTCGCCCGCTGGGTGGCACAGTCCCGGGCCGGCAACGGCGCCCTGCGCGAGCTGGCCGACTTCCTGCTGGCCAGACGTGGCGAGCGTGATGGCCTGCTGGCCCGCTACCGGCTGGCACCTGCCCAGCCCGATGCAACGGCATGATCCTTCCCCTGCCCTGAACCTGCCGCATCGCCTGTCCTGACGGCCCGCCGGGCCGTCCCCGTGAATCCACCGTCCCGCCTGTACTGCCCGCTTCATGAGCCCACGCCTCTTCGACCGCCTGGCCGCCGCCGCTTCGGTACTGATCCTCATCGGCCTGGGCATGGTCAGCTACTACTTTGCCAAGAAGGCCGAGCAGAACCATGGCGCCCCCGCCGTCGAAGGACGACCCGACCCCGACTTCTTCGTCGAGCAGATGACGCTGATGCGCGCCGACGCCAACGGCAATCCCTCGGTGCGGGTCGAGGCCGACCACATGCTGCACTACCCGCTGGACCAGCGGATGGCCTTCACCCGGCCCCGCATCATCTCGCTGGATGAGACCCAGCCGCTCACCACCATCACCTCCCGCAAGGGCTCCGCGCCCGACAGCGGCGACTACGCCGACCTGCAGGAGGACGTGCAGGTGCTGCGTGCAGCCACGGCCGATGCGCCCCCCATGCAGCTGACCACCGAAACTGCCCGCGTGGACATGGTGCACAACCTCATCTCCACCGCATCCCTGGTGCAGATGCAGGCCGGCGACAACCGGCTGGAGGGCGTGGGCATGGAAATCCGCGACCAGGATCACCAGCTTGAGCTGAAGAGCCGGGTACGCGGTCATTTCCCCGCCACCACACGCGGCGATGACACCAAAACCCGCTAAACTTGCAGGATCACCCTGGGAGCCTGGGCAGTAGAAAACCCGCACGCTGCAAACCGACCCTGGCGGCACAGGCCGTCGGCCGCTGATCGGCCTGCGCCCCACCGCCCACCCTTTCTGGATTCCGATCGAGACCCGCATGATCCCCGCCCGTCCGCTGTCCGGCCACCCGTCCCTTCTGCCCCTGGCGCTGGCCCTGTCGGCCCTGCTGCTTGCACCCGCCGCCCACGCCGAGAAAGCCGACCGCGACAAGCCGATCAACATCGAATCCAACCGGCTGGAATACAACGACGCCACCAAGGTCTCCACCTTCATCGGCAGCGTCGTGCTCACCAAGGGCACCATCCGCATCACGGGCGACCGCATGGTGCTCACCCAGGTGGGCCGCAACGCCCAGACGGCGCGGGTCAACGGCACCCAGGCCAGCTTCCGTCAGAAGCGTGACGGCATGGAGCAGTACATCCACGGGGTGGCCGACCAGATCTTCTACGACACCCGCACCGAGCAGGTCACGCTCACCGGCCGCGCACGGCTGCAGCGCCAGAACTGCAACCAGCCGGTTGACGAGATCACCGGCGGCCACATCGTCTACAGCGCCAGCACCGAGACCTTCTCGGTGGACGGCCAGCAGCGCGGCGAACGCCCGGGGCGCGTGCGCATCGTCATCCAGCCCCAGAGCACCCAGGAAGGCGGAAAGGCCGCCAACCAGCCCTGCAAGCCCGGCTCGCCCCTGCCCCTGCAGCCCGAGAAGAGCCTGTCCAGGCCCACCCCTGCCCAGCCGACCTCCCGGAAACCCTGATCCGCATTTCGACCGATGAGCGACATCCTGCACCACGAGCACGAACCCATCAGCCGCCTGAAGGCCGAGCACCTGATGAAGGCCTACAACGGCCGCGTGGTGGTCAAGGACGTGTCCATGGAAGTCTCCAGCGGCCAGGTGGTGGGGCTTTTGGGCCGTAACGGCGCCGGCAAGACCACCTGCTTCTACATGATCGCCGGCCTGGTGGCCACCGACGGCGGCAACATCGTCCTGGACGAGCACTCCATCAGCCACCTGCCCATCCACCGCCGCGCCCGGCTGGGACTGTCCTATCTGCCGCAGGAAGCCTCGGTGTTCCGCAAGCTCAGCGTCGAGGAGAACATCCTGGCCGTGCTGGAGCTACAGGTGGACAAGCGCGGCCGCGGCATCAGCCGCGCCGAGCAGAAGGCACGCCTGGAATCGCTGCTGAAGGAACTGCAGATCGAGCACATCCGCTCCAACACCTCCATCTCGCTGTCGGGCGGCGAGCGCCGGCGGGTGGAAATCGCCCGGGCGCTGGCCAGCTCACCCCGCTTCATCCTGCTGGATGAGCCTTTCGCCGGCGTCGACCCCATCGCCGTCATCGAGATCCAGCGCATCGTCAACCTGCTGAAGAACCGGCGCATCGGCGTGCTCATCACCGACCACAACGTCCGCGAGACGCTGGGCATCTGCGACCGCGCCTACATCATCAACGAAGGCGTCGTGCTGGCCTCGGGCAGCCCCGACCAGATCATCCAGGACGAGCGCGTCCGCAAGGCCTACCTGGGCGAAGACTTCCGGATGTAAGCCGCGGCGTTCTCGCCGCACAGGGCGCGTTGCCCCCCTTGCCGCGCGCTGTCGCATCCGCCTCCACGCGCCTGCCGCCGGCCCGACGCTGCCGGCATCCGGGAAACCACTGGTCAGCCAGGTGCGCGCAAGCCGGGCATCCGATGGTAAAAACACGGCAGGACCTCACTTGCCCTGCCCTTTCTGCCGGACCCGATGCCCCGATGAAGCCTGCGCTTCAGACACGCCAGAGCCAGCAACTCCTGCTGACCCCACAACTGCAACAGGCCATCCGCCTGCTGCAGTTGTCCACGGCCGACCTGGAGCAGGAGATCGAGCGCGCCGTCGAGCAGAACCCCTTCCTGGAACGGGTGGAGCCTCCTCGCCATGACACCGTCAGCCTGCACGCCGACGGCAGTCTGCGGCATGAACGGATGTCCAGCACCGACAGCTGGCCACCCGCCGGCAGCCCGGCAGCATCCGCACAGGACATCGGCGCAGATGCCTACGGTTCAGGTGCCTCCCGGCAGGACGGCGAGCTGGCCAGCCAGGGCGCCGATACTTTCGGCGAGCATGACGCCGCCGTCACTTCGTCCGACGACCGGCCCGACGTCACCCTGCTCGACAGCGGCCCGGGTGGTGACGATCCCTGGGGCATCGCGCGCAGCACCGGACCAGCCCCCGAGGGCGATGACGACGAACCCTACGGCAGCACGCTGACCGCATCGCCCTCGCTGCGCGAGCACCTGCTGGACCAGCTGGCCGAGATCCACTGCGATGCCCGCCAGCGTGCACTCATTCACCTGCTCATCTGGGAAGTGGGCGACGACGGCTACCTGCCTGCCGGATTCTCGCTGGACGCCCTGGCCGAGGAATTCATCGCCAGCGCCCCTGAAAGCCAGGACACCAACGATGCCGCGACCGTCGGGGGACTTGCCCCCGCCGATCTCTCGGCCGAACTGGAAGCCGCCCTGCAGACCTTGCAGGGCTTCGATCCGCCCGGCGTGGCTGCGCGCACGCCCGGTGAATGCCTGCGCCTGCAGCTGCTGCACCTGCAGCAGGACCGCGCCGACACCTCCCACCGAACGGCCTCAGCCCGTGGCAATCCATCCGGAAGCCCTGTCACCGAGCCGTCACCCGAATCCACCGACCTCATCGCCCTGGCCCTGCAACTGGTGAGCGACGACTGCCTGCCGCTGCTGGCAAGACACGAGGACGCCCTGCTCTGCAAGCGCCTGTCCTGCTCGCAGGCCGAACTTCGAGCCGCCCGGGCCCTCATCCAGTCGCTGGACCCGCACCCCGGCAACCGCTTCGACGCGGAGCCCTCCCGCTACATCATTCCCGACATCATCGTGCGCCGGACCGCGCACGGCTGGCGAGCCGAACCCAACCCCTCAGCCCGACTTTCGCTGCGCGTGCACGACGAGTACGAGGCGCTGTTGAAAAACCACCGAAAGGCCGCGCCATCGCCCGCACAAACCGGCAGATCTGGGGCAGAATGGGAGCAACAGGTCACGGAAGACAGCCATGCCGAGTCACCTTCCGCTCCCGAACACAACCTGCTGCATCAGCTGCAGGAAGCCCGCACGCTGGCACGCAACGTCCAGCAGCGCGGCGACACCATCGTGCTCGTGGCCCAGGCCATCGTCGATCGCCAGAAGGCGTTCTTCAATCACGGCCCCGAGGCGCTGCGCCCCTTGGTCCTGCGCGACATCGCCGAAGTCGTCGGCCGCCACGAATCCACCATTTCCCGCGCCACCAGCCAGAAGTACATCCGGACACCGTTCGGCACCTTCGAGCTGAAGTATTTCTTCGGCAGCCAGGTGGCTACCGACAGCGGCGGCGCCGCATCCAGCACCGCCGTCTGTGCACTCATCCAGAAGCTCATCGAGCAGGAGGATACCAACCAGCCCTTGTCAGACAGCCAACTCACTGAACTGCTTGGCCAGAAAGGCATCCAGGTCGCGCGCCGAACCGTTGCCAAATATCGGGAATCCCTCAAGATACTTCCTGCCGCGCAACGACGAAGCCGATGACCGCCCACTGGCCGTGTGTGGAACCCTCTCCCAAGGAGTACCAGGCATGAACCTCTCCATCAGTGGACACCATGTGGAAGTCACCCCCGCCCTGCGCGAGTACGTCACCACCAAGCTGCGCCGGATCCGCCACCACTTCGATCAGGTCATCGACGTCAACGTCATCCTCTCGGTCGAGAAGCTGGTGCAGCGCGCCGAAATGAAGCTGCTGGTCGCCGGGCGCGAGATCTTTGCCGAAGCCACCCACACCGACCTCTATGCCGCCGTCGACACCCTCATCGACAAGCTCGACCGGCAGGTCATCAAGCACAAGCAGAAGCGGCAGAACTACAGCGGAAGCGCGCTGAAGCGCATACCTGAACCCGCCTGACAGGCGCTGCGGCATGGGTCGGCTCCGGTCGATGCATGCCGCTTTCACCCCGGCGCGCCTCTGGCGCGCCCTGGCTGCACGGCCCCAAGCCCTCTCCAGCACCTATCACCCGCCCCCTCCCGGAAACAACGCAAGCCGCTGAATCCAAACGGAAACCGCTTGCATGCCCATCCTTTTCCGCACCATGGAGGCCGGCGCACACCCCAGGGCCGCACTCGCCCAGGCTGCCCCCACCCGGCGAAGCCGCCTATAATGACGGCATCGCGGGACCGACTCCCGCCGGTTCGCCCCTGTGCCAACCACTGCAAAGTTCTATCACAGTCCCGCTGCACCAGATACAGGTAATTCCGGATGAACCGCATCTCGAAGCTGCTCACAGCACGCGACATCCTGCTCGACGTCCCTGCCACCAGCAAGAAGCGGCTGTTCGAGCACGCCGCCCTGCTGTTCGAGAACGAGCATCGCCTGGAGCGGCAGAAGGTCTTCGATTCACTGTTCGCCCGCGAGCGGCTGGGCTCCACCGGCCTGGGCAAGGCCGTGGCCATTCCGCACGGCCGCATCCGCAACCTCAAGACACCGCTGGTGGCGGTGCTGCGCGGCGAGAACGGCATCCCCTTCGACGCCCCCGACGGTGAACCTGTCCGGCTGCTGGTCGTGCTGCTGGTCCCCGAGCACGCCACCGAGGAACACCTGGAAATCCTCTCCGAGCTGGCCGAGCTGCTGTCGGACGACGCCCTGCGCGAAACCCTGCTCACCGCCACCGACCCCGCCCAGGTCTACCGCACGCTGGCCACCTGGGAGCCGGTCCGCCCCGCTGCCTGACGGCCTGCCCACGGCCACCGGCAGCGCCCCTTCCCTCCGGAGACACCGCCCATGGCCATGACGGTCCAGAACCTGGTCACCTCGCAACAGGCACGCTCCAACCTGCGATGGCTGGCCGGCCAGTCCGGCGGTGACCGCCCCCTGCACGGCACCGGCGTCCACGCCGTCGACCAGATCGGCTACCTGAACCTGATGCACGCCGAGCGCATCGCCGTGCTCGGTCTGCGCGAGCTGGACTACTACCGCAAGCTGGATCGTCATCGGCGCGACAGGCTGCACCAGACCCTTCTTGCCGCCCGTCCCCCGGCACTGATCATCTCCGACGGTCAGGAAGCGCCCAGCGCCCTGGTGGATTTCTGCAACCGGAACCACCTGCCGCTGCTGGGCTGCCGACTGGCCGCCGGCCCGCTCATCGAGACCCTGGAACAGGCGCTGGCCCACAAGGACCACACCTCCATGCACGGCGTGCTGATGGACGTGCTGGGCATGGGCGTGCTCATCACCGGCGACTCGGGCCTGGGCAAGAGCGAGCTGGCCCTGGAACTCATCAGCCGCGGGCATGGTCTGGTGGCCGATGACGTGGTCGACATCGAGCGCGTCAGCCAGCACGCCATCGTCGGTCGCTGCCCGGCGCTGCTGCAGGGCCTGCTGGAAGTCCGCGGCCTGGGTCTCATCGACATCCGCACCATCTTCGGCGAAAGCGCCGTGCGCCGCCGCATGCCCATCAAGCTCATCGTCCACCTGGTGGGCCGCCGCACGATGGAAGACAGCTACGAGCGCCTGCCGCTGCAGGCGCTCACCGAGACCATCCTGGGCATCCCGGTGCGCAAGGTTGCCATCCCGGTGGCGGCCGGCCGCAACATCGCCGTGCTCACCGAGACCGCCGTGCGCACCACGGTGCTGCTGCTGCGCGGCATCGACACCACGCGCGAATTCGCCCGGCGCCAGCAGGCCCTGATCCTCGACCAGAGCGAAACGCCCCATCACCCGTCCAGCCACGCACCGGACGCCTTGGGGCCCGCCGGGAACGCCTCCTCGCTGCCCATCGGCCAGATGGACACCCACCTGGCCGACCCCAGCCCCGGCGATGCCGCCTATCCCGACTGGGCCCCCGAGAGCTTCACGCTCACAATGATGCCCAACGACACTGCCGAGGAATCCCCCCTGTCCCCTGTCGAGACGCCGTCGTGCACGCGCCCTGTCACCGGCCTGGCCACGGCGCCACAGGCTCCGGCCGGCCCCGACACGACCGATACGCCCTCCCTTTCGCCTATCCCGCCTTCTACCCCACCATGCAACTGATCATCGTCACCGGCATCTCCGGCTCCGGCAAATCGCTGGCCATTCATGTGCTGGAAGACGCCGGCTACTTCTGCATCGACAACCTGCCGGTACGCTACGTTCTCGAAGTCGCCCTGTCCCTGGAACAGGAAGGTCACGCCAAGGTCGCCATGTCCATCGACGTGCGCGTGGGCACGCGCCTCACCGGCCTGCGCGACGCCGTGCGCCAGCTGCGCGCCCAGGGCCACGACGTGAAGGTGCTGTTCCTCAACGCCCGCACCGATTCCCTGGTGCAGCGCTATTCCGAGACCCGCCGCCGCCACCCGCTCACCCTGCCCGGACGCAGCAACAACACCAGCCACGGCGCCGATCCCAAGCTGGCGCCCACGCTGGAAGAATCCATCGAGCGCGAGCGCGAGCTGATGGCCGAGATCGAGGACATCGGCACCTCCATCGACACCAGCGACCTGCACCCCAACACCCTGCGCCAGTGGGTGCGTGACCTGGTGCGCACCGACCGCGCCTCGATGACGCTGCTCTTCGAGTCCTTCGCCTTCAAGCAGGGCGTGCCGCTGGATGCCGACCTGGTGTTCGACGTGCGCTGCCTGCCCAACCCCTACTACGACGTGGAGCTGCGCACCCTCACCGGGCTGGACCAGCCGGTCAAGGACTTCCTGGTCGACCTGCCCCCGGTGCAGAAGATGATCGGCGACATCACGCGCTTCATCACCGAATGGCTGCCCAGCTACGTGCAGGACAACCGCCACTATCTCACCATCGCCATCGGCTGTACGGGCGGCCAGCACCGCTCCGTCTATGTCGCCCAGACACTGGCCGAGCACTTCGCCCGCACCGAGCGCGTGCTGGTGCGCCACCGCGCCCTGGACAGCCGCCCCAGCGGCACCGGCGTCACCGTCACGCAGACGCGCTGATCAGCTCCGGCTGCAGGACCTGCCCCTGCAGCCAGCGTCGGATCGGGCTGGGCAACGGCGCCCCCTCCAGCGCCGACGGCACCAGCCAGCGCTGCTGCTCGGGCAGTGGCAGGGCCTTGGCCAGTGCATCCGGCTCGGCCTTGATACCCCCTTCCGCACCGCTCGCCGGCGCCTGATCAGCCATGGCCCGGCGCACCACGTCCACCGGCGGCGCCCACACCGTGGCCTCCATCCGGAAATGTGTGAAGACATGGCTGAAGCTGCCCACGGCCTGCCAGCCCTCGGGTACCTCGCCCGGCCATTCCGGCAGGCTCCAGAGCCCGCCCCACAACCCGCTGTCGGGCCGAGCCTGCAGCAGTACCTGCCGCTGGGCATCCTCCACCCACAGCAGGTTCACGGCCCGCACCGGAACCGTCTTTTTCCGGCGCGCCTGCGGATAACGCTCGGGCTCTCCCTGCTGCCGGGCCTGGCACAGTGCCGCCAGCGGGCACTGCCCACAGTCCGGCCTGCTTCGGGTGCAGACCATTGCCCCCAGGTCCATCAGGCCCTGCGTGTAGTCGATCAGGTCCGCCGCCGGCGCGCCCTCGGGCGGCAGCTCGGCTTCGGCATGCGCCCACAGCCGTGCCAGCGTTGCACTGCCGGCCGGGTCGCCCTCCACGGCAAACACCCGGCTCAGCACGCGCTTCACGTTGCCATCCAGAATGGCAGCCCGCTCGCCGAAGGCGAACACCGCAATAGCCGCTGCCGTCGAGCGCCCCACACCGGGCAGGGCCTCCAGCCCCTGGGCCGTCTGCGGAAAGGCGCCGCCCGCCTCTGCCACCTGGCGCGCCGCCGCGTGCAGATTGCGCGCCCGACTGTAGTAACCCAGCCCCGCCCACAGGCCCATCACCTGCTCGGCATCGGCTGCCGCCAGGTCGTTCACCGTGGGGAAAGCGCGCAGGAAGGCCTCGAAATACGGAATGACGGTGGCCACCTGCGTCTGCTGCAGCATCACTTCCGATAGCCAGACGCGATAGGGATCACGCAGCACGGCTGCGCCGCCCGCCGGTGTGCCCAGCTCAAGGCGAGTCTTCTGCCAGGGAAGATGGTGCCGACCATGCCGGCGCTGCCAGCGGATCAGTGCTGGCGCAAGGTTCAGGGTGTTGTCGTGTGCCATGGATGCCGCATCATACGGCATCCGCACTCCCTGCCTGATTCGCCGCAGCCGGCTGCACCGCAGGCGCCTGTTCATCGGTCCCGGCGGGCACATTCTCCAGCGCGGCAGGCTTGCCCTGCGCAGCCGTGCCCGCGGAAGCATCGCCCGCAGCTGCCGGTTCGCCGCGCAGATCCGGCGCGGCCTCCAGCTCCTCGACCACCACCGGGCGCACCGGCCGCCGGTCGATCGCTGCCTGAACCCCTTCCACCAGCGTCTTCATCTGCGCCAGCTGGCGCTCGATGCGCGCACGGGCCTCGTCGATCTCCTGCAGGCGCTCTTCCAGCGAATCGCCGGCATCCATCACCCGCTGCACCGACTCCATGCGCCGCCGCAGCTGCGCCTGATGCTCGCGCACCTGACTCTCCAGCGGCGTCATCAGTGACCGCAGCCAGCCTTCCAGCTCGCGGATGGCCACCGTGTAGATCTTCTTCAGGCTGACCGCGGCCGAATCGAAGAAGCGCTGCGTCAGCACCGCCTTGTTCACCGTCAGCAGCTTCAGCAGGCTGAACTGACGCTGGTGCGTCTGCGCCACCTGCTCGATCTCGGTGAAATAGCGCTTCGTGGAAAAGCGCAGCGGCATGCCCAGCGACAGCCCGTAATCGCGCGAGAAGCGCTGATACATCGCCGTCATCATCTGCGAGATCTCGCCCACCAGGCGGTCGGCTTCCTCGAAGTCCAGTCGCACCGCCGTCAGCAGCGCGTTCATGCCGTCCTTGAGCTGCGACGACAGCTGGCTGGCCATCATCATCTGGCGGGTACGGTCCACGTGCCGGCGCAGGCTGTCCTGGCTCAGATGCGTGAACATCGTCTGCGAATGCTTGGTGAACACCGAGCGCAGTGCCGCCAGGTGCCGCAGGCTGTCATCGAACTCCGTGCGCTCGTCGCGCACCCGGCGCGACATCTGCCGGATCATTGCCTGGTTCTTGCCACGCAGCCCGTTCAGCTCGAAGGCCTGCTCGACCTGGTTGCGCCGGCGCACCGTCAGCAGGTTCAACGTCACCGCCGAGGCTTCCTCGAACTCACGCCGCACCTGCTCGCTGATGATCACCTGCTGCTGCGGAATCATCTCTTCCGACAGCGCATGCTCCAGCTCCTTGAGCCGGCTGCGTCGCAGCAGTGCCTGATTGCCCTGGATCTTGGCCACCAGGCCCTTCTGCGCCGACACCGGATAGACCCGTGCCGTGGGCAGATCCAGGAAATTGCTCACCGACACCACCTGGCGTGCAATCTCCAGGTCGTTCTCGGCATCGGACCGCAGCTCGTCCCACAGCCCGTCGATCTTGTTCAGCACCACGAAGCGCCCGGTGCGGTGCGCCTTGCTGATGTTGGACTGCCACACGTCGATGTCGCTGCGCGTCACCCCGGCATCGGCCGCCAGCACGAACAGTACCGCGTGCGCATTCGGAATCACGTTCAGCGTCAGCTCCGGCTCGGCGCCGATGGCGTTCAGACCCGGGGTGTCGATGATCACCAGCCCCAGCTCCAGGAGCGGGTGCGGAATGTTGACAATGGCGTGCCGCCAGGCGGGAATTTCCACCTGCCCCGGCGTCACCGACCGGCCCACCGGCTGCTCGTCGTCGTACAAGCCCATCTCGCGGGCCTGCTCGGTCGGCACCAGCAGCGTCTCGCGTACCGAGTCGAAGGCCTGGCGCAGCGACTTCACATCCGTCATGTCCACCGGAATGAAGCGCCAGTGCTCGTCCTGATTGCGCAGCTCGGCCAGCGGCACCGGCATCAGCCGCGTGTCGATGGGAAGCAGCCGGATGCCCACCGGCATCGACGCGTCATACAGCAGCTCGGTCGGGCACATCGTGGTGCGCCCGGCCGACGACGGAACCACCCGCTGGCCATACTGTGCGAAGAAGATCGCGTTGATCAGCTCCGACTTGCCACGGGAGAACTCGGCCACGAATGCCACCTTCAGCAGGGTGTCGTGCAGCCGTTCGATGATCTGCGAAAGCTTGACGTTCAGGCTGGCATCAGCCGCATCCGACTGCGCCAACCAGTCACGGTAGCGCTCGATCGCCGACTGGAGATCGGACCGCCACCGGCCATACGCCTCGATTTGCTCGCTGATGCCTTTCTTTGCCATGTCGGCAGTGTACACAAGCCCGTTGCCCATGCCATCCGCTTCCCCTTGCCCAGCCAGCAACCGGGTAGTGCTACCCGATCAGTGGTTGTCACCGTGGACAGAAGAAGGAACTCCTGCCCTGCTGCCGCAACTGTTCGATGGGATTCCCTCAAAACAAAACAGGGAAGGGTCGCATGACCGAAGGCCCGATGCTGAAACGGTCCGTAACCACCTTCCCCGTACTGTCTACAAAATCCTTCAAAGAACTACCACCTGCCGCAATTGCATCCGACATCGCCTGACGGACGAACCTCGCCCACCTCCACGGCAGCGACCGGGCCCCCATCCGCGTCCCTTGATCTCCCCCCTTGAGCCCCCCTTCTGCCACCCCCATCCGCCCCCCATCCGGCCCCCCGAAGATCCCACGCTCCGGAGGCCCATCAGTCCCACCACCACCCGCCACCGTCCGGCCATCGCCGCGGCTGCTGACAAAGCGTCCCGCTCGTTCTACCATGCCCCGATGAATTCATCCCGCCTGTCCGCCCGTACCCCTGCCGTGCCCACTTTGGCACGCCGCCCCCTCAGCACCCGGCTTGCCCTGGCCCTGGGCCTGCTGGCACTGGGCGGATGCAGCGCCTTCCAGCCATCGGCCAGCGCGGCCGTCACCCCCCCCCACGTCACGGCCAAGGCCGCCCCGGACTCCCAGGCGCCACACAGCCCCACCGAGCCGGGCAACCAGGCTACAGGCAACAGCCCCTCCCCCGGCAGCCTTGCAACCCAGGAGCAGGCCACCGGCGGGGCCCAGCCCAGCGACGACACCAATACCGTCGTCGCTCCTGACGCTGAAAGTGACACGGGCAGCGCGCTCTCCGGCACCTACCGCCCGGCCAACCTGCCCGAACTGGCCCTCACCCCGCCGCTGATCTACGAGATACTGGCCGCCGAGATCGCCCTGCAGCGCGAACAGCCCGGTGCCGCCTACGCCACCTACCATTCACTGGCCGCCCAGACCGGCGACGCTCGCCTGGCCCGTCGCGCCACCGAGATCGCCATCGTCACCGGCTCACTGTCCGACGCGCTGGACAGCGCCCGCCTGTGGGTGCGCCTTGACCCCACCTACCCCAATGCCCGCAAGGCGCTGGATACCCTGCTGCTGGCCAACGGCCGCGTGACCGAGGTCGAACCGGCCCTCACCCGCCAGCTCACCCAGGCCCGCCAGGCCGGCACACTCGACACCGCCTACCCGCAGCTGCAGGAAAAGCTCCTGAACCTGCCCGACCGCCGTGCCGCCTGGGCACTGGCCCAGCGGCTCAGCGCCTCCGACCTCGACAACATCCAGGCCCGCCTGATGCGCGCCCGCCTGGCCCATGAAGCCGGCCAGCAGCAGGCCGCCACCGACGAGGCCCTGGCCGCCCAGCAGCTGGCGCCCGACAACATCGAGGCCGTGCTGGCCAGCGTCCAGCTGCTGCAGTCCCGGCCCGGCGGCCGCCAGCGTGCCGCCGTCCTGCTGGGCAACTACCTGCAGAAACACCCCGACGACCTGCGCGCCCTCAAGGCCCAGGGCCTGCTGCAGATCGCCAGCGAACAGAACGACGCCGCCATCGCCACGCTCTCGCGCGTGCAGTCGCTGGAGCCGGACAACCCCGCCACCCTCTACACCCTGGCCCAGCTCCATCACCAGAAACACGACTACGCCCGCGCCACCGAAGCCCTGCAGCGCTACGTCGCCCTGCCGGAAGACATCGAGCGCGACAACGGCAACGCCTTCCTGTTCCTGTCCGAGATCGCCCAGAAGCAGAACGACCAGGCCGGCGCCATCCAGTGGCTGGAGCGCGTGCCCACCAACAGCCGCGTCCACTTCGAGGCCCAGCTGACCCGGGCCAGCCTGCTGGCGCGCCAGAGCCGCCCCGAAGCCGGCCTGGCCGCCCTGTCCTCGCTCAAGCCCCGCAACCTGCGCGAAACCCAGCTGCAGACCGTCACCCGCGCCCAGATCCTGCGCGAAGCTGGCCGCTACCAGGCCGCCTTCGACGTGCTCGATCGCGCCATCCGGCAGCGCAAGGACGACAAGGACACCATCGACCTGCTCTACGACCGCGCCATCGCCGCCGAGAAGGTCGGTCGCCTGGATGTCCTGGAAAAGGACCTTCGCCGCCTCATCAAGCTGCGCCCCGATGACGGCAACGCCTACAACGCCCTGGGCTACACCCTGGCCGATCACAACCAGCGCCTGCCCGAAGCCCTCACTCTCATCGAGAAGGCCAACCAGCTCAACCCGGGCGACCCGCATATCCAGGACAGCCTGGGCTGGGTCTACTTCCGCCTGGGCCGCACCCAGGACGCGCTCGACGTGTTCCGCACGCTCTGGAGTAAATCTCCCGACACCGAGGTCGGCACCCACTACGGTGAAGTGCTCTGGCACGCCGGCCAGCAGGATGCCGCGCGTGACATCTGGCGCCAGTGCCGACAGCAAGACCCCGACAACGAGCTGCTGCGCGACACCCTCAAGCGCCTGGGCGTGACGCTGCAGCCCTGACGCGCTCATCCCACCACGAACTCCATCGCGGACAGGGCAAGCCCTGTCCGCCGTGCCCATGCCCCTGATCCTGCGACGTACCATCCGGCAATGCGGCGCACCGCGCCACGACACCCTTCCTCACAGCTCCCAGCGGCGACGCCTGCTGCGCACCCCGCTGCTGGCCGGCATGCTGGGCGCCGCATTCATCGCCGGCTGCGCCACCACGCCGCCCAGCCCGCCGCCTGCGGCCCACAACCCTGCAGAGCCCCTGCACCTGACCGGCCGCTTCTCGTTCACCAGCACCAGCAACCTGCCGCAAAGCCGTCCTCAGCACAGCAGCGGCCGCTTCCAGCTGAACCGGGAAGGCGAAAACCTCTCCATCGAACTGTCCTCGCCCTTCGGCCAGACCCTCGTGCGCGCTGCCCAGCGCCAGGGTGAAGCTGCCTGGCTGGAAACCGCCCAGCACCAGCGCTACACCGGCCCCACCCTGGAAGCCGTCCTGCAGGACGCCATCGGCATCCCCGTGCCCGTCAGCCGCCTGCCCGACTGGCTCACCGACCGCTTCCAGAACGTCGAGGAACGCTCGGCCGACGGCCACAGCATCCGTGCCCGCGATGCCGGCTGGCAGATCGAACGCAACGACAGCCGCTGGTTCCTCACCTGGCACCAGAACCCCCAGCGCATCGAGATCCGGCTCGTCGTCGACCCGACGGCCCAGCCCGCAGAACAGCCATGAACAGCCCCACCCGCCTGCACCTGCCGGCCCCTGCCAAGCTCAACCTCTTCCTGCACGTCACCGGCCGCCGCGCCGACGGCCTGCACCTGCTGGAAACCGTCTTCCAGTTCATCGACCTGGAAGACCACGTCACCCTGGAGCTGGATCCTTCCGGCCACATCGGCCGCACGCATGACCCCGAAGGCTTCTCTGCCGACGACGACCTCACCCTGCGCGCAGCCCGCGCCCTGAAGGAAGCCACCGGCTGCCCGCTGGGCGTGCGTGTCACCCTCGACAAGCAGATCCCCATGGGCGCCGGCCTGGGCGGCGGAAGCTCCGACGCCGCCACCGTCCTGCTGGGTCTCAACCAGCTCTGGCAGCTTGGCCTGTCGCGTGAACGCCTCATCGACATCGCCCGTCCGCTGGGCGCCGATGTCCCCATCTTCGTCTACGGCCAGAACGCCTACGCCACTGGCATCGGCGACATCTTTGAGCCCATTTCCCTGCCCGATCGCTGGTTCGTGTTGTTCATGCCCAACGTTCATGTGGCCACCGCTGGAATTTTTTCCGCACCCGAATTGACACGCAACACGAAACCCATCAGAATTCATGGCTTCACAGCAATGGCAGGACGCAACGACCTGCAACCGGTTGTGGAAGCCAGACAGCCCGCCGTCAGGCAGGCCGTTCAACTTCTTCAGCAGGCAGCAGATCAGGTTGTGTCAGGCAATGGCCGTGAGGCAGAAAACACCATCACCGTCCGCATGACGGGCTCCGGTGCATGTGTGTTTGCTGCCACACAAAGTCATGCCACTGCCCTGGCTCTGCTCCAGGAAGTTCAGCGGGTCAGCAAAAAAATTGTTGTCGCCAGGCAAACGTCGGGTTCTGAACGTATTACAATGCGTACCGAAGCCGGCACCCTCTACCTGATCAGAGGGCTTGCCAGTCACCCGTTGGGGAGTCGCCAAGTTGGTTAAGGCACCGGATTTTGATTCCGGCATTCGAGGGTTCGAATCCTTCCTCCCCAGCCACTCTTTCATCAGGTCGGCATCGCCGGCCTGATTCTTTCGGCAGCAGCCATACGGTTTCCGGACCAGCGCCCAGACAGGTCAGACTCTCGTGCATCGCAGCTCCTACCGCCCCAGCCCTGTCACCATGCCCGCCCTCTGGTCCGAAGGACCGGTACTCTTCACGGGCAATGCCAACCCCGCTCTCGCTTCAGACGTCGCCGCCCACCTGGGTATCCCCCTGGGCAAGGCCATCGTCGGTCGTTTCTCCGACGGCGAAGTCAACGTCGAGATCCTGGAAAACGTCCGTGGCAAGGATGCCTTCGTCATCCAGTCCACCTGTGCGCCCACCAACGACCACCTGATGGAGCTGCTGATCCTCGTCGACGCCCTGCGTCGCGCCTCGGCAGGCCGCATCACCGCCGTCGTTCCCTATTTCGGCTATGCCCGCCAGGACCGCCGCGTGCGCTCCTCGCGCGTGGCCATCAGCGCCAAGGTCGTGGCCAACATGCTGCAGGTCGCCGGTGTCGACCGCGTCCTCACCATGGACCTGCACGCCGACCAGATCCAGGGCTTCTTCGACATCCCCGTCGACAACATCTACGCTGCCCCCATCCTGCTGTCCGACATCACCAAGCGCAAGCTGGAAAACACCATGGTGGTGTCCCCGGACGTTGGTGGTGTCGTCCGTGCCCGCGCCCTGGCCAAACGGCTGGACTGCGAACTGGCCATCATCGACAAGCGCCGCCAGAAGGCCAACGTCTCCGAGGTGATGAACATCATCGGTGAAGTTTCCGGCCGCAGCTGCCTGCTGATGGACGACATGGTCGACACCGCCGGCACCCTGTGCCGTGCTGCCGAAGCCCTGAAGAAACACGGTGCCGTGCGCGTCTCCGCCTACTGCACCCACCCCGTGCTCTCCGGCAAGGCCATCGAGCGCATCACCGAATCCCCGCTGGACGAACTCGTCGTCACCGACACCATCCCGCTCACGGACGAAGGCCGCGCCTGCGGCAAGATCCGTGTCCTGGGTTGCGGCCAGCTCATCGGTGAAACCATCCTGCGCATCAACCGCTCCGACTCCGTCTCCATGCTGTTCATGGAGTGAGTGCGGCTCAGTCAGACGCGCTTCCCACGTATCCTCCCCGGCCAGCGCACCACCGCTGGCCATACAGCCCCTGAGGGGCCGACGGCCTCAGCCCCCTCCCCTCAGCGGCTTCTGCAGCCATGAGCCGACACCGAATCGGCCACCGGCCTGCACCGAATGCCGGATGCCCGCCTCCTTGGCCTGTCGGCGCCGACATCGGTTATCATCTTCTGCTTTCTCAACCCCTGCCGGATCTGGTCGCGGACCGGCAGACATATCCAAGGAACTGCCCAATGCAGATCAGTGCCCAAGAACGCAAGGACGTGGGGACGAGTGCGAGCCGCCGCCTCCGTCGCGCCAATCAGGTACCCGGTATCGTCTACGGTGGCGAAGCCGCCCCCATCCAGGTCGCCCTGGACCACAACACGCTCTATCACGCCCTGCGCGTCGAAGCCTTCCACTCGTCCATCCTGGACATGGACATCGACGGCAAGAAGCAGCGCGTGCTGCTGCGCAACGTGCAATGGCACCCGTACAAGCAGCAGGTCCTGCACGTCGACTTCCAGCGCGTGGCTGCCAACCAGAAGATCACCGTCAAAGTGCCGCTGCACTTCATCAACGGTGAGAACTCGCCGGCCGTCAAGCAGACCAAGGCTGTCGTCAACCATGTCATGACCGAGATCGAAGTCCAGGTTCTGCCCAAGGACCTGCCCGAGTTCATCGAAGTCGACCTGGCCGAACTGGCCATGGAGCACTCCATCCACCTCAGCAGCATCAAGCTGCCCAAGGGTGTTACCGCCGTCGTTGCCCCGGGCACCGATCCTGTCCTGGCCTCCGCCTCGCTGGTTGGCGGCTCCGACATCGATGCCGAAGCCGAAAGCGCCGTGGCCGATGCCGCCCCGGCAGCTGCTCCGGCTGCTGGCGACGCCGACAAGAAATAAGGCCCTCGCGGCCAAGACGGACATCCGTCGCTGCCGGACCTCCCCCGATGCGGGCCCCGGCAGCGACAGGATGTCCACCCCAACGGGCCGCCAGTCGGCCCGTTTTTCATAAGGATCGGGCTCACGGTCATCGGGCATGCCCCGAAGGCCCTCACGGCAGCCTCAGCCCCTCCTTCGGCACGTCAGCTGCCTGACATCCCGCACATACAAGCCACGCCCGCATGAACGCCCCCCGCCTCATCGTCGGCCTGGGCAACCCCACCGACCAGCACGCCCACGATCGGCACAACGCCGGCTTCTGGTTCATCGACGCCCTGCTGCGCCACTACCCCGGCCAGATGCGTCCCGACGCCAAGTTCCTGGGCGATGTCGGCGAAGTCCGCATCGGCACCCAGGTCGTGCGGCTGCTCAAGCCCATGACCTACATGAACCGCTCCGGCCAGTCCGTCGGCGCCCTGGCGCGCTTCTACCGCCTCGAGCCTGCCGACATCCTTATCGCCTACGACGAACTCGACCTCATGCCCGGCTCCGCCCGCCTCAAGCTGGGCGGCTCCAGCACCCACAACGGCCTGCGCGACATCACCGCCCACCTTGGCACCCCCCGCTACTGGCGCCTGCGCCTGGGCATCGGCCACCCCCGCAGCCTCAACCTCAACAAATCCGTCGTCGACTTCGTCCTGGGCAAACCCAGCCAGAGCGACCAGCAGCTCATCGACCAGGCCATCGACCGCAGCGTCGACCACCTGCCCATCCTCATGCGTGACGGCTGGGAAATCGCCACCCAGCAACTGCACAGCGCCGACCCCGCCATGCAGCAGACCAAGGCCGCCCGCAAAGGCAGCCCCGAAGCCAAACCCACCGACTCGCTCTAGAATCCCAGCATCCCGATCCGGCACACCCAGGGCATCCACGGCACAGATCCCCCTGAGCTGACACCCCTGCCCTGCCGGAACAACCCCCCCCTACATCGCCCAGCAAGAAGGACACCCCATGGCACTCCAATGCGGCATCGTCGGCCTGCCCAACGTCGGCAAATCCACCCTCTTCAACGCGCTGACCAAAGCCGGCATCGAAGCTGCCAACTACCCCTTCTGCACCATCGAGCCCAACGTCGGCATCGTCGAAGTCCCTGACCCCCGCCTCGCCAAGCTCGCAGAAATCGTCCAGCCCCAGAAGATCCAGCCCGCCATCGTCGAATTCGTCGACATCGCCGGCCTCGTCGCCGGCGCCAGCAAAGGCGAAGGCCTCGGCAACCAGTTCCTCGCCAACATCCGCGAAACCGACGCCATCGTCAACGTCGTCCGCTGCTTCGACGACCCCAACGTCGTCCACGTCAACGGCCGCGTCGACCCCATCGCCGACATCGAGACCATCGTCACCGAACTCGCCCTGGCCGACCTCGCCACCATCGAGCGCGTCCACGCCCGCGAAATCAAGAAAGCCCGCGCCGGCGACAAGGAAGCCCTGCGCCTCACCACCCTGCTGGAGAAACTCCAGCCTCACCTCAACGAAGGCAAACCCGCCCGCTCGCTGGACCTGAGCGCCGAAGACAAGGCCCTCCTCAAGCCCTACGGCCTCATGACCCTCAAGCCCGCCATGTACGTCGCCAACGTCTCCGAGGATGGCTTCCAGAACAACCCGTACCTCGACAGACTGCGCGAACACGCCGCCAAGGAAGGCGCCCCCGTCGTCGCCCTCTGCGCCCAGATCGAAGCCGAACTGGCCGACCTCGACGACGAAGACAAACTCGCCTTCCTCGCCGACCTCGGTCTTGAAGAGCCTGGCCTCAACCGCCTCATCCGCGCCGGCTACGACCTCCTGGGCCTGCAGACCTACTTCACCGCCGGCGTCAAGGAAGTCCGCGCCTGGACCATCCACAAAGGCGACACCGCCCCCAAAGCCGCCGGCGTCATCCACACCGACTTCGAACGCGGCTTCATCCGCGCCCAGACCATCGCCTTCGACGACTTCATCCAGTACAAGGGCGAACAGGGCGCCAAGGAAGCCGGCAAGATGCGCGCCGAAGGCAAGGACTACGTGGTGCAGGATGGGGATGTGCTGAACTTTTTGTTCAATGTGTGAACAGGCAAGCCAAAGCCGAATCTGAGTGCACTGAAGAAGGGCTGCAACGGCGCAGCCCGGCCAGACAATGGCTGGGCTGCTGGACACCCCTGTGCCCCTGCTGAACGCGCTGCCCATATCGGAAAGCGGTCGCCTCGCTGACGCCCACGAGATCGCCTCCCCGACGCCCACAGAGCAGAGCCTCTCCGCCACACTCAGAGAATGGCGAAGGTGGCGGAAAGCGCCTGTGGTTCATACCTGACGCCATCATCAGCGTCCCATCCGGAAGAGGTGCAGACACAAGGCAGCCTGCCTATTATAGGGGCTGTCACCATCACCAGGGAGACAGGCCTCTGGACATCAGTCGGCCCGAGTCCCCTGCACAAAAACCCGACACCGAACCACCAGAGACATACCGGCCATGGACGACGTCTTCCAGTTTCGAGACAAACTCATTCAGGAGTATGCACGTTTCTCCCGCAGCTTCGTCCAGATCGCAGCCCCCGACATCAGGAACAAGGTAGAGGAAGAGTACGCCAACGGCCGTTACTGGCCCGAACCGCTCGTCCAGATCAACCCACACTACCAGCGCAGCGGCACGATCCGGGAACTGGTGGACGCCGGGACGCTCCATCCAGGCTGTCTGGGCATTTTCCAGACAGGCAAGACAGAGGGCACCCCTACCCCCCTCTCGCTGTACACGCACCAGAAGGTCGCGTTACACATTGCCCAGCAACGCAAAAGCTACGTCGTCACCACAGGCACAGGATCGGGCAAGTCGCTTTCGTTCTTCATACCCATCATCGACCGCATCCTCAAGGCGCGGGAATCGGACAGGACGGCGCGCACCCGGGCCATCGTCATCTACCCGATGAATGCCCTGGCCAACAGCCAGCTTGAAGAGCTGGACAAGTTCCTTCACGGCTACGACGATCTGGACCGCCCCATCACCGTGGCCCGCTACACCGGCCAGGAGAGCACAGCAGAACGGGAGCGCATCGCCAAATGTGCCCCGGACATCCTGCTCACCAACTTCATGATGCTGGAATACATCCTGACGCGCTATACGGAGACTGACCGGCAAGTCATCGAGCATTGCGCTGGGCTGGAGTTTCTGGTGCTGGATGAACTGCATACCTACCGGGGCCGTCAGGGCGCCGATGTCGCCCTGCTGGTGCGCCGTCTGCGCGAACGGCTGAATGCCGACAGACTGGTGTGCATCGGTACCTCAGCCACCATGTCCAGCGCAGCCAGTGAATCGGAGCGCAACCGGGTCGTGGCAGAAGTCGCCAGCAAGCTGTTTGGCACACGCATCACCGAACACGAGGTCATCGGAGAAACGCTGGAAAGGGTCACAGACGCAAACCGGGATATCGACGCCATACGCCATCACCTGCTCGCGGCTGTCCGGTGCGAACAGTACGCATGGCCCGATTACCAGGCATTTCAGAACGACCCGCTCGCCATCTGGGTGGAACTGACGCTGGGCGTCACCATTCCGGACGACACCAGCCCCATTCGCCGCGCCCGCCCCATAGCCCTGAAAGAAGCAGGCCAGCGACTTGCCAGCGATGCCGGCTGCAGCCCTGACGAGGCCCAGAGCGCCCTGGCGCGCTTTCTGCTGGCCGCCAACGACGTCCGCACCCCACAGGGGCGCCCACCCTTTGCCTTCAAGCTTCACCAGTTCATCAGCGGCCCCGGCATGGTGCTGACCACGCTGGAGCCACGCGATGTACGGCACATCACCCTGGATGCTCAACGCTTCGCACCGGGCAGACAGGAAGAAAACGTCCAGCTGTACCCTGTTCATTTCTGCCGGGACTGCGGCCATGAATACATGCCGGTCTGGCATCTGCCAGACAAGGGCCGGTTTTTTCCCCGGGAGCTCGATGGCTCCACCATCGACGATGAGACCGCACAGCGTGGTCTCCTGTGCATACGAACACCCGGGCTGAACTACACCAGGCCGGAAGATCTCCCCGAAGACTGGATCGATGTCAGCGGAGACACTCCGAAAATCCGCCCAAACTATAGAAATGCCGTTCCTGATCTTGTTGCCGTGACGCCGCAGGGAGAAGGAACATTGTGCGCGGGGAAACTGACGGCGTTCTCCCAGGCACAGCCCGAGTCAGAGGAACCCCAGGGACAAAAAGGCCAGGCATTCTGGTTCATTCCCGGAAAGCTGCGCTTCTGCCTGAGCTGCGGACGAAATTACCCTGCGGTCGGCAAGGACGCCAACCGTCTGTCCAGCCTGTCTGGCGAAGGCCGCTCCTCCGCCACGACCATGATCACACTGGCCGCACTGGAGTACCTGTTCAAACTGCCTGACCCTCAACCGGGACAGCCAGATCCACGCAAGCTGCTGGCCTTTACCGACAACCGCCAGGACGCCGCCCTCCAGGCAGGTCATTTCAACGATTTCATTTTTCTGCTCACACTGCGCGGCGGTCTCATCAGTGCCCTGAAACACAACAATGGCATACTCACTGAAGACACCCTGACGGCCGAGGTTTTCAACGCACTTGGCTTTGACCGTCCGGAAGACTCGGTGCGGGCCGAGTATTTGCGCGACCCCGGACTTCGTGGCCCCAATCTCAGAACCGCACAGGCCGACCTCCGCTTCATACTCGGCTATCGACTTATCCGGGACTTGCGTCGTGGCTGGCGCTTCAACAACCCGAATCTGGAACAGCTGAAGCTGCTGGACATTCGTTACCGTGACCTGCAGGCGTTCTGTGAGGACGAAAGCTGCTTTGCTGACTTCAACGAACTACGGGATCTTCCCCCGGCACAGCGGGTCGAGCTGTATGAGGTTCTGTTCAACCGGATGCGTACGGAACTGTGCATCGAAAGCCGCTACCTGGACGATATCGAACAGGACAAGATCATAACCAGAAGTTACGCAAGCCTGAATGATCGCTGGGCCATCGCTCAGGACGAGCGTCTTGAAACCGGACGCTATCTGGTTCTGGAGAATTACCTGGCCAGCAAACGCAAGCGGCGATATGACCTCATATCCGGATCGGAACGGTCCGGTCTTGTCCGCTCCATCAAGCGAAAGCTCTCGAGCGGCCCTGACCACCTCAGAGACCGGAGCAGCAAATGGCGAGGTGAAAAATGGGCTGCGCTGGTGCGAGACATGTTGCGTGCTGCCGAGAACTACGGGTATGTACAACGGCAGCCCATCGACAAGAGCCTGTTCGGCTGGCGCCTCAACGCATCGCTCATAGACTGGTGCCTGGCACCTGCCCTGCCCGAAGAGCAGCCAGGTCAGCCAAATGCCTACTTCCGTGCACTCTACGAGAGCACGGCCAAACTGCTGGGAACCATCTCGCACCCGCTGTTCGAATTCGAGGCACAGGAGCACACGGCACAAGTCGACGCCCAGACCAGACAGGTTCTCGAGCAGCGCTTTCGATACAGCCAGAAAGACCAGGACGAATGGAAGTCTCACAACAGGGCGCCACTTGAACGGCTGCCCCTGATGTTCTGCTCTCCCACCATGGAGCTGGGTGTGGACATTTCTGCGCTCAACACGGTATACCTGCGCAACGTCCCCCCAACGCCGGCAAACTACGCACAGCGCAGTGGCCGTGCCGGGCGCTCCGGCCAGCAGGCGCTGGTTGTCACCTATTGCGCGGCCCTGAGCCCACACGATCAATGGTTCTTCCACCGGGCACAGGACATGGTGCATGGCGTGGTAAGGGCTCCCACCCTGGATCTGGCCAACCGCGATCTGGTACAGAGCCACCTGCAGGCAGTCTGGCTGGCGTGTACAAGACACTCACTGGACGACAGCATTGCCGAGCTGCTCGACATGAACGCGCCAGGAAAACCACCCAAACCTGAGCTCATGGCAGCACTGCGGGCGCCTGACGCACAGGCACGCGCGCAGCTCGGAGCCGCACGGGTCATTGAACAGCTGGCTGGAGAGCTGGATGACAGCACGTGGTTCACACCTGACTACGTACAGAATGTCATCGCAGATGCTCCCCAGGCGTTTTCCCGGGCACTCGAGCGCTGGCGCACCCTGTTCGAGGCAACACAGGAGCAGCTCAAGATGGCCCAAAGCATCTCGAGCAGCCACGCCGTCACCGAACAGGAACGTAAGAGTGCCGAACGACGCGCATCTGATGCCCAGCAGCAATTCAACCTGCTTCTGAAACCCGGCAACAGCCAGAACAGCGACTTCTACACCTACCGCTATCTGGCCAGCCAGGGCTTTCTTCCCGGCTACAATTTTCCACGCCTTCCACTGATGGCCTGGGTTCCCGGTGGCGGCCGCAAATCGGCCACGAGTGCCAACGACCACGGTGCCATGGTCAGCCGCCCGCGCTTCCTGGGCCTGTCAGAGTTCGGACCACGCAGCCTCATCTACCACCAGGGCAGGATGTTCCGCGTGGTACGTGCCAAGCTCAGCGCAAGCAACCGCAGCCACATTTCCGGCTCCGTCACACTCACCACACTGGCCTCCCTTGTGTGCGGTCGCTGCGGTTACGGCCATGCCAGCGATCCTGCTTCGCAGCAGGCGCCTGTCGATATCTGCGAAAGCTGTGGCACACCACTGAGTGAAGACAACTGGGTACGCGAACTCTACCGTATCGAAACAGTGGAAACCAGGGCCACCCAGCGCATTTCCACCGATGATGAAGAGCGACAGCATCAGGGATTCGAGCTTCAAACCACCTACCGCTTTCTGCCTGGCCCGGATGGCCGTATCCAAAAAAGGGAAGCCAGCATCCAGATCGAGAGCCCGGACGAACAGACCGAGGAGCTTGGCACATTGACCTACGCCCCCGCCGCACAGATCTGGCGGATCAACCGTGGCTGGCGTCGCCGCCGCTTCAAGCAGCAGCTCGGCTTCCTGATCAACCCCCTCACAGGCAGATGGAGCCCGGAGGAATCCCCCGACGGTGATGACACTGACAATGCCGACGACGAGAAAGATGGCAAGGAAGACAAAATCCCTCCCCAGCGCATCGTTCCCTACGTCGAGGACTTCCGCAACCTGCTGATCTTCACACCAGCGCAGGAACTGGACCCGGAGGCCATGGCGACAGTGCAGGCTGCGCTCAAACGCGGCATCGAGATGGTTTTCCAGATTGAAGAATCCGAACTCGTGGCCGAACCTCTACCCAAGGCCGATGCGCGTCGTGCCATTTTATTCTACGAGGCAGCCGAAGGGGGCGCCGGCGTACTGACCCGGTTGGCCAGCAATCCGGCAGATCTGGCCACCGTGGCCCGTGCTGCGCTGAAGGTCATTCACTACCATGAACCCGCCAGCGGCATCTGGACGCTGGAAGGACTGGCCCAACTGGAAAAAACCACAGTTGACGGCCAGCGCCCCTGCGAAGCCGGCTGTTACCAGTGCCTGCTGTCGTACTACAACCAGCCCGAGCATCAGCACATCAACCGCCGCAACCAGCAGGCACTGGCCCTGCTCGTGGCCCTGGCCAACGCCCGAGTCGCACCAGCCCCGGCCACAATACCCGAACCAGTCAGCAGCCCGCTCACGGGTACGGCGCCAAACGGTACCCCACCAACGGATAACCTGACGGAAGCCTGGCTGACGGCACTCCAGCATGGCGGATACCGGCAACCCGATGCCTGCAATGTGCCTGTCAGCGATGGCAAGGCCATGGCAGCAGCCCAGTACAAGGCAGCCCGCACACTGGTATTCCTGGCAGCCATGGATGAAGAGGTGCGAAACAGCCTGCTCGACCGCGGCTGGCAGATACTGCTGTTTACTGACCCGGCACGATGGCATGAACAGTTTGCAACCCACCCCGAGGTGTTTGGCACCCCTATCAAGGAATAAGCACCATGAACGCGCTCGAACACAGTTTTCAGCCCGGCAGCCTCGTCCGTGCCCGCGGTCGCGAATGGGTGGTGCAATCCGACTCTCGCCCAGATTGGCTTCGCCTGCGTCCACTCAGCGGCGCCGATGATGAAAGCATTGCGCTGATTCCGGAGCTGGAGCTGCAGCCCGTAAAGCCCGCCACCTTCGCCTGGCCCAGCCCAATCCAGGCCGGCAACCACGCAGGTGCGCTGCTGCTGCGTGATGCCCTGCGCCTGACCCTGCGTGCCGGCGCGGGGCCTTTCCGTTCATTCGGCAACATTGCCGTGGAACCTCGCAGCTACCAGCTGGTCCCGCTGCTGATGGCCCTGCGCCTGTCCACCGTACGTCTCCTGATTGCCGACGATGTGGGGGTAGGCAAAACCATTGAGGCCGGCCTGATCGTCCGTGAACTGCTGGACCGCGGCGAAATTGCCCGGCTGGCCATTCTCTGCCCGCCACATCTGGTCGAACAATGGCAGTCCGAACTGGAAACCCGCTTCAACCTGCAAGCCATCGCTCTGACCTCAGCTACAGCCGCACGCATCGAACGCAATCTGCCTCATGGTGTCCGGCTGTTCGACCATCACCCAGTGGTTGTGGTCAGCCTGGACTACATCAAGAGCGAGCGGCACCGCGAACAGTTTCTAGCTGCAGCCCCCGAATGCATCATCGTCGATGAGGCACATACCTGTGCCAGCAATGGTGCCGGCAAGCAGCTGCGTTTCGAACTGCTCAAACGACTGGCAAAGGATGAGCATCGCCACCTGATCCTGCTCTCCGCCACCCCGCATTCAGGCGACGAATCCGCCTTCTACAACCTGCTGTCACTGCTCAACCCCCGTTTTGTGGAGCTGCAGGGGCACAACCGGGCTGAAGATCCACTGCGCCAGGAACTGGCACGACACTTCGTACAGCGTCGCCGCAAGGACATCGCCGAATGGCAATCCGAAACCCACGATGGCAAAGGCCTCCCCCGCCGCATGACCACCGAGCTGACCTACCGCCTCAGCGGCGGATGGGGAGCGTTTTTCGATGCCGTGCAGGACTATTGCCGCGACCTGGCAGAGGCGGTGGAACAGCAGGAAAACCAGAACGGCAAACCCGGCGGAACCCGCCTGATCTGGTATGTAACCCTGGCACTGCTGCGTTGCGTGGCATCATCTCCTGCCGCGGCCATTCGGGCACTGAGCCGGCGCCTGGATGGTCATCTGACGACAGATGAACCGTCACCAGAAGACCTGCTGCAGGATGCCCGCCTCGACGACGGCCAGGCTGATGACCTGTCCGCCGACGACCAGGAGCCACCTGCCCTGCTGCAGGAGGCCAATCCACGGCTACAGGCCCTGATCCGTGACGCCGAGCGCCTGTCCGGCAAAGCTGGCGACCCCAAACTGGCCACGCTCATCCAGCATATCGGGCAGTTGATGAAGGACGGTTTTCGGCCGGTGGTATTCTGCCGTTACGTAGCCACGGCCCATTATGTGGCCGAGCACCTGAAAAAGGCATTCCCCAAAGCTGGCGTTGAAGCGGTCACAGGTGAACTCACACCCGAAGAACGCCGCGAGCGCGTCGAAAACCTGGAAGAGGCCGAGCCCCGCATTCTGGTTGCCACCGACTGCCTGTCCGAAGGCATCAACCTGCAGCATCTGTTCACGGCGGTCGTGCACTATGACCTGACTTGGAATCCCACCCGCCACGAACAACGCGAAGGCCGGGTTGACCGTTTCGGGCAGCATGCAGAAGAAGTACGCTGCACCATGCTGTACGGCGAAGACAATCCGGTGGACGGTTTTGTGCTCAACGTCATTCTGCGCAAGGCCGAGGCCATCCGCAGGGAGCTGGGCGTGCTGGTTCCCATGCCCGAGGATGACACGTCCATCAAACAGGCCATGATCCGCGCAGCCCTGATGAAGCGGCAGGATCACATGCACTCCATCCAGGCCAGCCTGGACTTTGGCGATGCCGAAGAAGAGCTTGCTCCCCTGCGGGTCAAATGGCAAGACGCCCTGGACAGGGCCAAGACCAACCGTACCATCTTTGCCCAGCGCACCATCCGCCCCGAGGAGGTGCTACCCGAATGGCAAAAGCAGCAGCAGGCATTGGGCACCCAGCAGGATGTGCAGCGCTTTCTGGAAAGTGCCTGTGTGCGATTGGGTTCCCCGCTGGAAAAGGGACGCAACAGTGGATCCGCTGTTTTCATCGCCAGCAACCTGCCGGAAGCACTGACACTTCGCCTGAAGGATGAAAGCATCCTGAAAGACAACAGCAGACAGGCACAAACACTGTCCCTCAACCTGAACGAACTGCACCGCAGCCATCCTTTGGTAGGGCTGCTGGCGCAGTACCTGCTGGAAAACGCGCTCGACAGCGAAACCCCGGTGGCAGCCCGCTGTGCTGTAACACTCACCGAGAACGTGGAGGTGGTGACCACCCTCTACCTGCTGCGCCTGCGTCATCAGCTCAGCTATGTGCGACGCCGTGAACCCTTCCAGATGATGGCCGAAGAAACCATCACCCTGGCAGTGCGCGGCCGTGTCAACCCGGCATGGGAGTCCGGCGACAGCACCAGCCAGCTGCTGGCATGCAAGCCCAGCGGCAACCTGCCCGTCGAAACCATTCATCGGGAAATTCACGCCGCCCTGCAGTTCCTGGCAGACCATCCGGAACAGCTGGAAAAACTGGCCCACGAACGCGCCAACACCCTGCTGGCCGATCACCAGCGCGTCCGCGAGGCTGCCCGGGATGTGGGGCAGTACAAGGTTTCTCCCTGTCTGCCCGTGGATGTCATGGGTGTTTATGTCCTGCTGCCGGATTCACTCTGATGGCCTGCAGACGCACCATGAATGCAACAGCCCGTATCCCTGGCCCAACCAAAGGCAGCTACCGGAAAGCCACAGACACCACTGGCAAGGACAAGCCCTGACATGAAACGCACCCGCAAGACCGAGGCTGCCCTCTCCCTTCCTGCCACGCTGACACTGGAAGGAGGGCTTTTCCTGCCCGATCAGCTTCAAAAGGCCACGCAGGGCCTTGCCAGCGCCCAGCAGGATGCTGACTACCGGCTGCCCAAGGGCCTCAAGGCCAAGGATGAATACAGTCGCGCCTTCCAGATTGCCTGCGCCCAATGGCAGGACTTTGCCCAGCAGCTGGAACGGCGGGACATCGACGCTACCCAACTCACCACCCGCTTTGTACAGGAGCTGCTGCGCGACGCCTTTGGCTACAACCTGAGCCCACAGACACAGCCACAGGAAGTGGATGGACGGCATTACCCCGTCAGCTTCCTGGCAGGCAATCTGCCCATTCTGGTAGCGCCCCACACGCTGGGACTGGACGACGCCGACACCAGCATGGCCATCGAAGGCAGCGGCAGGCGCCGCAAGACCCCCTTCCAGGCCATGCAGGAGCTGCTCAATGCCAGCGAACCGTTGCAGTGGGGCATCGTCAGCAACGGCAGGCAACTGCGACTGCTGCGTGATGCCGCTTCGCTTACCCGACCGAGTTTTCTGGAAATCGACCTGGCCGACCTGCTGGGCAGCAAACGCTACGCCGAGTTTGCCAATGTATGGCGGCTGCTGCATGCCAGTCGGGCATCCACAGACGCCCAGCGTACGTCCTGCGTCTGGGAACGATGGCGCCACGAGGGTCAACAGGAAGGCACCCGGGTACGGGATGGCCTGCGCAACGGCGTCGAAAAGGCATTGCTCACGCTGGGTGAGGGTTTTCTGCAGCATCCATCCAACGACAACCTGCGTGCTGCGCTGGACAGTGGTCAACTGAGTCGCGACGCCTACTTCCAGCAACTGCTGCGGCTGGTGTACCGGCTGATTTTCGTGTTCACCGTGGAAGAACGCGGGGTTCTGCACCCTCAGTGGAATGACCCCGAGACGAAGGCTGCCCGCCGCGCCTACGCCGAAGGCTACGCGCTGGCCCGACTCCGCAACTTCAGCCTCAAACGTCGCCCCCGCAACCGGCACGATGACCAGTGGCAGGCCATTCGCATCGTCTTCCGGGGGCTGGACCAGGGTGAGCCCCGGCTGGCCCTGCCCGCACTGGGCGGCCTGTTCGCTGCCAGCCAGTGCAAGGATCTGGACGCCGCCAGCCTGGACAATGCTCACCTGCTCGAAGCCCTGAAAGAGTTGCGCTGGGCACGCCTCCCTGGCTCAGGCAGCCTGATACCCGTGGACTACCGCAACATGGGACCAGAAGAGCTGGGCAGTGTATATGAAAGCCTGCTGGAGCTGGTACCCACGGTAGATGTCCATGCCCGCTCATTCGACTTCGTGGGCAGAACCGACGCAGCCAGTACGGCAGGCAATGCCCGCAAACTGACCGGCAGCTACTACACCCCCGACAGTCTGGTACAAGAACTGATTCGCAGTGCGCTCGAACCAGTTATCGAACAGCGACTGGCCGCGAACCCCGTTGATCCAGACAAGGCGATTCTGGCCATTCGCGTCATCGACCCTGCTTGCGGCAGTGGCCATTTCCTGCTGGCCGCGGCCAGGCGCCTGGCTGAAAGACTCGCCCTGTTGCGAAGCTATCTCTATGGTCTCCCCGGCAGTATCCTTCCAGGAGACTACCGTCACGCCCTGCGTGAGGTCGTGGCACACTGCATCTATGGCGTGGACCGCAACCCCATGGCCGTCGAGCTGGCCCGCATGGCACTGTGGCTGGAAGGATTTGAAGAAGGGCGCCCGCTGGACTTTCTGGATCACCACCTGCAGGTGGGCGACGCCCTGCTGGGCCTGACCGATCTGGATGCTCTGACCCGGGGCATTTCCAAAGACGCTTTCAAGCCCCTGAGCGGTGATGACCGGGAAGTGTGCAAGGCACTGACCAAAACCAATGCCGTCGCCCTCAAGCAGCTGACCAAAGACTTGCAGAGCCAGCAGATGCTGCTGGGTATGGACAACGCGTCCGGCCTGCAGGCCATGCGTGCCATCGAAGACATGCCCACCAACACGCCGGAGCAGGTCAGTATCAAGGAGACCCGCTGGCTGGCATTCATGCAGACTGCCGCACAAAGTCCGCTGGCTCAAGCCGCAGATGTGGTGGTGGGCGCCTTCCTGCTGTCCAAGACCACGGACAGGGGCGCAACCGTACCGACCAGCGCCACGCTGCATACCCTGCTGACCACCCCCAACGACATCACGGGGCCTGCCGCCGATGCGGTGGCAGCAGCCCGCGCCGCCTGTGCCGAAGCACGCGTGCTCCACTGGCCCCTGGCGTTTCCGCAGGTGTTTGCCCGAGGAGGATTTGACTGTGTTCTTGGCAACCCCCCCTGGGAAGTCAATCAAATGGGGGAGGAAGAGTTTTTTGCAAGTCGTGACCCAAACATCGCGGCACTCGCTGGAGACTCCAGAAAAAAAGCCATCGAATCGTTGTCTAAAACATCCCCCAGACTGTGGGAAGAGTTTTCAGAAACCTCCCGGAGAATCGCGGCAACGAATATCTTTTTCAGAGAATCGGGACGCTTTCCATTAACAGCCGTAGGAAAGCTCAACACCTATCCCCTGTTTGCCGAAACCATCCTGCAAATTCACGCCCGGGATGGCCGGGCCGGCTTCATCGTTCCAACAGGCATTGCCACCGACGACAGCACCAAGGCGTACTTTGGCCACATCACCCAGTCGAAGCAGCTGGTCAGCCTGTACGATATCGAAAACCGCGAAGCGGTATTCCCTTCTGTGCACCGCAGCTACAAATTCTGCCTGCTCACCCTGGGTGCTTCCGAACAGGCCGAATTTGTCTGCTTTGCCACCCAGGTCAGCCAGCTGTCCGACGAACGCCGACGGTTCACGCTGACACCGGAAGACTTCCGGCTGATCAACCCCAACACGCTGACCTGCCCGGTGTTTCGCAGCAAACGCGATGCCGAACTGACCAAGAAGCTCTATAGGGCAGCACCGGTTCTGATATACGAAGCGAACGCTGAAGACAACAGCGCTAATGCAGGAGAATTACCTGCGGAAAACCCCTGGGGTATCACATTCTCTCAGGGACTCTTCAACATGACCAGCGCAAGCCACCTATTCAAGGACGAAGAATCTCCCAATCACTTACCCCTATACGAGGCAAAGCTAATCCACCATTTCGATCACCGCTGGGCCACTTACACAACCGACCCAAACACTGGCACCGTAGCCAGTCGGGATGTGACCCTGCAGGAAAAACAGGATGCGTCCTTCAGCATCACTCCCCGGTACTGGGTGCCCGCCCGAGAGGTCTGGCTGCGACTGGCGGACCTGCCGGACGAACTGATGCGCGCCCTCAAGGCAGACGATGGACACGCCACCGTACTTGCCGTCACCAAAGTGCTGTTTGGGCGCCACCTGACTGCTCTGCGCGAGAAGGCTCCAGGCACAGCAGCACTGGCCGCCTGGGAAAGCTTTGTTGACCTGCACGCTTATGCCAAGGATATCGACCCCGAAGAGCTGGGAGTCAAACCGCTCAAGAAGAACGCAGGCGGCCGGCTGGACGAAGGTCTCCCCCTGCCCGTACAGCAACTGCTGCGCCTGGCCGATGAAGCCAGTAACCTTCCCATGCCACCCGCAGGGCTGAGCAGCGAAGAAAGCGCACAACGACTGGCGGAGCGCTGGCTGGAGGAAAGCTGCCCGAAATGGTTGATGGGGTGGCGGGATATCTGCCGGGCAACGGATGAACGGACGGTGATTGCTTCGGTTTTGCCGACGGTGGGTGTGGGTCACACCATGCCTCTGCTCACAACGGTTTGGGATGCCCGCCAAACATCCGCGCTTCTTGGCAACCTGTGCTCCCTTGTACTGGATTTCTGCGCGCGAGTGAAGATCGGCGGCACACACCTTACCTACAGCTATCTGAAGCAGTTTCCGGTCATCCCACCCGAACGCTACACTGAACCCGATCTTGATTTCATCACGCCCCGCATTCTTGAGCTGACCTATACCGCCAAGGACATGGCTCCTTGGGCCACGGCCCTTATCAGCGGATGGAAGCTGGACAATGGCAACTGGAAGCCAGGCACCCCGGAGCCCATCCGCCGATCCCCCTTGGTTCCCTTCCCTTTCGACCAGGAACGACGCGCTGTACTGCGCGCCGAACTCGACGCATACTACGCCCGCCTCTATGGTCTGGACCGCGACGAGCTGCGCTACATCCTGGACCCGGAAGACGTGATGGGCAAGGACTATCCCAGCGAAACCTTCCGCGTACTGAAAGACAGGGAAATCCGGGAGTATGGGGAATACCGCACCCAAAGGCTGGTGCTGGAGGCCTGGGACAGACAGCATACCTGACAGACGCATCACCATGAACGAAACCCTGATTGCCCACGTAGCCACGAACAACGGGTTCGACATGGCCACCCCGGCAGGAAACGGGAGCATCACGCTGACCACGGCACGACATGAAACCCGGGCCGTCATAAGCCCGTGGCTTACGGGGATAGGGGTCATCATTCAGTCGCCATACCCCAACCTGGTGGCAGAACTTGCCCGCAGCGTACCTCCCTGGCCATCCAGAAACGACCAGTTCCATCTGGCAGATCTGGAGCAACTGGCGGCATTTTTACGAAGAACGACCCAGCTCTCAATGGCATTCCGTAAACAGCAGGGAGCGGCCATGCACATTGGCCATTCTTCAACTTCCGATGCCATCCCGGCCCCCCAACCAGAAGCGCCCCCAGACATTAACAGCCAATCACCCACGCTTTCCGCAGAAACGGAGATCGAGCGCATCCGTCGGGAACGAATTGGCCAGAACATCTATCGCAAAGCACTCATGGAATACTGGCGAGGCGCCTGCGCTGTCACTGGAATCACGCTGCCCGAGGTACTGCGCGCCAGTCATGCCAAGCCTTGGGCGGAATGCACCCGCGACGCGGAGCGACTGGATGTATTCAATGGTTTTCTGCTGGTGGCCAATCTCGATGCCCTGTTCGACCGTTTTCTGGTCAGCTTTGATGATCAAGGCAAGCTGATGGTCAGTCCACGATTGTCTGCCGTAGAAATGCAAAAACTTGGACTGACCCAGGGCATGAAGCTGCGCTGGGTAGAAAAACAACACCTTCCATACCTTCACTGGCATCGCAATCAGTTTATACTGGCAACAAGTAATCACGATGTGGCGCCATAATTCGCCAACACACTCGATATGATTTACACCAAGGCCTGGAAAAGCTATCAGGAACAGCTTGACCTACTCGTATCCAGAGGTTTGCTTGTGACTGACCCCAACCTTGCCTTGCAGCATCTGGAGAGAATTGGTTATTACCGGCTGAGTGGGTACTGGTATGCATTCCGTGAAAGAAGTGCTGTGGCGTGCCCACTCGACAACAACCTCAGGAAACCCAGTAAGGTCACTGAAACACGTATTACCCTGGACAGCTTCATCCCTGGGGCATCCTTTCATGATGCGGTTGCCCTGTACATCTTTGACAAGAAGCTCCGAATGCTGGTGATGGACGCGATGGAGCGCATTGAGATTGCACTGCGTGTCGATATTTCCCATACGCTCGGCAAGCTTGATCCGTTTGCGTACCTGAAGCCAGAGCTGCTTCACGAAGACTTCAGCATCAAGCTCGACAGTACCCGAGGAGTTACCGAGCACCATACCTGGCTGGGCAAGCATGCCCAACTGATTAGCCGCTCAAAAGAACATTTCATCGACCACAACAAAGAAAGGTATGGCCTGCCGATCGCCATATGGGTTGCCTGCGAAGTATGGGACTTCGGTACGCTGTCCAAGCTTTTTGGCGGCATGCGTGAACGTGACCAGGACGCCATTGCACAAAAATACGGCATCGGCAATGGGCGAGTATTCGCAAGCTGGCTCAGGAGCCTCAACCATTTGCGCAACATCTGTGCCCACCATGGGCGCCTGTGGAATCGCAATATCAGTGACCAGCCCAGGCTTCCCAATACAAGGGGCTCTGCTGGACCAAAAGCTCACCTGTCAACGTCAACCGGTGGAGAAGGCCACACCAAGCAGCACCTCGGCAATCCTCCGTGGGTCAAGCACTTCGAATCGGACACACACGCCAGGGCACGTTGCTATGTTTTGTTAATTATTGTCAAGCACTTGTTGGCAACGATCTGTCCCAACTCCAGCTGGCCAGACCGCATGAAAGCGCATCTGGACGCCTTCCCTCCACTGGATCACGTCGGGCTGAACCTAAGAGGCATGGGTGCACCGGACGACTGGCAGGCCATTTGGGATGGGCCAAAAAAGAACCCCTCAGCGTGAACAGTACAACCTAGTTCACGAGAGGGGCCGTGTTGAGAGTAAGGTTAGCCTACTTTGCCCCCCAAGTCAATGCTAACGTTCCTTGCCCATCCCTGCATTCCCCGCAGGGGTATCGGGTACGCAACGCCCCCTGAATCCATAGTCCCTGCCCTTATGAACTCGGCCCCGATGCTTCTCTTCTGCCCACCGGCCCCTCCTTGACCACATCACCTTATGAAGATGAGCACCCGCGAGCTGGAAACCCTGATCCTGCGCCAGAACCGTGCAGCCCTGCGCTGGGACAACGAACCCATCGATCAGCCCCTGAGTACGCTGAACGAGGCACGCATTCGCCAGTTCGTGCAGACGGCGGGGCTTTCCTAGGACAACATCACCAACACGCTGGACAAACTGGGCCTGCTGCGCGACGGCCGTCCCGTCAACGCCGCCCGGCTGTTCTTTGCCGATGAACCCATCGAGCTTCGCTGTGCCGTGTTCGCCACCCAGACCAGCGCAACCATTCTCGACCGCCACGACTTCCACGGCACGCTGCTGGAACTGATCAATGAGGCCCAGAAGTTCGTCCTGAAGAACATCCACATCGGCATGCGACTGGATGGCATGCGCCGGGTCGATGTCCCCGAAATTGCCGTCCCGGCACTGCGGGAAGCCATCATCAACGCCTTCTGCCACCGCGACTGGCGCGACCCGGACTATGTACAGGTCGCCGTTTATCGTGACCGGGTCGAGATCCGCAACCCCGGCGAACTGTACGAGAACCTGACGCTGGAAGAACTCCGTCGGGGCGGCGTATCACGCCGGCGCAACCCGCTGATTGCCGACCTGCTGCGCCGTATCCATCTGGTGGAAGCCTGGGGCCGTGGCGTGCCGCTGATCCTTGCAAACGCTCCCGATGTCACTTTCCGGGAGGTGGCCGGGCTTTTCATCGCCAGCTTTGCACGGCCGTCGGCCCGGCATGCCGGGGCAGAAAGCGCCCCCTCGAAAACTACCCCGAAAACTGCACCAGAACAGCAGGTCCGGCGGCGCCAGAAGACGGGAGAAACCCTGCTTCAGATACTTCGGCAACAGCCACACCTGAGTACAAGCGAGCTGGCCCAGATGACCGGATTGAGCCAGGATGGCATCAAGTACAACATCAACCAGCTCAAACGCACCGGCAAGCTGGTTCGCCATGGCCCTGCCAAAGGCGGCTACTGGGAAGTCACGGACAAATCTGGCGACGAGTAGCCTTGGCCTGCCCTTTACTACGGTGTCTCATGGAAGCAGAGGCTAGTAAAGGGATTACGGCCAACTTGTTGATTTATATGTTTTCTTTACCCTGAATCCAGTCAGGCTTCAGTAAAGCCCCCCACGGAGCGCCTCCGCGCCCCCTTGCGGGAGACGCCAGACAGCACCGACGTGCCATGGCCAGGGCACATCTGGAACAGCCAAAAAGAACCCCTCAGCGTCCGCTTCACGAGCAGGCGGACGGGAGGGGCCGTGTTGAAGGGATTATAGGTCATCTTCAGCATCATCGGCAGCCTGTCACTTTTCGTAAAATCTCCTCCATTCATACCGCTGGAGGGGAGAACCACGTGAACGCACAGGAACGCATCATCCGTTACTGGCATGCCGTCGAGCTGCTGCAACCGTCCCAGCTCAAGAAGCCCGAGGACAGTGCCGGCCGTTCACCAAAGGACGAATTCGTCCATGATATTCAATCCAGTAACGAGCCATTCCCCTGGGAACCGGGCAGCGAGGCCAGCCGGCAGCCTTTGCCCCTTGATGAGATAGACAAACGTACCGGAAAGCCCAAAGTCTACACATGGTTCCACACGCTCTACGTTCAGATCTTCCCGACAAAGACCATCACCGATGCACTGGACAGGGCATTCGGCGCCGACCAAGGCTATCGCGACCCCGCAGAACGGGAATATTCAGCGCTGTATGCCGCCGAATTCACCCATGACGGCCAGCTCGTCCCGGGCAGCTTCACCCTGTCCAGCGAAGCCTGGTTCCTCGGACGACTGACCAGTGGCAGTGACTGGTCGAAGGATTTCAACCAGGACCAGACTTCCATCAGGCAGCAGGCCGAAGCCCGCCTGACTGGGTCGGTCAACCGGCAAGCCCTGGACGAACTCACGACATTCGTCATCCAGCAGTGTGGGCTGCAGACTGTGTTGTCCAACCCGGAAAAAGCCGTGCTGCGCTCCTGTAGCCGGCCCGTTGAAGTCAAGGGACAACAGCACGACACAATCAGCGACACAGCAGTCGGGGTCATCCCTGCAAAGGCAGCCCCCACATCCAGGCCCTCTGCCCACGTTGTTGCAGACACGTCCAAAGGGGGAGGCACGGCGACGGGAGAATCTATAACACGCCCCCAACCCCGCCAAAGCGATCTCCCCCTCAACAGCTTTCTGCTGGACGATCTGATCCAGGTTGCAGAAGCAGTTGCCACCGGCAATACCAGCAAGGCCCTGTCACAATATCTGGATCCGAACGCGAGCATCACCCGCCACACCATCGGCAGCGCGGAACTGGAAAGCGCCATTGTCGACCATCTCCTTCCCCACAAGCACCCCACCGGCTGCTGGCCTGCCGAGGAGCATCGCGGACTGGTGCACGCGCAGCAACTGGCCATCAATTTCATTCTGGAGCAGCTGGGGGAAGGAGCCGGTATTCTGGGTATCAATGGCCCCCCAGGAACCGGCAAGACTACCCTACTGAGGGATCTGGTGGCCGCCATCGTCACGCAGCGAGCCGATGCCCTGGCGCAACTCCCGCGCGCCTCGGATGCATTCCAGAAAAACGCGAAAGAAACCGGCAATGCCAGTGGCAAGAAACAAAACGCCCACCCCCTGCAGCCTGACCTGTTCGGTTACGAGATCATCGTTGCCTCCTCCAACAATGGCGCTGTCGAGAACATCACCCGGGAGCTTCCACAACGCAGCAAGATCGATGGCAGCTGGCTGCCAGAAGCCGATTATTTCGGCGAACTGGGAACACTGACCTCCGGCGCCCCCTCATGGGCCTTGATCTCTGCCGCGCTGGGCAGCAAGTCACGACGAAGCAAGTTCATCGATCACTATTTCTTTGGCAACCGCACCAGGGAAGAGCTGGTAGCGATCACCGGGAAACTGCAATATCCGCATGGGCTGCAAGGCTGGCTGAGTGGGCACGCAAACCAGTACAAATCCATGTCCAATGCGTCGGCAAATCGGCAACAGCGCTGGCAGCAGGCAGTGGAATCCTACAACGAAGCCAAGGCAGCCGAATCGTCCATCCGCCACAGTGTGGATGCATTTCTCACGAAAATCCAGCATATCCAGTCACAGCGCAACCAGCTTCCTGTGCTGCTCTCGACGCTGCAGACACTGGAAAACAGCCTCCCTGACCCCATTGCCGTATTGGAGAGGGATGCCGACTCCGGTCTGCTTGCTGCTCAAAGCCGGCAAAAAGCATGTGCGGCGGAGGTACTGCAGCACCAGACACGCAAGCCCGGCCTCTGGCAGAACCTCGCCACACTCTGGAGCGCCAGCCGCGCGTGGCAAGCCAACCAGGCATCTCTGCAGGCCACCCAGCTCAGGGCCGAACAGGCCGTGGCACAATGGCAGCTCCTTCAGCACCATCAGAACCAGACAGCCACCGATGTGCAGAACGCCATCCAGGATGCCACCAGGCTGCAGGCCCAGCATATCGTTTCGTGGCTGCAGACGGGACATACCACCGGAGACCGGCAGAATGAACTGCACGAGCCCTGGCCCCTACCCCACTGGCGACAGGCCCGTGCTCGTGTCTTCCTGGAGGCGCTGCGGCTGCACCAGACCTTCCTGGCGCTCGAAGCCACACGTATCCGTGCCAACCTGGATCTGGCCAATGCCCTGATCCAGGGCCAGTCCTTCAGCGGCTATTCCCGAGACGCCATCCGCTCCGCCTGGGCATCCCTGTTCATGGTGGTACCGGTACTCAGCAGCACCTTTGCCTCCTTCGACCGCTCCTTTGGATCGCTTGGTTGCGAGGAAATCGGCTGGCTATTGGTCGACGAAGCCGGACAGGCCACTCCACAGGCGGCCGTGGGTGCCCTCTGGCGCGCCCGCCGTGCCGTGTTCGTGGGCGACCCACTGCAGCTCAAACCCATCATGACCGTATCAGATGCGGCACTGGAGCACATGCGTACCCACTTTGGGGTCGACAATCATTGGTTGCCCAACCGCCACTCAGCCCAGACACTGGCAGACCAGGCCACGCCATGGGGACGCACAACCGGCCCCGATGACCACCAGTCCTGGGTGGGTCTGCCGCTGGTGGTACACCGTCGCTGCGACAGGCCAATGTTTGAGCTGGCCAACCGCATTGCCTACGACGGCAACATGGTCTACGGCACCATTGCCCCCAGACCGGATCGTGAAACGCCGGCCCACCTTCCCACCGGGTGGTTGCATGCCACGGGAACATCGCAGGGCAACTGGGTAGCGGAAGAGGGCAGAATGCTGCAGGCCCTGCTGGCGGCACTGCGCAGCGACGGTGTCGCACCCGGCGATATCGCCATCGTCACCCCGTTCCGCGGCGTCCTCAAGAAAATTCCCGCCCTCGTCCGCCCCTATCGGGGCAAGGGCAAAACAGGAAAAATCAACTGCGGCACAATCCATACCATGCAAGGCAAGGAGGCTCCCGTGGTGATCATGGTACTGGGCGGCAACACCGCCTCTCCAGGCGCCCGCGACTGGGCTGTGTCGGAACCCAACCTGCTGAACGTAGCCGCCACCCGCGCCAAACGGCGTTTCTATGTGATTGGCGATCGCAACGACTGGCAGCGCCGTGCGCTCTTCTGCGATGTCATGGACCTTCTGCCGGCACTGGATCTCCACGCCGAAGATATCGGCGGAGCACTCCATCAGAAGGCGCTGGCCTCGCGGGACCGGGCACGTGCCACTGGACGGTACCGTTCTGCCGACGAAGTCCTGGATGGCCTGCGTGCCCTGCGCGACGAGGAACGCACGCGCCGAACTGCGGCAAGAAAGGCATGAAATAACGCTTCGTTCACCTCACTTTGCGGGAAACTGGGCGCGGATCTGCCCATACCTGCAAGCACAGCAGACCCGCGCAATCAGGCACAATACCCCCACCACCAGCCCAGCCTCCAGCCCGGAGCCCATGCCATGAGCATCCCCGTCTTTCTGCAGCGGGTCATCCTGCAAAACTACAAAAGCATCGGCCACTGCGATGTCCGCCTCCATCCCCTGACCTGGCTGGTCGGCGGCAATGGTGCCGGCAAGAGCAACTTTCTGGACGCGCTCCAGCTGGTCAGCGATGCCCTCAACGGCTCACTGGACAATGCACTGAACGAGCGCGGCGGGATCAACGAAGTCCGGCGCCGCTCCCGCGGCCACCCCACCCACTTCGGCATCCGGCTGGAATTCCACCTGCCGGATGGCAGGGAGGGACACTTCGCATTCCGGATCGGCGCCCTGAAAAACGGCGGATACGAAGTACAGAACGAGGAATGCATCATCGGGGGCATCGGCCGGGGGCCGGCCTACCAGGTCGAACGGGGAACCCTGAAGCACAGCAGCGAGCCCACCTTCCCCGCCATCACCTCAGACCGTCTGGCCCTGGTCGCTGTTTCCGGTACGGCCGCATTTCGTCCGGTGTTCGACGCACTGGCCTCCATGCGCTTCTACAACCTCAACCCCCGGTTGATGCGTGACCTGCAAACCCCACAGGACGGAAAGCTCCTCAAGGAAGAGGGCGAGAACATTGCCAGTGTCATAGGTCACCTGCAGCGTGTCGGTGATGGACAACTGGATGCCATCCAGGAGTATCTGCGCATTGCGGTGCCGATGATTCACGGTGTTCAGCGCAAGCAGATCAGCAGCAAGGAGACCCTGGAATTCCGGCAGGACGTAGGAGACAGCACGCCGTGGCGTTTCGAAGCCCAGAACATGTCCGATGGCACACTGCGCGCGCTCGGCGTGCTGACCGCCCTCTTCCAGGGCAACCGGGACTTCGCCCCCTCTCTGGTAGGTATTGAAGAGCCCGAGACCGCACTGCACCCAGCTGCCAGCGCGGCACTGCGTGAGGCGCTGACCCGTGCCTCCAAGCAAACCCAGATCATTGTGACCAGCCACAGCCCCGACCTACTGGACGACACCAGCATACCGGCCGACACCGTTCTTGCCGTGGTGGCCGACCAGGGCAACACACACATTGCCTCGCTGGATGAAGCCTCCCGGGACAGCATGCAGAAACACCTGTTTTCTGCCGGAGAACTGCTGCGGCTCGACCAGCTGCAGCCCGACCCGAATGAACTGGAACATCAGACAAGGCATCAGGCCTCCTTGTTCAATGAACTTCCTTCATGACGGCGGGGAGTCTCATTCATGAAAATCGCTGCCATTGTCGAAGGCCATGGCGAAGTCGCCTCACTGCCCATCCTGCTGCGCCGGATCGCCCAATGGCGCACACCCGCGCGATATTCCGAGGTGCTGCGCCCCATTCTCGTCAAGCGCAACCAGTTCCTCAACAGGGAACAGGAGTTCCACCGCTACCTGCAGCTGGCTGCCGGCAAGGCGGGAGATGAGGGATGCGTACTCATCCTGCTGGACGCAGACGATGACTGCCCTGCCCAACTCGGCACCACCATCCTGCATCGGGCGCAGGACTATATTCCGCACCGGCATGTCTCCGTCGTGCTGGCCAACCGGGAATACGAAGCCTGGTTCATCGCCGCCGCCGCATCCCTCGATGGCGAAAGGGGATTTGCGCTGCGGCCATCCGACCATGATGCCGACCCCGAGTCGCCGCGCAGTGCCAAAGACTGGATGGGAAGCAGAATGCCCAGGGGATACGGTGAAACAACCGAGCAGCCTGCATTCTCTGCACGTTTCGATCTGCAGCTGGCCCACGACCGCAGCCGCTCGTTCCGCAAACTGTGCAGCGAGTGGGACAGGATGGGACACTGATGTGCCGCCCGGCAACCCGGTCATCCATGAAACACGACCGGGCACCGCAGGACATGACACGCCCCCTGCTCCCCCCACGGACATGTAACCCTTCTGGCCATCCGCCACCCAGGTGAGGCAGACTATCATCAGGGAGTCTGGCATGGACATCTCCAGGGAAGACGCCCTGACGGGGGCAGCCCGCATGCGCGCCCCCAAGGAGACATCATGGCCGCCCACACCATAACCATCCGCTACTGCACCCTCTGCAACTGGATGCTCCGCGCCGGCTGGATGGCGCAGGAACTGCTCTCCACCTTTGGCACCGATCTGGCCGGTGGCATCACGCTGATCCCCGACACCGGAGGCGTCTTCCAGATCCATTGCAACGGCGTGCCCATCTGGGACTGCAAGACCGACGGCGGCTTTCCCGATGCCAAGGTGCTGAAACAGCGGGTCCGTGACCAGATAGACCCAACCCGAAACCTGGGCCACATCGACCGGCACGCCGCCTCGCATCCGCCAGGCCGGTCACACCCGGCAAGTCCGCTGCCCCCGAACGGCCAGCCCGGTGCACCGGCCTTCGCCGACCGTGCCATCGAAGCCCTGACCAGGGACGGTCACCCGGCAGGTTCCGCCCATGCCGGCAACACCCACATCAACGCCACCCACAACGGCACCTCCCGCAACGGCACCTCACACATCAACGCCTCTTGCAACGGCGCTTCACCGGCCGGCAGCTCCCATGCCAGCCAGGCACCTGTCAACTGGAGCGACACCAGCCACGCCCATACCAGCCACACCGATGCCGACCATACCTATGCCGGCAGCTCCCTCAATGGCAGCCGGAACAACCCGCCCTCACCGCCGGTAACTTCTGCCCGGCAGGACGCCGGAGACGTGATGAGAGCCCTGCAGGAGCTGCTCGAGAAGGAGCTTCGACAGAGGCCCTCGCCGGACGCCCCCCGATGAGGGCAAACCCCGAATCCGTGCACGGCCGGCGTTACCCTGCCTGGCACGGAGACCACCCCTGCAGATGGCGTCTTGCCGGCACACGGCCAGGGCCACACACGACCAGGGCCAGCACAGGAATGAACGGCCCCCCGACACGCTCCGGCCCCATGGCACATTCTAGAATCCCCCCATGATCACCCCCCGCGCCCTGGTCCATGCCCTCCACACCCACTGGGACACCATCGAGGTGCTGGCACGCCTGTCACGTGAGTTTCCCATCTTCACGACCGAACAGGTGCGTGCCTGCATCGCACGGAGCAACCCCGGGCTGAACGCCGAACAGCAGGGTGCCCTTCTGCGCCAGATGGTCAACAGTATGTTGCTGCAAACCGTGCCGCGCAGCGATGATCTGCAGCTCGATCCGCATGTCCTCACCTTCGTGCGTGGCCTGACCCGCGAGCACGAGCTGGGCCTGACCGCCGTCCTGCAGGCCCGTGTCGCCGCCATCCGCGATGCCACGGAAGCACTGGCCGAGGGCATCGTCCGGCACGACATCGACCGCGTGCGCTGGCCCGCCAGCCAGCTGGCCGAGCTGTTCCGGCAGATCGGCCTGCAGCTGGAGCAGGACCGGCATGCCATTCAGGAGCTGGCCGAAAATGCCCGCAGTGCCGACGCCCACATGCCGGCCAGCCAGCGCTACCAGCGCGTCCTGCAGGCGTACGACCAGTATGTCGAACCCATGAACAGCATGATGGACACGGGGCCGGAAGGCAGTTTCTACCAGCATCTGGAGGCCGCCGAGCGCACGCTGGACCAGGCGCTGGAGCAGTTCACCATCCAGGGCAGCCTGTATTCGCACCGGCTGCAGTTGCGGCAGGTGTCCTATCAGGCCAAGGAGCTGCGCCGGTTCGGGCGGATCGTGGCACAGCAGTGCGCAGACATCCTGCTGCCGCTGCGCGAGGAGGCGCTGCAGCACAACGCACTCACCAGTGCCATCGCCTCCCTGCTGCAATCGGTACGCAAGAAGGGGCTGCACCGGGTGCTTTCCCGTCCGGCCAGAGACAGCCGCTTGCCGGTCTGGCGCAATGGCCGCGGCCTGAAAATCCAGGCCGGAGACGAAGTGCGCGACATCATGGCGGCAGCCCGGCACTACCGGCCGCAGGCGGTTGCCTTTCCGCAGGACCTGCCTGCTTCCGAAACGGTACCCCTGCCCGACGTGGTGGACGAGGCCGCGCTGCGCAGCCATCTGGCCGCCAGCCTGCCCGTGACGGACCTGCTGGCCTGGCTGAAGGCCAGCTACGGCCACCTGCAGGATGCCACGCTGATGCGGCTGTTTCATGACCTGCAGCATGGTGACGTGCCCTGGCAGACCACGCCAGCCAGCACCACCCGGCAGCTCGACCTGCATGCCATCCGTGTGCTGCATCACCCCCATGAAGCCGTGGCCATTGCGCCATCATCGAAACCATGAACGGATCCGCATCTTCTCCCCTGGCCTCCGCGCTGGGGCCACTCGCCTCGCTGGACGCGCTGTTCCGGCTCTTTCTGGCGGGCCGGCACCTGAACCGCGTGGCCGATCCGGCGCTGTGGGCCGAGCTGGAAAGGCACGAGGCCGATTACACGCTGCTGTTCTCGTCGCTGGGCTACACGCTGCGCGTGGATCACCGGGGATTTGCGTGGTTCCACACGCCGTCGGCCAGTGCCCCCATCAACCGGATCAGCCGGCAGCTGGCCCTGCTGTTCATGGTCATTTTCGATACGCAGGCCAATGCAGGGCAGACACTGCAGCGGTTTGCCGACTGGCTGGTCACGCGCGAGCTGCTGGCCGAGACGCACAAGCAGCATCAGGACATGCTGGAGGCCGAGGGGCTGGACACCGAAGGGCTGCGGGAACTCTTCGACCGGGCCGCTGGTCTGGGTTTTGCGCAGCGTGATGGCGCCGGCTGGCGGCTGCTGCCGGCGGTGTATCGCTACCTGGACCATTTTCAGGCGCTGGCCGCCGACGAACGCGACACCACAGACGCCGGGTTCGGTCCGTCCAGCAACGCCCCTGATACCGACACCGGAGAGGCTCCCTGATGCAATACGGTTTCCAGCGTCTGGTGCTGCTCAACAGTGCCGGCTATTCCCGCGCCGAGCTGCCGCTCGATGGTTCCGTGTCGCTGGTGGCACCCAACAACACGGGCAAGACCAGCCTCATCAATGCGCTGCAGTATCTGCTGATCATCGACCGGCGGGTGATGAATTTCGGCGCACACGATGCCGACAAGAGCCGGCGTTTCTATTTCCCGCACAACAGCGCCTACATCCTGCTGGAGGTCACGCTGCCCGAAACCGGCACCGTGGTGCTCGGCTGCGTGGGCAAGGGCGTGAGTTTCGATTACGAGTATTTTGCCTATGCGGGGCCGCTGAATGTGGACGAATACCGGCTGCCCGGTGGCGAACTGGTGGCCCAGCCGCAGCTGGCGGCCCATCTGGCCACGCACGAGCGGCGGGTATTCAGCTATTCGGGCAGCGAATTTGCCGACATGATCTACGGCGGTCGCAACCGCAAGGCCACCAGCCAGCTGGACCTGTGCGTGTTCCGGCTGGAACATGCCAGTGATGCAACCAGCTTCCAGCGGGTGCTGACGCACACACTGAAGCTCGACCGTCTCACCTCGGCCGATGTCAAGAAAAACCTGCTGCAGATATTCCGGCGCGATCTGCCCGATGCGGGCATCGATTTCAAGGCCGAGTGGGACCGTGCCTTTGCCGACCTGAATGGCGAATGGAGCCAGTATCGTGCGGCCGTTGCCCAGAAAGCGTTGCTGGAAACACTGGAACAGAAACACGAGGCGCGACTGGAATTGCGCGGCCGGCTGCTGTGCATGAAGCCGCTGATCGACGACGCCCTCGCCCACTGGCAGCAGCATTACGACACACGCCACCAGGCACTGACACGGGAGCTGGGCCAGCACGACACCGAGATGAAACGCCTGCGGGACGAGGACATCCAGCTGGCCCGCCGGCAGAGCCTGGCCGAACAGGAAGAAAAGCAGCTGCGCCAGCAGACCGACCAGCTGCAGGCGCTGCAGCGCCGCTTTGCCCTCATTCCGGAACGGCAGCTGCTGGACCAGCAGCGCGCCGCGCTGCAGCAGGACATCGATGCCATCGTCGTGCGCATCGGTCAGGCGCAAAGCCGCGAGCCGGCCGCCATAGAGCGCGAAATCCAGCGCCTGCAACGGGAACTGGCCCAGCTGGAACAGGAAATCCGCACGCAGGGCAACAACCTCTACCAGCAGCTGGCCAGCCAGCTCGCGCCGGAACAGCTGACCGTCCTCAACAGGACACTGGCCCGCTCCGTGCTCACCCTGGGCGCAGATGATTTCACGCTGGATGCAGCGGCGCTGGCTGCAGCACTGGCCTCGCAGCCCTCCGGCCTGCCGGGGCTGACACTCAATCTGGACGCACTGACGGCCCAGCACGAACAGCGCAGCCTGGCCGAACTCACCACCCTGCAGCAGGAATTGCAGGCACAGCTGAAACAGCTGCACGAACAGCTCGACACGGCCCGCACGCTGGAAACGGTCAAAGCCCAGCGTCAGGCCCTGGATGCGCAGCTGAAGCAGCTCGATGAGGACATCCGCGCCTGGGCCGAGATGCAGACCCTGCAGACCGCCGAACCGGCACGCCAGCAGCGGCTGACGGAGCTGCAGCAGACGCTGGCCACGCTCACCGAAACGCTGGCAAAGGCCGCGGAACGACAGCAGGCCCTGGACCGGCAGCGCCAGCAGCTGCAGCAGGATCTGCACACGCTGCAGGAACAGCACCGGCGCATCGAGCAGCGCCGCAACCAGCGGCAGGATCACCAGCCGCCCTTCACCTGGCTGCCCGAACTGCCCCATCACCCCTGGCTGGCCCAGCCGGACCTGGCCATGGACCAGCTGGCCGACCACCTGCAGCACTATCTGGCCGACTGCCGGCAGCTACCGGAACTGGACGAGCAGATTCGCCGGCTGCTCATCGACCTGAACACCGGCGGTCTGACCAAATACCACCTGAGCGAAAATCCGGAAACGGAAGTGAGCCGCCTCATCACTTTTGCGCATCACCTGCCGCAGGAATTCGAGGCCCTGGAAAAGAAATCCCGCTCGGCCGTGGTCAATGTGGCGGCCAGCCTGCGCGAACTGCGCGATGGGCTCAATGCCTTCAAAGGCCGGATGCGCGAATTCAACCGCAAGATCGGTGGCCGCCGCCTGTCCGACCTGAGCGTGTTCAAAATCGAGCCCGAAGACAACACCCCGCTGGTCGAGGCCATCGAACTGCTGATCAGCACCGCGGCCACGGTGGACAGCGGCGAAACCTTCGATCTGTTCAACCAGCAGAGCGTGCTGGATGACGACCAACTCGACCGCGCCAAGACCCTGCTGATCGAAGAAGGCAACGCCCGCCAGGGGCTGCGTGTGGCCGACCTGTTCGAGCTGCGTTTCTGGGTGGGCAAGGAGGGGCAGACGGCCGAAGCCTTCAATGATCTGGACAGCGCCGCCTCCAACGGCACCGTGCTGATGGCCAAGCTCATCACTGGCCTGGCCATGCTGCATCTGATGCAGGACCAGCGCCGTCCCATTCAGGGCATCTGCTATCTGGACGAGGCACTGGCACTGGATGCCCGCAACCAGCGCAGCCTGATCGACACGGCCGCCGATTTCGGCTTTTCGCTGATCTTTGCCTCACCGGCGCCACTCGTCACCGCCCGCTACATCGTGCCCATCCAACATCACGACGGGCACAACCAGATCAGCCGCCTGAACTGGCAGATCATCGAGCCGCTGGAAGAAGCATGAGCAAACACGAAAACGCATTGCGAACCGCCCTGCTCCGACTCAACGGCCAGAATCCACTGCCCGTCAGCGCATTCACCCCAGCCCAGCGCCGGGCACTGGAACGGTTCGGCCAGCAGACGGGCGCCGTGCAGTTTCTGGCCCGGGGCAGCGGCGGCAGTTACCGCATCAGCAACCCCGCCGTCTTCGCACTGCATCTGCGCACCCTGTCACCAGAGGCCTTTGTCAGCCCCTGTCAGGCGTCCCAAGACGAAGAACCCGCCTCCCATGATGCAGAACCAGCTTCCCATGGGGCTGATCTCCCTTCCCGTGCCCACAACATCGGCCACCGCCGCGACAGCAAGGCCGGCCGGCATGCACACGACGCTGGCTATGTCCTGCTGAAGGCAGCCTTCCCCCGTCGGAACAGCGTCATGCCTCCTTCTTCGGGGCAACCGGAAAGTGGTTCTGACTCACCCGGGGGTGCCAGCCACATCGCCATGACGGTGCCGGACAGCGTCCCAGCCGGACAGGGCACATCGAGCGCCCCCCTCGACTGGCATGCCCCCACCAGAAACCTGCACCTGCCCCTGGCAGCACACACCCGCGACTTCGGGGCAGCCTGCCTGCGCATCACCCCGGACGACGACTGGCATACCGACGCCCCCCTCTGGCTCATCGAGAACCAGGCGCTCTTCGACCGCACCGACTGGCTGCCCCCGGGGCCTGCCGTCACGCTGCTCTACTACAACGGCCAGCTCTCCGACCTGCTGGTCCGCTGGCTGGCAGCACGCCCACGGGGCAGCCGGCTGATCCACTTCCCCGACTACGATGGCATCGGGCTGGCCAACTTTGCCCGCCTGCACGCGCAGCTGGGCGATGCCTGCCACTTCTGGCTGATGCCCGGCTGGGCAGACAGCCTGCAGCGCTATGGCAGCCATGCACTGTGGCTCAGGACGCTGGACCCATTTCTGCGTGTCCGGCCCGACCTGCCCGGCCATCTGGCCCCCCTGCTCACGCAGATGGAGCTGAATGGCCTCGCTCTCGAGCAGGAGGTTGTGTGGCTGACGGCATGACCATGAAAGACACCCCCACCCCAACCCCGCCCGCCGGCTATGCCGACTGGCTGGCCAGCCTGAAGACCCGCATCCACCACGCCCGGCAGCGCGCCGCGCTGGCCGTCAATCAGGAGCTGATCGGCCTGTACTGGCAGATCGGCCGGGACATCCTGCAACGCCAGGCCGAGTAGGGGTGGGGCACGAAGGTCATCGACCGGCTGTCACGGGATCTGCGCATGGCCTTCCCGGAGATGAAGGGGTTTTCGCCGCGCAATCTCAAGTACATGCGTGCATTTGCCGAGTCGTGGCCGGAGCCCGAATTTGTGCAGCAGCTTGCTGCACAATTGCCCTGGGGACACAACCAGGTCATGCTGGACAAGCTCGATACCCCACGTTCCCGCCGATGGTACGCCTCGAAAGCCATCGAACAGCTCGAACGGGAACTGGGCACGTCCGGGGAGGGCGACACCAGAGCATGACCCCGCCCGCCCCCTCCCGCCAACCGCCCCGCCCCTTCGGCACGACATCCCCGGCCCGGTGACGCACCATGGCGCCGGCCCGTCAACACTTCTGTCTGCACCGCCCCGGAGACTCCGCCATGGGCACCACGCCGCAGCCCGATTCCCCGTCCACCGCGCCCCCGCCGGAGACCGTCCGCCTGCCCACGCGCCCGCTGGCCCGCATGGCCGGCCTTGGCCTGACGACACTGGCCCGCGCCCTGACGGGCGTGCGCAGCCTCTGGACGGGCTGTGCGCCTGAGCCGCGCCGGCGCGTCTACTTTGCCAACCACACCAGTCACACCGACTTCCTGCTGCTGTGGGCCTCACTGCCGCCAGCGCTTCGGGCCGTCACCCGCCCTGTGGCCGGCGCCGATTACTGGCTGGCCTCCCCGCTGCGCCGCTTCATCATTAATGATGTGTTCAACGGCGTGCTGGTGGAGCGCAAATCGCACGCCACCCAGTACGACAAGCTGCCGCCCAGTCCGCAGGCCATCAGCCATCAGGACGAACCCGCTACGGCTTCCCCAGCCGCAGACCCCACGCCCAGCCCCCGAACATGCAGCACGGCCCTGCAGCCGCTTCACGACGCACTCGCGCAGGGCCATTCGCTGATCATCTTTCCCGAAGGCACGCGCAATCTGGGCGATGAGCTGCTGCCGTTCAAGTCCGGCATCTACCACCTGGCCCGGGAGTGGCCCCAGGTGGAGTTCGTGCCGGTCTGGCTGGAGAACCTGCATCGGGTCATGCCCAAGGGGCATGTCATTCCGCTGCCGCTGCTCTGCACGGTCAACTTCGGCGCACCCGTGCCGCTGCAGGCCGGCGACGCCATGGACGCCAAGACGCTCTACCTGCAACGCTGCCGTGACGAGCTGCAGGCCCTCAAACCCGTTCGAGATTGAATCATGAGCAACCATACCCTGATGCTCAATGGCCTCATCCTGGGCATGCTGCTTGTCGCCTCACTCATCGGCTTCGTGCTGAAGTGGCGAGTGGGGTTCAGCACGCCCCATGGGGTCATCGACAACCTCAATGCCCGCATCAAGGCCTGGTGGGTCATGGCCATCGTCATGGGCGGATCGCTCGCCATCGGCCATGGTGCGGTCATCCTGCTGTTCCTGGGTATTTCCTTCTTTGCGCTGCGCGAGTTCCTCACGCTGGCCCCCACGCGCACCGCCGACCATTACGCGCTGTTGGCGGCGTTCTATCTCATCCTGCCGCTGCAGTATTACTTCATCAGTGTGGGCTGGTACGGGCTCTTCTCGGTCTTCATTCCGGTCTACGGCTTCCTGCTGCTCCCCATTCTGGCCACGCTGGGCAACGACACCCAGCAGTTCCTCACCCGCGCCTCATCGGTGCAGTGGGGCCTGATGATCGCCGTCTACTGCATCTCGTGCATTCCGGCGCTGATGGTGCTGGACATCCCCGGCTATCAGAACAACAACCTGCTGCTCATCAACTGGCTCATTCTGGTCGTGCAGAGTTCCGACGTGCTGCAATACGTCTGCGGCAAGCTCTTCGGCAAGCACAAGATTGCGCCGGTGCTCTCGCCCTCCAAGACGGTTGAAGGCTTCGTGGGCGGCGTGCTGCTGGCTTCGCTGCTGGGTGCCGCGCTCTTCTGGATCACGCCCTTTGCCTGGTGGCAGGCCGCACTCATCGCCATCCTCGTCAACCTCATGGGCTTTGCAGGTGGCCTGGTGATGTCCGCCATCAAGCGTGACCGCGGTGTGAAGGACTGGGGCGCCATGATCGAAGGCCACGGCGGCATGCTCGACCGCCTGGATTCGCTGTGCTTTTCCGCGCCCATCTTCTTCCACGTGGTGCGCTATTTCTGGGTGTGAAGCGGGTCAACCCCAATGCCGGCTCCAGCACCCGCATCAACGAGCCCGGCCGCGCCGCCTGGGTACGCCTCGACCTGAAGTGGTGAGGGGCCCCTGCGCCCCTCAGCGTCAGCCCAGGGCCCCGCTGCGCAGCAAGGCCAGCGCGGGCCCTTCGGCCAGGTGCTCGTACAGGATCACCGTCCCGATCACGATCAGCACGATGCCGCCCAGCATCTCGGCGCGCCGGCCCACCAGCGTGCCCAGCAGCCGGCCCAGCATCACGCCGAGCGTCACCATCATCGTGGTGCACAGGCCGATCACCAGCGCCACCTGGCCGATGGGCACGTCCACGAAGGCCAGCGTCACGCCCACCGCCATCGCATCGATGCTGGTGGCCACGCTGGTCAGCACCATCGACAGCAGGCCGGCCGACAACAGACGTCCCGTCCGCAGGGCACTGCCATCCGCGCCCAGCTGCACCCCCGCATCGTACGGTGCATCGGCCTGATCACCGCACTCAGGCTCCAAAGGCTGGAACGACTTCCAGACCATGTGAATGCCCAGCCCTGCCAGCAGCACAAAAGCCACCCAGTGGTCGATGCTGGCCACGAAGCGCGAGGCCGCTGAGCCCAGCAGCCAACCCAGCAGCGGCGTGGTGGCCTCCACCACGCCAAAGAGGATACCGATGCCCAGCGCCTGAGACAGGCGGGGTCGGGACATGCACGCGCCTCTGGCCAGCGCCGCCGCAAAAGCGTCGGTGGACATGGCCATGCCAAGCGCAACAATGGAAAGGGCACTCATGGGGAAGGGATTACCTGCGGCCGGCACGACACAACACGCCGCGCATCCGACCGATGCCTGCACGGCGTATCGCTCGTCGGTCTCGCCAGGCCCGGTCCAGGTGGACCGGCTGCCGGGAAGTGCGGAACGGGCTGCCAAAACGCCACGCATGGCGTCAGCGCCTCTGTCCGGAAACATCCCGGGCCGCTTCCGCCACAGCGTCGATGCAATGACGTGCCTTGTAAAACACGTCCTATATGCCGACAGCCGAGTCTGTTGACGGAAGCACTTCCATTGCGGAAGCAGGCTACTCCCCAAAGAGGAACGGGGGCATATTAACCCATAAGCACGCCCGTTTCACCATTCTTTCAGAGAAGCGTCAAGAATCAATGACTTGGCAGTTTCCAAATACCCATATCGCATTGAATAACAATAATCAATCTTATTAACTAACGCTACCGATCAGTAATGCCGCCGTGCAAATGCCAGCGACTGCTCGATATTTGCAAAATGCAAATCATTCCCTCTTGCAAGAATCTCCACGCACACCACCCGGTCCGGCACCCAGCGACGGATCGCCGCCGCCATGGTGGCATGATCGACCGCCTCCGGAACATGTCCCGGAGGCACTCCTGGCTGCACTCCCGGCTGCCGCGCGCCGGCAGGCTGCCCCAGCGGCACCAGGTCCTTCTCGCTGGCGTGAATGTGCCGCACCCAGGCCTCCCCCTCGGCCAGCAGCGCCTCGATGTCCTCGCCATTGAGCTGCACCACCGCCGTGTCCAGCACGATGCCCACCGACGGATGGTTCAGCGCCCGGGCCATGTGCAGGCTGGACGCCGTGTCCGTCATGAAGTTCGCGCCATAGTGCGGATGCACGCCCTCCAGGCAGATCGTCACGCCTGCATCGGCCGCCACCTCCGCCAGACGCCCGAAGAACTCCAGCGCCCGCGTCCACGCCTCGGCATCGGTCAGCCCCGCCCGGTTGCGATTGGCCGGCGACCCGAACACCAGCCGCGTTGCCCCCAGCCAGGCCCCCACCCGGCACACCGCCGCCAGATACGCCAGCATCCGCTGTTGAACATCCGGCGGGCCGAACAGGTTCAGCCCCTGCGTGCCATACAGCAGCGACTGCATGCCCGTGACCTCGATGCCCCGATCCGACCACCAGTCGCGCACCCAGCGCACCTCGGCCTCACGCACCGCCGACACATCCGCAAAATACTTGCTGGGCGCCACATCAATGGCATCCACCCCCAGCCGCGCCAGCAGCCCGGCCACCGCCTCGTCCTGAGACGGATCCCACGCCAGATTGGTCAGTCCCAGCCTCATTCCCTTCTCCTCAACGCCGGCGCAGCTTCGGGTCCAGCAGATCCCGCAGCCCGTCCCCCAGCAGGTTCAGCCCCAGCACCGCCAGCATGATGGCCAGCCCCGGCCACAACGCCTGAAGCGGCGCCTCGAACAGCACCGACTGCGCATCAGCCAGCATCCGCCCCCAGGAAGGCTGCGGCGGCTGCACCCCGAAGCCCAGGAACGACAGCGCCGCCTCCGCCAGGATCGCCACCGCAAAGCGCACCGTTGCCTGCACCAGCAAGAGCGGAAGGATGTTGGGCAGCACGTGCCGCCACGTGATCTGCCATGGCCCCAGCCCACAGGCCCGTGCCGCCATTGCATACTCGCGCGACCACACGCCGGCGGCGGCCGCGCGCGTGATGCGCACGAAGGACGGAATGTTGTAGATGCCCACCGCCACGATGGCATTGCCCAGCCCGGCCCCGAACACCGCCGTCAGCATGATCGCCGTCAGGATCGCCGGAAAGGCCAGCATGAAATCCGCCGTGCGCATGATCAGCCCCTGCACGCGCCCCGGCCTGGCCGCGGCCAGAAGCCCCAGCAGCAGCCCTGCCCCCAGCCCGATGCCCACCGCAATCACCCCGGCCAGCAGCGACGCCTGCGCGCCGAGCAGCAGCAGCGAAGCCACATCACGCCCGAAGGCATCCGTGCCCAGCCAGTGCGCTGCCGAAGACGACTCCAGCACCGCCTCCATGTCCAGATCTTCCGGCCCATAAGGTGTCCAGAACGCCGACACCCCCGCCATCAGCACCAGCGCCAGCACTAGCAGCGCACCGACCACAAAGCCCGGATGCCGCAGCGCCCGCCGCCAGAAACCGGCCGCCCTCGCCTCCGCGACAAGATGCCCGTGCTGCGGCATGTCTTCCCCTTGCCGCGCATCACGGTCCTTTGACATGCGCCCTGCGGCGGACTCCGTCACATGCCCTGCCCCGCCATCCCGGCGGGGCACACTGGTCTGCAGATCCTCGTTCACCGGCACCATCCGCCCGCGCGCTCAGCGCACACGCGCCCGCAGGCGCGGATCGATCCACGCCGCCAGCACATCGACCAGGAAATTGATCACCACCACCATCGCCACCAGCAGCAGCACCCCATTGCGCACCACCGGCAGGTCACGGTTGGCAATGCTCTGGAACAGCAAACGCCCCAGCCCCGGCAGCGAAAACACGTTCTCGATCACCACCGCGCCCCCCAGCAGCTCCGCAAACTGCATCCCCGCCACCGTCAGCACCGGAATGGAGGCATTGCGAAACACGTGCCCCCACAGCACCTGACGCATCGACAGCCCCTTGGCACGCGCCGTCCGCACGAAGGGCTCACCCTGCACCTCCAGCATCGACGTGCGCACAAAGCGCGCCAGAATGGCTCCCTGCACACAGGCCAGCGCCAGTGCCGGCAGCCACAGGGAGCGCAGCCCCTGCCACAGCCCGGCTTCCCAGCCCTCAAAGCCTCCCGACGGCAGCCAGCCCAGCTGCACCGAGAACACCACGATCAGCAGCATCCCCAGCCAGAACCCGGGCGTGGCCATGCCCAGCTGCGCCAGCGCCATCAGCCCCACATCGCCCCAGCGACGATGATGCAGCGCCGCATACACCCCGGCCAGCAGCGCCATGCCCCCGGCCAGCCCCATCGCCAGAAGCGTCAGCGGCACCGTCAGCACCAGCCGCTCGGCCAGCAGCCCTGCCACCGGCACCCCGTAGGCCTGACTCATGCCCAGCTCGCCCTGCAACAGCCCCAGGAGCCACTGCCCATAGCGCACCCAGGCCGGCTGATCCAGCCCCAGCTGCGCTGCCAGCGCCTGCACCGCCTGCGGGTCCGCATCCGGCCCCAGCATCACCTGCGCCACATCGCCCGGCAGCACATCCAGCACCAGAAACACCACGGCACTGGCCGCCAGCAGCGTCAGCACCAGCCCCAGGCACCGGCCCAGCAGGAAACGCGTCATGAGACGACAGCCTTCATCTCAACTCACCCAGCGCATCGACCGCAGATCGTTCACCAGCATCGGCATGTCATCCCACAGCCCCGCCAGCGACTTGCGGGCTACCGACACCCAGTGCGGCTGATACAGCCAGGCCAGCACACAGTCCTCGGCCAGCAGCTTCTGCACCTGCGCCAGCAGATCCAGCCGCTCCTTCTCGTTCACGGCTGTCACCAGCTGCCGGTACAGCGCATCGAAACGCGGCGACCGATAGCCCCAGTAATAGTCCGGCTTCGTGAAATTGCCCAGATCCAGAGGCTCCACATGAGAAATGATGCTCAGATCATAGTCGTGGTTGCGGTACGTGCCCTCCAGCCACTGCGCCCACTCCACCTGCTGCACACGGCACTGGATGCCCACCTTCGCCAGCTGCGCCATCACCACCTGCGCGGCCTGCCGCGCATAGGGCGGCGGCGGCACCGTCAGCGACAACGACAGCGGCAGCTTCACCCCGGCCTCCTTCAGCAGCGCCCGGGCCCGCTCCGGATCATGCGCATTCACCGCCGTCATATCCACGTAACCCGGCGCATCCGGCGTGTAATGGCTGCCGATCGGCGTGCCATGCCCCAGCTGACCCGCCTTCAGCACCGCCTGCCGATCGATCGCCGCCGCGATCGCCCGCCGCACCCGCACATCCGCCAGCACCTTGCGCCGATGGTTGATGGCCACCAGCGTCTTCGCCCGCGAACCCGACACCACCACCTGCCAGGCCGGATTCGCCTTCAGCCGCGCCACGGCCCGCTCCGTCACCCGCGGAAACACATCCACCTCATTGGCCATCAGCGCCGCCATCTGTGCCGCCGGCTCACTGATGAAACGGAACGTCACCTGCGGGAACGACACCGAAGCCGCATCCCGGAACTCTGGCCACGCCTGCAGCGTCAGCGACGTGCCCCGCCGCCAGCTCGCCAGACGATACGGCCCTGTCCCCACCGGCTGCGCCCCGTTGCCCGCCGCACTCGAAGGCTCCACGATCACCGCCGTCGCCTGCCCCAGCATGAACAGGAAATCCGCATCCGGACGCGCCAGCCGGATCACCACCGTCTGCGCATCCTTGACATCCACCGACGACATCGCCGCAAAGAACGCCCGGTCCTTGTTCACACTGTCCGCACGGCCGGCCCGCTCGAAACTGAACTTCACCGCCGCCGCATCACAGGGCTTTCCGTTCTGGAACTTCACCCCCGGCCGCAGATGGAACGTCCACGTCAACCCATCCTCCGACCCCGACCAGCGCTCGGCCAGCAGCGGCGTCAGCGCCCCCTTCGGCCCCACATGCACCAGCGTCTCGAACACGTTGTACAGCACCACCTCGGCAATGGCGGCAGCAGCACCCGCCGTCGGATCCAGCGCCGGCGGCTCCAGCACCATGCCCAGCACCAGCGGCTTGCGCACCAAAGCGCCGCCTGCCAACTGGCCAGCCGTCTGCTGGCCGGCCCCTTGAAGCGCCTCAGCCTGCACACCAGACTCCTGCGCAACCGCCTCTGTCATCCAACCCGACACACCGGTCCGACCAGACACCACCATCCCGCCGGCCAGCCCCAGCGCAGCCCCTGCAAACACACGGCGCTTCATGAAAGAACCTCCCCGTCAGCACATCGAAACCGCAAATCCTACCCTACCACGCCCCCGGCAGCGCACCATGCGGGGGAATACCCGGGCACCACCCACAGGGCCAGAGCACTCTAGTCTGCCCCTCTCTTCGACAGATCCTCCCTGATCCCTTCCACGACGTCCCGGCCCCATCATCCCAGCCCCATCGTGCCCAAAGCCCATTGACAACCCTCAACAAGAATAAGTATCAATAGAACTAGCATTCATTACATCTAGCTAGAGAGACACATGGCCCGCGAAAGGCAGCATGGCTGCCACCACCGGCATCAACCAGAACACCCTCCCAAGGAGAACACCATGAACGCCATCCGTCCCATCGCCACCCTGCTGGCCACCGCCGCCCTGGCCACCCTGCCCCTGACGGCCAGCGCCCACAAAGACAACGCCAAGCACGATCACGGCACCGACGCACATGCCCAGGTGCCCCAAGGCGTCGACAAGGTTCTGACCCCCGAGCAGATCGACCTTTCCTCCGGCAAGGCCATCCTGGACGCCAACGACCACTACAACGTCCGCATCCTGCGCATCCAGATCCCCGCCAACAAGGAACTGCAACCTCACGGCCCCAAGGAAGGCTACTTCTTCGTCAACGTCATCAGCGGCACCCTGCAACTGGGCTTCGGCAACACCTACGACGCCAGCAAACTGCAGACCCTGCCGCCCGGCAGCATCTTCACCCACCCCGCCGGCCAGCAGCACTTTGCCAAGACCGGCAACGAACCCGTCGTCCTGCAGATCACCGCCATCAACCCCCACGGCGGCAAGAAACACGACCATGCCAAGGGGCATCAGCACGGCAAGTCGGGCGAATAAGGACCGCCCCCTCGCATAGTCCCCCGGGCCGGCGCATCAACGCACCGGCCTCCTTCATCAGACCGCCACCGGGCCACCGACAGTCGGCAGGCATCAACCGCTCCGGCTCAGCCGCGCAAGCCGCTGGTACCATGCCAAGATGCACTCCACGGCCCGCGATCTCATCGTCCAGCACCTGCGCAGCCACCTGCCCGGCCTGCTGGCCATCTACGCCTTTGGCAGTCGCATCACCGGAAACGCCACCCCGGACAGCGATCTCGACCTGGCCGTGCTGGTCGCGGGCCATGCCGACATCATCACCCTGTTCAATCTCTCCAGCGACCTGGCAGATCTGGCAGGTTGCGACGTGGATCTGGTGGACCTCCGTGCCGCCTCCACCGTCATGCAGCACCAGATCATCCAGACCGGCGTGCGCTGGTGGGCCAAGGACCACCAAGCCGACCTGTTCGAGATCTATGTCTGCAAGGAAAAATGGGATCTCGACAGATACCGTGCCGGCCTGCTTCAGGATATCCAGCAACAAGGCCGTATCTACAGAGAAGGCCGAGCCACCCCGCCCCCACCCACGGAGAAGCAGTAAGGCCCTGCTTCAGCACGACAGCCGGCCTCGCCCGTAACCGGCATCCATCACACCCCGTCAAGATGGGAAAACCATCCGGACCACAGCACGGACATCCTCCTGGCGCTTGCACTGGGAGCGTGGATAGGAAGCGCATGGGGCGATGACGATACCGAATGAGCGCCCATTCAATACATCCGTACAACGTTCCAACACCAGCAATCCAACTTACGCCCGACACATGTCCGTAACACGTCAGGCCCATGAATAGTGATGGACGGCCTGCCATGTCGCAGTGCTACGCTGCCGTGGATTCACTCACCCGGAGAACACGCACGTGCACTTGCCCAAGAACATCCCGCTGAAAGCCGCCCTGCTCACCCTGGCTCTGGCAGCCAGCCACGGCGCCCACGCCGCCACCTTCCAGGACGAAGCCATCGCCTTCGCCACCAACAACCCCATGTCGCTCACCGTGAAGGGTGACGACGTGACCGTCAATCTCACAACCAACGTATCGCTGCTGCCAGGCGTACACGTCGAACAGAACGACGAGGCGCCGTGCCCCATCGGCCTCACCACCACCAACGAAAACGGTAACGACACCCTCACCATCAAGCGTGTCGACAGTACCCAGCCTTGCAAAGCCGTCGTCGTGGTCAACCTGCCGGAAAAGAGCACGGTAGGATTCACCCAGCGGACGCCGTCGATCGATGCCAAGGGCAACTTCGGCAAGATCACGACGCACGCCGAGCACATGAGCCTAACCTTCGACGGGCGTGCCGACAGCCTGGAGCTGAGAGCAGCCGGCGTCGCCACCGCCAGAATCCGCGTCCAGCAGCTGCCCATCTCGCTCATCAGCGTCAGCGCCCGACACGTGGCCACCAACATCAGCCTGCCCGCCGGCGCCACGGCCGACTACAAGATCGACCCGGCCTCCAGCACCTTTGACAAAGGTGTGCCCGGCGGCAACCCCAGCGACACCACGATCCGTCTGAGTGGCAGCACCGTGGTGGGCGCGGCGCGCAATCAGTAAGCCGCTTCAGATCTCATGACAGGGCTGCCTGGATAACCGGGTGGCCCGGACGGTAGCCGCCACCCAAGGGGTAGCCCCCGCGAAGCCATCAGGGGTTCGTGACGGGATGCCCCTTCTTGCTTCTCTCGATTTCCCTTGACTTTTCAATAACCTGTATCTAAAGTCAGTCAGGACGTTCTATCGTGCGCCCGTCCATAACACCCCAGCGACGGCAGCCGTTCATGAGAGATGAACTATTCCTTTGACCCCGCCAAGCAAGCCATCAACGTTGCCAAGCATGGAATTTTCTTCTCTGAGGCCATAGCATTCGACTGGGAAAAGGCTCTACTGCATCCAGACAACCGCCGCGCCTATGGAGAATCGCGTTTCGTTGCCATTGCCCCCATAGGCAGCCGTCTACACGTCATGGTTTTCACTCTCCGTGAAACCTCTGTACGGATCATCAGCTTGAGAAAAGCAAACCGTCGGGAGGCCAAGCACTATGCAGATCACCACTAAATCAGGACTGACCCTTCAGCTACCCAGCCTTGAAGAAGACGCCCAGATAAGCGCCGCCCTTGATGAAGAGAGTCCGGAACTGGAAGAATCGTTCTTCCAGCGGGCTGTTCCTGCCAAGGACATCCTTGGAAGCGACATGGTCTCATGGCTGAATGGCAAAGCTCCCACACCAGAGAACACCCCCCCGACAGGTGCGCATGGACCATTCATGGAGTCCATCCAGCTTTCATCGGATGTCATTGACGGATTCCGTGCCGCCGGCCCCGACTGGCGGAACCGCATTGAGCACATACTGCGCGAGTGGCTGGCAACGCATTGACGCCATGCCTCAGCCCACGCTGATGACGCTGGAAAACCTTGAGCCGATGAGTTCAGGAAGGTAGCTTCTGCGACCATGAAAGGGCTACTTAAAAGCCAGGTAGCTTGGGCGGAAGCTGCCATCAAAGGAAAGGGGTAGCCCCCACGAAGCCATCAGGGGTTCGTGACGGGATGCCCCTTTTCCGTTACTGCGTCCGAAACACCTCATCCATACTCCGGGCCGACAGCAGGTTGCGGCCCCAGCGCTTCAGCGTCTCCTCATCGGCCTGCTCCAGGCGCGCCTGCACGGCCTCATCCAGAGCACCGAAGCGCTCGGCCAGCAGATCGGCCAGAAGCCCGAGCTGTCCTTGCCGAAGCCCCTCCTGCATACCTTGCTGCAAGCCCTGCTGCAACCCCTTCTGCACGCCCCGCTGCTCACCCTGATCCAGCAGCCGCTCACTCCACTGCATCATCTGCGCATCCTCCGTCACGTAAAGTTCTCTATACCGCCGCCGCTCTTCCTCGTCAAGCGCGCCATAAGCTTCCACGAAGTCGATGTACTTCTGCTGCCTTTCCCAGCTGGACTCCAGCGTCATGAGCCCGCGCACGGCATGGCCATAGGCGTGTATTCGCTGGCCCTTCCTCAGGCGCATGTTCACCAGGTTAAGGCGGGCCACAATGTTCTAGCTGTTCAGATGATCTTCCACCGGGATCTCCGGCAGTACACAGGCAATATAGTGAAAATCCAGATAGCACTGCTGATCGCTGCCCATGCGTAGCTGGCGAGCAATCGAAGCCCCACTACGCAGGAAGATGACCACCGGTACCACCCGGTCGGTGTCATAGAACTCGCCAATGGCCAGACAGTAGGACGCCAGCTTGCGGATGGAAAAACGTGCCGGATCCGTCTGCTCTTCCACCACGAACAGCAGCGCCTCTCGCCTGCCATCTGGCCATTCGGCCAGCAGTGGCACATCCAGCTCGAAGAAGCGATCTCCTAGTCTGTCCTTGGGCAACTCTTCCCGCACCGAGCGGATGACAACATCAGGCGGCAAGGCCTTTGCCTCTTCCGGCGCAGAAAAGGCCAACGCCTGCAAGGGATAGTCAAGAATCAGGTTCTTGAAGTTCTGGTCATGGCTCATGGGCATGATGGAAACCCCGAGAGATTGTCCCCGTACCGCCGACCCACGCCCCTTCAGCGAAGGCATGCGCAAGCGCTACGGCCACGCCATAATACTGTCATTACATACAGCACTCAACCATCGCGCCAAACTTTCCAAGAAGCTGTCAAGAACACCGGCGGCCCCATGCCTCGTTCAACGCCACACGGAGCCGGTAAAGCACCCCAGCCATCAAAAGCGCATCAACCAAGCCAGGGAATCCACTCAGGCTCCACCCCTCGCCACTTGTTCGGTCGCTCATCTTCAGCCGTCACGCCCCGAAGCCGGATGACCGCTTGCGGCTCACCATACGCCAGAGCAATGTCCACAACCCGCATGAGCCGGCCACGAAAGGACATGAAGTGTAGGTTATTGCTGTACACCCCATGTTCCATCTGCTGAAGCAGCTGCTCATTCATGTACCGGCGCCGTGAGTTTCCGGGACGATCCATTAACTCCAGCACGACGCCAACACTTCCCGGACCAGGATCCCTATCCGTGAACAGAAGGAAATCGGGCACATGCAAGACGCCCTCCCCCTTGTCATGCGCCTTCTGCACCTCAATCGATCGAAGCCTTTCCTCTTCCTTCTCGATCAGCTTGAACATGTACTCTTTCGTGCAGTTCTGACAGTACATGGTCTCGCCCGGCTCCGTGCCCTTCAGCCACACAATCCCTCCCTGATCAGAGTACTCAATCCAGTCACACGGCGTGGATGACCCTCCCAACGACGGAATACAGCAGTCCTTCCAGACCCTCCTCCCCCGGCGTTTCACTGTGGGCCTGACCCCAAGCCTCTCCCACCGTGACAGGATGAACATGATGTCCAGATCATTCATCGCCCCATCCCGAAACAGATGTTCGTCAAACCAGATGGGGCCGCTGCCCACGAAACCCCGGTAATCCAGCAGGCACTGCACCAGACCGCCCGGATACTTCTTTCGGATCACGCTGAACGGCACAATGAAATTGATGCATTCGAGTGCAACAGCCATGAGATCGCTCCTCCATGTCAGGCCAGCCCCCATGGCGAAGCATTCTGAAACAATGAATCCAGGTTGTGCATGACCGCCGACAGAAGGAACATGGGCCCGGACCTGCGACAAGAACAGCACCCTATCCGGCGTGCGTAGACAGGCCGATGATCGGCAGACCCCGCCCGGCTGGCCGCATGTCTGCACACCCAAAACCAGCGGTATGACAGCATCGCACCCAAGGCCCAGTCCGTCCGGCACCAAAGCCCCTTCCAAAGCCCCTTCCCAAGGGCTCACTCGCCGCCCCGGCAATCACGCTGCCATGAACCTGCCCATAGCTTCCATCCTGGTACTGTTCTACACCCTGGTGGCATGGGTCTGCGTGTGGAACATCATTGCCAACCGCAGAGCAGACGCCGACGAACCCGCCCTTCACACCCACCTCATCGGCATCATCCTGGGCGCTGTCGCCGCCTTTGGCATTTTCCTCATTGGCGCCACCACCGTTCTGCCCACCAAGGACGATGAAATGAACAGGTCCATGAACATCCTGGGCCGCTTCATTCTGGTCCTCTACATCTGCACTCTGGGCGGATCTCGTAACCAGAACCTCGCCACAGCACTGAAGACCACACTGAACTTCGTGCTGGTCCGCATCCATCCCCCCAGTGCGCAGATCCGCCGGACCCCGCAGAGAAGCCACAGCCATCAGCCCCTCCAGTCCCCGGTTGAAAAACGGCTTGGCATGAGTCCCGGACGGTTCTTTGATGAACGGATCGGGGATCACACCCTGCTTTGGGTCGCCCTTCTGGCCCTGGGCATATGGGGATATACGCTTCATGCAATAAGCCATATCCGAGATATAGGCAGAACGGAAATGATCCTGACCGCCAGCCTGTCCCTGATTGGAATCGGGGGCATGTTCTTCATCGCGCTGTGCATTCAGCCGCTGCTCTACCTAATCGCCATCATCATGATGCCCTTCGCGGCGATCAGCGTCCTAATCGAGACGGGGCTTCGGATATGTCTCAACAGGCCTTATGCCCCTTGATCGTGATCGATCACGAGTCTTTCATCTCGCTTTAGTATCACGGTGTCTGTCAAGATAGATGTCGCCATAAACAGGTCCCGAGCTATGCAACCGGTCTGTTCTTCTCGCGCTTGTTGACTCAGACTTCGGCTCCTTCCAGCGCCGCACGCCCTGGCCTCAGCGCTCCGGATGCCGTTGGCGTGCCGCCTCGCAGACCTGACGCCGCTGTTCAAAAACCAGGGCACTCTGGCCGTTATAGCGCTGATTCGAGGGTGCGTAGTCGATCTCCCAATGATGGTGGTTGTTGTTGCACCAGCTCACGAAACGGTGGCACCATTGCCAGGCCTGCCCGATGTCGGCAAAGCCACGACTCGGGTAGCTGGGCACATACTTGAGCGTGCGAAACCACGACTCGATGAAGGGCCATAGAAGACGACAACAATCCTGCCGAGGGGGATCCGGGTGCGGCACATGCGGAATGAGGACCAGTGCCCGAAGCAGTGGCGGGCGGTGGAGGCGGAGCGGGCTGCTTGTCTGGATTGATGCGCGCGGCACTGTTATTGAGCGGACGGTGGTGGCTACCGACGATCTTGACAGGTTTTGAGAAAGCCTGTTTGGCCAGCAGACGGCCCCTATCCGTTTTTCCGTCCGCAAGCTGGCTTCGCGCTGCCTGGCCAATAGCGAGTTCCATGACACCGACCGTGCGGTGACGGCGGTCATCTTCCTGTGGGGTAGCAGGAACAGAGTCGACGACGCTACCCCCGCGATCCGGTGCTCGGTTCGTGAGCCATCCCCGCTACGGCATGATAAGAATCGCGGCACATTGTTTTAGCTTGGGGATGCTACGCGACTGGAATAAAATTCATGAAAAACAATGGTTTATAGGTGACTGCGCGGATTCTGGCGCAACAACCAAAGCCAAATTAGCCTGACAGGCCCGCTTGGACCATAGCCAAGATGACTTGACAAAAATGCCACCAAGGATAGACTCCATATGAGTTCACTGCCTATCGGCTTTGAACCTATCGAGGTCTCGGCCGCTGAACCCGCGTAGCGAATCAGCGGCCAATTTATCGTCACCGGCTACCTCCCAGCAAGTGGAGGCATGTCACTCGGGACCATTCCGGTGAACTTCTGATCTTTCTGATGCTGTTGTCGGCTTGATAACAGGTCACGAAGTTGGCTTTCAGCGAGCCATCCTGCTTCAGTCCCATTTCCACGACAACGACGAATTCCTCGTAGACGACGGCCACGCGGCGAGTTGCGTCGTACTGGCAGGAGTCCTTGTTCCAGCCTTGGAACAGCGCCGCCTTGGGGTTTTCCAGGGTTGCCTTGATCCAGTCAATGCGCCGAGCGCGCACCCAGGAAAATATATCCTTGCGACCGTCTTGGGCCGTGCTCTCGTAGAACGAGTGGCCGAACTTGCTTGCTTTGAAGTACACCCGGATGCCATCAAACGTCTGGATGTTGCCCCGGCAGTATATCCTTTCGTAATGCGAACGGTATTCAGCAACCGTGGCGTAGTGAACGAGAGGTGGCAATGCCATTACCGTTCTCCTCGCAAGCGGATCTTGAAGATGTTGAACTTCTCTTCGCCCTTGTGGGTTGAGACGAGGGGGCGACCCAGCGCGGATTCGAGACGTTGGACCACGGCGGCCTTGGCCGTGCTGTCATTCAGGGTAAGGTTGATGCGGCTGCTGGCGGCCCCCAGCAACAGGTCGCATAGCTGGATCAGTACCACTTCATGAGAAGGCAGTGACTGGATGCCTTCGATACTCGAAGCGGGGTTGGCGTGTGCAAGACATCTGGCCAGTACAGGCAGACGCTTCGGATCGCGGCTGCTCTTGGCATCGCAGAAGATCCGGTAAGCGTTGGTATCCAGAATCCAGTGATGCAGCAGCTGGTAATAGAACTTGTAGAAACCCAGTTCGCTGTCGTTGTCGTGCAGGGCAAGATTGATCTGAGTTCGATCAACGGCAATGCAGCGGAAACGCAGACGGTCGCCGTAGGAAAAGAACAGGTCGATCAGCTCGGCGTAAAAGTCGCGGCGGTTGGGTGAAACCTTGCTCCACTTGATCTCGCCCCATGTTTGATGGCGCTCCCGCAGCGCACCGATACGCGATTTGATGTCGTTGCGCAACTCCCCGGGTAGCCACAGGCTGCCGATCATGAGGTACTGCGCACGTGGGTTTGCGGATGTCAGGGCATCAGGATTGGCTTCGTCGCAATACACCTCGAACTTCATATCTAATCTCTCGGGTCAATGCAGTACGATCAGAATCTCGGTGGTCCGTGCCTCGAGGCAAACGGCGTGAAGGCCGAGCTGCGACTCTCTATTGTAGTGTCTAGATGCTATCGTAGTAAGCTTCGTGAACCGCCCCAGGTTTGGAGAAGGCACCAATTCCTGTGTCTGGCAGGCGCTTTTTTTCGCCCAGGCGGAGCTCGACCGCCACGGGAAGTCGTGAAGGCGTTCATCGACGAGCACGGGGACCGTTTCGAGGTCGCGCCGATCTGCAGGGTCCTTCAAGTTACCCCGTCGATGTACTGGCGGCATTCCGCCCGGCAGAAGAACCCGGCCCTGCGCTGCCCGCGTGAACAGCGCGACGAGGTGCTGGCCGGCCATATCCAAAGGGTCTGGCAGGACAACTTCCAGGTCTACGGCGCCAATAAGATCTGGCGCCAGCTCAACCGGGAAGGCATCCGCATGACCCGATGCACGGTGGAGCGGCTGATGCGCAGGCAGGGACTATGTGGCACACTGCGCGGCAAGACGATCAGGACGACACGCTAGACCATTCGGCGCCATGCCCTCAGGACCGGATAGACCGGTAGTTCATCGCCTCCCGGCCGAACCAGCTGTGGGAGGCCAATTTCACCTACGTCTCGACCTGGCAGGGCTTCGTGCACGAGGCCTTCGTCATCGATGTCTACGCCCGCTACACCGAGCGCCTGGCCGAGGCCGGCATTGAGCCGTCGGTAGGCAGTCGGGGCGACAGCGACGCCAATGCGCCGGCAGAGACGATCAATGGTCAGAACAAGGCCGAAGTCATTCACCGGCATGGCCCTTGGAAGAGCGTTCATGCCGTGGAGCCGCCACGCTCAAATTGGTCTGTTGGTTCAACAATCACCGATTGCTTGAGCCGCTCGATTACATCCCGCCAGCCGAAGTTGACACAAGCTACCATCTCCGTCAGCAGGTACAGCCCGTGCATCCCAGACAAGCAACCCGCTCCGCCTCCACCGCACATCACTGCTTAGGGCACTGGTCCTCGTCCTGCACGTGCCGCCCCCAGATGATGAAGCGCTGGCCATCAGCCTCCGGCACGATCTCCACCACCCACATCAGCCACTCATCGAAGGACATGAAGCGCAGCGCTCCCGTGTTCGCCGCAGACACCATCCGCTTCAGCAGCGACGCACGTACATACTGGGGCGGCATGCACCCGGCATGATCAAGAAACTCCAAAGAAACGCCCACCATGCCGGCAGCCGGCTGCCGCGACGTGAACAGATGATATTCGGGCACCAACAGCATGTTCATTCTCCGCTCACGCACAGGGAGCAGACGAGGCGCAGGAAGCCTTTCGTCTTCCTGGAGGATGATCCGCTCCATGTACGCTTCCGTACAGTTCAGGTCGTACATCACTGCACTAGGCTCCGTGCCCTTCACGCCATACGGTGCCGTTCTGTTCCAAGTACTCCAGCCAGTCACACGGCGCGGATACTCCCCCAGCGACGGAATGCAGCAGTCCTTACAGACCATCTTCCCCTTGCGTTCCACCGTACGCTTGAGCCAAAACCCCTCCCACCGGGAAAGAATGAACGAGAGCGCCCAGTTGTCCATCTCCCCTTCCCGAACCGGATAGGCCCATTCCCTCTATCGAGCCCCGGTGATCTCCAGCAGGCACTGTAGCAGCCTTCCCGGGTACTTCTAGCGGATCATATCGAAGGGAATGATGAAGTTGAGCAATCCAGTGCAATGGCCATGAGATCGCTCCTCCTTGTCAGGCCAGACCTTGGACTAAGCATTCTGAAACATGACGGGCGGTCCGTGCATGACTTCCGACAGAAGGAATATGGTCCCAGACCTTCTACGAAAGCTGCACGCTGCCCGATATCAGGTTCATGCAGCCGCCCCCAATTGCACAACCTCTGAGTCGTGCAGCCGATCTTTAGGAGTCGTGGACCAAATTACCATCGACTACGGGCGGTGCTCGGGGTGCACCTCGAACACTATGTGCACGGCGCGCTGGCAGACTTCAGGAGATAGCACCATCGATTTCCAAATCACGCCCCCATCTTTTCCAAGATTGTCGCCCCCTCCAACAACATAACATCCGGAACATCCTCCCAGAACGACATTATTGCCTCATGAAGCCTGAAAAAATCTTCGGCACCATATTCCATAAATGTATAATCAAACCACTCACCTCCACCCAACGACCCCACCATTTTTCCAAAGTCACCTCCCATATACTCCGGATAAACCTTCTTAAGACTCTTTAGCGAACCTCCTTCACCATGCTTAAATACATTCAAAACAAGACGGCAAGCATCAATATGCTTAAAATAACACTTATCTCGAATATGCCATCCAGAGCAAGAAAGCAGATCAATGACATCATTAATCCCCTTTTCCCAAAAAATCTCTGCCGCTTTATAACTCCCAATACAGCCGAAAACCTTCCTTGCCCAGCCAATCTCTCAAGCTCTTCTCCCAATCATAATAGACAACCATGGCAGAACCCATTACGAAGCGATCACGCGTCCCTTCCAGCAGAACTTGAAAATCTTCTGAAACTTCCACAGCACAATCTATCGATACACCACCCCCATCGCGCGAGCAATCTCGAATCAACGACAGCGCCATGTTGTCGGCATCTTTCTCAATACACTCGTCACTCAATTGAGACAAAACACGCTCAACGATATTCTCGACATAGAATCTATGCCTTTCAATTATCAACCTCCTATCCATGCCTCCCATCCTTACACAAATCCGCTGTTTCATAAAGACCTCATTCTGCAATTCAAACAAAAACACTCTCATAAAGCGCGTCACGTTCCTAATGCCGAGATATGTACAACACCTCTCACTTAACGTAACTTTGCCAAGTCACGCAATCGTTTTGTTACCAACCAACGTACGGTACGGTTCAGCCCATCCTGTCGACACCGGCGCCTCCCTTGTTGTCCCCCCCCTGCGCAGGGCCTGCCTCACGTTCTCCTTCGTCAGCGCTGCCCGTAGCAACGCCGATCCTGCCCCCCGTTCATCATGACGCGGCGCGCATGGCTTCCTCGCTGGCAAGTTCGCCCTGCCGAACAGAGCCTTGTATCCGGTTCTTGTCAATCAGCTCACAGATTGCGCCATCACGTCTCCTCCCAACAATCATCTTTTCACTGTCTATTCGTCGTGAAAATACCCCGCATGCAGTTGCACTTCGCTTCACTCGCCGTGATCAACTTGAGACGGGACTTACACCCGCAGGCGTGCCCCCCCATGCTGGACGAACCACGCAAAAAGCCAGCACGAAGCCTGCCCCTTCCGAATAAGAGAACTGATCCCATTAAAATTTGCAAATCCCATCTTAGGCAAATAAAGATATTCCAACACCAGCCCAACCCTAAAGCATCGAATCAAGCCACATCACGAATCACATGAACCCATCACCAATTTCTTTGCAAATCAATTTCGGTAGTTTGAAAATAGGCTCAAGTTCTTCCCGAAGGCCGTCACACCTCGTCTTATTTTGAATACCCAATAAGAATTCACCAGAACCCCTAACCCAAAGACGAACCAAAAACATGATATCAACCAGGTCGAACCCAAGTTCTCCGGACGACAACAAGATTTCTTTCCCTAAACATTGATTTTCAATATGCCGTTTAAGACAGACTCTCGCCTGTTCTAATGCTTCTTCCAGCATAAATTCCTCTGTGAGAGCGACCGATGCCCCATCAGAAGGCCACCACCCAAAATTAATTATCTTTGACTCCATCTTAATATTCGCATCAAGAAAAATGCAAAACATTTCTCCGTAGAACTTTCCGGACTTACGAAACGAAGTCGTGATTACAACTGCAGGCTTACCAAACCGGGTAACTTGAGCACTATAAACCCTATACACAACCAATCTTCTTGAAAATCAATTATTCTTAAAACAAACACCCGCCAACTCACGCCAGCGGGTGTTCGTTCTCTTTCAGCCTATCCGGGTCATACCACAACCCGGATCCGAATCAGACAAGCGTCTGATTAGCGGCACTCGGCGGGAGCGAAGCGAGACTCCAGCGTACCAGGGGTACCGTAGCCTGCCGAAGCACCCTTGGCCTTGCAACGCCATTGCAGTGCATCCTGGATCGGAGAGAACAAAGCGTTTGCAGCCGGCAGCGCGGCCGGGCTAGCCGCCGTCGCGCCAGCAGCCTTGGCCATGGTGAAGGGTGTCAGCGTCAGCGTGTTGGCGCCATCGGCAGCAACACGAGCCTGATACGAGATCGTGATCACACCCGATGCCGGGGTAATCACAACCGATTTGACGTTAGTCGACGAGGCCGGTTCGTTATAACCGGTGGCATAGCCTTTCGGATACGTGGTCGCGTCGTTCGCACCCGACGTAGCAATCTCCGCCACGTTCAGCTTGGCAGCAGCAGCCAGCGACAGGCCTTCCGACACGCGAGCGCGGATCGTGTAGTCCTGGTAAGCCGGGATGGCCACGGCGGCCAGAATACCGATGATCGCCACGACGATCATCAGCTCGATCAGGGTGAAACCTTTTTGAACCTGTTTCAGCATCATGTTTGGACTCCTTGTCCAATGAGGTGAGGATGTGTTCGGGTTTCGCCTGGTGGCTGGCCCGGTCGCTTTTCACTTCGACACCCACCCTGTAGCGAGTGCCGTGCCAGCGCATGGCAACGGCATCTCTGGCCCGACAAGTGGCGGACCCTGTTCCGGCCCGTGACGGAGTCCACGGTCAGCGGACGCAGCTTGCCGTCCGGCCTGTCGTGGTCGGTCGTTGTTGGGCAGCCACAGGTGCCGTGGGGTGACGTATTGCGTCAGGGGGTGACGCAGAGGGGCAGGTTAGAGGTGGGCAGATCTGAACGTCCACAGCATGTCGCTGCATTGGACACATTCCAAGATAGCTACTGTTCCCTCTTGATAACTGTATAAAAAATCAGTATTCTGCGATTGTGCCCTTAAGCCACGGCTTGATGCCATGGGGCATCAGCTCACAGCCCTTCTTCCCTGCGGCTTTGCATGAAAGCACCTGCTTCAGAGCTCATCTCATGTCCACATCCCACGATCAGAACTTCAAGAATCTGATCATCGATTACCCCCGTCAGGCGCTGGCTTTCTTCGCCCCCACCGAGGCTGCCAGCCTGCCGCCCGACGTGAAGATCACCTACATCCGGCAAGAGCTACCCAAGGACCGACTGGGCGATCGTTTCTTCGAGATGGATGTTCCGCTTCTGGTGGAATGGCCCAACGGCCAGCGTGAGGCCCTGCTCTTCATCGTCGAAGAGGAAACGAAACCCGGCCTCTTCTCCATCCATCGACTGGCCATCTACTGTCTCACGCTGGCTGAATTCTCAAAGACGGAGCGCGTGGTTCCGGTGGTCATCTTCCTGCGCGGCAGCACAGACATTCCGCGCGACCTGCATCTGGGCAGTGAACAGGGCAGCTACCTGGACTTCCGATACATCGCCTGCGTTCTGCCCGAGATCCCGCTACACGAACACCTGGACAGCGACAACCTGGTGGCTCGGCTGAATCTCGTGAACATGCAGTACAGCCCCAGCCAACGCATACACGCCTACGGCCACTCCATCCGCGGGTTGATGACACTGGAAAGCAATCCATCTAAGCACTTGAAATACATGAACTTTATCGACAACTACTGCACACTTGACGATACTGAGAAACAGCGGTATAGAGAACTTTACAAAGCGGAGGACGCCCAGATGATGCAATGGACAGAGCGGGTCAAGAACGAAGGTCGGCAGGAAGGCCTGCTGGAAGGCAGGCTGGAAGGGCGCCTGGAAACATTGGCCGACCTGGTATCGATGCGCTTCGGGCCCATGGACGCGACCACCCAGGCCCTCATGCACGCCGCCGACGACGAAACCCTGAAGCGCTGGACACGAAACGTGCTCACCGCCCAGACGCTGGAAGAAGTCTTCCGGATTCAGTAAGAGAACATCGGCCAGCAATCTGGCCGTATCAGGGCAGGCCCTCAACCCCCTGCCCTGCCGCAAGCCAAGCCAAGCCCAGCCAAGCCAAGCCAAGCCAAGCCAAGCCAAGCCAAAAACAGATTATCAACCCCGAACAGGAATCATCCTGCAACCGCTGGCGCTATACCCAAAATAAATAACGAATCGCGCCTTTAAATCCGTCTGCAGACGGAGCTTTCGATTATACAACGCCCTCCTTGATTTCGTTGATTCTTGTCAAGAGCCATGCGTTTTTGCAGATGATTCACTGCTTTACGACCTCCTGCCGGTCCTGCTCTTTTGTTATGGTGAGCACTGCTCTCCCTCTTTCATAACAATTAGGACAAGCACCATGAGCACCACAAGACGGCAATGGTTGAAGACGGGCGCAACGGGCGCTGCGGGGCTGGCTGCAGGCAGCCTGCTGCCGGGCGCGCTGAAGGATGTCATGGCGGCCGAAGCTGCCGAAGGGGCCACCGGCGCAGAAGCGGCTGCCAAGGCAGCAGCAAGTGCACCCGGCTCGGCCAGTTTCACGGGAGAGGTGGCGCACGCCACGCACTACGGCCCGTTCATCGGTACGGTGAAGAACGGCCGGCTGGAAAAGGTGGTGCCGCAGGCGTCGGACAAGCGCCCCACCCCGATGCTGACGGAAGGGGTCATTGCCCGCACTTATGACAAGACGCGCATTGCAGGGCCCATGGTGCGCAAGTCGTATCCGGAAGGTTTTCGCACGGGCAAGACGAAGCCCGCGTTGCGGGGCAAGGAAGCTTTCGTGCAGGTGAGTTGGGATGTGGCGTTGGGCCTCACGGCCAAGGCCATTCTGGACACGATCGAGAAGCACGGCAACGAAGGCTGCTTCAGCTCCTCGTATGGCGGCTGGTCGCACGCGGGCATTTTCCGGCCCAATGTGCTGCAGGGGCGTTTCTTCAACCTGCTGGGCGGCTCGTCGATGACGGCGGGCGACTATTCGGCCGGTGCAGGACAGATCATCATGCCGCTGGTGCTGGGTGACCTGGAGGTGTATTCGGCCCAGACCTGCTGGGAAGAGGTGGCCAAGCACACCGAGGTGCTGGTGTTCATCGGCTGCGACCCGGACAAGAACAACCGCATCGAATACACGGTGGCCGATCACGAGATGTTCCCGAACTAGGAAGCCATCCGCAAGGCCGGCGTGAAGTGCATTTCCATCAATCCGCAACGCACCACGACCGATGAGGTGATGGGCGCAGAGTGGGTGCCCATCATTCCGAACACGGACACGGCCCTCTTCCTGGCCATGAGCCACCATCTGCTGGTGACGAATCGCTGGAACCGTGATTTCGTGCAGCAGTACACGGTGGGCTTTGATCGTTTCCGTGCCTATCTGGAAGGCAAGGACGCAGATGGCACGCCGGCCAAGACGCCGGAATGGGCCAGCCGCATCACGGGCATTCCGGCCGCACGCATCCGGCAGCTGGCGGATCTCTTTGCCTCGAAGCGCACGCAGCTTGCGGGCTCCTGGGCCATCCAGCGCGCGCACCACGGCGAGATGCCCTACTGGGCCATTGTGAACTTTGCCTGCATGCTGGGCAACATCGGCTTGCCGGGCCAGGGTGTGGGCTTTTCCTGGCACTATGGCGGCGGCGGCACGCCGCAGTCGGGCGCCACACCGCCCACGGGGCTTTCTCAGGGTCGCAATGCGGTCAAGAAGATCTGCCCGGCCTCGCGCATTTCCGAGATGCTGAACAACCCTGGCAAGGAGTTCACCCACAACGGCAGCCGCTACACCTATCCGCTGGTGAAGCTGATCTACAACGCCGGCAACAACTTCATGTCGCACCAGCAGGACCTGAACGAGCTGATCCGTGCGCTGCAGAAGGTGGACACAGTGGTGGTGCAGGACTGCTGGTGGACGGCTTCCACGCGCTGGGCCGACATCGTGCTGCCCGCCACCACCACGGTGGAGCGCAACGACATTTCCTCGGGCGGCACCTACAACATCAACAAGTTCTACGCGATGAAGCAGGTCGTCGCCCCCGTGGGCGAAGCGCTGGACGATTTCGAGATCTTCCGGCGGCTGGCCGAGCTGTGCGGCGTGGAGCTGGGCTTCACCGAAGGGATGGAGCCGATGGATTATGTCCAGGCTGCCTATGAGAAAAGTTCGGCCGCGAAGATCATGCCCTTCGAGGAGTTCTGGGAGAAAGGCGTGGTCACGCTTCCCACGCCGGAAGCAGCCCATAGCTGGGTGCGGCACGGTGACTTCCGTGCCGATCCGGTGAAGAATCCGCTGCACACGCCCTCGGGCCGCATCGAGATGTATTCGGCCACCATTGAGAAGATGAATCTGCCGGACTGCCCGCCGATGCCCAAGTGGCTGGAGCCGGGCGAGTACCTGGGCAATGCGAAGGAGGGTCAGGTGCACGTGGTCAGCCCGCACCCGTACATGCGACTGCACTCGCAGATGGCCAACGCCGAGCCGCTGCGCAAGACCTATGCGGTGCAGACCCGCGAGCCGCTGCTCATCAACACGCAGGACGCCAGGAAGCGCGGCATCCGCGATGGCGATCTGGTGGAGCTGTACAACGAGCGGGGCGCGCTGGTGGTAGGCGCCCGGGTGTCGGACCGCATCATGCCCGGGGTTGTCAGCATCTATGAGGGCGCTTGGCCGCAACTGGACAGCAAGGGCCGCTGCAACAACGGTCTGGTGAACTTCATCACGTCCAGCCGGCCAGCCAGCGGGCTCACGCAGGCCACCACGGCAAACACCTGCCTGGCCAGCCTGCGCAAGTGCACCGACGCCGATCCGGGCGGCAGCAAGGCCTACCAGGCACCGCGCATCATCCAGAAGACCAGCCTGAAGATCGACGAAGACGTGTTCGGTCTGGAACGTGCGGCGGCACTGCGCGAGAAAGCCTTGGCATCGATGTCGCCAGGCGAGAAAATCTTCTACCAGCGCTGCACAGTCTGCCACGGCCCGCGCGATCCGGCACAGTTCACGCCGCGCCAGTGGCAAGGCATCACGCAGAGCATGTTCCCCCGCGCGGGGCTGAACGAGGAAGAGAAGAAACTCGTGCGTGAGTTCCTGATGCAGAACGCCAAGCCGGAGTGACGCCATGAAGTCCCGGCCCCTCCTCCAGGGGTCGGCGCTTCGTGATCCTTCCTGCTGACCCGTCAGGAAACAGGCCGCCTGGGATGAATGTCCCCGGCGGCCTTTGTGCGTCTGAAGGCCCCAAAGAGCATGACCCACCTGACAATAACGGTAGCTTGCCAGCGAGAACAACCCGGCGAACTTACGGTCTGCACGACAATGCACACATCCGTAACCTGATCGGCTGGCAGAATCCCGGCGTACCCAGTGAAGAGACCGATCATGTCATCACAAGAAACCGGCATGGGGCACGATGGCATGGGCGCCCCGCCCGGCCCGGAAGGCCTCATTCCCCAGGACGAAGCGTTTTCCAGCGGGCCACTGCTGACGCATTATCTGCAGCATCTGTTGTGGTGGTTCCGCGAAGGGGTGGAGCCGGTGATGGCGGTGGACGGCAACGCGGGGCGTGCCAGCGTGGGTACGCAGACGCCCTGGCTGCAGGGGCATATCGGGGTTCAGGTGTTCGAGAGCGGCATTCTGGCCGCCGATGCCACGGGTTCGCTGGCCCTGCCCTACCGGTCGCGCTATGAGGAGCATCACTACGCTCCCCATGTGGCTCTCACGCTGAAGATGAGCGGCGGCATGAGCTGGACGGACCTGCGCGGGCATGAGCATCATCACCCGGGGGTTCAGGAGCTGTGGTTCCAGACCGGCATGATGGAATGGCAGCACAGCACGATCCATGCCGGGCCGTGGTCGTATTGCCATGTATCGATGCAGGCGCCGGTGCTGGAGCGCTGGCTGGCCGATGATGTGCTGGCCGACGATGCCCGCCGGCTGCTGGAGCAATGTCTGCAGCCGCGCCCCCGGGGCACGGGGGCCATCCGCATCAGCAGTCTGCCCGACAGCATGCTGCAGCCGATGCAGCAGCTGCACGCGCTGCTGTCCACGCCCGGCATGCTGATGGCCGTGCCGCTGGCGCAGCAGCTTCAGGCGGAGGGGCTGGTGCTGATGCTGCTGGGCCAATGGCTGGGCCTGCCGCCCCAGCCCTTGAAGCGTCGACAGGGACAATGGCGACGCGCGGTGGATGACGCCATCGACATCATCCAGGCGGAATACGGTACCGAACTGTCCATCAGCAAACTGGCTTGGCGGGTGGGCACCAATGAATGCTATCTGAAGCAGGGTTTCCGGGAACGTCTGGGCATGGGCGTGGCCACCTTTGTGCGCCTGCAGCGGATGAAGGTGGCGCTGGCCTTGCTGGAGGAAGGCCGCCATTCGGTGAAGGAGATCGCCCATTACGTGGGCTACAGAAGCCTGGGACATTTCTCGCAGGCCTTCCGGGCCGTGCATGGCCACCTGCCCTCGCAGGTGCGGGGACGGAACAGGTCGTGAGCCTTGTCCTAGCGTACCCGGGAGAGGCTGCCAGCTTCATGCGATTTACTAATATATAAATAAAAAATCAGCGATTGCCGTCACGCCATCAGGCCCCGACCAGGACACTCACTGCTCAAGAAGCCTGTACCCAGGAAACTCGCTGACCGGGAAGAATCCGGATAAGGCCTCCAGACCCGAAGTACCTGGCCATAAAGGCCCAGGCAAGGAAACACATTGGCCACAAAATACCCTGCTCAGGCAGCTCTCTGAGCCCCCCTGGCGTGGCGGACGCATCCCCATGCGCCTGATGATGACCATCAAGACGGGAATCGCGCGGGTCGATTAAACTGCCCTGTCCCGTTTTTTCAGGAGCCTGTCCATGGAATTCGATCTCCTCATCAGCGGTGCCGGTCCGGCCGGTCTTTGTCTGGCGCGTGCCCTGGCGGATACGGGCCTCACCATCGGTCTGGTGGAGCAGCAGCCGGAAGAGGCGCTGCGCGAGGCTGCCTTCGATGGTCGCGAGATCGCACTCACGCAGCGCTCGGCCTCCCTCATGCGCGAGCTGGGCCTGTGGAAACGCATCCAGGACGTGGACGGCGCAGCCTTCTCGCCGCTGCGCGATGCCCGCGTGTTCAACGGCTCTTCCCCCTTTGCCATGCTCATTGGCCACACGCTGACCAACCGCAGCGAGCTGGGCTGGCTGGTGTCCAACCACCACATCCGCCGCGCGGCCTATGCCGAGGTGAAGGCCGCCGCCGAGGAACACGGCCGCATCACGCTGATGACGGGCCAGCCCATCACGCGCGTGCTGGCGCAGGGTGAAGGCGAGATGACCGAGGTGCTGCTGGCTGATGGCACCACGCACCGCGCGCGCCTTCTGGTGGCAGCCGACAGCCGCTTCTCGCCCACGCGCCGCGCCATGGGCGTGGGGGCCAGCATGCACGACTTCGGCCGCACCATGCTGGTGTGCCAGATGACACACGAGGTGCCGCACAACCACGTGGCGTGGGAATGGTTCGACTATGGCCAGACGCTGGCGCTGCTGCCCATGAACGACGATCCGGTGACGGGCGAGCACCGCGCCTCCACGGTGCTCACGCTGCCGCACCAGCGCATCGAACCGCTGCTGACCATGGACGAGGCCGCCTTCGGCGAGGAGATGTCCCGCCGCTACCATGGCCGGCTGGGCCGCATGAAGCTCACCAGCACGCGCCACAGCTATCCGCTGGTGGGCGTGATGCCGCACCGGTTGGTGTCGCGCCGCTTTGCCTGCGTGGGCGATGCGGCGGTAGGCATGCACCCGGTCACGGCACACGGCTTCAACTTCGGCCTGCTCAGCATCGACACGCTGGCCGAAGAGCTGCGCACGGCCCATGCCTCCGGCAAGGACATCGGCAGCCCCGACCTGCTGGCCCGCTACGAGCGCCGGCACATGCTGGCCACGCGGCCGCTGTACGAGGTCACGAAGCTCATTGCCACGCTCTACACCACCGAAGCGGCGCCCGCCAAGCTGCTGCGCAATGCCGCGCTGCATCTGGGTCAGCGCTTCACGCCGTTCCGCAAGCTGGTGGCGGCTTCGCTGACGGGTTCGCTGTAAGCCCCGGCTTTCCAGCCATGGCGCCTGCCCCACCCGGCAGGCGCAAGCGGTCTTCCGGAACGCCATCCGCCAATGAAACGGCCCCGGGCAACCATGTTGCTCGGGGCCGTTTGTTCAACAGGCGGTGGAGCCGTCAGTGACAGCCGCCGGAACCACCACCGCACTTGTCACAGCTGGAACAGGAACTGCCATCTGCCGTCTTCTTCTTGAAGACGAACTTGCGCAGTACGTAGATCACAGCGGCCAGGACGATGAGTCCGACAATGATGTTCTGGATGTCCATTACAAGATCCTCGAAGTGATCTGGTAGACCACCATCGCGAAGAAGTAGGCCAGACCCAGCAGACCGAAGGCGATGAGCGCCGTGGTCTTGGCGGATTTGGTCTCGCGCCGGATGACTGCCAGGGTTGATGCGCACATGGGCGCATAGATGTACCAGGCCAGGAAGGCAAAGGCCGTGGGCAGACCCCAGCTGTTATGCACGATGGGGATGAGCGCATTGCTGACGGCATCTTCAGAGCCACCGGCACCGACCGCATAGACGGTACCCAGAGCGGCCACCACCACTTCACGGGCGGCGATGCCCGGGATCATGGCGATGCACATCTGCCAGGTGAAGCCCAGCGGGGCGAAGATGGGGTGCAGCAGGTGGCCCAGCATGCCGGCCAGACTGTAGTCGATGGCCGCACCGGTGGCGCCCTCGGGGGCGGACGGGAAGCTGGTCAGCACCCACAGCACCACGCTTACCGAGAAGATCACCGTACCGGCCCGCACCAGAAATGCCTTCACACGGTCCCACAGGCTGGTGATGATGTGTTTGAAATTGGGCATGCGGAAGGTGGGCAGCTCCATCAGCAGCGGGAACTGCTGCACGTTGCCCTTGCTGCGTGCCATCCATTTGAGCACCCAGGCGGTGATCGCCGCCGACAGGATGCCGGCCAGATACAGCGCAAACAGCGTGAGCCCCTGCAGGTTGAACACGCCCCACACCGTCTGGTTGGGGATGACGGCCGCGATGATCAGTGCATAGATGGGCAGACGGGCCGAGCAGGTGAGCATCGGCGCAATGGCAATGGTGACCAGCCGCTCGCGCGGATCCTGGATGGTGCGGGCCGACATGACGGCCGGCACGGCGCAGGCAAAGCTGGAGAGCAGCGGGATGAAGGCCCTTCCCGAGAGGCCGGTGCGCGACAGCAGGTTGTCGAGCAGAAAGGCCGCACGCGGCAGGTAGCCCGAGTCTTCGAGCAGCAGGATGAAGGCAAAGAGAATGGTGATCTGCGGCAGGAACACCAGCACACTGCCGGTACCGGCAATCACGCCGTTGACCAGCAGGTCAGACAGCAGCCCCTGTGGCAGCGTGGCCCCCACCCATTCGCCCAGCGAATCGAAGAGCCCCTGGATGCTGTCCATGACCGGCTGCGCCCAGGTGTAGACGGCCTGAAAGACCAGCAGCAGGATGGTGAGCAGGACCAGCATGCCCCAGAACGGATGCATGACGATGTTGTCGAGCGTACGGTGCCAGGGCGGCAGCTTCAGTTCGGTCTGCACCACCTGCGCAAGGATGTCCTCGACCTGTTCGTACAGGGCATTGCTGTCGAGCGCCTCCAGTTTGCGTTCGGCCTCGACCGGGTCCAGTTTGGCTGCATGACCGCGGGGCAGCGCCAGCGCCGCGGTTTCGACGGCCATGACGCCGCTTTTGCTGATGGCCACGGTTTCGAGCACGGTAGCGCCCAGCAGTTCGCCGAGTTTTTTCGCGTCGATCTTCAGGCCACGGGAGCGGGCCACGTCGCTGAGGTTGAGCGAGATGACCATGGGCAGGCCGAGGGTTTTCAGCTCCAGCATCATGCGCAGCGTCATGCGCAGGTTGGTGGCGTCGGCCACGGCGATGATGCCGTCCGGACAAACCCCGTACTTGCCCAGCAGCACGTCACGAGCCACCGCCTCGTCGGGGCTGGTGGTGCGCAGGCTGTAGGTGCCCGGCAGGTCGATGAGGCGCACCTCACGGTCGCTGATGAAACGGCCTTCGCGCCGGTCCACGGTGACGCCGGCATAGTTGGCCACCTTGGCATGGGCGCCGGTCAGGCCATTGAAGAGGACGGTCTTGCCACAGTTGGGCGCCCCCAGCAGTGCAAAGGTGGCGGCCTTGCCGCGGCTGGGCTGAGCAGCCGTGTCCAGATGGACGGGCTGCGCCAGGCTGGCGGAGGATACTTCGGCCATGATCAGCGGACCTCCCCGGCATGGGTTGAAGAAGAAAGAGTGTGGCCATGCCCATGCGGCACGACCCGGCAGAGGATCTTGGCGGCCTCGGGTTCGCGCAGGGCAAACTGCGACTGGTTGCCCAGGCGCACGGCAAAGGGGCCGCGCCCCAGCAGCCCGGTAGCAACGACCATCAGCGGGACGCCATCGGAAAATCCGAGGTCAGCCAGGCGGCGGCCCACCATGGGGTCCAGGTCGCCAAAAACCGGGTTGGGCACAATGCTCTCGATGTGCACATGCGCCCCTTTGTGAAGCTTGGATAGGGGAAGCGTTGTCGTCATGATCTGGATCCGTTGATCCGTTCTTGTTAACTGGCGCAGAAGGCTTCTCGTTTCCTCTTCCGGGAAAACGCACTAATGCAAACAGGATCGAAAGCCGTTCGGTTCGAAATCGGCCTCACTTTACCCCACGAAAGCCGACCTTTCAAGAAAGACTGATAATGCCTATCAGATATTATCTTGGAGATAGTCACGCACCATTTTGCATTGACATGGATCAAAAAATGGGAAGCTTTCGATTTTTCATGGCTTATTAACATGTAAATCACGGACCAGGGCAAAAAAAAGCCCCGCCAGGCGGGGCTTCGGATGCTGCCATGGTCGATGCCGCGGCAGTCAGTGCAGCTCGCCGCTGCGGCGTTTCTGGATGAAGTCCCGGGTCTCGGACACGATGACATTGGACAGCAGCAGCAACGCGATGAGGTTGGGCACCGCCATCAGGCCGTTGAACACGTCAGCCGCCGCCCAGACCAGGCCCAGATTGACACCGGCCCCCAGCAGCACCGTCACGACGTAGATGACGCGATAGATGGGCACCACTTTCTCGCCCCCCAGGTAGGAGGCGCACTTCTCGCCGTAGTAGCACCAGCCCAGGATGGTGGAATAGGCGAAGAAGACCAGGCCGAAGGTGACCAGCCAACCACCGGGACCCGGGAGCAGGTCGTTGAAGGTGTGGGAGGTGAGTGCCGCCCCCGTGTCGCCACTGGTGGCATAGAGACCCCCGATGACCAGCACGATGCCGGTGATGCTGCAGACGACCAGGGTGTCGAGGAAGGTACCCGTCATGGAGACCAGCGCCTGCCGGCAGGGATGGTCCGTCTTGGCTGCGGCGGCAGCAATGGGCGCCGATCCCATGCCGGACTCGTTGGAGAAGACGCCGCGCGCCACACCATAGCGGATGGCGGTACCCATGGCGCCGCCCACCACGGCATCCAGCCCGAAGGCCGAACGGCAGATGAGTTCCACAGCCGGAATGACCTTGTCGTAGTGCAGGAAGATGATGGCAAGCCCCCCCACCACGTAGACGATGGCCATGAACGGCACGATGAACGAGGTGGCCTTGGAAATGCTCTGGATGCCGCCCAGCACCACGACGGCGGTCAGGACCGTCAGCGCCACCCCGGTGATCCAGGGATCGACGTGGAAGCTGGCCTGGATGGCCTGGGCCACCGAGTTGGCCTGCACCGAGCTGCCGATGCCGAAGGAAGCCAGCACGCCGAACAGGGCAAACAGCATGGCCAGCCACTTGATGTTCAGGCCGCGCTCGATGTAGTACATGGGGCCGCCGCTCATCTCACCCTTGTCGTTGGTGATGCGGTACTTGACGGCCAGCACGGCCTCGCCGTACTTGGTGGCCATGCCGAAGAAGGCGGTGATCCACATCCAGAAGACGGCGCCGGGGCCGCCGGAGACGATGGCCGTGGCCACGCCGGCAATGTTGCCGGTACCGATGGTGGCCGAGAGCGCGGTCATCAGCGCCCCGAAGTGGCTGATGTCGCCCTCGTGATCCTTCTCGTGTTCCTTGGGGGGCGAGAAGGCCTGCTTCAGCGCCATGGGCAGCATGTGAACCTGCAGGAAGAGCAGGCGAAACGACAGATAGATGGCGGTGCCGCCCAGCAGGATGAGCAGGGGAGCCCCCCAGACGTATCCGCCCAGCCATTCAAGGAAATTCTGCAGTGCCTCCACGGGTTGCGCTCCTGTGTGATGTGTTCTGTGAGGGTGCCTCCTGCCCTGCTCGGGAAACGCCCTGCCCTGAAGAATGATGCAAATCCGCACCAGGGCAAGAGTTTAGACAATTTTGCCGGGCGCTTGCTGCAGTACGGTGACTGCCCGGATTGGTGATTGCCCTAGGACCCCGGCACGGCGTTGCCCTCGAGCGGGGGCATGCCCCACAGCGTCCCCACCAGCAGGATGGCAACCAGGAGCACGGTGACAATGAGCGCCGGGAGGGTCCAGCTTCGCTCGGCCCGGCGGTTCATCTGCAGGAAGTACACCATGTGCACGATGATCTGGAGGACACCCAGACCCATGATGATCAGGGCGGTGCTGACCGTGTCCTCGAAGGCGTCGGTCATCACCAGCCCGAAGGGGATGAGGGTGAGGATGACGGCCAGGAGGAAGCCGATGTTGAGGCCCGTCCCGCTGACGCGAGGAAGCTGCCCCAAGGGGTCAGAAGCAGGCGGATGCCGACCTGCCGCCGCAGGGGGGCTGGAATGCCGAGGGGCGCTCATGACAGGGATCCGATCAGGTGGACGAGGGAGAACACGGCAATCCAGACCACGCCCAGGAAGTGCCAGAACAGGGTCAGACACCGGATGCGGCGCCAGTTGGCGGGGATGAGGCCATGCTGGCCGACCTGCACCAGCAGGACGGTCAGCCAGACCAGGCCGAAGGCGACATGCAACCCATGGATGCCCACCAGCGCGAAGAACGCGGAGAGGAAGGCACTGCGCTGGGGTGTGGCCCCCATCCCGATCATGTGGTTGAACGCATGGATCTCGACGCCCAGGAAGGTCAGGCCGAACAGGCCGGTCAGGGCCAGCCAGCCCAGGGTGGTGCGCTTCTCGCTGTCCTGCATGGCCACGGCGCCATGGCCGCCGGAGAAGGACGCGCACAGCAGCAGGGCCGTGCTCAGCGCCACAAGCTTCAGATCGACGATGTCCGCCCCGGAGAAGCCGGTTGCGTAGTTCCGCCCCAGGGCGGCGTAGGCCGCAAAGAGGCAGGCGAAGAAGAGCAGATCACCGATCAGGAAGAGCCAGAAGCCAAGCATCGTCCCGTTCTCGGGGTAATGCGCTTCCGTCAGGTGGAACTGGCGGGTACCGGTTTCGGCCGGTCCCTGGCGGGACAGAGTTGCGCTCATGTCAGAGGGGGCGGATGCGGATCATGGACGGATGCGGATCATGGACGGGAACGGATACTCAGACGTGACGGGTCAGAAGCCGGGTCCGGCCTGCCTCGGTACGCTCGACCTGGGCTGCCGGGATGGGGAAGCACCGCCCATGGCTGAATGCATGGACGATGATGGTCCCCAGCAGCACGATGAAGCTTGCGCCGGCCAACAGCCACATCTGCCAGATCATGCAGAAGCCAAAGACCGCGCCGAGTGCGGCGATGGTGAAGCCGGCCGCCGTGTTCTTCGGCATGGGGATGGGAATGAACCCGTCGGTGGACCGCACGTAGCCGTTGCGCTTCATGTCCCACCAGGCATCGATCTCATGCACGACCGGGGTGAACGCAAAGTTGTAGTCCGGCGGCGGCGAGGCGGTGGACCATTCCAGCGTGCGGGCATCCCAGGGGTCGCCCGTCTCGTCGCGCAGCGCAGGGCGCCGGATGAAGCTGTGTACCAGCTGGGCGATGAGGGACAGGATGCCCACCAGGATCAGACCTGCACCGCTGGCAGCAATGAGGAACCCGACCTGCAGCGATGGATCGTCGATATGGCTCATACGGGGCGGAATGCCCATGAGGCCCAGCATGTAGAGCGGCGAGAAGGCGAGCCCGATGCCGAGGAACCCGCACCAGAACGAGAGCCTGCCCCAGAACGGGATGAGCTGATAGCCGAAGGCCTTCGGGAACCAGTAGGCGATGCCGGCCATCAGGGCATGGACCACGCACCCCAGGATGACGTGGTGGAAGAAGGCCGTGACGAAGAGGCTGTCGTGCAGTACGGAATCGGCCGGCAGCACGGCCAGCTGTACCCCCGCCACGGCCCCGATGGCAACCATGATCAGAAAGCCGAGCACCCACATCATGGGCACCTCGAAGCGGATGGCCCCCCGGTACAGGGTGAAGACCCAGTTGAGGACCATGGCCCCGACGGGGATGGCGAAGATCAGCGTCGAGAGACCAAGGAAGGTGTCAGTGTGGGTCCCGGCGCCCAGGGGCAGGAGGTGAAGCAGCGACACCAGGACGGCCAGGAGGGTGACGCTGCAGGTGGCCCCCACCATGGCGGTGTAGCCGAAAAGGCGCTTGCCGCTGAAGGTGGCCGTGATCTCGGAGAAGATGCCAAACGCGGGCAGCATCAGCACGCAGACCTCGGGAAGGACCCAGGCCCGGATGAGGTTCACGTAGATCATGGCGTTGCCACCCAGATCGTTCGTGAAGAAGTGGGTGCCGGCGAAGCGGTCCAGCGCCAGCAGGAGCAGCGCGGCCATGAACACCGGGAAGATGGCGATGATCAGCGCGTTGGCGCACAGGGCGCTCCAGGTGAAGAGCGGCATTTTCATGAGGCCCATGCCGGGGCAGCGCATCTTCACGAGGGTGACGATGAGGTTGATGGCCGAGAGCATGGTCCCGCCCCCGGCAATCAGCAGCGCCCACACGTGATAGTCCACCCCCACGTCCGGGCTGAACTCGATGCCCGAAAGCGGCGGATAGGCAAGCCACCCAACCTGGGAAAACCCGCCGACAAACAGCGAGAGCATCACCAGCACGGCGCCGAAGGCCGTCATCCAGAAGCCGAGGTTGCTCAGGAACGGAAAGGCCGTGCCCCGCGCGCCGATCTGCAGCGGCACGAGGTAGTTCATGAAGCCCGTGATGAGCGGCATGGCCACGAAGAAGACCATGATCACGCCGTGGGCCGTGAGGATCTGATCGTAGTGATGCGGTGACAGGTAGCCCGGGCCGTCGCCGGCGGACAGGGCATGCTGCAGGAGCAGCATCAGCGCCCCGGCAAAGCCGGGCAGCAGCATGACCAGACCCAGCACCACATGCATGAGGCCGATGCGCTTGTGATCCACACTGGTGACCCAGTTGCGCCAGAAGCGTCCCCACATCCCGAAGAAACTCATGCTGGCCACCAGCGCCAGGCCGCCCAGGGCGACGGCGATGAAGATGGCGTTCAGGACCGGCTCGTGGAAGGGCATGGCCTCCCAGGTCAGGCGGCCGAGCAGGAGCTTGGCGGTGTCGGATTGCTCGAACATCTCGATCGTTACCAGGTTGCCCGGGCGCCCGGCGGCGACTGGGAGGTCCAGAAAGCATGGGGCCGCCGAAACCGCCGGCGACCAGGCAGAGTACCGCAGTTACGGGGCGGCAGGGGAAGCAGGGACTGCGGGTACAGCCGGTACAGCGGGCTTCGGCAGAGGCAGCGGGCTGTGGGCCTGCATGTCGGTGGCGTGCATCATCGGCGTGCACAGCGCCTCGGACACGTAGGAGCGAAAGACCGTGATCTCGCCCCGGTGGGCGGGCCGGTTGATGGCCTCGCGGACCACACCATCAACCCCCAGGCGCCCCAGACCGCCCTGCGCGTCGATAGCCATGATCATGTCGGAACACATCCGGTCTTCCTCGACGCAGCGCAGGCGGATGCGCTCGTACAGGTCGGGGGCGACACTGGCGTATTCGCGCACGTTCTCGTTGGCACTGGGCTGGGCCAGCTGGAGGTAAGCGGCGCGGGTGAGCGAGCCTGTGCCGGTGCGACGCGCCTTCTCGACCCAGGCGGTGTAGGCCTGGTCGTCCAGCCCCAGGAGCCTGAACTGCATGCCCGCATAGCCGGCACCGGAATAGAGGCCCGAGCGGCCGACGTAAGTGCCGGGCTGGCTGATGACCGCATCAAGCTGGCTCTCCGTGCCCGGCAGGACGCGAACCATGCTGCCCAGTACGGGGACGTGGAAGGTGTTCATCACCGATGAGGCCGTCAGCCTGAAATGGACGGGACGGCCGACCGGCACGGCCATTTCGTTGACCGTGGCGATGCCTTCCCCGGGATAGATGAAGAGCCACTTCCAGTCGAGCGCCACCACCTGCACGTCCAGCGGCGCGACGCCGGCATGAGCCTCATGGTGCGCGTCGTTCTTCGCCAGTGGGCGGACGGGATCGGGCGTGGAGGTACTGCGGAAGGTGATGAGCGCCAGCACGAGGACGATCGTCAGCGGGACAAGCCACAGCGCGATCTGCAGCCTGGGGGCGGGGTGGACGTCGGCGGCGTGGGTGGCCAAGGCATGGCCGGCCCGGTAGCGCCAGGCGAAGAACAGCACCAGGCCGATGACGGGCACGACGACCAGCAGCATCAGACCCGTGACGAGCAGGAAGAAGTCGTTGTCCTGCTGAGCCACGAGGCCGGACGAATCGGGCGCGACCAGGTTGCAGCCGGCGGCCAGGCATGTGACGGCCAGCAGGGGCAGCAACGTGGGCAGGCGGTGAGCAGTTTTCATGCCGGAAATGGTGTCTGAAGCGCCAGCAGAAGGCCCGAGCCCTTCATCGGCACGACTCTGGCCCCCTCCCCCACAGGGAGGGCAGGCGGATGAAACGACACGGCATGCGACAGCACGGGCTTCCTGCCCGGCGACAACGCCCGCAAACGACAGGAACATGCAGCCCGGCAGCAACAGACAACTACATGAAATGCCGGCGAAAAGACCGCCGCCGACGGCTGCGGCGGTGAGGGAATGTATCAGGCCTTCCCCATGCTCCGGCGTGAACCGGATACCATGGCGCAATGATAGCGATTCCACCGGTATCGCTCAAACTGACGCCGACCCTCTCCGGGAAACCGAGGACAAGCCCCCCATGATGATCAACTGCGTCGTCTATGCCGACGGCAAGCGCCAGGCCGACATCGCCATCGACGAACTGCCCCACGTGCTGGCCAGCAGCGAGGGATTCGCCTGGATTGCGCTGAAGGACCCGGTACCGACCGAGATCCTGATGCTGCAGGAGATCCTGGACCTGCCCGAGCTGGCGGTGGAGGACACGCTGCACGGCGGCCAGCGCTCCAAGGTCGAGGAATACGACCGGATGCTGTTCGTCACGATGAAGGTGGCCGAGCAGTATGACGGCGAGATCCATTACGGCGATCTTTACATCTTCGTCAATCCACGCTTCGTGCTCTCCATCCGCAACAACGTCCGGCGCGGTTTCTCGGATGTGCGGGCCCGGGCTGAACGCGAGGTGGAGCTGCTGCAGCAGGGTCCGATCTTCGTGCTGTATGCACTGACCGACGCCGTGGTGGACCGCTTCATCCCCATCGTGGACGACCTGGAGGAACAGCTGGAATCCGTCGAGACCGAGATCTTCCGCGAGCAGCCCACGCGCGAGATGATGCTGCGGCTGCATTCGATGAAGCTGGACGTGACGGAGCTGCGGCACGCGGTTCCGGCCGTGCGCGACGAGCTCTTCCTGCGGCTGTGCACCAGCCGCGATACCCCGGCGAACGGCGGGGGGCTTCAGGACTACTTCCGCGACGTGCACGACCACCTTCAGCGCATCACGCTGTCGCTGGACGGGGTGCGCGACGGCATCCTGATGGCCATGCAGGTGAACATGTCGCTGATCGGCCTGGAGCAGAGCGAGGTGAGCAAGAAGCTGGCGGCCTGGGCGGCCATCTTCGCCATGATGACCACGCTGGCCGGCATCTGGGGCATGAACTTCGAGTTCATGCCCGAGCTGAAGTGGAAGATGGGCTATCCGGTGGCGCTGCTGCTGATGGCGGCCATCGGGCTGATCCTGTATCGCCGCTTCCGCAAGGTCGGCTGGCTGTAAGCGCGAGCCACCATCCTGCATCAGGAATTCGGACAGGCCTAGGCCTGCTCACGGCAACGCCTGGGAGGCAGGCAAGAAAAACGGCCCGCGGCCCTGACGGGCCGACGGGGAAAGATCCAGGAGGATCAGAACGCCGGGATGATGGCGCCCTTGTACTTCTCTTCGATGAACTTCTTGGTCTCGGGCGAGCGCAGCGCCTTCATCAGCTTGGCGATGGCCGGCGACTCGGCGTTGTCCGGACGTGCCGTGACGATGTTGGCGTAGGGGGAATCGGCCCCTTCCAGCAGCAGCGCGTCACGGGTGGGCTGCAGGCCGGCAGCCAGCGCGTAGTTGGTGTTGATCAGCGCCAGGTCGGCGTCATCCAGCGCGCGCGGCAGGAAGGCGGCGTCCAGTTCGCGGAACTTCAGCTTGTGGGGGTTCTCGGCCAGGTCACGCGAGGTGGACAGGATGTTGGTCGGATCCTTCAGCTTGATGATGCCGGCCTTCTGCAGCAGCAGCAGCGCGCGACCGCCGTTGGACGGATCGTTGGGCAGCACGACGGTGGCGCCGTCCTGCAGATCGTTCAGGCTCTTGATCTTGCGCGAGTACAGGCCGAAGGGCTCGACGTGCACGGCGGCTTCGGGCACGGGCACGATGTTGGTCTTGTGTTCCTTGTTGAAGGAATCCAGGTACGGGCGATGCAGGAAGAAGTTGGCGTCAACCGCCTTGTCGACCGTGGCCTGGATGGGCTGCACGTAGTCGTTGAAGACGCGAACCCGAAGCTCCACGCCTTCGGCCTTCAGCTTGGGTTTGACGAAGTCCAGCAGCTCGGCGTGCGGAACCGGGGTGGCGGCCACGCTGAGGGTTTCGGCCTGGACGCCGGCAACGGCCAGGGAAAGCACGGCAACTGCGGTCAAGCGGCGGGCAAGTTTCTTGATCATCGGGATCCAGTAGGTAGATTGGAGATATGGACGGACCCCATACTGGCATCGTTGTGCGGTTTTGTGCAAGTCTCTTCCATCCTGATGACGGTTTGTTACGTCACATTTCGCATATGATCATGCATCACGTGTACAAATGATTCAGGGCGGATGGACAAGATTCAGGCGATGTCCACTTTCGTGGCCGTGGTGGAAGCCGGCAGCTTCGTGAAGGCGATGTCGGTGCTGGGCATCTCGAAGGCGGCGGTCTCGCGGCATGTGGCCGAGCTGGAGCAGCACCTGGAAACGCGTCTGCTGCAGCGCACCACGCGGCGCCTTTCACTCACGGCCGAGGGCCAGCGCTACTTCGAGCGCTGCAAGGAAGTGCTGGCGGCGGTGCAGGAGGCCGAGTCCGAGATCCGCTCGCGCAGCGGCGAGGCCTATGGCCGGCTGCGGATCTGCGTGCCGTACTCGTTCGGCATCCTGCATCTGGCGCCGCTGTGGTCCACCTTCCTGTCCGAGAACCCGCAGGTGCAGCTGGACATCGTGCTGTCGGACCGGATGGTGGATCTGGTGGAGGAAGGCTACGACATGGCAGTGCGGATCGGCGTCCTGACCGATTCCGCGCTCATCAGCCGGCGGCTGGCCACCACCCGGCTCATCCTGTGCGCCACCCCCACCTATCTGGAACGGCACGGCACCCCGAAGGTGCTGAAGGATCTGGCCCACCATCAGGCCATTGTCTACAGTTATTCGGCCCGTGCCGGGGAATGGAGCTTCGAGGGGCCCGACGGGCGCGAGACGGTTCAGAGCGAAACCCGATTGTTCGCCAACAACGGCGACACCTGCCTGCGTGTGGCGCTGGATCATCAGGGCATCGCACTGCAGCCGGAATTCATGATCCACGAGCACCTGCGGCGGGGCGAGCTGGTGCAGATCCTGCCGCAATACAACACGGGCGAGCGCAACATCTATGCACTCTACCCCACCCGCAAGCTGCTGCCCATCAAGGTGCGCCGGCTGGTGGACTTCCTGGCCCGCGCGCTGGAGCGGCCGGTGTGGCAGCAGTCCGGTGGCGACGAGCCCACGCAGCCTGCGGCCGCCCCCTGACGCGCCTCTCTTGCTTTATGCCTGGGCCCCGGTCGGCAGCTTGCCCAGCACGTAGGCATCCATCGACAGGAAGTCGTCGTCCACCCCGCCGTCCAGGATCTCCAGCCCTTCTTCCAGGCGGCCGGCGCCCAGCGCAAAGGGCAGACCCACAAAGTGCTCCTCGGTGGGATGGGCCCGGGCTGCATCGGGTGCCCGGCGGCGATAGTCCAGGATGGCCTCGACATCGCCCGCCTGCAGCTGCTGGCGAATCCAGCCTCTGAACGCATCAACATAACCGGCATCCCCCACCCCGGCGCGTCCCCTCATGCTGCCGAAGACATCGCGCAGGTTGTGGGTGAGGCTGCCGGAGCCCACCAGCAGTACCCCTTCGGCCGCCAGCGGCGCCAGGGTCTGGCCCAGCGCGAAAGCGCCAGCCGGGTTGGCCCAGGACGGCATGGAGATCTGCACCACGGGCACCTTGGCCTCGGGCAGCAGGTGCATGAGGGGCACCCAGGCGCCGTGGTCCAGCCCCTGTTCCGTGTTCAGGCGCACGGGCACCCCGGCACTCGCCAGGATCTCGGCGGCCAGGCGCGCCACTTCCGGTGCGCCAGGCGCCGGATAACGCAGGCGGTAAAGCTCTTCAGGAAAACCGCCGAAGTCATGAATGGTCTCGGGCTGCGGGCCAGCCGTGATCTCGACCTCGAAATCCGCCGACCAGTGGGGCGACAGCACGAGCACGGCCAGCAGCGGCGGCAGACGGCGTCCCAGCTCGGTCAGCAGCGGCCCTGCCTTGCTGGGACGCACGGCAAACATCGGGGATCCGTGCGAGACGAACAGGCCGGGCAGTAGCGTCCTGGGTACGGGGGGCACTTCCGACGTCCGGTGTGCCTCTGGGGTATGGGAAGAAGAGTCCATGGATGTCAGTGGCCGGTCAGCCAGGCAAAGCGCACGAGGAACAGCAGCGCGATGATCCAAGTCAGCGGGTGAACGTCGCGCCAGCGACCCGTGAGGGTCTTGAGCGCCACATAGGAGATGAAGCCGAAGGCCAGACCGTTGGCCACCGAGTAGGTGAACGGCATGGCGAGCGTGGTGATGACGGCCGGCACCGTTTCGGTGCTGTCACGCCAGTCCAGATCGGCCAGGTCGCGCACCATCAGGCAGGCCACGAACATCAGCGCGGGGGCGGTGGCATAGGGCGGCACCACGGCAGCCAGCGGCGAGAAGAAGAGCGCGAGCAGGAAGAGTGCGGCCACGGTGAGCGCGGTCAGGCCCGTGCGGCCGCCGGCCTGCACGCCGGCGGCGCTTTCCACGTAGGCGGTGGCACTGGAGGTACCCAGCACCGAGCCGGCCACGATGGCCGTACTGTCGGCCATCAGCGCACGGCGCAGGCGACGGTCCTGGTCCGGCGTGGGGGTGCCCACATAAAGACCGGCGCGACGGGCCACACCCATCAGCGTGCCGGTGGCGTCGAACAGCTCGACCAGGAACAGCACCAGCACCACGTTGACGAGACCGCCGGCCAGCGCGCCCTTGATGTCGAGCGCGAGGAACGTGGGCGCGATGGAGCTGGGAATGGACACCACCCCCTCGAAGTGGTTGCCGCCCACCAGGAAGGACAGTGCGCTGACCACGAGAATGCCGATGAGCACCGAGCCCGTCACTTTCAGGTAATCAAGCGCCACGATGAGGAAGAAGCCCAGCCAGGCCAGCAGCACGGGAATGGAGTGCATGTCGCCCAGCGTGACCAGGGTCTTGGGCGAAGCCACCACGATACCGGCGTTGCTCAGGCCGATGATGGCCAGGAAGAGCCCGATGCCCGCCGAGGTGCCGGCCCGCAAGGTCTGCGGGATGCCGGTGATGAGCAGCGAGCGCAGCCCCAGCGCGGAGATGAGCAGGAAGAGGCAACCCGACAGGAACACGGCGCCCAGCGCCGCCTGCCAGCTGTAGCCCATGGAGCCCACCACGGTGTAGGCGAAGTAGGCGTTGAGGCCCATGCCCGGGGCAACCGCGATGGGGTAGTTGGCATAGAGCGCCATGACGATCGTGCCCAGCGCCGCCACCACGCAGGTGGCCACGAACACCGCGTCCTTGGGCATGCCGGTGCTGCTCAGGATGGTCGGGTTGACGAACAGGATGTAGGCCATCGTCAGGAAGGTGGTGACGCCGGCCAGGATCTCGGTCTTGACCGAGGTGCCGTGTTCGTTCAGCTTGAAGGTTCTATCTAGAAGAGTGGGCATGGGGGCTCCATCGCGGACGATGGCCTGAACGGCGCATGCCGGCTGGCCCGAACGCTGCGGATCGATGACCCGACAACGGTCCCTGGCGCTTGCCGGCAGGCAGAAGGTAAAGGACAGGAAGGAGGAAGGCGCGGGCCACGCAGTACAGTCCGCAGCAGCCGGAAAGATAGCCGAAAAAACCACGTTCGTGGCGGCAGGCCCTGGACGCACACAGGCCGGCACAAGGCCGGCCTGACTTGGCGAGCGACCGCTGCATTCACACCCCGATCAGCCGGCTGCCGCCCCGAAGAAGGCGGCCGGCAGGGGCGGCAGCAACGGTCAGCTGTCGATCACTCCGGCTTCGGCACGGCCAGCGGTGTTTCGCGCACCGTGGTCTTGCGACCGTCCTGGATGGTCTCGACGCGCTTGAGCGCTGCGTCCACCTTGGCCTTGCTGTCGAGCAGCGTGTAGGTGATCTGGAACTCGCGGCTTTCCTTCGGCCCGATGGTGGGCACCAGCTTCAGGTCACGCTGGTACTTGCGGTTGTACGAGAAGCTGGTTCCCGGCTCCAGGCCCGTCACATAGCCCTGCTTCTCGGTGTCGGTGTTCTTCCAGAGCGAGAACGCAGGCAGCTGGTTGACGTTGAAGGCCAGGCTCACGCCCAGCTGGCCGGCGGCGTTGTGCAGCACGGCCAGCGTGTTGCCGTCGGCATCGCCATACGGGAAGACGTTGTAGACAGTCTCGTCATAGCCGCTGGTGGGGCCGCGATAGGTCTGCCAGGTGGCCAGATCCTGCTTGGCATAGTCGTTGAAGGGCGAGACCTCACGCACCGGCGCGGCAAACTTCGCATCCTTTTCCAGCAGCGGGGCACCGAAGTTGCTGTGATAGAGCGCCTGGTATTCCTTCGGATAGTCGCCCTGATTGGTGAGCTTGTCATGCACGGTGAAGGCGGTGGCGCCCGGCACGGTGTTCAGCTCGGTCTCGATCACGTAATCGACCTTCTTGAAGGCCTGCTCGCGCAGCAGCCCCTTCAGGCGGATGGTGTAGGGGGGCTTCTCGTCGACGCTCAGCACCACCTTCGAGGCCGGGATGTTGGCGGCCAGGCCATGCAGCGTCAGCAGCGTGCCGTCGGTGTCCTTGCCCGGGTGGCCCACCCATTCATAACCGCAGCGGGTGACCAGCTCGTTGAAGCCCTCCAGCCAGCCCAGGCCATTGCGGCCCGTCAGCTCGATGAAGGACGGGTTGACCACTTCCTTCACGGGGGAATGCCAGCCCAGCCGCACATCACCGGCCACGGCCTGCAGCACGTTCATGCCACGGGTCGGCACGACGGTGATCTTCATGGCGCCGGTGTCGATCTCGACCAGCATGACACCTTCCTGCCGTCCGCCATGCAGCGTCTTCGTGGTGACGGTGAAGGGTGTGGCGCTCTTCACTCCCAGCGACTTGCTGGTGATGGTCTGATTGGCAGGCGCCTTGCCGGCATCCAGCAGGACATGATCCCGGGCAAGGGTGGGGCCGGCGGCCAGCATAGCCCCCACCCCCAGAGCGACGGCAGAGATCTTCATAGAGTTTGACTCCTCGATCGACACAGGAACCGGCCCGAACACGCCAAGCCGGACAGAAACTGTTACTTTAGTTTAATTTTCGTCCTGGTACCGCAGAAAGCCGACCCTACGCCTCGTCTGCCTTTTCTGGCTCGAACCACTGCACGCGGCCATGGCCGGCATCGTCCAGCCAGGCGCGGAACGCCTCGGCCTGTGGCTCGGGCAATTGCAGCTGCACGCTGACATCGGCCGCGTGCGCCACATCCAGCAGCACGCCCTCGCGGGCGGCGAGTTCGCGCCGCAGGGCCCCTTCCAGTTCATAGCCCACCCGGCAGCCCAGCACCACCTGTCGAATGATGGGCACCCGCTCGGCCTGCTGCAGCGCCGTGGCCACCGTGTCGGTGTAGGCCCGCACCAGCCCTCCAGCCCCCAGCTTGATGCCGCCGAAGTAGCGCACCACGGTGGCCAGCACACCTTCCAGCTGCTGGTGACGCAGCACATCGAGCATGGGGCGGCCGGCAGTGCCGCTGGGCTCGCCGTCATCGACCGCGGCCGACTGCCCGCCGGCCAGCAGGGCCCAGCAGACATGGACGGCCCCGGGATGCAGCGCCTTCAGGCGTGCCACCTCGGCGTAGGCCTCGGCCCGCCCGCTCACCGGCATCACCCGCCCCAGGAAACGGCTTTTCTTGATCAGCAGTTCCGATTCCACCGGCCCGGCCAGCGTCGCCCACTCCATCGTCCCTTCCCCCGGAACCCTGTCCGACAAGTTTACGCATTCATACAAATAGCAACCAACACGCCCCATTCGCAAAAGAACATCCATGCTTTGCCGTCATTGATCGGTCAGGACACGCTACGATTGCCGGATCCATCATCCTACACTGGACATACCCATGCGCCTTCTGACTCCGCTTGCTCTTGCCCTGTCGATGGCCGGCCTGCTGGCCGGCTGTGCCAGCACCGGCATCGACTCCGATGACCCCCACGCACCGATGCACGAGGGCCACGCGCCCGCCCAGATGTCCGGCGCAACGAGCAGCGCGGAGATGGACGCCGCCCCCGGCAAGTCGGAAACCGTGCGCGGCGACGGCAAGCCTGACTGGGCTGCCGTCTACGAGACGCCTCCCGGCACCCGCTACCGCGAGCAGCAGCTGATCTATGTGGATCGCCGCAGCCTGCGCGAGCACAAGCTGGACAAGCTCACCTACTTCACGGCCACCACCCGCGAGGTGCGGCCCGCCTTCAGCGGCGCCCGCATCCAGGAGCTGGCTGTACTCTGCGAAGGTGCCCCCATCGCGCCCGCCACCTCGCTGCGCGGCGAAGGCAGCGAGAACAGTGACGGCAGCTACCGCATCAAGCGCGCCAAGGATCCCATCAGCTCGCTGTCGCAGTTCTCCACCCAGCGCATTCCCATCGACGCCCGGGTGCCCAGCACCTTCGTGGTGAGGGCCATCTGCATGCTGGGCACCGACCCGCACCGCTGATCCCTTTCCCGAGTGGGGCCCGCACGGCAAAGGACACGCCCTGCCGTGCATCGGCACGTGTCCTGCGGGTGATCCGGAAGCCCCCGACACGCTCTATACTTCCGGCGGCGTCCAGCACGCTCCGTGCCCGGCGCCCGCCCCCGCATTCATGGAGACATCATGCCCAACTCGGCTGCTGAAGCCCCGCTGAACAACCCGTCCCTGTTCCCGCAGGGCACCCACAAGTCGCTGCTCACCGTGGTCGCGGCTGCCGTCATCTCGTGGGTGGTGTACTCGGTGCTTCCCTACGACATCCCCGCCAACAAGGGTCTGGCCATCCTGCTGTTCGTGGCCATCCTGTGGTTCACCGAGGCCCTGCACATCACCGTCACCGCGCTCATCGTGCCGGTGCTGGCTGCCGTCAGCGGCGTGCCCGGCATGGGAACCAAACAGGCCCTGGCCGGCTTTGCGGACCCCATCATCTACATCTTCTTCGGCGGCTTCGCCCTGGCCACCGCGCTGCACGTCCAGAAGCTCGACCGCAAGATTGCCCTGTGGCTGATCTCGATGTCGCGCGGCAGCATGCTGGTGTCGGTGCTGGCACTCTTTGCCGTCACCGCCTTCCTGTCGATGTGGATCAGCAACACCGCCACCACGGCCATGATGCTGCCGCTGGCCATGGGCATGATGTCGCACCTGGATCCCGAGAAGGATCGCAAGACCTTCGTCTTCGTGCTGCTGGGCATCGCCTACGCGTCCAGCGTGGGCGGTCTGGGCACGCTGGTGGGCTCGCCCCCCAACGCCATCGCCGCCAAGGCACTGGGCCTGGACTTCCGCGGCTGGATGAACTATGGCCTGCCCATGATGCTGGCGCTGATGCCGCTGGTGCTCTTCTCGATGTACGTGCTGCTGCGCCCCGACTTCAGCCGCAAGGTGGATGTTGGCAACAGCGAGCCCATTCCCTGGAACCTGCCGCGTCTGCTCACGCTGCTGGTGTTCATCGTCACGGCCATTGCCTGGATCCTGGGCGCCCAGATCAAGACCACCTTCGGCATCGACAGCCCCGACACCGTGGTGGCACTGGCTGCAGCCGTCACCGTGGTGGTGCTGGGCCTGGTCACCTGGCGTGACGTGGCGGCCAACACCGACTGGGGTGTGCTGCTGCTGTTCGGCGGCGGCATCGCGCTCAGCAGCCTGCTCGACAAGTCCGGCGCCTCGCTGGCCCTGGGTCAGGCGCTGGCCTCGCAGTTCGTCACCACGCACCCGTTCATCGTCATCCTGGCGGTGGCCGCGTTCATCATCATGCTGACCGAGTTCACCAGCAACACGGCCTCCGCCGCCCTGCTGGTGCCCGTGTTCGCCAGCATCGCCACCCAGCTCAACCTGCCCAAGGAAGCGCTGGTCATGGTGATCGGCATCGGCGCCTCCTGCGCCTTCATGCTGCCGGTGGCCACGCCGCCCAACGCCATCGTGTTCGGCACGGGTCTCATCAAGCAGCGCGAGATGATGCAGGTGGGCATGCTGCTCAACGTGCTGTGCATCATCCTGGTCACGCTGTGGGCCTACTTCTTCCTGGTCTGAGACCCTGAAGGGCGCCCGGCCATCCGGCCGGCGCCCGAACCGGCGGCAGCCGTCGCGCCGCCTCTTGCCTGACGCGCTCAGTGATGACGCGGCCGCGGCACCACGTCCACGACCTCATCATCGTCGTCCTCGTCATCGGCCTCTTCATCGTCGTCGATGCCGGCCAGTGCTGCCTCGGCTTCATCCAGTGCCGTGAAGCTCACCGTGCCCTCTTCAGGGCGCGACTCGGCCAGCGCCTCCACCCGCGCCACGAATTCCTGCTGGTCGATGTCCCCATCGATGTACAGCTCGCGCAGCGACCGGTACTCCGGGTCAGCCAGCAGGTCCACGCCCTGCCGCTCCATCTCGGCCTCGGCCTCCAGAAAGGCCTGAAGCTCCTTCAGGTAGCGGGCATCCATGCCACCGGCCGACCGTGCGGCCCGGCTGCGTCCCTTCCCGGTACCGGTCTCGGCCCCCGTGGCCTGATCGGCTTCGTGCGCCTCGTCATCGGCCGGTGCTGCGTCGTTCATGTCGCTCATCTTCGTCATTCCCCGGGTTGCTCCCCATCCAGCAGCACATAGCTCACGTCACGGAAGACGCCCACGCGCCCCCATTCCTCGATCTCCTGGCGCAGCGACTGGTCGGTAAGCGGGTGCTGCTCGGCCCAGGCTGCCGGCAACGCGATCACCCAACCCGCCTCGGGGCCACCCGGCAGCGCACGGATGGTGATGGGCGTCTGGCGGCCGTCGCGCCGGCGCTGCAGGATGACGGCCAGCCGCAGACACAGGATCTGCTGCCATTGCGCCATGGTGGGCTCCAGCGCACGCACCTTCTTGAGGCCGCCGCTCTGGGCCAGCACGAACAGCGACAGCTCCTGCTGCTCCATGGCCGAGAAGCCCGGCAGGTCCGCATTGGCCAGAATGTAGGCCCCGTGCCGATGCGCGTTGTCGTGGGCGATGAAGGAGCCGATCTCGCGGATACGCGCCGCCCAGATCAGGCTCTCGGGCTTGCACCCCGACGGGGTGGGCCGTCCGTAGCCCGGCACGCCGGCCCCCTGCCCTGCAGAGACCACATCCGACCCGGCCTGCGCCACGACGGCCTGCCCCGCATCCGGAGCAGCCCCGTCCTGCCGCGAAGCCTTCAGCTCGCGCAGCAGCTGGCAGGCCACGTCGGCCACCTGGCGGCCGTGCTGATCGTCCATCCGATAGCGTTCCACCAGATGGCTGATGGTGATCTCGCGCTGGTCGGCGCCCAGCTCGCGACCCAGCAGGTCGTAGAGGATGCCCTCGCGCAGGGCCGAGTCGCAGTAGCCCATGGCCTCGATGCCGAACTCGTCGAACACCGACTGCATGGCGGCCAGGCCGCCGGCGATGACCGGCTGCCGGTCGGCGCGCAGACCCGGCAGATCGGCCAGCGCATCCACATGGCCGGCTGCCACGCACAGGTCCTCCAGCAGCGAGAGCCCTTCGCGGGTGATGGCCGTATGGCCGAAATTGGCGTTGACCAGCGCCAGCAGCGCCTTGGCCGTGCCCGACGTACCCACCGCGTACTGCCAGCCCAGCCGCTTGAAGCCGTGCACGTGTGCTGCCAGCTGCTCGCCACAGTGCAGCCGTGCCTTGCGCATGGCCGCCTTGGTGATCTTGCCGCTGCTGAAGAACTGCTGCGTGAGGGCCACGCAGCCAATCTGCAACGACTCGCGCCGTCGGGGCTGCTCGTCCACCCCGATGATGCACTCGGTGGAACCGCCGCCGATATCCACCACCAGGCGTAGCTGATGGTCGAGTGGCAGGCTGTGAGCGGCCCCCAGGTAGATGAGGCGTGCTTCCTCGCGCCCGGCCACCACCTCGATGGGGCGCCCCAGCGCCGCGCTCGCCTCCTTCAGGAAGGCGCCGATGTTGTGCGCCACCCGGAAGGTGTTGGTGGCCACCGCCCGGAAGGCTTCCAGCTCCAGGCCCTCCAGCCGCTCGGCAAAGCGCCCCAGCGCCTGCAGCGCCCGCTGGCGTGCCTCTTCGGACAGCTCGAACTGCCGGTCCAGGCCGGCGCCCAGCCGGACCGCTTCCTTGATCTGGTCGAGGATGCGCAGCTGGGGACCGGCCGAAGACTGGTCGATCTCGGCCAGCAGCAGCCGGAAACTGTTGGAACCCAGGTCAACGGCAGCCAGGGGCCGTCGCGGCAGGGAATCGCTCATCGAATCATCTCGGGATTGGATCGATCGGCATTCTGCAACAAAACGGCTACACAGGACACCCAAGCCCGACATCATCCTGATGTTTCCCTACCCGACGCAACAGACTGAAAAGGCGACCTCCAGACCACAGCCCGGGGTCAGCATCCGCCAAGCCGGCAGGCGGCTGGGCTAAACTGGCGGCAATCCCGAGGATCCCGCGTGAACGACACCGCCACTCCCCCCCTGCCCCCGCCGCTGGACCGTGAGCAGGGCATCATCGCCTTCAACCGCCGCGTGCTGGCGCTGGCCGAATCCCCCAACGCCCCCCTGCTGGAGCGGCTGCGCTACATCACCATCGTCTCCAGCAACCTTGACGAGCTGTTCGAGATCCGCGTGGCCGAGCTGAAGGAAATCGCCCGAAGCAACACCCCGCTGGCGGCCACGGCGCGCACCAGTATCGCCACCCTGGCCGTCAGCGCCCGCGAACTGGTCGAGCGCCAGTACCAGGTGCTGCGGGGCGACATCCTGCCCGCCCTGGAAGCCGAAGGCGTGAAGGTCTTCTTCCCCGCCCAGTGGGACGACGCCCTGCGCAACTGGGCCTATCAGGTCTTCATGAGCGAGATCGAGCCGCTGCTCACCCCCATTGCCCTGGACCCGGCCCACCCGTTCCCGCGCATCTCCAGCAAGACGCTCAACTTTGCCGTGGAGCTGGACGGCCGCGATGCCTTCGGCCGCCGCCCGGGCCTGGCCATCGTGCAGGCACCGCGCGTGCTGCCCATCGCCTTCAAGGTGCCTCCCGAGGTGGCGGGCGTGCCGCACGGCATCGTGCTGCTGTCGTCCATCATCAAGGGCTTCATGAACGAGCTGTTCCCCGGGCTCACCGTCTGCACGCAGTGCTCGTTCCGCCTCACCCGCAACAGCGACCTGTTCGTGGACGAAGAGGAGATGACCAACCTGCGCAGCGCCCTCAGCGACGAGCTGGGCCAGCGCCCCTGGGGACATGGCGTGCGACTGGAGATGACGGCGGACATCAGCCCTGAAGTGGCTGAACGCCTGCGCAAGGAATTCGACCTGAACGAAGAGGACTGCTACCGGGTCCACGGTTCGGTCAACCTGGGGCGCTATGCCAAGATCATCGAGCTGGTCGAGCGCCCCGATCTGCTCTTCCCGCCGTTCACCCCCAGCCAGCCCACCGCCCTGCAGAAGGACGACCTGTTCAGCGTGATCGCCGCTGGCGACGTGCTGCTGCACCACCCCTACGAGTCCTTCAACCCGGTGAAGGACTTTCTGCGCAGCGCCGCACGCGACCCGCAGGTCGTGTCCATCAAGCAGACCATCTACCGCACCGGCGCCGACTCGGTGCTGATGGAATCGCTGATGGAAGCGGCCCGCGCCGGCAAGGAAGTCACCGTCGTGCTGGAGCTGATGGCCCGCTTCGACGAAGAGACCAACATCAACTGGGCCGCCAAGCTGGAAGAAGTTGGCGTGCACGTGGTCTATGGCGTGGTGGGCCACAAGACCCATGCCAAGCTGGCCCTGGTGCTGCGACGCGAGGCCGAAGGGCTGCGTCGCTATGCCCACCTGGGCACCGGCAACTACCACCCGCGCACGGCGCGCCTGTACGAGGACTTCGGGCTCTTCACCGCCGACGAGGAAATCTGCGCCGACGTGCACGAGGTCTTTCGCCGCCTGACCGGTCTGGGCACCGCCGGCGGCCTGAAGGCACTGCTGCAGGCACCCTTCCGGCTGCATGGCACGCTGCTGCAGGCCATCCAGCGCGAGACCGAAGCCGCCCAGGCGGGCCGCAAGGCACGCATCATCGCCAAGATGAATGCGCTGCTGGAAGAGCGCATCATCGAGGCGCTGTATGAAGCCAGCTGCGCCGGCGTGCAGATCGACCTGATCGTGCGCGGCGTCTGCGCGCTGCGCCCCGGCATCCCGGGTCTCTCCGAGAACATCCGCGTCACCTCGGTGGTGGGACGCTTCCTGGAGCACAGCCGCATCTACTACTTCTGGGCAGACGGCAAGGAGAAGCTCTGGCTGGCCTCGGCCGACTGGATGGAACGCAACTTCTTCCGACGCGTCGAAGTGGCCTTCCCGCTGAAGGACGCCACCCTCAAGCGCCGCGTCATCGAGGAAGGACTGCTGAACTACCTGCAGCCCGACACGGCCGCGTGGAAGATGGACAGCAACGGCGACTACCACGTCGGCGGCGAGCTGCTCTCGCCCGAGCACGACGCCCAGCAGCGGCTGCTGCGAAAGCTCACCACCCAGGGAAGCTGAAAGTCTCCGATCGGAAAGCGCCCATCCCGAAGGGCGTAGTCCCAACGGGCACAGGGCATCCCGGCAGGTGTCTCCCACTCCGACGACCGGCGGCAGCCGGCGTCCTCATCCGGGTCTTCCCCAGTAAAGGGGCCGTCCCGGATATTGGATAGCATAGAAGGCTGCCCCATCATTCGCTGAACGGGCGAACACCCCAGGAGACACCATGAAGCTCAAGGACCCGAGCCTGCTGCAGACCCGCTGTCTGATCGATGGTCAGTGGCTGGATGCCGACAGCGGCAAGACCATCGCCGTCACCAACCCGGCCACCGGCGAGACCATCGCCCACGTGCCCGACATGGGCGCCGCCGAGACCCGCCGCGCCATCGGCGTGGCCGAAGCCGCCCGCACTGCCTGGCAGAAGAAGACCGCCAAGCAGCGCGCCGCCATCCTGCGCCGCTGGTTCGAGCTGATCACCGAGCACACCGACGACCTGGCCGTCATCCTCAGCACCGAACAGGGCAAGCCGCTGGCCGAAGCCCGGGGCGAGATCGCCTACGGCGCCAGCTATTTCGAGTGGTATGCCGAAGAGGCCAAGCGCATCTACGGCGACATCATCCCCTCCAGCAACAGCAGCCAGCGCGTGCTGGTGATGAAGCAGCCCATTGGCGTGTGTGCTGCCATCACGCCCTGGAACTTCCCTAACGCGATGATCACCCGCAAGGCGGCGCCAGCCCTGGCTGCCGGCTGCACCTTCGTCATCCGTCCGGCCTCACAGACCCCGCTGTCAGCACTGGCCATTGGCGAGCTGGCCCAGCGCGCCGGCGTTCCGCCCGGCGTCTTCAACGTGCTCACCGGCAGCTCGCGCGCCATCGGCGGCGAACTCACCGGCAACGACACGGTGAAGAAATTTTCCTTCACCGGCTCCACCGAAGTGGGCCGCCTGCTGCTGGCCCAGTGCGCCGGCACCGTCAAGAAGGTGTCGATGGAGCTGGGCGGCAACGCGCCCTTCATCGTCTTCGACGACGCCGACCTGGATGCGGCCGTCACCGGCGCCATCATCTCCAAGTTCCGCAACGCGGGCCAGACCTGCGTCTGCGCCAACCGGCTGTACGTGCAGGCCGGCATCCATGACCGCTTCGTCGAGAAGTTCACCGCTGCCCTGGCCGAACTGAAGGTGGGCAACGGCCTGGACGCCGGCGTCACCTTCGGGCCGCTGATCGACGCAAGCGCCATCGCCAAGGTGCAGGAACATATCGCCGACGCCGTCGAAAAAGGCGGCAAGGTGGTGGCCGGCGGCAAGCCCCACGCCCTGGGCGGCCTGTTCTTCGAGCCCACCATCGTCAGCCACGTCACGCAGCAGGCCCGTGTGGCCCGCGAAGAGACCTTCGGTCCGCTGGCCCCCATCTTCCGCTTCGAGACCGAAGAAGAAGTGGTGCGCTGGGCCAACGACACCGAATTCGGTCTGGCCGCCTACTTCTACACCCGCGACCTGGGCCGCAGCATCCGCGTGGCCGAGGCGCTGGACTACGGCATGGTGGCCGTCAACTCCGGCATCCTGTCCAACGAGGCCGCCCCCTTCGGCGGCGTCAAGCAGTCCGGCCTGGGCCGTGAGGGTTCCAAGTACGGCATCGAGGACTATGTGGAAGTGAAATACGTGCTGCTGGGCGGCATCGACGGCTGACGCCCCGGCCGCTTCCGGAGGGCAGGCCCCCTGGCCGAAGCCTGAAGCATCAGGGATATCCCCTAGCCGCCTCGGTTCGCCCCCCTTGCCGAGGCGGCAGAATGAAAGTCGGGCTAGACTGCACGAGTCCGGGCGGCATCCCCTGCCCCGAACTCACTCCACCGCCATCATGATCACCCCCACATCCCACCACAACGTCGATGTCGTCGTCCTGGGTGCCGGCATCGTCGGCGTCAGCGCGGCACTGGTCCTGCAGGCGCAGGGCAAGCGGGTCTGCCTGGTGGACCGACAGGAACCCGGCCACGGCACCAGCTTCGGCAACGCCGGACTCATCGAGCGCGCCAGCCTGGTGCCCTACGCCTTCCCGCGCCAGCCTGCCGAACTGCTGCGCCATGCCAGCAACCGCCACAGCGCGCTGCGCCTGCAATGGGGCGCACTGCCCTGGTATGCCGGCTGGCTGTGGCGCTACTGGCGGGAATCCGCACCTGCCCGGCTGGCACAGGCCACCGAGGACATGCGCCCGCTCATCGAGCTGTGCGTGGCCGAGCACCAGCCGCTCATCAGCGCCGCCAACCTGCACGACATCGTCCGCGACGGCGGCTGGATCGAACTGGTGCGCGGCCAGAAAGCCTTTGCCGAACTGTCGCGTCAGGCGCAGGACGACGCCCGCCGCTGGGGGCTGAACATCGAGGTTCTGCCCGACAACGCCCTGCGCGCCTGCCTGCCTGGCCTGCGCCCGGAAGGCGGCATCACCGGCGGCATCCACTGGCAGGACCCCTGGACCGTGCAGTCGCCCGTGCGTCTGGTGGAGGGCTATGCGGGGCTCTTCCGCTCGCGCGGTGGCCAGTTCATCCATGCCGACGCCATGGCGCTGCAGCAGGCCGAGCAGGGCTGGCGGCTGCCGCTGCCCGACAGCACTGAACTGCACGCCAGCGATGTCGTGCTGGCACTGGGCGCCGACACAGCCACGCTGGCCGAACGCTTCGGCTACCGGCTGCCGCTGCGTCCCAAGCGCGGCTACCACCTGCATTTCCGCATCGACGACGCGCACCCGGCCCCGTCCTTCCCCGTCTGCGACCGGGACTCGGGCTTCGTGCTGGCCGAGATGAACGACGGCGTGCGCCTGACCACCGGCGTGGAACTGGCCCTGCCCGACACGCCACCCAACGACAGCCAGGCCCGTCAGGCCACCCGCATCGCCCGTCAGTTCTGGCCCCTGGGCGAGGAAGTGGAAAGCCAGCCCTGGATGGGACGGCGCCCCTGCACGCCCGACATGCGCCCCATCATCGGCCCGGCGCCGCACCATCGCGGCCTGTGGTTCGACGTGGGCCATGCCCACCACGGCCTCACGCTGGGGCCCGTCAGCGGCCGCCTGCTGGCCGAGCTGATGACCGGACAGCAACCGTTCACCGATCCGTCGCCCTATTCGGTGCAGCGCTTCCTCTGAATCATGCCTGCTCCCGCCGGGGATCCTGGCCCGCGACCACCTCCATGCCCCCGGGTCGGGCAGGATGCCCCGGCAGATCCGATCCATATCCCATTGCCACCACCATGAAACAGTTCGACGCCGAACAATGCCGAGCCGCCCTGCCCTTTCGCACGCTGATTCCCGCACTGCGCGAGGCCTTTGCCCAGGGCGCCACCGTGCCGCTGCGCCACACCCACGCCATCGAAAGCCAGGGCGTGCACGGCACCACGCTCATCATGCCTGCCTGGAACGAACAGGGCTTCTTCGGCGTGAAGACCATCAACATCTTCCCGGAGAACGGCGCCCAGGGGCTGCCCGGCCTGCACGCCACCTACGTGCTGTACAGCGCCACCACCGGCGTGCCGCTGGCCCTCATCGACGGTGATGCCATCACCGCGCGCCGCACCGCCGGCGCCGCTGCGCTGGGCGCCGACTTCCTGGCGCGCAAGGATGCCAGGCGGCTGCTCGTGGTGGGCGCAGGCCGCATCGCGGCACTGCTGCCCGCAGCCATGCGCGCCGTGCGCGACATCGAGCACATCGACATCTGGAACCCCCGTCCGGTGCGCGCTGCCGTGCTGGCCGAGACCCTGCGCAAGCAGGGCGTGCCCAATGTCCACCCCTTGGACGGCACCCCGGCATCGCTGGAAGCCGCTGCGCGCCAGGCCGACATCATCAGCTGCGCCACCCTCTCGGAAGAGCCCCTCATCCAGGGCAGCTGGCTGCGCCCCGGCACCCACCTGGACCTGGTGGGCAGCTTCAAGCCCAACATGGTCGAAGCCGCCGCCGACTGCTTCATCGGCAACGAGGTCTTCGTGGATACCGACGAAGCCCCCACCAAGTCGGGCGACCTGCTCAAGGCCTTCGACACCGGCCGCTTCAGCGCCAGCGACATCCGCGCCGACCTGCAGGCCCTGTGCCGCGGCCATCACCCGGGTCGCACCAGTGACCAGGCCATCACCGTCTTCAAGGCCGTGGGCAGCGCCCTGGAAGACCTGACCGCGGCCGTGCTGGTCTACAAGGCCGGCTGAATCCGACCAGGGGCCTACCGGAGGCCCTGACTGGACGCATCTCCCGGGCGGCCTTTTCCCGCCCGGGCTCCCTGCAGGCCAATTCGTTAAAATGGTTTGCTGTCTCTGACATCCCCCGGGGAAGGTGTGGCCGGAAAGCTCCTGCCGGATGGCTGCCTCCCCGATGCTGCCTTTCGGGCCCCTTTCCGGAACCCATGCCATGAAACTGCACCGCCTTCCCGCCCTGCTGCCGCTGCTTGCCAGCAGTCTTTCCGCCGGCAGCCTGCTCTGGGCCGCCAACGCCCAGGCCGCCGCTGCCCAGCCAGCGGACGATGCCGCTGACGCCCAGACCCGCTGCAGCGACCTGAAGGAAGTGGAACTGCCCGACGTGGTCATCCAGCGCGTGAAGTGGGTGCAGCGCGGCGGTCTGGCCCAGGACCCCAACTCGGCCTTCACCGGCGCCTCGGGCCAGACGCTGCAGGCCGAGGAGCATTGCGTGGTGCGCGGCGAGATCGAACCCCGCACCGGCGCTGATGGTCGTCACTACGGCACCCAGTTCGAGCTGCGCCTGCCTGCCCGCTGGAACCACAAGTTCCTGTTCCAGGGCGGCGGCGGCACCGACGGCTTCGTGGCCGATGCCCTGGGCCGCATTCCCACCCGGGGCAGCTCGGCCCCGCCGGCGCTGCTGCGCGGCTATGCCGTGGTGAGCATGGACGGTGGCCACCAGGGCCGTGACACCCTCTTCGGCAAGGACCAGCAGGCCCGGCTGGACCTGGCTTACGCCTCCACCGGCAAGGTGGCCACGGCCGCCCGCCAGCTCATCCAGGCCATGTACCACGGCGCCCCGAAGCGCAGCTACTTCATGGGCTGCTCCAACGGCGGACGCGAGGCCATGATGGCTGCCATGCGCTACCCGCTGCAGTTTGACGGCGTGGTGGCCGGCAACCCGGGCTTCCGGCTCTCGCGCGCTGCCATCGCCCAGTCATGGGACAACCAGCAGTTCCTGAAGGCCGCCCCCGTCAATGAACAGGGCGAGCGGATCTTTGCCAATGCCCTCACCCAGAAGGACATGGATGCCGTGGTGGCCGGCGTGCTGGAACGCTGCGACGCCCTGGACGGCCTGAAGGACGGCCTGGTCAACGCCTGGGAACGCTGCGACTTCAAGCCCCGGATGGTGGAAAAGGACATCGGCAAGGAGAAGGTGGCCCTGCTGGAAGCCGTCTTTGGCGGCGCACGCACCAGCAAGGGTGACCCCCTCTATGCCAGCTGGCCGTGGGATGCCGGCATCAACAGCGGCAACTGGCGCGGCTGGAAACTGGGTGACTCCCAGACCGCCACCCCCAACGCCCGCAACATCGTGCTGGGCGCCATGTCGCTGCCGCACTACTTCATGACGCCCTACCAGGCCGAATTCGACACCTTCAAGGTGAACTTCGACACCATCCTGCCACTCACCCTGCAGACCGGCGCCATCAACGACGCCGTGGCCACCGACCTGACCACCTTCAAGGCGCGTGGCGGCAAGATGATCATCTTCGAGGGCGTCTCCGACCCCGTCTTCTCGGCCAACGACCTGCGCGACTGGTACCGGCAGCTGCAGCACGATACCCCGGGCACGCAGGACTTCGCCCGCCTCTTCATGGTGCCCGGCATGACCCACTGCGGCGAGGGCAACGCCCTGGACGACTTCGACCCGCTCACCGCCCTGGAGAACTGGACCGAGAAGGGTGAAGCCCCGGCCAGCATCCTTGCGCAGGGCCGCGCCTTCCCCGGCAAGACGCAGCCACTGTGCCCGTACCCGCAGGTGGCCACCTACCGCGGAGAAGGCGACGAGAACAGCGCAGAAAGCTTCAGCTGTCAGTAAGCATCAGCCCATCCCCAGGGGGCGGACGAAGGCCCGGAAGGCCGTGGCATGCGACGCCCCCGACTCATTCCCGACATGCCACCCCCTACGCAGTGCATGACCATCTGCGCAGTGTGCATGATGGAGGCGCTGACCGCTCATTGCGATTGAGAATCCGCAATGACGGCAGCCCACAGGACGCGCAGCATGGGGCTCCCGCCAACCGATACAGGAGCCCCTCATGAGCAAGATCCTCAACCTGTCCGATGAAATCGCCCTGATCGATTCGCCCGATTTCGAGCTGGGCAAGTACATCTATCTGGGCCAGGTGCGAACCGAAGATGGCGCCACCGCCGTGGTCTCGGTCGCCTACAAGGCCAACTACGCCGCACGCAAGCTGAAGGAAAACCTGCAGACGCTCAAGCCCGGCACAAAGATTGTGCAGTGCTACCTGCGCAAGGTGCGTGTGGGCGAGACCGACGACTGCGGCAGGATTCCGCTGGATTGCTGACGCACGGATACCGTCACAGCCGCCAGAACCCTGGGCAGGTCAACACACGGGGCCCCGACATGGGTCAAAGCCGTCACCCTTTGCCCAAAAACTCCACCATCAGCGGCAATAGTTCCGCCTTTGACATCATCCAGCCATGGGGATCACCGTGCCCCACCGACGTGCCGCCGCTAGAATCCCCTGATCCCTTTCCCGGAAACGACGCCATGCACGCCGACGCCAATCCCTTTGCCGCTGCCGAGTTCGCCGACAACCCCGAGCCGCGCTGCCCCTGCCTGCTGCTGCTGGATGTCTCCGGCTCCATGGCGGGCGGCAAGATCGAGGAACTCAACGCCGGCCTGCAGGCCTTCGAGGAAGAGCTGAAGTCCGACAGCCTCAGCGCCAAGCGCGTGGAAGTGGCCATCGTCACCTTCGGACCCGTGCTGGTCGCGCAGGACTTCACCAGCGCCAGCCAGTTCCAGGCCCCCCAGCTGCAGGCGCAGGGCCTCACCCCGATGGGCCAGGCCATCGAGGAAGGCATCGAGCTGCTGCGTCAGCGCAAGGCGCTGTACCGCCAGAGCGGCATCACCTACTACCGTCCGTGGATCTTCCTCATCACCGACGGCGCACCCACCGACAGCTGGCGGCAGGCTGCGCAGGCCATTTCCAATGGCGAAGCACGCAAGGAATTCGCCTTCTATGCCGTGGGCGTGGACGACGCCGACATGGACCAGCTGCGCCAGCTGGCCGTGCGTGATCCCCTGAAACTTAAAGGCCTGGCCTTCCGTGAGCTGTTTGCCTGGCTGTCCAGCTCGCTGAGTTCCGTCTCGCGCTCCAACCCCGGCGACGCCGTGCCGCTGGAAAACCCCACCGGCCCGAAAGGCTGGGGCAGCATCGCCTGACCCACTCGATTGCCAAGCCTCCCGCACGCCAGCCCGATGACCATGAAACACTGGTCCTGGATAGCGGCCTCCAGCACAGGGACTTCACACCTGAAGCACAACCTGCCACTGCAGGATGCCCAGGCCTGCGCTATTGTGCCCGTCAACAGCGACAGCCAGACATGCGACGCAGAATGGTTCGTGGCCGTTGCATGTGACGGCGCCGGTAGCGCCAGCCACGGAAGGCAGGGTGCCCTCATCACCTGCCGCACGATTCGCCAGGCCGCACGCTGCCACCTGGCGGCAGCATCGTTGCCCAGCGCATCATCCCTGCAAGAACCCCGGCTGACCGCATCCGCCCTGCCCTCGGCAGAAACCGTGCGGACATGGGCCGACGAAGCACGCCAGCGCATTCAAGCGGCCGCACAAAGACGCGGACTTTCTGCACGCGACTTTGCCTGCACGCTGGTTCTGGCCCTGTCCAACGGACAGGAAACGCTGGTGGCCCACATTGGTGATGGCGGCATCGTGGCACGCCTGGCCGACGGTGGAACCTGGCAGGCGCTTTCCTGGCCGGACCATGGCGAATACGCGTCCACCACGCGCTTTGTCACCGACGAGCCGCCCGCGCCCCTACGCACGCACATCACGCGGCAGCCCATCGATGCACTGGCACTGTTTTCAGATGGCATAGAACGCATGGTGCTGGACATGGCCACGCAGACCCCGTTTGCGCGGTTCTTCTCCACCATGGCCGCTCCGCTGCCCCCAGAACCAGGCCGGGCACACACCCTATCCAGCCAGCTGAAAGCCTACCTGGACAGCGAGGCCGTCAACAGCCGCACGGACGATGACAAGACGCTGGTCATGGCCGTGCTGCACCCAGAACAATCCGCCCAACACAGAACATAAGCCACCGAACAAGACAGACGCCATCACGAAGCCACCTGACTGATAGCCCCCGGGTCCTGAAACCTTGCCAGATGGCCTTGCCCGGCACAGAACACCCCCCCATCCCAGAGACACCCCACCGCCCATGACCTCCCGTGCCGATCACGAGAAAGACCCTGCCTACGGACTGAAACTGCGCCTGGGCAGTGGGCGTCGACTGAAGCTGGGTGAACGGCTGGGCCGGGGCGGTGAAGGCAGCGTCTACGCTGCCGCCAACCGACGCAACCACGCGGTAAAACTCTACAAGACGCCTGACAAGCCGCAACTGGCCAGCAAGATTGCTGCCATGGTGGATGCCGGCCTGGCCAGGCAGTCGCCCTTTGCAGCCTTTCCCGTGGACGTGGTGCGCGGCGAAAACGGCGCATTCGCCGGTTTTCTGATGAAAGCCGTGCGCGACCGGCGCCCTCTGCATGACCTGTACGCCCCCGGCGCGCGCAAGCAGCATTTTCCGGACATCGACTATCGCTTTCTGGCGCGCACTGCCACCAACATTGCGCGTGCTGTCGCCTCCATCCACCACACCGGCTGCGTCATCGGTGACATCAACCCCTCCGGCATGCTGGTGGCAGACGATGCCACTGTCGCCCTGGTGGATGCCGACAGCTTCCAGTTCAGCCATGGCGGACAGCAATTCCTGTGCGCCGTGGGTGTACCGGACTACACCCCACCCGAACTGCAGGGCCACTCCTTTCACGGCGTGGTACGCACCCAGCAGCACGACGCCTTCGGCCTGGCCGTCATCCTCTTCCAGGTACTGATGATGGGGCGCCACCCCTTCGATGGCGTCCCCGACACTGGCGAAGCTCCGCCCATGGGCGAGCGCATCCAGAAACGCCTCTACCCGCACATCCCTGAACGCCCCACCGGCATGCAGCCCCCACCCGGCCTGCCCGCCCTGACGGAGTTTTCAGGCACACTGGCCGACCTGTTTGCCCGCGCCTTCACCGCCCAGGACAACACCCCACGCCCCGACGCCCTACAGTGGGTGACGGCGCTGGAACACTTCGAGAAAAACCTGCGTCGCTGCCGCGCAGATCGTCGCCACCACTACCCCCGCGAATCCACGTCCTGCCCCTGGTGCCAGATGGAAGAACGACTGGGCAACCGGCTGTTTCCACGCCCCGGCGAAGCCCACCCGGCCGCATCCACCCGACAGCGCCATACCGCCATGCTTCCCACACCCGCCAACCTGATCCAGCGACGCTTCAGAAGCGACCGGCCCCGGCGCCTCATCATGGGGCTGGCGCTCACCGCCGCCGTGGCACTGGGCCTCTACCACCTGGGCAGCAGCTATCTGGCCAGCCTGTCACCCACCCAGCTGCTGGCCGCCCAGGCCAAACAGCACCTCCCCACCTGGCTGACCGGCACCCACCAGAAACTGCAACCCACCCTGGACGCAGCGCGCCAGCAGGGCCAGCAATGGGTCGACAGCGCCAAGGAAGCACTGCCGGACCTGTCCACGACCGGCAAGTGGATCAAGGGACTCTGGCAGACAGAAACCCCGGACGACAGCCAGACCCCGGCACCAGCAACACGCAAGCCGCAGGACAAGACCGATAACCCCGCCCCCGCCCGCAGCCACAGCACCGCACTGACCATCACCGACAAGGTCCTGGAAATGCAGCGCATCCTGCACCGCCAGGGCTACCCCGTCCCCCTGAATGGCAGCTTCGACGCCGCCACCCGACGCTACGCCGCCGACTACCTGACCAGCATCAGCGGCGAACCCACACCGGACAACCTGAGTGTGCGGGAGTTTTATTTGAGGTTTGAGGGGGTGAGGTAGGTCGCTCTCATGCTCGCACTATTGGGTTCTGGAAGGGATGCGTAGCAAGGTTTGGGGCTCATGAGCCATGGCGGGAGCCCCAGCATACCGACTCCCCTACTTTCACCACGGGTCATCCCCGCATATGCGGGGAACGCTTGCGCATCTGCTGCCGGCCGCCGATGAACTCCGGTTCATCCCCGCATGCGCGGGGAACGCTCCACAGCCACCACCCCAGCGTGTCATGGCGCTGGTTATATCTTTTGACGGGGTTGGGAGGAACCAGCCCCGGGGTGGGCTCTGGCAACAGCCCTTGAAATGCCCGGGCGAACTTGCCCTGATCATGCAGGGCCATGAAGAAGACGAACAGGGCTTCGACCTGCCGCTGAGGCCAGCCGAGTTCTTCAGCAAGCAGACGCAGAGAAAAATGAGGGAGGTCCAGAAGCTTTCTGGCACATGCCGCGACGTCCATAGCGTGGAATGGCAGCAGGTGGTACGCGTCTCCCTCCTTGTCCTGAGAAGAGGCTTTACCCCAGTAGGAAAAGTACGATTCAGCCATTCCGAGCCCTTTTCATGGCGCATATGAACAGCCCTTCTGCGTCAGCCCCCTCCTCCAACGACTCTGCCTTGGATGCCTTGTCTCCTGCAATGGCTGCCAAGGTATTCAACCCACCAACTGGACGAGAGAAATCTATATTCAGGTGCAGATGGACACTGCCACTACGATACGAAACGCAATATTGTGTGTCCACCGCTGCCTGGATATTGCTGTTTTATCCCGACAAACGGTTCTTGCCTCTCCGACAGGCGGTCGATTTCAGGTCATGCGCAGCAGATTTCCCTTCTTGCACGGCAGTCTCACCACCCGCACCCCTATTCCGCCACAAACGCCCCCTCAAACCCCCGCAACTCCTTCTGCGTCAATCCCACCTCGGGTGACAGCGCCACCTCACGCCATCCGGCTACTGCTGCTCGCACTTCATCCAGTACCTTCTGCGCAGCTTCCGGCGTCAGCGCGAATTCCCGGCAGCGAGCCAGCAGCATGCGGGTGTTGGTGATGGGGCCGTCCTCTTCCGAAAGCCACACCTTGGATTCTCTGTCCTTGTCAGGGAAGGGGTTGATGTCGAATGCTGGTGAGAGACGCCAATGGCCGTTCGTGGCATGCAGGAAGCCATGGTTCTGCAGGTGGTCATCCACGTTGGTGATGAGCAGGTTGAAGATAAGGCGTCGCCACAATTGCTGCAGGTCGGCGGTGGGGTCGAGTGCGTGGCGGCGAATGACTTCGGCGATTTCCAGATAGCTTCTTTCATCATCCCGCGAGGCCTGCAGCATGGTGGCGGCCGACTGGTAGGGAATGCGCCCGCCATCCGGCTGTCTGTCGAAGCGGTAGATGAGGGCGACGGGAATGTCTGCCAGCTGCACGACTCTCGATTCGGCGGCCTGGATGCCTGCACGTTGGGCGAGTTTCAAGGCCAGCACTTCGCCACGTGTGACGCTTCGGGTGTCACCGATGCTGGGAAACTTGCCGATGGCCAGGCGACCGTTCTCGTCCACCAGGGTGCATTTGGGGCGCATGCCGCCCAGGGATGTGCCCCTGCCCTGCAGGTAGCGCAGGTCTTCGTCGGTCTCGTCTCCGCGCTCGATGGCATGGCTGGCCCGGAAGGCGCGCTCCAGGGCGATGAGGGGCGGCGTGGTCCGGCGGCCAGGCTCAACGGAACGGTGCCACTGGCCATCCGCACCTTTCAGCCTCAGCGCACCAACACGGGCGCTGTCGTCCACGGCCAGCAGATAGTCCAGTTCGGTCAGTGCGCCCAGGGTCGGGTCTTTCTGGCGGCGCTTGGCATGGTCCCGCGCGATGACTCTTCTTCCCCAGGCATCCGGTGCCGTATCGGCCAGCGCGCCATGAAAGGGCGAGTCATGCGCAGTGGCGGCCTTGTGAGGCTGGTGGCCGGATGTCCATTGCAGGTCGGCTGAAACATTGAAGCCATCCGGGCTGGCCAGCCAGCTGGCATCGTAGGCAAACGCCGTGCTTTCGCGTCTTCCTTGGCGGGTGTAGATGAGTGATCCGATGGGGGTGCCTTTCTGCCCCACGCACACCTGCACGTGCTGGCGAAGGGTGTTCGATGGTGCAGCCATCACAACCCTCCCGACACGTTCCTGGGCATCCGTACCCGCTTGGGCAGCTGCTCATCCATCAGCAACAGGCCAATGTCATCGTTGGCGGTGTCCATGAGGTTTTCCAGGGCCTTCAGGTCACCCAGGATCATCATCGCCCGGGCAATGAAGTGGATGGGGATACGAGGGTCGCCTTTTTCGATGCGGCGCACGGTGGAGACGGATGCCCCCATGCGCTGTGCCATGGAGTCCTGCGAGATGCGGCGGCGGCGGCGGGCCAGCGACAGGTCGTGACCCAGCTTGCGAACGGCGCGCTCGACCGGGAGGGGCATGAAGTCTGACATGAATTAGCAGCCTGCTGGAGATGCTTATATTGACCAATATATCCATTCAGGACGTTAAGTTCAATAACCAGCAAGACTGACGCCTGACATGAGCACCTCACGCGGGGTTACTGCTTTTAGCACTCCAATCGGGATGCTTATAGCTATGTATAGATCTTATGAGAACTTTAATTGCATGAGCCTCAGATAGACATGCAAGGCTCGCCCATCCCCGAGCCTCACCCTCACGATACCCGGACAAGACAGGCTGGTCCGGCAGACCCACACCCCACCGCCAGCCCCTGCTGCCCGTTGCTTTTTGCGCTTCTCAGGCGCCCTCCCCACGCCCCGGTCTGCTGCCAACATCCTTCCGTGCTATGTTCCCTGTCACCCGGCCCATTCGGCCGCCAGGATGAATCCAGGCCTGGCGGCAGGCGCCGAAACGGTTTCTGGCCTCTGTTCCTCCCTTCGCAGAAAGCACCATGCCCACACCCCTCACCCCCGCCACCGATCCCTCCCTCAACCCGCAACCCACCCACCGGGTCGCGCTCATCGGCGCACCCACGGATGTGGGGGCCAGCCGTCTGGGGGCGGCGATGGGGCCGGATGCGTTGCGGGTAGCGCAGCTGCCAGCAGCGCTGCGGGCGCTGGGGGTGGATGTGGTGGATACGGGCAATCTGGCGGGGCCGGTGAATCCGCGCGGCGGGCGTGATCCGAAGGCGGCGGGGCTGCGCAATCTGCCGGAGGCGGTTTTCTGGACGCAGGCGGTGCACGATGCGGTGCTGGCGCAGCTGCAGGAAGGGCGCACGCCGATCATGCTGGGCGGTGATCATCATCTGGCGGCGGGTTCGCTCAGTGCGGTGGCGCGGCATTGCCGCGCGTCGGGGCGCAAGCTGCGGGTGCTGTGGCTGGATGCGCATTCGGACTGCAATACGCCGGATATTTCTCCCAGTGGCAATATTCACGGGATTCCGGTGGCCAATCTGCTGGGTCTGGGGCCGCAGCCGCTGATCGGGCTTTCGGGGCAGACGCCGGCGCTGTCAGCGGAGCATTTCTGTCAGGTGGGGCTGCGCTCGGTGGATGAGCACGAGAAGCGGATGATCCGTCAGCTGGGGCTGCGGGCGTTCGACATGCGTGCGATCGATGAGCTGGGGATGCGCGAGGTGATGCACCGTGCGCTGGCGGATGTGGATGCGGACACGCATCTGCACGTGAGCTTCGATGTGGATTTTCTGGATCCGGAGATTGCGCCGGGGACGGGGACGGCGGTGCGTGGGGGGCCGACGTACCGCGAGGCGCAGCTGTGCATGGAGATGATTGCGGACACGGGCCGGCTGGCGTCGCTGGATATCGTGGAGCTGAATCCGGCGCTGGATATCCGCAATCAGACGGCAGAGCTGGTGGTGGATCTGGTGGAGAGCCTGTTTGGCAAGAGCACGCTGATCAACCGCTGACCGGGTTGTCGGCAGGCATCCGTCCGGGCTGGCCATCGGCGCCGGTCAGGACGGCGCCTTTGAGTGCCTCTTTTTCTTCCTGCAGGCGCAGGTATTTGGCGTGGAGCTGTTCGCGGCTCTCGTTGAGGTCGAAATTGATGGGGATGCACTCGACGGGGCAGATCTGGGCGCACTGGGGTTCATCGAAGTGGCCGACGCATTCTGTGCAGCGGTTGGGGTCGATGATGTAGTACTCGGGCCCCATGGAGATGGCTTCGTTGGGGCATTCGGGTTCGCAGCAGTCGCAGTTGATGCACTCGTCGGTGATGATGAGGGCCATGTCAGCGGCTCTCCTTGCGCGGTTCCTGCTGGCGCTTGAGGTATTTTTCCTGCAGGGCGGCAAGCACCACAGGGTTGACGAAGGCGCGCACGTCGCCGCCCATCATGGCGATTTCCCGCACCAGGGTTCCGGTGATGGACTGGTAGCGGTCGTCGGGGATGATGAAGTGGGTGTCGATGGTGGGCTGCAGGATGCGGTTGAGGCTGGCCATGCGGCGCTCGTAGTCGAAGTCGCTGGCGTCACGCAGGCCGCGCACGATGAGGTTGGCGCCGATGTCGCGGGCGAAGTCGGTGACAAGCCCGGAGAAGGACATGACGCGCACGTTGGGCAGCCCCACCAGGATGGCCTTGGCCATGTCGACGCGTTCGGCCATGGTGAACAGGGTGTTGGTGCGGCTGTCGGAGATGGCGACGACGACGGATTCGTGATGGGCAGCGACGCGGTTCACGACGTCCTGGTGGCCCAGGGTCAGCGGGTCGAAGGTTCCGGGGTAGACGACGAGGGACATGGTTCGGAAGTAAGCAGCTGATAATGGACCTGTCCGGCCTTGCCGGCGCGGATGACGGCCAGGCTGTTGCAGCCCTGCTGGGCCAGCCAGTCGTCGGTGATGGCGTGATCGGCCTCGACGTAGACAAGGCCGTGGGGCGCCAGCCAAGGCAGGACGGCGGGCAGGATGCGCGGCAGCCAGCCGGCCCGGAAGGGGGGGTCCAGCAGGATCAAATCCTGCAGCATGGGCGGGCGCTGGTCAAGCCAGCGGGCGGCGTCGGCGCGGATGACCTCGATGCAGCCCCCTGCCCCGAGCTGCTGGACGCTGGCATTCAGGCCACGGGCGATGGCAGGGTTCTGTTCGACCATCAGAACGCGGGCGGCCCCGCGCGAGGCGGCCTCGAAGCCCAGGGCCCCTGAGCCGGCGAAGAGATCCAGGCAATGCCAGCCGGAAAGATCCTGGCCCAGCCAGTTGAACAGGGTCTCGCGCACGCGGTCGGGGGTGGGCCGCAGGCCCGGCGAGTCGGGCACGGGCAGCAGGCGGCGCTTCCATTGGCCGCCGATGATGCGAATGCGGGAGGACATGGAGGGGTACTCGGAAGGAAGCCGTTAGTTTACCGGCTCTGCCCCATGGGCCCGCTTTGTCCCTGGGTGCCGATATCCGGCAGGCTGGCGGGTGCGGACAGGCTCTAGAATTGCAGCAACCCACACTGCAGCAGACTCATACAGGACGCACGACATGTTCGGTTTTTTCCGTCGCAAGAAGAAAGAGAAGGAAGATGCAGCCGCAGCCCAGGCCGCTGCGGCCGAGTTTGCGGCCAATGAAGAGGCTGCTGCCGAGCCGGCCGGGGAATCGGCCGAAGGCGGTGAGCCAGCGGGCGGCACACAGGCCCCCGAAGCGCTGCAGCCGCGGGACGTTGCCCAGCCACAGCCCGAGGCCGGACAGGCTGTAGCGGCGGAAACATCTGGCGTTGGTACTGCCGGGGATGTCACCGTTGCGGAGCCAGCGGCGGCACCCGCCGAGGTTTCTTCGGCCTTGCCGCAAGCAGGTCCGAATGCCATGCCGACGCCGAGGGCCGAGGCGCCGCTGGCGGGTGTGCCGCATGTGCCATCGGCCGAGGTCTCCGAAGCACCACGGCCGCAGAGCACGCCGGTCGAGGCAGCCCCTGCTCTGAAGGAAACGGTTGCCGCGAAGGAAGCCGCTGCCCCGGTCGAGGCCGTGGCACCCCAGGTACCGGCCGAGCCGGTGGTGGAGGTACCCCCGCCTGAAGCGGTGGTGTCTGCACCGACGGTGGAGGCGCCCACACAGCAAGCGCCGTCCGTTCCGGCGGTGTCCGAGGATGCCAGCGCCCCGACTTCCGGCGAGGCCACAACTTATGGCGAAAGCGAGATCGTGCCGCCCACGCAAGCGATGCCGGAAGCGGTGCGGCCGGCGCGGGCTGGCTGGTTCGCGCGGCTGCGCGGGGGGCTGGCGCGCACGCGCTCGCAGCTGGGCAGCATCTTCAGCCGCAACCGGATCGACGAGACGCTGTACGAGGAGCTGGAGACGGCGCTGCTGGCCAGTGACACGGGCTATGGCACGACGACGTGGCTGCTGGATGAGCTGCGCGAGCGGGCCCAGCGCGACCGGATCAACGATGCGGCGACGCTGAAGACGGCGCTGATCGACATCCTGACGGAGCTTCTGTCGCCGCTGGAGAAGCCCATCGACGTGGACCGGGCCGATCCGCTGGTGATGATGATCACCGGGGTGAACGGGGCCGGCAAGACGACGTCGATCGGCAAGCTGGCGCGCCATCTGCACCAGATCGATCAGTCGGTGCTGCTGGCGGCGGGCGACACGTTCCGGGCGGCGGCACGCGAGCAGCTGGCGCGCTGGGGCGAGCGCAACCAGGTGCACGTGATTGCCAACGAGGGAGGCGATCCGGCCGCGGTGGCTTTCGATGCGATCAAGGCCGGGCAGGCGCGCAAGGTGGACGTGGTGATGGTGGACACGGCCGGCCGGCTGCCCACGCAGCGCCACCTGATGGACGAGCTGAAGAAGATCCGTCGGGTGATCGGCAAGGCCATGGACGGTGCGCCGCACGAGGTGCTGCTGGTGCTGGACGGCAATACCGGCCAGAACATGCTGGCGCAGGTGCAGGCCTTTGACGAAGCGGTGCAGCTGACCGGTCTGGTGGTGACGAAGCTGGACGGGACGGCCAAGGGCGGCGCCATTGCGGCCCTGGCACACACGCGGCGCGACAACCCGCTGCCGGTGTACTTCATCGGCGTGGGCGAAGGGGCGGAAGACCTGCAGGCATTCAGTGCGCGCGAATTTGCCACGGCGCTTCTGGACTGAGTACGCATTTCATCGCTTTCTGGCTGCATTCCGGCGGATAGGTGTCGCTTCCGGTTGACGCCCTTGCGGCGTCAGGCGACTATGTCAGTTGCATCGACAAACGAGGACTACGCTCACCATGCAAGCGGTCATTCTTGCCGGCGGCTTCGGCACCCGGATCAGCGAAGAAAGCGCGGTACGCCCCAAGCCGATGGTCGAGATCGGCGGGCAGCCCATTCTCTGGCACATCATGAAGATCTATGCCTCGCACGGCATCAATGACTTCGTGATCTGCTGCGGCTACAAGAGCCACATCATCAAGCAGTACTTCCACGAATACGCCATCTCGCGTGCGGACGTGACGTTCAACCTGGGCACGAACGAGATGCAGATCCACCGCAACGAGTCCGAGCCCTGGTCGGTGACGCTGGTCGAGACGGGTCAGGATTCGATGACGGGTGGCCGCATCAAGCGCGCCGCCAAATATGTGAAGGGCGATACCTTCCTTTGCACGTATGGCGACGGCGTGAGCAACGTCGACATCACCGCCACCATCGAGTTCCACCGCAAGCACGGCAAGGAAGCGACGGTGACGGCCGTTCAGCCCCCGGGCCGCTTCGGTGCGTTCAGCCTGCAGGCGGATCAGACGCTGATCGATTCGTTCATGGAAAAGCCGCAGGGCGACGGCGCCTGGATCAACGGTGGCTTCTTCGTGCTGGACCGCAAGGTGCTGGACCGTATCCACGGTGACGATTCGGTTTTCGAGCAGGAGCCGATGCGTTCGCTGTCTGCCGATGGCCAGCTGCACGCCTGGCGTCACACCGGCTTCTGGCAGCCGATGGACACGCTGCGCGACAAGCATGTGCTGGAAGAGCTGTGGGCTTCAGGCAAGGCGCCCTGGAAGTCCTGGTAATCCACCAGACAACCATTGCGTGAGCAGAAAGGGGGCGGGCATACCGCCCCTTTTTCTTGGCAGGCCCCCTGCCCTGAAAAAGGTTTCTGGCTTGATACCCGTTTTCGCCTACGGGCATAGACTGACCCTGCTTGCGCAAGACAGGGAGACGGAATAGACGCTTTTTCTTCAACAGGTTAACGGAAGATATTCAAGTACTGCCTTGCCCCTGATGACGCTGTACATGGCGTAACAATAAACACCGAAGACCTCACTCATAGAATTTGGGCATCGCGTGAATTGCAACAACATGCCCCATGACCACTGTCTACTTTGACCGGAAGATCGACGACGACAGCCGCCGCAAGATGATCTACGACGGCGATCTGTTCGTGTATTCCGCCAATGAGCATTCGCTGGCGCTGATTGAACTGGCCCGCAAGCTGATTGCCGAGGCCTTCCCTGGTCTGGACCCGCGCACGGCGCAGGACCACTATCCGGTCGAGAAATTCGCCGAGATTCTCTCGAAGCTCAAGCCGGCCTTCATCCATCATCCGGAATGCAAGCGCATCATCCCGAAGATGATGGAGTACATCGGCTGTGATCTGGAAGAGACCTATTTCGACGTGCCGCGCATGCGCACGTCCACCAGCCACAATTACCTCACCAGCGGCATTGCCTATGCCTTCCATGCGCACCGCGACACCTGGTATTCGGCGCCGATGTGCCAGATCAACTGGTGGATTCCGATCTTCGAGGTGAACGGCGGCAACGCCATGACCTTCCATCCGGAGTGGTTCGCGCGCGAGACGCCGAACAATTCCGAGATCTACAACTACCAGGAATGGAATGCCAAGCAGCGTTTCAATGCGGTCACGCACGTGAACAAGGACACGCGCCCGCAGCCCAAGCTGCAGGAAGACATCAAGCTGGAACCGAACGTGACGGTGGTGACACCGCCGGGCGGCATGCTGCTGTTTGCCGCCGCACACCTGCATTCGTCCATTCCGAACCAGACGGGCGAGACACGCTTCTCGATTGATTTCCGGGTGGTGAACCGCAAGGACCTGCGTGCGCGTGACGGCGCACCCAATGTGGATTCGCGCTGCACGGGCTCACCGATCAACGACTATCTGCAGGGCACCACGCTGGAGCATCTGCCGCCGGACATCCAGAAGATGTATCTGGAACCGGCCACGGCCTGACGCCCTGCAGGCGGCTGACGGGCTGCCACGGCCTACTCTCTGCAGGCGGCCGACGGACCGCGACAGCCTGATGGTCCGCCCGCCGTGGGCGGCCCCCTTGGACCAGGCTGCCTGCCCCCCTGAAAACGAAAGGCCCGGCACTGCATGGCAGGCCGGGCCTTTTTGTCGTTCATGCGTCATATGAATGACGCATGGGCACGGACATCAGTTGTAGCGGCGGTAGACCACCTTGGTGGGTGCGCCGATGAGCAGGCCATCGGTGCTGCCGGCTTCCAGGGCCTTCTTGTAGACCTTGGCGGCCCGGCTGAAGGCCTCGATGGTGTAGTCGATGTCGGCCTCGCTGTGCGAGTAACTGACGATGAAGCTGGGCGCCAGCACGCCCCAGCGGATGAGTTCCTGCATGAACAGCGTGCGGAACGGCTGCGAGGGCTTGTGCTCGTGGTCGTGCGTGGAATAGAGCAGGTTGCATCCCCGGCCGGCCACCGACAGGTATTCGCTGACACCCAGAGCGGCCGTGACCTGCTCGATGCCGGCGCGCAGGCGCTCGCCCACGTGGTAGAGGTGCTCGATGACCGGCTCATCACGATAGATGCGCATGGTCTCGATGGCGGCCGCCAGGCTGGGGCCTTCGGCACCGTGGGTGGTGGAGAGCAGGAAGACGCGCTCCTTGTCGTGGAAGAGGCCGCCCAGTTCCATCACTTCACGCTTGCCGGTGAGTGCCGACAGCGAGAAGCCGTTGGCCAGCGCCTTGCCGAAGCACGACATGTCGGGCGTGACGCCATACAGCGTCTGGGCGCCGCCCTGGTGGAAGCGGAAGCCGCTGATGGTCTCGTCCAGCGTGACCAGGGCGCCATTGCGGTGGGCCAGGTCGATGACCTTCTGCAGGAAGCCGTCCTTGGGCTCTTCGGTACGGGCAGGCTCCAGCAGCACCATGGCGATGCGGTTCGGGTACTGCTCGAAGAGCTTCTGCAGGCTGTCGATGTCGTTGTAGTTGAACTTGACGGTGAGTTCGACTTCAACGCGCGAGACGCCGCCGTCCATGGCAGTGGTGCCGATGAACCAGTCGTTGTACGAGAAGAAGGGGCTGTTGCTGCAGATGGCCACCAGGTCACGGCCGGTGTAGGCGCGGGCCAGCTTCAGCGCGGCGGTCAGCACCGTGGAGCCGTCCTTGGCGAACTTGACCATCTCGGCGCTGGACACCAGCGACTGCAGCATCTGGGCGCATTCCAGCTCGATGGGGGCCGGGCGGTTGAAGTTGTTGCCCAGCTGCATCTGCCGGTAGGCCGCCTCGATGACGGACGGATAGGCGTGGCCGAGGGTGACGGCGCGCAGGCCCATGCCGTATTCGATGAATTCGTTGCCGTCCACGTCCCAGATGTGGCAGCCCTTGCCGCGCTCGATGAAACCGGGCGAGCGCTCGGGATACTGGTCATCGCCCTTGGCGTAGGTGTGTGCGCCACCCGGAATGGTGTCGTGGACCTTCTTGCGCAGGGCTGCGGACTTGTCGAAGCAGGTGCGTTCCACCATGCCGGAAACGTTCGGCTTCTGGGTGCTGTTCATGGGATGTCGACCGGCGAGGAGATAGGGAAGTCGGAGCGTATTCTGAACATTACGGCATCGACTGCAACGAAACAACGAGATCTGAGGCTACCTTACAACGACTTCCAGCAGCTGGTTGTGCAGAAGCGCTTCGGCGGCCTGATGGACCAGATCGAAGGGCAGTCCGGCCATCTCGGCGATGTCCAGAAGGCTCTTGCTGCCATCGGACTGATTCAGCACCCACAGGAGCGCCAGCTGCAGCTTCTGCCCCTCGTTGTGTCCGCCGATGAGCGAGTACAGGCCGCGCCGGCCCAGCTGGGGCTCACCGAAGGGGCTGAGGTTGTTGAAGCTGAGGTTGCGCTCCACGATGCCGAACGCCGCCAGCAGCAGGCCCAGCGAGCGCTCCAGGTGCTCGGGGCGGATGAAGTCCAGGTTGTCGGCCGAGGTGTGGTACTGCGGGTAGCTGCCATAGGTGGAACGCGAAAAGCACCCCATGGGCAGGTTGAAGCCGGGCGAGCAGAACTGCCGCTCGTCGTAGCCGTAGGGCATGAAGGGCAGCAGGTGGTGCTTCTCGCGGCTTTCGGCCAGCACCAACGCCATGATGCGGTCGATCTCGGCATCGCCCCGGCGGCTGCGCTTGTAGTGGTAGTCGCCGGCATCGCCCACGCCGGAGATGACCACGCCATGCGCCACGTGCTTCGTCACGTCCTGTCGCTGCGACAGCCAGGCAATGGCGCCGATGGTGGCCGGAATGAACACGAAGCGATAGGTGTAGCGGCGCTTGGGCAGCGCGGCCAGCGTCTTGGCCAGCCAGGTGGCGGTGGAGATGCCCGACAGGTTGTCGTTGGCCAGCGAGGGGTGGCAGACGTGGGTGGAGACGAGCACTTCCTCGGCGCTCTCGCCGGGCAGCACGCACTCTCCGAAAGTGAGCGAGCCCTGCACCAGGTCGGTGTCCACGCACACTTCGTAGTTGCCCGGCGGAAGCGACTGCAGCTGGCGATCGGTCAGGCAGAAGCCCCAGTCCCGCTTGAAGTACTGCGTGCGGTAGGGGATCCAGTCCGGCCGGTCGGGCAGCGAGAAGAGGTGCGGGCGCAGCTCTTCCAGCGACAGCGTGCCCCGGAACGGGGCGCTGTAGTTGACCAGGTGCAGGTTGTGCTCGGCAATGTCGACGATCTTCTTCCCGTCCGGCCCCTTGATCCAGGCGCCCCGCACCTGCCACTCGGCCGGCACTTCCCAGTCGAAGATCTTGGTGCCGGTGGGCACTTCAGTCACGGTGAGCGGGATGTGCTGGCCAATGGCGGCCAGGGTGTCACGCACGCCCTGCCCGGTGATGCTGCGCAGCATGGGGTAGAGCTGCGTGCAGAAGGCGTGCATGGCAGCGCCCTGCCCTTCGGCCTGGCGGGCCAGGGCAGCGGCCGATTCGACGACGATGGCTTGGGTCATGGTGACGGGGATGGCAATCTGGGAAGGGGACGGAAGGCCCGGGTGGCGGGCAGGCCCTTGCGCGGCCTGCCCCGCCGACGGTCAGTCGTAGATCTGGACTTCGGGCACCAGGATGACGAAGCGGCCGCCCCATTCACGGATGGCGCTCATCTGCTTCATCACCTCGTCCTTCAGGTTCCAGGCCAGGATGACCAGGTAGTCGGGCTTGGTCTCGAGGATGCGCTCGGGGCCGTAGATGGGGATCTGCGTGCCCGGCAGGAAGTGGTTCTGCTTGTGCGGGTTGCGGTCGACCGTGTACTCGATGTAGTCGGAACGCACACCGGCATAGTTGAGCAGCGTGGCGGCCTTGGCGGGCGCACCGTAGGCGGCAATGCGCTTGCCCTGCTGGTGGGCATCCAGCACGAAGCGCAGCAGGCTGCGCTTGCTGGCGCGGATGCGCTCTTCCAAGGCCAGGTACGGCTCCAGCGTGTCCAGGCCGGCGGCACGCTCGCGGGCCTCCATCTCGGCCACGCGCGGGCTGACGGGCTGGTTGCCGGTCTTGGCAGGCTGGCAGTACACCCGCAGCGAGCCACCGTGGTTGGGGATCTCTTCCACATCGAAGACCGACAGGCCGTGGTGGGCCAAGATGCGGCTGAAGGTGAGGAAGGAGTGGTAGCAGAAGTGCTCGTGGTAGATGTTGTCGAACTGGTTCTTCTGCAGCAGGTTCAGCACGTGGTGGAACTCGAAGGTGGCCACGCCCTGCGGCTTGAGCAGGATGGAGAAGCCTGCCACGAAGTCGTTGAGGTCGGGCACGTGGGCGACCACGTTGTTGGCGGCCATCAGGTCGGCGGCATGGCCCATGTCGCGCAGCTTGCGGGCGCTTTCACGGCCAAAGAACATCACCTCCATGGGGATGCCCAGCTTGCGGCCTTCCTCGGCCACGTTGGCGGCGGGCTCCACGCCCAGCACGGGCACGCCCTTGGGCAGGAACCAGCGCAGCAGGTAGCCGTCGTTGGCGGCGATCTCCACCACCTTGCTGTGGGCACCCAGCTTGAAGCGCTCGGTCATGTCGTCGGCATAGCGCTTGCCGTGGTCCAGCATGGCCTGCACGTAGGACGAGAAGTAGGCGTAGTCCGAGAAGATGGCCTCACCGCTCTGGAACTCCTCCAGCTGCACCAGGAAGCAGTTGCTGCAGACGTAGGCGTGCAGCGGGAAGAACGGCTCCATCTTGTTGAGGTCTTCCGGCTTGCGGATGGCATTGGCCATGGGCGACATGCCCAGGTTGGCCACGGTGTGACGCAGCTGGGTACCGCAGAAACGGCACTTGGCGTGGGTGGCGGCCAGAGCGGCCAGATCCTTGCGATCGGCAACGGAAGAGGTTTGGGTTGCAGACATGGTGATGAAGGAGAGGAGAAAGACCGGCGAAGGTCACGACCACACGCGGTGGCTTCCAGGGTGAGCGGCGACCAGGCCCGGCGGGCCCTGATCACGATGCCTGCAACGTACCACACTGCCGGGAGAGCCGTCGACGACAGACTTGGCATTTGGCTTCTTCCGGGGGACGAAAGACGCCATTCGTCGGGAAAACACGGCAAATGTTCGGGTTCTGGCGATGTGAGGACTGCCCGGTTCCCGCGATGCGAACGTGGGAAGGCGCGGAAATGGGAAGGTGGCTGCCCGCACACAAAAGAAAACGGCGCCCGAAGGCGCCGTTTCCAGGATGCCGACCAGCGTGGCCGGCATCGGGAGGGATCGGACCGAAGGCCGATCAGAAGATGCTTTCGCGCACGAAGATCAGGTCGTCCGGACGGATCGGATCGTCGAGCTTGGGCTCCAGCACCTGGATGTTGCGGTCGCCCACGCGACGGTGCAGACGGATGCCACGGTCGGTACCGCGCAGGGTGAGGCCACCGCCCTTGGCAACGGCCTGGGCCACGGTCATGCCACGGTCAAGCACGTACTGGCCCGGACGCTGGACCTGGCCATAGACGTAGTAGTTGGGAGCCTTGTTGACGAAGATGGTGTCGCCAGCCTGCAGGACCACGTCCTTGCTCAGGTCGCCGGTGCTGAACATCTCGACCAGGTCGATTTCCAGACGCTGCGGACGGCCGTTGCGGGTGGTCATGAGCAGCACGTTGTTGGAGCCGGTCTCGTTGACGCCGCCAGCCACCGAGAGGATCTCGGACAGGCGCATGCCGGTGGTCTCCAGCGGGTAGCGGCCAGGGTTGGCCACGTTGCCCAGCACCGAGACCTGCTGGCTGCGGAACTGCAGCACGTTCAGGGTGACCTGCGGGTTCTGCAGGAAGCGGCCCTCACGCAGGCGGGTGGCGATGAGGTTTTCGGCCTGCTGCGGCGACAGACCGGCCAGCTTGACCACACCCAGCAGCGGGAAGGAAATGACGCCACTTTCGGAGATGCGGGCCTCGACGGTTAGATCCTGGGACTGGAAGACCTGGATGCGCAGCACATCGCCCGGCCCGAGCAGGTAATCACTACGGGCGGTCTGAGCCACGGCCTGGGACGATGCCAGACCGATGGTGGCCAGGGCCATCAGCCCCAGCACGAACTTCTTGAAGCGAGAAAGAAACATGGATGCCGTCCTATGAAGGGAGATCAGCTTGCCCGAAGGGCTGCGAACGGAAAGGGGAGTTGCCCCGCGCAAGAATCAAACGCCCGGGCACGCCAAGCGGCCAACAGGCCGTGAACGCCGATTCTAGACCGGCCTTTGTGGCGCCAGCGTGAATGATATCCCTTGCTTTCGTAAGATTGTCCAGCAAAGGCGAGCTGACAGCAGGTGCAATGGGAAGGATTGCCAGAAACGACCAAGCCCCGGCGGGAACCGGGGCCTGTTTTGACGGGGCCCGGGTCTGACCCGGGCCGCAAGGCAGGGAAGGATCAGAACTGAACCTTCAGGCCAAGGCCAAAGATGTTGGCCTTGTAGTCAAGGTTGGCACGGTTGGAGTCGCGTTTCTCATGCGAGACGCTGGCCATGAGGAACATGTTGCGACGGAACTCGTAGTCGGCCTCGGCACCGATCATGTAGATCTTGTCCTTGCGCTCGACCTCGCCGGCAGCCAGTTGGTCACCCTTGTAGCGACGGTCGTAGTAGCGCAGGAACGGATCGATGATGATCTTGCCGGTGGCCTGGATGGTGGGGCTGAAGTTCAGCGACCAGGTGTCGGCATAGGAGCCGGTCACGGCATCGTCATCAGGCTCGATAGAGCGACCCAGCGAGGCACGCATCTGCACTGCGCCGCTCACGGCCCATTCGGTGTCGAAGCCAGCAGTCAGACCGCGGAAGTTGCGGTTGCCCTGATCGTAGTCACGACGGGTGTAGCCGACGAAGCCACCCAGGCTGCTGTCCTCGCTGGGACGGTACTGGATGCGGGCCTGCAGCGAATCCTCGTCGTAGTCGTTCTTGCGGCAGTTGTTGTTGCACAGCAGGGCGGAGCCGTCGTCACCATAGCGCTGGGCCGACTTGTACTCGCCGCTGGTGGCACGGTAGACCAGGTCGACCTCGATGCCGGTGCCCGGGGCATAGCGCACGCCGCCTTCGCCCGACTTCAGGTCATAGTCGGTGTCCTTGTAGACTTCCAGCGAGTTGCGGCTGCGGACGTAGTCGACGCCACCGATGACCGACCAGGCCGGCGTGAAGCGGAAGCCGGCGTTGAAGAACAGGTTCTGGGTGCTGATGTTGTTGCGGTCACCCGAGACGTTGGTGGTCTGGTTGTAGATACGGTCCTGCACCGTGGGCTGGCGGCGGTCCAGCTTGATGCCGGCACGGCCGAACAGCGGACGGCCCACGACCCAGTCCAGCGTGGAGCCGACGTTGTAGCCCACGTGGTCGAAATCGTCGTATTCCTTGTACTTGAAGCCCTCGACCTCGGCGTTGGCGCGCAGCCGCTGCTGGCTGATCAGGCGGTCGAACTCAATGCCCATGGCGCCCGTGAGGTAGGTGTCACCTGCTTTCTTGTTGCTGTAGATGCCGGCCTGGGACTGGTTGTTCAGACGCAACAGATTGCTATCGTGCGTAACACCGACGCGACCGGTGAGCTTGATGACGTCAGCCTCGGCGTTGGGGGTCCAGTCCTGATCAGGCACTTCCAGCTGAGCCTGTGCCTGGGCAGCGCTGGCCGCCAGGCCACAGAAGATGGCTGCCACGGCAGCACTGGCTGCGCGCAGTGCCGGGCGCCGTGCGGCTTTTTTTTGTGTTCCGATGATTTCTTTCATGACTACCCTGTCTTAAAAAGCTCAGAATGGGGCATGGTACCGCCACCGACGGTCCTGCTCTGCTTCCACACTAATGCATTGAGCCGAACATGCCAAGCCCCCGACCCTTGCCGTGTGAACACTGCCCGGATTCCCAAAGCTGTTGCCTCTGTCGACGTCCTGATCCCTCCGGTTCCCGAGCCCTCGTTCGTGAACCCTGACACAGAAGCGCCAAACCGATTACCATCGGACGGCTGCCCCCAGCCGGCCGGTGTTGTATAAATAACCCCCAGCAGACTCCTGATCCGGGCTCGCCACATTCCCGGCGCCCCGGCAAGCGGTATGAACAGCCCCACCTTCGCTTCTTCCATCGTTCCCATCCGGACCGGCAATCGCAGCATCCTGTCGCTGGTCAAGTCAGTCATCGATCCCATCCTGGCCGTGGCCTGCCTGCTGGTGGTCACCGTGGCCGCCGGGCATCCCCTGCGCGCCCAGGAAATGGTGCTGGCCGTCCTCACCTTCGTGCTGAGCTACCCTGGCAGCGTCCCCTTCCGGGTCTACCAGGCCGGCTACCTGCGTCACCTGCTGGGCAGCTGGGGCCTGGTGGTGGGCCTGCTGCTGGTCTTCGGCCTCATGATCGACGCACTGCGGCAGTTCGACCAGAACGTGCTGGCCACCTGGGTCATCGCCACCCCGGTCGTGCAGGCCGTCAGCCACTGGCTCTCGCCCATGCTGCTGCACAAGGTCATCTCCATGCGTCCCGAGCAGACCGCCATCGTGGTGGCGGCCAACAGCCTGGGCCGCACGCTGGCCCGGTCCATCCAGGACGACCCGCTGTCGCAGACGCGCATCATGGCCTTCTTCGACGACCGCACCCCGGACCGTCTGGGCGAGGTGACGGAAGCGCCGGTGGCCGGCGGCTTCAGCGCGGTGGCGCAGTTCGTGCGCGCCAACAAGATCGACCAGATCTTCATCGCCCTGCCCATGGCCTCGCAGCCGCGCATCCTGAAGCTCCTGGAAGACCTGCGTGACACCACGGCTTCCATCTACTTCGTGCCGGACATATTCATGTTCGACCTGATCCAGGCACGGGTGGATTCGGTGGGCGGCCTGCCGGTGGTGGCCGTGTGCGAGACGCCGTTCTACGGCACCACGGGCGTGCTCAAGCGCCTGTCGGACATCGTCATCGCCTCCATCGCGCTGATCATCACGCTGCCCATCACGCTGACCATCGCGCTGGCCATCCGCCTCACGTCCAAGGGCCCCATCATCTTCAAGCAGCGCCGCTACGGCCTGGACGGCTCGGAGATCAACGTCTACAAGTTCCGCTCCATGCGGGTGCAGGAAAACGGCCCCGAAGTGCGCCAGGCCACCAAGAACGACGACCGCATCACGCCGGTGGGCCGCTTCCTGCGCAAGACCTCGCTGGACGAGCTGCCGCAGTTCTTCAACGTGCTGCAGGGCCGCATGAGCGTGGTGGGTCCGCGCCCCCACGCGGTGGCCCACAACGAGACCTACCGCAAGCTGATCAAGGGCTACATGATCCGCCACAAGGTCAAGCCCGGCATCACCGGCCTGGCCCAGGTCAACGGGGCGCGCGGCGAGACCGACACCATCGAGAAGATGGAGCTGCGCATCCGCTACGACCTGGAGTACCTGCGGCACTGGTCGCTGCGGCTGGACCTGAAGATCATCCTGAAGACCATCCTGGTGTCGTTCCGCGACCCGAACGCCTACTGAGACCACGCCGGCATCACCCCCGAAGGCCCCGTCAGCTCCGGCTGTCGGGGCCTTTCCACAGAAGGCCGCACATCCTGTCATCGAAACCCCACCCTCCCGCGTTTTCTGCAGGAGCCGCAGGGGCTTGACAACCCACGACATTTTTGAAACAAAAAAAGCTGGCACTCCCCGCGGTGAAGTGCTAGTATCTAACCCGCTAGTCATTTACAGGAAACAACTGCCACGATGACGACTCACTCCGTTGCACTTGCCACTCGCCAGACCGGTGTCGTTGCGCCTGCCGTTCCGTCACTGGGCAACCTGGACGCCTACATCTCTGCGGTCAATCGCATGCCCATGCTGTCCGCCGAGGAAGAGTCCAGCCTTGCGCGGCGTTTCAAGGAGCATCAGGACGTCGACGCCGCCCGCACGCTGGTGACTTCCCACCTGCGTCTGGTCGTGTCGGTGGCTCGCCAGTACCTGGGCTACGGTCTGCCGCATGCCGACCTCATCCAGGAAGGCAACATCGGCCTGATGAAAGCGGTCAAGCGTTTCGACCCCGATCGCTCGGTGCGTCTGGTGTCGTTCGCGCTGCACTGGATCAAGGCCGAGATCCACGAGTACATCCTGAAGAACTGGCGGCTGGTGAAGGTGGCCACCACCAAGGCCCAGCGCAAGCTGTTCTTCAACCTGCGCTCGATGAAGAAGGACCTGGACACGCTGACGCCCGAGGCCGTGACCGACATCGCCGAACAGCTCAACGTCCGCGAGAAGGACGTGACCGAGATGGAAACGCGGATGACCGGCCACGAGATCGCGCTGGAGCCGCAGGGTGACGACGAGGAAGGCACGGGCTTCGGTCCGGCCGCCTACCTGGCCGCCCCCGGCAGCGAGCCCACCGAGATCATCGAGAGCCGCCAGCGTGACTGGCTGCAGACCGAAGGCCTGTCCAACGCACTGGCCACGCTCGACGAGCGCAGCCGCAACATCGTGCAGTCGCGCTGGCTGCGTGATGAGGACGAAGGCGGGTCGCGCACGCTGCAGGATCTGGCCAACGAGTATGGCGTGTCGGCCGAGCGCATCCGCCAGATCGAGGCGCAGGCCATGAAGAAGATGAAGGCAGCGCTGGCCAGCTACGCCTGACGCGCCCTCGCCGGGGCCCCGGGCCCCGGCACGCACACCGGGATTGATGGGTGCGCCGACAGTGGCGCGTCAGCCACAGCGCGGCGATAATAAGACAGTCCCAGTCTGGCAACGTCGGCCCGACGGACGCTCTGTCATCGCCGCTGAACGGCGCATACCGCATATCCCATGGCTCTCGTCATCGAAACCCGTTCCTCGCACGGGTCCGTCTCGCGCACCCATCTCCGGGCTGGCACCACCCGCGTCGTCGTGCGGCCGGGCGACACTTTCCGGCTCTATGACGAGGACACCGGCAAGGCGCCCGCCAAGGCCGTGGTCAAGCAGCTGGACAACAGCATTCTCGTCGACAACCTGGCCGACGGTGCCCAGGGGGCCGATCAACCGCAGGCCGTGGAACTGCTGGGCTTCTACAGCTCGTGCAGCGTCAGCTCGCCCTGCCATCTGGAACTTCCCGAAACGACGTCCGGCACGGTGGACATCACCCCGGCCACAGGCGCCATTGGCGCACTGTCGGACGGCTCGTTCGTGCTGGTGGATCTGGCCCAGACCAGCGGTGCGGCCGCAGGCGCAGCCGCCACGAAGGGGCTGGAGGGTGCCACCCCCGCAGTCGCAGCGGGTGCAGATCATGCCGCCGAATCCGGCCCCCTGCTGTCCGAATCGGCCCGCCCGGTGATCTATGGCCTGGGCGGTGCAGCCGTGCTGGGCCTGGCACTGGCCGGCGGGGGCGGCGGTGGTGGCGGGGGCGGTGAAGCCCCGGTTGCCAATACGACTGCGACCCCTGCCCTGCCGCCCACCACGCCCGCAACACCCGCCGCCCCGGCACCCACCACGCCGACAGTGCCGCCCTCGGTCACGGACCCCAGCTTCACGGTGACGCATTCGTCGGTGGCCAAGGGCAAGGTGCCCACGCTGACGGGCACGGGTACCGCCGGCGGCACGGTGAAGATCGACGTGCATGCCGGCGGCGGCGCGGCGGTGGACGCCAGCTATACCGTGCCGGTAGGGGCTGACGGCAAGTGGTCGGCCAACCTGGCTACGCTCAAGCCCACCACGGGCGCCCTGCCCGCGGGCGGGCTGAGCACGGCCACCAGCCTGTCGCTGACCGAGACGGTGAACGGCAAGACGGCCACGATGCCGGACTTCAAGCTGACGGCCGACGACACGCCGCCGACGGCCCCCACGATCTCGCCCGTCGGTGCGGATGGCCTGCTGGGTGCCGCCGCCGTGGGCAAGCCGCTGGCGGTCTCGGGCCGGGGTGAGGCCAACAGCCTGATCAAGCTGACGCTGGGTGCGCAGAACCTGGAAACAGTGGTGGGCGCAGACGGCACCTGGGCGGTGACGCTGCCCGCCAATGCACTGCCGGCCACGGGCAACGCCACCTTGTCGGTCACGGCCAGCGATCTGGCCGGCAACGTCTCCACGCCCGCCACGCAGACGCTGACCATCGACACCACGCCGCCTCCGGCACCGACGATCCAGTTCACCGGGGGTGCCGACAACTATGTGAACGCGGCCGAGAAGGCGGCCGGCGTGACGCTGGCCGGCACGGCTGAAGCCGACAGCACGGTGAAGGTGACAGTCGGCACGGTGTCACATGACGCCAAGGCCGGCGCCGACGGCAAGTGGAGCGTGGCCTTTGCCGGTGCCGAGCTGCCGGCTGACGGCACCCATCTGGTGACGGCCGTGGCCACCGACAAGGCGGGCAACGCCTCCGCACCCAGCGCCGGAACACCCATGGTGGTGGACACCAAGCCCCCCTTGCTGACCGACACGCACGCCGGCGGCACGGATCGCGTGCTGAGCGGGGTTCCCTTCCTGATCACGGGCAAGACCGAGGCCGGCGCCTCGGTGCAGGTGGAGTTCACGCTGGCCGACGGCAGCAAGCAGGTCCAGAACGCCGTGGTGACGGACACCAGCCCGGACTCGGCCAACTGGACCCTGCCGACGCCGATCGTGGCGCAGGGCAACCCCATTGGCGCCAAGCAGACCACGATCCACATCACGGCCACCGACAAGGCCGGCAACGTCTCTGCCGTGGATCACACCTTTGCGATCATGTCGCAGAGCTTCCCGTTCGGAACGGCTCCGGCGGGCAGCAACACGCTGTCCCTGAAGGCGCTGACGTCCGGATCGGAAGGCGACGCCATCCAGAAGGCCCAGGCCTCAAGCAGCGATGCGCTCTCGTTGCCACTGGCACAGACCGAGCCCTCGTCGACACCGCTGCCGGCCACCGCCAGTGCTGCACCGTCAATCGCGCCCAGCAGCGCACAGCAGCTCTCCCTGCTGCTTTCGCAGGACGAGCTGCAGCAGGGGCTGGTGCATCTCTGAACCCTGATACCCGGCGGTTTCTTCCGCCGGGGTGCCGGGCACGTGCCGGGACGTAAAAGGAGACCGTGATCCGGCACGCAGGTGCGCACACGTAACAAGCCGTCACGAGACGCACACAAAAAATGCGGTTTGTGCATGCCACAATGACCTGTTTCAATACACCTTTTTTTGACGAATGGTCGAATCCGGCCGCCGGACTGCATCCGATGTCTCATTGAAGCGTCGGTTTGCATGACACTCGGCGACACCGGGCCATGTATTCGCCCCCTGGGCACCTCATGAACGGGTGCCAGGCGGCCATGTCGGAACCGCCCGGCCCGGCCTTCGTCAGACCACAGGACGGAAGACAGGATCATGGCAGCAAGACTGAACATCCAGCGCACGGGTGACGGCGGGGTCGAGCAGCTCCAGCTCAAGCCCGGCAACAACAAGCTCAGGGTCGTGCCCGGGCGCACCTTCAACCTGCAGGATCCGGACGGCCAGCCGATTGATCCGTCCCAGCTTCGCGTGCTGCAGGTGGACAACGACCTGATCATCGAGAACATCCCGGTGGAAGGCAGCACCGAAACGGCCTCGGTGACACTGGAAGGCTACTACCAGGTGTGCAGCGCCACTGACCGTTGCACGGTCAGCGTGGGCGGTGAAGACGCCGCCGTCGCCCAGGGTGCCGAAGGCCAGGAGAATCTGGGCACCACCGAGAACAGCCAGGCCACGGTGCTGGCAGACGTGAGCACCAAGCCCCTGGGCGCGCTCTCGGACGGCACCTTCGTGCTGTACGACACCGGCTTCCAGGCCCCCGAGCAACCAGCCACCGAGGATTTCCCCATCCGTCCCGTGCTGTACGGTGCAGGCGGTCTGGCCGTGGTGGCCCTGGCCGCCGGTGGTGGTGGCGGCGGCGGTGATCCCTCCGGCGCCCCCAACCTGGGCGACGTGCCACTGGCGCTGAAGTCGGCCACCTCGTTCAACAACCGCTTCCCCACCATTTCCGGCACGGCCAAGCCCGGTACCGTGGTGACCCTGCGCCTGGACACCGACAACGACCAGCGCGAGAACGTCACCTACTCCGCCACGGCCGACGCCAACGGCAACTGGAGCGTGAACCTGCAGTCCGCCAAGCCCGCTACCGGCAACCTGCCGGCCACCGGCCTGTCGGACAGCAACACGCTGGAAGTGTCGGGCGCGCTGGATGGCGTGCAGGGTGCCGCGCTGCCCGTGGTGACGCTCACCTATGACAACACCCCGCCGGCCAGCGCCGAGATCGCCGCAGTGAGCGGTGACAACATCATCACCGCCGCCGAGAAGACGGCCGGCGTGGCGGTTTCCGGCACGGCCGAAGCCAACGGCACGGTCGAACTCAAGATCGGCGGCACCACCAAGCTGGTGGCCGTGGATGCCGAGGGCAAGTGGAACACCACGCTGTCTGCCGCCGAACTGCCGGCCGCCGACGGCCAGTACCCGCTGACGGCCACGGCCATCGACGCAGCCGGCAACCGCGGTCCGGCCGCCACCTCCTCGGTCACGCTGCACACCAACAGCAAGGCCCCCGTCATCGGCAGCATTGCCAGCGATGACATCATCAATGCCGCCGAGGCGGCTGCCGGCGTGAAGCTGCAGGGTTCGGCCGAGGCCGGCTCGAAAGTGGAGCTGACCTTCGGCACCAACAAGGTGGCAGCCACCGCCGACGCCAACGGCCACTGGGAAGTGACGGCACCAGCCACCGGCATCGCCGACGGCAAGTACACGCTGACGGCCGCCGTGACCTCGCCAGCCGGCGGCACGGCTTCGGCCACCCGCGCCTTCACCGTGGACAAGACGGCACCGGCCAAGGCCACCAACATCAAGCTGGACGGTGGCGACAACGTCATCACCGCCGCCGAGGCACGGGACGGCGTGCACTTCACCGGCAACGCCGAAGCGGGCTCCAAGGTCTCGGTGACCTGGAACGGCCACACCCACACCGGTACTGTCGGCAGCAACGGCAGCTGGGACGTGCAGTTCGTGCCCTCCGAGCTGCCCAAGCCCGCCGCCGGTGCCACCGCCAGCAGCACCTACCAGGTGACGGTGACGGACGCTGCCGGCAACACCAGCGGGGCAGATAGCCACGCCGTGACGGTGCAGGGTGCCCCGGCACCGACCATCGCGCCGTCGCCGTCCGCACCTGCGCCGGCCACGCCAGCTCCCGCGGCGCCAACCACACCCGCACAGCCCCCTGCCTCGCCCAGCCCGGCACCGGCCACACCCACCAATCCGGACACCAACACGGGCGACACCTCGGCACCGCCAGCCACCAACCCGTCACCTGCCCCAGCGCCTGCCAATCCAGGCGCAGGCGATACCACGGCACCGGCACCCGCCAATCCGTCACCCGCTCCAGCGCCCTCCACGCCTGCGAATCCGGGCACGGGTGACACCACGACGCCTGCCCCCGCCAACCCATCGCCCACCGCTCCACCCGCGGCCAACCCTGCGCCCACCACGCCGCCAACCGCCGACACGCCTGATCCCGCGACGCCGCCAGCCGCCACCCCGCCAGCTGCATCGCCCTCGGCCCCACCTGCGACGCCGGGTGCGACCGGCGCCAACGACACCGTGACCCCGACCGACGGGACCACGACCGGCGCGACTGCAGGCGCCGCAGCACCGGCTGCCGACGCGGCCACCGACGCGACCAACTCGTCGACCACGACCACGACGACAACCACGACCAGCCCGCCAGCAGCCCCCGCAGCGACCCCGGCAGGCTCCCCGGCCGCTGGTGCTGCCGCCAGCAGCAGTGCCCCGACACGCTCGCTGGCCACCAAGTCGCTGACCGACACGGATGATTCCACGGACACGTCGAGCACGTCGCAAAAGAGCCTGACCCTGGACGATCTGACCAGCAGCAGCGCCGAGGAGTCGCTTTCCAGCGCCCCCGCAGCCGCCCCCACGCCGACGGCGCCGCCGCCGGCACCAGTCAGCACCACGGCCACCGTGGATTCGCTGGTGGGCACGCAGCCCTGGGATCATCACCCCACGGTATGACGCCAACGGGAACGGCCCAGGCCGTTCCCCCGCCGTCTCACCAGGCCCGCCTCATGGCGGGCTTTTTTCTGTCTGCCATCCCGCTGTCTGGCATCCCGCCGATGATGACTGGCCAGCCCGCTCAGCCCGATGGCTCACCCGACAGGTGAGATCGTCTGTAAAAAACAACGACTGCCGCTTTACCTGACACTTGAACTCGCAATCTATCCCTGTCGGCGCGTAGGACATGTGGGCGGATGTAAACCGTTTTGATAGGCTTGCAAGATAAGGATACATCCCTACGGAACGAGCATCATGGCAGCACGATTCGAGATCTATCGGACGCAGGACGGCGGTGTGGAACAGCTGCGGCTCAGGCCCGGCGAGAACCGGGTTCGGGTGCTGCCCGGGCGACAGTTCCGGCTACAGGATTCCAACCTGGACGCCGAACAGCTGCGAGTCCTGCAGGTGGACAGCGATCTGGTGATCGAGAACGTGCCGCTGGACGGCGATGCCGGCACCGCCTCAGTGATTCTGGAAGGCTACTACCGCATCTGCAGCGCCTCGGACCAGTGTGCCGTGACGGCCGGTGGCGACGAGACTGTGAGCATTCCGGACGCGGCAGAAGGTGCCGGGGGCGCCGTACTGCTGGCCGACGTGAACACCAAGCCGCTGGGCGCGCTGAACGACGGCACCTTCGTGCTGTATGACCCCAAGTTCGAGGCCCCCATCCTGCCCGTGCTGGGTGACGTGCCCACCAAGCCGCTGCTGTACGGCCTGGGCGGCGCGGCCGTGCTGGGCCTGGCCGCAGCCGGTGGTGGTGGCGGGGGCGGCGGCGATGGTCAGGCGCCCCAGGGCAACATCTCGCTCACGCTCAAATCCGCCACCTACTTCAACACGCGCTTCCCCGTGCTGAACGGCACGGCCGAACCCGGCTCCGAAGTGCAGGTGCGCATCGACACTGATGGCGACCAGCACGCCAACGTCACCTACACCACCAAGGCCGACGAAAACGGCAACTGGGCGGTAGACCTGAAGACCGCCACGCCCAGCAGCGGCACGCTGCCCGCCACCGGCCTGTCGGACACCAACAGCCTGGAAGTGGTGGGTTCCAACAAGGGCGTGCAGAGCACCCTGCCGCTGACCACGCTGCACTTCGACGACACGCCGCCGGCCAGCGCCGAAGTGGCGTCCGTGGCCGGTGACAACATCATCACTGCCCCGGAAAAGGCCGCAGGCGTTGCCATCAGTGGCACGGCCGAGGCCAACGGTTCGGTGGAACTCAAGCTGGGCACGGTGACCCGCCTGGTGGCCGTGGACGCCAACGGCAACTGGAGCACCACGCTGCAAGCCGATGACCTGCCCGCTGCCGATGGCTCCTACACGCTGAGCGCGACCGCCATTGATGCCGCCGGCAACCGCGCGCCGGAAGTGACCAGCAAGGTCATCATGAACACCACCGGCACCGCCGCCATCATCGGCACCATCAGCGAAGACGGCTACGTCAACGCCAAGGAAGCGGCTGCGCCGGTGAAGGTGATGGGTACGGCCGCGCCCAACAGCAAGGTTGCGCTGTGGCTGACCGACGAGAAGAACCCGCTGGCCGAGGTCCAGGCTGATGCCAACGGCAAGTGGGAAGCGGGCGTGCCGCTACCGGCAGGGCTTGCCGACGGCAAGCATGCGCTGTCGGTCACCACCACCAACGCCCAGGGCAACACCGCCACCAGCAAGGCCGAGTTCACGCTGGACAAGACGCCGCCCGCACCGGCTGCCAACCTGAAGCTGGAAGGAAACGACACCACCATCACCAGCCTCGAAGCCAAGAACGGCGTGAGCCTGAGCGGCACGGGCGAAGCCGGCACCAAGGTGACGGTCTCCATCGGTGGCGGCAAGACGCAGACCGCCACGGTGGGCGCCAACGGCGGCTGGAAGGTGGAATTCAAGGAAGGCGATCTGCCCATGCCCGGCCAGGGGAACAGCACCAACACGGCCTTCAACGTGGTGCTGCAGGACAAGGCCGGCAACGACAGTGCCGTTGCCACCCAGAACGTGACGCTGCAGGGCCCGCTGAGACCGCTGTCCACCCCCCTCATCAGCACGATTGCCGGCGATGACATCATCAACGCCGCCGAGGCCCAAGGTGCCGTATCGGTATCCGGCATTGCCGACGCGGGCTCGATCGTCCATGTCAAGCTGGGCAGCAGCACGGACACGGTCACGGCCGGCATCAATGGCGCCTGGACCGCCCAGTTGACGAACCTGTCCAAGGTACCCGACGGCAGCTACGACGTGACGGCAGTCGCCTCGCAGCCAGGGCGCGCAAACTCGGTCGCCGCCGCGCACAAGGTCACCCTCGACAAGACCGCTCCGGGTCAGCCCACCAACATCAAGACCAACGGTGGCGACACCACCATCAGCGCTGAAGAGGCCAAGACCGGCAAGATCACCTTCACGGGCGATACGCCGACCGGCGCCCAGAATGCCGATACGGTGACCGTGACCTGGAACGGAGTGTCGAAACCGGGCACCGTCACCAACGGCAAATGGAGCGTGGACTTCGATTCGGTGCCCTCGGTACCGGCCGGCCAGGCCAGCACCACGGCCGACGTGACTGTGGTGGCCCACGACAAGGCGGGCAACAACAGCACCACCGCCAAGCAGACCATCACGGTGCAGAACAGCGCCTTGCCATCCTTGGCCCCGACATTCGACCCCGTCGCCCAGGACGATATCGTCAATAAGGCCGAGGCGGGTAGCGTGAACATCTCGGGTACGGCGGCGCCCAACGCCACGCTCCAAGTGGTCATCGGCACTCGGCCCCCTCAGTCCGTGACGGCCGATGGCCAGGGCAAGTGGATCATTGAGGGCCTCAACATGAGTGGGCTGCCCGACGGCAAGTACATCATGTCGGCAACCGCCACTGCTCCGGGGGGCACGACGTCGGCTCCCGCCAACCACGAGTTCACGGTCGACAAGACACCGCCCAGTTTGCATTTCTCCGGTTTCGCAAAGACTCAGACCATCGCACCTGAAGCTGCGAAGGGCGACTTGACCTTCCGTGGCTCGTCGGGGGAGGCTAACACCACGCTGTCGGCCACCTGGAACGGCAAGCCCGTCCCCATCAGCCACACGGTGGGTTCATTCTGGAGGGTCACGGTTCCTGCCGCCGACATTCCCCCCGCGCCCGCCAATGGCACGGCCAAAGCCGCGCTGGTCGTGACTTCCACCGACAAGGCCGGCAACACGGCCGAGACCACGCTGGACGTGACGATCCAGGGTGCACCGGCCGTCACGCGCCAGACCACCGTGAACGGCAAGGTCGCAAATGACGACGTGATCAACGCCGTGGAAGCCAATGGCGTGGAAGTGTCGGGCACGGCCGAGCCCAACTCCGACATCCGCGTGCAGGTGCCGGGCACGAAGGTTGCGACCACCGTCCGGTCCGGCGCCGATGGCCTCTGGAAAGCGGCCCTGAACTTCACTGGTCTGCAGGATGGCCAACATACCATCGAGGCCACCGCCTCCCAGCCTGGCAGCACCTCGACATCCGTGGGCACCCACACGGTCACGCTGGCCAAGACCCCACCGGCCAAACCCACCAACCTGCAGTTCGACGGCCACGCCAGCAAGGTCATCACAGGGGCGGAAGCCACCGATGGCGTCACCGTCACGGGCGATGTAGCACCGGGATCGAAGGTGCAGGTCCAGCTGGGCACAACCACTCGGCCGGCAGACGTCGACGCTGCCGGGCACTTCTCGGCCACGCTGCCGGCCCCAGCCGTCACCCCGGGTGGCTCGCAGCCCTATTCGGTCACCGTGACGGTGGCCGATGCCGCCGGCAATAAGCCGCAAAGCTGGGCCGAACGGATCGAGGTGCAAGGCCCCGCCCTGAAGCCGGCAACGCCGGTGCCCGCCGCCGTCACAACGGCGGCACTCACGCCCGCCACTCCGGACGCAGATGCCGACGCGGCAGGCGGTGCCGCGGCGCAACCGGCCACACCCACCACACCTGCAGCGGCGCCCGCAGCGGATGCGGCCGCCCAGCCCACTACCCCGGCAGCGCAGCCGTCCGCCCTCGGCATCGCCGCGGGGGATACCCTGGGCAAATCGCTGGCCACGGCCAAGGCGCTGCCCAGCCATCAGGGCAGCCGCCTGTCTCTGAACGAGCTGCTGGACCAGAGCGAGACGCTGTCGCTGCCGGGTGAGGCATCCAGCGCCGGGTCGAATGCCGCCACATCGGCTGCCGGCAGCACGGCAGGCACGGGGACGCCCCCCGCCGCAGCGGCCGCTACGGACGTGGCGACGGCCGTGGAGTCCAGCGCCACCGCACTGAGCAGCACGGCCACGGTGAACACGCTGCTGGGCACCCAGCAGCCGTGGGAAACGACGCACCCTGCGCTCTGAAGGCCCTGAAAAGCCCGGAAAAAAGCCCCCCGCCCGGTAGCAACGGGCGGGGGGCTTTTGCGTTCAGCGTGTCGTGCGCGGGTTCAGGGCGTCGCCCGCCGCCCCTGACCTTCCTGTCTCAACCCACCAGAATGTCCACCCGGCGGGCGCGCTGCAGCGTGGCCTTGTCGGCTCGGACCTTGGTGCGGGGGGAGGTCTTGCCGGCACCCACCACCGTGATGCGGGCCGAGGAGAAGCCCCCTTCGCTGATGGCGCCTGCCACGGCACGCGCACGGCGCTCGGACAGGGTCTTGTTGTAGGCGGCGGAGTAGCGCGGATCGGCGTAGCCGGTGACACGCACCCAGGCGGTGCGGCCCAGGCAGGCGCCCAGCTGCTGCAGGCGGCGCGTCTCGGCCGGCGACAGGCTGGAACTGCCCGACTTGAAGAAGATCGGCGCGGACAGTTGCTTCAGCGACCGCGGGCAGCTTCCGGCTGCAACGGTGCGCAGGTTGCGGCTGTCGGTAGCGGCCTGGCGGGTATCGCGCGCGTTGCGGCTGTCGCGGCTGTTGCGGGCATCTCGTGCCTTGGTGGCAGCATTGCGTGCATCGGCAGCCTTCTGCGCGTCGGCCTGGGCACGGGCGTCCCGTCCTGCCAGGCGGTTGGCATCGGCCAGACGCTGGGCACCCTGGGCTGCTGCACCGGCGGCAGCCAGACGGGATGCTCCGGCAGCGCCTGCCTCATCACGGGCCAGCACGCGGTAACCGTTGGGGACTTGGGCGCGGATCAGCTCCAGCGTTTCGCGGCCCTGGGCGGGCGTCTGGGCACCGCCAAACACTTCCACCACGTCGCTGCGCACACGCAGTTCGCTGATGTTGCGTTCACGGACCAGGGCCACCAGGGCGGTCAGCTGCGGCTCCCAGCGGGCAGCGGCATGACCATCGATGTGGCGCAGGCGCAGACTGCCCTCGACGGGCTCGCCCCGGGCGCCCAGGCGAATGGCATTCATCCACTGGTTGCGGGTGTCGTCGTCGGGCACTTCGCCCGCCAGGCGGATGCCACCTGCCGGATCGTGCGCCAGCGAGAAGCTCGGCGGACCGGGCAGCTCAATCATCGCGTCGCCCGTGGCGGGCCTGGGTGGCTGATCATCGTCCTCGGGGGCCATCACCGATTCCCCAGCGGGAACGGCCGGGCCTGCCTGGCTGTCGGCCATGGCATCGGCCGGTGTCCCGTTCGTGGCGGCAACGCCGGCCGACAATGCGGCAGCCTTGTCCTGCGGAGCATTGTCCTTCGAGACAGGGGCCGCCCGGCGGTCATCCGACGGGCCGGCGCCCTGGACATTGGCCTGCCGCCCTGCGCCCTGCCCATCCTGGCCCTGCGCCGATCCGGCTGCCTGGGCAGCCTGCCTGCCCAGAGGCAGCTCGATGGATTCCGTATGCGTGTTGCCGGAGGCGGAGGCAAGCTGCTGCTGCGCCTCGTGCTGGGCATCGCCCTCGCCCTCCTGCACGCCGAACAGCGTCAGCAGCAGGACGAACAGCAACAGGACGCCCACTTTCAGCGAGGTGAAGCGGCGCACGGACTCGGGCGGATGCAGTGGCGAAGGTGATGGCATGGCGTTCCTGCGTCAGGGGCGAGTCGAGGGCGGACAGATCGGAGCGGTCAGGGCCTGTGGGCCTGGCCGTAGGGGTGGCTTTCCGGCGGGGTGCCGGCAGGGTCGGCCGCGGCTGTGTGTCCGGAGGAGCCGGACGCATGCTCGGACAGCACGTGGGCGTCGGAGACATCGCCTCCAGAGCGCCAGCCCTGCTCGTGCTGCTCCGCGTCGACCACTTCGGCCACGACGTGCTCGACCGTCCGCTCGCGGCGCGGGTTGACGAAGACGGAAGCCAGTCCCTCGTCGGCTTCAGCCTCGTATTCATCACCGGCGTCCGATCCCCAGACCATGGCTTCCTGGTCCAGCGTGGACTCGGCGGTCTCGGCGCCTTCGTCGTCGGCAGCGTGCGCATCATGCGCGGTCTGCGCCTCGCCGGCGGCTGCATCGTCACCCGACTGCACCGTGGCTTCAGCAGCTTCCGTCGAAACGGTCTCGGAGGCCTCATCGGCCGACGTGTCCTGCGCCGTGGCGCCCATGGCAGCCACCGTGCCTACGGCGACACCCGCGGCTGCAGCCACCCCGGCGGCAGCCGTTTCCGCCACCGGCGTTTCGGCGGCAGGCATCTCAGCTGCCTGCTGGGCAGCTTCCTGCGTATCGTTGGCCTGGGGGGCACCCGGCCGGCGGCGCATGGCAGCCAGCAGCCCTGCGGCCACGTTCTCGCGCTTCTCGCCCTTCAGCTCGGCTTGCAGGTTGTCCAGCGCCACCCAGTCCTCGGACAGGAACAGGCCGGCCTGCTCGGCCCAGCTGAGCGGATTGGCCAGTGCGTAGCGCGGACCAGCAGCTTCCATCAGGCGGGTGAGTTCGCCCATGGAGGTCTCGGCCAGGCGCTCGAAGGTGCGGATGCCGGCCTGGTTGAGCAGCTCGACGGTGCGGTCGTCGATACCCACCAGCGCCTGCAGGCGGTCACGCCCTTCGGCGGTGCGATAGTGCTGCTTCAGCAGGTGCTTGACGGCCTCGTAGCCGGCCGCGTCATTGGCAATGCGGTTGGCGTGGTAATTGACGGACGCCTCGCGGTCGGCCACATCATGCTCGCGGGACAGGATGCGCCCTTCCCAGCTCTGCATGGCTTCCTCGCGGTTGCTGACCACCGCCACGCGGCGCGCCAGCTCGGCCTCGGTGCTTTCCAGCGTGTCCAGGCGGCGGTTGTAGTTCACTTCCTTGGAACGCAGCTGCTCGCCACGCGCCGCGATTTCCTTGTCGCGCTCGTTCAGCGTCAGGCCCATGCGGTCCAGGTCGGCACGGCGTTTCTCGATGGCCTGCTCCACGCGGGACAGATCGTCGGAGCGCTCTTCCACACGACGGGCCTGCTGCAGCAGCTCGGCATCACGGCTGGCCAGCGAGGCCTGCAGGTCGGCCATTTCCTTTTCACGAAGGCGCAGCGTGGCCTGACGGTGCCCCAGCTCGGTCTGCTGGGCCAGCAGCACGCTTTCCTGCTGGGCCAGGGCCTCGGCCTCTTCTTGCGCCTTCTTGCGCCAGTACAGGAAGTCGATGGCGAATTCGATGGCCCAGCCGATCAGCAGACCAAGGACGAGCCAACCCAGTGCGTTCATGCGAAAGAGCCTCCGGACCCGTGCGATGCGTGTGGCACGGGCTTCAGGTGGAAACGAAACGGTCGAGAGGACGCCGGCATCAGGCCGCCAGCAACTGCTTCAGGTCGCTGACCACGTTATCGACGGGGTCAGTGTAGCGCACCAGCAGGCGCAGCTTGCCGGTCTTGTCGATGACATAGGACGCGGCCGTATGATCGAGCGTGTAGCTGGAACCGTCCTGATTGGGCACCTTCTGGAAGAAGACGCGGAATTCGCGCGCCACCTTCTTGGTGGCCGCCATGTCGCCGCGCAGGGCGATGAAGGACGGGTCAAACGAGTGCACGTAGGCCGGCAGCACCTCGGCCGTGTCGCGCTCGGGATCCAGCGTGACGAACACCACGTCCAGCCGCTTGCCGTCCGGGCCCAGCGCGTCCCTGATTTCCTTGGCCTTCAGCAGCGTGGTGGGGCAGATGTCCGGGCACTGCGTGAAGCCGAAGAACAGCAGCACCACGTGGTCCTTGAAGCTGGCCAGCGTCACGGGCTTGCCGGTGCTGACATCGGTCAGCGACAGCTCATTGCCGTAGTCGGCACCGCCCAGGTCGGTGGACTTGAACGTCATGCCCTTCTCTTTCGAGCAGGCAGCCAGACTGCCCATCAGGGCGCCGCCCCCCAGCCACAGGGCTGCGGCCGGCACGGACGACAGCACACGCCGCCGCGACAGGTGCCGCGTGCCCAAGGCGTGATCGACGGATAGGGGAAGACGACCGGGAGAGGACTCAGGTGATTTCATGACCATGGAGGGTGACCAGGCGGCTTGCGAAGGAGAGGGATGTCCCGGGCATGGACACGCGCCCATGCCGGCACGATGCAGGCCCTGTCGACATCGCGGAACAGGGGCCGGATGCGAACCGTCAGCCACCTCGACGCTGCAAGCGACAAATATTAACGCAGGAAGGCCGTCGCCACGGAAATTGTGAAGACCGCGTTGCAGGCAGTGCGCCTGCCCACGGGGTGCGGCGCCCCTTCAGCCTGGATGGGCGCCGAGGCTCCGTGCAGCGTGACCCGAGCCCAGCCGCCCAAGGCCCCGGCCGCGTTCACCCCGGCATCTGCCCCCGGCGAAGGATGTTGATGGGCGCCAGCCCGTCGGCGCGCGCCTTCTGCGCCGGCACCCAGGCATGGCCAAACACCAGCTCCACCGTGAGCGCAGGCACGCTCGCCTCCGGCGCCGCCGGAAAGCCCATCCCGGCCAGATCCGCCTGCAGCGAAGCCGTGGATTCATAGGCCAGCTGGATGTGTTCGGTGTCCATCACCGGCGCATCGAAGCCGGTCTCCACCATCGCATCGCCCCAGTCGTGCATGTCCTGCAGCGACGGCCACTGCCCTTGCGCCCGGTGCTGCTCCAGGTTCTGCGCCGACGAATCCGGCACCAGCGCACGCAGCTCGCGGCAGGTATCCACCCCCAGGGCCGAGAAGACCAGAAGCCCGTGCGGCTTCAGCACCCGATAGCACTCCTTCAACACCGCCAGCGGATCGTCGAACCAGTGAAACACCAGATTGGACCAGACCACCTGCACACTGTTGGCCGGCAGCGGCAGCCGATGTGCATCGGCCGCGATCCAGTGCGGCGGACGGGTCTGGGGTTTCTCACGCACGCGAATGCGGGCCAGCAGCCCCTGCAGGCCGCGCCGCGCCCGCATGTCCAGCCGGTGCTGCTCGATGAGCGGCTGCTCGGCCATGTCCAGCGCCAGCACCTGCGCCTGCGGAAAACGCCGGGCCAGCACCGGCAGCGACCGGCCCAGACCGCAGCCCAGATCCAGCACCGTCTCCACGCCGTCCAGACGCATCGGCTCCAGCCGCTCGTCCAGCCGACGCTCCACCTCGGCCAGCAGAAAATCTGCCCGCTGGGCGCCCGAACGCTTTTCATTGAACGACCGGCGCAAGGCGGCACGGTCCAGACCGACTGGCTTAAGCATGTCGGCGAGTATAGAAGAGGATGCGCGGCGCATGGGGGGCGTTTGGATAGGATGGATGGAACCATGTGCCCCGGTGTCATTCCATCCTTGTCTTCCCAATGGACATGCCCGCTTCACCCCATGCCGTGATCTGGCAGCACGGCCGCCGCTGGCTGGGGCAGCTGACCGCCCGGCTGCTGCCGCGCGCCTGCCTGCTGTGCGAAGCGCCCTGTCTGGACCAGCCGCTGTGCGCGCACTGTCGGGAGGCGCTGCCGGGGCGGGGGCGACTGCGGTGCCCGCGCTGTGCGCTGCCTCTTTCTGCACGGCCCCTTCCAGCCGATTCAACCAGCCCCACCCTGCCGTGCCCCCAGTGCCAGCAACACCCGCTAGCACTGACCGCCACCTTTGCGCTGGCCGATTATCTGCCGCCGCTGGACCGGGCACTGGTCGCCCTGAAATTCGGCCAGCAACTGCAACTGGCCCGCCCCCTGGGCGGGTTGCTGATGGAGCACCTGCTGGCCGATCCTGCCCAGCCGCTGCAACAGGTGGACGCACTGGTGCCGATTCCACTGTCCGGCCCGCGCCTGGCCGAACGCGGCTTCAACCAGAGCCTGCAACTGGCCCGCGGCATGCGCGCCCACGCCCCCAGCGCCTGCCCGCCCATCCGCACCGACTGGCTGCTGCGGGTGCGGGACACCGCCCGCCAGTCCAGCCTGCCGCGCGCCCAGCGTCAGAAGAACCTGCACGGCGCCTTCAGCGCGCCGGCCCCTGACCGCGTGGCCGGCCAGCACCTGGCCCTGGTCGATGACGTGATGACCAGCGGCAACACGCTGAACGAAGCCGCCCAGGCCCTGCTGGCTGCCGGTGCAGCCTCGGTCATGGCGTTGGTGGTTGCACGCACGCCGTAGCCCCGGGACACGCCAGCCCATGACGGGCGACACACGCCGAATCCGACCTATCATCCCGCATGAGGGGGCAGTGACGCGCTTGAGGCGCTGAACTGTCCGAAACCTCTGGGCGAAGAAACCCGAAACAGCGCCATTATTCAGAATCATGAATTCTGATTGCCTTGGATACGGTAACCCATGGCCCGTTTCGGCTCCAATCGCAGCGCAACTTCAGTGCCATCACGGCACCAAAAGCACGCCAGCACCAGAACCAGCGCCCATCAGCATCCATCCTTCAGACCCAGCCACCGTGTTTCACGTCGTCCTTGTCCAGCCCGAAATCCCGCCCAACACCGGCAACGTCATCCGCCTGTGCGCCAATACCGGCTGCGCCCTGCACCTCATCGAACCGCTGGGCTTTCCCATTGACCACGCCAAGATGCGCCGCGCAGGGCTGGATTATCATGAATTCACGGCCATGACCGTGCACAAGAACTGGGCAGCCTTTCTGGACAGCATGCAGGCTTCCATGGCCGCAGCATCCGGCTCGAACCCGCAGGCCACGCCCAGCCAGCCACCCCACAGCAACGCCCGACAAATCCCCTTCTCCGGCCGTCTGTACGGCCTGAGCACCAGCGGCCACAAGAGCCCCTACGACCATCACTTCCTGCCCGGCGACTGCCTGGTCTTTGGCCGCGAGACCTCCGGCCTGCCCGACGACGTGCAGGACAGCCTGGGCACCGACCACCTGCTGCGCCTGCCCATGCGCCCCCACAACCGCAGCCTGAACCTGTCCAACGCAGTGGCCGTGACCGTCTTCGAGGCATGGCGGCAGCAGGGGTTTGAGGGGGCGGCGCTATGACGTACGCGGCCGTATCAATAACAAGACTAGCGGCCGACGCACAGCCTAGTATCAGGCTGGAAGCAATGCGGCCATCCCCTGCCGCGTCATGTCTCCCCGCCCGGCCAACAACCCTTCAATAGAAATGTCTTCGTCGATGGACTCCCAGTGCAACCCATGACGCCCTATCTCCACACTTTCGCGCTGCGCTGGCGTTGCGTTCAACAAGCGGGGAAACCAAGCTAGCGGTACACCCAGCGTCCGTCCATCCGAAAGGTCGACCCACATCGTGACGTCATCAAACCGCACCGTCCTGGCCGAAGTGTTCATGCCATGCCCTCCTGATTTCATCTCGGTGTTCTTCAACGACTCGAATGATCTCCAGCTGCTCCGATCTGCTGAAGCCATCACTAGAGGCTATACGAGCATCGGGAAACAGCCAGATCTTTGCATCACCACCATTACCCCGAGCATGAATATGGAGCGGCTCCCGAGGACTGCCTTCGTTCGAGTAGAAGAAGAACCGAATCCCCTTGTACCTGAAGACCGTAGGCATCGCCCCCTACTCCGCCCTCGGCTCCCGCGCCAGCAGGGCCGCCACGGCCTCGCGGGGCGAGAGACGGCCTTCGATGACGGCCAGCACGGCGCGGCTGATGGGCAGGTCCACGCCCAGCGCCTGGGCGCGGGCCACGACGGCGGGGCAGCAGGCCACGCCTTCGGCGACATGGCCCAGGGTGGCCAGGATGTCGGCCAGGGACTGGCCCTTGGCCAGCAGAAGGCCCACGCGCCGGTTGCGGGACAGGTCGCCGGTGCAGGTGAGCACGAGGTCGCCCACGCCGGCCAGGCCCAGGAAGGTTTCGGCCTGCGCGCCCTGCGCCATGCCGAAGCGGGTGATTTCGGCCAGGCCGCGGGTGAGCAGTGCGGACCGTGCGTTCAGGCCCAGTCCCAGGCCGTCGCAGGTGCCGGTGGCCACGGCCATGATGTTCTTCAGGGCGCCGCCGATCTCCACGCCCACCAGGTCGGCGCTGCGGTAGGCGCGCATGGCGCCGTGGTGGAAGGCCTGCACCATGCGGTGCGACAGGGCTTCATCGGTCGAGGCGGCGGTGAGCGCCACGGGCAGGCCGGCGGCCACTTCCTGGGCGAAGCTGGGGCCGCTCAGGCACCCCACGGCGCGGCCCGGCAGGGCGTCGCCCAGCACCTGGTGCGGCAGGCGACCGGTGCTGGCCTGCAGGCCCTTGGCCAGGCAGACCACGCCGGGTAGCGCGGATCCGTCCCCCGGTTGCAGGGCCTGGACGGCCTGCGCCACCGGTTCCAGACCGGCCACCGAGGTGGCCATGACCAGCAGGTCGGCGTCGCGGATGGCCTCAGCCAGCCGGTCGGTGAAGCCCATGGAAGACGGCACCTTCACGTCGGGCAGGTAGCGCTGGTTGGTGCCGGCGGTGCGCAGCGACTCCAGCACCTGGGCATTGCGCGACCACAGCATGACATCATGCCGCTGTGCGGCATGGATGGCCAGGGCCGTTCCCCAGGCGCCGGCTCCCAGAATGGCGATCTTCATGGCACCTCAGATGCCCCAGACCTGTCCCAGCTCGACGTAGCCGGACTGGCCGTCGGCGTGGCGCACGCGCACAAAGCCGGCATCGTCGGGCTTGTCGTCTTCCAGCTCGAAGACCACGCCACGGGCGGCTTCGAACCACTGGGGCGCATCGGCGTTGGGTTCCTGGTAGAGCGGGACGGTGGTGGAAGCCACCACGGTGCGGCGCTCGGACAGGTCATCGCGCAGCACCCAGGCGATGTCGCCTTCCATGTCACGCACCTTCACCCAGCCCTGCAGCACGGCAATCACCTCCACCGGCATGCCGCGCGGCGCCTGATAGAGCTTCTTGGCCTTGTCGGACGGGGCGTCGTACATCACCGTGTCGTCGGTGCCGATGGAACGAAAGCGGGCCATGCCCGGAATGCGCGAGGGGGGCGGCGCCTTGGTGCTCTTCGGGGCGTTGTTGCTGGCCTTGTCATCATCGCTGGCCGGCCCCAGGGTCTCGCTGGGGTTCATGGGCCCCTGGGCAGCGGCGCTGCCGGCGGCCGCACGGGTGGCGGCCTTGATGGGCGCAGCCTTGGCGCCGGCCTTGTCGGCGGCAGTGGCAGGCGAGGCGGCCAGCAGCAGGCTGGCACTCAGCACCGCGGCACTCATGCCGGCCCACAGCGCACCAGACACCTTCCACAGGCTCTGCTGGCGCGTGCCATGCGCATCCGGGCATGAATGACCGGCGGCGGTCCCGGCCAGTCGGCCTTGAGCATCATGGGCCTGGCGGGCGGCTGCCCCTCCGGTCGATGGCAGCCCGGCCAGGGCGGCTGCGCTTCGTGTCTGTCTCGTCTTCATCTGCCTGCTCTGTAGCGGCCAGACGCGCCCGGCGCGGCCAGCCGAATCGTTTCTGCCCGAAGCGCCGGGAGCTTCTGGCGGACGGGGTGCAAGCCACCGTCCGGTCTGCCGCCCGGCATGCGGCAACCCCACACCGTCGGGCAAGGCATGGTCAGAAACCATGCCCCGGCATGAAGCGGCTGCCCTGCGGGGCAGCCTGCCGCTCAGTGCGTGCTCAGTGCGTGGTGCCCGAGGGGTTCTCGGCCTTCTCCAGCTGGGCGGCGCTGTCCTGGTTGGCGGCACCATCCTGCTGCTGGGCAGCGGCCAGGCGCTGCTGGTAGAGCACTTCGAAGTTGATCTCGGCCAGGTGGATCGGCGGGAAGCCGGAGCGCTGGATCACGTCGGCGATGTTGGCGCGCAGGTACGGATACACCGTGTTGGGGCACACGATGTTCAGCACCACGTCCATCTGGTCTTCGGGGATGTTGCGGATCTCGAAGATGCCGGCCTGCTTGCCCTCGACCAGGAACACCACGCGCTCCTCGTCGATGCGGGTGGTGACGGTGACGGTGATGGTGACCTCGTAGATGCCGTCAGCCAGCTTCTCGTGGCCGTTGTCGATGGCCACTTCGACCGTGGGCTGGGCCTGTTCCAGGAAGATGTGCGGGGCGTGCGGGATCTCCAGGGACAGATCCTTCAGGTACATGCGCTGGATCTGGAAGACCGGATTGCTGTTTTCTTCTGCCATGCTGGGCTCGGTGGTTGGTGTAGGGAAATGGGAAGGGGCTCAGCGCCCCATATCCTGAATCATGCCAGCATTGGCGACAGTTTGCCGGCCCGGTCCAGGGCGGCCAGGTCGTCGCTGCCCCCCACGTGCTGGCCGCCGATGAAGATCTGCGGCACGGTGGTGCGACCGTTGGCGCGCTCGATCATCTCGGGGCGGCGGGAGGGGTCCTGGTCGATGAAGATCAGTTCCAGATCGTTCACGCCCCGCTCGCGCAGCAGGCGCTCGGCGCGGTGGCAGTAGGGGCAGGTGCGCTTGGCATACATCACGACATGTGCGGCCATCTCGTTTCTCCGTTCTTCGGGAAGGGACCCGGGCGGGCGAGACAGGCGGCAGGCCTGCCCCGAAGCCTGCCCGGAAAAGCATGGGAAAGGATTCTTCAGCGCTGATTGTGAACCATCCAGCGCCCGGCCACGCAACCGCCCGGCCAGCCGGGCGGTGTTTCGTCGGTTTGCCGCATCAGCGGCAGGGTCTCAGGCCTTGTCCTTGGGGTTGACCAGCGGCAGGCCGGCCTGCTGCCAGGCATCGATGCCGCCTTCCAGGCTGTAGACCTCGGAACGGCCCGAGGCCTTCAGGGCCTTGGAGGCCTTGGCCGACTGCACGCCGTTGGCGCAGACCAGCAGGATGGGCTTGCTGGCATCCACGCCGGCAGCGAAGGTCTGCACCTTGTCGGGCATGACGTGGCGGGCACCCGGCAGGTGGCCGGCGCGAAAGTCGCGGTCATCACGCAGATCGGCCACCTGGGCTCCCTTCTGGTTGATGAGCTGGGTGGCTGCAAGCGCGCCCAGGGCCGTGCCGCCGCCCCCGCGGATGGCCTGCCAGAGCAGCATGCCGCCCGATGCCAGGGCGATGATGATCAGAAAGACATTCTGGCTGATGAAGTTCACGAGATCCGCCTCTGAAAAATAGGCGAGAATTATAGCTTTCCCGCCTCGGAGTCACGCCATGACCCATAAACTCGTGCTCATCCGCCACGGCGAAAGCCAGTGGAACCTGGAAAACCGCTTCACCGGCTGGACCGATGTCGATCTGACCGACAATGGTCGCCAGGAAGCCATCCGTGCCGGCCAGCTGCTGAAGCAGGAAGGCTACGATTTCGACCTGTGCTACACGTCCGTGCTGCGTCGCGCCATCGGCACCCTCTGGACGGTGCTGGGCGAGATGGACCGGATGTGGCTGCCCGTCACGCACAGCTGGCGCCTGAACGAGCGCCACTACGGCAACCTGCAGGGCTGGAACAAGGCCGAGACCGCCGAGAAGTACGGTGAGGATCAGGTGAAGATTTGGCGTCGCGCCTACGCCATCGCTCCCCCGCCGCTGGCCGAGGACGATCCCCGTCTGGTCGAGCAGCTCGACAACCCGCGCTATGCCGGCGTGCCGCGCGCCGAGCTGCCCCGCACCGAGTGCCTGAAGGACACGGTGGCCCGCGTGCTGCCCTTCTGGAACGAGACCATCGCCCCGTCCATCAAGTCGGGCAAGCGCGTGATCATCGCCGCGCACGGCAACTCGCTGCGCGCCCTGGTCAAGCACCTGGACGGCATCTCCGACGACGATATCGTCGAGCTGAACATCCCGACGGCCCGTCCGCTGGTCTATGAGCTGGACGACAACCTGAAGCCCATCCGCCACTACTACCTGGGCAACCAGGCCGAGATCGAGGCCGCCATGGCCGCGGTGGCCAAGCAGGGCAGCGCCAAGAAGGGCTGATCCCCTGCTGATCCCCTTCCCCGGGCCGTCCCGCGACGGCCCTGGCCCTGCCTTCAGTCAGGAATTCGACACCATCGGTTGCAACCGGTGGTGTCGTTTTGCATTCTGCGCCGGTATACTGAAAGATTCATCGGCGCCGCTTCGGGGAAAGACCCAGGCCCTCCCGCGTCCAGTCCCTTCTCCCGACCGATGACGAGCATGCAGCCCGGGCCTGCCCGGTCTGCCCGTTTTTGCCGACCCTGCGGGAAGCTTCCGCCGGGTGGCCTGCAGCGTTCCTGCAGCATTGCCTGCCAAAAGGATCTCATCCTTCATGTCCAATCTCAGATCTGCCCGCCTCGTCGGCATCGGTGCCATCGCCGGCATTGCGCTCAGCCTGGGCCTTTCCGCACTGGCCGAACGCGGCAACACCGGCCGCAACGTCCTTCCGCTGGACGAGCTTCGCCAGTTCAGCGAAGTCTTCGGCACCATCAAGGCCTACTACGTCGAGCCCGTCAAGGACAACAAGCTGATCACCGACGCCATCAGCGGCATGCTCACCGGGCTGGATCCGCACTCGGCCTATCTGGACGAGAACGCCTTCAAGGAACTGCAGGTCAACACCCAGGGCGAGTTCGGCGGCCTGGGCATCGAGATCGGCACCGAGGACGGCTTCATCAAGGTGGTCTCGCCCATCGAGGGCACCCCGGCGTCCAAGGCCGGCGTCAAGGCCGGCGACCTGATCATCAAGATCGGCGACACCCCCACCAAGGACATGCGGCTGGAAGAAGCCGTCAAGATGATGCGCGGCAAGCCCAAGAGCCCCATCACCCTGACGCTGCAGCGCAAGGGCGTCCCTGAGCCCATCGTGCTCACGATCGTGCGCGACATCATCCAGGTGCAGTCGGTTCGCAGCAAGCTGCTGGAACCGGGCGTGGGCTACATCCGCATCTCGCAGTTCCAGGAACACACCGTCAACAACCTGGTCAACCACCTCGAGCAGCTGGCCAAGCAGAACAACGGCGCGCTCAAGTCCGTGGTGCTGGACCTGCGCAATGACCCGGGCGGCCTGCTGCACGGCGCCATCGGCGTCTCGGCCGCCTTCCTGCAGCCCGGCATGGAAGTCACCTCCACCGACGGCCGCACCGACGACGCCAAGCGCAGCTTCTACGCCAGCCCGCAGGACTACATGACGGGCAGCGGCAAGACCGACCGCATCTCCTCGCTGCCGGCCTGGACCAAGACCGCCAAGATGGTGGTGCTGGTCAACGCGGGTTCGGCCTCGGCCTCCGAGATCGTGGCTGGCGCCCTGCAGGATCACAAGCGTGCCGTCGTGCTGGGCACGCAGACCTTCGGCAAGGGCTCGGTGCAGACCATCCTGCCGCTGGCCGGCCAGAAGACGGCCATCAAGCTCACCACGGCCCGCTACTACACGCCCAACGGCCGCTCCATCCAGGCCCGGGGCATCGTGCCCGACTACGTGGTCGAAGAATCGGCCGATGGCGACATCAACGGCTTCCGCATCCGCGAGGCCGATCTGCAGCGCCACCTGAGCAACGACCGCGACACCACGCCGGAAGTGAAGTCCTCGGCACCTTCCTCGGCCGACCAGGAACGGCTGAAGAACTACAAGCCCATCGAGCTGGGCGTGCCGGCCAACGACTTCCAGCTGCAGCAGGCGCTGAACTACCTGAACGGCAAGACCATCCAGAAGGCACCGCCGGTGCAGGGCGTGGTCGACGGCAAGTCGGTCGACGCGAAGGATGCCGCCGGCAAGGACGCCAAGGGTCAGGCTGCCGACCCCAAGGCCAGCGCCCCCCAGACGGACAAGGCTCCGGCCAGGAAGTAAGCCGTTGAACGACGACCAGCTGCTGCGCTACAGCCGTCACATCCTGCTGGATGAGATCGGCATCGAGGCCCAGGAACGCCTCCTGGCCTCGCGCATGCTGGTGGTCGGCGCGGGCGGCCTGGGGTCGCCCGCCGCCCTGTACCTGGCCGCTGCCGGCGTGGGCACGCTGATGCTGGCCGACGACGACACGGTGGACCTCACCAACCTGCAGCGGCAGATCCTGCACCGGCAGGATCGCATCGGCATGGCCAAGACGGAATCCGCCCGGCTCACGCTCGCGTCGCTGAATCCGGACGTGCAGTTCGTGCCCCTGCCCCGGCTGGACACCGACGCGGCGCTGGATGCCGCCGTCTCGCAGGCTGACGTGGTGCTGGATGGCAGCGACAACTTCGCCACCCGCCACGCCGTCAATCGTGCCTGCGTGCGCCATGGCAAGCCGCTGGTCTCGGGGGCTGCCATCCGTTTCGACGGCCAGCTGGCCGTCTTCGACACGCGCCAGCCCACCTCCCCCTGCTATCACTGCCTGTTTCCGGACGGCGAGAACGTGGAAGAAGTGCGCTGCTCGCAGATGGGCGTCTTTGCGCCGCTCACCGGCATCATCGGCACCATGCAGGCCAGCGAGGCCCTGAAGCTGGCCGGCCAGTTCGGCACGCCCAGCGTGGGGCGCCTGCACCTGCTGGACGGCCGCACGCTGCACTTCACCGAGATCCGCGTGCCACGCGACCCGGATTGCCCGGTGTGCGCACATCGGGCCCATCCGGCCCGATAAGTCTCCTCGTGCTGCCTGTGCGCTCAATGCGCCAGCAGCCATCCTCCGTCCAGCCGCAGCATCGCGCGCTCGGCCAGCAGGCGCTCGGGGCCCTGCACCATCAGCCGCTCGGCCGTCTGCCGGCCGTAATGTGCTTTCAGGAACTTGAAGGCCTCGCGCATCCGCGAGGGCCGCAGGTGCGTGTCGTGCGCATCCGAGGCCACCACGCTGTCCCAGCCCCGCTCCAGAATGGCCTGGGCAGTGCGAAAGGCCCGGCGACCGAACTCGCCGATGACGGCGGCCGCCGTGAGCTGAAAGAGGCACCCCTCCTCCACGAAGGGCTCCAGCGCGTCCACCTTGCGCATCACGGCCTCGTTGCGCTCGGGGTGGGCCACCATGGGCAGCACCCCCTGACGCACCAGATAGCGCACGGCGCCAATGGCATTGGGCGGAATGCGGGCATCGGGAAAATCCAGCAGCATCACCTTCATGCCGTCCCAGCCCCCCACGAAGGGGATCTGCCCTTCGGACAGCAGCTTGAGCGACTCGGGCTGCAGGCTGACTTCGGACCCCAGGTACAGCTTGACATCGATGGCCTTGGACGCCACCAGCCGCTGGAACGCCTCGAAACGGGGCCGCAGATACCCCAATGAATTGTCCCACTGCCCGGCACGGATATGCGGGGTGAGAACCATCTGCGTGACACCTTCGGCACGCGCCCGGCGAATCAGCCGGAGCGCGCTCTGCCAGTCCTGTGCACCATCATCGACCGCCGGCAGATAATGGCAATGTACATCTATCACCCTTCATACCTGTCCGCCATCAGGTTGTCTGGGTATCGGGGGCAACCTGAGTGACTGTTGGAACTGAAGAAGACCTGCTACCGCTGCTGCGCCGCCTTTCCCCGGTACGCCCATAGGCATAGGCGTAATCGTGACCGTAACCCGAGCTTTCACCGTAGAAACGGTCGGCCTGGGCAAAGTCGTGAGCGTTGAGCGCAACCCCCAGTACTGGTATACCGGCTTTGTCTATGCGATGCAACGCACGACGCGTAACTTGCAGCGGCGTACTGTCAGAACGAGCAACAAAGATCATGCTGGAGGCTGCCCGGCCCAGTACAAGTGTGTCAGAAACCAACTGCACGGGCGGGCAGTCGATGATGATGGTGTCGAAGTGCTTCTTCAGCTCGGCGATCAGCTTGTCGAAGCGGGAGCTCATCAGCAGGTCCAGCGCATTGCTGGCAGCGCGGCCTGCCGGCAGCACCCGCAGCGGTGAACTGCGCACGCTCTTGATGCACTGATCCAGCGATGCGCGGCGCGTCAGCAGCTGCACCAGACCCGGCGTGCCCGGGGGCAGCCCCATGGCTGCACTCACCGACGGACGCCGCAGGTCGGCATCCAGCAGCAGCACCCGGCGCGTGGTCGCCAGGGCCGCGGCCAGGTTGCAGGCCACCGCCGTCTTGCCCTCGTCGTCCATGGCAGAACTGATGGCCACGACCTTCATGTCCTTTTCCATGCCGGCCAGTGCCACCGAGGTGGCCAGCGTGCGGATGGCCTCGGCATAGAGGGAATCGGGCATCAGCGTCTGCATGCGGGCGATCTTTCTCGTGCTCGCCCCCGAGAGCTTCGGAATGGCGGTGAGCAGCGGCCGGCCCAGCTTGGTCTCCACATCATCGGTGCGGCGCAGCGTGTTGCGGATCTGGTCCATCAGCACGATGGCGAAGAAGCCCACCAGCAGGCCCAGCAGCGCGCCGATGGCGGTCATCAGCACCAGCTGCGGCTTGACCGGTGACGTGGGCACCTGGGCCGGGTCCACCAGCCGTGCCGGCGGCTTCACGAAGTCGCCGGCGGCCGTCACCTCGCGCAGGCGTCCCAGGAAGGTCTGGTACAGCTGGCGGTTGGTCTGGACCTCCTGCTCCATCTGGCGGGCCGCAATCTCCTTGCTGCCCAGGTTCTGGTAGGTCTGGCGGGCCGCGGCCAGGCTGGCCGCAATCTGGCGCTCGTTGGCGCGTGCCGCTTCCAGCTCGCCGCTGATCTCGCGGCGGGCCGCTTCCACCTGCCGGCGCAGGTCGTCCTGGGCCTGGGTCAGTTCGGAGGCCGCCTTGCGGTACTGCGGGTGGGCCTCGCCCATCTGGCTGCGCAGCTCGGCCAGGCGCGCCTCGGCGCTGCTCTGAAGCTCGCGGGCGCGGGCCACGGCCGGATTGTTGGCAATGGCCGGCGTGCCCATCACGCGCCCCCAGTCACTGCTGGAAGCCTGCTTCTGGGCATCCTGGGCGGCTGCCAGCCGGCCACGCGCATCGATCAGCCGCTGGTTCAGGATGGAGATCTGCCGATCGGAACCTTCGTCGCTGTCCCGTGCCACGATGCCGTTGACGCGCCGGTACTCGGCCAGCGCCTGCTCGGAGCGGTCCAGATTGGCCTTGAGCTGCGCCAGCCGCTCGTTCAGCCACTGGTCAGCCTCACGGGTGGCGGAATAGCGGGCATCCATGTCGGCCCGGATGAAGGCTGCCGGCACCTGGTTGACGATGGCCGCCGCCAGTTGCGGGTCCTGCGACTGGAACGAGACCTTCACCAGCGGCCGCTGGTGCACCTTCACCACCTTCAGGTGGTCGTGGAAGTAATTGAGCGCCCGCTCTTCCAGCTGGTTCTCGGTGGTCGGCTCCTTGGCCGACCAGGCCGCGCGGATGTCGGCAATGAGGTTCTGCAGCGGGCCGGAGGCCACGAACTCGGGGCGCGAAGTGAGGTTCAGGTCGCGGATGACGCGCAGCGCCACATCCGAGGTCTCCAGGAACTCGGATGCGCCATCTTCCACCGACACGTTGGCCAGGCCGCCGCCCACATCCTGAATGGACACGGGGCCCTTGGTGGACTCGAAGGTGACGGACGAGGTCGCCTCATAGACCGGCGTGGTGCGCAGGCCCACCACCAGCGCGATGAGGGCCGCCAGCAGCACCGGCACCAGCAGGTGGCGGCGCTCGCGCACGATCAGCCGCCAGTAGTCGACGATGACGGGCGTGCTGTTGGCGACCTCGGGCACCACATGGGTGGTCGACGGGGCCACGTCGAAGGGAGAAAGAAAGGAAGGTGCCACCGGCACCATCTGGTTGCGATCAGGATTGTTCACAGTCAGTCGATGCGGCTGGGGCCGCTCCAAATGAATATCAGGGTCATCCAGCGGCGGCGCTGCCCCTGCGCCGGCCAGGCCCGGCCCAGGACCGGGTGATGCGGACGCCGAGCGCCCCCGGTGGAGTGCCCGATGCCGATGTGATGCCTTCGAGGGCCGAACGCATGGCCCTCAGGCGCGGGCGGGCGCGGCGCCCACCGGTTGCGCCATGTTCCAGACCTGCTGCCACTTGGGCAGCACGGCCTCCATCGAGTAGGTGGCCTCGGCCTCGCGCCGCGCCGCCTCGACCAGCGCCTGATAGCGGGCGCGGTCGCGCACCAGCGCCTCGGTCAGCTCGGCAAACGATGCGCCGGTGGGCTGCGCCTCGATGAGCGCACCGCCGCGCTTCGCAGCACCGTCGATCATGTCGCCCACCACTTCGCCGGCCCGGGAGATCATGGCCGGCATGCCGGCCTCCAGGGCCTCCATCAGCACGTAGGGCTGCCCTTCCGGGTGCTGCGACGGCAGCCACAGCAGGTCGTTCTCGGCCAGCTTCGCACGGGTCTGCTCGGCCGGCACCCGGCCCACCAGCTCCACGCAGTCCTGAAGCCCCAGCGCGGCAATGCGCCCGGGAATCTCGGATTCCAGCGGACCGGCGCCACAGAGCTGCAGACGCACCGGCACGCCACGATCCCGCAGGATCTTCATGGCGTCCAGACACTGCATGACGCCCTTTTCCGGGACGAAGCGGGCCAGGTACAGGATGCGGAAGGGATCGTGCCCGCCGGGCGTGCGCTCGGGCACCGGTTCCATGAAGACGGCATTATTGACAGCCACGGCGGCCATGGCCGCCCGCCCGCCAATGGCCCGGGACTGCGCGGGGCTCAGCACCACCACCCGGTCAGAAAGGTTCAGCACCCAGCGGGTGATGCGCCGCAGCCAGGTGCGGCCGTCATCGGGGCCATGCAGCATGCAGCCATGCACCTGATAAATGACGGGCACGCGCAGAAGACGCGACAGCAGCACGAATCCGCCGTCACGCACCACGCAGACCGGGCGCACCGAGCTGTTGACGTGCGCCACCACCGGACCGCCTTCGGCCTTGGCCTTTTTCAGGCGGCGTGCAAATTCGAGGTAATCGACCACCAGCCGGCGCAATTGCGCCCATGCGCCCTTTTCTTCGGGGCGCCGTCCGATCTGGAAATAATCCAGCCGGACCGGCAGATGCTGCGCGATTTCTTCCAGAATCAGCATGTGACGCGCAACCCCGCCCACCAGGCCGCGCGCGGGCCCGGTGGAAACCACGATGGATGGCGAATCTGCCATGAAACTCCCTCTGTGCGAAGCGCAGCGCCGCCTGCACGGCACCGTGTGACGGAATGACGGAATCGGGCCGCTGCCACGGCACGGCCCCCATCGGAAAAAGCATCAGGGGAAGGCCCGAACGCTTTCAGGTCTTCCCCTAATTGTGGGACAGGGGCCACAAGGAGCCCCGAACGGGATAGTTTTACTGGATTTTTCGAAACCCGTTTGTCGCTTCTAGTAAATGACGTAACTCTTGCAGCACCCGATGCGTGTCGTGATAAGCGCCGCCGTCCTGCATGCGTAAGAAATTGCCGGCAACCACCCGACATCCGGCGTGACGCAGCGCATCGGGATCATGAGCGACCTGTCGCCAGCTTTCATCATTGGGCTGATTGCCCAGGTAATCGGGCGGAACTTCGCCGATATTCACCAATACCGTATCGATGAACGGGCGCTTCAAATGTTCATGCAACACATTAACATGATCGGCGTCGGTAAAATTCTCAGTCTCGCCCAACTGGGTCATTATGTTACATATATAGACCACCTCGGCCGTCGTGCGGCAGATGGCCTCGCCAATCTCTTCCACCAGCAGATTGGGCAGGATGCTCGTATAAAGACTGCCCGGCCCCAGCACCACCAGGTCGGCATTCAGGATGGCCTCCACCACCTGGGGCGAAGCGTGGCGGGCGGGTTCGCCGTGCATGGTGGTCAGCGCCACCTGGCGGATGGGCTTGCGGCACAGCCCGATCTTCGATTCACCGCTGACGCAGCTGCCATCGGCGAAAGTGGCATGCAGCACCAGCGGCTCGGGCGCAGCCGGCAGGATCCGTCCCTTGACCTGCATCCAGGCCGACAGCAGCGCCAGCGCCTCGGAAATGGAGCCGCGCATTTCCTTCAGCGCAGCAATGAGCAGGTTGCCGATGGCATGCCCCGACAGGAAGGCGTCATCGGTGTCGAAGCGATACTGGAACAGCTCCAGCATCTGCGGGTCCAGATCGGCCAGCGCGCAGATGCAGTTGCGGATGTCGCCCGGCGGCACCACGTCGATGTAGTCGCGGATGATGCCGCTGCTGCCGCCGTCATCGGCCACCGTCACGATGGCCGAGATGTCCACATCCAGCGTCTTCAGCCCGCGCAGGATCACCGGCAGGCCGGTTCCGCCACCGATGACGGCAACGCGGGGCTGGCCCGCGTCCGGGGCAGGTCTGCCTTTCAGAGCACACCTGCCTTCTTGTCGGAAGCGGCCTGTGCCGGCGTGTCGGCGCCGGCAGCCGCCGGTTGCGTCGTCGTGGGCCGGCCGCTGACGGGGCGGCCCGCGGCTTCATCCTCGCGGTCGATGCGCCGCCAGATCCAGTTGGTCCAGCCGATGAAGGCCAGCAGCGCCGCCACGAAGGTGCCGAACAGCACCGGTTCGGACACGCCCAGCGCCCAGCCGGTCACACCCACCAGGCCGCAGCAGAAGGCCGCCACGTGGATGACGAACACCGCCTGACCGGCCGTGCAGCCCAGCCGCTGCACCAGGTGGTGCAGGTGCTTCATGTCGGGCGTCATGGGAGTGACGCCGGCCAGGATGCGACGGATGATGCAGGAAGCCGAGTCGGCCAGCGGCACGGCCACCACCCACAGGCACACCACCGGCTTGACGCTGGCGGCACCGTAGGCCGAGGTGACGTGAATGGCATACCAGGCCAGCGTGAAGCCCAGCAGCATGCTGCCGCTGTCGCCCAGGAAGGCAGCGGCCTTGCGCCGGAACGGGCTGCGCAGGTTGAACCACAGGAAGCCCGCAATGCCGCCCAGCAGTGCCGCGGCCAGCGGAATCATGCTGCCCGCGTAGGGCGCCGGCTCCACGCTCAGCATGGCGGCATGGCGCGAGGAGATCATCAGCGCCACCATGAACCAGAACAGGCTGATGAAGCCCAGACCACCGCACAGGCCGTCCGCACCGTCGGTAAAGTTGACAGCATTGATGACCGCCACCGTGCCGATGATGCTGACGGGGAACATGATCCACCAGGCCGACACGTTGCCGATGCCCAGCACGTCGCCCACCGAGGGCAGGATCTGTCCGCCCAGCGTCACGCCGGCCAGTGCCGCCCCCAGCTGCACCATGGCGCGATAGCGCGCCCGGATGGGGTTGCGGTCGTCGAGCATGGCCACCACGAAGAGCAGGATGCCGCCCACCCAGTAGCCCAGCGGGGCGCGCTGTCCGGCCGGCGCCGCCAGCTGCAGCAGCACGGCCACGGCCAGGATGGACCAGCCGCCGATGAGCGGGATCTCGCCCTTGTGGGCCTTGCGGAAGTTGGGCTTGTCCACCCAGCCGGTGCGGCGAGCCACCGGCTTGAGCGCCAGCATCAGGAACAGGGACAGCAACGCTCCGACCAGGAATGTCGTCCAGGGAAACGAGGCCAGGAAGGCCCCCAGGTCAAGATCAGGCATGGAAGGACACCGGAACGAAGTGCAACTGTGACTGGGAAGTGAGGAGAACGCGCACGCGCAGAAGATACCCCGTTACCGCGCGTCGAACAATTTTACGCCATGCCCTGAAAATGGGCATTCAGAGCACGACATGAAGGATAAAGATTGTAGGCGAGCCCCGGCCGGACGCGTGCAGCCTCACAGGACAGAGTTCACATCAATTTTGCAGATTGCAGCACTTCTTACACCGTCGCGCCCTCGTTAACAGGGAGCCCCCTTAATATCAACGTTCTCGGGTGATTTCCTGCCTGCCCATCTGACTGGCGTTCAGCAATACTCGGGCGCTTTCCCGCATGTGCCGCACTGCGGCCCGGACTCCGCCCTGCCCGTATCGTGCTTTCACATCGTGCACAGCCCGGAGCCTTCATGCCTGTTGCATGCCGGTCCGTCACCTGCCGCATGCCATCGTTCCCTCACTCTTGCCAGGCACCCTGCCGGCCACGGCCGGTCCGTGCCACCTCCTCCATGGCGCGCCTGAAAACCAAGCTGCAGAGTTTCTACCGCACCCACCAGTCCTCGCTCTACACCTTCGTCATGCTGGCGGCTGAGCGCGTGCTCCAGATGTTCATCGGCCTCTGGATTGCCAGCCACATCGCCCGCCGCTTCGACCACGCCACCTTCGCCAACTGGCAGATTGCCATGTCGCTGTGGCTGGTGTTCGGCACCATCGGCAGCATCTCGGGCGAGCGCGTGCTGCTGCCGCGCATCTGCGCCGAGCCGGCCGAGACCATGCCCCGGCTCTGGAACACCGCACTGGCGGCCAAGCTCATCAGCGGCCTGCTCACGGCCGTGCCGCTGGTGCTGTGGTGCGCCACCATGCCCGATCCCACCATCCTGCAGCTGGCCATCCTGTGGGCCGTGCAGCTGGTCATCGGGCAGCCGGTGTCGCTGGCCGTCCATGAATACTATGCCCACGAGAACTTCCGCTTCCCGCAGATTGCCCGCATCCTGGCCATGTTCTCGCGGCTGGGCATCGTGATGATCGTCATGTGGGTCAACGGTCCCGTCACCTGGGTGGTCTGGGGCTGGATCATCGAGATGCTCGTCATGAGTGCGCTCTTGTGCCGCAACTGGCTGTCCGACGCGCGCATCCGCCCCAGCCTCGTGGACTGGAAGCTCATGCGCGGCCTGTTTGCCCAGGGGGCGGCGCTGGCCGTGGCCTCCAGCGCCTCGGTGGCGCTGTCGCGCATCGACCGGGTCACGCTGGGCAAGACCATGCCGGCCGACGTGCTGTCACAGTACGCCGCCGCCATGACGCTGCTGGAAGCGGCCTTTGCCTTTGCCGCCATGCTGGCCGTGGTGGTGGGCGCCAAGACGCTCTTCAAGCCCGGCCTCATCAACCGCAACCATCACATCGGCATCACCCTGTTTGCGGCCGGCATCGGCCTGGCGCTCACGCTGATGCTCGATCTCATCGCCAACCCGCTCATGACGGGCATCTACGGTGAGCGGTACGCCGATTCGGCCACCTACCTGCGCATTGCCGCCGGCCTGCTGCCGCTGGTCTTTGCCCAGGCCATCCTGCAGGCCCCGCTGCTCATCCGCGCCACCAAGACCTACCACGTCACCAAGGCCGTCACGGCCTTCGGGCTGGGCGTGGTGGTGGCCAGCTGGGCCGCGCACCACGAGCACTACACCTGGATCAGCGCCGGCGCCTACATCGGCTATCTCACGCTCATCGTCTTCGACCTGAACGAACTGCGCCGCCGCGCGGCCGAGCTGTACGGCATCGGCAAGCCGCCGGCCCCGGCCAACGCCCGGGAAGCCGAGGCCGAAGCCGTCGCCGTGACCGAAGCCGTGGCCGAGGCTGCTGACGCCCCTCAGTGACAACCTGCCCGGACCCATGCCTGCCTGAACCTGCGCCCCGCTGACCCCGCATCGGCCCGGACCTCGCCCCGTCCGGCCAACGCGGACACCGGGGCGCTTGCGGCACCCACACACCCCGAACCGAATCCATGGCATCCACTGCAGCCACCCCCGACCTCATCGTCGCCCCCGGTCTGTCCCTGCGCACGCCGCAGCGCGTGCAGGGCTGGCTGCCGTGGGCCTTCTGGGTGGTCCTGTACTTCTTCCTGACCTACTTCGAGACCCAGAGCGTAGGGGGCGTGAAGTATGCGGTGCTCTGGCGCAGCGCCGTCTTCCTGCCGGCCCTCTTCATCATCTGGACCCACCCGCTGCCCATGGGGGCGCGGGCGCTGGCCTCGCTCTTCTGGGCCTATCTGTTCTTCTGCTTCGGACCCATCTGGGGCATCGCGCTGGGCATCCCCGACGTTGCCTACTCGGTCAACCTGTCGTCCAACCGCATGTTCGTGCCCGTCATGCTGATGGCGCTGATGGCCCTGCGCTGGTACCCCGTCGCCGATCTGGCCGTGCGGGTGTTCCCGCTCTTCCTGTGCCTCATCTCCATTCCGCTGCTGGCCGGCATCCTGCCGCCGGTGGGCCTGCAGTGGTCACTGGCGGCCGTCTCGGGCATCGATCTCACCGCCTACAACAGCGTCTTCCAGAACCAGCACTCGGCTTCGCTCGCCCACGCCATCGCCGGCATCAGCGCCTTCACGCTGGCCGCGCGCTTTCCCGGCAAGCGCTCGCTCTTCTACCTGGCACTGGCCATGGGCTGCCTGGCCCTGTGCGTGCTCACCACGGCCCGCGCCGGCCTGCTGGGCATGATCCTCGGCCTCATCCTGGTGGCCATCTTCACCCGCAAGCTGAAGCTGCTGGCCGCCCCGGTCGCCCTGGTCTTCGTGGCGCTGCTCGTCACCGCCATGGTCAAGCCCGAGATGATCCAGATGGTGCAGAACCGGCTCACCGGCCAGACGCTCTACACCCGCGGCCCCAGTGCCGACACCCTCACCAGCGGCCGCCTCACGCTGCAGGCTGGCGCCCTGCAGGGCTGGGCCGAGAGCGAGCCCCTGCAACTCATCTTCGGCGTGGGCCGCGAGGGCACCAAGAACAACAACCTGCGCCTGAACGGCAGCCACCTCATTGCCCACAGCGCCTTCGTCGACGAACTCAGTGCCTACGGCATCGTCGGCTTCATGTCGCTGATGATCACCCTCTTCATGGCCTATCGACTGGCCTGGCGAAACGCCCGATTGGGCTATCCGGCCGGGCTGGCCTGCCTGGTGGCGCTATGCGTCTTCGGCAGCCTGCAGGCCATGGACTACTCGTTCCAGAACATGCTCATCGGCATGCTGCTGGTGCTGGAAACACGTGCCGCCAGCATCAAACAGAATCAAACCGCAAGAGCTTGAGCACACAAGGAAATAGCTCACACTATTTATTCGGAACTTTCTTACAAACTAACAGTCTTCATCGGGTTTGAAAAAGTTTGTCTATGGGACGGCCTCCCGACCCGATCCCTTACAAAGACAGCCATATTCACTTACAGACCCGCGAAAAGACACTTACATCTGGGGATGATCCGGTCGGGGCAAACATGAGAGATTGGGGCAATCCGAAAGTCCGGCGCCCGCTGCCAGGAAAGGCCTGAAAACGTCCCGCAAGCCGGTGCGTCCTCTGGCGGGACGCAAGGGGCGGTATCCGTCCCGGCCTTCCCAAGGGCGTTTCAGCTTCCGCCAGAGAATCCGATGCCCAGCAAACCCCGAACCACACGGCTGTTCCATCAGGACGTCATCATCCAGCCCATGGAGCAGATCGCCGACCACTGTATCGACCTGGTCGAGACATGCCGCAGCACGGGCCGTCGCCCTGCGCTGGTGTTTGCCATGAATCCCGAGAAATCCATGCAGTCGCACCGGGATCCCGTCATTCGCCAGCTGCTGCAGCAATCCGACGTGCTCATCCCCGACGGCATCGGCACCTGCATCGGTGCCCGCGTCCTCAATGGCGTGCGCATCAAGCGGGTGCCCGGTTCCGAACTCATGCCCGAACTCTGTACCCGCGCCGAGCGCGAAGGCCTGTCCATCTACCTGTACGGCGCCTCGCCCGAATCCAACGCGGGCGCCCTCAAGACCATCCGCGCCACCTGGCCGCGCCTGCGCATTGCCGGCGCCAGCCACGGCTTCATGCCGCCCGGCACCCTGGACGACCTCTCGCGCCTCTACAGCCCCGAGGCCGCCGACACGGTGGCTGCCCGCATTGCCGCGGCCCGTCCCGACATCGTGTTCGTGGGCCTGGGCAGCCCGCGCCAGGAGCGCTGGATGGCCGACATTGGCACCCATCTGCCGGTGGGCCTCTTCCAGGGCGTGGGCGGCACCATCGACGTGCTCTCCGGCGTGGCCAGACGCGCGCCCCCCTTCTGGCGCAACCTGGGCCTGGAATGGTTCTACCGCCTCATGGAGAACCCCAAGCGGTGGCGCCGCCAGATGGCGCTGCCCCGCTACCTCAGCCTGGTGATGCGCCTGAAGATGGCCCCGTCACAGCGCAACGACGGCAGCGGCAGCCCCGGCAACGTGCGTGCCTCACACACCCTTGGCGGTGGCCATGGCAGCACCCACTCGCCTTCCACCCTCACCGGCTGACGCCATCCCTGACGCCGGCAGGCTGCCCACGGGTTCCGCCCCGGGCCCTGCCGGAAGCCCTGTCCACCACCGCCACACGCTCACGCTCCCGTTCACGCTTCGTCCAACATGACCCCCATCGACATCACCCTGGTTGCCGGCGCCCGGCCCAACTTCATGAAGATCGCCCCGCTCATCCGTGCATTCGGAAAGCGGGCCGGGAAGGTGCGCCATCGCCTGGTCGACACCGGCCAGCACAGCGACCCGGGCATGAACCGCATCTTCTTCGAGGAACTGGGCATCCCCGAACCCGACACCCGTCTCGAAGCCGGCGGCAGCACCCACGCCGAAGTCACCGCCCGGGTCATGGTGGCCATGGAACGCGAACTCACCGAGCACCCCGCCCACGGCGTGCTGGTGGTGGGTGATGTCAACTCCACGCTGGCCGCCGCCATCACCGCCAAGAAGCTGCAGCGCGTGCTCATTCACGTCGAGGCCGGCCTGCGCAGCGGCGACCGCGGCATGCCCGAAGAAATCAACCGGCTGGCCACCGACGCCATCACCGACCTGTTCTTCGTCACCGAGCCCTCCGGCCACGAGGCCCTGCTGCGCGAGGGCCACCCCGCCGACCGCATCCACTTCGTCGGCAACGTGATGATCGACAACCTCTTCCACCAGATCCAGCGCCTGCAGGCCAACCCTGCCAGCGGCGGCCGGGGCACCGCCCTGCGTGCCGAACTGGGCAGCACGCCCTATGGCGTCGTCACGCTGCACCGCCCCTCCAACGTCGACCATCCCGAGCAGCTCGCCGGCATGGTGGGCGTGCTGCGCACGCTGGCCAAGGACCTGCCGCTGGTCTTCCCGGTGCACCCGCGCACCCGCGCCAGCCTGGAAAGACACCGCATCGAACTCGGCCCGAACATCCGCACCACACCGCCCCTGTCCTACATGGAATTCCTCAGCCTCTGGAAGGATGCGCAGATCATCCTCACCGACAGCGGCGGCCTGCAGGAGGAATCCAGCGCCGTGGGCGTGCGCTGCGTCACCCTGCGTGACAGCACCGAGCGCCCCGTCACCATCACCGACGGAACCAATGTTCTGGCCGGAACCAACCCCGCCCACATCCTGGAAGTGGCTCGTGCTGCCCTTTCGCAGCCAGCCTCGGGCAAGCGTCCGCTGCTGTGGGACGGACGCGCTGCCGAACGCATCCTCGATGTGATCGTCGACTCTCCCCTGTTTGCCCAATGAGATGACCCCGCCGGACAGCCTGCCCGCCACGCCCGCCCCTGCCACCCCACCCCGTACGGGCACAGGTGCGCCTAGACGACAGCGCCCGCCCTTCATCCGGCCGGTGCGCATCGGACGTGACGCCGGCGCGCTGGCCGGCATCTACCAGCCCGTTGCCGAGCCCCGGCCCGAGACCGCCGTGCTCATCTGCAACCCCTTCGGCCAGGAAGCCATCCGCGCCCAGCGCTCGCTGCGCGTAGTGGCCGAACGGCTGTCCCGGCAGGGTGTACCCTCGCTGCGCTTCGACTACTTCGGTACCGGAGACTCCCCCGGCGAGGACGGCAGCGGCCATCTCACCCGCTGGCGGCAGGACATCCTGCTGGCCGATGTCCACCTGCGCCAGCTCAGCGGCTGCCAGAGCACCATCTGGATGGGACTGCGCCTGGGCGCCACCCTGGCCCTGCAGGCGGCCGAACTCATCGGCGACCTGCCCCGGCCGCGCCGCATCATCCTGTGGGAACCCGTCCTGGACGGCGAACAGTACCTGGGGCACCTGGCCCGGATGAACGAGTTCTGGACCCGCCAGCGCAACGTCACCAGCGAAGCCCTGGGCTTTGCCCTCACTACCCGCATCCGCCGGCACCTTGAGGCCATCCGGCCGGACGGTCTTCCCCTGCCGGCCAGCAGCGTGCTGGACCTGCTGGGCACCAAGGACCTGCCGGGCCGCAACACCTTCATCGGCCACTGCCGCAACCACGACGCGCCGCTCGACGACCTCCTGCTCGAAAGCACCGTCGAATGGACCTCCAACACCGCCCTGGACAGCCAGTGGGTGCCCGACGAGGCCATTGCCGCCCTGCTGGAAATCTGCAGCCAGCCCGCCGGCACCCCGGCCAAGGAAAGCTCCCTGGCCACCCCGCCCCAGGCGCAGTAGTTCCCAACACGGAGAGACCGGCATGGATGCATCCGTCATTCCCTATCGTGAAGAAACCCTCTGCTTCGGGCCCGAGGCGCGCCTGATCGGCACCATCACCCAGCCCGCCGACAGGCCGGCCCGGCCTGGCAGCCAGCCCGGCCTCATCCTGCTCAACGCCGGCATGCTGCCGCGCGTGGGCCCCCACCGGCTCAACGTCGAACTGGCGCGCACCGCGGCCGCCCAGGGACTCACCGCCATCCGCTTCGACCTGCCCGGCCTGGGTGACAGCGGCTTCACCAGCAGCCGCCTCTCGCACGAGGACCAGACCCGCGCCGCCATCGAGGACGCCATGGCATTGCTGGCCGCCACGCCCTTTGCGCCCGACCGCTTTCTCATTGCCGGCCTGTGCTCCGGCGCGGACGCGGGCTTCCAGATGGCCCAGAACGATCCGCGCATCGTCGGGCTCTTCATGATGGAGCCCTACTACTTCCCCAACCGCTTCTCGCGCATGTTCCGCACCCTGCGCCGGCTGCGCGAATACGGCCTGCGCCGGGCCGTGATCCGCATTGCCCAGAAACTGGGCATTGCGGGTGCCCCGCACGCCTCCAACGAATCCAGCGCCCTGCCGCTGCCGGCCCCCGAGGAAACCGTGCGCCAGGCCCCTTCACCCGCACGCTTCGCGCACGACCTGGAGGTCCTGCTCAAGCGCGGCGTCAACATCCGGCTGGTCTACGCCAACACGCTGATGGGCCGCTACGACCTGCGCCACCATCACCACCACATCTTCAGCCGCCTGGGCCAGCCGGCGCACTTCGCCGTCGAGATGGTGCCCCACACCGACCACGTCTTCACCCGCATCGAGGCCCGTCGGCACCTCATCCGCGGAATGGCCGCCTGGCTTCAGCACTTCGAGCCCCGGCCCCCGGCCCCGGAACCGGAGCCGGGCGCGGCCTGACGGGGGCTCAGTTCGCGTACATGCGCTGCGGGATGACGCCCTGCGGCGCAGCCGCCGGCGTGGTCTGTTGCGGCTGCGCCAGCGGCAGCTCCTCACCCGGCTCGGCCACCCTTTCGGCCAGAATGCGCGCCGGGTTTTCTTCCGTCAGCCGGTAGGCAATGCCCATGCCGAAATGCTGGGACAGATAGCGGCGTGCCTCGCCCATGCGCGGCGGCCGATGCGCCAGATTGTGCGCATCGCTGGCCACCACATGCGCCAGCCCGCGCGTCAGCAGCGTGTGCGCCGTCTGCCCCGCCGAACGCCCGAAGGCGCCAACCACCGAGGCCGCCGTCAGCTGCAGCATGCAGCCCATGTCCACGAAGGGCTTGATGATGTCCGGGTTGCGCATCACCGCCTTGTTGCGCTCGGGGTGGGCAATGAGCCAATGCACCCCCTGATCGGCGAACATCCGGCAGGCCACATCCGAACCGTGCGGAATGGCCCCGTCCGGAAACTCCAGCAGCATCATCTTCTTGCCGTTGAGCCCGCCGATCATGGGCAGCTCGCCGCGGGCGAACATGTCGAACACGTCCGGATGCAGGTGAACCTCGCCGCCCAGCCGCACATCCAGCGGAATGCCGGCTTCCCACAGCGCCTGCCGGTACTCGGCAAACACAGGCAGCAGCGACGAGCGCTGGTTGTCGAACACCCCGGGGTAGATGTGCGGCGTCAGCACCGACGTATGGATGCCGTTGGCCACGGCCGCACGCGCCAGCTCCAGCGCGTCCTCCATCGTCCGTGACCCGTCATCCACGCCCGGCAGCAAATGGCAATGCAGATCGATCATCATCCCGTCCTCAGTTCGTGCCGGCCTGGAGCCGACAGCCTTCCCGGCCTGTGCCGGCCCAAACCCGATGCCGTGCCCCGTGCCTGGCCCGGTTGCAACACCGGCCCCGGCACCCGGCCCGGCCCAAAGAACGAAACCGGCCAGATGGCCGGTTCCTCATGCGTTCAGGCGGCCGGGCTCAGAGCGCCCGGCCCGGCCATGCCGGGGCAGTGCTCAGACCGAGCCCACGGCATCCTGCCTGAATTCATCGATGGCCACCTCGCGGCCTTCCCAGGCCGACCGATAGCCTGCCGACAGCAGTGCCAGCGAGCGCAGGCCCTGCGAGCCGTCGGTATCCGGCGTGGCGCGTCCGCGCAGCACCTCGATGACGTTGTGATAGTACAACGGATGGCCGAAACCATACACCGAAGCCGTCTCGTAGTTCGAATTGAGGATCTGCTCGTCCTCGGGACGCTTGTCCTCGAACTCCCAGTGCTCGATCTTGTTGACGGCCACACCGCCCACCTTCACGGTGCCCTTCTCGCCCAGCACCACGATGCTGCCTTCCATGTTCTTCGGATAGGTCAGCATGGTGACGTTGATGCTGCCCAGCGCACCGTTCTTCCAGCGCACGCTCATCACGCCGGTGTCTTCGGCCTCGATGTCACGTGCCAGCGTAGCCGTGTAGGCGTGCACCCGGTCGACGGGGCCGATCATCCAGTCCAGCAGGTCCACGTAGTGGCTGGCCTGGTTCATGAAGGCACCACCGTCCAGCGCCCAGGTGCCGCGCCAGGGGGCGGCGTCGTAGTACGATTGCGGCCGCGTCCAGAAGACGTTGATCACCGCCATGTAGATCTTGCCGAAGCGGCCCTGGCGGATGGCATTGCGCAGCGCCTGCAGCGTGGCGTTCTTGCGGTTCTGCTTCACCACGAACAGGTACACCCCGGCCTTCTGACAGGCGGCGTACATGGCCAGACCGTCCTTCCAGCGGGTGGCCATGGGCTTTTCGCTGATGACGTGACGCCCGCTGCGTGCCACCTCGATGGCCTGCTCCGAGTGCAGGCCCGACGGGGTGGTCAGCACCACGATGTCGGCCGTGGTTTCCTTCAGCATGTCGGTCAGCGAGGCATGACCCCGGGCGCCGGTACGCGCCACCGCCTTCTGCAGGGCTTCCGGATCGATGTCACAGACATCCACCAGTTCTGCCTGGTCGGCGTGTTTTTCCAGCGCATCGAAGTGATTGGCCGAAATGCGGCCACAGCCCACCAGCGCGAAGCGGATCTTGCGGCTGTCTGGGACTTTTACGGTATTTGAGACCAAGGGTAAGACTCCTTCACGAACACTCGGCGTTGTGCTGCGAACATCGACGCTCTTCAGCCATTGCTCGCGGGTTGCTGCCAACGATTCCGGACAGGCCCGGCAGGTCGTGCAGCTTCCTGCCGCACCTTGCACCGGGTCCCTCCGTCGGAAACCATCCGCTCAACATCGCGGGAAAGCCAAGCATAGCCAGTTCGCGTCATGCCAGGGACCAAGAAACGCACAGATCACCCAACAGCCAGGGTGATGAGCATCTCACCATAGTCAGCCACTAACGAAAACACCATGCAATAGCTTCAAGCAGCAACCTGCCGCCGCGGAACCCCTACATGATGCACGCTGCCTCCACGTGGCCATGTGTCGGCAGGTTACATAGGTTCTTTCAAAAGTGCCAACCATCCGCATGTTTCGGTTACACATAAGTTTCAAATAGTGGCGATGGCCAAGAAAACGACAGAAAATTTTCCACTTCGACCGCCTGCACCCCCGAAATGACCGCCCGGCGAGTATCGCTTTCCGGAACACACCGGACCGCTGCGCGTGACCCATGTCACGGCAAGGTTGTATAACCCCGCTGACAAAGCCGATCTCCAACAGACTTTTGTCAATGACGGCATAATTCCATGTTGGCAGAAACAGGGGCTTGCGCCTATGCTGCCCGTCTACCGGGTCAGCCCTCGTGGCCGGCGCCCGCCCGTCGGGGGCTCTGCCTGCCCCGCGCAGGCATCCGGAAGAGCCCCGCCATGGACCTCACGTCCCCCCGGAGCCCCTGCCAACCCCCAGACAAACAGCCCGCAGTCCGCTCGTAGCGGTCTGCCTCCGATATCCATCGAACCGCGGCAACCTTCCACTATGAACATGTCCAATCCGTTTCCCGTTGACGACGACCTGCCCATGGCCGAGCCGGTCGGGGTCGCACAACGGCCCGGAGTCGCACTCGTCCGCAGCGCGGCGCCCACCTTCGGCACCTACCTGAGCATCGTCCGGGAACGCAAATGGCTGGTGCTCGGCACGGCGGCCGTCGTCACGGTACTGGCCACCGTGGCCGTCAACCTGATGACGCCCATCTATCAGGCCAGCGCCACCATCCTCATCGAGAACAACAAGCGCAGCGTGGTGCCGCTGGAAGAGATCTATGGCGTGCCCGCCGGCAGCCGCGAGTTCTTCCAGACGCAGGCCGAGTTCATGCGTTCGCGCGAGGTGGGCATCCGCGTCATCAAGGCGCTGGGCCTTGAGAACAACCCCTACTTCAATCCCGAGCTCACCCCCGAAGGCAAGGAACAGGCCGCCGAGGGCAACGTGAAGGAACTGTCCCAGGAAGCCCTGGAAGAGCAGGTCCTCATGCGCTACAAGGCGGGCCTGGACATCTCGCCCATCAAGAACAGCCAGCTGGTCGAGATCCGCTTCGAGTCCCCGGATCCGGTGCTGGCCGCCAAGATCGCCAACCAGACGGCCGAGTCCTACATCACGGCCGACCTGGACGCGCGCTTCGACATGCAGCAGACCGCCAGCCGCTGGCTGAACGACCGTCTGAACCAGCTGCGCACCGACCTGGAAAACGCCGAAGCCAACCTGCAGGCCTATCGTGAGGAGATCGGCCTGGTGGCCACGCCCACGTCGGCCCTGGGCGGTAACGAGCGTCAGCTCGACAACTCCTCCGACCGCCTGATTGCCGCCCGCGTCGAGCGTCAGCGCCTCGAGCAGGTCTATCACCAGGTCCAGCGCGGTGCCCGCAACCGCTATGAGGTGCCCGAGGTCTTCAACAACCCGGCGGTGGTGGCCGCCCGTGCAGCCGAAGCCAACGCCGAGAAGCGCATGGCCGAGGTGGCTGGCTCCATGGGTGCCTCGCACCCGGCCTACAAGCAGGCACAGAGCGAGCTGGAGCTGGCCCGCAGCAGCCTGCGCAAGCAGTCCGAGGCCGTCATCTCCAGCATCTCCAAGGCCTATGAAGTGGCCCGCGAGACCGAGCGTGCGCTGGAACAGGAAGTGGCCTCCTCCAAGGGCAACATCCAGGAGATCAACCGCAAGGAAGGCAAGCTGAACGTGCTGCAGCGTGAAGTGGCCACGAACCAGCAGATCTACCAGACCTTCCTGGCCAAGGTGAAGGAAACCGACGCCACGGCCGACTTCCAGAACCCGATCGCCCGTGTGGTCGACCCGGCCGTGCCGCCGCTGCTGGCCGCCAAGCCGCCCAAGCCGCAGCTGATCCTGCTGGCCGCGCTCATCGGCACGCTGCTGGGCGCCATGCTGGCCATCAGCCGCGAGCAGAAGAACGCCGTCATCCGCTCCAGCGACGAAGTCCAGGAAAAACTGGGCGCCCCGCTGCTGGTGGCCGTGCCCAAGCTGACCGGCGAAGATGCCAAGCAGCTGCCCATGCTGCAGCACCAGCAGCCCCAGTCGCTGTTCTCCGAGTCGGTGCGCTCTGCCCTCACCGGCGTGCGCCTGTCCCTCATGAACGTCGAACGGCCGGTGGTAGCCTTCACCTCCACCCTGCCGGGCGAGGGCAAGTCCACCATGGCGGCCAGCTTCGCCATCGAGCAGGGCCGCACCAAGCGCACGCTGCTGATCGACTGCGACATGCGCAAGCCCGCCGTGCGCCGCATGCTCAACATCCCCGAGAACACCAAGGGCCTGAGCGACCTGTTCCATGGCGAGCCCATCGAGAACTGCGTGCTGCCGCTCAACGACCTGGACATCTCGGTGCTGGTGGCCGGCACCCGCGCCCGCAATGCGCATGACCTGGTCATGAGCCCGCGCTTCACCGACGTGCTGGAGCAGCTGAAGGAGCACTTCGAGCTGATCGTCATCGACACCCCGCCGCTGGAGCTGGTGTCCGACGCGCTGCCCATCGGGGCCAACGCCACGGGCCTCATCTACGTGGTCAAGGCCAACTCCACGCTCATCCCCATGGCACGTCGTGGTCTGGAGCGTATCGCCGCCGCCAACGTCCGCATTCTCGGCGTCATCCTCAACAACCACGACTTCGAGAAAGCCGGCCGCTACTACGGCGAGTACAACACCTACGGCGAGACCTACGGCCAGGGCTTCTACGGCGAAGGCCACCAGGGCTGATCCTTCAGCCCGCTCGGGCAGTGACCTTCCCGGAAGGTCACTGCCTGGCACCCGGCGCGCATGGCAGGCCGCATCACACTGCCATGCACCCCATGAAAAGCGCCCCGCGAGGGGCGTTTTTCATGGGGCGACACACATGCAACCCGGCATTTCAGAATTGTCATTCCGGGTAACAGATCCTATACATCATGTCGTTGCCCCTGCACATCCGTAGGGTATGCTTTCATAGTAAAAGAACCGACACATCTTTCTCTTCCGGTGCCTCTGGCGTCGCTTCACGACAATCCGTGCCGCATGCCCTCCGCACGGACCGCCAGGCCGGAGAGACCGCGTTTCCCATGCCCAGAATTGCGCTGCTGACCCGTTACGACACCCAGGGAGCCTCCTCCCGCGTCAGGACCCTTCAGTACCTGCCCGTGCTGCATCAGGCCGGCATCGAGACCGAACACTTCCCACTGTTCGACAACGACTACCTGAAACGCATGTATGGCGGGCAGAGCATCAATCTACAGCGCCTGCAGCTGCTGGCCCGGCGCATCCTGAAGATGCCCTCCATCACCGGCAGCGGGCGCTTCGACCTGCTCTGGATCGAGAAGGAGCTGCTGCCCTACCTGCCCTTCGGACTGGAAAAGTGGCTGCTGGACAATGGCGTGCCCTACGTGCTGGATTTCGATGACGCCATCTTCCACAACTACGACCAGTCCGGAAATCCCCTGGTGCGGCGTCTGCTGGGCCACAAGATCGACCGCCTGATGGCGGGGGCCCGCCTGGTCATGTGCGGCAACGGCTATCTGGCCGCACGCGCCCGCAATGCCGGCGCTCCGTGGGTCGAGATCCTGCCCAGCACCATCGACTTCGAGAAGTACCGCATCCTGCCGGCGCCGCAGCAGCCGGTCATCTCGGCCGACAACCCGCTGCGCATCGTCTGGATCGGCTCGCCCTCCACCTCCAAGTATCTGGAGATCATCCGCCCGATGCTGGAACAGCTCACCAGCCGCTACCCGCTGGAGCTGCGCATCATCGGGGCCGAGGCACGTCAGTGGCCCGGCGTGCAGAGCGTTCACATCCCCTGGGCCAGTGACACCGAGGCCCGGGAACTCAACCAGTCCCACCTGGGCATCATGCCGCTGGAAGACACCCCCTGGGAACAGGGCAAGTGCGGCTTCAAGCTCATCCAGTACATGGCGGCCGGCCTGCCGGTCATCGGCAGTCGGGTCGGCATGAACATCGACATCGTGCAGCCCGGCGTCCACGGCTTCCTGGTCAGCGGTCCCGAGGAATGGGCACAGTCCATCGAGACACTGGCCGCCTCGCCGGAGCTGCGTTCGCGGATGGGTGCGGCAGGCCGCAAGGCCGCCGAGAGCACCTACAGCATCGCCGCCGTGGGTCCGCAGCTGGTGCAGCTGCTCAAGCAGGCCGCCGGCCCTGCCGCCGCGCGCACCGCCTGACCCGCCGGCCGCCTTCGACAGACAAGCATGTACCGATCCAAGATCCTGTGGTCGCTCGCCGGCCTCTTCTCCACGCCGCTTGCGGCCTTCTTCTTCATTCCGCTGCTGCTCTCGCGCATCGACAACGAGCGCTTCGGGATGATCGCCCTGGCCTGGACGCTGCTCAGCTACGCCTCGGCCCTGGACCTCGGCATCGGCCGTGCCACCACCCAGTACGTGTCCGCCCTGCGCGGCAAGGGAGACCTGGCCCAGATCCCGCCGGCCATCGACGTGGCCTGGCGCCTGTCCATCACCTACAGTGCCATCGGCGTGGCGCTCTTCCTGGTGGCGGTGGGCTTCGACGTGGAAAGCCTCATCACCTACCGCAACATCGGCGCGCAGGAACTGAAGATCGCCACCATCATCCTCATCTTCACGCTGCCGGTGCAGGTGCTCAGTGCGCTCTATCGCGGCATCATCGAAGCCTTCGAGGACTTCCGCGTCCCCAGCATCGTGCGCATGTACCTGGGCGTGGCCAATTTCGTGGCGCCCATGCTGGTGTCGCTCTTCAGCCAGTCGCTGGTGCCGCTGGTGGCCTCCATCCTGATCAGCCGCGCCGTCGGGCTGTTCATGCTGTACTTCAACGTGCGCAAGAAGATGCACGCCCTGCGGACCAATCTGGGCAGCCAGGCCCTCCAGGCCAGCACGCCGGCCCAGCGACGCAGCATCCGCGTGCAGCTCAACCGCTTCGGCAAATGGATGACGGTCAGCAACATCGCCCATCCGCTGCTGATGCAGTCCGACCGCTTCATCATCGCTTCGGCCATCTCGGCGGCGGCCGTCACGGCCTACTACATCCCCAACGAGATCATCCTGCAGAGCACCATGATCGCCTCGGCCATCACCAACGTGATGTTCCCGATGCTGACCGCGCGCCTGCAGCATGACGCCGGCGAAGGCCACCGCATCTTCGTCATGTGGCGCAACCGGCTGCTGCTCATCTCGGCCGCCATGTACATCGTGCTGTGCCTGGCCTTCCCCACCATCCTGCAGTTCTGGATGGGCGACAAGGTGGGACCGGAATCCGCCACGCTGGGCCGCATCATCTGCCTGGGTGCCTTCTTCTACACCGTCTCGGTCATCTACACGTCGTACCTGCACGCCCAGAGCCGTGTGCGCGCCTGCGCCACCATCCAGCTCATCGAACTGGCCGTCTACATTCCGGCCCTGTACCTGTCGGCCCGCTTCTTCGGCCTGCAGGGCGCCGCAATCTGCTGGGTGGCACGCGCCATCTTCGACGCCGTGGCCCTGGCTTGGGTCTCGCGCCGGCCAGCCGCTGCACCGACACCCGCCGCCACGGCCTGATGCCGCCTACCGGGGCACGCCGCCCCGGCTCCTCCCCCTGGGGACGTTCAGATCCCTTCGATCTGCGGGATGATGGCGCGATCCACCATCTCGCTGAAGTGCTTGCCCCCCCGGGGCAGCACCAGCTGGTCGCGGCGCGGCACCGGCGCAAACTCGTTGCCCACCAGCTTGATCTGCCGCAGCAACCCCGCCTGACTTTCCGACAACTCCAGCAGCGGCCCCCGGCCGGTCCATTGCACCTGATTGCCGGACAGCTCGCACATCAGCAGCGGATACTGCCCCCGGTCGTCGCCCACCTGAGCCAGCACGTACACCGGCACGTTCATCGACGTGGCCCGGATCTCGTTGCCCACAATGCGCACGCCGTACATGCCGCGATCGGTGAAATGGTCGTCGGCCCCGCGCAGCCCATAGCCCCGGTGACTCTTGCGCCGCAGCTTGCTGTTGAAGGCCGACTCCACCGCAATGTAGGCGCGGCCTGCCGGCCCGGACAGCCGGTTGCCCCAGAAGGAGTTCTCGTTGGCCACCACCGCGCAGTAGATCATGTACTTGGGCAGCCCCTCGCTGCCCACTTCCACCTCGTTCATGTAGAAGTCGTTCTTCGACGCCCCCACATAGGCCTGCAGCAGCCCCTCGCCCCGCGCCCGGTTGTTGCGGATGCGGTTGTAGCTGACCGTGTTGAACGATGAGCCGTAGGCCAGATGGATGGACGAGGACAGCGAATCCGTCAGCTCGTTGCCGGTAATGACGTTGTAGTGGGACTGGTGCTGAATCGACATGCAGCGGATCTGGCCCTGCAGCTTGTTGTCCTGCACCAGGCTGCGCCGCACGCCCAGGAACGAAATGCCGTAGTAGGCGCCGCTGATCTGGTTGCCCTCCAGCAGGTTGTCGTGCGCCGGCACCGGAATGTCCGGCAGCACGAAGCGCCGCAGCCAGCTCTCGCGCGGGGAACTTTCCCCGGCCGGCAGCAACCGCTCAGCCTCGATCTCGATGCCGAAGCAGTCGTGGTCGGGCAGAGGCTCCACCTCGATGACGTTGTTGCGGAACACGTTGTAGGCCACGGCACGCGTGCTGTTGATGCCGTTGCTCATGCCCCGCACATAGATGCCGTGCCCCACCTGCACATGGCGGATCCGGTTGTCCACCACATGCACGCCCTGGGTGTCGATCAGGTAGATGGCGGCCGCCTGGTCCGGGTAGGTCACCTGGCACTCAATGGACAGGCCGGACACCAGGAAAGGATCCTTGATCGGGTCCCGCTCCGCCAGCTCCCGCACCAGAAAGCCCGCCCGTTTCGAGCTGCTCTGCAAGCGGATGAGATTGCCTTTCTCACCCTTGACGCCTGCCATGGCACCCGAGAAGCTCACCTGGTCGGTAATGACGTATTCCCCGGCCGGAAACACCAGCCAGATGCCCTGCCGCGCGGCCGCCTGGGCAGCGCGGATCACCGCCAGCGTGTCGTCATCGCGCCCGTTGGCCTTAGCCCCGTACTCCAGCGGCGAGACGACCCGATCCAGGCGACCGGGCCCCGTGGGCGTGGCGGCCCGCAGCTGCTGGGCCATCAGGAACGTGGCGGCACCGGCCCCCAGCGTCTTCAGAAACTCCCTTCTCATTTTTCCTCCGAGGTTCACGGTGATCGATCCGCCCACTCATCGAGCAACGGCCCGCCCGCCAGATCGGTCGACCTTCCCCGGAGCCCGGGCGTCCCGCAAGGCTGCAGGAACGTCCGCACAAGGCTGCCGTGCCGGATCATGCCGGGCACGGTGCCTGCCGCAAGGCCGTCAGCGCAGCCGCCCCGGGTTGCCCCGCACGGGGCGCGGGCCCATGGCCTGCTGACCAGCAGCCCGCTGACCGGCGGGCCGTTGGCCGGCCGGGTAGACCTGTCCCGCCGGACGTTGGCCGGCCGGGTACTGTCCCATCGGGCGCTGGCCGGCCGGGTATTGCTGCACCGGTCGCTGCCCCGCCGGGTACTGCTGCTTCGCACGCTGGCCGGCCGGATACTGCTGCACGCCGCGCTGGCCGGCGGGGTACTGCTGCATGCCACGCTGGCCGGCGGGGTACTGCTGCATCCCGCGCTGACCGGCGGCCGCGCCCTGCCGTGCCGCCATGGCACCCGGCATGACGGGAGCCGGCATCGGGCCGCGCACCACGCGCGAGCCCCGGCGCCGCACCCGTGCGTCAAACATCGACGTGCCCGGATGGCGCACCAGGAAGATCGTCACCGGAAGTACATACATCCAGTGGAAAGTGTAGGCCTCGATGTACGGGTTGGTGGCGGCAGCGATGAACGCACTGGCACAACCTGCAAACAGGAAGACATCGAAATTGGTCAGCCGCTTGTGCTTCCAGGTCTCGAAAACGCCCCAGCCATAGCGGATGAACGGCCAGGCATAGACAAGCGCACCCGCAAAACCGACGCGATAGATGGTTGCCAGCAGCACGATCTCATAACGCCAGGGATACATCTCGCTACGGATGTAATTGACCCCGATGCCGTGCCCGGCACCAATGCCGAAGGAGGAGATGATGCCATCGAACAGCGCATTGGCCTGGTTGGTACGTTCGGAGCCGCCACCGCCGGACAGCTCGTCCCAGAAACCGCCAATGATGTAGAGCACGTCCACCTCGGTGAAGCTGCTGAGCAGGATGATGAAGACGATGCCCGCCAGCACGGCAATGCCCACCTGCTTGCCCAGCGCCCAGGCAATGGTGCCGGCGCGCTGGCCGTGGATGCCGGGGCGCAGCAGCGCCCCCAGCACCAGCCCCACGGGCACCGACAGCATGAGGGCCGAACGCCCGGAGGTGACCGCCACCACCACCAGGATGCCCAGCGTGATCAGCAGCTTGGTGCCCATCTCGCCGACGGCCAGCATGGCAAACATCGCGCTGGACATGAAGAGCAGCGTGCCATAGACGTGCATCGTGGCGCCCGAATAGCCGTCAACCAGGTTGACGTTGGCGTTCTCGGGCTCGATGAAGAAGCTCACCGCCTCGGGGCCGCCGTTCAGGAACAGATAGAAGAACAGGCCCACGCTGGCCGCGCCGAAGATGGCGTTGTTCTCCATCATCCTCTCGAGCGAGTCGCTCTCGAAGGTGGCCAGCACGCCGCCGGCCACCAGGATCCAGAGCGCGGGCGACACGATGTAGATGAAAAGCGTCTGCAGCAGCGCCTCGTTGCTGGCGCCGTTGACCAGCCCCACCACCAGATACAGCAGCGTGACGGCCGACGAGGCCCCGTGCATCCAGACCACCCGCATGAAGGCGGGCGAGAAATTGGTCAGCGGCCAGCCCAGCGCAGCGGTAAGCGCCAGAAAGCTCACCGACACCGGCTTGATGGAGTTGGGCACGACCATCGTCAGGAACAGCAATATGACGAAGGACCAACGGAAACAGATCGGCAGCCATGCCGATCTGGCGTTATTCTGAGCAGCCATCTGGCTGTTCCTCACTGAGGGAAAATGGCAAACCCCCGATTCAACCACCAGAATCGGACGGGCGCCAGATAAAATCAGAGAACGTGACCGGAGTTACTCTGTAGCGGCAAGAATATCGACGTTTACTTTTCTGACGTCAAATTTTTCAAGTGCCAGCTGGTAGCTGGCTTCGCCGTGGCGCTCCATCAGCCCCGGCTCGGTCAGATAACGTTCCATGGCAGCCACCAGGGCCGGCACATTGCGCGCCGGAATCAGGCAGCCATTCACGTCCTGCGTCACCGTCTCGCGGCAACCCGGCACATCGGTGGTGATGACGGGCCGGCCCATGGCCAGGGCCTCCAGCACGGTACGCGGCAGCCCCTCGGAATACGACGGCAGCACGCAGACGCTGGCACGCGTCACGAAGGGACGCACATCCTTCACCCCACCCTCGTAGCTGATCACGTCCGACGTGGCCCAGCTCTCGATCATCGACTCGGGGATGGCATCGGGCGACGAATCCTTGTAGCCGATGATGATGAAGCGCGCATTCGGGTACTTCTGCTTCACCTGGGTGGCCGCTTCCACGTACTCGCGGATGCCCTTGGCCTTCAGCAGCCGGGCGGCCAGCAGGAAGGTCACCTCCGGTCCCGGCGGCAGCGGCACCCGCGCAAACTGCGTCAGGTTCACGCCCGAGCCGTTGACGATGCGGGTCTTCTTCATGGGCACAAGGCCCTTTTTCACGAAGAGCGCCCGATCGTCCGGATTCTGGAAGATGGCATTGTGCACCGGCACCATGGCCTGGCGATACAGCTGCGAGGCCAGCCCCTTCAGCGCATTGCGCTTGGCGCTGCCGCCATGAAAGGCAAAGCCCAGCCCGGTGATCATCGGCACGAAGCGCAGGTGCCGGACACCCGCCGTGCGCACGGCCAGCCCGCCATAGACCACCGGCTTGATGGTGTAGCAGATCAGCACGTTGGGGCGGACCCGCCGCAGCAGCTTGCGGATGGCCAGCATCGTGACCATGTCGCGCAGCGGGTTGATGCCGGTACGGTGCAGCGGCAGCGGCACGAAATCGGCCCCCAGCGCATGGATCTGGTCCAGCACTTCAGGCGTGAGCGGCGCGGCGGCAGCGCCCGTCACCTTGTAGCCCCTGGCCACCAGGTCCCGGATGAGATCGGCGCGAAACTCGATCAGGGATTCGGCCATTGCACCAATGAGAAGAGCACGCTTCAAGACTGTATCGCCAAATGAATCAGGTTAAGGTATGTGCCAGCGGCGTCGGGGATTTTATCAGCGTCCCGGATACCCCACGGCCAAATACCTACATTCACAAAGGCCTGAAGCTTTTCGTCATGTTAAGACACAAGAGATACGCACAATGTGCCAGCTCAGTGTCCAATTCCTCACCAGTGCTCATTCCTGCCTTCCGGTGGATGGCGGCCACCGCTATCATTCTCCATAGATGTAACGAAGGCCCCCACCACCGACAACAGGCCAAGAACATGGAAAAGACCAAAACCGCTCCCACCACCATTCACCCCAGCGCCCTCGTCGACGAAGGCGCACAGATCGGTGAAGGCACGAAGGTCTGGCACTGGACTCACGTCAGCAGCGGCGCCGTCCTGGGCGAGCGCTGCTCGCTGGGTCAGAACGTCTACGTGGGCAACCGCGTCGTCCTGGGCAACAACGTCCGGGTGCAGAACAACGTCTCCATCTACGACAACGTCACCCTGGAAGACGACGTGTTCTGCGGCCCCAGCATGGTCTTCACCAACGTGCTCAACCCGCGCGCCCATGTCTCGCGCAAGCACGAATACCGCAACACCCTGGTGCGCAAGGGTGCCAGCATCGGCGCCAACGCCACCGTGGTCTGTGGCACCACCATCGGCCGCTACGCCTTCATCGGCGCCGGCGCTGTGGTCTCGCGCAACGTGCCCGACCACGCCCTGATGGTCGGCGTGCCCGCCCGTCGTACCGGCTGGGTCTGCCAGTGCGGCGTCAAGCTGCCCAACCTGTCGCATGGCCAGGACAGTGCCATCGTTCACTGCCCCGAGTGCCACACCGGCTATAACATCACACCACACGCCTGCGAGCCCACCCAGCCCGAGGCCTGATTTCCAACCCCGTCACGGCGGTGCCCTGCCGCAAGCCCGGCACCGCCCCTGGGCGCCAGCAAGGCGCCAGTCCAAGCCGCAAGAAGAAGCCATCATGCTCGCCCCCCTGCAACACATCGATTTCATCGACCTCAAGCAACAGTACCGTCGCCTGAAACCCGCCATTGACGAGCGGATGCAGGCCGTGCTCAACCATGGCCAGTACATCATGGGGCCGGAAGTGGCCGAGCTGGAAAAGCGCCTGGCCGAATACGTGGGCGTGCGCCATGCCATCGGCATCAGCGACGGCACCACGGCACTGCAGGTGGCAATGATGGCCCTGGGCATCGGCCCGGGTGACGAAGTCATCACCACCCCGTTCACCTTCATCGCCACGGCCGAGACCATCAGCCTGCTGGGCGCCACGCCGGTGTTCGTCGACATCGACCCCGACACCTGCAACCTGGACGCCAACCTGCTGGAAGCGGCCATCACGCCGCGCACCCGCGCCATCATCCCGGTCAGCCTGTACGGCCAGTGCGCCGACATGGAAGCCATCAACGCCATTGCCGCCCGCCATGGCCTGCCGGTCATCGAGGACGGCGCCCAGAGCTTTGGCGCCACCCGTCACGGCAAGCGCTCGGGCAGCCTGTCCACCATCGCCTGCACCAGCTTCTTCCCCAGCAAGCCGCTGGGCTGCTACGGTGACGGCGGCGCCTGCTTCACCAACGACGACGAGCTGGGCCGCAAGATGTCGCAGATCCGCCTGCATGGCCAGTCCAAGCGCTACGTCCACTCGGCCATCGGCGTCAACGGCCGGCTGGACACCCTGCAGGCCGCCGTGCTGCTGGTCAAGCTGGATCACTTCGACGAGGACGTCAAGCTGCGCGCCGATGCCGGCGCCCGCTATGCCCGCCTGCTGGCCAACGCCGCCCACCCGCAGATCCGCCCCGTGACGGTGGCCGAGGGCAACACCAGCGTCTACGCCCAGTACACCGTGCGCGTGCCCAACCGCGCCCAGGTCATCGAGGTGCTCAAGGCCAACGGCGTGCCCACCGCCGTGCACTATCCCATGTGCCTGCACAAGCAGCCGGTCTATGCCGGCACCCCGCTGGCCGCCCAGAGCTTCCCGCACGCCGAGAAGGCTGCCGACGAAGTGCTGAGCCTGCCCATGTACCCGGACATCGACCACGCGCTGCAGGCCCAGATCATCGATCACCTGGTCGCCGCCGTCGACAGCACGCTCTGATCCTGCCGTGAGCGAGTCCACCCCCAGCCCCGCCCCGGACGCGGACAACCATTCCGCGTCTCCGGCGCCCGCTGCGCCGGCCACCCCGCCGGCGGCGGCCGCACCGCGCCAGTCCTCCTACATCCGCACCGTCCTGAAGGTGCTGACCGGCAGTGCGGCCGCCCAAGCCATCCCGCTGCTGGTCATGCTGCTGCTGGCCCGCCTGGTCAGCGTCGAGGCGCTGGGGGTCTATGCCATCTGGCAGGCCGTCATCTACATCGCCATCGTGCCGGCCACGGCCCGCATGGAAATCCTGCTGGTGGCACTGCCGCTGGCCAGCGACCGCCGCAAGGCCTTCCGCATCGGGCTGTTCAGCAGCATCGGCGTGGGCCTGCTGCTGTCACTGGTGGCGGTGCTGGCACATGGATTCATCGAGCAGCGCCTGCCCGGCTGGCCCCTGTCGGCCTCGGTCCTGGTGGGGCTGGGCACCTGGGCGCTGGCCATGCAGACGCTGTGGCTGGCCATGGCCGTCACCTCGGGCGCCTTTGGCGTGGTCAACCGCATCCGCATCACCTCGGCCGGCCTCACGGCGCTGCTGCAGGTGGTGCTGGTCTGGTTCTGGCCCAACGGCATGATGCTGATGCTGGGCTTCGTCATCGGCACCAGCATGGGCAGCTGGGCCGCCTGGCTGGGCCTGAAGGAATTCCTGCTGGCGCATGACCTGCCCGACCCGAGCGGCCGCCACAAGCCCTGCCAGACCTACGGCGAGCTGATGCGCACCCACGGCAAGACGCCGATGATCGCCCTGCCTGCGGCTCTCATCAACACGGTGGCCCAGCAGATCCCGCTGCTGCTCACCGGCACCCGCTTTGGCGAGCACGCTGCCGGCCTGCTGGGCACGGCATGGCGCACCATCTCGGCGCCCATGTCCATCATCTCCAACTCGGCCCAGGACGTCTTCAAGAACAAGGCCGCCGAGGAGTTCAACCGCACCGGCCAGTGCCGGGCCGCCTACAAGCAGACCCTGCGGCTGCTGGCCTTCCTGGGCATCTTCCCGTCGGCCGTGCTGCTGTTCTGGGGGCCGTCGCTGTTTGCCCTGGTCTTTGGCGAGAAATTCCGCGCCGCCGGCGAGATCGCCCAGGTCTTCGCGCCGCTGCTGTTCATCCGCTTCTTTGCCAGCCCGCTGGGCTACACGCTGCTCATCACCCGGCAGGCCAAGCTGGACCTGTACTGGCAGATCGGGCTGCTGGCCGTGAGCCTGGCCGCCTTCACCCTGCCCCAGGAGGCAATGACGGCCATCAAGTGGTTCTCTGTGGGATATACCGCACTCTATGTGGTATATCTGCTACTACAATGGCGTGCGGCTGGGGGCCAGGGCAATCGCCATACCCCGCCCAGCGCCTGATCGAGCCTCTTGCCCCGCCGCCCTGGCCGGGCAACGAACCGGAACGGCCCAAGGAACCCACATGGCGGCTCACCTTCTCAAGAAAACACGGTCGCACCAACCGACCCTCTTCGATACCTTCGGCTACGGAAGTCGGCCCCAGCGTCCTTCGTCGTTCAGCACGATGCTGGTCAGTGCGGCCTTCTTCTTCCATTTCGGCCTGTTGCCCATCCTGTGGAACGTGGCCACCAGCGTTCCCAGCATCGTCTGGACCGGTACCTCGACCGGCCTGCTCTGTCTGGCTGCCCTGGCCGCGCGACACAGCAGCATCACCAGCCGCAAGGTCTCCATCTGCACCATCACGTTCCTGTTCGCCTATCCCATCTTTGGCTGGATCAGCTACAAGGCCTGGGGCCAGTACAGCGGCGAACGCGAGACCATGCTGCTGCAGACGCTGCCCATCATGCTGCTGGGCCTGGCGCTCTATCTGACCGGCGCAGCCGCCCGCAGCCACCGTATCTACCGGACGATCTGGATGACGTGGTTGCTGATGGCGTGCTATGTCCTGCTCAACGCCAAGAACTTCTCCGTCGAGAACCTCTACCAGACAGCCACCGAGACCGGCAACAAGCTCACCTATCAGCAGCTGGGTGACTCGTTCGCCATCTGCAGCACCATCCTGGCTGCCCGCATTCGCCAGGCGCCGCAGCGCTGGCTCTTCATTGCAGCCGCCATCGGCCTCATGTTCATCATCCCGTCCCGCAGTGCCGCGTTCTTCGGCACGGCCTCACTGCTCACCGTCATCGTGCTGTTCGGCGGGTTCTTCACGCGCGTGGTGGTGATCGGCCTGGTGGTGGCCATTGGCCTGGGCTACGAGACCGGGCTGTTCGCCCAGCTGTTCGAGGGCACGCGCTTCCAGATCGCGTTCACCCCCGGCAGCGAAGACGGTTCCTGGAGCACCCGCCAGGAAATCATGAATCACGGCATGAACGTGCTCACCAGCCGGCCATTCACCGGTGAATGGGCGTTCCAGCTTGGCGAGATGAAGTTCGCCGGTCTCTACATCCACAACATCCTGGACATCTGGGCACAGACGGGCCTGATCTCCTTCCTGCTGTTCCTGGCCATCTGGGGCGCCCTGCTGGTCGCACTGATGACCGGTTTCGAGCGCTGGCCGCGCATTGCCAAGGAGACCGCTCCGCTGCTGGTCTTCGTCGTCCTGTCCTGGTGCCTGGCGCGAAACGTCACCTTCGTGGCGCTGTTCTTCTGCGTGGGCTTTGCCTCCGCAGCCCTGGAACAGGCCCGTTTTGGTCAGGTCGTCCGCCGTCACCGTGCCGACCAGCTCAACACGCAGTTCAACACGCAGTTCTCGCCCGACTCGCAGTTTGTGCACAGCCAGTTCGCCCCCAACCAGTTCGCAAACTCCCAGTTCGCGCCCCAGACGCAGCTTTCACCCGACACTCGGTTTGTGCGCAGGCACCAATACCAGGATCATCCCAAGTACCAGGATCACACCAAGTTCTTCCCTCCTGGCTCTTCTTCCTGACGGCAACCTCTCCGGATGCATCGCCCCATGAACCCATCGCCTTCCGTTGACCATGTTCCGGCGGGCCTGGCCCCACAGGCTGAGCTCGCCATGCCCGGCCTCATGCAGCGCCAGTCGGGCCCGGCTGCCCGCGTTCGCAAGCTGGGCTGGCGGCTCTACGAGGAACTGATCCTGCCCAACCGGCAGGACGAGTACCGGCGGCTTCTGAAGCATGCCCGCGACCACGGGTATCGCGTCATCGACAACGCCCAGTGGCTGACCCTTCAGCTTGAAGGCTCGATGACCCCCGATGAGCGGATCCTCGTGATGCGCCACGACATCGACACCGACCCGAAGCTGTCGCTGGCCTGGCACCGGATCGAACAGGAACTGGGCTGCCGTGCCAGCTATTACTTCCGGCAGAGCACGATGGATGCCGATGTCATCCAGCAGCTGGCCAGGGATGGCGTCCACGTCAGCTACCACTTCGAGGAACTGGCCGAGTACGCCAAGCAGCATCGCCTGCGTTCACCGGCAGCCGTGCAGGCCGCCATGCCGGCCATCCACGAGCTGTTCGCCCAGAACCTGCAGACGCTGCGCACGCGCTTCAACGTGCCGATGGACGTCGTCTGCTCCCATGGCGACTGGATGAACCGTTTCCTCAAGATGCCCAACCACGTGCTGCTGCAGGATCAGGCCCTGCGCGAGCGGCTGGGCATCCGCAGCGAATGCTATGACGACAACGTCATGAAACCCTTTGCCTGCTACCTGTCCGACAGCAACCCGCCTCACTACTGGGTGCGGGGCGAACCCTTCGCGCTGATCGAGCAGGGTGTCACCCCGCTGGGCATTCTCACGCACCCGAAATCCTGGCGTGCACACTGGCCGTCGAACTTTTCTGAACTGACCTGCCGTATCCGCGAGGCCCTGAGCTTCCGCTTCGGCAAAGGATGGACATGAAGCCGATCCGCATCTGTCATTTCTCCACGGTCCACCGTGGCGTCGAAATCCGAATCGTCCGCAAGGAACTGGCCTCACTGGCCGCCGCTGGCTATGACGCCCATGCCGTCATCGCCGCCACCCCCGAAGAGGTGGCCGAAGCGGCCAAGCTCGGCGTCACCATTCACCCGCTCCAGGAACGCCCCGGCGCCGGCCGCGTCTCGCGCATGACGCGCAAGATGTACGACGCCTGGCGCCAATGTCGCGCGGTCGACGCCCAGCTCTACCACTTCCACGATCCCGAACTGATCCCGCTCGGCCTTCTGCTCAAGCTCAGCGGACGCAAGGTCGTCATCGATGTGCATGAAGATCTGGCCAACCAGATCCTGACCAAGCACTGGATCCCGGCGCCCATCCGCAAGGTGGTCTCCCGGCTGGCTCGGGGCATGGAGCGCATTGCCGCCCGACGGCTGGATGGCACGGTCGTGGCCGCCTCCAAGCTCGGCCCCTTCTTCGAGGACGTGGCACGCCGACTGATGGTGGTGCACAACTACCCGCTGCTGTCGGAACTGGCCAGCCCTCCCACCGAGGAAGAGGCCAACCTGCCGCTGTCGGAACTGGTCAAGAAACTGCCGCCGGCCACCCACGTGGCCTACGTGGGCGGCATCTCGCGCATCCGCGGCATCTACGAGGCCGTCGCAGCCGTGGAAAAGGCCGATGTCGGCCTGGTGCTGGCAGGTACCTTCAAGACCAAGGCCGAACGTGACCAGGCTGCCGCCATGAGCGGCTGGCCCCGCGTCGACGAACTGGGATGGGTCGAGCGTGACGGCATCCGCGCTGCCCTGCAGCGCAGCTTCGCCGGTCTCTGCACCCTGCACCCGACCCCGAACCACGTCAGCGCCGAACCGATCAAGCTGCTCGAATACATGGCGGCCGGCATCCCCTCCATCGTTTCCGACATCCCCGACTGGGTGGAGTTCGTCGAGAAGCACGACATCGGCCTGTGCGTCGACCCGATGGATGTGGACGCCATCGCCAAGGCCATCGTCACCCTGCGTGATGATCCGGAACGACGTGCCCAGATGGGTCGCAACGGCCAGAAGGCCGTCATGGAACAGTACAACTGGAATACCCAGGCCAAACGTCTGGAAGCGTTGTACGAAGAGATCCTGAAGAGCTGAGGGCACCTGCTTCAGTCGGACGAGGGCGGGGCTGCCATATCCCCGCCCGGTGCGCATTGCCATCGATCGCCGCATCCTCGCCGTCGATACGCCCGACTGATGTTTTTGTGCAACAATACACCTAGACTGAAACCGTGATCGTTTTCCTTGACAACAGGAAAACGGCTGTTCGTCCACCACGGTCCGCCCCCCACCAGTGGGGGTTTCAGTCATGTGCCCTGCCCTTCCGTCTTTCCTCTTCAAGCCGCATAGCCGCTTTCCAGGCCATCCGACCATGCTGAGTACCTGTCTTGCCCTATCCCTGACACTGGCCGGTTGCGGTGGCACGGGCCAGGACGAGACGCATCAGGAAATCGCCGCTGCCCCCATCACGGTGGACGGCCCCAGCATCACCTCGGAAGCCGCCTTCATCTTCGACCAGAAACCCGGAGAAACGCCCGACATTCTGGACTCGGCGCCCAAGGACGAGTTCGCCAATGATCTTGCCTGGGCCATGGAGCGCATCGGCAAACCGACGGCCGGACTGATGGACCTTGCATCCGGCATGCTGGTCGCCAGCGCCGAAGCGGCCACAGCCAACGACGGCAATCCTTCCGACGGGTTGCATGGCACGCTGCAGCCCAAGCACCCGCGCCCCACCAACCTGCATCGCCTGAACGACCCCAACCTGCCTGAATGGGCCCGTGACTGGGACAAGCCCAGCCGCAACGAGCAGCCTGCGCAGAACAGCAACGCCAGCCAGCCCAAACCGTCGGCCGGCAGCAGCGCCGCCAATGGCAATCCGGGCAGCAACAGTGCCAGCAATAACAGCGCCGCCAGCCAGAATCCGTCTGCCGCCAAGGACCGTCTGGTCAGCGTCACAAGCGATGGATACCGGCTGAACTCCCCCGAATTCAACCGTCTCTACGGCCCTGGCGTGTTCAACCAGTATGCACTGGCCAACACCATCGTCGGCTCCTATCGCAATCTGGAAACCGTCGTCTCCAACCGCTTCATGGCGCTCAACAGCGGCTATCTGGCCAGCGTGAAGCTCTACTGGCAGACCGGTCTGGGCTATGCAGGCGGCACGGGCGGCACCATTCGTCTGCGCGTCTACCCCGATGACGGCTCCGGCGCACACCTGCCCGACATGAAGGGCGAGCCGCTGGCCCAGGCTGTCTATCGCCCTGGCCTCAAGCCGGGTGAAGACAAGAAATCCATCTTCCAGGACATCCCGGTGTCGCGTGGCAATCAGCCGCTGCAGGCCGGCAGGATCTATCACCTGGTGATGGACAACATCGACGCCCACCCCAACGACAACTTCATCAGCAGCAACAACGCCATCACCTACATCGGCACCGGTCGCCCAGCGCGCTGGCTGAACACCCTGGACTGGTCCACCCTGCTGGCAAAACGTCCGCGCGGCTCGCACAATGCCTATACCTGGCTCAACCTCACCGAGAAGGGCACCACCAACAACTACTTCTCGCCCATTCTGCAGCTGACGATGACCAACGGCCAGATCCAGGGCGTTTCCGACATGGAAGGTGGCAGCGTCGATCCGAAGACGATCTTCACCGCCACCCAGGCCACACCGGTGCGTGAACGCTTCACGCCTGGCTCGGACAAGACCATCTCCGGCATTTCCTTCTCCACGGCAGCATCGGTAGGCGGACGGCTTGAGTGGCGCATCCTTCAAGGGCAGACGGTCCTGGCCAATGGCACCATCGAAGCCCTGCGCCCCAACTATCACCTGATTCGCACCAACACCAGCCTGTCAATGGGGGGCACCACCTGGTACGACATCGCGCTGCCCAAGGACATCCGTCTGCGTGCCGGCCAGACCTACGACCTGGAATTCCGTCCGCAAGGCAGCAGCCAGTGGAAATTCGGCGGCCACCGCAACGGTTCCAGCTACGGTTTCCGGTGGCCTGCAGCCTTCACGGAATCTCAGGCGCAGCACTTCCAAAACGGCAGCTGGCTCGACACCTACCACTGGAGCTACACCCAGTCACGGCGCGGCTCCAACTGGCCTGTCGTCCTGCACCTGGCACCCTGATTCATCCACCTCCCTGTCACCGGCTTTCCGCCCAGAGCAATCGCTGCCCGGAAAGTCGAAGAAAAACGGCCAGCACGCCTTGCAGCGGCTGGCCGTTCTGCATCAGAGGTTTCCATCCGATGCTTCAGGTGCCTTCAACCGGTCTCATGGTGCAAGGTGCAACACCACGGGCCAATTGGAATCGGGGTCGCCCGAGCTGTTGTGATTGAAGTGGTTGAAGTTGATCCAGCGTCCATTCAGCCGATGCTGCGCATGTGACTCCGTAAACGATGCGGGCCAGCTAAACCCATGCCTGGAGCCATTGCGGAAATCGGCGAACATCCACCGACTGCCGCCTTCAGGGTGAAACTCCACGTCATAGGTCTGACCGGCCTGCAACGTGATGGCGCCGAACGAGGCGTCATACCAATACACCTTGCCAACCTGGTACGTGTTGTTGGTCGACAGAGCACGGTAATTTGCCCCGGAGCTGATCCGGCCACTGGCCAGTTCCTGGCTGCCATGCATGATACGCCAGCGCAACGAACCTCCCACTGCGGCAGCCGTCGCAAATGACAGGCCTGTGACCCGCTTGTTGCTGCGGGGATTGAACTGTTCGCGCACCGGGCTGTTGCTGGTGGCCGGGAAGATTCGTTTGGGTGCAACCGATCCGCTTTCCATGATCGTCGACCCCTGTCTTTGACCGTCCCGAGTGGTCAACTGCAGGATAGGAATGTAGTAATTGCCGCTGGAGGCGTTCTGAGTCAGATCCTCCCATGAGAAAGCAGCTCCTGACCAGGCTGCACGCTTGCCCAGCAGCGTGGCCCAGTCCGTCGTCGAGATCCACCGTGACGGACGCCCATTACCTGCATTGCTGATGGCATTGTTGCTGCTGATGTAATTCCGATGTGGCGCGCCATCGACATTGTCCAACACCAGATGATAGAGATGCCCGGCCACCAGAGGCTGCTGGCTACTGAAGTGCGCATCACCAAAGATGGGCTTGCCTTGATAGGTCGCCTGACCAGGGGTGAAATAGGCCGTGGCCAGCGGAGATGCCGAGAGATTCGGACGATGAGCACCACTGCCGTCATCAGGCATCAACCGGAGGCGGATGGTTCCGCCGTTGCCGGACGAATACCCTTTGCCCGGCTGCCAATAGAGACGGGCAGTACTCAGATGGCCATTGATGGTAGCCCGGAAGCGGTTCGACACCACCTGCTCCCGATTGTTGACAATGCCCGGGATGGTATTGCTCAGCGCATCCTGCCGGAAAATGCCGGGACCATAGAGTCGGCGAGCCTCGGCAGAGGTCAACGAGAGGTTGCCACTGCCAGCGGGGACGATAGGACCCGCCTTGGCACGACGCAGGGCGGCCTGCTGGCCCAGTACCGGCAACCCTTTGGCTGCCTGACCAGCAGTAGGTTCATGGGTATCTGCACCGCATGCGGCAAGCGGAATGACAAGAGCAAGAATGCTCCTGCGCAACGCGCCATGGCCAAATACGGAATTGCTGCGCTTGCTATCGAGGTTTACCTGTTTGGTGTTCATCGCGTTTGTCTCCAGCTGCGACATTTGTAATTTTATGTCACATCGTCGAATTAGTAAACACAATTCACATTGTGAAATTTTTGCTTATGAACCAAGCAGATAGCGCTCAGGCAACTCCTCCCACGAGGCAAACAACGTTCAAGAACAACCTATATACACATCGCGATAGCCCCTCCCTTGGCAGGAAGAAGCCCCCCCCACCGAGCCATCCGAGGCATCTGGCGCCTCCATCCGATGCCTCAAACGCCTTCAACCGGTCTCATGGTGCAAGGTGCAGCGACACGGGCCAGAACGCACCACAGGCCTGCTCCCCCTTTGCAGCCATCCGCCGCTCCACCAGCCCCCCCCCCAAAAAAATGGTGGGGCTTGCAATGGCAGGGAAAGCTGTCTCCAGACAGCCCGAGCATGGCAATAAGTCCCGATGGACGTAAATACACTGTTCATTTTTGGCCCTCATTTGGACCAAACGTCAATATCACCGTAAAAAGCAGCAATTCCGACACCAGACACGGCGCCATATATTCCTCCCGGATAAAACTCGCCACCGAATTTATTCCCAAATACCGTGTTTACTTTCCCGGCGCTTGCCCCTAATATCCCCGGGTACCGATCCGGAGAGGAATTCATGAAAATTAGCAATAGCAACGTTGCTAATACCGTACACAAACGCACTTCGCGTAACAATATTTTGTTATTTAGCGCCCTTCTGGCAGGTGCAGTGTTGTCTGGATGCGGCGGCGGCGGTGGGGGTTCTGGCGCTGCGGACGTTCCTGTCCAGCAGACCAAGGCCATTGTCGGCCAGCCCGGCAGCGAAGGTTACGCCCTCAACTCGGCAGAGATCGGCCGGCTCTACGGCCCCGGCATCTTCCGGCAGGACGCCCTGGGCAACACCATGATCGGCATCAACGGCAGCCAGGAAAGAATCGTCTCCAACCGCTTCCGTGCCACCATCAGCGGCAACCTGGCCTCGGCACGGCTGTACTGGCAACCGGGAACGGGCTATTCGCGCGGCAATGGCGGCGTCATCCGCCTTCGCCTGCTGCCCGACGACGGCTCGGATGCCCATGCCCCCAACATGTCGGCCACGCCGCTGGCCACGGCAGAGTTCACGCCGGGTGCGGCCGCCCAGGGGGATCGCGCCATCTTTGCCGACAGCACGTTCACCAGTCAGCAGCCGCTGGTGGCCGGCCAGATCTACCATCTGGTGATGGACAACGTGGCTCCGGATCCGCGCGAGAACTACATCAGCAGCAACAACGCCATCACCCACGAACAGAACGACCGCCCCTCCCGCTGGGTCTCGTCCGTGGACTGGGGCACGCTGCGGGGTTCGCGCGCGGTGGGTTCCTCGGATGCCTTCACGTGGTCCGACTACACGCGCAACGCCTCCAACGGCAACTACTATGTGCCCATCCTGCAGCTCACCACGGCAGACGGCCAGCGCCAGGGCATGGCCAACATGGAAAGTGGCGCGGTCGATCCGGGTCGCATCTTCACCATCGGGGCCGAGCAGCCCATCCGGGAACGTTTCCGTCCCACGCGTGAGCGGCGCGTGACAGGTCTGTCGTTTGCCACGGCGGCATCGGTTGCGGGCACGCTGCAGTGGCGCATCCTGCAGGGCAGCAACGTGCTGGCCAGCGGGCAGTTCACGACAGACGCGCCCAACTACACCGCGCTGCAGGCCAACGCCAACCGGGTCGGCAAGGTCTTCTGGCATGACGCCGAGATCAATGGCGGCCAGGGCGTGACGCTGGCCGCCGGCCAGACCTACGACGTGGAGTTCCAGCCCCAGGGCCAGAGTCAGTGGAAGGTGGCCGACTTCTACAACGGCTCGCTGCACGGCTTCAGCTGGCCGGCGGCCTTTACCGAATCCAATGCCCAGCACCGCGTGAATGGTCAATGGATCAACGTCGACCACTTCAACCACACCCGTGCCGGCAAGATCGAGGCCAACTGGCCCGTGGTCCTGCACATGGCGCCCTGACGCCCGCCAGGGTTCCGGAACGCACACGCGCCCCTGCCAATCCCCGGATCGCCAGCCTTTCGCAGGCGGTCCGGGTCGGGTACAACGTTTCCATGTACCTGTCAGGCCACACTCTGCAAGAGAAAATTGACACGGAATTTCGGCCGCTTTCGTGCCGGAATGCACCACCGGGGCCCCTTCAGAAATGAGGGCCGGGCGGTCGTTTTTGATCCGTTCAGGAGCATTTTTCGGGTCTTTATGCGGCCGGAATACGCCAACGACGGGTACGCGCCCAATCCGCGCACACTGCCCTTCCGTACCCGCAAAGCGGCCACTGGTCCCCGAATAACGGCCTCACATCCGTCGCACACCACCATTGACGCCATGCCGACCTTATTATCCGGACATTATCCATAAACTCGCCCCTATTGCGCCCGGAATTCATCTCCCGTATCCGGCACACGGCGCGGCCATTCATTCCGCTCTGCTGGCGCGCATCATGACGATATCTGGCGCCCATCTCCGCCGAAATAGGTCCATCCGCGCAGAATCGTCATATCCCCCAATAAATGGGGACTCGACAGTCAGGGGTTTTTGTTTACTTTGCCGACAAGGGCACATACCATTACGCCCGTCGAACTTAGGAATAACTCAATGACAAATTGCAATACAAACGTCGGCAAAAAACCTCATAGTCATTCATATATATACAACTCGTTGCGTAAAGGCATCGTCGCCCTGGCCATTCCCCTGGCAGCTTGCGGCGTGCATTCGGACGATGACACGGCCCATCTGAACACCAAGGCCGTCTCTTCCCACGCCCCCAACACCCTGGCCACGCAAGGTGACAGCACCCCGGCGCAGACCACGCAGGCCCCAGGCCGTCGCCAGACCAAGGCCGTGGTATCTGCCGGCAACGGCAACCACGCGCTGACCTCGTATGAAGTGCGCCGGCTTTACGGTCCGGGCGTCTTCCGGCAGGATGCGCTCGCCAACACCATCGTCGGTATCAACGGCCGGCGTGAGCAAATCGTCTCCAACCGCTTCCGGGCCACCATCAACGGCCACCTCAGCACCGCCCGCCTCTACTGGCAGCCGGGTCGCGGCTATTCGGCCGGCAACGGCGGCAATATCCGCCTGCGGCTGATGCCCGATGACGGCAGCGGCGCACACCGCCCCAACATGTCGGCCTCCCCGCTGGCCACAGCCTATTTCACGCCGGGTTCGGCAGCCTACCGCGGCAATCCCATCTTCAACGATGCCTATTTCAGCAGCCAGCAGCCTCTGGTGGCCGGCCGCATCTATCACCTGGTGCTGGACAACATCCACCCGGCGCCGCACCAGAACTACATCAGCAGCAACAACACCATCACCCATTCGGGCAATGGCCGGCCTTCGCGCTGGGTCTCGCCCACCGACTGGGCCACGCTGCTGGGCACCCGGAACGCGTGGTCGGGTGGGGGATTCTCGTGGAACGACATGACGCAGAGCCCCGCCGGCGGCAACTACTATGTACCCATCCTGCAGCTGACCACCCGCAATGGCCAGAAGCAGGGCTCGTCGGCCATGGAAAGCGGTGCCGTGGACCCGCAGCGCATCTTCACGGCCACGGCCAGCCACCCGGTGCGTGAGCGTTTCCGCCCGTACAGCACCAAGCGGGTCTCGGGACTGTCGTTTGCCACGGCAGCCTCGGTGGGCGGATCGCTGCGCTGGCGTATCGTGCAGGGCAACCGCGAACTGGCCAGCGGCCGCATCAGCTCGGGTGCCAACTACTACGGGCTGCAGCTCAAGTCCGCGCGGGTGGGCAAGGTTTACTGGTATGACGCCTCGTTCGGCGCCATCACGCTGCAGGCCGGCCAGACCTACGATGTGGAGTTCCTGCCCGAAGGTGGCAGCCAGTGGAAGTTCGCCGATTTCCGCAACGGTTCACACCACGGCTTCAGCTCGCCGGTGGCGTTCACCGAATCCAACGCCCAGCACCGCGTGAACGGCAACTGGATCAACGCCTACCACTTCAACCACTACAGCAACGGGGGCACCGACTCCAACTGGCCGGTGGTCCTGCACCAGGAGTGAGCCCGTGCGGCCTCAGTCCAGAATCAGCCGCGGCACGTCGAAGACTTCGGCCAGCGGCTTCTGGATCTGGGTGCCGCGCACCAGCGCCAGCGCCCGCACGTAGGCCTCGTTCACGTAGGTGCGACAGGCCTGCTGCGAGTTGTACTCGTACAGCGCGGCGATCTTCTTCTGGATGTCCTCTTCCTCGAGCGTCACGAAGCAGCGGTTGGAAAATTCCAGCGTGTTCCACGACAGCTCGTAGGCCAGGATGGTGGTGCGCTTGAAGGCGCGAAAGCCCTCGTCGGCCACCGTCTTGTGATCCTGGTGGGTATCGGTGGCGCTGGGCACAAAGACCAGCGAAGGCCGATACTCGCGGTTCAGGCGGATCATCGTGTCCAGCACGCGCTGGCGATGCTCCGGAAAGGTGCGCACCTGAAAGTCCAGCACCAGCGCATCCTCGGGCTTCACGCCCAGCTTCTGGGCCGCATTGCGGTTCTCGGTGCGCAGCACATCGCGCGGAAAGCCCTTGGGCACGGAGTCCTCGGCGGCCGAGAAGGCCACGGTGATGACGCGGTAGCCACTGCGGACCAGACGGGCAATGGTGCCGCCGCAGCCCAGCTCGGCATCATCGGTGTGCGGGGCAAGTACCAGCACGTTGCCGGAACCCCCGGCCGAAAAAAGCTTGTCGATGTTCATTGTTGTGATTCTTGGTGGGACCGGCACGCCTTGCGGCGCACCGGTCTGGTCATGACTGCGAGACGGCTTCCGTATCACGCGCCCTGAAGGGCTGCGATCTCACTTGCCACGGCTGGCCATCACGTCCTGCACCACGTCCATCACCAGGCCGGCAGAGCGCTCGCGCGAGAAGTCCTTCGAGGCTTCCAGCGCCTTGCGACCCAGTTCGGCCTTCAGTTCCGGATTGTCCGCCAGCCGCTGGATGGCAGCCGCCATGTCCTGCGGGTTCTCGGGGCGCACATTGATGCCGAAACCGTATTCGTCCACCAGCCCGGTGGCCTCACCGGCCGGCAGGCTCATGATGACGGGCATGCCCATGGCCAGCGCCTCGAACGTCTTGGACGAGATGGTGGCCTTGAAGAGAGGCCGATCCTTCATCATCACGATGGCGGCGTCGAGCAGGCTCCAGACCGCCGGCATCTCGGACTGGTCAAAGGGCGGCAGCAGCTTCACGTTGGTCAGGCCCTGGTCCTTGATGGATTTCTCCACCTCGGCATACTCGGCGCCCGCGCCAGCCAGCATGATCACGATGTCGTCGCGGTCACGCAGCAGGGCCCCGGCATCGACGGCGGTCTGCACACCCGCGCCCATGCCGATGGTGCCGTAGTAACCCACCACGAACTTGCCCTGCAGGCCCAGCTTCTCCACCAGGGCCGGATCCTTGGGCCGCGGGGTGAAGCGGTTGGTGTCGGCGCCGTTGCGCACCACCACCACCTTGTCACCCGGAATGCCCCGGTCCACCAGGTCCTGGCGCAGCCCCTTGGTCACGGCAATCACCCGGTCGGATGCCCGGTACATGCTCATCTCGATCCAGTACAGCATGCGGATGAGCAGACCTTCCTTCATGGCACCCACGGCCACGATGGAGGCCGGCCACAGGTCACGCAGCTCGAAGATCCAGGGCAGGCGGCGCAGCCGCGACACGATCCAGCCTGCCACCGCACAGAAGAATTGGGGCGAGGTGGAGATGAGGATGTCGGGGCGGCGCTGGAACATGGCGGCAATGCCGCCCGTCACCATGAAGGAGACATAGTCCAGGATGCGCTTGAGGAAGCCCTCGTTGGCCGCGATGTAGCTCTTGACGCGGATGACCTTCACCCCCCCCATGTCTTCCTTGAAGTACCAGTGGTTCTTGTAGCCGGCCAGCGGCTTGCCCTGGGGGAAGTTGGGGGCGGTGGTGATGACGGTGACCTGGTGGCCATCCTTCACCCAGCGCGAAACGTGCTCCCAGGTACGCATGGCAGGCACGTTGCGCTCGGGCGGAAAGTTGTCCGTCAGGAAGAGGATGTTCAAACGACGGGTTTCCATGATCAGCGGGAGCAGTTCAGCGCTTGAACGTCATCTGCGGCATCTTCACCAGCGTGGCGGCGATCTTCTCGCCGGCATCGCCGTTGCCGTAGTGCTCTTTCGGAGTGCCGCGCGTGCCCACCCGCGACAGGCAGATGTCCTTGAACTTCTCGGGATCATCCAGTGGGGCCAGCACGTTCCAGCCGGAATCGACCAGTTCGGTCCACTCGGTCTCGTCGCGGAAGGTGACGCAGGGCACCTTGTGGAAGAAGGCCTCGCGCTGCACGCCGCCCGAGTCGGTGACGATGACGGCTGCGGCACGCTCCAGGCGCACGATGTCGATGTAGCCGATGGGGTCGACGATCTTGAAGTTGGGCGACTTGGGCTTGAAGCCCAGGGCCTCGACGCGCGAACGGGTGCGCGGGTGCAGCGGCAGCACCACGGGCAGGTGCTGGGCCAGCAGGTCCAGACCTTCCATCAGGCACTGCAGACGCTTGGGATCGTCAGTGTTGTTGGCGCGGTGCACGGTGCACAGCACGAACTTGCCGGGCTCGACGCCGAAGGTTTCCAGCGCGTGCGAGCGGCGCTCGGCCACTTCGGCCATCTGCAGGGCGCAGTCATACATCACGTCACCCACCTGCTCGACGCGCGGGCCGCTGATGCCCTCGCGCAGCAGGTTGGCGGTGGAGACGTCCGTCACCGAGAAGTGCACGTCGGTGATGTGGTCGGTCAGCACCCGGTTGATCTCTTCCGGCATGCGGTTGAACGAGCGCAGGCCGGCCTCGACGTGGGCCAGCGGCAGGTGGATCTTGGCCGCAGCCAGCGCACCGGCCAGCGTGCTGTTGGTGTCACCGTAGACAACGACGACATCGGGTTTCTCGTCGATGTAGAGCTTTTCCAGGGCCTCCAGCATGCGGCCGGTCATGGCGCCGTGCCCGCTGGCCGAGATGTGCAGGTTGAAGGCCGGCGCCGGCATGCCCAGTTCTTCAAAGAACACATCGGACATGTTCTGGTCGTAGTGCTGGCCAGTGTGCACGATGGCGTGCTCGACGTCCGGATACTTTTCCAGGGCCTGACTGACAATGGCGGCCTTCACGAACTGGGGTCGTGCGCCGACAACCGAGAAGATGCGTGTCTTGGACATGTTTGTAACGAATCTCTAAAACTGACGGAACCGTTATGAATATAGCTGCCCTGTTTTATGAGTCAACACGAAAGCCCCTCCATGTGCCAACTATGCCCAGGTTTCGCGCGCAAAAACATGGACTTGCCGAGTGTTGCTTCTCAACAACGCATTTGTAAAACCCCTTTAGTGATTCATTATTCCTTATTACGTAATTCAGGCGTGAAAAAGGGCCGGATCGCCTCCTCGCGGAGAAGAGACGATCCGGCCCCGGGGTACATCGGTCTCGGAACCGGCTCAGGTCAGCGCCAGCGGTTGCCGGTCATGCCTGGGTCGGCCCCTCACCCTCACTGGGCCTTCCAGCTGTACAGGTGGTTGTTGGAGCCGAAGTAGATCCGGCCGTTGGCTGCGGCGCCCCCCACGGTAATGCGCACCGGCGAGGAGACCACGCGGCTGACGGTATGGGCCTTGGCGTCGACCTTGCCGATGCCGTTGTAGAGCAGGACGTAGATGCTGCCATCGGCGCCCTTCACGAAGGCACGGGTGCCCTGGGCGTACACGGAGGGTCCCAGGTCCTTCGAGAAGCGGTTGACCGAGACCACCTGGCGGTTGTTCGGGTTGAAGACGAACAGGTCCACACTGTCGGCCAGGCCATAGACCAGACCATCGGTACCCACCATCAGGTCGGTGATGGTCTTGGCACCCGGCACCGGCGCACCACGCCAGCGCACTTCGTGGGTGTTGGCATCCATCAGGAAGAGCTCGCTCGAATCGGTGGCCTTGGTGACACCGCCCGTGCCCGGCGCCACGGTCGTGCCGCCCAGCAGCATGCCGTTGGACAGCTCGACCATCGCCTGCACCGAGTGGTTGGGCACCAGGTGCCAATGGTCGATCCGGCTCTTCTGGCCGCTGGAACGGTTCCAGAACATCATGCCGCCACCGGTCGTGCCGTATTCCGGCGTGCCGGCCAGCGCGATCTGAGAACCGCCGCCCATGATCAGCATGGCATGGGGCCGGTTGATGGACGGGTAGGCGTTGAGCACCTCGGAGAACTCGTTCTTGCCGTTCTCGCTTTCCTGGAACAGCTTGCCGTCCGGATAGGCCGCCACGTACAGGCGCGAGCCCAGTGCGGCCATCACGTTCGGCTGACGCGGCAGCTGCTTGCTGTCGAACTTGTTGTCACCTGCGTTGTAGTAGAACGTGTGCATCGGGAAGCGCGTGCCGCCGCACACCTTGTTGTCGCCGGTGGCGCAGACGAAGGTCAGCGCAGCGCCCTGGGTGGTGTAGTTGAACTTCACCGTCTTCTGCTGGCCCGACGCATCACGCGTGACCAGGGTACGGTCATGCATGTCCACCGACACCAGGCGACGACCCGACGGAAACTCGCGGTCCACCAGATTCTGCGCCCCGCCCTTCAGGTTGGATTCGGCCACCTGAGCGCCGGCGCTCAGACCGCTGGCCTTGCCGTTGGTCAGCATGAACTGCTGCCGGCCGTTGCGGGCATAGACGACATTGCTCTGGGACTGCGTCACCACGGCAGTGCCCGAAACACGCTGCGAGGATGACAGCAGCGCCTGGGTGGCGTGGCTCTGGATGTTGTAGGCGTAGATCTGCGAAGCCGCCAGACCCGATCCCACGTAGACCCAGCCATGGGCATCCACCGCGATGGAGCGCGGATACTGCGTCCACGACTCCTTGGCCAGCTGGCCGTGATTCTGCAATGATGAATTCTGCGGATTGAAGCTCACCAGCTGGTTGTTCGGGTAGGTGGCAGCCCAGATCCGGCCATCCTTGTCCTCGGTCAGGCTCATGGCGGTCTTGCCGTTGACCTTGCCGTGGAAGGTGAAGCGCTTGCTGGCCACGTCGAACTCGACGAACTGGCTGTTGAACAGCGTGTACAGGCGGTTCTTCGACGACAGGTAGATGGCCGAGGGCTCGTCACCGTCCGGCTTGAACGGCACGTCGAACTGCTGCGAGGCGCCCGTCTCGGCATTCACCATCAGAATGGCATAACCGCCGCGCCAGTCCTGCAGCCAGGTCAGGATCACGTCCTGGCCGCTCTGGTCCACGGTGGACACCACGCCCCGGGTCTGTGCCACCGGGGTGGGAATGCCGTGGTCAACGAACCCGGCAGCCTGGGCCTGGCTCTGGCCGGCCTGGGCTTCGGCGGCATCCTGGGTGGTGCCGGCGGTCTGGCCCTGCGTCTGGGACTGGTTCTGTGCTTCCTGCTGGCCCTGGCCTTCGGTCTTGCTGTTGCTGGGCGAGGTGGCGTCCTGGTCCTGGGTCTGGTCGCTGGTGGCGCCCGAGGTCTGGCCCTGGACATTGGACTGCCCGCCGGACTGCGTGGTGCTGTCGGTGGTCGACGCCTGGCTGCTGCCATCTGCGGCCGACTGGCCCGTGGTGGCGGTGCTGGACGAGGCATCGCTGCCGGAAGCGCTGCTGCTGCCGGTGGCGGAGGAGTCGCCGGACGACGCGGTGCCAGTGCCGGACGACGAGTCGTTGGCGGCCGTGGTGCCAGCTGCGGACGTGCTGCCACTGCCGGACGCCGTGTCACCGGTCGAGGCGGTGCTGCTGCCGGACGTGGTGCCCGTGGTGCTGCTGCCGGAGGCAGTGTCAGCCGCCGAGGTCGTGGCGCCACTGGACGCGGTGTCGCTGCCGGAGGTGGCACCACCGGTGGTCGCGGCGTCGCTGCCCGAGGCCGTGCCGCCGGTGGATGCGGTAGTGCTGCTGGTCGAGCCCGCAGCCCCCGTCGAGGTCGACGCACCGCCCGTGGTGGCGGCACTGCCATCGCTGGAGCCCGTGGTCTGGCTGCTGCCAGCCGCCTGGGTCGCTGAAGAGCCCTGTTCCGAACTCGAGGCAGCCTGCGTGGACGTGTCGCTACCGGAGGAGGCCTGCGTCGTGGAGGTGCCCGTGCTGCTGCTACCAGTCGAGGCGCCGCCGCCGGTCACCGTGGAAGTGCCGCTGTCGGCCGTGGTCGAGGCACCAGCGCCAGTGGTTGCCGAGGTTCCGCCACTGGCGGCCGTCGAGCTTCCGTTGCTGGCGGTATCCGAGGTGGCGCTGCCGGCCTGCCCGGTCGTGGCCGCCTGACCCGCAGCCGACGAGCCTGCGGCCGCTGCGCTGGAATCCGCGCTCTGGCCATCCGCCGACGTGGCCGGCCGGGTCGAGGGGGTGTCCTGGGTGCCGCTGTCCTGTTCACCAGCTTGCGCCTGGGCGGCGCTCGACGTGCTGGAATCGGCCTGAGCCTGGGTGGTGGAGCCCTGGCTGCTGCCAGAGGCCTGGGCAGTCCCGGTTTCGCCTGCCTTGGCCTGTACAGAGGTAGTCTCCTGCGATGCAGGGATATTGGTGGCATGGGCGCTGCCCACGACGCACGGCAGCATCAGCGCTGCAATGACGGCGGCCAGCGGTCGCCGGCCCTGACTGGAAGATACGGATACCGCGCGCAGGTGGCAGTCATCTCGGTTCAGAAACATGAAAACGTCCCATTGATAATTCACAAGGAAAGGGACGGCCAGTCTAGCCCGGCATGTCGGCAGACACTACAAATATCCTGCCACTACATTAACAGTGACTGACGGCGATTTACAGCCTGCATACATGGCGCATCGAATTCATGCGCTCATTACGACAGCACACGACAATACGGAAGGATGTGTCATGACGTACCGAAAATATTGCCATCCTTCCCGAAGACCCTGACAGCAAGCCATTCTTCGGCCATCAGCCCATCTGGCAGGCCATGCGTGCAGCCCGTGATGGATCGCGCCGTCCATGGGAGGGAATCAAATGCCGGTACAGAAGCAGGGACGGATTATCTTCCGTCAGCTCACAAAATACCCGATCTGTATACTGACATTTTCAGTGGGCATGCGCTTGAAGCCGCCCTTGGCATAACGCGCCCAGCGGCCCAGCACATAGGACAGCACCAGATCTGCCCGGGCACCGGCATCGGTGTCGGCCGGCAGCTGCTCCTGCACCATGGCGGTACGGAAGCACTGCTTCAGCGACAGCTCCAGCCGGTCGGTCAGCTGATTGATGCGCACCTGCAGGCGGTCGTCCTCGTTGATCAGCGCATCGCCCACCAGCACGCGGGTCATGCCGGGGTTGCGCTCGGAGAAGGTCAGCAGCAGGTTGGTGATCTGCTGCACCTGGGTCAGACCGTGCTCTTCCTCGCGGGTGATCTGATTGATCAGCCCGAACAGTGTCGATTCGATGAACTCGATCAGCCCCTCGAACATCTGCGCCTTGCTGGCAAAGTGCCGATAAAGCGCCGCTTCCGAGACCGAAAGCTTGGCGGCCAGCGCCGCCGTGGTGACGCGCTCGCCCTTGGGCTGCTCCAGCATCTCGGCCAGCGCCTGCAGGATCTGCAGGCGGCGCTCGCCGGGCTTGGGACGCTTGCGCACGCGGCGGCGCACATCGATCTCCTCACCCGACGAATCCGCCGACGCCTGCGCGGGCGCAGCGCCCTGCGACGCGGCAGCGCTCGCGTCCGCACTCGCCGCCACGCCCGCCCCCTGCCCTTCCGGCGCGACAGCAGCCATGTCCGGTGTCGAGGCAAGCGCGGCAGCCCCGCCCACGGCGGAACCGGAGGATTCAGGGAACTGGGAGTCGACGGGATCGGTCATGCGCGAACGGACGGTGCAGAGGGCCACGGCCCTAGGGCATTCGAAAGGTCCGCCAGTCAGAACGACAGCGGACGCGGGTATGGGGGTCGGCAGGCTGAGGGTGCCCGCGGGCGTCTTCCATTGTAGCCGGGCCTGCCCGCAGCCGGCACCCGGATCGACCGTGAAAGGCTGCAACGCCGGCTTTCACGTCCGGCAGGCCGCCCGACATCCGCACGGGTGCAGCCTGAAAGCAACACCGGCAGCCTGCCGGGCCGATCGGGTGCGGCCGACTCAGTTGCAGCTGATCATCGTGCCCACGCCCTGGTCGGTGAGCAGCTCCAGCAGCAGGCAGTGGTCCACCCGACCGTCGATGATGTGGACGGCCTTCACGCCCGACCTGGCGGCATCCAGCGCCGACGAGATCTTGGGCAGCATCCCGCCCGAGATCGTGCCGTCTGCAAAGAGCGCGTCCACCTGGGCAGCCGTCAGCCCGGTCAGCAGCCTGCCGGACTTGTCCAGCACGCCGGCGGTGTTGGTCAGCAGCACCAGCTTCTCGGCCTGTAGCACTTCGGCGATCTTTCCGGCCACCACGTCGGCGTTGATGTTGTAGGTCTCGCCCGTCTCACCCGAACCGATGGGCGCCACCACGGGAATAAAGCTGTGGCTGGTCAGCGTGCGGATGATGGCGGGGTCGCACTGCTCGATGTCGCCCACCAGGCCGATGTCGACCATCTGGCCGGGCGTTTCCTGACTGGGCAGCAGCAGCTTCTTCGCACGGATCAGGTTGCCGTCCTGCCCGGTCAGCCCCACGGCCTGGCCGCCGGCCGTGTTGATCAGCTCGACAATCTCCTTGTTCACCTGACCGGCCAGCACCATCTCCACGATGGACATGGTTTCCTCGTCGGTCACGCGCATGCCCTGGATGAAGCGGCCTTCCTTGCCCATCCGGGTCAGCGCCTGCTCGATCTGCGGACCGCCGCCATGTACCACCACCGGATTGATGCCCACCAGCTTCAGCATCACCACGTCATGCGCAAAGCTGCGCTTGAGACGCTCGTCGGTCATGGCGTTGCCGCCGTACTTGATCACCACGGTCTTGCCGTGGAAGCGACGAAGGTAGGGCAGCGCTTCGGACAGAATCTGCGCCTTGACGCCGGGAGAAAGGCTGTCGTCGGTCATGACCGGGGGGCTCCTGTGAAGGGACGCGCCATCCTGCGGCCGGATGCCGCCCTGGCACGTCCACCCGGGATGATAGCGGCCATCACCGCCGCCGGCACCCCGGACATGCCCGGGCCACCGCACGACCGCCCCCTGCCAGCCATGCCCGCGCCACCTTTGCCAGACCGCCGGACCACAGAAGGCCAGTATCGATCAGGCGCCCCGGAAACACGCCCCTCAGACCAGCGCCGCGCGCCGCGCCGCGTTCAGGCTCAGCTGGCTCTGGATGCGGGCCCGCAGCCACTGCTCCAGCTGGTCTGCCGGCAGCGGCTTGCTCAACAGGTAGCCCTGCATCTGATCGCAGCCGTAGCCGCGCAGGAAATCGACCTGCGCCTCGGTCTCGACGCCCTCGGCCACCACATACATGCCCATGCCATGGCCCAGCGCAATGATGGCGCGTGCAATGGCAATGTTGTCGGACCCGTCGCCAGCCTCCGACAGGAACGAACGGTCGATCTTCAGTGTGCGCGGGCTGAAGTTGCTCAGATAGCTCAGCGACGAATGGCCGGTACCGAAATCGTCGATGGCCAGGCTCACCCCCATGTCCGCCAGGCGGCGCAACATGCGCACGTTGTCGCCGGCGTTGTCCACAAAGATGGTCTCGGTCAGCTCCAGCTCCAGGTAGCGCGCCTCCAGGCCCGTTTCCTTCAGGATGCCGGCCACCGTGTCCACGAAGCCGCGCTGCTGCAACTGCCGCGCCGAGACGTTCACGGCCACGCTCACCGGCGGCAGCCCGCGCGCACGCCAGGTCATCACCTGGTTGCAGGCCTCACGCAGCACCCAGGCGCCGGCCGGCACGATCAGCCCGGTCTCTTCCAGCGCCGGAATGAACTGATCCGGCATCACCATGGGCTTGCCTTCGGGCTGCCAGCGCAGCAGCGCCTCCACGCCCGTCACCACGCCCGTCACCGTATGCACCTTGGGCTGGTAGTACAGCAGGAATTCCTCGTTGGCCAGTGCCCGTCGCAGCGCCTGCCCCAGCTCGTCACGCGCCTCGGCCTGCACATCCATGTTCTGGTCATGAATGGCATAGCTGCCCGAACCCTGATTCTTGGCAAAGATCTTGGCCAGCTCCGCCTCGCGGATCAGCTTCTCGGCCGTGATGGCCCGCCCCGCCCGGTGGCTGGCCCCCACGCTGGCTGACAGATACAGCTGATAGGGCCCCACCTCAAAGGCATTGCCCAGCGCATCCAGCACGCCGCGGGCAAAGGCCTCCGTCACCGGGGCCGAACGGGGCATGGCCTGCACCAGCAGCAGAAAGACATCGCCACCCGGCGTGCCCATCAGGACGGGCGGCAGATCAGCCTCGTGCGCCAGCGCATCGATTCGGACACGAATCACCTTGGCCACCTGCTCCAGCAGCAGGTCGGCACAGCTCTGACCCACGGCACCGTTGACCATCTTGAAATGATCAAGGTCCAGATGAAACAGCGTGCATTCGGTGCCATCGCGTTCCGAACGCACCAGCGCATCCCGCACCCCCTCGATGAAGGCATTGCGATCCAGCACGCCCTGCTCTGCCAGTCCCGAGACGCGAGCCACCTCACGTCCCTGTCCGCGCGTGCGCCGATACCCCTGCACGGCCACCAGCGCGATGCTGGCGCCCAGAACCAGCACCAGCGAACCCACACCCAGCATGTGCCACAGCAGCGGCTTGCTGCTGCGGATGATCTCGACATCGGCCCGCAGCGCCGGAACGCCACGCAGCGGTGTCGTCACGGAAAACACCGGCCCATGGGGCACGCCACCCCGCTGCGCCAGAATGACACCGTTGGCATCACGCACCATCTGCCGCCCCTCGAATGCCATGGGAGGCAATTGCTGCAGCAAGGCATGGATGCTCCGGGCGGTTGACGATCCGCCTTCATCCGCATCAGCGGCATCCGCCGAACTGCTTCGTGCCCTGACATCCTGCTTCAACAGGCGCTCGCGCAGGAACTCGGCATCCGCGCGGGCCGTCTCCAGCATCTCTTGTTCAGCCGATGTCCAGGCGTAATGGAAGTAGGCCGTGGGCGCAGCCAGCAAGGCCACGATGCCCAGCACGGCGAGCGCACGCATGACGTTGCCGCCAGCCCTGCCCGACCCGAAACGCTGCGCTGCAGAATTCATCTGCCCGTCCGACCTCGCTTGATGGGCCGCGGAACGCTGTCCGCGACGATCGGCCGGCAGCACGTGCCATCCCCTGGACAGCCATGCACGCCCGACCCCGACCGGGACGTGTCATGAACACGGCTCCCGGTCGGCAATCTAAACAAGGGGAAATGTCACGGCGAACCACCACCAGCCGGACGGACAGCCACGACGCCATCAACGGCGGGTGGCTGGTGCTGCATCACAGCACGTAGCGCGACAGGTCCTCGTTGCGGGCGATGTCGCCCAGACGCTCCTCGACGAAGGCGGCGTCGATCACCACCGTCTCACCCGAGCGGCGATCGCCCTGGAAGGACACTTCCTCCAGCAGCCGCTCCATGACCGTCTGCAGCCGGCGTGCACCAATGTTCTCGGTACCCTCGTTCACGCGGAAGGCGGTCTCGGCCAGCTTGTTGATGCCGTCGTCGCGGAAATCCAGCGTGACCCCCTCGGTGGCCAGCAGCGCCTGATACTGCTTGGTGAGGCTGGCATCGGTCTCGGTCAGGATGCGACGGAAGTCCTCCACCGACAGCGAGCTGAGTTCCACACGGATGGGGAAGCGCCCCTGCAGTTCCGGCACCAGGTCGGACGGCTTGGACAGATGGAACGCACCCGACGCGATGAACAGGATGTGATCAGTCTTGACCACACCGTAGCGCGTGTTGACGGCCGTCCCCTCCACCAGCGGCAGCAAGTCGCGCTGCACGCCCTGACGGGAAACGTCGCCGCCCTGCACGCCACCGCGCACGGCAATCTTGTCGATCTCGTCCAGAAAGACGATGCCGTTCTGCTCGACGTTGGCCAGCGCCGTGAGCTTGATCTCCTCGTCGTTGACCAGCTTGCCGGCCTCTTCGTCCACCAGCAGCTTCATGGCTTCGGCAATGCGCATCTTGCGCTGGCGCGTCTTGCCGGGCATCCCTTGCATCATGCCCTGCAGCTGGTTGGTCAGTTCCTCCATGCCGGCCGGCCCCATGATGCCGATGTTCGGCATCGGCTGCGCCACGTCGATCTCGATTTCCTTGTCATCGAGATCGCCTTCGCGCAGGCGCTTGCGGAACTTCTGGCGGGCCACCGAATCGTCAGCGGTGGAGATGGGTTTCTCCAGATCACGGTAGTCCGTGGGCGTGCGCTGATGGGCCGACGACGGCAGCAGCGCATCCAGCACACGCTCTTCGGCCAGGTCGCGGGCACGTGCATCCACACGCTGCTTGGCGCGGTCGCGCTCTTCCTTGATGGCGGCCTCCATCAGGTCGCGGATGATCGAATCCACGTCCTTGCCCACGTAACCCACCTCGGTGAACTTGGTGGCCTCGATCTTGATGAACGGCGCGTTGGCCAGCCGGGCCAGGCGACGGGCAATCTCGGTCTTGCCCACGCCCGTGGGACCGATCATCAGGATGTTCTTGGGCACGATCTCGTGGCGCAGCGGCTCGGCCACCTGCTGGCGACGCCAGCGGTTGCGCAGCGCAATGGCCACCGCGCGCTTGGCCTTGTCCTGGCCGATGATGTGCTTGTCCAGTTCGGAGACGATCTCCTGCGGCGTCATCTGCGTCATAGTGTCTCGATCGTGTGGTTCTGGTTGGTGTAGATGCACAGATCACCCGCAATCTTCAGGGATTTCTGCACGATCTCGGTCGGAGAAAGCTCGGTGTTCTCCAGAAGTGCCAGTGCGGCCGACTGCGCATACGCGCCGCCCGAACCGATGGCCACCAGCCCATGCTCGGGCTCCAGCACGTCACCGTTGCCGGTGATGATGAGGGAATGCTGCTTGTCGGCCACGGCCAGCATGGCCTCCAGGCGGCGCAGCACACGGTCGGTGCGCCATTCCTTGGCCAGTTCCACGGCGGCCTTCATCAGGTTGGCCGGATAGCGCTCCAGTTGTGCCTCGAAACGGTCGAAGAGCGTGAAGGCGTCTGCCGTTCCGCCGGCAAAGCCGGCCAGCACCTTGTTGCCCCCCAGGCGGCGCACCTTGCGCGCGGTGCCCTTGACCACGATGTTGCCGAGGGTGACCTGACCGTCCCCCCCCAGGGCGACGCTGTCGCCTCTTCTGACAGATACGATGGTTGTCATGATGGTCCTGAAAGAGTTCCGGCGCCAGGAGGGAGCCGGAGGGGTTTCAGGACATATGGGGGGCCATCGGTCGATTTCAATGGCAAGGGGCCCTTCCGGGCCCCTTTTCTGCCTGACCGCATGCGGCCAAGATCTGCATCAGGCGTGACGCAGCTGCAGCTCGGCCAGGTCGCCCAGGCCCATCACGATCATCAGATAGGCCACCAGATAGCTGGGCTGGCGGATGGTGACAGGCTTGCCACCGGCCTGCAGCGACACCACTTCGTTGAGCAGCTCACTGGCACAGGCAAAGTCGATACGCACCAGCTGACGGCAGTCCAGCGTCACTTCGCGACGGTCTTCGGCCCAGGCACGCAGCCGGCGGAACATGGTCTCGGCACGGCCGGTCAGCACGCCCGACAGCGCGAACATCTCGCCCACGTAGGGTTGCAGCGTCTCGCTGGTTTCCTCTTCGGGCTCGCTGTCAGCCAGCAGCACATGCACGGAATCCGGCAGCGGCTCCCACGACGGCGGGGAGACCTCGTAGGTCACGCAATACTCAATGGCCAGGTCCTCGAATTCCTGCTGGCGGCCCAGCATGCGCAGGGCCATCAGCCGCAGCTGCCAGCAGTGCTCGTCCGGATCACGGCGGCCACTCTCGGTCATCACCGACAGCGCCTTCTCCAGGGCTTCCACACCGCAGATCGTCAGCTCATGGCGCGCCTTGCGGAAATCACGGAACGTGCGCAGCAGCAGATCCGCACCGATCATGTCGATGCTGGTGACGCGGCTGAAGTCGACGCGCAGCTGGCGCTTGCGCTGGATGGCACGTGTCATCTGCTCGGTCTGCTTCACCACCTGGGCATCGATCACCGGCGGGAACAGCACCGTGGACGACAGGACCGCAGCCTGCTCTTCCTGCTGATTGGGCAGCACCAGTTCGTCCACCCAGGCGGGCGGCGACAGTTCGAAGGACGAGGCGTATTCCACCGCCAGGTTCTCGAATTCGGTCCGGTGCCCGCTGGCCTGATAAAGCTCCAGCAGCATCTTCCAGCCCAGGCGGGTATGCTCGCCCAGCTGCTTCTGATCAATGGCCTGGCGCAGGTTCTGCGTCGCTTCGCTCACCTGGCCATTGGCAAACAGCACCGACACTTCTTCCAGCACCGGCAGCAGGCCGGAACTCTGGATCTCGATGGCGCCTTCGCGCGGACGCGCCAGCACGGAAGGCCGGCCCGACACATCATTGGCAGCCTGCTCGGCCGATTCCGCCGCAGCCGCCGGCGCCTGGGCCTGACCGGCCTTGGCTTCCTGCTGCATCAACGCCGGATTGGCAACCGAAACCCCTTCCTGCACCATCTGCGATTCGATCTCGTCGATCTTCTCGGCGGTGCGACGGGCGATTTCACGAGCGCTCAACCCGCTGGTCGATTCCGGCGACGGAGCGGCTTCGCTCTTGTTCCGGTTTTTTTTCCTGCTGAAAAAAGAAAAGAATCCCACGGACGTATGCCCCCTGACTGGCTCGTTTTTCAGTGTAGCACCGGCTGCCGTGCCGACCACCCCATGGGCGCCCCGCCAGTCGGGCCAGAGTATCCAGCCAGCCGGAACACCTGTTAAAGGGCCTTTCAAGCACCGCCAGTCAGCTGTACCCGACCGTCCGCCCTGCAGAATCCCACAAGAAAAAAGGGGGCGATTGCCCCCTTTCTCTGCGAAAGTGTGCCGACGGCATCATGTCGTCGGCCTTTGCGCCACAGGATGGTGCTCAGTCACCGTACAGTTTCTGGCGAAGCTCACGGCGCTGCTGCGCTTCCAGCGACAGCGTGGCGGTGGGACGTGCCAGCAGGCGCGGAATGCCGATGGGATCACCGGTTTCCTCGCAGTAGCCGTAGTCGCCACTGTCGATCTGGGCCAGTGCCTGCTCGATCTTCTTCAACAGCTTGCGCTCGCGGTCGCGGGTACGCAGCTCCAGCGCATGCTCTTCCTCGATCGTGGCACGGTCAGCCGGATCAGGAACGATGACGGTCTCGCGCAGATGCTCGGTGGTCTCGCCGGCATTGTTGCGGATGTCTCTTTCCATCTGGCGCAGCCTGTCACGGAAGAATTCCAGCTGCACGTCGTTCATGTAGTCATCCTCGGACATCTTGAGGATGGCGTCTTCGGTCAGAACGGCCTGGTTCGCGGTTGTCATAGGAGCTCCTTGTACTTTCAGGCAAGGCACTGTTTCAGTCCGGCGATGAAGGTGTCCTTCGGCAGATTGCGGCCGATGAACACCATCTTGCTGGACGGCGTTTCGTGGGGTTCCCACTTTCTCCCCACGTCGGCGCCCATCATCATGTGGACGCCCTGGAACACCATGCGACGCGGCGTTCCCTTGATGTAGAGCACGCCCTTGTAGCGTAGCAGGTCGGGGCCGAAAACCTGGATCATGCCACCCAGGAATTCCTCCAGTTTGGTACCGTCGAAAGGCTTCTTCGACTTGAAGACAAAGGACGAGACCGCATCACTGTGCGTGTGCTCGTCGCTTTCCAGAAAGTCCGGGTCCACCTCCAGCACGGCATTCAGGTTGAACCCCTTGATGTCCAGCACTTCGGCCACGTCCACGTTGCCGAACTGAATGGTGCGGATCTGCGCGCGCGGGTTCATCTGGACCAGCCGCCGGCGCAGCGCCTCCACCGTTTCCTCGTTGGCCAGGTCGGTCTTGGAAATCAGGATGCGATCGGCAAAGCCCACCTGTGCCTGGGCTTCCTTGGTCTCGTCCAGCTGCTGGTTGCCGTGCAGGGCATCCACCACGGTGATGATGGCGTCCAGCATGTAGCTCTGCGCCACCTCGTCATCCATGAAGAAGGTCTGTGCCACCGGGCCCGGGTCGGCCAGACCCGTGGTCTCGATCACCACCCGGTCGAAATGGATCTCGCCCGCATCACGCCGGGCCTTCAGGTCCAGCAGGATGCGCACCAGGTCGCCCCGCACGGTGCAGCAGATGCAGCCGTTGTTCATCTCGACGATCTGCTCGTCACCCTGCAGCAGCAGATCGTTGTCGATGCCCTCCTCGCCGAACTCGTTCTCGATGACGGCGATCTTCAGACCGTGATCGTCCTTGAGGATCTTGTTGAGCAACGTGGTCTTGCCGCTTCCCAGGAAGCCGGTCAGGATCGTGGTTGGAATGAGATCGTTTGCCATTTCACACCTTCCTTGGCAGTGCCGGGAGCCTGAAAACGACTGTAAAGACTGTTTGAGAGGCCCCCAAGGAGCGCGGATTGTACGCGCAGTTTCACGCCTGATAAGTAACTTTATTTTTCATATTCGACACAACAGGGGCGATCGGCAACAGCTTTGGCAAACTGCTCACGGACGGGCCATGCTGCCGTGCAAAGCCGGCAACACCTGCGTGTATTTCAGCCCGAACCCTGCGTGTCGGGCATGCCGCCTCTTGTGGGGGCGGCTCAGGGCTTTTTCAAGGCGTCCTGTGCGCGTACATCCGGCCTTCCGGCCAGGCCACCGTCTCCCACGCCGTCTCCGGCGCTGTCACCGTCTCCTGCGCTGCCTTCCGCGCCGGCTTCGCCGGCTGCCCGCCCGCCAGCACCGGCTGTGGTCCCGTCGGGCACCGCACCCTGCCGCCGCGCACGCGGATGCGCGGCGTCATAGACGGCCGCCAGGTGCTGGAAATCCAGGGCCGTGTACACCTGCGTGGTGCCGATGCTGGCGTGTCCCAGCAGCTCCTGCACGGCCCGCAGGTCGCCCGAGGACTGCAGCATGTGGCTGGCAAACGAATGTCGCAGCACGTGCGGATGGACGTGCTGTGGCAGGCCCCGTCGCTGGGCCAGCGCATCCATCCGCAGTTGTACCGAACGGTTGCTCAGCCGCCGCCCCTGCAGCGACAGGAAAAGCGGCGCGGTATCGGCTGCCGGATGCGCCGCCAGCCACTCGCCACGAATCTCCAGCCAGGCATCCAGCGCAGCCAGTGCCGCACGGCCAACCGGCACCGTGCGACGTTTTCCGCCCTTGCCCAGCACCTGCACCTCGGCCGCCGGACGGTCCAGCCAGGCCGACGAACGGGCTCCGTCCCCTGATGCCTGCAACCAACGGTGGTCCAGCGCCGTCAGTTCCGACAGACGCAACCCGCTGGAATAGAAGAGTTCGGCCATGGCCCGATCGCGGCTGGCGGTGAAAGCCTGCTCGGCCTCCACCGGACCATCGACCAGCTGCACGGCCTGGTCCACCGGCAGCGCCTTGGGCAGACGGCGGGGCCGCTTGGGCGGCCGCACTCCCTGCACGGGGTTGGCCAGGATCCGCCCATCCTCGGCCAGCGCATCGAAGAAACCACGCCATGCCGACAGCCGCCGGGCCAGCGAGGCCGGCGAGAGCCCGTCACGCGCCGCGGCCGCCACCCAGCGCCGGATGTCAGCCTCCTTCACGGCTGCCCAGTCGGTGCGCTCCCCCATGCCCACCACGAGAGTCGCCAGATCGCGCCGATAGGCATCCAGCGTATGCGCCGAGTAGCCGCGCTCGGTCTCCAGCCGCCGCAGCCAGGCGTCGATGTCGGCGCGGATGTTCAGGCCGATTCCTTCGGCGGCAGCGCCCGGGACAGCGAGGCACCCGCCATGTCGGCCAGCTGCTCCAGCACCACGGTGCCCATCCCCGCCTGGAAGCGGTTGGGATCATGACTGCCAATGACCAGCAGTCCGAAGCTGCGGATCTCGTTGCCCGCGCGCAGGGCCATGGCGGCCATCGAGGCCACTTCCTGACCACGCTCCGGGAACCAGCCCAGGATCTCGTCCTGCGTGGCCGGACCGCAATAGGGCTGCTCCAGCCGGTCGGCCCACTGCTGCAGACTGGCCGACACCGGCCCCTGCGAAGCTTCGGGCAGATTCACCTCCGCCCACAGCCGCACCACCACGAAGGGCACGTCAAAACCGCGCCGCAGGCCCGCGCACAGCAGTCCCGGCAGCCGCGCCGGATCGCGCTCGCCGAGCAGCGCATGCGCCAGCCCCTGCATCTTCATCGACAGCGCATCATTCTCGCGGCCGATGCGCAGGAAGTCCGCCAGACGCTTTTCCAGCATGCGATTGGTGTCGCGCAGCACCGTCACCTGGCGCTCGATCAGCGAAATGGCACGCCCGCCATGCGGATGGCGCAGCTTCAGCTGGCTCAGCATGTCGCGGTGCGATTCGAAGAACTCGGGATTGCGCTGCAACCAGACAGCCACCTCGTCGGCACTCAGCGCATCGACACGCCGACGCTCATCGGTCTCTCGGGGAGAGCCCCCCGGCAATGACGTGAAACTCATCGTGAATCCTGCAAAGACATCGGCGCCACACGGCCCATCCGAACGGGGCCGTGCCAGCCTGGGGCACCCCGCGTCAGCGCAAGGCCTCCCCGTCCGCCCCGGGCGGGTCATCGGGCAGCTCGACCTCGGTGGAGAACACCGTCACGGCCGGACCTGCCAGAAAGACCGGGGAGCCCGGCCCTTCCCAACGGATGGTAAGCGTTCCACCCAGCGCCCGGACCCGGACCTCATGATCCAGCAGCCCCTGTTGCATGCCCGCCACGGCGGCCGCACAGGCTCCGGTCCCGCAGGCCAGCGTCTCGCCCGCACCGCGCTCGAACACCCGCAGCGCAATCTCGCCGCGCGACAGCACCTGCATGAAACCGGCGTTCACGCGCGCCGGAAAGCGCGGATGCAGCTCGATCAGGCGCCCCTCGGTCTGCACGGGCGCCTGCTTCACGTCCTCGACCACCTGCACCGCGTGCGGGTTGCCCATGGACACCAGCGCCACCTCGCGCGTGAAGACCTCGCCGGGCGACGCCTCCAGCGCCAGCGGCCACAGCATGGCCTGCCCCTGCTGCCGGGGCACCAGACCGCGTGTGGAGAACGGCAGCCTGCCCGGATCGAACGAGGGCTCGCCCATGTTCACTTCCACCCCGCCGTCCGGCATCAGCCGGGGCGAGATGATGCCGCCACGCGTCAGCACGCGGATCCGGTCACGGTCGGTCAGTCCCTGCTCGTGCACGAAGCGCACGAAGCAGCGCGCACCGTTGCCGCACTGCTCCACCTCGATGCCGTCGGCATTGATGATCCGATAGACGAAATCCAGCCCCTCGGGCCCGGCCGCGGCCACCTGTTCTGCCGTGGGACGCTCGACGATCAGGATCTGGTCGGCCCCCACGCCCACATGGCGATCGGCCAGCCAGCGCCACTGCGCCAGCGACACCGGCGGCATGCCGCGGGTGGCATCGATCACCACGAAATCGTTGCCGGCGCCGTGCATCTTGGTGAGCCGCAGCTTCATGCCGATCTCCCCTCGGTGGCCGGGCCATTGTCCTCCAGCGGCACCTCCTCGATCTCGGTATCGGGCATGGGCTGACCATCCACCCGGTACGGATCCGGCTCGCCCGGCGGCCGTGTCTTGAAGCGCTTGTGCGTCCAGAGGTACTGCGCCGGCGCTTCCAGCACCCGCGCCTCGATGAACTCGTTCATCCGCCGGGTAGCAGCCTCCAGGTCATCTCCGGGGAAATTCTCCCAGGCAGGGTAGAAGGTCGTGCGGTAGCCGGTGTCGGTCATCAGCGTCACGCAGGGCAGCACGCGGGCACCGGTCATCTGCGCCAGCCGCGCCACCGAGGTCACCGTTGCCGCCGGCACACCGAAGAACGGCACGAAGACCGAATCGCGCGCCCCCAGGTCCATGTCGGGCAGGAAATAGAAAGGCACCCCTTCTCGGATCTTGCGGATCGCGCCGCGCAGCCCGTCCTGACGGGACAGCACCATCGCGCCGCTGAAGCGGGCCCGGCCCTTGCGCATCTCCTCGTTGAACACCTTGTTCTTCTGGTTGGCGAACATGGTGAACATGGTGCGGTCCATGGACAGGCGCGTGCCGCCCGCATCCATCCCCAGGAAATGGGGTGCCAGCAGGATGAGCGGCTTGCCCTCCAGCTCATCGATCAGATGGACATTCTCCAGCTGCACCAGCTTGCGCAGGTACGCTTCCGGCCGGTACCACAGCATGAAGCGATCCAGGAAACTGCGCGCAAAGAACTTGCAGTGCGCCAGGATGAGCGCCTCGCGCTCGTGCTCGGGCATCTGCGGGAAACACAGTCGCAGGTTCACCCGGGCAATGTGGGTGCGCCGCCGTACCCCGTGGTACAGCACCACCCCCGCCAGATTGCCCAGACGACGCAGCCAGGAATACGGCAGCGCTGCCAGCATGCGGAATACTGCCAGCAGAATGCGCGACACGTTCACCGGTTGCTATCCTCCAGATTCGGGATGAACGGGCGGGATGCAGCCCATGGCCATGTTCACCTCGGGGTTTCGGGCCGGCGGCGTCATGCCGGCCGGCACCTTGTAACGGTTGTAGTTCCAGACGTACTGCTCGGGACGCCGCCGCACCAGTGCCTCGATGCGGGCATTGATCGTGGCCGGATCCGGAAGGCCTTCCAGGTCCTCGACCTCCACTTCCCAGCCCTGACCGTCGGCCTGACGCCACACTGCCATCAAGCATACACGGGCCCCGGTCTTTTGCGCCAGCCGAAGCGGCAGCGTCATGGTGAAGGCCGGCCGGCCAAAGAAATCGGCCCAGAGACCATCACCGGCCGAGGGCACCTGATCGGGCAGGATGCCCACCGCCTCCCCGCGCTTCAGGGCCCGCAGCAGCGCCCGCACGCCCGACGTGTCCGCCGGCACCGGCGTCACCCCGGTCTGAGACCGTCCCACCCGCAGCAGCCGGTGCATGGCCGGATGGCGCGGCGCCTTGTACAGCACGGTAATGGGTGCCGTCAGGCCATAGGCCCGCGCCCCCATCTCGAAACAGCCGATATGCGGCGTCAGGATGATCAGACCGCGGTTGTCGCCTGCGGCCTGGCGCGCCAGGGTCTCCTGGGCCAGACGGGTCATGGCCTCATGACCACGGCGCGCCAGCAGGTCGGCGTCGGGTCGGAACCACACATAGGCGCTCTCGATGGCAGCCTTGCCGGCTGCCGCAGCACTGCCCCAGGCCAGCCGGCGGCTGTATAACCCTGCCGTCTTCAGGTTATTGCGAGTCTTGCGACGCAGGCCGGCGCTACAAACATAGGCCAGCCGCCCCAGGCAACCTCCCACGGCATGCAACAGCGGCAAAGGGAGACGCCCCAGACCCTTCACCGTCCGGACCAGAGCGGCAGAAATGCGGCAGGTGTGATCGATTTCCATGGCGTGGCAAGGCACCGTCGCTATAATTTGCACCGCGGCCACCGAGTTAATTGGGACAACTTGCGGGGTGGCCGACGGTCCGGGCGGATGCCCTAGACCGTATTGAAGCAAATTACTGCGTTCCGCTAAAGCGTCGCGGCTTCCCAGGAAGCTGGCAACGCCGGAAAAACGACAGGTTGCAACACCTGCCGGCCATTCCGGACCCAAGGCCCAATCCAAATTCTTGCGGGAAAGCCCCCATCATGAGCGAATACCTCTTCACCTCCGAGTCCGTCTCCGAAGGTCACCCCGACAAGGTCGCCGACCAGATCTCCGACGCCATCCTGGACGCCCTGCTGGCCCAGGACCCCAAGTCGCGCGTGGCTGCCGAAACCCTGTGCACCACCGGTCTGGTGCTGCTGGCCGGTGAAATCACCTCCAAGGCCAACATCGACTACATCGGCGTGGCCCGTGACACCATCGCGCGCATCGGCTACGACAACACCGAATACGGCATCGACTACAAGGGCTGCTCGGTCCAGGTTGCCTACGACAAACAGAGCCCCGACATCGCCCAGGGCGTCGACCGTGCCGAGGACGACAACCTCGACCAGGGCGCCGGCGACCAGGGCCTGATGTTCGGCTACGCCTGCGACGAGACCCCGGTGCTGATGCCGGCTGCCATCTACTACGCGCACCGCATCGTCGAGCGCCAGGCCAGCCTGCGCCGTGACGGCCGCCTGCCCTGGCTGCGTCCCGACGCCAAGTCGCAGGTCACGCTGCGCTACGTCGACGGCCGCCCGCACTCCATCGACACCATCGTGCTGTCCACCCAGCACCACCCCGACATCGCCCAGAAGGACCTGAAAGAGGCGGTCATCGAGGAAATCGTCAAGCCGGTGCTGCCGGCCGACCTGGTCAAGGGTGACATCAAGTACCTGATCAACCCCACCGGCCGCTTCGTCATCGGTGGCCCGCAGGGCGACTGCGGCCTGACCGGCCGCAAGATCATCGTCGACACCTACGGCGGTGCCGCACCGCACGGCGGTGGCGCCTTCTCCGGCAAGGACCCGTCCAAGGTCGACCGCTCGGCTGCCTACGCCGCCCGCTACGTGGCCAAGAACATCGTGGCTGCCGGCCTGGCCAAGCGCTGCACGGTGCAGATCAGCTACGCCATCGGTGTGGCCAAGCCCACGTCCATCCTGGTCGATACCCACGGTACCGGCAAGGTCTCCGACGAGAAGCTCACCGCCCTGGTGCGCAAGCACTTCGACCTGCGTCCGAAGGGCATCGTCCAGATGCTGGACCTGCTGCGCCCCATCTACGGCAAGACGGCCGCCTACGGCCACTTCGGCCGCGAGGAGCCCGAGTTCACCTGGGAAGCCACCGACAAGGCGGCCGCCCTGCGTGCCGACGCCGGTCTCTGATCGGCCATCCGGCCGCCCCGACCTGCCGTTGCGCAGTCGCCACATGGCATCACCGTGCAACAGATCGGGGCGGCCGTCCCAAAATTGCGGATGGCAGCCTATAATGCCCGCCATCCCGTCATGTCGAGAAGCGTTGCGACCAGGAATTCCCTCCTGGCCAGGCTCGACCTGATCAGAACGAAACGACGCTTGCATCCCATCCCACGGCTGCAGGCGTCTTTTTTTTGCCTGCAGCGGCACCCCAGCCATTCCGCCACGGGTGCCATCCCTATACCGGAGCCCACATGAACGCACCTGCTGCCAAAGACTACAGCATCGCCGATCTCTCCCTGGCCGACTGGGGCCGCAAGGAAATCAAGATCGCCGAGACCGAGATGCCTGGCCTGATGGCCATCCGCCGCGAATACGCTGCCGCCCAACCGCTCAAGGGCGCACGCATCACCGGTTCGCTGCACATGACCATCCAGACCGCCGTGCTGATGGAAACCCTCGTGGCCCTGGGCGCCGAACTGCGCTGGGCCTCGTGCAACATCTTCTCCACGCAGGACCACGCCGCTGCGGCCATGGTGGCCGCCGGCATCCCCACCTTCGCCGTGAAGGGTGAATCGCTGGAAGACTACTGGCGCTACACCCACGCCATCTTCGAGTGGGCCGACGGCAAGCCCTCCAACATGATCCTGGACGACGGCGGCGACGCCACGCTGCTGCTGCACCTGGGTGCCCGCGCCGCCAAGGATCCGTCGGTGCTGGCCAACCCCGGCAGCGAAGAAGAGAAGATCCTCTTCGCCACCATCAAGGAGCGCCTGAAGACCGATCCCACGTTCTACCAGCGCAACCTGGACGCCATCATCGGCGTGACCGAAGAGACCACCACCGGCGTGCATCGCCTGCAGCAGATGTCCGAGCGCGGCGAGCTGAAACTGCGCGCCATCAACGTCAACGACTCGGTCACCAAGTCCAAGTTCGACAACCTGTACGGCTGCCGTGAGTCGCTGGTCGACGGCATCAAGCGTGCCACCGACGTGATGGTGGCCGGCAAGATCGCCGTGGTGGCCGGCTACGGTGACGTGGGCAAGGGCTCGGCCCAGGCCCTGCGTGCCCTGTCCGCCCAGGTCTGGGTCACCGAGATCGACCCGATCTGCGCCCTGCAGGCCGCCATGGAAGGCTATCGCGTCGTCACCATGGAATACGCCGCCGACAAGGCCGACATCTTCGTCACCACCACCGGCAACAAGGATGTCATCCGCCACGAGCACATGGTGGCCATGAAGGACGAGGCCATCGTCTGCAACATCGGCCACTTCGACAACGAGATCGATGTCGCCTCGCTGTCCAAGTACACCTGGGAAAACATCAAGCCCCAGGTCGACCACATCATCTTCCCGGACGGCAAGCGCATCATCCTGCTGGCCCAGGGTCGCCTGGTCAACCTGGGTTGCGCCACCGGCCACCCGTCCTACGTGATGAGCTCCTCCTTCGCCAACCAGACGCTGGCGCAGATCGAACTCTTCACCCGGCCCGACTACTACCAGCCCGGCAAGGTCTATGTGCTGCCCAAGCACCTGGACGAGAAGGTCGCCCGCCTGCAGCTCGACCGCCTCAACGCCCAGCTGAGCAAGCTCACGCCGGAACAGGCCGCCTACATCGGCGTGCCGGTCGAAGGCCCCTACAAGCCCGACACCTACCGCTACTGATGTCCACACGCGCGGATGTCGCGCTGGTCGAGCGGGGCCTGGTCAGGTCCCGCACGCTGGCACGACGGCTGATCGAGGCGGGCGCCGTCCTCACCGACGGCCCGGGCGGCGAAGTCCCCGTGACACGCGCTGCCCAGCCCATCTTCCCCGACCAGCCCCTGCGCGTCCTGGAATCCGAAACGACCCGTTTCGTCTCGCGGGGCGGCAACAAGCTGGATGCTGCCCTGCAGGCTGCCGGCATCGACTGCACCGGCCTCGATGCGCTCGATGTCGGCATGTCCACCGGTGGCTTCACCCATTGCCTGCTGGCGCGTGGCGCACGGCAGGTACTGGGCATCGAAGTCGGCCATGGCCAGCTCGATCCTGTTCTGGCAGCCGACCCCCGGGTGCATTGCCTGGAGCACACCCACATCCGCGACGTGCACCTGGCTGACCTGCGGCTGCCCGATGGCAGCGCGCCTGCCCAGGGCTTCGCACTCATCGTCGTCGACCTCTCCTTCATTGCCGCCAGCCACCTGCTGGACAAGCTGGCCACGCTGGCCGCACCGGGCGGCCGACTGACCTGCCTCATCAAGCCCCAGTTCGAACTGGGCCCCCAGGCCCGCAACCGCCAGGGCATCGTCCGTGCCGACGCCGACCTGGACGGCCTGCGCCGTGACGTCATCCAGCGTGCAGAAGATGCCGGCTGGCAGGTCAACGACTGGCAACGCTGCGCCCTCGTTGGCGGCGACGGCAACCAGGAGTACTTTCTGATCGCCACCCGCCGGCCCTGAACCCCGTCTTCTCCTCACACCATGACCCGACAAGCTCCCTCGCTCAGCTTCGAGTTCTTCCCGCCTACCACCGATGCCGGCGCCCAGAAGCTGCTCGAAACCCACCGCGCCCTGCAGGCCCTGCAGCCCGAATACTTCAGCGTCACCTTCGGCGCTGGCGGCAGCACCCAGGCCCGCACCGCCGAAGCCGTCACCAACCTGACGGCGGCCGGCTCGGAAGTGGCCCCGCACCTGACCTGCGTGGGCGCCACCCGCGACAGCATCCGTGAACTGCTGGACGGCTACCGCGCCCAGGGCGTCAAGCGCCTGGTGGCCCTGCGTGGCGACCTGCCCTCCGGCACCATGTCCCTGGGCGACTTCCAGCACGCCTCCGACCTGGTGCGTTTCGTGCGCGAGCACAGCGGCGACTGGTTCACCATCGAAGTGGCGGCCTACCCCGAGATGCACCCCCAGGCCACCTCGCCCGACACCGACCTGGCGCACTTCGCCGAGAAAGTGGCGGCCGGTGCAGACTCCGCCATCACCCAGTACTTCTACAACGCCGACGCCTACTTCAGCTTCGTCGAGCGGGCCCGTGCCGCCGGTGTCACCATCCCCATCGTGCCCGGCATCATGCCCATCCTCAACTACACCCAGCTGTCGCGCTTCTCGGACAACTGCGGTGCCGAAATTCCGCGCTGGATCCGCCTGCGCCTGGCCGCCTTCCACGACGACATGGACTCGCTGCGCGCCTTCGGCCATGACGTGGTCGTGGACCTGTGCGACCGGCTGCTGGCCGGCGGTGCCCCCGGCATCCACTTCTACACCATGAACCAGGCCGGCCCCTGCGCCGCCATCTGGCAGGCGCTCAAGCGCTGATCCCCCCGGGCACCGGCTCCGTGCCGGTGCCCTGCTGCGCCCACCCCTCCCCGCGCCCCCTATCTCTTCCTGCGGTCTTCCCCGACCGTCTCCCCAAGCCAATTCCCCGGCAAGTTCCCCCGGCCACTTTCCCCGGCCACCGCCCTCGTCCATCGCACCGCCCCCCTGGCTGCCAGACACCCCGGCTTCACATAGACTCCCCCCCCATGCCCGTGCATACCGTACGGATCAGGACATCCGTCACACACCCCGCACCCGGCATGCCGCCCGTCAGCCCCTGCCGGCCGACACGGACCTGAGCGCACGCCATCCTGCCCCGGCTCGCTAAGATGCTCCTCCCGGATCCTCCCTTTCGGATCCGTGTTGCAGGCCACTTCCCCGTGAAGGACCGTCAACCTGGAGCATTCCCTTGTCCACCGTAGTCGACCAGACGATACCGGCCACCCCGCCGATGACGGCCAATCGCCGTTACCGGATCGCCGTCCAGGATCTGCGACTGAACATGTTCGTCGTGGAGCTGGATCGGCCGTGGCTCGACACGCCCTTCCTGCTGCAGGGGTTCCTGATCGACGACCAGGTGGAGCTGGACACCCTGGCGCGGTACTGCAACTACGTCTACGTCGACCTCGAACTGTCCTCGCCCAGCGTGGCCATGGACATCCGCGTGGCCGACGCCAATTTCGGGCGCCTGTCCGCCGAGACCCGGCCCATGCACAACGCCATCGCGCATGAGCCCCCGACATCGCCCGCAACCATCATCCACGCCCACAGTGCGCCCAATAGCGTGCCGGCACCGGCCGCCCCGGCTCCCCTCGAGCCTCCGATGCGGCGCTCGAAATCGGCCTCGGCCGCGAAAAAGCCGCTGGAATACGAGGAACCCAGGACCCGCATCCTGGGCGCTGCCGCACCCCGGCCGCCCCGCCGCTACAAGCCGCGCACCGACGCCAGCGTCTCGCGCGAGACGCGCCAGCGCTTCCGGCAGATGGTCAAGCAGACCGCCAACTCCCCCAAGGACAACGACCAGGGAATGCTGGAACGAATGCTGTTCTGGATCACCGATCACCTGGCCCAGAGCCGCGAGCTGGAACAGCACAGGCGCACCATCCAGCAGATTCCCGAGCTGAAGTCCTCCGGCATCAAGCTGACCCGCTATGAAGTGCGTCGGCCCATGGAGGCGGAACTGCCGCGCGCCCGGCACGCCTTCAAGTCCGGCGAGACGGCCCTCAACGCGCTGATCGAGGACATCCGTCACGGCAACACCCTGGACATGGACGCCGTGGCCGGCGCCGTCGACAGCATGGTCGACAGCGTGCTGGACAACCCCGATGCCATGATGTGGATCGCGCGACTGCGCGAAGAGGACATCCAGGTCTATCACCACGGCGTGCGCGTGGCCCTGTACCTCGTGGCGCTCGGCCGGCACCTGGGCTTTCCGCGTCAGGAACTCAGCTACCTGGGTCAGATCGGCATGCTGGCCGACGTCGGCAAGACCAAGATCCCGCGTGCCCTGCTGGAAAAGCCCGGCCTGCTGTCGGCGGCCGAATTCGGGCTGGTCAAGGAACACGTCAACCTGTCGCTGCACATCCTCAACAGCGGCCCCGCCCTGCCGCCGCAGGTGCTGCAGGGCATCAGCCAGCACCACGAACGCATCGACGGCTCGGGCTACCCCAATCAGCTCAAGGGCGACAAGATCAGCATCTACGGCAAGATGGCGGCCATCGCCGATTCCTTTGCCGCGCTGATCACCCCCCGCCCCTACGCCAAGGCCTCCGCCCCGCAGGATGCCCTGATGAACCTGTACGAATGGAGCGGCACCTCGTTCCATGAGCCGCTCGTCGAGCAGTTCGTGCAGGCCATCGGCGTCTTCCCGGTCGGCAGCCTGGTGGAACTGTCCAGTGGCGAAGTGGCCGTCGTCATTGCCCACAACCGCGTGCGCCGTCTGGAACCGCGTGTGCTGGTTCTGTCGGAGCCCGACAAGACGCCGCTTGAAGTGCCCATCGAGCGCGACCTCTACCAGGAATCGAAGGACAGCCGTGGACGACAGAAAAAATCCCTGCGAATCGTGCGAGGGCTGCCTGCCGGCACCCACGGATTCAAGCTGCAGGATTATTACCTCGATGAGGTCCAGACCCAGCATGGAAGCACCGCTCAATCAGCGCCTGACGCCCAATGAACTGCTGGCCCACGGGCAACAACTGCTCAGCCGCAAGGCACCGGGCCAGCCCCTCCTGCTCACCATCGGCCTGAACCGTTCGGACCAGCTGCAGGCCCTGGCGCGCGACCCGCACGCCAACCTGGTGCTGGGCGAGATCATCAAGCGCATCGGCAAGCGCCTGCGCGCCGAAGACCGCGTGGCCACCGCCGCCTTCGACGAGATCTGGATCCTCATTGCCAACGTGCCCAACGAAGCCGTCGCCACCACCGTGGCCACGGCCTTCCGCGAAGCACTGTACGTGCCCATCCACATCCCGCTGCAGAACTCGCAGACCCTCACCGCCCAGCTGCAGCCCATCATCGGTGGCGCCTGGAGCCGCAGCAGCACCGTCAGCATCGGCGGCCTGCTGCAGGGTGCCTGGGATGCGCGCCAGCTGGCTGCCGAGCGCGAGGAACGGCTGCTGGTGCAATGCATCGGTGCCGATGACAACGCCGCGCGCATGGCCGAGATCGAGACCGCCCTGCGCCGTCACCTCTTCAGCAACGACCTGGAAGTGCATTTCCAGCCGCAGATCGACCTGGCCACCAACCAGTGTCACGCCGCCGAGGCGCTGATCCGCTGGCCGCGCAACCACCCGCTGCAGGTCAGCCCCGCCATGATCGCCTCCATCTGCGACGACCGCGGCATGATCGGCCAGCTCACCCAGTTCGTCATCAACACCGTGCTGCGCCAGCAGATGATGTGGCAGGCCCAGGGCATCGACCTCAGCATCGGCATCAACCTCTCGGCCAAGACCGCCAACGACCCCGGCTTTGCCGCCCAGGTCGCCCAGGCCTGCGAGACCTGGAGCCTGTCGCCCACCCGGCTGCTGTTCGAGCTGACCGAAGACTCGATCGTGCGCAACGAACGCGCCACCATCGAGTGCATGCACGCCCTGCGCAACATCGGCTGCGAACTGTCCATCGACGACTTCGGTACCGGCTACTCGTCGTTCGCCTACCTGCGCCAGTTCCCTGTGCATGAACTGAAACTTGACCGTGTGTTCATCCAGAACCTGGTCAACGACCGCGGCGACCAGCAGATCGTCAAGGCACTGATCGACCTGGCCCACGCCTTCGACCTGCGTGCCCTAGCCGAAGGCGTCGACGACCCGGCCGCCGTGCACATGCTGCGCGAATTCGGCTGCGACCGCGTGCAGGGCTTCCTGTACGCCCGTGCCCTGCCCGCCGAGGAACTGATCCCCTGGATCCAGCGCTTCAATCAGGGCGAGGCCATGGCCACGATGCAGCGCGACGGCGTCAGCAGCATCGACAGCGGCATGTCCCAGACATCCGGCGCCCACGAGCTGGTCTCGGCCTGATCGTAGGCCACCCCCACGCTGCCGGTCCTGCGAAACGCCGGCAGCGCCAGCGTGCGGTCATAGAAGCCGCCCCCATACCCCAGCCGGTAGGGGCGGCCATCCAGCACCCGGAAGCCCACGCACGGAATCACCAGCACATCGGGCACCACTGTCTCGTCCGTCTCGGGCACCTGCACCCCGAAGGCGGCCGTGCGCAACGGCGCCCCGGCCTCCCACACCCGGAACGTCAGCGGCTCGTTCTTGCCCGTCACCACCGGCAGCGCCAGCCGCCGCCCCTGCGCCCGCCACTGCGCATAGCAGGCCGAAAGATCCGGTTCGCTCCGGATCGGCAGATAAACGCCGATATTGTCCGCACTTTGCAACAGATCGGCCCCCAGCAATTGCTGGCACAGTAAGGTGTCGAGATGCACGCGCCCAGCCTGCGCCATGTCCGAGCGCAAGGTCAGCAACTGCTGCCGCAGCGCCTTGCGTGCTATGCTGGATTCGGAAGATTTGTCCACATGAACATTCTAAACGCGGTGCGCGGCCAGCCCCTGGCCCGCAAGACCCTGGCCCTGTCCCTGCTGGCTGCCCTCTGCACGCTGCACGCACGCACCGCCCTGCCCGACACACAGCCCGGCACCGCCCCGGCCTCCGTTTCCGAAGCTGCCCCGGACCTTACCCCGCTGACCTCGGCCACCAGCGTCCCCGCCCCATCCGACGATGGTGCCGGCACGCTGGGCGCCAGCGCCCTGCAGCCCGGCGTCTCCAGCATCCTGGCGCGGCTCTCGCCCGCCATCATCTACGTTCCGCCCGTCGTCACCGCCCCCGTGGACCTGGCCATCCTGGACGCCCGCAAGGCCATGCAGGCCAACAACCTGGCCGCCTTCGACACCGCGGCAGCCCTCGTTCCACGCGGCCATGCCCTGTCCAGCTACCTCGACTACTGGCGCCTTCGCATCCGTCTGGCCGCCAGCGACCCCACCGATGCCGAGTACCTGGCCGTCAGCGCCGACGCCCGCGCCTACCTGAAGCAGTTCCCCCTCACCCTCACGGCCGACCTGCTGCGCCGCGACTGGATGCTGGCCGCCGGCCGCCGCCAGGACTGGGCCACCATCGACGCCCTCTACCCGGCCTGGACCCTGAAGGACGAAAGCGCCCCCGAATGCCTGGCCAGCCTCTCGGCCCTGTCCCGCGTCGAAGAAGGCAGACACCCGGGCGCTGCCACCCTGCGGCACGCCACCAGCCTGCTGCTTCAGCCCCAGGCCCTCAACAGCAGCTGCACTTCCCTGCTGCAGACCCTGGCCGAGCATGAATGGCTTACCCCGGCCCAGCGCCAGCAGCGCCTGAACCTGGCCCTGGAAATCAACAACCCCGCCGAGATCCGCCAGGCCGTCGCCCTGCTGCCGCAGCCACCCGACGCCAAGGCCCTGGATCTGGCCCTGAACAAGCCCGCCCAGATGCTGAACGCCACCGCCCTCCTGGTGCCCACGGCCAAGGCCCCCCTGCGCAGCGCAGCCGTCACACAGCCCGGCGTCCGGACTGCCCGCCATCGCAGCCAGACGTCTGCCCACCTCATCCCTGCCGACGGCCGCCAGCACGCCACCGTGCTGACCGTCGCACAGCGTGAGAGCGACCCCCGGAGCAGCGCCACCCGCAAGAACACCAACGCCGCCAAGGCCGCCGGCCGGACAAAAGCATCCCTGGCCACCCCCGGCAGCAAGAACGCCATCTCCCGCACACACAAGGCAGCCACCGGCAAGGCAACCCACAAGACCACCCACGCTGCCGCACAGAAATCCGGCGCCCACCGCAAGGCAGGCGCCGCGGCCGCCACCACCGCAGCAGCCAGCAAGGCGGCTGCCCGCACCCCGCTCACCCCGGTGCTGGCCCGCATCGCCCTCGTGCGCCTGGCCCGGCAGGACCCGGCCCGCGCCGCTGCCCTCATGGACGCCGGCAAGACCCCCGACGGCCGTACCCTGAAACTGGGCACCGCCGACCGCGCCTTTGTCTGGTCGCAGATCGCTGCCGCCGGCATGTTCCGCCTCGACCCCCAGGCCCCCGCCTGGGCCGAACACGCCCGGCATGCCGCCATCAGCGACCACACCCGCGTCTGGCTGGCCCGCGCCGCCCTGGCCGAACAGGACTGGACCGGACTGGAGCGCATCCTCCGCGCCATGGATCCCGCCCTGCGCCAAAGCCCCACCTGGACCTACTGGCACGGCCGCGCCCAGGACGCCCTGGGCCACCACAAGCAGGCGCGCCACATCTTCCAGGGCCTGGCCACACGGCACGACTACTACGGCAAACTGGCCCGCGAAGAACTGGCCCTGCCCCCGGCCGCCCTGCCCACCCCCAAGGCAGCCCCGGACAGCCTCGTCAAGGCCATGGATGACAACGACGGCATCCGTCAGGCCATGGCCTTCTACGCCCTGGGCCTGCGTGGCGAAGGCAACCGCGAATGGAACTTCCAGATGCGCGGCCGCAATGAACAGGAGCTGCGCGCCGCCGCCACCTGGGCAGCACGCCACGGCCTGCTCGACCGCGCCATCAACACCGACGAACGCATCCTCACCGGCCAGGCCGACTACAGCCTGCGCTTCCCCACGCCCTTCGCCGAACAGCTGCTGACCATCACCAGCCAGCATGCCATCGACCCCGCCTGGGTCTACGGCCTCATCCGCCAGGAATCCCGCTTCGTCATGCAGGCCCGCTCCCACGTCGGCGCCTCCGGCCTGATGCAGATCATGCCCGACACCGCCCGCTGGGTGGCCCGCCAGATGGGCAACACCACCTACCAGGCCGGCCAGATCGACGACCTCACCACCAACCTCACCTTCGGCAGCTACTACCTCAAGCGTGCCCTGGACGACCTGAGCGGCTCACCCGTCCTGGCCACCGCCGGCTACAACGCCGGCCCCCGCCGCGCCCACACCTGGCGCGCCAGCCTGTCACGCCCCCTGGAAGGCGCCATCTTCACCGAGCTCATTCCCTTCACCGAAACCCGCCACTACGTGAAAGCCGTGCTCTCCAACACCGTGGACTACGCCACCCTCTTCTCCGGCCAGCCCCAGTCCCTCAAATCCTGGCTGGCCACCATCACGCCACAGCCGGTGGGGGTGGCACAGTTGCCATAATGTCGGCAACGGCCATCGAGGCATGGTCGAGACACCCGGAAAACCCGGCCCCTCCCTTCCCGCAGGAAACGTCATGACCGCCCCCGATGCCCGTGCCCCCCAGTTCCAGATCTACCGCGTCGGCGGCTCCGTCCGCGACGAACTGCTCGGGCTGCCCGCCGGCGACCGGGACTGGGTGGTGGTGGGCGCCACGCCGGAACAGATGCTGGCCCAGGGCTTTCAGGCCGTCGGCAAGGACTTCCCCGTCTTCCTGCACCCCCAGAGCCACGAGGAATACGCACTGGCCCGCACCGAGCGCAAGACCGCTCCCGGCTACAAGGGCTTTGCCGTACATTTCTCGCCGGATGTCACACTGGAAGACGACCTGCTGCGCCGTGACCTCACCATCAACGCCATCGCCCGAGCCGCCGACGGCAGCCTCGTCGATCCCTTCCACGGACAGGCTGACATCCAGGCCCGGATCTTCCGGCACGTCAGCCCCGCCTTCCGCGAAGACCCCGTGCGCATCCTGCGTCTGGCCCGCTTCGCTGCGCGCTTCCCCGACTTCACCATCGCCCCCGAAACCCTGGCGCTGATGCGCGAGATGACGGCCGCCGGCGAAGTCCATGCCCTGGTGGCAGAGCGCGTCTGGCAGGAACTCTCCCGGGGACTGATGAGCCAGTGCCCTTCGAGCATGCTGCAGGTCCTGGATCAGGCCCATGCGCTGCGCATCCTGCTGCCCCACCTTCCCGCCCCCGACACCCAGCCCGACTGGCTGAAAGCCCTGGACGCCAGCGCCGCGGCCCACGATCCGCTACCTGTGCGCTTTGCCATCCTGCTGGCGGGGATGACCGTTCCGGCCGATCCCCAGACTGAGGCCCCCCCCCATGGAAAAGCACACGTTTCCTTGGAAGCCCACCAAAGCGCCGACAAGAAGAAGATGGTGACTTCCGTCACCGAACAGGCCAAGGCCCTGCGCGCCTCCAACGAGTGCACCGACGCCGCCACGCGATTAGCCAGCGAAATACCCGGCCCCATCCCGCAGGCAGCTCGCCAGTGGTTCCTGTCGCCCGAACGTCAGGACGCCGAAGCGCTGCTGGCCCTCTTCAACCGACACGACGCCTGGCGTCGTCCGGAACGGCTTCGGCTTCTTCTGACCGTCGCACAGCGGCTGGCCTTGCCCGATCATCCGGCACAGGTTGCCAAAACAGATCAGGCCACCTCCCTCATGCCAGAGAGCGACTCGACGCAGCCAGTCCATCCTGGACAAGGCGACAGTCCGTCATCACCTGCCACCGTCAATGGCACGTCCGGAACAATCTCACAAGATTCGGTTTCGAACATCATTCATCGTATTGAAGGTGCACTTTCCGTTGCAGCCGCGGTCGACACGGGCGCCATCGCCCGACAGCATCAGGCCAACCCTGCGGCCATCCGAAGCGCCATTGATGACGCCCGGCGTGAGGCCATCTCGGGCTACCTGGTAGCCAGGTCATGATGAGCGACAGACGCACAACCTGTGGCCGACTCCTTTTCATGCATCGCGGGATGCCCTCATACGATACAATCCCGCCCGCCAGACCGCTGGCATGAGGCGCATGCACGTGTCCGCCAACCCGCATGGCAGCGCGTGTCCATGACACGGCTTCCGGGGCATTCCGCCCCCGTGGTTCGAAAAACGCCCACGTTAAAAAACTAGGGAAGACCTGAACACATTCCCCCCTCCGGGCAGCATTCGCCCCCGGGTCACAGGCAGGATCCGTTCGGGAACGCCCAGAGGATCCTTCCATGTCATCCCCCCAGAAAGCCGCCGTGATCTTTTCCGGCGGACAGGACTCGACCACCTGTCTCTTCCTGGCGCTGCACGAGTTCGGCCCGGGCAACGTCGAGGCCATCACCTTCCAGTACGGCCAGCGCCATGCCATCGAGCTGGACAAGGCCCGCTGCATCGCCGAAGACCTTGGCGTGAAGCAGACGGTCATCGACACCTCGGTCATCAAGGCCATCACCCACAACGCGCTGCTGGACGAAAGCGCCACCATCTCACAGGAAGACGGCCAGCCCCCCAACACCTTCGTGGACGGACGCAACGCACTGTTCCTGCTGTATGCCGCCATCCATGCCAAGGCCCAGGGCATCCGCACGCTCTACACCGGCGTGTGCGAGACCGATTTCAGCGGCTATCCGGATTGCCGTGATGTCTTCGTGAAGTCGATGAACGTCACGCTGAATCTGGCCATGGACTACACCTTCGACATCCGCACGCCGCTGATGTGGCTGACCAAGAAGGACACCTGGGCGCTGGCTGACCGGCTGGGCGCCTTCGACTACATCCGCCAGCACACGCACACCTGCTATCTGGGCGTGGAAGGCGGCTGCGGCCAATGCCCCAGCTGCGTGCTGCGTGAACGTGGCCTGCACGAATACCTGACAGAACGCGATGCCGCGCAGGCGAAGGAGCAGCACCATGCTTAAGATCGCCAAGGAATTCAGCTTCGACATCGCGCACATGCTGGATGGTCACGACGGCAAGTGCAGGAACCTGCACGGGCACACCTATCGGTTGCAGGTGGAAGTTGGCGGCCCGCTGCACGCCAGCGGCCCCAAGGCCGGCATGGTGATGGACTATGCCGACCTGAAGGACATCGTGAAACGCCACGTGGTCGACCCGATGGACCACGCCTTTCTCTACGACACCGGCAGCCCGCGTGAATGCCGGGTGGCCACGCTGCTGCAGGAACTGGATTCCAAGGTCCATGGCCTGCCCATGCGCACCACGGCCGAGAACATTTCGGCCCATATCTTTCATGTCCTTCAGGACCAGGGCCTGCCGGTCAGTCTCATCCGCCTGTGGGAAACCCCCACATCCTATTGTGAGTACAGCGGATGAACAGCATTCAGCACATGGCCGCTGGCACGCCGATCGAGCCGCCCCATCCGGTGATCCCGCTGTCGGTCGAGACACCGGCACACACGGCAACCCGTCGGAGGCCGGAGCCTGCCACTGGCCTGGATACACCCTACCGCATCGTCGAGATCTTCGAGACACTGCAGGGCGAGGGCTTCAACACCGGCATGCCCAGCGTCTTCATCCGCTTCGGCAAATGCAACCTGGCCTGTCCGTGGTGCGACACCGACTACAACCGCTTCGGCACCATGACGCTGGGGGACATCCTGGCGAAGGTCCGGACATTCTCGGCCCGCAACGTCATCATCACCGGCGGTGAACCCACCATCCAGCCTCACCTGGAACGGCTGCTGGACAGTCTGAAGGCCGAAGGGCATTTTCTGGCTATCGAGACCAACGGCCTGAAGCCGGTGCCGCCGCAGATCGACTACATCGCCACCAGCCCGAAGCACCTCTATCAGCAGGCCTACGTGAAGCGCCACCTCAAGTTCGCGCACGAGGTGCGCATCGTGGTCGATGGTGACGTACGCGACTTCTGCACCCAGATCGAGGACAGCATCCGGGCCGACCGCTACTATCTGTCACCCTGCGAGGTGGATGGCCGGATGAACATGCTGGAAACGATCACCCAGCTGGGACAGCTCAACCAGCGGCCCGGCCGCCCCCGGTGGCAGCTCAGCATCCAGACCCACAAGCTGGCTGGCATCGAGTGACGGTCCTCACACCGCCCTGTCCCCGCCAAAGCCCAGCACCGAGGCCGCTTCACGCAGATTCTTCTCGAAGGCAATCACCTTGAAGAGTTCGCCCATCTCGGCCTCGGAAATCAGCTGCTGCACCGCCTGAGCCTGGGCGAACCAGAAGCTCTCGGGCTCGCGTGGCAGGTCGGCCAGCTCGTCCAGCAGGCCGGCATTCAGCAGGAAGGCCGCCATCGAGGTATAGCCCACCAGCGAGAAGCCCTCGGCCGTGGCGGCACGGGCCAGTGCGGTGAAATCCACATGCGCCGTGATGTCGCTCAACCCCGGCCACAGGAAGGGATCCGCGTGACTGCGGTGCCGGTAGTGGCACATCAGCGTGCCCTGATCCCGCTGCGGGTGGTAATACTCGGGTGTAGCAAAACCGTAGTCCAGCAGCATCACCACACCAGCCGTCATGCAGTCGGCCAGCGTGCGCATCCAGGCCTGCTGCGCCGGGCAGATCTCCGACCGGTAGGGACTGTGCCACTGGGCCCCTTCCGGCCCCAGCCGGTTGCGAAGCGCGGTCACGGTTTCCGTCAGCGCCGCATCGGCCGGGCGCGGCGCCCAGGCAAACTGGCCGTCCACCCACGTCACGCCCATTTCCTGCAGCGCCGCCTCCGCATCGGCCTGCCACTCGAACAGCTGCACCGGCATGGCATCCAGCAGCTCGTTGGCCACCACCACACCGGCAAAGGTTTCGGGGAAGGTCTCCAGCCATCCCACCCGGTCCATCAGGCCCGGGGCCAGGCTCTTCAGGGTCTGGCGCTGGTGCTCGCGGCGTTCGGCCGAAAGCTCCAGAATCAGATAGCGCACCTCATGGTGCCCCACGTTGTCCAGCGCATTGAGCAGCTGCGCAGCCAGCATGCCGCTGCCACCGCCCACTTCCAGCACCATCTGGCCGCTGCCCGCCAACGCCGGATCCTTCAGCCACGGGGAAACCTGCCGGGCCAGGGTGGCCCCGAAGAGCGGCGTGAGTTCCGGCGCAGTCACGAAATCGCCTGCCGCACCGAACACCTGGCCAGGGTTGCTGTAATAGCCCAGACCCGGCTCGTAGAGCGCCATTTCCATGTAGCGCGCAAAGCTCAGCCAGCCACCGCGGCGCGCAATCTCGGCCGCGATGCGCGTCGACAGTTCCTGGCTGATCGCCAGGGCCTCGCGGTCGGGCACGGGCAGGGCAGACTCGACGCGGGAATGAGACAGGGACATGACAGCACCATCCAGGAAAGAAGCCGAGCGCAACGCCGGCCGATAACATGCACCCCTCATGCTACAGTGCGCCACCATGGAACACGCTCCGTCCACCCCTTCTGCCTGCGCAGGGTCTCCCGTCGACAACAGGGTTGCCTCTGCCGACACACGCGCCACCGCCACGCAGGGATCCACGGCCACACCACGCGTCGCGCTCGTCACCGGGGCGGGCAAGCGGCTGGGCCGTGCCATTGCCCTGGCCCTGGCACAGGATGGCTGGGACATCGGCGTGCATTGCCGCGATTCCGTGGCCGAAGCGGAACAGACTGTGGAAGAGATTCGGGCTCTGGGTCGTCGGGCCGTGGTGCTCCAGGCCGACCTGGACGATGCCGCTCAGTGCCAGACGCTGGTACCCCGTCTGGCGGAGGCGCTGGGCCCCGTCTCCGGGCTGGTCAACAGCGCCTCGCGCTTTGAATACGACGACATCCGCTCGTTCACGCCCGAGAGTCTGCAACAGCACCTGGTGCCCAACCTGATGGCACCGCTGCTGCTGGCCCAGTCCCTGGTCAGCCAGCTGCCTGCGGCACCGGTTCAGGGCGTCATCGTCAATCTGCTGGACCAGAAGCTCTTCAATCTGAACCCGGACTTCCTGTCATACACGCTGTCCAAGGCCGCGCTGTCGGCAGCCACCACCATGCTGGCGCAGGCGCTGGCACCCCGGATGCGCGTGGTGGGCGTGGCGCCGGGCCTCACGCTGCCCAGCTACCTGCAGGACGAAGCCGCATTTGCCCACGCACACCGCACGCTGTCGCCGCTGGGCGCCTCCAGCACGGCCCAGGACGTTGCCGACACCGTGGTCTTTGCCATGAAGACCCGCTCGATCACCGGCACCACGCTGCTGGTCGATGGCGGCCAGCACCTGCTGGGCCTGCCGCGTGATGCCAGCCTGATGGACGGAACGCCCCTCGCGGGTCGCTGACACGCCCGCCCCACGTGCTTTTTTTGTAAAAGGCAGGCCACATGGGGCGCAAAATCCGTCACCCGGCCCCTAAAGCCGCTATGATTGCGTCCTCGGAAAGGTCTGGACCTGCCTTCGCAGCGCAGCCATTCCTGACGGATGTCCTGCCCGGCAGGACGCCCTGGCCGGACGCGAGGTCCGGTCCCCTCGTTTCCGGTCGCCCCTTCTTCCATCGCCGACGATCACGACGCCATGCAGGCCAGCCCTTCCCAGCCCGCCGAGAGCGCCAGCTACGCAGACCGGCCAGCCACCCAGACCATCCGGATCGACGAGATCCGTCGTCCCGGCACGGGCCGGCTGCCCACGCAGGAAAGCCCGCTGGACGAGAAGCAGGCAGCCTGGCTGGGCGGACTGGACGCACTGCACGTTGATGCCGACGCAGGCATGCCCTCGGGCAGTCAGGGCAGTTCCGCCTCTGCTGACCCGACACAAACCCCGGCAGGCCACCCCGCCGTGCCGCCTGCCGCGTCGCGCCCTTCCCTGCGCGACACCCGGCGCGAGGACCACGAGAACAACAAGCTCTCCAAGCGGCTGTACCGGCTGACCGGCCAGGCCATTGCCGACTACGACATGATCGGCCCGAACGACCGGGTGATGGTCTGTCTGTCGGGCGGCAAGGACAGCTTTGCCATGCTGGACATCCTGCTCGGGCTGCAAAAGCGCGCGCCGGTGCCCTTCTCCATCGTGGCGGTGAACCTCGACCAGCGCCAGCCGGGCTTTCCGGCCGACGTGCTGCCCAACTACCTGAAGAAGCTGGGCGTCGAATATCACATCGAGACGGAAGACACCTACAGCACGGTGCAGCGGGTCATCCCCGATGGCAAGACCAAGTGCTCGCTCTGCTCGCGGCTGCGGCGTGGCATCCTGTACCGGGTGGCCTCCGAGCTGGGGGCAACGCGCATCGCGCTGGGCCACCACCGCGACGACATCCTGGCCACGTTCTTCCTGAACCTCTTCTATGGCGGTCAGCTCAAGACCATGCCGGCCAAGCTGGTGTCGGACGACGGCCGCCATGTGGTCATCCGGCCGCTGGCCTATGTGGAAGAGAAGGATCTCATCCGCTGGGCCGAGGTCAAGAATTTCCCGATCATCCCCTGCAACCTGTGCGGAAGCCAGCCCAACCTGAAGCGCGCCGAGACCAAGGAGCTTCTCAAGTCCTGGGAAAAGCGCTTCCCCGGTCGCCTGGAAACGATCTTTTCCTCTCTGGGCAGGGTGCGTCCGTCCCATCTGATGGACCGCACCCTGTACGACTTCAACACCCTGCGCACCGGCGACGACGCCGAGGATTGAGGTGAACGGACCCATCTCCTGGTTTTCCAGCACGCGCCGGCTGATCCGGATCCTCTGGACAGTCCGCCGTTTCGGCCTGGACGAACTGGTGGTCAGCGGCGCTGCCAGCAGTTCACGCTCCCCGTGGCTTCTGCGCATGACGCGCTGGCTGCGGATGGGCACCATCCGCGAACCGCGCGGGGTGCGCCTGCGGATGGCCTTCGAGAGCCTGGGGCCGATCTTCGTGAAGTTCGGCCAGGTGCTGTCCACCCGGCGCGACCTGCTGCCGCCCGACATCGCCAACGAACTGGCCCTGCTGCAGGACCGGGTTCCGCCGTTCCCGGCCGATCAGGCCGTGGCCGAGATCGAGCGCGGGCTGGAGATGCGGCTGGAGCAGGCCTTTGCCGAGTTCGGCCGCGAGCCCATCGCCTCGGCCTCCATCGCCCAGGTTCACCGTGCCCGTCTGCACGACGGCACCCAGGTGGCCGTGAAGGTGCTGCGCCCGGGCATGCTGGACGTGATCGAGGACGACCTGAGCCTGCTGCGCACCGGCGCCACGCTGGCCATGCGCCTGTCGGCCGACGCCCGGCGGCTGCGCCCCATGGAGGTGGTCGACGAGTTCGACCACTACCTGCACGACGAGCTGGACCTGGTGCGCGAGGCGGCCAACGCCAATCAGCTCAAGCGCAACTTCGAGGGCTCCACGCTGCTGCGCATCCCGCAGATGTACTGGGACTACTGCCGCCGCAACGTGCTGGTGATGGAGTGGGTCGAGGGCATCCCCATCGGCCAGCTCGACCGCATGCGTGCAGCCGGCATCGACCTGGAAAAGCTCTCGCGTGACGGGGTGGAGATCTTCTTCACGCAGGTCTTCCGCGATGGCTTCTTCCATGCCGACATGCACCCGGGCAACATCCTGGTGGGCAACGGGCCGGACGACTTCAATCGCTACATCGCGCTGGACTTCGGCATCGTCGGCACGCTCTCCGATCATGACAAGCGCTACCTGGCGCAGAACTTCCTGGCTTTCTTCAAGCGCGACTACCGCCGGGTGGCCGAGCTGCACATCGAATCCGGCTGGGTGCCGCCCAACACGCGGGCCGAAGAGCTGGAAGGCGCCGTGCGCGCCTGCTGCGAGCCGGTGTTCGACCGACCGTTGCGCGAGATATCGCTGGGCATCGTGCTGATGCGCCTCTTCCAGGCGTCGCGCCGCTTCAACGTCGAGATCCAGCCCCAGCTGGTGCTGCTGCAGAAGACGCTGCTCAACATCGAGGGTCTGGGCCGCGAGCTCAACCCCGACCTGGACCTGTGGGTCACGGCGCAGCCCATCCTGGAAGTCTTCATCAAGCAGCAGGTGGGCTGGCAGGGCTTTGACAACAAGGTCCGTCAGGAAGCGCCCCGCTGGGCACAGCTGGTGCCCGAGCTGCCGCGCCTGCTGCATGCTGCCCTGAAAGCCCGGGCCGAGCCGGCCTTGGACCCTGCCCACAAACGCCTGTTGGAACACATCGAACGGGGCCAGCGAAGAACGTTGCGCTGGCTGCAGGTGGGCATCGTGCTCCTGGCCATCATCCTGGCCCTGCAGATCTGGCGCTATCTCAACTAGCCCCCTGGCACCGCCGTCCGCCGGCGCGCGGTGCCGTCCCAGATTCTCCTGACCCTTCGTCGCCGGGCCTGTCGGGCCCATTCCGTTCCTCCTCCGCTTTCCAGGAGATCCCCATGCTCGTTACCTTGGTTGCCTGCTATTTCGCAGTGACGATCTGCATCGGGTTCTACGCCGCACGGCGTGTCAAGAATTCGGCCGACTATCTGGTCGCCGGGCGCAGTCTGCCGCTCTACATGAACACGGCCACCGTGTTCGCCACCTGGTTCGGCGCCGAGCTGATCCTGGCCGTCTCGTCCACCTTCCTGAAGGAAGGCCTGCAGGGCGTGGTGGGTGACCCCTTCGGGGCCGCCTTCTGCCTGATCTTCGTGGCGCTCTTTCTGGCCGCCCCCTACTACCGGCTGAAGCTGATGACGGTGGGCGACTTCTACAAGAGGCGCTACAACCGCACGGTCGAGCTGGCCTCGGCGGCCGCCATCTCCATCTCGTACCTGGGCTGGAGCTCGGCCAACCTGGTGGCGCTGGGCATCGTCATCCACACCGTGTCGGGCAACGCGATCACGCTGGAACAGGGCATCGTGCTGGGCGCCGTCATCGTGGGCGTCTACACGCTCTTCGGCGGCATGTGGTCGGTGGCCTTCACCGACCTCTTCCAGACCGTGATCATCGTGGCCGGGCTGATCTACATCGCCTGGATGCTGGCCGGCATGGCGGGTGGTGTCGACAAGGTGGTGGCCACTGCGCAGGCCTCCGACCGCCTGAAATTCTTCCCCGGCGCCTCACTGCACGACTGGCTGGGCTTCATCGCCGCCTTCGTCACCATGGCACTGGGCTCGGTGGCGCAGCAGGACGTGTTCCAGCGCGTCACCTCGGCCCGCACCGAGAAGATTGCCCGGCAGGGCACGCTGCTGGGTGGCTCGCTGTACCTGCTGATGGCCTTCATCCCGATGTTCATCGCCGTCTCGGCCCTGCTCATCGACCCGGCCATGGTCAAGCAGATGCTCTCCAACGAGAACGACTTCCAGCAGGTGCTGCCCACGCTGATCCTGCAGCGCACGCCGCTGTTTGCCCAGGTGCTGTTCTTCGGCGCGCTGCTCTCGGCCATCCTGTCCACGGCCAGCGGCACGCTGCTGGCGCCCACCGCCGTCATCACCGAGAACGTCATCCAGCCGCTGTGGGGCCACAAGCTATCCGACCGCAAGATGCTGGTGCTGCTGCGCCTCATCCTGATCGGCTTCACCTGCTGCGTGACGCTGTTCGCCTTGCAAAGTGAATCGTCCATGTATCAGATGGTTCAGGATGCTTACAAAGTCACCCTGGTTGCCGCCTTCACGCCGCTGATCTTCGGCATGTTCTGGCGCCGTGCCACCCCGCAGGGCGCGCTGCTGTCCATGTTCTGTGGCGTGGTGGCCTGGCAGTACGCCGAGCACTTCATGTCCGATGCGCTGGTGCCCGCGCAGCTGGTGGGACTGGGCAGCGCCATCGTCGGGATGATCGTCGGTTCGCTGGCTCCCACCCTGATGGGTGGTCAGGGGCACCCCGAGATCGTCGACCAGGCCCGCCAGCCCGAGGTGGCCGACAACCCGCCGGCCTGAGCGGTTCCCGGGGCTGCAAACGGTAACAAGTCGGTGTGCAGAACCCCTTGGTTGCACCATTACTTCACGGCAGGATCAGTCGTTTCGGCATACACTGCTGGCCTGCATGTCGTGGCCACCTGACATCGGCACGCAACATGGCCCCCGCACAATGGGGCCATGCCCAGGGTGCAGGGTTGTTCCAGGCCACGCCTTCCCTGCCCTTCTTTCCTGAATCACCCCAGAAATCCAGATGAACATCGTGATCCTGGCTGCCGGCATGGGCAAACGGATGAACTCCGACCTGCCGAAAGTACTGCATCCGCTGGCCGGCAAGTCCCTGCTCGGCCATGTCGTCGATACCGCCCGCACCCTCGACCCGCAACGGCTGGTGGTGGTGTATGGTCATGGCGGCGAGCAGGTCCAGGCCGCATTTGCCGGGCAGACCGACGTGCAGTGGGCCCTGCAGTCCCCCCAGCTGGGCACGGGCCATGCGGTGGCCCAGGCCGTCCCGATGCTGGTCGACGACGTGCCCACGCTCATCCTGTACGGCGACGTGCCACTGGTGAAGGCCTCCACCCTGCAGCGCCTGGCCGAGGCCGCCAAGGGCGGCAAGCTCGCGCTGCTGTCTCAGCATGTGGCCGACCCCACCGGCTACGGCCGCGTGGTGCGTGACGCCGCCGGCAACGTCAGCCGCATCGTCGAGCAGAAGGATGCCGACGCCGAGACGCTGAAGATCAACGAGGTCAACACCGGCATCCTGGTCTGCCCCACCCGGCCGCTCAAGCGCTGGCTCACGGCCCTGAAGAACGACAACGCCCAGGGCGAGTACTACCTGACCGACGTGATCGCCGCCGCCGTGGCCGATGGCACCGGTGTGGTCACGGCGCATCCCGACGCCGAGTGGGAAACGCTGGGCGTCAACAGCAAGACCCAGCTGGCCTTCCTGGAGCGCCGCCACCAGCGCAACCTGGCCGACCGCCTGACCGACAGCGGCGTCATGCTGGCCGATCCCGACCGCATCGACATCCGCGGCACGCTGGAATGCGGCCGTGACGTGTTCATCGACGTGGGCTGCGTCTTCGAGGGCACCGTCCGGCTGGGCAAGGGCGTGAAGATCGGCCCCAACTGCGTGCTGAAGGACTGCACGCTGGCCGACGGCACCCAGGTGCAGGCCATGTCGGTGATCGACAGCGCCGAGGTGGGCGCACAGGGCCGCATCGGCCCGTTCGCCCGCCTGCGCCCCGGCACCAAGCTGGGCGAGGACAGCCACATCGGCAACTTCGTCGAGCTCAAGAACGCCACCACCGGCACCGGCAGCAAGATCAACCACCTGTCCTACGTGGGCGATGCCGAGATCGGCTCGCGCGTCAACATCGGCGCCGGCACCATCACCTGCAACTACGATGGCGTCAACAAGCACAAGACGATCATCGAGGATGACGTGTTCGTGGGCAGCGACTCCCAACTCGTCGCCCCGGTGACGGTCCGACGCGGCGCCACGCTGGCGGCCGGCACCACGCTCACCCGCGAGGCGCCTGCCGACTCGCTGACGCTGAGCCGCGTGCCGCAGACCACCCGGCCCGACTGGAAACGTCCGCAACGCAAGACCAAATGAATCTGGCGGCAGTCCGCCGCGCCAACCCGACAGCAACTAGAGAATCGAAACCATGTGTGGAATCGTTGGTGCCGTAGCACAGCGCAATGTCGTCCCCATCCTGATCGAGGGCCTGCGCAAACTCGAATATCGCGGTTATGACTCCGCCGGTCTGGCCCTGCTCGACCCGGAAGGCCACATGAACCGTGTCCGTGCCGTGGGCCGCGTGGCCGAGCTGGACACCCGCGCCAAGGAAAAGCACGCCGACGCCCCCACCGGCATCGCCCACACCCGCTGGGCCACGCACGGCGGCGTCAATGAGGGCAATGCCCACCCGCACATCTCCACGGGCTCCGACCTGCAGATCTCGGTGGTGCACAACGGCATCATCGAGAACCACGAAGAGCTGCGCAGCGCGCTCAAGGCCAAGGGCTATGAGTTCACCTCGCAGACCGACACCGAAGTGGTGGCGCACCTGGTGCATTCGCTGGTGCTGGGCGGCCTGTCGCTGACCGATGCCGTGGCCAAGGCCATCAAGCAGCTGCACGGCGCCTATGCGCTGGCCGTCATCAGCAGCCGCGAGCCGGGTACCGTCGTGGGCACCCGCCGCGGCTCGCCCCTGCTGCTGGGCGTGGGTGGCGAAGGTTCGGGCAAGGGCGAGAACTTCCTCGCCTCCGACACCTCTGCCCTGCTGCAGGTCACCAAGCACGTCATCTACCTGGAAGAAGGTGATCTGGCCACGCTCACCTGCGACGGCTACACCATCCGTGACGCCGCGGGCAACGTGGTGACGCGGCCAGTGGTCGAGAGCCAGCTGTCGGCCGATGCGGTCGAGCTGGGCAACTACGACCACTACATGCAGAAGGAAATCTTCGAGCAGCCGGGTGCCATCGGCAACACGCTGGAGATGATCGAGTACGCCAGCTCGCTGCAGCCGGGCCTGTTCGGTGCCGACGCTGAAGAAATCTTCAAGCGCACCCGCCGTATCCTGATCCTGGCCTGCGGCACCAGCTATCACGCTGGTGTGGTGGCCAAGTACTGGCTGGAATCCATCGCACGCATCCCCACCGACGTGGAGATCGCCAGCGAATACCGCTACCGCGACCCGGTTCCGCAGGACGAGACGCTCGTCATCACCATCTCGCAATCGGGCGAGACGGCCGATACGCTGGCCGCGCTGCAGCATGCCAAGGGCAACGGCATGACCGACACGCTGTCGATCTGCAACGTGCCGGAATCGGCCCTCATCCGCAACAGCAAGCTGCGCTTCCTGACGCGCGCCGGCCCCGAGATCGGTGTGGCCTCCACCAAGGCCTTCACCACCCAGCTGGCCGCGCTGTTCCTGCTCACCATCGTGCTGGCCAAGATGCGCGCCCACCTGACGCCCGAGCGTGAAGCCGAGCTGCTGGCCCAGATGCGTCACCTGCCGGCCGCCATGAAGCACGTGCTGGCCGTCGAGCCTGCCGTGAAGGAATGGGCCAAGCGCTTCGCCAAGAAGGACCACGCCCTGTTCCTGGGTCGTGACGTGCACTTCCCCATCGCCATGGAAGGCGCGCTGAAGCTGAAGGAAATCACCTACATCCACGCTGAAGCCTACGCGGCCGGCGAGCTCAAGCATGGCCCGCTGGCGCTGGTGGATTCCAACATGCCGGTGGTGGTGGTCGCGCCGAAGGACGCGCTCATCGAGAAGCTGAAGTCCAACATCCAGGAAGTGCGGGCCCGTGGCGGCGAACTCTTCGTCTTTGCCGACCGCGACACCCACATCGAGCCGTCGGACTTCGTGCACGTCATCAACCTGGTGGACCATGCCGGTCCCCTGTCGCCGATCCTGCACGTGGTGCCGCTGCAGCTGCTGGCCTACCACGCCGCCCTGGCTCGGGGCACTGACGTGGACAAGCCGCGCAACCTGGCCAAGTCGGTGACGGTGGAGTAACTCCCCAAGAAAAACGGCTCCTTCGGGAGCCGTTTTTCTTTTGATGGGCCACTGGCCCCGAGAGACACCAGGGGCCCGCGCTCAACATGAAAGGTCGGACGGCTATGCCCGGTCGCCTTCCTCCGAAGCCCGAGGCCTGTCGGCAGACTTTCCGGCGTCCTCCCCGTCTTTCCTGGCCTTGGCGTTTTTCACCTCGGCCTCCACCTCAGCGGCCGCCTCCGCCGCTTCTTCAGCCTTGGCCCGCGCCAGCTGCGCCCGTGCCTCAAGCAGCGCTTCCTTGGGCGCATCTTCCACCGTCAGCGCCACCTGGGCCGGCAGCTCGCCATTTTCCAGGGCCTCGTGCACGTCCTCATCCCGGTCACGGTCGGGCGACACGTACAGATCCCAGGCCGCCATGAACAGCGCGGCGATCAGCGGCCCGATGACGAAACCGTTGAGCCCGAAGAGCGACATGCCGCCGATCGTGGAGACCAGCACCACGTAATCAGGCATCTTGGTGTTCTTGCCCACCAGCACCGGGCGCAGCACGTTGTCCACCATGCCGATCACACCCACGCCATAGGCCAGCAGCACCACGCCCTGCCAGGTGGCACCCGTCGCCAGGAAGTACAGGGCAATCGGTCCCCAGATGAGGCCCGAGCCCACGGCCGGCAGCAGAGACAGGAAGGCCATCACCACCGACCACAGGATCACGCCCTTGATGCCCAGCGCCCAGAGGATGATCCCGCCCAGCACCCCCTGCACGATCGCCACAGCCACGTTGCCCTTCACGGTGGCCTTCACCACCGCCGAGAACTTGCCCAGCAGATGATTCTTCGGCTCGTCCTCCAGCGGAATGGCACGGTAGAACATGGCGGCCAGCTGCCCGCCATCACGCAGCAGGAAGAACAGCACGTACAGCAGCACGCCGGTACTGGCCAGGACATCCGCCGTGTTCTGGCCGATGTTGACGGCCTGCGAGGCCAGGAACTGGCCGATCTCGCTGCCACTGTCGGCCAGTCTCCGCTGGATGGACGGCAGGTCCAGCAGCCCCTGGGCATCCAGCATGCGGTGCAGCCAGCCCGGCATCGCATCGATGATCTTGGCCAGATACGCCCCGAAGTTCAGCTCGCCCGAACGGATGCGACCGTAGATCTCGGCGCCCTGATTCACCAGCGACATGGTCAGCCCGATCACCGGGATGATCACCATCATGATGACCGCCCCCAGCGTGATGAACGTGGCCGTATTGGGACGCTGCGGCATGCGCCGCATCAACGCCCGCTGCATGGGCGCAAACAGCATGGCCAGAATGATCGCCCACATCAGCGCACTGTAGAAGGGCACCAGGATGGCCAGGAACGCCAGCGACACCAGCGCCAGGAACCCCAGGAAGAAGTTGCGTCGATCGGAAGTGAGTTTCATCAGTTAGAAAAGGATAAGGAATGGCCAGCCAGGGGCGGTGCCTCGCATCATAACCTGCCCCCTCCTGGGCCAGCCTCCTGCAGCGTGCACCCGAGGGAAAGCACCAGCCCCCAGACGAAACACAAGGCAAAAACACGTTTCAGGCGGAAAAGCCCCCTTCCCCCGGCCACGGGCGCCGCTATCATGGGCGCGCCTTCTCCAACAGACCAAGCAGACCCAACAGACACACAGGAGTCCTCATGAGCGACCAGAGTCTCAGTCAGCAACTGTTTTCCCAGCTGCAGGGTGAGCCCATGCAGCAGATCGCCCAGCAACTGGGCACCAGTACCGAACAGGCCAGCTCGGCCGTCAGCCAGGCCCTGCCGCTGATGATGGGCGCCCTGGGCAACCAGGCCCAGCAGGGCGGTCAGGGCGCGGCCGGCATCGCCTCGATGCTGGGGGCCCTGGGCGGTGGCCAGGGGGGCAGCCAGGCTGGCGGCCTGGGCGACATCCTCGGCGGCCTGCTGGGCAGCTCGGGCAACGCGGCCGGCGGCGGCCTGGCCGGTGCCCTGGGCGGGCTGGTGGGCAGCGTGCTGGGCGGCGGCCAGTCCGCCGGCAGCACTTCCGCCAGCAACGCCGGCGACCTGCTCGCCACCGTCTTCGGCAACCAGGGCTCGGCCCGCGCCGCCGAAGGGCTGGGCCAGTCCACCGGCCTGGGCACGCAGGGTGCCGGCAATCTGCTGGGCATGCTGCTGCCCATCGTCATGTCCTTCCTCAGCCAGCGCTTCCTGCAGGGTGGCAACGGCACGCAGCAGCTGGACCAGGCCCTGGCCAATGAGCGCCAGCAGCTGAACAACCAGGGTGCCGGTGGCGCACTGGCCAGCCTGCTGGACCAGAACGGTGACGGCAAGCTGGACATGAACGACCTGGTGAAGCTGGGCAGCAGCCTGCTGGGCGGCAAGCGCTGATTTACCCCAGGGACCGGCAACGGTCCCTGCGTATCTACATGGCCGGCCCCAAAGCCGGCCTGAAAGTCAGCCTGAATACCGGCCTTGTCAGCCCAACGACAATTTATCGGGTCAACGCTTGGGCAGCCTCCCTACGGCATGCGCAAATTCTTTCCTGGCCCGGCACGGATAGCCCCATAGGTATGCCCAGGATCTGCTGGCCGTGCAACGCAAGCGCACCGGAGATTCGCAACCATGAGATCCGGAAAATCACGTCTGCTCGAAGATCTGGAAGATGACGACCCGATCCTGTCAGTTGTCAATTTGATCGACGTCTTTCTGGTCATCATTGCAGCCCTGCTATTGGCCGTTGCCAACAGCCCGGTCAATCCCTTCTCGTCCGACACGCTCACCGTCATTCGCAATGCGGGCCAGCCCAACATGGAAATCATGGTGAAGAACCCTGAAAAACTGGAACGCTATCAGTCACAGGGCAAGATCGGTGAAGGCCACGGAACCAAAGCTGGCGTTGCCTACCGCATGAAGGACGGCAGCATGGTCTACGTTCCGGAAGACTGAACATCAGGGCCATTCAATTCCGCATTTCCAGAGCTGCTATAATCGCGGGCTGCCCGGCGAAGCAACAGGCAACACGGTTTCGCCAATTTCCATCAAATAGCCTTGGGCACTCTCACGGAAGCCTGACGCAGCCACGCATCGTGCGTCAGTCATGCCGGGAAGGATCCGAACAGCTTCCTGCAATGAATGCATCCTTCGGATGAATTCATCGCGGCGCAACTTTTTCAGGACTTCCCGGCTTCCCCGCAGCATCCGGCGACTTCGCTTTCCCCTGTCGCCCGCCGCGCATTCACGCGCAGCACATTCGCGCCCACACCCCGCTGGTGCGCCCGCCCTGGCCCTGCCTTTCAGGAGGAGGATGAATTTGTCTTTGCCTGCATTCATCGAAAAACGCTCGTCGTTCAATCCCTTCGTCATTTCGGTGACGCTGCTGTTCGTCGTGGCGCTGGTCGCCATGATCCTCATCGCCCCCGAGAAAACCCAGGTCCTGCTGGATGCCACCAAGGCCGGCATCTTCAACCACTTCAGCTGGTTCTATGTCCTGGCGTTTTCCATCTTCATCTGCTTTCTGGTGATCCTCTCCGTCAGTAGCCTGGGCAGCATCAAGCTGGGCAATGACGAGGAAGAGCCCGAATTCGGCGTGCTGTCCTGGCTGGCCATGCTCTTTGCGGCCGGCATGGGCGTGGGCCTGATGTTCTTCGGCGTGGCCGAACCGCTGTCCCACTATCTGTCCGATATCACGGTCGGGGCCCCCGAGCAGCGCGAGCAGCAGGCGCTGCTGCATTCGATGTTCCACTGGGGCATCCACGCCTGGGGCGTGTACGGCATGATCGCCCTGGCACTGGCCTATTTCGGCTTCCGCTACAAGCTGCCGCTGGCACTGCGTTCCTGCTTCTATCCGCTCTTCAAGGAGCGCATCAACGGCCGCCTGGGCGATGCCATCGACATCATGGCCCTGCTGGCCACGCTGTTCGGCATCATCACCACGCTGGGCTTTGGCGCCACCCAGATGGGCGCCGGTCTGGAACAGCTGGGCTGGATCAGCGAGAACACCTTCACCCTGCGCATCGTCGTCATCGCCGTGGTCATGGCGCTGGCCGTCACCTCGGCCATCTCGGGCGTCGGCAAGGGCGTGAAGCTGCTCAGCGAGATCAACCTGTGTCTGGCCATCGCACTGCTGGTGTTCGTGCTGGCCACGGGCCCCACGCTGCACCTGCTGGCCGCCTTCAGTGACAACATCGGCACCTATGCCAGCAACATCCTGCAGCTCAGCTTCAAGACCTACACCTACGAGCATGAGCACACCGAGTGGTTCACCGGCTGGACCATCCTGTACTGGGCCTGGTGGTGTTCGTGGGCGCCGTTCGTGGGCCTGTTCATCGCCCGCATCTCGCGCGGCCGCACCATCCGTGAATTCATCTTCGGCGTGCTGGTCATCCCGTCGCTGTTCGGCGTGCTGTGGTTCACCGTGTTCGGCAACACCGCCATCTGGATGGACGCGCACGGCGCTGCCGGCGTGCTGGGCAGCATGACGGGCACGCCCGAGAAGCTGCTCTTCAAGTTCCTGGAGTTCCTGCCCATGCCGGCGCTCACGGGCATCGTCAGCCTGGCCGTGATCGCGCTCTTCTTCGTCACCTCGGCCGACTCGGGCATCTATGTGCTCAACAACATCGCCTCGCGCGACAAGAGCCTGACCTCGCCTCGCTGGCAGGCCATCATGTGGGGCGTGCTGATGTCGGTCGTGGCCGTGGTGCTGATGCGCGAAGGCGGCCTGGGCAACCTGCAGACCATGACGCTGATCGTGGCGCTGCCCTTTGCCATGCTGATGCTGCTGATGTGCTTCAGCCTGTGGAAGGGCCTGAACGCCGACCGCCAGTACTTCTCCGCCAAGGTGCATCCGTCCAGCGTCTTCTGGTCGGGCAAGAACTGGCACGCACGTCTGGAACAGATGATGAACCAGACCCAGGAAGAGGACATCCTGCGCTTCCTGAAGCACACGGCCCTACCCGCCATGCGCGAGCTGCGTCAGGAACTCACCAGCAAGTACGGTCTGACCGTGCAGGTCAACAGCCTGTTCGACCAGCCCGAACCGGCCGTGGAACTGGTCATCCAGAAGGAGTCCCTGCGTGACTTCATGTACGGCATCAAGTCGGTCAAGCGTGAAGTGTCCGAGCAGCTGATCAACGACGAGCATCTGCCGCACATCCAGCACAGCGTGACCTATGAGCCGTACACCTACTTCTTCGACGGGCGTACCGGCTATGACGTGCAGTACATGGACCACAACGAGCTGATTGCCGACATGCTGAAGCAGTATGAGCGCTACCTCAGCCTGCTGGGCGGCGTCGGTCAGGAGCTGATGTCCCACGAGCAGACGGACCTGGCCGAATGAGGCCCGTCTGACGAATCAGCCGAGGATCCCTTCCTCGGCCTGCGGTACCTGGGGGCGCCTTTGTGGCGCCCCTTTCCATTTCTGGAAAGCCGCTGCGAGCCCTGATGCCCGGTACCGCTCGGATGCGCTGCGTCGTTCCATTCAGAGGCGCAGCGTCGCTCAGATGCCAGCGCGGTTCAGATGGCTCATGCCGGGCTGCAGCACGATGTGCTGCGCCCGGACACGCATCAGACCTGCTTGCGATGCCACAGCCGTGCCACCCACTGACCGAAATCGTCGATGTAGGTGAAGACGGCCGGCACCACCAGCAGGCTCAGCGCGGTGGAGGTGATGAGACCTCCCAGCACGGCCATGCCCATGGGGGCCTTGAACGTTGTGTCGGTGGAAGGCGACCCGATGATGACCGGCAGCATGCCGGCCCCCATGGCCACGGTGGTCATGATGATGGGTCGTGCCCGCTTGTGGCAGGCATCCATCAGCGCGTGCCAGCGATCCATGCCATGCTCGCGTCGCGCCATGATGGCGTATTCCACCAGCAGGATCGAGTTCTTGGTGACGATGCCCATCAGCATGATCAGCCCGATCAGCGCCGGCATTGACATGTCGTAGCGTCCCAGCAGCAGCGCAATGAAGGACCCCCCCAACGCCAGCGGCAGTGCCGACAGAATGGTGAGCGGATGCAGGAAGCTCTTGAAGAGCAGCACCAGCACCATCCAGATGCACAGCACGCCTGCCAGCATGGCCAGGGCAAAGTCGCTGAACATGTCGGTCATCAGCTCGGCATCGCCTGCCTGCTCGATCTTCACGCCCTCGGGCAGCTGCTTGATGGAAGGCAGGTTCATCACCTGCTGCTCGATGCTGCCCAGGTCCTGGTCACCCAACTCGATGGTGAAGGTGATGTTCCGGTCACGGTCACGACGGGAAATGATGGCCGGCCCCCCACCCAGTTCCAGTGTGGCCACCTGGCCCAGCATGACCGGATCACTGGCCCCTGCAATCACGATGCGCCGCAGGGCATCCAGGCTCTCGCGTGCCGGCTTGGCCAGCCGCACCACGATGGGTACCTGTCGTGCCTCCAGATTCAGCTTGGGCAGCATCTGCTCATAATCGCCCTGGGTGGCCAGGCGCAGCGCGTCGCTGATGGCCTGCGGCGTGATGCCCAGCGCCGCGGCCTTGGCCGCATCGGGCCGCACGATCACTTCCGTCCGCACCAGGTTGGCCGATGACGTGATGTTGCCCACTCCCCTGATGCGGCGCAGGTCTCGCTCGATATCCCGGGCTGCCGAGGTCAGACGTGCACCGTCACTGCCCGAGACGACGAATTCATATCGTGCCCCCGAGCTTCCGTCCACGCCCACGCTCACCCGCATGCCCGGCATGTCCTCCAGGGCCTTGCGCATCGATTGCTCGATTTCCGTCTTCTTCGGGCGTTCCGCACGCGGCGCCAGCGTGATCGTCAATGCCGCATAGTTGGTGGAGGTCAGACCGGAGAACTGATTGCCCGAGCCCGCGCCGATGGCGGTATATATCCGCGCGATGTGTGGCAGCTTCTCCAGCTGCTTGCGTGCTGTCTCGGCGGCCTGCTCGGTCTGCTGCAACGTGGCACCTGGCCCCAGCGTCAGCGTCACCTGCGTCTGCTCATAATCATCCGGCGGCATGAACGCCGATGGCAGATGCGAGGCCAGGACCAGCGACCCCCCGAAGAACAGAACCGCATAGATGGCGGTCTGCCGCCGGTGCGCCAGCACCCAGCGCACCAGACGCAGATAGGTGCGCAGCCAGCGCGGATCCTGCCCGTCTTCCCGTCCCTGGCGCGGTGCCAGCATGTAGGCGGCCATCATGGGCGTGAGCATCCGCGCCACCACCAGCGACGCAAACACCGCAATGGCGGCCGTCCAGCCGAACTGCTTGAAGAAACGCCCGACAAGGCCCGTCATGAAGGCTGTGGGCAGGAACACGGCAATGAGCGTGAAGGTGGTGGCAATCACCGCCAGACCAATCTCGTCGGCGGCCTCCATGGCCGCCTGGTAGGGCGTCTTGCCCATTTCCAGGTGCCGTTCGATGTTCTCGATCTCCACGATCGCATCATCGACCAGCACCCCGATCACCAGCGTGAGCGCCAGCAGGGAAACACCGTTGAGCGTGAAATCAAGCAGGTGCATGCCCATGAAGGCCGGCAGCACCGACATGGGTAGCGCCACCGCCGACAGGAAAGTGGCACGCCAGTTGCGCAGGAAGAACCACACCACGATCACGGCCAGCGCAGCCCCCTCGTAGAGGGTGTGCATGGTGCGGTCGAACTCCTCCTGCGCCGGTGTGGCAAAATCCATCGTCTCGGTCAGTTTCAGATCCGGCCGATCCTGCTGCAGCTTCTGCGCCAGCTCGCGCACGCGCCGCCCCACGTCCACTTCGCTTTCGCCACGACTGCGGCTGATCTCGAAGCCCACGATCTCCTTGCCATCCAGCCAGGCCGAGGTGCTCGGCTCCTCGATGGTGTCGGAGACGGTGCCGAGATCGCCCAGCATGAGCCGTCGGCCATCGCCGCTGGTGATCTGCACCTTCTTCAGCTGCTCGGCCGACTTCACGCGCGCCAGCACCCGCGTGGGCTGCTTGCCCCCGGCGATGTCGGCATGGCCACCGGCACTCTCGATCTGGTTGTTGCGCAGCTGCTCGGAAATGGCTCCCACCGTCAGCCCCAGCGCCCTCAGCCGGGTCGGATCCAGATCGACATGCACCTGGCGTGTCACACCGCCCACGCGCGTCACCTTGCCCACGCCCTTCAGACCCAGCAACATGCGGTTGAGGTCATTGTCCACAAACCAGGACAGTTCCTGGATGTCCATCCGGTCCGACTGGATGGCATAGGCCAGCACCGGCTGACTGGCCAGCTCCACCTTGTCCACCACCGGTTCAGGCAGCGCGCTGGGCAGGTCGGCACGCACGCCCTGCACCTTGGAGCGCACCTGGTCCAGCGCCTCCTGGATGGGCTTGTCCACCTCGAACTGCACCATCAGGGAGACGGTTCCGTCACCCAGGGTGGACGACATGTGCCGTATGCCCTGCAGATCGACCAGCGCATTCTCGATCTTTCGCGCCACGTCGTTTTCAAGCTGGTCGGGCGTGGCACCGTCCAGTGACGCCGAGACGGTCACCACCGGGTAGTCCATGTCCGGCATGTTCTGGATCCGCATCTTCCCGAAGCTCACCAGACCGGCGATCGTCAGCGCCAGGAACAGCAGGATCACCGCAATCGGGTTGCGGATCGACCAGGACGAGAAATTCATGCTGCCTCCCGTGCCGACCACACCGTGTTGCGCATGGAAACACGTATCCCGAATGCGGCACTGCCCGAGACCTTGTCAGCCGGCGCCCCGCCAGCGTCCTTCGGTGCAGCGCGCCTGGCGGCATCATCCGCCTTCATGTCAGGACTGCCCGAACCGACGTCATTACCCGTCGACTGACTGTTTACTGGCAAATCATCGGGCGCACCTTCCCCGACGGCTGGCGTGCTCACCACCCGCACCAGGTCGGCATCGGCCAGGAAGGCCGCCCCTTCCACCACCAGACGATCACTTTCGGAGAGCTGCTCGCCGCGGGCCGGCATCACCTCGATCCGGTCGGCGGCCTGGCGTCCGGTGGTCACGCGCACCCGCTCGACGTGGTTGTCAGGCTTGAGGCGATAGACATAGAGAAAACCGTCGCTGGAAACCACCGCATCCAGCGGCACGGTCAGCCCCGGGCTCTGGCCCAGCTCGAAGGTGCCATGCGCGAACATGCCGGCCCACAGTCCGGGGCCGGCCGGCACATCCACATAGACCAGCGTGGTGCGCGTCTTGGTGTTTGCCGAAGGTGCCACCGCGCGCACCCGGGCCGCCACCTTGCGACCATCGGCGGCATTCACCACGACAGCATCGCCCGCCTTCACCTTCATCAGGTCGGCATCGCCCAGTTCGGCCTGCCATTCCAGCCGGCCCTGTCGGATGAGCTTGAACAGCTCGGTGCCCGCTGCAGGCACGGAGCCTTCGGTCGCCGTGCGCGACGAGATGACGCCATCATCGGGCGCCCGCAGCTCGACGTTCTGCCAGTTCTGCCGGCGCGACGCCAGGGCCGCCTGAGCGGAACGCACCCGGGCCTGGGCCGAACGGTCGGCCGCGAAGTACTGGTCCGCCTGCTGCTTGCTCATGGAATCCGTGCGCAGCAGACGGCGGGCGCGTTCGGCGTTGGCACGCGCCTCCACGGCATTGGCCTGCGCTTCCACCAGCGACGCCTTGGCCTGGGCCACATCCTCGGCGACGGTCCTGCCATTGAAGCGCGCCAGCACCTGCCCCCGCTTCACCGTGTCCCCCACATCGACCAGCACCTCGGCCAGCGTCAGCGAATTGGATTCGGACGCGATGCTGGCCTCCTGCCAAGCCACCACGTCACCATCGGCCACCACCTGCACGGGCAGAAGCTCGCGCTTCGGCGGGGCCACCGTCACCACCATGGCGGGCCGTGCCTGGCTGGCATCGCCCTCCGGAGCGGACGGTTGCTGCGATGACGATGCGCTCTTTCCGCCGAAAGGAGACCCGGACGACATGAGCAGGTCGGGCCGCATCAGCATCAGGCCTCCCACCACCAGCAGCACCAGCAGGCAGCCCCCCAGAAAGATACGCACAGAAGTCGACATAGACAGCAACGAGAAGAAAGGATGAATGACGGTTGGAGCAGACCATACCGTGCCACAGGGGCACTTTTGGCAGCCCCGCCCGGACGACACCGCAACGGACCGATGGCGACAGCAGACGCCGCCCTGTCCGGCATGATCGGGCGCAACCTTCGAGTCTAACGGCAAACCCCTTTCACCGACCCGGCGCGGGCTATCACAATTTCGGGGTCAACCGTACAATGCCCTCTTGTGCTGGCGCCTTCTTTCTATCGTTTTTCCCGCCCCGTACAGGTTTCCCATGTCCGACTCTTCCACGGCCGGCGTGCAACGCCAGGCCCAGACCAAGCGCTCGTCCAAGCAACAGCAACCGTTGCAGCTGCCCAACGGCGAGACCCGCGTGCTGCTGCATTCGTGCTGCGCCCCCTGCTCGGGCGAACCCATGCAGAAGCTGGTGGATGCCGGCATCGACTTCACCATCTTCTTCTACAACCCCAACATCCATCCGGTGCGGGAATACGAAATCCGCAAGGAAGAGAACATCCGCTTCGCGCAGAAGCACGGCATCATCTTCATTGATGCCGACTATGACTCGGACAACTGGTTCACGCGGGTCAAGGGGCTGGAACACGAACCTGAGCGCGGCGAGCGCTGCACGGTCTGTTTCGACATGCGCTTCGAGCGCACCGCCCTCTATGCGCACGAGCATGGCTTTCGGGTGTTCACCAGCTCGCTGGGCATCTCGCGCTGGAAGGACATGAACCAGATCAACGGCTGCGGCCACCGCGCTGCCGCCCGCTATCCGGACATGGTCTACTGGGACTACAACTGGCGCAAGGGCGGCGGGTCGGCCCGGATGATCGAGATCTCCAAGGCCGAGCACTTCTATCAGCAGGAATACTGCGGCTGCGTGTATTCGCTGCGTGACACCAACCGCTACCGTGTCGAGCAGGGCCGCGAACGCATCCAGATCGGCGAGCTGTACTACGGCCTTCCGCCGGGCGAGAAGCCCGACCTGGAGGCCGAACGCGCCGCGCTGGCCGACAAGCCCTCGGTCGTGCGCTCCGAACATGAACCGCCCACCCACAACTGATACCCCGACCATGTCCCAAACCCTCGAAGCCCTGGAATTCGTCACCGGCCCCGAACCGACAGCCTCGATCATCGTGCTGCACGGCCTGGGGGCCGATGGCAACGACTTCGTGCCGGTGGCCCAGATGCTGGACCTGGGCGTGCCTGTCCGGTTCATCTTCCCGCATGCGCCACAGATGCCCGTCACCATCAACAACGGCTATGTGATGCGTGCCTGGTACGACATCCTGGGCACCGATCTGGCGCGACGCGAGGACGAGGCTGGGCTGCGACGCTCGCAGGCCGCCATCGAGGCCCTCATTGCCCGTGAAGTGGAACGCGGCATCCCGGCCGAGCGCATCGTGCTGATGGGCTTCTCGCAGGGCTGCGCCATGACGCTGATGACCGGCCTGCGCCAGAAGCAGCGACTGGCGGCGCTGGTCGGCCTGTCAGGCTACCTGCCGCTGGCCGACAAAACGGCCGCCGAGCGCAGCGCCGACAACCAGCACACCCCCATCTTCATGGCCCACGGCCAGGACGATCCGGTCGTGGTCATCGAACGTGCCATCGCTTCGCGCGACCTGCTGCAGTCGCTGGGCTACACGGTGGACTGGCACGAGTACCCGATGCCCCATTCGGTCTGCCCCGAGGAGATCGGTGACATCGCGGCCTTCCTGCGTCGTGTGCTTGTTTTGTAAAAAAACCGGTTGGTCCCTTGGTTTTCCCCAACCCTGACCAGACATGGGGTGATGAAGCTGGCATACTTGTCTGTCGGCTTGGCCGAGTTCCGCCCGTGTGGAAGGCCGATGCCCTCCCCGGTCGGAACCCCAGGAAGGCGCCAGTCGACTGACACAGGCGCATCCCCGACTTTCACAGACTCTTTGAGGAAACCAAGATGGCTGACGATATCACCGAAAAACTGGCTGCCCGCCTGGAAGAACTGGAGCGCGGCCTGAAAAAGAGCCGCCGACAGTTCGGCCGTACCGCCGAGCGTTCGCGCGACCACCTGGAGCGTGAGTGGGATGCCCTGAAAGCCGACATCTCCGATCTGCTGGACAGCGACTCGCTGGCCGACCGCCCGGAAGTGCGTGCTGCGCTGAACCAGGTGCGTGACTCCATCCATCGCATGTCCGACGTGGCCTACGACACGGCCCAGGAAGTGCACCGCCGCGCCCGCGAAGGCGCTGCCCGTGTGGACGAGTACGCCCACACCTCGCCGTGGCAGACGGCCGGCATGGCTGCCGCCGCAGGTCTGGTGATCGGCTTCCTGCTGTCGCGTCGCTGATCATCGCGCTTGCGTGGCCGGGAAGCGCCTGAACGGACTTCCCGTGCCCCTGCCCGCTGGCCGGTCTCTCCCTGTGACCAGCCAGCGGGTTCCCATTCCCAGCGCAGGCACCGCCGGCGCTTCATGGCCTTGTGCCTCCTGACACATGTTCGGCAAACTCCTCGAACCCCGCATCCGACGGATGAAGCGGACCGCCGCCGATCTGGTGGCAGGCCTGGACGACCGCAGCCGCCTGCTGGCGCTGGAACTCGGCACCGAATCCCGCTGGCTGGCCAAGCTGGTGGGCACAAGTCTGGCTGCTGGCGTCATTGCCATCATCTGCCTGGTGTGGCTGATGGCCACCCTGGTAGCCCTGGCCTGGGACACCCCCTGGCGCCTGCATGCGCTGGGCATCGCCGCCGGCTTCTGGGTCATCCTCAGCCTGGTCCTGGTGCTGCGCATCCGCAGCCTTCTCAAAGGCCACCCCGAACCCTTTCCCCTCAGCCGTCAGGTGCTGGCCGACGATCTGCGCAGCCTGAAGGAAGACCTGGAACGTGAGCGTAATTCAGAATCATGAATGACGACAAACCGAACATGCCCCGTTCCAGCCGCACCGACGAGACCGCCGAGGACATCTTTGCGCGCATCCAGCGCCGCCGTGCGCTGGCCATGAACGGCAACAACACCGAACGCGGCGCACTGCGACATGAAGGAGCGTCCAACGAGGCCCACCCGTCCGCCGTGGCGGGAGAGTCGCTGGCTGACATCCTGCGTCGTGCCGCGGCCAAGGAAGCCTCGGCGCCTCATGACGCTGGATCGGCGCATGGCCCGGGGCATGAACAAACCGGCGCGGCAGGCCATGGCAACACCCCCCGCAGCCCCGAAGGCAGTGCCGGCGCCGGAAGCACCGGAAGCACCGGAAGCACCGGAAGCACCGGAAGCACCGGAAGCACAAATAATTCTGCATTCAGTAATTTCAGGGGTAAAACAGCATCCGGGCCGCGCACTCGCCCGCCGGTGGACTATCCGTTGCTGGTGGATGAAGACGGCACGCCCATTGACGAGGATGCGCCCGACTTCCGGGACGACGGCCGGCCTCGTGACAGTTTCCCGCGCAGCAAGACGATGCAGGCGCTGCTGCGTTACCCCACGCTGACGACGGCCGTGGGGCTGGCCGTGGCCGTGCCCATGGCCACCTTGGTGCTGCGCACGCCGGCCGCCCGGCAGACACTGCTGCGCATCGGCAAGTTTGCGGCCGAGCAGGAAGTGTGGAAGTACGTGCGCAAGCTCAGCAAGTAGAGCAGGCCATCAGTCCAGATCCGGCAGCGCCTCGGTGCGGGTACGGCGCGCATCCAGCGCCTGAACCTCGCGGCGTAGCCACCACAGCATCAGGAGGCCCGGCAGCGCCGCGGCCACCGTCATCAGGAAGAAGCTGGGCCACCCCTGCTGCTCGACCACCACGCCGGCCACTGGCCCCACGTAGACCCGCCCGATGGCTGCCAGCGCCGACAGCAGCGCGTACTGCGCAGCCGAGAAGCGCCGGTCGGTCAGGGTCATGAGGAAGGCCACGAAGGCGGCCGTGCCCAGCCCCCCGCACAGGTTCTCGATGCCGATGGCACCGGCCATCAGCAGGTAGCTCTTGGGCAGCACCGACAGCAGCCAGTAGCCCACGTTGGAGAACGCCTGCAGGATGCCGAAGAGCATCAGCGACTGGTAGAGCGAGCGCGACGACAGCCAGGCCCCCCCCAGCAGCGCGCCGATGATGGTGGCCAGAAGACCTAGCCCCTTGTTGATGGCACCGATCTCGGCCTGGCTGAAACCCACGCCGCGCAGCAGGAAGCTGGTGGACAGGCTGGCGGCAAAGGCATCCCCAAGCTTGTACAGCACGATGAGCAGCAGGAAGGCCAGCGCATGCGGCCGGGCAAAGAAGGCATCCCAGGGCGCCACAAAAGATGGAAAGCCCACGCGGCGCGCCACCAGCACGGCGCCCACGCCGGTCAGCAGCATTACGGCCGTTTCGGCCAGCAACTGCCCCAAAGGCCCGGCCTGCAGCCACGTCAGGACCGGCCGGCTGGCCTGCGTGCACAGCCACCACAGCAGCGCACCGCCCAGCACCATGACCACGAAGCCCTTCAGCTCGGCACCAGCATCGCCCCCCGCCTGCTGCGGCCGGGCAATGCGCGGACTCCAGATCGTGGCCCCCATCAGCAGCAGCAGCATGACGCCCATGAGGCGATAGGTACCCGGCCAGCCCAGCCAGGTATCGGCCAGGATGAAGCTGCCACCGCCCGAGACCAGCATGGCCAGCCGGTAGCCCAACACCGAAACCGCGGCGCCGGCGCCTCGTTCCTCGGGCGAGAGCAGGTCGGCCCGATAGGCATCGAAGACCACGTCCTGCGAGGCCGACAGCCACGCCACCACCACTGACAGCACGGCGATCAGATGGATATGGTGAGCCGGATCAAGCTGGGCCAGCCCCAGGCAGGCCAGCGCCATGGCCAGCTGAAAGACGAGGATCCAGCCCCGCCGCCGCCCCAGCAGCCGGGGCTCGAAGCGATCGAGCAGCGGTGCCCAGACGAACTTGAAGGTATAGGGCAGCCCCACCAGCGCGAAGTAGCCGATGGTGTGCAGGTCAATGCCATTGACCGTAAGCCACGCCTGCAACGCCCCCGCCGTGAGCGCCAGCGGCAGCCCGCTGGAAAAGCCCAGCAGCAGCATCGCGGCAATGCGCCGCGACGCGAAGACTTGCCCATAGGTCTGCCACAACCCGGGCGCGGGCTTGGGGGAATCGCTCATCCACCGAGTGTAGCAGCGCGTGGGCCCCGGCTTCATGGCCGCCATTCAGACCCCGCCCATGCTGCTGACGGCCGGGCAGCGACACGGCATGAATGAAGGCGCGATGCGTGAAATATGCGACACCGCATCCAGGTCCCACCGGCAGCCACGACCTGCACACGCGCTGCCGCTCAGGGTGCCCGGGACGGACACATGGCCACCCCCATGAGGCCCCCTCTGCCTTGTGCCCCACGAAACCGTGAAGGGTGTAATCTTCAGTGTTCTGCCGCCCCCTCCAACCCTATACAGATTTCATGACCAAGAAGCTATCTGCTGCCGAATCCGCCCTGCGCGATGCCGCGCGGGAATACCATGCCCAGCCGTCGCCGGGCAAGATCACCGTCCGTCCCACCAAGCCGCTGTCCAACCAGCGTGACCTGTCGCTGGCCTATTCGCCGGGCGTGGCCTATCCGTGCCTGGACATCCAGGCCGATCCCTCCAAGGCCGCCGAATACACCTCGCGCGGCAACCTGGTGGGCGTGATCACCAACGGCACCGCCGTGCTGGGCCTGGGCGACATCGGCCCGCTGGCCGGCAAGCCGGTGATGGAAGGCAAGGGCTGCCTGTTCAAGAAGTTTGCCGGCATCGACGTGTTCGACATCGAGCTGGCCGAGCGTGACCCCGACAAACTGGTCGAGATCATCAGCGCACTGGAACCCACCCTGGGCGGCATCAACCTGGAAGACATCAAGGCCCCCGAGTGCTTCTACATCGAGCGTCAGTTGCGCGAGAAGATGAAGATCCCCGTCTTCCACGACGACCAGCACGGCACCGCCATCATTTCAGGCTCGGCGCTGGTCAACGGCCTGGAACTGGTGGGCAAGCCCATCGGCGAGGTGAAGGTGGCCGTCTCGGGCGCAGGCGCTGCGGCCCTGGCCTGCCTGGACATCTTCGTGGCCCTGGGCGTGAACCCCAAGAACATCTACGTGGCCGACTCCAAGGGCGTCATCTACAAGGGTCGCCCGGGCGGCTTCGATGAGTCCAAAGCCCGCTACGCGCAGGACACCGAGGCCCGCACGCTGGCCGACATCGTGAAGGACGCCGACGTGTTCCTGGGCTGCTCGGCCCCCGGCGTGCTGACCGGCGACATGGTCAAGACCATGGCCCGCCAGCCGGTGATCCTGGCCCTGGCCAACCCCGAGCCCGAGATCCGCCCCGAAGATGCCCGCGCTGCCCGCGCCGACTGCATCATCGCCACCGGCCGTTCGGACTACCCGAACCAGGTCAACAACGTGCTGTGCTTCCCGTACATCTTCCGGGGTGCGCTGGACTGCGGCGCATCGCGCATCACCGAAGAGATGAAGCTGGCCTGCGTGCGCGAGATCGCCGCCCTGGCCAAGGCCGAGGCCAGCGATGAAGTGGCCAGCGCCTACACCGGCAAGGACCTGAACTTCGGTCCCGACTACATCATCCCCACCCCCTTCGATCCGCGCCTGATCCTGCGCATCGCCCCGGCCGTGGCTGAAGCCGCTGCAGCCTCCGGCGTGGCGGCCCGTCCCATCGAGGACATGGATGCCTACCGGCAGTCGCTCTACCGCTTCATCTACTCCACCGGCCTGCTGATGCGCCCGGTCGTGGCCGCTGCCAAGGCCGCCGCGCCGGAATTCAAGCGCGTGGCCTATGCCGAAGGTGAAGACGAGCGCGTGCTGCGCTGCGCCCAGACCGCCATCGACGAAGGCCTGGCCCGCCCCCTGCTGATCGGTCGCCCCTCGGTGATCGAGGCCCGCATCAAGAAGGCCGGCCTGCGTATGAAAGCCGGCAAGGACATCGAGATCATCAACCCCGACGACGACCCGCGCTTCCGCACCTACTGGGAAGAATACTGGCGTCTGATGGGACGGGAAGGCGTCTCGCAGGAAGCCGCCAAGGCTGCCGTGCGCCGCTCCACCACACTGATTGCCGCCCTGATGGTGCGCATGGGCGATGCCGACACCCTGCTGTGCGGCACGCTCGGCCGCTTCGACGTGCACCTGGGCAACATCCGCGACGTGATCGGCGCGCGCCCCGGCACCCCGCTGGCCACCGTCAACGCCATTGCCATGGGCAACCGCACCTTGTTCATCACCGACACCTACGTCAACGATGACCCCGATGCCGAGACCCTGGCCAAGATCGCCGTCATGGCGGCCGAGGAAGTGAACAACTTCGGCATCCCGCCCAAGGTGGCCTTCGTGTCGCACTCGCAGTTCGGAAGCTCGCGCCGCCCGTCGGCCATCAAGATGCGCCAGGCGCGCGACATCTTCCGCAGCGTGGCCCCGCACGTCAACTGCGACGGCGAGATGCACGGCGATGCCGCCCTGCTGCCGGAACTGCGTGACCGGCTGGTGCCCGACAGCACGCTGGATGGCGACGCCAACCTGCTGGTGTGCCCGAACCTGGATTCGGCCAACATCCTGTTCAACGTGCTCAAGACCACCGATGGACACGGCATCACCATTGGCCCGATCCTGCTGGGCAGCGCCTTCCCCGCGCACGTCATGACGCCTTCGGCCACCGTGCGCCGGCTGGTGAACATGACCGCCCTGGCCGTGGCCGAAGTGGCTGCCGGCAAGAAGCACAAGGCTGGCGGCGTGGCCTGATGGCCCGGAGACCCTGCCTGACGGGCTGACGCCCCAAGGCAGGACCGCTCATTGCCCCACGGCAGTACAGCCTGCCGATGATCGCCCGATGGGTTTGCGCCTGTCGGGCGATTTTATTTAAAACCACACACCAACGATACAACCGAGAGGGAGACCAATCATGCTCGAAATGCTGAAATCACTACTTAATGAAATCAAGAAGAACGGCCTATTCCCCATGTTCTCACACAGGAACATCGTCATCGTTGGATTTATTGTTTTAATTACGTATCTATTCGGAATAGACCATTACCCAACAAACATATCCATAGAAACTGGGATTACCATCTTTCTCATATCGTATATATCTGGGGCACTTTACATTACACTATGGAGCGCTATCATTTCCCTTGGATGGGGAGTTTTTTATTTAGTAAACAAATACATACCATCCAAAAACATGTTTGCTAGAAATGATTGGCGAGACATTAAAAATCGACCTAGCCGACCACGAAGAAAAGAAACCCAGAGCCATCTTTGCATTAGTATTTCTCGGTTACCTCATATTCTCGACGAAATGGTGGATGTCAATATTGGTAATTACTGTCTCCACAGTTGTATATGGCGCAATAGTGCTGCTGACATTCGTAATAAAAACACAAAACAAACCTGGATTCCGTGCGCCCTATGAATATTTCCCACCCCCTTCTTCTCCATATCACCATCCTTCTCTTTCTCATAATCCCCATATCGATGGCCGTAATCTACGACTTCGCAAACATCGGCCAATTTACCGAAAAAACAATGGAGATCGTCGGCATCAGGATCCAAAACAAGGACATCTACATCAAAGCACCCTATGGCGAGCTATTTGCCGCCAACTCCGGGAACACGACTCCTGTCGGCAACAACTTCATCATCCTGAAGAATGCCACGATCCTGCTCAACGACATTGGAGGGGAAACCCTGATTTCCTATCGGGACGCCAAAACCGCCAAGAGGCTCTCCATCCCCAGCTCGTACGTGAGCATTGGAGAGATCTATGACCTGAACAAGGAGCCATCCCTCCCAAGAGAGCCATCGGCCGTTGGCAGTCAGAAATGACTGCCCGGATCACCGGTCGTCCAGCCCCTCACCCCCTAGGCCAGTCATAGTCAATGATCAGCGGCGCGTGGTCCGAGAAGCGCTCGTCCTTGTAGATCTCGGCGCGGGTGGCAGTGGCGGCGATGCCGGGGGTGGCGATCTGGTAGTCGATGCGCCAGCCCACGTTCTTGGCCCAGGCCTGGCCGCGGTTGCTCCACCAGGTGTATTGCTCGGGGCGGGGGTCCAGCTGGCGGAACACGTCGACGAAGCCGATGTCGTCCAGCAGGCTGCTGAGCCACTGGCGCTCTTCGGGCAGGAAGCCGGAGTTCTTCTGGTTGGAGCGCCAGTTCTTCAGGTCGATTTCCTTGTGGGCGACGTTCCAGTCGCCGCACAGGATGATCTCGCGGCCGCTGTCCTTCAGTTCCTGCATGTGGCGGGCAAAGGCTTCCATGAAGACGAACTTGCGTTGCAGACGTTCTTCGGACGAGGAGCCAGAGGGGACGTAGACGGAGATGATGGCGTGGGTGCCGAAATCCATCTCGATGTAGCGGCCCTCGGCGTCGAATTCGGGCTGGCCGAAGCCTTCGCGGATGGTCCGGGGGGTATGGGGGGTGTAGATGCCCACGCCGCTGTAGCCGCGCCGCTCGGCCAGGTGGAAGCGTCCGACGGCCGGGCCGATGGCCTGCATGGTGTCGTCCATGTCGGAGAGCTGGGCGCGCACTTCCTGCACGCAGATGGCGTCGGCCCCAAGGGTGGCCGCCCAGGGGAACCAGCCCTTGCGGGCGGCGGACCGGATACCGTTAAGATTCTGGGATACGACTCGCAACATGCAGGCACCTATGATGAAAGATCTTTCCCACGAGTTTATCCAGTTCGCGCTCGACACCGGAGCGCTGCGCTTCGGTGAGTTCAAGACGAAGGCGGGGCGGCTGTCGCCCTACTTCTTCAATGCGGGGCTCTTCCACGACGGCGAGGGGCTGGGCCGCCTGGCCGGTTTCTACGCCGATCGGCTGCTGCAGGTGGAAGAAACCGTGCCGAAGTTCGATGTGCTGTTCGGGCCGGCCTACAAGGGCATCACGCTGGCCTCGGCCATGGCGGTGGCCTGCGCAGCGCGGGGCCGCAACCTGCCCTTCTGCTTCAACCGCAAGGAAGCCAAGGACCACGGCGAGGGTGGCAACCTGGTGGGAGCGCCACTCAAGGGTCGGGTGGCCATCGTCGATGACGTGATCTCGGCCGGTACGTCGGTGCGGGAGTCGGTTGAGATCATCCGGGCGGCCGGGGCCGAGCCAGCAGCGGTGTTCATCGCGCTGGACCGGATGGAGCGCGGCGGCAACGCCGAAGTGGTGGCGGCGCAGTCGGCCGTGGAGGAGGTGCGCGAGCGCTGGGGGATCGAGGTGTACGCGCTGGCCACGCTGGACGATCTGCTGGGCTACCTGGAGTCGGACGCCCGGCCGTCAACGGCACGCTACAGCGCCGAGGTGCTTGCCACTCATCGTTTGGCCATCGCCGACTATCGCGGTCGGTATGGCACGGGGCGTCGCCCCTGACTACAGTGGAGGCTATGAGCCTCGATCGTGTCCGTTTCGTGCTGTCTACCTTGTCCCTGGCCCTGGTGTCGGGGACGATGGCCATGGCGCATGCCCAGTCGATGCCGGTGTCGGACAACGCCCCCCGGGGCGGCACCTCCATCTACGTCTGCAAGGACGAAAATGGCCGGGTGATCTCGTCGGATCAGCCGATCGACGCCTGCGCGCGGCGCAACATGCGCGAGCTGAACCGTGACGGTTCGGTGCGCCGGGTGCTGCCGCCGCCGCTGACGCGGCAGCAGGAACGCGAGGCGGCCCAGCAGGCGCTGGTTCGCCAGGAACAGGAACGGGCGCTGAAGGCGCAGCAGGCGCATGATCGGCACCTGCTGCTGACCTACAAGACGCCGGAAGACCTGCGCAAGCGCCAGGAACAGCAGATCCAGCTGATCGACGAGGAAATCTCTGCGGCGATGCGGCGCATCCTGGTGCTGGACCAGAACCTGAAAGAGGAGCGCGAGCAGGCAGCCGAGTGGCAGAAGAAGCAGGATCGCCCCAACGCCCGCCTGCCCTATGCGGTGCAGCAGCGCATTTCGTCGATTGCCAACGCCATTCTGGCCGAGGATGCGCTGATCCAGGAGAGGCGGAACGAGCGCACGCGCCTGAACCGCGATTTCGAGGCCAATGCGGCCCGACTGACCGAGCTGCTGGCCCACCTGCCGGCGGAGCAGCAGGAGCCCGCAAACTGACTGGCAGCCGCCCGGATTCCGTTCCGGGCAGCCCCTGTCGCGCTCAGCCCAGTTTCTTCTTCAGCAGTTCATTGACCTGCTGCGGGTTGGCCTTGCCCTTGCTGAGCTTCATGACCTGACCCACCAGGGCGTTGAAGGCCTTTTCCTTGCCGGCCCGGTATTCCTCCACCGACTTGGCGTTGTTGGCCAGCACCTGGTCGATGATCGGACCCAGCACATCGTCGCCGCTGATCTGGCGCAGGCCCTGACGGTCGATGAGGGCATCGACCACTTCCGGCCCGCCCTGCACGGGGCCTTCGGCCCACAGGGTGTGGAAGACTTCGCGCGCCAGCTTGCCCGAGAGGGTGCCGTCGGCAATGCGAATGACCAGTCCGGCCAGCTGCGGGGCGCTGACCTTGCTGTCGGCAATGTCCAGACCGTCGCGGTTGAGCTGGGCGGCCAGCTCGCCCATCATCCAGTTGGCCAGGGTCTTGGCCTGGGCGGTGGCATCGGGCAGGACCGCCAGCGCGGCCTCGAAGAACTGGGCGCTGGCCAGGCTGCTGGTCAGCGTCAGTGCGTCAGCCTGCGGCAGGCCCAGCTCGTCCTGGTAGCGGGCGCGCTTGGTGCTGGGCAGCTCGGGCATGTCGTTGCGTACGGCCTCGATCTGCGCCGGGTCGATGACGAGCGGCGGCAGGTCGGGCTCGGGGAAGTAGCGGTAGTCATCCGCGTCTTCCTTGGTGCGCATCGAGCGGGTCTCGTCGGCATCCGGATCGTAGAGCCGGGTTTCCTGCACCACGCGGCCACCGTCCTCGATCAGCTCGATCTGGCGGCGCACCTCGAACTGGATGGCCCGCTCCAGGAAGCGGAACGAGTTCAGGTTCTTGATCTCGGCGCGGGTGCCGAATTCCTTCTGGCCCAGCGGGCGGACCGAGACGTTGGCATCCACGCGGAAGGAACCTTCCTGCATGTTGCCGTCGCAGATGCCCAGCCACGTCACCAGGCCGTGCAGCGCCCGTGCATAGGCCACGGCCTCGGCGGCGCTGCGCAGCTCGGGTTCGCTGACAATCTCCAGCAGCGGCGTGCCGGCCCGGTTCAGGTCGATGCCCGACATGCCGGCAAAGTCCTCGTGCAGCGACTTGCCGGCGTCTTCCTCAAGGTGGGCGCGGGTGAGGTTGATGGTGCGGATGCGCGGCGGATCGCCGGCCTTCTCGGCCGGAACGGCGATGTCCAGCGTGCCGCCCAGCACCACCGGCTGCTCATACTGGCTGATCTGGTAGCCCTTGGGCAGATCGGGGTAGAAGTAGTTCTTGCGGGCAAAGATGGAGACCGGTGCGACCTGCGCGCCGATGGCCAGCCCGAAGCGGATGGCATGTTCGACCGCCTGCCGATTGAGCACCGGCAAGGTGCCGGGCAGCCCCAGGTCCACGGGGCAGGCCTGGGTGTTGGGCTCGGCCCCGAATCGGGTGGAGGCCCCGGAAAAGATCTTGGACCGGGTCAAGAGCTGGGCATGAACTTCCAGCCCGATCACCACTTCCCATTGCATGAGCGTATTTCCCGTATCAGCGGTTCAGACTGGCGCAGCGGCCCGTCTGCGGATTGAACATCACCGGCCAGGCTTCCTCGGCCACGCTGCGCGGCGTGCAGAACGACTGGCAGTTGGCGTGGGCCAGGGTCACGCGCCGGGCGTCCTGGTAGATGAGCAGCTTGCAGGCGCCGCGGCTGCGCGAGAGCAGCTCGATGTGCGGCGCGTTCTTGGTCTGGCGGAAGTCACGCAGGTTGAAGTGGCACTGGCCACGCTTGCCCACCTTCACGTGCCAGTCCAGCTGCTGCACCTGGCCGCCCGTCACGCGCAGCGTGGCGTTCTCGCCAAAGCCGTCGATGTCGGTCTGCTGGCAGGTGCCGGCAAAGTTCTGCAGCGTGCCCTCGCCCGGCAGCGCCCGGGTGGCCGGCTGCTGTGCCGTCACCGGCGGCCTGGTCGCCGTTGCGGCCGGTTTCTTCGTGCGCTTGACCATGGGCATGGTCGTGCAGGCCGCCAGCGCCACGGCTGTCAGCAACAGGGCCGCCCGTTGCAGCCAGCGCTGGCGGGGGGCGTGATTCTGTAATTCTGCATTCATGATTGACTGTTCCTCGTTGTGTAGGACTTCCCATGAAACTGCCGGGTGACTCCGTCGGCATGGCGCGCTTGCATGCGCCTGCCTGCAGGGTAGCCCCGGCAGCCGGATGTCATGAGAAAGCCCTGTCCCTCGGAAGGAAGATGCCTCAGGCCCCCTGCCCCGGCCGGCGCAGGTGCCAGTCGGTGTGCTGCTGGTAGGTGTGGCCGATGGACAGCAACCGCGCTTCGGTCAGCGCAGGCCCCACCAGCTGCAGGCCCACGGGCAGGCCAGCGGCATCGAAGCCGCAGGGCAGCGACAGGCCCGGCAGGCCGGCCAGCGAGGCGGGCAGCGTGTAGATGTCGGCCAGGTAGTTGCGCACCGGATCATCGGTCTGCTGACCGATGGGCCAGGCCGTCTCGGGCGAGACCGGACCGGCAATCACGTCCACGTCCGCAAAGACGCGCGTGAAGTCGTCGGCGATCATCCGGCGCAGCTGCTGGGCCTTGCGGTAGTAGGCGTCGTAGTAGCCGTGCGAGAGCACGTAGGTGCCGATCATGATGCGGCGCTTCACTTCAGGACCAAAGCCCTCGGCGCGGCTGTTCATGTAGAGCGACTTCAGGTCGGATGCATCAGCGCTGCGGTGGCCGTAGCGCACACCGTCAAAGCGCGCCAGGTTACTGGAGGCTTCAGCCGGGGCGATGACGTAATAGGCCGGGATGGACAGCTCGGTATGCGGCAGCGAGACCGGCACCAGCGTGGCCCCCAGGGCCTCGAAGCGGGCCAGCGCCGCCCGCACCGCGTCACGCACGGCCGGGGCCAGGCTCTCGCCCAGGAACTCGTCGGGCACGCCAACGCGCAGGCCCTTGAGCGGCATGTCGGCGTTGCCACCCCAGTCAGCGGCGGGCACGGTGGCCAGGTCATCGGCCGGGGCGCGCAGGCTGGTGGCGTCGCGCTCATCGAAGCCGGCCATGGCCGACAGCAGCAGCGCGCAGTCGGCGGCCGAGCGTGCAAACACGCCGGCCTGATCCAGACTGCTGGCGAAGGCGATCATGCCGTAGCGCGAGACGCGCCCGTAGGTGGGCTTGATGCCGGTGACGCCGCACATGGCCGCCGGCTGGCGCACCGAACCGCCGGTGTCGGTCCCGGTGGAGACCGGCACCAGGCCAGCTGCCACGGCAGCGGCCGAGCCACCCGACGAGCCACCGGCCACGCGGGACGGATCCCAGGGGTTCTTCACCGGGCCGAAGAACGAGTTCTCGTTGCCCGACCCCATGGCGAATTCGTCGCAGTTGAGCTTGCCGACGCAGACGGCACCGGCCTCGCGCACCTTGCGCACAACGGTGGCGTCAAAGGGGCTCTGGTAGTCCGCCAGCATCTTCGAGCCGGCAGTGGACTTCCAGCCGCGGGTGACGAAGACATCCTTGTGGGCCATGGGCACGCCCAGCAGCGGGCTTGCGCGCTCGCCGGACTGGCGGGCAGCGGCCAGCCGGGCATCGGCCTCGTCGGCCTGGGCCAGCGTCAGCTCGGGCTGCACGTCCACGAAGGCATTGATGTCGCTGGCGGCAGCGGCCGCCAGGCAGTGTTCGGCCAGTTCGCGGGCCGAGACGTCACCGGCCTGCAGGGCGGCGCCGATGGCGCCGAGGTTGCCGGTTTCCAGCAGGGTCTTGGTTGTGCTCATGCTTACTCCACCACCCGCGGGACGAGGTACAGGCCATCGGCCACAGACGGCGCGGAACGCTGGTTCTCGGCGCGATGATCGCTTTCGGTGACGACATCGTCACGCAGCCGCTGGCCGACATGGCCGGCGTGGGTCATGGGCTCGACGCCGGTGGTGTCGACGGCACGCAGCTTCTCGATGATGCCGAAGATGTCGTCGAGCTGGGCCAGCATGTGGGCGCGCTCCGCATCATCCAGCCGGATGCGGGCAAGTTCGCCGAGACGTGAAATGTCGTCGGACGTGAGTGACATCGGGGATCCCCTGGCGGAACCGGGCGGACGGCGCGGCGCCCCGCTCCGGTACAAGAAACTTGAAAAGGCCCGCAGCCCGCAGGGGGCCCAGGCGGTGGTATGCCTGCAACGCAAAGGAAACGTTTACCACGGGCCAGCGACCGGCAGTCCCCGGCCGAACCCATGGGCGGACATGCGCAGAAGTATAACGGTATGATCCTTCGGCCATTTCGGAAACATAAAGCGACGTGTCGTCATGCTCGGTTTCATCAAGAAATACTTTTCGAACGACCTGGCCATCGACCTGGGAACGGCCAACACCCTGATCTATGCCAAGGGCAAGGGCATCGTGCTGGACGAGCCTTCGGTGGTGGCGATCCGGACCGACACGGCCCCGGGCGGCAAGCGCACCATCACGGCCGTGGGCCGCGAGGCCAAGCTGATGCTGGGCAAGGTTCCCGGCAACATGCAGGCCATCCGCCCGATGAAGGACGGCGTGATTGCCGACTTCACGGTCACCGAACAGATGCTCAAGCAGTTCGTGCGCATGGCGCATCCGGGCACGGTGTTCGCGCCCAACCCGCGCATCGTCATCTGTGTTCCCTGTGGCTCCACCCAGGTGGAGCGGCGCGCCATCCGCGAATCGGCGCTGGGCGCAGGCGCTTCCGAGGTGTATCTGCTGGAAGAACCCGTGGCGGCTGCCATCGGTGCAGGGCTGCCGGTCTCTGAAGCCACCGGCTCGATGGTGATCGACATCGGCGGCGGCACCACCGAAATCGGCGTGATTTCCCTGGGCGGCATCGTGCACGCCAATTCGCTGCGCGTGGCCGGTGACCGCTTCGACGAGGCGATCATCACCTACGTGCGCCGCAATTACGGGATGCTGATCGGCGAAAGCACGGCCGAACAGATCAAGAAGGAAGTGGCGTCGGCCTTCCCTGACGGACAGAGCAAGGAAATCGAGGTCAAGGGCCGCAACCTGTCCGAGGGCATTCCGCGCGCCTTCCGCATCAGCACCAACGAGATCCGCGAGGCACTCACCGCACCGCTGAACCATATCGTCTCGGCGGTGAAGATCGCGCTGGAAGAGGTGCCGCCGGAAATTGGCGCCGACATCTCGGAACGCGGCATCATGCTGACCGGGGGTGGTGCGATGATCCCCGGTCTGGACCGGCTGCTGGCCGAGGAGACCGGGCTGCCCACCCTGATTTCCGATGAACCCCTCACCTGTGTCGTGCGCGGCTGCGGCCTGGCCCTGGAGCGCATGGACGAACTGGGTGGTATCTTCACCCACGAATGACTGCCCGCTACCACGCGCCGGATGCTCCAAAGCCCGGCATCGCCATCCTCCTCTCGCTGCTGGCCCTGGCACTGATGTTTGCCGACGCCCGGCTGGGAGTGCTTGCGCCGGTGCGTCAGGTCCTGGGCGGTGCGCTGTATCCGGTGCAGGCGGCGCTGGCCTGGCCCATGCAGCAGGTCGAGTCCTTCGAGGGCTACTTCGACGACATGGAGACGTTGCGCAACGACAACAGACTGTTGCGCACCGTCCTCATCCAGCAGGCAGGCGTGCTGGCCGCCACCGAGCGGCTGCGCCAGGAGAATGAGTCGCTGCGTGACCTGGCCGGACTGCGGCTGCAGATCCCGCAGGCCGCCATCGTGGCCGAGACCGTGATGCAGCCGCGCAACGCGGGCACGCGCCGTCGTCTGCTGGACCGGGGCAGCCACCATGGCGTGGCCGCCGGACAGCCGGTCATCGACGCCCGGGGCGTCATCGGCCAGATCACACGTGTCTATCCGTTCAGCAGCGAGATGACGCTGATCACCGACCCCGTGATGAGCGTGCCGGTGAGCGTGCGGCGCAACGGTCTGCACGCGCTGGCCTTCGGTACCCCCAGCCCGGCGCTGATGGAGCTGCGCTTCCAGAGCAAGGAAGCTGACATCCAGATTGGCGATGTGCTGCAGACCTCAGGCCTGGATTTCCTGTACCCGCCCGGCGTGCCGGTGGGGGTGGTGGAAGACGTGACGCTGCCTGCCGATGAGCCCTTTGCGCAGGTGACGGTGCGGCCGCTGGCCAACCTGACCGACCCGCGCCTGGTGCTGGTGCTGCAGCCCGATACTTCGGCCATCCCGGCCCAGGACGATCCCGTCCCGCCTGGCCGACCGACACCCAAAACATCCGTTCCAGAGACGGCCTCCCCGAGTACGCCGGCCGGCATGTCGCCTGCATCGAACCACGCGACGGACGCCGCCGATCCGAACGATGCCGACCCCACTGCGTCCACGCCAGGCGCTGCACTGCCATGAACGCCCCTCCATCGCCCCACGGTGTGGCCGACTGGCCCCGAATGACCGGCTCACTGCTGCTGGCCACGCTGGTGGCACTAGCCCCCTGGGGGCAGAGCCCGATCATTCCGGATGTGCTGGCGCTGGTTCTGGCCTGGTGGGCACTGCATCGCCCGCAGCGTGGCCTGCTGGCCGCCGGTTTCATGCTGGGCGTGCTGATGGACACGCACACCGCGAGCACGCTGGGTGAACACGCGCTGCTCTACACCCTGATTGTCTGGATGACGCTGCAGTTCCAGCGACGCATTGCCTGGTTCCGGCTGGGCGGGCAGATGCTGCACATGCTGGGCGTCTTCCTGATGGCGCAGGCCGTGCTGGCCGGCGCCCGCTTCCTGCTGGGGCTGCCCTTCCTGGGGCCGGAGCAGTTCCTGCCCTGGCTGGGCACCGCGCTGCTGTGGCCACTGGCCGACCTGCTGCTGCCGGCGCGCCACGCCACCCGCCGCAAGACAAACGGTGCGGCGGCTTACGGCTCGCGCACCGCCCCCTTTGTCGATCCGGAACGGGTGGCAGGTGAAGAAACCGACAGGGGCGCTGCGGCACCGACTGGCGTACCGATCTACGCACACACCGACGAGCCGGTTGCTGCCCCCGACAGTCACACGGCCCCCGCCACACCGGCACCACAAGCCCAGAGTGCTTCGCCCACCTGGATCAATCCGGAAGAGCTGGTCATGCAGGGGGCAGCCTCGCCTCAACACCAGCCTCAACACGCGGCGCGCCGGCGACCGGCCTACTGGCATTACGCGCCAGACGACCACGGCCACTGAGCGCAGAGCATCGTGGCCATGCGTCGTCCGCCCCAGCCCCCCAGTCCGGCCCGCTTCAATCGCCGGCTGCTGATTGCCATGGCAGGCAGCCTGGCAGGCTTCGGGCTGCTGGCCGCCCAGGCCTGGAATCTGCAGGTGGCCAGCTACGACAAGTACCACGCGCTGGCCGAGGACAACCGCATCACCATGCTGCCGCTGGCGCCGCAGCGGGGCCGCATCCTGGACCGCAATGGCATCGTGCTGGCCGAGGACGTCTACACGCCAGCCCTGGAAATCGCCACCAGCCAGGCGCGCAACGTGGACCGGCTGGTGCAGCAGCTCTCGAAGATCGTCCCGATCAGCCCGCTGGAGGTACGCCGCTTCAAGCGACTGGCCGCCGGCAACAAGAACACCGACGGCACCATTCCGCTCAAGACTCGCCTGACCGACGAGGAGGCTGCCCGCCTGGCCGCGGTGCGCTTCCGCTTCGATGGCCTGGAGATCAAGGCACGGCCGCACCGCCACTACCCGCTGGGCACCACGGCGGCACACGTCATCGGCCACATCGGGCGCATCTCGAACGCCGACAACGACATGCTGGCGCGGACCGAGCGGACCTCCGACTATGCCGGCAGCACCCACATCGGCAAGCTGGGCCTGGAGCAGAGCTACGAGACCCAGCTGCACGGCAAGGTGGGCCTGGAGGAAGTGGAGATCACCGCCAGCGGACGGCCCGTGCGTTCGTTGTCGCGGCAGCCGGCCACGCCCGGCCAGGACATCCGGCTGGCGCTGGACATTCCGCTACAGCAGCTGGCCGAAGAACTGCTGGCCGGCTATCGGGGTGCGCTGGTAGCCATTGAGCCGCGTACCGGTGAAATTCTGGCCTTCGTGTCGATGCCCAGCTTCGACCCCAACCTGTTCGTCGACGGCATCGACCACCGCAACTGGCAGGCGCTGAACGGCGACCCCGATCGGCCGCTGCTGAACCGGCCGCTGCGCGGCACCTACCCGCCCGGCTCCACCTACAAACCCTTCATGGCGCTGGCCGTGCTGGAAAACAAGGTGCGCAAGCCCGAGGACACGATCCAGGACCCGGGTTACTGGATGCTGGGCAAGCACCGCTTCCGCGACTCCAAGCCGCAAGGACACGGCCGCGTGGACCTGTACAAATCCATCGTGGTCTCATCCGACACCTATTACTACGGGGCAGCCTACGACCTAGGCGTGGACCGCATCCACGACTTCATGGCACCCTGGGGCTTTGGCCGTCTCACCGGCATCGACCTGCCTGACGAACAACCCGGCCTGCTGCCCTCGTCTGCCTGGAAACAGCAGCGCTTCAAGCAGCCATGGTTCCCGGGTGAAACCCCTTCGGTCGGCATCGGCCAGGGCTACAACGCCTTCACCATCCTGCAGCTGGCACACGCCACCGCCACGCTGGCCAACGATGCCGTGGCGCACCGCCCGCATCTGGTCACCCACGTCGGCTCCGTCATGCCTGACAACGGTGAAGCCCCCGGCGGCAAGCCGATCCGCGTTTCATCCCAGAACCTGAAGCTGGTGCAGCGCGCAATGACCGACGTCACCCGCAAGGGCACGGCACGCACCGCCTTCCTGGGGGCCGAATATGAATCGGCCGGCAAGACCGGCACGGCCCAGGTCATCGGCATCCGCCAGAACGAGAAATACGACGAGGCGAAAGTGGCGCACCATTTCCGCGACCACTCGCTCTACATCGGCTACGCCCCGGCGCAGAACCCGCGCATCGCGCTGGCGATGGTGGTGGAGAACGGCGGCTTCGGGGCCCGCACGGCAGCCCCCCTGGCCCGCAGGATCTTCGACTTCTACCTGCTGGGCAAGCGCACGCCGATACCGCCTGCCCCTGTGGAGGCCACCCCATGAACGCTGCCGCCCTGTGGCGCTTCCTGCGTCATCGCGTCTTCATCTTCGACCCCTGGCTGTCGACGGTGCTGCTGGCCATCTCGCTCATCAGCCTCGTCACCATGTATTCGGCGGCCGGTGAAGGCAGCGAACGTCTGGTGGTGCATGCCCGCAATCTGGGCATGGCGGTGCTGATCACCTGGCTGGTGGCCAGTCTGGACCCACGTCACCTGCGGGCCGTGGCCATTCCCATCTATCTGGTAGGTCTGGCGCTATTGTTCGGTGTCGAACTGATGGGCATCACGGCCAAGGGCGCCAAGCGCTGGCTGGACCTGGGCTTCACCCGCATCCAGCCGGCAGAACTGATGAAGATCGCCATTCCGCTGATGCTGGCCTGGTTCTTCCACATCAGCCAGAACCGGCTGCGCAGCCGCTACGTGCACCTGATGGCCATCATGCTGCTGGTGCTGCCGGTAGCGCTGGTGGGTCGCCAGCCCGACCTGGGCACCGCCATTCTCATCGGCTCGGCCGGCGCCTTCGTCATCTATTTTGCGGGTCTGAGCTGGCGGGTCATTCTGGGCAGTCTGGTGGTGGGCCTGGCCGCCATGCCGCTGCTTTGGCTGAACATGAAGCCCTACCAGAAAGAGCGCGTGCTCACGATGATCGATCCCACCAACGATCCGCTGGGTAAGGGTTTTCACATCATCCAGTCCACCATTGCCGTGGGCTCGGGCGGCCTGCAGGGCAAGGGCTGGCTGCGGGGCACCCAGGCCCACCTGGACTTCGTGCCCGAACGCACCACCGACTTCATCTTCTCGGTCTACGCCGAGGAATTCGGCCTGGTGGGCACCGGCATCCTGCTGGCGCTCTACACCGCCTTCATCGCCCGCGGCCTGATGATCGCCAGCCAGGCGCAGAGCCTGTTCTCACGCTTGCTGGCCGCCTCCATGACAATGATCGTCTTCACCTACGCCTTCGTGAACATCGGCATGGTGATCGGCATCCTGCCCGTGGTGGGCGTGCCGCTGCCCTTCATGTCCTACGGCGGAACCGCCCTGGTGACGCTGGGCGTGGGCTGCGGCATGCTGATGTGCATCGCCCACGAGAACGCCATGCAGCGGCATCGGGCGGGACGGCAATTTATTTTTGGGTAATCACTCGATACCCGGCTTCACCGCCAGCAGGATCTTGCCCACGTGCTCGGAGCTTTCCATGCGGCGATGGGCCTCGGCAGCCTTTTCCAGGGGGAAGGCACGGTCGATGACAGGCTTCACCTTGCCGGCTTCCAGCAGCGGCCAGAGATTGTCCTGCAGGGCACGTGACAGCCGCTCCTTCTCTTCCGGCGAGCGGGCGCGCAGCGTGGAACCGGTGAAGGTCAGGCGCTTGAGCATCAGGCGCATCCAGTCCACCTCCACCTTCGAGGCCTGCAGGAAGGCGATCTGCACCAGCCGGCCTTCCACGGCCAGGCTCTTCAGGTTGCGCTCGATGTACGGGCCGCCCACCATGTCCAGGATCACGTCCACGCCCTGACCTTCGGTCAGGCGCGAGACCTCCACCATGAAGTCACGCCGCCGGTAGTCGATGGCGGCATCGGCCCCCAGCTTCAGCGCGGCCTCGGCCTTCTCGGGCGTGCCCACCGTGCAGAACACGCGCGCCCCCAGCGCCTTGGCCACCTGGATGGCCATCACGCCGATGCCCGACGTACCGCCATGCACCAGCAGCGTCTCGCCCGCCACCAGGCGGCCGCGCTCGACCACGTTGGCCCAGACCGTGAAGGCGGTCTCGGGCAGCGACGCCGCCTGCGCCATGGAGAAACCGGCCGGCACCGGCAGCACCTGCCCGGCCGGCGCCGTGACGTATTCGGCATAGCCGCCACCATCGACCAGCGCACACACCCGGTCACCCTTCTTCCACTCGGGCACGCCCTGCCCCACGGCGGCCACCACCCCGGACACTTCCAGGCCCAGCCAGGGCGATGCTCCGCGCGGCGGCGGATAGCTGCCCATGCGCTGCAGCACGTCCGGGCGGTTCACGCCCGCATAGGCCACGCGGATCAGCACCTCGCCTGCCCCCACTTCGGGCATGTCGCGCTCGGCCAGCTGCAGCACGTCGGCATCGCCGCCCCGGCCGTGATCGATGTATTTCATGAAAGCTATCCCTGGATACTGGGCAGATCCGGACGCCAACCCGTCCTTCGGGGCGTTCCGGACACGCACCTGGTTTTGATCATCGGCACGATTCTACCGAGCGGCCGACGGTCCCCCTTCATGCCGTGCCTCCCCGGGCCCCCACCCCGCACATGCGGCCGATCGGGCAGTTGGGGTAGGATGGCTGCCACTGCCCTTTATTCCAGACCCTTATCCAGACCCGTGTCCCACGCTGAAACTCCTGACGTTCCCTCCAGCTCTCCCCATCCTGCCGACGCCACCAGCCAGCGCCTGATCGACGCGGCCGCCCTGCTGCGCGACGAACTGGAAGCGCTGCGCTTTGCCCCGCCGGTGGCGCACGTCTACAACCCGCTGCAGTACGCCTGGGAGGCCCACGCCGCCTATCTGAGCCGCTATGGCCAGGGGCACAAGAAGATCATGTTCCTGGGCATGAACCCTGGCCCCTTCGGCATGATGCAGACCGGCGTACCCTTCGGCGAGGTCTCGGCTGTGCGCGACTGGATGGGCATCGAGGCCCCGGTTCAGGCACCGCCTCATCAGCATCCCAAGCGTCCGATTGACGGTTTTGCGTGCACTCGCTCGGAAGTGAGTGGTCGCCGACTTTGGGGATGGATCGGTCGCCGCTTTGGCCATGCCGACGATTTCTTTGCGCAGGCCATCGTCATCAACTACTGCCCGCTGGTGTTCCTGGAAGCCTCAGGCAAGAACCGCACCCCGGTGCAGCTGCCGGTGGCCGAGCAGCGCGCGCTGGAAGCCCCCTGCGACCGTCACCTGGCAGCCGTCATCGAGGCGCTGCAGCCGCAGTGGCTGATCGGCATCGGCGGTTTTGCCGAGAAGCGCCTCAAGCATGTGGTCTCGGAAGTGCTGGATGACCGCCCCCTGGCCCGCCGCCTGCACATCGGGCACGTGCTGCATCCCAGCCCGGCCAGCCCTGCCGCCAACCGTGGCTGGGATGAGGTGGTGGACCGGCAAATGCAGGAATACGGGCTGCTACCCGTCTCCACATAGACCGTAGCCCCCTGGCCCGGCCGTCACTTCACCTACGGCATGCCTGTCAGCCCCTGCACCAGCAGTCGCCTCTTTCCCCCGACATGCCGACCAGCCCCGTTCATCCGACCGTCGTGCAGCGGCCCCACGGAAATGACCAAGGGCAAGAAAGCCGGCAGCCGCGCGCTCTAGAATCGTCCCCGCACCGCCGCCCCTGTTGGGGCGCAGCCCGCAACCCAAGAAACCGACATGCTTTCTGAAGCCCTCCTTTCCTACTTCCACCTGGCCAGCATCCTGGCCATGGTCGTCTTCCTCACCAGCGAAGGCGCACTCTGCCGCCCCGAATGGTTCAACGAGGCCGTGCTCAAGCGCCTGCAGCGCGTGGACATCATCTACATGATCTGCGGCGCCATGGTAGCCACCAGCGGCATCACCCGCATCATCCTGGGCTTCAAGGGCACCGACTGGTACATCGCCCAGCCCATGCTGCACATCAAGGTGCTCCTGTTCCTCGTCGTCGGCGTGATGTCGGCGCGCGTGTCCATGGCCCTGCAGTCCTGGTTCCAGACCTGGGAAGAAAAGGGCACGCTGCCCACCGAGTCGGACATCCGCCGCATCCGCAAGTGGATCATGATCGAGGCCCACATCATCATGGTCATTCCCCTGTTCGCGGTGTTCCTCTCGCGCGGCCTCTTCGGGGCCGACGCCGGCTGACACCCAAAGCCCGGACCCGGCACGAGAGCCCGGGTCCGCGCACAGGCCAAATCGCACACCCTGCCCGCCTGGCCGGCCGACATCGGCCGGCCAGGCGCGCCTCGCGCTGGACGTCCACCATATTTGGTGACAGTATTGACACATTGATACTGGGAAGCGGACGATCTGTCCACGCAAGGAAGCTCTCATGGAACAAAAGCCCGTCGTCATCCTTCTGGGCGGCAGCGGTTTCATCGGCAGCCATCTGGCCCGTGATTTCGCGCAGAAGAACTGGCGCGTCATCGTCGTCACCCGCTTCCCTGACCAGACCCGCGACAAGCTCGGTCCCGGCATCGAGACCCTGGCCGCACTGGCCCACCTCGACCCCAGCGTCCAGCCCGACCTGCTCATCAACCTGGCCGGCGCCTCAGTGGGCGAAGGCCGCTGGAACACTGCCCGCAAGCGCACGCTGCTGGCCAGCCGTCAGGGTCCCACCCAGCAGATCACCCAGTGGCTCAAGCGCCATGCGCACAAGCCACGCCTCATCATCCAGGCCTCGGCCGTGGGCTTCTACGGCAACGGCAGCCGCCAGCAGTGGCAGGCGCGCTGCAACGAAAGCTCGGCACCGCAGGACGTCTTCGTCTCGCGACTGTGCCAGCTCTGGGAGGCCAGCGCCCAGGAACTGCACCGTGAAAGCGGCGTGCCCGTGGCCATCTGCCGACTGGGCGTGGTGCTGGGCAAGGGGGGCGGCATCCTGCCCCAGCTGCTCAAGCCCGTGCGCCTCGGCATCGGGCGTATCGGCAGTGGTCAGCAACCGGTGTGCTGGATCCACATGGACGACGTGGTGGCCGCCATCCAGTTCATCGCCCAGCAGCCGGTCGAGCAGCCGTGGCGCGTCTTCAACCTCACGGCGCCGCAGGCCACCACCCAGCAGGACTTTGCACAGACAGCCGCCCGGCTGCTGCACCGCAAGCTGTGGCTGTCGCTGCCGGCCGGTCTGATGCGCACCGCCATGGGCGAACAGGCCGACCTGGTGCTGGATGGCCAGTACGTGGAACCGGCCAGACTGCTGGCCGAGGGCTACCGCTTCTACTACCCCACGCTGGACGCAGCGCTGGAAAACCTGCTCAAAGGCTGACAGGCAGGCTGCGGGGTACGCAGTTGGGCAGCAGAACTGACGGGAATACCCGGATGCAACAGGTTTTGTAGGTATTTTCTTACAGTTCTGACTAAAATTTCAGAAGTGCATCATTCCGTTCAAAACGGTCATCGTGATGCAGTTGCCGCGTGGCTGGACAGTCCTTGTCGTCACACCCAGCACCCGGCCATTCCGCCCCTGTACCCAACCTCGTGACCCCGCCGGTGCCGCCAACATGCCGGGATCGGGCCGTAAGCCATACCCACCCATGAAGAAATATCTTGCCCTCGTCGCCGTCACGCTGGCCCTGTTCGGCCAGTCGGTCCGCGCCGCCGAGATTGAAAGCCGATCGCTCGATCAGATCCACAAGGAAGCCCTGAAGGAAGGCGGCACGCTGGTGGTCTATGCGGGCGGCGATACGCCCAACCAGCTCGACGGCATCAAGACCGCCTTCGAGAAACGCTTCCCGGGCATGACCCTGGAGGTGGTTGTGGACTACAGCAAGGTGCACAACGCCCGGCTGGACCAGCAGTTTGCCGATGGCAAGGTCGTGGCCGACGTGGTGCAGCTGCAGACGCTGCAGGACTTTCCTCGCTGGCGCCGTGAAGGCCGTCTTCTGCCCTACAAGCCGCGCGGCTGGGATCACATCTACAGCAGCTTCAAGGATCAGACCGGCGCCTGGACCGGCGTCTTCGTGGATGCCTTCAGCAACCTGGCCAACACCAAGGCCCTGGGCAGCACCCCGGCCCCCAGTAACGCCCACGACTACCTGGACCCGGCCCTGAAGGGCAAGATCATCTCCACCTATCCCAACGACGATGATGCCGTGCTCTTCTGGTACAAGCAGACCATCGATCGTCACGGCTGGGAATGGATGGAAAAGTTCATGCAGCAGGAGCCGCACTTCGTGCGCGGCACCCAGGCGCCCGCTGACGCCGTCGCCAGCGGCAAGTACCCCGTCACCTTCACGACCGACGGCAGCCTGAAGCACGATGCCGACAGCCCGGTGCGCTTTTCCATTCCCACCAACGACGGCTTCGTGGCCTGGGCCCAGCGCGCCGCCATCATCAAGGGCACGCGCCGCCCCGAGTCGGCCCGTCTGTACCTGAGCTGGCTGCTGGACAAGGACACCCAGAAGAACGTCTGGTACATGTGGTCGGTACGCAATGACGTGCAGCCCCCGGCCGACTACCGGCCCATCTGGGAATACAGCAGCGCCAACCTCAGCAATTTCGAGCGCTTCATGGCTGACCGTGACGCCGTCGAACGCTTCCGCGCCCGCATCCAGCTCTATGTCGGCGAGGTGCAGGGACCGTCCTCGGCGGGCGTACTGGGCATGACGCCTACCAAGGCCCTGGAAGCCCCGACTGCGGCCAAACGGTAAAGCCTGCTTCTCTACTCTCCGGCCGTGTGCCCCTCCACGCGGCCGGACAGCATGTCCCGGACAGTACCGGACATGCCGGATCGGCAGGGTCTGACGAAACTGCGCCCCTCGGAGGCCTTCCTCATGAAGGCCTTTTTTATACCTACATATTGATAATGATTATCACAATTGATAGACTTAACAACGCAAACCGATCAGAAGCAATCCGGGGATGGCGGACGCTCCGGACGTTTTCGCAGACGCTGCAAGCGAAGGCATCCGGAAGATCACACGGCAGCACCCTTTCATCCGCTCATGATCCAGATACACAGGCCTCCTCCGCCCGTTGAAGGCACCTGCCGGACCATGCAGCCCCGTCCCGTCCCACGGGCCCGCTCCTGACTGGCACGCAATCAATCTCCGTCCGTGTCGTCCGCCCTGGTGCGGGGACACTCACTTTTCAAGGGTGTTGCAAGACACCCTTTTTTTTGCCCGCAACACCCTTATCGCGCTTCTTCCATCGCCCGCACTCAGGGCGGGATATGCATCATGACCTCCTTCACCCTGCCCCTTCCCTTCGCCCGCCACGGCCTGGCCATCATGGTCGCCAGTCTGTTTGTCATGCCCGCACTGGCACAGCAGACCGACAGCACCAGCGACGGCATGAGCAGCCCGCGGCCACGACCACCACAGAAAAGCACTGTCACCTCATACCACGCCACGCTGGAGAGCCTGACCGTCACTGGCACGCGCGAGAATGCCAGCGTTCGGCTGCCGCTGAAGGCCCGGGAAACGCCGCAGTCGGTCAGCGTCACCACCCGCAAGCAGATGGACGATGAATCGTTGACCAGCGTGGATGCCGTGATGCGGCACATGACGGGGGTGATGACCTCGCTCTACGACACCCAGCGGCCGCTCTATTACACCCGAGGCTTCGTGATCAAGGATTTCCAGGTCGACGGCATGCCCAGCTACAGCGGCGAGACCAACCAGGAATACGACACCGCGCTCTACGAGCGGGTGGACCTGGTACGCGGCGCCAACGGCATCCTCACCGGGGTGGGCACGCCATCGGCCACGGTCAACCTGATCCGCAAGCGTCCCTCCCGCGAGTTGGGTGGCACCGTGGACGTGAGCGCCGGGCGCTGGGACTACTACCGGGCAGTGGCCGACGTGAACGTGCCCATCACCGCAGATGGCTCGGTGCGCAGCCGCTTCGTGCTGGCGCCGCAGAAAAAGCACAGCTTCTACAAGCGCTACGAAGAGAACAAGCTGGCTTTCCTGGGCGTGGTGGAAGCCGACCTGGGCCCAGCCACCGAAGTCTCCGTGGGCTACCAGCGCCAGAAGAACGCGCCCAAGGCGCCCGTCTGGGGGGCCATCCCCCGCTTCAATACCGACGGCACGCTGGCCAACCTGCCGGTTTCCACCAGCTTCTCGCCATCCTGGACACGATGGGAGCGCAGCTCGGGCACGGCATTCGCTTCAATCAGCCACCAGATCAATGACGACTGGACGTTCAAGGCCAACCTGGACCATACCACCGGCAAGACCCACAGCCTGATCACCTACGGCTATGGAGCCACACCTTCCGATGCGCCCTTCATCGACAAGGCTACCGGCAGCGGCGTCACCCTGTATGCCTATCCCGGGGAAGAGCGCGAGACCCGCAACAGTCTGGACGCCTATCTGGCCGGCAAGCTGCATCTGGGCGGGCGGGAACACGACCTGACCGTAGGCGTAAGCAGCACCCGCACCACCAGCAAGAGCGATGCCTTTGCCAGCATGTCCAACTGGCGCCACGACATTGCCAACGTCCATACCTGGGACGGCACCGCTCCCAAGCCTGCCGTCAGCAAGACTGGCGCCCGCAACGACACCCTGGTGCAGCAGACCGGCCTGTATGCCTCAGCCCGCTGGCGGCTGACCGAACCACTGTCGCTGCTGACCGGCGCTCGCGTCACGCGCTGGACCAGCAAGCAGAAGAACTACGACACCCGCGGCGCACTGTCCGGTGTCTCGGCGCGGCAGGAAGTGAAGCACAAGGTATCCCCCTACCTGGGCGTGGTCTACGACATCACGCCGTCGCTCGCTGCCTACGCCAGCCACACGCGCATCTTCAATCCGCAGAATCACCGCGACGTGAACAACGTTCCACTCAAGCCCGCCGTGGGCAGCAACAGCGAAGTGGGCCTGAAGATGGCACTGGCCCACGAACTGGACCTGAACCTGGCGATCTTCGAGACCAAGCAGGACAATTTTGCTGTGGTCAATGCCGACGCTGCGCCCAACAGCCTGCCTGACGGATCCACCCCTTACCGCACGGTCGACGGCACCAAGGGCAAGGGTTTCGATGTGGAGCTGATCGGCAAGGTACAGCCCGACTGGAACCTGAAGGCGGCGCTGACCCGGGCCAAGGTCACCCGTCAGGAAAGCGACCGGCTGTGGGCAAACTTCCCCACCTGGCAGCTGCAGCTGGGCAGCGACTACCGTTTCAGTGGCGAGCTGCGCCCGCTGCAGCTGGGCGGATTCCTGACCTGGCAGAGCAAGCTTGAGGCGTACAACGTCCCCTCGCCCAGCGGCCGCGTATACGTGACCGAAAAGAGCAAGCCGTTGCTGGATCTGTACGCCAGCTGGGACTTCACCGAGGCCTACCGCCTCACGCTGGCCGTCACGAACGCCCTGGACAAGAAATACTGGGCCAACCTGGACTACGCCAACTATGGCCAGCCGCGCTTCTTCAGCGCCACGTTCCGGATGGCGTTCTGACGGCACTGTCCGGCTGTCTGGAAGCGGGGCCTGCAACCCGGCTTCCAGCCCCTGCGGGGCCAGTAGTTCCGCTTCGTGTGACGGGCGGCATCCTTCCCCCCGACGGGGGCGAGGAGACCTTCAGTGGCATCAAGCATGAGCGGAACATCCGCCCCGGCAATTGCCGGTTGTCAAGTCTGTGTGCGGCACTGCGTGTTATTTCTATAGGCAGCCCATGACGGCCCTGCTTACAAGAGATGACACGATGCCCGCTACCCTGACTCCGACTGCCCCCCTTGATGCCCCTGCCTTCCGGCCGGGTCAGCCTTCCCAGACCAATGGCCACCTGACGCCGGCTTCCGACCCGCTGGCCTTCAACGCGGCAGGCTACCCGGCCTTCTTCGACCAGGCGCCCACGCTGACGGTGCAGGACGGTCTGGCCCGCTTCCTGGGCGCCACACGCGACGGCATCCTTACCTATCGCTACCTGGATGCCGTGCGGCTGGCTGGCCACTCCTGCCCCACCGTGGCCGGCAGCTGGCTGATGGTCATCCGCGGCCTGAAGGCCCTGTACGGTGACGACATTCCCGAGCGCGGCAACATCGACGTGCTGATGCGCGACGAGCGCAACGCAGGCACGACCGGCGTGATTGCCTCCGTGGCCACGCTGCTGACGGGCGCCGCCGCCGAGACCGGCTTCCATGGCATCGGCCCGGCGCACCGCTTCAAGCGGCAGGACCTGCTGCAGTACGGCGCCGCTTCCATCGACGGCATGCTGGTGCTGAAGCGCCGCGACACGGGCGCGGCCGTGCAGGTGGAGCTGAATGCCGGCATCATCCCCTTCCACCCCGACATGCAGGCGCTGCTGCCCAAGGCGGTCAGCGGCTATGCCACCCCGGCTGAAATGCAGCGCTTCGGGGAAGTGTGGCAGGAGCGCGTCCGCGCCATCCTCATCGACCATGCCGATGACGACGAGCTGGTTCAGATCCGGCCCTGGTCCTCTGCGTGATGTCCTGCCATCCAGGCGCCGACCCAGGTGCCCGCCCCCAGGTGCCTGAACTCCGGCACCTGAGCCCTGGCTTCTGAACGCTGGTTCCTGACCCTTGGTCCAGAACCAGGCGCCGGTACCTGAACCAGATGCCTGAATAGCAAAACGGCCTCCCGAGGGAGGCCGTTCTTCTTGCATCAATGGCTGCAGCGTGCCCGGTACGCTGTCGGGCCCCGGCATGAAGCCGGGCCCCTGCCCGCGCACCGGGCAGGCATCTCAGGGATGCTGTTCCAGCGCGTTCTTCTGACCTTCTGCCACTTCCACGTACTCGGGGATCTGGTCGAAGTTCATGTAGCGGTAGATGCTGTCCTTGTCGGAATCCACCACGCCCATTTCCTTCAGGTACTCCTGCGGCGTGGGCAGCTTGCCCAGGCGCGACGCAATGGCCGCCAGCTCGGCAGAGCCCAGGAACACGTTGGTGTTCTTGCCCAGCCGGTTGGGGAAGTTGCGGGTACTGGTGGAAATGACGGTGGCCCCTTCGCGCACCTGGGCCTGGTTGCCCATGCACAGCGAGCAGCCCGGCATCTCGGTACGCGCACCCGCGGTACCGAAGGCGGCGTAGTGACCTTCCTTGATCAGCTCGTTCTGGTCCATCTTGGTGGGCGGTGCCACCCACAGCTTGACGGGGATGTCACGCTGGCCGCCCAGCAGGCGGGCTGCTGCGCGGAAGTGACCGATGTTGGTCATGCACGAGCCGATGAAGGCCTCGTCGATCTTGGTGCCGGCCACGTCGGACAGCAGCTTGGCATCGTCCGGGTCGTTCGGACAGCAGACGATGGGCTCCTTGATCTCGTTCATGTCGATCTCGATCACGGCCGCGTATTCGGCGTCGGGATCCGCTTCCAGCAGCTGCGGATTGGCCAGCCACTGCTCGACCTTCTCGATGCGGCGTGCCAGCGTCTTGGCGTCCTGGTACCCGTCGGCGATCATGTTCTTCATCAGAATGATGTTCGACTTGAGGTACTCGATGATCGGCTCCTTGTCGAGCTTGATCGTACAGCCGGCCGCCGAGCGCTCGGCCGAGGCATCGGACAGCTCGAAAGCCTGCTCGACCTTCAGATTGGGCAGACCCTCGATCTCCAGGATGCGGCCCGAGAAGATGTTCTTCTTGCCGGCCTTGGCCACGGTGAGCAGCCCCGCCTTGATGGCGTAGAGCGGAATGGCATGCACCAGGTCACGCAGCGTGACGCCGGGCTGCAGCTCGCCCTTGAAGCGCACCAGCACGCTTTCCGGCATGTCCAGCGGCATCACGCCGGTGGCGGCGCCGAAGGCCACCAGACCCGAACCTGCCGGGAAGCTGATGCCGATCGGGAAGCGCGTGTGGCTGTCGCCGCCGGTACCCACGGTGTCGGGCAGCAGCAGGCGATTGAGCCACGAGTGGATGACGCCGTCACCCGGACGCAGCGCCACGCCACCGCGGTTGCTGATGAAGGCAGGCAGCTCGCGGTGCGTCTTCACGTCCACCGGCTTGGGATAGGCGGCGGTGTGACAGAACGACTGCATCACCATGTCGGCCGAGAAGCCCAGGCAGGCCAGATCCTTCAGCTCGTCGCGGGTCATGGGGCCAGTGGTGTCCTGGCTGCCCACGGTCGTCATGCGCGGCTCGCAGTAGGTGCCCGGACGGATGCCCTGCCCCTCGGGCAGGCCACAGGCACGACCGACCATCTTCTGCGCCAGCGTGAAGCCCTTGCCGGTATCGACCGGTGCCTTGGGCAGGCGGAACGCGGTGGACGCCGGCAGGCCCAGGGCCTCGCGGGCCTTGGCCGTGAGCGAGCGGCCGATGATCAGGTTGATACGGCCGCCAGCCTGCACCTCGTCCAGCAGCACCTGGCTCTTCAGGGTGAAGTCGGCAATCTTCTCGCCGTTCTTCTCGATGCGGCCCTCGTAGGGGAAGATGTCGAGCACATCGCCCATCTCCATCTTCGAGACGTCCACCTCGATGGGCAGCGACCCGGAGTCTTCCTGCGTGTTGAAGAAGATGGGGGCGATCTTGCCGCCCAGCGTGACACCGCCGAAGCGCTTGTTGGGCACGTAGGGGATGTCCTGGCCAGTGGCCCAGATCACGCTGTTGGTGGCCGACTTGCGGCTGGAGCCGGTCCCCACCACGTCACCCACGTAGGCCACCAGGTGCCCCTTCTTCTTCAGGTCCTCGATGAACTTGATGGGGCCGCGCTTGCCGTCTTCCTCGGGCTTGAAGGCCGCGTCGGGGCGGGTGTTCTTCAGCATGGCCAGGTAGTGCAGCGGGATGTCCGGACGGCTCCAGGCATCGGGCGCGGGCGAGAGGTCGTCGGTGTTGGTCTCGCCGGGCACCTTGAAGACCGTGACGGTGATCTTCTCGGGCACCTTGGGACGGCTGGTGAACCATTCGGCGTCCGCCCAGCTCTGCATCACTTCCTGGGCCTTGGCATTGCCGGCCTTGGCCTTGGCGGCCACGTCGTTGAAGAAGTCGAACATCAGCAGCGTCTTCTTCAGGGCGTTGGCAGCCACCCCGGCCACTTCGGGATCGTCCAGCAGCTCGATCAGCGGGTGGACGTTGTAGCCCCCGAGCATCGTGCCCAGCAGCTCGGTGGCCTTGGCCCTGGAGATCAGCCCGACCTTGATGTCACCATGGGCGACGGCAGCCAGGAAGCTGGCCTTGACCTTGGCGGCATCGTCCACCCCCGGCGGCACCCGGTAGGTGAGCAGATCCATCAGGAACTCTTCTTCGCCGGCAGGCGGATTCTTGATCAGCTCGATCAGCTCGGCGGTCTGTTTGGCATCCAGTGCCAGGGGAGGAATGCCCAGCGCCGCGCGCTCGGCAACATGTTGGCGATACTCATTCAGCATGGACTTCTCCTAAGGCCATCATCAATCCGTAACGGGTATATGGGGACGATTCCGCGCAAGCCGGGATGCCATGCTCCGCCCTGTCCAGGTACGGAGAGCGCCCCACCTGCGGCAACTGCTGTCCGCCCGGTCGACGGAACCGGGGCGCACGATGGCCCCGTACAGCAGGAAATCGCCCTGGCCCGACCAGACAGGAGTCGTCACCCGCCGGGAGCCCGAATGGCGCGCCGTGCGCCATCTCCGGGGCTTTCCGGGCGGTTGCGCCCTGCCTCGGGAGCGCCCGAGGCCTGGACCAGCCTGCAGCCCTGTTATTTCTGCAAGTGCTGAAATTGTACTCGCCGCACCGCACCAGGGCGTAGCATGGACAGCAAATGGTTTTCCCCTATATCCCCTGAAAACCCGCACCATCCGCCAGTCGGCAGCCATTCGCCCCTGAACGGCATGCCAAGAAAAGCAGTAACGAGAATGATTATTTAATTCTTTTATGAAATGGATTGATCCGGATAATCGAGCACGCCGAACGAGCCCACGGAAGACGCCGCGGGAGCTCCGCACAGCCCTCGCTGCCCACGGACAGCACCGTGATACCTGAACAGCCCTCACGCCGATGTCTCCAGGTCCCTGGCAGGCGTAGACCGTGGCCAAGGGGCAGAGCCCCCCAAATAACGAACAGGGCCGCCTCGCCCACCCGCACCTGGGTGAATGAGACAGCCCCTGAACGAAGGCAGCCCCTGCCTCGCCGGCAGACCCGGCAGACGCAGTCCGCTTACTTGAACTTCTGCGCCAGCTCGTCGAACTTCTGCCGGATGGACTGCGCGAACTCTTCCAGCTTTTCCTTGCGCGCCTTGCTGTTCCGCGCCTTCAGCTCGGCCGCTGCACGGGCGTGCAGGTCAGCCTGCACCTCCAGCGCATCCTCTATCTGCTGCTGGATGGTGGATGCGTCCCAGCGCACCACCAGCGACTTGAACCTGCCGAAGAACTGGTCCAGCGGTGCCTCGGACTTTTCCTGCGCCAGCGCAATGATCGCCACATCGCCGTCATTGAGCTTGGCCGCCACCGTCTCGAGCAGCGTGGCCTGGGCCAGCGCCTGGTCGGTACTGCCCGTACTGCCGACCCAGGCCCCGACGCCAGCGCCAAAAAGCATGCCCAGCGGGCCGCCCAGGATGCCCAGCACCGAACCGATCAGCGTGCCGGTGATGGTGTCGTCATCCACCTGCCTCAGCGGATCGAAGGCATCCACCGGCGTGATGACACCGTTCTCGTTCTTGACCAGCGCCGCCTGGGCAATGCGCGTGTCGTCATTCTGCGGGAAGGCCTTCAGCTCCACGAAGGCCTGGTAGGCCTCGCTGGGTACCTCGAACAGGGTTGCCAGTACGTGTTCCATAATCGTGCTCCTTCTTGTGTGAATGATAGTCCCTGCCCATCAGCAGGCAGGCCGGATGGTACCAGGATCGCTGGCGCCTTTCCTGCCAAGGTACCCCATCCGTGAGCGGCCCATGGCCAAGGGCCTGCATCCCGGCGGGGTTTATGACCGGGCGGTCATCAATCGTGCCAACAGAAGATGCGACCGAGGCCGCACCATCAGGCTGGCTGGAAACCAGCCGAAGGGCGGATCACCGACAGCAGCACGCAGTCCTCATGGCCGACATTGATGGCACCGTGCGTCTGCTCAATGCCGACCACCACGCTTTCACCGGCATGGATGGTGCGCCGACTGCCAGCCGCATCATCTATCAGATCGGCCTCGCCGTGCAGCACCAGCCAGATGTCCTCACCGCTCGGGTGCCGATGCGGCGGAAGGTTGCCCTGCGGCGGAATCTGCCACAGCACGAGATTCATGTCCGTACTCTGATGCAGCACGGTACGGACTGCCTCTGTCGGCCGGTCCTTCAGGTATTGGCTGATGTTCAGGATCTGCGGGACTTGAACGGTCGCGCTCATGGTCGTTCTCCTTCATGGACGGCGGCGTCGTGACCACCTCACCTGCATTTTGCCACACGACAATGCCGCGGGGGCTCCATGCGCCCAGCCACATGCATCATGGCATGCAGCCCCCTCATCCAATCACGCACCGCGGCAGGCCTCCTTCCGCGCACCGAAAGTCACGGCATATCGGCCAGCTTCACTTCCTGCGACACCGGATAGCCGCGCATGGAGCCGCGCGTGCCGTAGCCGGCCACCGAAGTGCCCGTCATGCAGTCGTCGCCCATCATGCCCTCGGCATGGCAGTCGGCGTAGGCCAGCGTGTCGATCTGGGCCTGCGTCAGCGGCAGCAGCGGATCCTTCGTGTTCACGAAGATGCGGGCATAGGCGTTGCCCGGATTGCTGGCCCGACGCTCACCGTGGTGGTAGCCCCAGTATTTCCAGCCTCCGGTGCCAGGCGTCCAGCCATCAGTGCCGGCATCACGCGGGTCGTCCGACAGCGTGTTGGTGTGCTCCAGCAGGAAGCTCGTCACCAGCAGGCCATCACCCGCCGGTGCGGCGATGCTGGAGAGCTGATGCCGCAGTGACAGCAGCGGCATGCCATCCGGCCAAGGCTGCTTCGGCTGGTTGTTGCCGGCCATCACCTCGCTCAGCTCGCCCGACAGGTCGGACACGGTCATGCGGGTGGCGTTGTAGCGGAAGCTGCCGTGGAACTCGGTCATGTCATGCGCATAGTCGGGTTCGCGGAACTTCGCCACCACCGTGTAGCGACTGATGACATCCGCCGGTTCCGACGCGGGGCTCGTACCAGCCGCATTGGTGACGGACAGCGCAAAGGCATGTCCCGTGCAGCCACTGGCCGGACAAGGAACCGTCACCGGCAGGGTCTGCGCCTGCACCGTGATGCCGGCAGGGACCGAGGTCACGGTATAGCCCGACGCCACCGCACCACCGCCCCGGACATGGCCGGCCGTCACCAGTACGGTGCCGTCCTGCGTCCCCCGACGGGCCGTCACCTTTTCCGGTGCCACCGGCACCGTCACGGCACCGGCTGCGGCAATCTCGAAGCTCTGCGTCAGGCGCGTCCCCGTCTGGCCCGAGGCCGCATCACGCGGCTCGGCCGCCACGGTGCAGGTTCCTGCCGCCAGCGCCGTCACCAGGCCACTATCGGCATCGGCACGGCACACGGTTTCGGTCAGGCTGCTGTAACGCATCGGCCGATCAGTGCTGGCCGAGACCGTGACGGTGGCACTGTCCCCCACGGTCAGCGATGGTACGGCACCGAACTGAATATTGGACTGCACGGTGATCTGCTGCTGTGCGCTGGCAGAAGCCCAGGTGGTGTCACCCGCCTGACTGGCCGCAATCACGCAATTGCCTGCGGCACGTGCTGTCACCTCCCCACTGTCGGCATCCACCGTGCAGACACCGGTGGTCGAGCTGTTGTAGCGCACGGCCAGACCTGAGCTGGCCGTGGCCGACACCTTGGCCGTTCCGCCAGGCTGCAGGGCAGGCACTTCGGCAAACTGCAAGGATTGCGGACGTGAGCCGATGACCGGCCCCCGCTCTCCGCCAGGCCCTTCTGCGCCCCCGCAGGCGGCCAACACGGCCAGCATCACCACGGAAGCCCCGGCCAGGGAGAACGTGCCGACCGTGAAGCCCTTCGGCCGGCTTCCGGTTTCATGGATTGCCAAGCGCGACCCCGAAGACACGCCGACACCATCGTCATGCACTGCCCGGATGCTGCTACCGGAACGATATGAATCCGTCATGTCTGTCCCTCAGAACTTGTAGTTGAAGCCGACGTAGACGGAACGCCCATGTCCGGGCACCGCCACGCCCCACGGCACGGTGTTGAGCATCATCGAACTGCCCTGGCCCACGTAGGCCCCGCCCAGCGGCAGCGCATAGCCGCGGTCCAGCAGGTTCTCGATGCCCAGATCGATGCCGAGCTGGCCGATCTCGTAGCGCGTGCGCAGATGCAGCAGGCCGTAACCGGCCGTGCGGATCTCGTTGCGCACGGCAGAGCGCCGCGTCTTGGAGCGCACGCCTTCCCATTCCAGCGTGCCGCTCCATTCGCCCTCGCCCACGGTGCGCCGATGCTCCAGCCCCATCCGGAGATTGGCCGGCATGGTGTTGTAGAGGCCACCGCCAGTATCCAGGTTCTTGCCATGCAGCCAGGCCAGCTTGCCGCTCAGCGTGAGGCTGCCAGCATGCGGACTCTGGGCCAGCAGCCAGTGACCGGACACGTCGGTACCCAGCAGGCGTGCATCCTGGTTCACGTAGCGCAGCAGCACGAACTCGTTGTCGGCCGTGGTGTTGCCGCTGCGGCACTGGCTGGCCGAGCAGCGCTCGGCATCCACGTAGTCCGAGATGCGGGTCAGGTGCGCGCTCACCGTCAGCCCCCAGCGTTGCTCATCCTCGGGATGATGCCAGTTGCCGCTGACACTCAGCGTGTGGGCCACTTCCGGCTTCAGGTCCGGATTGCCCAGGTAGCCGTTGCCATCGCCCAGGAAGTTGTTCATGCCCGCAGCCATGGTGTTGGTGGACCATGGATAGCGCTCGTACAGGCTGGGCGAACGGGTCTTGCGGGCCACGCCCATCTCGTAGCGATGGCCCTTGGCCGGTTCATAGCTGGCCAGCGCGCTGAAGTCCCAGTGACGGTCATGCCGCCGACGACTGATGGAATTGAAGGCCGACGCATCATCCGACCAGGTGGGCAGGCCGTTATAGCCGCGCACCGGACCGGCGTCGGTACGCACCTGCGTGTGCCGCAGCCCGATGACGCTGCTCCAGCGTGCATCCCAGCTACGCTCCCATTCGGCATAGGTGCTCAGCCGGTTGCGACGCCCGTCGTCGATGTTCCAGAAGTCGTTTGGCGCCATCCCACCGCTGGCCCCAACCGGCGGCCACCAGTCATACAGCTGGTAGTACAGGGCCTCCAGCCCCAGGCGCACGGTATCCCGTTCGTTCAGCATCCAGCTGGCCTGAGCCGTGGCGCCATCGGTACTGGCGCGGGTGCGCATGGGCATGCCGGTGCCGTAGCTGTAGCGGTCCTCTCCCATGTCCATGCGGTGGCGGATGCGCTGGTTCCACAGGCGCACCTTCAGATCTCCCCAGGAGAACTGCCCCCGATAGCGCAGACCGGCCAGCGTGGCGCGGTTCTCCGTCATGTCCATGCGCTGGTTCGGGAACCCCTGGAAAGGCATGTTCTGCCAGCTGAAATCGGTCTCCAGCAGGTGCATGCCGCTGCGCCAGGCCGCTGCCATCCGGTGGTTCTGCACCCGGAAGCCGCTGGAGCCCACCTCGTCGCCCGGCAGCACGCGCCCCTGTTCGCGGCCGGTCTCGGCCGGCTTGAAGTCCTTGCCGGCGCGGTAGTTGCGTGCCCGCGCGTAGGAGCCTTCATATTCCAGATGCAGCCGCTCCGTGGCGTAATGCGTACCCAGGCTGACATCCACCCCATGGCCGTTGCTGCGGTAATGGGTGCCCACGTGGCCCCCCAGCAGGGGCTTGCCGTCAGGATCGGCAAAGCTTGGCGGTGCGGACTCCACCTGGATGCTGCCACCGATGCTGTCACCGCCCGCACTGACCGGCGAGATGCCGGCATAGACACGGATGCTCTCCACCTTGGCCGGGTCGATGTAGGACAGCGCCGGGTTCATGTGGTTGGCACAGGCCGCCATCAGGTCCATGTCATCCACCGTCAGGCGTAGCCGCTCGTCGGCCAGACCATGAATCACCGGCAGACCCGACACGCCACCTGCCCCCTGCACGTCCACACCGGGCATGTCCTTCAGCAGGCCCGTGGTGTCCGGCGTGGTGGCACGACGGCGCGAGATCTTGCCCGAATCCGTCACGCCCGACCCAGGCAGCGACATGTTGGGGGGCTGCACCTCGAAAAGACGCAGCGCACGAACGCGCACCTGCGGCAACTGCACGGTTTCGTCCTGGGCCTGGGCCGTATCGCCCACCTGCCCGGCATCCTGCGCCCAGGCTGGCAGTGCCAGTGCACCCAGCGCCGTGGCCAGCAACGCAGGCACCCGGGCCACGGAAAACCTGTGGCCCGCATCGCCCCTGCGTCTGGCGGCTTTCATCTTGTTCATTGTCATCGGTCGATTCCTCGTCTGTCCTGTCATGGGCGGGATGCGGCATCCTTCCGGAAAGGATCGGAAAATGCTGGATCGCTCAGGAACGTTTCATCCGTCAGCGTCTTCAGGAAAGCCACAATGTCTGCGCGGTCCTGCGCCGACAGGCCCCGATCCCGGACGAGCGGACTCTTGTGCGGATTGGCGCGTCCGTCGCCGGCCCGCGGGCCGCTGGTGATGTTGCGTCCGCCACCGGCCATGATGGCCACCGCCTCTTCGAGCGTAGCCACCGAACCATCGTGCATGTAGGGCTCGGTCACGGCCACGTTGCGCAGGCTGGGCACCCGGAAGGCCCCCATGTCGGCCGGGTTGGCGGTGATTTCCTCGACGCCGGTGTTTTCTTTCGGGTAGTCGCCCCGACCGTTCAGGTTATAGAGCCCGATGTTGTGATACCGGACCTTCAGCGTCGTGGTCTCGACACTGACGAACTGGTCATCGAAATTGGGGGGTTGATGGCACTGCGTGCATTCGGCCTTCTCGAACAGCTGCCGGCCACGCAATTCCTTCTCCGACAGCGTGGCCTTGCCCTGCAGGTAGCGGTCATAGCGGCTGTCGGCCGTGACCATCGTGCGCTCGAAGGCGCTGATGGCCTTGAAGATGTTCTCCCAGGTCAGCGGGTCGCCCTTGGCATCGGGAAACGCCTGCTGAAAGCGCGCCGGATAATCCACATCCTGGGCACTGGCCAGGCGCTTCAGCACCTCCTGAACGGAACTATCGTTCACGCCCATCTCCACCGGTTCGGTACCGAACACGGGGTTCGGGATCTGGGCTTCCAGCGACATCAGCACCGGATTGGACCAGGTCTGTGTGGCATGCCAGGCCACGTTGCCCAGCCCCATGGAGTTGCGGGGATGCTGCACGTTGGTGATGCCGCGCGGACGGTCCTTGCCATCGGCAAAGGCACGTGCCTGTTCATGACACGAGGCACACGACATGGTGCCATCACCCGAGAGGCGCCGCTCATGGAACAGGTAGCGCCCCAGCGCCACCTTGGCGGTATTCATGGGGTTGTTCGCCGGCACGCGGGGAGCTGGCATGTGCGAAGGAAGCTTCCATTCCCAGGCGTCAGGCGGGCTGTAGGCCGGATAGGTCCAGTCCAGCACGGTGGGCGTGGCCGCCTTCCCCTGACTGGCACCTGCATCCTGTGTCGTGCCGCTGTCCGAGGAGCTGCCTCCTCCACACCCCCCGCAGCTCAGCAGCAGCACCAGCATGGCACCCGCTGCACGTCGGGACACCCCACGCCGACATCGGCGACCGTCATGCAATCGCAAACGGACGGGCAGAGCATTCATGAGAGACCTCCTGCAGTGACACGGGCCACCCCGCAGGCAGCCCGGACAGGAGAAGCGACCCACTTCGCTTCCCCTCTTTTCCCTCATGCGGCATGCTCACCGGGGTGGGCATGCCCGCATGAAGTGACAGCTACGCTCAGGGCGTGACGGCCTTCAGCACCTTCTGCGTCTTGCCGGCCACGGCCACGCCGGTGCCGCTGCCATCGACCTTCCAGTCGAGCGCCAGAGCCTCGAAGGGCTTGGCGCAGGCGGCATCGGTTGCACCGGACATGCAACCGCCAGCGCCTTCGGCCTTGCTGGCAATGTCATAGTTGAACAGCGCGCCGGCATCGAAGGCCACGACCTGGCTGGCGGGGTTGAAGCCTGCCAGCGTGACGGTGACCCGGTTGGGGGCCTTGCAGCTGGAGATCGGCGTGCCTTCGGCCGGATTGCCCACGCAGCCGGTGGAACCCAGGTGCAGGCGCACGGAACCCTCTTCGGCCTTGCCATCCTTCACCTCGGCCGATTCCCAGGCCGAGGGATCAACGTTCTCGTTCTGGTCGAACTGGATGTTGGTGAACTTGCGGCCACCGCGCCAGTTCCAGGACATGGACGGATGAACGGCGTTCTGCAGCACGCGCGGCGTGGTTGCGTCAGCCGCATTCAGGTGGTTCAGCTCGAAGGGCACGCCCAGCGTCATTTCCACGCCGGTATAGCTGCCTGCCGGCACCGTGCCTTCGATGACGGCATTGGTGGCGGCGGAACCGTCGCACTCACCCACGCCCTTCTGCTCCAGGTCGATCAGGCTGACGGTGTTCTTGCCGTCGTTGCTGGTGTAGTTGTAGTCGTTGGCCTGCTTGAGCTTGAGGGCCTCACGGGTGCCGTCGGCCTTGATCAGGCTGACGTTGGAGATGTAGAAGCGGAAGTCCTCGATCTGCACGGCACGCTGCTTCGTGCCCAGCTTCGTCGTGCTGGTGCAATCGATCTTCTCGGTACCGTTGTAGGCCGCGAACTTGATGCTCACGTCACCCGTGGTGCCGGTCTGCCAGCTGCCACCCGTGGTGCCGGTGGTACCCGTGGTACCGGTCGTACCCGTCGTGCCGCTGTTGCTGGTAGCGGTGCTGTTGTTGTCATCGCTGCCGCAGGCGGTCAGGCCGACGGCGCAGGCCAGCAGCAGGCCGGCGTAGATGGGGGTCTTGGCGAAACGTTTCATGAAATGACTCCTTTCCTTGGAAGGATGAGAATGGATGGAAACGATGCGAGCGAGAATGGCGACAGCCAGCGGACGATCCGTTTCGCGCTTGCGAATCCGGAGTCCGACCAAACAACAGACAAGCGATCAAGGCACGCCCGGGACCGGGTGCTTGCCCGGAAAGGGTGCCTATGCTTCAGGCAGCCACAGCAGGCTGCCCAGCGGGGGGCCCACGCGGGTGCGTGGGCGCAATCTGACGGGCGACGAGCGTCACCCGGGCGGCAGGCACCTGCACCATGGCAGGTGCCTTGATGGCGTCGAAGGCAGCCACCGGCATGGGCGGCGCCAGCAGATGAACCAGGACCACGCACAGCGCGCAGTGATCCAGATGGAGCCCGCCCTCATGCGAACCCTGGGAAACGGGCTTTACCGGGCCATGTGCGGCCCGATGATGGGAGGGAGCATCCGGCGGTTCGGCAGACTGCCCGGATGCTTCGTGCGGCATGCAGTGATCCATCCACGCGGCCTGCACGGCATGCGGGTGGGGCAGGCCGTGAGCGGCTTCATGGGCTGCCAGGGCACGCGACACCGTAGGCGCGAGCAGGGCCAACCCGAAGACCCACAGGGTAAGCCAGACCAGCCCACGATGACAAAAGCCGAAACGGTTCATGCCGATGATGCCGATGGAAACGGCGCGGGACGCGGGGCGCCCAGCCAGCCTGCAATACCTGAACGATGCACTGCCTGCCAAGCCATGTGACATGGCCATGCGTCAAGCCCCTTGACGCGGCATGACAGCTTTCATGAGCCTCCTTGGACGAAAGCCGGATACAACATATCAGCCTTCTGATGTGAAAGATTATATACAGCTTATGAACTTGCACCAGCCCGGCAGCCATAATGACATTCGTTTCGGGCCAGGCAACAGAAAAACACCCGAAGAATGTCACGAAAATTATGGTAATGAAAAGCGGGGCGACACCCCGTCGATATAAATGGCAGGGTAAACCCTTAGGCTTCGGATCCGAAAACCCCTTGCAGGACAGGCCTGAACGCCATCCCCGCAAGAGGGGCACACAAAATAAAAGCGTCCGTTCGGACATATTCCGTCACGGACGCGCAAGCCAGAAAAAGCAAGGCCCGATCCTTTTCGGAACGGGCCATCGGATTGCCTCCACGGCTGTCGATCGATTTTGCGCCTTCTAAATTGATAATGCGCAAATTAAGGCATCAGGCCGTCTGACTCACCTTCGACGTCCTGGGCGATGCGTTCTCGCTCTCGATGCGGGCCAGCACCTCGGCCAGTCGCTGCTCGGCCCATTCGTTGCCGATCTGGCAGGTACCGGCATACTGGTGGCCACCACCGCCGAAGCGCGTGCACAGGTCGCCGATGTCGATCGTCGAGGCCGTGTTGAAGATGGAGCGGCCCAGGGCAAACACTGTGTTGGCCTTCTCGCGCCCCCACATCACATGCAGCGACATCGTGCAGTTGGGGAACAGCGCATAGACCAGGAAGCGGTTGGCCGCGTAGATGATCGACTCGTTGCGCATGTCCAGCACCACCGTGTTGCCCTGCACGTGGGCGCAGCGGCGCAGCTGCTCGATGGCCTTCGATTCATGCTCGTGGTAGCAGCGCACGCGTTCGGCCACGTCCGGCAGCGCCAGGATGCGACCGATGTCCATGGAGCGGCAGGCATCGACCAGCATCATCATCAGCTGCAGGTTGGAGATGCGGAAGTCATGGAAGCGCCCCAGACCGGTACGCGGGTCGGCAAGGAACCCGAGCAGCGTCCAGTCACGCGGATGCAATACGTCAGCCAGCGTGTACGAGGCGCTGCCTGCCTTGTCGACGGCCGCCATCAGCGCCGGCGAGAAGTGCGGGAAGCGGCTCTCGCCTCCGAAGTGGTCGTAGATCACGCGGGAGACCGAGGCCTCGCCCACCCCCATGACCAGGTTGCTGTAGCCCACCCTGGGCAGCACCCGCGACCCCGGCGCCTGGTAGTCGAACACCTGACCCGCCGTGGCCACGTAGGGCAGGTTCACCAGCATGTCGTCCTTGTCCACGTGCACCTTGCCGTCCTGAACATCCTTCGGATGCACGAACATGACGGCATCGACCACGCCGATGTCTCGCAGCATGGCGGCGCTGACCAGACCATCGAAGTCGGAACGGGTAATCAGGCGGTAGGGTTCGGTACGCATGGGGAAAAACCTGCTTCTGCTCACGGTGCAGCAACGTGCACCACCAATTGGGCAGTATCTTCCCTCTCGGGCAGGCTGCATGCCCCTGGCCGATATGCGGCCACCCCGTCCGTACCGGCGGCCCGGCATGGTGCACCGCCACAATCGCCCATGCCAGCCCCCCGGGTTTTCACCAAGGGGCGGCCCCCGTGCTGCAGAGCACCGTTAAGATTGTCCGATGCCCAAGCACGCCATCCCCCACCCCCCTTCCGCCACGCCGTCCAGCATGCTGGACGGTGACAGCCTGCCGGCCACCCTGGCCCGCACCATGCTGGCCGGCTTCAATCGGCACTACGGCCTGTTCCGCTACAACGCGCAGCAGGCCAAGACCTGTTTCGAGAATGCCGCCTGGCACCGGATGCGACGGCTGGCCAGCGAGCGCATCACCTTCTACGACCAGCGCGTGAGCGAGGCGGTCGAGAAGCTGCGCGCCCAGTTCAACACCGACAGCCTGGCCGACGACGTGTGGGCCGAGGTGAAGCAGTACTACGTGCTGCTGCTGGCCGAGCACCAGCAGCCCGAGCTGGCCGAGTCCTTCTTCAATACCGTCAGCACCCGGCTGCTGCAGCGCCAGTATCTCCACAACGACTTCATCTTCGTGCGGCCGGCGGTCTCCACCGAGCACCTGGACGGCACGCCGCCCTCATTCCGGGTCTATTACCCGGAAAACCGGCCCTGGAAGGAGGTCCTGCGCCAGGTCCTCATCGACATGGGGCTGGCCTGCGGCTACCGGGACATCGAGGATGACCTGCAGAAGGTGATCGACGCCGCCCCCACCCTGTTCGGCGAGCAGGCACCGCGGGCCATGGATTGCCAGGTGCACGTGCTGCGCTCGCTCTTCTACCGCAACAAGGGCGCCTACCTCATCGGCCGCATCGTCAATGACGGCGAGGTACAGCCCTTCTCGCTGCCCCTGCTGCGCAACGGCCAAGGCCGCGTGTTCATCGACACGGTGCTGTTCGCCCCCGAGCACATCGAGGGACTCTTCAACTTTTCGCGGGCCTACTTCATGGTGGACATGGCGGTGCCGTCCGCCTACGTGCGCTTCCTGCGGTCGCTGATGCCCACCAAGCCGCAAGCCGAGCTCTACACCATGCTGGGCCTGCACAAGCAGGGCAAGACGCTCTTCTATCGCGACCTGCTGCAGCACCTGCACGAATCCACCGACCATTTCATTGTGGCCCCCGGCATCAAGGGTCTGGTGATGGGCGTGTTCACGCTGCCCTCGTTCCCGTATGTCTTCAAGTACATCAAGGACGTGCGCCGCAAGGACATCAGCCGCGAGTACATCGAGGACCGCTACCACCTGGTGAAGAACCACGACCGCGCCGGCCGGATGGCCGATTCGTGGGAATACTCGGACGTGCCCTTCCCCAAGAAACGGCTGTCCCCCGAGCTGCTGGCCGAGCTGAGAGCCACCGCCCCCTCGCTGATGGTCGAGGAGGGCAACTGCATCGTCATCCGCCACCTGTACATCGAACGGCGGATGACCCCGCTGAACCTTTACCTGGAACAGCAGACCGACGAGGCCGCGCGCGAATATGCCGTCTACCAGTACGGCATGGCCATCCGCGACATGGTGGCAGCCAACATCTTCCCGGGTGACATGCTCTACAAGAACTTTGGCGTCACCCGCCAGAACCGGGTGGTCTTCTACGACTACGACGAAGTGCAGTACCTCACCGACTGCAACTTCCGCAAGGTGCCCGAACCGCGCACGCCCGAGGACGAGATGGCGTCCGAGCCCTGGTATCCGGTGGCGCCCAATGACGTGTTTCCGGAAGAGTTCAGCACCTTCCTGCTGGGCAACCCCCGCGTTCGCCAGCCCTTCCTGAAGCACCATGCCGAACTGCTGGACCCCGTCTGGTGGCAGAACCAGCAGGCCCGCATCCGGCAGGGCATCCTGGACGATGTCTTTCCCTATCCCCGGCGACTGCGCTTTTCCCGGGTCGACGAGGACCCCGGACGCCCCGCATCACCCCAGAAGCCCGGACGCTGAAGATCCAGGGACGCCCGACACAGGAGACAAGCACACATCATGGATTCCGACCCGATCGTCATCGTATCCGCTGTCCGAACCCCCATCGGCGCCATGCTGGGCGCGCTCTCGGGGCTGGAAGCCACCGACCTGGGTGCCATCGTCATCAAGGCTGCGGTCGAGCGCGCCGGCATCGCCCCCGACCAGGTGCAGGAAGTACTGATGGGCTGCGTGCTGCCCGCCGGCCAGGGTCAGGCACCGGCCCGACAGGCCACGCTGAAGGCGGGGCTTCCGCCATCCACCGGGGCCACCACGCTCAACAAAGTGTGCGGCTCCGGCATGAAGGCCGTGATGCTGGCCCATGACCTGATCAGGGCCGGCAGCCAGGATGTGGTGGTGGCCGGCGGCATGGAGAGCATGTCCAACGCCCCTTACCTGGTGCCCAAGGGCCGCACCGGCTACCGCTATGGCCACGGCACGCTGCTGGACCACATGGCCTACGACGGCCTGGAAGACGCCTACAGCAAGATGCCCAACGGCGGCGGCAAGTCGATGGGCCTGTTTGCCGAAGACTGCGCCGGCAAGTATCACTTCACCCGCGAAGCGCAGGACGCCTACGCCCTGGAGTCCTCGCGCCGTGCCCGCAGCGCCAATGAAGACGGCAGCTTTGCCTGGGAAACGGTGCCCGTCACCATCCCGGGCCGCAAGGGCGACGTGGTGGTGGAGCGCGACGAGAGCCCGTTCAAGGTCGACCCGTCGAAGATCCCCAACCTGCGCCCGGCCTTCGTGAAGGATGGCACCGTCACCGCCGCCACCTCGTCGTCGATCTCTGACGGTGCCGCTGCGCTGGTGCTGATGCGCCAGAGCGAAGCCCGCAAGCGCGGCCTCTCCCCCCTTGCCACGCTCGTGGCCCATGCCACCTTCTCGCGTGAACCCGAGTGGTTCACCCTCGCACCGGTAGGCGCCATCGAGAAGGTGCTGGCCAAGGCCGGCTGGCAGACCGCTTCCGTGGACCTCTACGAGATCAACGAAGCCTTCGCCGTGGTGACGATGGCCGCCATGAAGGAGCACGGCATCCCGCACGACAAGGTCAACATCCATGGCGGTGCGGTCGCCCTGGGCCATCCCATCGGCGCCTCCGGCGCCCGCGTGCTGGTCACGCTGCTGGGCGCCCTGAAGAAGACGGGCAGCAGGCGCGGCGTTGCCTCGCTGTGCATCGGCGGCGGCGAAGCCACCGCCATCGCGGTGGAGATGGCCTGAACCCCTAGATCATCCGCAGCAGGATCTCGCCGACACGGTGGTCGGCCTGCTTGCCCGCCACCAGATTGGCCCGCCCCCGCGTGGGGGCGATGTTCTCGCGCAGGTTGCGCAGATTGATCTCGCGCCAGATGTCGCTGGCCACCTTCATTGCCTCGTCCTGCGACAGGTGCTGGTAATGATGGAAATAGGAGTCCGACCGGCGGAATGCCGTCTGCTGCAGCGACAGGAAGCGATGCTGATACCAGCGCTCGATGTCGGCCTCGGCAGCATCCACATAGATGGAGAAGTCGAAGAAGTCGGAAACCACCACGCTGGCCTGGGGCGTTCCGGCGCTGCGCTCCGCCCCCCAGGTCTGCAGCACGTTCAGCCCCTCGAAGATGAGGATGTCAGGCTGCTCGACCCGTTGCATCTCACCGGGCACGATGTCATAGGCCTGATGGGAATACACCGGCGCTTCCACCACCGGCTCACCGGCCTTCAGCGCCCCCAGGAAGGAGATCATCCGCTTGCGGTCGTAACTTTCCGGGAAGCCCTTGCGCTTCATCAGGCCACGCGCCTGCAGCACCCGGTTGGGATGCAGGAAGCCGTCCGTGGTGACCAGTGCCACCCGGGGGTGATCGGGCCAGCGGGCCAGCAGCGCCTGCAGCACGCGCGCGAAGGTGCTCTTGCCCACCGCCACACTGCCGGCGATGCCGATCACGTAGGGGCGCGCCCCCACCGGTCGGCCCAGGAAGTCGTCACACACGCCCGAGAGTGCCTTGGCCGAACGGAAGTGCAGGTTCAGAAGCCGTGACAGCGGCAGGTAGATCTCCACCACCTCAGGCAGCGAGACCTGGTCGTTGACGCCACGCAGGGCGATCAGTTCGGACTCGGACAACGTCAGCGGCGTGCTGGAGCGCAGGCCAGCCCATTCCGCGCGGCTGAAACGCTGGTAGGCGGAAAAGCCATCGCCCGCCTTCCCCGGCACCGCGGCCTGAGATTGCGCCGCGAGCTTCTCGATGCTGTCCATGGTCACGCGATGCTCTCCTCGATCACCCTGTCTGGCCCGGCCCTGGGCATCGGTCCCAGGGAGCAGCAGCCTGCCGGCAACGGCCCGGGCGACCTTGCTCGGCCCGAACGGACGCCCTGTCGACTGTCTGCACAAAACGACACCTGCCCGCAACAGCCCCCGTGTTACCAACACCCCGACCTACCCGAAACATCAGGGACAGACCCCATCAATCCGGATCGGCCTGGCGATGACCGGGCAGCTGGCTTACCTTCGGCAAGATGCTGATGATACTGGGCAGACGGCCATGAAGCAGGCTCTTGCATGCTCATTCGGGTATCCCCCGGGCCGCTTTCGGCCACGATGCACGCCATTTTAGTAATTATTATCGACAGTGATGCGATTCAACGACATGTGTAAATCGAATCTACATTTCCTTGCACAATAGCTAGTAAGGCGTCGACGCACGCCCGCAGCCCGCGCGGCACCTGTCGCCAGACAAGGAGACTGACGACTCATTCACAAATGGATACGAGTTTGAATCAAAAGTTACGGCTATAGATCACATTGAGCCGATCATTCTGATGGAATGGCGCCCCGGGTCCACGCTAGAGTAACAGTCCGGCTGTCGTTTCCCGTATGCGTGGCCGGCCCTTCGACCGGCAGCGCCCCAGGCACCCCGCCAGACCGGCACAGGTTTTCTGTAACACAACCGCCCTTTTCGCCATGACCACGATACGTTCCCTGTCAGCCCTGGTACTGGCCAGCTTCCTGGCCGCCTGTGCCAACATGAGTTCCCTGCCGCCGGCGCCCGACAAGGCCCCCAAGCACAACTACGTCTATCAGATCGGCCCCGGTGACGAGCTGGACCTGAAGGTCTGGCGCAACCCCGACCTGTCGGTGAAGGTGCCGGTGCGCCCCGACGGCAAGATCACCGCACCGCTGATCAAGGACATCGTGGCCGTGGGCAAGACGCCCCAGGTGCTGGGCCGCGAGATCGAGGAAAAGCTGTCCACCTACATCCGCGACCCCAGCGTCTCGGTGGTCGTGACCAAGATCGTGGGTGACCCGCTGTCGGTGGTCCGGGTCATCGGCCAGGCCCAGAGCCCGGGCGCCGTGCCCTATCAGAACGGCATCACCCTGCTGGACGTGATGACCAAGGCCAACGGCCTCACCCGCAAGGCGGCCGGCAACCAGGCCATCCTGATCCGCGCCATCGAGAACAACAAGCAGTACCGTGTCCGGCTGGAGGACCTGCTCAAGCGCGGCGACCCCAGCGCCAACGTCGAGATCGCCCCGGGCGACTCGATCATGATCCCGGAAAGCCTGCTGTAACGTCCGGCTGGCCGCCGGGCAGCCCCCGCATGGCGCCCGGCCGCCTCGGCCGCGCATACTGTCCGAAGCGACAAAGCATCTTCTGCACAGAATTCCATGCTTGACCTCCTGAAGTCCTACAAAACCTACCTGTCCGGCCTGTGGAAGTACCGGGTCTCGGGTCTGGTGGCCATGCTCATCACCGGCGTGCTCGGCATCATCATCACCGTGGTGCTGCCCGGCAACTACGAGGCCACGGCACGTGCCTATGTCGACACCAAGTCGATCCTGCAGCCCCTCATGCAGGGCATGACCGTGCAGCCCGACATGCAGGGCCAGATCCAGATGATGGCCCGCACGCTGGTCAGCCGCCCCAACCTGGAAGCCATCGTCCAGGCCACCGGCATGGACCACGATGTGCAGACCCAGAAGGGGCGCGAGGCGCTGATGCAGACGCTGGAGAAGAACATCCAGTTCAAGCCGGCGGGCGGCACCAACTTCTACAGCATCGAGTACCGCAACCAGTCCCGGGAAACGGCGCTGAAGGTGGTGACGATGCTGCTGGACCTGTTCGTCAAGTCCACCCGCACGGGCAAGACCGCCGACACCCAGCAGGCGGTGCAGTTCATCGACCAGGAGATCGCCAAGGCCCGGGACCTGCTGCTGCAGACCGAGACCGCGCTCAAGGAATTCAAGATCAAGCACATCGAGGTGATGCCCAACCTCGCGCAGGACTACGTGGCCCGTTCGGCCGACATCCAGCGTGAGCTGCAGACGGCCCGCCTCGAATACCGTCAGGCCGTCAACTCGCGCACCGCCATCCGCACCCGTCTGGAGGCCGTTCCCGAGTACGTGCCGGTGGGTGGTGGCCAGGCCGACGGTGGCGGCAGCGAGACCGAGCGCCGGCTGGAATCGGCCCGCAAGCGCCTGGACGACCTGCTGACCCGCTACACCGACGCACACCCGGACGTGATCAACACCCGCCATTCCATCCGCGAGCTGGAAGTCCAGCTGCAGAAGGAAGCGCAGCGTCCGGTGGATTCGCGCCCGGGCCGGGGCAAGATCCCCAACCGGCTGTACCAGGAGATGTCCATCGCCATGGCCGAGGCCGACGCCAAGGTTGCCTCGCTGGCCGCCCGTGTGGCCGAGGCCGAAGCGCAGGCCAAGCGTGCCCGCGAGATCGCGCTGGCCATCCCGAAGGTCGAGGCCGAGTACATCCAGCTCAACCGCGACTACGACTCCAACAAGCAGAACTACGAGAAGCTGCTGCAGCGTCGTGATGCCGCCCGTCTGGCCGGCAGCATCGAGGAAAACACCGGCACGCGCGAGTTCCGCGTGGTCGATCCCCCGCGCGTGAGCCCGCGCCCGGTCTCGCCCAACCGTCCGCTGCTGCTGGGCATCTTCTTCGTGGTGTCGCTGGTGCTGGGCCTGGCCGTGGCGCTGGTGCGCGAGCTGGCCAATCCGGCCTTCTACGAGCCCAACGCGCTGAAGGCCGCCACCAAGGTGCCGCTCTTCGGTGCCATCACCCGCTATCGTGATGAAGCCGCCCAGAAGCTGGCCCGCAAGCAGTCGTTCCGCTTCACCGCCACCCTCGTCGGCTACACGCTGGTGTTCGTGGTGCTGATCCTCATCTACGTGATTGATGCAGGCCAATCCAGCGAAGCAGCACCGGCACCCACCGCACAACACACCCAGCAGAAGGTGATGTCATGAACAAGCGACTCGTTCAGCGGGCCATGCAGAAGCTGGTGGACCAGAATCCGTCCCGGCCGATGCACCAGCACACCACCATCACGCCCACCACAACCACCATCACCCCCAGCACGACCACGCCGCGGACACTGAGTCAGGGCAGCACCACGCTGATGGCTTCCTCTGCCGAGGCCGAGGAAGCGATGGCCGCCGGCATCCGGGCCGACATCGCCCGCGCCGAAGCACTGCGGCAGGCCCGTGAGCGCGGCGAGCAGGTCAACGGCCGGCTGGACACGGCAGCGGGTGGTGCCAGGATCGACACCCAGGCTTCGGCCGGTGCCCCCTTCCCGGCCGCACAGGGCCAGGGCCCGGCAGACCGGCAGGACGGCACGGCCAACAGCGCGTCCTCCGCGGGCGAAGCACACGGCAGCAATGGCCATTCCGCGACCGGACACATCCCCTCGTCCGGCCGCCCCGTCATCCAGCTGGATTTCGATTACCTGAAGGGACGTGGCTTTCTGGTACCGGACGACAAGACCTCCAAGATTCACCAGGAGTTCCGTCTGGTGAAGCGGCGCCTGCTGGACAACGCCTTTGGCCGCCTGCGCCCCGTGGTGGGCAACGGCCGGCTGATCATGGTCACCAGCTCGCTGCCCAGCGAGGGCAAGACCTTCTCGGCCATCAACCTGGCCATCAGCATCGCCATCGGGGGTGAACACCCGGTGCTGCTGATCGATGCCGACATCGCACGTCCCAGCGTCTCCAACACGCTGCAGCTGGACATCCCCGACGAAGTCGGCCTGACCGATTACCTGGAAGACCCCACGATCCCCATCAGCGAGCTGCTGCACGAGACTTCCGTGCCCGGGCTGTCGCTGATGACGGCGGGCCACCTGAACCATCGTCCGGTGGACCTGCTGGCCTCGAACAACATGGCGCAGCTGGTCGAGCGGCTCAAGACCATGCTGCCGCACCATGTGATCATCTTCGATACGCCCCCGCTGCTGCCCGTCACCGAGACCCGCTCGCTGTCGGCCCTGGTGGGGCAGGTGATGCTGGTGGTCGCTGCCGGCGAGACGCCGCGCAGTGCCGTCAACGAGTCGTTGCTTCAGCTTGAGAATTGCGAGGCTGTCGGCCTGCTGTTCAACAAGGCCCCCGTACAGCCTAAAGCACCCGCTTACTACGGATACTGAGCATGTACAAATCATTTTTCGGATTGAAGTCCAAGCCGTTCCGACTGAATCCGCACCTGCGCTTCCTCTTCAACAGCGAGGCCATCCAGCGCGCAGTCAACACGCTGAAGTACGGGCTGTATCAGCGTGAAGGGCTGGTGCTGCTGACCGGTGCGCCGGGCTGCGGCAAGACCATGCTGGTGCAGAACGTCAGCCGCCGCCTGCCCGACGCCGGCATCCAGGTCTTCACCATCGCCACGCCGCGCGCCAACGGCCATTCGCTGCTGCTGCAGATCTTTGCTGCCCTGGGGCTGGACGTGCCGGCCGACGCCGACACGGCACAGCTGCTGCGCACGCTGCAGAAGTACCTGCTGGGTGAAGTCCAGGCCAACCGCCGGCTGCTGCTGGTCATCGACGAGGCCCACAACCTCGAGGACGATGCGCTGGAGGTGGTGCGGCTGCTGTCGGACATGCAGCTCAACGGCAACCTGCTGCTGCAGATCTTCCTGGTGGCGCAGCCGGTGCTGCGTGCACGTCTGGCCACGCCCCGTCTGGACGCCCTGCGCCAGCGCTTCCTCGTCACCGACCACATTGACGGGCTGACGCCCGAGGAAGTGCCCCAGTACATCCAGAAACGGATGCAGCAGGCCGGCTGGCAGGGTGACACCCCGTTCGACGCCGAAGCGATCGAGCGCATCCAGCAGGCCACCGACGGCAACCCCCGCCAGGTGAACATCCTGTGCGAGCGGCTGCTGACGCAGGCCTACGTGGAAGAGAAGACGCGCGTGACCCTGACCGACGTGGACAACACGCTGCAGGACATGGAAGACGAATGGCGTACCTCGGTCACCGTGGCCGACAACCCGACCGCCTCGAAATCCGCCCGGCTGCAGGACATGGAACGCCGCATGGCCTCGCTGGACGCCTCGCTGGACCAGATCTCGCAGGTGACCAACACCATTCTGGTACGACTGGACGGACTGCGGCAGGGATGACGATGGACACGGGGTGCCGGCCATGCTGAGCCGGCTGGCTGCCCACTTTTCGCGCTACTCGCTTGCCAGTCTGCTCGTCACGCTGGCAAGCATCGTCTCGTTTCCGTTTCTCACGCGCATCTTCCCGGTCGCCGACTACGGGATGATGAGCCTGATTGGCGTGCTGGTGACCGCCACCGCCGCCGTGGGCAAGCTGGGCTTGCAGCAGGCAGCGCTGCGCTTTTACAGCGAGGTGCGCGCCGGCCAGTCTGCCTGGACGCTGCCGCAGTACGAGGCCACCGTCTACGTGGGGCTGGCGGGCTTCGGCACGCTGGCCGCCCTGCTCTGGAGCCTGGGCATCACCCTGCTGCCCGACTCCCTCTTCACCTCCGGCCCCCAGGGTCGCAACCTGCTGTACCTGGTGGCTCCGCTGGCGCTGCTGCAGTGCCTGTCCAGCGCCGTGGTCAACCAGCTGCGCGCCCGCGAGCTGAGCGGCGTGCTGTCCCTGTATTCGGTCCTCCAGCGCTACTTGGGCCTGGCGCTGATGCTGGTGACGCTGCTGTACGTCTCCACCACGCTGTGGGGCTTCTACGGCGCGCAGATCGTGGCCGAGACGCTGTGCCTGGTGGTGCTGGCACGCTGGTTCTTCCGGCGCGAGCCCTGGTCGGTACACGACTTCTCCGCCCCCTTCCTGAAAACGCTGCTGCGCTTCAGCCTGCCGCTGGTGGCCATGGAGCTGTCGTCGGTGATGCTGAGCCTGGGCGACCGGGTGCTGATCCAGCGCATGCTGGGCTCGGCCTGGCTGGGCGTCTATTCGGCACCTTACAACCTGTGCGACTACATCGGCGCCGTTCTGGTGACGGCATTCACCGGTGCCGTGACCCCGATGGTGCTGCGGCTCTGGGCCGACGAGGGCGAAGCCGTCACCCAGCACTTCCTGCAGCGGGTCTTTCACCTGTACCTGCTGTTTGCCATCCCGATGGTGGCGGGCGTCTCGGCCGTGGCCGAACCCCTGCTGCTGCTGGTGGCTTCCGAGAAATACCGTGCAGGCGCAGCCATCATCCCCTGGGTGATCGGCGGCGTGGCCCTGCAGGGACTGTTCCCGGTGGCATCGGCCGGGCTGCAGATCCAGAAACGCTCGGGCCGCATCCTGCTGGCCATCCTGTCGGCTGCTGGCCTGAACGTGCTGCTGAACCTGCTGCTGATCCCGTCGCTGGGCATCGAGGGTGCGGCCATTGCCACCCTGCTGGCCTACGGACTGATGACGGCCCTGGCCGCCTGGATGGGGCGCGGCACCGTGCCGGTGCGACCGGAATACCGGCGCATCGCCGTGTTCGTGGCCATGGCGGCGCTGATGTACGGGGTGCTGATGCAGATCCAGTTCCCACAGCAGCTCACCACGCTGCTGGTGCGCATGGTGGCCGGCGCAGCCATCTACGCCGTGGGCACCGTGCTGCTTGATGGCGAGACCCGCGCACTGGCACAGCAGGCGCTGGGCCGTTTCGGTCTGTTCAGGGGCAAGGCATGAAAGCAGTCACCGTATTGATGTACCACGCCATCGTCGATGGCGAGATGGAAGGGGCCGATTCCCACTACAGTGTGCCGCCCGCCACCTTTGCCCGGCAGCTGCAGCTGATCCGCTCACATGGTCGACGCATCTGCAGCGTGCACCAGCTGCTGTACGAAGGACTGCCGGCCAGCGGCGAGCCCTGGCCTGTATGCCTGACCTTCGATGACGGCCACCTGACCAACGCGCCAGCGGCCGAGGCCATCGCCCGCGAAGAGGGCCGGGCGGAATTCTTCGTGAACCCTTCCATGGTGGGCAAGCCGGGCTTTCTGGACTGGCCGGCGCTGCGCGAAATGGCGGCCATGGGCATGGCGATCCAGTCGCACGGCATGAACCATCGCTATCTGGATCAGCTCTCGCCGGCAGAAGTGCGCGCCGAACTGGCCGACTCCAAGGCAGCCATCGAGGATGCCATCGGCAGCCCCGTCACGGTCTACGCGCCCGCGGGCGGCCGCATGCCCGAAAACTTCCTGTCACTGGCCGGCAGCCTGGGCTACCACGCCGTCTGCTCGTCACGGGTGGGCGTCTGGCGTGCGCTCGACGGTTTGCCACTGTCACCACCGGCGCCCGTGGCTTCGGCCCGGACAACGCATGTTGCATCCGACATGTCTGGCACGACTGGCCCGGCCGACATCCAGGCCACTGCTCCCCTCTCCGGCGCATCTCATCCCGGGAATGTTGCGGATTCGCCGAACGGAATCGGGGGAAATCACAACAGTGTGTCGAATTCTGCTGCAATGACGAATGGACCTGCGCTGGAGCTGCCGCGGCTGGCCATGCTGCGCGGTACCAGCGAGGCCCGTTTTCTGGCCTGGATCACGCAGCAGCCGCTGGAAATGCTGAAGCAGCAGACACGCTATCGCGTACTGCGGCTCTCCAAGCAACTGCTGGGCAATGGCGGACACGAAAAGCTTCGCGCCCTGCTGCTGCGCAGCCCCAGGACGGAACCCGGCAAAAACGACTGACGGAATCCCGATGAACACCTTCTGGTTGCTGGCCTACATCACCGCTGCAGGGTGGGTGGTGTACACGTATGCAGGCTATCCGTGGCTGCTGCACCGGCAACTGAAGAAGCTGCGACCCGATCAGACGGCAAGCAGCCCGAACGCCTCGGCGCAACCCGAGATCGCCGTGGTCATCGTGGCCCGCAACGCTGCCCACCTGATCGGGCCGAAGATCCGGAGCTGCCTGCAGAGCCACTATCCGGCCGACCGGATCCGCGTGCTGCTGGCCATCGACGGTGACGATGAGGACACGGCACGTGCTGCCGAGGCCCTGCAGGATCCGCGCGTGACGGTGCTGCGCCATGCCCAGCATCGCGGCAAGGCGGCCTGCCTGAACGATGCCATCGCGCAATGCACGCAGGAGATCCTGATCCTCACCGACGCCCGCCAACGGCTGGATCCGGAGGCCATCGCCCTTCTCGTGGAATCGCTGCAGCGTGATCCTGCCCTGGCTGCCGTCAGCGGCGAGCTGAGTTTCGAGGTGCCCGAAGGGGATTTCGTCGGTCAGGGGCTGGACGCCTACTGGCGCTACGAGAAATGGCTGCGCCGCACCGAAGGCCAGGTGGCTTCCACCATCGGCATGACGGGTGCCCTCTACGCGCTGCGTCGTGCGGCCTTCCGTCCCATTCCGCCCGAGACCATCCTGGACGATGTGCTGATCCCGATGCAGGCGGTGCTGGACGGATACCGCGCCAGCTTCGATACCCGCGCCATCGCCTACGACCTGCCCTCGACCTCGATGCAGCAGGAAAAGCGCCGCAAGATCCGCACGCTGGCCGGCAACTTCCAGCTCATCCAGCTGTGCCCGGCGCTCATCGATCCACGTCGCAACCCGGCCTTCCTGGGGTTCTTCTCGCACAAGGTCTGCCGGCTGCTCACGCCGGTGGCACTGCTGGTGATGCTGCTGGCCAGCGCGGTGCTGGCCCCGGTATCACTCTTTTTCTGCGCCAGCCTGGTGGGGGCCCTGCTGATCATCGGCCTGTCGCTGCTGGCCCGCTGGGTGCCTGGTACCCGTCGCTGGCTGCCGGTGCGACTGTCCAACACCTTCATCGAGATGCACCTGTTCATCGTGTACGGTTTTCTCGAGTTCCTGCGAAACCGCAACCTGCATCGCTGGGGAGGCTGATCCGATGAGCCCGCAATCGTCACCCTCCACAGGAAACCATCCGGCCCCCGGCGCGGTACCGCAACCGTCCGACGCCCCGGAACGGCAGCCTGCTCACGGCAAGGACAAACCCGTGCAGTCCCCCCTGCGGGTCCTGTACCTGGTCTCGCTCTTCCCCTGCTGGTCCGAGACCTTCATCGTGCGCGAGATCCATGCGCTGGCACGTCAGGGCGTGGACATCCGCATCGTGTCGCTCAAGCCACACAGCGAACCGATGGTGCAGCCCGATGCGCAGGTGCTGCTGGACCGGGTGATCTACCCGCCCAGCAGCCTCACCGGCAGCCTGCGCGCTGCTCTGCCCCAGGTGCTGAAGCATCCGCTAAAGAGCGCAGCCGAGCTGTGGCCACTGGTTCGCAGTCTCTGGCGTCGGCCGGCCGAACTGGCCAAATCCGTCATCAGCTGGTGGCGCACGCTGGCCGTCATGGCCGAGGTGCAGCGCTTTGCCCCGCAGCACCTGCACGCGCACTGGGCCACCTACCCCAGCACGGCCGCCCGCATCCTGGCTGGCCGCATCGGCCGCCCCTGGAGCTTCACCGGTCATGCGCACGACATCTTCGTGCATGACCAGGACCTGTCCGGCAAGCTGGCGCAGGCCGACTTCAGCGTCACCATTTCCGAATACAACCGCCGCCAGCTCTCGGCCCGTCTGCCAAGCGAACTGCACAACCGGCTGGCCGTCATCCACTGCGGCGTGCTGCCGGCCGACCTGCCTTTCACGGCAGAAGGCCGCGAGCCGGCCTACATCGTCGGCGTGGGACGGCTGGACCCGATCAAGGGCTTCATCCATCTGGTGAAGGCCTGCGCGCTGCTCCAGGAACGCGGCATCGATTTCCGTTGCGACATCATCGGCGACGGCCCCCTGCGCGACGAGCTGCAGCAGGCGATCAACCAGGCCGGGCTGTCGGAGCGGGTTCGACTGACCGGCGCCCTGCCCCAGCAGGATGTTCGCCAGCGAATCAACCGTGCCACGATGTTCGTGCTGCCCTCGGTCCTGCTGGCCGACGGCAATGCCGATGGCATTCCGGTGGCGCTGATGGAAGCCATGGCCTGCGGGGCGACTGCCATCTCCACACGGGTCTCGGGCATTCCCGAACTGATCCACCATGAAGAGAACGGTCTGCTGGTGACGCCTGGCCAGGCCACGGAACTGGCTGACGCCATGGCCAGACTGCTGGCCGATGCGCCGCTGCGCACCCGCCTGGCGCAAGCCGCCCGCAACACCATCATTCACGACTTCGATGCCGACATCGAGGCCGCCAAGCTGCTGGGTCGCATCCAGGCCGTTCAGCCCGACACGGGCCACTGGCAGCGCGGGAAGCCCGCATCATCGCCCCTGCGCGTGATGCTGATGACCGACGAGATGGAAGTGGGTGGCAGCCAGCGGCAGATCGTGCAGCTGGCGATGGGTCTGAAGGAGCGCGGCATCGAATGCGTGGTGCTGTATTTCATCAAGCCCTCGTTCCTGGTGGACCGACTGCATGCAGCCGGCATCCAGACCCTGCGCGTGGACAAGCGTCGGCGTGTGGACCCCGAGTTCGTCTGGAAGCTGCGGCAGGCCATCCGGCAGTGGGCACCGGACGTGCTGCACTGCTATTCGTTCACGGCCGAACTGTGGGGCGCCATTGCCACCCGCCTGTTGCCGGCCTCCGAGCGCCCAACGCTCATCACCTCGGTGCGCGGCACCTACGAGTGGTACAGCGCCAATCAATGGCGGATGAAGCACTGGGCCAGCCAGCGCTCGCAGGGCATCATCTCCAATTCCCGGGAAGGGGCCGAATACGCAGCACGCCAGATGGGACTGCCGATGTCACGCTTTTCCATCGTCCACAATGGCGTGGAAGTGCCTGAGCCCCCCGCTGACGCTGTGGCCGCCCTCCGCAAGGAATACACCGCGACTACCCCTAACGGGCAGGCAGACGCGCCCTTCGAGACCCTGCTGCTCTTCGTCGGTCGCCTGGTGGAGCACAAGAACCTGCCACGGCTGCTGGATGCCTTCGCCCGCGTGGCCGCGGAACGGCCGCATGTGCGGCTGCTGCTGGTGGGTGGCGGCCCGCTGCACGACACGCTGGCAGCACGCATCCGCGAACTGAAGCTGGACGAGCGTGCCCTGCTGCTGGGCGAACGCTCGGACGTGGCCGCCCTGATGAAGGCCGCCGACCTGCTGGTCGCCCCGTCGCTGCGCGAGGGCATGTCCAACGTGATCCTGGAAGCCATGGCGCTGGGCCTGCCGGTCCTGGCCACCCGGGTCGGTGGCACGCCGGAAGTCATCGAGGACGGCCGGCACGGCGTGCTGGTCGACCCCACCGACACCCAGGCCCTGGGCGATGCCATGCTGCAACTGATCGATGATCCCGTCCGGCGTCAGGCCATTGGCCAGGCCGGTCGGCAGAAGGTTCTTGAACAATACAGTCCCCCCGCCATGGTCAGCGCCATGCTCAAGGAGTATTCGCGTGTCAGTCAACGGTAATTTCCTGCTGGTCATCCAGCCCCCGGCCGACAATCAGCAGCCGGATCATCCGATACCTGCCCTGCCCACCGTCACCGCTGGCTGGCCTGGTCCCGAGAACGCGGGTGCTGCCCACCGCCTGCAGGGCACGATGCCCGACGGCCATCGCTTCGACCTGCAGTGGCAGGGCGCCGGGTGGCAGTACATCGGCAACGAACAGGTCGGGGCCATGGGCATGTCCAACGGGCCGCATGGCGATGACCTGAGTGCGGTGCTGCACGCCTGGATGCAGGATCGCAAGACCCCGGTGGAACGCTGCCTGGGCCGCTTCGTGCTGGTGTGCTGGGATGTGCCCCGGGGTCTGGTGACCATCGTCACCGACGCGTTCAAGACCTGGCCGGTCTGCTATGCCCATGAGCAGGACCGCCTCGCCTGCGCCAGCGACATGCGACTGCTGGTGGCCACCCGCCTCTTCGACAACAAGCTGTCCGACGAGGCGCTCTACCACTACCTGAACTTCTATTACGTGCCGGCGCACAGCGCCATCTACCGGGCCGTGCGCAAGCTCTCGGGCGGCCAGCGGCTGCGCTGGGAAGGCGGGCGCTTGCAGCAGGACAACTGGTGGCAGCTGCGCTACCCCGAAGACCATGATCCGGGGCGCGAGCTGGCTGCCATCGAGCTGCGTGAACGGATCATCGAGACGGTGCGCAGCTATCGTCCGGGCGACGAGCAGCACTGGGGTGCATTCCTCAGCGGCGGCACCGACAGCTCCAGCATCTGCGGCATCCTGGCCGCGGCGGCAGCTCCCAAAAAGGTATCGAGCTTCTCCATCGGCTTCACCGAGGAAGGCTACGACGAGCTGGGCTTTGCCAACATCGCCAGCAAGGCCTTCGGACTGGATTCCCACCAGCGCCGGGTCAGTGAACAGGAGGCGGCCGAAGCGCTGCCGATGCTCATCCGCGCCTTCGACGAACCCTTCGGCAACGCCTCGGCCATTCCCACCTACTACTGCGCCCGCATGGCAGCCGATGCCGGCAAGGACCTGCTGGTGGCCGGCGACGGCGGCGACGAAATCTTCGGCGGCAACGAGCGGTACCTGAAGGACCGCATCTTCAGCCTGTACTACGGGCTGCCTTCACCGCTGCGCGGCCTGGGCAAGCTGCTGGCCAACAGCCTGAAGAACACCGACCAGCGCTGGGCCAACCGCATCCGCAACTTCATCGAGCGCGGCAGCATCCCCAACCCGGACCGCTTCTACACCGATGACTCGTTCGCCTCGGACCACTACGAGGAGCTGCTGACGGCCGACTTCCGATCCAAGGTGGCACGCGATGCGTCGCTGGACCTGCAGCGCGCCGTCTGGCGGTCGCTGACGGCCCCCAGCGAGCTGCACCGGCTGATGCACCTGGACCTGACGATGGCGATTGCCGACAACGACATCATCAAGGTGACGGGCGCCTGCCGCAGTGCCGGCGTGTCGGTCCGCTTCCCGTACCTGGACCGCCATCTTGTCGAATACACGGCACATTTACCAGCTCATTACAAACTGCACGGAACGCAAAAACGTGCGCTCTTCAAACAGGCGATGATGTCGGTCTTGCCGGAAGAGATCCGCCGCAAGAAGAAACAGGGCTTTGGACTGCCTGTCAGTCTGTGGATGCGTGGCAACGGGCAGTTCCGGCAACTTCTCAACGACACGCTCGAATCCCCGAACGCACGGTTGCACGACTTTGTCCGCATGGACACGGTGCGCGGCCTGCTGGAGCGCCACCAGCGTGGCGCGTGGGATCACGCCAGCGAGCTGTACCAGCTGCTGGTCCTCGAACTCTGGCTGCAGCGCCATGCCCATGACACGCAAAGCTGAACCCACCAGGCGGGTCTTCATGGTCCTGGACAGCGTCTATCCGTCCCCGGGCGGGGGCGGCGCCGAATCGCAGGTCGGCACGCTGACAGGCTGGCTGGCCGAACAGGGCGTGCCCAGCACCATCGTGGTGCCGATGGTGCCCTGGGGGCCCCAGGTCGCCCATGAACAGCATGGTCTGGTGGAGATCATCCGGCTGCGCTACCCGCGCCTGCCCCTGGTGGGCGGCCTGGTGCTGCAGGCCCGGCTGATGCTGCTGCTGCGTCGTCGCCGTCGAGAGATCAAGGCCATCCACTGCCACATTGCCCAGAACATGGCTGTTGCCAGCGCCATCATCAACCAGAGACTCCGCAAGCCGCTGATCGTCAAGCTCACCGGCATGACCGAGCTCAATGGTGGCATCCTGGATCCCAACCCGTCGCTGTCGATGCGCCTCAAGCGCACGATTCTCAAGCAGACGATGATCCAGGCCATCAGTCACACCCTGGGCAACCGGCTGCTGGACGTGGGCTTCTCGCCCGCTCAGGTCTACCGCATTCCCAACGCCGTCGACCTCGACCGCTTCGATCCTCAGCAACCCCACATGCAGGCGCTGCGTGCCCAGGGCCGCCCCGACTGCGACCTCGTGGTGCTGTACGTGGGCCGACTGGAAGCGGTGAAGGGTCTGGACGTGCTGATGGACGCCTGGATGGCCGCCTTCACGCCCGAACAGAATGTCCGGTTGCTGCTGGTGGGCAGCGGATCGCTTGAGCAAACGCTGAAGCAGAAAGTAAGCACTCACGGACGCGAAGAGCAGATCCGCTTCCTGGGCCGCAGCGACAACGTGGCCGAGCAGCTGGCCTGTGCCGACCTGGGCGTGCTCACCTCCTATACCGAGGGGCTGTCCAACACGCTGCTGGAATCGATGGCGTCGGGCCTGCCGATGATCGGCTCCCGGGTCAGCGGCAACGAGGACTTCATCCAGCCCGATGTCACCGGGTGGCTGTTCCCGGCCGGCGACCGGGAAGCGCTTGCCCGTTGCCTGCGCCAGGCCTACCGTCTGGGCCGTCCCGGGCTGGCCGAGATGGGTCGCGCCGCCCGGGCCTTCGTGCAGGCCAACGCCTCCATTCCCACGGTGGGCAACCAGCTGCGCACCATCTATGAAGGCGACGCCTGGACGCTCACCGCCCTGAGCGAGCTTGAGCCGCATTCCTTTCCTCACGACTCGATGCACTGAACCATGTGTGGCATAGCCGGACTGATCTCCCTTGATGGCCGGGCCCTGCCCGGTCCGCAGACGCTGGACGCGATGTGCAGGACCATCGTGCATCGCGGCCCCGATGACCAGGGTACCTTCCACACCGACTGGGCGGCCATCGGCATGCGCCGGCTGTCCATCATCGACGTGGCGGGCGGCCATCAGCCAGTCACCAGCGCTGGCGGCCGCATCCAGCTGGTCTTCAACGGCGAGATCTACAACTTCCGCGAGCTGCGCCAGACGCTGGAAGCACGCGGCTACGTGTTCCAGAGCCACTCCGACTCCGAGTGCATCGCCCACGCCTACGCCGAATACGGCACCGACTGCTTCGCGATGCTGCGCGGCATGTTCGCCATCGCCATCGTCGACCAGGACAGGCGGCGGCTGGTGCTGGCACGCGACCGCATCGGCAAGAAGCCGCTCTACCTGGGCGAGCTGTCGCCGGGCGTGCTGGGCTTCGGCTCCGAGCTGAAGACGCTGCTGGCCGTCCCCGGCTGGCAGCCGCGCATTTCCATGGACGCGGTGCAGGACTTCTTCAGCCTGGGCTACATCCCGGCGCCCGACACCATCTTCGAGGGCATCGGCAAGCTGCCGCCCGGCCACTGGATGAGCATCGAGCCCGGCCAGGACGGGGGCGCCCCCAACATCGTCCAGACCCGCTACAGCCACGTGGACTTCCTGCCCAAGTGGACCGACGACGAGGACACGCTGCAGGAGCGGCTCTTTGCCGAGCTGGACGACGCGGTACGCGTGCGGCTCGTCTCGGACGTGCCCTTCGGTGCCTTCCTGAGCGGCGGCCTGGATTCCAGCGTGGTCTGCGCGCTGATGACCCGCCATCTCTCCCAGCCGCTCAAGACCTTCTCCATCGGCTTTGACGAGGCCGGCTTCGACGAGCTGCCCGATGCGCGGCGCGTGGCCCAGCACCTGGGCACCGAGCACCACGAGATGGTGGTGCGCCCCGACGCGGCCAACCTGCTGGAAACGCTGGTCCATCACTTCGATGAGCCCTTCGGCGACTCGTCGGCCATCCCCACCTTCCTGGTGTCGCAGCTGGCGGCCCGCCACGTGAAGATGGTGCTCTCGGGCGATGGCGGCGACGAGCTGTTTGCCGGCTATTCACGCTATCGGCGCTACGCCACGCTGCAGCGCATCCGCCGCGCCACCCTGGGCATGGCGCCCGGGCTGGCGAAGCTGGGCGGCGCACTGCTGCCCGGCGCACGCGGCCGGCGTCTCTCGGGCATCGGACAGCGCCTGGGCCTGCCCTGGCCCGACGACTACCTGGCACTCGTGGCGCTGGCCAACCCGGCCGATCTTCGCCTGCTCTTTGGCGAACGTGCACACGCCGATCCATTCAGCAGCGTCCGGCAACGGTTCGTCAGGTCCGACATCGATTCGCACGCGGAGCAGATATTGTCCGGTGACATGGACACGTACCTCGTCGACGACATCCTGGTCAAGGTGGATCGCACCACCATGGCCAACTCGCTCGAGGCCCGTGCGCCCCTGCTCGACCAGAACCTGATCGCCTTTGCCGCCCGCCTGCCCTTCGACCTGAAGCTGCGCGGCGAGCAGGGCAAGTATCTGTTCCGGAAGGTCGCCGCCCGGCTGCTGCCGGCCGAGGTGCTGACCAAACGCAAACAGGGCTTTGCCATCCCGCTGGCCACGTGGTTCCGCAACGACCTCCGGCCCATGCTGCTCGACACCATCGGCAGCCGCGCCTTCAAGGAGCGCGGCATCTTCGACCAGGCTGGCATCCAGCGTCTGGTGGACGAGCATCAGCAGGGTCTGCAGGACCGGGGCGAACTGCTGTGGATGGTGATGGTTCTGGAGACCTGGATGCGAACGCTCCCGGATCAGACCTCTCCTTCACCGATGCACTGATGCTGGATATCGGAAAGCAAATCATCAAGCAGATCGTCTCGCCCCTGGCCGACCGGGCCGGCGTGTACGATCACAAGGTGGAGAGCCTGCTGGGCTCCACCAACCGGCTGCTGGTGCTGATGTATCACCGCGTCATCGATGATCTGGCTTCCGATCCCTTCGCGCTGGGCATGTGCGTGCGCCAGAAGTATTTCGAGGAACAGCTGGCCTGGCTGGCGGCCAACACCCAGGTGCTGCCGCTGAACGTGGCCGTGCAGCGCCTGCTCGACAACGAGCCGCTGCCGCCCCACGCCGTGGCCATCACCTTCGATGATGGCCTGCTGGACAACCTGACCTGTGCCGCCCCGCTGCTGGAGAAGTACCGGCTGCCCGCTACCTTCTACATCATCACCGGCGGGCTGGAAGAAGGCACTCCCATGTGGTGGGACCAGGCCATTGCCATGCTGGCCACGACCAATGCCCAGAGCCTGGACCCGCGCGCCGTGGGCCTGCCCGAACTGCCGCACGAGCTGTCGCTGCATCGCCATGCGCGGCGGGCCAGCTGCATCACCATCCTGAACGCGCTGTGGGAGCGCAACCCCACCGCCATCGCCCAGTGCCTGGAGCAGATGCGCCGGGTGCTGCGTCCCGGGACCATCCCGCCTGCCCTGCGTGCGCCCCGCATGAATGTCCAGCAGGTCCAGGAGATGGCCCGGCGCGGCTTTCAGATCGGTGCACACACCAGCCGCCACATCGACCCGAAGCTCTTCAACCGCGAACAGCTGCGTGCCGACCTGCTGGCCTCGCGCCGCCAGCTGCAGGACATCTGCCAGCAGCCCGTCGACAGCTTCGCCTATCCCGGCGGCCGGTCTTCGGTCTGGATGCCGGATCTTCTCGATACACTCGGCTTTCACCACGCGGTCGACACCCGGCGTGGCATCAACCAGGCGCCGGCTGCCCGCTTTGCCATCGCACGGGTCGGCATGCCCGACACCCCGGTCGGCGACTTCAAGCGGGCGATCCGCAACCTGACCATCATCGACGCGACGCATTGAAGAAGCAGACCCAGTACCTCAACATCCTGCTGGCAGCCATGATCGTGTGGGTGCCCAACCAGCTGCACCTGCCGGCCGACCTCGGCGTGAAGGGGCTCAACAGCATCAACCTGCTGTTCCTGGCCCTCATCTACTACGTCCACCAGCGCAACAAGAATCTGCCCCCTTCCGAAGCCACGCCCCTCAAGGGCGTCTTCATAGCGTACTTCTGCATGCTCATCTGGGGCTTCCTGGCCGGCCAGCTCTCCGACCGGTCGCTGATGATGGAAGACCTCACGGCCATGAAGAACTCCATCTTCTTCATGTGCCTGTACTTCGTCTTCTTCCATGGCGCACGCGACGAGACCAGCGTCCGCCACCTCTTCTACGTCGTGCTGTTCGTGGCGGCCGTGGCCGGCATAGAAGCCATCCGCGAAGGCATCGACTACGGCTTCGGCGTCTATGGCGAGACCAAGCGCGCTGCCGGTCCCTTCGGCTCCAACTACAAGGCCTCCAACCTGGCTGCCGTCTTCTTCTCGATGTTCATGCCGGTGTTCGCCGCCGTGGCCCTCTACCAGAAGGGGCGGCCCACCGTCCGCATGGGCGCCATCGCCGGCGTCGTCATCCTGCTGCTGGGCATCTTCTGCACCTACTCGCGCCAGGCCTACCTGATCGTGGCCGCCATGCTGCTGCTGATGACCCTGAAGCGCAACGTGCTGCTGGGCATCCTCATTCTGTTGGCCGTCGTCAACTACCAGGCCTGGGTGCCGGAAGGCGTCGTCACTCGACTGGCCATGACCGAACAGACCTCGGAAGAGACCGGCGAGGAGCAGCTCGACGAAAGTACCGAGAGCCGCTTCATCCTCTGGGCCGGTGCAGGCCGGCTGCTGATGTCGCGCCCCTGGGGCATCGGGCTGAACCACTTCAAGCGCGAGATCGGCTCCGAAGAGCCCTCGCTGGCCGGTCTGGACGCCCACAACTTCCTGGTGCTGATCACCACCGAAGCCGGCCCGTTCGGCGGCATCATGACCCTGATCCTGTATGCGTCCCTGGGTACCCTGGCTTGGCGCTTCTGGAAACTGGCCCGAACACCCGACCAGCAGGCCATGGCAGCCGGCTTTGCCGGCGCCACCATCGCCGTCATGCTGGGCAACCTGTACGGCAGCCGCCTGCTGGACGGTGCCGTCACCGGCAACTACTGGATCCTGGCCGGCCTGTCGGCCCGTTACTGGCTGCTCCTGAAGAACGGCACCCGTGACGAGACCGGCGCCCTGATCGATACGACCCAGGCCTCGACAACCTCCGACGGCAAGGGCCCAGATGACAAGCCCCGCCCCCCCATCCAGGGGCCGGCCACCCGCCCGGATCGCCCCTCCCCGCGTGACGCTGACGGCCGCCTGATCCGCCCTGCGGGCTGAACCGGCCTCAGCCTTCGTGCTGAGCCAACCCAGCCTTCCGATCCCCTCCGTGCCCGCCAGCCCCTCATCGGGCGCAGAACCGGGCGCGGACACATGCCGCAACTCCGGCTGTCCATCCCCCCCTTCCGGGCGGCCGCTCACACCTCCCACCCCGCCCCACCCATCGGCAGCCGACCACCTTTGGTCGGCTCGCTTTTTCGTCGAAAACGTAGGCTTCTTCGACGATTCTGGCCACATAAATCGCCATCTTCGGGACCACATTCCCCCGGTCGAAAGGCAGCGCCCACCCGTCTGCCGGCGTTTCCCAGACGCAACGCCAGTCTCTAGAGTTCGTGTGACTTTTTTCAGACACCGGTGCCCACCGGCGTCCGACCGGCAGGGGCCCTGACCTGTCACCGGCCGGTTCGCCGTGCAAGGCCCGCCTCACGACGAACCGCTGGATCATGACCCCTGAACACCTGGCCCCTCTGACGCCTACCCACCCGGAGACTGCGCAGCGCATTGCCCGCCGCTCCGCCCCCTCCTTCACCACCCTCACGGCCCTGTTCCTGAGCGCCAGCCTGCTGGCTGCCTGTGGCGGCGGCGGCGGCGGTGCCGAAGCCGCCTCTCAACCTGGTTCGGGCACCCCGGCCAGCGCCCTGGCCGACGCCAACCCCCTGTCGCTGGATCAGGGTACCCCCGCCCCCTTCTCGCTGCCGGAAGACGACATCTGGTTCCTGGATGAAGCCGCCTTCAACCCCGAAGGCCAGTCCGCCACCGACACCAAGGAAGGCGTCACCACCAAGGCCTCCGCCACGCAGCCCGTCATCGTGCGTGCCCCTGCCTTCGGCCCGGCCGGCCAGACCGTGCGTGTGGGCACGCCCATCGTCCGCGTGACCGGCGTCTATCGCAACGGCGTCGCCGTTGCCGGCTTCCGCAGCCGCGACGGCCGTGACATCCCCGAAGGCCGCCAGGCCAGCTACACCCCCACCACCGCCGACATCGGCAAACGCCTGGTCTACCGCGAGCGCGTGATCAACCAGCGCACCGGCGAATACATCTTCGCCTACAGCAGCCCCGTCACCGTCGTGGCCGCTGACACCCCGTCGACGGACAACCGCGCAAGCAAGCCTGTCTCGCTGCGCGCCCCGCTGATCGCCGGTGGCAACACCCGCATCCGCGCTGGACGCCCGGTCAGCGCCATCGCCGGCGTCTACCAGAACGGTCAGATCAGCAGCCGCCAGTGGCTGCGTGACGGCCAGCCCATCGCCGGCGCCACGGCCGAGACCTACACCCCCACCCGGGCCGATGTGGGCAAGAAACTGGGCTATGTCGAGACCGTGCGCACCCCGGCCGGCAGCAACCCGGTCCAGGTCCAGGCCGGCACCGTCTCCGTGGTGGCCGACAACTACCCATCCATCCACACCATGCCCCGGACCTCGGTCGCCTCCCAGACCGCCGAAGTGGGCCAGATGGTCCGTGGCACCTCGGGCGTCTACCAGTGGGGCCGGGTGCGCCAGGCCTTCTGGATGGTGGACAACACGCTGACCGCCAAGGGCGACAGCTACACCGTCACCGCTGCCGACCTGGGCAAGACGCTGGCCTACACCGAAGAGATCGAGGGTGACAGCGGCGATGTCGTCTGGCTGTCGGCCCCGGCCATCAAGGTGGTCGCCGCCAAGCCTGCCGCCTCTGCATCCAATCCGGGTGCATCGTCCCAGCCCGCGGCCCCGGTCGCCACGCCGGTCGCCGGCGGCAACGGTTCTGCCGTGCCGGGCCTGAACCTGAGCGGCAACGGCCAGAACGGGCCCGCCACCCCGGGCGCCCGTCCGGCCAGCAACGCCAGCATTGCCGCCAACGACGTGTGCCGCGACATCCTGCTGCGCAACAACCCGCTGCAGCGCGGCCAGGAAAGCGCCCGCGTGCCGGACCGCCAGATTCCCGCCACCGGCGTGGCCGTGCAGGAACCCACCTACGGCACCTGCCAGGTTCGCCTGACCCACAACGGCCAGAAAGCCGGCGATGAGAAAAGCCATCGCAGCGACTACTCGCGCCGCCAGGCCTTCAACGCCGACAACAGCCGCATCCTGATGTACGCCTCCAACGGCTACTGGCACCTGTACGACGGCCACACCGGCAAGTACCTGAAACAGCTTCAGGGCCCGGCGGGCGATGCCGAACCGCAATGGCACCCCACCAATCCCGACGTGCTGTACTACGTGCCCAACAACGGCTGGGGCATGACCATCACCGAGCTGAACGTCGCCAGCGACCAGCGTCGCGTGGTGGGTGACCTGGGTGCACGCCTGAAGAGCTTCTGGCCCACCGCCGCCACCGCCTGGACCAAGTCCGAAGGCGCCCCCTCGGCCGACGGCCGCTACTGGTGCCTGATGGTGGACAACAACCAGTGGCAGGGCGTGGGCGTCGTCACCTGGGACATGAAGGAAGACCGGATCCTGGGTCGCATGAACCTGCCCGCCCGCCCCGACCACGTCAGCATGAGCCCCTCGGGCCAGTACTGCGTCGTCTCGTGGGCGCACAACCGGGAACTGGGCACCCGTGCCTACACCCGTGACTTCACCACCCCGCACGCCGCCTCCGCCGCCCGCCAGCCCTACGTGAAGCTGCACGAGCAGTCCGAACACTCGGACCTGGCGCTGAACAAGCAGGGTGAAGATGTCTACGTGGCCATCGACTACCAGGCCGACCGGGGCGATGTCTTCATGGTGAACCTGAAGACTGGCAAGCGCACCTCGCTCTTCCCGACCTACCTGTCCGGCACCGCCACGGCCATCCACTTCTCCGGCAAGGCCTACGGCAAGCCCGGCTGGGCGCTGGTCTCCACCTACGGTGAATACCACGCCAGCAACCAGGCCAGCAGCCTGCGCAACACGGCCATGCAGCAGTGGATGCACCGCAAGATCTTCGCGGTGAGCCTGGAAGAGAACCCGCAGATCCGCCCGCTGGCCCACGCCGACAGCGACTCGAAATCCAGCTGGGGCTCCGACGCCTACTGGGCCGAACCGCAGGCCACCGTCAACAGCGACTTCACCCGCGTGCTCTTCAACTCCACGCTCAACAGCAGCCGCATCCAGGACGTGGAAACCTACATGCTGGCACTGCCGAAGGGGGCTCTCGACAAATAAACCTGCTGTCCACATGATCTGAGCAACCGGCGAGGACCGCACTGCGGTCCTGCCACCAAACCCGGGCAGGCCAGAGCGCCTGCCCGATTCATTTCCGGCTTTCTTCAGCGCAAATACCGCCTCCCTGAGACTTTCCGCACTGCCACACCCCGCCAACGGAACGACCATCGGCCCGGCCTTTCCTGCAGAAACCGTCCGATGAAGAACGCCGACCGGCCCACCTCACCCATCACCGCCAACGTCCGCACCGTACTGTGCGCCGCCCAGGACAACACCCAGGGGACGCCCCTTCGCACGCCACGTCGCACGCCCCGGCAGATAGGTGCTACGCGCGCCGCTCACCTGGCCATGGCCAGTCTGCTGGGCCTGGGCCTTGTCGCCTGCGGCGGACCGGCCGCGTCCGGCCATGATCCGCATGCAGGAACGCCCCCATCGGCCACCGGCCCCCTCCGGCCAGAAGCCCCGACCGTTTCCGGCAATACACCCACCACCCCCGACACGACAGGCCGCACGCCTGCGCCGACCGCGCCAACGCCCCCCGGCAAAACCCCGGACAAGGCCAGCGTCAATCCGACAGCACTCTGCGCGGCAGAACTGGCCGCCATGTCGCCGCTGCCTGCCGGCACCGAACGCCTTCCGCTGCCCGACAATGCCCTGCCTCCCTTCCTGAGCAGCACGCGGGACCCCATCCATGGCAGCTGCATCGTGCGCGTGACCGACAACGCCGCGCACCCCGAGGCGCCTGCCCTACGCAACGACTATTCCCGCCGGCAGGCCTTCAACGCCAACGACACCCGCTTTCTGCTGGATGCCAGTGACGGCCACTGGCACCTGCACGATGCCACCACCGGCCGCTTCATCCGGGTGCTGAACAACCTGGAGGGCGCAACCGACCGGCTGGCCGGCGACGCCGAACCGCAATGGCATCCCACCGATCCGGACCTGCTGTATTTCCTGCCGCGCGACGGCATCGGCATGCAGATCTACCAGCTGGACGTCAGGACAAACCAGGTCAGCGTCGTGGCCGACATGGGCCCCCAGATCCAGCAGCACTGGCCCGATGCCAGCGTCGCCTCCACGCGCTCCGAAGGTTCCCCCTCGGCCGATGGTCGCTACTGGTGCTTCATGGCCCGTGCCGTGGTGGACAACGGCAGCTGGCCCATGCGTGGCGTCTTCACCTGGGACCTGCAGGAACAGCGCATCGTCGGCACCCTGAACCAGGACGACACGCCCGACCACGTGAGCATGAGCCCCAGCGGCAAGTACTGCGTGGTCTCGCACACCACCGCCACCGGTCCGGGCACCCGTGCCTACCGACGCGACTTTCAGGCACCCTACGGTGACAGTACGCCCGATGCCTGGCTGCAACTGCACACCACGTCCGAACACTCCGACATCGCTCTCGACCCCCAGGGACGTGACGTCTACGTCTCGGTGGACTACCAGAGCAACGGGGGCGACGTGTTCATGCAGAATCTGGAAACCGGTCAGCGCACGCCCCTGTTCTCCACCTACCCGGGCCGCACCGCAACAGCCCTGCACATTTCCGGAAAGGCCTACAAAAGACCTGGCTGGGTGCTGGTTTCCACCTATGCCGAGCACCCGGCCGACGACAGTAGCGTGCAGGGCCTGCACGACGAACGCCGGCAATGGCTGCACCGCAAGATGTTCGCCGTCAGCCTGACCGAAAACCCGGACATCCGCTCCATCGCCTACATCAACAGCGATGCATTCAAGTACGAAGCCGAACCACAGGCCACCGTCAACCGGGACTTCACCCGCATGCTGTTCAATTCCACCTGGAACGGCAACAGCATGGCTGATCAGGAAGTGTTCCTGACAGCCATCACCGCCCAGGCCCTGGGCTCCCGTTGAGCCCCCGCACAACCTTGTACCGTCACCCTCCGGAGAGCAGAACCGGAAGCCACCTCCCCCATCGTCCCTCCGGCAGTCCGGACGGGCCACACCGGGTGACGCGCGGACGTGGCTTTCCAGCGACACGGTGCTAACCTTTTCCGCGATATAACACCGCCTTTTCCAGGCACTGTTCATCGCCATGAAAATTGCGCCGTTCGCCCTTCGACATACTGCCGTTGCCCCTACCCCTGGCATGCCCCGACTTTTCTCGGCGGGTGCCTTGCTGATGACGCTTTGCCTCACCGCCTGTGGTGGCGGCGGTGGCGGATCGGCCGCCGGCCATGACCTGCTGGCCGACAACGTACAGACGTCCCAATCCGGCAACGCAGCCAACAACGGTACGGGCACCACGGGCACCAGCAGTGGCAACGCCAGCAACAGTGCCAGCACCCCGGCAGACGGCGCCGGCGGGGTCAGCACGCCGCAGCCCCTGAACGGTCAGCCCCCTCTGGGCGACAGCAGCGCATCGGTTCGCCCCCAGACGCCTGCCAACAATCCCGGCAGCACGTCTGCACAGCCGTCGCCTGGAAGCAACGGCGCCAATGCCGGCAGCGCAGGTCCGTCCAGTGATGCCAGCACGAGTGGAACCCCTAGCCAGTCCGGCAGCACGAACAACGCCGGAAACGCAGGAAGCTCGGGCAACGCCAACAACGCCAGCGGCTCTGGAACCTCCGGCAATGGCGGCTCAAATGCCGCCCAGCCCCCCGTCAACAACGAAACGCCCGTCGCCAAACCCGACAATGGCGCAGCCGGCAGTGGAACGACAGGTGGCGCAACCGCCACGCCGGGCACCGGTGGAGACGTCGTGACGCCCCCGGTTCAGCCAGCCCCTCAACCAAGCCCGGCCGATACGCCAGCCAACGGCAATGCAGGAACAGGAGCAAACGCGGGTTCCGGCGACAATGCTACGCCGCCAAACCAACAGGGTGCTGCCCCGGTCATTCCGTACACGCCTCCTACCCCTGTCGGAAGCCAGGAAGCCAGCCCGCTTTGCGCCCCCATTCTGGCCAAAGCCCAGCCGCTGACGGCCGGCACCGCCGTGGGGGAGATGCCCGCCACACCGCGGCCCGCGACCGGCGTAGCCACCGAAGATCCCACCTGGCACAGCTGTGTGGTTCGACTGACCAATCATGCCGAGACGCAACCGGCGCATCCGGTCTTCACCCCGCACGCAGCCCAACAGGCCTTCAACGCCGACGACAGCGCCGTGCTGCTGCGCACCGACCATGGTGAATGGCACATCTTCGATCCGAAGAGCGGCAAGGCCATCCGGAAACTCGGCGGGATTGCCGGTGATGCCGAACCCCAATGGGACCCGAAGAACCCGAACGTTCTGTACTACCTGAACGTCGATGGCAAGGACATGAAGATCTTCCGCCTGACCGTCGATCTGTCACCGAATGGCACGGACAAGGCCGAGCTTCTGGCCGACATGGGCGCACAGCTCCATCAGCACTGGCCCACGGCCACCCATGCTCGCACCCGCGGCGGCACGCCGTCGGATGACGGCCGGACCTGGTGCTTCATGGCCGAACGGAATGAAGGCACCAGCTGGAACACGCTGGGCCTGTTCACCTGGGATCTTCAGACCGGAAAGATCATCGGCACGCAAAGTCTGCCGCCCAGTGCACCGGAATACATCACCACCAGTCCCAGCGGCAGCCACTGCGTGGTGCAGTTCCCGTACCCCAACGGCGTTCACGCGTACAAGCGTGACTTCTCGGCCCCGTACAGTGCACAGGTTTCCGGCAACAGCCTGCAACTTCTCAAGCAGCCCTACATGAAGTACGGTGACGTGGCCCGCAACGCTCAGGGGCAGGACATGTATGTGGGCTTCGACGTGTTCAGCAAGCCGCACCACCTGTTCATGACGAACCTGACCACCGGCGAGAAGACCACGCTGCTGACCACCAGCTTCGGCGAGAACACCGACACCGGCCTTCAGGTTTCGGGACGCGCCCTGCAGCGGCCTGGCTGGGTGCTGGTCTCGGGATTTGGTGAACGCAAGGACGGCGTCAACAACCTGGCGGCCAATAGTCCCGACCGCAAGTGGTTCCACCGCAAGATGTTCGCTCTCAGCCTGGAGAACCCGCCCAAGGTGCTGTCTATTGCCAACCTGCACCATCTGTGGGACGGCAGCAAGAACGACTGGCCGCGTCCGAACGGCACCGTCAACCGCAGCTTCACCCGCATGCTGTTCAACTCCGACTGGAACAGCCTGAACGTGCGTGACCTCGACACCTATCTGGTGGAGATCCGGCCGGACGCGGTGCCTGCGTTGCACACGCCCAAGCCCTGATTCAGGCGCGGCCGCGCAGGCGGTAATACCAGACGCCAATCAGCTCGTGCAGCATGGCGCGCGCATTCCAGGGCGCGCCATTGTTGGGAAACCAGGCCGCCCAAGTGGGCGATGCCAGCTGCCGATAATCACTGCGCACCGGGATTGGATCCAGTCCGGCCTGGTGCGCCACCGCCAGCGAACGTTGCATGTGCAGCGCACTCGTCACCAGAATCACGGCCTGACGGCTGTCGTCCTGGCCGCCTTCTTCACGAATGAGCCTGGCCGCCCCGGAAATGTCCTGGAACGTCGTCCAGCTGCTGCGCACCGTGCGGATGGCCTCGGGCGGAACCCCCAGTCCAATCGCCAGGCGTCGCATGTCGGCGGCCAGCGAATACTCAGGCTGCTCACCCAGCCCGCCCATCAGCACCAGCAACCCACCCGTGCGCCGCCAGGTCTCGATGCCGGCACGCAGCCGCATGTAGCCGCCCTGATCCAGCCGCGCCTGCGGCCCATTGGGTGCCGCTGCACCACTGGAAGGCACGATCACGCCACGCACACGCGGCGGCTTCACTGCGCCAGCCGGCGACGGGACGGCGGCATCTCCACCTGGAGCCGCGACCGTCCTGACGAAGTCTTCGGCTTCACGCCGTGAAGATGAATCCGTCCTTCCGCGGCCTGCGACCTTGCCGTGTGACGACGGATCCACCTGCCCGCCCTCTGCAAGCGCTTTCCTGCCGGCCTTGCCCTCGCGCACCGTCAGAACCGCCTGCGCATTCAGGGCGTCATCCCCGGGATCTGGCGGAAAGCCCAGTGCATCCAGCTGCTCTGCCACCGTCTGCGGCGTCCCTTCCAGCGCCTTCACGCCGATATTGATGATGGCCGGTGTGGAAGTCAGCACAAAAGCCACCACCACCACCGCCGCCACGCTGCGGCGCAGACGCCGCTGCCGCGGCAGGATCCGTCGCCACAGGCTGAACACCAGCATCACCGCCACCAGCGTCACCGGCATCGGCAACAGCCACTCCGAGGCATCCCCTGCAAACAACATCGACGGCTTTCTCCCGCGCATCCCGCGCCTTCAGTCAGGGATCCTCCAAACCCCGGAGAATCCCAAAGCCGTCGAACATACCACCAACGGAAACTCCTCCGACGAAACGCCACTTTTTTCTATACGTTTTACATCCTGTCGCGTCATGCCAGCCGCTTGGCCAGCCACTGGCGCACATGGCGCGTGTAGACGCGCTGCCCATGCAGCGTCGTCATCGTATGGTCGATGTCCGGCAGGAAGACGCTCTGCACATCCCGTGCAATGGCACTGCGATCCTCGGCCGACAAGGGCGCCGCACGCATCACGTCATCGAACTGGCTGGCATGGTTGTAGCGCTGCAGCACGCTGCCGGTGAACACCAGATAGCAGGGGCAGCCCCGCCGGGCGCGCTCGGCCAGCCCCTGGCCGAAATCCGTCACCGTCAGCACGGGCAACCCATAGTCCACCGGCGTCTCGGGCTGACCACCACCCGCACGCAGACGTGCCAGACGTCCCAGCACGGCATTCTTCAGTACTGGCCAGGTCAGCGTGCGCAGGCGCAGCAGATAGCGCAGCATCCGGGTGCGACGATTGCCGAAACTGTAGCCATCGACCATCACCAGTCCGGCCACCCGCTCATCATCCAGCGCATACTGGTAGCCATATTCAGCGCCCGAACAGATGCCGATGATGACAAAGCGCGACAGGCCCGTTCTCTCTGCCAGCAGATCGAGCGCCGCCCGGATGTCCCGACGCACCTGCGCCAGCATCCCGTCGGTGCCGCCTGCACGGCCACTGTCACCCAGCCCCGTCAGGTCCAGCCTCAATGACGGCACGCCGTCCTGCGCCAGCACCCTGCCAATCTTCACATGGATGCGGTGCGGCCCGATGCGGTGAATCACCCCCGCATTCACGAACAGCACGCCGACCGATGCAGAAGGCCCCGTGGGCTGCACCAGCGTGCCCACCAGGTGCCCTTCGGCCCCCAGCTGCACCAGGCTTTCCCGGTACGCATCCGCCCCGCGCACGGCGGCATGGCTTGCTTCAGGCATGAAAGACCTCCTCCGACAGCCAGGGCAACAGACGTTTCAGGGCCGCATCCGGCACCAGCGGCGTGTTCAGCGCCTCTTCCGATGTCCAGTCGAAATCAACATCCACCGGCACCAGCGTCAGCGACGCCGGCCGTTTCGCCTCGGGCCAGGGCAGCGCGCCGTTGGCCTGCAGGGCCGCCAGGTGCGCCACCGGCACCGTCTGCCAGTCCTGGGTATCCAGCGCCCGGATATGACGCACCAGCCGCGGCGACAGCGCAAATCCCATGGCCTCGGACAGATCGGCCTCGCCCTTTTGCCGACGCAGTTGCGCATCCGGCACTGTGGGCAGACTGAAGGCACGGCGCAACGCCGCCCGATGGTCCTCCCACAACACATCCAGATAGCCCTGTCCCTGCACCACCGGATCCCAGCCAATCAGCCGATCAGGGGGCGGTCCTTCGGTGAGCAGCGCCAGCCGCGCATCGTGCCCACCGACAAAACGTGCCGCAGCCTGCCAGCCCACGGCGAACCCCAGACGGATACCCAGCCAGCCGATCGCATCGACCCCGGAACGCCGACGCAACGCCTGGTGCGCCGCCAGCGCATCCAGCTGCCAGCCCTTCATCTCCCCGTCCAGATCGTCACCTGACGAATCGCCGCAACCATGAAAATCGAAGCGCAGGACATGCACACCCAGCCTGGCCAGTCGGTCGGCCAACACCCGAAGCAGCCGATGCGCCCGCACGGCCTCCTGGCCCAGCGGATTGAGGATCAGCACCCCACGCCCACGATCCGCACCCGTGGGCGGGTGATACAGCGCAGCCAGCCGGCGGCCACTGCCTGCCGGAATGTCCATGGTTTCCATTGCCAGCCCTACCCTTGCAGATCCATCAAGCGAACACCCGCCGCACCATCCCAATAAAAAAAGCGCCGAACCGCCTCACCCGGACGGGCCACCTTGGCCACTCCATCCGGTGCTGCGAGATTCAGCGCTCCCTGGTCCCGAAAGACCTTCCCCGGGAAAGCGTTGCCCGAACGGCCACGCTACCCACGGGTTCTGCCCCAGGGCCCGACAGATATCTGTTCCGATAGCTGTCAGGCCACTGCAGCGATTCGGCCGGACTGCACCGCCCGGCCTGCAGTCCTGCTTACAGGCGCCAGACTGCCTTGCCAGCCTTCTCGATCTCGGCCGGATCCCAGGCGCTCTTCACGTCGATGAAGACGCCCTTGTCGACCAGCTTGTCGAGCAGCGCCGGCAGGCCCTGCTTCTGGTATGCCTTGTGCGAGACGGCCGCCACGATGGCGTTGGCCTTGGGCAGCTTGTCCCAGTCCACCAGGTTGACGCCGTACTCTTCGTGAGCCTCTTCCTTGTCGGCGATCGGATCGTGGATCACCACGTTGATGCCGTAGGCTTCCAGCTCGCGCACCACGTCGATGACCTTGGAGTTGCGCAGATCGGGCACATCCTCCTTGAAGGTCAGACCCAGCACGATCACCGTCTGGCCGGCGGTATGCAGGCCCTGACGAGCCAGCATCTTCACCGTCTGCTCGGCAATGAACTGACCCATGCCGTCATTGATGCGGCGGCCGGCCAGAATCACCTCGGGGTGATAGCCCACCATCTGCGCCTTGTGCGTCAGGTAGTACGGGTCCACGCCAATGCAGTGGCCACCCACCAGACCCGGACGGAACGGCAGGAAGTTCCACTTGGAGCCAGCGGCCTTTAGCACTTCCAGCGTGTCGATGCCCAGGCGCTCGAAGACGATGGCCAGCTCGTTCATCAGCGCGATGTTCAGGTCGCGCTGGGTGTTCTCGATCACCTTGGCAGCCTCGGCCACCTTGATGCTGCTGGCACGATGCACGCCGGCCGTGATGACGGTTTCGTACAGCTTGGCCAGTTTCTCCAGCGTCTCGGGGTTGTCACCCGAAACCACCTTGACGATCGTGGGCAGGCGGTGCTGCTTGTCACCCGGGTTGATCCGCTCGGGCGAGTAGCCGACGTTGAAGTCCTGCTTCCACTTCATGCCGGAGTGCTTCTCCAGCACGGGGATGCACACCTCTTCGGTAGCACCCGGGTAGACGGTCGACTCATAGACCACCGTCGCGCCACGCTTCATGTTGGCACCGACGATCTCGCTGGCCGAGACCAGCGGCGTGAAATCGGGCAGGCGTGCCGAATCGATCGGGGTCGGCACGGCCACGACGATCACGTCGGCCTGACCCAGCTGTTTCGGATCGTCCGTGATCTTCAGCTTCTTGGCCAGATCGAAATCACCGCGTTCGACCTCGCCAGTCACGTCGTTATGCTGTTGCAGACGGGCAACCTTTGCTTTCGACACGTCGAAACCGATCGTATCGAAGTGTTTTCCAAACTCGATGGCCAGGGGCAGGCCAACGTATCCCAAACCAACTACTGCAACCGTTGTCATATTTTCTTCCAAACTGTGAAGTCAACGAGCACCTTTCTTACGAAGAACCACCTGAATGGTCTCGATAAGCACCATGAAATCGAGAAACAGCGAGTGATTCTTGACGTAAAAAAGATCGTATTCCAGCTTTTCCATGGCCTCTTCTACTGAAGCGCCATAATCCATCCGCACCTGTGCCCAGCCAGTGATGCCTGGCTTCACGTAATGCCGAATATCGTAATATGGTACCTGTTGATTCAGTTTCTCGACAAAATAAGGCCTCTCCGGCCGTGGGCCTACGAAGCTCATCTCGCCGCGCAGCACGTTGATCAGCTGCGGCAATTCGTCGATGCGGGTGGCCCGTATGAAGCGCCCCACCCGCGTGATGCGATCGTCACCGATGCTGGCCCAGCGCGGACCATCCTTCTCGGCATCCTGCACCATCGAGCGGAATTTCAGGATGTCGAATGACTGCCCCGGCGCGCAGACCCGCTCCTGCCGGAAGAATATCGGCCTTCCGGTCTCCAGCAGGATCACCACCGCCGTCACCAGCATCACCGGTGCGGCCAGCAGCAGCAGCGCCGAGGCCACCGCCACGTCGAACAGGCGCTTGATGATGGCCCGGGTGGGTCCCTGGGTGAAACCGTCCCCATACACCAGCCAGCCGGTACGCAGGTACTGCAGGCGGATCAGCCCCAGCTCCTGCTCGTAGAAGTTCAGCAGGTCCAGCACCTGGATGCCGGCCAGCCGGCAGGCCAGCAGCTGATCCAGCGGAATGTGGCCACCGCGCCGCTCATGAGCAGCCACCACGATGTGGGTGGCCTTGTGCTGACGGGCCACCGCCAGCAGCGACTCGCCCTTCAGGTCCACCGGCACCTGGGCCACCAGGTGGGCCGCATGCTGATGCACGCTGTCGGCCAGCGTGGCCAGCACCATGTCGGCCTCTTCCCCCTCGCCCATCACCAGCACGCGGCGCCCACGCCGCTGCAGGAAGCCCAGCCGGAACGCCAGGTAGCGCACCACCAGGATGCCCACCAGTCCCAGCACCGAGGCAATGGCGAACACGCCGCGCCCCACTTCCGATTCGGGGAAGACATAGAAGAGCGCCAGCTGGCCCAGCAGCGTCACCAGGTACGCCGCGAACACCTTCTGGACCACCAGCCGGAAGGGCTCGTCCTGCTGACGACTGTACAGGCCGAAGGCCGTCATCGTCAGCATCATCAGTGCGGCAAACACCAGGCCACGCAGCGTGGAGAAGACCAGGCCGTCCTCGTTCAGCAACCGGATCTGGTAGCCGAGCACCATCGCGGCCACCAGCACCAGGGCATCGATGACCGGCAGGACCGCAAAACGAACTCGGAGGTAATGGATGAATGCGCGCATGTGCCGAAGCGTGGCCGGCGGCTCCCGGAGGTGCCGCCAGCCCCGATGAAACCATCAACGGGCCAGCAGGATATCAGGCACGGTCGCCGCCGTGCTGGGAATACGCTGCTCGCCCCAAGGAGGCCGCCGGGCGGCGCCAGGTGAGATACACCGGCACCAGCATGTAGGCCACGCCCAGCGCCAGCAGGGCCAGCGTCAGGAAGTAGCCCGAGGTATCCAGCTTGCACAGGCCGATGCCTGCCAGACCCAGTGCGGCCTGGATGGACAGCAGCGCGGCCGGCGAATAGTGGGCATTGCAGACCGCCTGCACCAGATGGCGCAGCCCTGCCGACCCCGGCTGCTGCAGCCAGCGCTGTGCTGCCATCCGGCCTGCCAGGCGCCCCACCGACTCACGAACAAACTCGAAGACCGGCACGGCCACCAGCCACAGCAGCGCCGTGGTGCCGCCGCGGACCTCGGCCGTGATGGAGCCCAGCCGCAGCGCGCCCCAGGAGATCATGAAACCCAGCGCCAGCAGCCCGCCCGTGCCCAGGGCGACGCCAGGCCGAGTGCGCCACGGCATGCTGGACAGGTACACCAGGCAGCCCAGCAGCGCGCCGATCACGGGCAGCGCCACGATGGCGAACTCGGCGTACAGCGAGTAGCGCGAGCCGCCGTCGGCATTGGCCGCACCGAAGAACATCAAGAGCAGAAGCTGCACCAGCACCATGCCGGCCGGCAGCGACGGCGTGGCCGAAGGCAGCCGGTCCAGGGCGGCCGTGGCAATCGGCAGCAGTAGGCTGACAGCAGCCAGCATCATGAAGCCCACCGACCAGGTGACCCGGTCGTGCTCCAGATACGTGAACAGGAAGACGCCGGCCACCAGCGTGCCCACCACCTCGAAGATGCGCCGGACCGTGGCACCGCCGGTACCGGCCAGTCGTGCATCCAGCGCCAGCCCGGCCAGCACCAGGGCAGCCGCACCGAAGATCAGCCCCCGGTCGGATGCCGGCCAGGGGTCGGAATAGAAGGCAGCCACCACCACGCCCAAGGCCATGGCCACCGCACCGGCCGAACGCACCGTGGGCCGGTCGCGAAGCATGTCGCGCAGCAGCGGCACGGCGCCCGCTGCCGCGACGAAGGCAATCAGCAAGGAGGCGAAGGCAGAAGTTGGCATGGCTCGGATGACCCTGGCAAGACATTGACCGTCAGCTTATCGCACCGGCCGAAAAAGACGTGAGAAGTATGACCGGGAGGCTGTCAGATGGCCGCAACGATTTGAAACTTTTCGAGCAATTTAGAATAGCCGTAGGGGCATTGATGACCCTTTTGCCTCACCTCGCTTATCTTTGTACAGCCATGTTCCCGCCGGCCCCTGCGCGCACGCGCGCACGCGCCGCAGGCACCCTTTCCGCAAAACCCAGAATAAATCCCAGAACCCCCATGGACGTTTCCTCCCTGATCGCCGGGCGCAAGGCGCGCTGGCTCGTGACCGGCGCCGCAGGCTTCATCGGCTCTCACCTGGCCGAATCGCTGGCATTGGCCGGCCAGTCGGTGATCGCCATCGACGACTTCTCGACCGGCAAGCAGGCCAACATCGATGCCATCCTGGCCTCCACCCGAGCCGCAGGGCAGAACGGCCTGCAGTTCGAGGAAGGAACCATCTGCGACCGTGCCTTCTGCAACCGTGTCGTCGAGGGCGTGGACTACGTGCTGCACCAGGCCGCCCTGGGCTCCGTGCCCCGCTCGATGAAGACCCCGCTGGTCTCGTTCCAGGCCAACGTTTCCGGCTTCATGGAGATCATCGACGCCGCCCGCCAGGCCGAGGTGAAGTCCTTCGTCTACGCCTCCTCCAGCTCGGTCTACGGCGACCATCCCGCCCTGCCCAAGGAGGAAAGCGTCACCGGCAACGTGCTCTCGCCCTACGCCGCCACCAAGGCTGCCGACGAACTGTTCGCGGGCACCTACGCGCGCTGCTACGGCATGCGCGTGGCCGGCATGCGCTATTTCAACGTCTTCGGTGCCCGTCAGGACGCCAACGGCGCCTATGCTGCCGTCATCCCGCGCTGGATTGCCACGCTGCTGCGCCAGGAAGCGGTGCAGATCAACGGCGACGGCCAGACCAGCCGCGACTTCTGCTACATCGACAACGTGGTGCAGGCCAACATCCGCGCCGCCCTCACGCTGGCCGATGACGAACCCGGCACGGCCGACGTCTTCAACGTGGCCGCTTCGCGCCGCACCACGCTGCTGGAACTGGCCGAGCTGCTGCGCAAGCTCATCCAGGAAGTGAAGCCCGACCTGCAGATGCCCGACCCGGTGTTTGCCGACTTCCGCCCGGGCGACGTGCGCCACTCGCTGGCCGACATCAGCCACAGCCAGAAGCGTCTGGGCTACCAGCCCAGCCACCTGCTGGAAGACGGCCTGCGCATCGCGCTGCCGTGGTTCATCGAGAACCCGGCCTGACCGCCTTCCATCGCCACCCCTACCATTTTCGGTAGGGGGCCTCGCTCCCTGCCGGGCGCCTCATGCGCCCGCCCCTCTCCCGGAGCGAAGTCTCTTCCGGCGTTTCTCCACGCTGGAACATGCATCCCCCGCCATTCTTCGCCCTCATGCAGGCCCCTTCGTCGAGGCTGACGATGGGCGTCCGTCCTCCCCGGCTGTCTGCGCCACCGGTCAATGTAAAGAAATATCACCAAAACAGACAGGATCGGCAGGTTGCCGATATTTCATTCGCAGATACAAATAAGCACCGTTTGTAACAAACAAACGACGCCTGGAAACGACAGAAAGACGCCTGCATGTTGCGATAAAACGACGAAACATCGGCTACCTAAACCGCCGAAGGCGCCAGAAACGCCGTTTGCCAATGATCAGCCACCGATCATCCGGCAGACGGACGGCACGCCGCATCCAGGCCGCCCGCTCTCCGATAGAGTATCGGCATGCCTGCCTCGTCCTCTCCCCTGACCGTCCTGCTGGCCACCACGCCCAGCCTGCTGCTTGCCACTGTCCTGGTGGTCGCCACAGCCCTGCTGCTGCACCATGCGCCACGGCAGACCTCCTGCCGCCGTGCCATGTGGGGATGCAGTGCAGCCACCGGCCTCACGGCCGCCGCCTTCCTGCTGGAAGTCCTGTCGGCCTTCCTGCCGGCCGAAGTCTCAGCAAGCCTGGGCTGGGCACGGGCCGCCCTGTTGCTGGGCACCACAGCCCTGCTGGCCTGGCTGTCTCCCTGGGGACGCCGGCTGATTTCGCTGCCACCGCGTACCCAGCTGGAAACGAGGAACCAGCAGCTTCAGGCCGAGATCGAGCGCATCAAGCACACCAACGAAGTCATTGCCCTGTCCGAGGCGCGCTACCGCCTGCTGATGGACACGGCTGCCGAGGGCATCTGGATCCTGGACCGCGTGGGCCGCATCAGTCTGGCCAACCCCCGACTGGCCAACATGCTGGGCACCACGCCCGAGCAGATGAAGGGCCGCGCCCTGCTGGAGCTGGTGCCCGAAACTGAACGTCCCGACATCATCAACCTGCTGCAACGCCAGAAGCGCGGCGAAGCCGTGCGCACACTGTGCCACCTGCTGCGCCCGGATGGTCGCCTGGTGGCCGTGCAGATCTCCAGCACGCCCATGAGCCAGGGCGCCGCCACCGGCAGCAGCCTGTCGGTCATCACCGACCTGAGCGACCAGATGAAGGTGCAGGACGAGCTGCGCAAGGTGGCTGCCGACCTGCAGGAACAGGTGCATGGCCGCACCCTGGCCTACCGTGACACCGCCAACCAGCTGGCCTCCATGCTGGAGACCAGCCGCGCCCAGTCGCGGGCTTACGGCATCCTGCAGGATCTGAACGACATGCTGCAGACCTGCCCCACGCCCAACGAGGCCGCCCGGGTGGCGGGCGAGTTTGCCACCAAGCTCTTCCACGCCGACTCCGGCTCCATCTACATTGCCGAGCCCGGTCAGGCCAAGTTCCGGATCCTGGGATCGTGGGGCCTGCAGAACGAGACGGCCGAGACCCTGCAGCTCAACGATTGCTGGGGCCTGCGCCAGAACCAGGCCTATCCGCACAACGAGAACCAGATCGGCATCCGCTGCCACCACCTCAGCATCGGCCCCAACCGCCACAGCTGCTGCATGCCGATGTTCGCCAACGGCCAGGCCACCGGCCTGATCTGCCTGCGCAGCGACCAGCCCTTCGTGGGCAGCGACGCCGAGACCACCGCTGCCAATCAGAAGATCCGTCGTCTCTTCGCCAGCAACGTGGCCCAGTTCCTGGCCAACCTCACGCTGCGCCAGACGCTGGAGCAGGCCTCGCTGCGCGACCCGCTCACCAACCTGTTCAACCGCCGCTACTTCAACGAGCAGCTGGCCATCGAGTTCGAGCGGGCCAGCCGTGCACGCTCCCCGCTGGCCCTGCAGACGGTCGACATCGACCACTTCAAGCGCCTCAACGACCGCTATGGCCATGAGGCCGGCGACCGCGTGCTGGTGCAGGTCTCCGAAGTGCTCGTCCAGAATGCCCGCGCCGGCGACATCGTCTGTCGCTGGGGCGGCGAGGAATTCCTGATCCTCATGCCCGGCCTCAACGGCACCTCCGCCAAGCGCCGCGCCGACGAGATCCGTCGCAAGGTCCAGGAGAAGGTCGAGACCGTCGGCGGCGCCCCCGTCAGCGTCTCCATCGGCGTGGCCGCCTACCCCGAGCACGCCTCCGACCCGGAAGGACTGGTCAACGTCAGCGACCGGGCCCTCTATGCCTCCAAGGGTGCAGGACGCAACCGCGTCACCGTCGCGGTCTCCGTGCTGTAGCCTTGATCTTACCCAGCCCTGACACATCGCCGCCCCTCTGGCCACAGGCCCACACAAGGACACGAATCAGGGCATGAATATTGCATTCAGCATGCAATGAACAAGAGAGGAGCCACCTTGGCTGCATCCAGGCGCCAGGACCGTCCAAAAGAAGCAACGCTGTTACCAGTTATCTCGATGAGGCGCCATTTTTCAGGGGTGCGCCGTTGCACATATGACGCAATATGCGTCTTTGCGTTACATTAAAGCGTGTTTTGGTGTCAGTCTTTGGCACACTAGGGCTATGCCCACCACCTGGGACTCAGACCTGCCGCAGCCTCGCTGCCTTGCATGCAGGATAACCCAGGGGCTTCCCCGACCCGGACCCTTCTGGATGGAGTGGCTTTGTCAGACTACCTGGCTCATCTAGCGCGCAACCTCCCTGACCTTGCCGAGCGCGGCGCCTATGGCACGCTGCTTGTTCTGGTCATGGCGGCAGGCTTCGTGCTGGCCTGGCTCATCCAGGCCAGCCGGCGCCAGCGTGTCGTGCGTCAGCTCATCGAGACCCACATTCAGGAAGAACGTGCCGAGCAGGAAGAAACCCGCCTGCTGGCCGAAGACCTTGCGCAGGAGCAGGCCAGCCGGCTGGCCCAGCAGGCCCGCAGCATCGCCCACCTGAAGGCACGGCTGGCCACCCACATTGCGCGTGAGCGGGGCGAGGCCGTCACACCCGGCACCAGGCCCCCTGCCGCCCCCCACGCCGCTTCGGCCCCTGCCACCCGGCCCGCCGAAGGAACGACGGGCGTTCGCTTTCCGGCCACGCTCATCCTTGATCAGGCCGAGACCTGGACGGCATCACAGACCCGGACGCAAACTCAGACCCGGACACAAACCCGGACCGGGACACCAACCCGGCCACAGACCCTGACCCGGCAGACCACCCTGGTTGAGACGCAGCCCGATCCGGCACCGGAACCCCGCCCCATGTCCTCGCCTGCGCCCACCACCCGACCGGTCCGCCTCCAACACACACGCACCGGCAACGTGATCACCACGGCCGAGCTGGCCCGCCGGGCCGCCGCCCGAGCCTCGGCCATCCACGCCGCGGCTGCCGAACGCGCCCGCACCGCCCCGCAACCGGCTCCAGCCCAGACGCCCCACGCGGCTGCCCCCCAGATCCAGCCCGCCCACGTGCCCACCGATGCGCCCCGGCCGTCGGGCAGCACCTGCGTGGACATGGCCACCCAGGCCGCCCTCGTGGCCAGCCGAGCCAGCCGGCTGCACAATGCCGCCCGGGTCAGCCAGGCCGGCTACACCCTGTACGACGCCACCCGCGCCGCCCAGAACGAGATGAGTCTGGCCATTGCCGGCTTCGAGCTGGAAGCGCTGAAGAAACGGCTGGCGCACGAGCTGCGCATCAACCGGGAAAAGGCCCGCCTGATGCGTCAGTACGAACAGGATGCCGCACACTGGCACCAGGCCCACCAGCGGGCCCATGAACGCTGCGTCAGCCTGGCCAGCACCATACGCGCCCTGGAAACCATCCTGAAGCAGACCCGGCATTCCTGGGCAGCCAGCGAGAGCGAACTGGCCCGGCTGCGCGAACAGCTGCGCCAGCAACAGGCCATCAACCTGATGAACGTGCGCCCGCCTGACAGCCCGGCCGTTCCCCGGACGCCTGGGACGGGTTCAGGCAACGATCACCCGCCGCTCTCGATGCTGCTGCGGGATCGCCTGAACCAGGCGGCACGCTCGCTGGGTCGGCACAGCGGCGTGATGGGCGGCGCAGGCCCCCAGTAACGCCATCGGGGCGAATCAGTCCGCCTGCCGCACCTCTTCGCTCGAACGGGCGAACAGCCAGCCCACCACGATGCCGGCACTGACATTGGTCCGGCGCTCGACCAGCGGCGAACGGGCAAAGGCCGCCCCACCCAGATGCGTGGCCCGCACGAAGCCCGCCACCCACGTCTGCGGATAGCGCTTGTTCAGTGAAGCCGTCAGCTCCAGCCCGCCGTAGCCGCCCTTGGCCGCATAAGCCGGACGCCACGTGCGGGCATGTTGCGGGTCGATCTCGTAGTAGTAACGGTGATAGGCGCGCGTGGCGAACACCGGCCCGCCCCACAGCCCGAATTGCCAACCGGAAAAACCGGCCACGTCACTCACCCGCCAGCCCAGGCTGGGACTGAACACCCAGCCCCGGTTCTGCAGCCGGCCCAGCGGCATGGCGTAACGCAGCGGCAGCTCCAGCCGCAGCTCCTGCCTGCGGCTCGCATCGGACCACAGATGCACCTGCAGCCGGGGCCCGATCTCGAACAGTGACTTGAGCCGCGGCATGCCCGCCCGGATGCCCGAGGTGGTGCGACGCACCGGCGGCGTCAGCCCCACGCTCACATCCAGCTCGACGCGGTCGGAATCCCACAGATCCGCCCGGATGCCGCTGCGATCCACCCGCAGATGCGGCGAGCGATAGACAAACATCGGAAAGGGCAGCAGATACTGCCGCTGCCGGGCCGCCCCCCGATAATCCGGCAGCGTGATGCCCGACAGCCCGGCCCCCACCTCCCAGACCGGCAGACTGTGCCGATGCGAGAACGAACGCGCCTGGCCATCAGTTCTGGTGGCATCGGCATCTGCCGCCCAGCCCGGCGCAGCCAGACCGGACAGCGCCAGACACAACACCCACCGGGAAACGGATGCGCGGTCAATCGGGAACGTGTGGGCTGCGCATCGGCGCCGAGGCGTCACGGCAGCACGATGCGAAAGGATCGAAAACAGGGACATGAAAGAAAAAATCAGGGGCGCGGCACCGGCGGCCGTGAGCTGACCAGCACCTGTTCATCCGGCGTGCGCAACAGCACCACCAGCAGCTCGCCGTGGTACTCATCACGCGCCGACCGGAAATACACGACAGCAGAAACAGGATCCCCCGCCTTCAGCAGCTCCGGTTCACCCAGAACCGCCCGCGACAGCCGCCAGTCCAGCGTCAGCACCAGCTGCCCCGAGCGATTCAGCGGCGACAGGATCGTCAGCGTCGGACGCGCCTCCGCATCCTCCAGCGGCCGCATCCATTCCCGATCACGGGGCGGACGCCCGCCTGCGCGCGGCACCCGCACCGTCAGCCGCGCGCGCGGCAGCGTGGGCTCGATGCCCACCACCGTGCCCTGCAGGAACATCGGGTGCGCAAAATCGTATTTGCCCAGAAAACCGGGGGATGCAGACACCGACGATGTCCATCCGCCCAGCATCGCGGCACTCATGGCAGCAGGAATGAAAGCCAGGCAACGGCGTCGGCCGCAGAAAGGCGACATGGATCCCTCCTGTTCGGTTGGGAGAATAGCGGCGGCATGCCCGCCCCGAAAAAAGACCCGACGGACGGTCTGGACGCCCTTCGCCGAAGGAACGCAACCGTGTCCAGCCGCATGCCACTGTCCGGATCCCTGAAATGAAGCGCCGATGCCATCGCACCTGAAGCACAAAAGCACCGGCACGCCCGAAATTCTCATGACAGGCCATGGCATCGGTGACACGCACGGCCATTATATGTAGGCACCTTCTGTCGCGTGATCTAACACGCTGAAACGCCCTGCGCTTGCCGACCGTCAGGGCATGCACGACAATGAACATGACACCGACCGGCGCAAAACTGCTCCAGGGCCCCGCATCCAGCCAACCTGCATGACCTCGTCTTCAGGTTCCGGAGCGACGGAAAGCCCGAAACTGAAGCCGGTCGTTTCCTTTCCTCAAACAGGTACCCCCATGGCCGTCAAAGAACTCAAAACTGCCGACTTCGACACCACGATCAGCAACAACGACATCGTGATCCTCGACTTCTGGGCGCCGTGGTGTGGGCCCTGCAAGAGCTTCGCCCCGGTCTTCGAAAGCGTCTCCAAAGAGCACCCGGACATCGTCTTCGCCAAGATCAACACCGACGAGGAAACCAGCCTGGCTGGCCACTTCGGCATCCGCTCCATCCCCACGCTGATGGTCTTCCGTGAGCGCGTCATCGTCTTCCAGCAGGCCGGTGCCCTGCCCAAGGGTGCTCTCGACGACCTGATCCGCCAGATCCGCGATCTGGACATGGAAGAGATCAAGCGCGGCGCCCAGCCCTACTCCGCCGACAATCAGTAAAGCGGACTCCCGTCGCTGCAGCGACAGGGTCAGGCCCGCCACGCATGGACGTCCAGGACGCCCGACTCAAGCGCCACGCCCCCTGGCTGATGGCGCTCCTGACCCTCATCTGGGGCACCAACTGGCCTGTCATCGCACTGGCCGTGCGCGAAGTCTCCGCCTGGACCTTCCGCGCCCTCACCCTGCCGGTGGCCGGCATCCTGCTTCTGCTGCTGGCCCATCGCCGCAAACTGCCGCTGGCCATCCCGCGCCAGCACTGGCCCATGCTGCTGTGCTCCGCATGGGCCTTCCTGGCGCTCTGGAACGTGGCCACCACGCTGGCCCTCACCTATATTCCCTCCGGCCAGGCCGCCCTGCTGGGCTTCACCATGCCGCTGTGGGCGGCACTCTGGTCCTGGCTGCTGTTCGGCCACACGCTGGACGGCCGCCAGTGGCTGGCACTGCTGCTGGGCACGGCAGGCGTCATCGTGCTGATGATTCCGGCCTTTGCCAGCTACGCCCATGCCCCCCTGGGCCTCGTCTACGGACTGGCCTCCGGCGCCGGCTGGGCCCTCAGCACCGTGCTGCTCAAGCACCGCCCCATTCCCGTGCCCACCACCGTACTCACCGGCTGGCAGCTGCTGCTGGCCTCGGTGCCCGTCATCATCGGCGCATGGCTGCTGGGCGACCACCAGTGGTTCATGCCCTCGGCCTCCTCGCTGGCCGCCTTCACCTACATCACGCTGGTGCCCATGCTGTTCGGCAACCTGCTGTGGTTCTCGCTCATCCAGTGGCTGCCACCGCAGCTGGTCTCGCTCTCGCCCATCATGATTCCCATGGTGGCCATGGTCTCGGGCGCCATCGTCCTGAATGAACCGCTGGGCTGGCAGCAATGGCTGGCCATGCTGCTGTCGGCCTCCGGACTGGGGCTGATGCTGTTCAGGCGTTCAGACCGATCATGATGCCGCCTGCCACCACCAGCGCAAGCCCCGTCAATACGTGGCGCATTTCCTTGCGGGTCTTCTTCTCGCCCAGAATGTAGATGCTGCCCAGCGTGGCCAGCACCACGTTCATCTGCGACAGCGTGAACCCCGTGGCAATGCCATTGCGATAGGCCGACAGCAGATAGGCCAGCGCCGCCGCCGCAAAGATGAAACCGCCCAGCAGGTTCTGCACTGTCTTCCGGTTGAAGGGCTTGCTGCCCCGGAAGAACAGCGGCATCACCAGCGACATGGCCACCATGCCCACCGCCTGCGGCAGGAAGGCATCCTGCCCGTCAACGTGCCCGGCTCGCGGAAAATACGAATACCCCACGTAGCCCACCGTCGATATCAGCAGCGTGATCACACCCGCGCGCATGTCCACGCCCTCGTGCCCCTCACCCTCCTGATGCGTGGTGAGATAGATACCCAGCACGATCAGCGCAATGGCACAGAAACCCAGCACCTTGTCTGCCAGCGTCGGCCACTCGCCAAACACCAGAACCCCGACCAGCGAGGTGGACACCAGCTGCATGCCGGTCGAAATGGGCATGGCATTGGACACGCCGATCTGGCCGAACGAACGGTACTGATTCATCTGCCCGAAAGCCCAGCAGGCCCCGGACGCGAAGCTGTACCAGAACACCGGGCCACTCAGCGTGGGTGGCATGATCATTGCCACCACGATCGACACCAGCAGCGTACCGGCCGTCGTACCGATGATCTGCTGCACCGGCGTGCCACCCACACGCGACACCACCAGCGGCAGAATGCCCCAGAAGAATGCCGGGGCCAGTGCAATCAGGATGTTCAGCCCCACGCCGCCTTCAGCCATCGTTCACTCCATGCTCAGCCTTCGCCATGCCGTAAGGATAGAGCGTCAGGCCCGCTTTTTCAGGCATACCACCGGCGGCTTGTCATGTGCTTGCTCCCGGAGCGCAGACGGAGACCTGCCATGCAGGCCGCGGCCAGGTTCCGCGCCATGAAAGCCGTTGGCGCCGTTGTGGCGCCGTTTTAGCGCGGTTGCGGCGCAGTTCACCGAACCGCGCCACAACCCGCACAGACCCTCACGCCGACTGGAACACCAGCCCCGCGTGCTCGCGCATGGCGTGGAAGCGGATCTTCTTCCAGCGCTCCTCGGCCACCGTCAGGTCGCTGCGGTAGGTCACCATGAAGGTGGGGGCCTCCACCGTGTCCCACGCAATGCGGGCCGCGTTGGCCTCGATGAACTTCTTCAGCTCGTTCGGATCTTCAGAGGTGACCCAGCGGGCCATCTGGTAGCGGGCCGGCAGGAAGCGCGTCTCCACGCCATATTCGGTCTTGAGCCGGTGGGCCACCACCTCGAACTGCAGCTGGCCGATGGCGCCCAGCAGCAGCGATCCGCCCAGATGCGGCCGGAAGACCTGAATGGCACCTTCCTCGCCCAGCTGGGTGAGGCCGGTGCGCAGCTGCTTGCTCTTCATCGGGTCGGCCAGCTCGACGATCTGGAAGAGCTCGGGCGCAAAGAAGGGCAGCCCGGTGAACTGCAGCTCCTCGCCTTCGGTCAGCGTGTCGCCCAGCTGCAGCACGCCATGGTTGGGCAGACCAATGATGTCGCCCGGCCAGGCGTCCTCCACCAGCTCGCGGCGCTGTGACAGGAAGGACATCACGTTGGTGGTGCGGAACTCCTTGCCACTGCGCACCACCTTCAGCTTCATGCCGCGCTCGAAGCGACCGGACGAGACGCGCAGGAAGGCGATGCGGTCGCGGTGGGCCGGATCCATGTTGGCCTGGATCTTGAACACCACGCCGGAGAACTTCTCTTCCGACGGATCGACCGTGCGCTGCAGGGCCGGCCGGGCCCCCGGCGGCGGCGCCAGGTCCACCAGGGCGTCCAGCACCTCACGCACACCAAAGTTGTTGATGGCCGAACCGAAGAACACCGGCGTCTGCTTGCCGGCCAGGAAGGCGTCGCGGTCGAAGGGCTCGGAAGCACCACGGACCAGCTCGATCTCGCCCTGGGCCTGCTCGTAGTACATGCCGAAGCGCTTGCGGGCCTCGTCATTGTCCAGGCCGGCCAGAATCTCGTCGTCCTCGGCGCCGGCACGGTCCTGCCCGGCGCGGAAGACGCGCATCTGTTCCTTCTTCAGATCGATGACGCCGCCGAAGTTCTTGCCCATGCCCACCGGCCAGGTGAAGGGTGCCGTGGGCATGCCCAGCGTGCTCTCGATCTCGTCGAGGATCTCCAGCGGCTCGCGCACCTCGCGGTCCATCTTGTTGATGAAGGTGATGATGGGCGTATTGCGTGCCCGGCACACCTCCAGAAGGCGCAGCGTCTGCGGCTCGACGCCGTTGGCGGCATCGATGACCATCAGGGCGGCATCCACGGCCGTCAGCACCCGATAGGTGTCTTCCGAGAAGTCCTTGTGGCCCGGGGTGTCCAGCAGATTGATGACGCAGTCGCGGTACTCCATCTGCATCACCGAGCTGGCCACCGAGATGCCGCGCTGCTTCTCGATCTCCATCCAGTCGGACGTGGCATGGCGCGACGCCTTGCGCGCCTTGACGCTGCCCGCGATCTGGATGGCACCTGCGTAGAGCAGCAGCTTCTCGGTGAGAGTGGTCTTGCCCGCGTCGGGGTGGGAGATGATGGCAAAGGTGCGGCGGCGGCGCACCTCGTCTTGCTGTGTGGTCATGGGGGTGGATTCTATCGGCAAACGGGGCCGTTCCCGCAGTTTCCGATGGGCCCATGGAAACGGACCGGGGGCCTGGCGGGCCGGGCATCATCAGCACGGGCAGACACACCAGCACCCCGAGCATTGGCATATTATGCCAATGTTGGTAGCATGCGTCGTGTTCCGTCCAGGACCTCCCTTGCGCCCATGCCCACCCGAAACGTCGTTCTCAGCGAACATCACCACCACTTCGTGGAAGAACTGGTGCAGTCCGGCCGTTACCAGAATGCCAGCGAGGTACTGCGCGAAGGCCTGCGACTGGTGGAACGGCAGGAACAGGAACAGGCCTTGAAGCTTGAAGCGCTGAAGCGCGCCGTTCAGGAAGGCATGGACGACCTGGCAGCCGGCCACTACACGGATGTCGATGATGCAGGACTTGACGCCTTCATCGCCGACCTGGGCGATGCAGCATCCGCAAGCCTGCAAGACTCAGCAGCCAGACGGACAGGCCATTGAAGCCGCAATACCGGCTGACCCGCGCAGCCCAGGCTGACATCCGCAACCTGTTGGTCTGGAGCGAGCGGCATTTCGGCCTGGCTGCCCGCCAGCGCTACCAGCTGCTGCTGAGCACCGCACTGCGCGACGTGGCCTCCGACCCTTGCCGTGCAGGCAGCCAGCCCCGACCAGAACTGGGCACCGATATCCGCTCATGGCACCTGCGCCTGAGTCGCCACCACATTCCATCGCCCACGGAAGCCGTCCACTCACCCCGGCACACACTGCTGTACGTGTCAGGCACATCGCCGCTGGTCATCCTTCGGGTTGTCCATGACGCCATGGAACCGGCTCTGATCAGGCGCAATACCGAACATCAATGACCAGACGACCCACGAGAAGATCATGAGAACCCCAGAAGACCTGCAAGGCATCACCCACCTGGGCAGCCAGAAGACTCAGTACCGGTCCGACTACGCGCCGGAAGTGCTGGAAGCCTTCGACAACAAGCACCCGGACAACGACTACTTCGTGAAGTTCGTCTGTCCGGAGTTCACCAGCCTGTGCCCGATCACCGGCCAGCCAGACTTCGCCACCATCGTCATCCGCTACATTCCCGGCCAGAAGATGGTGGAGAGCAAGTCGCTCAAGCTCTATCTGTTCAGCTTCCGCAACCATGGCGACTTCCATGAGGACTGCGTGAACGTCATCATGAAGGACCTGATCAAGCTGATGCAGCCCAAGTACATCGAGGTCTTCGGCGAGTTCACGCCACGTGGCGGCATTGCCATCCATCCGTTTGCCAACCACGGCCAGCCGGGTACCCCCTTCGAGCAGCTGGCGCGCGAGCGGCTGTTTGCCTACGACCGCCCCTGAGCATGAACGACTTCTCCTTCACCCCGGCCCAGCAGCACAAGGCCCTGCGGTGGCTGGTCCTCTTCCACATCGCCGTCATCGCCTCCAGCAACTACCTGGTGCAGTTCCCGTTCACCATCACGCTGCCCAACGGTTTTGCCGTGCACTCCACCTGGGGGGCCCTGAGCTTTCCGTTCATCTTCCTGGCCACCGACCTGACGGTGCGGATCTTCGGGCAGCGGCTGGCGCGCCGGATCATCTTCCGGGTGATGTTCCCGGCCCTGCTGCTGTCCTACGTGATCTCGGTGCTGTTCCATGACGGCACCTGGACGGGCTGGGGCAGCCTGGCCGACTTCCAGCCCCTTGTCTTTCGCATTGCGCTGGCGAGCTTCGCCGCCTATGCGTTCGGGCAGGTGATGAACATCTTCGTGTTCAACCGGCTGCGGCAGATGAAGGCATGGTGGGTGGCGCCCACCGCCTCCACCTTCGCCGGCAATGCCCTGGATACGGTACTGTTCTTCTCGATCGCGTTCCACTCCAGCTCCGACCCGTTCATGTCCGAGAACTGGCCGCACATTGCGCTGGTGGACTATCTGTTCAAGCTGGCCATCTGCACGCTGATGTTCGTGCCTGCCTATGGGGTGCTGCTGAACGTGCTGACACGGCGGCTGACGGCGCTGCGGTCAGGCGAGCCCCAACCGTGAGCGACTGAGGGCTCAGGCCGGCATCGACGGCCTGCCGCACCGGGCACACACCCGGCCTGCGGCGGCGCCTTCGCCCCCGGCCGGGGCCTCGCCCGGCCTGCGCGCCGGGCGCTCAGAGAATCTCGTCCAGCTTCTCCAGCGGACGCACCAGCCGCACGCCCTTGGGCGTCTGCACGATGGGGCGCTCGACCAGCACGGGCAATTCCAGCATGGCGTCCAGAATCCGCTCGTCAGAGGCATCCTCTGCCAGCAGTGCCTTGGCCTCTTCCTGCTTGGTGCGCAGCGCCTGGCGGGGCGTCAGGCCCGCTTCCTTGAGCAGCGCCGTCAGCTGCGGCCGCTGCCAGCCGGTCTTCAGGTAGTCCACCACCACCGGCTCATGGCCGGCGGCGCGGATGGCATCCAGCACCTTGCGGGAAGTGCTGCAGCGGGGGTTGTGATAGATGGTGATGGTGTCCGCAGACGTCATGGCAGGGTCCTTGTCCTGAGTGATCTGATCCCTGCAAGCTACCACACGGGAACGGATCATGCGGCCAACGCCGGGACCCCTATCGCCGGATCACTGGTGCAGGATGCCCGACCACGCTGGAACACCACAACGGGCGCCAGCCCCCCATCGGCCCCCGGCCTCACGCCTGCGACATCGGCTCGCCCATGCGTACCGACTGGCCAGGCTGCCACGCCGTGGTGAGCCTGGGCGCCCCGGCGGGGAAGAGCATCACCACGGTGGAACCCAGCATGAAGCGGCCCATCTCGGCCCCACGGTCCAGAAAGACGCCGTTTTCCGTGGCCTTCCGGTTGGCATCCGCCGACTCAGCCGCGGCCTGTGCGCTGCCTCCACCCTCGTGCGCCGGATAGTCCCAGCGCTGGATGTGCCCCGGTCGGGGCGGATTGACGGTGCCGTGCCAGACGGTGGCCATGCTGCCCACGATGGCCGCGCCCACCAGCACCAGCACCCACGGTCCCCACGGCGCATCGAAGACGCAGACCACCCGTTCGTTGCGGGCAAAGAGACCGGGAATGGCGGCTGCGGTGGCCGGGCTGACGGAGAACAGGTCGCCTGGCACGTAGACCATCTGGCGAAGGCGGCCCGCGCAGGGCATGTGGATGCGGTGATAGTCGCGCGGGCTCAGGTAGATGGTGGCGAACTGGCCGTCCACAAAGTGCTCGGCCAGCTTGCCGTCACCGGCCAGCAGGGCCGTGGCCGTGTAGTCGTGCCCCTTGGCCTGGAAGATGCGACCGGCGTCGATGTTCCCCAGCTGGCTGACGGCACCATCCACCGGGCAGACCAGATCGCTGTCGGCCAGCGGCCTGGCACCCGGACGCAGCGCCCGGGTGAAGAAGGCATTGAAGCTGGTGTAGGCCGACGGATCAGGCTCGGCGGCCTCCTGCATGTTCACCTGATACTGCTGAATGAAACGACGGATGGCCCATTGAGTGAGCGCACCGCCTTCAAGGCGAGCGCCAGCCCCGGCCAGCCGGGTGAGCGCCTGCTTGGGCAACAGGTACTGGGTGAGCGTATGCAGATTGGGCATGGGCAGGCAACCCGTCATAGGGCGGGCGGCAGTGGAAAACCGGCGATGTTACTGCCGGAACAGGCGTTGTGGATGCTCTCGTTGCCCGTGCGCAGGCCCGGATTCAGGGACCGGGCTTGGGCGGCGCGGCGCTGGGCGCCGGCGCATCCGGCAGCGCCGCAGGCCGGAATCGCGGCGTGCAGATGGCCAGAAAGACCAGATCGAATTCACCGATATTGGTGATGCGGCGTGAATAGCCGGCCGGGATCACCACCACATCGCCCGGTTCCAGGGCTGAAAGTGTGTGGTCACCCTCGGTAAAAGCCCGATTGGGCCCCACCAGTTCGATGCGCCCCTGGCCATCCAGCACCACGTAGCGTTCCTGGATGTTCTCGAAACGGCGCAGCCGAGTCTCGGCACCCGGTGCCACGCGGATGCGGGCAATCGACAGGTCCGGATCACCCGGATCATTGAGCCAGTCCGTCAGGAAGCACCCCGGCTCGATACCCGTCTCGGTACGGTGGTCATCCCGCAGGATCAGCGGTTGTGGAACATTGGCGGCATCAGTCTGGGCCATGCGAACCCCCTCTCCTCGGTGACAGTTCCCGGCCCGCGCCAGCGTGGCGGCAATGAAGTGCCCGTGAAACGATCAGAACAATAAACAGAACCCCTGGGGAAGACGGCGTGGACACGCCCTCCCCCGGCACGGGCAGCCCCTGCGGCCAGAGCACCGCGAGGCGCCGGACGGACGCCACCGCCCGCCGGCCGGCACTTGCGCTGCCCTCACCCGATCCAGCCGGATACTACCGCCCGTCCGGCCCCGCGCCACGTTTCCCTTGCTTACAAACAACCAAACGATGCAAAAAACAGACACTTGCGAAATGTGCCGGCCCGACCGGCCATCGTCCATGGCCAGCCAGCCGGCATCGCATGGCTGGCCGATCGGGCAGCGCCGGCGCATGCTGGCTCATCCCTCTCTGAACCTTCGAGCCTCTCTACCGTGCAAATCGCCGGCCTGACCTTCAAACCTCTGGCCAAGTGGTCCCGCCACGCGCTGCTGACCACCTGGAGCTTCTGCGTGCTGGCACTGCTGATTCTGGCCCTGCGCGAGAGCAGCCTGCCCACCCAGCAGGACGGCATGATGAGCACGGCCGTCCTGCTGGTGCAGTCACTGGCATTGCTGCCTGTGACCGGGCTGCTGCACTGGATGTTCATCAATCCGCATTCAGATCTTGCGCCCCAGGCAGCGGGCACGGCACTCCGGAAGGACGAGCACACCTGGCTCATCCGCTACCTGCCCCCCCTGTCCATTGCCCTGGGCTGCGCACTGCCGTGCCTGCCTGGGTACTGGTCGAACGTGCTGGCCACCGCCATTGCGGGCCTGCTGCTCGTGATGCTGATGGTCGAGATTGTCGTCACACTGCGCAAGCACCCGGGCCTGGAAAGCCGCCTGGGCGTGACCGGAGCCCTGCTGTGCGGGATGGTCCTGGACATCAGCTTCATTCAACGCACCTGGGCCTATCCGATCCTGGATACCTCCTGGCTCCAGACGATGATGGGCACGGGCCTGATGGTCTGGATCGCCGGCTTCTTCCGTCGGGCTGCCCAACGCGAGAACCGGCTCAAGACCAACCTGGTCCAGATGGACACCGCGGCGCGCGCACTGCACCGCATCTACAACACGTCGCCCGTTGCGCTGCTGAGCATCAACGCCGACGGCACGCTGCAGCGCTGGAACCAGCGCGCGGCCGACGCCTTCGGCGGCGACCTGGCCCGCCAGCCGGCGCCTCACATCAACGCGTTGCTGGGGACGGCCGTGTCCCAGCAGCTGCTGGCAGACCTTGGCAAGAGCGGCCATTACCACAGCGAGCTGACGCTGACCCGTGCCGGCCAGGATCGCGTGTGGGTGCTGGAAGCCGGCATCCGCGATGGCGGCGGCTTCGAGATCGGCATGCACGAGGTGACGGCCCACGCACGGCGCGCCGCCACTTTCCAGGAAATCGCCGAACGCGACGAGATGACCGGCCTGCCCAACCTGGTGGGACTGCGCCGGATCCTGGGCAAGCAGCTTTCGCAGCTGCGGGCCAGCAGCCCGCTCAGCTGCGTGTACGTCGACATCCTGGAATTCGGCAACATCAACCATGTCTTCGGGCGTGACGCCGGTGACGCCGTGCTGCGCGCCGTGGCCGAGCACCTGAGCAAGCAGATCTCGCCGCCGGCTGCGGTGGGTCGTGTGCGCGATGACCAGTTCCTGCTGGTGCTGCCCGGCAACGAGCTGACGCTGACCCGCACGCAGGCCACGCTGCTGCTGACGATGCTTTCACGCACTCCGGTGGAGTACCGCGGCATGTCGATCCCGCTGCAGGTCTCGATCGGGGCCGTGGAATGCGTGGCCGGCATGAACGCCGAGCAGCTGATCGAATCGGCCCGGCTGGCCTGCCAGCTGTCACGCCAGGAGGGCGCACCGCACCCATATGCAGTCATGGCCGACAGTCCGGCCCTGGCCGATGCTGACCCCTCGCGGCAGTTCGGGCACCAGCTGCGTCAGAAACTGCCCGAGGCCCAGATCCGCCTGCATGCTCAGGCCGTCACCTCGCTGCGTCGTGACGCCGTGCAGTCGCTGACGGTACTGCCTCGCCTGCTGACCAGCAACGGGCAACTGCAACTGCCCAACCGCCTGCTGCAGGCCGCAGCCCAGCAGGGTGCTTCCGGCATGCTGGACCGGATGCTGCTCACGCAGATCCTGCACACGCTGAACACGCAACCCAACACCCTGCCCGAGGACGGCGTGGTGATATTCCGCCTCAGTCCGCTGTCGCTGGCCGAACCGGGCTTCACCGGCAACCTGATCCGCCTGCTGGGCGCGGCCGATGAGCGCAATGCCACCATCAACAGTCGGCTGTGCATCGAACTGTCGTCGCAGTCGCTGATCTACGATCCGGAAGGCTCACAGGCGTTCCTGAAGGACCTGCGCCTGATGTCGATCCATTCCGGCATTGACCTGACGGATTCGGAATCAAGCCAGATTCCGATCCACATGCTGGCCCAGCTGTCCGTGCGCCACATCCGTCTGGATGGCCGCCGCTTTGCCGATCTGGCCACCAACCCGCATGCCCAGCGTGAGATCACGGCCGTCCGGACACTGTGCGAGTCGATGGGCATCGAATGCCTGCTGGATCAGGTGAACAATCCGCTGGATCTGCGGCCACTGAAAGAGCTGGGCATCGACCTGGTGCAGGGCAGCGCCCTGGCCGCCGTGCGCCCGCTGGGTGACGTGCTGGCTGGTCGAGAGGAAGAGGGACTGCTGCCGGCGGGGGTGATGATTCCGGTTTGATGGCTGACCGGAATCGGGTTCGGCAGGCAGGATATGCCGGAGGGGTCAGAGACAGACTTTCCCAAGGGGGAAACCGTGCCGAACACACCCGATATTCAGCAATGGCATTTCAGGCCACGCTCGCCCTTCATTCTGGCGTGGATTGCCATCCCGTTTGCTCTCGGTGCATGGCTGGTGTGGTTTGCAGTTTCCCAGGCGGGTTCACTGGGCTGGCTGTTTTTCCTGCTGTCGGCCCTGTGCAGCAGCATCGGCGCCCTCGGGTTTGGATCCTGGCGGAGATCGTGGCGCAACACACGCAACGGTCAGGAGTTCATCCGTCTGGATGAAGACGACCTGTCGTACTGCATCGAAGGCGTCGGTGCGGGCAGTCTGCAATACACCTGGCTCCGCTCGGTCTACCAGGTTCACACCCGGGGCTGCCAGGGCGTCGTGATCGTGTACCGCAGCCCTGAAACGGGCAGGGTGCCGGACAGGCTCATCCTGAAAGACCTGTATCGCCTGGACCTGCGCGGACTCGGTTTCAGGTACGTGAATCCGCACGATCTCATTGCCGATGCGATCAAGGCCCGCTGCCGTGAAGGGGCTTACCCTGCCTTGCCCTCGGCCACGTCCAGCGCCTCGCCAATGGCATAGAAATGGCCACCGGCCACGTAGTGCAGGCTGCGCAGTGACGGATCGGCTGTCTCGAAGTGCCAGTGGCCGTCACGAAAGACGCGCGTGTCGGCCCAGGCGCCCACCACTTCACCGATGAACAGGTCATACGTCTGCTGATTGTGCGGCTCGGGCACCAGGCGGCAGGCCATCCAGGCGCTGCAGCCGCGCACGAAAGGCAGGTCGTATCCGGCCATGTCGAACAGCGTCACACCGCAATGCGCCAACTTGTCCGGATCGTCGTTCAGACTGCGATGCCCCACCTCATAAGTCAGCTCGATCTGGGCAGCCGTGGGAATCTGGATGACGAAATGGCCGCTCTTCTCGATCAGTTCCCGCGTGCGGGCGGCCTTGTCCAGCACGACGGTGAGCTTGGGCGGCGCATAGTCCAGCGCGCAGGCCCAGGCTGCCGCCATGACGTTGGAAACGCCCTGGTGGCGGGCAGAGACAAGAACGGCAGGACCGTGGTTGATGAGGCGGAAGGCCTTGCTGAGCGGAACCGGGGCGAAGGGCTGAGTCATGGCAGACAGAAATTCATGCAGAAGGCTTCATGGTAGTCCCTGAACATCCCTTTCACGGCCAAACCCGCGAGAAGTAGCCCCCAGGCCCCTGCCGCATGCGGCCCCAGCACTTACCCTGCCCCCGCACTCACCCCTCGTCTGCCACCACCTCCAGCACCGCCTCGCCATAGGTCTCCAGCTTCTTCTCGCCCACGCCCGGCACGGCAGCCAGCGCGTGCAAGGTGGTGGGCCGACGCTGGGCAATCTCGTGCAGGGTGGCGTCGTGGAAGATGACATAGGCCGGCACACCGCTGTCACGGGCCTGCTGACTGCGCCAGCTGCGCAGCCGGTCAAAGCAGGCGCGCCCTGCCGCGTCCAGGTCACGCTCCAGCGTGGAGGCAGTGCTGCTCGTGCGCTTGCGTGAACGGCTGCGCGGCTCGCGCTCGACAGGCTCACGCAGGCGCACGGTTTCCTCGCCCTTCAGCACCGGACGGGCAGCCTCCGTCAGCGAGATGGTCTGGAAGCGTTCGGCATCGATATGGATGTAGCCGGCAATGGAGAGCTGGCGAACCACCGATCGCCACTGCGTCAGGCTCAGATCGCTACCCACACCAAAGACGGGCAGGCTGTCATGACCGTTGGCGGTGACCTTCTCGTTGGCCTGGCCGCGCAGCACGTCGATCAGGTACTGTGCACCGAAGGGATGTCCGCTGGCCCGGGTGCAGCGGTAGACGCAGGACAGGAATTTCTGCGCCAGCACGGTGCCGTCGATGGTCTTCGGGGGCGACAGGCAGTTGTCGCAGTTGCCGCAGGGCTCGGCGTGCTCACCAAAATAGGCCAGCAGACGCACGCGGCGGCAGTCGGTGGCTTCGCACAGCGCCAGCATGGCATCCAGTTTGCTGCCCTGCAGCCGCTTGAATTCCTCGCTGGCTTCAGACGCCTCGATGAAGCGCCGCTGCTGCACCACGTCGTGCAGGCCATAGGCCATCCAGACTTCGGCAGGCAGACCATCGCGGCCGGCTCGCCCGGTTTCCTGGTAATAGGCCTCGATGGAACGCGGCAGGTCCACGTGCGCCACGAAGCGCACATCCGGCTTGTCGATGCCCATGCCGAAGGCGATGGTGGCCACGACGATCATGCCGTCCTCGCGCTGGAAGGCGGCCTGCACGTCGCTGCGTTCGGCAGCCTCCAGGCCGGCATGGTAGGCACGGGCATGAAAGCCCTCCTCCTGCAGGAAGGCCGCCACCTGCTCGGTGCGGTTGCGCGACGCGCAGTAGACGATGCCCGACTCCCCCTCGTGGCCATCACGGATGAAGCGCAGCAGCTGCTGGTTGCCGTCGCGCTTCTCGATGATCCGGTAGCGGATGTTGGGGCGGTCGAAGCTGGTGACAAAGGGCTCGGCATCCTGCAGGGCCAGCCGGTTGACGATCTCACGGCGGGTGAGATCGTCGGCGGTAGCGGTGAGCGCAATGCGCGGCACCGCCGGGAACTCATCGGCCAATCTGCCCAGCCCGATGTACTCGGGCCGAAAGTCGTGTCCCCACTGCGAAACGCAGTGCGCCTCGTCAATGGCGATCAGGGCCAGCTGACAGCGATGCAGCAGCGCCAGACATCGCTCGGTCAGCAGACGCTCCGGGGCCACGTACAGCAGCTTCAGTTCACCCTGGCGCAGCTGACGCTCGATGTCGGCTGCCTCGGCTGCCGACAGCGAGGAATTGAGGTAGGCCGCTGCCACACCCAGCTCGCGCAGCGCCGCCACCTGATCCTGCATCAGCGCAATCAGCGGCGAGACGACAATGCCCACGCCCTCGCGCATCAGTGCCGGAATCTGGTAGCACAGCGACTTGCCGCCCCCGGTGGGCATCAGCACCAGCGCGTTGCCGCCGCCAGCCACATGTTCGATGATGTCGTGTTGCAGCCCCCGGAACGCCGGGTAGCCGAACACCTGGTGCAGGATGTCTTCGGCGTGCATCCGGTGTTCAGAGTCCTTCGGGGAAATGCAGGTGTGGTCGCAGCCGGGTGGCCAGCGTCTCTTCGGTCAGCACGCCCAGCCGGCGCTGCTGGCGCAGGCTGATGGCGGTGTACTCGAAGAGCGGCGGCTTGCCGGCAATGAACTGCGCCACGCTCTGAGCCGCGCGGGCCGCCTCGGCAAAGCCACTGACGATGAGCTTGAGCTTGCCCGGATAGGTGCAGATGTCGCCCACGGCATGAATGCCGGGAATGGCACTGGCCATGGTGGCCGGGTCCACCGGCAGGTAGCGCCCTTCCATGGGCAACTGCCAGCTCTCCAGCGGCGCCAGCGTGGGGCTGAGGCCCTGGCAGAGGATCAGCGCATCCAGCGGCACCTCGATCTCGTGGCCATCGTCGGCATCAGCCACGACCAGGGCGCGCAGACGACCGGCCGGAGCATCGTCCTGTGCGACACCAGCGCCCACCCCTTCTTTTTCCGTTCTGCCGGAACTCTTCCCGCCCTCGTCGGCATCGCACTCGTCCCGGAGTGTGGCGCCGGACTCAGTCTCACCCACCAGCCGTACCGGCTGGCCAACCACCAGCTGGACACGGCCAACGGCGGTCTGTTCCTCAATGGCCTGCACCCGCGCTGCATCCGTGGTGAAGCGGCTGAAACGGGCACGGCGATGCACCAGACTGACGCTGGCCGCACCGGCCGCCACCAGTGCCAGACACTGGTCTATGGCCTCGTTGCCGCCCCCCATCACGGCCACATGCTGGCCAGCAAAGCGCTCGGCCGGCATGGGCTCCTCGAAGATCTGTGTGCCGCGCCACTGTTCGGCCCCCGGCAGGTCCAGCGGACGGCGCTGATAGGCCCCTGCCCCCGCTGCCAGCACCACGGCCCGGGCATGCAGGCACAGACCCGTCTGCGTCGTCAGCTCAAAGCCGCGTCGCACGCCGTCCTCCTGCCAGGGACGCAGCGCCTGCGCCACCTGCCCGAAGTGCAGGTCGGGGTACAGGGGCTGGATCTGCTGGAACAGGTTGTCGGACAGCTGCTGCGCCGAGACCATCGGCAGGCCCGGGATGTCGTGGATCAGCTTGTCGGCATAGAGCGCACGGCACTGGCCACCCGGTTCCGGCAGCGAATCGACGGCGGCCACGCGCAGGCCCAGGAGTCCCAGCTGGAAGATCTGATGGAGGCCCACGGGCCCCATGCCGATGACCAGCACATCGGCGGTGTTTGCTTGATCTGACATGATGGTGGTGCCCGATGGAGGCTGGCGCCGGATGCGTGCCGGGCCATGGCGTGAGGAGAGGCCGGAATGACTCCCGCGTGGCCAAGCGCCGGGAACGAAAGGCGACAGGCTCGGAAATGCTTCAGGTTCGCCCCCGGATTTTACGCGCCATGGGCACCCCCTGCCCGCGGGAACGCTGCGCTGCGAAACACGGGATCCCGTTCAGCCCATCGCACGGGATCCTGTTCACCCCATCGACAGCATTCATTCCGCTTCTCATTTCCCAAAACCCCATGTGCAGAAGGATTACCCGCTACGCGGCCCGCGAGAAAACGGGATGATGGAAAGTTCAGCCTTCAACCGCCGTTCGTGACCCGTTCGGAACCGTTCAGACGGTGGTGTTGCGGCAGATAACTATGCTGCGAATGCGGTATTGGCAAATACCGTAGCATTCTTGCCTCTACGATTTGTAGCCGCCTTTCTCTCTCTCATGAGCGCACAGATGTCCCAGGACAATCCATCGGAACTGCGACTGTTCGTCGAGGAGCATCCCACGACGGTAGTGGCCGATCTCTGGCGGCTGATGAACGAGGCCCCGAGCCAGGGGCGGCACGCCGATTTCGACCTGATCGCGGAAGGCCTGCTGCGAGTGATCCTGTGCGAATCGGTGCCGGAAGACGTGCAGACGGCGGCTCGTGAGCTGTGCCAGGCCTATGCAGCGCAATCGCTGCGCAGCACGTTCGGCTACAGCGAGATCCGGCTGCACAAGCTGCACTGAAGATCGGGTTGGTACCGGGCCGTCCTGTTGGCGCCCTGCGGTATCTTGAAAAGCGAAAAGCGATGCCCCACGATGACAGGGCATCGGGGAAGCGATCCCGCCCCGTGACGGGCGGGATGACGAGACGATCCGGACGACTTCAGTGCCCGGCGCTGCGCGCGATGCTGACGGAGGTCTCGTTGACGATGGAGCCGACGCCCGAGGAACGATAGCCGGCCTGGGTCTCTTCCTGCCAGAACCAGCGACGCGGCGCAGTGTCGGAATCGACCGAGAGATAGGTCTGCAGGTTCAGCTTGCAGAAGAAGTCCAGCGAGGTGAGGGACGAGAAGAACGGCGTGAAGCGACGATTGACGGCGTCAGGATCATCGGTGCGACGGCCTTCGGCCAGGGCGATCTGGATGGGCTCGCCTTCGCCGCGGATTTCCAGCAAGCGCCCCCCCAGGTGCTCGATGACCTGAGCGATGGCCGGGAAGCGGGCGGGATCATAGATTTCAAGCGGCGTGCCGCGTTGGCCCAATCCCCATACCCGGTACTCGGAATACCGTGCGCTTCTGTCGACTTGTGGCATCTAATCACTCCTGATCCCGTTGCCGGGGGCGCTTCTGCCAGTCCCTGTCGATGCACGCCTTCCCCGCCTGCCCCGTCGCCACGGGCGTCCGGGCGGCACGCCCGGATTTGCCGATCCGGGCTGGAAGGATGGCAAAGACGAGGCAGAACCGATCCTTGGCTGGTTGCGTTGAGTGCGGCGCCAGAGACTGCTTTCAGGGGGTTTTTCCCTTCAGCGCGTTCAGACGCCGCAGGTGCAATTAACGCATTATCTGGCCGATCTGCGTACAAGGATTACAAACGGTATCTCACGCAACATTGGCATTCATTTGCAGCGGTATTGCGTTACGGGAATCCATCCAAAAGCAAACTTTTGTCATACGCCGGCAACGCATTCAGAACCGGGCGTGGTGAATGCACGACGTTCCCCCTGCCGGACAGCAGGAATAGTCACTCTGTCCCGGCCTGTCGGCCGGCACCGATCCGTCTGCTTTCAGTCCCCGCGCCGGCGGAAGCGATAGATGGCCTGGGTGGCCCGCTTGACCGGGAACCAGCGTACCGGCCGGCCTTCGGCCAGGAAGATGCGTTCCATGATCACCAGGCCCAGCCGCTCGGCCAGATCCTCGAAATCATGGGGCGTGGTGAGGTGCAGGTTGGGCGTGTCGAACCACTCGTAGGGCATCTCGCGCGTGATGGGCATGCGCCCGCGCAGGATGGACCAGACGTGGAACCAGTGGCCGAAGTTGGGGAACGAGACGATGCCCTCGCGCGCCACGTGACTCATGTCCTCAAGGACCTTCTCGGTGCGCTTGGTGGCCTGCAGGGCCATGGACAGCACCACCACGTCGAACTTGTCGCCGCCGCGGAACATGCCCAGGCCATCCTCGATGTTGCGCTGGATCACGTCCACGCCGCGTCGGGCGCAGGCCAGTACCTCGGCATCGTCGATCTCGACGCCGTAGCCGTGGCAATGCTTGACCTGCGAGAGATAGGACAGCAATGCACCGTCACCGCAGCCTAGGTCAAGCACGTTGGCATAGGGACGGATCCAGTCGGCGATGATGGCCAGGTCGGCCCGCAGTTCAGGGGTTTCAGCAGACATCAGGCGTTTACCCCCGAATGGATGCGGTCAAAGTAGCTGCGCACCAGGCTGTGGTAGCGGGCGTCGTCCAGCAGGAAGGCGTCGTGGCCGTGGGGCGCATCGATCTCGGCATAGGTGACGGGGGCTCGGTTGGCCAGCAGCGCCTTGACGATCTCATGGCTGCGTGCCGGCGAGAAGCGCCAGTCCGTGGTGAACGACGCCACCAGGTAGGCACACTGCGCGGGTGAGAGCGCCTTGGCCAGGTCTCCGCCGGTGGCGCGGGCCGGGTCGAAGTAGTCCAGCGCGCGGGTGAACAGCAGATAGGTGTTGGCGTCGAAATAGCGCGAGAATTTTTCGCCCTGATAGCGAAGATAGCTCTCGATCTCGAATTCGACGTCGAAGGAAAAGCCGTAGTGTCCGTGCTTGAGCATCCGGCCGAACTTCTCGGCCATGGTGTCGTCGGACAGGTAGGTGATGTGGCCGATCATCCGCGCCACCTGCAGGCCATGGGCGGGCACGGTGTCGTGGTCGTAGTACCGTCCGCCGTGAAAGTCGGGATCGGTGACGATGGCGCGGCGTGCCACTTCGTTGAACGCGATGTTCTGGGCCGACAGGCGCGGCGCCGTGGCAATGGCCACGCAGTGGGCCAGGCGCTCGGGATAGAGGTAGCTCCAGGCCAGGGCCTGCATGCCACCCAGCGAACCGCCCATGACGGCAGCAAAGCGCTCAATGCCCAGCGCATCAGCCAGACGAGCCTGGCTGTGTACCCAGTCCTCGACGGTGATGACCGGGAAGCTCGGGCCGTAGGGCCGGCCGGTGGCCGGATCGGTGGACTTGGGCCCCGTGGAGCCGAAGCAGCTGCCCAGGTTGTTGACACCGATGACGAAGAAGCGATCAGTATCGACCGGCTTGCCCGGGCCGACCATGTTGGACCACCACCCATGCTCGTCGGCGGTGCCGGCCGTGAGGCCAGCCACGTGGTGCGAGGCGTTGAGGGCGTGGCAGATGAGGACGGCATTGCTGCGCTGCGCGTTGAGGGTGCCGTAGGTCTCGTAGACCAGCTCATACGGCCCGAACTGTCCGCCGCTGGTCAGCGGCAGCGGTTCCTCGAAGCGATGCCGGACGGGCGTGACCAGCAGACTCATGCGTTGACGGCTCCAGAAAATGAGGGCATGGCCGAGGCATCCTCGATGCCCAGACAGGCCAGGCCGCGGCGGATGCTGCCCAGGTCGTCCTGCACCAGCATGCGACGCACCAGCGGCGTGAGCTGGCGGGTATCGACCTTGAGCACTTCGCTCTTGACGCGCAGAAGGCGCGACGGAAGCATGGAAAAGGATCTTAGCCCCATGCCGAGCAGCAGCGGTGCCACCCTGTGCTCGCCGGCCATCTCGCCGCAGACACAGACGGGTTTGGAAGCCTTGCGCGCAGCGCGGATGGTCAGCGCAATCAGGCGCAGCACGGCCGGATGCAGCTCGTCGTAGAGATGGGCGATGCGCTGGTCGGTACGGTCGATGGCCAGGGTGTACTGCACCAGGTCGTTGGTGCCGATGGCCAGGAAATCCAGCTTGCTGGCGAAGATGCCGGCCGACAGCGCCGCAGCCGGCACCTCGATCATGCCGCCCACCGGGATGTGTTCAGCCACCGGTTCGCCACGGCTGGCCAGCTCCTGGCGGGCCTGGGCCAGCAGCAGCATGGCCTCGTCCACCTCATGGGGCTGCGTCAGCATCGGCAGCAGGATCTGCAGATTGCCATGGACGGAGGCCCGCAGGAGCGCCCGCAGCTGCACCAGGAACATCTCGGGCTCGGCCAGGCTGTAGCGGATGGCACGCCGCCCCAGGGCTGACGTGGCACCGGGAATCAGCGCCTGGGCGGGCAGGATCTTGTCAGCGCCCACGTCGATGGTGCGGATGGTGACAGGCCGACCCTGCAGGGTCTCCAGCACCTGGCGGTAAGCGCGGTACTGTTCTTCCTCGTCCGGCAGCTGGCAGCGGTTCAGGAAGAGGAACTCGGACCGGAAGAGCCCGATGCCCTCGGCCCCCGCACGCACGGCATCCTCGGCCTCCTCGGGCCGCTCGATGTTGGCCAGCATGGTGACGCGGCAGCCATCCTGGGTGACGCAGTCCACATCGGCCAGCTGCGCCAGCAGGCGCTCGCGCTCGGCCGCCTCGCGCTGGCGTTCGCGATACTGTTCCAGCAGCGCCTCGTCGGGCCGGACGATCACCTTCCCGGCGTCACCGTCCAGAATGAGAAAGTCGCCATCGCGGATGCGCCCGGTCGCGTCGTCCACGCCGGTCACGGCCGCCACACGCAGGCTGCGCGCCAGAATGGCCGTGTGCGAATGGATGCCACCCTGCTCGAACACGAAGCCCAGCACCCCGCGCAGCTGCAGCATGTCGGCCGGCTGCAGGTCCTGGGCCACGTAGATCAGCGGCTCCCCGCCACCGTTACGGCCAACGCCCAGCTGACTGGCGCCCGAAAGTGCCTTCAGCAGCCGGTCGGCCACCTGTTCGACATCACGGCCGCGTTCCTTCAGGTAGGGATCCTCGATGGCGCGAAATTGCGCCATCAATTCCTCGGCCGTCTCGGAAATGGCCCATTCGATGTTGAGCCGCTCGTTCTCGACCCGGGACTTGGCCCCTTCGATCAGCGCCGGATCGTTCAGCAGCATCAGCTGCACGTCCAGGAGCGCCCGGGCCTCGGTCGGCGCATCAGCCGGCAACTGCGCGGCCACGCCCTGCAGCTCGGCCTCGACCGCGGCACAGCCTTCGCCCAGTCTGGCCCATTCGCCCGCCACCTCCCCGGAGGTGATGTAGTAGCGCGGTACATCGATGAGCGCGGTATCCAGCACACAGGCCCACCCCAGCACGATGCCACCACCGATGGGCGCGCCGACCAGCGTCTGCATCATGCACCGGCCCCGAGTTCTTCACCGAAGCCCGAGGCGATCAGATCGACCAGTGCCTTCAGCGCAGCGTCCTCATCTTCGCCATCCACCTCGATCTTGAGCACGGTGCCGCAGGCGGCCGCCAGCATCATCACTCCCATGATGCTCTTGCCGTTGACGCGCCGCGCGCCCTTGGTGAACCACACGCCCGACTGGAACTTGCCGGCCAGCTGCGTGAGTGCAGCGGACGGGCGGGCATGGATCCCGAGGCGGTTGACGATCCTGACTTCGGCTTCTTTCATGAATGTGAGGGGTTGGAGGGTGGGGTGTCGGACAGTGGGGAGCAGTCGTTTCGCACAGAGGTTGATGGTGTGGAGGGGGCTTCCGGATCAGCCGCGTCGTCGGACTGCTGTGCCCTGTCCAGCCGACGCCCGGGATATCCGGTATCGACCCGCCCGATGCCGTCGGCCGCATCGCGCAGCACCAGGGACTCCAGCTCGACCAGGGGCAGGCGCGCCCGATAGTTGAACACTTTCAGCAGGATGGGCAGGTTGACGCCATAAAGGACACTGACCCGACCCGGCACGGCCATCTGCATGGCAATGCGCGACGGCGTGGCACCGTACAGATCGGTCAGCACCACCTGGCCGCTGCCGTCATTGATGCGGCTGGCCAGCGCCCGCGCCTCGCGCAGCGCCTGATCGGGATCCTCGTCGGGAATGATGTCCAGCGCAGCCGCCTGCACCGGCAGGCCGCGATAGACATGCCGGCAGCACCCCAGGAGCGCTGTGGCCAGGGGCTGATGCGCAATGATCAGCACCGAGATCATGAAGGTTCCCGCTCAGGCCCCGGCGGCGGAACGATCGGCCGCCACACGCTTTTCCAGCTGTGCAATGAAGAAATCGGGCACATCGAAACCGGTCTGCGCCGTGATTTCCATGAAACCGGTGGGGCTGGTGACGTTGATCTCGGTGAGGCTGTCGCCAATCACGTCCAGACCCACCAGGAACAGCCCCTTGGCCGCCAGGCGCGGGCCCAGGTAGCGGGCGATCTCTTCATCACGCGCCGACAGCGGCTGCGCCACCGGCTTGCCGCCGGCCGCCATGTTGCCCCGCGCCTCGCCGGCCTGCGGGATGCGCGCCAGCGCATGCGGTACCACTTCACCGTCGATGAGCAGGATGCGCTTGTCGCCCTGCGCGATGGCCGGCAGGTAGCGCTGCGCCATCACGGTGCGGGTGCCGAAGCGGTTCATCGTCTCCAGAATGACCGACAGGTTGGGGTCATCCTGACGCGCCCGGAAGATGGACGCCCCACCCATGCCGTCCAGCAGCTTCAGCACCGCCTCGCCATGGCGGGCGACAAACTCGCGCAGCCGGGCCGGATCGCGCGTGACCATCACGTCGGTGGTCAGCTGCGGATAGGCCGTAATGGAGAATTTCTCATTATGGTCGCGGATGGCGGCCGGATTGTTGTAGACCCGTGCCCCCTGCTCGACCGCCCGCTCCAGCATGTAGGTGGAATAGACATATTCCATGTCGAAGGGCGGATCCTTGCGCATAAGCACCGCATCGAAAGCCGACAGCGGCTCGGTGCGCACATCACCGGCCTTGTACCAGGGGGAGAGTTCGCCGGTCAGATCCAGCGGCGTCACCCGGGCCGTGACCTTGCCCTGATCCAGACTGATGTCACCCTGCAGGCAGCCAAAGACCCGGTGGCCACGCGCCACGGCAGCCCGCATCATGGCGATGCTGGTCTCTTTCTTGGGCTTGAGGGAATCGAAGGGATCGAGGATGAAAAGAATGTCCATGCGCCACCCGAAAAGGGACAGGCCGGCCGGATGCCGGTCAATCGGCCCATTCTAGAGCGTGTCCGCCGTTTTGGCATCCTGCCCGGCCTGCCCGTCCATCCTTGAATGAATTCTGCATCATGAATTCCTGATTCCAGCTTCCGGCCTAAGCCTTTCGGACAGGAATCGTGATGATCGGACGCGGATTGCGTACCATCGGAGGCCTTGAACCCTCCTCACATTCTTTCCTATCGACAGGAGTTCCCATCTCATGGAAAAACAGGCTTTCTTCCAGGACTTTCAGCAGAAGGTCATGGACCTGATCAAGGCCAGCCCCGCCGCCGACATCGAACGCAACATCAAGGCGTTGATGGGCCAGACCTTCAACAAGCTGGAACTGGTCAGCCGCGAGGAATTCGACATCCAGGCCGCCCTGCTGCAGTCGCTGCAGGCCCGGGTGGATGCCCTGGAAGCCCGCCTGGCCCAGCAGGCCGACAAACGGGACGGCGGCCAGCCGAACGCCTGATGAACACCCTGGCGGTGGTCCATGCACGGGCCCTGCTCGGCCTGTCGGCACCTCCGGTTTCCGTCGAGGTGCATCTGGCCAACGGCCTGCCCGCCTTCAGCATCGTGGGCCTGCCCGAGACCTCGGTGCGCGAAAGCCGTGAACGGGTGCGCGCCGCGCTGCTGCAGAGCGGTATCGAGTTTCCCAACCGCCGCATCACCGTCAACCTGGCGCCGGCCGACCTGCCCAAAGAATCCGGCCGCTTCGACCTGCCCATCGCCATTGGCATCGCCGCGGCAGCGGGTCTGGTGCCGCTTGCGGCGCTGCAGGACCTGGAGCTGGTGGGTGAACTGTCCCTATCGGGCGAACTGCGGCCGATACGCGCTGCCCTGGCCGTGGCGGCCGGCGTGAAAGCCGATGCCCCGGGCCGCACGCTCATCCTGCCCCGTGACAACCTGGCCGAGGCCCGACAGAGTGGCCTGCAGACCCTGCATGGCGCCCCCGACCTGGCATCGGTCATCGCCCACCTGCGCGGCCAGACGCTGCTGCCGCGCCCCACGGACAACGAATCCGTTCGGGACGAGCCCGACACCGAGGCACCGCCTGATCTGGCCGATGTACGCGGCCAGCCGCTGGCCCGCCGGGCACTGGAAATCGCGGCAGCCGGCCTGCACCCGCTGCTGCTGTGTGGATCACCCGGCACTGGCAAGAGCATGCTGGCTACGCGCCTGCCCGGCATCCTGCCCCCCCTCACGTCGGCGGAGACGCTGGAGATCGCCGCCATCCGGTCGGCCAGCGGCCAGCCAGCCACGCATTCACGACGTGCGCCCTTTCTGTCCTGCCATGCCAGCACCAGCCCGGCAGGCTTGCTGGGTGGCGGTCAGCCGCCGCGGCCCGGCAACATCAGCCTGGCCCACCATGGCGTGCTGATGATGGACGAGCTGACCGAGTTCCGGCGCACCGTCATCGAATCGCTGCGCGAGCCGCTGGAAACCGGGCGCATCACGCTCAGTCGCGGCCCCTACAGCGAAACCTTCCCGGCGCGCTTCCTGCTGGTGGCCACCATGAATCCCTGCCCCTGCGGCAACCTGGGCGATCCGGCACGGGCCTGCCGCTGCACGCCCGCGCAGATCCGCCGCTACCAGGCCCGGCTCTCCGGGCCGCTACTGGAGCGCTTCGACCTGGGCATCGAGATGATGCGCGAACCGGCCGGGGGCGTTCCGGACAAAGCACCAACCCCGGAAGACAGCGCCACCGTGGCCCGACGCGTGCAGTCCGCCCGCCAGCGACAGCTGACCCGTCAGGCCTGCACCAATGGTCATCTGCCTGTCGGGCGCTTTGACGATTGCCTGGCATTGCAGTCCGACGCCCGCACGCTGCTGACCCAGGCGGCCGACCGTTTCGGCTGGTCATGGCGCAGCCAGCACCGCGTGCTGCGAGTGGCGCGCACCGTGGCCGACCTGGCAGACAGCGCCACCGTCACGCCTGCCCACCTGGCCGAGGCCATGGCCCTGCGCCGACCGCTGGACCATTTGGTCAGTGCCGAGGCAAACCCGGCATAATCGATGTGAGCCCTGCTCGCCCGACGCCCCTCCCGGCGTGGGCGACGGTGCATCCCGAGAGGAGAGACGACATGCTGTACGAATTCCGCAGCCGCGCCACCGGCAGTGTCACCATGGTCGGCAAGGCTGCCGAACAGGTGCTGAAAATCATCGGCAAGAGCCCGGACGCCACCGGCATCATCACCGTGGCCCAGATCCCGGCAGCCATTGCCGCCCTGGAACAGGCAGCCGAACGCGAACAGCCGCCCGCCGATCAGCCGCAGGACGATGATGACCAGAACCTTCGGGAAGACGCCCGTGAGCGCTTCGTCAGCCTGCGTCAGCGCGTCTATCCGCTGATCGAGCTGATGCGAGAGGCGAAGGCTGCGGACGTGGACGTGACCTGGGGCGTCTGAGCGCCCCGCCCTTGGCCACGACAGGCGGCGGCACCACATCGATGCCCTGCGCGCACAGCGCCTCGTAAATCCGGAAGGCGCCCCAGGCGTCGTGAGCCGCATAGCGGCACTGGGCAACGGACAGCGGCTGTCGTGACCAGTCCGAGGTGCCGATGGACTTGGATTTCTCGAAATACCGCCCGAAGGTGACGGCCATGGCCATGCGGATGCCCAGCGAGGACCGATAGCCCAGCGCCCGATAGGTCTGGTCCAGATCCACCAGCCCCTGCGGAGCCACGCCAAAGCGCGCCAGCAGCTGGGCACGGTCACCGGCCAGGCCAAACCCCACCTTCAGCAGCTCAGGCCGCGCCAGCAGCCCCGCCACCGCCTGGGCACAGGCCGGATCCTGCAACGGGAACAGCCACGCGCGCTCTGCCGAGGCAAACTGCACCAGATGCGGGCCATCCTGCGTCTGCCCCCGCACGAACACCGGTTTCGACTCCGTATCGAAGCCCACCACCGAAAGCGCGCCGATCTCGTCGGCTGCCTGCTGCGCCAGCTCGGGCCCCACCATCACGATGGCCTCGTCGGGCAGCCGCTCGAAGGGGGGCAGCGCCCGCACGGCCTCGGGCGACGGCAAAGGATGCGGCCCGGAACCCCGCCGGGCCCGGGGAAGACGCCCCAAGGCATGCGTCGTCACCGGTGTGCTCCCGGGCACCGGGGCGTCCTTCTGTGCGGGCCCGCGCTCGGGCGCAGGAACAGACGCCTGCACCGGCGTGGTCCGGGATGCCCCCCGCTCCGGCAACACGTCCTGCAGCGGTGCTCGTCCAGCCGGAACACGCTCCGGCAGCCCCGGTTCGGGTGACGCACCCGCTGGTTCGGTCACCGGCGGCGGCCTGAGAAGCCATGCAATCTGCCGGGTCATTGGTCGGCAAGCCTCATCTGTTACTCGCGGGGTCCGTCGCCCGGCGGGGATATCAGCCACACATTCACCCGCCAGGGCGCGCCAGCATTGGCTTCACGGCCGTGCTCCGCGCAAAAACGGGCATTCTAACCAAGGCCCACATGGCGCATTGCAGCATTGCGGCTTATCCACACCCCCTTCTCCACCCCTGCCCCGCAGGCGGCACCAAACGAGTAACATCAGAGTTCAAGATGGTTAACATCCGTGTCACGGCCCCCGCCGGGGTCCGGGGAACATGTGTGCTGCCCAATCCCACAAGAGGCGACCAACCATGGCCAGAATACTCATCCCGATCGACGGCTCAGAGACCGCATTGCGTGCGGTGCGATGGGTCATCGAACAGATCCGTGCCGGTGTCAACCACCAGGTCTCGCTCCTCAACGTGCAGCCGGAAATCCTCTCCGGCCACGCCCGCGCCTACTTCACCAAGACCGACCTCGACGCCTTCATGGCGGAACAGGCCCAGGAGCAGCTGGCGCCCGCCCAGAAGCTGCTGACCGAGGCCAACATCCCCTACGAATCCTCCTTCGAACGGGGTCATGCCCCCATGGTCATCGCCGACCACGCGAAGAAGCAGGGATTCGACCAGATCGTGATGGGCACCCGGGGCCTGAATCGTGTCAGCGGCCTGCTGCTCGGTTCCGTGGCCACCGGTGTGCTGCACCTGGTGGACATCCCCGTCACCCTGATCAAATGACATCCTGCCCAGGCCACAGGCGCCCCCTGCGACCCGGCCCCCGTTCGCGGAGATGGCCGGGCATGGCGGGGGCGTGGCGAGGACAGTGTCACTGACCACATCGACATCGCGCCGGGTCGCTCGGGCCGGCTGGACCCTTTTCAGGCTGGAAGAACCTTCATGAACACGACAACGCAATCCCCGGAAAACACCCCTGTCGAAGTCCAGCTGGCGGCTGCGCCCCAGAACCGCGACGACGCCGTGCGGGCTGCAGGCAGCCTGCTGATCCAGGCCGGCTTTGCCGCTGACGGCTTCACCGACAGCCTGCTCAAGCGTGAGCAGACCGCCACCACCTTCCTGGGACAGGGCGTCGCCATTCCACACGGCATGATCGACGACAAGCACCTCGTCAAGCGCACCGGCCTGGCCGTGCTGCAGGTGCCCAATGGGGTCGTGTGGGGCAAGGACGCCGAAGGCAAGCCCCAGATCGTCAACCTGGTCGTGGGCATCGCAGCGGCCTCCGACGAGCACATCAAGGTGTTGCGTCGCCTCACCCGCCTGATGCGTGACGACGCCCGGCTGAAGAAACTCTTCACCACCACCAACGCTGCCGAACTCGTCGAGGCCCTGACCGGCGAGGCCCCCGCCTCCACCCCCAGCGCCCCGGCCATGAAGGACTTCCCCGTCGGCAAGGAAATCACCCTGGGCTACCCCAACGGCCTGCACGCCCGCCCGGCCGGCCAGTGGGTCGAGAGCATCCGCCGCTTCAAGTCGCAGGTGCGCGTGCGCTGCGGCGACATCGTGGCCGATGCCCGCAGCGTGGCCTCGCTGCTGAGCCTGGGTGCCGGCAACAACGCCCGCCTGCGCATCTCGGCCCAGGGCGAGGACGCCCAGGACGCCATCAGCGCCCTGCTGGGCACCATCAAGCTGCTGGGTGACGAAGAAACCCGCCAGGCCCGGCTGGCCGCCGACAAGCAGGCGCAGGCCCAGGGCCTAGGCCGCGAGCTGGGCAACTGGGAACCTGAAGCCCGCAACACCTTCAGCGGCATCGCCGCCGCTCCCGGCCTGGTCATCGGCACCCTGGTGCTGGCCGAATCGCAGGAACTGGAAGTCGAAGACAACACGGACGGCGTGGCCAAGGCGGCTGCCGACCTGGACCATGCCCTGGCCAATGCCCAGCGCCAGCTGGCCACGCTCATCTCCAACGCCGAGCGCCAGGGCCATGCCGAGCAGGCCAACATCTTCAAGGCCCACCTGGAGCTGCTGCGCGACCCGAGCTGGCTGGGTGACGTCACCCGCTGCATCGTCAACGGTCACGGCGCTGCCTGGGCCTGGAAGAACTGCCTGACCAACCGCATCGAAGCCCAGCGCAAGCTGCAGGACGCCACCCTGGCCGCCCGTTCGGCCGACCTGGAAGACGTGGGCCTGCGCGTGCTGCGCCACCTGCTGGGCAAGGGCAACGAGGGCGGCAACTTCGCCCAGGGCCTGCCCGATGACGCCATCCTGCTGGCCGACGACCTGGCACCGTCCGTCACGGCCCAGATCGACACTTCCCGCGTGAAGGGTTTCTGCACCGCCAAGGGCGGCCCCACCGCGCACACCGCCATCCTGGCCCGCGCGCTGGGCATGCCTGCCGTCGTGGCGGCCGGCCCCGGCGTCCTGGCGCCGGCCCTCTCCCAGGGTGGCACCAAGGCCATTCTGGACGGCTACCGGGGCAATCTGTACGTGGCCCCCACCGAAGCCGCCCTGGCCGAGGCCCAGCAGCGTATCGCGCGCCTGGGCCAGCTTCAGGCCGAAGAAACCAAGACCCGGATGCAGCCGGCCACCACCACCGACGGCCACCGCGTCGAGATCGGCGCCAACGCCAACCGGGCCGACCAGGCACGCCGTGCGCTGGAGTCGGGTGCCGAGGGCGTGGGCCTGATGCGGACCGAGTTCCTCTTCCTGGAGCGTGACCACGTGCCGGACGAGGACGAGCAGTACGAGGTCTACCGTTCCATGGTGAACGTGCTGGCCGGCCGGCCGCTGATCGTGCGCACGCTCGACATCGGCGGTGACAAGCAGGTGCCGCACCTGGCACTGCCGCACGAGGACAACCCCTTCCTGGGCGTGCGTGGCGCCCGCCTGCAGCTGCGCCGCGAGGAACTGCTGGTACCCCAGCTGCGCGCCCTGTACCGCGCCGCCAAGCACGGCCCGCTGTCGATCATGTTCCCCATGATCAGCAGCATCGAGGAAGTGAAGCTGCTGCGCGAGCGGCTGGAGGCCATCCGCGCCGAACTGGATGCCCCGAACGTGCCGCTGGGCATCATGATCGAGGTGCCGTCCGCCGCCGTCATGGCCGACCAGTTCGCCAAGTACGTCGACTTCTTCTCGATCGGCACCAATGACCTCACCCAGTATGCGCTGGCCATCGACCGCCAGCACCCCGAACTGGCCAGCCTGGCCGACGCATTGCACCCCGCCGTGCTGCGCCTGATCGCCCAGACCGTGGCCGGCGCCCGCCCGTACAAGCGCCACGTGGGCGTCTGCGGCGGCCTGGCCGGCGACCCGCTGGGTGCCGCGCTGCTGGTCGGCCTGGGTGTCGATGAACTCAGCATGAGCGCCAGCGACCTGGGCACCATCAAGGCCCTGCTGCGTCGCCAGTCGCTCAGCGATCTGCAGGCACTGGCCCGCAAGGCCCTGGAGGCCGAGACCGTCCAGGAAGTCCGCGCGCTGGGCGCCGCCCTCAAATCCGCTTCTTCCCCCACTGCAGGAGATGCAGCATGACCCAAGTCCTGACCATTACTCTGAACCCGGCCATCGATCAGACCATTCCCGTCCAGAAACTGATCCCGGGCGAAGTGCATCGCGCCACCGGCCACAGCAGCACGCCAGGCGGCAAGGGCATCGGCGTCTCCATCATCCTGGCCTCGCTGGGTGTGCGCACCACCGCCACCGGCTGGCTTGGCGCCGACAACGACAGCCTGTTCGTCCAGGCCTTCGAGCGCAACGGCATCAAGGATGCCATGGTGCGACTACCCGGCAATACCCGGACGAACGTGAAGATCGTCGACAACGAAGCCGGTGAATCCACTGACGTGAACCTGCCCGGCATCAAGCTGGACGCCGGTGAGCAGGCCAAGGACGAACTCATCCTGGCCGAGCGCATCGAAGCCCTGGCCCGGCCCGGCGACTGGTGCGAGTTCGGCGGCAGCCTGCCACCCGGCATCACCGTCGACATCTGGCTGCGTCTGGCCAAGCTGCTGGTGAACAAGGGCGTCAACATCGTCATCGACGTGGCCGGCTCCCAGCTGGGCCAGATCCTGAAGCGCTGGCCCAAGGAGGTGTCCTCCACCATCGGACCGGTCATGATCAAGCCCAACCGGCCCGAACTGGAAGAACTGGTTGGCCGCCCGCTCAAGCACGACAACAACGAAGTGCTCAAGGCTGCCGAAGAACTGCGCGCCGGTGGCGTGCAGCGCGTGGTTGTCTCGATGGGTGCCGAAGGCGCGCTGATCATCGGCCCCGAGGGCCGCTGGCTGGCCACCCCGCCCAAGGTCCAGGTCGCAACCACCGTCGGCGCAGGTGACACCCTGGTGGCCGGCACCATTGCCCGGTTGCTGCAGGGCAGTCCCTTCCCCGATGCAGCCGTCTTCGGCATGGCCTGCGCCGCCGCCCGCATTCAGCAGATCGAGTTCGGGCTTCCGCCGGTGCAGCAGGTCGAGGCACTGGTCAAGCAGATCAACGTCACCCCGCGCTGATCTTCCCAAGAACCCCCTAGAGGAGAGTCCCCGTGGCAAGCATCTTGGCGATTTCCGCCAGCCAATCCGGGCCCGCCCACAGCTTCATCGTCGGCGAGGCCCTGAAGTCTGCCGCCGCCCGGGCCGGACATACGCTCGGCCTGAAGGTCATCAGCCATCTGGGTGAGCAGGGCAGTTTCTCGGACGACGAGCTGGCCAAGGCCGACGTGGCCATTGTCGTGGCCGATGGTCCCGTCGACCTGTCCAGCCTTCCCAAGACACTGCGCATCTTCGAGAGCACCCCACAGGCCGTCTTCGATGACGCCGATGGCGTGCTCGGCCAGGCCCTGGCCGGCAGTGGCGGAGCCGCCAAGGCTGCCCCTGCCGCCAAGATCGCTGCGCCGGGGGGCAAACCCCCGGCCGGCATGAAGGTCGTGGCCATCACCTCGTGCCCCACGGGCGTGGCCCACACCTTCATGGCCGCCGAGGCCCTGGAAGAAGGCGCCGAAACCGCAGGCTACACCATCAAGGTCGAGACCCGTGGCTCGGTCGGTGCGCAGAACACCCTCACCCCCGAGGAGATCGCCGCCGCCGACCTGGTGGTGATCGCCGCCGACACCCAGGTCGACAAGTCCCGCTTTGTGGGCAAACGGCTCTACAGCACCAGCACCAAGGCCGCCATTCATGACGCCGGCAAGGTGTTCGATGCAGCCTGGGCCGAAGCCACCCCCTGGGGCGACGGCAAGGCAGCCGCCGCAGGCGCCAAGGAAGAGGCCAAGGCGGGCAGCAGCGGGGGCCGCAGCGGCCCCTACAAGCACCTGATGACGGGTGTCTCGTTCATGCTGCCCTTCGTCGTCGCGGGTGGTCTGCTCATCGCGCTGGCCTTTGCCATTGGCGGTCTGGACGTTCCGTCGGACCCCAAACTGGAAGGTACGCTGGGCTGGTACCTGTTCCAGGTCGGCGCCAAGTACGCCTTCGCGCTGATGGTGCCCATCCTGGCCGGCTACATCTCGTTCTCCATTGCCGACCGTCCAGGTCTGGCGCCTGGCATGGTGGGCGGCATGATCTCCTCGGCCATCGGCGCCGGCTTCCTTGGTGGCATCCTGGCCGGCTTCCTGGCCGGCTACCTCACGCAGTTCCTGGCCAAGGCCATCAAGCTGCCGCGCACCCTGGAAAGCCTCAAGCCCGTGCTGATCCTGCCGCTGCTGTCGACCGGCATCATTGGCGTGCTGATGCTGAGCGTGCTGGGCAAGCCCATGGTCGCCGCCATGGAAGGGCTGACCCACTGGCTGCAGGGCATGCAGGGTCAGGACATCGCGCTGCTTGGTGCCATCCTCGGGGCCATGATGGCCTTCGACCTGGGCGGACCGGTCAACAAGGCCGCCTATGTCTTCGGCACCACGTTGCTGGCCAGCAACATCAAGATCCCGATGGCCGCCGTCATGGCAGCCGGCATGGTGCCCCCGCTGGGCATCGCCGTGGCCTGCTGGATCTTCCGCAACCGCTTCAGCAACGAAGAGCGTGATGCCTCCAAGGCGGCTGCCGTGCTGGGTCTGGCCTTCATCACCGAAGGCGCCATTCCCTTCGTCGCCCGCGACCCGCTGCGCGTCATCCCGGCCTGCATGATCGGTGCAGCCACCACCGGTGCCCTGGTGGGCCTGATGCACATCGAACTGGCCGCCCCCCACGGTGGCGTATTCGTGATGCTGATCCCTGGCGCCATCAGCAACGTGCCGATGTACTGTGCCGCCATCGCGGCCGGTGCCGTGGTCACCGCGCTGGGTCTGGGCATCTTCAAGAAGCCCATGGCCGCCCAGGCACAGGCGGCAACGGCGTAAGCTGCTCAAGCCGAACCGGGAACGCGACATCACCCGCCACGTTCCCCCCGAGGCCAACCCTATACGGGTTGGCCTTTTTTGTCGGCGGTAGATAATAAGGAAGCGCAGCAACGGGCTCGGCAGCAGGGGCCCACCGCTCCCCGGCAGACCCGGGCCCGCCCCCCTGGATGGATACGTCCACTCCAGGGCCTCAGGCCAGGGCCCTGCCAGGAAAACCGCCTGCGGCCCGGCCCGGAATGGCCGCCATCCCCTCCTCAAGAACGACAGCATGGAAACCGAATACAAGACACCACCCGAGAAGTTCACGGCCTTTCTGAAACGGCAACGGATGGTCTTCATCGTCGCCTTCCTGGGCTATGTCTGCGCCTATCTGGTGCGCAACAACTTCAAGCTCATGTCCAAGTCCATCATGGTGGCCAATGACTGGAACAAGGACGACATCGCCATGCTGCTGTCATGCCTGACCGTCTCCTACGGCCTGGCCAAGTTCTACATGGGCGCCCTGGGCGACAAGATGAGCCTGCGCAAGCTCTTCGCCACCTGCCTGGCCGCCAGTGCAGTCATCTGCATCATCATCGGCTTCTATCACACCTCCATCGCGGCCCTGGCCGTGCTGCTGGTACTGTGCGGCGTCGTGCAGGGCGCACTGGCCCCCGCCTCGCAGAACATGATCGCCAACTACTTCCCCAACCGTACACGCGGGGCGGCCATCGCGGGCTGGAACATCTCGCAGAACCTGGGCTCAGCCATGCTGCCCATGATGATCGCCTTCATGACCACACTGGGCTGGATCATGCCCAAGACGGGCGACGTGCTCTATGCCTTCGTCGTGCCCGCCGTGCTGGTGCTGGCCGTAGCCGTCTTCTGCTGGAAGCATGGTGGCGACAAGCCCGAAGCCGAAGGCCTGGACTCGCTGCGCACCATGTACGGCGAAGCCGGTGAATCCAACGTGGCCAGCGAAGAAGAAAAGAGCAGCCTCACCTACTGGCAGCTCATCTGGAAATACGTGTTCTGCAACCCGGCGCTGCTGCTGGTGGCCTCCGTCAACGTGGCGCTCTACTTCATCCGCTTCGGCGTCGAGGACTGGATGCCCATCTACCTGCACGAAGTGGCCAAGATGGAAGACGCCCATGCCCAGATGGCCATTTCCACGCTGGAATGGGTCGCCATCCCCGGCTCGCTGCTGTTTGCCTGGCTGGCCGCCAAGTACCCCAACAAGATGGCCCGCATCGGTGCCATCGGCCTGTTCATCATGGCTGGGGTCGTCTTCGCCTATGAAGCCATCACGGCGTCGGGTGCGCCCAACTACGCACTCATGCTGGTGGTCTGCGGCATTCTCGGGGCCCTCATCTACGGGCCGCAGCTCATCGTCAACATCCTGACCATCAACTTCGTGCCACTCAACGTCGCCGGCACCGCCATCGGCTTCGTGGGCGTCACCGCCTACCTCATCGGCAACATGGGCGCCAACTGGGTCATGCCCATCCTGGCTGACAACTTCGGCTGGTTCTGGTCCTATGTCGTGGTGGCGGGTCTGTCGGTCTTTGCCGCCATCGGCTACCTGATCCTGGCCAAGCGCGAAGAGCAGGTCATCAAGGCATGATCCTGGCAACCCTTGCCGTCCTCTGCGGCCTCGTCATGCTGGTCTGGAGTGCAGACCGGTTCGTCGACGGGGCCGCCCGAACGGCCAGCTACTTCAAGGTGCCCCCGATGCTGATCGGCATGCTGGTCGTCGGGTTCGGCACCTCCGCCCCGGAACTGATGGTCTCGGCACTCTCGGCCATCCAGAACAACCCGGGCATCGCCCTGGGCAATGCCTACGGCTCCAACATCACCAACATCGCCCTCATCCTGGGCATCACCGCCCTCATCAGCCCCATCACTGTCCTGCAGCAGGTCCTGCGCAAGGAACTGCTCGTGCTCACGCTCGTCACCGGCCTGGCCGTCTGGCAGCTGTGGGATGGCCAGCTGACCCGGGTCGATGCCATCGTGCTGCTGGTCCTGCTGGCCGCGCTGGTGGGCTGGACAGTGCGTGCCGAGCACAAGGCCCACGCGCCGGCGGCCTCCGCCACAGAGGAAGGCGCCACCGCGCCCTCTCTCGACGATGAGGCCGCTGCGCCCATCCGCCCCATCCTCTTCTGGCTGATCATCGACCTGGCGCTTCTGGTCATCAGCTCGCGCGTGCTGGTCTGGGGGGCGGTGGAAATCGCCCACGGCTTCGGCGTCAGCGACCTGATCATCGGCCTGACCATCGTGGCGGTCGGCACCTCGCTGCCCGAGCTGGCTTCATCCGTGGCCGCGGCCCGCAAGGGCGAGGACGACCTGGCGCTGGGCAACGTCATCGGCTCCAACCTCTTCAACACCCTGGGCGTTGTCGGCCTGGCAGCCGCCATCCAGCCCATGTCCGTCGAAACGCAACTGCTGAGCCGCGACATCCCGGTCATGTGCGTGCTGACCCTGGCTCTGTTCGTCCTGGGTTACAACTTCGGCAAGTCCCGCCCAGGACGCATCAACCGGCTGGAAGGATGCCTGCTGCTGGCCGGCTACATCGGCTACACGGCCTGGCTCATCGAGAGCACCTTCATCCGGGGGGCAGCTTAGGCCACCCTCTGCCTTCAGCAAGGCCCGGCTACCGCGGCCACCACGGAAGGCCGGGGACGCCTCCGGCCCATGCAGGCCCCTGATACAGGCCACACACCGAACCGGATCCGTGCACACCGCGTGCCGGATCCGGTTTTCTTTTCCGGGCAACTGCCCGGCCCCATGATGGCCCCATGATTGCCTGATGAGGGGCCGCTCACGGGGCGCCGCGGGCCACGCCCTCACTGTCCCAGCGTGGCCGGGATCAGCTTCTCCAGCCCGGCCAGCGGGGCCAGAACCTCGGGCGACAGATGATGACGCTGCGCCATCCAGGCCGCCGTGTTCATCGACGCATACACGTTGCCCTGGCTGTCTTCCCACACCAGCACCTTCGACGGCAGGTCGATCGCCAGCGTCGGCGACTTCACCATCATCGGCGTACCCACCTTGGGATTGCCAAAAACGATCACGCTGGCGGCCGGCATCTCCAGCGAATGCTGCTGCGCCGCCTTCTGGTGATCAATGACGGTGAACACCGTCAGGCCCTTGGCCAGCAGTGCCTCCTGCACCCGCTTGATTGAATCCGACACCGAATACCGGCTCCGGATCGTCAGAAGCCCATCCACCTGGGCCGGCGCCGCCGCCCCGCCCTGCCCGGCAGCCTGTCCCGCCGCCGGCGTTGCCTCATCGGCCGCCATCACAGATCCTCCCGTCATCGTCAGGCCCACAACCAACCCGGCCAGCACCGACCGGTACCCCCATGCCTTTCTCATCCGTCTCATCGACGCTCCTCCGAAAGAATGGCCAAGAATGCTCCGATGGCAAGGTCCGGGACTGTCCAGCCGTGGTCACGCAACCGGTCAGGCACCCCGAGCGTCTTGCCCGTGATCCCACAATCATACGGGAAAGCCGGCCTGCGTCGCCTTCCGTCAGCCCGCACCCCAGCCGCCCATCGGCGGCACGTAGAATCCTGCCCTTCGCCCCCGGCAAGCGCCGCGCAGATCTGTGCGACCACCGCCCCGGGTGAACACGACTCCAGCACGGACCTGTTCCGACCTGCCCCTGCGCCATGATCGTCCGCTCCCGCCCTCATTGGCTGCGCATGCTCTTCGTGCTGCGCGGCTCCATCCTGCCCACCATCAGCCCGCAGCTCATCATCATCACGCTGTTTGCCACGCTGGTCACGGCACTGCATGGCCAGATCCTGGACTGGAAGGTCTCGCTCAACTTCGTGCCCTTCTCCCTCATCGGCGTGTCGCTGGCCATCTTCCTGGGCTTTCGCAACAGCACCAGCTACGCCCGCTACTGGGAAGCCCGCACCCTGTGGGGACAGGTCCTGGCCGCCACCCGATCACTCGGCCGCCAGACACTCACCCTGTCCAGCAACCGGCCGCTTGCCCGGCCGATGATCCTGCATCTGTGCGCCTTCGCCCACCTGCTGAAGCACCAGCTGGCCCGCACCGACCCCAGCACCGACATCCACCTGTTCCTGGACGAAGCCGACAGCCGACGTGTGCTGCAGGCCGAACACCGGCCCGCCATGGCCCTGCTGCTGGCCAGCGAATGGCTGGGCGAACGCCTGAAGGCCGGGGAAGTCACCCCACCCATCGCCACCGCCTTCGAGCGCAACCTGCATGAACTGAGCACCGCCCTGTCCGGCTGCGAACGCATCGCCGACACCCCGCTGCCCTTTCCCTACTCGGTCATCATCCACCGCTGCGCCTACCTGTACTGCTTCTGGCTGCCCTTCGGCCTGCTCGACGGCATCGGCCTGATGACCCCGGTCATCGTCTGCTTCATCGCCTACACCTTCCTGGCCCTGGAAGCCCTGGGCGCCGAACTGGAAAACCCCTTCGGCCGCGACCCCAACGACCTGCCCCTGCAGGCGCTTTCCCATCAGGTCGAAACATCACTGCTGGAGATGATCCACGAACCGCCCCGCACCCCCCGGCCGGAAGTCGTCGACAGCATTCTGATCTGAGCGTGTCCTGCGCGCTTTCGCAAGCGCGTACACGGACGCCACATAGGGCAGCTCCACCTGCACGCTCTTATCGTCCCGCTTCACCGTAAAGGCCGCCTTCGTGAATCCGGTCACGCGGCTGTCCAGCAGCTCCACCACGTAGTTCCCGGCCGACAGTCCGTCGGTGGAGAAGCGCCCCTCACCATCGACCACCGCAACCGTCCGGGTGCCGTTCGTGCCCATGCCGGTAATGCCCACCTTCCTGCCCGCCAGGCCACGCACCGGCTCCTTCGTCTTCGTGTCGATGACCCGGCCTTCCATCCTGGCTACCGGAACATGGGCCACGAAGGCCCATTGCCTGCTGAAGGCGCTGTCTTTCCCTGCACCATTGATAGTGACAGAGAGACTGATGTCTCCTTCCGGCAGACGTTGAATCACGTCTTTCAGAGCCTCATGGCTAAGAACGAATCCCCGCCCAGATTCAAGGGGTGTCCAGAGCCCTCTCAGAGCAATCGTGCCCCGGCCATCGACATCCAGAAGCGCATTTGACGCCACGGGGTGGATCTTGATACTTCCGGGTACCTCAAAAACGAGATCCCCAGTACCAATACTGTTGTCAGTTCCCAGCCCCTTCACCAGCAAGGGTACCGGCTCCTGTGTGCCTTCCGCTTCATCAAACTCGGTAATGTCAGCCACCCCCAGAAATCTCGGACTGGCCAGTTCAATCTTCAGCTCCTTCCTGACCCCCGGCACATCAGCCCGCATCCGGATCGTTCGGGTCTGCCCCGGATCCGCCGGCGTGATGAACCGGATCTCTCCCCCCTGCGCCACCAGATCCTCGACCAGATCCTGCCCTTCCAGAATCCGGATCCTGCTCACATCCGCATCCTCATCCGACATCCCCAGATCCGACGGATCCACACGCACGACCCGGGCATAACCGGACGGGAGAAACTCCCGCTCCAGATCCCCATCAGGCGTCTCTTCGCCTTGGGAATCGACAATCTCGATCGGGGACGCAGGGGAGGAACCGCTCCCGGCCTGAGCCTGCCCTGAGGCGTGCACCCTTTCTTTTGCCCTGGCGCCAGCCCCCTGGCTGCTGTCACTCCCATGGGCTGCCATCGAGAGTGCGGCCAGCATCACCGCAACGACACATCGCACATGAGGGATATCTTTCATGATTGGGCGTTTCCCGGTCCGGGAGTTGAGGGGGTACATCCATTCACGACTGTCTGATGACCAGATCGGAAGGCCTGGACAGTCCAGAGACACCCAGAATAGAGAGCGCTGTCACGGCCGTGCCCGCCCATCCGACAGACCGTCCGCATGAACATCCGGATGGGGCCCGCGCCTCCGCCAGGCACCCGCTATAGAATGAGCATATCCCCTGTCAACCAGGACACATGCCATGACCGCTTCCACCCCCGACACCCCGCGCCTCACCTCTCTCTCGCACGGCGGCGGCTGCGGCTGCAAGATCGCCCCGGGCGTGCTGACTGACCTGCTGGCCAGAAGCAGCGTGCCGCCCCAGCTGTTCCCCGACCTGCTGGTTGGCACCGAGACCGCCGATGATGCCGCCGTCTACCGCATCAACGAGCACCAGGCCATCGTGGCCACCACCGATTTCTTCATGCCCATTGTCGATGACCCCTACGACTTCGGACGGATTGCGGCCACCAACGCACTGTCTGATGTCTACGCCATGGGGGGGCAGCCCATCATGGCGCTGGCCGTCGTCGGCATGCCCATCAACGTGCTGCCGCACGATGTCATCGCCCGCATCCTGGAAGGCGGTCAGTCAGTCTGCCGTGACGCCGGCGTGCCCCTGGCGGGCGGCCACTCCATCGACTCGGTGGAACCCATCTACGGCCTGGTGGCCATCGGCACGGTCGATCCGAAGGATCTCAAGCGCAACAGCGGTGCCCAGGCAGGCGACGTCCTCATTCTCGGCAAGCCGCTGGGCGTGGGCATCTATTCGGCCGCCCTCAAGAAAGGCCAGCTCGACGAAAGCGACTATGCCACGATGATCGACGCCACCACGCGACTCAACCGGCCCGGCCCCGAGCTGGCGCGGCTGCCCGGTGTGCATGCCATGACCGATGTCACCGGCTTCGGCCTGCTGGGCCACACGCTGGAAATGGCCCGGGGTTCAGGGCTGACGGCCCGCATCAACGGCCGTGCCGTACCTTTCCTGAAGGATGTCATCGAGCTGGCCTCGGCCGGCATCCGCACGGGTGCATCGGGCCGCAACTGGGCCTCCTATGGCGCCGATGTCGACATGACCCCCGATGCACCGCCCTTCCTGCAGGACCTGCTGACCGACCCGCAGACGGCCGGCGGGCTGCTGGTGGCCTGCGCCCCCGAAGCCGCCGACGACGTGCTGAAGTGCTTCAACCGCTTTGGTTTCGAGCAGGCCACCGCCATCGGACACCTGGAAGCCGGTCCGGGCCGCGTGCGGGTACGCTGATTTCCCCCCATCCCTTCCGTAGGCCTCATCATGAAACCCGACTCCCTGCGCCGCCGTCTGCTTTCGGCCGGCGCCACCCTGCTGGCCGGCAGTGCGCTGCTGGCCGCCACGCCCGCCCATGCGGCGGACGACGCCCTGAACGCCGTCCAGCAACGCGGCACGCTGCGCATCGGCATCGAGGGCACCTATCCGCCCTTCAACTACCAGGACGAGAAAGGCCAGTTCGTCGGCTTCGAGATCGACCTGGGCAATGCCCTGGCCGAGACCCTGGGCGTGAAGGCGCAGTTCCAGCCCACCAAGTGGGACGGCCTGCTGGCCGCCCTGGACTCCGGCCGCATCGACGTGATCATCAACCAGGTCACCATCACCGACGCACGCCAGAAGAAATACCGCTTCAGCCAGCCCTACACCGTCTCGGGCATCCAGGCTGTCACCCGCACGAAGGATGCGGACACGCTGCAATCCCCCAACGCGCTGGCCGGCAAGAAAGTGGGCGTGGGTCTGGGCACCAGCTACGAGGAATGGGCCCGTCGCACCGTGCCATCGGCTGAAGTGCGCACCTACGAAGACGACCCCACCAAGAACCAGGACCTGGCCGTGGGCCGCCTGGATGCCGTGCTGGTGGACCGGCTGGCCGCGCTCTACCAGGTCAAGCAGAGCAAGAACCGCTTTGCCCTGGGCGGCCCGGCCTTCTCGCGCCAGACCTCCGGCATTCCCACCCGCAAGTCCGATGAAAGCCTGCACCAGGCCATCGACCAGGCGCTGGAGAAGCTGCGTGCCGACAGCACCCTGACCAAGCTGTCCAACAAGTGGTTCGACACCGACGTGACCAACGCACGCTGACCCGCCCCCCGGCATGTCCGAAACCCTGTCTCTCGTCCTCGAATCCCTGCCCGATCTGCTGAGCGGCGCGCGCTTCACCGTGCTGCTCAGCCTGGGCGGGATGTTCTTCGGCCTGCTGCTGGGATTCCTGCTGGCCCTGGGTCGGCTGTATGCGCGCCGTCCCATCCAGTGGCTTGTACGCTTCTACGTCTCGTTCTTTCGTGGCACGCCGCTGCTGGTGCAGCTCTTCATCATCTACTACGGCCTGCCCGAGATCGGCCTGCAGCTCGATCCCCTGCCTGCCGCCATCATCGGGTTCTCGCTCAACACGGCCGCCTACACCTGCGAGACGCTGCGCGCCGCCATCGCCCAGATCGATGCCGGCCAGTGGGAGGCCGCCGCCAGCCTGGGCATGAATCGCCGCCATACCCTGCGTCGCATCATCGTGCCCCAGGCCGCCCGCACGGCCCTGCCCCCGCTGGGCAACAGCTTCATCGCCCTGGTGAAAGACACCTCGCTGGCCGCCACCATCCAGGTGCCGGAACTGCTGCGTCAGTCCCAGCTCATCACGGCCCGCACCTTCGAGGTGTTTGCCATGTACATCAGCGCTGCCCTCATCTACTGGGCCATCGCCAGCATCCTGTCGGCCCTGCAGGCCCGGCTGGAGCGCCACACCAATCGCTCGGAAGCACCGGAATCGGGCGGCTGACACGGCCAGCCACCGAACCGAAACGAAGACAGAACGTACTGACACAGACGACGCAGCCCGCGTGCCCCTTGGGCTGCAGGCACTCTGCGCGCGCATGGCGCCTGTGCCTATCGCTTTCAGAGCTGCGACCTTCAGCGCCGAAGCCGTTCGATGCGCTCCTGCAGCGTCGCCTTGGACAGCGCCCCGATGCGGATGTCCTGCAGGCTCCCGTCACGGCCGTAGAACAGCGTGGCCGGCAGCGCCCGCAGCCCGAAATGCCGGCCCACCTCGCCTTTCGCATCCAGCAGCACGTTGTCCAGCACAAGCCCGCGCCGCTGCAGGAAGCGGCTCACCCGCGCACCGTCCTCGCCCTGGTCCAGGAACACGATGTCCAGGTCCGGATACTGCCGCTGTGCCTCGGCCAGCACCGGCATTTCCCGCACGCAGTGCGGACACCACGTGGCCCACAGGTTCACGATGGCCGGGCGCCCATTGCCGAAGCGCTGCAGCGGCACCGGCTGCCCCTCCAGCGTCTGCAGCTGCAATGCCGGCAACGGCTGCACCCGCGTCGCCGCGTTCTGCAACGCCAGAAGCCCCGCCACACCGATCACCGTCATGCCCACCATGGCCGCCAGCAGCGGCCGACGCGGTGCCGAACCCCGCCAGCCATATCGCCACGCCAGCAGCCAGGCCCACACCAGCCCGGCCCATGGGTCGAAGCCGCCATCGCGCACGTCCAGCGCCGTCCATGGATCTTCCAGGTAGGCCTCATGATGGCGCAGCACATAGGCCAGCCGCGCCACCGCCAGCGCCCAGAACACGATGCGCCAGAAGAACGGCTCCACCGGCGCCGTGCCCTGTCGCTTCACCTGGCGGTTGCCCAGCCAGAGACCAAGAAAGACCGCCACCATCGGCACCAGGACCGAGAGCGGCAACGAAAGGGGACCGAGATTGATGGCTGCAGGCATCCCGCGATTATGAAGCAGCGCGTTCCATCCATGAAGTCATCGTGCCCCGGCTCCTGCAGGCCCCGGATTTCTGACTAGGGATAACCCTGAACATCAGAACGGAATATCTTACCCATTGATTCATAAAGGAATTTCATGAATCGGGAATGAATGGGTTTCATTGCTCGCCTGCCATCGCTTCTGTAAATTAGCGACACCCCAATCAGGGAGAACGACAGCCTGAGCAGCCATCCCCGTGCCCGGATGCGCTGCCCGACAGCAGGTTTCCGACTCCAGCCCCATTGACGGCGCGAGCCCGGGAAACGGCCCAACCGGCCCCACCCGCCACGCCGCACAACCCCGTACCCCGGAGACATTCCTTCAATGGAAACGTGGATCCAGAACTATTCGGTCGTCGGCGATAGCCTGATGCTGACGGCCGCCGTGGCGCTGCTACCCATCATCTTCTTCTTTGTCGCGCTCACCGTCCTGAAGATGAAAGGCTACGTGGCAGGCTTCTGCACCCTGCTCATCGCGCTGGGCGTGGCCATCCTGGCCTTCGGCATGCCGGCCGGCATGGCCATCTCCTCCGCCCTCTACGGCTTTGCCTACGGTCTATGGCCCATTGCCTGGATCATCATCACGGCGGTCTTCCTCTACAAGATCACCGTCAAGACCGGCCAGTTCAACATCATCCGCGCATCGGTCATCTCCATCACGGAAGACCAGCGCCTGCAGATGCTGCTGGTCGGTTTTTCATTTGGTGCCTTCCTGGAAGGCGCCGCAGGCTTTGGCGCGCCGGTGGCCATCACCGCCTCGCTGCTGGTGGGCCTGGGCTTCAACCCGCTCTACGCCGCCGGCCTGTGCCTCATCGCCAATACCGCTCCGGTGGCCTTTGGCGCCATGGGTATCCCCATCCTGGTGGCCGGCAAGGTTTCCGGGCTGGATCCCTACCACATCGGTCAGGTGGCCGGTCGTCAGCTGCCCATCCTCTCCATCATCGTGCCCTTCTGGCTGGTGGCCATGATGGACGGCATGCGCGGCATCCGCCAGACCTGGCCCGCCGTGCTGGTGGCAGGCGTCTCGTTTGCCGTCACCCAGTTCCTCACCGCCAACTTCATCGGCCCCGAACTGCCCGATGTCACCTCCGCGCTGGTCAGCCTGGTCTGCCTGTCACTGTTCCTGAAGAAGTGGCAGCCCGAGGAGATCTTCACCTTCGACGGCATGAAGAAGCCCACGAAGCGTCATGAGGCCGAGTACACCACCGGCCAGATCCTGAAGGCCTGGTCGCCGTTTGCCATCCTCACCGTCTGTGTCAGTCTCTGGACGCTGAAGGGCCTGCAGAACGTGCTCGACGCAGCCACCATCAAGATCCAGTGGCCCGGCCTGCACAATCTGGTCATGAAGGCTGCCCCGATCGTGGCCGAGCCCACGGCCTACGCCGCAGAATTCAAGCTGAACCTGCTCGGCGCTGTCGGCACCTCCATCCTGCTGGCCGCCCTCATCTCGGCCGCCCTGCTGCACATGCGCATTCCCAGCGTCATCAAGACCTTCTTCGAGACGCTGCTCGAACTGCGCCTGTCCATCCTCTCCATCGGCCTGGTGCTGGGCTTTGCCTTCGTGGCCAACTACTCGGGCCTGTCGTCCACGCTGGCCCTGGTGCTGGCTGGCACCGGTGCGGCCTTCCCGTTCTTCTCGCCCTTCCTGGGCTGGATCGGCGTCTTCCTCACCGGCTCCGACACTTCGGCCAACGCCCTGTTCGGCTCGCTGCAGGCCAGCACGGCACACCAGATCGGCGTCACGCCTGAACTCACCGTGGCGGCCAACACCACGGGTGGCGTCACCGGCAAGATGATCTCGCCGCAGTCCATCGCCATTGCCTGCGCCTCGGTGGGTCTGGAAGGCAAGGAATCCAACCTGTTCCGCTTCACGGTCAAGCACAGCCTCATCTTCTGCGTCTTCGTGGGTCTGCTCACGGTGCTGCAGGCGTATGTGCTGCCCTGGTCCCTGCATTTCTTCCAGAAATGACCCTCCCACGCCTCGGGGAGCCTGACACGCCCCCGAGGCCATGAGGGATGATGCAGTCGCTGTATCCTCTATCAGACTCGTCATCCCTCATCCTCGACCGCGCCATGGATATCCTCTCCCGCCTTTATCGCCTGCCCACAGGGCGTTTCCATTACACGCTGCTGGGACTCATCGGCGTCGGCTGGCTGTTCGACGCCATGGACACGGGCCTCGTGTCCTTCGTGCTGCCCACGCTCAGTCAGCAGTGGCAGCTCACTCCGGCACAGTCGGGGTGGATCGTCAGTGTCGCCTTCGTGGGCATGGCGCTAGGCGCCGTGGCCAGCGGCTGGGCCGCTGACCGCTTCGGCCGCCGCAATGTCTTCGTGGGCACCATGGTGCTCTACAGTATCGCCACCGGCCTGTGCGCGCTTTCGCCCAGCCTGCCCGTCCTGCTGTTCTGCCGATTCTGGGTGGGCTTCGGACTGGGTGGCCAGCTGCCGGTGGCCGTCTCGCTGGTCAGCGAATTTGCGCCCCCCGCAGTGCGCGGCCGGCTGATCGTGCTGCTGGAAAGTTTCTGGGGCCTGGGCTGGCTGGCCGCCGCGCTGGCCTCGTGGGGCTTCATTCCGCACTTCGGCTGGCACAGTGCATTCTGGATCGGTGCGCTGCCCATCTTCTATGCCCTCTGGGTCTGGAAAAAGCTGCCTGAATCCGTGCCCTACCTGCTGGCCCGGGGCCGGGTGGACGAGGCCCACGCCCTGGTCTCGCGCCTTGAAGCCCAGGCCGGCCTGCCCGTCGTGGCAGAAGCTGTCGTGGCCGCCACCGCCACCCATGAGCCCATCCGTTTCGGACAGCTCTGGAAGCCGCCCTTTGCCCGCCGCACCCTCATGCTGTGGCTGATCTGGTTCGGCATCGTGTTCTCGTACTACGGCATCTTCACCTGGCTGCCCAAGCTGCTGGTGGAGCAGGGACACACCGTGGTCAAGACCTTCGAGTACATGCTGGTGATGATCCTGGCCCAGCTGCCCGGCTATTTCTCGGCAGCCGTGCTCGTGGAACGGATCGGCCGCAAGGCCACGCTGGCCTCGTTCCTGTTCGCCTGCGCCGCATGCGCCTGGTTCTTCGGCCAGGCCACCACCCCCACCGCCATCCTGCTGTGGGGGTCCCTCATGTCCTTCTTCAATCTGGGGGCCTGGGGCGTGCTGTACACCTACACCCCCGAGCTGTACCCGGTTCGATTCCGGGCCTTCGGCTCCGGCTGGGCAGGCGCGATCGGCCGCATCGGCGGCATCGTGGCACCACTGGCGGTGGCCGCACTGGTGGGTGGCGCCAACGGCTTCGCCCACATCTTCGGCATGTTCACCGCCGTGCTGCTGGCCGTGGTCGTGACCATTCTGGTGCTGGGCGAAGAGACCCGCGGCCGCTCGCTGGAAGACATTAGCGACTGACGCTCATGCATGCCGCGCATGACGGCATGAGGGCAGCGCCTAACTACAAAAACGCACATTGATACCGGTACGGCGCGCCGGTAACGTCCCTGCCATCGCACCCCCAGGGACAACATCATGCAACCCCATACCCTGTCCTCTTCGCTGGCCATCGACGCCCCGGGCTCCCGGGGCAGCCAGACACGGTTCGGCCGCGAATCATATACACCCGTCCAGCGCGGCCCGGCACCGACCGACACACAGCCACCGGCGGTTCGCCCGCCCTGGTACCGTCAGGAAGACGGCTGGGCCATCTTCATCGGTCTGGGCATGGTGGCCCTGGCCAGCCTGGCGCTTCTGGCCGGCGAATCCGGCGCACTGAAGCTTGTCACCGTCAAGTTCGGCAGCTGGCGCACGCCCGGCGAAGGCCTGGCGGCCCTCGGCAAGGCACTGCCCTCGCTCATCTACCTGTATGCACTGCTGCTGGTACCGCTGTCCATCGGCGCCGCGCGCATCGGCTACAACGTCACGAAATTCGGCAAGGGCCTGCTGGCCCTGTATGGCCTGGCCGTGCTGGTCACGCTGCTGGCCAGCAACACCTGGTTCAAGGCCGCCCAGCTGGAAGGCCCGCTGGTGGCCCTCTTCGTCGGCCTGGCCATCGGCAACACCGTGCGCCTTCCCGCCTGGCTGCACGAGGCATTGCGCACCGAATACTTCGTCAAGACCGGCATCGTGCTGATGGGCGCCACCCTGCCCTTCACGATCATCCTGCAGGCCGGCCCGGCTGCCATCAGCCAGGCGCTCATCGTCTCCTTTGTCACCTTCGGCAGCATCTATTTCGCCGCGACCCGACTCTTCGGGCTGGATCGCCGTTTCGGTGCCACCCTGGCCGCCGGCGGATCGATCTGCGGCGTCTCCGGCGCCATCGCCATCGGCGGCGCCTGCCGTGCCCGTCCCCAGCACGTCTCGGTGGCCATCTCGCTGGTCATCGTCTGGGCCGTGGCCATGATCTTCATCCTGCCCTCGGCGGCCCGTGTGCTGGGCCTTGAACCCGGCATCGCCGGTGCCTGGATCGGTACCTCGGAATTTGCCGATGCGGCCGGCTTTGCCGCGGCCGAAGCCATCGGCCACGAATCTGCCGTGCAGGCCTTCACGCTGATGAAGGTGGTGGGCCGCGACATGTTCGTGGGCGTCTGGGCCTTCCTGGTGGCCATCCTGTCGGTCACGGTGTGGGAACGCCAGTCGCGCGACAGCGCCGAGCGCATCGATCGCCGCGAGATCTGGCGGCGCTTCCCGAAATTCATCCTGGGCTTCTTCGTGGCCTCGCTGCTGACCACGGCAGCACTCACGCTGCTGGACGGCGCTCAGGCCACCGCCTACAGCAAGGACGTACTGGGCACGCTCAAGTCGCTGCGCGGCTGGTTCTTCACCCTCACCTTCCTGGCCATTGGCCTGACCACGCGCTTTCGGGAACTGACGGCCGTCGGCATCAAGCCCTTCCTGGCCTTTGCCGTGGGCGTGGCCATCAACGTGCCGGTGGGCTACTTCCTGTCGGTCCACGTGTTTGCCGACTTCTGGAACGCGCTCTGATCATGAACACCAGGCTCGTCAACCTGCGCACCACCGTCAACAGCGCCACCCATGAGGGCCACCGCGACCTGCTGCTGCAGGCCGCGCTGCTGGCCCAGGGATTTGCCATCGACACCGAACAGACAGGCCGCAAGGCCAGCCAGAAGCCCCGCTGGCGCGCCACCTCGCACGACATCGACGCCCAGGACATCAAGCACCACCTGCAGGAGCTGGGCTTTGCGGATCATGAATTCCAGATCCGGATGGAATTCCAGCGCGCCTGGGGCTGCCTGTAAGCGAGAGGGGTTCAGCCACGACATCCGCTGCGACGTCCGAGGCGCCCCTCATCACGGAACACCGGGGCCGGTCACATCGGCCTTGACGACGGCTCAGGTATAGGCCGCATCATTCGTGTCATATGGTTAAACTGGCGCGGCGCATCGCGCTGCCTGACACGCTGCTGTCCGAGATTCCATCGCCTTGAACGAGGAGCCGCATCATGACCACATCCCCCTCCCAACCCATCGTTGGCCGCATCCTGCACCTGGGGCTCAGCAACTTCCACCGCGCCCACCAGGTGGTCTACCTGCAACGCCTGAAGGATCAGGGCGAGACCGGCTGGCAGCTGGCCGGCACCAACATCCGCCCCGATGCCAACCCGCTGCTGGAGGCCCTGGCTGCTCAGGACGGCAATTTCACGCTGGAAACCATCGATCCGCACGGCAAGGTGGAATACCACTGGATCACCGCCATCGATCAGGTGATTCCCTACGATGCCAGCCTGAAGACCATCACCGAACTGGCCACCGACCCGATCACCCGCATCATCTCCTTCACCGTCACCGAAGCCGGCTACTACCTGCTGGAAAACGGCGATCTGGACACCAGCTTCCCTGACCTGAAGGCCGATCTGGAGCGCGTGAAGAAAGGTGAACCGGGCCAGACGCTGTACGGCGCGCTCATCACCCTGCTGCGCGCCCGCAAGAAGGCCGGTGGCGGCCCCATCACGCTGCAGAACTGCGACAACCTGCGCCACAACGGTGACCGGGTGCGAGGTGGCCTGCGCGACTTTGCCCAGAAGATCGGTGACACCGACATCCTGAGCTGGATCGACGCCAACGTGCGCTTCCCCAACGCCATGGTCGACCGCATCACGCCGCGCCCGCCGGCGGAGCTGAAGGCACGCGTCAAGGCCGCCACCGGACGCGACGACAATGCCGCGCTGGGCTCCGAGAGCTATCTGCAATGGGTCATCGAGGACAATTTCGCGGCCGGCCGCCCCGCCTGGGAAAAGGTCGGTGCCGAACTGGTGGCTTCGGTCGATCCCTACGAGGAAGCGAAGATCCGCCTGCTCAATGCCACCCACAGCTGCATTGCCTGGGGCGGCACGCTGCGCGGGCACGAGTACATCCATGAAGGGGCGCGTGATGCCGTGGTGCGCAAGCTGGCCTTCGACTACGCCACCGACGACGTGATTCCCTGTCTGTCCGGCCCCAACAATCCCGTGGATCTGCCAGCCTACCGCGACATGGTGCTGGAGCGCTTCGGCAACGACGCCATCCGCGACACCAACCAGCGCGTCACCGCCGACAGCTTCTCGAAGATCCCGGGCTTCATCCTGCCCACCATCCGCGACCGTCTGGCCCGAAACGAGAGCATCGATTCGGTGGCCGTGCTGCCCGCCCTCTTCCTGGAATTCCTGAAGCGCTGGCACGCAGAAAAGCTGCCCTTCCAGTACCACGACCAGAGCATGGACCCGAAGGCGGCGCACGCCATCGTGCAGGCTGAAGACCCGGTGAAGGCCCTGTGTGCCGACCGCGTGCTGTGGCAGGAACTGGCCGGCGACGCCCGCCTGGAAGCTGCCGTGCGCAAGGCACTGGTACGCGTACAGCAGGAAGTGCTGCCGCAGGTGTGATGCCGGTGCGTACCGGTTCATGCACCATGCCGGTTCGGGCCGTGCTGGCTCCAGCCATGCCGACACCTGTCATCTGGCAACCTGATACGCCAGAACGGTGACGCCGAAAGACCGCTGGCAGAAAGACCCCTGACGGGGTCTGTCACCCGAAGCCCCGGAGCAGATCATTCTGTCCCGGGGCTTTTTGTCCCGAACACCACACCCCCCGTGCCTCCGTGCGTATTTCCCACCATTGCGCATGGGCAAACGAAGGTGATAGAAAGGCCCTCTGGAAGCTGCGGCAAAAGCCCTGCGGTACCTGCTCCCAGCCTGTCCCTGTGGTTTCATGCATACCTTTCTCAGCGCCCTGCCCGTTCTTGCCGTCATTGTCTCGCTGCTGGCGGGCATCTCTGCGCTGCGCGCCGCCTGGCTGGGGCTGGCTGCCACGCTGCTCGCGGTGACAATCTCCTTTCCCGTTCCACCCGAAGCCATCTGGCCCGCCATCCTGCGCTGGACCCCCATCGTGCTGGAGGTGTTGCTGATCATCGGTGGGGGGCTATGGATGTCACAGGTACTGCAGCATTCCGGCGCCCAGGCCGAGCTGGCACGCTGGATCCGTGACCGGGCCGGTCCCGGCATCGGCACCGTGCTGCTCATCGTGCACGGCATCACGCCCTTTGCCGAATCGATGACCGGTTTCGGCATTGGCATCACCATCGGCATTCCACTGCTGGCGCATGCGGGACTGGCACCGCGCAAGGTGGCGCTGCTCGGCCTGCTGGGGCTGTCCACGGTACCCTGGGGCTCGATGGGGCCGGGCACCCTCATTGGCGCCAACATGGCGGGGCTCGGCTTCTACGAGCTGGGCATGGGATCGGCGCTTTACAGCATCATCCCGTTCATCGTCACGGGCGTCGTGGCCGCCTGGCTCGTGGCAGCACCGCAGGAACGCCTGCGGGCATTGCTGCTGGGTACCGGCTCCGGCCTGCTGCTGTCGGTCGTGATCGGCCTGTCCAACTGGCTGTTCGGTACCGCACCCGCCGGGGCACTGGGCTCCTCCCTCATCACCCTGCTGTATCTCGGCCTGGGTGGTCGGGGCGGTGGTGAACTCACGCCAGCGGCCCGGCGATGTCTGCTCACCTATGCACTGCTGCTGGGGGGTGTGCTGGCCGCCACCCTGTGCATCCGGATGCTGGATCTCTCTCCGTCGTGGCGCTATGTGGGCTCACCTGCGCTGTGGCTGTTCGTGGCCACGGCCTGGTTCACGCGTGGCCGGCTGGATGCCCTGCCCGGAAAAAATGCCTGGCATTCATGGCAACGGGTGGCACCCGTCACCGGGCTGTTCATCCTGGTGGGCATCGTCATGGCCATTTCCGGCATGGCAACCTATCTGGCACACACACTGGCCGAAGGGGGACGTGTCTATCTGGGCATCGGCCCACTCGTGGGTGCCGTCAGCGGCTTCATTACCGGTTCGACTTCGGGGGCCAACGCCATGCTGGCCACCACACAGGCAGAAATCGCCCAGGCGCTGCACGTGGATGTGCTGGCCTTTCTGTCGATCCACAATGTGGCGGCCGCCTTCCTGCTGATGGCATCACCCAGCAAGGTGGAACTGGCCGTGCAGCTGGCACCGCACGGTGCCCAGCAGGAACTGCGCTGGGTGCAGGTCAGCGTGCTGGTCGTGGGGGTGGTGGTGGTCTCGGGCCTGGCAGTGTGTGGTCTGCTGCTGTAGGCCACCTTCATGAAAGCGCTGATCACCTTCCCTGGTGATCAGCATCTTTCTGTCGAACGTGCCGATGTCGGCCCGCTGCTGGCACAGCCGTGGAAACGGCACGGGGCAACGGCAACACCCGTAACGGCAAGGGACACATCAATACCCATACCGATATTTAGATTCACACCCGAATGATCTCGGATTCACACGCCACCGGAAAACTCACCGAGTTGGCAATGAAGCATGCCTTGTGTGCATCATGATGCAGGGCGCGCGCCTTTTCTTCATCAGAGCTGGCGCTGATGGTGACATGGGGCTTGAGAATGGCCGACACGAAACGCCCTGCCGTTTCATCCATCACGGCTTCTGCCGAATCTTCGTACGACAGCACGATCACGCCATTGACGGCGCACAGGTGCAAATACCAGAGCTTGTGGCAGGCCGACAATGATGCCAGCAGAAATTCCTCCGGATTCCAGCGTGACGCATCTCCCCGAAAGGCCGGGTCTGCCGATCCGGCGATATCCGGCTTGCCATAGGCCGACAGGGTAAAGGAACGCTCATAATCCGTGTAGCCTGAAGTCCCCTCACCCGTGTTGCCGGTCCACTCGATGTGTGTACGGTAATGGTGCAGTTTCATGGTCGTCTCCCGTTGGCAGATCAGTGGATGTCCATGTGGGTACGGCGCCCAGGAAAAGAACTCCGACACGATCTGGCACGATCCTGCCCGCGCTCCCGGCGCTCCGGTCTCCAGCTCCGGTGCCCAGCCTCCCCACCTTTCAGAGTCTAATCCTGCCACCCGTCGGTCCACGCCAGAAACCACGATCCGACCCTCCCCTTGTATCATGGGGCATTGCCCCCATGTCTGCACTGCCCGTGCGCCGCCCGCTTTGCGCTGTATGCAGCCCGCTGCCCGATATACGCCGCACGCTGCCTGCACCTGTCAGTACGCCGGTCACTGCACCGTACAAAGCACATGGGGAAATCCCATGCCCGGCAGCACCGTTTCAACGATCGTTTGCCTGTTTCCTTTTACGGGTAACGCCCGTCTTTCTTCTTCGCTCTGCACAAGCGCCGCCATGAGAATCGATATCTGGTCCGACATCATCTGCCCGTTCTGCTACATCGGCAAACGCAAGCTGGAGCTGGCGCTTGCCCAGACCGGCATCGAAGCCGACATTCACTGGCACAGCTTCGAGCTGAACCCCAACGCGCCACAAACCTACGGCATGCCACTGCAGGGTGTGCTGAACGCACTCTACGGCATGGGTGAACAGCAGGCGCTGGCCGTGCTGAACCATGAGGAACAGGCCGCGCGCGAGGTGGGGCTGGACTTCCAGTGGCGCATCGCCAAACCGGGCAACACCTTCAACGCACACCGGCTGCTGCATCTGGCCCGGAACATGGGACTGGGGCTACAGGCCAAGGAGCGCTTCCTGCGCGCCTATTTCTCCGAAGGGCAGGACATCGGCGACAAGGCCGTATTGCGTGCACTGGCCATCGACGTGGGGCTGAACCCCGCCGAAGTGGATGATGTGCTGGACACCGACCGCTTCGACCGCGCCGTACGTGCCGATGAACAGCAGGCCCAGCAGCTGGGCATTCAGGGGGTGCCGTACTTCCTCATCGACGGCGAGGCCGTCATCTCGGGTGCCCGCGAGGTGGAGGAGTTCGTGCGGGTGCTGACGCTGCAGCAGGAAAAGGCGAAGGCACGTACGCAGGCCGGGGCAGCCGAAGAAAACGCTGCCACCCAAAATGGTGGCAATGCCGCGCCGGGCGCCGGTGCCGGTGCCGGTGCCGGTGCCGGAGATGCATCATCCGGTGCACCGGTCATCTGTGACAATGGCGTATGTGAAGTGAAGCGCTGACTATAGCGCTCAGTCGCAATTCACATGGCGAGGTGTGGACATCACCGAGCCATTCATGGCGGCGGCAAATGCCACATAGGCTTCCTGGCGCTCAGGGGTGTTGAGCGTCAGTTCCCGGATTTTCTTTCTGCGCTGATCCAGCAGCGGCTCTCCATAGGTATTGAACAGGCATTCCATGGAATTGAGCATCTGGTCCGCGGCATCCCGCACCTGGGCCGGATCATGCTTGTCTGCCATCATCTGGGCAACCACGCCACGATGGTAGATGGCCAGCACCTTTTTTTGCGCGGCAGTGCCGTGCGCAGAACGTGCGTGTTGCATCTCGCTCTCTTCACAAAGGATGGTGGGAGCGTGGCAGTATCTTCGGCCGTCCGTGTGGCTTCATCATCTCCCGGCCGCAAGGTCTGTGTGATGGGACAGGCAGCATTCGTTGCCGCTCCTCCCCTTCGGGGCTAGACTGCAACGCAAAAAGCAAAAGATGGTTTTGCTTTCAGTCTGCTGACCCACGGGAGGACGGACACATGGCAAAACTGCAAGGCAAAAGCGCCCTGATCACGGGCGCAGCAGCGGGGCTGGGCAGGGCATCGCCGAAGTCTACGCAAAATATGGCGCCCGGCTGTGCCTGGCCGATACATCCCCGGACGTGGATGCCACCGCACAGGCACTGCGTGATACCTATGGCGCCGAGGTGATCACCGCCATCGCGGATGTGTCGCAACGTACCGACATGCAGGCCGCCGTGGCACGTACCCTGGCGCAGTTCGGTAGGCTGGACATCGTCTGCTGCAATGCCGGCGTTGCACGTCTCGCGCCCTTCGAGGCCATGTCCGACGAGCTGCTGGACCTGCACATCAACGTCAACATCCGCGGTGTCTGGAACACCTGCCAAGCGGCCATCGGCCCGATGCTGAAACAGGGCGGAGGTGTCATCGTCATCGCTTCTTCCGTCACGGGCGACATCGTGGCCGATGCAGGCGAGGCCGCCTACGCACTGAGCAAGTCTGCGCTGGTGGGCCTGACCAAGGCGCTGGCCGTGGAATATGCCGCGCGCAACATTCGCGTCAACTGCACGCAACTGGGCTATGCCCGCACGCCCATGGTTGAAAAAATGGCGATGGAATCCAATCCGTCCGATCCGGAAAGCGCCATTCGTGCCATCGCCAGTGGCGTCCCGATGGGGCGCCTGGCCGATCCGCGCGAGGTGGGTGAACTCTTTGCCTTTCTGGGCAGTGACGAGTCTTCGTATCTCACGGGGTCGCAGATCGTCATCGATGGTGGAAGTACGCTGCCGGAGACGGTGAGTATGGGGACGAACTAGCAGGCTGTTGAAATACTGGCCCAAATGTATCTCCTGGACCGTCGACGCCCGTGTAAATCAACGATCTACGCGATGCAAATTCCCGCGCAAAGTCGTTGGCGAGGCATTGGCACGTGTCCAGAAGGACGTGGTTCCGGGCTGATACCCAGACAGAACGCACCATGGTGTGCCGCATGGCGCGCAGCCGACAAAATGCCTTCTTTTCGACAGTCTGCTGATTTGCAAGCCTGAAGAAACCGGCCCCGGTCATTTCCCGGGAGCCGGTTTTTTTACCGGCACGCCGTCATCCAGGCTTCCACAGATGGCTCCACACAACAGCAACTGGCTGCATGCAGCACTGTCAAGTCTGTGCGTACCACCCAATTTCATGGGGATTGCCGATGTCCGGATGCAATTCTTTGCAACCATCGTTGCAAGACATGACAAACAATCTGCCGTCCTCCAGGCAGACATCATGCAGGATCTCGAACATGTGAAATACATTCAGGCCCATTCGTGCAAGCGTGCACACGGAACGTATGCGTGCACACACATGCCTGAATGAAAACGTTGTCCGATAAATACATCCAGCCTTTCCGTGTTCTACGAAGTGCCCGGACGCATCGCTCTACAGTGACCTTCGGCGCTGGCGACCTTCCGCCAGGCTCCATATCGTTAACAGCCGCCAAGGATCACTCATGTCCATACGCACATTCCTTCCATCTTCGCCCAGCTCTGCTTCTCCCGGTACGCCTCACGAATGCTTCCACACGTCCATCACGTCGCCTGCACGCCGTCACCCCGGTCGCCCGCTGGCGCTGCTGATGATGCTGTCCCTGGCTGCCTGCGGCGGCAGCGGATCGGGTGATGCCGGACAGCCTGCCCAGCTGACACAGAAAGCCGACACGGCGGTTCTTTCCAGCAGCCCGGCAAGCAATACCTCAAGCAGCGAGAGCACGCGCCCGAGTGCTGACGCTGCCGGCAATGCCGCCCCCGCGGCCGATCCCTCGACGAACAGCACGCCCACCACGATCGCCTCCGAAGCAGGGGCCGTGACTGCCGCCACGCCATCGACCAACGCCGCTGCAACCGGAACCCCTGCTGCCGGCACGCCGCCCACCCAAACCTCCGCGACAGAGACCACGGGTGCCAACACACCATCGGCCAGCACCACGGCAACCGAGACTGCCGCTGGCGCAACACCCGCTGCCCCAGAAACCACCCCAACGCCGGCAGCGGACACGGCAGCAGCCACCCAGGACGCGGCGCCAGCCGCTGCAACACCTGCTGCAACACCTGCTGCAACACCTGCTGCAACACCCGCGGCAACACCCGCGGCAACACCTGCTGCGACGCCCGCCGCTGCACTGGGTGAACTGGTCGGCGACCGGGAAATTCGCTCGGACGTGGTCCTGGCAGCCCTGCTGGACCATGCAGCCACCAAGGACCAGGCCCCTGCCACGGATGCGACCCGCGAGCTGATTCCGACGGAAAAGGGTGGCATTGAACTCACGAAACCCAAACTGGCCGGCGAGGCCCCGCAGCCCCTGCTGAAGCTGGATGTGGGCGTTCAGCCGTCGACCGACAGTGCATTCCAGCAGCCGTACACCTATCGTGCACATGCTGAAGCCCAGCCTGGCCAGACCGGCAAGGCCGCTTTCAACGCTGTGACCTGGGAGCTGGGCCTGTCCAGTGACCAGGCTGCCGCCGGCCAGGCACTGACAATCGGCAATATCCTGCGATTCACGCAGGCGGGTCTCAACGAGGGGAAACCCCTCGTGTTCCGTGCCGTGAGCCCTGGGGGTCAACCGGACAACTCCGTCACGCAGCTGTCGGCAGAGAAGCGGATCTACCGCGACGGAAGTTTCAAGACATGGGAGACCGAAGACCGGGCGTATGTCGCCGAACTGGACATGAGTCTTCTTGATGGGCCGAACACCTTCCTGCTGACGCTGAATGTCTTCAAGGCAGGCGGTTCGGAATCCATGGAGATCCGCAGCGCGTGGCGCATTCCGGCAAACTGGAAATCCGGCGATGCGCTCGTCAAGCTGGGCGAGCAGGTGGTTCATGAAACACGCGAGCCGGCATACAACGGCGATGGCGTCATTTCCGGCACATCCAGCAGCACCGACACCTGGAGCACCGCCAACTACCGCGCCGAAGGGATTGTCGACGGAACCACGGATGTACCGATGAACGAACGAGGCATCAGTGGTGCATTGCTGTCTGCCTCCTTCGACTCCCTGCCAGACGAGGACTTCGGCTTCAATGATGACAATGGTCGTCTGAAGGCTGCCAGCAGCCCCACCGGCGCCTTCATCGAGAAGGCCCCTGATCCGGACAGCCTCAAGCTCTGGGAGAACAGCCAGGCCGATAATTTCGGCCCCCGTCCCGCCCCCGACAACTATGTCCCCGCAGAAGGAACCTATTATCACGAACTGAAAGCAGGCATTAATAACTGGTACAACGCGACACCCTCATTCGAGCACCTGGAGATGTCGCTGAAGCTACGCGCCGGCACGCAAAGCGGCAAGCAGGTCATCTTCCTGCCCAACGAGATGAAGACGAACATCTATGTCCCGCCCGCGGACAACCCCAACGACCACAGCCCCAGCAATCGCATCGAGGGCTTGCTGGCCTCGGTTGACGGTCAGAAGGGCTTCCACCATGACTCGCTGGTTCCCTTCGGGACATTGATGACCTGGCAGGGCCAGAAGGATGGCAAACCGCTGACCGTGAAGATGTCCCTGAAACCCGGTCCCGAGGCCAATCAGGTGACTCGCTGCTGGACGGCAGCCCTGCCCAGCCGTACCCGTGACCTGAACCGCGATATCTGCTCGACTTTCGTGGTGCCTTCCGGATGGCAGCATGGCCAGGCCCTGGAACGCGTGAGTAGCTATGTGACGGATACGCGCCCCGGCGACAACGGCCAGCCGGTGACACGCACCTGGCGCAGCAATCCGGCCGCCCCGAAGTGATTCGTCAGCAAAGCTGATATGCGCATCATGGATGCCACATGGCTACACGGCATCCATGGTGCGCGTCATCACGTTCTGATCCCTCCTGAAGATCAGGGGCACGCCTTTACCTCACGTCTCCAGTGCTCTGCCAGAAAGTCCACAAACGCCCGGATTTTCGGGCTGATCGTAGTGTCACCGTAATAGACCGCATGAAACGGTTTGGCTTCGTTCAGGGCACGGTCCGGCAGGAGTTCATGCAGGTCGCCGGCGGCGATGTCACTGGCCACGACGAAGTCCGACAGGCAGGCGATGCCATTGCCGGATAGACAGAGCTGACGGATGGTTTCTCCGCTGTTGGCAGACAGCTGGGGCGCGGCGGCATAAGGGGCATGACCGCTGTCAGCAAACGGCCAGTTGTTCAGGGTTCTGGGTTCGGAGAAGCCGATGAGGGTGTGCCGTGACAGATCGGCGACGGTCTCCGGCTTACCGTATCTGGCCAGATAGTCGGGCGCAGCAACAAGCTTCAGGCGACTGTCAAACAGGTGTCGGGCGCGCAGCGCAGAATCGTGCAGGCTGCCTGCGCGGATGGCGATATCCACGCGCCGTTCGATGAGGTCGATATAGCCTTCGGACGAGGTAAGCTGCAACGACACCTGCGGATAACGCTCATGAAACGGACGCACGAGCGGGGCAATGCGATGCAGCAGCGTGGGTGTGGCGGAGTCCACCCGAAGAATGCCCTGCGGTGTACCGCCCGAGGAGAGGAGTTCCGCCTCTGCGGCCTCGATGTCATGCAGTATCTGCCTGGCACGCCTGAAGAAACGACTGCCTTCTTCGGTCAGCCGCAGCTGGCGCGTGGTGCGGTTGAGCAGATTGGTGGAAAGTTTCTCTTCCAGCCGCTTCATGGTGCGGCTGACGACCGAGTTGGCCAGGCCCAGCCTTTCTGCGGCACGGCTGAAACTGCCGCTTTCCACCACCTGCACGAATACGGCCAGCTCATCGGAATGGCTCTTCATTGTTGCTGATACTGGAAAAGTGTTTTGCGATTATTGCCATTTTCCTTCATGAAGGATAGACGGACAATGGCGTGTTTTCAACACGACTTCTGAGGAATCCACATGAACATTCTGTTGATTGACGGCGGACAGGCCTTCCGTTTCACCGAAGGCCGTCTGAACCACACGCTGCACCAGACCGCCCGAGAGACACTGACCGCACTCGGGCACGCCGTGAAGGAAACGGTGATTGAGCAGGGCTATGACACCGTTGCCGAGGTGGAGAAATGGCTGTGGATGGATGCGGTGGTCTGGCAGATGCCCGGCTGGTGGATGGGCGAACCGTGGACGGTCAAGAAGTATGTTGACGAAGTGTTCAGCGAAGGCGTGGGCGAAGACAAGCTGGTTGCCAACGATGGCCGCCACCGTGTCAACCCCACGGTGGGCTACGGGACGGGTGGATTGCTGCACGGCAAGAAGCACATGATTTCATCCACCTGGAATGCGCCGATCGAGGCGTTCACCCGGGAAGGCGATTTCTTTGAGGGTGCAGGGGTGGACGGCGTGCACCTCCATTTCCACAAGGCCAACGAGTTCCTCGGCACCACGCGGCTGCCCACATTCACCTGCAACGACGTGGTGAAGAATCCGCAGGTCGAGTGCTACCTGTCCGACTATCGCGTGCACCTGGAGAAGGTGTTCGGCAAGGCGTAGGTGCGAGGCGCAGGAATAGAATAGGCATGTCCTTTCCTGACTGACGAGGAGCGCCCATGAAGGCCGTCGTGATCCATGAAGCGGGAGGTCCCGAGAAACTGATCCTGCAGGACGTGCCGACACCACAGCCCAGGCCGGGCTGGTCGTTGGTGAAGGTCAAAGGCTTTGGCATCAACCATTCCGAGATCTTCACCCGGGAAGGCAAGTCGCCCAGCGTGAGTTTTCCGCGAATTCTGGGCATTGAATGCGTCGGGGAGGTTGCCGAGAGCACCACACCTGCCTTGACGGCAGGGCAGAAGGTGGTCTCGATCATGGGCGAGATGGGACGCGCCTTCGATGGGAGCTACGCCGAGTACGTTCTTCTTCCGAATGAGCAGATCTACCCCATCAAGACCAGCCTTGACTGGAAGACGCTTGCTGCATTGCCGGAAACCTACTATACGGCCTACGGCTCCATGCTGAAGCTGCAGATCCGGTCATCCGACAAGGTTCTGGTACGCGGCGCCACCAGTGGTGTGGGTGTGGCTTTTGCCTGTCTGCTGAAGGCGCGTTTTCCGGATGTCATCCTGCATGGCAGCAGCCGCTCTGCCAACAAGGCGGCACGCCTGCGCGATGCAGGCTTCGATGCGGTGATCATCGACCAGAACGGAACCCTGCAGACTGACGAACAATACGGCAGGATTCTGGAACTGATCGGCCCTGCCACGCTCCGGAACAGCTTTGACCACATTGCAGAACGAGGCATCGTCTGCAACACGGGGCTACTGGGCAACCAATGGTATCTGAACGGATTCGATCCCATCATGGAGCTGAAGAACGACAGTTACCTGACTTCGTTCTACTCGGGGCTGGTCAACGCCGAGCGGCTGAACGCGCTGTTCGCCTACGTCGATCAATACAACGTCAGGGTGCCCATCGAACGGGTCTTCAGTCTTTCCGAGGTGGCGGACGCACACCGATTCCTGCAGAGCGAGCACAGCTTCGGGAAGGTGATCGTTCTCAACGACTGATCGATCATGGCACGCAGAAGACGCCTGCGCCTTCACGCGCCATGATTTTTGAGGCGCCCATCAGGCAACCAGTTCGATCTGGTTGCCCTCCTTGTCCAGAAAGCAGCTTTCATAGTAGCCATCTCCAGTCGTGCGCGGTTCGCTGACGATCTCGAATCCGTCGGAACGCAACCGGTCGGTCAGCGCCCGCACCCTTTCGGGGCTGCCGACCTTGATGGACAGATGGGCCCATCCCAGAGCAAAGGGATGGCGCACCGGATCGGCCATTTCCGGCCGCGTCATGATCTCCAGCCGGGCGCCGCCGCTGTCGGCAAAAGTCAGGAAGTACGTCATCAATCCGGTTCGAGGATTGTGGTATTTCTCGTTCGGAACGGCATCGAAGTACTTCATGAAAAACGCTTTCGAGCCTTCCAGATCCTTCACATAGAGCGCGACATGGTCGAGTTTCATTGCGTATCTGCCGACTTTCGCTCATTGCACTTCAGTACATCGTACACCCCCATGGACATTCGGGCAACCCCAGATGCCTGAAGGTGTGCAGGAGAACCCGGCTGCTGTGATTGAGCCAATGAGCCTGCATCAAATCCCGTGCATGACGTATCGGATGATTTTTCAGATAAGCCGGCGATGCGCAGATCAGCGTTTTCCAGACCGCCAGGGTACGCACCACACTGTCTCCCTCTTCGGGAATAGGAACAGCACGTATCGCAATGTCTGCCTCCTCATGCAGGTCGGCCATACGATTGCTTTCCAGAAGCACCAGCCGAACCTTTGGGCAACGCTGACGCAGCATGAAGACGACCTGCTTCAATGGCGTCGTTTCACTGTAGCCCGTTGGAAGGCTGATACGTACTTCACCTTCGGGCTCAGCCTTCAGGACGCCCATGTCTCGCTCGACGGCATCATGCCAGTCGAGAAGCTGCTCTGCGTACCTGCAGGCACCGCCCTTCCTGGGTGGCAGTCAGACTCCGCGTGGTACGCGCGAGCAACTTGACCCCGTAATGCCGTTCCAGCTTGCGCACCACCTGGCTGACCGCGCTGGGCGTCATTCCAAGCTGCGCAGCAGCGGCGCTCATGCTGCCTTGGCGCAAGATGACGCCAAAAACATAGACAGGTTTGAGTGATTCCATTTTGAAACCACGCTTCAAACTTGATGAAGAATTTAGGGATTATCAATCAAAACAGCTTTTCCTACAATGCACCTGTCTGAAGCAACATCACCTGACCACAGGAGTCTCTCATGCCCCATATCGACATCAAGTGCTACCCGAAAGGCCTGAGCAAGCAGGAACTGCAGTCCTTCGCGGACGATCTCACGACGTTCGCAAGCCAGCGCCTGAACACACCGAAGGAATACATCACCATTGCCTATACCGAAGTCCCTGCCGAAGCCTGGAAAGAAAGCGTCTTCGACACGGAAATTGCACCGAACGTGGACAAGCTGTTGCGAAAGCCTCAGTACAGCATGTAGTGCAGTTCCATGAATTACCCCCAGGGATCCTCTGAAGATGCGATGGCCGCGAAGACTTGTCCAGAGGATACCCAGCCCCTTGAAGCCCGCGTGACGTACCGGCAGGGTAGTCGCCATCGATGCCGGCGAATGGAAGTATGGCTTCATCCAGGGTGGCCGCAAGGCCGATGCAACATTCCAGGACATCGAAAGGCCAGATCCCGAGTACTGGCGTGAACAGATGGTCATTCGTCCCGAACCACAGCGGACAGCGCAGTGGTTCAGTGATGCCAATGCCGTATATAACGAAACACAAGTCAGCAAGGAAACCTTTGGAGCCATTCACGCCCCCACCCTGCTGGTGGTCGGCGAAGACGACGCCAATGCCCCGCTGGATACCGTGCTTGCTGCTTATCGCATGTTGTCCGACGGCAGCCTTTCAGTCATCCGAACACCGAACATCCGGTTTTCATCCAGAACTTTCCTGCCGTCTGGGATGCCGTGGAACCGTTCCTGGATGCTGAGTGAGCCTCTCTTCGGGCATGAAGCGTGTACCTTGACGCCCTCATGCCCGGAAGGGCCATCTGCCGCCAGATACACCAGCTCCTTCCAGTCCTTTTTCCATCCGACATGCGTGGGCCCGCAGTAACGGCTCATTCGGGTGGATGGAGCCCTTCCAACACCCTCATCAGCGTCTTCAACCCATCCTCCAGCTGCTGCCGCGTGCGCGGTGGCAGCTGATCCAGCACCGTGCCCTCGTTTTCCACGTGTGGCACCACGGCCTGCTCGATCAGCGCCTTTCCCTGCGGCGTGAGCTGCACCAGCTGGCTGCGGGCATCCTCCGGGTTGGGCAGGCGTCGGATCAGGCCCTTCTCTTCCAGGCGCTGCAGGCGATTGGTCATGGTGCCGGAGGTGACCATCAATGACTCGAACAGCGCCGTGGGCGTCAGGCTATAGGGCTTGCCGGCCCGGCGCAGCGTGGCCAGTACGTCGAAAGACGCCGTGTTCAGCCCGTGCTCGGCAAACACCGCTTCCAGCCGGGCCTGCAGCAGTGCCGTGCAGCGCTTCAGCCTGCCAAACAGGATCATGTTTTCGGATGCGAGCGCGGGCATTTCCCGCTGCCACTGGGCGACGATGTGATCCACGGCGTCGGGTGTGGACGTTGGAACCGGCGCTCCAGTCGAGACGGATACCTTGACGTTGGACATGGTGAAAGCCTGGGCGTTGCGGGACGGTGAACAGTATATCGGCCGCGTGTGCAGGACAGGCGGATAGGCTCATTATTTATCTTGACATCAAGATAACTGCAGCATAGGATGTCACTCATCCCTTGACAGCACGCCCTTGCGCACGCACGCCATGAATGACACGCATCGGGAAAGCCCGATCATGGTGATCCTGGCCACGGCGCTGGCCCCACTCATCTGGGGCAGCACCTATCTGGTCACGACCGAATTCCTGCCCCCTGGCCGCCCCTTCACCGCCGCGCTGTTGCGCGTGCTGCCGGCCGGATTGCTACTGCTGGCCTGGACACGGGAATGGCCACGCTGGCGGGACATGGGATGGCTGCTGGTGCTGTCCATCCTGAACATTGCCTTCTTTCAGGCCATGCTGTTCGTGTCGGCCTATCGATTGCCGGGCGGGCTGGCGGCCATCCTCAATTCCACGCAGACGCTAATGGTCCTGGTGCTGACGTGGTGGGTGGGCAGGAAGCAGCCACCGATCATGGCGTGGGCCTCGGCCGCACTGGGGGTGCTGGGCATCGTGCTGCTGGTGTATTCGCCACAGGCGCATTTCGATACGCTGGGCATCATCGCTGCGCTGGCCGGCTCGGCCTCCATGGCTACCGGCATCTTCTTCTCGGCACGCTTTCAGCACGGGCTTTCTGTGCTTGCCTACACCGGCTGGCAGCTGCTGCTGGGCGGGCTATGCCTGCTTCCGGTGGTGCTGGTGCTGGAGCCCTGGCCCGAGCACTTCACGGCGGCCAACGTGGGCGGTTATCTGTACCTGTGCCTGGTGGGCGCGGTGCTGGCCTACGTGCTGTATTTCCGGGGCATCAGTCGGCTGCCGCCCGCCATCGTGTCGTCGCTGGGGCCGCTCAGCCCTGTGTGCGCCTTCGTGCTGGGCTGGGTGTTCCTGAACGAGCAGCTGGGCGGCCGTGCCCTGGCCGGCTTCGTGCTGGTGCTGCTGTCCATCATCGGCGTGCAACGGGCGATGATGCCCAGGACAGGAAGGCCTCCCCACGCACCCGGCCCCAGGGATTCATCAACCTGATGTCCGGGTGGACGGCCTTCCCTGCACGCTGTCACTCCTGCAGGCCATAGGCCTTCATCGATTCGGCCGTGTAGCGCAAGCCGGCTGCGGCATGAGGTTTGAAGACCTCTGCCAACCGTTGCTGCGCCCTCTCGCTCAAGGTGATGTCCAGCGCACGCAGGTTCTCGTCCAATCGTGCAGGGCTTCGGGTACCCGGGATGGGCACAATGTTGGGCGCGCGGGACAGGACCCAGGCCAGTGCCACCTGGGCGGGTGAGATGCCTTCATCCGCCGCCACCTGCTGCAAGGCCTTGGCCAGTTGCTGGTTGTGCGAGAAATGCTCGGGCGTGAAGCGTGGCATCTGCCGACGAAAGTCGCCTTCCGTCAGCCGCGCAGGATCGAAGTCCAGTGCGGCCAGTAGCCCACGGCACACGGGGCTGTAGGCCACCAGCAGGATGCCCAGGCGTCGACAGGTGTCCAGTACACCGTTGCTCTCGACGTTCCGGGTCATCAGCGAGTATTCGTACTGTCCTGCCGCCAGGCCATGACGCCCTTTCGTATGCTTGCGTAATGCGGCATCGGCCCGTTCAAGCGTGTCGGCAGAGACCTCGCTCAGCCCCACGGCACCGATGCGTCCCTGCCCGATCTCGTCGGCCAGTGCGGCCATGCTCTCGTCGATGCGGGCGCCATCGTCTTCCACCCGGTGCAGGTAGTAAAGATCGATGGGCGTCTGTAGACGATCGAGCGAGCGCTGGATGGCCTCCTGCAGGTACTCCGGCGAGGTATCGACACCCCGTCGGGTGACATCGGTCCTGTCCCGAAGAATGCCCCCCTTGGTGGCCAGAACGATGTCTGCCCGCAGCGGGTGGTCGCGCAGCACGCTTCCCACCAGTTCCTCATTGTGGCCAAAGCCATAGATGTCCGCCGTGTCGAAGAATCGTTCGCCACGGTCGATGGCGTAGTGAATCAGATCACGCGATCTTCCATCATCGCTGGGGCCATAGAACTCGGACATGCCCATGCAGCCCAGGCCGATGGCGCTGACGGACAGACCATCGGTACGTGCCTGACGGGCAGGAAGCGGATTCGTCGGGCCTGAGGAGCTGGCGTGATGCGTTGAAGTGCGGTTGTCGTGACTCATGTCGTCTTTCCTCTCCTTGACGCTTCCCTTCCACGTCTCATGGGGGAACAGCGTGGCATTGGCAATGCGATGAAGGTAGCAAGCAGCGACGCATCAAGGCCAATTCCATTTTGTTGATACCTATTCAGTATCATGGATGGTGTGAACGAGGGATCATGGGTCGGCATGACCTTCCGCATGAACGACGTACCTGAAGCTGCCAATGAAAGGTGGCGCACGCTACATCCTTCATTCTTCGGTGCGCTGTGGCGCATGACACCTTTCGTCTCCTGTACACCCCACCATGTCAGACCGAATCACGCTTCGACAGCTTCGCTATTTCCTGGTTCTGGCTGAGGAACTGAATTTCCGCAGGGCAGCCGAACGGCTGTTCATCACGCAGCCGCCCCTCAGCCGACAGATCCGGCAGCTGGAGGAAGCATTGGGCACATCGCTTCTGCTGCGTCAGCGATCCGGCCCCGAACGGGGTGTCCATCTGACGACGGAAGGACATTGGCTATTGCCCCGGATCCGGCAACTACTTCTTCAGGTGGACACCATGCTTCAGGGTTTTGGCGACCTGAACCGGCATGCTGGCATGTCCGTGGACACCTGTCGTCTTTCAGACAAAGCGGCCGCCCTGGGCACGCGCATCCAGATGGAAGGCCACGTACCCTCCTCGCCGGGTCACTCCGGTCGCGCTGCGCTGAAGAGCACCGGAAGCGCTGAACGGAAGGGCGCAGCCAACAACACACCGTTCAGACTGGGCATGACGCCCGCCATCGATACGGCGCAATTCTCGGGAACCGAAGCAGCGCTGCATGAGAAACACCCTCGGCTGCAGCTGGAAACCGTCCTGCAGGGTACACCGCAGCTGATACGCAGCGTGCTTCGTGGCCGGCTGGATGCAGCGATCATCAGCCTGCCCGCGCGCACGGAAGGACTGGTCGTGACCGAGCTGCACGAGGAGGCGTTGTGGGCATGTCTGGCCAGTCAGCATCCGCTGGCACGTCGTCGTCGGCTGTCACTACAGGACATCAGCCATGAGCCGCTCTTCTGGTTTGCGCGCCGACAGAACCCGGTGTACTACGACCATTGCCAGAAGATCTTTGCGCAGCAACGTTTCTCACCACCCCGACTGCCGGAGCCACAGGATCAGGCGGTGCTGCTGGCACAGGTGGCCGATGGTCTGGGCGTGGCGCTGGTTCCGGCGTCGCTGCGCAGCACACGCCGTCGGGGCGTGGTGTTCCGTCCGCTGGTCGAAGGCGATGCGCTGTGCATCCGGGTGGCGCTGGCACGACGCAGCGGTGGCTATTCCAGGGCCGTGTCGCGCACCATGGCTTCATTGCTCAACGCATTGCGTCCTGCGTGAGAACAGTCCGGTTCCGTTGAATCGCAGGCATCCGAAATGTTTTGTCACCGAATTAGCGAGCTGCGGGCAGCCCGCCAAGGCCGTGCCGTGATGCCGGAGGCCTGAAAAACAACGGGGCCGAATGCGGCCCCGTCCTGAACGCTCAACCCAGCAGCGGCGCCAGCGCCCTGCGCACCTCGGCCTCGTCGCGGCCCGAGCGGCGGATGAAGTCCTGCAGCTGGTCCTCATCGATGTTGCCGATGCCGAAGTATTCGGAATGCGGGTGCGAGAAGTAGAAGCCCGAGACACTGGCGGCCGGCCACATGGCAAGCGCCTCGGTGACGTGCATGCCGATCTCCTGGCAGTCCATCAGCTCGAACATCTCTTTCTTGATGGTGTGCTCGGGACAGGACGGATAGCCGGGTGCCGGACGGATGCCGGTGTAGGCCTCGGCGATGAGTTCGTCGTTGGTGAACTTCTCGTCAGAAGCGTAGCCCCACAGGTCCTTGCGCACGCGCTCGTGCAGGGCTTCGGCAAAGGCTTCGGCCAGACGGTCGGCAATGCTCTTGAAGGCGATGGCGTTGTAGTCGTCCAGCGCCGCCATGTATTCGGCTTCCTTCTTGTCGGCACCGATGCCGGCCGTGACGGCGAACATGCCGATGTAGTCCTGAATGCCGCTGGGCTTGCCGTCGATGAACTTGGGCGCGATGTAGTCGGCCAGGGACTTGTTGGGGATGCCTTCACGCTTGGCGTTCTGCTGACGCAGGTTGCGCCAGGTCATGGCCACCTGGGTGCGCGAGTCGTCGGTGTAGATCTCGATGTCGTCGTCGTTGATGGTGTTGGCCGGCAGGAACATCACGACGCCGTTGGCGGTGAGCCAGCGGTTGTCGATGATCTTCTTCAGCATGGCCTTGCCGTCGGCGAAGACCTTGCGGGCCTCTTCACCCACCACGGCGTCATCGAGGATGTCCGGGAACTTGCCGGCCAGGTCCCAGGTCTGGAAGAACGGGCCCCAGTCGATGTATTCGGCCAGCTTGGACAGATCCTGGTTCTTGAAGGTTCGGCGGCCAATGAACTTGGGCCGGGGCGGCACGTAGGTGCTCCAGTCGGTCTGCTCGCGGTTGGCACGGGCATCGGCCAGCGGAATGAAGTTGGGGCCTTTCTTCTTGCCGTGCAGGTTGCGCACGCGATCGTATTCGCTGTGCAGGTCGGCCAGGAAGCCTTCGCGCTGCTCTTCGGACACGAGGGCCTGGGCCACGGGCACGGAACGCGAGGCATCGGGCACGTAGACGACCGGACCGGAATAGTTGGGCGCAATCTTGACGGCAGTGTGCACGCGCGACGTGGTGGCGCCGCCGATCAGCAGCGGAATCTTGCGGGAGCGGAAGTACTCGTCACGCTCCATCTCGCCGGCCACGAAGGCCATTTCTTCCAGCGACGGGGTGATGAGGCCGGACAGGCCGATGAGGTCGGCACCGGTCTCGCGGGCCTTATCGAGGATCTGGGAACAGGGCACCATCACGCCCATGTTGACGACCTCGAAGTTGTTGCATTCGAGCACGACGGAGACGATGTTCTTGCCGATGTCGTGCACGTCCCCCTTGACGGTGGCGATGACGATCTTGCCGCGCGAGCGCACGTCGCCACCGGCTGCAGCCAGGGCAGCCTTCTCGGCCTCAATGAAGGGCAGCAGGTGGGCCACGGCCTGTTTCATGACGCGGGCGGACTTGACCACCTGCGGCAGGAACATCTTGCCTTCGCCGAACAGGTCGCCGACGACGTTCATGCCGGCCATCAGCGGACCTTCGATGACCTCGATGGGACGACCGCCACGCGCTGCGATTTCCTGCCGGATCTCTTCGGTGTCCTCGACGATGTACTGGGTGATGCCATGCACCATGGCGTGGGTGATGCGTTCCTGCACGCTGCCCTTGCGCCAGGCCTGGTCGGCTTCCTTCTTGCCGCCGTCGTCCTTCAGGGTCTGGGCGATCTCGATGAGCCGCTCGGTGGCGGTCAGTTCGCGCTCGGGGGCGTCGGCGGGCAGGTCATCCGGGAAGACGGGCTTGCGATTGAGCACCACGTCCTCGATGCGGTTGCGCAGTTCCAGCGGCACGTCGTCGTAGACGCCCATCATGCCGGCGTTGACGATGCCCATGGTGAGGCCGGCCTTGATGGCGTGGTAGAGGAAGACCGTGTGGATGGCCTCGCGCGCAGGATTGTTGCCGCGGAACGAGAAGGAGACGTTGGAGACGCCACCCGAGATGCGGGCATGCGGCAGGTTGTCGTGAATCCACTGGCAGGCACGGATGAAGTCGTTGCCGTATTCGTCGTGCTCTTCGATGCCGGTGGCGACCGCGAAGATGTTGGGATCGAAGATGATGTCTTCGGGCGGGAAGCCCACCTCGTTCACCAGCAGGTCGTAGGCGCGCTTGCAGATCTCGATCTTGCGCTGGAAGGTGTCGGCCTGGCCCTGTTCGTCAAAGGCCATGACGACGGCGGCTGCACCATAGCGGCGCACCAGACGCGCCTGGTGCAGGAACTTTTCTTCGCCTTCCTTCAGAGAAATGGAGTTGACCACCGCCTTGCCCTGCACACAGCGCAGGCCCGCCTCGATGACCTCCCACTTGGAGCTGTCGATCATGATGGGCACGCGGGCGATGTCGGGTTCGCTGGCGATGAGGTTCAGGAAGCGCGGCATGGCCTTCATCGCATCGAGCATGGCTTCATCCATGTTGATGTCGATGATCTGCGCGCCGTTTTCCACCTGCTGTCGGGCAACCTGCAGGGCCTCGTCGTACTGCTCGTTGAGGATCATCCGCGCAAACGCCTTGGAACCGGTGACGTTGGTGCGCTCGCCCACGTTGACGAAGAGCGAGTCCTCGTCGATGTTGAAGGGCTCCAGACCGGAAAGGCGGGTGGCCACCGGAATGACAGGCGGCACGCGCGGGGTGAGCGGGCGCACGGCCTCGGCAATGGCACGGATGTGGGCAGGCGTGGTGCCGCAGCAGCCACCGGCGATGTTGACCAGGTTGGCCTGCGCGAACTCCTTCAGCAGGGCGGAGGTGATGTCGGGGGTCTCGTCAAAGCCCGTCTCGGCCATGGGGTTGGGCAGGCCGGCGTTGGGGTAGACGCAGACGAAGGTGTCGGCCTTGCGAGCCAGCTCCTCGATGTAGGGCCGCATGAGGGCCGCACCCAGGGCGCAGTTCAGGCCGATGGTGAGCGGCCTGGCATGGCGCACCGAGTTCCAGAAGGCCTCGACGGTCTGGCCCGACAGGATGCGGCCGGAGGCGTCGGTGACGGTGCCGGAGATCATGACCGGGATGCGCGGCAGGCCCTGGGCGCTGCGCTCTTCGGCCAGTTCATCCAGCGCGAACAGCGCGGCCTTGGCGTTGAGGGTGTCGAAGATGGTCTCGACCAGGAACACGTCGGCCCCGCCTTCGGCCAGGCCGCGGGCCTGTTCCAGGTAGGCGGCACGCAGTTCCTCGAAGGTGATGTTGCGCGCAGCCGGGTCGTTCACGTCCGGCGAGATGGAGGCGGTCTTGGGCTGGGGGCCCAGGGCACCGGCCACGAAGCGGGGACGCTCGGGCGTGCTGTACTTGTCGACCGCGGCCCGGGCCAGCCGCGCCGAGGCGACGTTCATCTCGTAGGCCAGTTCCGGCAGGTGGTAGTCGCCCTGGGCGACGGCCGTGGCGCCGAAGGTGTTGGTCTCGATGAGGTCGGCACCGGCCTCCAGGTACTTCTCGTGGATTTCCTGGATGATGTCGGGTCGGGTGAGCGAGAGCAGCTCGTTGTTGCCCTTCACGTCATGGGCATGGTCACGGAAGCGCTCGCCGCGGTAGTCGTCCTCGCCCAGCTTGTACTGCTGGATCATGGTGCCCATGGCACCGTCCAGGATCAGGATGCGTTCCTTGAGCAGTTCGCGCAGCCGGGTCTCGACCGGGCCCATGGCGGGCGTGTTCCGGCGGGCAGGGGCGGAAGCGGCGGGGGCGTTTTCTTGGCTCATGGCTTGGAACGTACTTTGAGGAGTTAACCCAGCATTCTAGGGGCGAATGGCCACATGGGCCACGAGGGCGGGCGGCGCAGCGGATATGACCGCCTGATGCGTGGCGCCGATCGGCCGTGGACGGCTGCTGCGCATTTCTCATATGAAGGCATGGCCCGTGGATGACAAGCACGCGTCCGGCTCTGGGATAATGAGGGCCGTTTTCAATACATCATTCGGAAAAGCCTCATGTCGTCGTATGTCTTTGCACCTGCCCGCACCGTGAGCCTGCCGGTGCACGGGGTTGCACAGCGGTTTCCGGTCAATCGGGTGTTCTGCGTGGCGCAGAACTATGCGCAGCATGCCGTGGAGATGGGGTCCAGCGGTCGCGAGGACCCCTTCTTCTTCATGAAGCCCGCCAGTTCGGTGGTGCCGGTGGCCGCCGGGACGGTGCAGCCGGTGCCCTACCCCTCGGGCACGCAGTCGCTGCACCACGAGGTGGAGCTGGTGGTGGCCCTGGGCCGTTGCGGCTCGAATGTCGATCCGGCCCGGGCCGAGGAACTCATCTACGGCTATGCGGTGGGTCTGGACCTGACGCGGCGCGACCTGCAGACGGCGCTGAAGGCGAAGGGACGCCCCTGGGAGATCGCCAAGGGCTTCGAGGCATCGGGGCCGGTGGGGGCCATCATGCCGCGCGAACAGGTGGGCACGCTGGTGCGCGGTGGCATCCGGCTGTCGGTGGATGGCGAGGAGCGCCAGTCGGGCGATCTGGATCAGATGATCTGGAACGTGAACGAGATCATCAGTCACCTGTCGCGGCACTGGTCGCTGGTAGCCGGGGACATCGTGTTCACCGGCACGCCGGCCGGTGTGGGTGCGGTGGTGCGCGGCAACCATCTGCAGGGATCGATCGACGGTCTGGACGGGATCCAGGTCGAGCTGGTCTGAGCGGCCGGAAACAGCCAGACATTTTTCAGGAGCAGGACATGACGACTTCCAACCCCCAGGCCGGTGCCTACGCCGGTGACATTTCCCCGGCCGATGCCTGGGCGCTGGTGCAGGCCGGCGAGGCGCTGCTGGTGGATGTGCGCACGCCCGAAGAGCAGAAATGGGTGGGGCGGGTGCCCGGGGCCATCCCCGTGCCCTGGCTGATCGACAACGGTCAGCGGCAGAATCCGGACTTTCTGGCGCAGCTGGCCCAGGTGGCCAAATCCGACCAGAAGGTGGTGCTGCTGTGCCGCAGCGGTGTGCGCAGCGTGGCAGCGGCCACGGCCGGAGCACAGGCGGGATTCACCAACCTGTGGAACATCGTGGGTGGCTTCGAGGGACGACTGGACGAGAAGCGGCAGCGCAACCACGTGGAAGGCTGGCGGTTCTCCGGCCTGCCGTGGGAGCAGAGCTGATGGCCGACGGCGTTCCGGCTCCCCCGGGAACGGTGCAGGCGCCTGATCCTTCGATCGGTACAGGCACAGGCCCATCCGGTGACGAGGCCTCCGGTCTGGGGCCAGGTCGGGTGGTGCTGGTGGGTGCAGGGCCGGGCGATGTGGAGCTTCTGACCTGCAAGGCGGCACGGCTGATCGGCGAGGCCGACTGGCTGGTGCATGATGCGCTGGTGCAGCCGGAGGTGCTGGCGCTGGCCAGGCGGGCCCGGATCATCGCGGTGGGCAAGCGTGCCGGCAATCCCAGTGCGCGGCAGTCGTCCATCAACCAGATCCTGCTGGACTGTGCACAGCGCGGCGGTCTGACGGTACGTCTGAAGGGGGGAGATCCGCTGATCTTCGCACGGGCCCAGGAAGAACTGGATGTGCTGCACGCAGCCGGGGTGCCGGTGGAGGTGGTCCCGGGCATCAGCTCGGCGCAGGCAGCGCATGCGGCGCTGGCGATGCCGATGACCGAGCGCGGGCGGCGACGGGCGCTGGTGCTGGCCACGCCCCAGGTGCATGCGTCGGATCAGCGCAATACGGCAGCGCTGCCGCTGCCCGTGATGCCGCCCCCGATGGATCTGCACCAGGCGGCTGCACCGGTGCCGCCCTCGCGCCGGAAGGTCCTGTCTGCAGCCGAGATCGTGGCGGATCCGGAGCTGCGTCGCTGGGCCGAGGCCATCGTGGCGGCCGGAAGCGGCACGCTGTACATGGCGGCCACGGTTTCGGACCAGGTGCGCGACACGCTGCTGGCGCTGGGCATGCCGCCGGAGACGCCCACGCTGTGGATGGTGGATGTGTCATTGCCCGACCAGGCGATGGTGCCGGGCGTGCTGGGCACGCTGCAGCCGCCACCGGCAGCCCTGAAGGGCAAGCCGGCGCTGCTGCTGGTAGGCGTGGTGCCCCCCGGCGTGCGCCTGACCGAGGCACCCTGACCGAGGCACCCTGACCGAGGTGCCCTGACCGAGGTGCCCTGATCGGGGTGTGCTGACGGTTTTCTGACTGACCGGGACACCCGCGTGGCACGCGGGGTCCGGGTTCGGTCTGCAGACACGATGCCGACCGCTCAGGCCGCTTCACGAAAGCAGGCGCTTACTTCTTCGACAAGGCCTGGGTGATGGTGCGGGTGTTGTAGCGCATCATGCTCAGGTAGTCGGCGGCCGGACCGTCGGCCGGCGAGAGCGAATCGGCATACAGCTCGCCGATGGTGACATGCTTCAGTTCGGAGGCCATGCGCTTGAGCAGGCGCGGGTCGCTGTTGTTCTCGAAGAAGAAGGCCTGCACGTTCTGCTGGCGGGCCTGGCGGATGAGGTTGGCCACCACGGCGGCAGACGGCTCCTCTTCGGTCGAGATGCCCACGGGGGCCATGAAGGTGATGTGATAGGCACGACCGTAGTAGCCAAAGGCGGCATGCGAGACCATGACGCGGCGGCGGTCGGTCGGCGTGGCGTCAACGGCCTGGTGGATCTCCTGGTCCAGCTCCAGCAGTTTCTGATCGTAGACACGGGCACGCTCACGGAAGCCGCCGCAGTCGGCCGGCGCGGCCAGGCACAGGCCTTCGGCGATGTTGGCCACATAGTGGCGAACGTTCAGTGCGTCCTGCCAGGCGTGGGGATCCAGACCGCCATGGTGGTGGTGATGATGGCCATGCGATGCTTCGTCGTGGTCATGGTCGGCATGGCTGTGGCCATGGGGGCCGTCCTCGTCATGATCATGGCCGTGCGGACCGTCATGATCGTGGTCGTGGCCATGCGGGCCCTCGTGATCATGATCGTCCTCGTCGGCATCATCCCCATGGTGGTGGTGATCATCCGTGGCCTTCATGGCCTGTAGGCCCCGGGCGGCCTCGACGACCGGCCCCTTGTAGCCGCTGGAACCGATCAGGCGGGGCATCCAGCCCTCGAAGCCCAGGCCATTGACGACGACCAGGCTGGCGCCGGACAGCTGGCGCACCTGGGCAGGCCCCGGCTGGAAGACGTGGGTGTCACCGCCGGCCTTGACCAGACTCTCGACGGCCACGCGGTCACCCCCGACCTGCTTCACCAGGTCAGCCAGGATGCTGAAGCTGGCCACGACGGGCAGCGGCCGGGTGGACGGGGTGGCATCCGTCTGGCCGGCGGTGGCGGCAACGCCATGGGCGGCCTGCGCAGGGCCGGTGGCCAGCAGCGCCGTGGCCAGGACGGCTGCGGCCAGCGCCACAGGGCGGGAAAGGGAGGAAGGGAAGCGGGTGTTCATGTTTCGTAGTGTCTCCGTGGGCGATTCTTCCTGCGCAGCACGCCGGTGGGGGCCAGCAGCAATGACAGGCAGTACATCAGGCCCAGGGTCAGCACGATGGTGGGACCGGTAGGCCATTCGTAGTGATAGGAAATCAGCAGGCCGCTGACGCCGGCCAGCAAGGCGAGCGCAGCCGCCAGGACCAGCAGGCCGTTGACGGTGCGGGCCCAGAAGCGGGCCGCCGCCGCCGGCAGCACCAGCAGGCCGATGGACATCAGCGTGCCCAGGGCGTGAAAGCCCGCCACCAGGTTGATGACCAGCAGGCCCATGAAGCCGAAGTGCGCGATGCTGCCCCAGGGGCTCTTTCGGGGCAGCAGGTTGGCATCGACGCACTCGAAGACCAGCGGACGATAGAGGACGGCCAAGCCCAGCAGGCTCACGCTGGCGATGACACCGATCAGCAGCAGGGTGTCGTCATCGAGCGCCAGCACGGACCCGAACAGGACGTGCAGCAGGTCGACCTGGTTGCCGTAGGTGGAGACGATGACCACGCCCAGCGACAGGGACATCAGGTAGAAGGCCGCCAGGCTGCTGTCCTCGGTCTGGCGGCCGCTGCGTGCGACCAGCGTGGAGGCTGCCGCCACCAGCAGGCCGCTGATGATGCCGCCCAGGGTCATGGCGGGCAGCGACAGGCCGGCGATGAGGTAGGCGATGGCTGCGCCCGGCAGGATGGCGTGCGCCATGGCGTCGCCGGTGAGGCTCATGCGACGCAGCATGAGGAATACCCCCACCGGTGCAGCGCCCAGCGACAGGGCCAGACAGCCGGCCAGGGCGCGGCGCATGAAGCCGAATTCGATGAAGGGGCCGATGAGCCCGTCCCACAACTCAGACACGTGGCATGGCGTTGTCCGCCCCTCGGTGAACGGCCGATGCGGCGGCCGGGATGGCGGTGGGCCCCTCGCACCAGCGCGTGCTGGGCTGGCGGGCTGCCACCGAACGATCGACGGCACGCTGCCAGTTCTCTGGCGTGAGCACCTCGGCCGTGGGACCGACGGCGATCATCTCGCGTGCCAGCAGCAGGGTGTGCGGGAACCACTGGCGGACGATGTCCTGCTCATGCAGCGCGGCAACGATGGTGACGCCCTGGGCATGCCAGCGGGCCAGCAGGTCCAGCAGCACCTGCTGGGTGGTGACATCGATGCCGACGAAGGGTTCGTCGAGCACGACCAGCTGGGCATCCTGCAGGATGAGCTGGGCAAAGCGCACCCGCTGGAATTCGCCGCCCGACAGCGCGCTGATCACGCGGCCGGCATAGCCGCGCAGGCCCACCATCTCCAGGGCCTCGGCCACCCGCGCAGCCCCCTGGCGGCCCAGCCGCCCGAAGGCGCCACACTGGTGCCACAGGCCCGAGGCCACCATGTCCTGCACGGTGATGGGGAACTGCCGGTCGGTCTGGTTGATCTGCGGCAGACAGGCCACGCGCACCCGGTCGGGATCGGGCAGCGTCACCTGCCCTTCCAGCGAGAGCTGCTCGCCGATGAGCAGCTTGAGAAAGGTGCTCTTGCCGGCGCCGTTGGGGCCAACCACAGCCAGCATGTCGCCGGCCGAGATTTGCAGCTGCAGGTGGTGGATGGCCGGGTGCCGGTCATAGCCGACGGTGACGTTCTGCAGGGAGACCAGCACGGGTGCGGTCTCGCTGGCGGCGTCCGGCCGCGCGCACGGGGTGGCAGCGTGGCCGGGTTGCACGGAAGCATGGCCGGCCGCCCGATGGGCCGACGCGTGCGCTCCCGCATCTGACCCGGTCTGGCAGGTATCGGTCCGGTTCATTGCAGCGCCCACCGGATGACCAGCCACAGCAGGACCGTGAGGGCCACGGCCAGCAGCAGCCGTGCACCGATGCCCCACCAGACGGCCGACAGCCGTGGCAGGGACGTGGTATTTTGAGATAGGGCGGCAGGGTAGACTGCCGTGCCAGCGGACGCAGCCGGTGGCGTCGACGCAGGATATGCGTGGGGGTGGCCGGAATCCATGACTTAATGCTAATGACTTATCATTAGCGAGGCAAATTCCCCATGAGGAGACCCTGATGAAACATGCTTCGGAACATTCCCTTCCCCTTCGGGCCGCCCAGGCCGGACGACCGGGAGTTTCCGGACGCCACGCGCTGCGGCTGGCCGTGGCTGGCGCCCTGCTGACGGCGGCAGCCTCTGCCGGTGCGCACCATGCGCCCGGGCACGACGACGACCATCACCACCATCATGGACACAAGCAGGGCCATGTGCATCAGCACGGCCTGGGCACGCTGGACATCAGCCAGCAGGGCGAGACGCTGACGGTGAGCTTTCGCTCGCCGCTGGACAGCCTGATCGGCTTCGAGACCGAGCCAGCCAACGACCAGCAGCGCGCACAGGCCAAGGCCTTGCTGGACCAGCTGCAGGACGCCGACAGCGTAGTGCAGGTCCCGGCCGCGGCCCAGTGTGCGCAGCAGCCCCCGGTCATCAACGCCCCCACGCTGCTGGATGACGATGACGAGGTGGATGACCACGACGATCACGACCACGATGCCGGCGACCATGACGACCACGACGGCGGGCACGACGGCGACGACCATGACCACGATCACGACCACGCCGCAGACAAGGACGAGCATGCACATGGCCACCATGCCGACCTGGCCGTGACCTACACGTTCACCTGCAAGCAGCCGGCCGCCATCGACGCGCTGAAGGTCACGGCCTTCGGCAACTGGCCGCGCCTCAAGCACATTGATGCCGCCGTGGTGAACGACCAGGGCCAGCAGGCGCAGCGGCTGGAGGCCGGCAAGGCGGTGATCCGCTGGAAGGCGTCCTGATCCCGGCCTGATTCTCCACCGGACGGGGCAGCCCGGACACCGTGCCGGCTGCCCGACCGGGCCGATCTGCCGACATAGCGGCTACCATCATCGGCTTTCGCATGCGCCATGCCTTTCACGACGGACATGCACGATACCTCTGCACCGAATGCGGCCACGCCCGTGCTGCTGGCCGAAGACCTGAGCTTTACCTGGCCGTGCAGCACCACGGCCTGCCTGGACATCCACCGCCTGGCACTGAATGCCGGCGAGCACGTGCTGCTGCTGGGCCCCAGCGGCGGCGGCAAGAGCACGCTGCTGGGCCTGCTGGGCGGGGTGCTGCAGCCCACCCGGGGCCAGGTCCGATTGCTGGGTCACAGTCTGTCGGACTGTGGCGCGGCCGAGCGCGACCGGCTGCGGGCCGACCACATCGGGTTCATCTTCCAGCAGTTCAACCTGGTGCCGTACCTGAGCCTGGAAGACAACGTGCTGCTTCCCTGCCACTTCTCGGCCATCCGCCGCGAACGAGCCGGATCGCAGCCGCGCGAGACGGCACGTCGGCTGCTGGCAGCGCTGGAGCTGCCCGAATCGGCCTGGTCGCGGCCGGTGACGGGGCTGTCGGTGGGCCAGCAGCAGCGGGCCGCCGTGGCGCGCGCCCTGATCGGCAGCCCCGAGCTGCTGATCGCCGACGAACCGACCTCGGCCCTGGACAGCCGCAACCGGGACCGACTGCTGTCGCTGCTGATGACGCAGCTGGAAAGCAGCGGCGCGACACTGCTGGTCGTTAGCCATGACGAGCAGCTGCGGCCGTATTTCGGGCGCATCCTGCAGATGGACGACATCAACACGGCGGAGGCGGCCTGACATGTCTGCGCTTTCCTTCACGCTGGCACGGCTGGGCACGCTGGTGCGGCTGGCGTTTCGCAGCGCGGGCAACCGGCGCGTCAATTTCTGGCTGACGCTGGTGTCGATCGCGCTGTCCACCTGCCTGCTGCTGACGGTGCAGCGCGGCCAGCAGGCCATCCACGACAGCTTCACCCGCGCCGTCTCTGGCACTGACCTGATCGTGGGAGCACGCACCAGCCCGCTGCAGCTGATGCTGTATGCAGTGTTCCGGCTGGGCGACCCCACCCACGAGATCAGCTGGGAGGCCTACGAGCGGGTGCGCCGCAACCGGCTGGTGGCCTGGACGATTCCCATCGCACTGGGGGATTCGCACCGCGGCTTTCCGGTGCTGGGCACCGATGCCGCCTATTTCGAGCATTTCCGCTACGGGGCACGCGAACACCTGCAGCTGGCCCAGGGCAAGCCCTTTGAGCAGATCTTCGACGTGGTGCTGGGCGCCGAGGTGGCCCGCCGGCTGGGCTACAGGCTGGGAGATCGCCTGACGCTCACGCATGGCACGGGCGATGCACCCGGCATCGAGCACGCCGACAAGCCGTTCCAAGTGAGCGGCATCCTGGCGCCCACCGGCACGCCGGTGGACCGCACGCTGCACATCAGCCTGGACGCCATGACGGCCATCCACCTGAACTGGCAGGCGGGCGCCCCCATTCCGGGCATCAACATCCCGGCCGACAAGGTGAAGGCCTTCGACCTGAAGCCTGAATTCATCACAGCCGCCCTGGTGGGGCTGAAGTCCCGCGCGGGCGTCTTCAACCTGCAGCGCGACATCAATGCCGACGAGGACGAGGCGCTGCTGGCCGTGTTGCCGGCCGTGGCGCTGAACCAGCTCTGGCGGCTGCTGGACATCGTGACCCGCACGCTGCAGGCGCTGTCGGCGCTGGTGCTGGTGCTGAGCCTGTGCAACCTGGTCACCGCGCTGCTGGCCAGCCTGGAGCAGCGTCAGCGCGAGCTGGCCATCCTGCGTGCCGTGGGTGCCCGTCCGCTGGACCTGCTGTTCCTGCTGGTGCAGGAAGGCATGCTGCTGACGGTGGGCGGCGCGCTGCTGGGCTATGTGCTGCTGACCGTGGGGTCGCTGCTGGCCGCGCCACTGCTGCTGAACCAGTGGGGCATTGTCTGGCCCGTGACCCGCTTTGCCGCCGACGAGCTGTGGCTGCTGGCGCTGGTGGCGGTGGCAGGCCCCATCACGGCGCTGTGGCCCGCCTGGCGTGCCAGCCAGCGCGCCCTGGCCGATGGGCTGACACCCCGGCTCTGAGCGGGGTGCGGACCACGCGCCGCCGCTCTCGGGTACGGACCAGATCCGGACTGTCTTTTTCAAGAGCCCCCTTCTTCAAAGGCAGTCCGCTTCAAAGGCAGTCCACCGCTTCGCGCTTCCTGCCGAAGCGCCCGGGTCATGTATGCTGACAGACGGGTCCAGACGTTGGACCGTCTTTGTACCGCCCTGCTCACCTGCCATGCACCTGCCTGCCGATTCGATGCCCCGGTCCGTCATCCCTCCTGCAAACACACCGACCGCCAAACGGCAGGCGCCCCCCTGTACCCAGACAGCATCGGGGCAGTCGGGAGACGTGAGCAGCCATGCCGGTCTCCTGAGCAGCAGAAAGTCTGCAGGTTTCAGACCAGCGCTGGCTGCACTGCTGCTGGCCGCCATGGTTGTACCCCTGGGTGCCGGGGCCGCAGATGGCCAACCGGCCGGAGGCACGACCACGCCTCCGTCGGCCAGCGCAACGACCGATTCAGGGACCGGCAACGGCGATGCCGCCGCCCCACGCAGCAATGGGCGCAGCCCTGATGCCGGCAGCACAGAGGGCCAGGCCAGCACCGACATCCAGAACAGCCAGGGCCAGGGGCGCTTCGTGCTGGGCGAGGAGCTGCCCAAGGCGCGGGCCCGCAACCAGGCAGGGTCCGGCAGCGCCACGGCAGGAGACGGTTCGGGTAAGAATCAGCCCGCAGCGGATGGCGAAAGACGTGCTCAGGGCGGGCAGGATCATGGCCCTGCACAGGCCAGCAGCAGTGGTGCCGATGCCCAGGGCTATCGGCCGATGGACTGGGAGGTGCTGATTCCCAAGGACTGGGAGCCCCTGCGCGATTTCAAGTCGCTGAACTTCAACGGCATGTCCGACAGCGACCCGCGCGCCATTGCCGCCCTGCGCAAGCTGCAGAAGGCCTGGAAGAACGCACCGCTCAATCCGGCCATCCAGAACGAGAAGATCGTCATCTCGGGCTTCATCGTGCCGCTGGACAGCAGCGATTCCAGCACCATCGAGGAATTCCTGCTGGTGCCCTACTTCGGGGCCTGCATCCACGTGCCGCCACCACCGTCCAACCAGGTCATCCATGTAGTGCCCGCTCAGCCGCTGAAGGGCTTCCAGATGATGGATCCGGTCACGGTAACGGGGGATCTGAGCCCTTCCCGGATCGACACGCCCTACGGCAGTGCAGGCTACGAGATGCAGGCAAAGACGGTGGCCCCCTACGAGGATCCGGAAGAGGCCCCTTCACCTGCCCATCCGTGACAGGCCGGGGTTCGACACCGCCCGCACGGGCCGGACACGGTGTCGTCCGCCTTTCAGGTGTACCAGCTTTGATACGGCCGTAACCTTTACCGAAACCCTCCGTATCACACACCCGATAACATTCAGGGTAGAAGTGCATCTTTCCGGATCAGCAGGCACCCGGCAGGCCGCTCACGTCGGCCAGGCGGGCGTGGACCCGCGCCTGTGGGCATTCATCCGGCTGCGTGCATCCAGAACCTTCCCCTCAACGGAGAACACCGATGTCTGCCTCCCGCCGTTCCTTCTGCCTGATCCCGGGTGTGCTGGCCCTGATGCTTTCCGGCTGCGCCAGCCTGTCGGAACCCGTCCAGCAGCCGCCTCAGACCGCGGGCATGAGCGTGCCAAGCCCGGCAGCCGAACGCGAGAAGGCCGAGGCCGAACGTGAGGCGGTGGCGTATCAGACCCAGGTGGCCCAGATGCGGATTGCCGGCAACTTCTGTGCCGATGAACGCAAGCTGACCGAATATGCCTATCTCTACCTGAAGCGCGAGCCCTTGCCGCTGCCGCCGCGGGCGCTGTCGATGGAACAGGCGCGATGCGCCAGCCGCACCTTCCTGAAGGGCATCATCCCGTCAGCGGGACGCATCGTCGGCTACAAGTCCGAGCAGATGCCCATGATCGGCGAGGATGGTCAGCAGAAGATGGTGGCGGTGCGCGGCAACCTGCTGGAACGGATGCTGCTGCCTAACGGCGTGGCACTGTCGGCCAGCCGCTACGCCACCCAGCCGCGCATGGAAGCCGACATGGTGGTGGTGGTGCGCAGCGCCGCCATCCATGACGCGCAGACCCCGCGCGAGGTGCTGGCCAGCCTGTCGGCCATCATCCCCTTCATCGAGCTGCCTGATCTGGCCTATCAGGACTACGCTCAGATGAACGCGGCAGACGCCACGGTGGTCAATGCCAACGCCCGCTTCGGCGTGCTGGGCACCCCCATCCCCATCAACGTGGATCAGGAGATGGTGGACCAGCTGGCCGAGATGACGGTGCGGCTGACGGACAAGGATGGCAACGAGCTGGAAGCTGTCAAGGGCAGCAGCCTGCAGGGCAACCCGCTCAATGCCGTGCTGTGGCAGATCCAGGACCTGGAAAAGGCCGGCATCCGCCTGCGCCCTGGCGACATCCTGTCACTGGGTGCCTTCGGCAAGCGCTTCACGCCCGAAGCCGGCAAGAGCTACCGGATGAGCTACGAAGGCCTGCCGGGCAACCCGTCGGTCATCGTCAATTTCCGCTGAACTTCGCCAGGCGGACATCGATGGCGTCCAGATCCGCCTGCGCCTTGTCCAGCTGGCGGTCGTAGTCCGCCTGCAGGCCACGCATCTGCTCGAGCATGGCCTGATTCTTCTTCTCGTTGAACGTGGGGTCCCCGCCGCGCGAGGCGGCCAGGCGGGCCAGTGACAGGCGATTCAGTTCCGAATCACGCTTGGCACGCAGGTGCAGCACCATGCGCTGCTGCTGGCGACGCTCGACCAGCAGGGCGTCGTGCTCGGCATTGCCGGTGTCGGGCTTGGGATCACGCGCGATGATGTCCCTGCCATCGCTCTCTTTCAGGGTAGTCGCGCCTTGAACCGTCGTGGCGGTCATGGCCGCACTGGAAGCCTTGGCCACAGGTGCGCTCTCGGCAGCCGGCTGCGTGGCAGCCCAGGTCGGCACGGAAAGCATCAGCGAGGAAAGAAGCAGGACACGTTTGATCATGGTCTCACCACGGTGAAAGGATCCGCCGCGGGACGTGTCCGGAATGGACCGGGGTGGCCGAGGAGGCCCGGCCCCGTGCGTGCAGGGAGCCGTTCAGCCAGGGCACACGCCGTCGCGCAGGCGGCATGCGCCGAGTCTAGCGCCCGCGTGCGCGACGGGATGTGCCGCTTTTCTCGGACCGGTCAAGATCGTGTCAGCGGAAGCTGATGAGCGAGACCAGCAGGAAGATGGGCAGCAGGAAGGTGAGCGACCAGAACAGGTAGGCGAAGAAGCTCGGCATGCGAATGCCGCGATCTTCGGCGATGGCCTTGACCATCAGGTTGGGCGCGTTGCCGATGTAGGTGTTGGCCCCCATGAACACGGCACCGGCCGAGACGGCCATCAGCACCGGGGCCATCTCGTTCATCAGCACCTGCGGGTTGCCGCCCGCGGTGTTGAAGAACACCAGATAGGTGGGCGCATTGTCCAGGAAGGAGCTGAGCAGCCCGGTGGCCCAGAAGTACATGATGGGGATGGGCTCGCCTTTGGCGTTGTTGACGGCATGCACGACGCTGGCAAACGCCCCGTCAGTGCCCGCCTGGAGCATGGCAATGACCGGGATGATGGTGAGGAAGATGCCGGCGAACAGCTTGGCCACTTCCTCCATGGGGGCCCAGGAAAACTGGTTGTCGGCGTGGATGGAGGCCGGGGTGATGCGCAGCGAGATGATGATGACGGCCAGCAGCCCGAGGTCACGCAGCAGGCCGGGCAGCGTGACTTCAGCGCCATAGACATCGAACGAGATCCCGGGTTTCCAGAGCCCGCTCATCAGGACCAGGCCGACCACCACACCCAGCAGCAGGACATTGGCCCAGCCCTGCAGCCCCAGGGGCTGCGCATCCGGCACGGCTTCGCGGGGCAGCACACCTTCCTTGCGGTACATCCAGCTGTCGAGCAGGAAGAACATGGCCAGCAGCAGCACCGACACCAGCAGCATGTCCCAGAACAGGTAGCGCAGGGTCCAGCTGAACTCGACGCCCTGCAGGAAGCCCAGGAAGAGCGGCGGATCGCCCAGCGGGGTGAGCAGCCCCCCGATGTTGGACACCAGGAAGATGAAGAAGACGATGACGTGCGCCTGGTGGCGACGATTGTCGTTGGCGCGGATGAGTGGCCGGATGAGCAGCATGGAGGCACCCGTGGTGCCCATGAAGCTGGCGATGGACGTGCCCAGCGCCAGCAACCCGGTATTGAGGATGGGGCGGCCACGCAGGGTGCCACTGATATGGATGCCACCCGCGCAGGTGAAGAGCGCCGTCAGCAGCAGGATGAAGGGGATGTATTCACCCACGGCGGCATGCACGAGCCCATGCAGGGCGGCGCCAAAGCCATGGGTGAAGGCAAACGGCACCAGGAAGGCCAGTGCCCAGCCCGCAGCGACCTTGCCATAGTGATGGTGCCAGAACAGGGGCGAGATCAGCGGCATCAGGGCGATGGACAGCAGGATGCCGGCAAAGGGGATCCCCCAGTACAGGGACAGGCTGGCGCCGTCGAGCGTCTCGGAAGAGGCCCAGGCAGGCGTGGCGGACAGAAGAAGAAGCAACAGCAGCAGACTGTTTCTGGAGGATTTCATGGGTGAAGGTCATACCCCGGTTGAGGTACACAATACACTTTGCTTTGGCATAAGCCAACACTGTCGGTTTGCCGACAAGGGCAGCAATGGTATTTTGCATGGGCCCTTCCGGCCCTTCCGTCATCCCATGTTCGAACGCATCTTTGCCCCCGCCTCGATCGACTCCTTGTTCTCGGACACTGCCATGCTGGCGGCCATGGCCCGCTTCGAGAACGGCCTGGCACAGGCCCAGGCCTCGGTGGGCATGATTCCCGACGAGGCTGCCCGCGCCATCGGCATGGCCTGCCACGAACTGGGAGACCCGGCCGCTAGTGATGGTGCCAGCCACGACATTGCCCAGGGGCGCTTCGACCCGGCACGGCTGTATCCGGCTGCCCGCGTGGCCGGCACGCTGGCCATTCCTTTTCTGAAGGCGCTGGCCGAATCGATCGGCACCCGCTCGCCGGATGCGGTGCGTCACCTCAACCATGGCGCCAGCCACCAGGATCTGATGGACTCGGCGCTGGCCATGCAGTGCAAGGAGGCCGGGCGACGCCTGCAGGACATGCTGGAGCGGGTAGGCGCGGCCATCGTGCGACTCATCGAAGAGAACCAGGACACCCTGCTGATGAGCCGGCATCGGCTGCAGCCGGCCTCGCCCATTTACCTGGCGTGGAAGCTGGCCGGCTGGCTGGAGCCCCTGCAGCGCAGCCGGCGCCACCTGCGTGCTGCGCTGCTGGATGTGGCCGTGCTGCAGTTTGGCGGGCCGGATGGCACGCTGTCCTCGCAAGGACCACAGACCGAACGCAGCCTGGCGGTGGCCCAGCGACTGGCGGATGCTCTGGGACTGATGATGCCGGCCGCCTCATGGCACACGACGCGCGACCGCTTCGTGCGGCTGGGCACCGAGCTGGCGATGCTGTGCGGGACGCTGGGCAAGATCGGGCAGGACATCGCGCTGCTCACGCAGGCCGAGATCGGCGAGCTGCACGACGACGAGGCAGGCCGGCAGGGGCCGGCCGCCCTGCTGTGGCGCCCGCAGACGCCTGTCACCACGCAGCTGATGCGCGAGGCTGCCCAGCGCGCCCCGGGCCTGGCGGCCATCGTGCTGGGGGCCATGGACGTGGAACATGAAGGAGGCATGAGCCAGTGGCAGTCCAGCTGGCACACGCTTCAACAGCTGTTTGGTGCAGCCGCCAGCAGCCTGGCCGCTGCCGAGGAACTGCTGGGACGGCTGCAGATCGATCGCGAGGTCATGCAGGCCAACATCGTCCGTCAGCACGAACAGAGCCTGCCGGCCACGCTGGTGCAGGCACTGGCGCCCCGGCTGGGCAAGGACGAAGCCCAAGCCCTGATGGCGGAGCTGCTTGAGAGCGCCCACAAGAACGGCCTGTCCTTGCGCCAGGCCCTGGGGCGGGACGCACGCATCTCGTCGGTCATGAATCTGGGTGACCTGGAAAGACTGTTCGACCCCGCCGGCAATCCCGGCGCCACGGGGACGATGGTCAGCCAGATCGTGGAGGCCTGGCGTTCAGGGCGCTGAAGACCGATACGCCCAGCCCCGGACCCCACATCCGGGAAGCACCCCGGGAAGTCCGTGAACATGATTCTGAATGCTGAATGCAATATTCAGCACATCGCGGGTCTGGAGACCGCCTGGCCGCGCTGTCCTTTGCTCAATGCATCAGCAGCGGCTGGTGCATGATGCCCTCGAACCCGGACAGGAAATGGTCGACTTCCTCGATGCTGGGCTCGGCGGCGATCAGCATCGAGACATCCTGCCGGAACTTGTCGGCCATCAGGCCGCCTATGAAGATTTCCCGCCGAGCCGCCTTGTCCATGATTTCATAACCACGGCAGATCCGGTCGGGCTGCTCGCCGTTGAACTCGACGATGCAGTAATTCGGGCTGTTGTAGATCATGTTCATCGTGTTGACTTCCCCAAACGACGGAAGCCAGTTTTGGGCATGGCGGCACTTTGCCACAGCAGCCCCCGATGATCGTTCCACCGCCTCCGATGAGCGTAGGCGTGCACGTGGGTCCAACCCCGATCGCAGGGGGCATGTGACCTAAACGGCGGCCGGTCCGGGAAGGCGCCGTCCGTTCTCCCGGGACGGGCCTGCAGAGGCGGTCCCTGGCATTGTCTCCCTGTCGGCCCCGGGATCCGATCCTGAAATTCTGCCCGCGGAGAAGGCAGACACGCCTGATCGTCGTCGGGAAAAGTCAGGACAAGGGATCAGGACCAGAGCGTCTGCAGGGTGTCGATGTCCCGCTGCAGCCGAGCCAGGTCCGTACCTTGCGCCAATCCGAGCCACAATCGGTTGTCCAGACGCCAGACGGTTTCCCGTGACCGAAGAGCGGCACTCAAGTTTGACCTGGAATGTGCGATTTCCGCCGGATCCGTCGATCCTTGAGACACACTTGCTGCCGTTGCTTCCCCTGCTGCAAACCGCCAGTCATAGCCGCTGCGCCCCGTCTGCAACACGGCCTGCATCCACTGCACGCCCGGCGTTTCCACCAGCGCCTGCAGCGCCTCCTGGGCCTCCTGCCGGGTGGGAACCCCCACCTCGGGCAGCCAGCGGCGAACCAGCCGGAGAACCGGACCGCTCATGACGGAAGCGCTCCATGACAGGCCCGGTTCATCCAGCGCCATGGGGTCATGGTGGTACCACCGGCCATTAAGCCAGGTCGAACTGGCCCAGCCCGTGGCGGGGTCATGGCTGCCGCTGAGGACAGCCGCCGGTAGTGCCAGCGCCTGTCCCTCGTTGGCGCCGGGACCTGTGCCTGTCGCGCGTACCAGCGACACCAGCCGCAGGTGCTGATCAAATGGCGGCTGGCGCAGCTGATCAACAACGCGCAGCAGATGCTCGCCTTCGCGGGAGACCTCCAGGTAGAGGTGCTTCCAGGCGGGCTGGCGCAGCAGTCGCACCAGGGTGGTGCGAAACACCGGGCCGCCCAGACAGCAGATGCAGCCCGCGGTCAGCGTCTGATCAGGCGCACCGGTCGCACAAGCTGCCGGCGACAGCGACTGCACGGCCAGCGGTGTGGATGGCACCTCGCCCGCCTGCAACCACAGGCTGTCATCTTCACCGGCGGGATCCATGCCCCGACGCTGGGCGCGCAGCTGCGCGATGCAGGCGCGGCGGGCAGCGGCATCGGGTCCGCTGATCAGGGTGACGGTGCGACGAAGGGGAATGCCGGGTTCTGCCATGCCTGGAAACGACACTGGCAGCGAATGCGTCGCTGCCAGTGGTGCGTGCGGGGTCTGTCGAAAAAACCACCCGGGGAACGGGAGGACTGTCCAGGGACCGTGCCGGAGCACAAGGCCCTGGACGAAAGACCGATGATAGGCGAGCGCCCGGCAAAGATGCGGGGCGCTCGCGGGCGGATCAGTAGCCCGGATCGTTGCGGCGCTTGATCAGGCCTTTCTTCAGCAGGATGTCGAAGGCGTCGGTCAGCCCCCGATAGCGCGGCAGCAGGTCACGGTATTCACTGACCTGACGGCGGCCATTGACCAGGAACAGCAGCATGCGCAGCCGGTCCGGCAGCTCGACATTGCTTCGCGACAACGCCAGGGCGCCCTTCATGGTCTGGATGAAGACTTCCTGGTCCTCGATCTCGGTGACCGGGCTCTTGACGAGTGCGTCGAGCTTGGTGGTCCAGTCCGTCGATCCGCCTTGAATCATGATGTGCCGTTCCTCGACTGGGATTCAGAAGTGCTGAATCCGGGGTTGCATCAGTGCCATGGACGGAAGTGTAGAAGGGGTGTGTCCGGGTTGCCGTGTCACTGTTCACACCGCGAAGGACGGCCAGGATCCATGCAACGAGGATGCCAACAAACCGACATTGCGCTGCGGAACTAACGCACGAAACAGGAGGGAACACACCAGTCGGACGACCGGCAATGGAGGGGGCTTCGCGAGGCCCGCCCAGGCGGCAGGCAGGCCTCAGGACTCTTTCCGGAAGCAGGCGCTTCCGCTGTGCTGGCGGACTACCCCGGGGATGATGTCCACGGGGCAGCACGCCTTTTCAGGCAGGCATCAGACCGACTGGGAAACGCCCCGGCGGTAGTTGCCCTTGGACAGGTCGATGCCCAGCTGCTTGAGCTTGCGGTACAGGTGGGTGCGCTCCAGTCCGGTGCGCTCGGCCACGCGGGTCATGCTGCCATGCTCGCGGTGCAGGTGGTGCTCGAAGTAGGCGCGCTCGAAGGCCTCGCGGGCTTCGCGCAGCGGCACATTCAGCGGCAGGTCGCGCACCATGATGGAGGGGTGCAGGTTCATGCTGGGCAGCCCGGAGACGGGTGCCGCGATGAACTGCGCGGTGGGCGAGCTGAGCGGCATGACCTGCTGCACGTTCTGGGAGCCCGGCACCTGCAGCATGGCCAGCGGCGTGTTGCTGGAGGGCGTGATGGTGCCCGGATAGCTGGGATGCACGGGTGCAGCCGGCGTGGCGCGCCCCTGCACCATGCCCTGGCGGCCCTTGGCCAGGCCCTGTTCGACGGCCTTGAGCAGCTTCTGCAGTGCGATGGGCTTTTCCAGGAAGTCCATGGCGCCGATGCGGGTGGCTTCGACGGCGGTCTCGATGGTGGCATGGCCGGACATCATGATGACCGGCATGGTGAGCTGGCCCGACGCGACCCATTCCTTCAGCAGGCTGACGCCATCGGTGTCCGGCATCCAGATGTCCAGCAGCACCAGGTCCATCCGGGTGGCCGCCATGGCCTCGCGTGCACGCTGCGCGTTTTCAGCCAGCGTGACGACATGCCCTTCGTCACCAAGGATCTCGGAGAGCAACTCGCGGATGCCCATCTCATCGTCGACTACCAGAATCTCAGCCATTTCTTTTCCAGCAAATCCAACATCTGTCAGCAGAGAGCTTACAGGAGCCTGCCCGCCGTCGCGGCGTACAGACCGGCCGACCGATGTCCTGTTGATCATGCACCTCTAAAATTGTCTGCCTTTTTTACTAATTTCGCAAAAGCAATATACGTGTAAGCACCTGAAACAACTTGTTCCGTGCTGGCGACAGCGGATTCTTCCGTGTATGTATTATGCAACAACCCGGCGTCGTGGTGGTTGCCGACTTCGATCGTTCCACCATGTTCCTGAACGATCTTTTTCACGATGGCCAGTCCGAGTCCCGTTCCCTTGGCCTTCTGGCTGACGTAGGGCTCGAACACGCGGGCCAGCAATTCCGGCGGAAAACCGGGCCCGTTGTCCCTGACGCCCAGCCGGACACCGCTGCACTGGCCTGCTGCATTGTGGATCAAGTCGGTGCTGACCTCAATCATCCGGACGTCCTGCTTTTCAGTGGCTTCGCCAGAGTTCTTCAGCAGATTGTGGATAACCTGCCGCAATTGCCCCGCATCTCCCATGATCTGCGGAATATCAGGGTTCAATCGGGCAATGACCCGCAGGGTGGGATCCAGATCGGTGTAGAAGCCCAGCACTTCGGAAAGCAGCTCGTTCAGGTCCAGCGGCTCCAGCTTGGCAGCCGGCAGGCGGGCGTAGTCCCGGAATTCGTCGACCATGACCTTCAGTGCATTGACCTGGGTGACGATGTTGCGGGTGTTGCGAATGAGCAGCTCCTGCTCGGCCCCCGAGAGCACCCCTTCCAGCTTCAGCTGCAGGCGCTCGGCCGCCAGCCGGATGGGCGTGAGGGGGTTCTTGATCTCGTGAGCCAGCCGTCGGGCCACTTCACCCCAGGCGATGGCACGTTGTGCCGACACCACATCCGTGATGTCGTCAATGACCAACACATGGTCTCCGTCGACCTCCGGCAGCAGGGCGCCCCGCACCAGCAGCGTCTTGCCCTGCTTCACGCGCGCCACCTGACCGGATTCCGGCTCGGCGCCGATCACGATCTGTCGCTGCCAGGTGCCACTTTCCGTGTCGAGCGCGTCGCCGAACGCACGGGCGATCTCGGCCTCGAATTCGCCCAGTCCCCCCATGGCACCCAGCTTCTGACCCAGGGCCTTGCCCACTTCCATGCCCAGGATCTTCTCGGCACCATGGTTGACCATGGTGACGCGAAAGCCCCGGTCGAAGACGATGACGCCGGCACTGAGGTTGGCCAGCACGCTGGCCAGTCGGGCATTAGCCTGCTCCAGCCCCAGCCGGGTACGCACCACCTGGCTGCGCGCCTCTTCCAGCTGACGCATCATGGCGTTGAAGGACTGCGTGAGAGCGCCCAGCTCGTCACGCCCCACGTAATCCTTCAGGGGCCGGAAATCGCCTTCGGCCACGGCGCGGGTTCCGGCCTCCAGCATCGACAGCGGCCCCGTCATCCAGCCGGCCAGCAGGAAGGCGGCTGCGATGGCCGAGAAGATGGTGAGCAGGACGGTGACGGTGAGCGTGACGCGGAAGATGCGTTTGAGTCCTCGTCGTGACAGCGACAGCTCCTGATAGTCACGGAAGCCCCCCTGCACGGCCTCGGCATTCTGGGCCAGCGCCATGGGCACGGGCTGCACGAACTGCAGGAAACGCAGCTCCTCGCGCACATCGGAGGAGATGATGGGCACCATCACCCGCATGCGCAGCGCCTGGTAACTCTGGTCGGGGTTGTCCTCGCGCGGCTCGTTGCCTTCGATGGCCGCATAGTGATGGGCCAGGCGTGCCTGGCGCAGTGCGGTGGGTGAGGGCAGATCGGGCACCAGGGCAGCATAGCGGCCGCCGCTGCTCTGGATGATGCGTCCGCCGCTGGTGAGGATCACGGCCTCGGAAATGCCGAAGCGCTCGCGCACGCGATCGAGATTCTCGGACTGATGGCGCAGCGACAGGCCGTTGAGATCGGAGGCGGCCAGCCGTCCCTTGGCCACCACGTCCAGCAGCATGGAATCCAGGGTGGCCCGCCCCAGGCTCAGGCCCGATTCCAGTGCCCGCTCCATGGGCACGTCGAACCACGATTCGATGGAGCGCTCCAGGAACTGGACGGCAATGAGATAGATGAGCAGGACCGGAATGACGGTCATCAGCACGAAGGCCAGCGCCAGCCGGGCCATCAGCCGGGTTCCGAACAGCCGCTGCCGGAAGCGCTGCATCAGCCGCCGGGCCAGTTCGATGGCCAGCACGGCCAGTGCCACGGCCACGCCGATGTTGAGCCACAGCAGAAGGCCGTAGTGCTGCTGGAAAAGACTGTTGTTGATGCTGGCCAGGGCCAGCAGCGAGAGCAGGACGGCGGCAAAGGCCACCGACAGCACCAGCGCCAGTCGCAGGACCCGGCTTACGGAGCGGGTGTCGGTTGGGTCGGTACGACGAAGCTGAGGCCTTTCCATTCCGATTGGGGATTCCAGTCCGAGTCGGTCAGCGCGGTGATCTGGAACGGCTTGGGCAGCTGGGCGGTGTCCAGCCGCATCCGGACGCGCACGATGTATTCTTCACCGGCATCAAGCCGGTCGATGGTGGTGACCGGCCAGTCGCGCAGGGCGGTCATCTGGGTGATGGCTTCATCCAGCGTAGCGTAGGATTCGCTGCCACTGGCGGAATTGAGCCGGTATTGCCGCGTGAGCGCGTAATAGGAAAGACGCCACTCCATGTGGCCGCTGGCCGCCTTCTTGTTGAACCAGAACAGGCGCGGCCTGTAGATCTCGAACTCGGTGATGAAATGCAGGGGCAGACCGCGCGAGACGGCGTCCTTCAGGGCCGCGCTGAGGTCGACGGCGAACTGTGCCGAGAGCAGCACAGCACCATCGTCAGGTGAAAGATCGAGTTGAAGGGTCTTCACCTGCATCGATTCGCCGGCCAGGGCGGGCATGCCTTGCAACAGCAACGCCGCACCTGCCAGCGTCACCAGAGCACGACGCCTATTCACTGATGCTTGCTCAACAGCGCGTAGAAAAATCCATCATGTTCATGCAGCTCATCGCTACGGGGCAACAGCTGTCCGCCTTGGGGCCAGTCGGCCCAGCCAGGCACACGGACCTCGCGCTGCCACCGGCAATCCGCCTGTCTTGATGCAAATGCCGAAACGACCTTCTCTCCCTCCTCGGGAAAGATGGAGCATGTTGCATAAAGCAATGTACCACCGGGACGCAGCAGCGGCCAAAGCTTCTCCAGGAGCCGCGCCTGCGTGGCGGAAAATGTCGCAATATCACGACGCTGGCGATGCCAGAGCACGTCGGGATGGCGCCGCACGATACCCGAGGCGCTGCAGGGGGCATCCAGCAGGATCCGGTCGAAGGGCCGGCCATCCCACCAACTTTCGGGGTCTCCGGCATCGGCTGCCAGCACATGAGCACCCCAGACGGCCCCAGCGGCCTGTTCAGAGGCGGGTGTAGCCGCACCAGGAGCCTCGGTGGCATCCTGCGACAGCAGCGGTACACGGGCACGCTGAAGATTATTCGTAATTATGGATGCACGATCAGGGTCGATGTCGAGCGCCCAGACCTCGCAATCAGCCATCTCGAGCAGATGGGCCGTCTTTCCGCCCGGGGCCGCACAGGCATCCAGGATCCGCTCGCCGGGCTGAGGATCGAGCAGCTGGGCCGCACACTGGGCCCCGATGTCCTGCACGCTCATCAGGCCCTCGGCAAAGCCCGGGATGCGATCCACCGGCAGGGCCTGGTCCAGCACCAGCCCGTCCTGGCCCATCAGACGAAAGCCGATGCCGGCTTCCTGAAGCCGCGCAGCCGCGGCGAGCTGCCCGCCCTGACGACGGTTGGCCCGCAGGCTGAGCGGTGCACGCGACAGCGATGCCGTGAGGATCTCCTGCCAGCGATCGGGCCAGAGCTTGCGCACCTTGGCCACCCACCAGCCAGGATGGTTGAAGCGGGCCTCATCGGGCAAAGGCTCGGCCATCAGGCTGGCACGCTCGCGTGCAAAGCGACGCAGCGTGGCGTTGATGAAACCGGCCGCGCCCGGATGCGCCGCCCCTTCGGGCAGCTTGCCGACAGCCCGGACGGTCTGATCGATGATGACCGGCACCGGCCGGCGGGCATCGATGAGCTGGGCCATGCCCAGCGCCTGCAGGGCAGCCAGCAACGGGGTAGGCTGGCGACGGTTGAAGCGCTCGCCCAGCCAGGCCAGCAGGCCCTGCTGGCGGGTGGCGTCATAGGCCATGTTGCGCACCGCCTTGGCAGACGCGCTGGGCAGTTCACGCGTGTGGTGGTCGATGCTCTCGTCCAGATGGGCACCGGCCAGCATGTCACGCAGGGACACCGCAGCCGCCACCAGCTCATCGGCCAGGGCGGCGCGCAGTACCGAGCCGCAGGGCCGGCTTTCGGCCTCGTGCGGTTTCTCGTCGGAGCCGGGCTGCGGTCTGGGCGACCCGGCATGTCTCCTCATCGATTCGGTGGCCACGGCCTCAGGCCGCCTGCCCGTTCGGGTTCATCGCCAGCAGGCGGCGCACCCTTTCCTCGGTACTGGGGTGCGTGGAGAACAGGTTGGCCAGGCTGCCGCCGGTCAGCGGATTCATGATCATCATCTGTGCAGTCTCGGGATGTGCCTCCGTAGTATGCAACGGAATGCCCGACGCATAGTGCTGGATCTTCTCCAGCGCCGAGGCCAGCGAACGCGGGTCGCCTGCGATCTCGGCGCCCAGCCGGTCGGCCTCGAATTCACGCGCCCGCGAGATGGCCATCTGGATGAGCGAGGCGGCCAGCGGCGCCAGGATGGCCATGGCAATCGAGGCGATGGGGTTGGTGGGGCGCCCCTCCTCGTCACGGCCGCCGAAGAACATGGCGAAGTTGGCCAGTGCCGAGATGGCGCCTGCCATGGTGGCCGAGATGGTGGAAATGAGGATGTCGCGGTGCTTCACGTGGGCCAACTCGTGCGCCATCACGCCACGCACCTCGCGGGCATTGAGCATGCGCAGCAGGCCCGTGGTGGCTGCCACGGCGGCGTTCTGCGGGTTGCGGCCCGTGGCGAAGGCGTTGGGCGCATCCTCGTCGATGAGGTAGACGCGCGGCATGGGCAGGCCGGCCCGCTGGGCCAGCTCCTGCACAGTCTGGTAGAACTGCGGCGCGGACGACGCATCGACCTCACGGGCGCGATACATCTTCAGCACCATCTTGTCCGAGAACCAGTAGGCGAAGAAATTGGAGACCACCGCGAAGCCCAGCGCCATGATCATGCCGTTCTTGCCACCGATGGAAGCGCCGATGACACCGAACAGGGCGGTGATGGCAGCCATCAGGGCAGCTGTCTTGATCCAGTTGAACATGGTGTTTCCAGTCGGAGTGTGTTGGAGGAAAAAAGGGAAAGGGGGAAGGTCAGGAACGGGTCGGGGCAGCCGATGAGGCTGCCGCAAGGCCCCGGCAGCCCGAACGGATCCGGCCTGGAAGCGCCTGCAGCCTGGACGTGCCTGCATGAACGAGGCGCTTGCCGAGCAGATCGGGTCAGGTTGCAGGCAGCCCGCGCTCCCAAGGGGCCCGCCGTTTCCTCAGATGGGGGGCAATGCGTTGTTTTTCAAGGGGAAATGAAACCGGCCATGCCGGCCTGTCCACCGTGCATGCCCCGAACCTGAAAACCGGAGCGCGGCGGCCTCGTCCGGCCGGGGGCCCCCAATGGGAGGCTCAGGCGCCGGCAGAAATGAAACGCACGCCGGGCGACAGCGGATGACCGCGCAGGAAGGCGTCTGCCGGCTGGCGCCGGCCACCGGCTCGCTGCAGGGCCGCAAGACGCACGATGCTGCCCTGACCGCAGGCCACGTCCACACCGTCCGGGCCGGCTGCAACGATGGTGCCGGGTGCATCCGCGGCGTTCCCGTCGTTTCGCAGCACCTGCGATTGAAAGACCCGCAGCGGCGGCTCATCCCGATGCCCTTCCAGCCAGGTGATGGCACCGGGCGGATCGAAGGCACGTATGTGACGACTCACTTCCGTGGCGGTGCGCGTCCAGTCGATGCCCAGCTCTTTCTTGTCGACCTTGGCGGCATAGGTGACGCCGGCCTGCGCCTGCGGCTCGAAGACCAGGCGGCCCGCGGACAGCTCGTCCAGCGCCGCCACAATGGCCTGGGCGCCAACGTCGGCCAGACGGTCATGCAGGGTGCTGGCGGTATCGGTCTCGAGGATGGGCACCACGTGACGTGCGCCCACCGGCCCCGTGTCCAGCCCCGCTTCCATCTGCATGATGCAGATGCCGGTCTCGGCGTCGCCAGCCTCGATGGCCCGCTGGATGGGGGCCGCACCGCGCCAGCGCGGCAGCAGCGAGGCATGGATGTTCAGGCAACCCAGCCGGGGCAGATCCAGCACCAACTGCGGCAGCAACAGGCCGTAGGCGGCCACCACCATCACGTCGGGCTGAAGGGCCCGCAACGCCGCCAGGGCTTCTTCGGCCCCCTGATTGGCGGCCTCACGCCGGACCCGACGCTCTTCGGTCTCATCGGCTGCCGCGGAGCGGATGCGCAGCGACTCGGGCTGAAGGACCGGAAGATTGGCTGCCAATGCACGTTGCTTGACGGCAGAAGGCAGCAGTTTCTGACCACGACCGGCCGGTCGGTCCGGCTGGCTGAGCACGGCCACCACTTCGTGGCGCGACCCGATGAGGGCATCGAGCGCCTGGGCGGCAAAGACGGGCGTGCCCGCATAGACGACGCGCAGCGGACGGCCGGCCTGTGCGGCAGGCTGATCTGAAACCGTGTGCGAAGGGCTGGACGCGGAAGCCGGGGTCGGGCTGCAGGACTGCGGCGCCGGCGATGAAGGGGTCAAGCCGTGATCGGATGGAGCGCTCATCAGGCGGCGCTGCGCTCCCGCTCCATCTTCAGCACCTTCTGGCGGATGCGGTTCTGCTTGAGCCGCGACAGGTGCTGGGTGAAGAGCTTGCCGTTCAGGTGGTCGATCTCGTGCTGGATGCACACGGCCAGCAGGCCATCGGCCTCCAGCGTGAAGGGCTTGCCATCCAGATCCAGCGCCGTGACGGTGACGGCGTCGGGGCGCTCGACCTTGTCGTAGATGCCGGGGATGGACAGGCACCCTTCCTCGTAGCTCTGCAGCGTGTCGCTGGACCAGGTGATCTCGGGGTTGATGAAGACCTGCAGCTGGTCATGGGTCTCGGTGATATCGATGACCACCACGCGCTCGTGCACGTTGACCTGCGTGGCCGCCAGCCCGATGCCGGGCGCCGCGTACATGGTCTCGGCCATGTCGGCCACCAGCTTGCGGATTCGATCGTCCACAACCGGGACCCGCTCGGCAACCGTATGCAACCGGGCGTCAGGATACTTAAGTATGTCTAGCACAGCCATCGGACACTATCCACCACTGAACCTGCCGCGTATTGCCGGGCAGGATGCTGTCAGAAAGAATTTCTCTTGCACGTCAAGTCGGCACGCAGTTGCCATCAGCCTGGTGGGGCGTGCGTAGACGACTCCAAGGACCGACCATGTCGATGAAAAAGTTTAGCACCCGGGCCCTGAGCACCCTGAGCCTGAGCATTGCCCTTGCCACGGGCGCCGTGATGCCGCTGCAGGGCATCGCCCAGACCCGCCAAGATGAGATCCAGCTGGCCGCCGACGCCCCGGACCGCCATGTGGTGGTCAAGGGTGACACGCTGTGGGGCATTGCCGGACTTTTTCTGAAGGAACCCTGGCGCTGGCCGGAGATCTGGCAACTTAACAAGGCCGAGATCAAGAACCCGCACCTGATCTATCCGGGCGACATTGTATATCTGGATCGTTCGGGCGACACGCCGCGTCTGCGTCTGGGCCGCAATGTGTATGGCGGCTCCGACGGCGCCGGTGCTCAGGGTCGCAACGGCAACGGCATCAGCAAGCTGGAGCCCACCGTGCGCGCCACCATGACCGACAAGGCCGCCATCCCGAGCATCTCGCTCTCGAGCATCCAGGCCTTCATCAACCGTCCGCTGATCGTCGACGAGAAGGGCCTGAGTGATTCGCCCTACATCGTCGCCCCCGAGCAGGAAGGCCGGGTGAACGTCGGCAATGCCGATCGCATCTACGCCCGTGGCATCAAGGCCGACAGCGGTGTCCGCACCTGGCACATCTATCGCCCGGCCAAGCCGCTCGTCGATCCGGTGACCCGCAAGACGCTGGCCTATGAGGCCACCTTCCTGGGCACGGCCGAACTGCAGCGTCATGGCGATCCGGCCCGGCTGGCCATCACCAAGGTGGTGGAAGAGATCACCGACGGTGACCGTCTGGTACCGGCCGGCGTCGACCAGGACGTGAACTTCGTGCCCCGCTCGCCCGAAGTCGAGAACCTGGACGGTCGCATCGTCTCGATCTACCGGGGCGTGACCATGGTGGGCCGCAACAGCGTGGTCGCCATCAACATGGGTAGCCGCAACGGCTTGGCCAACGGCCACGTGCTGAAGATCGAGCATGCCGGTCGCATGGTGAAGGACCGCGTGAGCAAGGAAATGGTTCGCCTGCCCAACGAGGACGTGGGCCAGCTGCTGGTGTTCCGCACCTTCGACAACATCGCCTACGGCCTGGTGGTCAACGCCAGCGCCCCGATCTCGGTCAACGACATCGTGACGAATCCGTAAGGCTCGACCCGCGGATCGGCGGCCAGCCTACCCTGACAGCCAACGGCTGCCGGCAGGCGGTCATCACTGATCTGCAAAATCGGAACTTCATCACAACGGCCGCCCAGGGCAACCCGGGCGGCCGTTTTCATTTCAGCTATCCGCCTTCGGAGAACGATGCGGCCGCATCATCCATCCGGCTGATGCGGATGCCCGGGGACTTTGGCAATATCGACGGCTCCGACCGCCCTTGCCCGTACCCCGATGAGCCCCCTGCCGGACGTTTCCGAGACCCCCTCCCCCGACGACGAATCCCTGGCCGCCTGGCTGCGGCTGGTCCACACGCCGGGCATCGGCGCTGTCACCGGTCAGCTGCTGCTTCGCCGGCTGGGCCCGCCGGAAGCCATCCTGCAGGCCTCCTACGCCACCGTGCGCACCCTGGTGCGCAGTGACGAAACGGCCCGCGCCCTGCTGGCCGACGACCCGGTGCGCGAGCAGGACATCCAGGCGGCCCTGGCCTGGCTTCACGCCGGCGACGGCCGCCATATCCTGGCCCTGGACGATCCCCGCTACCCGGCTGCGCTGCTGGACCTGCCGGATGCGCCCTTGCTGATCTACGCTCGCGGCTCGCTGGCCGCCCTGCAACCCGCCGCCGTGGCCATCGTGGGCAGCCGACGCGCCAGTCACGAAGGACTGCGCAACGCCCAGGCCCTGGCCGAAGCCCTGGCTCGGCGCGGCATCGTTGTCACCAGTGGCCTGGCCGAAGGCATCGACGCCGCTGCCCACCAGGGTGCCCTGGAGGGCGCCCCGACAGGTCAGGCGAGCACCATCGCCGTGACCGGAGCCGGCATCGACCGCATCTACCCGGCCCATCACCTGCCCCTGGCCCGGCGTGTGCTGGAACAAGGCGGACTCGTGCTGAGCGAGCAGCCCCTGGGCAGCGCCCCGATGCGCGCCAACTTCCCGCGCCGCAACCGGATGATCGCTGCGCTCTCACGCGGCACCCTGGTGGTGGAAGCCGCCCTGCGCAGCGGCTCGCTGATCACCGCTCGGCAGGCGGCCGAGCTGGGCCGCGAGGTGATGGCCGTGCCCGGTTCCATCCACAACCCGCTCTCCCACGGCTGCCATCACCTGATCCGGGACGGTGCCACCCTCATCGAAACCGTCGACGACATCCTGCAGGCCCTGGGCATGGTCAGCCCCGGGCAGGACGCTTCGGACCAGGATCCGACCATCCGGGGCGGTCGGATCCGCGCCCGCCAGCACACCGCCCGGCGCGCCAGCGGACGACGCGAATGGCAGTCGATCATCGCCGACCAGGAAAGCGGGGCGGTCGAACAGGCTCCCTCCCGGCCGGAACCACCCGACAACGACAGCCGCGACCTGCTCACCATCCTGGCCGCCAGTCCCATGTCGGCCGAGGCGCTCGCCAGCCGGCTGGGCTGGCCGATCGACCGCATCCTGATTACCATCCAGCTGCTGGAGCTTGGCGGCTACATTGGACGCCACGTCGACGGCCGCTGGCAACGACTGGACTGACACCGGGAACGCCCTTTCCGGAAATCCGCGACTTGCCTGATCCGCAATCGTCCTCTTACTATGGCGCCGCCATGAGTAAAGCTTTGATCATTGCCGAGAAACCTTCCGTCGCCGCCGACATCGCGCGGGCGCTGGGGGGTTTCGTCCGTCACGGCGACTACTTCGAAAATGACGACTACGTGCTCAGCTCGGCGGTGGGCCACCTGGTGGAGATCGCCGCCCCCGAGCAATACGATGTCAAGAGAGGGAAGTGGTCGTTCACTCACCTTCCGGTCATCCCGCCGCATTTCGATCTGAAGCCGATCGAGAAGACGCACGACCGCCTCAAGCAGCTCACCAAGCTGATCAAGCGCAAGGATGTCACCTCGCTGATCAACGCCTGTGACGCGGGCCGCGAGGGCGAACTGATCTTCCGGCTGATCGTGCAGTACGCCAAGGCCAAGCAGCCCATGCAGCGGCTGTGGCTGCAATCGATGACGCCCAACGCCATCCGCGAAGGCTTTGCCAAGCTGCGCCAGGGCGACGAGCTCAACGGCCTGGCCGACGCGGCGCGCAGCCGCGCCGAGGCCGACTGGCTGGTGGGCATCAACGGCACCCGCGCCATGACGGCCTTCAACTCGCGTGATGGCGGCTTCTACCTCACCACTGTCGGCCGGGTGCAGACCCCCACGCTGGCCGTGGTGGTCGAACGCGAAGAGAAGATCCGCCGCTTCGTGCCGCGCGACTACTTCGAGGTCAAGGCCACCTTTGGCGCCAAGGCCGGCCAGTACGAAGGCAAGTGGTTCGACCGCAACTTCAAGAAGAGCGACGATCCCGAGCACAAGGCCGACCGCTTCTGGACCCGCGAGGACGCCGAGGCCATCGTGGCTGCCTGCGAAGGCAAGCCCGGCACCGTCACGGAAGAATCCAAGCCTTCCACCCAGATCGCTCCCGCGCTCTTTGACCTGACCACGCTGCAGCGCGAGGCCAACGGCCGCTTCGGCTTCTCGGCCAAGACCACCCTGGCACTGGCCCAGGCGCTGTACGAGAAGCACAAGGTGCTCACCTACCCGCGTACCGATTCGCGGGCGCTGCCCGAGGACTACCTGGGCACGGTGCGCCAGACGCTGGGCCAGCTCTCCGAATCCGGCGTGCACGGCGAATTCGCCCGCACCATCCTGGAAAAGGACTGGGTCAAGCCCAACAAGCGGGTCTTCGACAACAGCAAGATCTCCGACCACTTCGCCATCATCCCCACGCTGCAGGCCCCGAAGAACCTGTCGGATGCCGAGCAGAAGGTCTACGACCTGGTGGTGCGGCGCTTCATGGCCGTGTTCTACCCGGCGGCCGAATACCTGGTCACCACCCGCATCACCACCGTGGCCGGCCACCCCTTCAAGACCGAAGGGCGCGTGCTGGTCAACCCCGGCTGGCTGGCCATCTACGGTCGTGACGCCAGCGGTGGCGACGGCCCCGGCAACCTGGTACCCGTCGAGGCCAACGAAACGGTGCAGACCGACGAGATCGCCCTGCAGGCCAACCAGACCCGGCCGCCGGCGCGCTACACCGAAGCCACGCTGCTTTCGGCCATGGAAGGCGCCGGCAAGCTGGTCGACGACGACGAGCTGCGTGAAGCCATGGCCGGCAAGGGCCTGGGCACGCCAGCCACCCGTGCCGCCATCATCGAGGGGCTGATCACCGAACGCTACCTGCTGCGCGAAGGACGCGAACTCATCCCCACCGCCAAGGCCTTCCAGCTGCTCACGCTGCTGCGCGGCCTGGGCGTGGCCGCGCTCAGCATGCCGGAACTCACCGGCGACTGGGAATACAAGCTCAGCCAGCTTGAGAAGGGCCGCCTGGACCGCCAGGTCTTCATGTCGGACATCGCCGCCATGACCCGCGACATCGTGGAGAAGGCCCGCAACTTCGAGGCCGACACGGTGCCCGGCGACTACGCCGTGCTGCAGACCCCCTGCCCGGCCTGCGGTGGCGTCATCAAGGAGAACTACAAGCGCTTTGCCTGCAGCCAGTGCGACTTCTCCATCACCAAGATCCCCGGTGGCCGCCAGTTCGAGCTGCCCGAGGTCGAGACGCTGCTGAAGGACAAGGTCATCGGCCCGCTGACGGGTTTCCGCAGCAAGATGGGCCGGCCCTTCTCGGCCATCCTCAAGATCACTCCGGAAAACAAGCTGGAATTCGACTTCGGCCAGAACGACGCCCAGGACGAGCAGTCCGAACCCGTCGACTTCAGCGGCCAGGAGTCGCTGGGCCCCTGTCCCAAGTGCCAGAGCCCGGTGTACATCCACGGCATGCACTACGTCTGCAGCCACTCGGTAGGTCCCAACAAGACCTGTGACTTCCGCTCGGGCCGCGAGATCCTGCAGCAGCCCATCGAGCCTGCCCAGATGCAGAAACTGCTGGCCGACGGCCGCACCGACCTGCTGACCGGCTTCGTCTCGTCCCGCACCCGTCGCAAGTTCAAGGCCTTCCTGGTGCGCGAGCCCAGCGGCAAGATCGGCTTCGAGTTCGACAACACCAAGGGCAAGGCCGCCAAGGCCGATGGCAAGGACGGCGAAGAAGGCGCCGAGGACAGGAAGCGCACCACCCGCGCGACCGCTACCAGGTCCGGCACGGCCACCAAGGCCAGCACCACCGTCCGCAAGACCAGTGCGGCCAAGGCAACCACAACGCGGCGCACCACCAAGGCGGCCGCCGACGATCCGGCCGCTGCCGAGGGCGAAAGCGCCACACCCAAGGCCGGTGCCAAGGCTGCCTCGACCGCTGGTCGGACCCGCCGGACCGCTGCCAGCGCCAAGGCCGACAATACGGGAGACCACCCAGCCGACCCCAGCGAATGATGTCTGTCGCCACCCCTGTTTCCCGTTCCAGTCACGCCACCCCGCAGGCCACGCCGTCACCCGTCGTGACCTCGGCCCTGCAGGGTTCTGCCCAGGCCGCCACGACGGCCGCCACCCGCCAGCGCGCCTATACCGCGCCGCCCACGCCCGCCGTCTACCAGCGGATGGAATGGGTCTTTGCCTACGGCTCGCTGATCTGGAATCCGGAGTTCGACTTCGACGAGCGCCACAAGGTGCGCATCGAGGGCTATCACCGCGCCTTCTGCATCAATTCGCACACCTACCGGGGCACGCCCGATGCACCGGGTGTGGTACTGGGACTGGATTGCGGTGGCTCGTGCGAAGGCATCGTGTACCGGGTGCGCCGTGGCCAGGAAGCCGACATCATGGACCGCATCTACCAGCGCGAGATGGTCAGCGAGGTCTACCGGCCACTGGTGGTGGACATCCCGCTGCCTGACGGCCGCCAGGTGCAGGCACTCACCTTCATCGCCTGCCAGGAAGACCTGCACGGCTACCTGCCCGGTCCGCGCAGCGAAGTGCTGCGCCGGCTGCGCGAATGCACCGGCTGCCGGGGCAGCAACCGCGAATACGCCCTCAACACCCAGGCCGCCCTGCGTGAATGGGGCATCCAGGATCCGGCCCTGGACGCGCTGATCGCCGAACTGGACGCCTGAACCACCGGGCGCTTGAAGCGCCCGGACTTCTGTCGCCCACCCGCGACGAAAGGCACGCGGCACCCGCACAAAGCATTCACTGCCGCACGCCGGCAAGACAGGAAAGCGCCGTTCCCTGTCCTGCCGCCATTACCCGTTCCGGTCATTGGCCTGTATGATCCCCGTCAGTGATGGGATCCATAGAATGGGCAGGCCATGACCAGACACCGTTCTCGACAGACCCCTTGGGCGACCCTGGCCCTGCTGGGCGCCCTGCTGTGCCTGACCGGTTGCGACAGTCAGTCCGGCCGCACGGCTTCCGCCCCCAGCGGCACAGCCCACCCGCCCCATGACACAGCGGCCCCGGGCACACCGGGTGAGCCCTCCCATGCCGCATCGGCTTCCCGCAAGTCCGACGAGCCGTCTCGTGGCCCATCGTCGGGCACGCATCCTGACGCCATCGTCCCTGGCACCCCTGCCAGCTGGGATCTGAGCACCGGCGCATACGCCCCCGACCGGATGGACACCGCCGGGTGGCTGCCGCTGACCATCGACCTGGACACGCTGTCTGTCCGCACCGCCTCGCCCCGACTGGCCATCCAGGCGGGCGCTGATGACAGCACCATCGTCCTGCTGGACGGCAGGCCGGTCGTCACCCTCACACGCGCGCGTCATGGCCTGACGATCCGGGCCACCCCCGGCGACACCCATCTGGCCTATGTCCTGACCGGTACCGGCACCACCCCGCTCACCCTGAACAGCGACAATGCCTACCGGCTGGTGCTGGCCGATGCCCATCTGACCAGTACCGACGGCCCCGCACTGCACCTGCAGTCGCCGGCCACCGCCTTCATCGAGCTGCAGGGCCACAGCTCCCTGGCCGATGCCCCGGTCCGCACGCGCCGCACCGATGCCCAGGGAGACCCCGTCAAGCCCCGCGGGGCCCTGTCGGCCACCGGCCCGCTGGTGATCCGGGGTGACGGTACGCTGAGCATCAATGCCACGGCACACCATGCACTGACCACCGCCGGCCATCTGCGTCTGAGCAGTGGCAACCTGACGCTCAAGGTGGACACGCGTGACGGGTTGCGCCCCACCCAGGCCTTCATCATGGATGGCGGCCGGCTGACCATCGATGCGCCCACCGGCAAGGGCATCAAGGTCAGTGGCAAGGAAAGTGCCGTGCAGCCACTGGGCTTCGTGGCCGTCAACGACGGACACATCACCATCCGCAGCCACGACAAGGGCATCACCACCGGCTGGAAGCCCTGGAGGGACGCGCGCACCCCCAGTACCGATGATGATCCCGACCCGCGCATCACCATCAACGGCGGCACGATCGACATCACCACCACCGGCACCCCGGCCAGGGACACGGACGACGAAGGCGACAACAACCTCTCGCCCGAGGGCATCGAAGCCAAGTCCGTCCTCCATGTGCGCGGCGGGAACCTGAAGGTGATCACCACCGACGACAGCATCAGCGCCGGCATGCACCTGGAGCTGAGCGGTGGCCGCACGTATGCCTACAGCAGTCATGACGATGCCGTGGACTCCAACGGCACCCTGACCATCGCCGGTGGCGTCCTGGTGGCCATCAGCCACGCCCCCCGTCCCGAAGGCGCGCTGGACAGCGACTCCAACCGGTTCGCCATCACGGGCGGCACCTTCGTCGGCATCGGCGCGTACAGCAGCACCCCCACCGACAGTGCCTGCACGCAGAACGTCATCACCATTCCCACCTACGTGGAAGCTGGTCGGTGGACACTGCGCGATGCAGCTGGCAACGTCGTCTTTTCCTATGACCTGCCCTTCCGTTCCGGCTACATGATTGCCAGCACCCCCGCGCTGGCCCGGGGCGCCACCTACACCGTGGTGCGCGGAGGCACGCTCGGGCCGGTCGGCGAGGACTTCCATGGCCTGGCCCTGCACCCCACCACGCTGACGGGGGGCGCACCGGCCGAGACCTTCACCATCACCCGGATCCTCACCCCGCTGGGCGCGGCCGAATTCGACTGGTTCAGCCCGGAAAAGGGACCGGACGACTGAAAAAGAACCTCCCGGGCACGCCCCCGGCTGACAGGCCCCTTCCGTTTCGAAGCCGGGGCCTCGGCAACGCCGAAGCACCAGCCTGCCCACGCATCACCGGGGCCATCCGACAGGACCGTCAGCCCATGCGGGTGCGGGGAAGGGTTTGTGCCGGCGTGCGTTCTGCCGTCCAAGCTCCTAGAATGTCGGCTTCCGTCACAACAGTTTTCTCGGAGCGCGCATTCGCATGGGCAACACCATTCTGCAAAGCCTGCCGATCGGCCAGAAGGTCGGCATCGCCTTCTCGGGCGGCCTGGACACCAGCGCCGCACTGCACTGGATGCGCAAGAAAGGGGCCGTTCCCTACGCCTACACCGCCAACCTGGGCCAGCCCGACGAAAACGACTACGACGAGATCCCCCGCAAGGCACTGCGCTACGGCGCCGAAGCCGCCCGCCTGGTGGACTGCCGCAGCCAGCTGGTGGCCGAAGGCATTGCCGCCCTGCAGTGCGGCGCCTTCCACATCTCCACCGCCGGCGTCACCTACTTCAACACCACGCCCATCGGCCGTGCCGTGACTGGCACCATGCTGGTGGCCGCCATGAAGGAAGACGACGTCAACATCTGGGGTGACGGCAGCACCTACAAGGGCAACGACATCGAGCGCTTCTACCGCTACGGCCTGCTCACCAACCCGTCGCTCAAGATCTACAAGCCCTGGCTGGACCAGCAGTTCATCGACGAACTGGGCGGCCGGGCCGAGATGTCGGCCTTCATGGCCGCCTCGGGCTTCGACTACAAGATGTCGGCCGAGAAGGCCTATTCCACCGATTCCAACCTGCTGGGCGCCACCCACGAGGCCAAGGATCTGGAATACCTGAACAGCGGTATCCGCATCGTCCAGCCCATCATGGGCGTGCCCTTCTGGCGTGAAGACGTGGTGATCCGTCCCGAGGAAGTCACCATCCGCTTCGAGGAAGGCCAGCCCGTCGCCCTCAACGGCCAGACCTTCGACAGCCCGGTCGAGCTGATGCTGGAAGCCAACCGCATCGGTGGCCGTCACGGACTGGGCATGAGCGACCAGATCGAGAACCGCATCATCGAGGCCAAGAGCCGCGGCATCTACGAAGCCCCGGGCATGGCGCTGCTTTACATCGCCTACGAGCGTCTGGTCACCGGCATTCACAACGAGGACACCATCGAGCAGTACCGCATCAACGGCCTGCGTCTGGGTCGTCTGCTGTACCAGGGCCGCTGGTTCGACCCGCAGGCCATCATGCTGCGTGAAACTGCCCAGCGCTGGGTGGCACGCGCCATCACCGGCGAGGTCACGCTGGAGCTGCGCCGCGGCAATGACTACTCGCTGCTGAACACCGAATCGCCCAACCTCACCTATCACCCCGAGCGGCTGACCATGGAGAAAGGCGAATCGGTCTTCTCGCCGGCTGACCGCATCGGCCAGCTCACCATGCGCAACCTCGACATCACCGACACGCGCGACAAGCTGGCCAACTACAGCCGCGTCGGTCTGCTGAGCGCAGGTGCCGGCCATGAACTGCCGCAGCTGAAGAAGGACTGAGTGAAGTTCATTCACGCCGCCGACCTGCATCTGGACAGCCCGCTTCGCGGGCTGTCCGCGTATTCCGACGCACCGGCCGAGCAGTTGCGCACCGCCACGCGCGATGCCTTCGTGAAGCTGGTGGACATCGCCCTGGATGAAGCCGTCGACTTCATGGTCATCGCCGGCGACATCTACGACGGCGACTGGAAGGACTTCAACACCGGACTTTTCTTCATCCGGCAGATGGGAAGGCTGCGACAGGCCGGCATTCCCGTCTATCTGCTGTACGGCAACCACGACGCCGAAAGCGACATGACGCGCAGCCTCACGCTGCCCGACAACGTGCATGTCTTTTCCTCGCGCAAGGCCGAAACATTTGCCATCGAATCACTGAAGGTGGCGATTCATGGTCGAAGCTTCAGACAGAAAGCCACCACGGAAAATATGGTTCCGAACTATCCGGAACCTGTACCCGGCTGGCTGAACATTGGCGTGCTGCACACCGCCCTGGAAGGCAATGCCGAGCACGCCACGTATGCACCCTGCACCGTTTCCGAACTGGAAGCCAAGGGCTACCAGTACTGGGCGCTGGGCCATGTGCATGAGCGCAGCATCCTTCCCGAACATCGACAGGCCGGCCAGACCGTCATCGCCTTTCCCGGCAACCTCCAGGGGCGGCATATCCGCGAGCAGGGCGCACGCGGTGCCCTACTGGTCACGGCGCAAGCCGACGAGATCACCGACATCCAGCTGCTGGAAGTCGACGTGCTGCGCTGGCAACAGCTGGATGTAGAACTCGGTCCGGACGACGACATGGCGTCCGCCCTCCAGGCAGCCGGCCGTACCCTGGAGAACCTTCTGGCGGATACCCCTGCCCATCTGCCACTGGCCGTGCGTGTCGTCTTCACCGGAACCACGCCGGCCCATGAAACCCTGCTGGCGCAGGACGAACAGCTTCGGCAGGAAATCATCGCTCAGGCGGTGGCCCAGGATGCCGAGCGCATCTGGATCGAGAAAGTGAAGGTGGCCACGCGCCCACCACAGGCCGCAACCTCGGCATCCCAGGGGCTGCCGGATGCGCTGGCAGACCTGGAGTCCCTGGTGCTTTCTGCCCAGGGTGATCCGGAATTCATCAACGACCTCATCAGCGACTGGCAGGCCATCCTGGAAAAGCTGCCCGACGATGTACGCCGCCTGTCGCCCGAGCTGAAGGAACTGCGTCAGGATCCCCTGTCACAGCTGACCGCACGTGTGCAGCAAGCCCTGCCACTGCTGGTGGATCGCATCGAACGGGTGCAGTCCGCATCCCCTCGCTGACCTGCCGGAGAATCCCATGCGCATCCGTGAACTGCGGCTGCTCCGCTACGGCAAATTCACTGATCGAGTCCTGACGCTGCCGAATGCCCCTCAGGACATCCATCTCGTCGTGGGTGCCAATGAAGCTGGCAAGTCGACGATGCGCCGTGCCCTGTCTGACTGGCTGTTCGGCTTTCCGATGCGCAGCACCGGCATGGACTTCCTGCACCCGATGCAGGACCTTCGCCTGGGCGGCATCATCGAGGACAACACGGCCTCCCGCGAAGAACATTCAGCCGGCCAGGACACCGCCACCGGCAGCACGGGAACAGGGGCCTTCTCCAACGGGCAGATCCGGTCCCTGAACTTCGAGCGCCGCAAGGGTCAGAAGAACACGCTGCGCACACCGGCTGATGAACCGCTGCCCGACAGCACCCTGCACGAATGGCTGGGCAGCCTGCAGACCGATGAGTTCAGGCGCATGTACGCGCTGGACCATGCCACGCTGGTGGAAGGCAGCGAGAGCATCCTGCAGGCTTCCGACGACATCGGCCGCATGCTGTTTCAGGCTGCCGCCGGCATCGAGCATCTGGGCGATGCGCTCAAGACCCTGCAGCAGGAAGCCGACTCGCTCTGGGCTCCCCGCAAGTCCGGCAACCGCGTCTTCTACCAGCAGCAGGACGCCTACGAGGACGCCCGGCGCACCCTGGGCCAGGCCCAGCTGCGCACGCGGGACTGGAAGGAAAGCCATGATGCGCTGACGGACGTCCAGCACCAGCTGGAGGAAGCCCGCAACAAGCATGCCAAGATCCAGCAGCACATCCATCGACTGGAACGGATCCGACGTGTGCAACCCCTGCTGCGTGACGCGGAAGCAACCCGTCAGCGACAGGAGGCACTACAGGCGTCGGGCATGCCGCCCCTGCTGCCGGAAGACGCCCGGCAGATCTTCGAGCAGGCCAGCCGGCAGAGTGCGCTGGTACAGGCCGAGATGATGCGCCTGCAGACGGCATTGACCGAACTCGACCAGGCACTGGCAGCCATCACCCTCGACACCCCGGTTCTGGCCCGTGCCGACGAGATCACCCGTCTGGACGAAGCGCGCGTGCAGTGCCACGACCATCCCGCCCGGCTGCAACGTCATCAGGAGAAGCTGCAGACACTCCGCGCCAAGCTCAAGGCACTGGCCGCCGAACTGGACTGGTCGGCCGAGGACGAGGCAGCCGTGGCCCGTCGGCTGCCGGACCCTGCCTGGTGCGAACGGATGGCCCAGCTGATTCGTCAGCACCAGACGCTGCGGCACGCCGTGGAGAAGGCCCGGCACGAACGGGATGGCCAGGCGCAGAACCTCAGCCAGTGGCAGGCGCAGCTGCAGTCACTGGCATCGGAAGGCATTGATCCGACGCTCTCCGACCTGCTGGAACAGGCCCGGCGGCTGGGAGACCCCGATGCCCAGTCGGAAGCCCTGGCCAGTGAACGGCAACGGCTGGACGCCGCACTGGAAGCCACCCTGGCCGGCATGGGGCCGTGGCGACAGCCCATCGATCGGCTGCAGGCGATGCTGGTGCCCGAAGCCAGCCAGGTCGATGCCCTGCGGGTGCAGCAGCATGACGATGGCCGTGCGCTGCAGGCGCGGCAGGAAGCGCTGCAGAAGAAGATCCAGGACATCCAGCACCAGGAACAGGCGCTGCTGCAGCTGGTACGTCATCATCAGCCCGTCTCGCGCGAGGACGTGGCTCAGGCCCGCCAACAGCGCGATGACGACTGGCAGGCCATCAGGGCCGACCCAGCCACCCTGCCCGCCCGGGCCGGCGCATTCGAGGCGCGGATGCACGAGGCCGACGCCCTGGCCGATGCCCGCCTGGAACGGGCACAGCACGAAGCGGACCGGCAGTCCTATGCCAACCAGCTGGAAAAGCTGAAACTGGAACGCTCCGGCATCGAATCCGACATTCAGGCCATCGAGATGCGGATGGCACGGCGGCTGGCCGACTGGCAGGCCCAGGCGGCGGCCTGCGGTCTGCCCGACCTGCCCCTGGATGCCGCGCCGACCTGGCTGAAACGCCATCAGGACGCCCTGGAGCTGCTGGCTAGGCGCCAGACTGCCGAACACCAGCTTCAGACCCTCCACCAGCGCGTGGAAGCCCTGCGCCAGGCCCTGACGGACCGACTGGCGCTGCCTGCCACGACGCGCCTGGACGATGCCCTGCGCCAGGCCCGCGAACGGCTGGAGACGGCGCAGCGAATTGCCGGCCAGCGCAGCACCCTGGAAACGCAGATCCAGGACGCACAGCGACGACTGGTCCCGCTGCAGACAGCACTGACCCAGGCAGAAAGCCAATGGCAGGAGTGGCAGCAGGCCTGGCAGGCGGCGTTGGCTGAAGCCGGCCATGAGGACACGCTGCCCGTCGAACAGCTGGAAACCCGTCTGGCCCGGATGCACGACATCCAGACGCTGCTGGCGCAGATGGACAGCCTGCGTGCCGATGACATCGAGCCCCTGCAGAGCGCCCTGGACAGCTGGATGCGCCATGCCCGCACCCTGGCCGATCATCTGATGCCCGATGCGCCGGCAGACATGCTCCCCCAGGACATCGCACTGACACTGGCCGGCCGACTGAAGACTGCCCGCCAGGACGAGGCCGAGCACCACCGGTTGCAGCAGCAGCAGGCCCGCGATCGCCAGGCCCTGGAAGCCGCCCGGCAGCAGCAGATCCAGGTCGATGCCCTGCTGCAGCCGCTGCAGATTGCCACCGGCATCGACGACATGGCCCTGCTGGGGCCCGCCATCACCCGCTCGGAAGAGCGGCGACAGATCGAGCACGAGATCCGGCGCATCGAAACGGCGCTGCGGGAAGCCGGCGACGGTCAGCCCATCGAGAGCCTGCGCACCGAGGCGGCCAGCATCGAACCGGACCAGCTGCAGGTCGAGCTGAACCGCCTGGGTACGGAAGCCGGACAGGTCGTGGAGGACATCAGTCGCCTGGGCGCGCAGCACGGTCAGCTCAAGGCCGCGTTCGATGCCCTGAACGGCAGCGATGCCGCCGCCCGGGCTGCCGCTCGACAGCAGGAGGCCGCGGCCGGCATGGCCGAGGCCGCCGAGCGCTATCTGCGCCTGAAGACCGCCGCACGGCTGCTGCAATGGTCCATGGAGCGCTTTCGCCAGACCCGCCAGGGCCCCATGCTGGCCCGCGCCTCGGAGATCTTCCAGGCGCTCACACTGGGCTCGTTCAGCCGCCTGCTGGTGGATGCCGACAGCCATGACAGTCCACGACTGGTGAGCATCCGCACTGATGGCAACAAGCCGGTGGAGGTGCCCGGCCTCAGCGAAGGCACGCGCGACCAGCTCTACCTGGCGCTGCGGCTGGCTGCCCTGGACCAGCAGGCCAGCCAGGGCAGCCGCATGCCGCTGATTGCGGACGACCTCTTCATCAACTTCGACGACCGCCGGACAGAAGCCGGCCTGCAGGTGCTGGGCGACGTCTCGCGCCGCATGCAGGTGATCCTGCTCACGCACCACGACCACCTGGTACCACTGGCCCGCCAGGTGCTGGGTGATGGGCTGAACGTGATCGAACTGTAGGCGGCGTCAGTTTTCGCCGGAGTTCCCGGCCGCGCCCATCCCGCCGCCCAGCAGCCCATCCAGCCGCTGCGTCCGGATGCCATAGAAGCGTTTCAGCGCCTCGATCTCGGCCCTTACCGCATCGGCATCCCGCGCCCGGCCGGTGCGGTTGCCCAGAATCATCTTGTTCTTGCCGGTGTGTTCGGGGCTGATGAACTCGAACACCTGCGCCTCATAGCCCTGCGTCTCCAGCAGCAGCGCCCGCAGCCCGTCAGTCAGCATCTCGGCTTCCTGGCCCAGATGGATCCCATGACGCAGCAGCGCATCCAGCGGGGCAGGCGCCTTCAGTTGCGGCCGCAGCTCGCGGTGGCAGCAGGGCGAGCACACCAGCATGGCAGCCTGCTGACGGATGCCCTGAAAGAGCGCATCGTCCGTGGCCGTGTCGCAGGCATGCAGTGCAATGACGATGTCGACCGCAGCCCCGTCAGACGCCGTGGCGCCCGAATCCCTGCTCTGTTCGGCATCTGCCCCGACACCTGCAACACCCACCACGGTACGCCCATCAATGACGCCAGCCACGTCAGTGCCGCGCGCAGCTGCACCCGGTGCGGCCTCGGCGACTTCACAGGCCTGCAGGATGTCGCCCTTCTCGAAGCGCAGTCCCGACAGACCATGACGCTGGGCCAGCCGGTTGCAGAGCGCCACCAGGTCAGCGCGGCGCTCGATGCCCACCATTTCCACCTGCAGGCCCAGCGCATGTGTCAGATGGTCGTACAGCGCAAAGGTGAGATAGCCCTTGCCGGCACCATAGTCACGGATGCGCAGCGGCGGCTGCCCTGCCCGTCCCACGCGGTTGGCCAGCGTGTTGTGCTGCCAGGCCTGGGCCACGATCTCGACGAACTTGTTGATCTGCCGCCACTTGCGGGCCATGGCCGGCACCAGCGCGCCCGTCCTGCCCACGATGCCCAGGTCCACCAGATAGGGCCGGCCGATGTCCACCGGATAGCGTCGCTGCCGGTTGTGATCGGCCAGATCGCCCCAGCCATCCTCATCCGGCAGGGTGTCATGGCCGCGCGAGAAGGCATCGCCCGCGGCACGGGCTACCGTCTGCCCGCTTCCCACCCTGCGCAGTTGCGTGAGCGCCCCCACGCCCGGCTGCCAGGAAGCCGCACCACCGGCCGATGCCTGCCCACCCTCTTTCGGGTTCGGGTTCGGGTTCGGGTTCGGGTTCGGGTTCGGGTTCGGGTTCGGGTTCGGGTTCGGCAGATCATCCGCTGCCGGCCCACGATCCTGCAAGGATGGGCTTTCAGCCACCCGCTTCATCCGGAACAACGGCCGTCCCCGCTTGCTGAAACCCAGCTCGGCCGTCAGCTCGCGGGTTTCCAGAAGCGCCGTGCGCATGTCGCCCAACAGCGCATCGATCCGCACCAGCGCCTCGTCCACCGACAGGTTGTCGGTCTGGTCACGTGTGTCGTACTGCCAGGCAAAGGCCAGCTTCACGCCATCGCGCATCCGTACCGGCTGGATGCGCAACCGCTGAAGCACCGGGCCCTCGTTCGTGAAGCCCGGCGGAAACATCGGCCGAACCGGCCGCGACAGCACCAGCCGCTTCAGCGTGCGCGCCGCGAGGGCTTCCCGAAGCAGCGTCAGGAAGCGCTCGCGTGGATCGGGCGTCACTTCCAGATCTCTTCTTCGATCTGGCCCTTCAGCTCAGGGTAGTCGCTGAGCCGGAAGCGCGGATCACCGTGCTTGGCCTGCTCGAAGTAGTCGCGCGTGAGCTTGACCACCAGGCCGGACAGCAGCGTGATGCCCACCAGGTTTATGATGGCCATGATGCCCATCACCGCATCGGCTGCATCGAACACTGTGGTGATGGCCTCGCGCGCACCCCAGACGATGAACACCAGCACCAGCGTGCGCAGGATGAACAGGCACGGCTTGTTGTTGATGTTCAGGTACGTGAGCGCCCCCTCGGCGTAGGAATAGTTGCCGATGATGGAGGTGAAGGCGAAGAAGAACACGGCCAGCGCCACGAAGTCCTTGCCGTGATCACCGATGTGGTAGGCCAGCGCATGCTGGGTCAGCACGGTGCCGGTGACCCCCGAGCCGGGCTGCAGTGCGTCGGACATCAGGATCATCACGCCGGTGGCGGTACAGATCAGGATGGTGTCGATGAACACGCCCAGGGCCTGCACGAAGCCCTGCGAGGACGGATGGTGCGGGCTGGGAATGGCCACAGCCGCGATGTTCGGCGCAGAACCCATGCCGGCCTCGTTGGAATACAGGCCACGCTTGACGCCGTTGAGCATGGCAGCCGTCATGCCGCCCACCAGGCCGCCTGCCGCCTGATCCAGACCGAAAGCGCTGCGCACGATCAGAACGAGAACGTCCGGGATCTTGTCGACATTGGCCACCAGCACCCACAGGGCCACGCCCAGATAGGCCACCGCCATGAACGGCACCACCACCTCGGCCACACGCGCGATGTTGCGGATGCCGCCGAAGATCACGATGCCCGAGAGCACGGCCACGGCCACGCCCACCTGGGTGCGATCCAGGCCGAAGGATTCGCTGAACGACTCGGAAATGGCGTTGGCCTGCACGGCGTTGAACACCAGACCGAACACCACCAGCAGCGCCACCGAGAACACGGCACCCGCCCACGGCGACTTCAGGCCACGGCTGATGTAGAAGGCCGGGCCACCGCGATAGAGGCCATGATGGTCATTGACCTTGTAGAGCTGAGCCAGCGCGCTTTCCGCGTAGGCAGTGGCCATGCCCAGCAGGGCCACGATCCACATCCAGAAGAGGGCTCCGGGACCGCCGGTGTAGACCGCCACGGCCACACCTGCGATGTTACCGGTCCCCACCCGCGAGGCCAGGCTGGTGGTCAGCGCCTGGATGGGGGTGATGCCCTGGCTGTCCTTCTCGGGCGTGCGGGTCACCGCACGGATGAATTCCCGAAAGCGGAAGATCTGCAGAAAGCGCAGACGGATCGAGAAATAGATGCCTACCGCCAGCAGGCCGTAGATCAGAATGTAGCCCCAGACGACCGTGTTGATCGCATCAATCGCATTGGTCATGGCGTTGGCGATCACATCCATGACAGAGTCTCCTGCCGTACAGCACCCATGTTTTCACTCCTGGCCACTTGCCCTGCGGGCAGGCCGATAGACGTTACGTGACAGACAGTGCCCCGAGAAAAGGCCGCTCATCGGCCCCTGCATGCCGCTGGCACTGTCGCATATTCCAAGCGTGCGATGATAGCCGAAGGCAGGGCCCGCACCTGCCAATGTTCACGCGCTCATGGAGAGAACCGAATGCGCCTTCTGCTTGCCATCTTCCTGCCCCCCGTCGTGTTCTTCACGATCGGTCGCCCCATCGCCGGCATCATCTGCCTGCTGCTGATGGTCACGCTGATCGGCTGGATTCCGGCTGCCATCTGGGCCACCTACGCGCTCAGCCAGTACAAGACCGAAAAGAGGATCCAGGAAGCGCTGGGCGATCGGCGCTGAAACGGCATCCCGAGCGGATGCCGGTCGGACGTTGGGTCAGTCCTCGAAGCCGAGCCGATCCGCAAAGGTGTAGGCCACCATCCGCCGGCCGTCACGTACCAGGCCAGCCAGCGCCACGCCACACTCGTGGGCGGTCTGAATGGCCAATGAGGTGGGTGCCGAAACCGCCACCAGGGCACCGGCGCGGATCATGGCCGCCTTCTGAACCATCTCGAAGCTGGCCCGGCTGGTGATGGCGATGAAACCCTGATCCACGGCAATCTCGGCACGGATCATCGCGCCGATGAGCTTGTCCAGGGCATTGTGACGGCCCACGTCCTCGCGCAGCAGCTGCACTTCGCCTTCAAGGTTGCACCAGGCAGCCGCATGGGTGGCGCCGGTGAGCTTCTGCAGCATCTGGGCGGATTTCAGGCTGGATTCAGCCCGCAGCACGGCGGTCGATGTGAGACGGATGGGATGGGCCGGTGCCGGGGGATCCCGCCTGACCTGTCCCAGGCTGTCGGTGCCGCACAGGCCGCAGCCGGTGCGCCCGGCCATGTTCCGGCGACGTTCACGCAGTCGCCACGCGCAGGCCGAAGCCACTTCGAGGTGGACTTCCACCCCCTGCCGGACCTCGTTCACGTCCACCCCGTACAGTTCGTCGGGGGAGGCCAGCAAGCCCTCGGTGATACCGAAACCGAGGGCAAAATCTTCCAGATCGCCCGGTGAGGTCATCATGACGGCATGCGAGATGCCGTTGAAGACCAGCGCGACGGGAGTCTCCCGGGCGATCCAGTCCGACACCTTCTCCTGTTGATGATCCTTCCAGACCCGAGCCTCCAGGGAATCGGCTCCGAACTCGGGGTGCGTTTCCAGTGAACGCCAGGCCTGGAATGGAGAAGCTGTCGAATCGTCCATCAACCGAAAATCAGTTTGCCCTTCATCACGCTCCAGTGACCGGGGAAGGAGCAGAAGAAGGTATAGTCGCCGCCTTTCTCGAACTTGTCCATCGGGATGGTGATGGTGTCGGACTCGCCGCCGCCGATCAGCTTGGTGTGGGCCAGCACGCGGGCGTCATCCTTGGGAACATAGTTGTCGGCAGCGGTGGTCTTGCCGCCAGCCTTGGCAACGGCCTTGAAGTCTTCCGTCTTGGTCAGGACCAGGTTGTGGCCCATGGCGGAGACAGGCATCTTGCCGACGTGCTTGAGCGTCAGCTTCAGCTCGGTGCAGTCACCAGCGACCTTGACTTCCTTCGTGCTGTAGGTCATTGCGTCGGTGGCATCGACCTCGGCTTCGCACGTCTTGGCCATGACGGAAGCAGAGCCCAGCATCAGTGCAGCAACCAGAATACCTTTGGTGAACATGGATTTCTCCTGCTTAACGATTGAACAAAGGGAATGACTGTTTCAGTCTATCGGAACGACATTGGTCATAACTGAACAAACATCAAGTCACGACCGTCAAATTAGACGTTCATCAATGTACAGCACAGTGTACTCCCAGTCCAATCATTAACCTCTCTCATTCAGGGAATAAGACAAGCAGGTTGTGGTCCTGTAGGGGTCAGTTCACATCTTTCAACACATGGCAGGCCGGCTGCAGCATCCGGTCGCCGTCACCCAGCCAGATCTGGCCATCCTGCACGATGCACTGCAGGGCTGCCCCACGCTGCGCAAGATCGGCCAGCGCCTTGCTGTCTTCGGGTTCCAGGGCCATGACCTGCAGGTTGGCAAGACGCTCCAGCGTCTCGCGGGCCTTCTGCCACCAGGCCTGGGCCGTGCGCCCATAGGCCAGCACCACCACCCGGCCAGCCCTGGCAGCGGCCTTCTTCACCAGCCGTTCATCGGGCAGGCCCACATCGATCCATAGGCGGATCGTGCCATCCGGGGCCTCGGCATGCAGGTCGGCCTCGTCCTCGGCAGAGAGCCCTCGGCCAAAGCGCAGGTCATCGGCTGCAAAGAGTGCGAAGGCCAGCACCCGCACCATCATCCGCTCGTCGTTCTCGGAAGGATGCCGGGCCACGGTCAGCGAATGCTCGCCGTAGTAGCCGCGGTCCATGTCCGAGACGTTCAGCGTCAGCCGGAAGATCGTCGATTTCAGTGCCATCCGGCCCCCTTCCCGTCAGGGCCGGCCATGTGCCATGAGGCCTCAGACATCAATGTTCTGCGCGCCCAGGGCGTTTTCCTCGATGAACACGCGGCGCGGTTCGACGTTGTCGCCCATCAGCGTGGTGAAGATCTGGTCGGCCGCAATGGCGTCCTCGATCTGCACTTTCAGCAGCCGCCGGGCATTCACGTCCATCGTGGTCTCCCACAGCTGCTCGGCGTTCATCTCGCCCAGCCCCTTGTAGCGCTGGCGCGAGACGCCCTTCTCGGCATCGGCCAGCAGCCAGCGCATGGCCTCACGGAAGCTCCCCACGGGCTGGCTGCGGACCTTGTCGCCCTCGCCACGCCGCACCTCGGCGCCCTCGCCCACCAGGCCACGCAGCGTCTGGGCCACGTCGCTGAGCACCTTGTAGTCGGACGACTTCAGGAAATCCTGCGTGATGATCGAGACCTTCTGGTTGCCATGCAGGTGGCGGATGATGCGCAGGTGCCACTTCTCGCCGCTCTCGTCGGCATGGGCCGTCACTTCGACAGCCGGCGCCAGCGAACGGCTGATCTGGTGGACGTTCTTCAGCAGCGCCGCCTGCAGCCGCTCGGCCGAGGCATGGGCCTCGTCGGCCGAATCCAGGTTCAGCGCCAGCCCATCCATCAGCTCGTGCAGCGTGTCGTGATCCATCAGCCGGCTCAGACGCTCGACGACGGCATCGGCCATCACGTACTTGCGTGCGATGGCAGCCAGCGCATCGCCGGTGATGGGCTCGGCATCCCGGGCTGGCACCAGCGCCGCCTGCATCATCGACAGGTTCAGCATGTACTGATCCAGCTCGAAGTCGTCCTTCAGGTAGCGCTCCTCGCGTCCCTGCTTGATCTTGTAGAGCGGCGGCTGGGCGATGTAGATGTAGCCGCGCTCGATCAGCTCGGGCATCTGGCGGTAGAAGAACGTGAGCAGCAGCGTGCGGATGTGGCTGCCGTCCACATCCGCGTCGGTCATGATGATGACGCGGTGATAGCGCAGCTTCTCGATCTTGAAGTCGTCGGACCCCAGACCGGAGCCGATGCCCGTGCCCAGCACGGTGATCAGCGTGGCCACCTGCTCGGAGGCCAGCAGCTTGTCGAAGCGGGCCTTCTCGACGTTGAGCACCTTGCCGCGCAGCGGCAGGATGGCCTGGAACTTGCGGTCGCGCCCCTGCTTGGCCGAACCACCGGCCGAGTCACCCTCCACGATGAAGAGTTCGCTCTTCGCAGGATCGCGTTCCTGGCAGTCGGCCAGCTTGCCGGGCAGGCCGATGCCGTCCAGCACGCCCTTGCGGCGCGTCATGTCGCGTGCCTTGCGGGCCGCCTCGCGGGCCCGCGCCGCCTCGACGATCTTGCTGCAGATGATCTTGGCGTCGTTGGGCTTTTCCAGCAGGTAGGTTTCCAGCCCGCGTGCGATCACGTCCTCGACGGGCGCCCGCACCTCGCTGGAGACCAGCTTGTCCTTGGTCTGCGACGAGAACTTGGGCTCGGGCACCTTCACCGACAGCACGCAGGTCAGGCCCTCGCGCATGTCGTCGCCCGAGGTGTCGACCTTGGCCTTGCGGGCGATCTCGTTCTCTTCGATGTACTTGTTGATGACCCGCGTCATGGCCGCACGCAGGCCGGTGAGGTGGGTGCCGCCGTCACGCTGCGGGATGTTGTTGGTGAAGCACAGCACCTGCTCGTTGTAGCCGTCGTTCCACTGCAGCGCGGCCTCCACCGTCACCCCATCCTTCTCGCCCCGGATGTGGAAGATGTTGGGGTGCAGCACGTTCTTGGCGCGGTTGATGTACTCGACAAAGCCCGAGACGCCGCCCGCGAACGCGAAATCCTCTTCCTTGTTGTTGCGCAGGTCCTGCAGGCGGATGCGCACGCCATTGTTGAGGAACGACAGCTCGCGCAGGCGCTTGGAGAGCGTCTCGTAGTGGTACTCGACCTTGGAGAAGATCGTGTCGTCGGCCAGGAAGTGCACCTCGGTGCCACGCCGGGTGGTGTCGCCCAGCACCTTGATGGGCGAGATGGCCACGCCGTCCTTTTCCTCGATGACGCGGTCCTTGGGAACCCCGCGCTCGAACTCGATGAAATGCGTCTTGCCGTTGCGATTGATGGTGAGCTTGAGCCAGCGCGACAGCGCGTTGACGCACGACACCCCCACCCCGTGCAGGCCGCCCGAGACCTTGTAGCTGTTCTGGTCGAACTTGCCACCGGCGTGCAGCTCGGTCATCACGATCTCGGCCGCGCTGCGCTTGGGATCGTGCTTGTCGTCCCACTTCACATCGGTGGGAATGCCCCGGCCGTTGTCACGCACCGAGATCGACTCGTCGGCGTGAATCGTCACCAGGATCTCGTCGCAGTAGCCGGCCAGCGCCTCGTCCACCGAGTTGTCGACCGTCTCGAACACCAGGTGATGCAGACCAGTGCCGTCGGATGTATCGCCGATGTACATGCCCGGGCGCTTTCGCACCGCTTCCAGCCCCTCCAGGATCTGGATCGAGGAGGAGTCGTACCCGGGCCCGTCGCCCTGGGGCTTGCCCCCGGAAGACTGTTCCGGGTTCATCGCATCGGTATCCATCGTGTCAGACATGAATCATCCATGAAGGCATAGGCAGACCGCAGGCACACGGCGGCCAATTCGACAGCATAACAGGCCGGCGCCCCCTTTCCGGCCTGAAACCGCCCGGCAAGGTCCGAAACACGACAGGACGTTGCCCCAGAAGCACCCGCAGGCAGCCGATCCGGCGGGCGGCGAGCCTCCGAAGCCTCATGACGAACCCATGAGGCGGGCAGGGCGATCGGCACTCAGATCCGCATCGGCATCAGCACGTAGCGGAAGCTCTCGTCACCCGGCAGCGTCAGCAGCGCACTGGAAGTGGCGTCACCGAAGGCCATCGTCACCCGGTCCGTCTTCAGCGTGCCCAGCACATCCAGCAGATAGGAGACATTGAAGCCGATATCGAGAGGCGCACCACCATAGTCAATATCAATCTCTTCCGACGCTTCTTCCTGCTCGGTGTTGCTACTCTGGATGCCCAGGCGGCCCGGCGCCAGGCCCAGCCGCACCCCGCGGAACTTCTCGTTGCTGAGAATGGAGGCCCGCTGAAGCGCCTGAGCCAGGGTCTCGCGTTCCAGCTCGATGACCTTCTGGTAGCCCTTCGGGATCACCCGCTGGTAGTCGGGGAACTTGCCTTCCAGCAGCTTGCTGATGAACTCGATGTCGCCAAAGCGCAGCCGCACCTGCGTACCGATTATCTCCATCCGCACCGGCTCGTCGCTATCACCCAGCAGCCGCAGCAGCTCCAGCACCGACTTGCGCGGCAGGATCGCATCGGCCTGACCGGCAGCATGGACCTCCACATCCTCACAGAAGGCCAGCCGGTGCCCTTCCGTGGCCACGGCGCGCATTCCGGCCGGGCTCAGCACCAGCAGCAGGCCATTCAGATAGAAGCGGATGTCCTGCTGGGCCATGGCGAAGTGGACCATCTGCAGAAGGTGACGAAGCTTCTTCTGGGACAGCGTCACATCGGCGCGAAGATCGGCCGTGCTTCCGTCTCCTGCCGAACCCGATCCTGGGCCAGCCTGGTCGGTGGCCCCTGCCTTCATCACCGGAAAGTCTTCGGACGGCAGTGTCTGCAACGCAAAGCGTGAACGGGTCGTCTTCAGATTCAGCTTGTTGCCATTGAGCTCGATGGTGACGTCCGTATCCGGCAGGGCTCGCAGGATGTCGATCAGCTTCTTGGCCGACACGGTCGTGGCCGTGGTGCCGGATCCGGCACCGATGCTGGCCTGTGTCCGAACCTGGATCTCCATGTCGGTACCGGTGAATGTCACGGCTTCACCTTGCTGACGAATCAGCACATTGGCCAGGATGGGCTGGGTGTGCCGTTTCTCGATGATGCCTGCCACGGTCTGCAAGGGTTTCAGGATGGCATCCCGGGGGGCATGAATGATCTGCATGGCGTCTTTTCCTGATGTCTTTCCGTTTCTGAAGATCTATCTATATCTTTTAATGTTGTTGTTGTTTAGAGGCGTCGATGTCCTGTGGATAACCTTGGCGAGGCGCTTGTAGACTGGATCTTCACGATGAGAAACGATGTGGGGACGGCGGGATTGCCGAGTCGTCGGATTGTGGACATTTCCGGCCTCCTGCCCGAAACCCCGGTTTGTCCACATTTTGCCGGTCATGGGCTTACCTGCTTGCTGACCGGTTGTGCACAACCCGCGTCCGTTGCCTGCTATTTAGGCATGTTTGCCTAAATTCAAGGCATTCGATGACTCGAAATCCGGACATCCGGTGTCCAACATTGTGGATAACTCTACCACTGCCGCTTCCGATGCGCTTGTCGGACGGTCTGGGGATATTTTCCGGTTATCCACAATCGGCGACGAGTTGCGATGTTAACCCGTCGTCAGACGGGTTCAGGGTCCTTCATGAAAGGGGGTCTACGGACTGTCGTCCCCTTCGACGCCGAAGCGCTGTCAGGGACTGACCGAGGAAAGAAGAAAGATGGATGCCCAGAGGGGGTGAAGGTGGGCATCCATGAAGCCGTGTCCTGATCGCGCGGAGCAGGAATCTTCTCTTTTGAAGAAGAAGAAGCGCACCGGCGTGCGCAACCTGTCTGGAATGTTTCTAGAGGTACTCCCGCAGGGTCTGGTCCAGCACGTGGATCTGCTTGTTCAGGTCCTCGTCATGGGCTCGTAATTCTGTAATTTTGCGTACAGCATACAGAACAGTGGTGTGATCCTTGCCGCCGAAGGCATCGCCGATCTCCGGCAGGCTCTTCTGGGTCAGTTCCTTGGCCAGGTACATGGCGATCTGGCGGGGCAGGGCGATCTTGGCCGGCTTGCGCTTCGAGTACATGTCGGCCTGCTTGATCTTGTAGTACTCGGCCACCGTCTTCTGGATGAAATCGATGGAGATCTGCCCACGATTGAAGGAGATGAGGTCTTTCAGCGCTTCCTTCACCAGTTCCAGCGTCAGGGGCGAGGATCTGAATGATGCATAATGAATGGCACGCTGCAGGGCGCCTTCCAGTTCCCGCACGTTGCGACGGATGTTCTTGGCGATGAAATAGGCCACATCATCGGGCAGCCGGATGCGCGCCTGCTCGGCCTTGCGCTGCAGAATGGCCACCCGCATCTCCAGCTCCGGCGGCTCGATGGCCACGATCAGGCCCGAGTTCAGACGCGAGATCAGCCGGTCGTCGATGCCCTTGAGCTCCTTCGGGTAGGTATCGCAGGTAATGACGATCTGCCGCTGGTTGATCGTCATCGTCTCGAACACATGAAAGAACTCTTCCTGCGAGCGCTGCTTGTCCGACAGGAACTGGATGTCGTCGATCAGCAGCACATCCAGCGACTGGTAATAGTGCTTGAAGCGATCGATGGCGTTGCGCCGGATGGCCTGGATCAGGTCCTGCACGAACTGGTTCGACGAGATGTAGCGGATGATGGCCCGCGACTCGCGCTGCTGGATGGCGTTGCCCACCGCCTGCATCAGGTGGGTCTTGCCCAGGCCCACGCCGCCGTGAATGAAGAGCGGGTTGTAGGCACTGCCGGGGCGGTCGGCCACCTGCAGGGCAGCGGCCCGCGCCAGGTCGTTGGCCTTGCCGTTCACGAAGGCGGCAAAGGTCAGCCCCGGATTCAGGCGCGAGCGTTCGTTGGGCATCTGCCCGCCCAGCCCGCCGAAGCTGCGGGCCGGCGCGTTGGTGCTGCCATCGTCGCCCGGACCTTCGGGGTCGGACCCGTCATCCAGATAGTCGCCCGTGCCGTCATCCAGCATGTCCGGCGCTTCCGGGGCGTGCCGTGCCTCGAAGCCCGGGTGACCCGCGTTTTCGGCACTGCCATCGCTCCAGCCCTGGGGTCCGCCGTAACCGGGGCCATGACCCGGTCGCTCGTGGGTCTGCTGCGGGACATGTGACGGATGCGGGACATGCGCCTGCGGCTGGAATGCGCCTGCGCCGTGCTGGCCGGCCATGCCTCCCTGATAGCTGCCTGCGCCCGCAGCGATGTTGCCCATGCCTGCAGGAACATGGCCTTGCCCGCCCCCGTGCGGGGCAGGGGGCTGAACGCCATGCGACATGGAGCCCGGGTGAGTGGGGCCCGAGCTGGCCAATGAAGAGGGTCCCGCTGAAGAGGGTCCCGCGTGCGTGGCCGCCCCAGCCCCCGCCACGGGCGCAGCCGAAGCCGCGCGCGGCGCGACCCCGATCTCCACCCGCATGGCCGGGTCGATCACGTCGCGCAGCACTTCCTGAATGAGGTTCTGGTACTGATTGCGCACGATGTCCGCCTTGATCTGGGTGGCAGCACCCAGCCGGATCAGACAGTCGTCAGCGCTGAATTCCAGGAAGGCAAGCGGTTTTATCCACGTCTTGTAGGCCTGTTCGGGCATGCGTGCCGCGATGGCGGCACTGCACGCGTCCCATTGTTCCTGCATGGCGGTCGAAGGCTCCGCGCCAGCCCGGGGGAAGGCCAGCGGCTGTTTCTTGTAATTTGAGAAAATCGAATCAGTTCATGAATCTTGCATGAAATTTCATGCAAGATAGGCAATCTTGCCCACTTCGTGCCGACAGGGGAGTCTGAGGTTCGACGTGATTGCGCCGCGCAGAAACTGCTGCTTGCCCCTGAATGAGGCCGCTCGAAGAAGGGCGTTCATTCTAACTTATCCACAGGTTGTCCGCAGCTATCCACAAGCTTGTCCCCGGACCCCGATCGTGCCGTCCCGGCGCGGCCCGGTCGCGCGGCGTGCCTGCGCCTGGCGTCCTTCATAGCAGCCTGCCCGCGTGAATCGAGGCACCTCGAAGCGCGGAAATAATTGACAAAACCCTCGTTTTGCCTATCCAATAGCGGGTTTCTGGAAAATCGCCTGCGGCCTTCGCAAACCCGTGATCCGCCGCGGCCCTTTTGGTAGCCATCATGAAGCGCACCTATCAACCCTCCGTCTGCCGTCGTAAAAGAACTCATGGCTTCCTGGTTCGCCAGAAAAGCCGGGGTGGTCGTGCCGTGCTGCGCGCCCGCCGTGCCAAGGGCCGCAAGCGCCTGGCCGTCTGATTCCTCACGACGTTCATTGCTGATCAGTCCCGGCCCCGACCCTTTCTGGCTCGGGGTAGAGGGCCTGTCATGACACTTCCGCAAAGCCGGCCACCCGCGGGCCCGGCATCCGCAGGAAGCCCGTCCCGGGAGCCCGGGACTGCTTCCCCGCAGGCGCGCAAAGGCCCTCGTGGCCGATCCGGTCCGCCTCCCGTCCGTGTCTCCGGACACTTCTTCGAGCTGGCCGGTGTCCTGCCGCGTCCGTCCGGTGGCGCATCGACCCCGCCGGCCAACCCGGCCGTCCCATCGTCCCGGGCTGCCCAGCCTGGCGCTCCCGTGACCCCCTCGGCAACCGATGCCCTGGATTGCCTCCAGATCAGTGTTCCCAAGCGCCTGGTGCGCGCGGCCGTCCGACGCAACACCGTCAAGCGCGTTGCCCGTGAAGCCTGGCGCTCGGCCCCCGTCGAGCTGCTGGACTGCGGGCGCAGCTGGCGGCTGCGGCTGAAGGCGCACCCCATGGGGTCGCTGGCCGCGAAGAGTCAGCATGCCCGAGCCCAGATGCGTGCTCAGGCCCGGCGACAGCCGGGTGCAGCCGGACCGGGCGTTCCGGAGCCTCCTGGCTTTGCGGTCATCAAGCGGCAACTGCGTGCAGAACTCGACCGATTGCTTGCCGATGCGGCCGAGCGTCTGAATCGCCGACCTTCCGGGCGCAGCATGCGGACCGATGCGGCAGGGGCGGTACCGCAGGCTTCCTCGTCGGGCATCGCCTCATGAGTGCCTCGCAGTCCGGCAACGCCGATGCTCAGCCGTCCGTGGCCCGACGTCCACTCGTACGGGCGCTCACGGCCGTGGTGAAGGGCTACCAGCGCGGATTCAGCAGTGTCTTCCCGCCCAGCTGTCGCTACTGGCCCAGCTGCTCGGAATACGCCATCGAAGCCCTTCAACTGCATGGCGTGGCAAAGGGCAGCTGGCTCACGCTCAGGCGCCTGTGCCGGTGTCACCCCTGGGGCGGACATGGGGTGGATCCCGTGCCCCTGCCTGCCCCCTCGCCCGGTGATTCGAAGGCCGCACGCCATCGAACTTCCTGACGATTCACGTTTTTTTAGGTCCTGACCCGGTTTCGATCAAGATCAGGCCAGCATCCAGGCGCCAGCTCGGGTATTCTTGGCGCCACTTCATCCAACAGCAGAACCTGTCCCCACGATGCAGCAGAGCCACAAGACCGTTCTCTGGGTAGTTTTCATCCTCTCGCTATTGTTCCTCTGGAACAACTGGCAGCAGTACAACGGCCAGCCCGCCATGTTCGGCGGCAATCAGCAGCAGGCCCAGACGGCACAGCAGAACACCGCATCCGCCCCGAAAGACGGTGCGGACACCAGCATTCCGGGCGCGCCCAGCCAGGCGGGCGATGACGCCCCGGCCAGCGTGCCCGCCGACCAGGCCGACCAGGCCAAGGCCGGTCAGACCATCACGCTGAAGAACGACGTCATCGAGCTGGGCATCGACACCGTTGGTGGCCAGGTCGTGAGCAGCAAGCTGCTCAAGCACATCCACGACACCCGTCACCCCGATAGCGGCAACCTGGTCATCCAGTCCGACCGCAAGGGCAGCTTCTTCGTGGGCCAGACCGGCCTGGTGGGCGTGAAGGACGCACCCAACCACACCACGCCCATGACCGTGGTGCGCACCATCGAGACCGACGGACAGGTCACGGGTGTCGTGCTGGCGGCCGAAGGTGGTGGCCTGCGCATCGAGCGCACCTACCAGCTCAGCCCCGGCTCCTACGAGATCAAGGTCGACAACCGCGTCACCAACATTGGCGAGCAGCCGCTGTCGCCGTCGCTGTACCTGCAGCTGACCCGTGACACCCACGAGGCCCCGGGCCAGTCCGGCTACTACAAGACCTACGTTGGTCCGGCCATCTACACCGACGCCGACAAGTTCCAGAAAGTCTCCTTCGACGACATCGAGAAAGGCAAGGCCAAGCACTCCGGCCGCGCCAACGATGGCTGGGTCGGCATCATCCAGCACTACTTCGTTTCGGCCTGGGTGCCCAAGCAGGGCCAGCCGCGCGAGTACTACACGCGCCGCGTCGGTCCCAGCACGTATTCGGCAGGTGCCTACGAGCAGCTGGGCCAGATCTCGGCCGGCCAGAGCGTCGATGCTTCCGAGACCCTGTTCATCGGTCCCCAGGACCAGGACGTGCTGGCCAAGGTCGCCCCGGGTCTGGACCTGGTCGTCGACTATGGCTGGCTCACCGCCATCGCCAAGCCGCTCTTCTGGCTGCTGACCTTCCTGCACGGCATCGTCGGCAACTGGGGCTGGGCCATCGTGGCGCTCACCATCCTGGTCAAGCTGGCCTTCTTCCCGCTGCAGGCCGCCAGCTACCGTTCCATGGCCAAGATGCGCAAGGTCCAGCCGCGCCTCAACGCCATCCGCGAACGCTATGGCGATGACCGCATGAAGCTCAATCAGGCCATGATGGAGCTGTACAAGACCGAGAAGATCAACCCGCTGGGCGGCTGCCTGCCCATCCTGGTGCAGATCCCCGTCTTCATCGCGCTGTACTGGGTGCTGCTGGCCTCGGTCGAGATCCGCAACGCCCCGTGGATCGGCTGGATCCATGACCTGTCCAGCCCCGATCCGCTCTACATCCTGCCCATCCTGATGGCGGGCACGATGTTCCTGCAGACGCACCTCAATCCCAAGCCGGCGGATCCCGTGCAGGCCAAGATGATGACCTTCATGCCGCTCATCTTCTCGGTCATGTTCTTCTTCTTCCCGTCGGGCCTGGTGCTGTACTGGGTGGTGAGCAACATCTTCTCCATCGCCCAGCAGTGGGTCATCACCCGCCAGATCGAAGGCAAGCCCATCTTCGGCCGGGCCGCCTGATCAACAGCTCCATGTTTCACCCCCTGGCCTGGACCCCCGTTCAGGCCATTTTTTTTGGATAGACGCCGTGCAGGACAAACGCCCCATCTGCGCCATTGCCACTGCCCCTGGTCAGGGTGCCATTGGTGTCGTGCGCGTCTCGGCGCCCGAGCCGGACATCATCACCGCCCTGGCCGCTGACATCCTCGGCCCCGAACGCCGCCTCGTTGCCCGCAAGGCCGCCTATGGCCCCTTTCTGGCGGCTGATGCCCAGCCCATCGACTACGGCCTGGCACTCTGGTTCCCTGCCCCCCATTCCTACACCGGTGAACACATCCTGGAGCTGCAGGGCCACGGCGGCCCCGTCGTCCAGCAGATCCTGCTGCGCCGCGTGCTGCAGGTGGGCGCTGCCTTCGGCATCCGCCTGGCCGAACCCGGCGAGTTCACCGAACGCGCCTTCCTGAACGACAAGCTCGATCTTGTGCAGGCCGAAGCCGTCGCCGACCTCATCGAAGCCAGCACCGAGCAGGCCGCACGATCCGCCACCCGATCGCTTCAGGGCGTCTTCTCGCGGCAGATTGACGATCTGGCCGAACAGCTGCTCACCCTGCGCATGCTGGTCGAAGCCACCCTCGACTTTCCCGAAGAGGAAATCGACTTCCTGCAGAAAGCCGACGCTGCCGGGCGCCTCGCGCGCATCGACGACACCCTGCGGTGCCTCTTCGACACCGCACAGAGCGGTGCCCGTCTGCGCCAGGGCCTGAACGTCGTACTCACCGGCGCACCCAACGTCGGCAAGTCCAGCCTGCTCAATGCCCTGGCCGGCGCCGAAGTCGCCATCGTCACCCCCATTGCCGGCACCACCCGTGACCGCGTCATCGAGCAGATCAGCATCGAAGGCGTGCCCATCAACCTCATCGACACCGCCGGCCTGCGCGATACCGACGACCCCGTCGAGAAGATCGGCATCCAGCGCACCTGGGCCGAGATCGAGAAGGCCGATGTCGTCGTTCACCTGCGCGCGGCTGACGAGCTGGCGCGGGAAGACGGGGATCAGACACCTGACGCGACAGGGCAGCACAACGGGAATAAAGCTCTTCCGGAGATCATTCCGGACGCCGGGACGGGTTCTTCACCTGAACAACGATCCGGACAGGGGCAGACCGGGAATGCTCCGCTCGACATCAGTCGCCTGGAGGCTGCCATTGAGGCTCGCGTACCCGCCAGCGCCCGACGCCTGACCGTCATCAACAAGATCGACCTGGTGCAAGGGGCAGGGCAGCTCGCGTCCGGGATGTTGGATGGGGCGTCTCACGCGCAATCTTCATCCACCGAGATACTGCGCCTGTCCGCCCGCACAGGGCAGGGCATCGAGGCCTTCCGCCGCAAGCTTCTGGACATCGCCGGCTTCCAGCCCGGCCAGGAAGGCGTCTTCATCGCCCGCGAGCGCCACCTGCAGGCGCTGTCCGAAGCGCTGTCCCACCTTCAGAACGCCCGCCAGCATGTGTCCCTGGGCGACCAGGCGCTGGACCTCTTTGCCGAAGAACTGCGCCTGGCCCATCAGGCTCTGGGCCGCATCACGGGTGCCGTCACCGCCGACGACCTGCTGGGGGTCATCTTCAGCCGGTTCTGCATCGGGAAGTGAGGTGGGGTCCATGTCTCTCACAGATACCGCACTCAAGGCGCTCAAACCAAAGGATGCCTCTTACATCGTCAGCGATGATCGCGGGCTGTACGTAGAAGTGCTGCCGAGTGGCAGCATCGTCTGGCGTTATCGCTACCGGCTGGATGGCAAACGCGAGAAGCTGACGCTGGGCAAATACCCCGCGCTGACGCTGAAGAACGCTCGCCTGAAATGGGATGAGGCGGCTCACCAAGTGGCGATGGGAGAGTCGCCGGCAAAGAAAAAGCAGCAGGAGAAAGTGTCTGGGGCAGAAAACACCACTGTGGTCGACTTCGCCGAACGCTTCTTCAAGGATATCCAATCACGCGACCGCAAGGACGTGACCATGCCCCGGCGCTACCTGGAAAAGGACATCCTGCCGCACATCGGCAGCAAGCCAGTCCGGGACATTACCGCCGAGGACGTGCGCAACGTCATCTGGCGCAAGAAGGAACAAGGCTTCGATGCCGCCGCCGGCCAGGTACGCGGCCTGCTCAAGCGCATGTTCGACTACGCGCTGACCTGCGGCCTGATCCAGGCCAACCCGGTCATGGCCCTGCCAATGCGGCACGTCTACCGCGCCGCCGCCCGCGACCGAGCGCTGACGCCGGACGAAATCAAGCTGTTCCTGCGCGCCATGCAGACCTCCAACATTCGCCGCCAGTTCAAGATCGCCTTCCAGTTGATCCTGATGACCCTGGTGCGCAAGTCCGAGCTGATGCTGGCGCAGTGGAAGGACGTGCATGTGAACGAAGGCGAATGGCACATCCCGGTGGAAAACTCCAAGACCGGCAAGCTGCACATCGTTTACCTGTCCACCCAGGCGCAGACGCTGTTCAAGGAGCTCAAGCCGCTGGCCAGCAGCAGCGACTGGGTATTGCCCGGCCGTGGCACCCTGGCCAAGCCTTTCGCCAACAATGCACTGAACCAGGCGCTGAAGGTGTCATTGCAGGGACAGGAGATCCCTGCCTTCACCATTCACGACCTGCGGCGGACTGCTTCAACTCTGCTGCATGAGCAGGGCTGGCCTTCGGATGTAGTGGAAAAGGCGCTGAACCACACCATCGGCGGCGTGCGCGGTGTCTACAACCGGGCGGAATACGCCGAGCAGCGACGGGAAATGCTGCAGGCGTGGGCGGACTACATCGACGGGTTGGCACCGTCGACCAATTTGGTGGTGTGAGTCCGACTGGGGCGCTGGTGGCCTTTTCCCTTTTTGGGTAGGGCCGTTGACCCTTGATTACCCTTCCCTTGCCCTTGCCCTTGCCTTTTCCCTTGTGGCAGGCATTTAGGATCGACGATGATTATCAGACACTGATACAATTTTGAATCAACGTGTCATTGGATTTGCGATCATGAAGCGCTGCATTGTGGGTATCCGACAGCCAGAAGGCTCGCCACCAAAGGGAAGCGAAACGCCCAGCATTTGGTTTCCGTCTCTGGCATCACTGGCAGCGGTGCTGTCGGACGACAACCGCCGCCTGCTGCGCCTGATCCACGACAAACAACCCAAGTCCCTGACCGAACTGGCCGAACTCAGCGGACGCAAGGTGCCGAACCTGTCGCGCACCCTGCGGATGATGTCGGATTACGGACTGGTTTCGCTGCAGCGCAATGTTCGGGATGTTCAGCCGACAGCGCTGGCGACTGAGTTTCTGGTGGTGCTGGATTGATGGCTACGAATAAGAGAGGGAATGCAATGGCACGGATGTGGATGGTGCGAGGCGAAGGCGGAAGCTTGTATGACGCCTTTCGAGAGCGTGGTGTGGCGGCTGTAGGCTGGAACCAATTGGCAGCCCACGCTAAACCCGGTGTCGGCCGCAAGCAGTTGATCGCCCTGTACCGATCCGCCGAGCCCCAGGTAAAGCAAGGCACGGTGGTGTCGGGCGCATCCCAGGTCTGGCGCTTCGTCAACGACATTCAGGATGGTGATTGGATCGTCACCTATTCGCCAGCCAATCGCTTGTACTCGATCGGCAAGGTCACGGGGCCAGCCGAACACCACCCTGAGTGGGCCGAACAAGGCATGCCACTGGCGCGCAAGGTACAGTGGCAAACGCAGGAATTGCCACGCGACAGCTTGGGCACCAGCACAAAGAACAGCCTGGGTTCGACCCTGACCCTGTTCGAGGTGCCGTCCAGCGCGGCAGCCGAAGTGCTGGCGGCGCTGAAGGGTAAACCAGCTCCAGCCGTGGAAGATGAAGCCGAGGAAGTCATCGCTGATCCACTGGCCGACATCGAGTCCCAGGCGCTGGAGCGCATCAAGGACCGGGTCAACGAACTCGACTGGGACGACATGCAGCAGTTGGTCGCCGGCATCCTGCGAGCCATGGGCTACAAGACCCAGGTCTCGCCCCCGGGAGCAGATCGGGGAAAGGACATCGTCGCCTCGCCAGACGGCTTTGGCTTCGAACACCCGCGCATCGTCGTGGAGGTCAAGCACCGCAAGGGCCAAATGGGCAGTCAGGAGATTCGTAGCTTTCTCGGTGGCCGCCACAAGGACGATCGCGGGCTATACGTCAGTACCGGCGGCTTCACTAAGGACGCGCAGTACGAAGCGGACCGGGCGTCCATTCCGCTGGCCATGTGGACGCTGGATCATGTGGTGCGCGCCCTGATCGAGCATTACGACGCCACCGACGCTGAAACCAAACGAATCGTGCCGTTGAAGCGGTTGTACTGGCCTGCTTGAATTATCAACGCAGACATGTGCTTGACAGCCCCTGAACAAACGCCCATTCGGAGTACGACAATGCCACCTAAATCCTTCATCAAGGTGAACACATATGGCACAAGCTGATACCTTGGTCGCCCTGGTAAAAGCAGCCAGTAGCGGCGACCAACCTTCTTTTCGGAAGTCGACCGAAGCCTTGATTCAAGAAGAACGTGGCAAGGGGCACCGAATCCTAGCCGACCGACTGGAAAAGGCATTACGAGCGCCAGCCCATCAGCCGACCTTATTCCAGCCTTCTGCAGCAGCGACGCGACCAGCCCAAACTGGGGGCATCGCGCAGAAAGATCTGATTGCCGAGTTGACACCAGAGCGTTCGCTGGAAAGTTTGGTGCTTAACGATAGTATTCGCGGGCAGTTACGAGAAGTTGTCGAAGAACAGCATCGCGCTGAGTTGCTGCATGCTCACGGCTTAAGCCCAAGGCATCGAATCCTACTAGCTGGGGCGCCAGGGAACGGTAAAACATCGGTTGCTGAAGCGTTGGCATTTGAGTTGATGGTGCCGCTGATCGTTGTGCGCTATGAGTCGTTGATTGGCAGCTACCTGGGCGAAACTTCTATCCGCTTGAAAGCCTTGCTTGACTACGCTCGAACACGGCGCTGCGTGTTGTTCTTTGACGAGTTCGAAACATTGGGCAAAGAGCGAGGTGACACTCATGAAACGGGGGAGATAAAGCGTGTCGTTAGCTCTTTGCTGCTTCAACTCGACGATCTTCCAGATTATGTCGTTGTCGTTGCTGCTAGCAATCACCCAGAACTTTTGGATAGGGCCGTTTGGCGGCGCTTTCAGGTTCGACTGGAACTCCCTCTTCCTACACGCGCACAGTTGACCGCGTTCGTCGCCTTTATCAGTGAACGCAGCAAGGTCAACTTTGGCTTGGCCAATGAGACTGTCGCAAAAAGACTTTTAGGCCTCAGTTTTTCAGAGGTGGAAGAGTTCTGCTTGGGAGTAGTCCGCAGAGCGGTACTAGATCAGAAGGTGGATGACGCCAGAACCATCGTCTCTTCCAGGTTGGAACAATGGAAGAAGCGGTTGAAACCTGCCAATAAAGAAGTATCAGACGAATAAGGCACAAGGAGGGGGATATGCCTGATGAGTACTTGCCATTACTGGTTTTTCCTGAAAAGCGAATTCTCCAGCCAGAAAAGGGCAACGGTTTTCCTCCGGGAAAACAGAATTTGCCCGGCCATGGTGCCCAGGTAGCCCGTATTGGAAGACAGATCGAACATCTGGAAGAAGACTTCGCACGCTATCAGGCCAGCCTGACTGGTGCTCTGGCTGGGCTCGAACCTGAAATGGTCCTAGTCATCGAGATCGTTGGACGTCTGGACGACTTCCGACAAGCCGTTGAAGCGGCTGGCTTAGAGTGGCTAGGGGAGACGGAAATCGACGACTTGGAGGCTGAGGATGAAGGCTTCCATGAGCGAGATGCTGCCGGTCAACCTGTGGTTAAGCCGCTGAGCGGTCGCATGTTTCTGGCCATGAGCAACATGGCTGGCTTGCAAGAGATTCTCACGCTTTGGGAGCAATGGAAAGCCAATAGAAGCCTGCCCCACGGAAAAACAAAGTGGAAAGCCGTTTTCGAGCAATTGAACGTGCTGAGGCGCTGGGGCATTGAGGAGACATTGGTCGAAACAGGAATGATCGACCGCTGGAAGGACCTGCTTGAATCTCTTGACCCCGAAGAGAAGGTCAGATTTCAGATTGAGCTTTTCTACCGCAAGAGGGTTGAGAAGCGTCGAAATAATGAAGCAGCAATTCGTTCATTGCTTGAAGGCCTCGGAGGCCAAACGCTTTCGGCGTTCCTTGATATGCCTCAGATCGCATTCCATGCGGTCAAGGCCGAATTGCCTGCTCACGCCATTCAGTCGCTGCTCCATCAAGTAGCTGCAGATGGAGCTGATATCGACATCGAACTGTTCAAATTCGCCGGCATCATGTATTTCCGCCCTACCGGGCAAAGCCTGGCGGTTTCTGAGGAGGGCGAGGGAGAGCCGGCTGCGTTCCCCGAAAGTGTCAGTGACCTTCCTCCTGTCGCAGCGCTCCTTGATGGCGCTCCCTTGCAATTGCATGAAGCGCTGAAAGATCGACTGCTGGTTGATGACACCTTTGGCTTGGAGTCCACTTATCAACCTGGCGAGCGCAAGCATGGCACTGCCATGGCTTCCTTGATTCTTCATGGGGATCGCAGCAATCCCGATTCCGAACCGCTACCGCACAAACTGTATTGCATCCCGGTGATGCAGCCTGACCATCAGACACGCGAACATGATGAACATATGCCGGATGAGGTTTTCTTTGAAGACCGCATCCATATAGCTGTTCGGCGCATGTTTGAAGGCTCTGGCGACGTCCCCGCGCAAGCGCCTACAGTCAAGGTCATCAATCTTTCCATTGGTGATACAGCGCGGGAGTTTATCCATACGCCAAGTCCTTGGGCACGGTTACTCGACTGGTTGGCCTACCGCCACCGCGTGCTGTTCTGCGTCAGCGCGGGCAACTACTGCGACGAGATTGATATCGGACTCAATCAGCAGCAGTTCGCCGATCTTTCTGATGGAGAGAAGGTAAGCGCCACCGTAAAAGCGATATCAAATAGCCTTACCTCCCGGCGGCTGCTTTCGCCGGCAGAAGCGATGAACGCCATTACGGTAGGCGCTGCTCACGCCGATGATTCTGGAGATGCATATCCGCAATTTGGCCAGCGTGTCGATGTGCTGCCTTCGCAAACTCTGTTCAGTCCTGCCACCCGTCTGGGTTTTGGTTTTAAACGCTCCATAAAACCTGACATCCTCATGCCCGGAGGGCGGCAACTCTACAACGCCCCTGTACTAGCTAGATCTACCCTGTACAGCGTCGACAACTCCATCGTCGGACCAGGTCAAAAAGTTGCGCTGGACAGCAGAAAGCAAGGCGTTTTGAACAACGAAGCCTTCTGGCGTGGCACCAGCAATGCGACGGCGCTGGCCACACGAGGTGCGGTGCGGCTGTACGACATGCTGAACAGACTACGCAACGAGGAGGGGGAGGATATTCCCGAGACGTTGATGTCGGTGCTGATGAAGGCGCTACTGGTACATGGCGCTAAGCAAGACGAAGCTGGCAAGCAACACATCGAACAAGTGTTGAAAGACGCGCGCAACTCTCGTCAGTTCAAGCAGGTAATCACGCGCTACCTTGGCTATGGAGCCGTGGATATCGAGCGTGTGCTGACCTGCACTGCCCAGCGAGCAACCGTCCTAGGCTGTGGAGAGATACGGGAAAACGAGGTGCATGAGTATGCCTTTCCGATCCCTCCCGGCTTCTCTTCCCAAAAGATTTGGCGGCGGCTGGTAGTGACCTTAGCTTGGCTGACACCAATCAATCCGGACCACCGCAATCTTCGAGAAGCCAAGCTGACGCTAGAACCCGGCGGGGGAAATTGGTCCAGTCAGATCCTTAAACTGGATCGTCAAGACGGTGACCACAATCAGGTGGAGCGTGGCACCGTGCAGCATGAAGTGCTGGAAGGCAAGAAGCAGATCCAGGCCTTCGAGGATGGTGAGACCTTGCGCATTCGCGTCACCTGCAAAAAGGACGCAACTGCACGCCTTGATGCTGTCATTCCCTACGGGCTCGCTGTGACTTTGGAAGCGAAGGAAGACATTCCGATCTACCAGCAAGTCCGCGCCCGTATCAAGCAGCCGGTGCGTATTGCACCGGGCGTGGGGCGATGATCGCATAACGGTATGAAACATATAGAACAAGGCATTTGTACATGAAACCCATAGAACAACAATTCTTCAACGACCTGGAAAAAAAGCTCTGGACCGCCGCCGACAAGTTGCGCTCCAACCTTGATGCAGCCGTGTACAAGCACATCGTGCTCGGGCTGATCTTCCTCAAGTACGTCTCCGATGCCTTCGAAGAACGGCAGCGCGAACTGCGCGAGCAGTTCACCAACCCGGATCATGACTACTACATGGATCCGGACGAATACGGCGGCGCAGGTACCCTGGAGTACGAAGACAACATCGCCACCGAGCTGGAAGTGCGCGACTACTACACCGAGAAGAACGTGTTCTGGGTGCCTCTGGAAGCGCGTTGGCAAACCCTGCGCGATTGCGCGCAACTGCCGCCCAAGGCCGCGCTACCGTGGAACAAGCCGGGCAAGGACGAGCCAGAGGAAATGCGCTCGGTCGGCTGGTTGATCGACAACGCTATGGAGGCCGTCGAGCGCGAGAACGCCCGCCTGAAGAACGTGCTCAACAAGGACTTCGCCCGCGTCCAGCTCGACTCCAGCAAGTTGGCCGGCCTGATCAGCCACTTCTCGGATACCGACTTCAGTGCGAAGGAGTACAAGGGCCAGCCGCTGGACCTGAAATCCAAGGACATCCTCGGCCACGTCTACGAATACTTCCTCGGCCAGTTCGCACTGGCCGAAGGCAAGAAGGGCGGCCAGTACTACACACCCAAAAGCATCGTCACCCTGATCGTGGAAATGCTCCAGCCGTTCAAGGGCCGCGTCTACGACCCGGCTATGGGCTCCGGCGGCTTTTTCGTGCAAAGCGAGGAGTTCATCGAACAACACGGCGGCAAGGCCACCAACGGCAAGAGCGGGCAGATCAGCGTCTACGGGCAGGAAAGCAACCCCACCACCTGGCGGCTGGCCGCCATGAACATGGCCATCCGCGGCATCGACTTCAACTTCGGCAGCGGCCCGGCCGACACCCTGCTCAACGACCTGCACCCGGACCTGCGCGCCGATTTCGTCATGGCCAACCCGCCCTTCAACATGAAGGAATGGTGGAACGAAAAGCTGGCCGCCGACCCCCGCTGGATCGCCGGCACGCCGCCGCAGGGCAACGCCAACTTCGCCTGGTTACAGCACATGCTCTGGCACCTAGCGCCCACCGGCAGCATGGCGCTGCTGCTGGCCAACGGCTCCATGAGTTCCAACACCAACAACGAGGGCGAAATCCGCAAGCGGCTGGTCGAGGACGACTATGTGGAATGCATGGTCGCACTGCCCGGCCAGTTGTTCACTAACACCCAGATTCCGGCCTGCATCTGGTTCCTGACCCGCGATAAGCAGAACGGCTTCGCGCTGGACAAGAAGAAGCGCGACCGGCGCGGCAAATTCCTGTTCATCGACGCCCGCCAGATGGGCTACATGAAAGACCGCGTGTTGCGTGACTTCACGGTGGAAGACATCCAGAAGATCGCCGATACCTTCCATGCCTGGCAGCAGGGCGAGGGGTACGAGGATGTGCCCGGCTTCTGCCATTCCGCCAAGCTGGACGAAATCCGCAAGCATGAGCATGTGCTGACGCCGGGCCGCTACGTAGGCGCAGCGGAGCAGGAAGACGACGGCGAACCCTTTGCCGAGAAGATGCAGCGGCTGACGGCACAACTGGCGGAGCAGTTTGTGGAGAGTGCGAAGCTGGAAGCGGAGATCAAGAAGAATTTGGCGGGGCTGGGTTATGCCATCTAATCCGACAAAGCTTCCGCTCTCTGAACTCTTGGAACTGATCATTGATCATCGCGGTAAGACCCCAAACAAGATGGGATTCGATGACTTCTTCCTAAGTGGTATACCTGTTCTATCTGCAAAGCACGTCAAGACGGATGGCTTGGTTGATGTACAGTCAATGCGGTATGCATCTACTGAGATGTATAAAAAGTGGATGACAGTGGAGGTGCAAGAGGGCGATATCATTTTGACCTCTGAAGCCCCAATGGGTGAAGTCTTCTACATTCAAGATGACAAGAAATACGTGCTCGGGCAGCGAGTGTTTGGACTGCGGCCTAATCCAAGGCTGATTAACCCAAAATACCTAGCAGCTTGGCTGGCCTCCTCGGAGGGGCAGCGGCAGATTACAGCACGAGCATCAGGATCAACGGTTCAAGGTATTCGCCAAGTTGAACTATTAAAATTAGAAGTTGATCTGCCCTCCAAAGAGGAGCAGGAGAGAATCGCAAACGTCAGGTTCTCCCTCACTGACAAGATAATCCTCAACCGCTGCATCAACCAAACCCTCGAAGCCATGGTGCAAGCCATCTTCAAATCCTGGTTTGTCGATTTCGACCCGGTCAAGGCCAAGATTGCCGCCATCGAGCAAGGCCAAGACCCGCTACGCGCCGCCATGCGCGCCATCAGCGGCAAGACCGACGCTGAACTAGATCAGATGCCCCGTGAGCACCACGACGAACTCGCCGCTACCGCCGAACTGTTTCCAGACGCTATGGAAGAGTCGAAGCTGGGGAATATTCCGAATGGGTGGGAAGTAAAGCGCGTTGGTGATCTGATTGAATTGGCATACGGCAAAGCTCTCAAATCAACCGACCGTAAACAGGGCTCTGTTCCTGTTTACGGGTCTGGCGGCGTCACCGGCTATCACAACGAAGCACTGGTACCACACGGTGCAATCATTGTTGGCCGCAAAGGAACTGTGGGTAGTTTGTACTGGGAAGATGGGCCGTTTTTTCCAATCGACACTACGTTCTACGTGAAACCCAAGGTGTTGCCGATGACTTATTGCTTCTATGCTATGCAAACACTTGGATTGGACAAAATGAATACCGATGCAGCGGTTCCCGGATTGAATCGCGAAAACGTGTACCGACTTGAGTTGGTTAAGCCGTCCATATCGGTTTTAAGTGCTTTCGATGGTCTGATTGGTCAGACGAGGAAGGCAATGCGAGCAAATACAATTGCAAGTCGATCGTTGGCCGAACTCCGCGATAGCCTCCTCCCCAAACTGCTTTCAGGGGAGCTGGCTATCGATAAAATACCTGGGCTTGTCGATACCACTGGAGCCATCTGATGGATATTAATAAGCTCCGTGAGAACAAACTAATCGTGGACAAGGTCGAGGAAGCTTTGCAGGCGGCGTACTCATCCAACGGAGATTTCAATGCGGTGCTGGATGAAGCGGAGCCGATTGCATTCACAAGCTTGAAAGATCCCGAGCATCAATACGTCTACCCAATCAGCGAGGTGTTGTACTGGACAGATAGGGATGCCTATCTGGACGAACTTGACCAGTGGGAAGGTATTTGTCAGATCAGTCAGCATGACGCTGCAATCCGCTTCATTAAGCAGTCTGATCAAGTGGCAGTGTTCCTCGATCTGGTAGACGCCGTTCGCTTAGGGCGAATTTCTCCTTTTGTAGGAGCTGGCATCTCGAAAGCGTGTGGCTACCCAATGTGGGGCGAGGCCCTGCGCAAAATAACGCTAAAGCTCAATGGTATTGAAGTGCAAGATATCGAGCCTTTGATGGCGAAATATGATTATCTGCAAGCTGCACAGCTGCTATACGAAGCAGCAGCAGATCAGGTGAAACACTTCATAAAAACGGAATTCCGTCAGCGGGCAGGCGCAATTGCAGGGCCAGTTCTTTTACTGCCTGATTTGGCCCAAGGTTGTATCGTCACGACCAACTTTGACTCAATGATCGAAGATCTTTTCCAACAGCGTGGCCAGGCGTTGGATGGATACATGTATGGAATGCAGCCTGGCAATGCTTTTGTTCAGCGCTTACTTCGTGGTGAGCGCTGCATCTTAAAGCTGCATGGCGATGCGCGCCAAGACAACACATATGTATTTACACAAGAGCAATACCGGATTGCCTACGGCGAGCCCCTGTCATTCCAAAATCAATTGCCACGGGCACTGCGCCAGATTTTCATCAGCCATTCCTTCTTGTTCCTAGGTTGCAGTTTGGAGCAAGACAAGACGCTTGATCTGTTCAAATCAGTCGTTGATGAGGCTGCATTCGAAATACCTGATCACTTCGCCCTACTCAATGAGCCTGCTACACCGCAAGAGCGCACTCAAAAAGAAGCTCGATTACTACAATTGAAGATTCGGCCGATATGGTATTCAACATCTGTAGCTGATGATGGAAGCCACGATCACAGTCTGTTGGAACAAATTTTGAGACTTGCTATTGCTGTGTCGCGCCGGCAAGTAGCATTTGAATAAGTCACTCAAACATAGGTTTTCCCATGGTAAATGAACAGCAGCTCGAAGAATTATGTTTGGAGTGGTTTCAAGCAATCGGCTGGCGTTTTGAATCCGGCCTCGATCTCGCTCCAGATGGAGAGCAGCCCGCCCGCACCGATTATCGCCAAGTGGTGCTGCGCGAGCGCCTGCTGCTTGCGTTGGCCCGCATCAATCCGAGCATCCCTACCGCTGCTCTGGAACAGGCTGCGCATGAACTGCTGACGGCGAGCGAACCCCTGCTGATCACCCGCAACCGTCATGTGCATCGATTGCTGCTGTCCGGTATCCCGGTCGAGTTTTCCGAAGGCGAGGAAAAGCGCACCGATCTGGTCAACCTGATCGACTTTGCCGAGCCGCGCAACAACGATTTCCTGCTAGTCAGTCAGTTCACCGTGACCGGTACCAAGCAACCGCGCCGACCGGACTTGGTGGCTTTCGTCAACGGCCTGCCGTTGGCGGTGATCGAGCTGAAGAACCCGGCCAACGAGCAGACTGACATCTGGGATGCATTTAACCAGATCCAGACCTACAAGGATGAGATCAGCGACCTATTCAACACCAATGTGGCGGTGGTGGTCAGCGACGGCTTCACGGCGCGGCTAGGATCGCTCACGGCCAATCAGGAACGCATGCAGCCCTGGCGGTCGATTGCTAATGAGGACGACCGGCCGCTGCTGGAGTTCGAGCTGGAAACGCTGGTACGCGGTTTCTTCGAGCCGGCACTGTTTCTCGACTATGTGCGCCACTTCGTGCTGTTCGAGCAGGACGCCGACCAGATCATCAAGAAGATCGCCGGTTACCACCAGTTCCATGCGGTGCGCGAGGCGGTGAAGGCCACGATGATCGCCGCTAGCAGTCCGAACAAAGGCATGCTGGAAGTGCAGGAACCGCGTGCCACCTACGGCAAGGAAGTGCAGCCCGGTAGCCGAAAGGCCGGCGTGGTGTGGCATACGCAAGGCTCGGGCAAGAGCATCACCATGGCCTGCTATGCGGGCAAGCTGTTGCAGCAGCCGGAGATGAAGAACCCCACGCTGGTGGTAGTAACCGACCGCAACGACCTGGACGGGCAGCTATACGGCACCTTCTGCGCCGCCGAAGACCTGCTCCGGCAAACGCCAGTGCAGGCCGGTAGCCGCGAAGAACTGCGCGAAATGCTGGCCTCGCGTGAGGCGGGCGGTATCATCTTCACCACGGTGCAGAAGTTCGCGTTGCTGGAGGACGAGGGGCAGCACCCGCTGCTATCGGGCCGCAGCAATATCGTGGTGATTTCCGACGAGGCACACCGCAGCCAGTACGGCATGAATGGGCGGCTGGACACCAAGACCGGCAAGTATGTGTTTGGCTATGCCAAGCACATGCGCGACGCGCTGGCCAGCGCCACCTTCATTGGCTTCACCGGCACACCCATCGCCCTGGAAGACAAGGACACGCGGGCAGTGTTCGGTGATTACGTCAGCATTTACGACATCCAGGATGCGGTGGATGATGGCGCCACGGTGCCGATCTACTACGAAAGCCGCTTGGCCAAGCTGGATGTGAACCAGGCCGAGATCGACGCACTGAACGCCAAGGTGGATGAGGTCATCGAGGACGAGGAAGACCTCACCGCCCGCGAGAAGACTAAGAGCGATTGGGCCGCACTGACCAAGCTGGTGGGCGCGCAGCCGCGTCTGGAACAGGTTGCTGCCGACCTGGTGCAGCATTTCGAGACACGCACCGCCACGCTGGAAGGCAAGGCGATGATCGTTTGCATGAGCCGCGACATCTGCGCCGAGCTGTATAACGCCATCATTGCCTTGCGTCCGGATTGGCACGACGCCGACCCGGAAAAAGGTGCAATCAAGGTAGTGATGACCGGCTCGGCAGCGGACAAGCCCTTGCTGCAGCCGCACCTGTACAGCCAGCTGGTGAAGAAACGCCTGGAAAAGCGCTTCAAGGACCCCGCAGACCCGTTGAAACTGGTGATCGTGCGCGACATGTGGCTGACTGGCTTCGACGCGCCCTGCTGCCACACCATGTACGTGGATAAGCCCATGAAGGGCCACAACCTGATGCAGGCCATTGCCCGCGTCAACCGGGTGTTTCGCAACAAGCCCGGTGGATTGGTGGTGGATTACATCGGCATCGCCAACGAGCTGAAAGCGGCGCTCAAGACCTACACTGAATCCAAGGGCAAGGGCGACCCGGCGCACAACGCAGCCGAGGCCCTGGCCGTGCTGCTGGAGAAGCTGGACATAGTGCGTGGGCTGATGCACGGCTTCGATTACAGCGGCTTCGAGACCGACGCGATGAAGCTGCTGGTGCCGGTGGCCAACCACATCCTGGGGCTGAAGGACGGCAAACAGCGTTTCCTCGACGCCATGCTGGCGGTGAGCAAGGCGTTTTCCCTGTGCAGCACGCTGGATAATGCCGCCGCCCTGCGCACCGAAATTGCCTTCTTCGCTGCCGTCAAAGCCGCCATCGTCAAGTTCACTACCGTGGATCGCAAGCGTTCCGACGCCGACAAGAACAGCGCGCTCAAACAGATCCTGGACAATGCCATCGTGGCGGACGGCGTGGCGGACATCTTCGCCCTGGCGGGCCTGGACAAGCCCAACATCGGCTTGTTGTCGGACGAGTTCCTGGAAGACGTGCGGCAGATGAAGAGCCGCAACCTGGCGGTGGAACTGCTGGAAAAGCTGCTGCGCGACGAGATCAAGGCGCGGGCGCGCAACAACGTAGTACAGGAGAAGAAGTACGGCGACCGCCTGCTGGAAACCCTGCGTAAGTACCACAACCGGGCGGTGGAGACTGCGCAGGTCATCGAGGAATTGATCCAGATGGCCAAGGACTTCCAGGCAGCGCTGGAGCGCGAAGCGGCGCTGGGACTGAGCCCGGACGAGATCGCCTTCTACGATGCACTGGCCAACAACGAAAGCGCGGCGCGCGAGTTAGGCGACGATACCTTGAAGAAGATCGCTGTCGAGATCACCGAGAAACTGCGTAACAGCACCACGGTTGATTGGCAGGTGCGCGAGAGCGTGCGCGCCAAACTACGGATTCTGGTGCGGCGCACGCTGAAGAAGTGGAAGTACCCGCCAGTGGGTGAGGATGCCGCGATCGAACTGGTGCTGAAGCAAGCGGAATCACTGTCGAACGCTTGGTCGAAGTGATTAGCGTAGGCAGAGGAGAAACGATGACCCAACCAGACCTGAGCCAGCGACTGGACAGCCTGATCGCCACGTGGGAGAACGAGGTAGCAGAGTTCAAACAAGCTGATAACAACTACAGTACCGACGATATCGGTAAGTACTTCTCCGCGCTGGCAAACGAAGCCAATCTACGCGGAACCGATGGTGGCTGGCTGGTGTTCGGCGTGAACAACAAGACGCACCGCGTGGTCGGCACGGACTATCGTCCGCAATCCGAGCGCCTGCACTCGCTGAAAATGCAGATCGCAGAGAATGCGGAACCCCGCATCACCTTCCGTGAAATCCATGAACTGGCACACGCCGATGGCCGCGTGTTGATGTTTGAGATTCCTGCTGCGCCGCAGGGTATCCCGATTGCCTGGAAGGGCCACTACTATGCTCGCGCTGGCGAAAGCCTAGTTTCACTGGGTCTGGATAAGCAAGATGAAATCCGCCGCCAAACGCTTGCTCAAGATTGGACGGTCCAAGTGGTTCCCGGTGCCACGCTGGATGATCTGGATGAAGCTGCTATACGCAAAGCGCGTGAGTCTTTTGCACAGAAATACGCAAACCGCTTCCAGCCTGGTGAAGTGGAAGGCTGGCCACTGGCAACCTTTCTTGACCGTGCCCGCGTCACGCAGAACAGCCAAATCACTCGTACCGCACTGCTTTTACTCGGCAAGGCGGAATCTTCCTACCGTCTTTCCCCCTATCCGGCCCAACTGACCTGGAAGCTGGAAGGCCAGGAGCGAGCCTATGAACACTTCGGCCCACCATTTCTGCTGAGCACAACGCGACTCTACCAACGTATTCGCAACATTCAGTTTCGATTGCTGCCGCAAGACGAGTTGTTGCCTATAGAGGTATCTAAATACGACCAGAAAATCGTTCTGGAGGCTCTGCATAATTGCCTTGCTCACCAGGACTACACTCGCAATGGGCGCGTGGTGGTGACAGAGTTGCCGGACAAGCTGGTATTCGAGAATGAAGGCAGTTTCTTCGAGGGGCAGCCCGACGAATACATTCAGGGTGACAAAACCCCACGCCGATACCGTAATCCCGCCTTGGCCCAGGCAATGGTCGAACTGAATATGATCGACACCATGGGCTACGGCATCCATTCGATCTATACAGGCCAGGCAAGACGCTATTTCCCATTGCCGGACTACGATCTAAGTGAGTCCGCTGCCGTTAAGCTGACGATCTATGGCAGCGTTGTGGATCCAGCTTACAGTCGCCTGCTGATCCAGAACACCGATCTGCCGCTGGCGGATGTACTGGCACTGGATCGTGTGCAGAAAAAATTGCCTATCCCGGACGAAGCCGCCGCACGTTTGCGGCGTAGCAAGTTGATCGAAGGGCGCAAACCCAACTTCCACGTATCAGCCTCCGTGGCCGAGGCAACAGCAAACAAGGCCGATTACATCCGCACTCGTGCACAAGATGACGAGTTCTACGCCAAATTGCTGACCGACTATCTTGAGAAGTTTGGCCAGGCGAACCGTGCCGAGATCAACAAATTGCTGCTGGACAAGTTGAGCGACGCTCTGGATGACAAGCAGAAGTACAACAAAATCAGCAACCTGTTGACCAGACAGCGCCGCCATGGGGTGATAGTCAACACTGGCTCAGACACGGCTCCTTGCTGGCGGCTGACAGAGAGCATTGCAAAGAGAAATTAGAGATCTGCAGAGAGAAATCCACTTAAAAACATATAAATCAATGACTTATCTCTCTAAAAAGGTCCAGAAACTGAGTCTTTGCGGAGAGTTTGGAAGTGGTGTTGGTTCCCCACTCAATCTCAGCTCCCCAAATAGATCGACGTCACTTTCAACCTTTCATGCCCAAGTTCACGGCTGATCTGCTGCCGGGCGTGTTGGTCACTCAATCGCTGGCTGCTATTGAGCTGAGCCTTACCAGGTCCACCCGCCGCCAGTGCCTTCCTCTCCGTCAACACCTCATAGCGCATCTGCGCATACCGATGCCGCAGCCCGTGCATGTTGCTCAACCCAGCCGCCTTGCACTGCCCGTCGTAGACATGCCGCTGCTGGATGTAAGTCTTGTGCGCTGGGATCAGCGAGCCAAACCCGGCCAGCCGGTAGGCCTCATTCAACACCGCACGCTGTTCCGGCATCGTGATCGGTACCGTCCGATCGCGCCCGCCTTTTGCCCACGATCCCTTGATGGCGATATGGTCGCCACGGTCGGCATAGCGGGGTTGAAACTTGATGGACTCTTCCCGCCGCAAACCGAAGGCAGCCTGCAAGCGCAGACTCATGCGGACATGAGGATCAGTGACCCTGTCCAACGTCGCCCAGTTCCTTGGCCCTGCTTTCATTGGTCACATAGCGCCGTTCGGCAATGCCCAGCTTGGTGTTGTCTGCCGGCAAGATGCCAGCCTTGCCAACCTTCTCGGCCCACCAGCGCAGATGCGCCATACGGTTCTTCAGCGTGCCGGTCGACAGGCCTTCGGCTTGCCAGCGTTGCAGCAGGGCTTCGACATGCTTGCCCTTCAACGAAGTGGCACGCATCTGGCGGAAGCCTGCTTCGCGCAATTGATGAGCGGCCAGGCCCAGCGAGCGCTGCCGGTCGGCCTGGGTGGCATGGCTGCCGTCGCGGTTGCGCAGGCAGAGTTGTCGCAGGGTATAGGTCAGGTCGTCCATCGGAGAGTCCCTCCATCGGTTGTCGGTTATTGGGGCTGAGATACAGGGGTCAGTGTTTGTGCCAACTCGCCAAGGCGAGATCCCCGAAGGGGCAAGGGCCAGGTGCTCAGTTCACCTGTGGCCTCGAATGAGGCATCCGCCGCGCTTCCTGCAGGAAGGCCAGGCGGAGGAGTTGCAAGGGACGACGACGCGATGTGCTGGGATGAATATCTCCTGTGGATTGATGGAAAAAAGGCACAGGCATGTCGTGCCATGTCGGGGCGACCGGCAATGCACGCCGTGTATGGCAAAGCGCCAACTGGCACTGGACGACAAGGATTGGCGGGATGAACCACGCCGAAGATGAGGAAGGCTCTGCCCGTGGGTAGGGCGGCACACCGAACGAGCCTGGGGTGTGCCTGGGATGGTTCCATCCGGCAAACCGGATCAGCGCTTGCAAGAACCTGCGCTATCGAGGCAACCGTATGGGAACGGCATAGGAAGCATGGCGATGCTCTATGTGACGCTTACTGCCCCGCGCCAAGGTTCCGGTGTTCATACCCACCGGCAGGTCATTGCAAGGCCAGTGTGCCGGGGCATCATCATGTGCGCAGCAATCAATGCGGTACCGCGCCAACCCGTATTGTTGCTGCAATTCGCCGGGCCGTCACTGCGGCCGGCAGTGACGGCCCCATAGTCGGAGTAGGCACTGCAGCAAGCCTCTGTTACCAAAGGCTGACGCAATCTCATCAACCGCTTTCACTGTGTCTGCAGACGTTCGATCGGCGGATGTGGCCGCTGCCGAGCCTGCCACAGGTCGTAGACGATCTGCTCCTTCAGATACTGGCTCGCACTGCCCAAGCCCGCCAGTTCCAGCCGATAGGCCAGATCAGCGCTAATGGCGGCACGGCCATTCAACACAGTGGAGAGTTGGCCACGGGAGTAACCCAGGTGCTCGGCCAGGGTGGTGATGCTCAGGCCAATAGCGGGCAATACATCCTCGCGCAGGGACTCGCCGGGATGCGGTGGATTGTGCATGGGCATGGCGTGGTACCTCCCTGTGATAGAGACCAGCGACAATACGGTTTAACCAAGCTTACAGTGTAAGGTCATACCTTACGTTGCGCCAAACGATCCTGGCATTACTGCAACGTGCGCCCTCTTGAGCCGAGTAGGCAACACACCACTGCCTGCCATGCTCTCAATGATCTGTCCAACCGATTTTGCGGGCGTCTGCAGGATGTGCCGAATCTGCGCCAAAGACTGCTCCACCACCTCGCGAGAGGCCGGTTTGACAACTGGGACATCAGGAGATGCAGAGGCAACAGGCATCGAGACCTGCGATCCACTGGCTGCTTTTTCAGGCGCTTGCTGCGGAGCAGGCTTGCGCGCTGCCCACAACTTGAACATCCCGTTCACCGCCTTCTTGATCAGCCCGTACAGGTAGGCAATGGCGTTATGCACACCTCCCGAGGCGCAGCGCGCGTCCCATTCCGCCAGTACGGCCTGGCGTTGTTCCAGCGCCAAGCCCCTGAGACGCGCCATGAGGATTTGCTGCTGGTCCTGCGGCAGTTTCTGGAAGCGGATTGGCAAAGCTGGCCCGGATACTTGCACTTCGGACTGTGGCAAGTACGTATGTACTTCTTTTAATACTTCTTTTTCTACAGTACGTACTGTTGCAGTGGGTGCCGGTGCGGACTTCGGAATGCCATCCCCGGCTTCGACAGACCTGTTCGTGATGGAACCACGACCATCGGGTGGCGTTGACCCACTTGGGCCACCTGGATCATGGTCATTGTCATTGCCCCCCAGTTGTTCGATGCGTTCCCTCATTGCAGCAGGCAACCTATCCAGCGCATCAGGCTGACGCATGGCCTCGTCAAGGATGGATTGGGCCAACTGGCGAATCGTCGCGCTGGTATGGTTGAGTGCCCGTTCGAGCAACGGCAGGTAATCGTCGTCTTCCAGGCATGCTTCGACGAAGGTCAGAGGTTGATTGCGCACGGCATAACGGCTGGCCATGGAGAAGCCGGTCATGGGGTTACGGCGGTATTCGACCAGGGCAATCCATGTGGACAGCCGCAGGCACAGCACGGCCCTGGATACGGTTTCAAGGGCCGCCTGCTTGCTGCCCGGTGCGCTGGGCAGGTATTTGCGTAGCGCGTCGTAGCTGATGACCACGGTGCCGTCGCTGCTGGCAAGCGCACGGAAAGTCAGCCAGGCATTGCGCTCCAGCGGCGTCAGCCTCTCATCCAGCAACAAGGCTTTCGGGGTGATGATGTCTGAAGGTTGATGTGACATGGCAAGGCTCCTGTCGGTATCGGCCACATGGCCAAAGGAGCCGCCATCTCACCCCAGCATTACCGCTGCCGCCGCAAACAATCCGAACTGCGCGCTACCCGTATTGTTTGGGCTGGGGCAGATCGAAGCATTCTTGGCGTTCTGCGACAGAAGGTAGGAAAATAGCCCAACAGCAGTCAGTAGGCGTTGATGGCAAAACAAGAGGCGTCGGCCAGCGCACTTCATCAGCGTAGGCAGAGCACGGTTCGTCCAAGCAGCGCCATGCACGTCCATCAAGAGACACATATCGGCTTTGGGTCCAAGAATAGGTCCAAGCACGCCCAGAACATCAAAAAATATTATTTCTAATCAATAAGATATAGTTCAATCAACCCTTCTGCATCGGGAAGTGATGCTTGGATCGCGCGCTTGACCCCCATCCGTACCGGAGAATCGGCGAGATCACCGCATCCGATGTGGTGAAATTGGCGGCACGCATCGCCGGATGGTTCATCGCGCCGGATCCTTCGCCATGTCCTCTTCACTGCACAGGTTCATCCCCCTTGATCTGCCTTCTGACCCGGCGCTGTCCCGGGCGCAGAAGCGCTTCAGCAGCCTGCTGAAGAAGATCGACCGGCAGCGTGCCGAGCTGCAGGCATGGGAGACGAAGGAGGCGGTCTTTGCGCGGGGGTGGGCCCGGCATGTTGCGCCCTTCCGGGCCCGGCAGGCGGCTGGCGTGGTGGAGGTCATCGACCGGCTGGATGCGCTGGCTGCGCGACAGGCGCTGTCCGAGCTGGACCTGGCCACGCTTGAATCCGAGCTGTGCGACATGGTGGAGACGGTGCTGGCAGAAGGCGTGCTGGACGAGGACGAGTGCCAGCGGCTGGAAGCCCTGTTCGACCATTACAGCGGGGTGTCGCTGCAGGCCATCCATGCCGAGGAAGAGGCCGATTTCAAGGCACAGGTGCTGGATGAGGTGGGGCTGGATCTGGGGGACGAGGACATCGACCTGAATGATCCGGGCGCGCTGCTGGAACAGGTGCTGCGCAAGCTGGAAGAGCAGGACTGGGAAGCGGGTGACCAGGATGTCACCCATCCGGCCCAGCCGCATGGCTGGCCGGATGAGGTGGTCTGGCCATCCTTTGATGTCGAGTCTTCCGGTGACGGGTTGTCGCCGTCGGTATCGGCTGGCGTCGAGTCAGACGTCACACGCCTGTCCATGAAGGGCCCCCACGACCTTGCGTCCGCGACAGCTCATGTTCCGGATCGCCGGACACCCACAGATCCGGCGGACAAGGCTGCACAGAGAAACGCGCGTCGCCGCGCAGCGGCTGCCGAGAAGCGACGTCAGGCCGAGGAAATGGCACAGCAGCAGGCCAGCCACGCGGTACAGACCGTCTTCCGGCATCTGGCCAGCGTGCTGCATCCGGACCGGGAGACGGATCCGGCCGAGCGGGCACGCAAGACGGCGCTGATGCAGCGGGTCACGCTGGCCTACCACGCCCATCGGCTGGTGGACCTGCTGGAGATTCAACGGGAAGTGGCCCAGGCGGACATGGACGACATGGCCAGCCTGAGTGAAGAACAGCTGCAGAGCTATATCCGTGTGCTGAAGCAGCAGAGTGAAGACCTGGCGCATGAGCTGCAGCAGCGCGAGATGTGGCTGCGGGCGCGCTATCCGCTCAATCGCTTCCAGAAGGCCATCCGCCCCCGCGATCTTGCCCGGATCCTGCGGGAGGTGCGTGCCGGGGTGAAGCACCAGCTGCAGCAGCTGGATGCGCTGAAGGCCCGGCTTGAGACCGAGCAGGGCGTTCGGGCCTGGCTGAAATCGCTGCGTCAGCAGGCAGCGGCACAGATGCGCATGCAGGAGAACATGGCTTCGCTGGTGGGTGGCCTCATCCGGCATCCGCCGGAGAACGGCTTGTGAGGGAGCCGGTTGGAACGGACATGAAGGGGGAAGCCTGGCGGCTACAGTAATGTCCCGCTGACGGTAGGTATAACGCAGGGATATATCGTCAATGGACTGTCCATACCGAATTCGCTATAGTCGGCGCGATTCCTCCAGGCACAGACCATGAACGACAGTCATCAAGAAGTCCCTCATCTCCGAAACAATCCCTACAAGGTTGCCATTGCCTCGATGGTGGGAACCGCCATCGAGTTCTACGACTACTACATCTACGCTGCTGCCGCAGTGCTGGTCTTCAATACCCAGTTCTTCGACAAGAGCGATGAACATGTGGCGGTGCTGCTGTCGCTGTCCACACTGGCGCTGGCCTTCCTGGCGCGTCCCATCGGTTCGGCGTTGTTCGGGCACTTTGGTGACCGCATCGGCCGCAAGAAGACGCTGGTGGCCTCGCTGCTGCTGATGGGGCTGTCCACCGTTGCCATCGGCCTGCTGCCCAACTATCAGAGCATTGGCCTCTGGGCGCCGCTGCTGCTGTGCATCTTCCGCATCGGACAGGGTCTGGGGCTGGGCGGTGAATGGGGAGGTGCCGCGCTGGTGGCCACCGAGAATGCCCCGGATGGAAAGCGTGCCTGGTTCGGCACCTTCCCGCAATTGGGTGCCCCCCTGGGACTGCTGCTGGCCAACGGCGCCTTCTTTGCCGTCAGTTCCTCGTTCGGTCCCGAAGCATTGGTGGAATGGGCCTGGCGCATTCCTTTCGTTGCCTCCATCGTGATGGTGGCGGTGGGCCTCTACATGCGGCTGACCCTGCATGAAAGCCATGTCTTCCGTGAGGCCGAGCAGCGCAACCAGAAGGTGAGCGCCCCGGTGAAGGAAGTGGTGCTGCACTACTGGAAGCCCATCGTGCAGGGCACCTTCATCATGACGGCCACCTATGTGCTGTTCTACGTGATGACGGCCTTCGTGCAGGTCTTCTCCAAGAGCCCGGCAGTGATGTCGGCGGCGGGCCACCCGATGGGCCTGGGCATTCCGGCCAATACCTTCACGGGCTTCCTGATGATCGGTGCCGTGGTCTTTGGCATCTTCACCAGCCTCTCGGGCATCGTGGCCGATCGCATCGGACGGCGCCGCTGGCTCATCTGGGTCACGGTGGCCATCATTGCCTTCGGCCTGCTCATGCCGCAGTTTCTGCTGAACGGCACGCCCACCTCGGTGCTGGCCTTCGTGCTGGTGGGCATGGTGCTGATGGGCTGCACCTTCGGTCCCATGGCGGCGCTGTTGCCTGAACTGTTCCCCACCAAGGTGCGCTACTCGGGTTCTTCGCTGGCCTACAACCTGGCGGCCATCGTCGGCGCCTCGCTGGCCACCATCGTCGCCATCGAGCTGAATGCCTACTACGGGCTGATCGGTGTCGGTGCCTACCTGGCGTTCAACGGCGTGCTGTCGCTGCTGGCCCTCATCAGCATCCACGAGACCAAGGACGAGAGCCTGTTGGAAGACCCGGTGGCCTGATCGGGTGATCCATGCCGATCCCTTCCCTGAACTGGCAGGCTGCACACGCCTGGCTGCTGGCACATGAGGGCTACTGGGTGCTGGGAACCCTGGCGCTGTTCGTGGTGGGCCTGGTGCTGCTGGGGCGGCCCAAGCCCGAGAAGCCCTGGCGGGTGCGGTCGCGGCCGCTGCTGACCGAGAACGAGCTGGAATTCTGTCATCGGCTGGAAGATGCACTGCCCGAGTTCCGGGTGATGGTGCAGGTGTCGATGGGTGCCATTCTGGAGCCGGACATGGACGAGGAAGACGATGCCGAGCCGGGGCGCTTCCTGTCCATCCGTGGTCGCTTTGCCCAGAAGGTGGTGGATTTTGCGATTGTCGATGACGAGTATCGGATCGTGGCGCTGGTGGAGCTGGATGACAGCACGCACGATGCCGACCGGGATGCCGAACGCGACCGCATGACGGGCATGGCCGGCTACCTGACCATCCGCTACGACAGCCGCGACAAGCCCGAGCCCGAAGAGATCCGCGAGGACTTCTGGCGCGAGGGTCTGCTGGACTGATCCCTGGCAGGAGGTTGACATTGCAGCGTGCTGGCGATGTTGAAAAACGCTGCGTGCAGGCAGAATAAGGTCATGGACAGGAACAAGGATGGAATCCAGGAACTGGATGGGGCGCTGCGGGACCGATTCCTGCGCCTGATGGAGAGTGAGTCGCTGGCGGACTGCATCATGGTCAAGGCACGGGTGGAGCATGGGATCCGTTCGGTGGACATCCTGCGAACCGGGCTGGCTGTCCCGCTGGAGGGGGAGAAGGACGTCCGCTGCCCCGATGGGGAATGGGTGCTGCGACCGGGGCTTCTGAACGTGATGTGTGCAGGCACCCGGATGGACGTGGTGAGCCGGCCGGATCCGGTCACGGGCCGCTATCTGACGCTGCTGGTGCCGCTGTGCGAGGAGGTGCTGGCCGCAGCACGCCTGCTGTGGGGAACACCGGTTGCCGGTTCTGCGGCCGGCCCCATGCTTCGCTGTGTGGCAGTGAAGGATTTTTCCGGGGAGATGGCAGCCTGGTCGGAGGCGCTGCTGCGGGACGACCATGCAGGCGCACGGGTGGCGCTGGTATCGCTGGTCGTCGGGCTGGCGCGGCAGGGCATGACGCGTCTGCTCTTTCCGCCTGCAGAAACCCTCGCGCAGCGGATACGTCGGCACGTCATGGATGCTCCGGACAGGGACTGGCAATCGCGCGACATGGAAGCGCTGCTGGGCATGTCGGGGGCCACACTGCGTCGTCATCTGGCGGCTGAGGACACCTCGCTGCGCGAGCTGCTGGTTGATGTGCGCATGGGCATTGCCTTGAACCTGCTGTACGGAACGCAGCTGCCGCTGAAGACGGTGGCGGCCCGTGTCGGCTATCGATCCCCGGATGGCTTCGTTCGCGCATTCCGGGCGCGCTACGGTCTGGAGCCCTCGCAGCTGGGCCGCGACGACGTCTGAGCGTTTCGGGCGGAATCCTGAGCGAATCGGTCCCGGCAACGGAGATATCTTCATCTGCCTTGAAAACAGGAGGTGTGATGATGAAATCCCGATATCGGAATATTGCCATGGCGGTTGCGGCCGCATGGTTCGGCATGGCCCTGACGTCGGTGCAGGCCCGGGAGGCGGCGCAGCTGCCTGATCGTGCTGCCGGTGTCCCGTCCGCGCAGACAGAGACGAATCCGGCCGGACAGCATGAAGGCACCGCTGCACAGGGTGCGACGGCTGCTTCGGCGGCGCACCAGGCCGATGGCGCTTTCATGCAGGTGCCGGGGGTCTATCGGCAGCGAATCGGCAACCTGCGCGTGACGGCGTTGCTGGACGGATTCCTGCCGCTGCCTTTCGGCACCGCCAAGGGCATCGACGCCAAGTCCCTGGAAGCCGCGCTGCGACAGGCTCATGTCCCCCGGATGGGGGACGGCATCCAGACGGCCGTCAATGTGTTCCTGGTGGAGCGGGGTGACCGGCGCATGCTGGTGGATACCGGGGCGGGAACCTGTTTTGGGCAGACCACCGGAAAGCTGACGGATGCGCTGAAGAGTGCGGGTATCGATCCCGCCACGGTGACGGATGTGCTGCTGACCCACGCGCATCCGGATCACGTCTGTGGTCTGTTACGGCCGGATGGTACCGAGGCCTATCCGAAGGCCACGGTATGGATTCCGGACGCCGAGGCGGCCTACTGGCTGAACGCCAGGAACGCGGAAACGCTTCCTGAAGAGTTCAAGAAGGCCTTCTTCGAGGCCTCTGCAGCGCTGGCCCCTTACGTGAAGGATGGGCGCATGCAACGGGTGAAGGGCAGCCATGCCGGTGGCAAGCCGACGGAAGTCCTGCCGGGCGTCCGGATGGTGGCGGCGAACGGCCATACGCCGGGCCATGTTGGCTGGCTGATGGATGATCGTCTGCTGCTGTGGGGCGATATCGTTCACTTCCATGCGGTGCAGTTTGCCAGGCCGCAGGTCTACCTCGTCTTTGACAGCAATGCGCCGGCTGCCATTGCATCGCGCAAGCGCCTGTTTGCCGAGGCCGCCCGCCATGACTGGTGGGTGGGCGGTGCACACCTGCCGTTCCCGGGCCTGGGCCATGTGGTGCCCTACGGCAAGAAAAGCTACCACTGGGTGCGGGGCGAGTTCAGCCCGCTGCCCTGAGCGCGTGCATCCCCGGAAGTCTGCTCTGGTCAGGTGGGTGTCCACACCTGTCTGACCGGCAGAGGATGCCGTTCGGGGGAAGAACCGGGCCTTTCACGTCCCCGGAAGGCCCGGTCGTCGCCTTCCCGGGGCTCCAGTTCCCCTCTGTCGGAAGACATGACAATTTTCCTTCCTATCGCGACGCTCCCGACGCGATAATCCGTCCACTCGACTCTTCGTTTCAGGAGCATTGCGATGGGCAAGGCGGTATCGGTGACAGGGGGTGTGGTGGTGCTGGCGCTGGCCTATGTGGGCAGCAGCTGGTGGCTGGGCCAGCAGGCCGAGAAGCACTACCAGACGGATTTCGACAAGATCGTGAAGCGGATGGGCTTTGACGAGGTGAAGCGGGTCAGTTACACCCGCGGGATCTTCGAGTCCCAGGCCACCGACATCCTCACGCTGGTGCTGCCCCGCCCGCCGCAGGGCATGGGTGACGACGATCAGGACGATTCGGGCGAGGACATCACGCTGCGCCTGCATCTGGTGCAGACCATCAAGCACGGTCCCTTCGTGGGCGGTCGGCTGGCTGCGGCCAGGATCGAGACACGGCTGGACAAGGTGGAAGGTATTCCTGAAGGTCTGAAGCAGGCGCTGGCCAAGGCCAGTGCACCGACGGCCAGCACGCTGGTGGGCTTCGATGGCTCGATGGACGGTCAGGCCGTGCTGCCTGCTGGCGAGATGGTGCCGCCCGGCAGCGAGCCGGACAACCGGATGATCTGGAAGCAGCTGACCTATGACTACATGGTGAGCGGCGACCGTCTGCAGGTGCTGGCCCAGCTGCAATGGCCTGAGCTGACGTGGTCGGTCACGCCGGGCGCCTTCGGTCCGGACAAGCCGGGCATGAACCTGGTGATGTCGGGCTTGTCGGCCAATATCCAGCAGACGGGCACGAACCCCGACCACTGGCTGATGGTGCCCGGCCATTACACGATGCGCCTGAACGATTTCCAGCTGAAGGCGGTCTCGAACGACGGCAAGCAGTCCTCCACGCTGTTCTCGGTGAACGGCTGGGAAAGCCAGGGCAGGATCACGTCCTCCGGCAAGCTGCTGGCCAGCGAGGAAAATGGTGCCGGCAAGGCCGTGGTGATGGACGTGCCGCTGGAGAAGCTGGGCTACACGGCGTCGATCTCGAACATTGATGAAGCGGTGCTGGTGCCGTTGCAGGACATCGTGCAGGAGATGGGCAAGGCGACGGACCCCGCTGAAGCCATGCCCGACGAGGCCAGGCTGCGCCCGGTGGTGACCACGCTGGCCGCCAGTTCGCCGGCGCTGGGCATGCGGCTGGATGGCACGCTGCAAGGCAAGACGGCCTATGTGGATTCCAGGGTGGTGCTGAATCCGCTGCAAGGCAACGCCTCCGTTCCGCTGGGGCCGCAGCTGCTGCAGTCGCTGAAGGCCGATGTGAACGTGTATCTGCCCAAGGCCATCACGGCCGAGGTGAACCGCCGTCTGGAGCAGTCCTTCGGCAAGGGCGTGAACGGCTGCAACCTGGACTGCCAGCTGCGTCAGCAGGGCATTGCCCGTGAACAGGCTGACGCCTGGGAGACCAAGGTGCAGTTTGCCGGTGGCCAATTGATGCTGAACGGGCAGCGGATCTTCTGAACGCCTTCGGGCGTTGCTTTCCAGCCGTCGGGCAGCAGCCGGTACGATACCGGCTGTTGCTTTTGCACCATATGCCGCACGTGCGTGGGCACAGTTGCGGGGATGGTGACAATGAGCAGGATGACGGTGGTGGCAGGCAGCGTGATGGCGCTGGGTGTGGCCTACGTGGGCAGCAGCTGGTTGCTGGGACACGTGGCGCAGCAGAAATATCAGACGGAATTCGAGCGGGTCGCCCGGCTGCTTGGGGCGGATTCGGTGGAGATGGTGGAGGTCGAGAAGGGCCTCTTCCATTCCCGGACGATGACCGTGCTGACATTCGAACGCAGAAGTCCGGCATCCGGGGCGGATGACGAAGTGGATGCTTCGGATGACGAGGACAGCGACAACGGTGACGATAGCGAAGACAGCGACGAGTATTCGCTGAAGAGACTGTTCGACGACGAGGACATCCCGGACGAGGATGTCGAGGATGATTCGGAGCCGGATGATCCGGATGAGGTGACGGCCCGCAAGGTGGTGGCCGATGTCAGCCCCCCCAAGGCGGAGGAAGTCATCCCGCCCAAGGTGGAGGGAGCACCGCGTCCTCCCTTGAAGATCCACCTGGTGCAGGACATCCGTCATGGGCCCTTTGTGGATGGTCGCCTGGCAGCTTCCGTGATCGAGACGCGGCTTGACCATGTGGAAGGTCTGGCCGATGAGGAACGCAAGGGCCTGGATGAGGTGAAGTCGCCGGAGCTGCGCATCGTGGCCGGGCTGATGGGCGATGTGGATGGGCGCTTTCTGATTCCGGCAGGCAGGGTGATGCCGCCCGCCCCTGAGGAAGGCAAGCTGGAGTGGAAGTCCTTCACCTATGACTTCCGGCTGAGTGCCGATCGCAAGCAGATGTCCGGCCAGATCGACTGGCCGGGCCTGGTGTTCCACATTCCGGCCGGGAAGGTGGCAGGAACCGGTCTGGACAATCCCATGACTTCGGAATCGAAGGATCGGGAGGGTCTTTACCTTGAGGTGAAGGCGCTGGCCGGCAAGTATGCCTATCACCGCAACCATGCCGATGACTGGCTGATGATCCCGGGTACCTATGAAATGAGCCTGGACAGGCTGGAGGCGAAGACGCTGCCGCGCGAGGGAAGCCCATCGCTCCAGAAGGTCCTGCTGGACATGCGTGACTGGAAGGGAGGCGGACAGGTCACGTCTTCCGGCGGGCTGCTGTCTGACGAGGTCGAGATGCGCGGGAATCTGACGGTGCTGGGAACGACCTTCGACAGTCTGGGCTACCGGGCGCGGCTCTCCAACATCGATGCCGGCAGTCTGCGCAAGGTTCAGGATCTGGCCATGACGTTCCAGAAGCAGCAGAAGGACGTGCTGGAAGGGCGCCAGCTGGTCGGCATGCCCAATGAGCGGGATGCCGAGGCGCTGATGCGGTCGCTGGCATCCGGATCGCCCACGATTGACCTGCAGCTGGACGGCAGCCTGGAAGGGAAGGTGGCCCGTGCCGATATTGGCGTGACGCTCAAGCCTCTGCCGGCCAACGACCAGGAACCGGCGCTGATGGGGGTGATGCGGTCGGTGAAGGCGCGAGCCAAGGTACAGCTTCCGCAGGCCTGGGTGACGCTGGCACAACAGAAGCTCGATACGGTTGAGAAGGACGAGGATGTCGACTGTGACCTGACGTGCCGTCTGGAGAGCCTGCCTTTCGTGCGCCGTCAGGGTGACACGTGGGAGGTGGATGCCCACTATGACGCGCAGCATCTGGTGGTGAACGGCGAGCAGCTGTTCTGATTGGCCTGTGTTCCAGGCCAGGTACAGGGGGTGGTGCAAGGTCCCTGTATCGCATGCGTGAAGGACGGATGCGCGGTGCGAGGCGCACCGGGCCTGGAACAGGGCAGGGTTTCGTTCATTGCATGGCAGGCCGGCTGCTGGCATGATGCCTTCTGGCCGCAAGGCGACCGGGCTGCCTGGCCCGTGGAGGCTGCCGTGTGGTGTGTGTACTTCCGGACGGTGCCGGAGCGTCCGGAGCAGTGATGGCGCGGCAGGTATCTTCGGCCTGCCCATGACGGGGGACAAGCATGGACCGACTGTTTAACATCATCCGTAACCAGTTCATCGATGTCATCGAATGGACGGACGATTCGCGTGACACGCTGTCGTTTCGCTGGCCGGATGAGGACAAGGAGATCAAGAACGGTGCACAGCTGATCGTCCGTGAATCGCAGCTGGTGCAGTTCGTGGCGGCCGGGCAGTTTGCCGATCTGTTCGGCCCCGGCAAGTACACTCTCACCACCGAGAACATTCCGATCCTGTCCACCATCCTGGGCTGGAAATACGGGTTCCAGTCGCCGTTCAAGTGTGATGTCTACTACCTGAACACACGGCTCTTCACGGGCAACAAGTGGGGCACGGCCAATCCGGTGATGATGCGTGACCCGGATTTCGGTGTGGTGCGGCTGCGGGCCTTTGGCACCTATGATTTCCGCATTGTTGATGCGCCGCTGTTCCTGAAGGAAGTGGCGGGGACCGACCAGCATTTCCGGCTGGACGAATTCCAGGACACGATGCGTTCGCGCATCGTGAGCGTGTTCACCGATGCGCTGGCGCGTGCCCACGTGCCGGTGCTGGATGTGGCCGGCCGCTATGCCGAGATGGGCGAGGCGCTCCTGCCCATCATCAACCCGACCGTGCGCGAGAAGTACGGTCTGGAGATTTCCAGTTTCATTCTGGAAAATGTGTCGGTGCCGGCCGAGGTCGAACAGGCCATCGACAAGCAGAGCAGCATGCGCGCCATTGGCAACCTCAACGACTATGTGAAGTACCAGATGGGTCTGTCGATGGGGCAGGGGGGCGAAGGTGGTGCGGCTGCGGCCATGCCCGCACAGATGGCCATGGGCTTTGCGATGGCGCAGGAGATGATGCGCGGGATGCAGGGGGGTATGGCCCCTGCCCATGCATTTGGCACGCAGGCAGCAGGCGGAGCCGGACAGGGAATGTCGGGAGTCATGCCGTCTGGTCAGGGCACAACCCGCATGGAGGAACAGGGGCCGAACGTCGTTCCGGGGCGTGGTGATGCGCCAGGTACGCTTTCGGGCGCGGCCGTGGCAGGTGAGGCGGCCGGTCTGGACGGGCTGACCGTTCTGACACCCGGGCAGGCGGCAGCGCTGCTGAGCGTGCCGGAGGAGGATGTGATGGCCAGCATCCAGGCCGGAGACCTGAAGGCCCGAAAAATAGGCTCTGCCTGGCGGATCGCGCGTTCGGCGCTGGACGAGTTCCTGCGTGGCTGAGGGGTTGGCAGACAAGCGGCCCTGCCCCGAATGTGGCGGGTATCTGGAGTGGAGTGCGCGCAAGCAGGCGCTGGCCTGCCCGTACTGCGGCACGGTGGTGGGAGCGCCACGTGGACACCAGCCGGACACGGGTCCGGCTGCACGGGATACGGCCGGACATGTCCATGAGCCGGATGGATCCGTTGCCAGCGGCCCTGCACTGGACGGATCCTTCCAGGGGGAATTCGTTGCCGGTGTGCCCGGCCACGCGGCAGACGACAGGGCGCTGGCCCGCGAGGCCGAGACACTGTTCGGACCGAAGGCGGACATAGACCATCATGCCCTGCAGGAGCAGGATCTGGAGGCCGCCCTGCGGGATCCGGCCAACCTGCGCAACTGGGGTGCAGAACGCTTCGAACTGAAATGCCAGAGCTGCCAGGCCATTTCCGTTTTTGTGAATGCCCAGGTGGCCGACCGCTGCAGCTTCTGTGGGTCACCGGCCATCGTGAGCCACGAGGCGATGCGCGACGCCATCACGCCCCAGAGCGTGCTGCCGTTCAAACATGACCACACCCAGGTGCGGGACATCCTGCGTGCCTGGTACGGCAAACGCTGGTTTGCACCCAGCCGCCTGAAAAAGGCGGCTGCCACCGATACCCTCAAGGGTATCTACCTGCCCTACTGGACCTTCGATGCCCGGGCGTTTTCCCGATGGCAGGCCGAAGCAGGCCATTATTACTACACCACCGAACAGGTGCGCGGCACCGATGGCCGCATCGAGACCCGGCAGGTACAGCATGTGCGCTGGGTGCCGGCCATGGGTGAGCTGGAACATTTCTTCGATGACGAGCTGGTGCCCGGTACCGTGGGCATCCATCCGAAGCTGCTGCGGCGCATCGAACCCTTTCCCACCACCACCGACCTGAAAGCCTATTCGCCCGATTTCGTGCGGGGATGGACGGTGGAGCGCTACCAGGTGGACCTGCGGGAGGCCACCACACAGGGGCGCCGCCAGATGCAGCATGAAATGGAGGCGATGTGTGCCCGGATGGTGCCGGGCAACACCTATCGCAACCTGATGGTGGACACGCAGTTCACCGGCTGCACCTTCAAGCACGTGCTGGTGCCGGTGTGGCTGGTGCGCTATACCTATGGCCACCGGGTGTTTCAGGTGGTGGTCAATGGCTACACCGGCCGGGTGGCCGGTGAGCGGCCGTACAGCTGGATGAAGATCGCCTTCGCCGTGCTGGCCGTCGTGCTGCTGCTGGCCGCGCTGGCGCTGTTTCAGGGAAGGTAGGGCGTGTGGCTTTCGGGTCTATCGGTATGTCCGCATGAAGAAGCGGCATTCCCTCTGTACGGACCGGTATGGCGATCCATCTGCCATGGAACGCGTGGATTCCCGGATGCCTGCAAGACAGATTACTGCAGGACAGGCCCCCGTTGCTCCAGCTGACTCACGCCGCCTTTCGGTGATAATGCCGCAGCGCATGCTCCCTGCGTCGTCCGGTGCTGAAGGCCGAGACCCGTTTCAGATAACCGATGACGCGCGTACCGTAATCGATGTCATCTGAGCCGCAGTGGCTGCAGGCGTGCAGGGTACGCTTGTCGATGTGGCCGCACTCGTTGCAGATGGTGATGCGCACATTGATGCAGAAATAATTGCAGCCGGTACGGGCTGCAATGTCCAGCAGTGACCGGTAGCCAGCGCGGGGCAGGGCTTCATCGAGGTTCAGGTGCAGTGCCGAGCCCCCATCGAGCCAGTCCACCAGCTCACGCCCGTGCAGCAGGAACTTGTCCAGCGCGTTGATTTCTTCATATTCCACCACGTAGAAATACGAGTTGTAGCAGTCGCGGTTCACACGATAGCCATCGGCACGGTCCCACCGCGCATTCTTCACGCCCAGGTTCTCGGCGGGCACGAACTCGGTATTGAACTTCACGCCATAATGCCGGCTGGCGACCTTGTTGGCCTCGAAAATCGTCTTCAGCCGGTCCTGCACGAATGCGATGTAATCCTCGTTGTAGCCCACGCGAATGCCGCAGGACTCGGCCGCTTCGGCCATGCCGTTGATGCCGATGGTGAGAAACTGCTTGTCCAGCGAAATGAAGCCCGCGTCGTACACCGGCAGCATGCCGGCAGCCTGGTAGTCTTCCATCAGCTTGCGGTAGGCAAACTGGTATTTGTGGATCTTCTCCACCTCGGTGGCCAGGTCGCGGCCGTCCTGCTCCAGCCGGTTCATGTTGATCGTGATGACATTGATCGACCCGGTGGCCACCCCGCCTGCGCCCAGTGTGTACGAGAAGGTACGATCTTCGATGGCGTTGCGCAGCCGGCAGCACGATGCCAGTGAATCCGGGTTGTCCGACAGATACACGAAGAAGGAATTGCCCTCGGCCAGCTCGCCAGCCATGGCATCGGCAAACGCACCGTCACGGCAGGTGCCGTTTTCGGTCAGCATGGCCACCGTCACCACGGGGAAGGTGAGGATAGCGCGGCTGCGCTCCTCATTGAACCACTTCAGGAAGAAGGTTTGCAGACGTGCCACGCTCGGCCAGTTGGGCCGGTCGAAGTCCGGAAAGACGAAATCCCCGAACATGGCATCGAAATAATACTGGTCATAGATCGAGATGTTCCAGAAGGCACTCTGGTAGCCGCGGGCTGCGGCGGGCTGGTTGATGCTGTAGACCACCTGCTGCAGGTGGTTGGCGATCTCGTCTGCGTGGGTCTCCAGATAGTCGTCGCCGAAATCCTTGCGGGCAAAGTGATCGAAATAGGTCAGAAATTCCACGGTCGCCACCGCACCGGCAAACTGCGCACTGATGGCAAACACCAGATTGATGAACGAGCCACAGAACGAGGCCAGATGCTGGGGTGCCTTCGACTCACCGCCCAGCCGTGTCAGCCCGTCCAGCAGAAAGGGATACAGCGTGACGGAGACGCAGTAGGGCTTGAGGCTGGTTTCATCGTGCACGTAGATTTCATGCGCCTCGATCTGGCGCAGATATTCATCTGCCGTCTCCTGGTCGAAGACCTCGGCAATCTTGCGTGACACCAGCGTGCGGTTGATCTGCACGACGAAATCCTTCATCAGCTCGGTTTCCATCGTGGCGATGTTCTTTTGCGTCACATTGGCATTGGCATCCAGGCGGGAGCCGTCGGCCGCATTGTGGGCGCGGATATAGTCCTGGATGAACTGGAGCTTGCCGTTGAGCTGAGGAGGAGAGAGGCGGATCATGGTTGTTTCTCCAGAAGGCGTGGTGACAGGGGCTATCGCAGCTGCCCGTGAGGCATGACGAAAAGGCATGACGAAAGGGGGCATCCGTCATGGGAGACGGGTCATGCCGGGAGGCAGGTCATGCGGCGAGCGCAGAAACGGCATGGATCGGAATGCGTCTGGGGGCCGGTTTCTCGTCGTGGACGAACAGGTGGTTCAGGTTCTTCTGCGTGCGCAGGTCGGTGAAGCGCTGGTTGGTCCGGGGGCTTTCCAGTCCCCCCAGTTCTGCACGCCAGCGGCCCGTTTTCAGGTAGGTGAGATACGGGATGATGTCTCCCGATACGGCTTCCAGCTCCTCACGTTCCAGCCCCGTATAGAGGCAGGTCCTGAGGCCGGCGCGAACGACCACTTCCAGCATGCGCCGAAGCTCGCCGGGCACCCACTCTCCCCCCATAAACAGCACGCAGCTGATCAGCCCGCGATAGCGCTGCAGGCGCCCGGCCAGATGGCTTTCGGTCAGTACCGTGCCCTGTCCGGCCTTCCAGCTGTCGGCACTGTGGCAGCCCTGGCAGCGCAGCGGGCAGCCCGAGAACAGAAAGGCCAGCGATACCTCGTTGGGCACTTCCTGCCAGACGATCTGTTCCACCGAAAAACGAAGCTGCTGCATGACTCACCACGTGTCGACACGACCAGTAGTGGTGAGTAGAACATATAACACTAGATATAGTGTTTTATTTGTAGAATAAACGCCATTGTCATGATAGCAATAAACTATTGATCCGTGAGCACGACCGTACGGGCCATGCAGGCCTGCGGTGGAGCTTTAGCCTCATCACTCGTGCATGCGTATTCGGTGCTGCCCTTCGTGCTGCTGCTGTGAGGCCGATAGCGGTACCGGAAATTTCGTGAAGATTGCCCAGCGCATCGCGGTCAAGATCACCTTCGATCCGGACCAGAAGGAATTGGCCCGCCTCTCGCCGGGGATGTCGGTCGAGGCCCGGCTGGATACGCAGCAGGCGGGACAGCAGCGGTAGGGTCAGCCCAGCAGTGTGGCGGCGGCTTCCATCTGCTCGTGCTCGAATGCTGCAGAAAAATCACCCAGCTCAGCAGTCCTGAGGCCGACTTCGGGACTGAGCGCAACCTTTTCCACTGCCTGACGGCCTGATGGACCTCTCCCAGAATCTGGCGCGCCTGTTGCTCATTCAGGGAGAACCAGGCAGCACGGGCCATCAGCATGTGGATGTCGGTGATGGGGTCGTCTTCTTCGGAAAGCCAGGTTTTTGATTCACGTTCCCGGTCTGGAAATGGATTGATGTCGAAGGCGGGAGCAAGGCGCCAGTGGCCGTTGTCGACGTGCAGAAAGCCATGATTCTGCAGATGGTCGTCGACGTTGGTGATCAGCAGGTTGAAGAGAATCCGGCGCCACAGCTGCTGAATGTCGGCAGTAGGGTTCTTTGCATGGGTATGCATGGCATCGACCAGTTCGGTGTAGCTGCGGTCTTCTTCTCGCGAGGTCTGCAGCAAGGTGGCGGCAGACTGGTAGGGAATGCGTGTGTCGTCTGCGCCCCGGTCAAAGCGGCGAATGACGGCAATGGGGGTTTCGCCCAGCAGGACGATGCGGGCGGGCGCTGCAGGAATACCGGCCTTTTCTGCCAGTTTCAGGGCCAGCACCTCACCCCGGGTAACGCTACGGGTATCGCCGATGCTAGGGCGACCAGCGGCACGGCGTCGGTTCCGGGTGTGGTGTCCGGACAGGGCATGGCGCCTGTGCAGGGCGCATCGGGTAGCTTGTCTGGCGCAGCCGGCCATCCAGCATCGGTGGCGGCGCTGGAAGTGCTTACGCCCGAGCAGGCGGCGCAGCTGCTGAGCGTGTCGGTGGAGGATGTGCTGGCCAGCATCCAGTCGGGTGAGCTGAAGGCGCGGCGCATCGGCACGGCCTATCGCATTGCACGGTCGGCCCTGGACGAGTTCCTGCGTGGCTGAGGCATCGCAATCGGCATCCCCGGCGGGCACGGCCGACGGTCGGCCCTGTCCGGAATGTGGTGGACACCTGGAATGGAGTGCTGCCCGCCAGGCCCTCGCGTGTCCCTACTGCGGCACCGTGATGGCGACGGTTTCCGGACAGGGCCGGGTGGATGGAAAGAGGGATGACAGGGCAGGCGATGCCAGTGGTGACAGGGTGGGAGGAAGTTCCACTCCTGTTGGTGATGGCGCGCGTGCTGTGGGTGCGACGGAAGCTGCGGGGAATGTGGGCGCGGCGGGTATGTCGACCGAGAAAAGAACGGCGGATCGCCGGGAGGGTGTTGCGGTTACCATGCCCGGACCCGGATCTGGGGTTGAGGTGGTCTCTGCCGCTGGCGCTTTTGGGCATTCAGCCCAGGACAGGTCGCTGGTGCAGGAAGCCGAGGCGTTGTTTGGTCGCGGGGTGCCGGACCATCATGCGCTGTACGAGCAGGACCTGGAAGCAGCGCTGCGCAATCCTGCCAACCTTCGCAACTGGGGGGCGGCGCGGCACGAGGTGAAGTGCCAGAACTGTCATGCCATCTCGGTCTTCGTGAATGGCAAGGTGGCCGATCGCTGCGACTTCTGCGGGTCGCCGGCCATCGTGACGCATGAGGAAATGCGCGATGCGATCACGCCGCAGAGTCTGCTGCCGTTTCGCATCAGTGAAAGCCAGGTGCGTGATGCGCTGCGCGCCTGGTATCGGTCCCGCTGGTTTGCACCGAATCGCTTGAAGCGGGCGGCTGCAACCGACACGCTGAAGGGCATCTATCTGCCGTACTGGACCTTCGATGCCCGGGCGCATTCGCGCTGGCAGGCGGAATCAGGGCGTTATTACTACACCACCGAAATGGTGCGCGGCACCGACGGTCGTATGGAGACGCGTCGCGTGCAGCATGTGCAATGGACACCGTCCTTTGGTGAACTGGAACATTGGTTCGATGACGAACTGGTTCCGGGGACGGTGGGCATCCATGGAAAGCTGCTGAAGCGCATCGAGCCCTTTCCGACGACGACCGATCTGAAGCCCTATTCACCGGACTATGTCCGCGGCTGGACGGTGGAGCGCTATCAGGTGGATCTGCGCGAGGCCACCACGCAGGGGCGCCAGCAGATGCAGCTGAGCATGGAAGCGCTGTGCAGTCGTGAGGTGCCGGGTGACACCCATCGCAATCTGCGGGTGGAGACGCGCTTTGACGACTGCACCTTCAAGCATGTGCTGGTGCCGGTCTGGCTGGTGCGCTACGACTATGGCGCCCGCAATTTTCAGGTGCTGGTGAACGGCTATACCGGCAAGGTGGCGGGGGAACAGCCCTGGAGCTGGGTGAAGATTGCACTGGCGGTGCTGCTGGTGCTGGCCGTGCTCGCAGGGCTGTCGATGCTGGATCGCTGAACCTGACTTGTTCGGGCCGATAGCCGTTTGGGTGGGGTAGGCTCAAATCTGCGGGGCAGGGAGAATGCTCATGGCTCGACCCAATCCTGCCAATTCAGGTCTTCGATCCTGGCGAACTCCCGGCTGTTATGGGTGACCAGTGTTGCGCCGGCGCTCAGGGCATGACAGGCAATCCAGAGATCGTTGTTGCCAATGGGTCTGCCTTGCCTTTTCAGTGTTTCGGCCCAATGGCCATAGTGGATGCAGGTATTCTCATCTGGATACAGGATCTGGATCCGCTGGGTGATCCTGCGTATGTTGTCGTGGGATTTCTTCCTGTCACGACTGCCTTCTGCACCTTGGAGCAGCTCTCCATAGGTGACGAAACTCATCACGATCCTGTCGTGGGGAGCAAGAGAGGAGATTTTCCTGGCTACGCTCTCTGGCCGGTTCTTCATCAGATAGATGATGATGTTGGTATCCAGCATGTAGATCATAGTGGATCCCGGTCCTGAGGCGGCGTCATGTCCCTGTCTTCGAGCGCCTGGATGAAAGACTCATCGAAGCCGGAGAACAGGTCCAGGAAAGCTTCTCCCTTGTCAATGACAGGGCGCAGGATGAGGTCGCCGTTCTCTGCCCTCATGATTTCCACCGTGTCTCCGTCAAGGCGGAAGTCGACTGGAATCCGGACGGCCTGGCTGTTTCCGCTCTGGAATACCTTGGTCAGCATGGCGTGTATATACATCAAGTTGATGATGTATAAACTAGCAGATCGCTGAACCGCATGTCAATGCACACTGACCAGGCTGTCTGGCTGGTGCGCCATGACTATGGCGCCCGAAATTTTCAGGTGCTGGTGAATGGCTACACCGGCAAGGTGTCGGGTGAACAGCCCTGGAGCTGGGTGAAGATTGCACTGGCGGTGTTGCTGGTGCTGGCCGTGCTCGCAGGGCTGTCGATGCTGGATCGATGAAGGGTCAGGCCGCCTTGTCCAGCGTGGCCATATCGATGACGAAGCGGTACTTCACGTCGCTCCTGAGCATGCGCTCGTAGGCGTCGTTGATGCTGGCCATGTCGATGATCTCCACGTCGGCGGTGATGTTGTGCTCACCGCAGAAATCCAGCAGTTCCTGGGTTTCCTTGATGCCGCCGATGACGGAGCCGGCCACAGCGCGTCGCCCCATGATCAGCGGAACGGTGTTGATCATGGATTCCAGGTTGCCCAGAAGGCCGACGAAGACCAGCGTGCCATCCAGCTTGAGCGTGGGGATGTAGGGCTGGATGTCGTGGGTGTACGGCACCGTGTCGATGATCAGGTCGAACTGGTAGCCCGCCCCTTTCATCTGCTCTGCATCGGTGGAGATGATGACGTGGTGCGCGCCCAGGCGGCGGGCATCGTCGCTCTTGCCGGGCGAGCGCGAGAACAGGGTGACTTCGGCTCCCAGGGCCTTGGCCAGCTTGATGGCCATGTGGCCCAGACCACCCAGGCCCACCACGGCGACCTTGCTGCCCTTGCCCACGTTCCAGTGACGCAGTGGCGACCACGTGGTGATGCCGGCGCACAGGATGGGCGGCACGCCCTTCGTGTCGAGGTTTTCGGGTACGCGCAGCACGAAGGCATCGCTCACGGTGATGCTGTTGGAGTAGCCGCCGTAGGTGGGCATGCCGTCGTGGCGGTCCTTGCTGTCGTAGGTGAAGGTGGGGCGGTTCTCGCAGTACTGCTCCAGGTCATGGTGGCAGGGCTCGCACTGGCGGCACGAATCCACCATGCAGCCCACACCGACCAGATCACCCGGCTTGAAGCGGGTGACATCCTTGCCGACGCTGCGCACGCGGCCGACGATCTCGTGGCCCGGCACGACGGGGTAGGTGGTGCCGCCCCAGTCGTTGCGGGCGGTGTGCAGGTCACTGTGGCAGACGCCGGAGTAGAGGATGTCGATGACGACATCGTCCGGCCGGGGATCGCGTCGCTCGAAGCGGAAGGGGACCAGGGGCTTGTCGGCTGCGTGGGCGGCATAGCCGTGGACGTGCTGGGTCATGGACGTTCTCTCCTGGGGGTTGGCTACAGTCGTTCCCACGTCTGTGGTCCCGACACCCAGAACATGGTACCGCCTTCGCTCGGATCGACCGGGGAGTAGTATCTGCGTTCGTCCTGTATCTCGACGCGGTCGAAATTCAGGGCCTTGCCGAAGGCCCAGGTGACGGGGACATGCCAGACCTGGCAGATTGTGCGGTCGACGTAAGCGACCTTGTTTTCCCAGCAGAGCTTGACCTGTCGGGGCTCTTCGCCTTTCCTGACGCTGAGTTCGTAGCGACCGTCACTGCTGTAATAGGTCTGTATGGCGGCATCGAATGGCACGGTATCCGTGCGGGCTATGGGCCGGGCGGATGCGGCTTCGAGCTCGTATTCCCTGGGTCCCCTGAGGGGGGTGTCCTGCTCGACATGCATCATGTTGCCGAGGACGATGCCGGTATCGTTCACCTGGATGGGCACGGAGGCATAGCTGCCCATGAAGCCGGCCGGGATGCGGCCCTCGGGCAGGTTGGGGTTAAAGCCCCGCAGGTCGGATTGGAGGGTGTACTGGAAGTTGCTGCGTGCCAGCAGGAAATGGCCATCCGGTGTCCGGTCGGTGTTTTGGCCATTGTCCGTCTGGTGGCCCTGAAAGGCGGAGATAACCGGCCAGGCGGGGTCCGGATTTTCCTGACGTTTCCAGGTGGTCATGTAGGCGGGGTATGCGTCAGAGACTTCCGGCAGAGGGACGTTGCCGTTGGCATTCGGCATGGAGAGCCCCAGCAGGGTGTGCATCAGTTCGCCGCTGATGCCCTGATCGGACAGGGGTTGTCCGGTCGTTGTGGTGTTGCCCGGGGGTTCTGTTGCTGTCTGGCCATCCGTCGTGGAGATGATGCTCTGGGCAAGGACGCTGCTGGCCGCCAACCCGATAGCCACGGCAAGGACATGACGGAAGGAACGAAGGGAAATGCCCGGCAAGGCAGGCCGTGATGCGGATGCACTCTGGTTCATGGTGTCTTTCCTGGTGGGGCACTGTTGCCCGTGTTGAGGAAAGCTTGCGCAAGTCTTCGCAGTCATCGCATTGCCGGAATGGGCGCACGACGGCAAATGTCGCCTTTTCCTGAACCCCGTTCCGTGGTGCGTCGCTTGGGGGACTTGTTCGGACTTTCCTCGGGGATGCTAAGGAAAGACGTGAGGGGGTCATGTGTCGGGCATGTTCGGCATGGGCCGGAACATGTCATCGTGTGAACGGTCATGTCCCGACCCACCAGAATGGGCAGTGAAGCGAGGTGCTTCTGTAACGCGAGGGTTGAAGATCGTTACTCAGGGCGAGAGCCGTTCGCGGATCCAGTGGCCGTTTTCCAGCCGGTACTGGATGCGGTCGTGCAGGCGGCTGGGACGGCCCTGCCAGAATTCCACCAGGCGGGGCGTGACGACGTAGCCGCCCCAGTGCGGGGGGCGGGGAACGTGCAGCGGGTGCCGGGCGCCGACCAGGGCGGCACGGGCCATCAGGTCGGCCTTGCTGGAGAGGACCTCGCTCTGGTGGCTGGCCCAGGCGCCGATGCGGCTGGTGTAGGGGCGGGAATCGAAGTAGGCGTCGGATTCGGCTTCGGGCAGCTTGTCGATGCTGCCTTCCACACGCACCTGACGCTCCAGTTCGGGCCAGAAGAAGGTGAGCGCGACGTAGGGGTGCAGGGCGATGGCACGGCCCTTGCGGCTCTGATAGTTGGTGAAGAAGACGAAGCCCTGGTCGTTGACTTCCTTCAGCAGCACGATGCGGGCGTTGGGGTGGCCGTGTTCGTCGACGGTGGCGACGTTCATGGCGGTGGGTTCATGGACCTGGGCATGCATGGCGGCATCCAGCCAGGTGCGGAACTGTTCCAGCGGCTGGCTGGCGCAGTCGGTCTCGGACAATTCCTGCCGGCAGTAGTCCTGGCGGATGTCGTGCAGATCCAGTTTGCTCATGGAAGTCTCCTTGATGGCAGGCCAATATTCTGCCCTGAACGGGCGTCTGCGTCCGCCTGTCCGGATGCGCGGTGCATGAAGAAGGCCGGCCGTGAGGGTGTCTCCTCACGGCCGGCCTGTTCCCGAGGGTGCCGCCCCGAAGGGCAGTCGCATCGGTTTGCTGCAGGGATGCGCTTCTGCGTGGACTCAGCGCTCCAGATGCAGGAACTGCATGTGGCGCTCGTACTGGTTCAGGATGTCGCCGATGATCTGTTCGCGGGTGTAGCCGACCAGATCGTATTCCTGGCTGCCTTCGCGCAGGAAGACCTCGGCACGCCAGTAGCGCTCGTGGTGCTTGTCGGAATCCAGGTTGCTGGCCTGGTTCATGGCAAACACCGGCATCAGGGCCGAGACGGGTTTCACCTGATAGAGGAAGTCCACTTCCTCGCCATGCAGCACCTCGAAGGTGAGGCTCTGGTCTTCCTCGTTGCGGATGACGGTGGTCTGCACGCCTTGCTTGTTCAGTTCGGCGCAGACATCCTGCATGGCGGGCTCCAGCGTGCCGGCCATGAAGCGCAGCACCGCCTTGCGCGTGGGGAAGTTCAGGATGCGGTTCAGGCGGTCACGCCAGCTGTGCTGTGGGTTCAGCGCGGGCGGTGCCATGTCGAAGGTGCTGGCCTTGCGGCGGTTTCCCTCCTGGCGCAGGCTGTAGGCCATGGCCACCATGTAGATGAAGAGCACCAGCGAGAACGGCAGGCCGGCTGCGACCGAGACCGACTGCAGGGCCGAGAACCCCCCCGAGAACAGCAGCCCCAGCGTGATGAGGCCGGTGGCAGCCGCCCAGAAGAGTCGCAGCCAGATGGGGGCGTCGTCGCCCGACGAGAGTCCCTTGCTGGAGAGGTTGGCCAGCACCAGCGCCCCTGAATCGGCCGAGGTGACGAAGAAGATCAGGCCGATGATGACCGAGACGCTGGACCAGATGGCCGGATGGGCATAGTGCTCGAAGAGGGCAAAGAGGCCCATGGCGGGGGTCTCGATGGCGGTCTTGGCCAGGGCCGGATCGGTGGCGGCATGGAAGATGCCGCTGTTGCCGAAGATGGAGAACCAGGCAAAGATGAAGCCCAGCGGGATGAACATCACGCCGAAGACGAATTCGCGCAGGGTGCGGCCGCGCGAGATGCGGGCGATGAACAGCCCCACGAACGGCGCCCAGGCCACCCACCAGGCCCAGAAGAAGATGGTCCAGGTGGATTTCCAGGTGGCGCCCTTCGCGCCTTCGTAGGCGTAGGTCTCGAAGGTCTTGACCGGCAGCGTCTCGAAGTAGTCGCCGATGTTCTGCACCATGGCGTTGAGCAGGAACTGCGTGGGGCCGGAGAACAGCAGGGCGATGACCAGCAGGATGGCGGTCAGCATGTTGAACTCGGACAGCCGGCGCACACCCTTGTCGACGCCGGACATGGCCGATGCGGCCGCCGTGACGGTGACGATGATGATGATGACGGCCTGGGTGAACTTCGTGGTCTCGATGCCGAAGACGTGGGCCAGGCCGGCGTTGGCCTGCAGCACGCCGATGCCCAGGCTGGTGGCCAGGCCCAGCAGCGTGCAGACCACGCCGAAGATGTCGACGCTGTGGCCGAGCCAGCCGTCGGCCCGCTTCTGGCCGAACACGGGCACGAGTGCTGAGCGCAGCGCCAGCGGCAGGTTGTGGCGGTAGGCGAAGTAGGCCAGTGCCATGCCGATGAGCGCGTAGATGCCCCAGCCGTGCAGGCCCCAGTGCAGGAAGGTCTGCGCCAGGGCGGCCCGGGCGGCCAGGGGTGTGCCGCCCTGGCCGGTGACCGGTGTGAGGTAGTGGGTCAGCGGTTCGGAGACACCGAAGAAGAGCAGGTCGATGCCGATGCCCGCGGAGAACAGCATGGCGGCCCAGGCCAGGTACGGGAAGTCGGGCTTCTCGTGGTCCTGACCCAGCTTGATGTCGCCGTACTTGGACATGCCCACGTACAGCGAGAAGATGCCGTAGGCGGCGACGATCAGCATGTAGTACCAGCCGAAGCGGTCGGACACCCAGGCCAGGGCGTGGCCGAGCACCTGTTCACTGAGGCCGGGAAAGGCCAGGGTGAAGCCGATCAGCGCGAGGGTGAGCAGCGCCGAGACCGTGAAGACGATGCGGTGGATGGTGGCGGGCGTGTCGGCCGTGCCGTTGATGACGGTCGTCGTGGCCGTGCTGCGGGTGTCCTGGCCGGGCGGATGCTGCGGAGATGAGGAGTGCTGTTGCATGCGTTGTCCTCCCTCAGGCCCGGACGGGCTTGCCGCGCACGGGGGCGCCGTTGGCCTGGTAGTAGGGGGCATCGGACGGCGGCAGGGGATCGCGGCCACGGATCCGGTCGGCGATCTTCTCGGCGATCATGATGGTGGTGGCGTTGAGGTTGCCGGTGATGATGTCCGGCATGATCGAGGCATCCACCACGCGCAGCCCTTCCAGCCCGTGGACCCGTCCCTGGCCGTCCACCACGGCGTCGTTGCCTTCGCCCATGGCGCAGGTGCAGGAGGGGTGGTAGGCGGTCTCGGCGTGCTGCCGGACGTAGGCGTCCAGCTCGGCGTCGCTCTGCAGGTCGTCGGTGGGGGTGATGGCTTTGCCCCGGAAGCCATCCAGCGCCGGCTGGCGGAAGATGTCGCGGGTGATGCGGATGGCGGCGCGGAACTCTTCCCAGTCCTGCGGGTGGGACATGTAGTTGAAGAGGATGCTGGGGTGTTCTTGCGGGTTGGTGCTGGTGATGCGCACGCGGCCGCGGCTGGGTGAGCGCATGGAGCCGACGTGAGCCTGGAAGCTGTGGGCCTTGGAGGCGTTGCGGCCGTCGTAGCGCACCGCGATGGGCAGGAAGTGGTACTGGATGTTGGGCCAGGTGAACTTCTCATCGCTGCGGATGAAGCCGCCGGCCTCGAAGTGGTTGGTGGCGCCCAGGCCGGTGCCCTTGAACATCCATTCGACGCCGATGGGGGGCTTGTTGTACCAGAGGTTGGCCGGTGCGATGGACACGGGCTGCAGGCACTCGTACTGCATGTAGAGTTCGAGGTGATCCTGCAGGTTGTTGCCCACGCCCGGCAGGTCCAGGATCTCCTTCACGCCGGCTTCCTTCAGCCATTCGCCGGGGCCCACACCCGAGCGCTGCAGGATCTGCGGCGAGGCAATGGCGCCCCCGCACAGGAGGATCTCGCGGCTGGCGTTGGCCGTCTGGAAGGCGCCGCCATCGATCTGGTAGCGCACGCCCACGGCACGGGTGCCCTCGAAGACGATGGTATCGACCAGGGCGCGGGACTGGATGACGAGGCCGCTGCGCTCACGGGCCATGTCCAGGTAGCCGCGGGCCGTGGAGGCACGCCGGCCCTGACGGGTGACGAAACGGTCCATCGGGCCGAAGCCTTCCTGCTGGTAGCCGTTGAGGTCGTCGGTGCGCGGGTAGCCGGCCTGAACGCCGGCCTCGATCATGGCCTCGAAGAGCGGGTTGGTGGCGGGTTTGGCCGTGGTCACTTCGATGGGGCCGTGGCCGCCGTGGTAGGCGTTGGGGCCGATGTCCCGGCATTCGGCCTTGCGGAAGTAGGGCAGCACGTCGTGGTAGCGCCAGTCGGCCAGGCCGTCCTTCTTCGCCCAGTGGTCGAAGTCCAGGGCGTTGCCACGGATGTAGCACATGCCGTTGATCAGTGACGAGCCGCCCAGGCCCTTGCCCCGGCCACAGTCCATGCGGCGGTTGTCCATGAAAGGCTCGGGGTCGGTCTTGTAGCCCCAGTTGTACGTGGTGCCCTGCAACGGCATGGCCAGCGCGGCCGGCATCTGGGTCCGGAAGTCCAGGCGGTAGTCGGGCAGGCCTGCTTCCAGCAGCAGGACGCGGACGTTCGGGTCTTCGGTCAGGCGGGCCGCCAGGACGTTGCCGGCCGAGCCGGCACCGATGATGATGTAGTCGTAAGTGGATTGAGCCATGAAAAGAGCGTGCTAAGTCGGAAGGAATAGGCCGCATGCAGGCACAGGGAGCGCCGTGTCATCGATGGCATGCGGGCGAGAGAACAAGTGTGTGCTTACTCTGGGATTTTCTGGAGCAAGCGGAAGCCTGGCCTGCGGCAGGCATCTGCGTCGCAGGCGGGCTGGAGATCGGCAGCGCGGACCTAGTTGAAGACCGACACGAAGTCGCCCAGTTCGACCTGGACCGACTTGGTCTGCGTGTAGTGCATCAGCGTCTGGAGGCCGTTCTCGCGGCCGATGCCGGACTGCTTGTAACCGCCCACCGGCATCTGGGCGGGGGATTCTCCCCAGGTGTTGAGCCAGCAGATGCCGGCTTCCAGCTGGCCGATGACGCGGTGGGCGCGTTTGAGGTCCGGCGTGACCAGGCCGGCAGCCAGGCCGTAGGGCGTGCGGTTGGCGCGCTCGATGACTTCGGCCTCGGTCTCGAAGGACAGGATGCTCATGACCGGCCCGAAGATCTCTTCCTGCACGATCTTCATGTCGTCACGGCAGTCGGTGAAGACGGTGGGGGCCACGAAGGCGCCCTGGGCCAGGGCGCCGGTCTCGATCCGGTGGCCACCACAGAGCAGGCGGGCGCCCTGTTCCTTGCCGGATTCGATGTAAGTGAGCACTTTCTTCATGTGCGGGAAACTGACCAGCGGACCGAAGTTCGTGCTGTCTTCCAGCGGGTGGCCGATCCGGATGCGGGCGACGCGGGCCAGCACGGCCTCCTCGAAGCGCGCCTTGAGCGAGGCGTGGACGAAGACGCGGGTGCCGTTGGTGCAGACCTGGCCGCTGCTGTAGAAGTTGGCCATCATGGCGATGTCGGCCGCCAGGTCGATGTCGGCGTCTTCGAAGACGATGAGCGGGGACTTGCCGCCCAGCTCCATGGTGACATCCTTGAGCGACGAGGCGGCGGCGCTGGCCATCACCTTCTTGCCGGTGGCCACGCCGCCGGTGAAGGAGATCTTGGCGATGTCGGGATGCTGGCTGAGCGCCTGGCCGACCCGCCAGTCGCCCTGCACCACGTTGAAGACGCCGGCCGGCAGGCCGGCTTCCAGGAAGATCTCGGCCAGATGGGGCGCCGACAGTGGCGTGACCTCGCTGGGCTTGAAGATCATGGCGTTGCCGGCGGCCAGCGCCGGGGCTGACTTCCACATGGCGATCTGGATGGGGTAGTTCCAGGCGCCGATGCCGGCCACGACGCCCAGCGGCTCCTGGCGCGTGTAGACGAAGCTGGTGGGGCGCAGCGGGATCTGCCGGCCCTCGATGGCCGCGGCCAGACCCGCGTAGTACTCGATCACGTCGGCGCCGGTGACGATGTCCACGGCCCGGGTCTCGGACAGGGGCTTGCCGGTGTCGCGGCTTTCCAGCTCGGCCAGCTCGTGGTTGGCGGCGCGCAGCAGTTCCACGGCGCGATTGAGGATGCGGGCCCGCTCGACCGGGGTGAGGGCGGCCCAGGCCTGCTGGCCTTGCCGGGCGCTGGCCACGGCGTCGTCGATGTCGGCGTCGGTGGCCGCCTGGACTTCAGCCAGCACCTCGCCCGTGGCGGGGTCGATGGTCTCGAAGCGTTCGGCATCGGCGCGTTCGGGAACGTAACGGCCATCGATGAAGGAAGTAAGCAGAGGCATGGCAATGTCTTGAAGAACGGTTCGGGTAACGGTAATTTGCCGGCAAACAATATCAATTGCAGGCAACATGCTCTCATTGTCTTTGATTTGCCTGCATCGCGCAGGATTACCCCTTCATTGCCGTCGGTTGGTCGGGGTTTGCCCGGGGGTGATCGGCCTGAAAGGGGCTCTGTCCCTGACATGGCGGGAGGAGAAGGGCTGCGCGTCGTACAATGGCGGGTTTGCAGCGCCGCGGCACCGTGAGGGTGGCCGGGTGGTAGCCCGGATTGCCTGCCGTCGTGGCGGGTGCTCCAATCCGGGGTTTTCAGGTTTCAAGACGGGTCTCATCATGAATCTATTGCGTTCGGTCCTGGCAGGTGTGTGTGTGGCGGTGGCGGCGTCGGGTGTCCAGGCTCGGTCCTGGGCGGACATCGAGAAGAGCGGCACGCTGATCGCGGCCACTGGCGGCGATCTCAAGCCCTTCAACTACTTCGAGGGCAAGCAGCTCACCGGCTTCGAGGTGGAGCTGACCGACGCCATCGCCAAGAAGCTCGGCCTGAAGGTGGAGTGGAAGGTGCTGAGCTTCGACTCGCTGCTGGCCGGCCTGCAGCGTGACCGCTGGGATCTGGCCATCTCGTCGCATGGCATCACCGAGGAGCGCGCCAAGGTGGTGGACTTCACCAACCCGCACTACTGTGGCGGCGCCACCATCGTCTCGAAGGATGGCAAGGTGGCCAAGGCGGCCGATCTGGCCGGCAAGACCGTGGCGGTGCAGACCGGCACCACCTATCTGGAGCGGCTGCGCAAGATGGACGGCATCGGCGCGGTGCGCAACTTCCCGCTGGACCGCGATGCGCGTGCAGCCACCGTCAGCGGCCGGGCCGACGCCTGGGTGACGGACAAGTTCGTGGCCATGGAGGCCATCAAGCTGGTGCCGGATTCGGGTCTGAAGCAGGGCGAGATCCTCTTCCCCGAGAGAATGGCCGGGGCCATGAGCAAGGGCAACACCGAACTGGTCAAGGCCTTCAACAAGGGTCTGGCCGAGGTGATGGCCGACGGCACGTACGAGAAGCTGTCGAAGAAATACTTCGACCAGGACATCCGCTGCAAGGACTGAGCCTGTCCCCGGTACCAGGTCTCTGACTACACTCCCCCTCACCTTCTGCCGGTGTTCCCCCCATCATGATGTTCTTTCTTTCCCGGTGGCCAGCAGGCTGGTCCCGACAGAGCCGCTGTAGCCTGGCCATTGCGCTGGGTGTGGTCCTGTTGCTGCTGCTGATGTGCTTCATCGACATCCCGCTCTCGAGGATGCCGGAACCGATCGCCGAGAATGCGGAACTGTTTGCCGAAGGCAGCCGGATCACGGTCTATCTGACGCTGGTCTCCGGGGTGGCCGGCCTGGTGCTGGGGGTGCTGGGGGCACTGGGGCGGCTGTCGCGCATCCCGCCCATCCGCTGGATCGCTTCCTTCTATATCTGGGTCATCCGCGGCACGCCGCTGCTGGTGCAGGTGCTGTTCGTCTTTCTGGCCCTGCCCGAGCTGCTGCCCTGGCTCAAGCTGGATGACTTCACCTCGGCCTGCGTGGCGCTGGCCTTCAACGCGGGGGCCTACAACGCCGAGTCCATCCGTGCGGGCCTGCTGGCCGTGCCGCGCGGCCAGACCGAGGCGGCCCGCTCGTTGGGGTTGTCGAACTGGCACACCTTCTGGGACGTGATCTTCCCGCAGGCCTTCAAGATTGCCCTGCCGCCGCTGGTGAACAACTTTATCGCGCTGCTGAAGGATTCGTCGCTGGCCTATGCCATCGGCGTGGTGGAGCTGACCAACGTGGCCAACCGCATCCAGTCCTCCACCTTCCAGCCCATTCCGCCGCTGGTCACGGCAGCAGTCATCTACCTGCTGCTGACCACCGTGCTCACGCAGATTTCCACCGCCGTGGAACACCGGATGGACGTGGAGGGTCGCCAGAAATGAGCCAGGCAGACATGAACCAGGACAAGCGTGCCGACCGCCCCCTGATCGAGGTGAGCCACGTCAGCAAGCGCTTTGGTGAGCATCAGGTGCTGACCGACGTGACGGCGGGTTTCAACGCCGGCGAGGTGGCCGTGATCGTGGGCGCCTCCGGCTCGGGCAAGAGCACCTTCCTGCGGATGCTGAACCGGCTGGAGCGGCACGATGCCGGTCGCATCGTCATCGACGGCATTGAGGTCGATGACGACCGCCAGCGGCTGGAAGCCCTGCGCAAGGAAGTGGGCATGGTGTTCCAGCAGTTCAACCTGTTCTCGCACCTGTCGGTGCTGGACAACCTCACGCTGGCACCGCGCCGTGTGCGCAAGCTCTCGCGCGAGGAGGCCCGTGAACGGGCCATGGCACTGCTGACCCGCGTGGGCCTGGAAGACCATGCCCACAAGTACCCGCATGCGCTCTCGGGCGGTCAGCAGCAGCGCGTGGCCATTGCCCGGGCGCTGGCCATGCAGCCGCGCGTGATGCTCTTTGATGAGCCCACTTCGGCGCTGGATCCGGAAATGGTGAAGGAAGTGCTGGACGTGATGCGCCAGCTGGCCGATTCCGGCATGACCATGCTGGTGGTGACGCACGAGATGGGCTTTGCCCGCGAGGTGGCCGACCGCGTGCTGTTCTTCGATGATGGCCGCATCGCCTTCGAGGCGCCGCCCGCCGACTTCTTCGGCGGCCGGCACGACAACGCCCGCGTCAAGGCTTTCCTGAGCCGGGTGGCGCACTGACAGCCGCGGGGCTGTTGGCCATTTCCGTCACTACCTGCTCGAAGGTGAGGGGCTCCCGGCCGATGAGCCGGGGCAGGTCCTGCGTGACCTGGGCCAGTTCGCCCTTGGCAATGGCCGTATAGGTGGAGACCCAGGCCTCGATCTCCCAGTCCGGGGTCTCGGGGTAGGCCGCCCGGCGGCTGGCAAAGGCTTCGGCAATGGTCTCGTTGTGAAACCGGTGGGGCTTGCCGGTGCAGGTGGTGAGGATGCGGGCAATGTCCTCCATGCTCAGCGACTGGCTGCCGGTCAGGGTGTAGGTGCGCCCCTGGTGCTGTGTGCCGCCAGAGGCGATATCGGCCATGATGTTGGCGACCGCCTGGGCAGCATCGCGCTGGGCGACACAAGCCACACGGCCCTGTTCTGCGGGGCCGCATATCACGCCTTCGGCATCAGCCAGCCGGGCCATCAGCTCGCTGTAGAAGTTGTCGCGCACGAAGGTGTACTTCATGGTCGAGCGGCGGATGGCTTCTTCGGTGACGGCGTGGGTACGCGCCAGCGTGAAGGTGCTGTCGGGACGAGCCTCGGCAAAGGACAGGTACACCAGATGCTGGATGCCGGCTGCCTGGGCGGCACGCACCAGGGTGAGATGTTCCTGTTCGCGCGTGGGGCTTTCGGCGGCCGAAACCATGAAGAGCGCATCGACGCCCTGCAGGGCGTCGCGGGCCAGCTCGAAATCACCGTAGCTGAAGGGGCGTGGCTCGCAGTCGGGCAGACTGGGGGCGCGGGACGGATTGCGCAGCGGCAGGATCAGGGGCAGGCCCTGGTCGCTCAGCAGGCGGGCGACCTGTCCGCCGATGTGGCCGGTGGCGCCGGTGATGGCCAGTTGCATGTCGTTTCTCCTGGATGAGCCCTGGAAGAACCATCATGCCAGAAGAAACGGGAGGACCGCAGCGAAGGCCCCCGGGCGGCCGTCAGATAGTGTCGCGCTCGATGGGTGAGCGTCTCGGCCTCGGGGGGCACCCTTGCCCGGGCAGCCCTCAGGCAGCGTCGTCGCACTCGACCAGGTGCTGCCCCGCGCTCCAGTCCAGGATCTGCAGCACGCGCGAGGCGTCATCGCGGATCTGGATGGCGATGTTGGTGGAGGCGTCCAGCCGGCGCAGCAGCCAGGGGGTGATCTCGGTCTCGAAGGGATCGGGCAGGATCACCTGATCGCTGAGGGTGCCGGCGGCGGTGCTGTCGTTGAGCGGGGAGATGGGCAGGGATCCCAGCTTGCGCTCGATGCGTTCGATGGCGTTTTCCAGGGCGGCGGTGGCCTCGGGCAGGTTCAGGCGATCGCGACGCAGCACCAGAAGGGCCTTCACGGCGCTGAGCTGGGCCAGCAGCTGGTAGCAGTGCACCTGCATGTATTGCAGGGCCTCGATGGGCGGGCGCACGGCGCGTGGCTCGGACAGGGAGCGCTGGGTGGCCTGCACCAGGGCCGACAGGCTGTCGAAGGCTTCGCGGCGTGCCAGGCGCCATTCCAGTTCGGGGGTGTCCTCGACGCTCTTGAGCTGTTCGGGGTCCAGCGCCAGCTTGGCATGGCGGATCTGGGCATCGATGGTGCGTTGCACGACGGCCGGAATCTGGCCGCGTTCCCACGAGGGCAGAATGTACGCAAAGGCCCAGGCGATGACGGCACCCAGCAGGGTGTCGGCCATGCGCTCGAAGAGGGTGAACGTGGCGTGGCTGCTGTCGCCGTAGGCCAGCATGTAGGCCTGGATGAGGCCCAGCGTGGTGCCGGCCACGGAGGTGACGAGATAGCGGCGCTGAGCAAAGCCATGGGCGGCCCCCTGGGCCACCGTCATGACGACGAGCAGCACGATGCTGGCCGGATGCAGTCCCAGCAGGCCCATGGTGAGCAGGCATCCCACCAGGGTGCCGGCCACGCGCTGGTTGCGGCGCTCCAGCGTCTGCGACAGGCTGCCTCGCAGCACGACGGCGATGGTGAGCAGGATCCAGTAGTCGTGCAGGCCGCCCCAGGGCAGGTTGATGGAGACGGCATAGCCCGTGCCCATGGCCAGCGCGGCGCGGATGGCGTGGCGCATCTGCGGGGTCTTCCAGCCCCAGACCGAGAAGAAGGGTGCCCACGACCAGGCAGTGGGGCTGACGAACATCTGCCAGTTGGCGCGCACGATGGCCAGGTTGGGCATCTGCTCGCCGCGGGCGGTGCGTGACAGGCGCAGGATCTCGTCGTTGATGTGACCGATGCGGTGAGCGATGCCGCGCACCAGCATGGCCGGGGTGGGCCCCAGGCTGAAGCCGTCCTGTTCGTAGTCGTGGGTGGAGCGGATGGTGGCGATGCGGGTGCGGCGGTCGATGGCGGGGCGGGGGCGGTAGCCCAGGAAGAGCGCGTCGGCCAGGGCATCCACCTCGTCGGCCAGCTCATCGAGCACCGAGCGCATCTGGGCCAGGGCGTGGCGGTGACGCGGGTGGGTGCGCAGGCCATCCAGATCCAGCTCACTGGCCAGCAGCTGGTCGCGGATGTCGATGACGATGACCAGCATGCCGGCAATGCGCTGGCGGAACGGGGTGCGGGGTGATTCCAGCACGATGTCGCGGGTGGCCTGCATCTGGTCGGCCAGCGCGGCCTGGGCCTTCAGCAGCTGGCTCAGCAGCGCCTCGCACTCATCCGTGTCACAGGCGCGCTGGTGGCGGAACTGGCGTGCCTCGGTGCGGATCAGGTCGGCCAGCGAGATCAGCACGTCAGCCATGGCCAGCGCGCGGTAGCGGGCGTTGAGCGCCAGGTTGGCCAGCGTGGCCCAGATGACGTAGAGACCGGCGCCGATACTGAAATAGAGCGTGCTCTGAAGGGCCGCACTTTCGGCTCCGGGCCGGTGGCTGGCGATGGAGAAGATGGCCGTGAACATCATGCCCATGGCCACCGGAATGCCCCGTTTGCCCCAGGCCATGGCCAGGAAGGCCAGGAACGAGAAGAACGTGAGGAAGATGCCCAGTTCCAGGTGCCGGCCGTTGAGCAGCTGGACGATGTAGAACACGGGCACACCGGCGATGAAGGGCAGCATCATCGTGCGCAGCTTGCCCCGGCGCGGCGCGGCCACGTCCGGCGGCGTGACGGCGATGACGCCGACGGTGGCGAGCGAGGCCGCATAGGCGCCCAGCCAGTTCTCGACGATGAGCGATATCACCAGCAGTCCCAGACAGGCGGTGATGCCATTGGTGATGTAGTGGCTGAGCAGGACGCGCAGGAAGGCGCGGGTGCGGGGGGAGAACTTCAGGGGACGCATGGTGAACTTCAGGGCCGGCCGCTGGGGCAGTCGGAGCGTGCGGGCGGCAGTGTTGCCGTCGCAGGCGGAGATGGCACCCTATTCTGCATGGTGTGCGGCCCTGCGCCAACTGGCGGGAGATGGTCGGCATGTGCCTGTGGTGCCCGGGGTGCCGTGGCTTCAGACAGCGCCGCGTGTGGATGCGGCCGTGTCAGGGGCTGCGGTGCCTGGCGGGTCAGCGTGGTTCGTCGGGCAGCAGGTGTCCTGCGGCGAAAACCGACGGATCGGACTTCATGTTCTGACCAGGAATGAGCCGCATGGATTCACTTTCTGCACGTTTTGCCATGGTTTATTGGGGGGACGCGAAACAGTTTCATTCATCATGAATCACCTGTATCGGTGACTGTTCCTTATGCTGAAAAAGCCGTGTTGCCGCCGGGCCTGAACCGGGCGATGCGGCGCCATTCATGGAAATGTCATGAGGAGAGTCGGACAGATGACCGGGAACAAGCAGGGTCTTTGGATAGGAGCAGCAGTGCTGGTGTCACTGCTGGCCGCCTGTGGCGGTGACAGCGCAAATGACGGTGCAGCGCAATCGGGGGCCGAGGTGAAGCAGCTGAAGGCAGAGCAGGCTGACGGCAATGCGCAGGCGCCAGGCCGTGGCACGGATGGGGCTGCATCGGCAGCGGCAGCCGATGCGGCTGCGCCTGTAGCGCAAGGGGCCGCAAACGAGGCGGCGGGTCAGCAGGAGGCTGCGAAGGCGGACACCGGAGTGACGGAGCACGGGATCCGCGGGGAAGTTGCAGCCGATCTTCTGGTTCAGAACAACACGTTCCGGGATTATGACGACCCGACCATGGAGCGAACACAGGTCATGGCCTTTTCCGATCCGGGGCTGCCGCTTTCTGGCCCGCCGCCGGAAGGCAAACCCCTGGACGCATCCTCCAAGGCACCGAATGTGTTTGCCCACCAATATACGCAAAAAAAGATCGAGGATATTGATGGCAGCACGGATGTGGATGGCACGCACCAGATCAGACTGGGGTCCCAGAGCATCCTGCGTCCCGAAAAGCTCCAGGAATTTCCGGGAGGCTATGAGCCCCTGGCTTCGATCATGGGGGTGACGCTCGATGAAAGCTCTTTTGCCTGGTCGTATGGCGCAGCCTGGTTTTCCTCGGCTTCCGGGATTCGGGAAGGGAAGTTGCTGATGCGACTGGAACGAAGGGCGGTCGTCAGGAACATTGCCTATCAGGAGCTTGAGGACGGCTCGTGGAAGGTCCCGCTCACCAGCGACAGGACCTATGACGTGAAATATGGAGAGATCATTCCATTCGATACCGTACTGCAGCACTGGAAGGATGCTGAAGGCAACTTCACGGAACTGCTCTTTCTGAAGGGAAGGCGCAAAGGAGAAGTCCGACTGTGCACGAATACGGCGGTCAAGGGCTTCCGGCGTCTGACCTGCAATATCTGGGGAGTGAACTCGTATGCGCCGGAGGATCTGGGAACCTATGTGGTGGATGATCGTTCCTTCCACCAGAAGGGGGCGGGCCTGAGGTACTGGGAGTCGGCGCTGCCAGGTACGAACGCCGCAGAGCAACCGGCGGCCGGCCAGCAGGCAGCGGCGCAGGGTGCTGGTGCCGAACAACCGCAGGCTGCTGCGCAGTAAGACCGACTGCGTCTTCATGAGGGCCAGGGACCTTCGTGATCCCTGGTAGCCTGGGTTGCCGTGCAGCCGTGCAGCCGTGCAGCCGTGCAGCTGTGCAGCTGGGGTTTGTCCATGGGGAAGGAACGGATCGTCCTGCGGGATGATCCGGTCCTTCCCTTGCGCTTTGGGCAGGGAGACGCCATCTGTGCGCAATGTGCTGCCGTTGTGGCAGCATGACGGCTTTTCCACTTGCCACGGGAAGACATCATGGCCATTGCCCATATCCTCAAGCCGGCGCCGGAAGGCGGCGCTGCCCAGCTGTTTCTGCTGTTCTGTGATGCCGGCCAGTCCTGGCACGAGATGACGCCTCTGGGCGAGGCGCTGGGCAAGGCCTTTGGTTCAGCGGCCATCGTGGCGCTGCAGGGGCCGCACACCGTGGGTGAAGATCATGGCTGGCTGGCGCCGGTTGGTGAGACGCAGGCCGGGGCAACGGACACGCCCATGGAAGGCCGTGCGCTGCTGACGGCCTGGGAAGACGAGGCACTGGCAGGGGCGGTGGAGGCAGCACTGCCGGGCTGCATCGGCAGCATCCGCAACTGGCAGGCGCAGATGAAGGTGCTGCCCGAGGCCACGGCACTGATCGGTGTGGGCGAAGGGGCCACGATGGCGCTGGCGGCTGCGATGGCGTCGGCCGGTGACGGGCATCCGGTCTGTGGTCGCGTGAGCACGGTAGGGGGGCGTTTCGGGCCGGTGCCCGATGCGGTGTCACCGACGCTGGTGCTGCATCTGGTGCATGGCAAGGCGGACCAGAGCGTGCATTTCCGTCATTCGGTGAAGACGGCCGAGGATCTGGTCAAGCGTGATGCGGACGTGATGGCCGATATCGTGCCGCATGAAGGCCATGCCCTGAGTGACGAGCTGGTGGGCTGGCTGGTGGACCGTCTGCAGTCACGGGTGCCACGTCATCTGTGGCAGGCCGCCATGCGCGTGCAGGGTGCCGAGCCGGGCGGGGATAGCTGCGGCTGATGTGTTGGTGAAAAAAGGGCCAGTCATCCGTGCGGAGGATGATCTGGCCCTTTGTTTGAAGAGAAGGCTTCGCTTAGCCGTGCTCGCGCACGTCGGTTTCCACTTCGTCGAAGGTCTGGCGGATGCTGGCCGAGGGCGGCGGCGAGATCAGGCTGAAGATGACGACGGCGAGGGTCGAGAGCAGGAAGCCCGGGATGATCTCGTAGACGGTATCGAGCACGGGCATGCCCAGGGCGGCCCAGCTGGTCTTCTTCCAGATGATGACGGTGAGGGCACCGACGATCATGCCGGCCAGTGCGCCGTTGCGGGTCATGCGCGGCCACATCAGCGACAGCAGCACGACGGGGCCGAAGGCGGCACCAAAGCCGGCCCAGGCGTAGCTGACCAGGCCCAGCACTTCGCTGTTGGGGTCGGAGGCCAGCCAGATGGCGACGACGGAGACCAACAGCACCATGGCGCGGCCGACCCAGACCAGTTCATGGTCGGAGGCGCCGCGGCGCAGGAAGGTCTTGTAGAGGTCCTGGGTGAGGGCGCTGGAGCAGACGAGCAGCTGGCAGGACAGGGTGCTCATGACGGCAGCCAGGATGGCGGCCAGCAGCAGGCCGGCGATCCAGGGGTTGAACAGCAGCCGCGAGATCTCGACGAAGACGGTCTCGTTGTTGGCGGCCACGGTGTTGGGGATTTCGGGGTGGCTGCCGAAGTAGGCGATGCCGAAGAAGCCGACGCCGACCGAGCCGAACAGGCACAGGAACATCCAGATCATGCCGATGCGGCGGGCGTTGGGGATGGTGTGGAGCGATTCGGCGGCCATGAAGCGCACGAGGATGTGCGGCTGGCCGAAGTAGCCCAGACCCCAGGCGGCCAGCGAGAGGATGGCCAGGGTGTCGAGGTCGCCCATCAGGCTGGTGGCACCGGGCTTGATCTGTTCGACGAGCTGGATGCTCTCGGTGACACCGCCCTGGTTGTAGATGACCATCAGCGGGGCGAGGATCAGCGCGCCGATCATCAGTGATGCCTGGATGGTGTCGGTCCAGCTGACGGCCAGGAAGCCGCCGATGAAGACGTAGGCGATGGTGCACAGGGCGCCGACCCAGAGGGCAACGCTGTAGGGCATGCCGAACATGCTCTCGAAGAGGCGGGCGCCGGCCACGACGCCGGAGGCGCAGTACAGGGTGAAGAAGACGAGGATGACCACCGCCGTGAAGATGCGCAGCAGGTTGCTGTGGTCCTCGAAGCGGTTGGTGAAGTAGTCGGGCATGGTGAGGGCGTTGCCGACCTTCTCGGTGTAGACGCGCAGGCGCCCGGCCACGAAGTACCAGTTGAGCCAGGCGCCGATGCACAGGCCGATGGCGATCCATGATTCGGACAGGCCGCTGGCGTAGACGGCGCCAGGCAGGCCCATCAGCAGCCAGCCGCTCATGTCGGAGGCGCCGGCCGACAGGGCGGTGACGAAGCTGCCCAGGCTGCGTCCGCCCAGGATGTAGTCGGACAGGTTGCTGGTGGCCCGGTAGCCCAGCCAGCCGATGAGCAGCATGGCAACCAGGTAGATGGCAAACATGATGGTGGTTGCCGTATCTGCGGGGGTCATGGTCATGGACCGTCTCCTTGATCGAATGGATAGATGCCGGCGGAAAGGCCGGGCAGATCCGGAGGGTCGGCCGCGGGATGGGCCGTAGGGATCTGCCGGATTGTCGTCAGGCTGGACAGGGGTGGCCATCCTGCACGAAAGCGCTGGCAAAGGGGCGAATTCTACGCGCAAGGGGCCATGGGACCACCGGATGAATGGTTATTGATTGCAGGGGCATTGACCTTCCCACGATGGGAAGGTTTATGCTTGGTGGCTCCAGCAAGGCCGTGCAACGGCAAGGAAATGGATCATGAATGCACCGAATCCGGCTGTGTCCGGCCCCGGGCTGCAGAAGGCAGCCCAGACTCTCGTGCTGCCCATCGAGGGCATGAGCTGCGCGTCGTGCGTGCGGCGTGTGGAGATGGCGCTGGGCAAGGTGCCCGGGGTGGCGTCGGTGAACGTGAACCTGGCCACCGAGCGGGCCACGGTGACGCTGGCCGAGCCGCTGGAGGCGCAGCAGCTGGTGCAGGCGGTGCAGAAGATGGGCTACGACGTGCCCGAGAGCACCGTGGTGCTGCAGGTGGACGAGATGAGTTGCGCTTCGTGCGTGGGCCGGGTGGAGCGGGCGCTGAAGGCGGTGCCGGGTGTGCGTTCGGCCAGCGTGAACCTGGCCACGGAACGGGCGACGGTGAGCGGGCTGGCGCCGGTGGCGGCGCTGCTGGCGGCGGCCGAGAAGGCCGGGTATCCGGCACGCGTGGTGGACGGCGGTGAGGACACCGGCTCGGTCCCGGGCGCTGCAGGCGAGGCCGCTGATACGCATGGTATCGGTGTTCCCAAGGAAGCAGGTGCTCACTCCGTTGTGGATCGCAAGGCGGCCGAGCAGCGGGCGCTGTGGCGTGACCTGTGGCTGGCAGCCGCGCTGGCGCTGCCGGTGTTCCTGCTGGAGATGGGCGGGCACATGGTGCCGGCTTTCCATCACTGGGTGGCGCACACCATCGGCACGCAGAACAGCTGGTACCTGCAGTTCGTGCTGACGACGCTGGTGCTGTTCGTGCCGGGGCTGCGCTTCTACCGCAAAGGCATTCCGGCGCTGCTGCGCGGGGCGCCCGACATGAATTCGCTGGTGGCGGTGGGCACGCTGGCTGCCTGGGGCTTTTCCACGGTGGCCACCTTCCTGCCGTCGGTGCTGCCGGCAGGCTCGGTGAATGTGTACTTCGAGTCGGCGGCGGTGATCGTGGTGCTGATCCTGGTGGGGCGCTTTCTGGAGGCGCGGGCCAAGGGGCGCACGTCGGAGGCCATCCAGCGGCTGGCGGGCCTGCAGGCCCGAACGGCCCATGTACGGCGTGACGGCCAGGTGGTGGACGTGCCGCTGGCGCAGGTGCGGGCGCAGGACGTGGTGGAGGTGCGCCCCGGCGAGCGGGTACCGGTGGATGGCGAGGTGATCGAGGGCGACAGCTATGTGGACGAGTCGATGATCACCGGTGAGCCGGTACCGGTGGCCAAGACGGCAGGCAGCCCGGTGGTGGGCGGCACGGTGAACCAGACCGGCGCCTTCACGCTGCGGGCCACGGCTGTGGGCGGCCAGACGGTGCTGGCGCAGATCATCCGGATGGTGGAGCAGGCGCAGGGTTCCAAGCTGCCCATCCAGACGCTGGTGGACCGGGTGACGATGTGGTTCGTGCCGGCCGTGATGACGGCCGCGCTCATCACCTTCGTCATCTGGATGGTGTTCGGGCCGACACCGGCGCTGGGCTTTGCGCTGGTCAACGCGGTGGCGGTGCTGATCATCGCCTGCCCGTGCGCGATGGGGCTGGCCACGCCGACTTCGATCATGGTGGGCATCGGCCGTGGGGCCGAGCTGGGTGTGCTGTTCCGCAAGGGCGAGGCGCTGCAGCTTCTGAAGGATGCGAAGGTGGTGGCGGTGGACAAGACCGGCACGCTGACCGAGGGCCGGCCCGCACTGACCGACCTGGAGGTGCGGCCGGGATTCGAGCGCGCTGCGGTGCTGGCCCAGGTGGCGGCGCTGGAGTCGCGCTCCGAGCACCCGATTGCGCGGGCGCTGGTGGCGGCCGCCAAGGCCGAGGGGCTGGCGCTGCCAGCGGTGCAGGACTTCGAGTCGCTGACGGGGCTGGGTGTGCATGCACGGGTGCAGGATGCATCGAAAGTGGGCACTGACTCTGCGGAGCCTGCCGGGGTGCCTGTGGCCGTGGGGGCCGACCGCTACATGCAGTCGCTGGGGGTGGATGTGAGCCCCTTTGCCGAGGTGGCGCAGCGCCTGGGGGGCGAGGGCAAGTCGCCGCTCTATGTGGCCGCGGACGGCAAGCTGGCTGCCATCGTGGCGGTGTCGGACCCGATCAAGGAAACGACGCCGACGGCCATTGCGGCGTTGCATGCGCAGGGGCTGAAGGTGGCGATGATCACCGGCGACAACGCCCGAACCGCGCAGGCCATTGCCCGGAAACTGGGCATCGACGAGGTGGTGGCCGAGGTGCTGCCGGCGGGCAAGGTGGAGGCGGTGAAGCGGCTGCAGGCTACCCATGGGGCGCTGGCCTATGTGGGTGACGGCATCAACGATGCGCCGGCGCTGGCGCAGGCCGAGGTGGGCATGGCCATCGGCACCGGTACCGACGTGGCCATCGAGGCGGCCGACGTGGTGCTGATGTCGGGCAACCTGCAGGGGGTGGCCAAGGCCATCGGGCTGTCGCGGGCCACCATCCGCAACATCCACGAGAACCTGTTCTGGGCCTTTGCCTACAACACCGCGCTGATCCCGCTGGCGGCTGGCGCGCTCTATCCGGCCTTCGGCATCCTGCTGTCACCAATGCTGGGCGCGGGCGCCATGGCGCTGTCCAGCGTGTTCGTGCTGGGCAACGCGCTGCGGCTGCGTCATTTCGGGCGTGGGGAGAATGCTTGAGCGGATGATCAGCGACGGTCTCCGGGTGGGCAGGCCAGACATGTCTGGTCCATGCCGCTTTGGCGGAATATCGGGCGGGTGGTTGTCCGTGTCCGAGCGCCGTTCAGGCCATGACAGGAGGGCACGATGAACATCGGTGAGGCAGCCCGGGCCTCGGGCGTGTCGGCCAAGATGATCCGCTACTACGAGCAGGTGGGGCTGATCCCGGCCCCCCTGCGGCTAGCCTCGGGCTACCGGGCGTATTCGGAGAAGGACGTGCACCGCCTGCGCTTTGTGCGGCGCGCGCGTGACCTGGGCTTTGCGGTGGACGAGATCCAGACGCTGCTGGATCTGTGGAACGACCGGTCCCGCCACAGTGCGGACGTGAAACGGATTGCCCGCGGGCATATCGAGGAGCTGCAGCAACGCATTGCCAGCCTGCAGCAGATGGTGGACACGCTGCAGACGCTGATGGATTGCTGCGCGGGGGACGAGCGGCCGGATTGCCCGATTCTGGTGGGGTTGGAGAGGGGGGAGTGAGGGGAGGACAGTAGTGCCTATGTCTCGATGCCAATGGCGGAAATTGCGATGAAGGTTGCTGCGTAACTGGCTGCTATCCGATCTCATCCGTGTTTATATCTGGTATTAAACTTTCGTTGATTAAAACTGGGCGCTCTGCAGAAAGAAGAGAGGATTGTTCGCCTTCACGCCATGCCCGAACAGGCGTTTCGATGGTGGTCTGGAAAGATTACGTTTGACGAAGTGCCTTTCTCTGGGCTCCATTTTTTGTGGGGTAGATGAGCTCGTCGACAATGCAGCAAATGAGTCGGTGGTCGGTAACGTGAAATATTGACAGATCATTATGGTCCTGTTCTCCTATGAAGAACACCCATCCCTTTGCTTTTTTGTTGTTCTTTTTTGCTTCGATGCTCTCTCGTCTGGCGGCTTCGAATTCTTGGCAAACATAATTTCTCTGATAATTACTCCAGTTTTTCCAGTGAACTTTTATTCGGTACGGGTTGAGGGTTCTTCTGTTTATTGTACTTTTTTCGTCTGTTGGGGGTCGTTCTCCGTACCCAAGTTTTATTTCAAGTTCGTCTTCTGTTTTTTGCAGCGTTTTCCATCCCATAGGTGCATAGAATATTTTTCTTTCGATGTGGTTGGTGAATAGGTCGCGTTTTATTATTTTGAATGCGCTTCTATAGGTGTTCGCAAGAATTCCATCAATAGTCAGGGGGAGGTCCCTGTCATAAGGATAGTTCAGAAACGTTCGGCAGATTGGTCTGATCGTGTTTGCCGTCCAGGGGCGTTCTCTATAGATTTTTAACAAGTCTTCTATGGTCTTGATCTTGGGGGGCAGGCTGCGAGGAGCGGTTGGAAGCCCTTCTGTATGGGAAACGATGCGGTGCGTTTTCAGCTCAAGACGATTAGGGAAGCTGCCTGGAAACCCTCTAAGGGAAGTGAGGCGCCGTTTACGTCCGCGCTTGATCAAGAGCGATTCTAACGGTATGTCGCAGTGTTCCAAGTGATGAGGATCTGCCTTGAAGTACGGACGCACCTCGTTATGGGGTCTGTAGGAGCAGGGGTTTGCTAGGACGCCGCATCCTCGGCATACATAACGGGTTTTGTCGACACCTTCAGTCTGATCGATTATCCAGAGCTGGGACGCATCAATGATCTGTCCGGTGTATTTGTCAAGAGCGGTTTCCATGTATGTCTCCTTGATGTTTCTTATCTCAGCAGATTGACCAGCGCCTTCTCCCGTGCATCTCTGTAAACATCGAAATCGGCATCGATGCTGATGATGCGGTGAATGCCGAGCCGTGCTGCGGCTTCGGCGATGGAGGCGTCGGCCAGGTCCAGGGGCAGGCTGGCGAAACGCTGGGCGATGCGGTGGACGGCTGGCAGGCTGGTGTCGGTGGGGATGTCCACCTGGACCGCGCCGCGCTCGATCCACAGCAGGAAGTCCAGGGCGGCCTGGTTATGGATGCGACGGGCCAGCAGGGCGCAGACTTCGGTCAGTACGGGCCAGGTGGTGATGAGGCGGACGGCGGGATGCGTTTCCAGCCAGTGCCGCACGGGGAGGTGCCAATGGTCCGCTGCGTTGAACAGGGCCAGCAGGGGACCTGAGTCGACCAGGACGGGGCCCTCGACGGGGGCTGGCCACCGAAGTGGGGGCTCTGCGACTTTCTGTTCTGACATCTTCATTGCCCCCTGCGGTGTTTCTCTTCCCAGGCATCGGCCAGATGGCGGCGACGTTCGGTGGACAGATCGGCCGGGCCGGCATGGCGGCCAAACAGGTCTGCGCCCAGGCTGAAGGCGGAGGCCTTGGGGGGCGGTACGTTCTGCAGGTAGGCGCTGAGGGCATCGCGCATCAGTTCGCTGATGGAGCGGCCTTCCTGGGTGCTGCGCTGGCGCAGCTGATGTTCCAGCTCGGGGGGCAGCTTGACGGTGGTGGTCATGGCGGCATGGATTCGGGTGGAGTAATACAGATGGTATTACCATGATTGCCCGAAAACAAGTGGATCACGCTCCCAGCCGATACGCGTGGATCCTGCATCCGACAGGCTGCAAATGAACAGGGCCGGTCCTTCATGGTTGAAGGAACCGGCCCTGTGTCTGAGGGGGCAGTCATTGGAAGCTGCCCCATCAACGGTCGCCTGCCTTACCGCGGCGAGTACGACACGCCCAGCATCACGGTGCGCGGCTGCTGGTTGTAGTAGCGCCAGCTGGCGTTGCTGCGGTTGCCGAGGTTGTAGACGTCGGCGTGGGCCGTCAGCTCGGGGGAGACGCGCCAGGACGAGCGCAGGTTGACGAGCAGGCCGCCGCCGACGCGCCGCTGGTTGGCTTCGTCGGAGAAGTGGCGATTGTTCAGCACCACGTCGGCGCCCACGCTGTACTCGTCGAAGCTGTAGTTCACCTGGCCGCTGACGGTGCGCTTGGCGACGTGCGGCAGCACGCGGCCGGTGGCGCTGTTCTTGGGATTGACCAGGTCAAGGTTGGCCTGCCAGCGCAGTCCCTCAACCAGCTGGCCGGGGGCGTTTTCCTGGCCGAGGGAGAGGGCGATGCCGGTGATGGTGGCGCGGCCGATGTTGGTGATGGCGCAGTTGGCGGCACCGGTGCAGTCGCCGATGGTGGTGAGACGGTCACGCACGCGGCTGCGGTAGACGATGGCCTTGGCGTAGGTGGCCTGGTCGGGCTGCCAGTAGGCGCCGGCGTCGACGGTCTGGTTGCGCTGCTGCTTCAGGCGGGCATTTTCCGGGCTGGCGTAGTAGTCGGCCAGGTCGGGCATGCGGTAGCCGGTGTTGAGGTTGCCCACGACACGCAGGTTGTCGGCCAGCCGGTAGCCATAGCCCACCTGGTGGCTGAAGGTCTTCTTGTAGCGGTTGCTGTCGTCCAGACGCAGGGCCACGTTGAGCTGGTGCGGGCCGTATTCGCCCACGGCGTTGCCGGTAAGCGCATGGGTGGTGCGGGTGGGCGAAGAGAGGCCGGTGGTGTCGTAGCTTTCTTCCAGCCGTTCGGCGCCGACGCGGGCCAGGACTTCAGGGGTGACCTGCTGGGTGGCACCCAGGCCGTATTCACGCAGGCGGGTCTTGTCCCAGGTGGCGACGTTGTTGGTGTAGTTCCAGGTGTTGCTGATGCTGCTCTGGCCGAACTTGGCGTCCAGTCGGGTGTTCGGGCTGAGCTGGTGGTCGGCGCGCAAGCCGGTCAGTTCCAGGCGCTTCTTGGCGGCCAGGGCGGTGTTGCCGCCATAGGTGCCGTCGAAGTCGGCGTTGACGGTGTTGCGCATGGCCACGACGGTGACGTTCGTGGCGGTGGAGAGGCGGGCGTCGAGGCGACCGGAGAGGTTGTCGCGCTTCCAGCTGTCCTGGTCGTCCTGGTGGCCGGGGTAGTCACGGGCGGTGGCGTCGAAGCCGTCGCCGCGCTCGCGGCCCACGTCGAGGGTGCCGGTGATCTGTTCATTGCCGCCCGAGACGCGGCCGCGCATCTGCATGTAGCCGCGGCCGCCGATGCCGGCTTCGCCGCTGACCCGGGTCTTGGGACCGGCACGGTCGGACAGGTACTGGACCACGCCGCCGCCGGCATTCTGGCCGTAGACGCCCGAGCCGGGGCCGCGCAGGATTTCGGTGCGGCTGCCATAGGCCATGGGCAGCAGCGAGAAGTCGGCGCCACTGGCCGGGCTGACGCGGAAACCGTCAATCAGGACGAGGGTGTCCTGCAGGGCGTTGCCGCGGATGGCCAGACCGCCGAAGGATCCGGGGGTGCCTTGCGAGCGGGGCTGGATGCTGCCCAGGGCCTCGAAGGGCGTGAGCTGGCTGGCGTTGCGATGGGCGTGGTAGGTGGGCAGCACGACGACATCGCTGGTCAGCGTGTCGATGGCGGTGGGCATGTTGGCGGCCGTGACCATCTGGGCGCCGTGGCGCGGGGTGGCGTGTTTTGCCGCGGCCCTGGATGCCGGTGCAGCCTGCGGGGTGTTGCGTTGCAGGTTGTAGTGACGTCCCGGGTGGTTCTGCTGGCCGGCGGGGGCGGGGCGAGCGGTACGGGCGTGGTCCTGGGCAGTTTGCGCCATGGCGGCCGGAATGGCTGCCAGGGAGAAGGCTGCGGCAACGGCCGCGGCACAGGTGCTTCGCTTGAACATGGGTTTCTCCGAAAGGCGCAGCCGGCGGGGTGTACGTCGCCGGGGCGCAACAGTGTCGTTTCGCTTGCAGTTTAGGCCGCCGTCTGTCGGCCGACAAACGGCAGGCCACAATGTGTGGCTTTGAGGGCAACGGCCTGCCGCGTTGTTTTGCGGGATGCGGCGGGATGTAACGGCCTCGTGCAAGGCCGAAAACGGGCAGGCGCGCGGCCGCAGAGTCAGCCCTGGCGGGCGGCAGCCATGGCCTGGTGCACCTGTTGCAGGACGGTGTCCACCTCGGGCCAGGGGTGGTGCTGGATGAGGGTGACGTGGGGGCCGAGGGCGCGGTAGCGGCTGGCGTCGGTGGGGCCCAGGACGGAGACGAGATGGGCGCCGACGGCGGCGGCCAGGTGACCGGGGCCCGTGTCGTTGGCCACGACCACGGCGCTGTGGGCCAGCAGGGCGGCATAGACATCCAGAGGGACGCCGGCCAGGGTCTGGGCGTCGGGGTAGTCGGTACGGGCCTGGATGGTTTCCGGCCCCGGGCCGGGCATGAGCAGCACTGGCAGTTCGGGGACGAGTTGCCGGCACAGGGTGGGAAAGCCGGGCCAGGCCTTGCTGGCGCCTTTCAGGGTGCCGGTGGCAAAGGGCACCAGGCAGGCGTAGGGCAGGATGTGCGGCTGGCCGTTGTCGGTGTCCTGCACCAGGCCCTGCTGGCGCAGCAGTTTCAGGGCGGCGGCCCGGGCGTCATCGGTCAGGGGCAGCGTGGGCCAGTCCATGGGGGGCGCCTGGAAGGCCGGAGCCTGTCTTGTGGCTGGGGCGGCGCTTCCATTCGGGGTGGGGCGGCCATCGGCTGCCGGGTGGGCGGATGGCATGGCGCTGGGCGGTAGCGCTGCCGTGCGGGCATCCAGGCCGTCGGGCCGTCCGGAGGTCAGCGCGGCGGCGACGTTCCAGAAGCGCTGGCTTTCATGCAGCGGCTGTGTGGGCTGGGCAACGGGGTGGGTGAGGAACCAGCCCCGGCCGTCCTGACGGTAGCCGACGGTGTTGAGCCCGGCCAGCCAGGCATCCAGGGCACTGGAGAAGGAGTTGGTGAGCAGCAGGGTGTTGAGGCGCTTGTCGAAATCCGCGTCGAGGGTGCGGACATCCCGGGCCAGGCCGCGCAACAGGCGGGCCCGTTCGCGCAGGGTGCCGGGCAGGGTGTGCACGGGCCAGCCGCAGCCGGCCAGCAGGGGGACAGCCCAGCGCTTGCCTACCAGTTGCAGCGCGTAGCCGTGATGATGCAGGTGCCAGAGGGTGGGCAGGCTCATGACGACATCGCCGACCCAGTTCGGCAGACGAACGATGAGTGGTCGCATTTGTGGATAATTCAGTGGTCTTCCACCGATTATGGAGTGAAACGAGATGCAGGGTGCAGACAACCAGAGTCGTCGGGTGCTGAACGGTGCAGCGGTGATTGCCTTCCATCAGCAGTGTCTGGCGCTGCCGGGCTGGCCCAAGGCGGGCGTGGCGCCGGACGGCCATGCGCTGGACCAGGCGCCGGCCACGGACGATACGCAGGTGCTGCTGTGGCACTGGGTGGGCAATAACCACCGCTTCAACAGCCTGCTGTGGGACGAGGAGGATCTGGCACGGCGTACCCGTGTCTCGGCCGAGGAGATTGCCGGCAACAAGCGGGCCATCGACGGCTACAACCAGGCGCGCAATGACGCCACCGAGCGGGTGGACGAGCTGCTGCTGCTGGGGCTGGGGCTGGTGGATCCGTCGTCGGTGGGCGGTGATTCGCCGGTGAGTCTGGCGGGCCAGGGGGCGCGGATGAACAGCGAGACGGCCGGCAGCATCATCGACCGGATGTCGATCATGGCGCTGAAGGTGCGGGCGATGAAGGCGCAGACCGAGCGTACCGACGTGGATGAGGCGCACCGTGAGGCCTCGCGGGCCCGGCTGGCGCGGCTGGAGACGCAGCGTGATGACCTGGGTCGCTGCCTGGACGAGCTGATGGCCGACTGCCGTGCCGGCAAGGCCTATTTCAAGGTGTACCGCCAGTTCAAGATGTACAACGACCCGGCGTTCAACCCGGCGCTGGTGGCCGAGCGCGGCGCCTGAGCGGAGACGATCATGGCTTCATCGGATACGAAACCGGCGTCGGAAGGGACTTCGATGCCTCAGGTGCATGCGGAGCGGGCCGGGCATCCGGCGCGGGAGGATCGGCCCACGACCACACCGCATGCGACCCTCAATGCGCCGCGCCGTCGCCGTATCCGGGTGCGGCTGGTGGACATGGTCATCGCTTCGGTGGCCTGCCTCTTCCTGCTGGTGCAGTTCCTGCCCGGGGTGAGGTCCAAGGGCTGAGAAACGGGCGTAGCGCCGAGAGCCAGCGCTCACTTTTCTGGTCCAGGTTCAGGCTGGCGTAGGCCGGGCTGGTGGAGGGTAGTACCACGGTCTGGTAGCCCAGTGACTGAAAGAATGCCTGCTGACGACCTGCATGCTGGCCGTTGAAGCCGATCAGCTGCAGGTGGGGCAGGCGTGCCAGCAGGGGCTGGAATTCGTTGCCCAGGGCTTCGCGGATGGCGCTGTCCAGGCTGCCCTGACGGTGGCAGCGGCCCACCGTGTCCCAGAGGGCGATGCGGTGGCGGCGCAGCAGGGCCAGTCGCGCGTCGTAGGGCAGCTCGGCCGTGGGCTCGCCCGTCAGCCGGCCCATGATGGGCCAGAACTGGTTGCGTGGGTGCGCGTAGTAGGCCCGGGCCGCCAGGGAGGCATTGCCGGGAAAGCTGCCCAGCAGCAGGATGCGTGCGTCTTCACGCCAGACCGGGGGCAGGCCCTGGTGGGGTGGGGCGGCCGTGTCGTCGCTGCGCCTTGCCCCTGCCGGGGCGGGGGTGGGTAGGCTGTCGGGGTTGGAGCCAGGCCCGTGAGAGGGTGCCGATGGCGGTGCAGGCGTGTTGCTCATGCGCGGATTATCGCGCCTGACAAGCCTGTGGGCTGCGGGCTGCAGGTTGCAGGTTGCAGCAGCGCCTGTGCGGGGCCTGTTTTCTTCTGAGTGGAGCCTGTTTTCTTTCGTGGGCATCTGTTGCCTTGGGGTGCGCATGGCTGGCCTGACCGGGGGCCGACGGTAGAATGGGAGCGGGCCCGGCTGTGGGCCGGGCAACTACTGGATCGATTGCATGTTTGACAAGGTGGTCTTTGCGGGTGGCGGGCATCGTTGCTGGTGGCAGGCGGGCTTCTGGGAAGTTCTGCGCGCCGAGATCGAGCTGCGTCCGCGCGTCATCGGGGCGACCTCGATGGGCGCCTTCATGGCTTGCCTGGTCCATGCCAATGACAGCCGGCGTGCGCTGGCCTGGTACGAGCGCGAGCTGGCCGGGGTGCGCACCAACATCGCCTGGCTCAATCTCTTTCGCAAGGATGCGCCGCTGTTCCGTCAGGGGGGCATCTATCGCAAGTCCATGCGGGCGGTGCTGGGGGGCGAGCATTTCCGGCAGCTGCTGTGGGCGGCGCCCGAGATCCGCATTGGCTGCGCGCTGCCGCCGCCCGCGCTGACCGAGCGTCAGTTGCGGAGGGTGAGCTGGCGCGAATACCGGCGTGACGCACGGCTGATGCCGGCCGCACTGCATGCCCGGTCCGAGCGCACGGCGATGTTCGTGCCGCATGTGAAGCGCCTGCAGGACTGCCGTACCGAGCGGGAGCTGTTCGATCTGCTGCAGGCAGCCAGTGCCTTGCCGCCGCTGGTGCCGCCGGTGGAGCTGGATGGCGTGCCGGCCTGTTCGGGCAGTCTGGTGGATCCGGTGCCGGTGGATCTGGTGGCCGATGTGCCGGGCCAGACGCTGGTGCTGACCACGCGCACCTACAACCGCAAGACGCCGGTCTTTGCGCTGGAAGGCCGGCTCTACGTGCAGCCGTCCGTGCCGCTGCCGGTGGGCAGCTGGGATTTCACGTCGCCCCAGCGTTTTCTGAAGGCCTACGAGCAGGGACGGGTGGATGCCGAGTCCTTCCTGAAGCTGTTTGGCCTGGGGGCTTTCCAGCCCGAGGCGCAGTTTGGCGGGGCGCTGCTGGTCGGTACCGGCTGGACGGAGGCACCCGGCGCAGAGAACAACGCCGAGGCGGCCGAAAACGGGGCGACGGCCGAGGAGGCAACGTCGGACGGTGAAGCGGTCGCCGAACGTTCTGCGGATGCGGTGGCCGAGGCTGCTACGGGCACGGCCGATGAGGCGGGAACGGACAGGACACTGCCGGCCGGGCGTGCCGGCGGTGCTGGGGCCGATACCGCGACGTGGTCATCGGACGAAGGGGCCGACCTGCCGGTGGGGATCGGTAATGACCGGGAGTCGCAGGCGGCTGCCCAGGCCGCCTGGGAAGACGAGATCGATGACGATCCGCTCACGTTGAGCGACGATCGCACCGTGGGCGAGCCTCACGACAAGCTTTTCGAGCGTGCCCGGCGGGCACGGGAAGAGGGGCGGTAGGCGGCGCCTGGAGGACCGGGATCAGTCGGCGCGGCGGGCAGCCACCAGCATGCCGCCGCCCAGCAGCATGAGCAGCCAGGCCAGCAGGGTGCCGGCAATGGAGGAGCGTACGATGGCGGAGGCCGAAACCAGGGCTCCAGCGGCCAGCAGGCAGCGGGCGGTGGTGAGGGTACGCTGGGCAGGGGTGGATGCGGACATGAAGGCCCCACCAGGAAGGGGAAGTGGCGCGCCCGGCACGAATCGAACGTGCGACCCTTGGCTTCGGAGGCCAATACTCTATCCCCTGAGCTACGGGCGCGCTGAGCTTTTGAAGAATACAGCTTTTCCGGATGGGCGTCCAGTGCTGGCGGCCAGGGGAAGGCGGGCTACCCCTGTTTCAGGTTCAGGCAGCTTGCGTGATCTTTGGTCGCTGCCGAGGAAGCGTGCCGGGCCGTGCGCATTTTCTGTCCCGGGGGAGGTCATGATGCCGTCTGGCGGGTCGCTCTGGCCGGGAGCTGATCCTGATCAACACGGCCAGTAGGGTTTTGCTCTATAAAAATGCGATTCATCATGGGTGCCGGCCCTGATCGACCTGCCGCAGGCAGGAATGCGTGCCGTGCCCGGATACCTGGAATCTAGAGAAAGCAGCGCGGAGCATTCATGGCCAATAACACTCCTGGCACCCCGGCCGGCAAGCAGACCGGCGAGAAGATGCGGTTCTTCAAGTCGAACACCCAGCTGGTCGTGGTGGTGACGACGGCACTGGTCCTGCCGGTCGTCATCATTTCGGCGATGATCGGGGCGTCCGGCAGCCGCCCGCGTGCGACCGACGAGATGTCGTCTGAAGTCATCGAGGCACGCATCCGTCCGGTGGCCGGCTTCGAGCTGCAGGAAATGAAGAAGGGCGGCCCGGCCCGGACCGGTGAGGAAGTGTTCAAGGGCGTGTGTACGGGCTGCCATACGGCGGGCGTTTCGGGCGCACCCAAGTTCGGCGACAAGGCTGCCTGGGCACCGCGCATTGCGCAGGGTCTGGATACGCTGCTGCAGTCGGCCACGAAGGGCAAGAACGCCATGCCGCCGCAGGCGGGTGGTGAGTACTCCGACCAGGAGGTCGCCAACGCGGTGGTCTACATGGCCAACGAGGGTGGTGCCAACTTCGAGGCACCCAAGCTGGAAGAGAAGAAGGAAGGCGACGAGTAAGTCACCACTTTCTTTTCAGCGCCCCATTCGTGCAGGTTTTGGCCTGCAGGCATGGGGCGTTTTCCTTTCAGCTGGGGACGGCGCCGCGCTGTTCCAGCATGGCGCGCAGCGCTGCCAGCTTCTTGCGGGCCTCGTCGGCCGAGACGGGGACGTTGCGCGTCCCTTCGGCTTCCAGCTGCATCTCGGTGATGAAGCGTGAGGGCTGGCAGTCCACCATCTCGCGGGCGCGCTGGCGCTGCCGGCACCATGAGAGCGTGAGGCTCTTGCGGGCGCGGGTGATGGCGACGTACATCAGCCGTCGCTCTTCTTCCAGGCGCTCGGCGTCGATCTTCTCGCGGTCCACGGGCGAGCCGTTCACGTCATCCAGACCGTCATCCTCGCGGCCGGCGTGGGGCATGATGCCTTCTTCCACGCCGATCAGGAAGACGTGCGGGTACTCCAGGCCCTTGCTGGCGTGGACGGTGGACAGGCGCACGGCGTCGCCGTCCTCGTCACGGCCTTCCAGGCGGGTCACGAGCGAGATGTGCTGGGCCATGTCCACCAGCGTCTTGCCGTCGTCGTCGGCGCGCTTGCCGATCCAGTCACGGAATTCGCAGACGTACTGCCAGCGGGTGGTGGCGCTGCGCTCGTCGCCCTGTTCGGACAGGTAGGCCTGGTAGTCGATGGCGCTGATCAGCGCATCCAGCACGGTGGAGGCAGGTTCGCGCTCGGCACGCCATTTCAGGCGGTTGATGAAGTCGCCAAAGACGCGCAGCGGATGCAGCTGCCGATCGGTCAGGCGGCTTTCCACGCCGGCCTCGAACATGGCCTGGAACAGGCTGATGTCACGCTCGCCTGCGTATTCACCCAGCAGCTTGAGGGTCTGTGGGCCGATGCCGCGTCGCGGCGTGGTGGCGGCGCGGATGAAGGCCGGATCGTCGTCGTCGTTGGCCAGCAGGCGCAGGTAGGCGCACAGGTCCTTGATCTCGGCACGGTCGAAGAACGACTGGCCGCCGGAGATCTGATAGGGGATGTGCTCTTTGCGAAGCATCTGCTCGATGACCCGCGCCTGGTGGTTGCCGCGGTAGAGCACGGCGAAGTCCGACCATTTCAGGCGCTTCTCGAAGCGGGCTGCCTGGATGCGCTTGACGACGGTTTCGGCCTCGTCCTCGTCGTCGTCACAGGGCAGCACCTTGAGCGGATCGCCCTCGCCCAGGGCCGACCACAGCGTCTTGGTGTAGAGCTTGGGATTCTTGGCGATGAGGGTGTTGGCCGCGTGCAGGATGGTGCGGGTGGAGCGGTAGTTCTGCTCCAGCTTGATGACGGTGAGGTTGGGAAAGTCCTGCCCCAGACGCTTGAGGTTCTCCAGCGAGGCGCCGCGCCAGCCGTAGATGGACTGATCGTCGTCGCCCACGGCCGTCAGGCCCGTGCGGTTGCCCACCAGCTCCTTCAGGAGCGCGTACTGCGCCACGTTGGTGTCCTGGTATTCGTCCACCAGGAAGTAGCGGAGCTTCTCCTGCCAGAGGCGACGGGCTTCCTCGTCCTGGCGCAGCAGCTTGAGCGGCAGGCGGATCAGGTCGTCGAAGTCGACGGCCTGGTAGCCCTCCAGCGTGGCCTGGTACTCCATGTAGGCGCGGGCGATGCGCAGCTCGCTCTCGCCGCGGGCTTCCTTGAGCGCCGTCTCGGGCTCGACCATGGCGTTCTTCCACAGCGAGATGCGCGTGGCGGCCAGCCGAATGAGCTTGCGGTCGGTGGTCTGCAAAAGCTGCGCCAGCAGGCCGGCACAGTCGTCGCTGTCGAAAATCGAGAACGAGGGCTTGAGTCCGATGCCCCGGCCGCTGGTGCGCAGCATCTTCATGCCCAGCGAGTGGAAGGTGGAGATGGTCGGACGTTCGGAGGCGGGGAGCTTGCGCTGCTGGGCGAAGCGCTCGGCCATTTCGGCCGCCGCCTTGTTGGTGAAGGTGATGGCCGCAATGGCCCGGCCGGTGAAACCGGCATCGATCAGGTGCAGGAGCTTGGCGGTGATGACGCGGGTCTTGCCCGAGCCGGCGCCGGCAATGACCAGGCTGGGGCCGTCCAGGTGCTTGACGGCCTGGGCCTGTGCGGGATTGAGTTCAGCCACGGTTGGGGAATGAGGACAGCAGGCAGGTCGGGCAGGACGGGGAACAAGGCAGGCGATGCCGGGAAGCAATATTGCAAGTGAGTGCTCACCTACAATATGCAGGGGGTCTGGGAGCCCGCTTCGGCGAGGCCGGTGTCCGCGTCTTCATCCGACGGGAAGGGGGGGCTATTATCGGACGAATCGGCCGCGGACGTCTGTCGCAATGGTGAGTTCATGCAACGGGTGTTGCGACGGCGGCTGCGTCAGATTTCCTGCGGGTCGATGATCAGCTGCCAGCGCACGCCCTTGTGGTGATGGGCCGCACTGCCGGCCACGCCGGTGGCGTGGTCACCCGCCCCCACCGAGGCCTGCCAGCTGGCCAGCAACGTGTGCAGGCTGGGGCGGTGGCTGCTTTCGATGAGGAGCTGCGCACGGAAGACCTTGTTGACCTGCGCCAGGGGCATGGGGACGGGGTCGCAGATTTCCACGTGGGCGTCGGGGTGGATGGAGGAACCTCGATATCTTGTTGAATTTTCGTCGTTATCAATAATTCTGCTGGACGTGACGGACCCGGCTTCCTCGCCTCTGGATGCCGGGGTGAAGGCGGGGGCTTGAAAGGCTGCTTGGTTGCCTGGTTTGTTGTCATTCGTAATTACGTCATTTGCCGAGGCGTGGGTCTGCTGGGTTTCTACTGCGTAATTCGTAATGCTGGCGGGGCGCTGCACTGCGTTCGAATGCGCGCTGAAGGCCTTGGATGGCCCCGATCCGTGCCCGGAAGTGCCGGGCCGTTGCTGTTGGGTACGGGCTGTCTGGATGGCCTGCAGCAGGTACTGGCGGGCGTCCTGAAGGAACGCGAGGGCGCTGTCCAGGTCGCGGGCCTGGGCCTGCAGCAGGGCCTGGAAGCCAAAGGGCGGCAGGGCACCGGCCTGCCGGTCGGCCAGCTGGGCTGCCGCAAAGCTGGGGTAGTCGTGACGCCGCAGGGACTCGAAGAGCGGGTGCTCGGGGTGGCGGGTCTGGATGAGGGTTCGGGCATGTTCGCTGCGATGGCGGCCAGCCCGACCGGCCACCTGCATCAGGGTGGCGAAGAGACGCTCGGGGGCGCGAAAGTCGGTCGTGAACAGGCCGGCGTCGGCATCGACCACCACCACCAGCGTCAGGCGGTCGAAATCGTGTCCCTTGGCCAGCATCTGCGTGCCCACCAGCAGATTGGTGCGCCCGGCATGCACGTCGTCCAGAAAGGCCTGGGTCGCGCCCTTGCGTCGTGCCACGTCACGGTCCAGGCGGCCGATGTGCGCACTGGGGAAAAGCGTTGCCAGCGCGTCTTCCAGTTTCTGGGTACCGCGCCCGAGCGGGGCCAGATCCTGGTTGCCGCAGGCCGGGCACGCACGGGGTACGGTCTGCGTGGTGGCGCAGTGATGGCAGACCAGCCGATAGCGGGGAGGGCGCTGATCGCCGCTCTCTCTCGCTTCATCCAGAGTAAGGATGCCCAGGGACGGCTCGTCGCCGGTGCCCGGCGGGTTGCCCGGGGTTCCGGATGGGGGGCGGGAGGCGGCTCGGGCCGCGGATGCTTTTGTCTTGCGCTCTCCGGCGCCGGGCGAGATGCGGTGCAGCACGCGATAGGCGTCGCACCGGTTGCAGCGTGACAGCCAGCCGCAGGCATCACATCCGAGTACCGGGGCGAAGCCCCGCCGATTCAGAAAGAGCAGCGCCTGCTCGCCGCGGGCCAGGGTCTCGCGGATGGCCTGTAGGCTTTCCTCGGCCAGGCCTTCCTGGGTCTTGGCACCTCGCAAGGCCACGGTCTTCACCTTGGGCAGGGCCGCCTGGCTGCGGGCCCGATGGCGCAGGCGCAGCAGCCGATAGCGGCCCAGCTGTGCGTTGTGCCAGCTCTCCAGCGAGGGCGTGGCCGAGCCCAGCAGCACCGGGATCCGGGCCAGCCGACCCCGGGCGACGGCCATGTCGCGCGCCGAGTAGCGCAGACCCTCCTGCTGCTTGTAGGAAGGGTCGTGCTCCTCGTCGACGATGATGGCGCCCAGGCGAGGGAGGGGGGCCAGAACGGCCAGACGCGTGCCCAGGATGATGCGTGCCCGGCCGCTGGCCGCCGCCAGCCAGTGACTGGCCCGCGCGGTATCGGTCATCTCGCTGTGCAGGACGGCAATGGGCTGCCCGGGAAAGCGGCGCTGCAGCTGCATCTGCAAGGCAGGCGTCAGTCCGATTTCCGGCACCATCAAGAGCACCTGAACATCCGGCTGTGAGGCCAGAAGGCGCTCCATCCAGTGCAGATAGACCTCGGTCTTGCCGCTGCCGGTGATGCCATGCAGCAGCCATGGGCGCGGTGCTGGCCGGGAGGCCCCCGATGTGAGGGATGGATCGGCCTCGGTGGGAGCGCGCGAGGAGCGAGGCGTCCTGTTCGCGGCAGAGGTTGCGGAGGGGGTGGGTGCCGGGGAGCCGGGGGATGCTTCCGAGGACGGCAAGGCCAAGGTCGATGTGTCCGGCCCTGTGAGCTGCCATGCGCACAGTTCAGCCAGCACGGCCTGCTGCTCGGCGTTCAGCTCGGGGGCAGCGGACGGCGCATCGTTTCCGTCATCCAGCGTGGCCGAGAAGTCTTCCAGCCGCGCGACAGCGTCCTTGCGGCTGCGTGCGGTGGGTGGGGTGCGCAGCAGCTTGGGCAGATTGCCTACGGCCAGGTCAGCCAGGCTGCCGTGGTAATAGCGGGCCACGAAACGAAGAAAGACCAGCCATTCGGGGGAAGGAGCAGGCAGATCCTCGCGGACTGCCTCGATGGGCTTGATGTCCTCGGGTTTCAGTCCGGCCGGCAGGGTGCTGGCGTCGTGGCGTTGCAGGGCCAGCCCCGTGCGTCTTCCCTTGCCCCAGGGCACGGTCACCCAGTGGCCCGCAGGCTCTGGCCACTCGGTCGGACAGCGATAGCTGAAGCAACCGGCCAGCGGCCCGTCGATCAGGACCTGGAGATAGGGAGCAGACACGGCAGAAGATCGGACGTGAAGGGGGACAGGTAGCACGTCGCGCCGGCCAGGGATGGCACGGTGTGCGAAGTTTTGGTGTCGATATTGTGCCGCAGGGGGCCAAGTCTGACGGCGTGGGGCTGCACGTGGGGGCGTGCTCGCGTGTGTCTGCGGGTGTGGCGATGAGACGACGACCAGGTTTCCGCGGGCTGTCGCCTCAATACAGGGTGGGGTTGATGGCCCGCATCGGAATTTCCACGTCGAGATCAGGTGCTTTCATGAAGTGGTTTGAAAGAATGTGCTGTAACCAATTGATATATAAGGATATCGATATTTATGCACAAAAACTGTGGATAACTCTGTGAGAAAAGTGGGGCAATCGCCCCCAAACCCGCATGGCGCCTAGGAAAGGGGTTCCTTGCCCAGAAATACACCAAAGAAAAATATCTTTTGAATCAATGACTTGAAGAAAGGGCCTCTCGATTTGCACAACACCCATCGGTTGTGGCAGCACGATCGTCGTTCTGTGCATAACCACGAAAAAGCGTGCTTCTCAGGTTAGGGAGCACTCGCCTACGCGCCAAGGCTCGACTCTTCTACTGCTATCGAAGTCGGACAGCCGATTGGTTACAGGCGGTGGATGCGTGGCGACGAACGGCGCCAGGGAAGAAGGGAGGCATGCAGGTGCACGTCGGTGAATGGGGGCGATAGCTGGCGGCCTGCATGCAACAGTGACGCATTCCGAATGGTGTGGGTGGAGGGCATCCGGTTAGGGGGTCCGGATGGTGAGTTCGGACGTGGGGGGACGATGCGTCGTGTCACCGGGGTTATCGGTATGCCGTTCATCGGTGCTCGGGAGCGTCCCTGCGCAGTGGGTATCTCTTGGGGATCTCCGTGACTGAACAGGAATCGTTCTCTACCTGTTGACAAGTCCAGCGACTTGGCGGCGCCTGAAGCCGTACTTAAGGGATGCAAAGGTGACAGGCCGGTTACCGTTCATCGGTCGGGAGATATGCGCTTTTTCACAGAATCAGTGGATAAGTATGTGAACTCGGTCCGGTCAAGCCAGGAAGATCCAGTGTTCATGCGGGTCTTGAGGGTGTTGCCTAAATTTTGACCTGGGGAGATGCCATGCCCGACAGACGGTCGGTTGGCGTGAGTTTTTGTTACGAAAACAGCGTGAGAAAGGCCCGAAGTTGTGCACAAAAACAGTGGATAACTCTGTGGGATCTCCATTCGCAACCGGCGCAAGCCCACTGTTGATGCGGGTTTTCCGGGATTGCCGTTTTTTTGGACGCCCTCGACAACTGTGCCACCCATGGCAAGAGTGAAGCCGACCAGTGGTCGACGGCTGTCGCTTGAACGGCAGACCAGGAACCCGTCAATGGTCGCTGGACGTGGGTTATTTCACAGAATCAGTGGATAAGTGTGTGGGAAGGGGAAGGGTAAGCCCGTCGAGCCCTGTATCTATGCGGGATGGGCAGGTACTGCCTGAATTTTGGGCACATGGATTTCTCACGTTCACGGCTCGAAAGTCGCGTCGTCTGGATGAGACAGGAAGGCCTGGTTGCGCAGATCAGGGGAGTTTTCTGTGGATAACTTTGTGAGGACAAATCCCGGCGGACTTGTCAAATCGAGGGCCTGTCATCTTTTCCAGCGATGCGGCAAGCCAACAATGGATATATTTCCTTATAAAACAATGAGATGGGTGTGCTTTGGCGGCAGGAGGCTGACAAGCCCCTGGCAACTGCCCAGAGTGTCTTTCTGTGGATAACTTTATGGATAAGTGAAAAAGACTCTGCGCTGCAAAGACTTCCGTCAGGCGTGAGTGCCCGATGAGAAAGGCGGGCCCGCTCGCTGAGGGCAAAAAAGTTCTGGTGTCAAGCGTTTTGTGAAAACAGCCTGATGGCCGGAAGTCTATATGGGGCGCGGGTTTAGCTCTATTTCGGGCCGATTTGCGGGGCTGCGGCATTGTGGGCTAGGAGCCACATAAGAGCGTCGCGGTAGAAAGCCGGAGCGTGCTGCATCGGGGACGATTGCTAGCAGACGGCGGCCGTATTTCATCATCATAGCCCACAACACCGCAGCCCTCCAGAACGAAGAACGCGCAGCCGTGGGCTGCGCGTTCGAGGGATGACCACCTGCGGAAACCGGCATCATCAGCTTGGCTTCGGCGGCGCGGCTTTGCCCGCGCCTCCCTTCCTGAATCCACGATCCCCCGCCATGAAGGCTTCCAGCATGTGTGGGATCAGCGTCGCCGCATCGACCGCTTCGCCGTAGGTCTGCGCGTGCAGCGCGGCGTAACGGTCGAGGTCAGCTTTCAGGCTGGCCGGGCAGGCAAAGGTCAGCTTCGTGGATTCCGTTTTCGGCAGCGGCCCTAGCCGCAGCTTTTGGGTCGTGCTCATCGTGAAGTCCCCCTGTTGAAGAACAGCGGCTGGTATGGCCGCAGCACCAGAACACGGTTGACGATGATGCGTACCGGCAAGCCGGGGCGCTGGGTCAAGGTGGGCTGGATGTTGAGGTTGCGCCGGGTCATCTCCTGGCCGACCTGATTGATGCTGTCCTGCGCGCTGTCGAGCCCGGCGATGATGACGCGATCACCGTCCTGCCGGTTCTCCGGTGCGGCCAGTTCGGCACCGATGCTCAACAGCGTCGTCAGTGCCGCGCCAGCAAAGACGCGATCCCAATGCCAATCCACGTCATCTTCCAGACCGGCATAACCAGCCGGGTCGGTGCCGGCCAGGTTGTCGAGCGTGAGCGAAGACGTATCAGGCAGAACGATCCGGTTCCACACCACCTGCACGCGGCTCTGCCCGTAGCTAACCTGGCTGTTGTATTTGCCCAGGATGCGCGAACCCTGCGGGATCAGCAGGAACTTGCCCATGGCGGTGTCATAGACCGGCTCCGTCACCGTGGCGATCACGTCGCCCGGAAGATCGGACTTGATGCCCGTCACCAGTGCCCCGGCCACCACCGTTCCGGCCATGACCTGATACGGCGAAGCCGGCAGCGTCAGATTGCCGGAATTACGGGTTTCCGTGGTTCCGGCTTTCTGGAACGCCTCTTTCTGGTCTTGCCGGTTCTGCACGGCGGTCGGGTCGGCAGGCTGGGCCGCCGTCGAGGCAGGCCCGGCCGCCAGCGGGTCGAAGGCCGCATTGGCGGCGAAGCCTGGCGTGGCGGCCACCTGCGTCTGCGCTACCGGCGCGGCCTGCGACCCTGAGCGGAAGAACACCGACGATGCCGCCGCCGCTTCGGCTTCCTTGCGCAGCGCATCGTTGGGGTCGTGGCCGGGGGCCGCATAGGCGGCAGTCACCGGCTGCTGCGACTTCACGATGGCCGGGCCAAGGTCGCCTGGCAGCGGCGGCCTCAGCTCCGGCACCTTTGGCGGCAGCTTGGAGTGGTCCGCCGGCAGCGCATCCAGCCCTTCCGACTTCGAGATAGAGCGACACCGGATGTTCTGACGCGATCAGGTCGGCGATGCGCCAGTCGCAGCGCGAAGTGACTTCGGCCACCGTGGGGTCGCGGTACAGGCCGAGTAACGACATGGTGGTGCTCAACACGCCCGAGCGTTCGTTGTCCGACTTGTTCAGCACTTCGCGCGCAGCGGACGCGACAACCGGGTGCGGTGCATCGCCCAGGTGCTTCGCCGTCATCATCCGGTGCAAGGTCAGCTCGAACAGGCTGGCCGGGTCGGACAGGAAGTTGGCGACGCCGCGCAGCGTCTTGTCCTCTCCCGCGTAGAGCACATGCAGGATGGCCCCGACCAACAGCGCGTGCGAAGTCTTCTCCCAATGGTTGCGCTTCTCCAGGGCACCTTCGGGGTCAACGAGAATGTCCGCGATGTTCTGCACGTCGCGCACCTCATGCACGCCGCGCCGGACTTCCAGCAGCGGGTTGTAGGCCGCTGACTTCGCATCGGTCGGGTTGAACAGCAGGCAGTGGCTGAACCGGCTGCGCCAGCCTGCGGTGATCTGCCAGTTCTCGCCCTTGATGTCGTGGATGACGGCGGACGCGGGCCAGCTCAACAAGGTGGGAACGACCAGGCCGACGCCTTTGCCCGAGCGCGTGGGCGCGAAGGTCAGGACGTGTTCCGGGCCTTCATGGCGCAGGTACTCGTTGCGGTACTTGCCGAGGAAGACGCCGGCCGGCTGCGTCAGCCCGGCTTTGCGAATGTCGTCCGCTTCGGCCCAGCGCGCCGAACCGTAGGTCGTGACCATGCGCGATTGCCGCGAGCGCCATACCGACATGGCGATGGCGACCACCACGGCCACTAGGCCGCTGCCGCCCGCGATGGCCCCGCCTATGTCGAAGACATGCGGCGCATAGGCATCGAAGAAGAACCACCACTCGAACAGCCGCCACGGGTGATAGACCGGCGTGCCCAAGAAATCGAACCAGGGCGAGCCAAGGCGTAGTTGATAGCCCAGGGCGGCGGCTGTCCATTGCGTTGCACTCCATACGCCGGCGATCACGATGCCGATAACGGCGGCGATCTGCCCGAACAGCACGCCCTGAGCTTGCATTGACTGGTCTCCGATTTTCCCTGCGCTGATACCTCGTCCGAAAGCGGCACAAGGACGTGCCGCATAGCGCGAGGATCGGTGCCGGGTCAGTGCCGGTCAAAGACTGTTTTAAGCAGAAAGATCGGGGAAAAAGAAAGAATGGATCTTCGCGGATCAGTGTGGGTGAGATGGGGAGCGAAATTGGCGTTTGACGCCTGAAATCAAGGACTTTACAGCGCAGATGATGATGTCGTATCGTGTATCGACACTGGATCGAGGTGCTGTGCATGAAAACAGGTCGCAGTCTGAGGGAGCTTTTGTCCGTTCCCGGCTTCGCGGCATCGGCGAAGCTAACGGGAATCTTCGGAGACCCCAAGGCGGGGGTCGTACAGCTGAGACGCCGAAAAAAACAGCCATTTGCTCAAATTGTGGGTAGCGCTGCCAGGGACGTTACGACCAGCGGACGTGCCGTGTGCGGGATCTTCGGGTGGCAGGCTGGGTGGTGTACCTGGAGTTCGAACGTTGGCGGGTACGGTGTTCGGGGTGCGGCGGCGTGCATGTAGAACGGCTTGACTGGCTGGCGCAGAATCCACGCTATACCGAGCGCTTTGCGCTGCATGTCGGCAGGTTGTGCACGAGCATGAGCAACAAGGCCGTGGCAGAGCTGGAGCGGCTTCACGACAGCACGGTGAAGGATCTGTCGAAGCTGTACATGCAGGAACAGGTTCGTCGTGCCGGTCGGCTCAGGCCCAGAGCGATAGGCATCGATGAGATAGCGGTCAGAAAGGGGCATGACTATCGCGTGGTGGTCAGTGATCTGGACCAGGGCAGACCGATATGGATGGGCGGCAACGGACGCACGCAAGCCGATGTGGAGCAGTTCTTCGCCCAGCTGGGGAGCAAGGCAAGCGATGGCATCGAGCTTGTGGTGATCGACATGTGGCGCCCGTTTCGCAACGCGGTGCGCGACAAGGCTCCCAACGCAGCGATCGTGTTCGACAAGTTCCACATCATGCGGCATCTCTCGAAGTCGCAAGGACAGGTCGTGGATCAAGGGGCAGCGCTATACGCTGCTGTCGGCACGGGAGAACCTGACATTGGAGGGACGGCAGGCACTCAAGAAGCTGCTGGCAGCCAATCGGCGGCTGAACACGGCCTACCTGCTGAAGGAGTCGTTTGGGCAGCTGTGGAGCTACAGAACCGAGCGCGGTGCCAGGGCGTTCTTCGAGCGCTGGAAACAGAGCCTGCGATGGCAGCGTCTTGAACCGTACCGAAAGTTTGCCGAAATGATTGAGCGGCACTGGGATGGCATTGCCGCCTACTGCCGGCCCGAGAACAAGGTCAGCCTGGGAATGGTGGAAGGGCTGAACAACAAGATCCGGGTCATTCAGCGCAGTGCTTACGGATACCGGGATGAGGACTATCTGAGGCTCAAGGTTATTGCCAGTTTCCTGCCCCCGCTACCCGAAAACGCCCGATTGCACCCACACTGATCCGCGAAGACCCTTCAAGAAATTCAGGCTTCCTGCTAAGGGACGAATTGCAGGGCCTGTAAAACGTCCCCCCTTACTACGTTGCAACTGGCGGAAGCTGCGCCAGGCTGCGATAGCCGCCGCGCATTAGCGACTCGCCACGCCGTACCAACCGTCGCACGCGGGCACGCAAGGCGCTGTCCTTGTGCCAGTCAGCCGCGACGGCATCCACACCGAACAAGCCTTCGGCCACCTCGCGCAAGGATGCACCCGCCAGGGTTGCATCGAGCGCCTGCAGGGTATGCAGTTCCAACAGAGCAGCCGCTGTTGGACGCTCTCGGGTCGTCACCACGGGTGCGGCCTCCGGCAATCCGGCCAGCGTGTTCAATTGGGCGATCAGCGCGTGGTAGCGGTTGCATGGCACCGCGCAGGCGCGGATGGCATAGGCGTAAGCCGTGCCATCGACCAGGCCTGGTGCGAGAGCGAAGCGCAAGCAGCACCCAGGCCATCGCACCACCAGCACCAGGCGCTTGCCGTCGTGAATCAGGTGTTTGGTGCCTGAAATGCGCCAGAACTCGAACACCACCGCATCGGGCGGCGGGTCGGCATCTGGGTAGAGCTGCACCACGGAATCGTGATCGGGGAACCAGGCCGGGTGCGCGTCCCGCGCATCCAGCGCCGGGTCTTCCAGCAGGCGCAGCCCCCAGCGCTGCGCCGCATCCGGCCTGCGACGACGGCGCAGCCAGTCGAGCCGGTAATCAGGATTGCGGCGCAGGTACTCCCAGGCCAGGGCTGGGCCATCGAGATGCAGCGTGTAAAGATACGCGGCGGTCGGATACCAGTGCTCGTGGTGTTCATCGTTCGGGTCTGCCATGACGCAACCTCCTGTCGGACAGCAGGAACGTCGCCACGGGCGTGAAAAAGGCAAACTGCGGAGTCATCGGCAAACCGTCATGGATGGCTGGGTAAACTGGCAGTGTCAAGACCGATTGGCTCCGAAGCGTTGCGTGGTTCGTCCGAATGCGACGAGCGCGCAACCCGAAAATGGTGCGCGGCATCGGATACCGTGCCGCAGCCCGCGCCAAAGATCATGATTGTTTGCAGCAGGGTCGCACCGCTTCGGTGCAAGAGTGCCGATTCAGACCGTACAGGTCACAGACCAGACCAAAATAGACTGAATGTGCCCGGCTTGGCTGTGGCTATTCAGTCTGGAATGGAGCCGTCTTCCTCGGACAGCCGCAGATATTCCGACAATCGCCGCATCGGCTGGAAGTAGCGATCACGCATCACGGGCTGCTTGCGCGGGCCGGCGATGGATGCCAGGTCGGACAGCTTCACCGTGCCCAAGGCAGGCATGCCCAGCCCCAGATCAATCGGGCCATGAGCGGTGTCACCGTCTGCGGGGTCAAGCGCGGCCAGCAGCCAGGTGACATGCGCATCCGGGGTGAACAGGCGCACCACGGGCAGCGGATCAGTGTCCTGCCTAGCGGCGCGGGCCTGGCCGTTGGCCAGCAGGCGCGTGCGCTCGTCGTCGGTGATGAGCGTCGTCATGGCTGTGTTCCTGCCAATACTCGAATCCGCATAGCCGCTTGCCTGCTTTTCCACGCAAGCGCAGATGCGCAAGCCCACACTTCCCCTGAAGCGTAAAGACACACAAGCGCATGTGCGGAAGTCAGGAAAGGCACGAGTCAGGTTCTCCGCTTTTAAAGAAAGCCGCCGATGCGGATTTCAGTAAAGACACAAAACAGGTGAAACGCATGAATGAGTTAAATATAACGTGGTTTAAATTGTGCTGTAGATCGACGCTTTTGTCTATGCAGAAGCGTACCGTCCAGCGTGGCCGACCGGCCGGCACCACCACCTTTGACGCCGAACTGGCCCAGGCCTTCGGCGCGGCGGTGCGTGCGCTACGCACGGAGCGCGGCATCGCGCAGGAGACGCTGGCCAATCTGGCGGGTGTCGAGCGTTCCCATATGGGCAAGGTCGAGCGCGGCGAGCACTAGCCCACGCTGTCGCTCATCTTCAAGATCGCCAGGGCGCTGGAATGCAGCGCAGCGATGCTGATGGCCGAAATGGAAAGTCGGCTATAGATTCCGCATATTCAGATAGATTGCTGCACGTCTTCAATCAAGCTTTTCTCGAAAGAAGTTAACGGCAATTTGTTGACTTGCAGCCGCGACAAATTGCTCAATGCCTTGTCCAACATTCCATCGGGGTTCAGAACAGTCTCTAGCTTTTTTGCTATTGGAAATGGAAGGCCATACTCATCCAAGGCAATTAATGCCGCATCGGAAAAAAGACTTTCCACCTTCCCGCTAAAAAAACTGTACTCTGCTTTCAAAGCAGGCTGACCAAGGCGCTCAGCGATGGAGTTTTGAATTCTGCAGACACCCATTGCCAATCTTGGAAATCGGTACTGTGGCCACTGCCTGATGAATTCCAAGGAAGCCTCAACCGCATCGTCTGGATCTTTGCCCTTGTCAATTTCTTGCGAGATAACAGAGCTCAATGACGTATTCCGCATTTGGTTGATCTTAAACGCGAGCTGCTTTCCCGAGCTAATTCCCCCAACGCGCCCCGTTTCGTTTATAAAAAATTCCCATATTTTTTCGCAGAGATTAAGCAGTTGTTCCCAACCAGGGTAGCCACTCCAGGATAGCTTGCGAAGCTCTATTGGGTTCTCCACCAGATAGCGAGCCAATGCGATCTGATCCTGTGGCTCAATGCCGGCATTCTGACGAATTACGTCGATGCCAAGAATATGCTGCCGGTAATATGGCTCTAGCCGTTTTCGTGAATTTTCGCGCAGGTCTGACTCGTCGAGCTGAATAAGCAAACTTTCGCTGGTATTTTGGGAATCTTGGGAAAAAACAGGAACTTCCACTAAAGGAAGTTCTTGTTGTGGCGGCTCATGGAAAACATAGACATTACCAATAAAATGTTTAAACATTCTTCCGGAGCGGCCGCGAATGTTGTTGAAAGTAAAGAAGTCGTATTTCTGTTTTGCAATTTTGTTGTCGAAAATAATCACATTTTTTGCTTTTGTATTTACACCTTCGATAAGGGTTGAGGTGCACACAAGAATTGGCAGGCTGCCCTCGTTGAACCCTTTGACACAGAGCTGTGCGAGTGCTCGCGGCATACGGCCGTGATGCATGCCTACACCATTCCGAAGGCCTTTAACTAAAGTCCATTCAGGATGATAGTTTTCTCCCGCCCACTGGGCAGCATCTTCCATGCCCGCATCTGGCCTATTTAACTTTTCAGACAGCATTTCCACAATCTTACGTGCTTTGTTTGGAGACGCACAAAAAATTAGCGTGGGGCCATCCATTTCGTTGCACAAGCTAAGTAGTTTCTCCATGTCCTGCCCCTTCTTAGGCCGGACCGGAATTAACTCTGTCACCACAGTGGCAAAGTCTGTCCTAATGAACTGACATTTAAACCTTTCGGGGAATCCGTCTGGGATGTTCTGTATATTTGGGCCAAGAAGATAAAATTGACGAGATTTTTTTGTGATTTTATAGAAGGCATGATTGAGTGTCATTGCGCGACTGGAATCTTCACGAGGATCAAGCTTATAAAACTCATCAAGCACAAAAAGATCAATTTCGGGCAGATTTGGAAAATCTACCGCGCGCTCTTGCGTTAAAACGAAGACATTTTTTTCGGTAATCTCTTGTGATGCGTGAGTAATTACCTTGTGGCTTTCTTTGAGTCCAGAAAGGCGACGCCTTGTCTCATCGATAAGCGCAATCGTGGGCACTACAATCACGACATTGTTAAATCGGCCGCTTTCTATCAACGCATCAACTAGCGCGCTTTTTCCAAAACTCGTTGGCGCGCTCAGTACAATGCTCTCGCCGTCGATGATGCGCCTAAAGACCTCCGCTTGAACTCTATGAAACACCAGTCCTTCATTTTCGCCAGGCTTCTCTGTATCCTGATCTACCGATGCAGTGATGAGGCTTGGGCGATGAAATTCTCTAGCTAGCGCATCCTTGATTGACAGCGATTCGGCGTTCAGATACGGATAAAGACCATAGTGGCGTATCAGGCCATTTAGGATTTCGCTAAACTCTTCAAACTTCTCGCGTTTATCCAGGGCACGTAAAATCAATGACTGGACAAGCCCATCACTGTGGCCTTGGGATCGGCTAGCAAGAGCACAGATGGATTGAAGGATTTCAAACGCGCTGGAGGTGCTAGTCTGATCGCTCTTCAAGAGTTTTTCGATTTCATCAGGCTTTAACATTATTGGAGCCCCTTCAAGCTTCCGTCCAGACACTCAATGAGTGCCTTCTTCGCATTCAATGGGATCAAGAATAAATGCACTTTTAAGGGCAGAGATAGCCCAGACAGTTTATTTTCAAGGCTATCCCTGATAGCCATAACTTCCTCTTCAAGCGCTTGGCTGTACTGCGGCGTCACCTTGGTATGCCCCTTCAAAGTGTTACTATCATAAGTAATTAGCACTGGAATGCAGGCTGCGTCAAAGACCTCATCCAATGAAGTATTCGCGTCAAGAAGCCTGGCAAGCTTGGGGTAATGGGGAGAACTTTTATCTAACTTATTTGCGATCAGGGCCACTTCATTTTTCATGTAGTCGATTTGCGTGTGATCCTGAATTTCTTTAACGACATCTCGTATTGCGCGGCTTGCGTCATCGTAAAATTTTACCTCCCCAAGCCATAGCTGTAGTTTGTTGTGAACTTCGACCACATGCACGGCGTCGTAACCTTTGACAGTGTTATTTACTGAATCCTTCCAGTAAATTTTGCTGATGGCTGGAATAGATTTGTGAACTTGGCGCAGCGCGATATGGAGAAATAACTCTCCAAACTCCCCCCGCAGCCTGTATTTGTCCGTTTGATAGACCAATCTTGCCGCTTTCCTGAGAAGCCTTACGGCCGTCCCGGGTCTGAAATCCTCCAGTTCTTCTGCTGACAAGCAAAACTCAGGAAGCCACTCCATAGCATGCTCAGCCAATGCCTCTGCGCGCCACTTTCCCCCTTCATACCCTGCACACAAGGCACAAACGGCAGGAGTTTTGGATATGTCATGTACCTTGACGGATAAGAATGGTGCTGGCGGATCGGGAAACGGCATTGACAGACCCCTTTTACTATTGGAGAGAAGAAAGATTCTTTGCTGTTCGCCTCAAGCCACCGCAAGTATTACTAGAACTTGCTACATCGAATTGACGCCAATGCGGTACATGTGCACTCATTAATGCCTTAAATACCTTCCCATGCGTTGAATAGCGAAGATGCAACAGCTCATGGACAATGACATAATCTTGAAAGCGCTCGTCTTGATCAAGCAGGTCGATGGCTAAAGTAATGGTTCCTGACGATGAGCACGATCCCCATTTCTTACGCATCTCCTGGACACGTACAACACGAGGGTTCACCTTCAACTTGATCGCCCATGTCATCGCACGATGCTTCAGAGCTGCACGTTGCGGCTTGCTACTGCCGCCCTCCTAGCGATTGACGGTAGCAAATGAAACCCCAAGACGCGCAGCAAGCTGTTCTTGGGTGAGATTTAGCTCTGTGCGAATAGCACGAAGCGTTGTGGCGAAATCACGGGCTATATTTGTCATGTTTGATATAGTTGCTATATAGCAAATATTTGTCAAGAGATTCTTGGTTGCGCGATGAAAAGGGGGCCGAAGCCCCCCCCTACCACTCAAACCAGACCGTGTTCTGCAAACGACATTGTGGCTCCTCCCGCCACGATGACGAGATCCAGCGTGCGCACCTCCACCAGCCCCAGCGCGTCCTTGAGCCGCTGCGTCAGCACCTTGTCGGCCTGCGATGGCTCAGGATTCCCGCTCGGATGGATGTGCGATAGGATGACCACCGCCGCGTTGAGCCGTAGCGCCTCCTTGACCACTTCGCGCGGATACACCGATGCACTGTCGATGGTGCCGTGGAACATCTCCCGATACTCGATCAGCCGGTGACGTGTATCTAGAAACAGCACAGCAAAGACTTCATGCTCAAAACCTGCCAGCTTATTGCGCAGGTACTCTTTGACCGGCGCAGGGGAAGTGAACTCAGCGCCACGTTGCATCTTCAGCTCTATGGCTTGGCGCGCCGCTTCGAGAATTTGATCCACCGATGCTGGCAGGTAGCGCCCCTGGGCGTCACGCACCAGCAAAGCATCATCGAACGAGGAAAAGGACAGTTGCGACATGATCGTGCTCCGGTTGCTCGGGCGGAATTGCCCGGAACCGTGGCCAGCACGGCGCAGCGCAAGCAGTCAGGGATCGAAGACGGCCGATAGGCCGCAAGCGTGTGAGCACGCGAAGTCATTGACGGCGAGAACGCCGTGATACGGTGATGGGAACAGCAAGACCGCCCACACCCCACTCAGCCACACACCCGCTGTTTGCAAGTGCGCAGCACGCGCAGGCCCGGATCAACGATCCAGGCCGAAGGCGTCAGGGATCTGCGCCGAATGGCTGTGATTCGGCACGAAGCACGGGGCGTAGCCCGCGAGCCCGACGGCGGTACGCTGGGACGCACAACTACGGCTTGTCGTCCTTGAGGGACAGCGTTCCGCGAGATTCGAGCAGACGCCGCGTGTTCTCCAGCTCTTTTTGCAGCAGTTCGGCATCCGGCAACACAGTCCGGTAGTTCGCAGCCATCACCTTGGTCGGCAAGCCATCCAACGCATACCTCGCCAGGGCATGGCCCTTGTCGGCACAGAGAATCAGGCCCACCGGCGGGTTTTCATCTGGATAGGCCCAATGCTCCTTGGCATAGTTGCAGTACATATGCATCTGCCCCACATCGGCATGCGTCAGGCTGCCCAGCTTCAGGTCGATGATGACCAGGCAGCGCAGCTTGCGATGAAAGAACAGCAGATCCACCCGATACCAGGTCTGGTCGATGCGCAACCGACGTTGCCGCCCGACGAAGGTGAAGCCTTCGCCCAGTTCCAGCAGGAAGTCTTCCAACCGCTGGATCAAGGCCGCTTCCAGATCGGACTCCGAATACTCGTCCTTGAGGTCGAGGAACTCCAGCACATACGGGTCTTTGATCGCGTCATTAGACGTGACGGCATCCTCGGGCTTGGCCACCGAACCCTTGAGCAGCATCGTGGCCTTGTCCTTTGACAAGGCGGTGCACTCGTAGAACTGACTTCCAATCTGCCGGTCGAGCTGACGCACGCTCCAACCACCGCGCAGTGCTTCGGTCTCGTAGAACTGACGAGCATGGTCATCCTTGACCGACAGCAGCCGAACATAGGCCGACCACGGTAGCGTGAAGACCTGGGCCAGTTCGGAAAGGTCGAATTTCCGAGACACCGTCTCGGAATTCCCTGCGGGCAGTCCTTCGCCAGATTTCCGAGACAGTGTCTCGGAAATTTCCTCAAGGGGTAAGCGACGAAGAAACGCCGCATGTTCTCCAGGTTGTCCGGGCTGAACCCGCGCCCGAATCGAGCCGTCAGATCGGCGGACAAGCGTTCCATCAACTGCTCGCCGTAACCAGCCCGCCGCCTGCCTTTCTGCTCTGCTTCGACGATCCGGCGGCCGATCTCCCAATAGCTGGCGGTCATTAACGCATTGACACTGCGCGCCGCCGCCTGGCGCGCCGCGTCCAGCAGCTCCACGATGCCGCCGTGAATGCCGGCATAGCCAGCCGGTACGGCAGCGGGTTTCCGCGTTGCCGCGGGCGTCTTCCTTGTCATGCTGTCACCTCCATAGAACGGGACGCCCCGGTGATCGCCAGCCGCCGATTCGCCACCAGTTCGGCCGCATCCCGCACCGGCTTGTCCTCGGTATGAACATAGTGCATAAACATCGCCACGGTCTTGTGGCCTGTGAGCTTCATGCCTACCTTGGTCGGTACGCCCGAATTGGCAATGTCGGTCGTCGCCCGATGGCGGATGCCATGCGTGCCGACGTGCGGGACGCCAGCGGCCTTGAGCACGCGCGTCCAGCCGCCATAGTGTTCGCCATGGGTCATATGCCGGGTCGGGTCATTCGGCGACGGCAGGACATAGGGGCAACCTTCCCGGCGCGGCGCTGTGGACAGCAGCCGATAGGCTTCCTCGCTCATGGGCTTGGAGATACCGCCGGTCTTGCTGTCAGGCCAGACGACGCGGCGGTTTTCCAGATCAATCCAATCCCACTCCAACGGGCAGATTTCGGAGCGCCGGGCGGCGAACTCGAATTGCAGGCGAATCGCCAGCGGGATGACGTAGTTCTCCGACCCCTCGGCTTCCAGATGTTCCAGGTGACGGAAGATCCGCACCAGCTCATCGTCCACGATCAGTCGGGTTTCCTTGCCAGGTGGATACATCGGAACATGGCGGCATGGATTTGTGCCGTCCGGGCGCAGCCCCCACACTTCGGCCAGGTTGAACATCTTGCGCAGCACGCCAAAGGTACGGTTGGCCTCCGCCTGCTTGTAGGCCAGCTTCTTCATCAGCGCAGCCACGTCCGGGCGCTTCACGTCCTGCACCTTCATCCGGCCCATGATCGGGATAATGCAGCGGTCAATGACGCCCTGATAGCCGCGCTGCGTGCTGGGCTTGTTGCGCTGCTTGGAGTAGTCCTCCATGAAGGTATGGCAGAACTCCTTCATGGTCGGCGCCTTGCGGGCAGCATTCTTGGCGGCGCTGGGGTCGCCGCCCTTGCGCACCTCGGCCAGCCATTCCTGCGCCATTGTGCGTGCCTGATCGACCGTCAGTTCCCCGTACTGGCCCAGGGCGGGCTTGCAGCGCTCGCCCGCGTTGGTGCGGTACTGGAGCATGAACACCTTGCGGCCCGCTGGGGTGATCTTGCACAGGAAGCCAGGCACCACGGTATCCCGCAGTTTGATGGCCTTGGCTTGGGGTTGTGCCGCATCGACTGCGGACTTGGTGAGCTTGATCTTCGCCATGATGACTCCTCGGAAAGCCCGGTTTCCAAGAGCCGCATGGGAGCCACGCGAAGGGAAGCCGGGTCAAGTTTCGGAAAGCACCGGCATATGTTGAACTCGCCTAAGTGATTGATAAACCTGCTGTACCGAGCTTCGGCGTAGTCCAGCGAATTACGGTACTGGAGTCATCGTGAAACAAAAAAAGGGCGGCTGTCGCCGCCCGATGCCTGGTCTGATCTGAGCCAGGCTTGCCATGCTGTCCTGAGCCGCTGGAAGGCCCTTGCAGGGCACTTTCCGTTGTCTGGCGAGGATTCCTGAAAGGCTCCTCGCCAGAGCTGGCCAGAACGTTCTCCTCAGCCGCGTTTCATCAGTCCTTCACACGGTGACCGAACAGGCCGAAGTAGACGATGTAGCAGTAGCACGCTGCCGCCACCCAGAACGAGGGCAGCAGACCCACCGTGTCAGCCACGACGCCCTGGAACAGCGGCACGATGGCGCCCCCGACGATGGCCGTGGCCAGCATGCCCGAGGCCTGGCTGGTGTGCCGCCCCAGGCCACGCGTGGCCAGCGAGAAGATGGTCGGGAACATGATGGAGTTGAAGAAGCCGCAGGCCAGCAGGCTGTACATGGCCACGTGCCCACCCTGCGCGATCGCCAGCGAGATCAGCAGCACGTTCATCAAGGCGTTGAACGACAGGTAGATCCCCGGCCGGATGATGTTGAGCAGGTAGCTGCCCAGGAAGCGGCCCACCATCGCACCGCCCCAGTAGTAGGTCAGGTAATGGGCGGCCGTGGCTTCCTTCAGCCCAGCCACTTCCTGCAGGCCCATCACGCTCACCAGCAGGCTGCCGATGGCCACTTCGGCACCCACGTAACAGAAGATGCCCAGGGTACCCAGCTTCAGGTGGCGATACTGCCAGGCGCCGGTGCGCTCGTCATGCGCATGGGCCGAGACCTCCTGCGCGATCTTCTCTGCGGCCGGCAGCCGGATGAAGAACACGGTGATGGCCAGCAGGATCAGGATGCCCGCCAGAATCAGGTACGGCTCCTGCACGGACGCCGCTTGCCCCGCCTGGTACTTGGCCAGGTCTGCCTCACTCATCTGCGACAGCCTTTCCGGGGACATGATCTCGGTGCTGAGAATGAAGAGGGCGCCGATGGAGGGTGCCACGGTGGTGCCCAGCGAGTTGAAGGCCTGCACCAGCGTCAGGGTGCGCGCTTCCTTGCCCGGTGCGCTCAGCAGCGTCACGTAGGGGTTGCCGGAGACCTGCAGCAGCGTCACGCCGCTGGCCAGAATGAAGAGGGCCCCCAGAAAGATGGGATAGGACTTGGAGCCTGCGGCCGGATAGAACAGCAGGCAGCCCGTCGCGGCGATCAGAAAGCCGCCGATCACCCCGTTCTTGTAGCCCAGGCGCGAGATGAACTTGCCGAAGGGGATGGAAGTGATGGCGTAGGCGGTGAAGAAGCAGAACTGAACCAGCAGCGCCTGCGCGTAGTTCAGCGAGAAGACTTCCTTCAGGTGGGGGACCAGGATGTCGTTCATGCAGGTGATGAAGCCCATCATGAAGAACAGACTGGTGAGGACGGTGAGGGCCTGGTTATTGTTCTGATGCGTGCCTGCCGGTGGCGCCGCAGTTGGAATGGTTGCCATGGACGGATCCTCGGTTGGTGGGCGGGGGAGAGGGACGGGGCACCGGGGATCCTGTCAGGGTGGACGGGATCCCCTGACGCCGGCCCTCAGTCAGGCGTCGACCTGATTGGACAGGGCGACGGCAGCACCGATCAGACCCGGGTTCTGGGCCAACACGATGTAGACAGGAATGACGGCCAGGTAGCCTTCGAAACGGCCTTTGCTCTCGAAGCGGTTGCGGAACGGCGAGGTGACGAAGTAGTCGATGAATCGACGGATGATGCCGCCGCACAGATAGACGCCACCCCGTGCACCCAGCGTCAGGGCCAGGTTGGACGAGACGGTGCCCAGCATGGCGCAGAAGATGTCCAGGCTCAGGCGGGCGAGCGGCGACGAGCCGCTGAGCGCCTGCTTGCTGATCTCTGCGGCAGTCAGCGGCGGGCGCTCGATGCCTTCGCGGTCGGCCAGGGCCTCATAGATGAGGGATAGGCCCGCGCCCGACAGGAAGCGCTCGGCCGACACGTGGCCGTGCTTGCGGTTGGCGTACTGCCAGATGTGGATTTCGGTGTGATCGAACGGGCTGAAGCTGACGTGGCCCCCTTCGCCCGCCAGCGCGGTATAGCCGCCTCGGCCATTGGGGATGAGGCCCGAGACGCCCAGACCGGTACCCGGCCCGATGACGGCGATGGGCGCGTCCTCCACGGGGGCGGCCCCGCCCACCTGCAGCAGCTCGCGCTTGGGCAGGTGGGGAATGGCAAGCGCTTGCGCCGTGAAGTCGTTCAGCAGGATCAGGGTATCGAGTTCCAGCGCCTGCCGGGTGGTCTCGATCGAGAACGCCCAGTGGTGGTTGGTCATCTGCACCCAGTCGCCGATGATGGGGTTGGCGATGGCAATGGCCGCATGCTTGATGAGGGGCTGACCTGCCTTGTCCAGATAGGCGCGGATGGCAGCGTGCAGGCTGTCATAGTCCTTGGTGGGCAGGGTCTCGATGTGCTCCAGCTCAAGCGGGGAAACTTCCAGTGCAAATCGGGCGTTGGTTCCGCCGACATCGGCAACCAGGCGGGGCCAATTGCCGTCTTTCTTGCTGGGTTTGGAAGTGGCCATGAAAACGCTCCTTGTTTCTTCTGTACGCGAGGTTCGGGAGGGCGCGGCGGCCATCGGGCCGCGATGCCTGCTGGTTCTGACGAGGCGGCCCGTGAGGAAAGAGGGGTGTAACGGGCAGCACGCAGGTCTGCCGTCTGTCGGTTGCCAGGCCCCTTGGGGCGCAAGCCGATTGACAGTCGGTTACGTCCCATTATGCGGCAGTTTCATATTGATCGCGCTGCTATTCCGCACAGTTAGTTTGGTGTTGGAAAGTGCTGTCGATCGGCGTGGTGTGTCGCCTGCGAATGGACGCGTGCACGCCTGCCCGATGGCGGTACGTGGACATGAAAAAGCCCGCGTTGCGCGGGCTTTCTGCGGGATGTGAGGGCAGCTCAGGCAAAGGGCGAACGACGCAGCTTGCGGCTGTGCTCGTGAACCGTCTCGACCAGCACCGAGACGTGCTCGGGCGGCGTGAACTGCGAGATGCCATGTCCCAGGTTGAAGACGTGGCCCCGGCCCGTATTGGCCGCACCGTAGCTGTCCAGCGTGCGGATGGCCTGTTCACGCACCTGTTCGGGCGAGGTGAGGAGCGCCATGGGGTCGAGGTTGCCCTGCAGCACGCAGGTGGGGCCCACACGCTTGCGCGCCGTGGCCAGGTTCATGGTCCAGTCGATACCAATGGCATCGGCGCCGCTGGCGGCCAGGGCCTCCAGCCAGGGGGCGCCACCCTTGGTGAACAGGATGGTGGGCACGCTTTCCAGCACCGTCTCGCCCTTCTCGTTGCGCTCCTTGCGGTGCGGGGTGAGCTCGGACAGGATGCGGCGCATGTAGGCCAGCGAGAAGCGCTGGTACGGTCCGTCGGCCAGGATGCCGCCCCAGGTATCGAAGATCATGACCGCCTGAGCGCCGGCTTCGATCTGGGCATTCAGGTAGTTCGTGACGGCCCGTGCATTGATTTCCAGCACCCGGTGCAGTAGGTCGGGGCGCTGGTACATCATCGTCTTGATGGTGTGGAAGTCGGTACCGCCCCGGCCTTCCACCATGTAGCAGGCCAGCGTCCAGGGGCTGCCGGCAAAACCGATCAGCGGAACGCGGCCATCCAGGGCCTGGCGGATGGTGCTGACGGCGTCCAGCACATAGCGCAGCTCCTGGGTCGGATCCGGCGCGAAGAGCGCCTTCACGTCGTCCTCGTGCCGGATGGTCTTCTCGAAACGGGGGCCTTCCCCCTGCTGGAAGCTCAGCCCCAGGTTCATCGCATCCGGAATGGTCAGGATGTCGGAGAACAGGATGGCGGCATCCAGCGGGAAGCGCGCCAGAGGCTGAAGCGTCACCTCGCAGGCCAGCTCGGGCGTCTTGCACAGCGCCATGAAGCTGCCCGCCCGGGCGCGCGTGGCGTTGTACTCGGGCAGGTAGCGCCCGGCCTGACGCATGAGCCACACCGGCGTGTAGTCGGTGACCTGGCCCCGCAGGGCGCGAAGGAAGGTGTCGTTCTTCAAGGACAAGATCAGCGTGACCGATATCTGCGAATGGTTTGGATCTGGGCGGTGACCGCCGCCAGTTCGGAGTGGGCACGTGCCAGGTCCATCTTGGACTTGGCGTTGGTGAGCGCTTCCTCCGCCGCACGACGGGCCTCGTTGGCACGCGCCTCGTCGAGGTCGTTGCCGCGGATGGCGGTGTCGGCCAGGACGGTGACCAGGTTCGGCTGGATCTCCAGGATGCCGCCGGCAACGAAGATCAGTTCGTCGCGGTTCTCGCCCGGCACCCGGATGCGCACCGCACCGGCCTTGATGCGGGTGATCAGCGGGGTATGGTTGGGATAGACACCAAGCTCACCGACCTCACCGGGCAGCACGACGAATTCGGCTTCCCCGGAAAAGATCGACTCCTCGGCGCTGACCACTTCGACTTGAATCGTGTTCATGACGTATGGGTTCTCGCGGGTCAGGTGGGACGATGCGGCTGATGGCATGAAGGATCTTTCGGTTCGCGCCGAAGGTGGGCTTGTGAAAGCCGGGCCCTCGGCGGCGTCATTCGAAACATCCGATGCGTGCCAGATTCAGCCGACATCGCCGTTGTCATCGAAGTGGCTGCTTACTTGGCGAGTTTCTTCGCCTTCTCGAACGCCTCGTCGATGCTGCCCACCATGTAGAACGCACCTTCCGGCAGCTCGTCGCACTCGCCGTCGATGATCATCTTGAAGCCGCGGATGGTTTCCTTCAGCGGCACGTACTTGCCAGGTGCACCGGTGAAGACCTCGGCCACGTGGAACGGCTGCGACAGGAAGCGCTGGATCTTCCGGGCACGGGCCACGGCCAGCTTGTCCTCGGGCGACAGCTCGTCCATGCCCAGCAGGGCAATGATGTCGCGCAGTTCCTTGTAGCGCTGCAGGGTGGCCTGCACGCCGCGGGTGACGTTGTAGTGCTCTTCGCCGATGATGTTGGGGTCAATCTGGCGCGAGGTGGAGTCCAGCGGGTCCACGGCGGGGTAGATACCCAGCGAGGCGATGTCCCGCGACAGCACCACGGTGGCGTCCAGGTGGCCGAAGGTGGTGGCCGGCGACGGGTCGGTCAGGTCATCGGCAGGCACGTACACGGCCTGGATGGAGGTGATCGAGCCGGTCTTGGTGGAGGTGATCCGCTCCTGCAGGCGACCCATCTCCTCGGCCAGCGTCGGCTGGTAGCCCACGGCGGACGGCATCCGGCCCAGCAGAGCGGACACCTCGGTACCGGCCAGGGTGTAACGGTAGATGTTGTCGACGAAGAAGAGAATGTCACGGCCTTCGTCACGGAAGCGCTCGGCCATGGTCAGGCCGGTCAGCGCCACGCGCAGACGGTTGCCCGGGGGTTCGTTCATCTGACCGAACACCATGGCCACCTTCGACTGCGACAGGTCGTCCTGCACGATGACCTTGGCATCCGACATCTCGTGGTAGAAGTCGTTACCCTCACGAGTACGCTCACCCACGCCGGCGAACACGGACAGACCCGAGTGCTCCTTGGCGATGTTGTTGATCAGCTCGAGCATGTTCACGGTCTTGCCCACGCCGGCGCCACCGAACAGACCGATCTTGCCGCCCTTGGCAAACGGACAGATCAGGTCGATCACCTTGATGCCGGTTTCCAGCAGCTCCACCGACGGCGACAGCTCGTCGAACTTGGGCGCCGGCTGGTGGATGCCGCGATGCTCTTCGGTCTGGATGGGACCACGCTCGTCGATCGGGCGGCCCAGCACGTCCATCACGCGGCCCAGCACGGCGGGGCCCACGGGCACCTGGATGTTGGCACCGGTGTTCTTCACCGGCATGCCGCGGCGCAGGCCGTCGGACGAGCCCATGGCGATGGTACGGACAATACCGTCGCCCAGCTGCTGTTGAACTTCGAAGGTGAGGCCCTTCTCGGCGAGCGAGTCGCCGGATTCCTCCAGGACGAGCGCGTCGTAGACCTTGGGCATGGCATCGCGCGGGAACTGGATGTCGACGACGGCGCCGATGCACTGAACGATATGACCTTGTGCCATGGGAATTCCTTTGAATACTGTACGTTGATCGGTCGGGGACGTCGTCGGTCAGACGGCCGCAGCGCCGCCGACGATTTCACTGAGTTCCTGCGTGATGGCTGCCTGCCGTGCCTTGTTGTAGGACAGCTGCAGCTCGTTGATGATCTTCTTGGCGTTGTCCGAGGCGGCCTTCATGGCCACCACCCGGGCACTGTGCTCGGATGCCATGTTCTCGGCCAGCGCCTGGTAGATCAGTGCCTCGATGTAGCGCACCATCAGTTCGTCCAGCACCGCCTTCGGATTGGGCTCGTAGAGATAGTCCCAGGAGTAGCCCGGATCGGGACGGTCGAGCTTGCCCTCGGGCAGCGGCAGCAGCTGCTCCACGACCGGCGTCTGCGTCATGGTGTTCACGAAGCGGGTGTAGGCCAGGTACACCGCGTCGATCTCGCCTTTCAGGAAGTCGTCGATCTGGACCTTGATGATCGGGACCAGCTTCTCGATGCGCGGCGTGTCGCCGGGCTGCACAAGCTGCGAGACGATCTTCACCCCGGCACGGTACATGAAGCCCATGCCCTTGGAGCCGATGGTGGTGGCCTGCACGCCGGCACCCTGTGCGTGAAGCTCCTGCATCTTGTGGGTGACAGCCCGGAAGATGTTGGTGTTCAGACCGCCGCACAGCCCCTTGTCGCTGGTCACCAGAATGATGCCAGCCTTCTTCACCTTCTCACGCTTCTGCATGAACGGGTGGACGTACTCGGGGTTGGCGTTGGACAGGTGCGCCGTGATGTCGCGGATCTTCTCTGCGTAGGGCCGGGCCTGCCGCATCCGGTCCTGTGCCTTGCGCATTTTCGATACCGAGACCATTTCCATGGCCTTTGTGATCTTTTGCGTGTTCTTGACGCTCTTGATCTGGTTTCGGATCTCTTTGCTGCTTGCCATAGTGGAGAAACTCGTTGGCGCGCCGCTTGCGCGGCGCGCGGTTCAGCCCGCAGGCTGGGGGACGAAGACGTTCTTCAGAATGCGCCGTTCTGCTTGAAGTCCTTCAGGACTTCGTGCATCTTGGCCTCGACATCCTTGTTGAATGCCTTGTCGCGTTCCAGCTGGGCCACGAAGTCGGGGTACTTCGTCTGCACGTAGTCGTGCATGGCCTTGTCGGCGGCCAGCACCTTCTCCACGGGGATGTCTTCGTAGTAGTGGTTGTCGGCGGCGAACAGCGTCAGCGCCTGCTGCCAGACCTGCAGCGGGGCGTACTGGGCCTGCTTCATCAGCTCGGTCACCAGACGGCCATGGTCCAGCTGCTTGCGGGTGCTCTCTTCCAGGTCGGAAGCGAACTGCGCGAACGCAGCCAGCTCACGATACTGGGCCAGCGCGATACGCGAGCCACCGGCCAGCTTCTTGATCAGGCCCGTCTGAGCGGCACCACCCACCCGCGACACCGAGATACCCGGGTTCACGGCAGGACGGATACCGGCGTTGAACAGGTCGGTTTCCAGGAAGATCTGACCGTCGGTAATGGAGATGACGTTGGTGGGCACGAAGGCCGACACGTCACCTGCCTGGGTCTCGATGATCGGCAGGGCGGTCAGCGAGCCGGTCTTGCCTTTCACTTCACCCTTGGTGAAGTTCTCGACATATTCCTCGTTCACGCGGGCAGCGCGCTCGAGCAGACGCGAGTGCAGGTAGAAGACGTCACCCGGGTAGGCTTCGCGGCCCGGCGGGCGGCGCAGCAGCAGCGACACCTGACGATAGGCCCAGGCCTGCTTGGTCAGGTCATCATAGATGATCAGGGCATCCTGACCACGGTCGCGGAAGTACTCACCCATCGTGCAGCCGGCGTAGGGAGCCAGGTACTGCATGGCGGCGGACTCGGAAGCGGTTGCGGCCACGACGATGGTGTATTCCATCGCGCCGAACTCTTCCAGCTTGCGTACCACGTTGGCGATGGTGGAGGCCTTCTGGCCGATCGCCACGTAGATACAGATCAGGTCCTTGCCCTTCTGGTTGATGATGGTGTCGATGGCCACGGCCGTCTTGCCGGTCTGGCGGTCGCCGATGATCAGCTCACGCTGGCCCCGGCCGATGGGCACCATGGCATCGATGGACTTCAGACCGGTCTGCACTGGCTGGGACACCGACTGACGGGCGATGACGCCAGGCGCCACCTTCTCGATCACGTCGGTTTCCTTGGCGTTGATCGGGCCCTTGCCGTCGATGGGCTGACCCAGCGTGTTCACCACGCGACCGATCAGCTCGGGGCCGACGGGCACTTCCAGAATGCGGCCGGTGGTCTTGACGACGTCGCCTTCGGAGATGCTCTCGTATTCACCGAGGATCACCGCGCCGACCGAGTCGCGCTCCAGGTTCAGCGCCAGGCCGTAGACATTGCCCGGGAACTCGATCATCTCGCCCTGCATCACGTTGGAGAGACCGTGGATCCGGCAGATGCCGTCGGTGACCGAGATGACCGTGCCCTGGTTCCGGGAGTCAGCCGAGACCTCAAGGTTCTGGATCTTGCTTTTGAGCAGTTCGCTGATTTCAGCGGGATTGAGCTGCATGAAGGGAACTCCTTATTTCGTCAGGGACGCGGCCAGCTGGGAGAGCTTGCCACGCACGGATGCGTCAATGACTTCGTCGCCTATCTGGATGGAGACGCCGCCAATCAATTCGGGGTTTACGGTGGTGGTGGCCTTGATACCCTTGCCGAAACGCTTCTTGAGCGTGTCGACGATGGCGGCCTTCTGGGCGTCGGTCAGCTCGAAAGCTGATTCGATGGTCGCCTCCAGCACGTTCTCGTGCCGGTCACGGCTCTGTTCGAACAGGGCGGCGATGTCGGGCAGCTGGGCAAGGCGGCCGTTGTCGGCCAGGACCTGCACGAAGTTCTTCTGATGCTTGTCCAGCTTGCCGGCGGCTTCGGAAACGATGGCGGCGGCCTGGGCGCGGTCGATGTTGGGATTATCCAGAAGCTCGTTGGCGACGTCAGCCTTCATGACGGTGGCCAGGCGCGAGAGTGCGCCCGACCATTCCTTCACTTTCTTGGTTTCTGCCGCGAGCTTGAATGCCGCCTCCGCATAGGGACGGGCAATGGTCAGTGCTTCCGCCATGGTTCTTGGGCTTAGCGCAGCTCGTTTTTCAGGTTGGACAACAGATCGGCGTGTTGCTTGGCGTCGATCTCCCGCTTGAGGATGCGCTCGGCACCGCTGACGGCCAGTTGGGCGACCTGATCACGCAGCTGGTCGCGGGCACGCTCGGCAGCCAGTGTGGCTTCCTCGGCGGCGGACTTCTGGGCGGCGGCAATGATGCGAGCAGCCTCGGCACGTGCCTGGTCGATGAGTTCGGCAGCCTGCTTGTCAGCGCTGGCGCGGACTTCGACCGCAGTGGCGCGAGCCTTCTGCATTTCCTGTTCGACCCGTTTCTCGGTGGCCTGCAGCTCCGCCTTGGCCTGGTCGGCAGCTGCCAGACCGGCTGCGATCTTCTTGCTGCGTTCATCCAGTGCCGCAGTGATGGGCGGCCAGATGAACTTGGCGGTGAACCACCAGAGCGCCAGGAAGATGAAGCATTGAACGATGATCGTGGCGTTGATGTACACGCGAGATTCTCCGTATCAACTATTGATACCTAAAGCGGCATGGTGGCTGCCTCATGGCAGCCACCGTCTGCCTGCTTCTCTCAATCTACCGTTCCGATGGTGTCAGGCGGCGAAGGGGTTGCCGAAGGCGAACAGCATGGCGACACCCACGCCGATCAGGAAGGCCGCGTCGATCAGGCCGGCCAGAACGAACATGGAGGTCTGCAGTTTGCCCATCAGTTCAGGCTGGCGGGCGGAGCCTTCCAGGAACTTGCCACCCATCAGGGCGATACCGATCGAAGCGCCGAGAGCACCCAGGCCCACGATGATGCCGCAGGCGATTGCGACGTATGCTGCATTGGTCATGAAAGACTCCTCAGTCGAGACAGACAAAGAAAGGTTGAGAGAGACAGAAAAGAACCTGCGCGAGGCAGGGGACTGGGGTGTGCGGCGGGCCGGGCCTGGCGCGCACCCCGGTTCACTTTACACGCCGCTCAGTGAGCGTCGTGGGCCTGACCCAGGTAGATCAGGGTGAGCATCATGAAGATGAAGCCCTGAAGCACGATGATCAGGATGTGGAAGATGGCCCAGATGAGACCCAGCACGAAGTGCAGGCCGGCACCCCACCAGGTGGCCAGTGCGCCCAGCAGGGCCAGCAGCATGAACACCATCTCGCCAGCAAACATGTTGCCGAACAACCGCATGCCGAGGGACACGGTCTTGGAGAGGTACTCGATGATCTGCATGGCGAAGTTGCAGACCCAGAGGATGGGCTTGAAGATGAGGCCGATGCCGCTGTTGCCACCCGAGCCGAATGGGGCGGAGACCAGCTCACCGAAGAAGTGGGCCTTCTTGATCTTGACGCCGTAGTAGAGCGAGGCCAGCAGCACGACGATGGACATGGCCAGCGTGGCGTTCAGATCGGCCGTGGGCAGGATGCGCTGATAGTGGGAAATGCCCAGGCCGGAGACGATGGCGGGCACCAGGTCGACCGGAACCAGGTCGAGGGTGTTCATGAAGACGATCCAGACGAAGGCCGTCAGCGCCAGCGGGGCGATGTAGCGGATGTCGCCGTGGATGATGGAGCGGGCCTGTTCGTTGACGTATTCGACCAGGAATTCGATGGCCCCCACGAAGCGGTTGGGCACGCCGCTGTTGACGCGGCGGGCGACCATCCACATCAGGCCGCAGGCCAGGACACCCATCAGGACGGACCAGAAGATGGTGTCGTAGTTGATGATGGAGAAGTCGACGATGGCCTTCTGCGGATGACCCGAAGAGTTGGCACTACCGAGGTGGTGAACGATGTATTCGGCCGCGTTTGCGGGGCCATGTGTGCCTTCTGTCGCCATCTTGGTGTGGGGGTAAGTGTTTCAGGAACCAGGCCTGGTGTCGCTCTGGACACCCTGCTCGGCATGGATTCGATTGTCGCGGCGTCGGGAAAGGGCCATCAGCCACGGGGCATGCAAGGCGGTGATGATACCCAACAGCAATGCTTCCCAATGTGCCGGCGTCAGCCATCTGACGATAGCCATCAGGCAAAACAATGTCAAGGCAAGCTTGAGGAACTCCCCCAGCAGGAAGGCCGCAACGAATGCCTGCGACGACTGTCGTCCCGCCCGTGCAAGCAGACGGGCAAACAGCACGTTGGGAACCGCGCAGGCCAGCCCGCCGAGCAGGATGTCCCGGGCACCCGGAGTGCCCCAGTACAGACTGCCGAGCGCAGCGACCACGATCACCAGCACGATCTGCAGGCTGACGGTTTTCAGCATTCTACCCAGCCCCTTCGAAGATCGGGAAACGCCTCCTCTGCGTCCCCGGTGCGCCCGCGCATTGACCGGACCGAGCTGCCTTGCCCGGTTCGCGCCGCGACGAGGATGCGTGGGTGTGCGCCCGTCTGCGAACGAACGAAGAAGCTGCATTCCCTAATGCCTACACGAGTATAGGGGGTACTACGATGCCGGTCAAAACGGCAGCGTATTGAGCTGAATGAGGGTTTTCCCGAGGAGCATCCAGGGCGTCATTCATAACTCTGAATTACGAGCGCCCTGAGGGATGCTCGCCTGACGTCGCTGACGCACGTTGTCCGCGGACTCCGTCGATAGCGACAACGAAGTCCGTAATTACGTGATTTAGCGACGTTGGTGTGCGCTCACTCCTGAGTCACGGTATCCAGGCGCAGTCGCTCCAGAAGGCCCGAGAACGCGTCGTTGCTGGAGAAGTGAATGACCAGCTTGCCGCGGCCGTTGGCCTTGCTGATGATCTCGACCGTCGTGTTCAGGTGGTCGGCAATGCGCTCACGCAGACGGGCCACGTCGCGGTCGGTCACCGCGTCGGCCGCCCGCTTCTGGTTGGCCTTGGCCAGACCCTTGTTCTCCTCCAGCTTCTGGCTGACCAGGCGTTCCGTCTCGCGCACGGAAAGGCGACGCTGCACCACCAGATGCGCCATCAGGATCTGCTCGGCTCGGTCCAGCGAGAGCAGGGCGCGTGCGTGGCCCATCTCGATGTCACCGGCCAGCAGCATGGTCTGAACCGTGTCGGCCAGGTTCAGCAGACGCAGCAGGTTGGAGGTGGCGCTGCGCGAGCGGCCGATGGCCTGGGCAGCCTGCTCGTGCGTGTAGTGGAACTCGTCGATGAGACGCTGGATGGCGCTGGCTTCTTCCAGCGGGTTCAGGTCCTCGCGCTGGATGTTCTCAATCAGGGCCAGGGCCAGCGCGTTCTCGTCGCTGACTTCCTTGATGATGACGGGGACCGTCTCAAGCTGGGCGAGCGCCGCGGCACGGAAACGCCGTTCGCCGGCGATGATCTCGTAGCGTCCATTGTCGATGGGGCGGATCACCAAGGGCTGCAGCAACCCGTGCTCATGGATCGAGTCCGCCAGCTCCTGCAGGGCGGATTCGTCCATGCGGGTGCGGGGCTGATAGCGCCCGGCCTGCAGCAGGTTCAGGGGCATCTCGCGGATGCCTTCCTCGGCGGGGGCTGCCGGGCTGCTGGAGGCCGCAGCCGGTTGCGGGGCAACCGGGGCAGGGGTCTCATCCAGCATCGGGCCATCGCCCCCCAGCAGTGAATCCAGACCGCGACCGAGGCCGCCCTTGGCTTTCTTGCTCATGCCTTGCTTTCCTTGGAATGTTCTCGTGTGTTCTGGGTGCCAGGCGTCGGGCATGGGATGCGTCCGGCCTGGCTTCAAGGTTCTTGTGTGGGATCAGCCGGCGTTGGCCTGGCTCTCTTCGGTGTGACTGTCGGCAGGGGGTTCGCTGGCATGGCCCGACGCGCTTCCGTTCGTGGTGGACGGGTTCTGCGCCTCGGCGGTCTCATCCGCCTGAGTGGGGGCGTTCGTGGATCCGGCCGGTGCATGAGATGCGTCCCGTGCCTGGGGGGCTGCCTGCTGTCCGGCGCGTGCCTGCGCAGCCGACTTCATCTGGGCCACATAGGCGGGAGTGCGCTCGATCAGTTCGGAGGCAAAGTCCAGATAGCCCAGCGCGCCACGCGAACCCGGGTCGAAACGCACGCCCGGCAGGCCATGGCTGGGCGCTTCGGCCAGACGGATGTTGCGCGGGATGACCGCCTTGAACACCTTCTCCTTGAAGTGCTCTTCCAGCTGGGCCGAGACCTGTTGTGCCAGCGTGATCCGGCTGTCGTACATCACGCGCAGGATGCCCATGATCTTGATCTCCGGATTGAAGTTGGCGTGCACTTTCCGGATGGTTCCCACCAGGTCGCTCAGGCCCTCCAGTGCGTAGTACTCGCACTGCATCGGGATGATCACGCCCTGGGCAGCGCACAGGCCGTTCAGGGTCAGCAGCGACAGTGACGGCGGCGAGTCGATCAGGATGTAATCGTAGTCAGCGCTCACTTGATCCAGCGCGTCCCGAAGACGGCGTTCGCGCCGGTCCAGCTCGACCAGCTCCACTTCAGCGCCCGCCAGCTCGCGGTTGGCGGGCAGCAGGTAGTAGCCACCGGCGTCCGAACGCCGACGGGCCTCGGTCACGGTGGCTTCCCCGATCAGCACGTCATAGACGGACAGGGACAGGCGGCGCTTGTCGATGCCGCTACCCATGGTGGCGTTGCCCTGGGGGTCCAGGTCGACCAGCAGGGTCCGTTTGCCCAGCTGGGAGAGGGCGGCAGCCAGGTTCACCGAGGTCGTCGTCTTGCCGACCCCGCCTTTCTGGTTCGCAATGGTCAGAATGAGCGTCACTGGGGTCTCCGTCGGTTGGGTTGTGCGGATGGGGGCAGGGAAGTGGGTGAGGGGGTACCGGTTGCAGGCGAATCGCTGGCTGTCGGTGACGTGGTCTGTGTCAGCGCGCTCGCCGCGGTAGCGGAGCCTGGAGGGTTGGGAGGTGTAGCGGCTGCCGGTTGTGCAGCATCTGGCGCGGGCGTTTCTCCGGCCAGGCTCAGGATGGCCAGGTTGCGCTGCACGCCCAGGTCGATCGTCGGCAGCGGCTCCACGGCCTGCAGCATGATGCTGTCCGGAAGCGCCTGCTGTTCCTCGGAAAGTCGCAGCGACTTCATGGCAAAGAGAAGTGAGTCCTTGCTCATGTAGGGCTCGCACAGTGCGGCGAAACGGCCTAGCGCGGTGAAGGCCCTGCAGATGAAGTGCGGCGGGCGGATCAGGCTGCGCAGTGTCGGGTGGCCTGCAGCGCTCTCTGTTGACGCTGAGAGCGCGGTGGAGGCTGGTACCGGGCTCGACGACGCCTCAGCACCAGGCTGGGGCGTCGAGGAGGCTCCGTCCCTGCCCTTTCGAAAGGCCGGGTCTGCCTGCAGCAGGCTTTCCAGATCCTCGATCTTGCCGGCCAGCACGGTGGCGTTCTTCAAGCCGAGTGTGAGCACTGACTGACGAAGGAAGGCAACCTTCTTGCCCACCGGCTCCACCAGATAGATGGGCCGCTGTGGCTGGACGATGGCCAGCAGGATGCCAGGAAAGCCGGCCCCTGTGCCTACGTCCACAAGCGCCTCTTCCGGCCGCGGCAGGTAGCGCTCCAGCACCGGCACGATGGCCAGACTGTCCAGCAGATGCTCGTCGATCAGATGGACGCTGTCGCTGTTGCCCAGCAGGTTGAAGGTGCGGTTCCACTGCTTCAGCAGCCTGGCCCATTGCACCGCCTTGGCAAAGGCGGTCTCGTCCAGCGTCACGGACAGGGCCTGCAGGCCCTCCTGCAGGCGCTGCGTGTCAGCGTCTGTCCAGGTGGTGTCCGAACGTTGGGCGGGGGCGCGGCGCTTCATGCCGGGTCTCCCTGGGGCTGGGAAGCGGCTGCGTCAGAGGTAGGCACTTCGGGCTGGGTTGGCGTGCGCTGCTCCGTGGCGATCGCGACCTTCCGGCGCTTCTTAAGATGTACCAGCAGCAGGGAGACGGCTGCCGGCGTCATGCCGGGAATGCGTCCAGCCTGCCCGATGGTCTGTGGCCGTTGGGCGATGAGCTTCTGCCGCACCTCGTTCGAGAGGCCGGAGATCTGCGTGTAGTCCAGATCAGCCGGAATCGGCGTGGCTTCCTGCTGGGCCATGCGCTGCACTTCGAGCTTCTGCCGATCGATGTAGCCTTGGTACTTGATCTGGATCTCGATCTGTTCGGCCACGCGGGGATCTGCCTGAACCTCGGCAAACTCCTCCGGCATCAGGCTTGCCAGCTGGGCCAGCGAGACATCCGGGCGCTTCAGAAGATCATGAAGTGAGTGTTTACTTGTGCCATTCTGGCCTTGGGGAGCAGCAGGTGCTTGTGGCGCTGATGGCGAGGCGCCTTGGGCCTCCTCTGCAGCCTGTGTCGTGCCTTGGGGCGTCTGCAGGCGTGCCAGAACCTGAGGATTGGCGAGTGTGGCGCGCATGCGGGCAATCTCGCGTTCAATAGCCTCCTGCTTGGAAGTGAACGCTTGCCAACGAACATCGTCCACGCAGCCCATCTGCCGTCCCAGCTCGGTCAGTCGCAGGTCGGCATTGTCCTCGCGCAGGCTCAGGCGATACTCGGCCCGGCTGGTGAACATCCGGTAGGGTTCCTGCACGCCCTGGGTCAGCAGATCGTCCAGCATTACGCCCATGTAGGCCTGATCGCGGCGAGGCACCCAGGGCTCCTTGCCCTGAACCTGGCGTGCGGCGTTCAGACCGGCCAGCAGGCCTTGTGCAGCGGCTTCCTCGTAACCGGTCGTGCCGTTGATCTGGCCTGCAAAGAACAGGCCCTGAATCTGCCGGGTTTCCAGGCCGGGCTTCAGGCCGCGAGGATCGAAGTAGTCGTACTCGATGGCGTAGCCGGGGCGCAGGATGTGCGCGTTTTCCAGGCCAACCATGGAGTGCACCACGGCCAGCTGCGTGTCGAAAGGCAGGCTGGTGGAGATGCCGTTGGGGTAGATCTCTTGTGTCTGGAGCCCTTCGGGCTCCAGGTAGATCTGGTGGGAATCCTTGTCCGCGAAGCGGTGGATCTTGTCCTCGATGGAGGGGCAATAGCGCGGCCCCACGCCTTCGATGACACCGGTGAAGAGCGGCGACCGATCCAGCGCCTGGCGGATGATCTCGTGCGTGCGCGCGTTGGTGTGCGTGATCCAGCACGGCAGCTGCCGCGGGTGCTGGTCTGCCCGCCCGATGAAGGAGAACACGGGCACAGGATCCAGATCACCCGGCTGGACACCCAGCCGGCTGTAGTCGATGGTCTTGCCGTCGATACGAGGAGGCGTACCGGTCTTGAGACGCCCCTGCGGCAGGGCCAGTTCCCGAAGGCGGGCCGCCAGCGTCTTGGCTGACGGATCAGCGGCGCGCCCGGCCTCGTAATTATCCAGGCCCACATGCACCTTGCCATTCAGGAAGGTGCCTGCGGTGAGCACGACGGCCTTGGCCCTGAACTGGATGCCCAGCTGTGTGACGACACCCACCACGCGGTCACCTTCCAGCAGCAGGTCATCCACCGCCTGCTGGAAGAGGGTGAGATTGGGCTGATTCTCCAGCGCTTGCCGAATGGCCTGGCGATACAGGACACGGTCTGCCTGGGCGCGCGTGGCTCGAACCGCGGGGCCCTTGCTGGCGTTGAGAATCCGGAACTGGATACCGGCGTGATCGGTGGCAACGGCCATGACGCCGCCCAGCGCATCGACCTCCTTGACGAGATGCCCCTTGCCGATCCCACCAATGGACGGGTTGCAGGACATCTGACCCAAGGTGTCAAGATTGTGGCTTAAAAGCAACGTTTTTGCGCCAGTGCGCGCCGCGACCAGGCTGGCTTCCGTTCCAGCGTGGCCCCCGCCAACGACGATGACGTCGAAGATTTCAGGGTGAGTGCTCATGCGCCATTATAGATCGCGCGCCCTCATTTTGTGCCCGGTTTCGTGCGTTGTTTCACGTGAAACGGCGATTCTTTTTCGGTTTCACGGGGTTCTGGGCACGGAGATTGCTTGGGGTTAGACGACTGATCGCTATGCTGAGCGTGCAGGATCGCGCTCAACACAGACAAACATGCATTCAGCCCCCTTGCGGAGGATGGTCCGCCCTGTGAAGCCCTCAGCCAGCGTCGGAGAGGGCTCCCAGGGTGGAAGAGCATGATGGGTTGTGGTGGACGGCTGTGGCGGGAGGTTCTTCGTGCGAACCTTGATGACCTTACGCGCGGCCGCTGCGGAATTCCCAGTCAAGAGAGGTAGGGCACAGACGCCACCGTGGTGCCACGAACGTAAGCCGCCATGCCTTTGCGCGACTGTGACGCAGGAATCCAGTCCCTGAACTGCGAGAATAGCGAGTGGAAAGTGCGCTCGCCAGCGGCGACCTATAGCAGGATGTTGGGAGGAGGGCTTGATGCGATGACGGAAACTCATGCGTGACGCCACATGATTGACCGGGCTGTGTATGGATCGCGACTAGCGAAGTGCATGGCAGACCAGCGGAATCTGCACGTCCCGTAACGTCCACTTATGATGAGCGCGCACTGACGATGGAAGTGCCAAAGTGAGCTCCAGAACGGGGCTGGAGGAATACTGAGCGCAGAGGAAGATTCAGTCAGTGTCAAAGCATTCTGCCAGGCATTGCACGCCGGGAACACGCGTGAGGTGGTTACGGGGCGTGTTTCAAGACTTCGACCTGGCTATACGAAAGGACTACCGGTGGCCAACGAGGAAACCTGTACGCGCGCCATGTATACGTCCCAGTCCCGATATAGCGGGTAATAGGGCGGGTATGGGAAGGCCAGGGAAACCGAGTAGATGACCGTATAACCCAGGCCATTGGGGAAATGAGGGGGAGGTCAGATACCTCAGCGCACAAAAGGTCAGAACTGCGGCGCACCACTGTATGTTGAGCAAGCTGAGTTGGTGCTCGCTCAACCTTTGCCGAGAGCCATGCTTGTTCCATAGGCCAACCATGTTGACTGATGTTGACTATTGGATCGCCTGTGGGGGCTACGACCCTTCGGCATTGGGATCGATGATTCCACGCGCGGGCCATGGAAGATGTTCTGGCGTCCGCCAAACTGCAATAGCGAAGAGCTTGGGCCGGAACAGGGCTTAGAAGCCGCACACGCTGCAATTCTTGGGACAAGGTGAGGGACGAATCAGTCTGGTGTGTACTGATTACCCCGAGTCCCCTGAATTACGCAAAGAGAAAGCCTATCCGAGAGTCGCTTCATAGACGGATTGAGGGTGCCAGGCGGACACGTTTCACGTGTCCTTTGGGTCGACTACCATGCCACCCCTCGCTTGAGGCATCTACTTTGCTGCCCTTGCAGCGCGTTGTGCGGTGAATATCCCCAACAGGTACAGCGCGACGCCCACCCAGACCCAGACATATCCTATGAAGCGTGAGAGCTGGAAGCTTTCATGGAACACCAGCAGTCCCAGCAGGAACTGCATGGTGGGAGACATGTATTGGATCATTCCAAGATTGCTGAGACTGATGCGACGGGCAGCTGCCGCAAAGAAGAGCAAAGGAATGGTTGTCGCCGCGCCCGAACCAATCATCACCATCAAGGGAAGGGTCGATAGATCTCCCAGAGAGACGAGTTTATTCAGATGTCCCTGATAAATCAGGTAGATGGCTGCCAGAGGCAGCATCAGGAGAGTCTCCATGGCCATCCCGGTCAATGCATCCAAAGGAGCAAGCTTCCTGATGAGTCCGTAGACGCCAAAGCTCAATGTCAGCAGTAGCGCGACCCATGGAATGGAGCCCGCGGGAATGGCAAGCCACAGAATGCCAACCAGAACCAGGGCAACTGCAGCCATCTGAGGCTTGTTCAGACGTTCGCTGAAGAAGATGCGTCCCAGCAATACGTTGAATAGCGGGTTAATGAAGTATCCCAGGCTCGCGTCCAGGACATGCCCGTTGGTGACTGCCCACAGGTAGACCAACCAGTTGATGGATATGGACGCTGCTGAACCTGCGAGCATGAACAGAAGGCGAGGATTGCCAAATACCGCGTACAGGTTCTTCAGCTTTCCGGTGCCTATGATAAGGAGCGCCGAGAACAACGCTGACCAGACAATTCGTTGCGCCAGCAGTTGATCGGCTGGCATGAGCCCTTTCAGCGGTGCCCAGTAGAGGGGAAATATGCCCCAGATGAGGTAGCAGGCGATGGCAGATAGCGTGCCTTTCTGCGCAGAAGAAAGCTGTTCCAACGACATATCTATCTAGGTAGCCGAGTTAACGACGGAGGTTTCATGGTAGGCCACTTAGTATATGCCTCTCCGAGGAGCTTCCCGGCATAAGGGTAGAACGGTGTAATGTGCCTGCTGTTTCACGTGAAACAGTGCGAAATACTGACAAAGATGGGCTGTTTCACGTGGAACATCAACAAGTAGCGCCGGTTTGGGACTGTTTCACGTGAAACAGAGGGCGGTTGATCTAGAGCTACTCATGTTTCACGTGGAACGCCGAACGCAGGCGCCCGATACGCCAACGTGATTGCCCATTGGCTGAGGCCGCCTTTGAGTCTGGTTGCCTCCGCCTGTGGTGATGCGTGTTTCACGTGGAACAAAGGGCCGGATGGGTCGGGGTGTCCAATGCTTGAACGGGGTGTATGCCATCCGGAGGGAGCAGAAGTTTGCCCCGCCGGCTGTACTCTCGGGGGCCCAAATCCCCTCGACCACCACCGCTTCCTTATGGAGGGAGCGCGTGGCATGGAGGTCGAAACCTACTCATGCGCTTCGGGACACGCCACGGATATCCTTGCCTATGGTTGACAGGGGCTTTGGCATCGCGAGCTATAAGTAGGAGTACCCGGCGGCGCCCAGGCAGGAAACGCGAGGGGGTTCGCGTTCGTAGCCGTCATATCGGAGGTTTGGGTTGAGATGAGAGCATTCGCCGTTGTTCAAGGTCTCTAATGTTCCACGATGATGGGGCGGAACTGGTGTTTCACGTGAAACAGCGTAGGTGGGGCGCGAGCATCTGCACTGGAGTGTGTTCGTGGAGTAGCTGCCTGCTTGTAGCCGTCAAATGGATCTTTCGATCCCCGGGGCCATGGTCAGGGCATGGAGTGCCCAAGCTGAAAGACATCGAACGCGCCGTTGAGTGGTGTGCCGTCTGATCTGGGTAGTGTATGCCTCGTAGCGACCGGCTGGAACTCTGAATCGCCTGCCATTCACGTACTTACTTGATCCAGTGTGCCAGGGCAGACCTAGTCTCCTTGGCTCATGGAGTGCCTTTTGCTGGATCAGGACTTTCGGATTCGTTGGCTAGTGCCTATTTAAGGATAGATAACCGCCTACTGTAATTGCACGCACCTGAACGGGGCCGATTAGGGTTGATGTCGCCATTGGACTTGGCTCGGAACTGGTTGGTAGTTGGTTGGTATCTGGTTGGTAGTTGGCAAGTGGTTGGCTAGTGGTTGGCTGGCGTTGGTGGTTGATAGGAGAGTGTTCTAACGGTCGCTTCTGAAACGCTCCGGTGTGGATGGCCCTTAATAGGGGCGTGTGGCAAGTATGATGCTGACCTGGAGCCGTCTTTCTGAAGAGGCGAGCCTGTACTTCACCGAAGGACTGGCGAAAGGGTGGGGCGTACTGTTCATTCGCGGCGGATAACGGGTTAGGTGTTTGAGCTATGAGGACCTTCGGGGATGACCGTGGAGTCATGTCCAGCAGTGCGCTATTCCCCGGATTGGCGCCTATAACCATAACGGCGGGGTGCTAGTGATGGTCCATGGTTGCTGTCGGGCGATGCCGGGAACTTTACGTTCATCGAAATGGGCACCGGACACGGGCTTCGCGCACTCTGCATGAAGGGCAATGCCCTATATCGTTCAGGACGACGGGACTCCAGAATGTGGTAGCAAGTGCCTGATTTGGTCCGACAGATACGTATTGGCGAGGTGCAGTTCAAGTGCAGGAGTCTGGTGGATACTTGTGTATGTGTACGCCGGAACAGGCGGGATTCCTGGACGGTTCGAGTACATGCATCAATAACTGATACCGGGCTGAGGTGTACCCGATCCGTAAGGTAAGGCATGTACGTTGCCTATCTGTCATCTTCCTTCGTTCATGAGTTGTATCCAAAAATCGGATGTCACATGAACTGGGGATGAGAGGATCATGCCTTGGAGGGAGCGGATCGTGAGCCTGGTAGATCGTGGAGGTGCGAACATGTTCGCGCCATCTGATGGCGAATCCTTCCGAGGCTGAATGCGATGTTGCGTTGGCCTGCCAGGGCCTACGCGGTCGGTTGAATCTGTGCCGCTGATTTGCCTTCGTTCGCCCGGTGATCGCGTTTGATATTGCGTTGCTCTTCCACCGAGTTGGCATATCCATATTGAGCGGCAATAGTTCCAGGTGGTGTTTGGTTGTCATCATGGTCGTACAGAGCGATGCTTGTTTCACGTGAAACAACACGCCAAATCATCCCTACAGTCTATACGCGTTGGATGCTGAGTTCCATGCACCGAGTCAGGGGGCAAGGACTCACATAGAGTGCAGCGGCGCTCACAGCATCTCGCCGGGAGGGGCTTGATACTCGGTCAGCCTCAGGAAGCAATACGCCAGCCAAGCTGCGGGGCCAAAGTCCAGGGAGGCCCTTACAGAGGATCTTGGCAGCCAGGAGAGTCTGACTGCTGACGCCTGCGGCTAAGAACCTGTTTGTGTCCAGGCGATAAGGGATGGTCACCGGGCGGATGAGCGACACGAGATGCGCGTCATGACGCCGTGAGAAAGAACCCTGAAAAGCGGCATTCATGCGAAAAAGTAGATAGCGCCACTAGGCAAGGAAGCGAGTTGTCGTGTGGCAAGGCTGATACAGTACGCTGCGGCCTGCCAAGGGAAGTCAGGTGGTCAAAGCTCAGTTGCTCGCTCGGCTGCTCGGCTGCTCGGCTGCTCGGTTGCTCGGTTGCTCGGTTGCTCAGTCGCTCGGTTGCTCAGTCGCTCGGTTGCTCAGTCGCTCGGTCGCTCGGTCGCTCGGTCGCTCGGTCGCTCGGTCGCTCAGTGGCTCAGTGGCTCAGTGGCTCAGTGGCTCAGTGGCTCAGTGGCTCAGTGGCTCAGCGGCTCAGTGGCTCAGTGGCTCAGTGGCTCAGCGGCTCAGCGGCTCAGCGGCTCAGTGGCTCAGCCGCTCAGCCGCCCAGCAGCCCAGCAGCCCAGCAGCCCAGCAGCCCAGCCGCTCAGCCGCCCAGCCGCTCAGCCGCCCAGCAGCCTCACCGAGGAATCCGGAAGCCTTGCATCCAAACCAAATCCCTAGTGTCAGTTCCCGAATCTGAGCGTCCATGAATCATGATGCCGGGATTTGCATCGCCAGACGTAATGACAGCCCGGCTACACGCCCACGCGCCGCTGATGCGGCTTGGTGCGCGTGAGGTGCTAGTGCTCAACATCCTGTGATTCTGATTCGAGCGGGGCTTGGACTGAGCAGGCGTCCAACCGATAGGGAGGACACCACATACGCGGCAACCCGCTCTGGTCTCCAAACCCATCCAAGAAGATGACATTGATGAGGATGCCCTCATTTTATGATCGGTAGCGAGCAACCCGGGGTGAAGGAAGTGCCCGGCTACGAATCCATGATTCAGGCAGATCGATGAATCCAGGTCGTCCATGAGCCAGAACCAGGAAGCTGCCAATTCGAAGATCATCCGCTGACATGAGACCCCTCGCATGAGCGAACATGCATCAACGGCATTGCGATAGATGGAGGCAAGCTGGAGCCAGCAGCAGGAAGCCGACTGCATCCTTGACGAAGAAGAGGAGCACGCATGGCGCTCTAAGTACGAACAGCCGGTCTTGTTCAGATTACGCTGTAATTACCAAAGACCCAAAGACCCAAAGACCCAAAGACCCAAAGACCCAAAGACCCAAAGACCCAAAGACCCAAAAGGCTTCCGCAAACTCGCAAGTTTCAGAAACGGAACTCGTATACATAAGTAAGTGAACACACACTTTATATTCTGTAGAGCCGATGGGACTATCATGGTTGCCCGTCAGATTGGGCGGATGCCGGGCAACAGGCCCGGGGCCCGTCTGGCGAGAGATGCTGTCAACGCGACACGCGAGGTGCCTTGATGATGAGAACTTCTGTGGATGCCCAGGAATCGGATCGGATGCTGAGCCAGGAAGGGCCCCATGGGCAGATTCGGAAGCCGATTGCCATCACGATGGGGGATCCGGCAGGCATTGGGCCGGAGATCATTCTGCGAGCCCTTGCCAGAGCCCCGGAAACGGGCCTGGAAGGCCCTTTTGTCGTTTATGGCTGTCCAGAGTGGATGAAGGTCGTTGCAAGGCGCCTTGGGCTGAATACGGGCCTTCTGGAGGTGGTCCCGTGTGCCGAGGTGCCCGAAGATCTTCCGGTGGGCCAGGTTTCGGCGGCGGGCGGTGAAGCAGCCTTCCGGGCCGTGCACCGGGCGGCGCAGGATGCAATGGCGGGCAAGGTCCGGGCGGTGGTGACGGCGCCGCTCAGCAAGGCCGCAATGAATCTGGCGGGCCACGTGTATCCGGGGCATACGGAGATTCTGGCGGAGGTCGGGGGGAATGTGCCGGTGCGGATGATGCTGGCCAACGAGGAGCTGCGCACGGTGCTGGTGAGCATTCATGTGCCGCTGAGGGTGGCGGTCAGCAGTCTGTCGACGGCGGGCATCGTGGAGACGATCCGGCTGACGGATGCGTTCCTGCGCATGACGGGCATTCAGGCGCCCAGGATCGCCGTGGCGGGCATCAACCCGCATGCGGGCGAGGACGGGCTGCTGGGGGACGAGGAGATCCGCGTGATCGGTCCTGCGGTGCAGGAGGCCCGCGCGCTGGGGATCGATGCGAGTGGTCCCTGGCCCCCGGACACGGTGTTCATGCGGGCAAGGGGCTTTGCCGAGTTCGATGTGGTGATTGCCATGTACCACGACCAGGGGTTGATCCCGGTGAAGTACCTGGGGGTGGATGAGGGGGTGAACCTGACGGTGGGGCTGCCTTTCGTGCGAACGAGTCCGGACCACGGTACGGCCTTCGATATCGCCGGCAAGGGCATTGCGCAGCCGAACAGCCTGCTGGCGGCCATGCGGATGGCCGAGCGCCTGTCGGGAAAGCCCGAGGCACGAGACTGATCGAGGGGGGGGAAGCGGGAAAGGGCGTGAAAGAGGGCCGAGGTTGTACCCCCAAAGCAAGTCTGATGCCCGGCCAAGTCTGAAGCTCAGCCAGGTCTGAAGCCTGGCTTGCCGCTCGCGAGCGGGTTCCCGGAGTGCCAATCGATCGGATCCCCCGAAAAGCAAAACGCCCGAAGGAGTCATCGACTCGATCGGGCGTTTCTTCATCTCCCTTCAGGTTTTCAGGCCTTCAGGGAGATAGTGGCCGCTGACTTCAGGCTTTCTTGTCCAGCCGCTCTTCCAGTGCCTTGCGCGTTTCACGTAGGGTGGTGGGCAGGCGCTCGCCCAGGCGCTCGAAGAGTTCGTCGTGGTGCTTGAACTCGGCACGGACTTCGTCGGGCTTGATGGAGATGACTTTCTCGAAGTCGGCTTCGCTGAAGTCCAGGCCCTCCCAGCGCAGGTCCGTGTACTTCGGCGAGGTGCCGAGGACGTGTTGGGTGCCGTCCTGGGCCTTGCCTTCGATGCGATCCAGCATCCACTTCAGCACGCGCATGTTGTTGCCGAAGCCGGGCCAGATGAAGTGGCCCTGGTCGTCGGTGCGGAACCAGTTGACGTTGAAGATCGGCAGGACCTTGGCGCCTTTTGCCTTCAGCCATTGGCCCAGATTGAGCCAGTGCTGGAAGTAGTCGCCCATGTTGTAGCCGCAGAAGGGCAGCATGGCGAACGGGTCGCGGCGCACCACGCCCTGTTTGCCGCCGGCGGCTGCGGTGGTCTGAGAGCCCATGGTGGCGGCCAGGTAGACACCTTCGACCCAGCTGCGGGCCTCGGTGACCAGCGGGATGGTGTCGGAGCGGCGGCCGCCGAAGATGAAGGCGTCCAGCGGCACGCCGGCAGGATCATCCCAGGCCGGATCCACAGCCGGGTTGTTGGTGGCGGCGACGGTGAAGCGCGAGTTCGGGTGCGCTGCCTTGCGGCCGTTCTTGCCGTCGGCCGGGGTCCAGTCGTTGCCCTGCCAGTCGATCAGGTGTGCCGGCGGCTCGCTCAGGCCTTCCCACCACACGTCACCGTCGTCGGTCAGGGCGACGTTGGTGAACAGCACGTTCTTGTCGAGTGCTGCCATGCAGTTGGGGTTGCTCTTGGTGTTGGTGCCCGGAGCCACACCGAAGTAGCCGGCTTCGGGGTTGATGGCCAGCAGGCGGCCGTTGGCGTCGGGCTTGATCCAGGCAATGTCATCGCCCACCGTGGTGACTTTCCAGCCCTCGAAGCCCTTGGGCGGGATCAGCATGGCAAAGTTGGTCTTGCCGCAGGCCGACGGGAAGGCGGCAGCCACGTGGTACTTCTTGCCTTCGGGCGAGGTGACGCCCAGGATGAGCATGTGCTCGGCCAGCCAGCCGGGTTGGCCGTCGCGTGCTGCGGCGTGACCCATGGACGACGCGATGCGCAGCGCCAGGCACTTCTTGCCCAGCAGGGCGTTGCCACCGTAGCCGGAGCCGTAGGACCAGATCTCGCGGGTTTCCGGGAAGTGGACGATGTACTTCTCGGCGTTGCAGGGCCAGGGGACTTCCTGGACGCCTTCGAGCAGCGGCATGCCGACGCTGTGGACGGCAGGCACGAAGGCACCGTCAGTACCCAGCACGTCCCACACGGGTTTGCCCATGCGGGTCATGATGCGCATGCTGGCGACCACATAGGGCGAGTCGGTCAGCTCGATGCCGATCTGCGAGATCTCGCCGCCCAGCGGGCCCATGGAGAAGGGCACGACGTACATGGTGCGGCCCTGCATGCAGCCCTTGAAGAGCTGCTTGAGCGTGGCGCGCATCTTGGCCGGCTCGACCCAGTTGTTGGTGGGGCCAGCGTCGATTTCCTTCTCGCTGCAGATGAAGGTGCGGTCTTCGACCCGAGCCACGTCGGACGGGTCGGAACGGGCGAGGAACGAACCGGGGCGCTTGGCGGGGTTGAGCTTGATGAGCGTGCCCCGGTCGACCATCTCGCTACACAGACGGTCATACTCTTCCTGGCTGCCGTCGGCCCAGACCACGTGGGCGGGCTCAGTCAGCTCGACGATCTGTCGAACCCAATCGACGACGCCGGTATGCCGCACTTCAGGCGGGACATTGCCGATATCGACTGCCGTTGATGTCTTCGTCATGGAATTTTCCTTGTTGTGAAGTTGAAAAAACACCAGAAGCGGGTTCGCGGTGAACGGCGGTCGGTCTCCTGGCAGCTGCCATCATCCGGGGCCGTGCCCCCGAAGAAGGGGACACTTGCCGGCGCCTTGGAGCACCGGGCAGGCACCGGAATCTGACTGACCGCAGACCGTTCACGGATGTCTCCAGAGCGTGCTATGAACTCGGCAGGCCAAGTGCATAGCGCGCGCAGGAAGACACGTTTTTTCTCACTTATGATCCTATGCCTTTTGCGGCTTTTTCGCCAACGGTCCCGACGGTGGAAGCGGGTAAACGTTCCGGCCGGCGACAGGAGAAGGGGGGTACCCACTGCGCAGTGGCTGGGTTCATGGCGGGGCAGGGGAGGGGGCCTGACACGACCTGCCGTTCGTGAGCGAGCGCCTACTACGGCGGTAAGGCCCGTATGCCGGGATGGGGTGGATAAGGAAGCGGGAGTTCTGGCGGGCGGCTGCACGCGATGGGAGGCGAGCCCGGACGATGACGACCTGCCCGCCTGAACGGGTTTCGTGAGCCTGTCTGGTGCTGTCCTGAAGTCGACTATCGTGGACGGGTATGGGGGGCTGGCGGCACGAAAACAGTGGCGCGTGAAGCACGGAATCCGGATGGCGGCACAGGACTCCATCATGTGGAATCCAGGGCATTGACGGCCCAGGGGCTGGATGGGGCGCGCGGAAACATTTCTGACAGAATGGACCCCTGCGCATCGAGGGGATTCTGACGCCCTGGCAGGCTTCACGCGGCCCGACTTCCATCGACGCTTTCCGTCCCCCGGGCATCGGTTTGAACCATGCCTGCCCGGGGCAGGGGAGGGCGCCCAGGTGTCTCGAATGCTTCGAATACACGAAGAGTGTGCGCTTACTTTTTTGATTGCCATCGTGGCCGTGAAGGCGCGATGGCGCATCTGTGCATAGAGGGAGTTTCGTCGTGACGGACAAGCAATCTGCCGGGGCCGCCGGTTCCAGACAGAGTACGGAAGAACATCAGGCGTCGGCCTCGCAGGGGGGCCACCCGAGGGTGCCGGGCTGTGAGCCAATCCAGGCAGGCCGTGGCATCAGCCGACCCATCAAGGTGGTCAACCCGCCCGTGGTCCGGGCATCCAGCGTGATCTTCGAATCGGTGCAGGCGGCCATCGAGGCTGGTCGGCGCACGGACCGGGGCGAACTGCACCATTCCACTTACGCTACCGCCGGCACCGAGACCACCTATGCGCTGATGGATGCCGTGGCCGAGCTGGAGGGAGCGCCCCATGCCGTGCGGGCTGCGCTCATGCCTTCCGGCCTGGCTGCCATCTCTACGGTGATGTGGGCATTCACTTCGCCGGGTGACGAGATCCTGATGAGCGATTCGGTCTACGGGCCGGCACGCACCTTTGCCGATACGCTGCTGGCCAAGTTCGGGGTGCGCACCATCTACTTCGATCCGCTGGCCACACCGGCAGATCTGGAAAAGTTGGCAAGCGCTCACACCCGGATGATCTATCTGGAAAGCCCGGGCAGCTACACCTTCGAGATCCAGGATGTACCGGCCATCTGCGCCTGGGCACGCCAGCGCGGGATCCTGACCGCCATCGACAATACCTATGCCTCGCCGCGGCTGGCGAGGCCGTTCGACTGGGGCGTGGACATCTCCATCCCGGCGCTGACCAAGTACTGGTGTGGCCATGCGGACGTGCTGATGGGCGCCGCGGTGGTGCGCGAGCCGTTGTGGCAGCAGCTGTGGACGACAGTGCGGCAGCTGGGCATCTGCGTGGGCGGTGACGATGCCTGGCTGGTCCTGCGGGGCATCCGCACGGTCGATGCGCGACTGCGCATGCACGAGCAGACGGCACTGGCGGTGGCCCGTTGGCTGGAGACGCAGCCGGATGTGGTTCGGGTGCTGCACCCCGGGCTGGAGAGCCATCCGCAGCATGCGCTCTTCAAGCGCGACTTCCTGGGCAGCAACGGCCTCTTTGCCTTCGAGCTGAAGCAGCCCATGTCCCCGGCCGCGATCATGGCACTGTGCAATGGACGGCGCCATTTCGCGCTGGGCTTCTCGTGGGGCGGCTTCGAGAGCCTGATCATGCCCGCGCACCTGGACGGCTGCCGCAGCGTCCAGCCCTGGAAGGGGGGACAGCTGATCCGCATCCACTGCGGGCTGGAGCCGGCCGAGGCGCTGATCGCTGACCTGGATGAGGGCCTGAAGGCCATGCGGGCGGCCAACGCGTCCTGAGACGGTGGTGGCGTCCTGTGACGCCTCATGCGCCGCCGGGAAGGCCGGGGATGAAGGCAGGTGCTTGCCGCTCATCCCCGGCCTGTTGTTTTTTCGTCGGGACGCACCTGCTCTCATGCCAACTATTTACACGCGACCGCCGGATAAATTGACGATAATCCTCGGAACGATCCCGGTGCGTCCGGCTGGCCTGCGGGCCGTCGAAGGCGACAGCGGCGGGACCGGTCCATGAACTGGGTCGGTCAGCGCTTCCCCCGCAGGGGCGCCCGGATCGGCTAATCACGAACGAGTCAGTGCTTACTTACGGGGTAAACTCGATGACAACGCCTTCTGGTCTGCTTCCCATTGACCAATTGATCAACCAGGATCTGGACGACCTGATCCGCAAGGCCCGTCCGCAGTTCGAGGCGCTGGCTGGCAACCATGTGTGGCTGACGGGGGGCGCGGGCTTCCTGGGCTACTACCTGGTGCTGTCGATGGGCCACTGGAACAAGACGGCGGCGCCCGGCAAGAAGATCCGCCTGACGGTGCTGGACAACTATGTGCGTGGCGTACCGGCCTGGCTGGAAGGTGCGAAGTCGGAAGAGATCAAGCTGCGCAAGCATGACGTGACGCACCCGATCCCGACCGATCTGGAGCCGGCCAATTTCATCATCCACGCGGCCTCCATCGCCTCGCCGATGTACTACCGCAAGTATCCGCTGGAGACCATCGACGCCAACGTCAATGGCCTGCGCCTGATGCTGGACTACGCCGCCGAGCGCAACCAGAAGGAACCGGGCTCGATGAAGGGCTTCCTGTTCTTCTCCACCAGCGAGATCTACGGCGACCCGACGCCCGATGCCATCCCCACGCCCGAGACCTATCGCGGCCTGGTGTCGTGCACCGGCCCGCGCGCCTGCTATGACGAGTCCAAGCGGGTGGGCGAGACGCTGTGCGTGCTGTATGCCCAGAACAAGGGTGTGCCTGTTTCGCAGGCACGTCCGTTCAACAACTATGGCCCGGGCCTGAAGATCACCGACGGCCGCGTGCTGCCCGACTTCGCCCGCGACGTGCTGGCCGGCCGCGACATCGTGATGCTGTCCGACGGTTCGCCGACCCGCACCTTCTGCTACATCACCGACGCCCTGTCGGGCTACCTGCGCGTGCTGGTCAACGGCCGCCGGGGCGAGCCCTACAACATCGGCATCGAGACGCCCGAGATCACCATGCGCGAGCTGGCCGAGCGGGTGCAGAAGCTGGCGAAGGAACTGTGGGGCTACGAAGGCAAGGTCATTCACAAGCTGTCCAGCGAGGGTGAGGTCTACCTGAAAGACAACCCCAACCGGCGCTGCCCGATCATCACCAAGGCACGCACCGAGCTGGGCTATGCGCCGGAGGTGGATGTGGACACGGGTCTGCGCCGCATCCTCAACTGGTATTACTTCAATCGTGATGCAGAGGCTGCATGATGAAACTGTGTGTGGTGGGAACCGGCTACGTCGGTCTGGTGTCGGGAACGTGCCTGGCTTCGGTCGGGCACGAGGTGGCCTGCGTCGACGTGGATGCAGCCAAGGTCGAGCGCATCAATCGGGGTGAGCCGCCGATCCATGAAGATGGTCTGGAGGCACTGCTGAAGGCCAACGTCGGTACACGTCTGCGAGCGACCACTTCGCTGGCCGACGCGATGGATGGCGCTGATGTCGCGCTGATCTGCGTGGGTACGCCCTTCGATGGCAAGACCATCGACCTGAGCTACGTGCTGCAGGTCTCGCGCGAGATCGGCAAGGTGCTGAAGGATCAGGCCGCGGCCGCAAAAGCCGCCGGCAAGCAGCCACATTACTGCGTGGTGACGGTCAAGAGCACGGTGGTCCCGGGCACGACCGACACGGTGGTGCGCAAGGCCATCGAGGAAGCCTCGGGTCTGGTGGCCGGCAAGGACTTCGGCCTGGGCATGAACCCCGAGTTCCTGGCCGAAGGCGTGGCCGTGAAGGACTTCCAGGAACCGGACCGGATCGTGGTGGGCGGCATTGATGCGCGCAGCACGGCGCAGCTGGCCGAGATGTACGCGATGTTCCGGAACACGCCGATCATCCAGACCACGCCGCGCACGGCCGAGATGATCAAGTACACCTCCAATGCCTTCATGGCCACGATGATCTCGTTCTCGAACGAGATCGCGCGGATCTGCGACGGCATCGGTGAATTGGATGCGGCCGAGGTGTTCAAGGGCCTGCACCTGATGAAGCACCTGATCTACCGCGACGGCGAGGGCAAGCTGAAGACGGCGGGTGCCACCTCCTTCCTGTGGGCGGGCTGCGGCTTTGGCGGCAGCTGCTTCCCGAAGGATGTGAAGGCCATCACGGCGCATGCCCAGCACCGTGGCGTGGACACGCCGATGCTGGACGCGGTGCTCTCGACCAACAAGACGCAGCCAGAGCAGATGCTGCGCCTGTTGAAGGAGCAGGTGGGCAACGACCTGAAGGGCAAGCGCGTGACCGTGCTGGGCGTGGCCTTCAAGCCGGGTACCGACGACGTGCGCGAATCGCCGGCGCTGCCGATCATCGCTGCGCTGGTGAAGGAAGGCGCGAAAGTGACCGCTCACGATCCGATCGCGGTTCAGACCGGCAAGAAGGCGCTGGCCGACTTCGGCGTCCCGGAAAGTGCCTATCAGTTCCAGCCCAAGCTGGATGATGCCCTGGCGCAGGCCGAGGCCGTGCTGCTGGTGACGAGCTGGCCCGACTACAAGGCTGTGCCGGAGCTGCAGCAGAAGGCGGGTCGCACTGCGGTTCCGCTGATCGATGGCCGTCGCTACATCGCACGCGACGCGCTGCCGACATACAGCGGCATCGGCCTGTCGGTGAGTGCCCACTGACGGCAATGTTCCGAAGCAGCGGGAGTGCTGCTTCGGGATGTCCTGAAGGCCAGGTGGTCTGTCCGGGTTTTCAGCCACGGCACTTCGTCTGCGGATGAAGTGTTGATCGGCCGGCCTTCGATCGGGCGGCAGGTGTCTGTGGATACCTGCCGCTTTTTATTTCAGGATGAGCCGATCAGGCTGTCTGGCCCAGCACGCTCTCAAAGACCTGTGCGCAGATGAGGTCTCCCTGAGCGCCCCATTGGGCGATGGCCGCGTCCAATGAGTCGGGAGCTTCCATGGAAAGCGAGATATCCGGAATTCAACAGGGCGGCCGCGATGGGTGAGCCCTTCCCTGAAGAGGCGCCTTGAGCGGCCAAAGGTAAAACAGCCCACTGGCAAGCCAGTGGGCTGTCGGAAGTGATGGGTCCATGGCCCTGAACAGGCCATGGCCGGGAGCGCGGGATCAGGCCGCGTCTTCTTCCGGATTGCGCACGACCAGCAGGTCGATCTTGGCGTTGCTGATGAGGCGGCGGGTGGCACTGCCCAGCAGCAGGGCGCTGAGGCCGCCGCGACCGTGCGAGGCGACGACGATCACGTCGGCTTTCTTGTCGTGGGCGATCTTGATGATGCCGTCTGCGGGCTCATCGGCGATCTCGAAGCCGGTCTCGTACTGCAGCCCGGCTGCCTTGGCCTTGGCGCATGCCTGATCGAGGATCTCCTGGCCGCTGGCGCGCACTTTCTCGTCGTGCTCGTTGGCGGTGAGGTAGTTGTTGGGCACCAGGTCGCCGGCGTAGAGGGGCGGTGCATACGGCGCACCGACGGTGGCGATGATCACGGAAGCCTTCAGGGCAGTGGCCAGGTTGATACCAGTATCGACGGCCCGTTCGGACAGCGGGGAACCATCCGTGGCGATGAGAACGCGGTTGTACATGAGACAGGTCTCCTTTCGAGAGGCAGGCCAAGGCACGGGCTGCCCGGCCCAGTGGGATCCTGTTTCAAGGATAGACCAGAACGCGACATAGGGGGGCGCTTGACCCCGCAAGAAGTGCAACCTGTTGCGTCAGGTTAAATCGGAGCGATATAAATCCGGCGTCTGGGGGGGCGTGGACGCTCAGAGTCGTGTCCGGCCAAGGTCAGGAGAGGGCGTCAGCGTTCAGGCGGCGAGATTTCAGGCCGGAATGTTCAGGCCGGCAGGGCAGGCTGGAATCGGGTGTCAGTGTGCAGGCGGGCGCGCAGGTCGGCGGCGCTGAGCGGGGGGCAGAACAGGTTGCCCTGCAGGGTGCAGTCGGGCAGGTTCTGCTGGATGCAGGCGAACTCGTCGGGACGTTCGATGCCCTCCGCAACGGCTTCCAGCTTGAGTCCCTTGGCCAGCGCCAGGATGGCGTTCACGATGGCGCGGGAGACGGCTTGCTGGGGCAGTCCCTGAATGAAGCTGCGGTCGATCTTGATCTCGTCGAATGGCAGGGTGTGCAGGTAGGTGAGGGACGAGTAGCCGGTACCGAAGTCGTCCAGCGACAGTTTCAGGCCCAGTTGCTTGAGCTGGGTGATGAGGCAGCGGGCCTGATCACCGCTTTCGATCAGCAGGGTCTCGGTCAGCTCCAGGATGAGCTGCTCGGGGGGCAGGCCACTGTCATGCAGGGCCTGGCGCACCGTGTCGACCAGGTTTCCGCGCTGGGTCTGGGCGGCCGAGACGTTGACGGCCATCTTGAGGGGCGGCAGGCCTTCGTCCAGCCAGGCGCGGGCCTGTCGGCAGGCTTCGTTCAGGGCCCAGGCGCCAATCTCGGCAATGAGCCCGCTGCGCTCGGCAATGGGCACGAAGTGTTCGGGCAGGATGAGGCCAAGTTCGCGGTGATGCCAGCGGATGAGCGCTTCGACGCCGGTGATCTGCAGGGTGCGACTGCAGATCTTGGGCTGATAGAAGAGGCGCAGCTCCTGGTGACGGATGGCGTGGCGCAGGTGGTTCTCCAGCGTCAGTGCATCCAGGCGCGCCTGTTTCTGGGTGGGATCGAAATACTCGATGCGATGGCCGCCGCGCCGCTTGGCCAGGGCCATGGCCTGTTCGGCATGGCGGGTGAGCTGGGTGTGGTCGGTGGCGTGATCGGGGAAGACGGCCATGCCCACGCTGGCCGAGATGAAGAGCTCCTTGCCCTCGATGTGCAGCGGCAGGCCCAGGATCCGTTGCAGCTCGTCCATGCAGGCCGTGTGCTCGGGGTCACCGGGGCGGCCGGGCAGCAGGGCCATGAAGCGGTCGGCGCCAGTACGCGCCAGCCAGGGGCTGGTGGTGCGAAGGCGGCGGCGACGCTCGGGGCCGGTGTGGCGGCTGACCAGATCGTCCAGCCGCTGGCTGACGGCTTTCAGGAAGGCATCGCCAATGGCGTGGCCCAGACCGTCGTTGAGCTGCCGGAAGCGGTCCAGGTCCAGCAGCATGAGCGTGCAGGCGCGGGGCGTGGAACGCAGCACGGATTCCAGCCGGCGCATGAAGCCGGTGTGGTTGGTCAGGCCGGTCAGCAGGTCCTGACGCAGCAGACGATCCCGATAGATCCTCAATCCCAGGCACTGGCGAAGCTTCAGCAGCAGGGCAGATTCGTCCAGGGGCTTGGCCAGCACGTCGGTCAGGTTCAGGGCCAGAGCCTCACGCCACAGCGGGCGAGGGTCTCCGGCCGTGAGCAGGATGACGGACAGGCGCTGCCAGGCGGCGTTCTTGAGCTGCTCGCGCAGCCAGTTCAGACGGGGATCTTCAGGCCCGTCCAGATGCACGAGCAGCAAGGAAGGTGTGCGCTCACTCTCGATGATCTCCTCGGCCTCACGCGGATGCTGAATGACGCAGAGCGTGCCCAGTCGATGGGCTTCCAGCAACCCGGATACAAGCTGGCCAACGGCCGGATCCGCATCGAACAGCAGGACGGTGTTCTGTTTCTGGATCAGCGCGTCTTCGCTGCGATTGGCTGCGTTGCCGCCAAGGCTGAGGGGAACCTCGAAATTCACCGGGAAAAGGGCTGAAGATGTATGAAAGTGTCAGTGTGACAGGCAGAGATTACCGCATTTGTGAGCATAAGTTTCAGAATGCGCCCCTTGATGTGAGGGGTGAGGCATGCCGGGCATGCTTCACCCGGCCAAGGCAGAGGTGGTTCGGAAGAGGAGGGGCGCAGCGCCTGCCTGTCGTGTGCCGCTGTGCCATGTGCCACCGGAGGCCGTCCTTGCCTCAGCCCGGTGCTTTCAGCGCCCTGTCAGGCGTCCAGCGAAGCCACCTCGTCGCGGGTCTGCTGCACGGCGGGCTGGGCCGGGCGTGCCCCCGTTGCGTACATGCCGGAGTGGGCGCTTGCTTCCTGGTAGGCAGGCGCGGATGCGTTGCCTTGCGGGCTTGCGTGGGCTGTAGCTGCCTGCTGGGAGGGACTCGGCGCTTCGGTCGTGGCGGCCGCGTTGGTGGCCGTGGCGCTCGACGTGACGGTGGCCGTGGTGTCCGCACCTTGTGCGGCCGCTTCCTGCGCGGCGGCGGTTTCCTGCGCCTGCTGCTGCAGCATGCGCCAGGCACGCTGTTGGGCCATGGCCTGCAGGTAGACGATCTGCTCGGCGGCGTCGGCATCTCCCCGGTGGATGGCCTTCATCAGCGTGCGGTATTCGGCCATGGACTGGCGCAGGCGGTTCTCGGGCAGCGGCATCAGGGTGCGCACCATCTGCAGGAAACGGCCCAGGTCGGTGATGGAGCGGGTGAGCCAGGGGTTGGCCGCCATGGCCTGAAGACGCTCATGGAAACCGTCCACGGCACGGTAGTAGTCGGCCAGGCGATTGCCGGTGACGGCGTTCTCCAGATTGGCCAGCAGGGCATCCAGGGCCCCGATGTCTTCGGGGGTCTGGCGGCGGACGGCCTCGGCGGCACATCGGCTCTGCAGCAGACCCAGCACGGGGAAGAGGCTTTCGGCCTCGCTGGCGCTCAGTTCGACGACGAAGGCGCCCCGTCCCGGCACCAGGCGGACCAGCCCTTCGTGGGCCAGCACCTTCAGGGCCTCGCGCAGCGGGGTGCGGGAGGTGCCCAGGCGGGCAGACAGCCCCAGTTCGTCGATGCGCTCACCGGGCGGCAGGCTGCGTTCATAGATCATCTCGCGCAGTCGATCGGTGACTTCAACGTGCAGGGACGAGCGGGAGATCTTGTAGTTGGCGTCCATGGATAGGGGAGGCGGGCTGTCGAGGAAAAATGTAACGGCGGTATTGTAACGATCCGCGCATGATGAATGCAGAACGCAGTGTCTGTCTTTGTATGCACCCGCAAATCCGTCAAGGATCCGAGACAGGGCCGGTACGGAAGTCGCTCTGCTCGCACGGCACGCCGGAACGTGAGTCTGAACCTGGCGCCAACCTGGGCAGCACGCGACACGAGCAGTTCGCGCCCGGCTGCCGGCTGTCGGCCCGCCGCGTCAGGGGCAGCCCACAGCGGCCGCCCAAAATGGCGTGCAGGCTCTAGAATCCGGGGATGCTTCCAACACAATTGAATGAATTGCGCCAGCTTCTGGCGCACACGATGCAGGCCATCGGGGTCGAGGCCGAGCTGGAGGCGTCGGTGACGCCTTCGCTTGAGCGCCCCCGGCAGGCCGACCATGGGGATCTGGCCACCAACCTGGCCATGCAGCTGGCCCGTCCGCTGAAGAAGTCGCCGCGTGCGGTGGCCGAGCAGCTGGTGGCCGCGCTGATGGCACAGCCCGGTGCAACCGATCTCATCGCCCAGGCCGAGATTGCCGGCCCGGGCTTCATCAACTTCCGGCTCACGCCCGCCGCCCACCAGCGCGTGGTGCATGAGGTGCTGGCCCAGGGTGAACAGTTCGGGCAGCAGCCGTCCAACGGACAGCAGGTGATGCTGGAGTTCGTCTCGGCCAACCCCACCGGCCCGCTGCACGTGGGCCATGGCCGCCAGGCGGCACTGGGCGACGTGCTGGGCAACCTTCTGGCCTCGCAAGGCTGGAAGGTCCACCGCGAGTTCTATTACAACGACGCCGGCGCGCAGATCCACAACCTGGCGCTGTCGGTGCAGGCGCGTGGACGTGGCATTTCGCCGGATGATCCGTCCTTCCCGGCCGATGGCTACCGTGGCGACTACATTGCCGAGATCGCCCGGGCCTTCGTGGCCCGTGAGACGGTTCAGGTGAATGGCCAGCCGCCCGAGACGGCCACGGGTGACCTGGATGACCTGGATGCGGTGCGCCGCTTTGCGGTGGCCTGTCTGCGTCGTGAGCAGGACCTGGACCTGGCGGCCTTTGGCGTGTCGTTCGACCGTTACTATCTGGAGTCGTCGCTCTACACCGACGGCAAGGTGGAAGAGGCCGTGGCGCGACTGGTGGCCGGTGGTCATACCTTCGAGCAGGACGGCGCGCTGTGGCTGCGCACCACCGACTACGGTGACGACAAGGACCGCGTGATGCGCAAGTCCGAAGGCGGCTACACCTATTTCGTGCCGGACGTGGCCTATCACCTGGGCAAGTGGCAGCGGGGCTTCACGCAGGCCATCAACATCCAGGGGTCGGATCACCACGGCACGGTGGCGCGGGTTCGCGCCGGACTGCAGGCGCTGGACATGGGCATCCCGAAGGGCTACCCGGACTACGTGCTGCACAAGATGGTGCGCGTGATGCGCAACGGCGAGGAGGTGAAGATCTCCAAGCGCGCGGGCAGCTACGTCACGCTGCGTGACCTGATCGAGTGGTCGGGTGGCAGGGACGAGACCCGGGGCCGCGATGCCGTGCGCTTCTTCCTGATTTCCCGCAAGGGCGATACCGAGTTCACCTTCGACGTGGACCTGGCGCTGTCGCGCTCGGACGAGAACCCCGTCTATTACGTCCAGTATGCCCATGCCCGGATCTGCTCGATCCTGGCGCAGGCGGCGGAACGCGGTGGCCAGTCGGCTGGCGCGGAGGGACGCGGGGCACGCATCGACCGGCTGACGGCACCCACCGAATACGCGCTGATGGCACGCATGGCAGCTTTCCCGGCCATGCTGACCGAGGCTGCGCGTGAACTGGCGCCGCACCAGCTGGCCTATTATCTGAAGGATCTGGCCGCCGACTTCCATGCGTTCTACAACGCCGAACGGGTGCTGGTGGACGATGCCGAACTGCAGTCGGCGCGGATGGCGCTGCTGGAGGCCGTGCGAACGGTCCTGCGGCGCGGCATGGCGCTGATCGGCGTGTCGGCGCCGGAACGGCTGTGAACGGCCACGGCCGGGAGGTTTGATGCAGATCGACAATCCAATGATGCCGATGAACCGGGGCGATGCCCCGATGACGCAGGCGACTGCCCGGCTGGCAGCAGCCCGGGTGAACACGGCATGGTCCGCAGACCTGGGGGATGCTGGCCGTGCAGGCGAGTCCCGGCCCGGCTTCGTGGCACGCACGCCGCTGGCACGCCAGCGGGGCGGCACGATGCTGGGGCTGTTGCTGGGTCTGCTGATCGGCACCGGTGCGGCTGCGGGCGTGGCCTGGTACATCTACCGTTCGCCGCTGCCCTTCATCACACCCGTGGTGCAGGAGGGCAACCCGTCGGGGCTGAAGCCGGCGCCCGAGGTGCCCAACCCGGTGCCCAGCGTCCAGCCCCAGGCCGGTCAGCTGCCTGACCCCAACCAGGGCGCTTCCCGCCAGCAGGTGATGCCGCAGCCGGATCCGCGCACCAACCTGCAGTCGCAGGGCGTATCCACGGTGGACGTGACCGGTGATGCAAGCGGGCAGCCGACCGATGATCTGCCCACCATGCCGCCGCAACAGCCTGCCATGGTGGGGGGCGGCTACATGCTGCAGGCTGGTTCCTTCCGGCGCGTGGCCGATGCCGAGCGCCTGAAGGGCAACCTGGCACTGCGGGGTCTGGAAGCGCGGGTGGAGCAGGGCAACGTGAATGGCCAGACGGTGTATCGGGTCCGGATCGGGCCGTATCCGTCGCTGCAGGACACCAACCAGGTCCGCGCCGATCTGGCCGACGAGGGTATCGAGGCGGCCGTGGTGCGCGGGCGCTGATTCCGGCGGGCTCCGTCCGGGAGCCCACCCTGCCGCCCATCGGTTGCGAACTGCCACTGATGGTTGGCGAGGTGTAACGGTCTGATGCAGGGTAAACCGGCTCGACGCTTCCTTCGTTGCTGCGGATGACCTTCGGCCCTGGGCCGGATGCTCTTTCGCCGGGAGCCTTTAAGGTTCCCTCAAGTTTTTCACGATGCCTGGAAAGGCTTTCCGGGTGTCGCCTCTTTCAGGATGGGTCTCATGAATCGCAAACAGTTCCTCTCGACGCTTTCCGCGGCTGGTCTGGCCCTGGCGCTGATGCCCGCTGGCGCCGCTCTGGCGCAGCAGTCGATCAGCAGCAAGGATTTCCAGGCGCTGTCGGGGCATGTACCCACCGAGGCTGCGCCGGGCAAGATCGAGGTGGTGGAGTTCTTCTGGTATGGCTGCCCCCACTGCTATGCCTTCGATCCGACCATCTCGGCCTGGAGCAAACGCAAGCCCGAGGACGTGGTCTTCCGCCGCGTGCACGTGCCCTTCTTCAACCGTCCGCACCAGCAGATGTTCTACGCGCTGCAGGCCATCGGCCGCGAGGACGATGACACCCGCAACCTGATCTTCGACGCCATCCGGAACAAGCAGAAGTCCATGCAGCAGCTGGACGAGATGAAGGAAGTGCTGGCGGCCGCCAAGGTGGATCCCAAGGCCTTCGAGAATGCCTACAACTCGTTCGGCGTGAAGACGCAGATCCAGCGCGCCAACAAGCTGGCCACCGCCTACGGCATCGATGGCGTGCCGACGCTGGGCATCAATGGCCGCTACACCACCAGCCCGTCGGTGGCCGGCAGCAACGAGCGGGCCATCGTGGTGCTGGATGAGCTGATCCAGCGCGAGCGCGGCCAGCAAGGCGCCGACGGCGCCGGCAAGTGAGTTGATGGCGGCCGGCCGCGACAGCGCCGCACCGTCCCCGGTGCGACGCATCGTCATCACGGGCGCATCCAGCGGCCTGGGGCGGGCGCTGGCCACCGAGCTGGCCCTGCGCTTTCCCGGCAGCACGATGCTGCTGCTGGCCCGCCGCGCCGACCGGCTGGCCGAGCTGGCGGCCGACCTGCCGCAGGTGCAGTGTGTCTGCGAAACGGTGGACATCACCGACCACGAGCGGCTTTCCGGCATCTGCCGGCGCTTCGTGACTGAGCACGGTGCGCCTGACATCGTGATTGCCAACGCCGGCATCAGTGTGGGCACACTGACCGACGAGCCTGAGGATCGGGCCGTCTTTGCCCGCATCCTGGCCGTAAACGTGCAGGGTGTCTTCGACAGCTTTGCCCCCTTCCTGGACGCCATGAAGGCGGCGCGCCGGGGCACGCTGGTGGGCATCGCCAGCGTGGCCGGCGTGCGGGGCCTGCCCGGATCGGGCGCCTACAGCGCCAGCAAGGCGGCCGTGGCCGTCTATCTGGAAAGCCTGCGGCTGGAAATGCGGCCGTTTGGCGTCTCGGTCGTCACCATCTCGCCGGGGTTCATCGATACCGACATGACCCGGATCAACCCCTATCACATGCCCTTCCTGATGCCAGCCCCGCGCTTTGCGCAGGTGGCGGTGGATGCCATTCTGGCGCGCCGGCGCCGGATCGTGATTCCCTGGCAGATGGGATGGGTGGCCAGGCTGCTGCGCATCCTGCCGGCCTGGCTCTATGACCGCCTGTTTGCCAACAGTCTGCGCAAGCCGCGTCAGGGAGAGATTCCGCCGTCCGGTACGGGCGGAGCGGACAGCCCGCGCCATTGACGGACCGGAAGGTTCCGGGGAGTATCGAACGAGTGTCTACAGTGAAGAACCGGCCGGGCTGGTGGGTGTCCGTGAGTACGGCGGCCCTGCTGGGCTGCCTGTCCGCAGGCTGCGCCAGCGGCAACCCGTCGCGCGGGGGCGGCTACTACCTGGATGACGGCCCCGGCAAGCCGGACCCTGAGCGGGTGGCCCGCCTGATGCGCGAGCCCGACCCCGTGCCGAAGCACGAACCGCTGCTGGCCCGGGCCAATCGCCCCTATCGGGTGATGGGGCAGGACTTCTCGCCCATGACCGAACGCAAGCCCTACAAGAAGCAGGGCGTGGCGTCCTGGTATGGGCAGCGCTTTCATGGCAAGCCCACGTCCACGGGCGAAACCTACGACATGTACCAGATGACGGCTGCCCACCCGACGCTGCCGCTGCCCAGCTACGCGCGTGTCACGCGGCTGGACAACGGCCGTTCGGTGGTGGTGCGCGTCAACGATCGGGGACCGTTCCTGCGTGGGCGGCTGATCGACCTGTCCTACCTGGCGGCCAGCAAGCTGGGCTATGTGGGCAAGGGGCACGCCGAGGTCGAGGTGGAACTGCTCAATCCCGCCGATGCCGGCAAGGGCCGCACGCTGACGGCCCAGCCAGCCGTCAAGGCCGTTTCCGGTCAGGCCCGGATGCTGCCGGCGGTCTCGCTGGCCCGCGCCGAACTGGACCTGCCGGGGGATGAAGGCGCCTCTGCGGACAAGGAGCTTGCGTCGGCGGAGGTGCCCCGGGCGGATGAACGCGCCGGCGTGGCGGGCGGCAACAGCGGTGATCCAGGACCTTCCACCCTGACGGCGGACAACGGCAGCCAAGGGGGTGACGCCTTCCCGACAGCGGAAGCGATCACTTCCGAGAGCCGGCGGGCTGCCCCTGGAGGGCAGGGTGCAGACCTGACTCCAAACCGGCCTTTGGCCAGGACGCAGACCGCCCCCTCGGCGCCAGTCCGAGCCCGCCGTGCCGCCGAAGGCGACAGCGGCTGGTTCCTGCAGCTGGGCGTGTTCCGTCAGCTGGACAATGCCCTGCGGGTGCAGCGTGAGCAGATGGCGCGCTCCACTCCGTCCGATCCGCCGGTGGAGCTGGTGCAGCGTGGCGACCAGTATCGCGTGCTGCTGGGGCCCTATGCCGATGAGGCTGATGCGCGCGCCGTGGCTGCCGACATCGGCCAGCGCACCGGACACAAGCCCGGGGTCTCGCGCCAATAGAAGGGCACTTGTTGTAAGTGCTTACTTGTCTTTGAGCGCGTTCTGATACAGCCTGTCTGCCTTGTCGCCACTGATGCGGGCTGCCAGCTTGGCCGCCTGACGCGGTGGCATCGTCTCGCTCAGCACCTGCATGGCTTTCAGCCCCAGCGCGCTGGGCAGTGCATCGGCAGCCTCGTCGCTTTCCGGCCGGGCCGGAGGGCCAAAGACCAGCAGCGCGAACTCGCCCCGGCAATGGTTGGCATCGGCCTGCAGCCAGTTGGGCAGCGCGGCCAGCGGCATGCGCACGATCTGCTCGAAGCGCTTGGTAAGTTCCCGTCCCACCACTACCTCGCGTTCGACCTCCAGCGTCTGGAGCAGTTCCGCCGCCAGCGTCTCGATGCGATGCGGTGCCTCGAAGAGCATGAAGGCCTGCCCGCTGGCCGCCAGCGCCTGCAGCCGTTCCTGGCGCAGGCGGGTGCGGGTGGGCAGGAATCCCTCGAAGAAGTAGCGCCCGCCGGGCAGGCCCGCGGCACTGAGCAGCGTGGTGGAGGCGCTGGCCCCGGGGACCGGCACGACGGTGATGCTGGCAGCATGGGCTGCAGCCACCAGCAGGGCGCCGGGGTCGCTGATGCCGGGGGTGCCGGCATCGGTGATCAGCGCCACCGATTCGCCGCCCCGGATGCGATCCAGCACGCGCTCGGCCTGGCTTTCCTCGTTGTGGGCGTGCAGCGCCAGACAGCGCGCGTGGCCGATGCCCAGCGACTGCAGCAGCGGTCGGCTGCTGCGGGTGTCCTCGGCGGCAATCCATGCAGCAGCCCGCAGCGTCCGTGCGGCGCGCGAGCTGATATCTTCGAGGTTTCCGATGGGCGTGGCCACTACATATAATGCAGCGGCAAGCGCCGGAGAGGTTTCTGCTGGCGCAGGGACGGTCCCTTCAGGGGCGGGCCCGCCGGCAAACTGGCATGAGGGCATGATGCAGCGTCGAGATTGGATGAAAGGAACCCTGCTGACCGCAGGGGCGACCATGGGAGCAGTCGCCGGCTGGCCGGGGCTGGCCCGCGCCGCGTCGGTGGAGCGGATCGGTCTATTGTTACCCAAGTCCGGGCAGATCTATGGTCGTGCCGCGGCCGCGCTGAAGGCCGGCATCGAGACCGCCTTTCGCCGGCTGCCCAAGGGCTTTGCCATCGACATCTACGAGACCGATGAATCGGCCAAGCAGCTGACCGCCGCCTACCAGGGCATGCTGCGTCGGGGCACGTCGCTCGCCATTGGCCCGCTCACGCGCAACGGCACGGCTGCGCTCGCCAGTTTTGGCGAAGTCCCCATCACCACGCTGGCCCTGAACCAGTTCGAGGGCGACGGCAGCGTGCCCTGGAACGTGCTGGTCTTCTCCATCGGCGTCGAACAGGAGGCCGTGCAGGTGGCCGACATGGCCTTCCAGGCCATGCGTCGCAAGGCCAGCAACCCGAAGGCGCCGCGCGCCATCATCATCACCGCTGCCAACCAGGTGGGACGTCGCGCCGCCTCGGTCTTCCATGGCCAGTGGCAGGCCCTGGGGGGCGAAGCCGACCTGCCCATCGAGCTGGAAGAGAGCGCACTCTACAAATTCCGCGAAGTGGCCAAGAAGGAACAGGGCGACCTCTACTTCCTTTCCATGGCCTCGCACCTGGCGCGGCCGGTCCGGATGATCACGGGCCGGAACCAGCCGGCCTTCGGCACCTCGCAGATCTCCATCGGCGGGCCGGATGCCAAGACACCCATTGCCGAGCTGGACGGCATCCGGCTGGTGGAGATGCCAGCCATCATCCAGCCGCAGAGCTATGGTGCCCAGGGCTTCGAGGCACCGCCCGAAGACTTCAGCCTGGAGATGCAGCGCCTCTACGCGCTGGGTATCGACGCGCTGCGCATCGGACGCGAGATGTTCTCCGGCGCCACCACGCTGGACCTGAACGGTCTGACGGGCAAGCTGCGCTACGACGGTAGCTATCCGGTCATCGAGCGCACGCTGCTGCCGGCCGAGTATCGCAACGGCGTGCCCGTCGCCGTCTGAACCCCGGTTTTCGGGTGCTTCCGGCGAAGCATGTGCTCACCAACCAAATGATGGGCTGCGATGGATGATGCGCCGCGCCTGACCCCGCGCCAGCGGACCGGCCTTCAGGCTGAGCATCAGGCCCGCGAGCACCTGCAGCAGGCCGGGCTGCGTCTTGTCGCAGCCAACGTCCGCTACAAGGTGGGCGAGATCGATTTGATCATGCGTGACGGCCAGACCGTGGTCTTCGTGGAGGTGCGCAGTCGCCGCTCCATGGCCTGGGGTGGGGCTGCCGCCAGTGTGGACTTCCGCAAGCAGCAGCGCATCCAGCGCGCCGCCCAGTGCTGGCTGCAATCACGTTTTGCTGGCCGTGGCTGGCCCGAGTGCCGCTTTGATGTCGTGGCCATCGAGGCCGGGCGGCTGACGTGGATCCGACAGGCGTTCTGAGCGTCTGAAGGTGCTTGCCGGATCATGTGCTTCGAGGTCGCCAGCCGCATCACAGGCCCCCTGAAAAGTCCATGGGCGTGTCGTTGCCATCAGCAGTTTGTAACGTTTCGATGCGTGGGCCACAACAGCAGCCGATGAACGGGCGAAATCCGGCCGGCCTTTCTATAATCGGTCCAACGCTATCAGGAGAGTTCGGATGAGCCAGCCCAGCGCCTTCGCGCGTCGTATCGTATCGTCTGCCGTGCTTGCAGCCACCCTGGGGCTGAGCGGCTGCTTTGGACTGGCCGTCACCGGCGCCGCCATCGGTACGGTGGCCGTGCTGGATCGTCGTTCCATCGGGGCCCAGACCGAGGACGAGACCATCGAGCTGCGCGGTGCCCGCGTGCTCAACGAGAGCGTCAACAAGGACCCGATGGCTTCGGTGGCCATCACCAGCTTCAACCGGCGTGCGCTGCTGACCGGTCAGGTGCCCACTGAAGAGATGCGTGCCCAGGCCGAAGAGATCGTCCGCACTCGGGTACCCAACATCAAGGACATCTACAACGAGGTCGAGATCAAGCCGGTGGAGGACTTCGCCGCCAGCGCCCGGGATTCTTCCCTGACGGCGCGGGTGAAGGCCGGTCTGGTGCGTGAGCGCAACGTCACCGCCAGCGCCATCAAGGTGGTGACCGAGCGCAACGTCGTCTACCTGATGGGCGTGGTCACGCACGAGGAAGGCCAGCGTGCCGCCATCGTCGCCTCGCAGGTCTCGGGCGTCAGCAAGGTCGTCACCCTGTTCGAATACGTCACCGATGCCGAGCTGTCGCGCATCTTGGGGACCGACCGGCCCGAGAATCAGAAAGGCCAGGGCAAGTAAGCAGGCAAGCCGTAGCGTCGTGCGCAGTCGGCCATGACGCTGAGCGGCTGACGCCCACGTCCTGGGTGTAGCGCTCGAACCATCACGCTGCCGAGACGAGCAGTCCCTCCGGACGATCATGAGCCGTGACATGCGCCAGGCCATGTTCCCATCCGGACCGTTCTGCCTTCACGCCGCCGGCAGCGTCACCTCCGCCAGCAGGCCGCGGGTGTGACCCACGGCATCATCCAGTCGCAACCGGCCCTTCAGGTTGCCCACCAGCGTGTCCACAATGGACAGCCCCAGTCCCGAGCCGCTCTCACCCGTGCCCAGCACCCGGTAGAACGGATCGACGACCCGCGCACGCTCCTCGGCCGGAATGCCGGGGCCATCGTCCTGCACGGCCATCACCACCTCGGTACCGCGCTGGTCCACCCACAGATCGATCTGACCGCCGGCCGGTGTGTAGCGGATGGCGTTGTCCACCAGGTTGCGCAGCAGTGTGTACAGCGCCATCTCGTCAGCGGCGACACGAATCCGCTCGTCCACCTCGGCATCGTGGGTGACGCCGGGGGCCGCGCTGATGCCCAGATTGAGCCCCTTCTGGTCTGCCAGCGGCAGCAGGTCTTCCAGCACGCGGCGCATGACCGGCAGGACGGCCACGACGGCGGGGGCGGAAGCTGCCGTGGCCGCGACCTGCCCCTGACCCCAGCGTGCATTCTGTGCCCGCGCCAGCAGCAGAAGCTGCTCCAGCAGGTGCCGACTGCGCCGGATGCCCGCCTGCAGCGTTTCCAGGCGCTCGGTGGCCTCCGAAGACATCGGGGCTGCATGCAGCCGTTCGGCCTGCAACGACAGGGCGGCCAGCGGAGAGCGCAGCTCGTGCGCCGCGTCGGCGACGAAGCGGCGCTGGCTTTCCATGGCCGCACCGGTACGGCCCAGCAGTCCGTTGATGGCGTTCACGAAGGGCTGAAGCTCCGTGGGCAGATCGGTCTTCGGCAGCGGCTTCAGGTCATGCTCCTGACGGGCATCGACGGTGCGGGATAGCTCCGCCAGTGGCCGCAGCATCAGTCGGATCAGCATCAGCATCACCGCCAGCAGAACGGGCACCAGCAACAGCAGGGGCAGCGTGGCGTAGAGCGCGCTCTGGCGGGCAATCTGATCACGGATGCGGGTTTCCTGCGAAACGGCGATGCGGCTGCCATCGCGCAGACGATGCACATAGACCCGGTAATCCAGATTCTGGTTCCGGAACGCATGAAAGCCGTTCTTCAGCGTGGCCTGCAGCGGCAGGCAGCGTGCTTCGTCGTCGTCATCGTCATCCTTGTCACGCGAAGCAGAAGAACGTTTCGCGGCTGATGTACGTGTCGCATCCGATGGTCTGGCAGATGTTGCCGCTTCATCATTCGCTAGCAAATCTTTCGTGACAGTATCAGCGGCGGAAGGTTGTTTCCTGTCTTTCCCGTTCTGGCTGCCCTTCGGCAGGGCCGGCAGGCGCTGGATGATCAGCCCTTCCTCGTCGTCATCGGTCTGCAGACAGCCCTGCACGGGCAGCGATGCGGTGGCCTGTCCGGATTCCGGTCCCAGCAGCTCGGCGGCCTGCTTCAGAATCTCGTCCTGAAACTCATGCACCTCGTGCAGCGTGGCCCGGAACGACAGGATGCCTGCCACGGTGGCCATGGCGGCCACGGCCAGCGAGATGGCGCGCGCCAGCCGGAACTGCAGCGACTGGTTCAGGCCTGCTTGCTCACCATCCATCCGGCGCCCCGTATGTTCCTGATGGCTTCGCTGCCCAGCTTCTTGCGCAGGCTGTGGATGAGGTATTCGATGGCGTTGCTTTCCACTTCCTCACCCCAGCCATACACGCGGTCTTCCAGGTCGGCACGGGAAAGGATCGCGCCCGGGCGCTGCATCAGTGCATGCAGCAGCGCAAACTCGCGGTTGGAGAGCTGCACCGGCGGTTGGCCGTGGGCGCTGGCCTCGCGCGTGGCCGGATCCAGCGTCAGCAGGGCGCTGGTGAGCACCGGGGTGGCCACGCCGCCATGGCGTCGCAGCACTGCCCGCATGCGGGCCAGCAGTTCGCTGATCTCGAAGGGCTTGAGGATGTAGTCGTCGGCACCGGCATCCAGCCCGGCCACGCGGTCATCCACCGCATCGCGGGCCGTCACCACCAGCACCGGCAGGGCACTTTCGCGGCTGCGCAGCGTGCGCAGCACATCCAGACCGTCGCGGCCCGGCAGCCCCAGATCCAGCAGCACCAGATCATAGTGCTGGGCGGCCAGCGCGGTGAGGGCCGCGCTGCCGTCCTTGACCCAGTCTGCTGCGTAAGACGCGTCCTTCAGCGCGGCCTGCACCGCGCTGCCGATCATCGGGTCGTCTTCGACAAGCAGGACGCGCATGGGAGGCGGGATCAGTCGTCGTGATCTTCGCGGTTTTCCAGCACGTTGCCGTTCACGGCATCGATGCGGATGTCGTAGATGCGCTTGTCGGTGGTCATCACTTCCACCTCATACTCGGCGCGGTCACGACGCATGTCGATCTCGGCGCTCAGCGCACGGCTGCCGGAATGCTGCTGCTGGGCGCGCTCGATGGCCTGCTCCAGCGTGATCTTGGCCTGTTCCATCGCGCGGATGTCCGACTTGTCATAGGCGAGTGCCGAGCCGGTGGCCGTTCCCAGGCCCAGGGCAGCGATGATGGCGAGCAACGGTTTGCGGTTCATGGTGTTTCTCCTGTTTGGAAGGTGGGAGACAAAGGCCATGGGTCGGAGGGAGGTTTGCCGTACAGGCGCATCGCACTGGGTGTTCCACGTGGCCTGTCCGGCGGCCCGAAGGCCTGGCCCTCCAACCCGGCATCACCCTTCATCGGGCGATGGAAGTGATGATCCTCTCGCAAACTTAGGACAGCATTAGGAGGCTGCCATTTGATGTCCAAGCTCGTTCAGGCGTGTTCCGGACAGGGGGCGGCCCCACGTTACCTCGGGCCGCCCGGATCAGCATTCAGGTCACAAGGTGCCGCTTCAGTTCGCCTTGGCGCTGGCGTGCCGCGATGCCTCTTCTGCCTGCATGTCCGCATGGTACGACGAGCGCACCATGGCGCCCACGGCGGCGTGCTGGAAGCCCATCTCGTAGGCCTTTTCCTCGAACATCTTGAAGGTCTCGGGCGTGACGTAGCGCTCCACCGGCAGGTGATGCCGGGTGGGAGCCAGGTACTGGCCGATGGTGAGGCGGTCGATGTCATGCGCGCGCATGTCACGCATCACCTGCAGGATTTCCTCATCGGTCTCGCCCAGGCCCACCATCAGGCCGGACTTGCTGGGCACATCGGGCTTGCGGGCCTTGAAGTCCTTCAGCAGTTTCAGCGAGTGCTCGTAGTTGGCGCCCGGCCGTGCCTGCTTGTACAGGCGCGGCACCGTTTCCAGGTTGTGGTTCATCACGTCCGGCGGTGTCGCTTCCAGGATGTCCAGCGCCTTGTCCAGGCGGCCGCGGAAATCGGGCACCAGCACCTCGATCTGGGTGCTGGGCGAGTGCTCGCGGATCATGCGGATGCAGTCGGCATAGTGGCCGGCTCCGCCGTCGCGCAGGTCGTCGCGGTCGACGGAGGTGATGACCACGTACTTGAGGCGCAGCGCCTTCACGCTCATGGCCAGGTTGTAGGGCTCCTCGGTGTCCAGCGGGTCGGGGCGGCCATGGCCCACGTCACAGAACGGACAGCGGCGGGTGCACTTGTCACCCATGATCATGAACGATGCGGTGCCCTTGCCGAAGCATTCGCCGATGTTCGGGCAGGAGGCTTCCTCGCAGACCGTGTGCAGCTTGTGGTCGCGCAGGATCTCCTTCATCTCGTAGAAGCGGCTGCCCAGCTTGGGGGCCGGCTTGCGGATCCAGTCCGGCTTGCGCAGCATGTCCTTGATCGGAATGATCTTGATGGGAATGCGCGCGGTCTTGGCTTCGCCCTTCTGCTTCTGGCGCGGGTCGATGGCCGGGGCGGCGGCGCCCTGGTTGGCGGCGGCGCGGGCGGTGATGCCGGAAGCCGAGGTCGCCGTGCCCTGGGGGGCGGCGTCCCGGGTCGTGATGGGAGGCTGCGACGCGGTGTCGGTCTGCGAGGGCGAGGCGGGACGGGCGGTCAGTGAGCTGTCGACGAGATCCATGGGCGAATTATCCTTCAATGGCGGCGGCCAGTGCCTTGCCCAGGGCAAGCGCCAGCGCATCGAGATCGAGGTCCTGGGAAAGGGCTGCCTGCCGATGGATATCGGTCATCTGCAGGTTGCGGAATCCGCAGGGGTTGATTCTATGGAAAGGTGAAAGGTCCATCTGCCCGTTCAGCGCCAGCCCATGATAGGAAAAGCCGTGGCTGGTCTTCAGGCCGATGGAGGCGATCTTGGCCACGCCAACGGCCGGCCGGGCATGGCGCGCGTGGACGTGGTGCGGTCCGGGCACGGGGGGCGTGACGGTACCGGCGGGCCATTGTGCCGCGCCATCGGCTGGCTGTACAGGGCCGTTCTGTCCGGGCAGGACGTAGATGCCGGGCGCCCCTTCCTGCCGGAAGGCGGTGATGCCGTACTGGCCCAGGCAATCGATCAGGGCATCCTCGATGCGTTCGACCAGGGAGCGGATGCCCAGTCGGCGGGCGCGCAGGTCCAGCATCAGGTAGGCCATGATCTGGCCGGGGCCGTGATAGGTGATCTGACCGCCGCGCTCGGTGGGCACCACCGGAATGTCGCCCGCATCCAGCAGGTGCTCGGGCTGGCTGTTCATGCCCAGCGTGAACACGGGCGGATGCTGCATCAGCCAGATCTCGTCGCCGGCCGTGGCGGCCTCGGCCAGGTCCGGCCAGTCGCGCCGCAGGGACGCTTCTCCGGTAGCAGGCATGACGGCTGGTGCGGCAGCAGGCAGGGCCTCGCCCGCCAGGGCCGCCTTGCGCGCTGCCTGCCGTGCCGCTGTCCATTCCCGCATGCGCGTCAGGGCGTCCGTGTAGGGCACGGTGCCCAGCAGGCGCAGGCGGAAGGGAGGGAGGGCATGGGAGCGGGCGTCCGTCATCGGGGCGGTGGCAATGGGAAGGCGTGGCTGCGGGATGGCGGGCGAGGGGTATCGCCCGGGCGCGAAGTTCAGATCAGGTACGAGACCTGCGGCAGGGCCGACAGCTCGCGGTACAGGTCGTCTAGCTGCTTGCGCGAATGGGCGGTGAAGGTGGCCGTGAGCGACAGGTAGTTGCCGCCCTTGGAATGGCGCACGTCCATGGTCTTGGGGTCGAAGTCGGCAATGTGCCGGCCCAGGACGTCGGCAATGGTCTCAGTGAAGCCGGGTTCGTTCTTGCCCATGACCTTCAGCGGAAACTCCATGGGGAACTGCAGCGGGTCGACGGCAGACGGCTCGGCCGGGACGGCTTCGTTGGTCAGGTGCTCGGGGTGCTTGGGATCGGTCATTTCGGGCTCGCCATGAATGGGGAAAGGGAGAGTTTGCCACCTTCGGCATGCACCCGGGCGGATGTGAAGGGCTGGTCAGGGGCTTGATGAGCCAACCCGAACCGCAGGCCCAGTCGGATGTGCGGTCCGGCGCATGGCTGGCACATGGTCAGACGCAGTGCCGGGTGGCCTGCTCAGGTGCAAGATCAGGCAGAACCGGTCAGTGAGCCCGGCGCGGGACGCCTCGGGGCGATGGACGGAACGTCCCGCGTGCACAGGCCTCAGCGCTGTGCCTTGGCTTCCTGATAAGCGGCAAACAGCTTGTGGAAGATGGGGCCGGGAACGCCTTTTCCAACCGGCTGGCCGTCCAGACGGGTGATGGGCTTCACTTCCTTGGTGGCGGCCGTCAGCAGCAGCTCGTCGGCGTTGCGCACCTCGTCCTGGCTGATGCGGCGGGCCTCGAAGGGGATGCCGCTGCGTCTGGCCAGTTCTTCCATCAGCTCGTAGCGGATGCCTTCCAGAATGAGATTGTCGTGCGGCGGAGCCAGCAGTTTGCCGTCCTTCACGACCCAGATGTTGGAAGACGCCCCTTCGGTGAGGTAGCCGTCACGGAACAGTACCGCCTCGATGGCCCCGGCTTCCACGGCCGTCTGGCGCGCCAGGATGTTGCCCAGCAGCGAGATGGACTTGATGTCGCAGTGCAGCCAGCGCTCGTCCGGCACGCTGATGACCGACAGGCCTTCGCCGATGGATTCGAGCGTGGGCGGCGTGAACGGGTTCGTCATGGCGAACACCGTGGGAGTGGTGTTTTCCGGGAATGCGTGGTCACGCTTGGCCACACCCCGGGTGATGTGCATGTAGACAACCTGATTGGGCCACTGCGGGTGGCGGCGCACCAGCTCGTCGATCAGCTGCGTCCAGCCGGCATCGTCCAGGGGGTTGGTGATGCGGATCTTGGCCAGGCTGCGCTTGAGGCGCTTGAGGTGGTGGGCCAGCCGGAAGGGGTGGCCCTCATAGACCGGCACCACTTCGTAGATGCCGTCCCCGAAGATGAATCCGCGGTCCAGAACCGGGATGCGGGCTTCGGAAAGCGGCATGTAGCTGCCGTTCAGGTAGACGATCTGTGTCGAGAAATCGGATGCTTCAGCCAAGGTGGGCTCCTGTCGTCGGGCGCGCGTCATGAACGGTCTGGCCCGCCCGAAAGGCATCCCGGGCGTCGGGGGTGTCTCATGGTCCGGAAAGCGGGGGGCGGTGCGGATAGGGTGATCCGTCACCGGCGGCTCATGCCATGGCCCGGGCTTCCAGACCTTCGGGCTGGTCGGCAGGGCGGGCGCGCGTCGTCGTCCCGGCCTGCGTCGTCATCATTTGATCCAGAGGCGGATGGTATCCCACGTGCTCTTGAACCACCCGGCGCTCTCCACCGTTTCCAGTGCGACCAGCGGGCGCTCGGCAATCACGGTGTCACCCAGCCGGATGCGCAGGGTGCCAATGCGCTGACCGGCGTGGATGGGCGCCACCAGCGGTTCGGTGCGCTCGATCTCGCCCTTGATGTTGGCGATCTGCGCGCGGGGGGCGGTGATCAGCACGTCGTCGGCGAAGCCGGCTGCCACGGTGGCCTGCTGGCCCTTCCAGACGGGCGGGTGCTGGCCCACGGGCTGGTTCTTCCGGTAGAGCTGCAGGGCCTCGAAGTTCTGGAAGCCGTAGTTGAGCAGCTTCTGGGATTCGGTGGCACGGGTGGCGTCGGTCGTGGCGCCCATCAGCACCGACAGGATGCGGCGCGAGAAGGGGCTGCCATTCGGATCGGCGGCGTTGCGCTGCTCGCGATGGGCCGAGGCCACCAGACAGTAGCCGGCTGCGTCCGTGTGGCCGGTTTTCATGCCGTCCACGGAGGGATCGATGTACAGTAGCCGGTTGCGGTTGGGCTGGCGCACGCCGTTGAAGGTGTATTCCTTTTCGGAGTACATCCGGTAGTAGTCCGGAAACTCCTTGATGATGCGCGTGGCCAGCAGCGCCATGTCGCGCGCGGTGGAGTAGTGCTCAGGGGCGGGCAGGCCGGAGGCGTTGACGAAGTGCGAGTTCTTCATGCCGATGCGGCGTGCCTCGGCGTTCATCTGCTGGGCAAAGGCCTCCTCGCTGCCCGAGACGGCCTCGGCCAGGATGATGGCGGCGTCATTGCCGGACTGGATGATCAGCCCGTGCAGCAGCTCTTCCACCGTGGCGGGCTTGCGCGGATCGACGAACATCCGCGAGCCGATGGCCTTGTAGGCCGCCTGCGAGACCGGCGGGCGGGTGTCCATGTTCAGCGTGCCGTCACGCAGCGCCTCGAACACCACATAGGCCGTCATCAGCTTCGTGAGCGAAGCCGGCTCCACCCGCTCGTCCGGTGCCTGGCTGTAGAGCACCGTGTTGGTGGTCACATCGAAGAGGAACCACGAGCGGCCGCCGATGTCAGGCGGCGGCAGCGACTGGGCCATGGCCACCGGGGCTGCCAGACCCAGCGAGGTGGCCAGCATCAGCGCAGACAGGCGCTGGCGCAGCAGTCGGGGCAGGGAAGCGGACACGGAATGAGACGCGGACATGTCGACGGAAACCCCCATGAATCAGGGCATTTTTTGCAAGGAACCGCGCGGATTATGCCACCCGACCGGGTGGCTTCTCCCGATGCAGGACAGCCCAGGAACAAAAGCGCCCCGGATCGGCCCGCAAGTGTGGCCAGAACGGTACTGCGGGACACATGTTCACAGTTGGACGGTGCGGTGAGCGGGGGGAGAGGGCTTCAGAGCGGCCCGTGGCGGCGCACCCGGGTGGCGATGCGGTGGGCGGCGGCCGGGTTCTTGCGCTGGCCCACCAGGTTGATGAGTTCGCGCAGCACGTGGCGCAGCACATGCAGGTTCACGCAGTCCTGCACGCGGGCTTCCAGCACCGAGGCATCGGGGCCCAGCTCGGCCTCGAAGGCGCCGGAGAGGGCGCGCTTGATGGCCTGCAGCTTCAGTTCGGACTGCGGATCGGTGGGAGCCGCATCGTGACGGGCAATGCCGGTCAGCGCGATCATGTCGCGCGAGATGAGTTCCTTCAGCGCCTCGGGCAGGTCGGCGGGGCGGACGATGGCGGGCATCTCGCCCAGCGAGCGCCGGCCGTCCAGCAGCCCCAGCAGGCGGCGCGCCGGCGTGGACATGATGCGGCGCGGATTGTTCACCGTCTGCATGCCGGTCTCGGTCAGCGAGAACACCATGCGCGGATTGGGCTGATCACGCCCGTCACCCAGCGCCAGATGGATGGCCCGCAGCCGCGCCGAAGGGATGCGCGACGCCGTCCAGGAGCGGGGAGGCTCCCAGCTGTCGGGGTCTGTATGGCGGACCGGGTCGAGTCTGGCGATCTTGGGCGCGGTCATCGTCACCTTTCGGGCCGGGCGGATGAAACCCCAATGATAACGTGCCCGCCCCGGCGAAGGTTCGCCGGGTGTGCTTGCCAGGCCGCAGATTTCAGGCAGCGCGCGCCACCTGATCGGCCGGAGAGGAGGTGGCCAGCAGGTCGGCGAAGGCGGGCGTCAGGCGCTGCAGCTCGGCTTCGGACTGGCAGGACTCGATGCGGTCGATCATCAGCGTGCTGAGGCGGCCGATCTGCTGCAGGAACAGGATGCGGGCCTGGGCACGCTGGCGGGCCAGGCGCACGGCGGCCTCGCGGGCCGGGTCAGGCTGGCTGGCCAGGGTCAGCGTGGGCTCGTTGGCGGCCGCAGACGGCGCCGGCTGGGCCGGTGCCGGGCGCACCATGTTCTCGCGGCGCACCAGCTTGCGGCGCTCCAGCTCGATCAGGGCCTCGGGCAGCCAGGGCTCGTCGATGATGCGGCGCAGCTCGTCGATGGTCTGCGGCTCCTCGAAGAGCATCAGCAGCCGCGTGGCCTGCGGCGACAGCATGACCGACGGCTGCTTGAGCTGGGCACTGCCGATGGCCGTGCGCGCAAAGCACAGGACCGGGCGACTGGCCACGGCAGGTGCGGGGGTCGAGGCCGGTGCAGGGGCTCCGGCAACCTTGGCGGTGGTGGAGGATTGGGCTGCGCCGGCGGTGGCCGGACGCTCGATCAGCGTGGTGTCAGACATGTGTTCCTGCCAGGTGTCGCAGAATCAGCGTTTTCAGTTGGGGCAGGCGGCCATGGAAGAAGTGGCCCACCCCGGGAACGACGACCACGGGAAGCTGCTGCGGGCGCGCCCAGTCGAGCACGCTCGCCAGCGGCACCACGTCGTCCTCCTCGCCGTGCACGACCAGCGTGTCGGCGGGCACCTCGGCCACGTCGAAGCGCGAGACGGCAGGCCCGACGAACACCATCGGTCGGTGCTCGACCGGGTATCCGTCCAGCCGCTGCATCAGCCGGGACTGCACGAAGGTGCCGAAGGAGAAACCGCCCAGCACCAGCGGCACCGGACGCGGCAGGTTGGCCGCGCTCTCGTGCGCCAGTGCAAACTTCAGCACGGCTTCCAGGTCGTCGGTTTCTCCCTGACCGGCATCGAATTCCCCCGCACTGCCGCCCACGCCCCGGAAGTTCGGCCGCCAGCAGATGGCACCTTGCTGCAACAGCGCCCGTGCAATCGTCTGGGCCACCTTGTTGTTCATGGTGCCCCCCTGCAGCGGGTGCGGGTGCGCGATCAGTGCCAGCATGCGCGGCTCGGCCGGGCAATCGAGCGAGCACTCGATGGCACCGACGGGACCGGGAATGGACAGGATGCGAGTGGATGGATTCATGGCAAGTCAGGGTCGGAAAGCAGTCGGTTCAGGACCGCCCCCGTGAAGACCATTGTCGGATTCAGTGTCCGGCAGGGTCCCCATCGACCGCTGACCGGAGCCGTCCGGCCGATGAGTTGGGGGCTTCTATGGCAAAAAAATACAGGGCGGCCAGCGGCCACCAGCAGGCGATGGTACGCAGCAGACCTCGGAAGCCTGGAGTGGCCAGCCGCATGTAGGCCGTGAGAGATTTCTTCAGCAGCGGCTGAAGCGCCGGCTCGGGCGGGATCAGCCAGGCCAGCGCCACGGTCAGCGGGATGAGGCCCAGCGCTACCTGGCGCTGCGCGCTCTCGCTCCACCGGGCCACCGGGTGGCACAGCACCAGCGCCAGTGCCAGGCCGGCGGCCAGGATCGGCAGATCGGTCTGCAGCCGGTCGGTGCGCACATAGATGTGCAGGGCGCCTCCCAGCCGAAGGGCCACGGCCGTCAGCAGCAACAGCAGCCACAGGGCCAGCTGGTTCCTGGGGGTCTCCACGCAGCGCATCACCAGCAGGGCCGGCAGCAGGGCGGTGGCCGCCGTCAGCAGCACGCTGGCCGGGGTGACGGCCCAGGCGGGGAGGGCGCCTACCAGCGGCAGGGGTGGCAGCAGGTCCTGACCTGGCCACGGAGAGAGGGGCCCGACCGACATCAGCAACTGCTGGGGAACGGTCTGGCCGGCGACCCACAGGATGAGCAGTACCGCGGCAAAGCGGCGGTGTCGGTGCTCACTTTCATGCCCCAGGGCCAGGCGACTGATCCTGGCGCGCATGCGCTGCAGCCGGGGGGAATACGTCAGCGCCACCACCAGGACAGCCCCCAGCAAGGCCCCCAGACCGTTCGTGATCAGATCCAGCAGCGAGGGGACACGGCGCGGCAAGTAGGACTGGATGGACTCCATGCTGAATGACAGCAGGCAGCCGCCCACCGATGCCACCAGCACCGCACCCCACAGACCCAGCCGCTGCTGGAACTGGCGTACCGTCAGATAGCCGAAGCCGGCGTAGGCCCCCACGTTGACGATCAGGTCACCCCAGGAATAGAAGCGAGGCAACTTCATGGAGAGCCATGCCCAGGGGCTGGGGCGACGTAGCCCCCAGTCGGCAAACGGATACAGGGATAGATACAGAATGGCGGCAAAGGCCATCAGCCACAGGACCGGGTGGGCCGAAGCACGCGGGGCAGAGGAGGTGTTGGAGTCCATGGTGGGCGTTATAACATGGATGCTGCGCTGCGACGGCGTGTGTGCCTGCCTCAGAGGCTACCCGTTCGGACCGCCGCAACACCGATTTCCGACCCTGCACCATGAATCCCGTCCCGCTTCCCGAGCATTCCCTGCGTCCTGAAGATTATGTGCCCGGCCGCTTCGAGGGCCGCCTGTGGGTGGAGTGGCGCGACTGTCTGGATTCCACCAACCTGGAGCTGATGCGTCGCCCGTCACTGCATGAAAGTGAGCACCCGCTGTCTCCGGTATGGCTGATGGCTGGTGAACAGACGGCCGGCCGGGGGCGGCGCGGCAAGGCCTGGAAGGCGCAGCCGGGTCATGCCCTGACCGCCTCGCTGGGCTGCGAGCTGCCGCCCGATTGTCTGGCCGATGTGGGCGCCGTGCCGCTGGTGGCAGGCATCGTCATGGCTGAATACCTGGCCACGCTGGGGGTGGAGGTGATGGTGAAATGGCCCAACGACCTGTGCCGGGTGCTGCCGGGGCCGCGCCGCACGCTGGCCAAGGTCGGCGGCATCCTGTGCGAGATGCGCACGCGCAGTCAGGGCAGTCGCCTTGTCATCGGCTGTGGTCTCAACCTGCAAGCCCTGCCGGAGGGGCTGGTGACGGACCAGCCGGTGGCAGCGCTGTTCGACACGCTGTCCGGGCCGCAGTCGCTCGCGCTGGCACTGGGGGTTGGACAAGTGTTGCTGGCGGGCGTCGAACAACTGCTGGCCGAGGGCTTCGGTGTATTCTCTGCCCGCTGGCAGCATGTCGATGTATTGGCGGGGCGACCGGTGCGCGTGCATCACGCCCAAGGGCCACGTGACGCCACCGCCCTGGGTATCGATGCCCAGGGGGCTCTGCAGGTCAGCTATGACGATGCCCCCGGGCATCTGGCGGTGGTGACGGCCGAGCAGGTCAGCATCCGGCCACGGGCTGACTGAGACGCAGACGCTGGTTCGTGGCCGCCCGAATCGCCACCGTGGCCCGTGCCCTTCGGCGAAGAAGACGACAGATACCTCCCTCCTCATGCACCACGAATCCTACGCATCCAGCAAGAAAGGCAAGACCGGCATCAGGCGCATCATCAACGCCTGTGGCTACTCCATGGACGGCCTTGCCGCCGCCTACCGCCATGAAAGCGCGTTCCGCCAGCTGTGCTGGCTCAACCTGGGACTGATCATCCTGGCGTTCAGCCTCAACTTCGAGCTGTCCGTCCGGGTGCTGCTGATCATCGCATCCTTCGTCTCGCTGATCGTCGAGCTGTTCAACACCTCCATCGAGGCCGCCGTCGATCACACCTCCACCGCAGAACACGAGCTGGCCAAGCGCGCCAAGGACGCGGGTTCTGCTGCCCAGCTTGCCGCACTGGTCATGCTCTCGGCCGTATGGGTGTCGGCCCTGTGGCATGTCTATCTCTAACGGCCCAGGTACGCGACAGTCCGGAACCGAGGGGTGAGCACGCCCCGTCACGCAGCCCACGGTGATGTCCCCGAGTCTTCCCGAAGTCTGACGGGCCTCCCCGTCGGATCGTCCGGCAGGAGGCCGGGGCGCCTGTGTGCGTTCATGCAGGCGTGGTTGGCGGCAGCAGAAACCTGCCGTGACGCGGGCAGTGTCCTCTGGCCGCATCAACGGCATGGGGGGATGCTAAGGGTTCCCTAAGTGTTTCGTTATACTGTCGCGCCTTTCAGAATGCAAAATAATAAAGTTATGCGACTCAATCGCCTTCATGCTTCTTCCGCGACGCTGATCGCGGTGGTGTCCCTCTACTTCACCGTCGCATTCAACATTGCCTTCTACAAGAAGGTCGTCGAGCTCAATGGGGGGGCAGACTGGTTCGTGTACTCGCTGCCGGTGCTGCTCTTCTTCCTGCTCAATGGCGTCTTCCAGCTGCTGGCTGCGCCCCTGCTGCACAAGGTGATCATCCCGTTGCTGCTGGTGATCGGGGCCGCGATTTCCTACCAGTCGCTGTTCTTCAACATCTACTTCGACAAGCACATGCTCACCAATGTGCTGATCACCGGCTGGGCGGAAAGCAGTCGCCTGATGACGCCGGCGTACCTGGGGTGGATCGCGGTTCTGGGTGTCGTGCCGGCGTTGTTGTACCTCATGGTGAAGGTGGACTACCGTCGCTGGTACAAGGAGATTGCGCAGCGTGCTGTTCTGATTGTCCTTTCGGTACTGGTGATCGGCGGAGTGGCTCGGTACTTCTACCAGGATTACGCCTCGTTCTTCCGCAACAACCGGGACGTGACGCACCTGATCGTGCCGACCAACCTCATCGTGGCCGGCGGGTCCAAACTGAAAACCTGGCACCGGGCACGCATGCCGTACATGCAGCTGGATCTGGCCGTGACGCAGGCCAAGCCCGACAATCACCGCCATTTCGTCGTGCTGATCGTGGGTGAGACCACCCGTGCCCAGAACTGGGGGCTGAACGGCTATGCACGGCAGACCACGCCCCGGCTGGCCAAGCGGGGCGACGAGGTCATCAACTTCCACGACGTGAGCAGCTGCGGCACATCGACGGCCCATTCCGTGCCCTGCATGTTTTCCAACATGAACCGCGTGGGTTACAACGACGCCCGGGCCGCACGCCAGGACAACCTGCTGGACATCCTGCAGCGTGCCGGCGTGGACATCTCCTGGCTGGACAACGACACGGGCTGCAAGGGCGTGTGCAAGAACGTGGCAGCGACCGTGGACCTCACCGCGCTGAACCTGCCGGAATTCTGTCGCAACGGTGAATGTCTGGATGACATCCTGCTGCCGGCCTTCGATGAGATCCTGAACAAGGAAAGCGGCAAGGACACGCTGGTGGTGCTGCACACCATGGGCAGCCACGGGCCCACCTATTACGAGCGTTACACGGCCGAGGACCGCACGTTCACGCCCACCTGCGACACCAACGAGATCAACCGGTGCAGCAAGGAACAGCTGGTGAACACCTACGACAACACCATCGTCTACGTGGACCGGTTCATCGATCGGGTCATCGGCCGGCTGGAGAAGCGGGACGATCTGGAAAGCGCCGTGCTGTACGTGTCCGACCACGGTGAAAGTCTGGGTGAGAACGGCGTGTATCTGCACGGTACGCCCTATGGCATCGCCACCAAGGAGCAGACCCAGGTGCCGATGATCATGTGGTTCTCGAAGGCCTTCCGCCAGAACGAGGGCGTGGACTTCCAGTGCCTGGCCGATAACGCCCGGAAGAATACCTATTCCCATGACAATTACTTCAGCACCGTCTTCGGGATGATGGACATGGCATTGGCGCTGAGCGAGACGTATCGGTAGGACATGGACATCCTGGCGCCCTGCCGGACCCCAAGGCCACAGGCGACGGGCAAGGATGCCCGGGCCGATCGGCATCCGGCTGCGCAAAGGTGAATCCTGCCCTGCCGCCCCGTTTCATGGGATGATCCGGGGCACAGGGCCATTTCCCCTGAATCAGACCTCTTGCCGTCTACGGGACATAGATCCGCGGGTCCGGAAGCGTCCGGCCACGGCATTCATTCCAGAAGAAAGGAGACAGGACACATGACGATCAGGACACTGGGCGTGATTGGCGCCGGCACGATGGGCAACGGCATTGCGCAGGCAGCGGCTCAGGCCGGTCTGGACGTGGTGATGCAGGACATCATGCCCGAGGCCGTCGAACGCGGACTGGCGGCCATCGGCACGTCGCTGGACAGGCTCATCAAGAAAGAGAAGCTGGATGAGGCCGGCAAGGCGGCCGCGCTGGCGCGCATCCACGGCACCACCGACGTGGCGGCGCTCAAGGGGGCCGATCTGGTGATCGAGGCCGCCACCGAGCGCGAGAGCGTCAAGGCGCAGGTGCTGCGCAACGTGGAGGCCGTGGTGCGCCCCGATGCCATCCTGGCCACCAACACCTCTTCCATCTCCATCACCCGGCTGGCCGCATCGTTGAAGGATCCGTCCCGTTTTGTGGGCATGCACTTCTTCAACCCCGTGCCGATGATGGCGCTGGTGGAGATCATCAGTGGCCTGCAGACCTCGCAGGCCACCTTTGACGCCGTGACGGGGCTTGCAAAAACGCTGGGCAAGACGCCCATCAGCGTGCGCAATGCGCCCGGCTTCGTCGTCAATCGCCTGCTGTGCCCGATGATCAACGAGGCCGTCTTCACGCTGCAGGACGGCGTGGCCAGTGCCGTCGAGATCGACGAGGGCATGAAGCTGGGCTGCAACCACCCCATCGGGCCGCTGGCGCTGGCCGACCTCATCGGCCTGGATGTGGTGCTGGCCATCATGGAAGTGCTGCACGACAGCTTCAGCGATCCCAAGTACCGGCCTGCGCCGCTGCTGCGCGAGATGGTCGATGCCGGCCGCCTGGGCCGCAAGACGGGCCGGGGCTTCTTCGAGTATTCGTGATCCCGGGGCCGGGCTGTCGTCACAGCTGCCACGACGGCGGCCGGCCGGGCGGGCGGCCTTGAAGGGCATGGGCCGATCCGCTATTCTCGGGCGATTCTGCCGCCCGTCGGCGCGGGGACTGCTCCTTCTGGCCGCCACGGTCCTTTCGGCCGTCCTGCCCCGCGCCCCGCACGTATCCGTTTCCCATCATGTCCTCCCTGCTCGAAGACCCTCCCATGCCCACCCGCTCGCGGGGCTGGGGCCATTACCTGCTGCCGGCGCTGGTGCTGCTCAATGTGCTGCTCATGCTGTCGCTGCTGGGGGTGCTGCCGCCGGTCTTCGGGGATCAGCCTGATCCGGGGCGCCTGAGCCGGCAGATCGACGCCGACCGGGTGCGCGTGGTGCCGGGCGGCGCAGCGGCGGCCGAAGCCGCTTCGTCGGCTGACCGTGCTGCGGCCGATCAGGACGGTGACAGACAGACGGACGCCGCACAGCAGGGCGCCGCTTCTGGCAGCCATCAGAATGCTGCCGCCCGGTCGGCCGCTCAGGAGGAGCGTCAGGCCTCGTCGGCCAGCGCCTCGGACAGGACGGCATCGGACAAGCCGGCCACTTCCGTCCGGGCGGCGGATCGTCAGAATGCCACTCCGGCAGGCGCGTCCCGCAACAGTGCATCGGGCGCCGCCTCGGCCCGTCAACGGCAGGACGGCAACCGTCGTCAGGAACCGCAGGCCGGCAACCGCAGCAGCAACTGAACGCGGGGCCTGTCCCCTGACGGTTCAGCCCACGAACAGCGTCAGCAGCCCGGCATGGGTGTGGCGCACGTTGCGGTGCACCTCGGCCTCGCTGCAGTAGCCCACCAGCGGAAAATCGCCCAGCGCCTCGCGGATCATCCGCAGTTCGCTGCCCGGCTCCTGGAACATCGCGTGGGGACGGGTCATGTCCGTGACATAGATGCCGCCACGGATCGTCAGCTGCTGGGCCGTGATCTCGTTGCGCAGCTCGGTCAGCATCCGGGTCATGTCGGTGCGGGCTGCCTTGGCATCCGGCACGCAGAAGCGCAGCCGCGTATCCGTCTGCATCTCCTGGGTCATGCACAGGTTGCCGCCGCTCGGGTCGATGTCTTCCAGGGCCACCAGGTCCAGGTCGGCCAGGTGGTCCATGTTCTGCCGGTTGTTCCGGCTGATGGCCGCGTGCGCCGTGCGATACACCCCCATGTCCACCAGCACCGCCGGCAGATCCAGCAGGCTCACGTGCGGGGGCATCGGAATGGGGTGGTGGTCGAAGAACTCGTCATCCAGCACATCCAGCGCGCGCTTGCCGTCCAGTTCCACGATCACGTTGTCGTGCGCCAGCGTGATCTGATGCAGGCCGCCCAGGGGCTTCAGCGCCTGCGTCATGCGCACCTGCAGCAGCACGTGGTCACGGAAGGCCACCCCGGCCAGGGTGCCATCCTGAAGTACTCGGTCACCCACGAAGGTGGGCAGGGCATGCTGCTTGGCACCCTGGGTCAGGCCGCCAAAGACGAAGCCGCTGCGCACCAGACCGGCCACCTCGTCCAGCTGTGAGGGCAGGTCACCGCGCCGCGAATCGCCGTACACCAGCGCCGTCCACCAGGGCGTGGGCATGTCGGACAGCGCCTGCGGCAGCGGATCCTCCGCAGAAAAGAAGCGAGCACTTCCTTTCGGGAAGATTCCCACCATCGCGCAGATGCCAGGTTCCAGACGATAGTCGGCCTCCAGACTCATCACGCCGTTGGCCACCACACCCGCCCAGCGTTGAACCCCGGTACGCTGCTGAAGCGTCTCCAGGATGCGGTCTGCCACGTGGTAGAGCGCATTGCCCAGAAACAGGAAACCCAGCTCCTCGGCATCCGGCGCCAGGGGCGCCACGGGTGCTGCTTTCAGGCCGGCAATCACCTTTTCCAGACTGTCCTGCCAGGACAGGTCGGCGGCGTGGGCATGGCGGAAGGGATGCGCATGGGCGGACATGGGGGTCATGGCTCCTGGGACTTGGGCCCGGAAGAACGTCGGGGGGAACGGGAACGTGAGCGGGCAGGGGCCTTGGCAGAACGGGCCACCCGTGCCTTCTGTTCGGAAGGGGCGGACCCGCCATCGGGGGGATTGCCCGCGGTGGGTGTGGCAGTGCCGGGCTGCAGCCCGGCCATCCCGGTCAACTGCCCCAGCTGGGCCTGAAGCACGTCCCACCACTGTTTCGACAGCTGCTGGGCCGTGTCCATGGCCGTGCTTGCGGAATCCGGACCCGTGGCGGCATGGCCCGGGCTGGATCCCATGGCGGCTTGTGCGGCATCGGGGGACATCATGGCCGACAGATTGCTCAGTGCCTGCAGCGTGCCCTTCTGCACTTCCAGCGTCTGTATGGAGGTGCGCAGCATGCCCAGGTTCAGGTTCAGCCACTGTTCCACGGTCCGCAGCTCGGCAATGCGCTTCTCCAGCTCCGCCACGCTCATCGTGGGCGGCAGGGGCGATGCGCCCTGCATCGTGCGCCACGCCTGGTTGAAGCTTTCCAGAGGATTGAACATGTTGCCGGGAACGTTGAAGGCAGACAGCGGGTCCGAGGGCTGTGCGGCACTGCCCGGAATGTCCTTCATTCTGGTCATGGGGTCTCCTCCTGCAAAGAGCCCGGCCAGGTGGACCGGGCAAATGGATGATGCCGACGGACAGGCGGATGAGCCCGCCGTATTCCTAGGCAACCACCTGCTGCTCGATGGCGCCGAACAGCGAATGGCCCCGTGCATCCGCCATGTCGATCCGGATGCGGTCACCCGGCTGCATGAAGGCCGGGCCGGGCTGCGACGATTCCTCGATGATCCGCCGCGCGCGAGCCTCCAGTAGCGAGGTCCAGCCACTGTCCGGATCGGCGTTGGCCACCGGACCCGTGCAGAGGAGGGCGCCCGCATTCACGGGGGCCTGTCGTGACAGGACCTGCAGCAGCTGCCGGAAGTCGAAGCGCATGTCGGCGGCCGCGTCGATCTTGCCGGTGGAGCGGCCATTGAAGCGGCAGTGCAGCGGTCGGTGGATGCGCCCCGCCCGCCAGTCCTCGCCCAGCTCGTCGGGCGTCACCAGCACGGGCGCCAGGGCCAGCCCCCGGTCACGACCCCGACCGGCCGGGTCTCCCGTCACATGCAGGCGCCAGGCATTGGCCAGGCCCAGCAACAGCAGGTGGCGCTCGGCCTCGTCTTCTGTCAGGTTCAGCGGCAGATCGTTGCAGATGGCCACCAGCTGCGCACTGAAATCCAGCCCGCCCCGAGCTGCCGCCTTGCGGGCCGCGGCCTCGCGTGCGGCTGCATCCTGAACGGGCACCGTGCGGTGTGTGCCCGGCGCCGCAGCCTTGGCGTGTTCGTCGGCCTCCTCCGCCTCCCTCTCGTCCGCGAAATCGTCCGGATCGGTCTCCTGGGTGCTGACCGGGCGGCCACCACTGTCCGTGCGCAGGTCCGGGTAGCTCATCGAGACTGGTCCCCGGGGCGACAGCAGCGCATGCGAGGGCGCGATCTTCAGCGGCACCATGTCCTCGGGCAGCGGGGCGTCGGCCACCAGCCGGGCCTTCTGCAGGCGCTTCTCGTAGGCGGGGTAGGCCCCGGCCTCGATGCGCTGGAAGGCGCGTGGCAGCGGTGACAGATACTCGTCCGGGTCGAAGGGGAAGCTGTTGGGGGCGCGCCCGTGGTTCAGTTCGTCGTACAGATCCTGCAGCTGTGGCGCCATGAACGCCCAGTCGTCCAGGGCACGCTGCAAGGTGCCGGTGATCCGCGAGGCCATCACGGCATGTTTCAGATCGCGCGAGACGACGACCAGCTGGCCGTCACGGGAATCATCCTTGCGAGTGGCGAGTTTCATGACGTTACATCTTTCCGTTCCGAAAGGTGTATTTTGTCGCAGACGCTCCCGGCATGGCGATGTCGCATCGTCGTCGCACGGGACAAACCTCGGGGATCCCCGCGGATCCCCCGACAGGACCCGCCGGCCGCCCGGGTCGCCCGGCATGCGCAGGCCTGACCGGCGCAAGGCCCCGCCCGGACCCTCCGCGCTGCAGCGGGTACCATTGGACCACTCCGCAACAACCCCCGGCGTCTTCGCCGTTCGAGTGCCATGGCATTTCCCAAAGGACCTCCCAAGCCCTCCTCCGGCCTTTTCTTCTGGCTGGTCATCGCTGTCGTGTCGTCATTGCTGCTGCTCCTGTGGGGCTGGCAGGCCGGCATGCTGGGCAAGGCCGGCAGCTTCCTGTCCGGTCTGATCTCGCCCGCACAGTACGCAGGTTACGGCAAGCAGACCGCCAACAATGACGGTACCGGCCGGCCAGCCCTGCGGGCCGAGGAAGAGGCTGCCCGCCACCGCGCTGATGCTGAACGCAAGGCGCGCGAAGAAGCGGCCGACACCGATGCCCAGACGGCGGACAAGGAAGCCGCAGACAAGGAAGCCGCCGACAAGGCGGCCGCCGAGAAAGCCGCTGCCGACAAGGCCGAAGCCGAACGCCTGGCTGCCGAGAAGGCGCAGGCCGAGAAGGAGGAAGCCGAACGCCAGGCTGCTGCCGAGGCCGAGAAGAAGGCCGCCGAAGAGGAAGCCGCCCGCAAGGCCGAGGTCGAGGCCCAGAAGAAGGCGGCTGCCCAGCAGCTGGCTGCCACCGAGCAGGCAGGTGCCCAGGCTGGCAAGCGTCGCGTCCAGGTGGCTCCGGCCGATGCCGGCGAGGCGGCCGTCAACAAGGAACTGGCGAAGAACTGGCCGCTGGCTCAGCTGCGCAAGTACTTCAACCTGCAGGAACAGGCACGTCGCCTGGTCATCACCGTCGACAACCTGCCGCGCGAGCACGTGCCGTCGCAGCTGCGCGTCACCCGGGGCGTGCCCGAGCTGCTGCGCGTGAAGAAGGAGGGCGAGACCATCACGCTGGATCCGTCCAACTACGAGCGCTATGACCGCATCATCGGCTACGTTGAGAAGATGGACGCGCGCAAGATCGGCCGGCTGTACGCCAAGTTCTATCCGCTCCTGCAGCGCACCTACGAGGAAACCGGCTTCCCCGAGGAGCGTTTCCACGACCGCGTGCTGGCCGCGCTGGACGACATGATGGATGCGCCGCGCCCCACCGGTCCCATCCGGCTGGTGCAGCCCAAGGTGCTCTACCGCTTCGAGGATGATCACCTGGAGAACCTGTCGGCAGGCCAGAAGATCATGATCCGCGTCGGCCCCGACAACGCTGCCCGCCTGCGCAAGGTGCTGGCCCGCGTGCGGGCTGCCATTGCGGCGCATGACCCCGACGAGCAGGAATGATGCCTGGCGGGTCTGAGCCCGCTTCCTGACGTTCCCACGGCGCCCTTCATGGGCGCCGTTTCGTTTCTGCCTCAGGAAGGCGTCGCCAGAAAGCATCGAGCCGGACAGTGCCGCTATTGTGCGGCGCAGCAAACCATGGGAGAATGAGTTTTGTGCGATGCAGCAAACGCCGGGAGCCCTTCTGGTATCCTGATGTTCCCGTGGCTGCACCTTTTCCGGGCAGGCGTCACTGCCTGCCCCACCCGATACCGGAGGTCCCCATGTTTCCTTCCATCGATGAGCTGATGAAGGCCCAGGCCGAAGCCTTCAAGACCACCAACTCCGTGGCCACCACGGCCTTCGACGGCGCCCGCAAGCTGCTGGAGCTGAACGTGCAGGCGGCCCGTGCCGGCATGGAAGAGTCCTCGGCCCAACTGAAGGCCCTTCTGGCCGCCAGGGATGTCAGCGCCCTCAACACCCTGCTGGCCGACCTGTTCTCACAGCTTTCCAAACCTGAAGGCAACAAGGCCGCCGCCTACGTGAAGGATGTCTACGACATCGCCCAGCAGACCCACGGCCAGGTAGCCGAACTCATCGAGAAGCAGGTGGCCAGCAGCCAGCAGCAACTGCTGGCCGCCGTCGATGCGCTGGCCAAGAACGCCCCGGCCGGTTCCGAAGGGGCCGTCAAGCTGCTGCGCCAGAGCGTGGTCGAGGCCAACACCGCCTTCGAGAAAGTCCAGGCTGCCTCGCGTCAGGTGCTGGACCTGATCGACGCCAACGTCAACAACCTGGCCAAGAAGGGCGAAGCGGCTGCGAAGAAGAAGTAATTTTGACCTCAGCCGCACCCGGAAGGCCGCAGCGCGCGATGCGCCTGCGGCCTTTTTGCGTCATGTCCTCAAGGGGATGACCTACCGGTTGCATGGCCATCATGTATGGTTGCTGGCGCGTCTTGCCTCACCTGCCACGTCCGTTCAGGTAGGGCTTCTGCAGCCCGCCCAGGCCTGATCGTGTAGTGTGGGGACAGCTTGCCCGGTCAATCCGTCGGGTTCTTCCTCAGATTCAGGAGACAGCCATGCCATCAAAGCCATCCTGCTCTCATACCGCATCGGCTCTGGCGCTGGCCGCTTCCCTGCAGATGACGGCGCCGGCCGTTGCGGATGATGCGACGCCCCGTCTGGGTGTCTCTCCTGTCCGCGACGTGATCCAGGCCATGACCCTCGAAGAGAAAGTGGCGCTGGTGCTGGGCCAGGGCATGGCCGGCATGTCAGGGGGCATGCAGGGGCCGGTCGTCGGGGTCGATACGAACAGCCGGGTTCCCGGTGCTGCTGGCACGACCTTTCCCATTGCGCGACTGGGCATTCCCTCGATCGTTCTGGCCGACGGGCCTGCCGGTCTGCGCATCACGCCGACGCGGGACGACGTGCCGAATCAGACCTTCCATGCCACGGCCTTTCCCATTGCATCGCTGCTGGCCAGCTCATGGGACGATGCGCTGGTCGAACGTGTGGGCGAGGCCATGGGGGCGGAAGCGGCGGCCTATGGGGTCGATGTCTTTCTGACGCCAGCCCTGAACCTGCATCGCTATCCGCTGGGTGGCCGAAACTTCGAGTACTACTCGGAGGATCCGCTTGTTTCCGGCAAGATGGCCGCCGCCATGATTCGCGGAATCCAGTCGCAGGATGTGGGCACGTCGGCCAAGCATTACGCAGCCAACAACCATGAATGGAACCGCAACACTATCAACGTGAAGGTCGGCGAGCGTGCGCTGCGTGAGCTGTACCTGAAGGGCTTCGAGATCGCCGTCAAGGAAAGCAGTCCGTGGACGATCATGAGTTCCTACAACCGGATCAACGGAATCTACACCTCGGAAAGTCCCTGGCTGCTGCAGGAGGTGCTGCGCAATGAATGGGGCTTCGAGGGCATCGTGATGACCGACTGGTTCGCGGGTGTGGATGCCGTGAAGCAGATGCAGGCAGGGAACGACCTGCTGATGCCCGGCACCCAGTGGCAGCAGCAGGCGCTGCTGAACGCGGCCAGACAGGGGCAGCTGGATATACAGGTGCTGGATCGAAACATCGAACGCATCCTTGATCTGATCATGAGGACGCGAACTTTTCGTCATGATCCTGTCAGCAACAAGCCCGATCTGGATGCCCATGCACGGATCTCGCGCCAGGCCGCCACGGAAGGCATGGTGCTGCTGAAGAACGAACGTGACGCCCTGCCGCTGGCAGCCGGGAAGAAGCTGGCCCTCTTTGGCAACAGCGCCCATGACATCATCATCGGCGGAACCGGCAGTGGTGATGTCCATGAAGCCTATTCGGTGACATTGCCCCAGGGGCTGGAGCATGCCGGCTACGCCACCGACAAGGCACTTTCACAGGCCTATGCCGAACACATCAAGACCGCAAAGGCACGTCGCCCGGAAACCAATCCCTTCCTGGCGCCGCCACCGCTACCCGAGCTTCTGCCAACGGCCGAGCAGATCGACGCGGCCGCTATGGCCAATGATGTTGCTCTCATCACGATCGGCCGGAATTCCGGTGAATTCATCGATCGCAAGGCTGAAGGTGACTTCTATCTGACGGGGGCCGAACAGACGCTCATCAGGAGTGTTTCGGCCGCCTTTCACAAGGCCGGCAAGCCGGTTGTCGTGGTGCTGAACATTGGCGGTGTCATCGAGGTAGCCAGCTGGCGCAATCAGGTCGATGCCATCCTGCTGGCCTGGCAGCCCGGGCAGGAAGCCGGTCATGCCATGGCGGATGTCCTGTCCGGCAAGGTGAACCCGTCCGGAAAGCTGCCTGATACCTTTGCGCTTGATCTGAAGGACTATCCTGCCGCTGAGAATTTCCCCGGCGTGACGCTGCTGGGTCCCGATCCTGCCGCTAGCGGTGGCATCGTCATCAACGACCGGGCTGCAGAGGTGGAGTACCGCGATGACATCCGGGTTGGCTATCGCCACTTCAACACCCGGGACGTCGAAGTGGCCTATCCCTTCGGGTACGGCCTTTCCTATACCCGCTTCGAGTACCGGGATCTGAAGCTGACACGTGAGGACGCGGGCTTTACAGCCTCGGTCATTGTCACGAACACTGGTCGTCGCGCCGGCAAGGAAGTGGTGCAGCTCTATGTTTCGGCGCCGAACAATGCTCTGGATAAACCTGCCGCCGAGCTGCGGGCTTATGCAAGGACACGGCTGCTTCAGCCGGGTCAGTCGCAGACGCTTGTCATGCGGGTGTATCCCCGGGGGCTGACCTCCTTTGACCCTGCTGTTCACCGCTGGGTGGCCCATCCGGGGCGCTACACCGTCAGCGTTGGTGCGTCCTCACGTGACATCCGTCAGCAGGCCCACTTCGACATCAAGGATGGGCTGAGTTTCATGCCCTGATCTTCTGGCGCGTGATGCGTGGAGAAGATCCTTTCGGCCGTTGTATCTCGTTCCGTGGTGTGCCGGTACGTGAGGCTTGTTCAGCGAAACCTGCAGACTATCGCAGGGAAGATCACTGAAGTACGAAAGATCGAAGAAAAAAGGCCGCAGAGCGATGTGCTCTGCGGCCTTTCTTGTCATCACGCCATCATTCGGTGGCGTATCACCTCGGTGTGTGTGTCCGGCGCATCAGCGCACGGCATCAGTCCTGCGAAGGCGTCGTGCCGACACCACCGCCAGGACGACCGCCACGTCCGCCACGGCTGCGGCGGCGATCGTTGCCGGGGCGTCCGGGTTCACCGGCGCGCGTCGTGGTGCGCTGGCTGGGCGTGCCGTTCAGATCACCATGGCTGCGACCATCGCGTCCTTCGCGCGGATTGCCTGCTGCGCCACGGCCGGCCGCGGGCGCACCCCGCCGCCCGTTGCCGCCCCGACGCTGGCCCGGGGGCAGCGGCGGACGGTCGTTGATGTCGTCGGTGGAATCACCCGGCTGGGCCTGCCAGCCCGTGAAGCCTTCCACTTCCACGCGTGGGATCTGACGCTTGATCAGGCGCTCGATGCCGGTGAGCAGCTTCATTTCCTCGCGGTCCACCAGCGACACGGCCGTGCCTTCGTGGCCAGCGCGGCCCGTGCGGCCGATGCGGTGCACGTAGTCTTCCGGCACGTTGGGCAGCTCGTAGTTCACCACGTGCGGCAGCTCGTCGATGTCCAGACCGCGCGCCGCGATGTCGGTGGCCACCAGCACGGGCAGGCTGCCGTCCTTGAAGCGCGACAGCGCCCGGGTGCGGGCCCCCTGGCTCTTGTTGCCGTGGATGGCCATCGCTTCGATGCCGTCCTTGCCCAGCTGCTCGGCCAGGCGGTTGGCGCCGTGCTTGGTCTTGGTGAAGACCAGCACCTGCGTCCAGCGGCGCGAGCCGATCAGGTACGACAGCAGCGCCCGCTTGCGGGTCTTGGGCACCAGGTGGGCACTCTGCGCCACCAGCTCGGAGGCCGTGTTGCGCGGGGCCACGTCCACCTCGGCCGGGTTGTCCAGCAGGCCGTGTGCCAGCGAGCGGATCTCAGGCGAGAAGGTGGCCGAGAACAACAGGTTCTGGCGCTTGGCCGGCAGCTTGGCGATGACGCGGCGGATGTCGTGGATGAAGCCCATGTCCAGCATGCGGTCGGCTTCGTCCAGCACGAAGATCTCCACGCCGGACAGGTCGACGGTGCCCTGCTGTACGTGGTCCAGCAGCCGGCCCGGGGTGGCCACCAGGATGTCCACGGGCTGGCGCAGCGCCTGGATCTGCGGATTGATGCTCACGCCCCCGAAGATCAGCACCGAGCGGATGCGCGTGTACTTGGCATAGGCCTTGACTGACTCTTCCACCTGCGCGGTGAGTTCACGCGTGGGGGTGAGGATCAGGCAGCGGGGGCGGCCCGGCTTGCGGGTCTGCATGGGGTTGTCCAGCAGCCGCTGCAGGATGGGCAGCGTGAAGCCGGCGGTCTTGCCCGTGCCGGTCTGCGCGGCGGCCAGCAGGTCGCGGCCGGTCAGCACCACGGGAATGGCCTTGGCCTGGATGGGGGTGGGGCTGGTGTAGCCCACGTCGGCCAGCGCCCGCAGCAGCGGGTCGGCCAGGCCAAGGCCGGAAAAGGATGTGTCAGTGTTCAATGTCAGGCTCCAGCCCGGCAACTAGCCATCCCGGCGCCCGGAACGGGAGCGGGAACGGTCGGCGGGGCCGTGTTGAGATGAGGGAAGGAGGACAATAGGTCTTGGTTGGGTTGTCCGGGCTGATACGCCGACAGGCAGGGTGCCCTGGGGCAGTGCCTGAACGCTGTCGTGACGGTGCAGGGGCATGCCCTGTCGAGAGAGGCCCGGCGCGGTACCACCCGGGCCGGCCTGCTCATGGCGGCCTGGTCCCCGAATGGGTCCGACAGGTCGCATTATACGAGGCGGCAGTACGAAACACCGTGTTTCATGACGGATCGTTGCGCGCGTCCATGCCAAAAAAGGTCAAATGGCCGCCAGGGTTGCCCAATGGCGGCCGGTTTGGCCCCTCAGAACAGATAGCGGCCGTAGCTCAGCAGCACGAAGCCCAGGCCCAGCATCACCACGATGCCCAGTATGGCCGCAAACCAGAAGAACACCTTCGCCAGCTTGCGCAGCGCGCCGGTTGGCTGGGACGGTCGGGCCGCAGGGCCCATCCTCTGGGCGGCGGGGTGTCGGACAGCCGGAACCGTGGACGTGGCAGCCCGAGGCGCGCTGCCGGCATGGACTTTGCGGGCGGAGGCCGGCACGGCCGTGGCGCCTGCTGCCTTTTGTTCTGCTGCCGGGCCCTCCACGGCCACAGGGTCCGCTGCCACACCGTCTGGGGAAGCCATCGTTTCTGCCTGGGGAGATCCGGCCACGTTGACGGATCCGGCAGGAGCGGCCGAATCCAGCGGCGTGGAGCGATCCGGGCCGGCGACCTTTTCTGGCGTGACATCGCGTCTGGCGACGGCGCGGCCGGCAGCGGCTGAGTCGGTAGCCGCGGTTTGGCTGCGGCTCATGGTGTCGGACGCTCCATCCGTTGCCTTGGTGTCACCCGGAACGTCAGCCGTCCTGGAGCCATAGGCGTCATGAGGTCCTTTCGCGCCTCCCGTGCCGCCCGGCGTGCCATCCGGGTGTCGGCCCATGTAGCCAGCCTCCACCAGTCGCTGCCAGCCCCAGCGGATCCAGCCCAGCAGCGAGAACGCCAGCCACAGCGACCACGCCAGCATCATCGTCCGGTAGGCGGTCAGCGACATGGAGATGGCCCAGTCGGCGTCGGGCTGGTTCTGGAAGCGGTCCTGGTACCAGTTCAGCTCGAAGGGCGTGGAGCCGTTGCCACCCACCAGCAGGTCGGGATAGCCCAGCAGTGAACGCTGGATCGTCAGGTACAGCGCGATGGCGGCGAACAGTGTCCACAGCCCCAGCGCAAACGGCATGGTGCTGCGCGCGGCCTGCTCGTCACAGCCCAGGCGTCGCAGCTGCTGCGGCGAGGGCAGCCAGGCTAGCGCAAAGAACCAGCCGACCACGGCCAGTGCGCCCCACAGCGAGATGGGGGCCACGCCCAGCAGCAACAACAGCCAGCCAAGCATGCCCAGCGGCGTCGTGCGGTGGCGACCCAGCACCATCGATACCGCCACCAGCAGCACGAAGAAGCCCCAGAAGCGCACGGCCGGTCCGATGCCCGTACCGCCTACCAGCAGCACGACCCGGCTTTCGGGCAGGTTCAGCTGCGTGGTGGCGTTCACCCCCGGCAGGTTCAGGGCCAGCGGCTGCGTCTCGTAGCGGTTGAAGGCGCCACCGGTGCCCTGCGGCACGCGCCAGCGCAGCGTGACGGTGTGCTCGCCCGGAATCACCGGCAGCTCCAGCTGGCCGTCGCGTGCCTGCAGCGGCACCTCGTCGTCATCCAGCCGCATGCCCAGGAGTTCCGCACCGGACGGCAGCGTGGCACGCTGGGTGCCGGCCAGGCTGGCGCGGAAGCGCAGCGTGGTCTCGGCCAGCGTGCTGTGCGCACCCGGGGTCAGTGTCGTGGCATGGCCTTGCAGCGTCAGCGTGGGGCCGCTGACCGTGGTGGGCTGCAGCGCCTGCATCTGCAGGTGCTCGCCCGGCCACGGCTGCCACCAGGGCGCCAGCTGGCCGTCCTGCACGTAGTTCGTGGGCGCCATGCCCTCCCACCGCAGGTGCCAGGTGGTGCCGTAGCGCATGGTCCAGATCTCGATCTGGTTCATGGCCGGCAACGCCTGCCAGACAAAGTCCGAGCTGATGGACAGCGTGCTGGCCAGCGTGATGCGCCGGGCGCTGCCCAGCTCGATCTCGGCCACGCCATCGCGCACCGATACCCGGTCGTCGTTGACCGATTCGCCGGGCAGCAGCGCAAAGCGCACCTTCACCGGCGCCTGGCTCACCGACAGCCGGGAGATGCGCGTTTCCAGCCGCCAGCGCTCGTCCATCACCAGCGTGCGCTCCACCAGTGCAAAGCCGGGCAGGGCGTCGGGCACATGGGCCAGCTGCTTCGTGGCCGGCTCGTCCGCCTTGTCCAGCTTGCGGGTCAGCGTCAGCACGCCGTCATTGGGCAGCCCCTGGGCGTTCAGCGCGCCCGCTGACCACACCGTGCTGTCCACCTGCAGCATGCGTGGCGCCATGGGCAGCGGCAGGCGTACATGCGCCCCCTGGCCCAGCGTACCCTGCAGCTCCACAACATGGATGCCGGCAGGCATCAGTACCCACAGGTCCTGCCCGTCGCCCTGGCGGCTGGCCTCTCGTCGTGTCGTGGCGGGCTGGCCGTTCAGCAGCACGCGCTCCAGCCGCCAGTTGTCCGCGCCGTCATGACCGGGCAGCGGAACCTGCACCGTGGCCTGAGCATGCACCAGCAGCTGCAGCGTCAATCGTTGGGTATCGGCCTTCACCCGTGTCTGCGCTACCGCTGCGCAGTGAGGCAGGCAGCTTGGGGCCGGATACAGATGCTCGCGGATCGCTTCCAGCTGCTCGGCCTTGTAGCCCGAGGCCGCCTGTACCGGCTGAGCCGGCCAGGCCAGGGTGAGGACCGTCAGTGCCGCCAGCATCGCGGTCGTGGCGGTCGTGGCGGTGCTGGCGGTCCCCATTCCGTGCCCCGGTTCCGGATCCTGGGGGCGCTTCGGCAGAAATCCGCCAGGCAGCACCCGGTACAGCGCCCACAGGCTGCCGAACAGCACCAGCAGCCGCACGATCTTCAGGACGCGCGTGCCCCAGGGGGGCAGCAGGTGAACTGTCACCGTCTGGTCGGGCTGCACGTCGCCATGCAGCTCCAGCGTGTAGGCATTCCACGACCAGCCCGGCTCGCCAGGACCGGTCTGCACCGGCATGATGCGGCCCTGGTGGCGAACCGGTTCAGTCGCCTTGCCACGCTTCACGTCGGCGTCGATCGAATCGATCGACGACAGATCGGCCATGGCACGGCTGCGTGCCCGTTTCTGCAGGGTGGCCACTTCGCTGTCAGCGTCGGGGCGGTGAGCCGGCACGTAGTAGCCGGATGTGTCACGCACCCGGGCATGTTCCAGCGACGGATAGATCAGTAGCCGTACCTCGTTCACGGCAAAGGGCGCCAGCACCAGCAGCAGGAAGAGGCACAGGATGCGGTTGCCGGCCTGCAGCCACTTCTCGGGGGCAGAGCCCTTGGGGGCCACCCGCTGGCAGGCCAGCAGCACCAGCAGCAGGATGATCAGCACCCCGGCGCCCTCCAGGTCATACCAGCTCAGCAAGGCCGCCAGCATCACCGTGGTGGCCGGCAGCGGCCGCAGCAGCCGGTACGCCGCCATGCCGATCAGCAGCATGAAGAAGAAATCGTACAGACGCCAGCGTGAGGTCCATGTTGCTGGCGTCACGTCGTCCACGCCGCTGGCCGCCAGCAGTGTCCAGCCCGGAGGCAGTTGCAGCGTCGCCTCCACGCCATCCAGCACCGTGTTCCAGCCATTGGCCGGCAGCGTGTCGCTCCGTGACTCCAGCCGCGCCAGCGTGGTCAGCGTCAGGTTCTGGTTGCGCAGTTCCACGCCGGGCGCCGTATCGGCCGTGTCATGCTCGGCAGCGTCATGCGGTTGTTCGGAGGAGGAAGACGGTTGCAGCAGGCCGATGGGCAGCGCCGTCTCGCCCTGGCGGGCATGGCCCAGCTGGGCCGGTCCCTGCAGCTGCAGTCGCCACGGGGCCGACAGCGTGCCGGTCAGCACGTCCTTCTGCGTGATGCCCTGGCCGTCGAAATCCAGCCACCACTGCCGTTGCAGCTTCAGCGAACTGGCTTCCGGATGCTCGTTGCCGCGCGTCCGGTACACCAGTTGCAGCTTGTCCTTGGCACCCACCCGGTAGGCAGGCAACTGACGCCAGTCCTCGGGCACGCGTGCCTGCTGCGCGTCCACGGCTTCCACGCCTTCCACCTGCGCCACATGCAGGTCGTTGTGCCCCTCGTAGGACCAGATCTCTTCATCGGGCGCACCGGCCGGCAGTGCCAGCTCGGTCGTGGGCTGCATCTGGCGGGCATCCACTTCCAGATGCCAGTTGCCGGGCTTCAGCTGCACCTGCAGCCGGCCGTTCGGGTAGAGGCGCGCCGGCAGGTCGCTGCGAAGCGCCTGGGGCATGCTGTTGGCCAGCAGTGCAGCCGGCAGCTCCACCTCGCGCGGCTGGCCAGCCACGTTCAGCTCATAGTGTGTCGTCACCTGACGGGGCACACCATCGTCGATCCGGCGACGGACCAGTATCGTCATCGTGTTGCTGATCACATCCGCTTCTGCGGCCGGGCGCGATGCCTTCAGCCACACATGCCGGTTGCGGTCCATCAGCGCTGCCACCGGCTTGCCATTGGCCACCACCGACAGCGTGCCCACCTGGGCCGGCACCCGCACCAGTTGCGGATCGGCCTGCCATTGCAGCGTGCCCGTCAGCACATGCTGGCCGGCCGGCAGCAGCACCTGCGGCTGATCGCTGCCGCCCGTCACCACCAGCGTCTGCCCCTGACGGGTGCGCACCTCGGTCGGCCAGCTGCCCGCCTCGCCCGGCAGCATCACCGCCGCCGGTGCACCGTACACCGTCACGGTCAGCGTGAAGCGTGCCTGCCGGCCATCGATGACCACGGCCAGATGCTCGGGCCAGACGCAGGCACGGCTGCCTGCCTGATCATGCCGGCTGGGGCAGGCCAGCATCTCGTGCCCCTGCATCGCCCAGGGCACCCATTCCTGCAGCTCCCGCGGCAGGCCGTCGGTGCGGGGGGTGATGGGGGCCGGGGAGGCGGGTAGCGGACCGGGGGCAGTAGATGAAGGGGCGGCTTGGACTGATGCGGTGGCCAGCAGGCAGCCCAGCAGCATTGGCCAGACTCGCAAGATCCCTTTGCCATGAACGGCAGGCCGGCGTCTTGATAGGGCAAATAGCGCGAATGGCATCGGGGCCTCCAGTCAGGAGCGGATGATGTACGTTCATCTTGCCCGGTTCGGCTTCCGTGTGGCGGTATGTGGATGATGGATGGCTACTGAGCGTTGCCCGGTGGCAACGGGAAAGCGCCGGTCTCCATGTGCTGCGGCCACAACAACGTCAGGGGTTATTCAGGGAGATCTGTACAAGAACGCCATTGCTGCGGCGAGCATCAGGTTCGACTATGGGGCTTGCCGCGAGGGGGTCAACAAGGCGGCTGAGCTTGCCTGGATTGCAGGGAAGTCGTCTGAAGTAGGTTCAAGAAGTCAGGGTCTTCGCGGATCAGTGTGGGTGCAATCGGGCGTTTTCGGGTAGTGGAGGCAGGAAACTGGCAATGACCTTGAGCCTCAGATACTCCTCATCCCGGTATCCGTAAGCACTGCACTGAATGACCCGAATCTTGTTGTTCAGCCCCTCCACCATCCCCAGACTGACCTTGTTCTCGGGGCGGCAGTAGGCGGCAATGCCATCCCAGTGCCGCTCGATCATGTCGGCAAACTTCCTGTACGGCCCAAGACGCTGCCAGCGCAGGCTCTGTTTCCAGCGCTCGAAGAATGCCCGGGCACCGCGCTCGGTTCTGTAGCTCCACAGCTGCCCGAACGATTCCTTCAGCAGATAGGCCGTGTTCAACCGCCGATTGGCTGCCAGCAGCTTCCTGAGTGCCTGCCGGCCTTCCAGCGTCAGGTTTTCCTGCGCCGACAGCAGCGTATTGCGCTGCCCCTTGATCCACGACCTGTCCTTGCCCTGCAGACGCCTGTACTCGTCGCGCCTGACTTTGAGCCGACCGGCACGACGAACCTGCTCCTGCATGTACAGCTTCGACAGATCCTTCACCGTGCTGTCGTGAAGCCGCTCCAGCTCTGCCACGGCCTTGTTGCCCATGCTCGTGCACAACCTGCCGACATGCAGCGCAAAACGTTCGGTGTAGCGCGGATTCTGCGCCAGCCAGTCAAGCCGTTCTACATGCACGCCGCCGCACCCTGAACAACGTACCCGCCAGCGCTCGAACTCCAGGTACACCACCCAGCCTGCCACCCGAAGATCCCGCACA